>Ga0160495_100001_pt1 | contig 1139383 bp, 998 predicted proteins | sample DID4MG_4_FD_108251 | JGI IMG/M metagenome (GOLD analysis project Ga0160495, IMG submission 108251) | Enriched soil microbial communities from UW Madison campus, WI, USA - DID2933_E24_FP4 MG | ecosystem: Environmental > Terrestrial > Soil > Unclassified | place: USA: Madison, Wisconsin...
CTCCGACCAGTTGCAGCCTGAAGGCCGCGATATCCTGAAGACGCTGATCGAGCCCCTGGCAGCCTATTTGAAGTCGCACGACGAAATCCTGATGGTCAGCGGCTATACCGACGACCAGCAGGTGCGCGAAGGCAACCGCCGCTTTGCGGACAACTGGGATCTGTCGGCGCAGCGCGCCCTGACTGTCACGCGCGCGCTGATCGACGAAGGCGTGCCCTCGTCCACCGTATTCGCCGCCGCCTTCGGGTCCGAGCAGCCGGTGGCCTCCAACGCCGATGAAGCGGGGCGCGCGAAGAACCGCCGCGTGGAAATCACGCCGATCCCCAAGCCGTCCAACGACCCGGGAAAGCCGCGTGAGCAGTGACGGCACGCACTTGGCCCCGCCTGACGCGCAAGCGACGCTGGATGCCTGGCGTGATTGCAGGGCAGACCGCATCGACCCGGTGCGGTTCCGTTTCCTGGAGGCGATGGCGCGGCGCACGGCCCTGCTGGACGGCCCCGCCCGCCAACTGCTGGACGCGAAGCTGGCCGCCCTGCTCCAGGCTTACGAGAGCCAGGTAGCAGCCGCTGCCGCTGACACCCGCGCCCCGGATGCCGCCCCCACCGACAGCGCCCTGGCCGGCCTGATCGATTATCTGGCCGACCCGGATCCCCCCGGCGGCGTCAGCGGCTGGACGCGCGACACACTGGGCCTGCGGGCCACCTATCCCGACGTGCAGATGCTGGACTACTTTCGCGGCGTCTGGTCGCAGGTCAGCGCCGACCGGCAAGTGCGCCAATCGCAGGAGCAGGTCCACAAGAACGCCGGCCCGCTCAATTCCAACCAGCTGGTGCACCGCGCGCTGACCTTGATGCGCGAACTGTCGCCCGGCTATCTGCAGCAGTTCCTGTCGTATACGGACGCGCTGATGTGGATGGAGCAGGTCCACGTGGCCACGGCGCCGGCGCCGAAGGAAACCGCACGCGCGGGCGCGGCCAAAACGGGTGCGGCCAAGTCTGGCGCCGCCAAGAAGACGCCGCGCGCCAAGACGCGCTGAACGCAGCGGCGGACCGCCCGCCGGTGCCGGCGATTTGCACCGCTCACTGTCACGCAGTAAGATACGATCCATATACAAACCATATACGGATCATTCCCACCATGGGTCTCGTCAAAATCTCTGAGCAGATGCATGAGAATCTGCGCGTCGCCAGCGGCGCCCTCAGCCGCTCGATCAATTCCCAGGCCGAACACTGGATGCGCATCGGCATGCTGTCCGAACTCTATCCCGACCTGCGCCACGCGGATATCTGCCAGTTGCTGATCCGCATCGAACAAAGCGAAGGCTTTACCATCGCGTCCCTTTCCCGGCGCTTACCGGATGCCGCCCAGCAGGAGGCCGCATAAATGGCAAAGAAGGTTTCCATCAAATCCGCCGCCGACATCGAAATGGCCCGCAAGGCCGGCGCCATGGCGGCGGAAGTGCTGCACATGATCGGCGAACACGTGCGCCCCGGCGTCACCACCGATGAGCTGGACCGCATCTGCAACGAATACATCGTGAACGTGCTGAAGGCTATTCCGGCCAACGTCGGTTATCACGGCTTTCCGAAGACGATCTGCGCATCCGTCAACCATGTGATCTGCCACGGCATCCCGTCGGCCAAGGTGCTGAAGAACGGCGACATCCTGAACATCGACGTGGCCGTCATCAAGGACGGCTGGTTCGGCGACACCAGCCGCATGTACTACGTGGGCCAGCCCAGCCCGCTGGCGCGCCGCCTGGTCAACACCACCTACGAAGCCACCCGTGCCGGGATCATGGCAGTCAAGCCCGGCGCGACGCTGGGCGACATCGGCCATGCCATCCAGACCGTCGCGCACCGCGAGCATTTCAGCATCGTGCGCGAATACTGCGGCCACGGCATCGGCCAGATCTACCACGACGATCCGCAAGTGCTGCACTACGGACGTCCTGGCGAAGGCATGGTGCTGCAACCCGGCATGATGTTCACGATCGAACCCATGATCAACGCCGGCAAACCGGCGTCCAAGCAATTGCCCGACGGCTGGACGGTAGTCACCAAGGACCGCTCGCTGTCGGCGCAGTGGGAGCACATGGTTGTCGTGACCGAAACCGGGTACGAAGTGCTGACCCCCTGGCCGGACGGCTACGGCGACTACCCGCCTATCCCCTGATTTACTCGAATCCGGCCGCAAGGACCGGAGTGCGGCCGCCCAAGGGCACGATCATGATCGTGCCCTTGCCGTTTCCAGCGCCCTGACGGGCGTCGCCCATGCCTGCCCTACCCTCCGCCTTCCGCCGTCTGGCCGCCTCGAACCTGGCCGCCCAATTTTCTGAACAGATGGCCTTGGCGGCGGCGCCGCTGGTCGCCGTGCTGGCGCTGGGCGCCACCGCCGCGCAGACGGGTTATCTGCAAACCGCGCAAACCCTGCCCTTCCTGCTGCTGTCCCTACCCGCCGGCGTGCTGGCGGACCGGATGTCGCGCCGCGCCTTGATGACCGCCGCCGAGTGCGTGCGCGCGGCCAGCCTGTTGGGCCTGCTGGCGTTGCTGTGGATGGGCGGACTGGGCCTGGGCTGGCTGGCGGCGCTGGGTTTCCTGGGCGCGGTCGGCACGGTGGCCTACAACGTGGCCGCCCCGGCGCTGGTACCCCGGCTTGTCCCCGCCAGCGATCTGGCCAGCGCCAACCGATGGCTGGAATTGGCGCGCAGCAGCGCGTTCTCCGCGGGCCCCGCGGCAGGCGGTGCGCTGGTGGGCTGGATGGGTGCGCCGGTCGCCTATGTGATCGCCACCACGCTGTCGCTGCTGGCCGCGGCCCTGCTGGCGGGCCTGCCTGCCGATGCGCCCAAGCCCGTGACCCGCCGGCGCTTGCTGGCCGAACTGCGCGAAGGCGCGGCCTTTGTCGGCACGCACCCGCTGCTGCGGCCGGTGCTGACGACCGCCGTGTTCTTCAACACTGCCTGGTTCGTGTTGCAGGCCGTATACGTCGTGTACGCCATCGAACGCCTGGGCCTGACGGCCGCCGGCGTGGGCATCACACTGGGCGTGTATGGCGGCGGCATGCTCGCCGGCGCCCTGGCCGCGCCGTGGCTGGCGCGCCGCCTGTCTTTCGGCGCGATGATCGCCTCGGGTCCGCTGTCGGCGCTGGCGGCAAGCGCCATCCTGCTGTCGACGCTGGTCTTGCCCTCCGGCATCTGGGCGGCGGTGGGGTTTTTCCTGTTCGGCGCCGGCCCCATCCTGTGGACCATCACCACCACCACGCTGCGCCAGGCCGTGACGCCCAACGCCCTGCTGGGCCGCGTGTCCGCCGTGATCTTGACCGCAACGTTCGGCGCCCGGCCCGTCGGCGCGCTGATCGGCGCGACGTTGGCCGCCCGCGTGGGCCTGGATGCGTGCTTGTGGGTCTCGACCGCAGGATTCCTCGTGCAATTCCTGGTGCTGTTCGCCTCGCCCGTGCGACGGCTGCGCAGCCAGCCGGAAGCGGCGGGCGCCTGAAGGCAGGCCGCCGCCTGCCACGCCGCTGCGCTGTTACGCCCGCCGTCGCCCCGATCTGTATCTGGCGACGGGACCAGGCAGCCGCTAGACTGCCCGGATTCCTCCACGCCAATGCACCGGGCCGTTCGCAAGATGCTGAAAATACTGGGTAAAGCTTCGTCCATCAACGTACGCAAGGTGCTGTGGACCTGCGCCGAACTGAACCTGCCCTTCACCCGCGAAGATTGGGGCGCGGGCTTCCAGGCGACCTCGGACCCGCGCTTCCTGGCGCTGAATCCCAATGCCATGGTGCCCGTCATCGAAGATGGCGATTTTGTGCTGTGGGAATCCAACACCATCATCCGCTACCTGGCCGGGCAATACGGCGGCCAGCAGTTGTACCCGGCCGAGCCCCGGCTGCGTGCGCGGGTGGATCAATGGATGGATTGGCAGGCCACCGACCTGAACCGGTCCTGGAGCTATGCCTTCATGGCGTTGGCGCGGCATTCGCCTGAACACCTGGATGCCGCCAGCATCCAGGCGTCCTGCCAGGCTTGGGCGCATTTCATGGGCATCCTGGAACAGCGCCTGGCGCTGACCGGCGCCTATGTGGCCGGTGACGCTTTTTCGCTGGCGGACATTCCCGTGGGGCTGTCGGTGAACCGGTGGTTTGCCACGCCCTTCGACAAGCCCGCCTTGCCGGCGATTGCCGCCTATTACGACCGGCTGGCCGAGCACGAGGGTTACCGGCAGCACGGCCGTAACGGCACGGCCTGACCGGCCGTCGCGGCAACCCGGCGCACCCTTCCTTGCGCTTACTTCACCACGCCGCAAACCAGGCGGCCGCCTCCGCCGCCCAGCGGCGCGGGCGTGTCGCTGTAGTTGTCGCCGCCCACGTGCACCATGACCGCGTGCGTCTTCACGTCCGCCAGCTTCAGGTGCGGCGCCACCACGGCCTTCTTGGCCGTGCCGTCGGCTGCCACCACGATGAAGGGCAAGTCGCCCTGATGGCCGTCGGTGGCCATCGGGCCCTTGTGGGCCTTGGTGCCCTTGGGATCCAGGTGGCCGCCTGCGGCACCGCCCGGCGCCGTCTGGCCGTTCACCATGCCCGGCATGCAAGAACCCTTTTCATGCACGTGAAAACCGTGTTCGCCCGGCGGCAAGCCCTTCAGGTTCGGCGTGATCTGCAAGCCGCCCTTGGTGTCCTTCAGCGAAATCGTGCCGGCGCTTTTGCCTATGCCGTCGGCGGTCAGGAATGACATCGAGACGTTTTCGGCCAGTGCGGCGCTCGAGGCGCCCGCCATTGCCAGCGCCGCGACAAGCATCGAGATTTTCTTCATGAAGTGCCTCCTGGAATCATGCACGCGAAGTGCGGATGCCCGGCCCGGCGCAAACGGCGCCAACCTGGCCCTGGGCGCCAATGACAATAGCACCGGCGCCGCCAGGTGGGCCAGCAATCTTCATTCCTGATACAAGCGATCAGGCTTGTTAACGATTGACCAGCAGCACCAGCGCGTGCAGCGCCACGCCGATGAGCCCGCCCACCAGCGTGCCATTGAAGCGGATGTACTGCAGGTCGCGCCCCACGCTGAGTTCCAGTTCGTCGACCAGGTGGCGTTCGTCCCAGTTCTTCACGGTGCGCGAAATATGTTCGGTCACGCCGATGCGCAGGCGGCCGGTCAGGCGCCGCGCGCTGCCCAGCACGTGGTTGTTGATGGCGTCACGCAAGCTCGGGTCTTCGCCCAGCTTGCGGCCCAGCGCCAGCAAGGCGCTTTCCAGATGGCGGGCCAGTGCCGAATCCTCGTCCGACAGGTCGCGCCGCAGCGCCGCGTGGATGTCGTCCCACAGGCCCTGCACATACTCCTGCACCTTGGGGTGGTCGATGGCCCGCTGCTTCAGGTCTTCGACCTGCGCCGACAAGGCGGGGTCGGTCTTCAGGCGTTCGATGTAGTTCAGCACCCAGGCTTCGTAGTCGCGCCTGACGGGGTGATCGGGTTCGGACAGCACATCGCGCACTTCCTGCACCAACGCCAATGCCAGCCGGTCGGCCAGATTGTCGGCAATGCCGTCCACCGACTTGATCACATCGACGGCCGCGATGATGCGCGGCCATTCCTTGCGGGCGAATTTCACCAGCAGGGTCGATGCGCGTTCCTTCACGTCGTCTTCGCCCAGGTAGCCGCCCAGCCGCTCCATGGCCGCGTCCAGCAGCTCCTGATGGCGCCCGTCACGGGTCAGGAGACCCAGGACCTCGCCCACGGTGCCCGCCGCATCCCAGCGGCGCAGGTTCTTCACCACGAATTCCTGGATCACCCCGCGCACTGCCTGGTCGTCCAGCATGTCCAGCGTCTGCAAGGCCACGCGGCGCGCGCCGTCGCTCAAGGCATGCGCCTGGCGCGGCCGGATCAGCCAGCGGGACAGGCGGGCGGCCGGGTCGAAGACCCGCAGCTTCTCCATCAACGTGTCCGGGTCCAGGAAATGATCGCGGACGAACACAGCCAGGTTGTCCCCGATGCGGTCCTTGTTGCTGGGAATGATGGCCGTATGCGGAATCGGCAGGCCCATTGGACGGCGAAACAGCGCCACCACCGCGAACCAGTCGGCCAACGCCCCCACCGTCGCCGCTTCGCAAAACGCCCGCACCCAAGCCCACACGCCCTGCCCGCCCATGACGTGGCTGGTGATGAAGCCGCTGACCATGGCCACCAGCAAGGCCAGCGCAGCGATCTTCATGCGCCGCAACTGCGTGCGGCGCGTGTCGGACGCCAAGGCGGAGTGCGGGGCGGATGGCGTCGAGGGTCGGGACGGATCGGGCATGGAGTTTCCGGCAAGGCGATGCGTCAGCATACCAACTGGCAGCGCCGATCAGGCTGCCCGGGGGATCTTTGCGCCCCGCTTACGCCGCCGGATCCGCCAGCGCGCTGCGCAGCCACGCGACAAACGCATCCGCGTGCCCCGACAAGCTCCGACTGGCGGCGGGCAGCGCGCGCAAGCCGCCGTCGAACGCCACGAATCCAAAGGGTGCGACCAGGGTGCCCTCTTCCAGTTCGCGGCTGATCAGCCGCTTCTCTACCAGCGCCACCCCCAGTCCGGACAGCGCGGCCTCGATGCACAGGTGCGTGTGCGGAAACGCCAAGTGGCCCGCGGCGGCCACCGCTACGCCTGTAATGGCCTCCCATTGATTCCAGGCGCTGGACGTGTACTCATGGGCGATGCGCACCTGGTCGGACGCCGCGCGCCGGGCATAGGCGGGCGTGCAGACCGCGCCAAATCGCACGGGCGCAAGCGTCAGCGCGCGGCGCCGGTCGGCGTCCGTGTAGCCCGACAGGTCCCACGCCAGCAGCAGGTCCGCGCCCTCGTTGCGCATTTCACGGGCGGACGTCATCGACAGGCGGATGCGGATATCGGGATGCTCGCGGTAGAACACCGCCAGCTGCGGCACCAGCCAGCGCATCGCGAAGGTCGCGCTGCAGGCCACGTGCAGCCCCGGGCCCTGGGCTTCGCGGCCCAATCGTTCGTAAGCGCTTTCCAACTGGTCGAACGAGGCGCGCACCGACGCGTAGAAGGTCGCGCCCGCGGGGGTGAGCTTCAGCCCGGTGCCGTCTTTGTCGAACAGCGGCACGCCAGCGTGTTCCTGCAACAGCTTCAGGTGCCGGCTGACGGCGCCGTGGCTGCGGCACAGTTCTTCCGCGGCGCGCGTGACCGAGCCGGTCCGTGCAATGGCTTCGAATGCCCGAACGGCGGCTAGGGGCGGCAGTTGTCGCACGGCACTCCTTATGTCAATAAAACTAACGAACACCCAGAAAAACTGCATTTTCCGGATTGCGTTGTTTTTTTAGGATATCGCCTGGATATCCCACAATCAGTTCGATGCGTTGCAGTATTGCACGTCGGATTGCAAGGATAAAGACCATTCCTATATTTCAATAATCTGACCATCAGGAGCCCCATGAACATCATCGACATCACCGCCCACGAGGCACTGGACAGCCGCGGCAACCCCACCGTCGAGGTTGAAGTCCGGCTGAATGACGGCGCGATGGGCGTGGCGCTGGTGCCGTCCGGCGCATCGACGGGCCAGCATGAAGCTCTGGAGCGGCGCGACGCGGATCCCGCACGCTATCTGGGCCGCGGCGTGCTGGGCGCCGTGCGTGCCGTCAATACCGAGTTGCGGGATGCGCTGCTGGGCCAGCAAGCGGATCAGCAGGCCACCATCGACCGGATCATGATCGGCCTGGACGGCACGGCGGACAAAAGCCGACTGGGCGCCAACGCCTTGCTGGGCGTCTCGCTGGCAGTGGCGCACGCGGCAGCCGCCAGCGAAGGGCAGCCGCTGTGGCGCCACCTGGGCGGCGTGCAGGCGCAAGTGCTGCCCGTCCCGATGATCAACATCATCAACGGTGGCGCACACGCCGACAATCCGCTGGACTTCCAGGAATTCATGATCTTGCCGGTGGGCGCGGAAACCTTCGCCGAAGCCATCCGCATGGGCGCCGAAGTCTTCCACACCCTGCGCGGCAAGCTGCTGGCGGCCGGCCACAGCGTCAATGTGGGCGACGAAGGCGGATTCGCACCCGTCCTGCGCACGGCACCAGAGGCGCTGGACTTCATCATGGCGTCCATCGAGCAGGCCGGCCTGCGCACGGGCACGGACATTGCGCTGGCGCTGGATCCGGCGGCCAGCGAATTCCACACCGATGCGGGCTATCGCTATCAGGGCGAAGGCGTGGTGCGCAGCCGCGAACAGCAGGTGGATTACCTGGCCCGCCTGGTACGCGACTACCCCATCGTATCCATCGAAGACGGCATGGCCGAAGACGACCCTGCCGGCTGGCAAGCCCTGACCGCACGGCTGGGCGATGCCTGCCATCTGGTGGGCGACGATGTCTTCTGCACCAACCCCCGCCTGTTCGAAGCTGGCATCTCGGCCGGAATCGGCAACGCCATCCTGGTCAAAGCCAATCAGATCGGCACGCTGAGCGAGACCCTGCAGGTATTGGGAATGGCCCGCCGCGCGGCATACGGCGCCGTCATGTCGCACCGTTCCGGCGAAACCGAGGACACCACCATTGCCGACCTGGCGGTGGCCGCCAACTGCGGCCTGATCAAGACCGGGTCGCTATCGCGCGCCGACCGCACCGCCAAGTACAACCGCCTGCTGCGCATTGAACGCGAATTGGGCGCGGCGGCCGTCTACGCCGGCCGCGATGCCTTGCCGCGGCGCGGCCGCGCGGACAGCCGCGAGTAGTACCACCCCATCAGGGGCGACGCCGAGATGCCGTGCACCAGCACGGACGCGACGATGGCGGCCAGCAACAACGGCGCAAGCGCTCGGGACACGTCCTGCGGCGCTTGCTCCACCGCCAGCAGCAGATAGTAGAAAGTGCCCACGCCGCGTATGCCCAGCCAGCTTGCCAGCCAACGCTGGCGCCGGTCCATCGACGACCCGGCCAGCGCCAGCATCACGCTGGCCGGCCGCACCGCGAAGAACAGCACCGCCGCCACAAGGAGCGGCGTCCAACCCAGCATGTCGCGCCAATGCGCCGACACCACGCAGCCGATGACCAGCATCAGCGCCAATTCGGCAAAGCGTTCCAGCCCCACCGACGTCGCCATCATCGATTCCGCCAGATGGGCGTGGGCCAATTGCGGGTCCTGGGTGCTTTCTTCGCTTTCGGCGGGCGTGACTTCCTGCAAGACGGCACGCGGCGTCCGACCGCTGCCGGTGGCGCGCAGCTCCTGTTGGCGCAATGCCACCCCGGCGCAGAAGACCGCAAGAAAGCCGTAGCCATGCGCAAGTAAGGTCGCCCCGTAGCACAGCGCCATCAGGCCCAGGGCCAGAAACTCGTCCAGCCCCAGGGCGTTGCCATAGCGGATCCGCAGCGTAGCGATCAGGCGTTCGCCCAGCGTGCCCAGCAACCAGCCGATTCCCACCGCGCTGACCACGCCCCAGATCAGGGCGGCCGCCAACGGCCACGGCTGATCAAGCCCGGCCGGCCCCGCGTTGCACAGGGCGATGCCCAGGACCACAAAAGGAAACGCCGCCCCGTCATTGGCGCCGCCTTCACCCGACAAGGCAAAGCGCAGCGGTTCGTCATCGCCTGCTTCACGCGGGCGCAACTCATTGGCCAGCACCGGGTCCGTCGGCGCCAGCGCCGCCGCCAACAGCACTGCCGCCCCCAATCCCAAGCCCAACAGGCCCATGCCGAATGCCGTCATCAGCGCAATGGTCAGCAGCATGGCCGGCGCCGCCAGGCGCAGCGGCAGGCGCCACAGCGGATGCCCACAAGCCACGCGCAAATGCATGCCGACTGCGAACAGCGAAACCGGCAATGCCGCTTCGGTCGCCAGGCGCAGCAAGTGGCTGTCGCGGTAGAGATCCAGGTTCAGCAGCCCCAATCCTGTCGGGCCGATCAGAAAGCCCACGACCAGATACACCATGGCGCCGGTCATGGGCAGCGCATCGATCAGGCGTTTGGACACCGCCATCAACACGAACAACGCACCGATCAGCAGGAACCAGACGGCTTCGATATTCATCGCATCTCTCCGGCGATCGCCAGCGGTTCAAACTAGTCGGGTTCGTCCCAGCCTTGGCGCAAGGCGCTGGCAAACCCGCCTTCCACGCGAGAGTACGGCCGCGCGCTGGTTGTCACCCGCGGCAGCGCCGTCCAGGCGATGCGGGCGCCGCCTTGCTCCAGCCGGTCCACCAATGCCTGGTCTTCGCTGCAGGCCAGCGCGGCAAAGCCGCCGATATGCCGGTACGCATGCGCCTCGATGCCAAGGTTTGCGCCGTGCACGTGGCGGTGGCCGTCCTGATCCTGGTAGTGGGTGGCGAAACGGCGCCGGGCCTGGCGCGCATGCGCGCCATGTTGAGCCCAGCCCGACACGCCCACGGTGCCGCAAACCACTTCCGCCCCTAAAGACAACTGGTCCACCAGCCAGCGCGCGGACACGCGGGTATCGGCGTCCGTGAATGCCAGCCAGCGCGCCCCCGCATCAAGAAGATGCTGCGCCCCGAAGGCCCGGGCGACGCCCACGTTGCCGGCCTCGACCCGCAGGCACCGTACCGGCCACGCCGCCGACAATTGCTCGGTGCGGTCACGGCACCGATCCAGCACCACGACGATCTCGACGCGTTCAGCCGCCAGCAGCGGGTGCCGGGCGGCGCGGGTCGCGGCGCGCAGGCAGGCGCCGATCATCCGTTCTTCGTTGTGGGCGGGTATGCAGATTCCGATCATCGCCTGCTCCTTACAAGGGGTTGCGCCAGAGGTCCAGACGAAAATCTTCTTCATGGTGATGCACCAGCCGCTGCAAGCCGGGCAGCGCTCCCATCGCATCATGCAGACGGTCGGTGGGTTGCAGGCGGTCATCGAACGCGGGGCGCCAGTGGCAGGCGACCAATTCGCCGCCCGCTCCCAAACTGCTGCGCAGGCGCGCCAGGAACAGCGCGCAGGCGGCGTCGTCCAGGTAATACGCCAGCTCCGAGACAACGATCAGATCGAAGCCCGCCGAGGGCACGGGCGGCCATTGCTGCGGCAACTTCAACGCCAGCGTGCGCACCGTGGCCGCCACCGGATCGGCACGCAACCGGGCCTGGACGCGGCGCACCGCGCTGGGCGCCAGGTCCACGGCGCAGAGCTCGTCGCAGCGCTGCGCCAGGGCAAGCGTCATGTCGCCCCCGCCGCAACCCGCCTCGAAAATGTGGCCATAGCGTTCGCGCGCCAACGTCGCCAGCAGCACGGCGCGCTTGCGGCGCTCGTACCAGGCGGTGGCCACCCGCCAAGGATCGTCGTCCTTGCGGTACAGGCGCTCGAAATGGTGGTCATCTACAGTGTCCAAGGCGGCTCTCCGTGTTGCGCAACGTGCTTGCCATGCGCGGCCTGATCGCGTTCCGCGTGGCTCTGCCGGATGAACACGGGCAAGTCCGCCAAGGCTTGCGCCAAAGCGGCGTCGCGGCATAACGGGCCGGCCCCCAGCGCGCGCGGCACGCGGTTCAGTACGTCTTCTGCGGCGGCTTCCACCGCCAGGCGGGCCCGCGCGGTATGCAGTACGCAGCCGTCTTCGGGATGGGCGTCGATCGCCGCGGCGGCCTCGCGCAACACCGCACGCGCCTCGGCCAAAGCAACATCTACGGCGCCAAGATGCGCCAGCCGGTACGGGTCGGGCCGACCCTTTGCGACAGCGGCGCGCAGCCTTTCGGCAATGCCCGCCAACGCGCCGTACCAGCAAGCGGCAACGCCCGCCCCGCCATGCAGGAAACCCGGGCGGTCCACATAGGCGCCCGGCGCACCGACGGCGGCGCCTCGCGCCTGGTCGAAAACCACATTCACACTGGCGGACGAGCGCATGCCGACGGCGTGCCAGCCTTGCGTGGTGACGGTCACGCCCGGCTGGTCCAGCGCCACGGCGGCCAGGCAAGGTTCGCCTGCGCCGTTCCAACCGCTGACGATCGCGTGGCTTAGCGCCGCAGCACCCGAGCACCATCCCTTCAAGCCGCTGACCATGACCCCGCCGGCGGCGTGGGCGCGTATGCCCACACGCATGTCGGGCGGCTCGGCGCACCAGACGCCCCAGCAGGCATCTTCGGGCGCGTCCACGCGTGCTTGCAGCTCGGCCAGAATGGCCAGCGCATCCGTGTGCCCCTCGAATAATTTGGCCAAGCCCAGATCCACCGCGGCAACCGCGGCAAGCGCCCGCCAGCGCAGCAAGGTGCCGCCCGAGCCCGGCAACGGCAACCCGCCGAAGCCGGCGCGCACGAGCTCGCCCAGCCAATGGCCGGGATCTACCGGCGGCCGGGCGCCGGCCAGGACGTCCTGGATCGGCTGGCCGGGGGATTCGGGGGAAATCGAACGGGCGAGTCGGGTTGGCATAGCGAGGACAGTGGCGTGATTCAAGGGGAGGGAAACTCCCTTCAGCATGTGGCGTGCCCGTGCTTACTCGCCCAGGAACTCCGACACGGCCTCCAATCCTTCGATGTGGTCGGCGACCACTTTCGCGATGAAGGCGAGCGGCACGGAAAGCAACGTCCCCCACACCCCCCACAGCCAGGTGAACAACAGCAACAGCATGAAGACCGCCACGGCGTTCATCTTGGCGATGCGGCCGGACATCCAGGTCGTGACCACTACGCCCATCAACAAAGCGATGGCCACCGAACTGCCGGCCACCGCCAGCGCCGGGCCGATCTCGCCGAATTGGATCAAGGCCGCGATCCCGGTGCCCACCGCGGTGAGCAACGGGCCGAAGTACGGAATGATGTGCAGCGCGCCAGCGACCACGGCCCAGGTCGCGGCGTTTTCCAGGCCCAGCAGACGGAATGCCACCCACGACATCAGGCCCAATGCCAGGTTCGTCACCAGCATCATCGCCATGTACCGATGGATGGAGCTGTTGATCTGGTCCAGCATGTGCACGCTGATCTTCTTCTGCGACAAGGTCTTGCCGGCCACTTTCACGAACTTGCGCTTGAACGCGTTGCCGGACAACAGCAGGAAGAACACCAGGAACACGCTCATCGTCGCCTGCCCGATGAAGGCGGCCACCCCCTTGGATCCCCACAGCAGGAAATCGCTCAAGCCGGAATCGGACTTCGCCACCACCACCTGCCGACCGGGCACGATACCCCCGCTGTCTTGCAACACGCCGGCCGCGCCCTTGAGCTTTTCAAAGAAAGAACCGTCGCCGCTGGAAATGCCGGTCAGGGTGCGGGAGAGCTTTCCGGAGATTTCCGGCAGCGCTTGCACGATAGAACTAACCTGGTTCTGCGTGACGTAGGCCAGGCCCGCCAGACCGGTGGCGATGACGAACATCAAGATCAGGATCCCGACCGCGCGCGGCACGCGGGCGCGCCCCATCAGGCTCACGATGGGGTCCAGCGCATAGGCCACGACAATCGCCATCACCACGGGGACGATGAATTCCTGCGCCAGCTTGAGGGTGAACAGCACTGCCAGGACGGTCAGCGTGGTCAGGCAGGCGCCGCGCGCCCAGACATAAGGCGTATCGGGCGGGGGCTCGGGGATCAGCCCTACCTCTTGCACCGTCACTTTCTCTTCGGCGGGGCTTGCGGCCTCGTCCCCCGTGTCGGCGTTTTCCGTCGGCTTCGCGCGTTCGACCGCGCCCGGCGCTGTCGCGACCGGTGTCGTGATTTCCATCTTGCCCCCCAACAATCGATTATCGACAGCGGACAGCAAGTGGCGTGCCTGATCGTGTTCAGCCCGCCAGCGCCAGCAGGCCCGGCTGGCCCTCGTGGCCACGCTGGGCCCGTTCCAGGATGAATTCGATCATCATCGAGATTGCGCGGGGATGGTGCCGATTCGGCATGTACAGCATGTACATGCCCCGGCCGAAGATGCTCAGCCGCCACTCGGTCAGCGCCGCCAGCAGATCGCCACGGGCGATGTCGTCGTGCACCACATAGTCCGGCACCACGCCCACCCCCAGGCCGGCGCGGATCGCGTCGCGCAGGAAGGCGTAGTTGCGGGAGATCACGGTGGGTTCCAGCACCACGTGCTGGCGCGGCTGGCCGCCATAGTAGGCTGACAGCCGCAACGGCCGGCCGATGACGGCCGCGCTGATGACGGGCGTGCCCGCCAGGTCTTCGGGGCGCTGCGGCAGGCCGCGGGCGTCGGCAAAGGCCTTGGACGCGCACGCCACGTAGCGCACCTGGCCCAGTTCGCGCGCCACCAGGTTCTGCGGCGGCTCGGACATGATGCGCACCGCGATATCCACTTCGTCGCGCAGCAGGTCGTCCACGCTGTTCTCGAACAGCACGTCCAGCACGATGTCGGGGTACGCCTGCTTGAATTCCAGCAGCCACGGCGTCATCACGAACTGCCCATAGCCGCTGGGTACGCTCAGGCGCACTTTGCCTTGGGGCGTCTTGCCCAGCGTTTCAACGGATTCACGGGCGGCCACCAATTCATCCTGGATGCTGCGCCCGTGCTGATACAGCTTCAGTCCAATTTCAGTGGCCTCGACGTGCCGCGTCGTACGCCGCACCAACTGCATACCCACCGAACGCTCCAGCTGGTTCAGGTGGTAGCTGACATTGGCGCGCGTCATCTTCAGGCGGCGCGCGGCTTCGCTCAGGTTGCCGGCATCCAGGATTTCCACCAGCAAGGTCAGGGATTTGGTGTCCATGGGGCTCCTCCACCGCCATTGTCAAATTTTATTATCCGCCATGTCAATTCTAGATGCCATTGTCAAGACATCTTTACTGGGAAAGAATAAGGAAATAAGAGACGAGCCGTTCTGGCCCGCCAGGCGCCGCCACGGCGGACGCCCCATTGGAGACAAGGTCCCATGACGGACAAGCAACCTGCCGGCGCCGCCCACGCGCGCCGCGACGACGACATCCTGGTCATCACCCTTGACCACCCTCCTGTGAATGCACTGAGCGCCGACGTGCGCCACGACCTTGCCGCCGCCATCCAGGCCGCGCAGACAGATCCGCACGTGCGCGCCATCCTGCTGGTGGGCGCCGGCAAGAACTTTATCGCCGGCGCGGACATCCGCGAATTCGGCAAGCCGCCCAAGCCGCCCGCCCTGCCCGACGTGTGCAACCAGATCGAAGCCAGCGACAAGCCGGTGGTGGCCGTGCTGCACGGCGCGGCCCTGGGTGGCGGACTGGAAGTGGCGCTGGCCGCGCATTACCGCGTCGCCCTGCCCGGCGCCAAGCTGGGCCTGCCCGAAGTGAGCCTGGGCCTGCTGCCCGGCGCAGGCGGCACGCAACGCACGCCCCGCCTGATCGGCGCCCGCGCGGCGCTGGACCTGATGCTGTCGGGCAAGCACCTATCCGCCGAGGCGGCGCTGAAAGCCGGCCTGGTCGACGCCCTGGGCGATGGCGACGATGCCCTGGCCGCGGGCTTGACCTACACCCGCCGCTTGCTGGCCGAAGGCGCCGGCCCGCGCCGCAGCCGCGATGCCACGGACGCGCTGGCCGACAAGGCCGCAGCGTTGGCCGAAGCCTCCGCCGCAGGCGAACAGGTCGCCAAGACCTTGCGCGGCCTGTACTCGCCCGCGAAGATCGTCGACGCCGTGCGCGCCGCCATCGAACAACCCTTTGACGAAGGCCTGCGCACCGAACGCGCGCTGTTCCTGCAATGCCTGGACAGCCCGCAGCGGGCCGGCCTGGTGCATGCGTTCTTTGCCGAACGCGAAACGGCCAAGATCCCTGAACTGAAAGCGGCGCGTCCCCGCCGGCTCGAGAAAATCGGCGTGGTGGGCGGCGGCACGATGGGCGCGGGCATCGCCGTGTCGGTGCTGGATGCCGGCCTGCCGGTCGTGATGGTCGAACAGGACGACGCGGCGCTGGAACGCGGCCGTGCACGCGTGGCTCAGGTGTACGACCTGCTGCAGAAGAAAGGCCGGATCACCGCAGACGAGCGCGACGCCCGGATGGCGCGCTTTACCGGCGCCACCACCTATGACGCACTGGGCGACGCCGACCTGATCATCGAAGCCGTCTTCGAGGACATGGACGTCAAGCTTGCCGTCTTCGCCCAACTGAACCGCGTGGCCAAGCCGGGCGCCGTCCTCGCCACGAACACGTCCTATCTGGACGTGAACCGCATCGCCTCCGCCACGCGCGGCCCGGCCGATGTGCTGGGCCTGCACTTCTTCTCGCCCGCCAACATCATGAAATTGCTGGAAATCGTGGTGGGCGAACACACGTCCGCGGAAACGGTGGCCACCGGGTTCGAACTGGCGCGGCGGCTGCGCAAGACGCCCGTGCGCGCCGGCGTGTGCGACGGCTTCATCGGCAACCGCATCCTGGCCGTGCACCGCCAGGCGGCAGACATGATGATGGAAGACGGCGCATCGCCTTACGACATCGACGCGGCCGTGCGCGAATTCGGCTATCCGATGGGGCCGTACCAGATGGCGGATCTGGCCGGCGGCGACATCGGCTGGGCCACGCGCAAGCGCCGCGCCGCCACGCGCGACCCGGCGCTGCGCTATGTGCAGATTCCCGACCGCTTGTGCGAACGCGGCTGGTTCGGCCAGAAGACGGGCCGCGGCTTCTACCTGTATCCCGACGGCGCACGCGTGGGCACGCCCGATCCGGAAGTGCTGGCCATCATCGATGAAGAACGCCGCCGCGCGGGCGTCACGCCGCGCCCCTTCACGCACGAAGACATCCAGCGCCGCTACCTGGCCGCCATGATCAACGAGGCCGCCAACGTCCTGCACCAGGGCATTGCGTTGCGACCGTCCGACGTGGACGTGGTGTTCCTGTCCGGCTACGGCTTTCCGCGCTACCGCGGCGGGCCGCTGCATTACGCCGATAGCGTGGGGCTGGACCGCGTGCTGACCGACATCCGCAGCTACGCCGAGGAAGACCCCGCATTCTGGAAGCCGTCGCCGCTGCTCGTGCAGCTGGCGGAATCCGGCCGCAACTTCGCCAGCCTGAATCAGGCTGCCTGATCCGCCGGATTCCGATCCCGCCGATTCCGAACCCACTTTCTTCGACAGGAAACCCCATGCGCGAAGCCGTTATCGTCTCTACCGCCCGCACCCCCATCACCAAGGCGGGGCGCGGTGAATTCAACCTGATCGCCGGGCCCACCCTGGCCGGTCACGCGGTGCGCGCCGCCGTCGACCGCGCCGGCATCGACCCCGCGCTGATCGAAGACGCCTTCATCGGCTGCGGCTACCCCGAAGGCGCCACCGGCCGCAACATCGGCCGCCAGGCGGTGATCCGCGCCGGCCTGCCCGTCAGCGTGGGCGGCGCCACCGTCAACCGCTATTGCGCGTCCGGCCTGCAGGCCATCGCCTCGGCCGCTGGCCGCATCGTCATGGACGGCGCGCCTGCCGCCATTGCGGGCGGCGTGGAGCTGGTGTCGCAGATTCGCACCCGCGACGACGGCGTCAGCGGCATGGATCCCTGGATCGTGGCCAACAAACCCGAGCTCTACCTGCCCATGATCGAAACCGCCGACATCGTGGCGGCCCGCTACGGCATCAGCCGCGAAGCCCAGGACCGCTTCGCCGCGCAAAGCCAGGCGCGCACCGAAGCCGCCCAGGCCGCCGGCCGCTACCGCGAAGAGATCATCGCCGTCACCACCACCATGTCCGTCACCGACCGCGCCACCGGCGCCGTCACCGAACGCGAGGTCACGGTGGACAAAGATACGTGCAACCGTCCCGGCACCACCTATGACGCGCTGGCGGGGCTTGCCCCCGTGCGCGGCGAAGGCCAGTTCGTGACGGCCGGCAACGCTTCGCAGTTGTCGGATGGCGCGGCGGCCTGCGTGCTGATGGAAGCGGGCGAGGCGCAGCGCGCCGGCATCCGCCCCCTGGGCGCCTTCCGGGGCCTGGCCATTGCCGGCTGCGAGCCCGACGAGATGGGCATCGGCCCCATCTATGCGGTTCCCAAGCTGCTGGCGCGCCACGGCCTGAAGGTGCAGGACATCGATCTCTGGGAACTGAATGAAGCCTTTGCCTCGCAAGCGCTGTACTGCCAGGAAAAGCTGGGCATCCCGATGGACCGCCTGAACGTGGATGGCGGCTCGATCGCGTTGGGCCACCCGTTCGGCGTCACGGGCGCGCGGCTGGCCGGCCATGTGCTGATCGAAGGCCGCCGCCGCGGCGCCCGCTATGCCGTCGTCACGATGTGCATCGGCGGCGGCATGGGCGCGGCCGGCCTGTTTGAAATCTATTAAGGACCGACATGGACCTCGAATTCACCCCCGAAGAAAACGCGTTCCGCGACGAAGTGCGCGCGTTCCTGGCGGCCAAGCTGCCCCAGCGCCTGTCCGACAAGGTCGGCCAGGGCAAGCTGCTGGCGCGCGCCGACATGGTCGAATGGCACGCCATCCTGAACCAGCAAGGCTGGCTGGCCAGCCATTGGCCCGTGGAATACGGCGGCACCGGCTGGAGCGCCACGCAGAAATTCATCTTCGACAATGAATGCGCCTTGGCCGCCGCGCCCCGCATCGTGCCCTTCGGGCTGAGCATGCTGGGCCCCGTGCTGATCAAGTACGGCACCGAAGCGCAACGCAACTACTGGCTGCCCCGCATCCTGGACGGCAGCGACTGGTGGTGCCAGGGCTATTCCGAACCGGGCGCGGGCTCGGACCTGGCTTCCGTCAAGACCACCGCCGTGCGCGACGGCGACAGCTATATCGTCAACGGGCAAAAGACCTGGACCACGTTGGGCCAGTACGCCAACATGATCTTCTGCCTGGTGCGCACGTCGCAGGAAGGCCGCCGCCAGGAAGGCATCAGTTTCCTGCTGGTCGACATGAACAGCCCGGGCGTCGAAGTGCGCCCCATCATCACGCTGGACGGGGAACACGAAGTCAACGAGGTGTTCTTCTCGGACGTGCGCGTGCCGGCCGAAAACCTGGTGGGCGAAGAAAACCGCGGCTGGACCTGCGCCAAGTACTTGCTGACCTACGAACGCACCAACATCGCGGGCGTGGGCCAGTCGACAGCAGCGCTGGAACGCCTGAAAGCCGTGGCCGCCCGGCAAAAGAAGCATGGCCGCCCGCTGGCGCAAGACCCGGACTTCGCCGCCCGCCTGGCCCGCGTCGAGATCGAACTGGCCAATATGCGCACCACCAACCTGCGTGTCGTGGCGGCAGTTGCCGGCGGCGGCGCGCCCGGCGCCGAAAGCTCCATGCTGAAGATCCGCGGCACGCAGATCCGGCAGGAGATCACCGCGTTGAACCGGCGCGCCATGGGCCCCTATGCGCGCCCCTTCGTGCCCGAAGCGCTGCATGACGGCTATGACGCCCCACCTATCGGGCCGGAAGGCGCCGACAGCGCCGCGGCGCAGTACTTCAACAACCGCAAGCTGTCGATCTTCGGCGGCTCCAATGAAATCCAGAAGAACATCATCTCGAAGATGATCCTGGGACTGTAAGGGCCGGCCATGAATTTTGAACACACTGAAGACCGGCGCATGCTCTCCGACATGCTGCGCCGCTTTGTCACCGAGCAGTACGACTTCGCCACGCGCGAACGCCACGCGCAATCCTCTCAGGGCTACAGCGTGGAATTCTGGCGCCGCTATGCCGAACTGGGCGCCATCGGCGCGCTGTTCACCGAGGCCGACGGCGGCCTGGGCGGCGCGGGATTCGATATCTCGGTGGTCTTTGAAGCGTTGGGCCGGGGGCTGGTCGTCGAACCGTTCCTGGACGCCCTGATGGTGGGCAGCGCCATCGCCGCGGCCGGCACGCCGGCCCAGCGTGAAGCGCTGGAGGGCCTAATCGCAGGCGCTATCACCGCCGCGCTGGCCCAAGCCGAGCCGGAATCGGGCTATGACCTGGCGCAAGTGCGCACCCGTGCCGAACGCTCGGGCGACGGCTGGGTGCTCAACGGTGCCAAGGCGGTCGTGACGGCAGGCGAACATGCGGACCTGTTCCTGGTGTCGGCCCGCACGGCTGGCGCCGAAGATGACGAAGCCGGCATCAGCCTCTTCCTCGTCAGCGCCGGCACGCCCGGGCTGTCGGTATGCGGCTATGGCCTGATCGATGGCGGACGCGCCGCCGAAGTCAGCTTCGACAATGTCCAGCTTGGCCCCGACGCGCTGGTCGGCGAGGCCGGTGCGGGTTACGAGGTGCTGGAACGCGCCATCGGCCGCGGCATCCTGGCCTTGTGCTCGGAAGCCGTGGGCGCCATGGATTGCGCCCGCGACGCCACGCTGGAATACCTGCGCACGCGCCGCCAGTTCGGCACGCCCATCGGCAGCTTCCAGGCCCTGCAGCACCGCATGGCCGACGTGCTGCTGGAAATCGAACAGGCGCGCTCGGCCGTGATCAATGCCGCCGCCGCCGTCGACCACCCCGACCGCGCCACTCGCGAACGCGCGCTGTCCGCCGCCAAATACACCATCGGCCGCATCGGCACGCTGGTAGCCGAAGAAAGCATCCAGCTGCACGGCGGCATCGGCATGACGTGGGAACTGCCCCTGGCGCACTACGCCAAGCGCCTGGTGATGATCGACCATCAGCTGGGCGACGAAGACCACCACCTGCGCCGCTACATCGCGCTGGGGCAGGCTTGAACGGAGGACGCCAGGATATGACGCAGGCCTATACCGTCCCGCCCTTGTCGCGCCCGTTCGCGGCGCCTTTCCTGGTGCGCAGCGCCGCCGACGTGCAGCGCTTGCAATCGCGCCCCCTGGCCGAAACGCTGACGGTGCAGAGCACCTACGAGATCTTCCGCAATTCGGCTGCGGCTTTCGGCGACAAGACCGCGCTGACCTTCTTGCGCACCGCCAACCCGGACGACGAGGCCGTACGCTGGAGCTATCGGGAGCTGCTGGCCGGCATCCACCAGACCGCCAACCTGCTGCATGACCTTGGCGTGCGCGCGGGCGACGCCGTCGGCGTGATCCTGCCCGGCTGCCTGGAATACCACCTGGCGCTGTGGGGCAGCGAAGCCGCCGGCATCGTCCAGCCGCTGAATCCGCTGCTAAGCGAAGACAAGCTCGCGTCGCTGATGACGACGGCCCGCGCCAAGGTGCTGATCGCCTATGGCTCGGACGCCGAATGCGGCACCTGGTCCAAGGCCTTGCGGCTGCGTGAACGCGTGCCCACCTTGCAGACCCTGCTGCGCGTGGCGCCGCTGGACGAGCCCTTGTCGGCCCGCCCCGCCTTGCCCGACTATGCGCTGGATTTCAACGCCAACCGCTCGGCGCAACCGGCCGACCGCCTGCTTAGCGAACGCGTGATCCGCGCCGACGACGTCGCGGCATATTTCCATACGGGCGGCACCACGGGCGCGCCCAAGCTGGCCATCCACACTCACGCCAATCAGGTCTTCACCGCCTGGGCCGCCGTGCAGTTGCAGAACGCCGGGCCCAGCGACGTGGTCATCAACGGCTATCCGCTATTCCACGTGGCGGGCGTGCTGCCGGCGTCGCTGGCCGCCCTGTCGGCGGGGGTGGAAACCGTCATCCCCACCACCCTGCTGCTACGCAACCGCGATGTGCTGCGCAACTACTGGCGGCTGGTGGAAAAGCACCGCGCGACCTCTTTGCAGGGCGTGCCCACCATCCTGGCCGCGCTGGCGGACATACCGCTCGCCGGCGCCGATATCTCGACGCTGCGCTATTGCCGCACGGGCGCCGCGCCGCTGCCCGCCGAGCTTGCCGCGCGCTTCAAGCGCCTGTTCGGGCTGCACGTGAACGAGAGCCTGGGCATGACCGAAATGGCGGGCATTTCGTCCATCACGCCGCCCGGCTCGGAATTTCCCGTGAACTGTGTGGGGTTCCCCCTGCCCTACGTGCAGGTGCGCATCGTGGGGCTGGACGTCCCGTCGGGCCAGGCGGCACGCGACCTGCCTGCAGGCACGGCTGGCATGGTGCTCTTCAAGGCGCCCAACGTGATCCCCGGCTTCCTCGACCCCGAAGACACTGCGCGCGCCTTTACCGAAGACGGCTGGCTGATCAGCGGCGACGTGGGGTTCATGGATGGCGAGGGCCGGCTGCATCTGCAGGGCCGCGCCAAGGACCTGATCATCCGCGGCGGCCACAACATCGACCCGAAGACCATCGAAGACGCGCTGGCCACGCATCCGGCGGTGCACTTGTGCGCCGCGGTCGGCGCACCGGACGCCTACGCCGGCGAACTGCCCGTGGCCTTCGTGACGCTGGCCGACGGCGCCCAGGCCACCGAAGCCGAACTCGTCGCCTACGCCGCGGCCCACGTGGACGAAGGCCCGGCGCGGCCCAAGCGCGTCATCGTCCTGGACGCCATGCCCATGACCAACGTGGGCAAGATCTACAAACCCGATTTGCGCCGCCTGGCCACCGCTGTAGCGGTGGAGTCCGTGGTGGCGCGCACCTTGCAGGCGGCCGGCCTGACGGAAGACGCCCAGATCTTCCGCGTGCTGGCCGACGCGCAACCGGAGGTCGCCGTGCAAGCGGCTCCCGGCACGCCCGCGCCGCTGAGGGAGCAGTTGCGCGAAGCCTTGGCGCGGCTGCCGGTGAAGGTCGCCCTGCGCGACTGAGCCGCTGCCGTTCCAAACCTCACAACAAGCCATAACAACACCACTGGAGACAAACCCCATGCTCAAGAAGCCTCTGCGCCGCGCCTGCCTGGGCGCCCTGCTGTTCGCCGCCGCCGGCGCCGCCCTGCCGCTGTCCGCCGGCGCGCAATCCACTTTCCCCACCAAGCCCATCACGCTGATCGTGCCCTTCCCGGCCGGCGGCTCCACCGACCGCCACATGCGCATCGTGGCGCAGGACGCCTCCAAGTACCTGGGCCAGACCGTCATTGTCGAGAACCGCCCCGGCGCGGGCGGCACGCTGGGTACGGCCACGATGGCCCGCACCGCCAAGCCGGACGGCTACACGATCAGCCTGTACACGCTGGCGATGCTGCGCATGCCCTACATGCAAAAGAGCAGCTGGGATCCCATCAACGACTTCAGCTTCATCATCGGGCTGTCGGGCTACACCTTCGGCTTCACGGTCCGTTCGGATTCGCCGTACAAGACCTTCAACGAATACATCGAAGCCGCGCGCCAGAACCCCGGCAAGATCGATTACGGCTCCACCGGCATCGGTTCGTCGCCGCATCTGCTGATCGAGGAAATCGCCATCAACGCCAAGGTCAAGCTGAACCACGTGCCGTTCAAGGGCAACGCCGACATGCAGCAGGCGCTGCTGGGCGGCCACGTCATGGCGCAAAGCGACGCCACGGGCTGGGACCAGTTCGTGGACGCCGGCAAGATGCGGCTGCTGGTGACCTTCGGCGACAAGCGCACGACCCGCTGGCCCGACGTGCCCACCGCGCAAGAGCTGGGCTACAAGGTCGTGTCCACTTCGCCCTACGGCCTGGCCGGTCCGAAGGGCATGGACCCCGCGGTCGTGAAAACCCTGCACGACGCGTTCAAGAAGGCCCTGTTCGATCCGGCCAGCGTGGACGTCATGAAGCAGTTGAACCAGGAACCGGCCTACCGCAACAGCCAGGATTACAAGGACTGGGCCCAGGCCACGTACGTCAAGGAAAAGGGCCTGATCGAATATCTGGGCCTGATGGCGAAGGACTGACGCACGCGGGGCTTACGCCCCCGCCGCTTCCTGGATGACCTGGAAGCAGCGTTCGCGCGTGATGCGCGTGGCCGGGCTGATGCTGCGGCCACGTAAGGTCACGAACGCGAAGTGCGCCTGGATATCGAAATCCGGCGGCGGCGGCAGGCGGACAAGCCGTTCCGATTCCGCCAGCGTGCGCGCCGAGGCCAGCACGCCCAGGAAGACCGCATCCGACCACTCGACGATATCGAACAGGTAGGAAATGTCTTCGCATTCCATATGCAGCTCGAACCCCGCCGGCGCGGCGGCGCCCGCCAGCCGCCGCCGGATTTCCGGGCTTAAACCGGTCGACACGACGGGATAGCGCAACACGTCGGCCAAGGTTGCGCCCCGCAAGTCCCGCAGCGGATGGCCCGGCCGGCAGACAAAGCCCGACGCCAGCGCCGGCATCGGCGCCACCTCCAGGTCTTCTTCGTTGTCCAGCGTACGGATGTGCACGATCAGCGCGTCCAGCACGCGCTCGCGCAGGCTGACCAGCAAGGATTCCGTGGGGCCGCGCGACAGCTTGACGCGCAGCTTCGGGTAGTGGTCCAGCAGGTGCTGCATCAACGGCACGCTGAGCAAGGCGCTGGGCGCCGCCCCCAACCCCAGCCGGATGGCGCCGGTTTCGCCTTGCGCCAGCATTTCCGCTTCGCGGCGGATTTCTTCGACCTCGGCCAACACGCGCCGCGCTCGCTGCCCGACCAGGCGGCCCAGCGGCGTGGGCTCATTGCGCTTGCCGATGCGGTCCACGAGCGCACCCAGCTCTCCTTCCAGCAATTGGATGCTGCGGCTGAATGCCGGCTGCGACAAGTGCAGCGTTTCGGCCGCCCGCGTGAACGAGCCGGTCTCCAGAAGCGCCACCAGATGAGCAAGCTGCGAAAGGTTCATGGCCCCGGCCCCGTTGATCGCATTTATCATGCATAAAACGCATTGTAATCAGCCAATCAATCGATTGGACAGATGAAACGGCCGCTTCTAGCATCCCATCCAGCACTCGGATCCATCACAAGGGGAATGCCATGAAAAAGAATCTGATGATCGCCGCCGTCTCACTGCTGACCGGGTTGGGCGTCGGCGCCCACGCGCAGGCGCAGGACTATCCTGCCCGGCCCGTGTCCCTGCTGGTGCCCTACCCGGCGGGCGCGGCCAGCGACATCACCGCCCGCGCCGTGCAGGGAGCAATGTCGCAGTCGCTGGGCGTGCAGGTGGTCGTCGAAAACCTGGGCGGCGCCAACGGCGCGCTGGGCGCAAACCGCGTGCTGAATGCCAAGGCCGACGGCTATACCCTGTTCCAGGGCTCGCCCAACGAGCTCATCCTGGCCGGGCTGACCAACAAGTCCGTCACCTACAAGCCGGACGACTTCCAGTTCGTGGCGCCCGTGGCCACGTCGCCCTACGTCGTCGTGACGCGCGCGGACCTGGGCGCGGCCAATGTGGATGAACTGGTCGCCCTGGCGCGCCAGCGCAGCGTGCCGTTGACCTATGGATCTGGCGGCGCAGGGTCGATGATCCACCTGATCACCGCTGCGCTGGCCGAGCGCACCGGTGTCGCGCTGACGCACATCCCGTACCGCGGCGGCGCGCCGCTGATCACCGACATGGCCGGTGGCCAGATCGATTTCGCCATCATGCCGTACCAGGCGAACTACGAAGACCTGCGCCGCGAAGGGCGACTGAAGATCATCGGCACGCTGAACCGGGAACGCCTGGCCGCGCTGCCCGACGTGCCCAGCGTGCAGGAAAGCGCCACGCTGAAGGACTTCAACTACACCATCTGGACCGCCTATCTGGTGAAGAAAGGCACCCCGGCCGCGGCGGTCCAGAAGCTGCACACCGCGATCCAGGCCTCGCTGCGCGACCCCGCGGCCCGCAAGACGCTGGAGGCGCAGGGAAAGATCCTGTTCGCACCGCAGACGCTTGCCGAAGGCGACGCCTTCTACACGGAACAAATTGCCGGCCTGGCCGAGCTGGTGCGGCGCAGCGGCTTCCGCGGCGATTAAACGCCCCGCCCCACCGGCCCGCCCCCGCCGCGCGCCGCCTTCCCTTTCTTCCGGACCCTTCCATGACCGATACTCTCCAGCCCGTCCTGAACCATCTGGCCGCCCGCCAGCCGCAGATCGAAGCGTGGCTCAAGACGTTCCTGCGCATCCCCAGCGTCAGCGCCGACCCCGCCTACGCCGCGTCCATGAACGAGGCACGCCGCTTCCTGTGCGAACGGCTGCGCGCCGAAGGCCTGCAACAGGTGCAGTTGCTGGACGGCGGCGGCGAAGCCGCGGTGTATGCCGAATGGACCGGCGCGCCGGGGCGGCCGACCGTGCTGATCTATGGCCACTACGACGTCCAGCCCGCCGACCCCGTCGCGTTGTGGCGCACCCCGCCTTTCGAACCCACGCAGGTGGGCGACCGCCTGTATGCGCGCGGCACGTCCGACGTCAAAGGGTCGACCACCATTGCGCTGGAAGTCGTGTTCGCCTTCCTGGCCACGCTGCGTGCCTGCCCGGTCAACATCAAGGTGTTCATCGAAGGCGAAGAGGAAACGGGCAGCCCGTCGTTGCGCCCGTTGATTGATCGCTACCGCGACCTGCTGGCCGCCGATGCCGTGCTGTCGGCCGACGGCGGCCGCGCCAGCGCCACGATCCCCACCATCAATATCGGCGCGCGCGGCAATGCCGCGTTGGAGGTCAAGCTGCGCACGGCGTCCAAAGACCTGCATTCCGGCCGCTACGGCGGCGGCGTCAGGAACGCCCTGCACGAAATGGCGGCGCTGTTGGCGTCGCTGCACGCGGACGACGGCAGCGTCGCCGTCGACGGTTTCCATGCGGGCGCCGAGCCCCCTACGCCACGGCAGCGCCAGGACACGGCGGCCTTCCCCTACGACGAAGCCGCCTTCTTCACCGACGTGGCGGGCGCCTCGCACGGCGAACCGGGCTACAGCCCCCGTGAACGGATCACGCTGCGCCCGGCGCTGGACGTGAACGGCATGTGGGGCGGGTACACCGGCGCGGGCGTCAAAACCATCATCCCCTGCGAAGCCCAGGCCAAACTGACGGTCCGGATCGTGGAAGGCCAGGACCCCGCGCACGTCATCCATGCGGTGCTGGCGCATCTGCAAGCCCGCTGCCCGGCCGGCTGCGAACTGGAGGTCGTGGCGCTGAACCCGGGGTCGCCCGCCGCCACGCTGCATCCGGAACATCCCCTGGTAACCGCGGCGCAAGCCGTGCTGCAGGTGCCCGGCGGGGCCAGGCCGATCCACGTCCGGCTGGGCGCCAGCGTCCCCATCACGTCCGTCTTCAAGGAAATGCTGGGCATCGATACCCTGATGTTCGGGTTCAACCTGCCCGACGAAGACGTGCATGCACCCAATGAATTCTTCCGCCTGTCGTCGATCAGCCAAGGGGTGAAGGCCTGGACGGCATTGCTGGACGCGCTGGGGCGCTTCGAGCCTGCAGCCTTCCACCCGCGCTGAACGGACGAAAGCCGGCCAGGATTGCATGGCATTTTTGTATTCAAAAAATGTCTGCCTTTCCTGTTCGGCTTTTTGATAGACTGGCTGCCCGATGGTTTTTCCCTCCCGGCAGCCCCAGCCGCGCCCCATGACCCAGGAAGTTCAGCTAGATCCCAGCGCCGACGACATCGCCCGCGAAGTGGCCGCCGCCATCGTGGCACACAAGCTTCCGCCGGGCACCCGGCTGCGCGAAGAAGCGCTGGCGCGCGTCTACAAGGTCAGCCGCACCAAGATCCGCGCGGCGCTGCTGATGCTCAGCAAGGACAAGCTGATCAACATCGTGCCCGACAAGGGCGCCTTCGTCAGCAAGCCGGACGCGAACGAGGCGCGCGAGGTCTACGCCGTGCGCCGCATCCTGGAGGCCGCGCTGGCCAAGGAATTCGTCGCCAACGCCACGGCCGCCGATTTCCGCCGCATCGATGCCCACCTGGCCGAAGAGCGCCGCGCGCTCGAGAGCGGCGACGTCCAGAAACGCAATCACCTGCTGGGCCATTTCCATATCCTGCTGGCCGAAGCCGTGGGCAATTCGGTGCTGACGGGCATGCTGCGCGAGCTGTCCGCGCGCAGCGCCGTGATCACCGTCCTGTATCAAAGCTCGCACGACGCCAGTTGCTCGTCGCAAGAGCACCACGCCTTCATCGAGGCCGCCCGCGCGGGCGACACCGAACGCGCCTGCGCGCTGATGGACGAACATCTGGAACACGTCCAGACAGCGCTGAACTTCACGGACGACGGCCGGTCAGGCGGCGATCTGGTCACCGCCCTGCTCAGCTAGCCGCCCGCCCCCAGCAGTTGGCCCATGCGCTGCTGCAACCAGGTTTCGGTCGCGCTCAGCGACGCGCCTTGCAACCATAAGGTCCGCACGGACAGCATCGGCAAGGACAGGCCCGCGCACGGCACGCGCGCAAGCGTGGTGCGAAAGCTTTCGTATTCCGCGATGTTCAAGGGCAGGATCGCCCAGCCCAGGCCGTCCGCCACCATGCCGGCAATGCTGTAGAAACTGTCGGTTCGCCATACGGTCGGGCTCAGCACCACCTCGTCCACCCCTTCCATCTGCATCACCAGTTGCCGGTAGCGCGCCAGATCGCTGCGCGCCACTTCGGCCAGGCCCGCCAGCGGGTGGCCTGATGCCACGAAGACGGCCTGCTCCACATGGCCCAGATAGCGGTGCGCAAAGGCGCTGCCCGGATCGCCTCGGTCGAAGTGGAAAGCAATGCTGGCGCGGCCCTGTTGCACGTAATCGGCCACTTCGGTCGCGGTGCCATTCAGTTGCGTCAATTCCAGCGCCGGAAAGCGCGCCGCAAGCTCCAGCACCAGCGCGCCCAGCACCTGGTACGGCAACGCTTCGTCCAACGCGATGGACAGCCGCGCGTCCTGCCCCGCGGCGAACGACAGGGCGCGCTGATCCAGGCCTCCCGCCTGGCGCAGCAGTTCGCGGGCCTCTTGCAGCATCACTTCACCCACGGGCGTCAGCGTGGCATTGCGCCGCGACCGGTCGAACAGTTCCACGCCCAGGTCCGCTTCCAGCAGCCCGACCGACGTACTGACGGCCGACTGCGCGCGGCCCAGCCCGCGTGCCGCGGCGGAAAACGAACCGGCGTCCGCGGCCGCCACGAATTGGCGTAGTTGATCCAAGGTCCATTGCATGGCGACTCCTATCTATCCATCAATTTAATAGATTGAATCAAACTTTTTCAGGCAAATATACAGATAGATAATACCGGACCTGACGCTGGCGCCGCATCGTAGCGGCCGCCGGTTTTCAGTCGCCTCACAGGAGTAGAACTATGCAGCGGACTCATTCGAACGCTGTCGCCACGGCTGATCCGCGCCGTTGGCTGGTGCTGGCCATCGTGTCCATCGCCTTGTTGTTGATCGTGGTGGACATGACGGTGCTGTACACCGCCTTGCCCCGGCTCACGCACGACCTGGGCGTCTCGGCCTCGCCAAAATTGTGGATCGTGAACGTCTACGCACTGGTCGTGTCCGGCCTGCTGCTGGGCATGGGCACGCTGGGCGACCGGCTCGGCCACAAGCGCCTGTTCATGATGGGCCTGGCCGTGTTCGGCGTGGCATCGCTGGCCGCCGCCTATTCTCCCGGCGCCCCCGCCCTGATCGCCGCCCGCGTGCTGCTGGCGGTGGGCGCCGCCATGATGATGCCGGCCACGCTGTCCATCATCCGCCTCACCTTCACCGACGAACGCGAACGCGCCGTCGCCATCGGCATCTGGGCGTCGGTCGCCTCCGGTGGTGCTGCATTGGGCCCCGTCGTGGGCGGCGTGCTGCTGGAGCACTTCTGGTGGGGCTCGGTGTTCCTCATCAACGTGCCGATCGTGCTGCTGGCGCTACCGCTGGCCTGGCGCTGCATTCCCGCCAGCCGGCCCAGCGTCGCGCGCCCCTGGGACCTGGCCGGTTCGCTGCAGGTCATGGCGGGGCTGATCCTTTGCGCTTATGCGCTGAAGGAATTGGGCAAGGCCGCGACGTCGTGGCTGCATGCGGGCCTGGCCTGCGTGGCAGGCGTCGCGATGCTGACGGTGTTCGTTCGCCGCCAGCGCCGTCGTCCGTACCCGTTGATCGACTTCGCCATCTTCCGCAACGCCACCTTCAGTTCGGGTGTTGCCGCCGCCCTGTTCGCGGGCGCCGCCTTGTTCGGCATGGAGCTCGTGTTCAGCCAGCGCCTGCAACTGGTGGTGGGCATGTCGCCCATCCAGGCCGCGCTCTACATCCTGCCGCTGCCGCTGGCCGCCTTCGTGGCGGGTCCGCTGGCGGGATGGCTGTTGGCCTACATCCGCGGCCCCCGCCTGATGTTCCTGGCGCTGACCGTCTCGGGCTTGGGCATGGGCGGGTACCTGCTGAGCTATGACGGGTCGTTCATGGCCCAGATGGCCAGCCTGACCGTGCTGGGCGTGGGCATCGGCGCCACCATGACGGCGGCCTCCAGCTCCATCATGCAAAGCGCCACGCCGGAACGCGCCGGCATGGCGGCCTCGATCGAAGAAGTGTCGTACGAATTGGGCGGCGCCTTGGGCGTGACGTTGATGGGATCGATCCTGACCGGCGTCTACGCGCAGACGCTGGACGTGCCGGCGGGCGTGACGCAGGCGGCGTCCGTACGCGACAGCCTGGACGACGCGCTGCTGGTGGCCGAAGGCCTGCCGGCAGACGTTGCGGCCGCCTTGACGCAGGTGGCCAAGTCGGCCTTCGACACCGGCTATGCGGTGGTAATCGCGACCGCCACCGTGATGCTGTTGGCCACCGCCGTCTTCGTGCTGCTGAACCGCACGCGCAGACCGGCGCACGCCGCCTGAGCGGCGGCGCCTGGCCCGGTCAGCGCTTGCGGAAGGCGTTGTCCATGTCGGCGATCAGGTCTTCTTCGTGCTCAAGCCCGATGGACACGCGGATCAGCCCTTCCGACACGCCCGCCGCATCGCGTTCGGCCGCTGGCACGCCCGAATGCGTGGTGGATGCGGGATGGCAGACCAGCGATTCGGTGCCGCCCAGGCTGACTGCCGACTTGAACAGATGCAGCGCGTTGATGAAGCGGAACGCGCGCTCGCGCCCGCCGTCCAGCACGAAGGCAAACGTCGACCCCGGCCCGGTGCACTGGCGCTTGTAGACCTCTTGATACGCGCGGTCGGAGATCATCTCGGGATGGAAGATCTGCACTTTTTCATACGGGTTGCCCGCCAGCCATTGGGCCACCTTGGTCGCCGTGCGTGCCGCCTGCTTCATGCGCAGCACCACGGTCTCCATCGAGCGCGTGATCATCCAGCAGGAATGCGGATCCAGCTGCGAGCCGAACGCGCTGCGGATCGCCCGCACCTTCTTGATCAACTCCTTGGTGCCTGTGACGGCGCCCGCCACCAGGTCGCTGTGGCCGCCCACGTATTTCGTCAGCGAATACACGCACAAGTCCACGCCATGTTCGGCGGGCTTCTGGAAGATGGGCCCCAGCAGCGTGTTGTCGCATACCGAGATCGGCCGGTAGCCGTGGCGCGTTTCGAACGCGTCCAGCTCGTTCTTCATGGCCTCAAAATCGATCAGCGAGTTGGTGGGATTGGCGGGCGTTTCGATATAGAACACGCGTACCGGTCCCTTGGCCGCGGCGGCCTCAAGCGCGGCCCGCATGTGCTTGGGCGACAAGCCGTCCTGGATCGGATGCGATCCGATGCCCCATTCCGGAAAGATCTTGGCGATCAGGGTCTCGGTACCGCCGTACAGCGGCAGTGACTGCACCAACTGGTCGCCAGGCCGCAGAAAAGCCATCAGCACCGCGCTGATCGCGGCCATGCCGCTGGAGGTCACGGCGGCATCTTCCGAACCGTCCAGCAACGACAGCCGGTCTTCCACGATCTCCAGGTTGGGATGGTTGAAGCGGCTGTACACGAGGCCGGCCGATTCGCCCTGCGGCAGGGGTTTGCGCCCCGACACCAGGTCGAAAAAGGCCGCGCCGTCTTCGGCCGAGCGGAACGCGAACGTCGACGTCAGGAACACCGGCGGCTTGACCGCCCCTTCCGACAGGAAGGGGTCGTAGCCGTACGACATCATCTGCGTCTCGGCGTGCAGGGGACGGCCAAAAAACTCTTTCTTGTGATAGGTCGAATACGTCATGGTGTGCCTCTTTTCTGGGGTTCCAGCCGACCGGGCAGGCGCGTCTCGCATTCGATGACAATAGCGCCGGCCGCCTCGGGATGTCTTGCAGTATGGGCGCAGGCCATCCCAATATTCTTTCCATTTCAGTCACAAGACCGCGATAATGGGAAACGTTGTTTCCCATCAGAACGAATTTATGAAAGACACTGCCTTGTTACATCAACTTGACGCGATCGATTGGAAAATCATGAAAATCCTTCAAGAAGATGGACGCCTGAGCAATGCCGAGCTGGCCGAGCGCGTATCGCTGTCGGCCTCGCCTTGCTGGAAACGGTTGAAGCGGCTGGAGACCTCGGGCGTCATCCGCGGCTATCAGGCCATTCTTGACCGCCGCGCGCTGGGGATGGGGGTGGTGGCGTTCGTCAGCATCTCGCTGGAGAACCACACTGAAAAACTGTGCCACGCCTTCGAGGCCGCCGTGGCCGCCATGCCCGAAGTGCTGGCCTGCCACAACACCACCGGCCAGCATGACTACCTGCTGCACATCGTCGCGCGCGACTTCGACGCCTATTCCGAATTCGTGCGCAACCGCCTGCGCACCTTGCCCGGCGTGAAGGAATTGCTAAGCACCCTGTCGATGCATGAAGTGAAGTCGTCGACCAAACTGCACCTGTAATCCGCCTGCCGCCCGCGTGTCATCGACGTGTAGCAACACGTCCCTAGAGTGTCGATTCCGATTGAATCCCAAAGAGGACTTCCATGATGAAATCGACTCTCCGCATCGCGGCGGCTGGCGCCTGCCTGTCCGTCTTATCCGTGGCCCCCGCTCACGCGCAGGCATCCACCGCCACCTCGGTCCAGCTCTATGGGCTGATCGACACCGGCCTCCAATACGTCAGCAACGGCCCGAACGGCAACAGCAAGACAGGCCTGAGCACCGGCAACCTCAGCGGTTCGCGCTGGGGCTTGAAAGGCGCCGAAGATCTGGGCGACGGCGCATCCGCCATCTTCGTACTTGAAAACGGCTTTGACTCCGACAACGGCAGCACGCTGCAGGGCGACCGCCTGTTCGGCCGCCAGGCCTACGTGGGCCTGTCCAGCAAGACCTGGGGCCGCCTGACGCTGGGTCGCCACAACACGCTGATGATCGAATGGATGAGCAAGTACAACCCGTTCGACAACGCCAACTTCTCCATCAAGCGCCCTGACGCCGCATTCTCGGACCGCACCGACAACGCCGTCATGTATGTCGGCAAGCTGGGCCCCGTCTCGGTGGGCGGCTACTACAGCTTTGGCTGGAACAACGAGCAGTCCTTCAGCGACAAGACATTGGGCCGCATGATTGGCGGCGGGCTACGCTACCAGTCGGGCGGCCTGGACGCCGGCGTGCTGTACCACTCGAAGAACGCCGACAAGCCCAAGGCAGGCGCCAACAGCGACAACCGCGAAGACCGCATCGTGGCCGGCCTGTCGTACGACTTTGAAAGCGTCAAGCTCTATGCGGGCTACCGCTGGCTGGAACAGAAGCTGACCCAGCGCAATTACAAGAACAACATGACCTGGTTGGGTGCGACCTACGAGCCGCAACGCAACATGCGCCTGTCGGCCGCCGTCTATCACCTGGACGACGCCGTCTGCGACGACATGAACAACAGCGTCTGCCCGGCGGTGCAAGCCGCCGGCTCCGGCCAGAAGTCCACCATGTTCGTGCTGGGCAACGAATATGACCTGTCCAAGCGCACGACCCTGTACGCCGTGGCCGCCTATGTCGTCAACGACGACAAATCGTCCGTGAGCCTGTTGGGCGGCAAGTACGGCGCCAATGTCGAACCGGGCAAGAACCAGTTCGGCCTGAACCTCGGCCTGCGGCACCGGTTTTGAACGCGCACGCCCCCATCGCCGGCGGCACGGCCATCGCCGTGCGCGGCCTGCGGCATGCGTTCAACGGCCATACGGTGCTGGACGGCGTGGACCTGGACGTGCCTGCGGGCACGGTCCTGGCGCTACTGGGGCCGTCCGGCTGCGGCAAGAGCACGCTGCTCAAGGCGTTGGCCGGCCTGCTGCGTCCGCAGCACGGCGACATCCGCTTTGGCGAGGTGACCGTCTGCGATGCCCGCCGCCATGAACCACCGGAACGCCGCGGGCTGGGCATGGTCTTTCAGGACTATGCCCTGTGGCCGCACATGAACGTGGCGCAGAACGTGGGGTTTCCGCTGGAAATGCGAGGCGTGGCGCGCCGCGCCCGGCCCGCGCTGGTGCAGGAAGCACTGGCGCTGGTGGGCCTGCACGAGCACGCCACGCGCCGCCCCAGCGAGCTGTCCGGCGGCCAGCAGCAGCGCGTGGCACTGGCCCGCGCCATCGTCGCCCGCCCGCGCGTGCTCTTGTTCGACGAACCCCTATCCAACCTGGACCGCACGCTGCGCGAATCGCTGTGCCTCGAAATCGGCGCCCTGCTGCGCCGACTTGGCACCACCGCCGTCTACGTCACGCATGACCACGAAGAAGCCCATGCCTTGGCGCACACCATCGCCCGCATGTCGCACGGCCGCATCGCCGATCTCGTGGCAACTCACAAGGACACTGCATAAAATGTCTTACGCACCTTCTTCCAAACTACTTGCCACGCTCTTTATGACGCTTTCGTTCGGATTGGCCTCCGGCCAGGCCAAGGCGCTGACCGTTTACACCGCCGGTCCCGGCGCCCTCATCAAACAACTGGCCGCCGGCTTCCAGGAGAAGACCGGCATCAAAGTGGACGTGTTCCAGGCGACCACCGGCAAAGTCATGGCGCGCCTGGAGGCCGAGGCCGCCAACCCGCGCGCCGATGTGCTGATCTCCGCCTCCTGGGACACTGCCCAGGACCTGGACCAACGCGGCTGGCTGCTCGCCTATGAAAGCCCCAACGCGGCCCAGGTGCCGGCACGCTTCAAGGCGCCGACCTACGTGGCGCAAGGCATTTCGGCGCTGGGTATCGTCTGGAACACGGCCAGCGGCACGCCCGAACCGCGCGACTGGGCCGACCTGACCGGCCCGAAGTTCAAGCAGGCAGTCACCATGCCCGATCCGGCCCTGTCCGGCGCGTCGCTGGACTTGCTGCTGGGCCTGCAGAACGCGCAGGGCGAAGCCGCGTGGAAATTGTTCGAGACGCTGCGCGATAACGGTATGACGATTTCCGGCCCGAACGCGCAGGCGCTGACCCCGGTGCTGCAAGGCGCCAAGGCCGCCGTGTTCGGCGCCGTGGACTACGTGTCGTACGCCAGCGTCGAGAAAGGCGAATCGGTCAAGGTCATCTTCCCGTCCAGCGGCACGGCCATTGCGCCACGCCCCATGATGATCCTGAAGGCAGCGCGCAGGGCCGACGAGGCCCGCCAGTTCATCGACTACGTGTTGTCCGAAGAGGGGCAGCGCGCCGTGGCCGACGCCTGGCTCATGCCCGCGCGCCAGGACGTGGCCGCCAAACGGCCTCTGTTCAAGGACCTGGCGCTGCTGCCGGAAACCGGCGCATCCACGGCATCGCGCGCCGACGTGCTGACCCGCTTCGGCCGCGTGTTCGGCCAACACTGACAGGGCAGGATGCCGGCCCGCCGGCATCCTGCCCCCCATCCCATGAAAAGCCTATTCCTCCTGGCGGCCATGACCCTGGCCGCCCTGGGCGTGCTCGTCGCGCTACCCATGGTGTTCGTCGCGCTGCAAGCCGTCTTCCCCCACCTGGCGCAAGGGTCCCTGCGCGATCCCTTCAGTGCCCTGTCCGGCACGCTGGCCAACACCGCCACGCTCACGCTTGTAGGCGGCACGCTCAAGCTGGGCCTGGGTGTCGCCGCCATCAGCGCCCTCATTGGCATTCCGCTAGGCGCGCTGCGCGGCCTGTTCCAGGTACCGCTGGCGCGACTCTGGGACGCCTTGTTCCTGGTGCCGTTCCTGCTACCGCCCTACATCGCCGCGCTGTCGTGGACCATGGCCCTGCAACCGCGGGGCTATCTTGAGCAGATCGTTGGCATCAACCTGGGCCCGCTGCTGTTTTCGCCCGCAGGCGTCACGCTGGCCATGGGGCTGGCGATCTTTCCCGTCGTGTACTTCGCGGTATCGCGCAGCATGGCCGCCACGGGCGCACGGTTGGCCGATGTGGCGCGCGTGTTCGGCGCTGGTCCGTGGCGCGCGTTTCTGCGAGTCACGCTGCCGCTGGCGCTGCCGGCCATCGCCGCCAGCCTGTTGCTGGCGTTCACGCTGGCGATCGAAGAGTACGGCGTACCCGCGGCGCTGGGCTCGCAAGCGGGCGTGGCCGTACTGACGACCGCCATCGAAAGACGGCTGGCTGATTGGCCCATCGACTTGCCCGGGGCCGCCCTGCTGTCGCTGGTGCTGGTGGCGCTGGCACTCACCGCATATGCGATCCAGCGCGCGGTGATCGCCGGCCGCGGCTTCGAGACCACCACAGGCAAACCCGCGCCGCTCGCGCGCGGCTGCCTGGGCCGCTGGCGCCTGCCGGTTGCGCTGCTGTTCGGCGGCACGGCGCTGATTGCCGTCGCCGCGCCGCTGGCATCGATGCTGGCCGCTGCCCTGACCCGCCATGTATCGGGCGGCCTGTCGCCAGGCAACCTGACGCTGGCCAACTTTGCCGCCTTGTTCGACGCGCGCGGCGAGGCCTGGGAGGCGCTGTCCACCAGCCTGTCGCTGGCGACCGGCACAGCGCTGCTGGCGGGTGCCGTGGGGCTGCTGGCCGCGTGGTGCATCGCCGGGCGCCACGTGCCGGGCTCCGCGCTCATCGACGCACTGGCCCTGCTGCCTGCCGCCTTGCCGGGCGTAGTGGTCGGGGTGGGCCTGATATTGGCCTGGAATCAGCCTTTCTGGCCGGTCACGCCGTATGGCACCTGGGGCATCCTGCTGCTGTCCTACACCTGCCTGCTGCTGCCCTATCCGGTGCGTTACGTCAGCGCCGCCCTCGCACAGATCGGAGCGAACCTGGAAGCCGCCGCGCGCGTGCACGGGGCCACTGCGGGGCGCGCGCTGCGGCGCATCGTGCTGCCCCTGGTGCTGCCGGGACTGGCCGCGGCCATGCTAATGGTGTTTGCCGTGGCATCGCGCGAACTGGTCACGTCCTTGCTGCTGGCGCCTGCTGGCGTGCAGACGGTGTCCGTGTACGTCTGGCGGCAGTTCGAACAAGGGTCGGTCGGCGAAGGCATGGCCATGGCTACGTTGGCGGTAGGCGTCAGCCTGGCGCTGATGCTGAGCGCCACCCTGCTCCGGCGCCAACCCGCCACCGGGTAAAAAAAAACGGGCCGGCTGCCATGGTGCGCCGCGCCCGTTTCGCATTCAGAGCCGGATTACATCGAACCCGGCACGACGCGGTTGCGCCCCTGGTGCTTGGCCTGGTACAGCCCGCGGTCGGCCGTCAGGATCAGGTCGGTGCATGGCTGCTCTGCCGCAGGCACGGCCGTGGCAGTACCGATGCTGACCGTCAGCCACGGCCCCGAACCTGTGTCCTTCTGCGGAATCTGCATGGCCTCGACGGCACGGCGCAGCTTTTCTGCGGCCAGGCGCGCGCTGCCGGCGGGCGTGCCCGGCAGCACCAATGCGAACTCTTCCCCGCCGAAGCGGGCCGCCAGGTCGGTAGACCGGTCGCAGCTGGCGAAAATGGTGTTGGCCACCCGCTTGAGCGCTTCGTCGCCCGCGATGTGGCCGTAGGTATCGTTGTAGGCCTTGAAGTGGTCCACGTCGATCATGAGCATGCTGATCTCGCGGCCGTCGCGGCGCGCGCGTTGCCATTCGGCGTTGAGGTATTCGTCGAAATAGCGGCGGTTGCCCAGGCCGGTCAGGCCGTCCGAATTCGTCAGGCGGCGCAATTCCATATTGCTTTCCAGCAACTGCTGCTGGCTTTGGCGCAGGGCCTGGTAGGCCTCGTCGCGCTGCACCAGCGCCAGGTACGAACGCGAGTGATAGCGGATGCGCGCCACCAGTTCGATGGAATCAGGCAGCTTCACCAGATAATCGTTGGCGCCCGCCGCAAAGGCCGCGCTCTTGATGGCCGGATCTTCCTTCGTGGACAGCACGATGATCGGGATGTCGCGCGTGACGGGATGGTTGCGGTATTCCTGCACCAGGCTCAAGCCATCCACGCCCGGCAGCACCAGATCCTGCAGGATGACGGTAGGACGCGTCTGGATCGCCACCGTCAGCGCCTTGTAGGGATCTGAGCAGTAGTGGAAATCGATATTCCCCTCCGTCGCCAGCGCCCGCCGGATCGCTTCGCCGACCATCACCTGGTCGTCGACGAGCAGCACCATGGCTGCATGCGAATTCAGATCCGCGGAAGCCGAGCTGTCAATGGGAGGGTGCATAGTATTTCCTTGATGTCTGACGATATCGGGCCGCTCAGGCAAACGCCTGGATCAAGCGGGGAGCGATTTGGTTCAATGGTCGGATTTCCACCGCCGCCTGCATGGCCGCCGCCGCTTTCGGCATGCCGTATACGGCACTGGTGGCCTGGTCCTGTGCGATGGTGAGGCATCCCCGTTCACGCAGGGCCTTCAGCCCGCGCGCCCCGTCCTGCCCCATGCCGGTCAGCAGCACCCCGACCGCGGTGCCGCGCCAATGCTGCGCCACGCTGTGGAAGAACACGTCGATGGACGGCCGATACAGGCTTTCCTTCGGGTCTTCCGTGTAGCGCAGCGTGCCATCCGCCAGCAAATGCAGGTGGTCGTCGGTGCCCGCCAACAGGATCTGCCCCGGCAGCGGCCGTTCGCCTTCCCGCACCAGCCGTACCGGCAACAGCACCTGGTCGTTCAGCCAATCCGCCATGCCCGCGGCGAATGACGCGTCCACATGCTGCACCAGCACGATGCCGGCGGGAAAATCCAGCGGCATGTCGCGCAGCAATTGCGCCAGGGTGGCCGGGCCGCCAGCCGACGCACCGATCACCAGCAGGCGCTGCGCGGACGCCTTGGGCGACGGCTTGTCCACGGGCGTCAACGCCGGCCGATTGCCGTAGCGGCCGATCAGCCAGCCGATATTGCGGATCTTGCGCAAGAGCGGTGCGGCGGCCGTGCGCATGTCGGCATCGCCCACCACCGGCGTATCCACCGCATCCAGCGCGCCATAGCCCATGGCGTCGAACACGCGCGCCGTGTGGCGGGCCACGTCCGCCGTCACCACGACAATAGCGCAAGGCGTTTCCGCCATAATGCGGCGCGTGGCCTCCACCCCGTCCATCACCGGCATGATCAGGTCCATCAGCACCACGTCCGGCCGGTCGCGCGCACACTGCGCCACCGCCTGTTCGCCGTCGTTTGCCACCCACGCCACTTCCAGGCCGGGCTCCAGCGCAATCGCGCGCCGCATGGTCTCAACCGCCATTTGCAGATCGTTGACGATCCCGATTCTCACGTGAGTGCCTTTCCGATCAAGTCTTCGACGGCGTCAAGCAGCGCATCGTCGTGGAAGCTGCCCTTGGCCAGATAGTAGTCGGCGCCGGCATCCAGCCCGCGCCGCCGGTCTTCCTCGCGGTCCTTGTACGACACTACCATCACCGGCAGGCTTTGCAACCTGGCGTCCACCTTGATCCGGGACACGAGCTCGATGCCGTCCATGCGGGGCATGTCGACGTCGGTGACGACCAGGTCGAAGTCCTCGCCGCGCAGCATGTTCCAGCCGTCCATGCCGTCCACCGCGACGGCAACCTCGAAGCCCCGGTTCAGCAGCAGCTTGCGTTCCAGTTCGCGCACCGTCAGGGAATCATCCACCACCAGCACGCGCTTGCGGCGCCGCGCCTGGACAACCGCGCCGCCGCCATCCACGCGCGTCAGGCGTCCGCCTTCGATCAGCTTCTGAACCGACAGCAGCATGTCTTCGACATCCAGGATCAGCAGCGGCGTGCCGTCGTCCATCAGCGCGCCCGCCATCACATCCTGCACCTTGCCCAGCCGCGGGTCCAGCGGCTGCACCACCAGCGTGCGCTCGCCCACATAGCGGTCTACGGCAATGCCGTAGAGCTTGTCGTGATCGCCCACGACCACCACCGCCACCGACTCCGCCGCAGGCGCCGGTTCGCCGGCGCGCAAGATCTGGCGTGCCGACACCAGGCCGATCTGCTTGTCCATGAAGCGGAAGTGCTGATGGCCTTCCAGTTGTTCGATCTCTTCGGCGCGCACCTGCAAGGCATGGCTGACATACGCCAGCGGAAACGCGTAGATCTCGCCCTGCACTTCCACCAGCAAGCTGCGCACCACGGATAGCGACAGCGGCATTTCCAGCACGAAGCGCGTGCCCTGCCCCGTGGTCTGATGGATCCGCACGGCGCCGCGCAATTGCCGCACCATGGTCTGCACCACGTCCAGGCCCACGCCTCGCCCCGAGATTTCGGTGACTTCGCCGCGCGTGCTGAAGCCCGACAGGAACAGAAATTCCAGCAGTTCGGCCTCGCTCAACCGGGCAGCCGTTTCGGCGTTCGTCAGTTTGCGCTGCACCACTTCGACGCGCAGCCGGTCCAGGGAAATGCCCGCGCCGTCGTCGCTTAGCTCGATCAGCAGCATGCCGGCGGCGTGGCGCGCCGCCAGCTTGATCAGGCCTTCCGGCGACTTGCCGGCATCCATGCGGTCCATCGGCATTTCGATACCGTGGTCTACCGCATTGCGCAGCAGGTGCATCAGGGGCGCGTCCAGCTTTTCCAGGATGTCGCGGTCGACCTGGGTGGCGTCGCCCTCGATCTCCAGCCGCACCTGCTTGCCTAGCGAGCGGCCCAGATCGCGCACCATGCGGGCCATGCCGCCCACGCCGTCACCGAACGGACGCATGCGGCAGGCCAGCGCGGTGTCGTACAGGCGTTGCGCCAGATGGCTCATGCGCCAGCCGAATTCGTCCACCTCGCTGGTGCGTTGCGCCAGTTCCTGCTGGCATTGCCCCACGATGCGCTGGGCATCGTCCAGCGCGGCCTGGACGCGTGCGTCCACGTGCTGGCCAGCCAGCGCGGCACGCACGCCGTCCAGCGCCTGCGCGGCGCCCGACTGCATGCGCCGCAGCCGCAGCATGGATGCGCCGAACGGTCCGACCCAGTGCGATTCCACCAGCGTTTCGCTGGACAGGCCCAGCAGCTTGTTCAGCGTATCCGCCGTCACGCGCAAGACGCGCTCGCCTTCCGAAATGCCCTGGTCCGAACTCCGGCGCACCATCGTCTGCGATGACGACGCGGATGCGGCCACAGGCGCCGCTGCCGGCGCCGCCAAGGGCGGATCCTCCACGCGTTGAATCGGCGGCAGGAAGTCCGACGGCCGGGGCGCACGCGGCGGCACGGCCGGCGCCGCTGGCGGCGCATTGGGCGCATTACTCAGGCGCACCACCAGTTCGTCGATCTCGCCGCCCAGCTCGACGCCTGGCGTGGCAACCCGCTGCAGCAAGTCGGTGCCCAGGAGCAAGGCATCGATATCGGTGGCCTGCAACCGCAACCGCCCTTCTTGCGCGGCCACCAGGCAGTCTTCCATGGCGTGCGCGATGCGCACCGCGGGGTGCAGGTCCACAATGCGGGCCGCGCCCTTGAGCGAATGCGCCGCGCGCATGCAGGCTTCCAGCTGGGCCGCCGACGTCGGGTCGTGTTCCAGCGCCAACAGGCCGTTGTTCAGCACCTGCACCTGGGTGCGGGTTTCGAGCTGGAACAGCTCCAGGAGCGACGCGTCGCGCATCTCGTCCGGATTCACGCCAGACTCCGTTCCAAAGCTTGCATCAGCAGATTCTCGTCCAATACGCCTACGCCGCGGCCGCCGCAACGCGCCATGCCGCGTGAATAGGTCTGGCTTGCGCCTTCCACGGTGGCCGGCAGCGGCTCCAGCGCATCCAGGTCCACGGCATGTATGCCTTCCACTTCATCCACGGGCAGCACCACCGCCCGGCCGGTGCCGCCAAAAATCAGCATGCGGGCAGCGGCCCGTTCTCGCGCATCCACCGGCGCGGCATCCAGACCAAGCAGGCGCGCCAGCGACACGCAGACGGTCAGGGTGCCGCGCACGTTGGTCACGCCCAGCACGGCCGGGTCGCGGCGATGCGGCAGCGTCAGGACGGGGCGCGTGCCGGCCACTTCGTCCAGCGCCCGCGTGGGCAGGCCCAGCCACTCCCGGCCCAGGCGGAACACCAGCAGCGACGACTGACGCGTGCTGTGTCGGGCTTCCGGTTCATGGTCCTGCACGTCCATCTGGGGCGGCAGCCGGTCCAGGATGCGTTTGGCCGCCGTCGCATAGACCGGACAGTTGCGGCAATGCACATGCCCCGCCAGCTGGCCACAGCTCTTGTCGCCGCGGATGCCGATACGGTTCCAGCAGTCGTCCACGTCGGACAGCAGCGCAATGGATTCACTCACGACGGGCCTCCTCTCGCGCCGCGCGCGCTTGCAGGCGGCGGGCCCCTTCCACATCGCCCGCCGACGCGATCAGTGCGGCCAGATGCAGGAGCGCTTCGCGATGCGTCGGGTCCAGGTACAGCGCCTTGCGATAGGCGGCCTGCGCCTGGCGCGCGTCGCCCGCGGCGTCTTGCAGCAGGCCCAGCAGATGCAGGCCGTCGGCGCTGGCGCCATGGATTTCAAGGTGCGCCCGGCACTGCGCCAGCGCGTCCTGCACGCGCCCCTGGTCCGCCATCGCCGCTATCTGGCGCAAGGACACGTCCGCGTGGTTGCCGTTTGAAGTCGGAACCGAGGCCGAAGCCGAAGCCGGGGCCAGGACGGTCGCCGCAGGCGCAATCGCCGCATGCGGCAAGGGCAAGCGCGCCGCCGGCGGCTGCGCCACGGGTCGCCGGGGCGGCGTCCAGGCATGCACGATCGGCTTGGGCGGCGCGTACGTTTCGGCGGGCGGCGGCATCGCCTGCGCCGAAAATGCGAAAGACCGGGCTATCTGTACGGCAGGCAGGCGCCGCGCCGTCATCAGGCTGGTTTCTGCGGGCCCGACGAAGATCACGCCGTCGCCGCGCGTAAAGCGCCGCAGCACCTGTACCGCACGCTCTTGCGTGGCCGCGTCGAAATAGATCAGCAAATTGCGGCAGAACACGAAATCGTAAGGGGCGGCGCCCAGCAGCAGGTTGGAGTCGAACAGGTTGCCCTGCTGAAAGCGCACCTTTTCCCTGACCACCGCCGCCAACCGGTAGCCATCGGCCGTCTCGGCAAAGTGACGGCCGCGGTAAGCCAGATCATCGCCCCGGAACGAGTTGCGGCCATACACCGCGCGCCGGGCGAATTCGACCATGCGTTCGCTGATGTCCACGGCATCCACCTGGAACCGCGCGGCGGGAACGCCTGCATCCAGCAAGGCCATGGCGATGGAATACGGCTCTTCGCCGCTGGAACACGGCACGCTCAGCACGCGCAGCACGCGGTCTTCAGCCACGCCCGCCGCGAACAAACGTTCGCATGCCAGCTTCGCCATGGCCGCCTGCGACTCCGGGTACCGGAAAAACCAGGTTTCCGGCACGATCACGGCTTCGATCAGCTGCTGCATTTCAGCCGCCGAGGCCTGCACCCGCATAAAGTAATCGTTTTCGTCCGCCGCGTTCACCGCGCCCATGCGGTGCCGGACCGCGCGCTCGACCGCCGCCTTGCCGATCGAGCCGCTGTCCAGGCCCATCTTGCGCTTGAGCAAGGCGCTGAATTCGTCGATCAAGGTCATGGCCGCGCCTCGCCTTCACGCCTGTCGCCAGGCTCCGGGAACAGCAGCGCCCGCACCGCGGCGGGCAGCAGGTCCCCGACGTTGACGGCCTGCACCATGCCGTGCGCGTCGCTCAGCACCGGGCCCAGATAGCGGGCGCCGGCATTGTCCAGCCCGTAAGGCTGGAACGCCGCCGGGTCGTAATGCACCGTCTCGGTCGCCTGTTCCAGGATCAAGCCCAGCAAGCGGCTTTCCGCCCCGGGATCCGGGCGGTAGCGCACCAGCGCCAGCCGGGTGCTGGTCACCGTGACCGCGCTGCCGTGGCCTGCCAGCGCGCTCATGTCGATCACCGGCACCGGCACGCCGCGCCGGTCCAGCATGCCCGCGACCCAGGGCGGTGTGCCAGGCACCTGCTTGAAGGCGCGCAGGCCCAACACTTCGACCACGTCCGCCGCATCCAGCGCATAGCGGTCTTCGCCGATGCGGAACAGCAGATAAAGCCGCCGCGCCGCGGCAAGCGCGGCGCCGGGCTCGGACGAAGAAGGCGCTAGCGCAGCCATAACCGGACTCACACCTTGAAGCGCGACACGCCGCTGCGCAGGTCATTGGCAACCAGCGTCAGCTCTTCGATGGCCAGGCTGGACTGGCGCAGGGACTCCACCGTCTGCTGCGCCGCATCACTCAACTGCTGCAGGGCCTGGTTGATCTGTTCGGCGCCTGTGGCCTGCGCCTGCATGCCTTCGTTGACCATCTGCACGCGCGGCGCCAGCGTCTGCACCTGCTGGATGATCTGCGACAGCTGATCGCCCACCTGCTGCATGTCGGCCATGCCGCGGCGCACTTCTTCCGAGAACTTGTCCATGCCCATCACACCCGCGGACACCGACGACTGGATCTCGCGCACCATCTGCTCGATGTCGTAGGTGGCCACCGCGGTCTGGTCGGCCAGGCGGCGGATCTCGGTCGCCACCACCACGAAACCGCGGCCGTATTCGCCGGCCTTCTCGGCTTCGATCGCCGCGTTCAGCGACAGCAGGTTGGTCTGGTCTGCGACCTTCGTAATCGTCGTGACCACTTGCGTGATATTGCCGGCCTTCTCGTTCAGGATCGCCAACTTGGCGTTGACCGATCCCGCCGCACCGACCACGTTGCGCATCGTGTCTTCCATGCGCGCCAGCCCGACCTGGCCGCTGCCCGCCAGCGACGCCGTCTGCTCGGCGGCGCCGGACACTTCGGTCATGGTGCGCACCAGTTCGCGCGAGGTCGCGGAGATCTCGCGCGACGTCGCACCGATCTCGGTCGTGGTGGCCGCCACTTCGGACGCCGTGGCCTGCTGCTGCTTGGACGTGGCCGCGATCTCGGTAACGGACGTTGCCACCTGCACAGCCGAGCGCTGCGTCTTGCTCACCAGCCCCGTCAACTCGTCGACCATGCCGTTAAAGCCGGTCTCGATGGCGTTGAACTCGTCCTTGCGCGCCAGCGACAGTCGGCGGGTAAGGTCGCCGCCGCCAGTAGATTCCAGCGTCTTGACGATGTCGCGCATCGGGTTGGCGATGGCCCGCATCAACAGGAAGCCGCACACGACGGCGGCGGCAATGGCCAGCGCCAGCGACACCAGCATTCCGACCTCGGCTGTATCTACCGACTTCTGGATGCTGACTGCGGACTCGTCCGCTTGCCGCTTGTTTTCAGCCACCATCTTGGCCAGCGTGTCGCGGCCCTTGTAGAAAGCGGGCCGCAGTTCCGTCTTGATGCGCGCCTGCGCCTGCGCCACGTTGCCCGTGGCGGCCTGCTCCAGGATGTCGGCGCGGATGCGCTTGTATGCCTGCAGTTCCAATTCGAATTCGTCGAACATCTTGCGGTCGTCGCCGCGCGATACCGTTCGGCGGTACAGCACGATGTTCTCTTCCAGCTGCTGGTCGTTCTTGGGCAGCGCCTCCAGGGCGTTGCGGCGCTCGGCATCGGTGTCCGAGTTATAGGCATCCTGCACCACCACGAATCCCGCGAACCACGACGACCGGATCGAGGTGCTGTAGTAGATGCCCGGCACCGCGTCCGTGTTGATCGTGGCAACCTCTTCCTCGATGTGCAGCAAGCGCCGGTAATCCACCACCACCATCAACGCCATGATGGCCAGGATGACCAGGAAGCTGGCCAGGATGCGCTGGCGGAGTGTCAGATTCTTCATGCCGGGAGACCTTTGTGCTGGTTCAATGCTTCAACGCCCCAAAGGACGCCCCTGAACGACCGGACGCGCCGCGACGCGCGCCCGCGCCCACTTTATGACGGGATGTGGGTAATTTCGCTAATTATTGCAAAGGCTTGGCCTGTCAGCCATGAAAATGCAAGGGAAACCCCGACGAAGCGGCCGGTTCGTCGGAAAAATGCAAAGTCCGCTTACAAGCCCTTGTCTTTTATGGTGACAGTGCGTACCAGAACCACCCTTCACGCGGGTTCGCGCCACAAGGCTTCCGGCTGCCGCGCATGCACCCAATCGCTTGCCTGCTCGTAGGCGTGCGCCAGGCACAGCACGTCTCGGTCGGCCTGCGGCGGCCCCACCAGTTGCATCCCCATCGGCAATCCCTGCGCGTTGAATCCCACCGGCACGCTGATCACGGGGCAGCCCGCCAGCGTCCACGGCGTCACCGTCTCCATCCAGCGATGGTAGGTATCCATGGGGCGTCCGGCGATCTGCTTAGGCCAGTCCAGCGTCGCGTCGAACGGAAATACCTGCGCCGATGGCACGGCCAGGAAATCGACCTCGTCGAACATGCGCAGCACGGTCTGGTACCAGGCGCTGCGCTCTTCGGTGGCCTGGTAGACCTGCCGCGCCGTCATGCCTTCCAACCCCTCGACTTCCCAGATCAACGCCGGCTTGACCAGCTTGCGCGTTTCGGGGTTTTCGACCAGGGCATGGAACTGGCCGCCCACCATCAGATGCCGATGCGCCAGCCAGATACGCCACAAGCGGTCGCCGGCGAAGGGCACCTGGTAATCGACGACATCACAGCCCACGGCGCCCAGCGCGGCCAGCGCCTGGCTGCACAGGTCCAGGATGCCCGGCTCCATGGCCAGGTAGCCGTTCCAGTCGCCCAGCCAGCCGATGCGCTTGCCGCGCAGGTCGGCGTCCAACGGGGCGGCGAACTGCGCCGGGTCGTCGCGCAACGACAGCGGAGAGCGCTTGTCGTGCCCTGCCATCACGGACATCAGCAGCGCCACGTCGCGCGGCGTCCGGCCCATCGGGCCTTCGTAGGACAGCTGTTTCAAGAATACTTCCGGCGCCGGGCCAAAGGGCACGCGACCGGCCGATGGGCGCATGCCATAGACGTTGCAGAACGCCGCGGGGTTGCGCAGCGACCCGCCGAAGTCGCTGCCATCGGCAACCGGCAACATACGGGCGGCCAACGCGGCCGCGGCGCCGCCGCTGCTGCCGCCGGCGGTCTTGGTCGGATCGTAAGGGTTGCCGGTAGTGCCGTAGACCCGGTTATAGGTGTGCGACCCCAGGCCGAATTCCGGCACATTGCTGCGGCCAATGAAAATGGCGCCCGATGCCCGCATCCGTTCGACGATGATCGAGTCATGCGGCGTCACCAGGTCCTTGTAGACCAGCGACCCCATGGACGTGACCATGTCGCGCACCGCCGTCAGGTCCTTCGGGGCCTGGGGCATGCCATGCATCCAACCCAGCCACTGTCCCGCATCCAACTGTGCGTCACGCTCGGCGGCGTCGCGTAGCAACGCGTCCGAATCACGGCGGGCGACGATGGCATTGATCTTGGGATTGACGCGGTCGATATGCGCCAGATAGGCGCGCATCACTTCGACGCAGGACAGCTCGCGCCGCCGGATCGCATCCGACAGGGCGTGCGCCGGCATGGCGACGATGGGGTTCAGGCTGGCGGTTGCAGCCGGCGTGGCGGGGGGCATGCGGTCTCCTGGTTTGTCGTTATGGGCGCAGGCGGCGACCGCCCGGCGCAACCGACATACTACGCAAACCCGGCAGACCGCGCGCGCCCGGCAGGCGCCGGGCCGGTCTGCTTAAACCCGCTCTATCGCCACAGCCGTGGCCTCGCCCCCGCCGATGCATAGCGCCGCCACGCCGCGCCGCAGGCCACGCGCCTGCAAGGCGTGCAGCAAGGTCACGATCAGCCGCGCACCCGTCGCGCCGATCGGATGCCCCAGGGCGCAGGCGCCGCCGTTGACGTTCAACCGGTCGCGGGCAATGCCCAGGTCCTGCGCCGCGGCCATGGCCACCACGGCGAACGCCTCGTTGATCTCGAAGAGGTCGACGTCCTGTACCTGCCAACCGGCCTTGTCCAGCAGCTTGCGGATGGCCGGGATGGGCGCCGTCGTGTACCAGGCCGGCTCCTGGCTGTGCGTCGCATGGCCGTGGATGCGGGCCAGCACCGGCCAGCCTTCGCGGCGCGCGACCGATTCGCGGGTCAGCACCAGGGCTGCCGCGCCGTCCGCGTTGGCCGATGCGCTGGCCGCGGTAATGGTGCCGTCTTCGCGGAAGGCGGGTTTGAGCGTGGGGATTTTCTCGGGTGACACCTTCAACGGGTTCTCATCCTGGTCGACCATCAGCGCCCCGCCCTTGCCCGGCACCGCCACCGGCGCGATCTCGGCCGCGAACGCGCCGGACTCCACCGCCTGCCGCGCGCGCCGCAGCGTCTCGGCCGCATAGGCGTCCTGGTCGGCGCGGGTGAAACCATAGGCCTGCACGGCGCTTTCGCCAAAGTCGCCCATCGGCCGGCCCGCCTCATAGGCGTCTTCCAGCCCATCCAGCGCCAGATGGTCGTAGACACGGTCATGGCCGAAGCGATAACCCGCCCGCCCCTTCTTCAGCAGATACGGTGCGTTGCTCATGGACTCCATGCCGCCGGCCACCGCCACGTCGATCGCGCCGGCCAGGATCTGGTCGTGCGCAATCATCGCCGCCTTCATGCCGGACCCGCACACTTTGTTGACCGTGGTGGCGCCCACCGCATCCGGCACGCCGGCCGCGCGCATGGCCTGACGCGCCGGCGCCTGTCCCTGGCCAGCGGGCAGCACGCATCCCATCAGCACTTCATCCACGCTGGAAGCCGGCACGCCGCCGCGTTCCAGCGCGGCGCGGATCGCGACGGCGCCCAAGTCGGCGGCGGTGACGGGGGCCAGGCCCCCGAGGAAACGCCCCAGCGGAGTCCGCGCGGCGGCAACGATGACAATGGGATCTGCGGCAATCATGGCTGTTCCTTCCTTTTAAACGAGTCGTCTCAACCCACAGCGACGGCCGGGGCCGGCCGCGCGAACACGAGCAAGGTGGACGTGGCCGAGGCCAGCAGGCGGCCCTGCGCGTCCGTCAATTTGGCTTCGGCATAGGCCACGCGTTGGCCCATCGACAAGACCCGGCCTTCCGCCCGCAGCAGCCCGCTGTGGCGCGTGATGGCCTTGTGATACGCCACCTTCAGCTCCAGCGTGGTGTAGGCCTGCTCGGCCGTCAGTTGGGAATGCGCGGCGCAACCACATGCCGAGTCCAGCAGCGTGGCGGCATACCCGCCGTGCACCGTGCCAATGGGGTTGTAGGCCTGCGGCCCCGGCGTGCCGGCGAATACCGCACGTCCGGCTTCCACTTCCACGAAGTCGAAATCCAGCGTCACCATGATGCCGGGCTTGCGGCCGGAGGCCAGCAACGCGCGCAGTTGCGCCAGGCCGTCCAGACCCGCGCCGGTCTCCTCGACCAGGCTGGGTTCGCGATGGGGGGTCGGTTGGGATGTCATCAGCATTGCTCCAGGCCCAGGCGGGCCTTCAAGAGCCGGCGGGCGTCCGCCAGCATGGCATTCGCCCGTTGCGCATCGGTCTCGCAACGGGCCAGGGAAACCGCGCCCACCAATTCAGCCAGCACCGAACGGGCCAGCGGTTCCGGTTCGGGGTAGCCGGCATCGGCCAGCCGGCAGGCCAGGGCCTGAACCAGTCGGCGCAACCCGGCGGCGTACGCCTGCCGGCAGGCGTCAGACTGGCGCGGCAGGTCAGCCGCCAGCGCCACCAGCGGGCAGCCATGGGCGCGCGCCTCGCAATGGGCGGTCGACAGGTAGGCGTCCACGTAGGCGGCAAGGCCGTCGGCGGGCGGTCGTCCGTCCATGCGCTTTTGGGCGCGGGCCAGCGCCTCGTCGAACATGTGTTCGATCGAGGCCTCGACCAGCGCATCCTTCGAATTGAAATGGGCGTAGAAGCCGCCGTGCGTCATGCCGGCCTGGCGCATCACCGCAGCCACGCCGATCCGGTCGGGCCCGTCGGCACGCACCGCTTCCGCCGCCGTCTTCAGAATGCGTATCCGCGTTTCCCGTTTGTGTCCGTTGTCGTAGCGCATGACTGGCCCAGCCATTAGATGATGATCATCATATTAATATGATGATCATCATCCTACAAGGGCAGCTTGGCCGGATTCAGGGAAACAGGTGCTGCGCCAGATGGTCGATGAAGACCCGCAGCTTGGGCGACGCATGGCGGCTGGCGGGCCACAGCGCCCACATCGTGCCGCTGCCGCGCGTGCGGTCTTCCATCACGATCTGCAACTGGCCCGCAGCCAGTTCGCGGCGGATCGTGAAATCCGGCAGACAGACGATGCCCTGCCCGCCCACCGCCAGGGATATCCGCATCTCGACGCTGTTGCAGACCAGCGTCAGGGGCAAATCGAGCGATTGCGCGTCCGGCCCCTGTTTCAGCGGCCATTTTTCAAGCCGGCCCGTCGCGGGATACCGGTAATGCAGGCAGGCGTGGCGCAGCAGGTCGCCCGCGCGCTTGGGCGTGCCATGCAGGCGCAAATAGTCGGGCGCTGCGGCCAGCACCCGCCGAAACGGCCCCAGCCGCCGGCGCTTCAGGCCGGAATCGTCCATGTCGCCGGTGCGGACCACGGCGTCGTAGCCTTCGCCGATCACATCCACCATCCGGTCCGTGAAATCCAGGTCCAGTTCCACGGCCGGGTACTGCTGCATGAAGCTGGCGATGCTGGCGTCGAACAACCCGCTGTAGCGCGGCAGGCTCACCCGCAGCTTGCCGTGCGGCGCATCCGTCGCTTCGGAAAGTTCCAATTCGGCGGCTTCCACTTCGCACAGGATGCGGCGGCAACGCTCCAGGAATTTCTCGCCTTCCGGGGTCAGCGCAATGTGGCGCGTGCTGCGATGGAACAGACGCACTTTCAAGCGCTCTTCCATCCGCGCCACGCTTTTGCCCACCGCCGACGGCGACACCCCCAGCACCCGCCCCGCCTCGGAAAAGCTGCGCGTTTCCGCGACCAGCACAAATACGCCGATGCCGCTAAGACTATCCATCCTCATCCCCATTGCGGACGTTTTTGTCCTGAATATTCGGAATCCTAGCCTGTTTTTCTTTTATCCAGTGCCCCCTAAGCTTGCCGTCATTCTGCCGCTGCACCGCAATCCCGCCGCGCGGCGCCCTTGTTTAGACCCGCTCGTCCTCATGCACCTTCCCGAATCCCCATCCTCCCGCCATCGCTGGCTGCAACTGCTGTCTGCCTGTCTGACAGCCCTGCTCATCCCGCTGTGCTTCACCGGCCCCGCCGTGGTCCTGCCGTCGATCAGCCAGGCGTTGGGCGGCACGCCGGTTGAACTGAACTGGATCCTGAACGGCTACATCCTCGCGTACGGCAGCGTCATCATGGTGTCGGGCAGCCTGACCGACCTGTACGGCCCCCGCCGAGTCTGGCTGCTGGGCCTGGCCTGGTTCTGCGCCGCCACATTCGCCATCCCCTACCTGCCCACCACGGGCTGGATCGACGTCATGCGGCTGATGCAGGGCATGGGCGGCGCAGCCGCGTTTGCCGCCGCCATGTCGTCATTGGCCCCGCTGTTCCACGGCGTGGCGCGCACCCGTGCGTTCAGCTTGCTGGGCACCACCTTCGGCATCGGCCTGTCGTTCGGGCCGCTGGCGTCCGGTTGGATGGTGCAGGCCGCCGGTTGGGAATGGGTGTTCCTGGCGACGGGCGGCGTGGGCGTGCTGGGCGCCGTCATGGTGGCCGTCAGCGTGCGCCCGACCGTCGGTGCCGCCCAAGGCCGCCTGGACTGGCCGGGCGCCATCAGCTTCACCGGCGCGCTGGGCCAGTTCACCTACGGCATGTTGCTGGCGCCCGAAGCGGGCTGGACGGATGCGCACGTCATCGGCGCGCTATTGACGTCTGCCCTGCTGGCCGGCGTGTTCGTGCACGTCGAGCGCCGCTCCGCCCGGCCCATGCTGGACCTGAGCCTGTTCCGCGACGCGCGCTTCGTCGGCGTGCAGGTGCTGGCGGCTTCGCCCGCGTTCCTCTTCATCGTGCTGATCGCCGTGCTGCCCGGCCGCTTCATCGGTATCGACGGCTACAGCGCGCTGGCGGCCGGCCAGTTGATGATTGGTCTGGCCGCACCGTTGCTGGTCGTGCCGTTCCTGGCCGCATTGCTGACACGCTGGTTCAACCCGGGCGTGCTGTCCGCGGTGGGCCTGCTGGCGGTGGCCGCCGGCCTGGTCTGGTTGGCGGACGTCATGACCACAGGCGCCACCGGCCTGTGGTTGCCGATGAGCCTGATCGGCATCGGCATCGGCGTGCCGTGGGGCTTGATGGACGCGATGGCTGTCAGCGTGGTGGAACCGCGCAACGTCGGCATGGCCACCGGCATCTTCAACACGGTGCGCGTATCGGCGGATGGCATTGCCATCGCCGTCGTCAGCGCGCTGCTGGCCTTGCTGATCCAGATGCCGCTGACGGCGGGGATGCCTGCCGGCACCGACGGCCAGGCCATCCTGATGGCCGCCAACCGCGCCGCGCTTGGTCAGTTGCACGAAGCGGCGGCCTTGTTGCCGGGCGCATCCGAGCTGCTGCAGCACAGCTATAACGAGGCCTTCCGCCACGTGCTGCACGCCTTGGCTGGCATTGCCGTGCTGACCGCGCTGGCCATCCATGCGCTACTGGGGCGGCGGCTCCCGCACGCCGCCCGCGATGGCGTGACGGCCACGCCCTAGCGGATCAGTCCACCTGCCACCAACTGGGCAACAGGCCGCGCACTTTGGCGCGGCGATAGCGGTCGTCGATCAGGTGCACAGTGCCCACGTCCTGTTCGGTACGGATCACCCGGCCGGCCGCCTGCACAACTTTCTGCATCCCCGGGTACAGGTAGGTGTAGTCGTAGCCGTTCTCTTCGCCATAGCGCAAGTCCATGGCCCGCTTCATATTTTCGTTCACGGGGTTCACTTGCGGCAGGCCCAGCGTGGCAATGAACGCGCCGATCAGCCGCTTGCCTGGCAAGTCCACCCCTTCCGAGAACGCGCCACCCAGCACCGCAAAGCCCACCCCCTGGCCGGTCTCGGTGAACCGGGCCAGGAACGCGGCGCGGCCGGGTTCATCCATGCGCGGCGTCTGCAACCAGATCGGCACCGAGGGATGGCGTTCGCGCATCAGGTCGGACACCTGGCGCAAATAATCGAAGCTGCTTAAAAACCCCAGATAATTGCCGGGCCGCTCGGCATACTGGGTCGCGATCAAGTCGACGATCGGTGCCAGCGAACGTTCGCGGTCGCGATAGCGCGTGGACACGTTGCCCACCACCCGTACCGCCAGCTGCTCGGCCTGGAACGGCGCGGCCACGTCGATCCAGGGCGCATCCTTGGGCAGCCCGAGGGTGTCGCGGTAGAACTGCTGCGGGCTCAGCGTGCCGGAGAACAGCACCGTCGCGTGCGCCGCCGCGTAGCGCGCCGCCAGATACGGCGCCGGGATCACGTTGCGCACGCACAAGGTGGACGGCCGCGTCTTGGCGCTGGCCACGCCCACGTCCGACAGCGTCACGTCAAAGAGCGCGTGCGAACCGAACTGCTCGGCCAGGCGCATGAACTGCAGCGCTTCGAAGTAGAACGTCAGGACGGGATCGTCTTGCGCCAACGGCGACTCGGCCATGTGCTCCATGATGGCGCCTACCGCTTTCTGCACGGCGGTCAGCACGCCCGGGGCCACCATTTCATAGGCCTGATACCGTTCAACCTGCTTCTTGTTCAGCGCGTTCCAAGACCGCTGCAGGCCGTCCAGCGGCTTTTTCAGCGCCTTGGGCGCGGCATAGCGCGCGGCGGACAACGATGCCTGGTCCAATTCACCCGTGTACATGCGGCGCGCCCGGTCCACCAGATTGTGGGCTTCGTCCACCAGCACCGCCACCTTCCACTGGTAGGCCTGCGTCATGGCGTACAGCATCGCCGTGGCGTCGTAGTAATAGTTGTAGTCGCCCACCACCACGTCGCTCCAGCGGATCAGCTCCTGCGACAGGTAGTACGGACACACCTGATGCGCGCGGGCCGTCGCGCGTACGGTGGGCGCATCCAGCCGGACGTGTTGCAACGCCGCTTCGCGCGCTTGCGGCAAGCGGTCGTAAAACCCTTTCGCCAAGGGGCAGGAATCTCCGTGGCAGGCCAGATCCGGATGCTCGCAGGTCTTGTCACGCGCCTGCAGGTCCAGCACCCGCAGCGCGGGCGCCGCAGGCTGCGCATTGACGGTGTCCAGCGCTTGAACCGCCAGCCCCCGCCCCGACCCCTTGGCCGCCAGGAAGAAGATCTTGTCCAGGCCCGTGCCGGGGCTGGCCTTGAGCAGCGGGAAGATCGTACCCAGCGTCTTGCCGATACCGGTGGGCGCCTGCGCCATCAGGCAGCGTCCGTCGCGCGCCGTGCGGTACACGGCCACCGCCAGGTCGCGTTGCCCGGCACGGAATTCGCCATGCGGAAATGCCAGCTTTTCCAGCGCGGCATCGCGCGCTTGCCGATGGGCTAGCTCGGTCTTGGCCCAGGCCAGGAAACGGCCGCATTGCTCCTGGAAGAAGGCCGCCAGCGCCGACGCCTCGTGCGTTTCCACCAGCACCGTTTCTTCTTCGGTGACCACATTGAAATACACCAGGGCCACCCGCACCTGGTCCAGCCCACGGGCCTGGCACAGCAGATGGCCGTAGACGCGCGCCTGCGCCCAATGCACCACGCGGTGGTTCTCGCGCACGCTGTCCAACTGGCCGCGATACGTCTTGACCTCTTCCAGCTGGTTGGCCACAGGGTCGTAGCCGTCGGCCCGCCCCCGCACCAGCAGGTTTTCATGTTGGCCGGACAGCGCCACTTCGGTTTCATAGGCCGGCCCGCGCCGGCCCGTCACCACCGCGTGGCCCGCCATTCCTTCCAGCCCCGTCGGCGCCGGCGTGAAACGCAAGTCCAGATCGCCCGCCCGCGCGGTGAACTCGCACAGCGCACGCACCGCCACGGCATAACTCATGCCGCATCCTCCCGCCAACTGACGTGGCAGACGCGAACCGGCATCCCATGCGACACGCAATACTGCAGCCAACGGATCTGGTTATCCTGCAGCTTGTCGCCAGGCCCTTTGACTTCGACCAGTTCGTAGCGGCGCTCTGCCGGCCAGAAACGGATCAGGTCCGGAAAGCCCGAGCGGTTGGTCTTGACGTCCCGCAGCAGCCGGGTGAAATACAGCTTCAGATGCGCGGCAGGCAGGCAGTCCAGGGCTTGCGCCAACAGCGTGTCCGACAACGCGCCCCAGAACACGAACGGCGACTGCACGCCCGATTTTTCCGCATAGCGCTGCAAGATCACATCGCGATACGCGTGCGTGTCCAGCTGCCCCAGACAGTCGTTGAACAAAGCCGCGCGGCGCTGGTGAAAATCCGGCGCATCCAGGTCCGCCGGGGCGCGCTGGAACGGATGGAAGAACGCGCCCGGCAACGGCGCAAAGACGGCCGGCCAGCACAGCAGGCCGAACAGCGAATTGATCAGCGCGTTCTCAACGTAATGAACCGGCGCATCGTCCTGATGCAGGTGGTCCCGGGTAACGAATTCCACCGGCATCGGCTCGGCCGGACGCGGCAAGCTCAGCTCCGTGCGCAGCAAGGCCGGGGCCGCCACCCGCGCGGGCGCGCCCTGCCCCGCGCCCCGATACAGGCGCGGCAGCATCCGCGCCACGCGCTGGCTTTCCTCTTCGCTTTCGGGTGCGGATTGCGCCTGCAAGGCCAGCGCCAAGGCCTCGCCATACTGCGCCATGCGTTCATGCACGCGTATGCGGCGATGCCGCGCGCCGGGGTACGCGCAGCGCGAGTACACGCGTTGCGCCGCCGCCCAGTCCTGCGCCCGCTCGCACGCCTGCCCGATCCGCAGCAGCACCTTGGCGCGGCGCTTTTCCAGCCAGGGGTTCTGGCTGGCGCAATCGTCCACCGCCCGCAGCAAGGCGTCCAGCTCGGCCCCTTCATCCAGCGCCGCCCGGCAGGCATGCAAGGCCAGATAGCCGTCCACGTCCGCCCGCGTCTGGAATGCCCGCGACGACGCCTCGAATGGCACGGTCTCGTACTGGAACACGCCCAGGTCGGCCAGTACGAATTCCGACCAATCCTGGTACAGGTTGCCGAAGAACATCAGGCGCAAGCGTTCGCAAAGATCGCCCACCATCACGCGCCAGACGGACTCGTCGGCCGCCGGGTTCCAAGCCGCATAGGGCTGGGGCGCATCGTGCCGCGCCCGCAAGGCCTCCAGCAGGTCCGCCTTGCGCGCCGCCAGCTTGACCGAGGCATCCCCAAACAGGCGGCAAAGCTCGGGCTTGGTATGCAGGGCGAACAGCTCGTCCAACGTCATTGGCGCGTCGGCGTCCAGCCACCCCAGCGCCTGCAGCGGCGCCGCGGCATCCTGCGTGCTGGCGATTTCCTCATAGACCAGCCGGCTGGCGCGGAACCACGGCCCGCGCCGCATCAGCATGCGCACCATCAACGCCTGGGACGCCTGCGGCAAGGCCTGGAAGTCTTCCAGGAAACGGCGTTCGCCGGCATCCAGCAGGTCGGCGTAGCGGTCAGCGACCCACGCCAGCGCGCGCTGGAAATTGTGAAGGTAGTAGTAACGGTGCGGGGGGAACATCGGCGAGGCCGGATAACTGGTATTTTATCCAGTAATCATAGCAGGCGGCTGCAGCCGGCGCCTGCCTGCGCGCTCGATGTGCAATCACTTTGATGGACCGGCAAGCAATCTCAGTTCCTGGTCGTCAAGGCCCTGTTCATGGCGAAGACGATGCCCAACAACGAGACCGCGAGAATTCCGATAACGACCCATGCAAAGGACGCTACACCTGACCCATTAAGCAAAATTCCGCCAACAACGCCGCCGCTGGCCACGGCGGAGTTCCAGCCCGTTGTGTACATGGATTGCGCCACGTCAACCGACTCGCCGGCAAACCGAGATAAGGCTGTTTGAGTGATCGTGGCAAAGCCGCCGACAGCGAGCCCCCAGACCGCTACAGACGGATAGACCATCTGCGAAAGATCGCCCCAAAGGCCCAGCAACAGGGACGCAACGGCGAAGATCATGATGCTTGCCAAGGCAAGAAATTGCAGACGACGATCGACCATGGCACCGACGAACCACAGGCCGATTATCGAACCCAGTCCGAAGACGAACAGGACGGTATCCACGTTCGCAGATAAGCCGGAAGGTTCGAGGATAGGCTCGATATAGATGTAGAGAATGTTGTGGGCAACAACGAAGGTAAAGACAACAAACAGCACGGCGCGAATGCCGGTTTTCAAAAACACACTGGAAAGCGTTTGCCGCTGCGCCTTGGTTTGGCCAGGAAAGTCGGGGACCCGGGCAATGATCCACATTATGAGCAAGAGCGCCAGGGCACTCATCAGACCAAACGCGCCTTGCCAGCCGATGGCGCGGCCCAGCAACGCCCCGAGCGGCACACCGAGCACCAAAGCGATGGTCGCGCCGGCACCGGATATCGCAATTGCCCGACCACTGAGATGCAACGGCGACATACGCATCGCATAGCCGGCCAGCAGCGACCAGACGATGCCGCCGAAAATGCCGGCGAAAAAGCGTGCCACCAATGAAACACCATAGCTATCGGAAAGCGCGGTGACGAGGTTGACCGCCGCAAAACCAAAGATTGCGGTCAATAGCAATGGACGCCGCCGCATGCCTTGTGTGAGGCTGGTCACCGGGATGGCTGCGACCAGCGCGCCCGCCGCGTAGGCAGTAATGAACTGACCCGCGAGGCTTTCAGAGACGTTCAAGCCTTGCGCAATAGAAGAAAGCAATCCGGCCGGCATGATCTCGGTCAGAAGCGTGATGAAGGCTGCCATTGCCAAGGCAAGCAATCCACCTAAGGGCAATTGCTCGGTGCTCTTGTGCCGAGCAGATGCGGTTGTCTGATTCATAAACAAAATTCCTCAAATTGAAGTCGTTCTGGCTCTTTGCCGAGCATTAGTACCCATGGTGGCGGGAGACAAATAAAAGAAAAATAGGCTACAGTGAATAAGATATGTGACATAAATGTCATCAATTGATGGGCTCAAATGGAAAGTCTTGGTTCTCTTGATGTCTTCGTACGCGCGGGCGAATCCCGCAGCTTTACGGCGGTCGGGCAACAGTTGGGGATCTCCGCCTCGGCAGTCAGCAAAGCCATCGCACGGCTGGAAGAACACTTGGGGGTGCGTCTGTTCCACCGCTCTACGCGCACCATCAGCCTGACGCCGGAAGGTGCCCTGTTTCTGGAGCGCTGCCGCCGTATCCTTTGCGAGGTCGAGTCGGCCGAAGCCGAACTCCTGCAAACGCAAAGCGCCCCTCAGGGCAAGCTGCGCATCAGCCTGCCCTCGGTCGGCACGTTGTTCATGCCCAAGCTGGCGGCCTTCCAACGGCGCTATCCCGACGTGGCGCTGGACATCGACTGCTCGGATCGGTTGGTGGAAGTGATCGAAGAGGGCTTCGACGCGGTGATCCGTACCGGGGAACCCAGCGATTCCCGATTGATGGCACGGGTCCTCGGCGCCTATCGAAGGGTCATCGTCGGCGCTCCCGACTATTTCCAGCGGGCCGGACTCCCACAGCGACCTGAAGACTTGGCCGACCACGCATGCCTGCTATACCGGTATCCCACCACCGGCAAAACGGATGTATGGCCTTTGAGCAGGGACGGACAACCCCTTGCCATGGATCTGCCAGGCAGCATGGTGACGAATTCTCTGGACCCGCAAATCTGCTTTGCCGAACAAGGTCTCGGTATTGCCTGTGTCCCTGACATCGCCGTGCGTCGTCAAATGGACGAAGGCAAACTGATCTCTGTGCTGGACGACTACAACCAAGACCGCACCACATTCCGAATCCTGTGGCCCTCCAGCCGGCATCTGTCGCCCAAAATCAGGGTGTTCGTGGACTTCATCGTGCAGAATTTGTTTCCGCTTTGACCGCGGGAATTGCCCGATATCAAGGCGCGCTTCCCGTCCGACACGGGCCGATGGTCAAATAAAAAAGCGGCGCCGGAAAGCCTGGGCTTTCCGGCGCCGCCATCATGCGGAACCGACTTGCGGAACCGCCGGGCGCGTTAACGCGCGGGCTGCGCGGCCGCCCCCACTTCCTTGCGCACCTTGGCCACATCCGACGCGCTGACTGCCGCGCCCTTGTTGCCCCAGCTGGACCGCACGAAGGTCACCACGTCGGCGACTTCCTTGTCGGTCATGCGCCAGTCGAAGCCAGGCATCGCGTAGGCCGTGGGCGCCGCCGTCGTGCCCGGCATCTGCGCGCCCTTGAGCACGATGTGGATCAGCGAGGCCGGATCGGCGGAATTCACCGTCGAGCTCAGCGCCAACTGCGGGAACGTTTCCGTATAACCCTTGCCGGTGCTGCGGTGGCAGGCGGCGCAGTTATTCAGGAACGCCATCGCGCCATCGCTCTTATCCTTGCCGGTGCGCAGCGCTTGCGCCACGGACTCGTCATAGGCCAGCGGCTTGGTCGCGTCCTTGTTGACCGGCGGCAAGCTCTTCAGATACACCGCAATGGCGTTCAGATCGGCGTCGGACAAGTGCTGCGTGCTGTCCTCGACCACTTGCGCCATGCCGCCGAACGCAGCCGAATGGCCGTTGCGGCCAGACTTCAGGAAGACAGCAATGTCTTCCTTCGACCAGTTGCCCAGCCCGTCGGTGGCGTCGCCGCGCAGGTTCTTGGCCAGCCAGCCTTCCACCACGCCGCCCGACAGGAAGGCCGAGCCGTCCGCGTCGCTCAGCGCCTTTTCCTGCAAGGCGAAACCGCGCGGCGTATGGCAGGTGCTGCAATGGCCCAGGCCTTCGACCAGGTACTGGCCACGCAGCAGCGCTTCGCGGTCGGCGCCCTTCAAGTCGCTCGCAGCGGGGCCGCTGACGACGTCCGGTGCGAACATCCAGCGCCACACGGTCAAAGGCCAACGCATCGACATGGGCCACGAGATGTCCGTGTCCTTGTTTTCCTGCTTGACCGGTTCCACGCCATGCATGAAGTAGGCATACAGCGCCTTCACGTCATCGGGCGTGACCTTGGCGTACGCGGTGTACGGCATGGCCGGATACAGCGAATGCCCGTCGCGGGCCTTGCCGTGGCGCACGGCCTGGTCGAAGTCCTCGTAGGTGTAGTTGCCGATACCCGTCTCTTTGTCGGGCGTGATGTTGGTCGAATAGATCGTGCCCAGCGGCGACTCGATGCCCAGTCCGCCGGCGAAGGGCTTGCCGCCCTTGGCCGTATGGCAGGCGATGCAGTCGCCGGCGCGCGACAGGTATTCGCCCTGCTTGATCATCTGCGCATCCGCCGCGGCCGGCGTGCCGTCCGCCGCGAATGCGGCGCTCGCGACCAGGGCCGAGAAGGCCGCAACAATGGTTTGCTTCAACATTGTTCCGTCTCCTTAAGCCTGGACCAGCGGGCCGGGGTTCTTCAGATACTGGTCGCGGATCGCCTGCGCGGCCCAGAAGGCCAAGGCACCCACCAGCCCGGTCGGGTTGTAGCCCATGTTCTGCGGGAACACGCAGGCGCCCATCACGAACACGTTCGGCACATCCCAACTTTGCAGGTACTTGTTGACCACGCTTTCCTTGGGGTTCGAGCCCATGATCGCGCCGCCGGTGTTGTGCGTGCTTTGGTAGACGCGCGTGTCATAGCGCGCGCCCTTCTTGCGCACGGCCACGAAGTGCTTCTCCGGATTCATGGCCTTGGCCACGGTCTCCATGCGCTTGCCCATGTAGCCCAGCATGTCGAACTCGTTGTCATGCCAGTCGAACGTCATGCGCAGCAGCGGCTGGCCATAGGCGTCCTTGTACGTCGGATCCAGCGACAGATAGGCGTCGCGGTACGACATCACCGAACCGGAAATGCCGATGGTCATGAAGCGCTGATACGCGTCCTGCACACCCGCTTTCCAGGCCGTGCCCCAGCTGGGGGTGCCCGGCGTCGTCGGCGTCTGCTTGATGGGACGGCCGCCGTAGCGCACGTGGCGGATGCTGGCGCCGCCCAGAAAGCCCAGCGGGCCGTGGTCGAACTGGTCGCCGTTCAAGTCGTCCATGCCCACGCCGCCCGCGCCGGTGCCCACGAAGGGGTTCAGCTGGGTGCCCTTGGGCAGCAGCACGTTCACTGCGCCGTTCATCTGGTATGCGTAGTTCTTGCCGACCACGCCTTCATTGGTCTTCGGGTCATACGGCTTGCCGATACCCGAGAGCAGCAAGAGGCGCACGTTGTGCATCTGGTAGGCCGACAGGATCACCAGATCGGCCGGCTGGTCGATTTCCCGGCCCTGAGCGTCGATATACGTCACGCCGATGGCCTTCTTGCCGGTCGAATCCAGATTGACCTTGATCACCTGCGAATGCGTGCGCAGCTCGAAATTCGGCTTCTTCAGCAGCACCGGCAGGATGGTCGTCTGCGGCGACGCCTTCGAGTACATGTAGCACCCGTAGTTTTCGCAGAAACCGCAGAAGTTACAGGGGCCCAGGCGCACGCCGTAGGGGTTGGTGTACGGGCCCGAGGCATTGGCGGCGGGTGCCGGATACGGATTGAACCCGACTTCGCGCGCGGCCTTCTCGAACAACTGCGCGCCATATGTGTTGGGCAGCGCGGGCAGCGGGAATTCCTTGCTGCGCTTGCCTTCCAGCGGGTTGCCGCCTTCCACGATCTTGCCGTTCAGGTTGCCGGCCTTGCCGGACGTGCCGCACACGTACTCGAATTTCGAGAAGTACGGTTCCAGTTCGTCGTACGTCACGCCGAAGTCCTGGATGGTCATGCCTTCCGGAATGAACTTCTTGCCGTAGCGCGTTTCGTAGCGCGTGCGCAGTTCCAGCTCTTCAGGCAGCGCGCGGTAGTGCATGCCGTTCCAGTGAAAGCCTGCGCCGCCCACGCCCGTTCCCAGCAGGAACGAGCCGTTCTGGCGGTACGGCACGGCCACGTCGTCCACGCCGTGGCGGATCGTCACGGTTTCCTTGGACAGGTCCTGGAACAGCTTGCCGCGCACGGAATACGCCAGCTCGTCGATCACCTTCGGGTACTCGGCGTCCTTCGGCGTGTCCTGCATGCCGCCGCGCTCCAGCGCCAGCACGTGCAACCCGGCTTCGGTCAGTTCCTGACCCAGGATCGCACCGGTCCAGCCGAACCCGACCAGGACCGCATCCACTTTATCTTTCTTGATCGCCATGATTAACCCTTCTCCCCAGAGATCGACACGGGGCCATAGGGGTACTTCACATTGGGCTGGTCAACCCAGTCCATATAGTCGGCGCGCGCGCCGGGAAAGCCCACCATCTTCCAACCCACCATGTTCTTGTTGCCGCCGTAGATCGGATCGGCAAAGAACCCTTCCTTCGTGTTGGACAAGAGGAAGCTGAAGAACGTCCTGGCAGGCACGGTCTCGAGCTCGATCTTGCCGCCTTGCAGATCCTTCAGGATCTGTTCCTGCAGCGGCTTGTCCAGCTCGGCATACACCTTGCCGTGCGTCTTCACGCACCAGGCGTTGCAGGCTTCGATGCCGTGGCGGTAGACCTCGCGGGGAGTCTGGTTCAGCTGGTAACCCAGTTCCGGCACCTGATCGGGATGGAACGGGCCTTGCATGTACCAGAGCTTGCCGTGGCCAAAGGGCGTTTCCATCTGGCGATCGATGAACTCAGGCACGCCGGCGGCAATGGCGCCCGGACCGTACTCGTCGGCGGGGATCAGGTGATCCACGGCCGCCACGATGAAGGTCCATTCAGGCTGGGTGAAATAGGTGGGTGCGTAGGGCTTGGCGGCCTGGGCAGCCTTGCCTTCGTCGGCGCTGGTACAGGCCGTGGTCAAGGCCCCTACCGCCATCGTCGACGCTGGCACGATGGCCAACGCTTGCAGAAACCGCCGGCGCGGCTTTGCATCTTCTGTCATAGACATCTCCGTGAATACTCCAAGTTGTCCTAGCGCGCTACCGAACATGAAACCTGGAAACACGAACTGCCGAGCTAGTGACAACACGCTCTTTGCTTACAGAAAATCGAACCTGCTCTTGAAAAGGGACATAAGAGAAGGTGGTCGCATTATGCGCCTTTTCGACCATCTGATCTGCTCACGTGACCATATCAGTTCGATTTTCTTGACATGGGATTGTCTTTTGCTTTAAGGACAATGTAAGAAGCCCGCAAAAGCGGGCTTTTCTGACAAGCGGGTTAACGGATTCTGTATATTTCGCGGCAAGGAACAGCAACGGATCCCTCCCATGAACGACAAGACGAAGACCTGGCGCAGTTCGACGACCACGCGCAGCTGGAGTTCCACCTCGGACCTCACGCCCGAGCAGCGCGTCCACATCGAAGACCTGCTGGACAGCAAGATGGACGGCGTCAGCGTCACTCAGGAATGGAGCTACGCAGGCCTGGAAAACGGGGAATCGTTCAACGTCCTGATCAAGGACGGTGCGGTCACGGTGAACGGCCGCAAGTACGACAGCCTGGATGAGGTCCCGCGCGCCGAACGCGAACGCATCGAGGCGTTGCGCAGCGGCAAAGACCTGGGCGGCCTGTGGGACATGCTGAAAAACGCGGGCATCGACGTGCAGGACTTCGCGGGCGATGCGGCGGACGGCAAGCGCAAGCCTGCGTTCACCATCGAAACCGATAGCCCAGATCAGGCCGACGCGCCCTCGGCGCGCCCTGCTCCCGCCGCCGGCGCGTCGCACCCCTCGCGCGTCAATGCGGATCCGTCGTTGTCGCCCGGCGCGGTCCCCTCGGGTGGCGGACTGCGGCGCATGCTGCTGATCGGCATCGCGATCGGCCTGGCGCTATGGGTGGCGCAAGCGCTGAACCTCTTCTGATGGGGCGGACCGCGGCCTCAGGTCGTGGTCTGGACGTGCAGCCGGCTCGATTTGCAGCGGTGCAACGCACGGTAGTATTCCAGCGGCCGGCCATTCGAACCGTAAGCAATGGACTCGATGCGCAGCAACGGTTCGGCGCTGGCCATGCCCAACAATTCACACGTGTGCGCGTCGGGCGCCACCGCATCGATCCAGCGCTCCGCCCGCACGATGCGCAACCCATACTGGCGGCGCAGCACGTCATACAGCGAACGGTTTTCCAGACGCGTGCGGTGCAGGCCGGGCGCCAGATCTGCCGGCACGGCGGTCTCCACCAGTAACTGCAGTTCGCCGTCCACGCTACGCAAGCGCTTTAGCGCCACCACCATGTCCGCTTCATTCAGCGCCAGCGACGTCGCTTCCTGCGCAGTCGGCGCGCGCAGCTCCTGCACCAGCACCTGAGTGCGGACGGTGCGACCCTTGCGGGCCATTTCGTCTGAAAAGCCCAGCACCGTCGATACGAAGTCCTCGTCGCGTTCGCGTGCCGACACAAAAGCGCCCTGCCCGCGGATCTTGTAGATCAGGCCATTGCGCACCAGATCCGCCAACGCCTCCCGCACCACAATGCGTGAAATGCCGTACTGTTCGCCGAACTCGGCCTCGGTGGGCAGCTTGGCCCCCACCTCCAGTTCGCCTTGAAGGATCTTGCCGCGCACCACGTCGCGAAACTGCGCCCAAAGCGGGGCGCCGGCGCTGCGGTCCAGTACGTCTTGGGTCGGGATGGGGCTGCTCATGTCGTGATAAGGCTAAGGCTTGAATCAATATCTACAAAATGCCGATCGCGCAGAATGGCGGCGCACGCCAGCCACTCGTCGCGCCGGCGCGTATCCGTCCAACCCTGCGCCTCTGCGGCCAGGTCCGCCAACTCGGCCAGCAAGCCGTCGGTGACGCGGCCGCATATCGCCAGCAAGGTCCGGCGGATCACCAGATCGGCCAGATGCTGCACGCCGGTCTGGCGGCACAGCATGCGGATCTCGGCTTCGGAATAGTCCGGCGCATGGCGCAGCGGAACGTCCCCTGCCGCCGCGAAGGCCTGCGCCAGGCCGTCGGCACGCGAACCGTAGCGGCTGACCAGCCCGTCGATCCGTTCGCGCGAAAGGCCTGAGCCAGCCCGGATCGTATCGACCAGTTGTTCCCTGGCCGGGCCGTCCGCGGGCATGTCCGCACCACCGCCGATGGCCAGCGCCTCGGTCAAGCGCAGACGGGGCCGGTCCAGCAGCGTCAGCACCTGGTTCGCGGCCAGCTCCGCCAAGGATCGGAACGTGGTCCACTTGCCGCCCACCAGGCACACCAGCGGAACCTTGCGCACGGCGTTCGGCCGATCGACCACCACCGCGTGGTCGCGCGATATCTGGCCGGGCTTGTCCGCATCTGAATACGCCAGCGGACGCACACCCACGTAAGTGTAGACGACGTCGCCGCGCGCAAAACGCAGCCGCGGGAAGACCTCGCCCAGCACGTCCAGCAGGTAATCGATCTCGGCGGATTCGGTAGCCGCCTGGTCGGGATCATCAACCGGAATGTCGGTGGACCCGACCAGCACGCGATCCATAAAGGGATAAACGATGCAGACTCGTCCGTCCGACGCTTCGAAGTACACCATGCGCCCGTCCAACGCCGCGCGCAACGCGGGATGGTCCAGGATCAAGTGCGAGCCCTTCGTGCCCATGACGCGTGAACCCGCCCCTTCCAGCACGCCGGCGGACCGGTCCAGCCACGCGCCCGTGGCATTGACCACGGTGTCCGCGGTGACCTCGACGGTTTCCCCGGTGATCTCGTCGCGCAGGCTAAGCGTCCTGCCCCGGCACGCCGTCGCATTGCAATAGTTGGCCGCCAGCGACGCGGGCTGGTCGGCATGCGCGTCGGCCATCAGTTCCTGGATCAACCATTCGGGATGGCTGATCCAGGCATCGAAATACGTGGCCGTCCAGCCCACCGACTCCCGGAACAGGATGTTGTCGGCGGCTGAGGCCCTGGCGATGCGGTGTTCCGGCATCACGCGCTGGCGCCGTCCCAGGCGGTCATACAGGCGCAGGCCCAGCGCCACCACGAATACGCCGCGCGCCCCGGGCGACGCCTTGAACCCGGCAAAGCGCAGCACGCTGCCCAGCAGGCCGCCGAAACGGCTGGACAACGGCACCACCGTTTCCAGCGGACGCACTAGATGCGGCGCGTTGCGCAGCAGGCGATTGCGTTCGCGGGTGGCTTCCGCCACCAGCGCGAATGCGCCGCTTTCCAGGTAACGCAAGCCGCCATGGATCATCCGCGACGGCGCACTGCTGGCGCCGGCCGCAAAGTCGCCCTTGTCGACGATCAGGCAGTCCACGCCCTGCAACGACAAATCGCGGAACACGCCCACGCCATTGATGCCGGCGCCCACGATCACCGTGGAAAAATGCCGGCCCGCCAACGCGGCCGGACGCACATAGGGCAAGGTTGGCGTCGTCATGGCGCACGCCCCGCCAATTGCGCGAAGGCGGGCGCCATATTGCCGATCAGCGCTTCAAATTCCGAATGGAACTCGGCATGCGCTTGCGCCGTCGTCGCATCCGGCGCTTCGGTCACGCAACGCACGGGCAAGGCCTCGTCCGCGCTTGCGCCTTGCGACAACGCCGCATAGCCGGCCGCGCCGCGCGCCCCGGTCTCGTCATCACCGCAGCGCTCAACAGGATGGCCCAGGAAATCGGCCAGCAAGCGCACCAGGCGCGGATCGCGCGCGCCGCCACCCAAGGCAGCCACCCGGCCCGGCACGCCCAGGCCATGCGCGGCCAGGCGCTTCAAGTGCCAGGCATGCAACGCCGCCACGCCGTCGATCACCGCGCGCGCCATGTGCGCACGCCCGTGATGCCCCTTCAAGCCCACGAAGCCCGCCGTTGCGCCCGCCGCCACCCCGCCCCCGTTGATGAAAGGCAGAAAGCGCAAGCCCTCCGCGCCCAGCGGCACCGACATCGCGCAGTCCACCGCCGCGGCCGCATCGTCGAACTGCAGCGCGCGTGCCAGCCACGCCACATTCGCCATGGACGAAGGGCTGTTCTCCAGATATAGCCGCGAGGCCGGCGGCCCATGGCGCACGATCGCGCCGACCTCCGGCTTGGGTTCGCGCGCATCGGCCACAACGGCGTTCACGCACCAGGTGCCGAACACCGCCACCGCATGGCCGCTTTTGACAGCGCCCACCGCCGACAGGGAGGCCAGCAGATCGATCGCGCCCATGACGACCGGCAGGCCGGCAGGCAGCCCGCAGGCGGCCGCGCGCGCCGGCAGCAGGCGCCCGATCACCGTGCCCGTGGGCACGATTGGTGGCAGTGCGCGCGGCATCAGATCCGCCAGGCCGGCCGCCTCGAATGCCAACGCGGACCACACGCCGGTGTCCAGATTCAGCAGGCCCGCCGTGCTGACGTCGCTGGCGTCGGTGGCGATTTCTCCGCTAAGCAGGAACCCCAGATAGTCCTTGGCAAACAGCAGGCGGCGAATCGCCCGATGCCCACCGCCTTGCGCATCGAATAATTCCGCGGCAACCAGGCTGGGCTGGCCCGACCACGGCCGGCAGCCCACTTCCTGATACAGGGCGTCCCCCTGCCGCGGCGCCAGGTTCCGCGCCAGCCCGGCAGCCCGCTGGTCGGTCGACGCCACGGCGCGCCCGGCCAACAGATCGCCCCGCTCGTCCAGCGCGTACAGCCCCGCGCCATGGCCGGTGCAGCACAGCGCCTGCACCTGACCCACACGCGGCCCCAGTTGCTCGGCCACGCCGCGCAGGGCCTGCATCAGCGCCGCGTCGATGGCGTCCGCACGCAATTCGCAGCCGCCACCAGGCAGATGCCTATAGGGCAGCCCGCCGCCCGAGGCGGCCAGCGTGGCTCCCGTCCCAGCCTCGAAGGCAACTGCCTTCAGGCCCGTGGACCCCATGTCGATACCCAGGAATATGTCGGCTTTCATGTTATGACATTGTCTACAGATATTTTCGGCAGGATAGCAGTGTTTCCCCTAGTAAAAGAAATAATTCCGCTGCCATATAGTTCAGTCGATGTCATAACAACGAGCTGAGCCAATCAGGCTCACCACCGGGTATCCAAGCCAGCAGGCAATGGATCAATGCGAGGAAAAGGAGCGCAACATGAGAAGAGATTTCTTGAAGACCGTAGCTGCTGCGGGCGCCAGCCTGGCAGGAGCCAATGCCTTTGCACAAAGCGCGCCCGCCGCGCCGGGTACGGGCTTGAAAGGAGCCGCCAACGACGTCTATGTCATGAACGTCATGGTGTCCGGGGTGGAATACTGGTTCCCGGTCTATGAAATGATGAAGCAGCTGGGCCACACGCTAGGCGTCAAGACGCGGTATTCGGGCACGCCCGAGTACGACGTCAACAAGCAACTGGCCTCCTTCGAGCAGGAGCTGGCCCGCAAGCCCGCCGGCATCCTGTTGCACCCGATGAACCCGGATCCGTTCATCGAGCCCATCAACCGCGCCGCGGCGATGGGCATCCCCGTCGTCACCTTCGCGGCCGACTCCCCCAACTCCAAGCGCGTGTCGTTCGTCACGTCCGACAACGAACGCGAAGGCGCGCAGGCCGCCGACGCGATCGCCGCGGCCCTGAACGGCAAAGGCGACTACGCCGTGCTGGAGAACCCCGGCCAGGACAACCACGACCGCCGCATCGCCGCCTTCATCAACCGCATGAAGACGAAGCACCCCGGCATGAAACTCGTGGGCCGCGCCGCCAGCAACCAGGACCCCAACAAGGCCTACCAGGCCACCTTGAGCCTGGCGCAGGCAAATCCCGGCCTGGCCGCGCTGTTCATGCCCGAAGCCAATTCCGCGCTGGGCGCGGCGCAAGCCAGCATCGAAACCAAGAAGAACATCAAGGTGCTGTGCTGCGACGTGAACGCCAAGATCCTGGACATGATCAAGTCGGGCGAGGTCTATGGCTCGGTCAACCCGAACCAGGGCGTGCAAGGCTACATGGGCATGATGCTGCTGTTCCTGGCGCGCAACCAGCAACTGATCGACCCCATGAACGACGCCAAGCGCAACGGCACCAACCCGATGGCCGTACCCTTCCTGGACAACGGCCTGTCCATCGTCAGCAAGGCCAACGCCGACGACTTCTACTGGGACAAGTACCTGGCGCGCCGCGGCACCAAGGGCATCAACGAATGACCGCGCAACCGCCCCTGCTGGAACTGCACGGCATCGCCAAGCGTTTCGGGGCGTCGCGCGCGCTGGCCGGCGTGCATTTCTCGCTGCAACGGGGCGAAATCCACGCCCTGTGCGGCGAGAACGGCGCCGGCAAGTCGACGTTGATGAAAATCATCGACGGCATCCACGCGCCTGACGAGGGCGACATCCGGCTGAACGGCGAGCGCGTGGTCATCGACGGGCCGGCCCACGCCATGCGGCTGGGCATCGGTCTGGTCCACCAGGAAATCGCGCTGTGCGGCGACGCCACGGTGGCCGAGAACATCTTCATGCCCGAGATCACTACCCGGCCGCGCGCCTGGATGGACTTCGCCAGCCTGAATGCGCGCGCCGCCCAGGTGCTGGCAAGGCTGGGGCAGCAGATCGACCCTGGCCTGCGCGTGGACGACCTGGGCATCTCCAGCCAGCAACTGGTCGAAATCGCCAAAGCACTGACCCTGGACTGCAAAGTCCTGATCCTGGATGAACCCACGGCGGCGCTGACCGAAGTGGAATCCGCCGCCCTCTTCCGCGTGCTGCACGATCTGAAAGCACAGGGCATCGGCATCATCTACATCAGCCACCGCATGGCCGAGATCTTCCAGCACTGCGACCGCGTCACCGTCCTGCGCGACGGCCGCGACGTACTCTGCGCCCCGCTGTCGGGCCTGACGCCGGATGCGCTGGTGCGCAGCATGGTCGGGCGTGACCTGGGCTGCTACTACCCGCCCAAACAGGCGGCAGGCGGTAACGCCGCCCCCTTGCTTGAAGTCGACGGCATCGCCGACGACGTCAGCGTGCACGGCATCTCGTTCACGCTCAAGCGCGGCGAGATCCTGGGCATCTCGGGCCTGATGGGCGCCGGGCGCAGCGAACTGGCCGAGACCCTGTGCGGCCTGCGGCGCGCGCGGCGCGGCAGCGTGCGGTTGCGAGGCGAACCGCTGCGGATCCGCCGCTACGGCGACGCCCTGCGCCATGGCATCGCCTACCTCAGCGAAGACCGCAAGGCGGCGGGCCTGTTCCTGGAACTTCCCATTGAACAGAACATATCGTCGATGGCGCTGGCCCGCATCAGTTCGCGTTTCGGCCTGTTGCGGCGACGCGCGGAACGGCGCCTGGCCACGGAGCTGGGCGCGCGGCTCAAGCTCAAGTCCGACGGCGTGGCCATCGACGCCGCAAGCCTGTCGGGCGGCAACCAGCAGAAGGTCGCGATCGCCAAATTGCTGGCCACCAACCCCGCTGTGCTGCTGATGGACGAACCCACGCGCGGCGTGGACGTGGGCGCCAAATCCGAGATCCATCACATCCTGCGCGACCTGGCCAGCCAGGGCGTGGGCGTGGTCGTGATCTCTTCCGAACTGCCCGAAATCATCGGGCTGTGCGACCGGGCGCTGGTGATCCGCGACGGCCGCCTGGCCGGCGAGCTGGCGGCCAGCGAAATGACTGAAGAAAGGCTGCTGAGACTAGCCTCGGGCCTCAGCGCCCAGGAGACGATCTGATGTCCGAACTCAAACCCTCCCCCGCGGCCGACGCCGTTCTGCTGCATGACGCCGGACTGACGCCCGCGCGCCCCGCCACCGGGGTCCCGTTGCGGCACCGGCTGGCAAGCATGCGCGAAGCCGGCCTGTTATTGATCATTGCGCTTCTTGCCATCGGCATGAGCTTCGCGTCACCGCATTTCCTGACCTGGGAAAACATACGCGCGATGCTGTTGTCGTTTTCCATCGAAGGCATCGTCGTGGTCGGCATGACCCTGCTGGTGATCGTGGGCGGCATCGACCTGTCGGTAGGCTCCGTCGTCTGCATGGCCATGGTGATCACCGGCAAGCTGTTCCTGATGGGCGTGGACCCATGGACCGCCAGCCTGGCCGCCATCGCAGCAAGCGGCGTCGTGGGCGCGCTGATCGGCCTGTGCGTGACCCGCATCGGGCTCAGCCATTTCATCGCGTCCCTGGCCTTCATGGTGATCGTGCGCGGTTTGTCGCTGGCCATCACGCAGGGCACGCCGCAGTCGCTGTTCTCGCTACCGGCGCAGTTCAAGTTCATCGGCCAGGGCGCCATCGGAGGCATCCCCGCCGTCATCCTGATCTTCGCCGCCATCGTCATCGTCAGCGACTTCGCCTTGCGCCGGGCGGCGCTGCTGCGCAAGGTGTTCTACACCGGCAGCAATGAGAAAGCCGCCCTGTATTCCGGCATCCGCACAGGCCGCGTGAAGTTCTGGGTCACCGTGCTGTGCTCGACACTCGCGGGGCTGGCGGGCGTGGTCTACACCGCACGCTTCGGCGCCGCCACGCCCACATTCGGCCTGGGAATGGAACTGAACGTGATCGCCGCCGTGGTGATCGGCGGCGCCAGCCTGAAAGGCGGCTCCGGCACGGTCCTGGGCGCCGTGCTGGGTCTTGCCCTGCTCTCGGTCGTCACCAGTTCCCTGATCCTGCTGGACGTCTCGCCGTACTGGCAAGACGTCGTCAAGGGCCTGATCCTGCTGGCCGCCGTCACCGTCGACCATCTTATGAACGTCAAGAAAGGACACCGATGAACATCACAACACTGGGCGCGTCCGGCATCGAATGCGAAACCGTCGGCCTGGGCACCTGGGCCATGGGCGGCTGGATGTGGGGCGGCGGCGACGACGCCGCAGCCATCGACGCCATCCGCGCGTCCGTGGACGCCGGCGTCCGCCTGATCGATACCGCGCCCGCCTATGGCCTGGGGCATGCCGAACGCCTGGTCGGCACCGCCCTGAAAGGACGCCGGCACGACGCCGTCATCGCCACCAAATGCGGGCTGGTCTGGCACACGCAACAGGGCGCGCACTTCTTCGACGAAGACGGCAAACCCGTGCACCGCCATCTGGGCCGCGCCTCCATCTTCCATGAAGTGGAACAAAGCCTGGCCCGCCTGCAAACGGATTACATCGACCTCTACATCACGCACTGGCAGGACAGCACCACGCCGGTCGCCGAAACCATGGGCGCGCTGCTTGACCTGAAGCGCCAGGGCAAGATCCGCGCCATCGGGATCAGCAACGCCACGCCCGAGACGCTGGCCGAATACCTGCAGCAGGGCCCCGTGGACGCCATCCAGGAACGCTACAGCCTGATCGACCGCGACATCGAATCCACGCTGCTGCCCCCGTGCCGGGACCACGGCGTGGCCTCGCTGGGCTATTCGTCGCTGGCGCTGGGCCTGCTGGCCGGCCCGATCGACCCCGACCGGCAATTCACGGGCGACGATCAGCGCGCCAGCAACCCGCGCTTTTCCGCCGCCAACCGCCAGCGGCTCAAAGCCTTCTTCGAGGCATTGGCTCCCTTACAGCAACGCCTGGATTGCTCATACGCACAGTTGATGATCGCCTGGACCACCCGCAACGGCGGCGTCAGCACCGCCCTGTGCGGCGCGCGCACGCCCACGCAGGCGATCCAGAACGCCGGTGCGGCCGACCTCAGGCTGGATACGGCCGCCGTCGCCGCCATCGACGCGGCCGCCGCCCGCCATCTTGCCACCCTCGACTGACGGACAAGGAAACCTCAATGACGCACAACAAAGAAGCGCGCCTGAACCGCCTGCTGACCGCCGGGCGTTGCCTGGACATCGCCGTCGACCACGGCGTCTGCAACGAACCCGGATTCCTGGACGGCCTGGAAGACATGCCCGCCGTCATCGACCAGTTGGCCGCCGCGCGCCCCGACGCCATCCAGCTCAACTACGGCCAGGCCGGCCTGCTGCAGCAACGCCCGGGGCGTGACAAGCCCGCGCTGGTGATGCGCCTGGACATGGGCAACCCCTACAACGCCACCACGCACCGCGTGATGTGGGCCGTGCTCCAGAACACCCAAGACCCGGTGCTGCCCGCCGTACAGATGGATGCGGCCTGCGTCGTCGTCAACCTGTTCATGCTGCCCGACGAACCCGACCTGTTCCGCCAATGCGTCTCGAACATCGCGCGCGTCAGGGCCGACTGCGACCGCTACGGCATGCCGCTGATGATCGAACCGCTGGTCATGGCGCCCCACTCTGCCCGCGGCGGCTACATGGTGGACGGCGACGCCGAAAAGATCGTGACGCTGGTGCGCCTGGCTCGCGAAATGGGCGCCGACATCATCAAGGCCGATCCCACCACCGAAACCCGCGATTTCCACCGCGTGGTGCAGGCGGCCCGATGCCCCGTTCTGGTGCGAGGCGGCGGCCGTGAAGACCTGCAACGCGTATTCGGCCGGTCATGGGAACTGCTGGACCAGGGCGCGGTGGGCCTGGTGTACGGACGCAACGTCTACCAGCACGCTAATCCAGCCGCGGTGGTGCGGGCGTTGATGGCGATGATCCACCAGGGCGCCAGCGCACGGGACGCGTGGCAACAGTACGAAAGCGATTCCGGGCGCGGATAGCGCCAAGTGTGGCCAAGTCTGATTATCATGTCGAAGCTCGCTCTGAAGCCGCCTAGAGAATTGGCAAGCCAATGGAATCGCTCAATACAACGGACTGCAACCGGATCGCCCTGCCCGCCAAGTGGCGCGACGGCTTCGCTCATGCCTCCATCGAACAACAGTCCATTGGCGAGTCGCGCGCAGACGTCTACCGCGTGCGCCGCCGCGGTCAGCCCGATCTGTTCTTGAAGTCCGAACTCACTGGCGTTGTGAACGAACTGCCCGATGAGATTGCGCGGCTTCGCTGGTTGCGGCAGGTCGGCCAACCGGCCCCCACCGTGCTCGATTCCGTAGACGACGGTGGCCGCCACTGGCTGCTGATGACTGCGCTGGAAGGCTGCGACCTGGCCAGTGCCCCTCTGCCCCCGGGCCAGGTCATTGGCCTGTTGGCCGCGGCATTACGCAACCTGCATCGCGTCCCAACGGAATCCTGCCCGTTCGACCACAGGCTGGCGCCCCGCATCGCTGACGCAAAACGGCGCGTCGACGCCGGATTGGTTGATGAAGCGGATTTCGACGATGAAAGGCTGGGGCAATCAGCCGGCCAGGTGCTGGCCGAACTGCTATCGACCTGCCCCACGGTACATGACTTGGTCCTCACGCATGGGGATGCCTGCCTGCCGAACTTCATGGTCGACGGTAACCGTTTCACCGGTTTCATCGACTGCGGTCGATTGGGCATCGCAGACCGCTTTCAAGACCTTGCCCTGGCTGCGCGCAGCATCGCCCGCAATGTCGGCGAGGAATGGGTTGCGCCCTTCTTCCGCGAGTATGGCGTCGCGCCCGACGCGCAACGCATCAAGTTCTATTGCCTGCTGGACGAATTCTTCTGACCTGCTGGGCGGCCGCCGATGCCGCCCCGTCCTGTTCGGAACTAGGCCGCAGGTTCAGCGTCCGTGGCGCCGGCCATGTCCAGCGACGTCTTGATCCCGTTGCTGAGCACGTGCCGCACCAACGCCGCGTCCGTTGTCACGCCCAGCTTTCGCATCGCGCTTCGCTTCTGGGTGCTTACCGTCTGCACGCTGCGATGCACGAGTTGGGCGATGTCGGTAATCGTTCCCCCCGCGCAAAATAGCCGGACGATCTCCGTTTCGCGAGGCGTCAGCCTTTCCACGTCTCCCATCCTCATGTTGTGCATGAAGAGCTCCTGAATCACGGGCGAATAGTACCGTCGACCGGCGGATGCGGAATTCACCGCACTCAGAAGATGACTGGGAGAATCGCATTTACTCACCACCCCCATGATCTCTTGCCGTACCAGCGCCCATATCAACATGGGATTATCGGACATCGTATGAATGATCGTGCGCAGGTTCGGGTAGTTTCGCGCCAGATACGACACCAGCGCCAAGCCGTCGCCGTATTTTCCGCCGGGCATCGAAAAATCTGAAATCAGCAAGTCGCAGCGCGTTTCGTTGAGCAACTCAACGAGCCCTGTTGAATCCTGGGCGTGCCCAACAATGACAATTGCGGGGTTTCGGCTCAACACCGCCTGCACCCCCAAAGACACGGCAGGATGATCATCGACCAGTGCGACGAATATATTGGCTTCAGACACCGGGACTCTCTCCTTATCAAGCGCGGGACCACCATCACCGATTTAATTGTAGATGGCACCTCATGCTAAATGCGCATCCAGTTTGTTTACCAGACGATCTGCACCCCTCAATTTAGGACTCAATTACCCCCACCCCTCTCGAAATCTAGGACTAATTCGCGCAAAACAACACCAATTCTCCGAAGTCCGCACGAACCTCAATAAAAATTCTAGAGAATCACGTGCATAGCTAAATTATTTTCCGAATACACCGCAGTTCAATCTCGTAGTCTTACTAACTCTCTTCGTCTTACACATACCTATAGTCATCGTATGTGGCAACGACACCGGAACGAGCTTGTCCCGGGCCCTTGCCGCACGCGCTGAGCAAAGGTAGCGGCCTTTCGCTCGAACAATAAAAAAGACCCAGAGAGGGCCGTTGCGAAAGACGGTTAGAACGAATTGATATTGCGAAACGCCGTGGCGCTGCTGCGCCCAAAATCTCCCCCTTCTTTTCCCTCAGATCCATTTCCGTTCCGTAGCGGCCTGGCTCACCGAGCTTGTCAGGGGATCGGCGGACTTCTGCTGGCCCTGACACATACCACGACGCCGGCTCAGATACCTGACGCCGGCCGGTCGCTGCGCGAACTTGAATCGACGCTGCCCACGCTTGCCCCTCCGGCTTCGCAACCCGGTCTGGACGTGTCGGGCTCTGCCCCCGCGCGGCCCTCGGCCACCGGCCAATCGGAAGGCCCCAAGGTGGCCATCAGCGGCTTTCATCTGCAAGGCAATCATGTGTTTCGGGCCGCAGATCTGCTGGCCCTGCTATCCAATCTGACCGGTACGCAGCAAGACCTTGACGGCCTGCGCGCCGCCGCCGACCGCATCACCAGGTTCTATCAAGACCACGGCTATCTACTGGCCCGGGCCTACCTCCCGCCGCAAGAAATCGTCGATGGTCTCGTCCAGATCGCCATTCAGGAAGGCGTCTATGGCGGCCTGACGCTCACCAACCGAACTCGCGTTCGCGACTCGGTCCTGCGTCGGGCGCTTTCCCCGTTGCGCCCAGGCGACGTCGTGCACCTTGAAGCGCTGGACAACCGCCTGATGCTCGTCAACGACATTCCCGGCGTCCGGGTCCAGGGCACCCTGCGCCCGGGGCAAGCCCCCGGTTCCACGGAACTGTTCATCGATGCCGACCCCGGCCCCCTCGTGGCGGGCAGCCTGGACGCCGACAACTTCGGGGGCTACTACACCGGCGAGTTCCGCGTGGCCGGCAGTCTGGACGTGAACAGTCCGCTGCGCCTGGGCGACCAGTTGAACCTGCGCCTGCTGACCAGCGACAAGAAGCAGCGCTATTACCGCATGGCCTACCAGGTGCCGGTCGGAGCGCGCCTGACCCGCCTGGGCGCCAGCGTCTCCAACATGAGCTATCGCCTGGGCAGGGATTTCGACCTGCTGCAAGCGCACGGCAACGCCTCCATCGCGAGCGTCTTCGTCCAGCAACCGGTCTTGCGCGGCCGCAGCATCAATCTGCAAGCGCAACTGCAGTACGAAGACAAGAGCATGCGCGACGCCATGGATCTGTTCGACGTCGTCAGCCGCAAGCATATCGGCCTATGGACGGCATCCCTTAGCGGCAACAACGACGACGCCTTCCTGGGCGGCGGCCGCAATGCCCTGTACCTGTCCTACGGCATCGGCTCACTGCAGCTGCGCGACGCAGCCAGCCGCCAGGGCGACGGCCTCTACAACCGAGCAGCCGGCCGGTTCGGCAAGGCCAACCTCACCCTGCTGCGCCTGCAGAACCTGCCCGGCCCTTTCATGCTGTCCGCGCAATTCAGCGCGCAACGGGCGTCGAAGAACCTGGACAGCTCCGAGAAATTCAGCCTGGGCGGGCCATTCGGCGTACGCGCCTTTCCCAATGGCGCCGGCAGCGGAGACGAAGGCTGGCAAGGCAGCCTGGACCTGCGCTACCTGCCGCTTCCCGGCCTGCAACTGGCGGCCTTCGTGGACAAGGGAGCCGTGCGGCTCAACAAGCGCCCGTGGATCGGCGGCCGCAACAGCCAGCATCTGTCGGCCACGGGTGTGAGCCTGATCCAGACCGGCCGCCAGCACCAGATCACGCTGACCGCGGCATGGCCGCTGGAGCAGAACAACTATCGACAAGAAGGCCCCAAACGCGAACCGCGCTTGTGGTTCCAGGCCACCCGTCTTTTCTGACCCCGACGCGTTTACGCGTTTTTCAACCCCGCACGGAACTTCTCCCGTGCGTCACTTGCAAGAAGGAAGACATGAACAAGTCCTATACCGTGGTATGGAATGAATCCAAGGGATGCTGGAGCGTCGCCGGCGAATCCGCCAAGCAACGCGGCAAGTCCAGCTGCTCTGGCGTACGCGCCGGCGTCATGGCGGCAGTCGCGCTCGGCCTGACGGCATTGATGCCTGCGGCGAACGCGCTGCCCGATGGCGGCGAGGTGACCCATGGCACGGCCAGCATTCAGGCCATCGGCCAGGAAATGGTCGTCGGCCAGACCACATCCAAGGCCGTCATCAAATGGGACAGCTTCGGCGTCGACTACGGCGAACGCCTCACCTTCAACCAGCAGGCCAGCGACATGGTCCTGAACTATGTGTCCAGCGCCTCCCGCTCCCTCATCAATGGCAGCCTCAATGCGAGCGGCAAGGTATTCATCGTCAATCCCCAGGGCATCCTCTTCAACTCGGGCGCTCAGGTGAACGTGGGCGGGCTGGTGGCCTCGACACGATCGGTCAACCCCGATCTTTTCTATAACAACACCAACGGGGAGTTCATTTTCGAAGGCGGCGGGACGCACATCGTCGAGAACAACGGCGCGCGGATCACCGCCCAGGGCGGTGACGTGGTGTTTCTGGGCGCGCGCGCGACCAACAGCGGCATGATCCGCGCCAATGGCGGCACGGTCGCCCTGGGCGCGGGAGACCGCTTCACCGTCAGCATGGGAAGCGGCCTGCTCAAGCTGGAAGTCAATGCCGCGTCCACCCAGGCCCTGGCGCAGAATGCGGGGATGATCCAGGCCAGCGACGGGCAAGTGTTGCTAAAGGCCAGGCACGCAAATGCCTCGCCCTTGACGACGGTCGTCAACAATAGCGGCATCATCGAAGCCAACATGCTGAACAACGCCTCTGGAAAAATCGTGCTGGACGGGGGCGCTCGAGGCGTCGTGGACGTGGCCGGCCGGCTTACCGCGAATGCGTTCACCGGCCCTGGCAACGGCGGCGCCATTGAAGCATCCGGTCAGCGAGTTCGTGTCCGAATGGGCACCACCTTCGATACCCGCGCCATCAATGGCTATACCGGCAACGTCAAGATCGCCGCTAGCGAAGTCAAGGTCGAAAAAGACACACCCGCCATCTTCGACGCAACGATTCACACCAACACGCTAAACCGCAACCTGGCCGATAACAACATCGAACTGGCCAGCACTGCCGGGGACGTGGTGGTCAACGCGCCCATCAACTGGAGCAGCGGCAACAGCCTGACGCTGAACGCGCAACACGGCGCCTCGGGCAAGACGGTTCTGAACAGCACCGTGGCAACGAACGGCACGGGAAGCGCGCTGCACCTCAAGGCGGACGATCGCATCCAGATCAACGACCAGATCCAGTTAAGCGGCAGTGGCAACCGCCTTGCGCTGAACACCACCACTGCCGCTAACGGCACCGGTCCAGCCGCCTCAAACCCGGCATCCGCCAATTATTTCTTGGGCGGATCCCAGGCCAACATCACCTTGAACGGGGACGGCACCGCTTTCCTGTCGAACGACATCCCTCACAACATCATCCAGAATCAGCAAGATCTGCAAGCCGTCAACCGCAACCTTAACGGTCGCTACGTGTTGGGCGTGGATTTGCACGGCACGGACATGTTCCAGTCGATCGGTGGCGCCTACGCCACCTTCAACGGTTCCTTCGACGGCCTGGGCCACACCCTGACCGGCTTCAATGTGGTCAATGGTGGCGGCAACGTCGGATTATTTTCGTCCTCGGCCGGCATTATCCGCAATCTGGCCCTGACCTCCATGGCCGTCAGTTCATCCAATACCGGCGCCATGCCTCTGTCCGTGGGTACCCTGGCTGGCCGCAACGCCGGCCTGATCGACAACGTGCGCGTCTCCGCCACCACCGTTTATGGCGACAATTATCGTTTCAACGTCACGGGCGGCCTGGTCGGCACCAACGCCGGCGGCACCATCAGTAGTTCGACGTTCGCGGGGGAGGTCTACAGTGGTTCGGCAACCCACACCCTGGGCGGATTGGTCGGCATCAACCAGGCAAGCTTGTCTTCCCTGGCCACCATCCTCGACAGCCATACGTCCGGCACGGTCAGCGGAAACCTGCTGACTAACGACCGGGGCGGAATGGGGGGCTGGCTGGCGCTAACAACGGCGGCGTCATCCAAAATTCGGGCAGTACATCGTCGGTCGTTTCCTACAGCGCCAAGCGCAATATCGGCGGGCTGGTGGGGCTGAACCACAACAGCGGTAAGCTCGACAACGTCAACAGTTCGGGAATGGTGTCCGCGTCGAACGCCAGCAACGCCGGTGGCTTGGTCGGCATCAACAGCGGCGTTATCACCCAAGGCCATAGCAGCGGCCAAGTCGTGGGTACTACAGACAGCACCATCGGCGGATTGATTGGTCTGAATACCGGTGGCACCGTTTCAGACTCCACAGCCTCCGGCAAGGTCGACAACTACAACGGCGCAAACACAGGCGGGTTGGTCGGCGCCAACCACAACGGCACTTTGCGCAATGTTCAGGCCAGTGGCGACGGCGTCGAAGATAACCGGAATGCCGGCAACATCGGCGGCCTGGTGGGCTACAACGGCGACGGTAGCCTGATCCAGAACGGCGTGGCCAGCAGCGCCACGGTCAACGCCTATTACCCCAACTCGGGCACCCGCATCGGGGGCCTTGTAGGGGCCAACGCCGGCACCATTGAGTATGGCAGGTCTAGCGTCGCCGATGTCCACGCGGGCGAGTACGCCACGATAGGCGGTCTGGTAGGAGAGAACCGCGGACACATTTCGGACTCAAGCTCGTCCAGCGCCGTGCAAGCCGGCAGTTACAGCGTGGCAGGTGGATTGGCGGGGCAAAACTCGGGAACGATAAGGGCCGGGTACGCCAGCGGCATCGTGGCGGGCGACTCTTACGCCACGGTCGGGGGCCTGGTGGGCCACAATCTGCTGCGAGGCATAATCGACTACTCTTCCGCCACCGGCCGCGTCACAGGCGCGCAATCGGGCTGGTCTTCTTATTGGGGGTATGGCATGACAATGGGCGGGCTGGTCGGCTTGAACGAAGGCCAAGCCACCTATTCCCAAACATCCACCCAGGTAGACTTCGCCCCCGGCCAAAGCCAAATCTTCGGGGCGCTTGTGGGGGTCAACGCTGGCGCGATGCTGGGCAACACCGTGTCTGCATCTGCTAGCCAGGTACCGCTGGCGGGCGCCAACTACGGCATGATCGATATGTCTTGGTGATAAAGGCGGGTTGACCGGCCGGCGCGGTTGCGCCGGCATGAACGCTTTGGCCGCCGCGACAACGCGGCGGCCAAGTTGCGCTTAACGCTCAGCCGGTATGCGTTCAGTCTTCAATCATAGAAAATCTTGAAATTGACTTGGCTAATAGCGGCGCCGGGCTGGACACCGCGCACGCCGGACTGATCTACCCGCTTGTAACGGGCTTCCAAGGCGATCTCAGCCATGGCATTGGCAGCAACGCCCGAGGCAGGAATGTTGTCAAAATCGTACTTGGTGCCAACGGCGCCAGGGCCATCACCAATACTTAACGCAGAAGATTGACCGGCCCGGGTAAGGATAATGCCAAGATTCTTTGCGACCCCCACGTGACCCGCGTCTTTGAGCTGTAGGACGCTGCCCGAGGCGCCCGGCACCAAGCCGTATTGCGCATTGAACGCAATCCTGGGTTTGGCCCCGGCAGCGCAACTATTTACCGACACACTGAAGGGAACCTGCCGGCCAACATCGCCATCGTTCGGAAAATCGCTGACGCGGTGGGTGGTCATCGGCAGCGTGAACCCAGCGCCTGTGAATTTGGCGTCCACTGTACACGTGGCTTCGATAACCGGCCCCCCACCCTCAAGGGTCAACATATCCGAGACGTCGTATTCCAGGCGCTGGTAGCACTGGACGCCCCCTCCCGGCGGCACGGGTCCATCGTCAAGGGGAGCAACCAAATGTGCACCCACGTCCGGTGCCAATGCCTCGGGCCGCTGCAGCGTCACGGCTTCAAAAACGGTGCTGCTCCACCGGGGATCCAGACCCGTCACAGTGTGTATGCCTGGCGCCACATCCCCTATCACCACCAGCTCTATCTCGATCGAAGTGCCATATTGCTCTTTGCGGCCCACCACTTCCAACGGCGGAAGCGAGGACCTGATCCTGGCGGTATACAGCGTCAAAAAATCATCCATTCGCTCTGCCTTGACCACGGCGGAGCCTTTCTTGACGCGAATGCCCAACCCTTTCACGTTGGTGGGAACAAGGGCACCCGCATACGGAGGCCCTCCCGACCACCTTCCACCGATGAGCATTTTGGGCTTGGCCCCCGTGTCGTCTCGACGCACGAAAGCCCCCTCGGAGCTCAGGCCCAGCGTGCGCGTGGCGATCACGTTGTCAACCGTGGACGTGTCCAGGCCTGTCTTGACCCAAGGGGTCGCGCTCCCGACCGGGCTACCGGAAAACTGGAATAGTTTGCAATTTCTCAGGTAGTAGTCGGAGACCTGAGCTTGCGCTGGCCCTGCCGAACCCGCTATTAGCGCGACGCCCAAGCCCAGTTGCCGGCCGTGCCGTCCAAGGCGAGGAAGAATCGAGACTGTTTTCATCGCTGATGTACTCCAAGAGGTGGCGTCCGCCCCTTTCCCGCTGGGCCGGGACGCATAGAAATCGTTAGCGGGGGGATGCGGCGCGCAGCGTTGCCGTGCCGGGCACCACAAGGCCCAGGTCGTCGACGGCCTCAAATTCCAGCGTGTCGCCCGCCGGGGACGGCGCGGCCGTGTCCATGGGAAGGGAAAACCGTTCAACCGCCTTCGGCATGAGGGTCAGGCCCTTCAATTCGGTGGCCCCCGGTCTGCCGCGAATGCGGACGGTCGCCAGGGACACGCTGTACGGAGTGGGGTTCTCGGCCTGCAGGTAGGGCGCGCCCTGCGCTGTCCCAGGGTGGTACGACCATCGCACCTGCCCTGGCGCATCCTGGGGCGTGCCCGGAAGGCCTTTGGGGCGGTACAGCACCTTCATCACATAGCTCAACACCACCTGTAGCCTGTTCTCTGACTGGCCGGTGGATGGCGTATGCCGAAGGTTGATCCGCAAGACCGTCTCCCGATCTTGCGGCAGCGCCTCGCCCGTATACCGCAATTGCAACGTCGTACGTTCGCCGGGGTCGATTCTGAACAGCGTGGGCATCAACACGAATGGCACGTGCAGGCGGCTAAGGTCCGCTTCAGCGCCATCATGGTCTAGCCAGGCCTGCACAAGAATGGGAGCTTCGCCGGTGTTGCTCAGAGGAACCAAGACGTGCTTTGCCCCCTCGCGATAGACGAAGCGCGTGCCGTTGACGGCCAGGTCAGCCCACGCAGCCGCCATCGGCAGGCACAGCAGCAATAACAGCCATCCTATCGACCATCGCGTGGAACAGGCGCGATTGATGTTGCTCATCGGCGCGCCAGCGGAGACATCGGCCGCGCTTGCACGGGCACCGGGTGGCAAGTCTGTTGCAACGTGTCGAAGCCGTCCTGCTTGACGCCCTTTGCGCGTTGCGGCAATTCATAGTCAATCTGGCATTGCTGCTCGGGCTTGCCGCCCCACTCTACGCGAATGGAACCTTGGTCTTGCGCCGCCCGCATGACAATGCGGCTGCCTTGGCCCACCCCACCGATGGACTCGCCACTGGCGATGTCAAACACCTCCGCTCCAAACGGAAGCGTGCTGCCATCGGGCCGCGTGCTGTCGATCAGCACCGGCCGCGCACGCCGGGTGGGATAGGAAAGCAGCACAACCGCTCCCGCTCGCGGCGCCACGGTGCGGGAACTGTTCATCAATTCCACGTCATCGGACATGTCGCCCGGGTTCAGCTCAACGGTGTTGATCTGGTAGGGGGACAGGCTTGAAATCAGGCCATACCCACGGCTGTCGATCTTGCTCTGCCCGAATCCGACTCGAGCGTCCTCGGCATCCGGCGCATACAGCAGCCCCACGGTTTCGCCCATCATGGGCGCAAATGTCAGCCCGCCTTGGTGCGCCAGCACGCTTCCATTGGCCCGCAAATTGCCTTGCCGGTAGCCCGTTCCCTGGGAAACGCTGGCACCCACGCTGGCCATCGGCGCCCGGTAGTCCAGGCTGCCGTTGGCCGAATTGCTGCCGGCACGGGTGTCTCGGGAAGCGGACACGGAATACGAAAGATCACCGGCTTGATCCAGGGTTCCTCCGACGCCCGTGGTCACGTTGGTGCCAGCCCGGCTGTCTCGACTGACGAACGTATTCATCACAGGCGCACGTGCGGAGCGGCCCAATGGAAAAGAGAGGTTGAACGCCAGCACCGTGTTCTTCTCACGGCCCGCCCTGTATACAGCGCTTCCAGGCCATATGCTTTGCGAGCGCTGCACGCTGAACGAATAGGACACATCGCGCCACTGGTTGGAGTACCCCATGCTGTAGTTCACGGCACTGCCAGAGCGATTCCAGTACTGCGTTGCGGTTCCGCTGGCATATAGCGTTCCACCGGATGCCCCCAGGCGCTGGCTGATATTCAGGTCGAAACGATTGCGTGGCCGGCCCAGGTCGCCATAGTGTCTGCCTCGACCCGCATCGCGCATGGCGATCGCCTCGTTCAGACCGACGTAGCCGCTGGTGGAGTACCGGTAGGCCGCCAACGAAAAGTTGGTTCCGCTGTTTGGAAGATTCTTGCTGTAGGCAAAGCGATAGCTGGAACCAGAAATGCTGGATTGGTCCGGCAGATTCGCGCTGGCCACGGTCACATCGCCGCCAAATGCGCCCAACGACGTATTGAGCGCCATTCCTCCCATGGCCGCGCCGTAGTAATCGCTGGCTGCCACGCCGCCATAGCCGGTCACCATATTGCTCAGGCCTCGTCGGATAACCCCTTCAAATACGTTCTGACCGCTGCTGCGGTTGACCGACGACATCGCGCGACCGGCCGAGACCGAATAGCGCGTCGTACCCGGACGCAGGAGCTCTACGCCCGTGGCGAACGGCACGATGAATCGGCGCTCCTCGCCATTGGCCTCGACGACCTTGACCTCGAGATCTCCGCCGTACCCCGCGGCCTGCAGGGAGTCGATGGCAAACGGCCCTGGCGGCACCGTGACCTCGTAGATGAGAAATCCGCGCTGATACACCGATACCGACGCGTTGGTGGACGCCGTGCCGCGTATCACCGGCGCGTAGTTACGAAGGCTTCGAGGAAGCATGCGCTCGTCACTGCTGATATTCACGCCGCGAAACGATACGGCGTCGAAATAATCGCCATTGGTGGAGGTTTCGCCGATGCGCAGCTGCGAACGCCATGCCGGGATGTCGGTACTAAGATAGGTCTGCCCGCGCTGATAGTCCGCGCCAGCGCCCCTGGACCCCCACGTCAACGACCCCATGTGACGCAAGCGCCAGGCGCCCACGTTCAGCCCCGCATTCAAGCCTGCATAAGCCCGCGTGTAGCGATTGCCGCGACTTTCCATCGTGTTGGCATTGGCGTTGTAGTTCAGCCTGCCCGACGTGATGCCGCTGTCCCAATAACTTGGATCCACGTAGTTGTCGGCCAATTCGGTACGCAGGTAGTAGGTCGGCACGGTCAGATACAGCCGCTGCTCGCCTAAATCGGTCTTCACCAAAACGCCCGGCACAAATTGGTCCAGTTCCTCGCAAACCGGGTTGTCACCCAGCGGCACCCGACCCTGCTCGGCAACATAGCGGGCGCTGCGCTGAACGTCTAGGCCCGCGCGCTGCAAAAAGCCCACGTCGTAGCAGGGCTGCCCGCCAAGCGCCTGCGAACCGCGGTACTCGATATCCTGCGTGCCGCGCCACTTGCCGTTGACGTAGAGTTCCAGCCGGTACTGCCCCGGCGCAATAAAGCCACTGCGCTCAAAACGGGAAAGGTCGATGGTGTCGCCCCCGAGGCCAGGCATAAGAACCTGGGGGTCGAACTGGACGTGCCGCGTGGGCTCCACGGCCTGGGCTTCGGAACTGAAAGCCAGGGCCAACGCGACGATCAACCGCCTGGGCCTTAGTCGCGGTGCGGCAGGACCGAAACCGTGTTCGTCCCGGCATTGGCCAATCACAAGACGTGTCTTTCCCCGCAGTGAAGCGTACATTCCAACCATCCAGATGCAAGTGCTTTAGTGGTATGGCCGCTGAAGCGTCGCGGCCAGATGTGTCTAGCGCGACAACTCGCGCGTCAACGTGTGACGACCGCCGAAATCGTTGATCGCTTCATAATCGACGCGAATCTTTCCGGCGCCGATGCCCTGGGGCAGTTTGAAGCGCTGAGTGCCATAGGGCTCGACCATCCCGTTGCCGATGCTTGTGCGCTTTCCGCCAACCACCGATTCGATGGAAGACATGGACACGTGAAATGGCGTCGGGTTTTTGACTTCTAGCGCCCTGCTTCCCCCCGAGCCGACCAGTTTCCATTCGAGTGCGGCGGGTGCGTCCTCCTGGCCGTCGCGCAGAGCCGCTGGCCGGAAGAAAATCTTGATACGAGTCCTGAAGGTGAACATCGCCGACGTGGTGGAATCGCTGCGTGGCGGCGCTTCCAGCACATTCAGGTAGAACAGGGATTCCCGATCATCCGGCAGTTGATCGCCGGTATAGGTCAAGCGGATCAGGGCGCTGGAGTTCGGGTCAATTCGAGTCAGAACCGGCGAGACCGTGAATGGGACCACCATATTTGCCGGCGCGATGCCCGCGCTGCCATCATCCACCCAAACCTGCGTAAGCATGGGTTCAGAACCCTCGTTGCGGGCCCGGATTGAAACATCCTTGGCATCGGACGGGTACACCACCCGCGTTCCCATCAGCACCAAAGCAGCTTGCGCCGAACTGGCGCAAGCCGCCCAGGTCATGACGCCAGCCGCCACAGCAAAAAACATCTTACGCACCACTAGCGTCATGATAGATACCCCTACTGACTCAGCCGTCGATTATTCGTACGCAACCATGAACGGAATAATCGAATTGGCCGTACCAGGCAGGACGGCCGCGGCGGTCGAGACGTAGTTGGCCGTGTAAGACAGGGCGCCACCCGCAGTGCCAAGCACGACTTCCTGGGGAGACGTTTGGGCCACGCCCAGACGAATCTTGCCCGAGCGGTTGTTGCCGGCATCATAGATCTCGATCTGCACGCCCTGAGCGGGCGAGGTGCTGGAGATCTTCAAGTTGCCAGATGCCTTGTCAACGTGGACGGAATCGTTGTCAAACGCGACGCGGGCGGTCGCGCTGGTTGAGCACGTTAGCCCGCTACCGGCAGTCAGGCTGATATTGAACGGTTTGGACGTGGTCTTGATACCGATACCGGTAAAATGGGTGGTCGTGTACTCACCCATGGGCACTTCCAGAATGTTGTTCATGCCGGGCGCGTTGCCGTTGATCAGGCAAGTGACGTCGCTGACCTTGCCCACGAATTTGACTTGGCCATCCCATTGGGCATGCGAGACGCCCGGCGCCAATGCCACCACCAATGCGCCGGCTGCAGAAAGAGATGCGAAAGTACTACGTTTCATGTTTTTTTCCTGGGACTAAAGGATTAACCGCCAAGGTCGACAAGAACCTGGCAGCGAACTAGCGCCGCACCGCATGCGCAGTTTCGTTCGCACGCGATGCGTTGCCATCGGGCTTATGCCATCGCAGCGAATGCAATAGACAAGCAATACTTTAGTGATATCTCCCCACCAAGTCCGTAGGAAGCCGAGTAAAACCGCCTCGTAATTTCTCGAATCGTTCCAGGAGAAAAACGACGTCGAATGAGGCCATGCCACGGCCTTTCGCTGGGGTCCGGTCAGGTGCCGTCCAGTACAATTCGCGGTTTGGCGACGTTGTGATCGCCCATTCATCTGGACCAAAGCATGTTGCGACTGTCTGAAATCAAGCTGCCGTTGAACCACACCCCCGAAGAATTGCCCGCAGCGATTCTGAAAAAACTGGGCGTTCCGGCCAGCGACCTGCACGGCTTCACCATCTTCCTGCGCAGCTACGACGCGCGCAAAAAGCACAATATCCTGCTGACTTACACACTGGATATCGACATCGAAAATGAAGCCGCGCTGCTCAAGCGGTTTCACGATGATCGCCATGTGAAGCCCACGCCCGACACCGAATACAAGTTCGTTGCCCAGGCGCCCGCCAGCCTGAACAAGCGCCCTATCGTCATCGGCACCGGCCCCTGTGGCCTGTTTGCCGGACTGGTACTGGCGCAGATGGGCTTCAAGCCCATCATTCTGGAACGCGGCAAGGCGGTGCGGGAACGCACCAAAGATACGTGGGGCCTGTGGCGCAAGCGCGTGCTGAACCCGGAATCGAATGTGCAATTCGGCGAAGGCGGCGCGGGCACTTTCTCCGACGGCAAGCTGTACAGCCAGATCAAGGACCCCAAGCATTACGGCGAAAAGGTGCTCAAGGAATTCGTGCTGGCCGGCGCGCCGGAAGAAATCCTGTACGTGAGCAAGCCGCACATCGGCACGTTCCGCCTGGTGGGCATGGTGGAAGTCATGCGCGACACCATCACCAAACTGGGTGGCGAAGTCCGGTTCTCCAGCAAGGTGGAAACGCTGCAGCGAGAGAACGGCCAGATCACCGGCGTGACGCTGGCCAGTGGCGAGCATATCGAGGCCGACCACGTCGTGCTGGCCATCGGCCATAGCGCGCGCGACACCTTCCAGATGCTGCACGACCAGGGTGTGTTCATGGAAGCCAAGCCGTTTTCGGTGGGTTTCCGGATCGAACACCCGCAGTCGCTGATCGACAAGGCGCGGTTCGGGCCGAACGCCGGCCATCCGATTCTGGGCGCGGCGGATTACAAGCTGGTGCACCACGCCAGCAACGGGCGATCGGTATACAGCTTCTGCATGTGCCCCGGCGGCACGGTGGTGGCGGCAACCTCTGAACCCAATCGCGTCGTCACCAACGGCATGAGCCAATATTCGCGCAACGAACGCAACGCCAACGCGGGTATTGTCGTGGGAATTTCGCCCGAGGAGGATTACCCGGAACACGTGCTGGCTGGCGTGGATTTCCAACGTGCGCTGGAGTCGCGCGCGTTTGAGCTGGGCGGCGGCGATTACAGCGCGCCGGGCCAACTGGTGGGGGATTTCATCACGGGCAAGGCGTCGACGGAATTCGGTTCCGTGCTGCCCTCTTACACGCCCGGCGTGCACCTGACCGACCTGGCCACCGCACTGCCCGAGTTTGCCATTACCGCCATCCGCGAGGCGCTTCCCGCCTTCGACAAGACCATCAAGGGTTATGGCATGCACGACGCCGTGCTGACCGGTGTAGAGACGCGGACCTCGTCGCCGATCCGCATCAAGCGCGACAACGAAACGCTGCAAAGCATCAATACCAAGGGCTTGTTCCCGGCTGGCGAAGGCGCCGGTTATGCGGGGGGAATCCTGTCGGCCGGCGTGGACGGCATCAAGATTGCCGAGGCCGTGGCACTAAGCATCATGGGCCGGCAGGCCTGAGCTGACTTGATTCGGGGTGCGTGGGCGGCGCAATGCCGCCCGCCCCTTCAGCTACGGCGCTGGTAGCAGCCCAGGAACATCGCCACCGCGGAATCCGCCACCCGCTGACGCTCAGCCGGGTTCAACGGCGCTTGCCCCAAGGTCACCTGTGGCCAGAACGCAAAACTCTTCACCAACCCCTGCAACTGATGGCCCGCAAAGTCCGGGTCGACTGCGGCCAGGCGTCCGTCGGCGATCGCGGCCTGGATCCAGGCGGTGACGCCGCTTTCCTTTTCTCCCATCCGGCACACGATGCCCTGCGCCCGCTCGGGGGAATGGATGATCTCGGCCAGCGCTACGCGCGCCAGATCGATGAAATTGGAATCGCCCAGCAATTCAAGCTTCTGCATCAATAGCTGCTTAAGCTGCTGATCCAGCGGGAGGTCAGTGCGATAGGCCAAGTCCACGCTGGAGGCGCTGCTGTCCCACAGTTGCTCAAGCATCTGTCCGAATAGCTCTTCCTTGCTGGGGAAATGGTTGTAGACCGTACGCTTGGAAACGCCCGCGGCAGCGGCAATGCGGTCCATGCTGGTGGCCTCGTATCCCGCCGTCCGAAATTCGTCCACCGCCGCGCGCATGATGGCTTCACGTTTACGGTCGGTCAGACGTTTGGGCGGATTGGGCATGGAACGGCCTAAGACGGTAGAAGCGCTATTTTACACCGGGCAGTGTACTTTTTAAAAAAACAAAACTACACTGTGCAGTATACATTCAAGATGCCTTCCATGAAGCGTCTCTCCATCTACGCCCTTGCCTTCTTACTGCTTGGAATTCTTGCCGTGACCGCCAATACCGCCTACGTCCATTGCACTCAGCCGAGCTACCCCGACTCGCCCCAGCACCGCGACGGCCGTTTCGGGAACGTATCGCCGCGCCCGCCCATGGGCTTCTGGAACGGCCTGAAATTGACGTGGGCATTCCTGTTCGACAAGCCCACCGGCACGGTTCCCGACCAACCCATTCCTGTCCGCGCGCTAACTCGCGCCCAGCTTGACGCCGCCCCCGACCGCAGCCTGTACCGCCTGGGCCATTCCACCGTGCTCTTGAAACTGCGTGGCCGTTACTGGCTGACCGACCCGGTCTTCTCCAAACGCGCCTCGCCGGTGCAATGGTTCGGGCCGGCGCGCTTTCATGCGCCCCCCATCGCCATTGAAGACCTGCCCCCCATTGCCGGGATCATCCTGTCCCACAACCATTACGACCATCTGGACCATGCGGCCGTCATGCAACTGGCCGGCAAGACCGGCCGCTTCATCACCCCGCTAGGCGTCGGCGACCAACTGATCGCCTGGGGCATCGATCCGAAGCAGGTGGAACAACTGGACTGGTGGCAGTCGACGGAAGTCGACGGGCTGCGCTTGACGGCCACGCCGGCCCAGCACTTCTCGGGCCGTGGCTTGACCGACAGCGACCGCAGCCTGTGGGCATCATGGGTCATCCAAGATGCGGACCTGCGCGTGTTCTTCAGCGGAGACACCGGCTACTTCGACGGCTTCAAGGCCATCGGCGACGCCTTCGGCCCATTTGATCTGACGCTGATGGAGACCGGCGCCTACGACAAGCGCTGGGCCTACGTGCACATGCAGCCGGAACAGACGCTTCAGGCGCACCTGGATCTTCGCGGCCGCTGGTTGCTGCCGATTCATAACGGCACCTTCGACCTGGCGATGCACGCCTGGCAGGAACCGTTTGAACGCGTGGCGGAATTGGCCGCCATGAAAAACGTGGCCTTGACCACGCCTGAAATGGGCGAGCGGGTGGACCTGAACGCGCCCCACGCGGGTGAAGCATGGTGGCGAAAACTGGTGCCTGTCAGCCACGCCGAGCAGGCGCCCGCGTCAGCGGCGCAATAGTTCCTCGACCGCCTTCACTGCCGTGCCCAGGCCGTTCTCGCCGGCCATCTTCAAGCCAAGCGCGCGCGCGCGGACTCGCATGTCGTCACGCGCTGCGTCATCGATCGCCTGCCTGAGTTGGGCGGCAGAAATGCTTTTGCCCATCACGGGCGCGGGCGCAACCCCTAATTGCCGGAGCCGGTCCGCCCAGAAGAACTGATCTCCGGCGAAAGGGATCACTACCGAGGGGACGCCGGCGCGTGCCGCCGAATGGGTCGTTCCCGCTCCGCCGTGGTGAACGACGAGGGCGGTGCGCGGGAACAGCCAATGATGGGGCACTTCGCCGATCTTGAAGAAGTTCGCCGGCAGCGCTGCCGCCTCCATGCCGCTCCAACCAGGATAGAACAAGGCTCGCCGGCCGCCGACCGCGTTGACCAGCGTGTCCAGGAATTGCCGCCGGTCAAAGCCCGCCATGCTTCCGAATCCGATATAGAGGGGGGCTTCGCCCGCGGACAGGAAGTCGTCCAGGTCCTGAGGCGGCGTCCACGCCGCAGGCGGCATATTCCATTGGCCGCACACCCGCGCGTTGCCGGGCCAATCACCGAGCTGGGCAAGCAGACTGGGCGACAAGCCGTACAGCATGGGGTGATCGATCCACACCTTTTTTCTGGGGCTCAAGCCGCAAACACTCGCCCGGGCTGCATTGGTTTTCTTCCGGAACGCCTGCCACAGCAATCCATTGACCAAGCGATGACTGGCGCGGTTGAGCCAGCGCGGCACCTTGCCGGGCGGAAGGAAGGGTGAAGGGAAATCAGCCGTGGGCGTGATCGGAATCAGGCCTGCGCCGATTGCCTTGATGCCCCGGTATTCGGCCACTGACAAGCCCACGAAGGCCGCCAGCCCCGACACGATGATGGCATCGCAACCCTCCGAGGCCTCAAGCACCTCCCGCATCCAGGCCGACGTGTGGGTGTTGGCGATTTCTGCCAACGCCTTGGCTGTGCGGTTGAAGCCGCCCTTTTCTTGCACGGCGACCGAAAGAGCTTGGCCGGGCATCAGCGCTTGCCGGATATCGCCCGACAGCGCCCCGCAAGGCACGCCCAGCGCGTGCGCCGAACTCAGCGTGGAGCGGTCGGCCAACAGCCGGGCTTCGTGCCCGGCATCCATCAAGGCGCGGCAGAGGGCCGCGAGGGGACGGGCATCGCCCTCGGTCCCGTAAGTCACGACAGCGAGTTGCATAGTTCGCCCTTTCCAAATCTGGCACTGGAAGTGGACGCATATTAGTGCACGACGTATACTTTTGCAATTCGTGCACTTAAATGGAATTCAAGCGATGGATCCAATCGACGACTTGGGACGCCGCGCACGCAAGCGGCTTCAGATGCTGGCCCATCTAACGCGCACCGCAGCATCCCTCTTCGACGCGTACGGCTACGAAACCGTGACGATGGAGCAAATTGCCGCCACTGCCGATGTCGCCAAACGAACGCTCTACAACCACTTCCCCACAAAGGAGGCCGTGCTTGCCTACTGGGTGGATGCGGAGCTTGAACGCGACCTGGCCGGCCTGCAGCATGCGGTCAGCCAATGCAAGACATTCAGGGACCGGCTCTGGTGCATCCTGAGCGCGTCGGCGGATTGGTGCGAAGCGCATCCGACCTATCTGATGGCATACCTTCGGTATCGGCTGCTGAACATGGGGTCCGCCGACGACCAGCGCAGCGGCGGTATCGCATCCGCGTGGCAACAGCTGATTGCGGGCGGCCAGCAGGCGGGCGAGCTGGACCCCACCCTTGCCGTGGACCAGCTTGCAACCTCGTTCCATCACTTGTACTTCGGTGCATTGCTGCGCTGGCTGAGCGTACCGGGCCTGTCTCTTTCCCGGGAATTCCTGGCGGTGATGGACTTGTTCCTGAATGGAGCTGGCGCGAAAAAACAACCCGGATAAAGACGACAATTCGCTGGCAGGCAGCAACACCAGGCAGAACGCGACGCCGCTTGGTATGGTACGTTTTTACCGGTCTGCCGCCCCGCCCCACCCTTGCATCCAGCAGAGGACGAGATCAACCCCATGACTGTTCGACGGATGTTCCTGGCGTTTGCCACGCTGGCCCTGTCGCCCACGCTCACGGCCCATGCCGCGCCCAAGGTCGCAGCCTGGGTCCCGCCAGGCCCGACGGCATGCAGTTTCTCGGGTTGGACAGCCAATGAGAAGCCCGCGATACAGGTGCGCGCTTCGCCCTCCGCCCAGGCTGAAGCGGTGGGTAGCCTGCCGACGACTCGTGGCGACGGCCCTGATCCCGATATCGACTACTACAGCGTCACCTTCGACGTGACCGAGGCGCGCGACGGTTGGCTCAAGATCAAGAACGCCAGCGACGCCATGACCGGCAACGAAGAGAGCCGGCCACGACCCGTGTATCAGGGCGAGGGCTGGATCGAGGCGGCGGATGCGAAGGTCGGCATCCAGTCGGCCCGGGGATATGCTTACCCGGACGCCGGCAGCGAACGGCTGGTAGACCTGGGAAGCGACTGGCTGACGGAACGCGCGGCGTTGCGCGGCATCATCGCCTGCCAGGGCGAGTGGCTACTGCTGGATTACGAGATGCGCCAAAGCGAGAAGTGGGAGCTGCTGGCTCCCAAGGACCGCACCCAGGGGCGCGCCTGGTTTCGCGGCATCTGTACCTCTGAGGAAACGACCTGCGATATGCGGTCGGTGGACAAATAGCGGTCGCGCCAGCGGCACACACAGATCCCTCCGGCGGGCATCCGACCCGCGCTCCGGAACAACCGAACCGCAGCCGGATGCCATGTCGGCGGACCTACTTGTCGACCTTGGCCTGTTGTGCCCGATATTCCGGCACCGTGACGCCACCAACGCCCCAGTTCTCCATGTCTACCTCGTCGATGACGACGAAGGTCGACGCGTGGGGCTTTCCCAGCACCTCGAACAGCAAGTCGCTGACGCCCTTGATGAGCGCGCGCTTTTGCTCGGGCGTGGTCGCCGTCGCGCCGGGCGCGGTTCCTTCGCGGGTGACTTTGATATTCACGTAGGGCATCTGTGTTCTCCGGTTGATTGCATCGCTGTAGGGGTCGGCCTTCTCGACGGTCAGGCGCCCGCGACTTGCCCGCCGTCCACATGCAGGATCTCGCCAGTCACGAAACCGGCATCCTCCAGATAGAGTACCGCCTGGGTCACGTCGGCGACCTCGCCCATGCGCTTCATGGGATGCAATGCGGCCAGCGCGCCATGCGTTTCCGGGGCGTGCATGGGCGTCTTGATGATGCCCGGCGACACCGCGTTCACGCGAATATTGCGCGAGGCATACTCGATCGCAAGGCTACGCGTCGCCGCGGCCAGGCCACCCTTGGTCAATGACGCCAAAACCGAGGGAACGTTGGAGTTTGCCTGGTCAACCAGCGTCGTGGTGATCTGCACGATGTGGCCGCTGCCCTGCTTGAGCATCGCCTCGACGGCATGCTGCGTGGTGTAGAAGAACCCATTCAAGTTGGTCGACAGCATGTCCCGGTACTGCTGCTCGGTGTATGCCGTGAATTCGCTGGCGATGAAAATGCCGGCGTTGTTGATCAGCGTATCCACCCGTCCGAAACGGGCCAACGCCTGCTCCACAACCTGCCTTCCCGTCGCCGGATCGCCGATGTCGCCCGCGATGGTGAGGTAGTTCGGATTGTCCGACGGCTTGATGGACCGGGACGTCCCGACGACGCGGTAGCCACGGCTGAGAAATGCACGGGCGATACCCTCGCCCAGGCCCTGCGATGCGCCGGTAACGATGGCGACTTTCTGTTCGTTGTTCATGATGCTTCCTTCTGTATTGGGGTTGGCGTGACCGTACAGTAGGCGCATCGCACCTGTTCGAAAATCCGCTATTCTTGCTCAATGGCTGATAAAAAACGCACAGAGCCCGATTGGCAGGATATCCGCGTATTCCTCGCGCTAGGGCGCTACGGCAGCCTGTCCGCGGCTGCGCGGGCGCTGTCGACCAACCATTCGACGATCTCGCGCCGCCTTCAATCCCTGGAGGCCACGCTTGGGGAAAAGCTGGTCGAACGCCGCCCCGAGGGATACGTGTTGACGCCGGCAGGAACCCACGCGCTGGCGGCCGCCAGCGACATGGAGGCTGCCGTCCACACCCTGGGCAGAGGAAGCGCAGACGGCACGCCGCGCGGCCTGGTCCGGGTCAATGCTCCCCCTGCCCTGTCCCAGGGGTTTCTGGTGGGCAGACTGGCCAGATTGCCGCTGCAGCATCCCGGCATCGACATCGACCTGGCCACGGATCTGCGCTCGGTCAGCCTGGAGCGGCATGTCACTGATATCGCCGTCCGCCTGGGCCGCCCCCAGGATGGTGACTTCATCGCAAAGCCCCTGGGCCTGATGGCATTCGGTTTCTATGGAACACCCACGCTTTGTGAGCGGATCGAAGGCGGAGCGGAACCTGTCTTTGTCGGGTTCGATGAGGCGAATGCCTATCTGCCCGAGGCCGTTTGGCTCGCCCGCCATTTTCCGCAGGCCCGCATGGTCTTTCGGGCGAACAATCAGGTGGCGCAGGCCACGGCGGCCGGATCAGGCGTGGGGATTGCGCTGCTGCCGCACTACGTCGGGCGGACGACGCCGGGTCTTGCACCGTGCAAGCTGGAGGCCGCACCGCCGCCGCGCGAGATCATGCTGCTGACTCGACGGCAAGACCGTAAAGACCTGCCGATTCGGACGGTTGTCGAATATCTGGTTGAAGTGTTCGACGATGAGCGGGCGTTGTTCTCACCGTGATTCAATTGCCACATGCCTACTGAACCCCGCCTTGAAGACCTGCGCCACTACGCCGTGGTGCGCAGCCTGTTCACGCCCGTCACCTTGCCGGCGGCAATCCGACGCCTGGGCTTTGTGCAGGCCGACCCGATCCGCGCCCCCGCCCGGGCACAGGACCTGACGCTGCGCCACCGCGTCAAGGACTACCGCGCCGGCGACCTGGAGCGCCGCTACACGCGCCTGGCGATCGACGAGGACTGCCTGGTCAACTACGGCTTCCTGCCAAGCGAACACCTGACGCTGATGCACCCCCGCCAGGCCAGGAAAGCCTGGGATGCCGAGACCGACCGCAAAGCCGCGGACGTGCTGGCTTTCGTGCGTGAACACGGCGCGGTCCACCCGCGCCAGGTCGATCAGCACTTTCAGCATGGCCGCGTGAAAAACTATTGGGGCGGGTCAAGCAACGCCAGCACGCAATTGCTGGACGGCATGCACTATCGCGGCCTGCTGCGAGTGAAACGGCGCGACAGTGGCACGCGTATCTACGAGGCCGCCTCGCACCCGCCCGCGGACGACAGCCCCGCCGGCGCCGTTCGGCGCGCCGCCACGTTGATCGACCTGGTGGTACGCAAATACGCGCCGCTGCCCGCCGCCAGCCTGACCTATCTGCTGCGATTGCTCGGCTATGGGGCTCCCCATCTGACCGCGCAAATCCAGGCGGCGCTGCGCCTGGCGCGCGACCACCTGGCCAGTTGCCGCATCGATGGCACCACCTGGTACTGGCCTGCCGACGAAAACCCGCGCTCGCGCCGTTATGCGGTCGATGACCGACTACGGCTGCTGGCCCCGTTCGACCCCGTGGTCTGGGACCGGCGCCGCTTCACGCTGCTCTGGGACTGGACGTATAAGTTCGAGGCCTACACGCCGCCGGCGCAACGCCAGTTTGGCTATTACGCACTGCCGATGCTATGGCGGGACAAGGTAATCGGCTGGGCCAACGTGTCAGCGAACGAAGGACGCCTGGCGCCCGCGTTTGGTTATGTGGCGGGCACAGCGCCCAAAGACGCTGCGTTCCGCAATGCGCTGGATGAGGAAATAGAAGGCATGAAGCTCTTCCTCACCCCGCGCTGACCTGTCTGGCAATCAGCGCGACGCGCCGATCTGCAGCACCTTGAAATCGCGCTGCATATAGCGGTTCATCACCTGAGACAGAATCGGGTTGCCCGCATTCTCTGCTTTGGGGGAAGTCATGCTGACGACCGCGGCACACAGCTTACCGGCCTGGACGGTACGCCCCGAGACCGTGGCCTCTACCGACGCAGCCATGCTTTCCTTCCATGCGGCGCCGATGCCGTCAACGGCCTGCTTGGCGGTGGCGCAATCCGCATAAGCCAGCGAAATCACCACAGCGGGGACGTTGTTGATCTGGGCGTCTGCCAGGATGCCGGAGAAGTAAGGCGGGATGCCGCGCGCGCTGGATGCCGCAGCCGCTTCAAGATTGCGCTTTGCCACGTCGAAGTCTGCGGGCGTAGCGGGCAATACCCTCGCCGGATCCACCCCTTCCAGGCCCAAGACCGGCGAAATCACCGCGGCCTGCACAATGTGGCCGTCGGCAGAAGAAACGGCTTTCTTCAGCCCAGCAACCGAGGCGACAACGACTGCACTGTCGGCCACCGACGGCGTCGGTTTCGCCAGTACGTTCATTCCCGTTGCGGCGGGCGCCTGCACCAGCGCGGTATCCAGCGGCAGGACAAAGCTGGCCTTGCCCATCGAGCCTCTCCAGGGGTCTCTGGGATTGGCCTTTTTCATGTCCATCTTCTGCGCCTCGCCATTGGCGAGCACGCCGGGGACGTCACCCCCCACCGCGGCGAATTCTGCCTGCTTTAAGCGATCCACCAGCCCCGCCACGGATTTACCGTCCTTCATCCCCCAATAGGTGACGTTGCCAGGCGCCTGGCCGAACGCGGCGAAATAGGAGAGTTCATCGAAAGGGATTTTGGCGTTGGTCGACCACTGGTCCAAACCGTATCCCACGGATTGAAGCGGGCTGATCCACTGCGCCATCGCCAATCTGCGCATGCCATCCGCAGAAGGTCCGGCTTTTTCCAGCCCGCGCCACGCTTGTACGTCCACAAAGAATATCTGCATCGCTTCCGGGGCGGTAAGCACCACCTGCGGTATCTGCTTGAATGCCTGCTGCAACGATTGAGTGCTGTCTTGGGCGGCGGCCGAACCTGCAAAACCGGCCATCAAGCAGAGGGCAAGAGCCTTTAAGCGCATCAGATTTTTTCCTTTTCTTGATTCGTTTGGCATTGATGCGATCCCTGTCTGCATCGTTGAAGACAGCCTGTGGCCGCCCTCAAGAACATCCCAGGATCGCTGCCGAAAGATGGTACCTCAATGCTTTCGATCAATCTGATGCGCTCGAACGCGCGCCCATGTGAACACGCGTTCGCGACCGCTTACTTGATTTGGCCGCCCGATTGATAGCCGCGGCGAATGGGATGGGCGCGGCGCGTCCGCGCAAGCTGCTGACAGGAATTGACACGACGATCGCCGACACTAGCCCCCCCGCCCGGCCGTGTCCGGCCCGACTCAGGAATTTCCCCGCCCGATGACCACCCAGACCCACGCCCCGCTCAAGGATTCGATGGGGCCCGCGCGGTTGCGCGAGCTGTCAGCCGTACTTCAATCGATATGCGCCCGCTTCGACACCGGCCGGTTCCTTTCCACCGCGCTGGCCGGCCTGGAAACGCTGACACTGATGGAGCGCGTGCGGCGCGCCGGCGATGCCGTCGCCGCGGGCGCCCATGACCTGCCTGGCGGGTATGAAGGCGTGCTGGCATTGCTGATGGAAGCGGCGCCTCGCCTGGGCAACGGCTTCATGTCGCTCGTCGCGCCCGATTATGTGGGCCAGCATGGCCGCCAGGCCTTCGAACGCTCCATGGACGCGTTGAAATTCTTCACGCCGTTCGGCACGTCGGAATTCGCCGTACGCGAGTTCCTGCGCGACGACCTGCCCCGCGCGCTGGAGATCATGACGGCCTGGTCGCGGCACCCCAACGACGCCGTGCGCCGCCTGGCCAGCGAAGGCACGCGGCCGCGTCTGCCGTGGTCGTTCCGGCTGGGCGCCCTCGAAGTATCTCCCGCACTTGCCGCCCCGATCCTCGACAATCTGCGCGCCGACCCAAGCCTGTATGTGCGCCGGTCCGTCGCCAACCACCTGAACGACATCACCAAGGCTAATCCGGCATGGGTGCTTGCACGCGCGGCGCAATGGGGCATCGAGGACCCGCATACGCGATGGATCATCCGCCATGCCCTGCGCACGCTGGTCAAGCAAGGCAGCGCGCAGGCGCTGGCGATGCTGGGCGCCGAATCCACCGCAGACATCGAGGTCGACGCATTCCAGGTGACGCCCGCCCGGCTTGTGCTCGGCGATACGCTCACCCTTGCCTGCACCTTACGCTCGACCGCGTCCGCGCCCCGGCGACTGATCGTCCTGTACCGCATCGGCTACGTGCGGCAAAACGGCGCCGCCACGTTCAAGGCGTTCAGGCTGAAAGAGCTGACCCTGGAACCGGGCCAGGCCATCACGCTCAGCCGCAGCCAGCAGATCCGCGACTTCACGACACGCACGCACTACGCCGGCAGGCATGCGGTGCAGTTGAGCGTGAATGGCAGCATCGCCGCCCAGGGGTGGTTCGATCTGGCGCGGTGACGCCTGCCCGCTGGGCACAGGGCAGGGAAAACAGGAGCAATCCATTCGCTATTGTTAAAGCAAATGAAATTATTATCTTCATAACCGCCCAATTATCTTCCAAACGGAATAGTCCAGAATTGATCCCGTCAACTCAACCACCGGATCAATGCCATGACGACTTCCCAAATTGCCCTGATCACCGGCGCTTCGTCGGGCTTCGGGCTCATGACCGCCAAAGCGCTGGCCAAGGCCGGCCACACCGTCTACGCGTCGATGCGCGCGACCACGGGCCGCAATGCGTCCCGCGTCGCGCAAGCCGCGCAATGGGCCGCCGACAACGCCGTGGACCTGCGCACCGTCGAACTTGACGTGCAGTCCGATTCCTCCGCAAACGCCGCCATTGGACAAGTCCTAGCCGAAGCGGGCAGGCTGGACGTCATCGTCCACAACGCCGGTCATATGGTCTTCGGCCCGGCGGAGGCTTTCACTCCGGAACAGTTGGCCCAGCAGTACGACGTGAACGTGCTGGGCGCGCAACGCGTCAACCGGGCGGCGTTGCCGCAATTGCGCAAACAGGGCAAGGCGCTGCTGGTCTGGGTGGGTTCATCCTCGACCCGGGGCGGAACGCCCCCCTTCCTCGCGCCCTACTTCGCGGCCAAAGCCGCCATGGATGCGCTGGCCGTGTCGTATTCGACCGAACTTTCCCGCTGGGGAATCGAAACCACGATCATGGTGCCGGGCGCCTTCACCAAAGGCACGAACCACTTCGCCCATTCGGGCAAGCCCGAGGACACCCTCATCGTCGCCGAGTACGAGCAAGGTCCCTATGCCGGCGTGGCCGCCAGGGCGCTCGAGGGTCTGGCGGGGCTGGAACCCAGCGACGCCGATCCCGAAGAAGTCGCCCGCCAGATCGTGCGCGTCGTCGGCCTACCCCACGGCAAGCGTCCTTTCCGCGTCCACGTGGATCCCTCGCAGGACGGCGCGGAAGTCGTCAACGCCGTCGCGGACCGCATGCGTGCCGAGATATACAAAGCCATCGGCCTTGCCGACCTGCTTGGCCCCCGCCTCTGAGACGCCTTGAGCTTGTTCGCCACGCTTGACGGCCACGCGAACGGCTCTCGGCAAGGCGCGCAGTTACTGACCCTGGGCGCGGTACTGCTCTATCCATTTCACAGACTGTGCGATCCCTCCGAATGGAAAGAAATGCAGGCTTACCTCTCCATGTTCTTCTGTGAGCCCCGCAGCCAAGCGATCCACAAAAACATCCGGCCCAGCCGTGCCGAACAGCTTGCCCAGGGAAATGCCGTACTTGGACCACATCGATGCGCATGCGCTGACGCCGCACAAGGCGGCATAGCGTGCAAGCACCGCGATACCTGCGGGGCCCGGCACGCCCACGCGCACGGGATGCTCGATGCCACGCTCGCGCAGGGTTTTCAGCCACGCCAGCACGATGTCGGCATCAAATCCAAACTGCGTGACGATCAAGGGCGTCATGCCGCGCATGCCAATGCTGCGGCACTTGCGTTCAAGCACCTCCCACCGATCGGCCGCGCTCATGACCGGATGGCCTTCCGGATGCCCGCCTACGCCGACAACCTGGATGCCCGCGCGCTCGAATACGCCGGTTTCGATCAGCGAGGAACTATCGGCAAACGGCCCCAGCGGCGTCGACGGATCTCCCGCGATCACGAAGCAGCGCTCGACGCCGGCTTCAGCGACGGCGCGCTGGACGAAGGAATCCAGCTCGGCAAGCGAGGCGATACGGCGCGCAGAAAGGTGCGGCATGGGTACCATGCCCAGTGCGCGCACGGCCCGCGCCGCGGCCAGTCGCGCATCGTTGTCCTGGCCTGGCAGATAGGGAATGGAAACGGTCGACCCCGGCAACATCCGCGGCGCCGCCGCGGTCAGCGCTGGAATGTCCTTCGCGCTGACTTCCAATGAATAGGCATCGGTGATGTGGCTGGGCGACTTGGGGGAACTGGGATGAATCAAGGGCATCAATGACAGGCACGCCGAACGGCTCGGCTAGCGGTTTACGTTCAACGGTGGGATTCAGCGAGTGACATCTTGCGCAGGGGCCGAGGTGGCGCCAGCGGCCGGCTGGCGGGCCAGTTCGATGAATGCCCGCACGTAGTCGATGGCGGTTTCTGCCTCGCGCGCCCCCAGGAAGATCTGCTTGGCGATGCCGCGCACGCCCAGCCGCACGGGCACCACGTCCATCCTGGCCGCGTATTCTTCGACCAGCCAGCGCGGCAGCGCCGCCACGCCGCGTCCGCTGGCCACCATCTGCACCATGATGTCGGTGGTTTCAATGGCTTTGTGGCGCTTGGGCGTCACACCGGCCGGCAACAGGAACTGGTTGTAGATGTCCAGGCGCTCGATGTCCACGGGATAGCTGATAAGCACTTCCTGGGTCAGCTGCTGGGGCTTCACGTACGCAGCCGTTGCCAGGGCATGGCCCTTGGGCACGACCAGCACCTGTTCGTAGTCGAACACGGGCTCGAACTTCAAACCCGGCTTGAACAGCGGGTCAGGCGTGACCAGCAGATCGATCTCGTACCCGAACAGCGCGCCGATCCCGCCGAATTGGAACTTCTGCTTGACGTCCACATCCACGTCGGGCCATGCGGCCAGATAGGGGGACACCACTTTTAGCAGCCACTGGTAGCAAGGGTGGCATTCCATCCCAATGCGCAGCGCCCCGCGCTCGCCCTGCGCGAACTGGCCCAGGCGCTCTTCGGCCAGGTCCAGTTGCGGCAGCACGCGGTTTGCCACCGCCAGCAGGTATTGACCGGCCTGCGTCAGGCGCAGGCTTCGACCTTCGCGCAGCCAGACGTCGGTGCCCAGTTGCTGCTCCAGCTTCTTCATGCTGTGGCTTAGGGCCGACTGGGTCAGGTTCAGCACGCCGGCTGCGGCCGTCAACGAGCCTTGCTTTTCGACCTGCTGGACGATGCTGAGGTGGATGCGCTCAAGCATTCAGATGATTTCCGCTCATGGATTCGTGAAATAAAACCATTTTACTTCATCACCACCCTCCCCTAGTATGCGGATCCCGGCCTGTTGCTGCACCTGCACAAAAGCAGATGCGGCGCCGCGTAGACCCATTCATGTGAAGCAAAGATGACACGTCCACTCCGTCTCGTAGCAGTTTCCGGCGGACTGCAACGCCCCTCGAAGTCGGCAGCCCTGGCAGAGCACCTGCTGGACCTGATCGCCGACGAAGTCCCGTGTGAACAGCACCTGGTCGAACTGGGCCAGCTCGCCCCGCAACTGGCGGGCGCGGTCTGGCGCTCGCAGCTGCCCGACACAGTGGAGCGCGAACTTGCCGTGGTTGAGCAGGCTGACATCCTGGTAGTAACCACCCCGGTCTACCGTGGCTCGTACACGGGACTGTTCAAGCACTTCTTCGACTTCATTCATCAGGACGCCTTGATCGACAAGCCCGTCTTGTTGGCGGCTACCGGCGGCAGCGAACGCCATGCCCTGATGATCGATCACCAATTGCGGCCGCTGTTCAGCTTCTTCCAGGCACGCACGTTGCCGCTGGGCGTCTACGCGACCGACAAGGATTTCGCCGACTACCGCCTGCAGGACGAGGCCCTGATCGAACGGGCCAGGCTGGCGGTCCAACGGGCGTTGCCCTTGGTCGAATTGATGCGCCCTTCAAGTGCTGCCACCGAGCGAGAAGCGGTCGCAGCCTGAACCCAAGCTAATCCGGCTGCCGCGTCGCGCGGCGATAGCGTCCGCCGACCAGCGGCAGACCGACTCAATTTTCGCAAAAATAAACACACCTAATCGCAATGAGCCAAGACTTCACCTTCAGCATCAAGAGCATCTCTTTTGATGAGAATTACCAGCCGTCCGACAGCACGCGCATCACGACCAACTTTGCCAATCTGGCCAGGGGCGCGAGCCGCCAGGAGAATTTGCGCAACACCCTGCGGATGATTGACCGGCGTTTCAACAGCCTGGCGCATTGGGACAACCCCAAGGGTGATCGCTACGCGGTTGAGCTCGAAATCATTTCCGTTGAAATGCACATTGGCGCCGAAGGCGGCAGTGACGTTTTTCCGCTGATCGAAATATTGAAAACCAGTATCGTCGACCGGAAAAACAACGAACGCATTGAAGGCATTACCGGGAACAACTTCTCGTCCTACGTGCGCGACTACGACTTCAGCGTGCTGCTGTCGGAACACAACAACAACAAACCCACGTTCAGCACGCCCGACAATTTCGGCGAACTACACGGCAAGTTGTTCAAGCACTTTGTGAATTCAAGCACTTACAAAGCGCACTTCAGCAAGCCGCCTGTCATCTGCATCAGCGCGTCCAGCAGCAAGACCTACCACCGGACCGAGAACCAGCACCCCATCCTGGGCGTTGAATATCAGCAAAATGAATTCTCCCCGACGGATCAGTACTTCGAAAAAATGGGTTTGCAGGTCCGCTATTTCATGCCCCCGGGTAGCGCCGCGCCCTTGGCCTTTTACTTCCAAGGCGATCTGCTTGGCCACTACACCAATCTTGAGCTGATCAGCCTCATCAGCACGATGGATACGTTCCAGAAGATCTACCGCCCGGAGATCTACAACGCCAATTCCGCCGCCGGCAAACTCTATCAACCGAGCCTGAAGAACCAGGATTACTCGTTGACGCAGATTGTCTATGACCGCGAAGAACGCAGCCAGCTAGCCGTCAAGCAAGGGAAATTCACGGAAGAGCACTTCATCAAGCCGTACGCAAAGACGCTCGAAAGCTGGGCCGCAAACTACGCCCTCTAATCACTCAAAACACACAAGACCACAGATCATGAAAAAGCTATTGCCCACCTCGACCGCCGGCAGCCTGCCCAAGCCTTCCTGGCTTGCCCAGCCCGAAAAGCTGTGGTCGCCGTGGAAACTGGAAGACCAGGAACTGGTCGAGGGCAAGCAAGACGCCCTGCGCCTGGCGCTGCAAGAACAACAACACGCCGGCATTGATATCGTCAGCGACGGCGAGCAAACCCGTCAGCACTTTGTCACCACGTTCATCGAGCACCTCGACGGCGTCGATTTCGAAAAGCGCGAAACCGTCCGCATTCGTGATCGCTATGACGCAAGCGTGCCGACCGTCGTGGGCGCCGTGAGCCGTCAGAAGCCCGTTTTCGTCGAGGACGCCAAGTTCCTGCGCCAGCAGACCAAGCAACCCATCAAATGGGCCCTGCCTGGCCCCATGACGATGATCGACACGCTGTACGACGGCCACTACAAGAGCCGCGAAAAGCTGGCCTGGGAATTCGCCAAGATCCTGAACCAGGAAGCTCGGGAACTCGAGGCCGCAGGCGTCGACATCATTCAATTCGACGAGCCGGCATTCAACGTCTTCTTCGACGAAGTGAATGACTGGGGCATCGCCACCCTGGAACGCGCCATCGAAGGCCTGAAGTGCGAAACCGCCGTGCACATCTGCTACGGCTACGGCATCAAGGCCAACACCGACTGGAAGAAGACCCTGGGTTCGGAGTGGCGTCAGTACGAGGAATCGTTCCCCAAGCTGCAGCAATCCAATATCGACATCATCTCGCTGGAATGCCACAACTCGCACGTGCCGATCGACCTGCTCGAACTGATTCGCGGCAAGAAAGTCATGGTCGGCGCCATCGACGTGGCCAGCGACAAGGTTGAAACGCCGGAAGAAGTCGCCAATACGCTGCGCAAGGCGCTTAAGTTCGTGGACGCCGACAAGCTGTATCCGTGCACGAACTGCGGCATGGCGCCGTTGTCGCGCGCCATTGCGAAGGGCAAGCTGCTGGCGCTGAGCGAAGGCGCGGAGATTGTTCGGAAAGAACTGCTCGGCTGATTCGGATCTAGAGCCGTAAGGGATGCGGCGGGATGGAGGCGGTACGGTGTCAGACTACCGTTCCACCAAGCGCTATTTTCTCCCCCAACCAATCACCATGAAAAAAGGCGCCTCGGCGCCTTTTTTCACTTATCGCTAAGCCCTCCGCGGCATTACTCCCACTCGATCATCTTCGATCACAATCCACTTGCCCGCAGTAGCGGGAAAATTCCCGAAGAAAGGCTTCAGCTTGGCCACGATTGACTGGTTGCCTTACAGCGCTGGCAATGGCCTCTGGCTCCTCCTTCATGAAAGGGAAGCGCAGGAATAGTTCCTCGTTGAAACGGGAACTGATTGTCGACAGGACAAGGCGGAGAGACGTGAGCATGTCATCGCCTCGATGAGAGGCGTGTACCAGGGCGATGGGCTTTTCAACCACAAGGTCGCCCGACACGAGCCAATCAATAGCGTTTTTCAAGCCGCCTGGTATGCCTCTGACGTACTCAGGGCTTGAAATCAGGATGCCGTCGCTATCTTCAATGCGCCGCTTGAAGTGTGCAACGCTGTCAGGCATTGCCAGGCCTTCAAGATCGGGAGAGAAAATGGGCAATCCGCCCAGGTCGGAGTAGATACTTAACGCGATACCCGGTGGTGCGATCGCTTCCAGCGCCCTCAGCAAGGCGGTGTTAGTAGACAGTAGGCGAACGCTACCGGATATGGCGAGAATGTTCATCCCAACACGCTATCACACCCCACAGATTGCCTTCACTTCAGCGCGAGGACTTCCATTGCCCTGTGTCTCCAAATTGGATGGATATGAGGGAAGCAAATTACGTCCCGCAAGGAGATCGGAACTGGTCCAAGAATGGCTCTACCAGCGCCCCTACATGACTGACGTTCAATCGGCGAAAGCCGATGTGATCGCCTCCACGACGACACGGACTCTGGCCGTGCGCGCCAAGTCTTGGTGCAACACCAGCCACGCCTCGTAGGGATTGGCCCGATGGCGCTCAGGCCATAGCCGCACCAGCGCGGGATCGCGACGGGCCAGGTACTCAGGTAGCTCGCCTATGGCCAGACCGGCGCGCACGAAAGTCGCGAGCATCAAGCTCGAATCCAGTTCGGCGACCACGCGGCCCTGTGCCCTGGATTCACCCGCCAGCGTGTCGTCCTGCCGGCCGGTCACACCCTGCTGGTAAAGCGCAATATCGTGATTCGCAAGGCATTGTCCGGGCTGCGGCTCGCCATGTTTTGCCAGATAGCCTCGGGTAGCGTACAGACCGACTTTCCAGCAGGCGAGTTGCCGAACGATCAAATCCGGCTGCTCCGGCCGCAGGGTACGTACAGCAATGTCGGCCTCCCGCCGCGCAAGATCGAGCAGCCGCGTCGTAGTGCTCAGGATCACCCGCACCTCAGGATGGCTGGCGCGCAGGTGTTCAATGGCAGGCACCACGAAGTCCACCGCCAGCGCGTCGGTGGTGGTCACACGCACCTCTCCGGCCACGCGCGCATCGGCACCTTCGCCGCGGCGTTCAAAGGAAACTGCCATGCGTTCCATGTTCTCGGCCATGCGCAGCACCTCCTGGCCGGTGTCCGTCGGCACCAAGCCGCCCGTGGTGCGCAGGAACAGCCGGCTGCCCAGCGTCCGCTCCAATCCGGTCAGACGCCGGCTCACCGTAGTCTGGTCGATGGCCAATTGCTGCGCCGCCCCGCGCAAGGTGCCAGCGCGCTGAACTGCCAGAAATATCCGCACATCGTCCCAATTCATCACTGCCTCATTGCTCATGCTGCAATTATGCAGCCATAGACTGCTATTTTGTGCATTTTCACCTGGAAGGCATATCCGTAGCATGAGCCTCATCCCTTCTGAATCTATAACGCGCAGCCCGCCCCCTTGGCTGCCGGGAACTGCCATGCCTCGTTTATCGTTCATTCTGACCGCCGCCATGCTGAGCGCCTTCGGCCTGATCGCGTCGGACGTCTATCTGCCCGCCATGCCGAGCATGGCCACGGAATTTGGCATCGCCGACTGGCAGATGCCGCAGACCATCTCGTTCTACCTGCTGGCACTGGCAATTGCCCAGTTGGCCTACGGGCCACTGTCGGATCGCAATGGTCGCAAGCCCGTACTGCTGGCTGGCATCGCCCTCTACATCGTCGGCTCGGTAGGCTGTGCCACCTCCGTTACTTACGACGGATTCCTGGCGTGGCGCATGCTGGAAGCAGTCGGCGCGGCCGCGGGCCTTGTCGTTGGCCGTGCGCTGATCGCCGACACCTGCGACAAGCACACCTCTGCCAAGGTCTATGCGGTGATCTACCCGCTGGTGTCGCTGTCGCCAGCCCTGGCGCCGGCCATCGGCGGGCACCTGGCTGCGGCTTTCGGCTGGCGATCCGACTTCCTGCTCGTGGCCGCGTTCGGTGTCGTGGCATTGCTGATGGTGATGACGCTGCTACCGGAAACGCTCCCCATCGCTGCCCGCACCCGGACCTCTCCTTTTTCCGGCTTCAGCCATGTTCTGCGCGACCGGATCTTTCGCCGTTATACCTTGGTGGTTTGCGCAATCTATTGCGCCTGGTTTGTCTACTTGACCCAATCTCCGTTTCTTTTTGCGGGTCAAGGCTTGAGCGAGGAACAAAGCGGCTGGCTGTACCTGCCACTGACAGCCGGCATCATCGCAGCGAATTTGCTGGCCAAGCGGTTGCTTGATCGCTGGCCATACGACCGCATCCTCGCGGCCGGCATCATGTGCTTCGTGCTTGGCGGCGTGGCATTCTTGGCCGTAGTGGCATTGGGGCTACATGGCGCGGCCGCCGTGGTGCTGCCAATGTGCTTGGTCAGTCTCGCCAATGGTTCGTCGCTGTCGCTCGCCGTGTCAGGGGCCATCGCCAGCGAGCACGGGCATGCGGCGACCGCCTCGGGGCTGGTAGGGTTCTGTCAGATCGGCAGCGCCGCGCTGGTGGCAATGGGTGTCAGCGCGGCCTTCGGCACCGGCCTTGGCGTGCTTGGCGGCACGGTGCTGGTGCTCGGCCTGATCGCGCTAGCTACCTGTTTGCGATGGCCTGGGCACCGGACGGGCGCTGCTTAAGAAGCATTAAGTACGCCGCTTGAATCGCTAATCTTCGGTAAGGAACGCCTCAAACACGTTAGGGATCAGTGAGGTCATATCGACCGCCTCGCCATATCTTCCAGTGTCAGACCGCATTTTCGCGTTGACATCAGCGAAATCGCAGTCTGACAATACAAAAAAAGGGCGCCGAATGAACCGCTGCGCTGTAGAAGACATCCATGAGGTGTTCGTCGGCCCAGGCCGCCCTGTTACGGCCAGAGTCAGGGTGCTGCCCGATTTCCTGGCCGAACGGGTCGCGCAAGAGCTCGCCTGATCACGTGGCGAGCGCTGGGCTCGTCCACTGAGCGATAAAGTCGGCAATTCTCTCTTCGAGGTGGCTCTCGACGGTACGCAGACGCAGGATGGGAATGTCGCCTTTCGCCAAGATACTGTTCTTCAACGCATCCCGCGCTGCCTGATCGGGCCGGCCGTGGGAGCCGCCATCGACTTCGATCACTCCCAGTGGGGTCTTACCCACCTTGAAGTACAGCACGAAATCACAACTGGCACGCGCCATGAAGACCCGCTCGCGTTGCGTCAAATCCGGGTTGGTCAGTGATACGACCTGATCCAGCTTGACCTGGTCGTGGTGCATCAACGCCTGGCAAGATGGATCGGACAGCGCCTCGCGCAGCAGTTGCGCCGCTATCTGCTCGGACTTGTAGCGCGAATCCTCGGGCCGCAAGCGGGCGTTCAAGCGCGCCAGGGACTGGTCATACTCGCGGTACAGCAGGTCGAAGGCCGACACAACGGGCGCACGCACAATCTGCTCGTCCTGCGCGTAATATGCGACGTAGCGCATCAAGGCCGCGATGTGACCGTTGTTGCCGGTGAACACCTCGTCGCCCGTGACCAGAGTGAAACGGTGCTTGGCCCGCGACACCGCTACGTTGATCATGCGCGGATCATCGACGAAAACCAGCCGTTTGCGGTCCTGGTTGTGGCGTTTCTTGTCCAGCACGGTCGAGAAGACGATCTCGTCGCACTCCCGCCCCTGGAACTTGTGCACGGTGTCCTTGACGAAATCCGCTGGCAGGCGCGTGCCGGAAAGGTTGACCTGTGCCCGGAACGGCGCGATGAATCCACGTCCATCGCCGTCCAGCCCGACCGGCTCGCCCTCCCCGTCGAGCAGCTTGAGCAGGGAGTCCAGCTCCCGCAGGTTGGTGTTCTGGCGAGTGTGATTGCCCTTAGCGGTCACTACCAGGCGCAGCGGCGCTTCCCCCTTGTCCTCCGTCATGGGCACCAGCGCGTTGTCGTAGAATTGCTGGTTGCAGAACTGAATGATCCTGGGATGGCAGCGGTAATGCTCTTTCAACAAGGTTCTGGGCACCGCCTCCTTAAACACGCCGATGCACGAATCGAGCAGACTGTAGCGCTCGCAATCGTAGGCCTCGGCGGGCGCCGGCAGGCCCAGAGCCACGGGAATGTGCGCCAACTGGCGATTGTCGCCAACGACGATCAGGTTCTTCGCGCAGCCCAGCGCCAAAATGCCCGGCACGATGTCCTGCAACGAGGCCTCGTCGATGATCACATAGTCGAGGATCGCCCCCGGCGCGAGCGAATTGACGATGGAGTGCGTGCCGCTGCCCAGGATCGGGAAACGCCGCACGAAGGCATCGAACTGTTGCGGCTGCCGGTACGTCTTGGCATCGAAGCTGTCCGACGGCGGTGCCTGACGTTGCAGATGCTGCTTTAAATAGCGCATCGACGCTGCCTTCAATGCCTCCAACGACGCCTCGAAATTTCCGCGCACCAGCGATGCGCGACACGTCTGCAGCTCCGCTTCCTTGTCTTGCAACGCCTTGTCGTAGTAGTGCATCTGAAGGGCATGAAAAGCAGCCCGACGCGCATCGCCCTGGGCAAACGGCTTGACTCGGAAAACCCTGAAGTTGAACAGCAGCTCGATGCGGTCCTTGAGGCGGATGCGCTGCTCACCGAGATGGGCCAGGTAGGCCATCAAGTCCGCGATCTTGCGCGGCGACAGTCCGTACCTGTCCAGCGAAGCAGCAGCCTGCACGCCACTGTCTGCCTGCCACCGCTGCAGGTAGCCCCGCTCGACACTCAGCTCGTCGATCTCAACCTGCAATTGCGCCGCCCGATTGTGATCGTGCAGGTGCTGCTTCAAACGGCCCAACAAGGCTTGAATCTCGTCCAGAGTGGGTGCGGGCTCGGGCTCGGTCAATGGCCAAGTTGGCAGGTCATTAAAGAAGTCCTTGCGGTTGTCCTGGTTGCCGAGCTTGGCGATCAGGTGGCCCAGACCGCATTTCCCTAGCTTCTCGTAAACGTTTTCCACCGCCGCATTGTTGTTGGACAGCACGGCCACCGTCTGCCCGCGCAGCAGGATATTGGCGAGGATGTTCAAGATGGTCTGGGTCTTGCCGGTCCCCGGTGGCCCCTCGATCACGCTGACCTGCGCGCGGAAGGCTTGCTCGACCGCAGCAAGCTGACTCTCGTTCAGCCCGAACGGATAGATCAACCCCTGGCCCGGCTCCAGCTTGCCGTTGCATCCCGTGCAGTAGGCCTGCAAGGCAGAGTGAGCACTGGCGCGCAGTTTTTCCAGTTGGCGGACCACATTGGCGGCGATTTCACGGTCACTCTTCGACTCCGCAAGATCGTGCCGGGCATTCGCCACGGCTGAGAAATACTGGAAGACCGGCGCGTCCTTCATCGTCGTCGGCGGGGCAAAGCCGATACCATCCATCTTGTAGACGTAGGGCTTATCGGAGTTCGGATAGCGCACGACGGCAAACCGCTCGCCGTAGATCGTCGCCTTGGCGATGGGCGTGGCGATAATGCTGCCGGACTTGGTCAGCAACATTTCGCCCAGTTCGCGAGTGGGAGAAACACGGCAGTCGCTGAGCGGGCGCGTGTAAGTTTTCTTGGAGGGGTAATAACAGGTCAGTTGCAGGACTTCGTGCTTGTCGCTCCAGTAAATCGCCCAGTCGCTGATCTTGGGGCTCTTGTCCTCACCCCCCATCTGAATCGAAACCATATATCCCTTATTCCTATGCGCACGGCATTCGTCTGCGCGCTCATGCCGAATATCGAATGCCATTATTTCGCCAAGAAGAACTATGACCCGACCTGCCTTAAGCTGACACTTAACGCACGGCATCCGTAGCAGTGCTAGGGACTGAACATCCGATGCTCTTCATCGGGTGTTTTCCATTGTAGGGACAGGTGCGGTCGCTCAGTGTTGTGATCTCGACAGACTGCTTGACCAAGGTGTCAACCAGGACCAACCGCAGCGCCAACCGGATTGTCGGCGATGAGGCCGCAGTATCCAACTGATGAAAGGCCAATTGGATGATGATGCGCGAAGGCTTCCGCACCAGCAGCGGGTGCGGGAGCGGCGCCCCGCCACTGGTCATGAAGTCAAAAGTCTGCACCGCGCACAGGGCCACGACGCACTCGGAGGTGCGGCCGTCGCCCATCACGCCCACCAACCTCACCGGCAACGGTCTTGCCCATAGCGACCGCCGAATTCGCGGGCATGCGGGGCACAGGCGGTAGATTTATCGTTGTTCCATCTACTGTTCCTTCAGCCCCAACGACTTCATCAACGGCGCGAACAATTTCTTCTCGTCCTGCACCCGCGCCGCGTAGTCGGCCACGCGCAGCGGTAGCGCCTCGGCGCCGGCGTCCAGGAACCGTGCCTGGATCTCTGGCCGTGCCAGCACCTTGTTGATTTCGCCATTCATGCGATCAACCACATCATCGCGGGTGCCGGCGGCGGCATACACGCCAAACAGGCTGTCCGCGAAAACGCCGTCGATGCCTGCCTCAGAAAAGGTTCGTACGTCGGGCGCCACGGCAGCCCGTTGCCGGCTCGCCACCGCCAGCACCTTCAGCTTGCCCGCCTGCACCATGGGAAAGACCGTGGCTGGTCCGAACGCAAAGTCGATCTGGCCTGCGGCCAGGTCTTGTATCGCCGGCGCCACGCCGCGATATGGCGCATGGGTGGCCTGCATGCCGGTAGCCTGCTTGAGCAGCTCGCCAGCCAGATGCGGCGTCGTGCCGTTGCCGGCCGACCCATAGTTAAGCGGATTGGGCTGCTTGCGCGCATATTCGACAAACGCTTCGAGCGTATCGACGCCCAGCGAGGACCGGACGAACAGGAACAACTGGCTGTTGGCCAACAAAGCGACCGGCCGCAGGTCCCGCTGCGGATCGAACGGCATGCTGGTGAACATCAGCGGGTTGACTGATTCAGTCGTCGACGGATTGAGCAAGAAGGTGTGATTGTCTCCGCCGTTGCGCACGACCTCGGCGCCCGCCACGTTGCCGCCCGCGCCGCCCCGATTCTCCACGATAACGGTCTGCTTCAAGGCCTCGGCCAAATGCGGCTGTACCGTGCGCGCCAGCACGTCGACCAGCCCGCCAGGGGCCAGCCCCACGACCAGGCGCACCGGCTTGGCAGGCCAGGCCTGAGACGGCGTTTGTGCATGGCTGCCCGTCGCCCAGCCCGTCAGCGCCAGCATCATCACGGCCAGGCAATGTCTACGCAGCAGCATGCGATTCTCCTTACGGGGCGCCACCACGCGACCTGCGTACGGTGCGTCAGGTGCCGCACCCCGGTGAACCGCCGTGATGCCTCATCGCGGCGGCAGCCCTGCATCTGCCGCTCATTCTTCACAAAACTTTAAGCATAAAGAATCCCGGATAACCCTAGTTTGCTGGCGACGACGAGCACGGTCTGGCAATACCGCTTTAGTCCGAACGAAAAAAAGGGAGGACTCGAATTCGAGTCCTCCCGTTCTTATTGCAATCGCTGGCGGTTGCCCGCCAAAGACGTTATTCCCACTCAATCGTCGCCGGCGGCTTGCTCGACACGTCGTACACCACCCGATTGATCCCGCGGACTTCATTAATAATCCGCGACGAAACCCGAGCTAGCAGCGGATGCGGCAGCGGCGCCCAGTCGGCGGTCATGAAGTCGAACGTTTGCACGGCACGCAGGGCCACAACGTACTCATACGTGCGTCCATCGCCCATCACCCCCACCGACTTCACCGGCAGGAACACGGCGAACGCTTGGGACGTCAGCTCGTACCAGGTCAGGCCGCTGGCTTCGTCCTTGGTGTTGCGCAGTTCTTCGATGAAGATCGCATCCGCGCGGCGCAGCAGTTCGGCATATTCATGCTTCACTTCGCCCAGGATCCGCACGCCCAGGCCGGGGCCGGGGAACGGGTGGCGGTAGACCATCTGCGGCGGCAGGCCCAGGGCCACGCCCAGTTCGCGGACTTCGTCCTTGAACAGTTCGCGCAGCGGCTCCAGCAGTTGCAGGTTCAGCGTGTCCGGCAGGCCGCCCACGTTGTGGTGCGACTTGATGGAGGTGGCCTTGCCCGTCTTGGCGCCAGCGGATTCGATGACGTCGGGGTAGATCGTGCCCTGGGCCAGCCACTTGGCGCTTTGCTGCTTGCCGGCTTGTTCCTGGAACACTTCGACGAATTCGCGGCCGATGATCTTGCGCTTGGCTTCCGGGTCGGCGACGCCGGCCAGTTTGCCCATGAATTGCGCGGTGGCATCGACGTGAATGATCTTCACGCCCATGTTTTCGGCGAAGGTCTGCATGACCTGCTTGCCTTCGTCCAGGCGCAGCAGGCCGTGGTCGACAAACACGCAGGTGAGCTGGTCGCCGATGGCCTTGTGGATCAGCGCCGCGGCAACGGAGGAATCCACGCCGCCGGACAGACCCAGGATGACTTCGTCGGTGCCGACTTGCTCGCGGATGCGGGCAACGGCTTCGGCGACGTAGTCGGGCATGTTCCAGTCGCCCTGGCATTCGCAGATCTCGTTCACGAAGCGGGCCAACAGGGCCTTGCCTTGGACGGTGTGCGTGACTTCGGGGTGGAACTGGACTGCGTAGAAGCGGCGGTCTTCGTCGGCCATGCCGGCGATGGGACACGACGGCGTGGAAGCCATCAGCTTGAAGCCCGGGGGCAGCTCGGTGACCTTGTCGCCGTGGCTCATCCAGACCTTCAGCATGCCGTGGCCTTCAGGCGTGGTGAAGTCGGCCAGGCCGTCCAGCAGCTTGGTGTGGCCGTGGGCGCGGACTTCGGCGTAGCCGAATTCGCGGTGGTCCGAGAAGCTGACCACGCCGCCCAGTTGCTGCGCCATGGACTGCATGCCGTAGCAGATGCCCAGGACAGGCACGCCCAGCTCGAACACGGCGTGCGGCACGCGCATGGAGCCTTCTTCGTAGGCGGAAGCGTGGCTGCCCGAGAGGATGATGCCCTTGAGGCCCTGGGCCATCTGTTCGCGCACGAAGGCGTCGTCGACGTCGCCCGGGTGGACTTCAGAATAGACGCCGGCTTCGCGCACGCGGCGGGCGATCAGCTGGGTGACTTGCGAACCGTAGTCAAGAATGAGGATGCGCTGGTGCATGGAGACTCTACCCGTTAGAAATAAAACCGCACCGGCAGAACCGCTACAAGATTTTGCGATTCTGCCGGTGCGTAATGCATGACATTGTAGTTGACTGTGTAGATCAGTCGGCGCGGTAGTTAGGCGCTTCCTTGGTGATCTGCACGTCGTGCACGTGGGACTCGCGGACACCAGCAGAGGTGATTTCCACGAATTCGGCCTTGGTGCGCATGTCGTCAATGGTTGCGGCGCCGCAGTAGCCCATCGAGGCGCGGATGCCACCGACCAGTTGGAAGATGATGGCCAGGACGCTGCCCTTGTAGGGGACGCGGCCTTCGATGCCTTCCGGAACCAGCTTGTCGGCGTTGTTGGACGGATCCTGGAAGTAGCGGTCGGCCGAGCCGTCCGTCATGGCGCCCAGGCTGCCCATGCCGCGGTACGACTTGTACGAGCGCCCTTGGAACAGCACGACTTCGCCCGGGGCTTCTTCCGTACCGGCGAACATGCCGCCCATCATGCAGGCGAATGCGCCGGCGGCCAGCGCCTTGGCGACGTCGCCCGAGTAGCGGATGCCGCCGTCGGCGATCAGCGGAACGCCCGTGCCTTCCAGCGCCTTGGCGACTTCGGAAATGGCATGGATCTGCGGCACGCCCACACCCGCCACGATACGCGTGGTGCAGATGGAGCCGGGGCCGATACCGACCTTGACGCCGTCGGCGCCGTACTCGACCAGCGCACGCGCAGCGGCGGCGGTGGCGATGTTGCCGCCGATGACTTCAACCTTGGGGTAGTTCTGCTTGACCCAGCGCACGCCTTCCAGCACGCCCTTGGAGTGGCCGTGGGCCGTGTCGACGATCAGGACGTCAACGCCTGCCGCGACCAGCTTTTCCACGCGCTCTTCGGTGCCGGCGCCTACGCCCACCGCTGCGCCAACGCGCAACTGGCCTTGGCCGTCTTTGCTGGCCATCGGGTGTTCGGTGTTCTTGACGATGTCCTTGACGGTGGCCAGGCCACGCAGTTCAAAGCCGTCGTTCACGATCAGCACGCGTTCCAGACGGTGCTTGTGCATCAGGGCCTGCGCTTCGTCCAGCGTGGCGCCTTCCTTCATGGTGACCAGGCGTTCCTGCGGCGTCATGATGTTGCGCAGGGGCTGATCCAGGTTTTCTTCGAAACGCAGATCGCGGTTGGTCACGATGCCGACCAGCTTGCGGCCTTCGACCACCGGCAGGCCCGAGATGCCATGCTGGCGCTGCAACGCAATGGCGTCGCGCACTTTCATCTGGGGGGTGACGGTGACCGGATCGATCACGATGCCGAATTCGTGGCGCTTCACACGAGCCACTTCACGGGCTTGGGCATCAGCGGACAAATTCTTGTGAATGATCCCGATGCCGCCCTCTTGCGCCATGGCGATGGCCAGACGCGATTCGGTGACGGTGTCCATGGCGGCGGACACAAGGGGGATATTCAGGCTGATATTGCGAGTCAGGCGCGTGGCCAGGGAGGTGTCGCGCGGCAACACCTCGGAATACGCAGGCACCAACAACACATCGTCGAAGGTGAGCGCTTTTTGAACGAGACGCATGGGTAACTCCGGGCGCAAAGCAAGATTATACGCCGCCTGCATGTTTTGACTAGGTGTTGACCCTAGGTTTGTACGGAATTTTTGCAGTCTGGCAAGTCAGCGAATGCAACGAACCGACTGGCGATGCGACCCCAATTTTTTGTGAACAATCTCACTCTTAGGATAATTCTACCCAGGCAATATTGACTTATATTTTTACCCGGATCATAATCCGCACCAGCTTAACTCCACTCGGGCACGGAACCCTACCGCCATGTCTAGCACTGCCTCCCCCCTTTCCTACACCGCCTTCGAAGGCCACCGCATCCTGGCCGCGGGGCCCCTGGCCGACGTGGCGCTGGCCGTCAAACGGGCCATGAATGCGTCCGACCGCGAGGCGGTGCTGGTCTTTCAGGACGGCACGGGCCAACAGACGGACCTGGACTTGCGCGGCGACGACGCGCAAATCGCCGCGCGCCATGCGCCGCCGCCTGCCGCCGATTTGCCCGCCGTCGAACCCGACGCTGTCGATGCAGCGGATGCACAGCCCCGCGGCCGCGGCCGGCCGAAGCTGGGCGTCGTGCCGCGTGAAGTCACCCTGCTGCCGCGGCACTGGGACTGGCTGGGCGCGCAACCCGGCGGCGCCTCGGTGGCGCTGCGCAAGCTGGTCGAGCAGGCGCGCCGCGACAACGAGGCGCGGGATGAGCAGCGCCTGCGCCAGGAAGCCGCCTACCGATTCATGTCCAGCATGGCCGGCAACCTGGCCAGTTTCGAGGACGCGACCCGGGCGCTCTATGCAGACGACCGCGAGCGCTTTGCACAGTGCATTGCCACGTGGCCGCAGGACGTGCGCGCCTACGCGATGGGCCTGGCCTGGCCAGCGCCCGATTAAGACGAATCGTTGCAGGGCACGCTACCCGGCGGCCCTGCGGACTGCGGAATCGGATGGGAAACTGCATTGAAGGATTGCATTAACGTGTTCAGAATCGACCGGGTTTCGGTACCATGCAGTTCTGACCTCCTATCCGCCTTCCTCTTTCCGGGCCGCTGGCATGCCACAACTTGTATTGCTGCTGTTGGGAGTCCCCTATCTGCGCAAACGCTGGCGCGCCTTGTTCGCAGTCGGCGCATTTTTTCTGGCGGCAGGCATATGCGTCTTCATCGACGCGCTGGACAACGCACTCTACTTCCCCCTGAATGCCTTTGCCGTCCTCTTTATTATTGAAGGGCTGGCGACGTTGCTGATCGCCTCTTCCGGCGTGGGCGGCCAGCGCGTCTTGCGCTACACCAAGGGTGTATTCGTGCTGCTGGCGGGCACGCTGATCCTGATCGGGCACCACCACGGGCACTTCGCGCTATCGATGATCTTTGGCGCCTTGTTCCTGATGGACGGGGTTCTGCAATGCCTGGCCGCCTATGTCGTGCGCTACGACCGCTGGCGCTACGCCTTTGCCGGAGGGGTGGCCGAAATCCTGCTGGCCATTTTCTTCTTCCAGCCCTACCCCACCAATTACGTCGGCACGGTGCCGTATTGCCTGGGCCTGTTCCTGGCCATTGCGGGCCTGAAACTGCTGTGGCTGGCGCGGCGCGTCAAGCACCTGGCCTCGAACCCGGCCTTCGCCGCCAACGATTCTTCGGATTTCATGCCGGCCGCGCCGGTGGCCGCGTCACCCGTGTGGGACGGCCCGCCCGCCGATTCCGAGCGGGCGCTGACCGTCCACGTCTGGACGCCGTCCGGCTCGGCCAAGGCACAAACGCGCAACTATCCCGTCGTTGACCGCTACATCGCGGCCGTCGATGTGAACGGCGTGATCTCCACCGGCCACGCCGCATTGGAGTCGCCGGAAGGCATCTATATCAGCCTGTATCCCAAGGAAGAAATCGACCGGTCGCCCGACGAGTTCGGCAACCTGTTGCGCGCGACGCCCGACAACGACATCCCCGGCGTGTACCAACCCGACTATGCGACCGAATCCAAGGCCTGGTGCCCGTCCACCATGCGCGTGCGCATCCGGAATTACGACCCCGACAAACTGGCCGCGTTCTGGAACGAGTACCAGCAGAACAGCACCTACAACCTGACCCACCGCAATTGTTCAAGCTCGGTGGCGCGGGCGCTTGATGCCGCGCTGGACGGCGTGGTGGGCCGGCTGCACGGCAGCCGGGCGGGATGGCGCGTGCTGATCCGGCTGCTGCTGACGCCCGAGCTTTGGGTGGCCTCGCAGATCCGCAAGCGCGCCATGACCATGGCCTGGACGCCGGGGCTGACACTGGACTACGCCCGCGCCATGAGCATGCTGGCCGATCCGCGCCCGTTCGGCTGGTGGAAGATGTCGCAGCAGGCGTTGCGCCAGATCGCCGGCTTGCGCGCGCGGTGGCGGGCGCAGGACCGTGGAGCCGCGCAGCGCGGCCAACAGGCGTCGGCCGACCTGCCCGGTGCGGGGCCCGAAGCGTGAAGGCCTAGCCGCGGTCGGCGCCAGTCGCCCGCGTCGGCTCGAAGGCGCCGCGATAGGCGAAAAGGCCAGGCTGGCCGCCCGTCATTACGAACAGGACATTCGAGCCGGGCGCGTATTTGCCCTGTTCGATATCGGCCAGCAAGCCCGCGAACGCTTTGCCGCTGTAGACGGGGTCCAGCAACCAGCCCTCGGACCGGGCAACGGTCGTGACCGCGTCCAGCATTCCCGGGGTGGCCGCCCCGTAGTGCTCACCGCGATGCGATCCATTCACGCGGATTGCGGATACGGCGGGTGACGCCAGTCCAAGCAGCTCGCACGCGCCGGCCACCAAGGCGTGGGTCGTGGCGATGGTCTGTGCTTCGACGGCCAGAACCCCATATCCCTGAACCAGGCCGGGGTCTCGGCCCGCCGCGTGAAAGCCCGTCACCAGACCGGCTTGCGTCCCGCCGCTGCCGTTGGCGACCGCCACGGTCGAGAATTCCACGCCAAGTTCGCGTTCCTGGTTCAGGATTTCCTGGGCGCAGCTGACGTATCCCAGGCTGCCCAGCGGTGTCGAGCCGCCGGTGGGAAGCACGACAACGCGCCGACCTTGGGCGCGCAGCGCTTCCGCACGCGCCTGGGCCGCGGTCAGACTGTCCGTGCCTGCCGGTGCGATGGTGACCCGGGCCCCGAACAATGGGTCCAGCAGCATGTTGCCGTTGTGCTCGTATTCCGCGTCGTCCCGGGGCACGGCGCGTGACAGGACCAGTTCACAGGCCAGGCCTGTGACCGCCGCGGCCGCCGCCGTCAGGCGCGCATGATTCGACTGCAGTCCGCCCACGGTGATGACGGTATCGGCGCCATGGGCCAAGGCGTCGCCCAACAGGAATTCCAGCTTGCGCAGCTTGTTCCCGCCCCCGCCCAAGGGCATGAAATCATCGCGCTTGACGTAGAGTTGCACGCCTTGCAGGCGCCCCTTCAAGGCTGCTGCCAGACGATCCATGCGTTGGATCGGCGTGGGCGCGCCGACGAGCGGGACTGTCGGAAACCGGTCCAGGGGAATCTTTGCGGTGGTCATGCTGAAGTACATCCTTTGAGTGTCGAATGCGGGCGCCGCGAGCGCGACGGGTCGGGCACTTTTTTATCACGGACGAAATGCGCTTTAATCGGTACAGGCGGGCGGGATTCCCGCGCCCGCGCAAAACTATAGGGTGCGCCATGGCCATCGCCAAGAACTTCCTGCTGTATGACGGAGACTGCCCCTTTTGCTCGAATTACGTGCGGATGCTGCAGTTGCAGAAGGCCGTGGGCCCGATCGACCTGCTAAATATGCGCGACCACCCGGATCTGGCGGTAGCCTACAAGGCCCAGGGGTACGACCTGAACCAGGGCATGTTGCTGCATCTGGACGGCCAGGATTATTGGGGCGCCGACTGCATCAACCGGCTGGCGCTGATCAGCACCGGCAACGATTTCTTCAATAGCGTGAACGCCGCCGTCTTCCGCAACCCGTGCCTGTCGACGGCGCTCTACCCCTTCATGCGCACAGGCAGAAGTCTGGCGCTGACCTTGCTGGGCAAGAAGAAAATGCAGATGTGACGGCCGCCGTCGCGGCCGCCCCCTCTACTCACTTGGCCGCGACGCCCGCCACCCGCTGCAGGAACGCGTCCAGCGCCGGATTGTCATGCTGCGCGTGCCAGGCCAGATACATGTCCGCGTATAAATCTCGCTGGCCGATCGGCCGGAACTCCACCCCTTCAAATCGCAGTTCCCGCGCCGAATCCGGCACGATGCCCACGCCCAAGCCGGCCCGCACCAGCGCCAACAAGGTGTGCGTCTGGCCCGCGCGCTGTACGTAGTCCGGCTGCACGTCGGCCAAGCCGAACGCCCCCACGATGCGGTCATAGAAGTATTTGCCTTCCCGGGGCGAATACAGCACGAAAGGCTGGCCCTGCAACAGGCGCAACGGCACGGTGTCGTGTTCGCACAAAGGGGAGCCTGCGGGCAACGCCAGCACCAGGGGCTCGCGTTCGACCAGCCGCGATTCGATGCCGGCCTGTTGCGGCACGCTCCGCGCCAGGATGGCGTCCAGTTCGCGCGCCAGCAACAGGCGCGCCAGATCGGTGCTGACGGTTTCGCGAAGCTGGATCTCGACGCCGGCCAGTAGCTTGCGCGCCTGCATGATCATCGACGGCATCAACCGGTACGACGCGACCGCGGTGAAACCCAGCGTGATGTGCCCGGCCTCGCCCCCGGAGGTGCGCCGCGCGGTAGCGGCGGCGCGCGCAGAGAATTCCAGCAAGTGCCGCGCGTCGCGCAAGAAGCGCCTGCCCGCCGCGCTTAGCAGCACCTGCCGGCTATTGCGTTCGAACAGCGTCACACCCAGATCCTGCTCCAGCAGCTGGATCTGCCGGGATAGCGGCGGCTGCGTCATGCATAGCCGCTCGGCCGCCCGGCCAAAGTGCAGTTCTTCGGCGACGGCGATGAAACACTCCAATTGACGGAATTCCATCGATTCAACTCTTGAATTGATCAATGCTATTTATAGCTCGAACGGCTATCCATCAACAGCCGTTTCTATACTCGGCGACAAGGCCGCCCGCCGGCCCGCAGGAATCAAAGGAGCACCTACGCAGCACGCTTTTCCGCGGCAGACGCCGCTTCCCACACCAAAAAAAGAGAAGAGAGACATGGAGACAACCCCCATCGCGCGACAACGCGTCCGGCTCATCGCCGCGGCGCTGGCCCTGGCCGCCACCGCCGCGTTGCCGTGTAACGCCAGCGCCGCCGGGTATCCGGAGCGCCCGATCAACCTGATCGTCCCCTTTTCACCGGGCGGCGGCACCGATATTTCGGCACGGCTGCTGGCGGCCGCGCTGGGCGAGAAGCTGGCGTCGTCAGTGGTGGTGGACAACCGCCCCGGCGCGGGCGGGCAGATCGCCGCAGATCTGGTGGCGCGTTCGCCGGCCGACGGCTACACCCTGCTGTTCGCCAATTCCGGGATGCTGGCCATCAACCCGTGGATCTACAAGCTGCACTCGGATCCGGCGACGGCCTTCGCCCCCGTTTCGCTTTTCTCGGACCTGCCCTTCGTGCTGGTCGTGCCCACGGGGCTGCCGGCCAAGAACGTGGCCGAACTGGTGACGCTGGCGCGTGCCGAACCCGGCAAGCACACGTTTGCCAGTTCCGGCACCGGCGGCGCCCCGCACCTGTCCGCCGAGATCTTCCAGCAAGCCACCGGCGTGGACCTGATGCATGTGCCATACAAAGGCGGCGGCCCGGCCATGACGGACCTGATGGCGGGCCGCGTGGACATGCTGTTCGCCTCGGTGCTGGAAACCATGCCCTACGTGACAGGCGGCAAGTTGCGGGCGCTGGCGGTGACAGGCGCCGCACGATCGCCCGCCATGCCGGACGTGCCGACCATTGATGAAGCTGGCGTGAAGAATGCGCAATCCGGATCCTGGACCGCCGTGTTGGCGCCGGCCGGCACCCCGCCCGCCGTCATCGACAAACTGTCGCAAGCGATCCGAGAGATTGCTGCCGACCCCGCCATGAAGACCAAGCTGGAATCCCAAGGCGCGGTCGCGCATGGTTCCACCCCGCAGCAGTTGCAAGAGCTGGCCGCCAGCGAACGCGCGCGCTACGGGCAGATCATCAAGACCCGTAATATCCAGACGAACTGATCCCCATCCGGCCCGGTCACCGGGCCTTTCTCATAAGCCGTATCCATGACAGATTCCCTGCCCGCCTCCTCCGCCCACCTGCTGATGGTCGGCCCCTTGCTGCCCGAGCTTGTGGCCGATCTGGAATCCCGCTATCGCGTCCACCGCCTGTGGGAAGCCGCCGATCCCGCCGCCCTGCTGCGCGAACATGGGCCGTCCATTCGCGGTATCGCCACCAGCGGCCGCTTCGGCGCCACCCGCGAACTGATCGAGGCGTTGCCCGCGCTTGAGGGCATTTTCAGCTTTGGCGTCGGCTACGACACCATCGACCTGGCAGCCGCCCAGGAACGCGGGGTGGTCGTCACCAACACGCCCGGCGTGCTGGACGCTTGCGTCGCCGACACGGCGTTGGCGTTGATGCTGGCGGCGCCGCGCCGCATCGTCGAGGCCGACCGCTTCGTGCGTGCCGGCCGCTGGCCGAACGAAGGCTTTCCGCTTGCCACACGCATGAGCGGCAAGCGCTGCGGCATTGCCGGACTGGGCAACATCGGCCTGCAGATCGCCCGCCGCGCCGCGGCCTTCGACATGGAAATCCTGTACACCAGCCGCAAACCGCGCGCTGACGCCCCGGCCGGCTACCGCTATTGCCCGGATATCAAGTCCTTGGCGGCCGAATGCGATTTCCTGGTGCTGGCCGTGCCCGGAGGCAGTGCGACCCGCCACCTGGTGAATGCGGAAGTGCTGGACGCGCTGGGCCCCCAGGGCTGGCTGATCAACATCGCGCGCGGCACGGTCGTGGACGAAACCGCGCTGGTCAGCGCCTTGCAGGACAAACGCATCGCCGGCGCGGGCCTGGACGTGTTCGAGCACGAACCGGCAACGCCGGCCGCGCTGAACGCGATGGACAACGTGGTGCTGCTGCCGCACATTGCCAGCGGCACGCACGAAACCCGCCGCGCGATGGCGGACTTGATGGTCGCCAACCTGGATGGCTGGTTCCGGGATGAAAAGGTGCTGACTCGGGTGGTGTGACCCAACGTCAGGCCACGCCTGTTTTCAGAACTTGACCGAACACCGGATCCCCGACGGGATGGCATTGCCGTCATTGGGCACGCGCAGCAGCACCGTAAAGGTGCCGCTTGCCGCGTCCATGACCCGGTCGATGCGCCACACCTTGGCCTGCAGCGGCTTGCCGCTAATGGCCTGGTTCACCGTAACCTCGGCACCTGCGTCGGCCTTGATCTGCCCGTACAGGCCTTCGGGGACGACCACCTTCACCAGCAAGGGGTTGATCTGCGCCAGCTTGACGATCTTGTTGTCGTTGATGCGGTCACCCGGCCCCGCAAAGCGTTCCGCGACGACGCCGTCGAACGGGCTCTTGATGCTGCGCTCGGCCAGGATCGCCTGCTGCAGCGCCACCTGAAGCTGGGCCTGGCGGCTGCGCGAGGTCATTTCGTCGTAGTCGCCAGCCGGCAACAGTTGGCGTTTGAACAGGTCGGCATTGCGCTCGACGACGCGGCCCAGGTAGGCCGCTTCGGCGCGGCGCAGCCCCAAGGTGGCTTCGTCGACACTGGTGTTCAGCTCGGCCACCACCTGGCCTTTCTTGACGACATCACCGCGCTGGACCAGCACATTGCTGAGTACGCCCGCCGATGCGCTGCCCAGCTCGGACACCTGAAACGGTTCGATCAGGCAGGCCATCGGCGCATGCAGATTGTCGCCCTGCGTAGACAAGGGCGGCTCCGTCAATACGGGCAGGCGGGCATCCGGCGGAAGGCCCTGGGCGCGAACGCCGGTGGCGGCAAGCAGGCCGGCCAGCAAGGCGGGGCAAAGCAGTCGAAGGCGTAGCGTCATGGGATGGGATCTTTGCATGTCAGTCGCCCTGTCCGGAAAACGACAGGGAGTTTTCAAGTTCTTCATCCGCGGCCACCATTTGGCGGCGGTCGCGGGCCAGTTTTCGTTCGGTGCGGGCTTGCGCAAACCGCAACCAGCGGGCGGCCAACCCATGCCATCCCTGAGCGCGGGGCGCGCGCAGTATCTGCATGGGCTTGGCCCACGCGCTGCCGGTCACGCTGTCCAGCACCGCGTCTTCCAGCGACAGAATGGCTTCGACATGGCCGGGGTCGCCCTGGCGCCCGCAGCGGCCTTCGAGTTGCCGGTCGATGCGTGCGGATTCATGCCGTTCGGTCAGGATGACATGCAGGCCGCCGGCCTCGCGCGCGGCGTCGGACAGTGGGATGTCGGTGCCGCGCCCCGCCATGTTGGTGGCGATCATGATGCTGCCGATCTCGCCAGCCCGCGCAATCATGTCGGCTTCGTCGGCGTCCTGCTTGGCGTTGAGCACCACGGCGGGCAGGCCCGCCTGCGCCAGCACCTGCGCCACCTGCTCGGACGCCGCGACCGAGCGCGTACCGATCAGGATCGGCACCCCTTGCTGGTGCAGCGCGCGGGTGCGGTCGCGCACCGCGGCCCATTTCTCGGCCAGCGTGGGGTAGACGGCATCCGGCGCGTACCGCCTGCGCGACTTGCGATGGGTGGGAATGCGCACTACCGGCAGGTCATACACGCGGCCCAGTTCGGCGCGGATCTCGGCCGCGGTTCCCGTCATGCCAGACAGCAGCAGATAGTGTTTGAAAAAACGCTGGTAGCTGATGCTCTTGAGCGTGGCGCGCGGTTCGCTCAGTTCCAGCCCTTCCTTGTGTTCCAGCATCTGGTGCAGGCCCTGGCCCCAGGATCGGTCCGGCATCACGCGGCCGGTGAACTCGTCCACGACCATGATTTTCTCGTCGCGGATGATGTATTGCTCGTCCAGCCGGTACAGATGCAGCACGGTCAGCGCGCTTAGCACCAGTTCCTCGCGCCGGAACGGGATGCTCCAGGGGGCAGGCAGCACGGCGCACTGCCCGCGCAGGTATTCGCGGCCCAGCTCGGTCAGCGTCACGCGGCGCTCGCCGCGGTGCAGGCGGTAATGCTCTGGCACCATGCCGCCCGCCAGTTCCATGGCCTGGCGCGTGACCTCGGTGGTGTCGTCTTCCTGCACGCCCGAAATGATCAGCGGCGTGCGCGCCTCGTCCACCAGCACGCTGTCTGCCTCGTCCACGATGGCGAAGCACAGACCGCGCAGGTACAGCTGGTTCAGCCTGCCCTGCGCCCCGCGCAAGCGCTCCAGGCGCAGCGCGTCTTCGTCCTTGTCGCTATCGAGCACGATCAGGTCGCGCAGGTAGTCGAACACCAGCGTCTTGTTGGAACAATAGACCACGTCCGCCTGGTAGGCCTTGCGCCGCGCGGGGATGTCCATTTCCATGCTGACCCACGCCACCGACAGGCCCAGCGCCTCGTAGATCGGCCCCATGATCTGCGCGTCGCGTTCCACCAGGTAGTCGTTGGTGGTGATGACGTGCACGGGCAGACCAGCCATGGCGACTGTGGCGGCGGGCAGCGTCGCCGTCAGCGTCTTGCCTTCGCCCGTATGCATTTCGGCCACCATGCCTTGCAACATGGCCCAGCCGCCCAGCAATTGCACATCGAAATGCGCCTTGCCCAGCGCCAGCCGGCCCGCTTGGCGGATCAGCGCGAAGGCACGCGCGGCGCTCTCCTGCGTGATGCCATTGGCGCGCAGGTCGAATGCGATGTCGTCTGCGCGCCGGCGCACGCCCGCCAGGTCGATATCGCCCAGCGCCGCGGTTTCGCGCCGCACGCGCGACAGGATGCGCCGGGTGCGCCACAGCGGTTCGCGCCACTTGCGGCCTAGCCAGCGCAAGCTGCCCGTGCCCCAGGCTTCCAGCTTGTTGGCATGGCGCTCGCTTTCCTTTTCAGGATAGAGCGGGTCGGGGTTCAGGGCGGCAAAGGCGTGCATGTCAGAACCGGAACTGGCGCAGCACCATCTGGCGCACGGCATCGTAGGCTTGCAGCGCGACCGGGCGGGGCTCGTGGGAGAACTTCACGTAGACGCGTGCGCCCAGGTAGGCGCGCGGCGCGTCCTCGGGCAGGGTCAGGTCCATGACGAACAGGTTTTCGGACGATTTGGCGCGCCCTTCCTGCGATTTACGCGGGTCCACGCCGATGCTGCCCCCGCCTTGCAGGCTGAGCGCCAGACTGGGCAATTCGTCGGTGGCGGCGGGCACCTCGCGGGCGATCCTGGCCACGAATTCCTGTCCACTGTCCTGCACCAAGCGGACGCGCACATCCTTGAGCGACCGGTGGATACGCTCCAGGCTGGACTGCGGCACGACGACCCGCACGGTCTCGGCATCCGTCAGCACATAGCCCAGCAACTCGCCGCGCTGCACGTAGCGCCCCGTCATGTCTTCGGGCTGCGCCGACACATAGCGCCCGGCGTGCGGGCTGCGCACCTGCTGCGCCTGCACCTGTTCCTGGATCGCCCGGCGCTCGGTTTGCAGGCTGGTCCACTGGTGCCGCATGATGGCCGCCTGCACCTGGTTTTGCGCATAGGCCTGCACGTAGCGCGCCTGGTATTCGTCAACCTGCGCGGCCAACATGGCGTCGCGGCGAATCAATTCATCGTTTTCCAATGCCATCAGCGGCGCGCCCACCCCCACGGGCGCGTCATCCGCCGCCTGGCGGGCCCGGACAAAACCGGCCACGGGCGCCCTGACCTGCGCGGTCGGCGGCACCCAGACGACGCCCTCCGTGTCGGTGGACGACGGCATGGGCACCGCGCCCACCAGGCCTGCCACGCCCAGCACACATAACCCGCAGATCACATAGGAACGGAAGCGGTGAGCCTGGATCTGCGGGTCGGCGTAGAACTGGCGACCCAGGCGCCACAGCGGCATCACGATCGTGTTGAACAGCGCCCACATCGCCAGCAGCACGCCGAAGAAAAAGAACTGCCCGGCCATGATGAAGATGGCCAGGAACATGATGAACATGCGGTAGCAGAAGGACAGCACCGCATACCCCACGAACCAGGCGCGTTCGCCCGGGGTGGCGCGCGGCGCCTCCACGCCGCGCAGGCCCAGCGCATAGCGCTTGAACAGATAGCCCAGGTAGCCGTTGGAACGTTGGCCCAGGTTGGGGATCTCGATGGCGTCGGACAGCACGTAGTAGCCGTCATAGCGCAAAAGCGGATTGCCGTTCATGAACAGCGTGGACACGCCGCACAGCACAATGACGGTATAGGCCAAAGACCGACCCAGCCCCGGATCCAGCTGCGTCCAGGCGATCATCGCCACCGCCGCCAGGAACAGTTCCACCAGGATCCCCGCCCCGCCCACCAACATGCGCCAGCGCTTGTCCGCGAAGGCCGAGGCCGCCGAGGCGTCCACATACGGGATGGGCACCAGCAGCAGGAACATCAGGCCGATTTCATGGACCTCGCCTCCGCGCGCCTTCACGGCGCAGGCGTGCCCGAGCTCGTGGATGGCCTTGACCACCGGATAGACCAGCGCCATGGCCAGCACGTTGCCGGTGGAAAACACCTGGTCCCAGATGTTGTGCGTCAGCGTCTGCCAGTGCATGGCGCCCAGCGCCGCGCCCGCCCCGACCACGCCCAGCCACAGCAAGGCGCCCACCCAGGTAAACAGCCAGCGGTAAGCCGGAAGCAAGCGCGTCAGCCAGCGGTCGGGGTCCAGCAACGGCATTTTCAGCGCGCTGGGGTTGCCGATGTATTGCTTGACCTTCTGCATGCGCTGGCGCTTGCGGCGTTCGACCAGATCGCGCACGTCGGGCGCGCGATCGGTGGTCAGCACGTCGGCGCGGTGCAACTGCGCCATCAGGCGGATGACCTCGTCCTGCGGCATGGCGTCGTCATCCAGCTGGCCGCAGGCGATCTCCCAGATCTCCTGCACCGTGCGGCGGCCGTCCATCAAGCTGATCAGCAGGTTGGCCTCGGGCGTATAGCGGTGAAATTCGCCATTGCTCTGGTCTTGCATCACGTACCAGACCTCGCCCCGGTACACGTGCCGATGGATATGGATGTGCGAACGCAGCCGCGGGCGCAGCGTGCTGACCCGGTGCCAGGAATTGCTATAGAGCGCGGTGCTAGACATCTTCTGCTCGTCAGCCGAACCAGCCCCACCATTTCAGGCGTAGCCAATCAAAAAACCCATGCGTCCAGATCCAGACGTAGCGGCGCTCATCGATGTCGATGCGCCCCACGCCCTCCATCCCCGGCCGCAAAGCCGGCGCCGACTTCGGGTCCAGGCTGGCTTCCAGGCGGAACACCGTCTTGCCTTCCTGCACCTGCGCCAGGGGCACGATGCGCGTAACCGTGAACGGAATCTGCCGGTCGGGCATGGCGGCCAGCGCCACCCGGCCGGTCTGGCCCACCGCCACGTCGTCGATCAGCCGGTCTTCCACGTCCAGCCACAGCCGGTAGCCGTCCGGCGGCGACAGCTTGAACAGCTCTTGCCCGCGCTTGACGGCTTCGCCCAGCTGCTGGCTGAGGTCGCCGCTGACGATCATGCCGTCAAAGGGCGCGCGCAAGGTCGACCGCTGGACCTGTTCCCGGTAGAACTGGATTTGCGCCATGGCCTGGCGGGCCTGGGCCTGCGCGATGGCGGCGGCCGCGCTGTCGCCCCGCGCCGACGCCTCTTCGGCCTGGCGGCGGTACTGCACTTCCAGATTGCCGGCGCGCAGCAGTTCCAGTTCGGTCTCGCGCGTGTCCAACGCGGCCAGAGCGTCGCCCTGCTTGACGTCGTCGCCCGCGCGGTGCGTCGCCTCGCTGATGTAGCCGTCAAACGGCGCCGCCAGCACGCGCTGCACCACGCCCTGCACGGTGGCGGTAGCGCTGATGCGGTACGGGCCGTGGGCGAATACGCCGAAGGCGACGGCAGCCACCAGTGCCAGCGCCAGCAATTTGCGCCCGATATGGCGCGGCCCCAGCAAGCGGCCCGATTCGCGCAAGGCCCCATCGCGCCATTTGCGCCAGAAGGGCCGTTCCTGCTGCAAACGTTGATAGAGCACCCGGCCGGTCAAGAGCACCACGCTTTGGCAAAGCTCGATGCTTTGCCGGTCAAATGGCTGGTTGTCGGGGCGTTCAAACACCAGTGCGCCACGGGCCTCGTCTTCCGGTGCGAAGGGCACGGTCAGCACGTTGCGGTTGCCGAATTCGCGCGCCAGTTTTTGATGCGCGCGTAGCTGGATCGTACGGCCCTCGTCCTGCGGCAGGCACAGCGTCGTGTTCTGGTCGATGGCTTCGTCCATGGCTTCGGCGACGCTGCGCATCAGGTTCATGTTCTGAACCAGCCGGCTGCTGTGCGACAGCGCATACACCTTGCTGCGGCCATCCTGGCGAAAGCCGATGCTGACCCGGTCGCACTCCAGCCGGGTGGCCAGGTCGGTCACCAGGGTCAGCGCCACGTCCTTGAACTTCCCTTCCTTCAATGCGCGCGCCACGCTGTTGATCACGACCATCAGGCGTTCGACCGTCTGCGCGCTGTCGGTTTCCTGGCGTTGCAGCAGCCAGAATTCCAGCACGCCCGTCCCCCAGCGCAGCGCCTGCACCAGGGGTTCGGGCGCCTGCATGGCGGTCTCGAAGGCCGCCACGCCATGGACGCGCCCGGCCAGGACGATGGGATAAGCCACCACCAGCGCATGCGCATCGGCCGACACCGCGACCTCCCTGCCCTGCAGGGATTCGTCCACCGCGCCGTAGAACGACGCGCCCGGACGGCTGCCCACGGGATATTGCGACACCGCCTCGAATGGGCCGGTGTCCGGCTCGCCCAGGATCAACGCGGCGTGACGCACCCCCGCCAACTGGCCGGCCTGCAAGGCCAGCCACGCGTCCAGGAAAGACTGGCGGTCGCTGGTGGCCGACAGCGCCGACCACCAGGCCAGGTCCGCGCGCTTGACCTGCGCGGGCACGACTGCATCATTCATCCTCGCTTCCAATCTCCGTAAGCTGGGGAGCCTCGCGCCGCACGCTCAAGCCGCGCTTGCGGCCGGCCTTCGGTTCCCACGTATTGGTCTTCGAATTGAACACGACCGTGCCGTTGCCGGACGTGCCCAACGCGCCGCTCAACCCCAGCAAGCCCACCCCTGCCGCCATCGCCGCCCGTTCGGCCGCGGACGCGCCCGACTCCGGAATGGCGGCAGCCGGCGACGGGTCGGCCAAGCCGTCAGCACGCCGATCCGCCGGCTCGGCATCCGGCAGCGATGCGACCGGTTGCGCGTCGGCTTGCGGCGCTTGTTCGTCTGACGGATCGACCGGCGGCGTACCGCCCGCATAACCCTGGCCGCCGTCCTGCACCGTCTGATCGGTACGCATCGATACCTCGCCTGCCGTGGCCGACGAAGCATAATCGGAAAGCCCGCCGCCGTCGCGGTCGATCACGATGTCCGGGCGTGCCGCGCCCAGACGGATGCGGTCGATCAGGTCGTGCACGTCAGCATTCAGGTAGCTATCCGCGCCCCAACGGGTGGTCAGCGCCCCGAACACCGGCCGCGACCAGTCGCCGAAGTTGCCGTTCCACGAGAACAGGTCCTCCATCGCCCGCGTGATCAGGTCGGGCGTATTGCCGCCCTGGCCGAAGCGGGTCAGGTTGATGATGCGGCCGCTTTCCGGCTGGATATAGATTGCCGCGAAGTCGCCCACCATCACGTCCTTGGACAGGCTGCCGCGGAAGTTATCCGCGCCGATGCCGCCCAGCATGACGTTGCTGCCGGGACCCGCCAACAGGATGTCGTCGCCGCCGAACGCGATGTCGATGGTTTCGATCAGGCTCATGCGGTCATTGACCAGCACCACCCGGCCGTTGTCGCCGAACATCACGTTGTTGCCCGCGCCGCTTTCCAGCAGGTCGGCGCCCATGCCGCCGATCATCACGCCTTCGCCGTTGTTGTAGAGGCTGTCGTTGCCGCCCACCGAAGGATGCGTGGACTCGAACATGGCGATGCGGCCGCCGGCCGTGAACAACGCCCGGGCGCCGTCCCCGGCGATCAGGTTGAAACCGCCCGCGCCCACGGCCCGGATGATGTCGTCGCCCATGCCGCCAAACAGGGCGTTGCGGCCGGCGCCCACCGTAATGGTGTTCAGGCCACCCGCTGGCAGGTTGATCGTCTCCAGCGTCTGCAGACCGACGCCTGCCAGATAGCGCGCGTCCGTACCCGGAGCCGCGGCGTCGATGAAGTCGCCCCGGTTGCGCAGGTAGTTCACCGGATCCACGGTGACGATACGGCCGAAGTTGGCGAACACGATGTTGTTGCCGTCGCCCGCCGTGATCGTGTTGCCGCCGGCCGCCAGCAGGTCGGCCGAGCCGCCCACCGCCAGGCCCGCGGCCTGCTGCGGCGTCAACACCAGGGTCAGCGCCGCCAGCGATTGCACATCCGCCGTTGCCGCCGTGCCCATGTTCATCGGCGTGCCCAGGTCGATATTCATGCCGGCGTTGCCGAACACGATGTTGTTGCCCTGGCCCGCATGGATGACGTTGTTGCCGCCGCCACCCGCGATCAGATCATTGCCCAAGCCTCCGTAGATCAGGTCGTTGCCCGCTCCGCCGTACAGGATGACACCCTGCGTGGTGGTACGCGCATCCAGCACGTTATTGCCTGCTGCGCCGAAGGCCAGTGCCTGGCCTGCCTGGCGTTGACCCGGTTGCGCCGTGTAGTAGGCATCGTCCTGGCTGGTCGAACCGAACAGCAGGACCGGGCGACCGGCGCCGCCCACCGTGTTGCCCTCGGCCACCAGCAGGTTGTTGCCGCCGCCACCTTGCACCAAGGTCACCGTGCCCACCGTGGCGTGGCGCACCGTGTAGGTGTCGTCGCCCTGGCCCAGCATGGTGTTGACCGACTGCACGCCATGGAAAATGATGCCGCGGTCGTACACATGGGTGCCGGCCTGGCCGGTCTGCAAGACCGTCCCGCCCGCGCCGCCCAAGCCCGGCGTCATGCCCAGCCCGGTGATCCGCCCGAAATCGGACGCCTGCGCGTGGTCATATACGCGGCCCAGGCCGCTCAGGTTGTCGACCTGATCCTGCATGCCTGTCTGGCCGGTCGTCGTGCCGTCGTCAAAGATCCGGACCCGGTCATTGACGGGTGCGGTGGACGCCACGCCGTCGTAACGCGCGCCCAACACGCCGTCCGTCTCGCTTGGCAAGCCCACGCCGGCACGCAAGGTGTCGTCGTAGTCCGGGCGGTCCAGCGTGTCGCCTTCGATCAGCAATGTGCCTTGGATGCCGGACACGTCGTGCGGCTGGTCGCCGTAGTTGGCATAGCTGATGCCCGTGACCGGATCCACCTTGATGACGGGTTGGTCCGTGACGCGCGGGTTACGCACCTTGCCCGGTTCATTGGCCGGGCCGGCGTAGGCCGGGTCCGCCACTTGGACAAGGATCGGCGCCAAGGCCACGTCTTGCAGGCCCGGCAACGTGGTGAAGAGCGAGGCCGACAGGTGCAGGTCGCGACCCGCCAGGCTCAGCGGCGGCAAGCCCACGCCCGCGCCGTCTTCGATCTTGACCAGCACTTGCTGCGTAGCGCCCCATGCCTGCGCCCCGACGCCGTTGGCGTCGAAGGCCAGCACCACGCTTTGATGCCAGGTCAGCCCGCCGTCGGTCGACAGCAGCACGCCGCGCCCTTGCAGGCTTTGCATGGCCGCCGCCAGCGCATCCGCCGCGGACAGGCCGACGCCTTGTGTCAATGACCCGTACAAGGCAGAAGCCACCATGGCGCTGCTCAGGGACACGTAGGCTTGGCCAGAGGCCGGACGCGGCAGCACGCTGGCGTCCAGATTCACCGACAGCGACAGGGTATTGCCGCCGTTGGCGTCCAGTTGGCCCGGCTGGGCCGTGATGCTGACCGGTTGGGCGCCGTCGAACACGTCGCGCGAACCGCTACGCCCCGTGACGATGGTGTTGCCCGCCACGTCGCCCGACAGGTCGAAGGTGTCGCTGTCGCGGCCGCCGATCAGTGTCGTGATGACGTTGCTGCGCGTGGACAGCACGTAGATATGGTCGTTGCCCTCGCGCGCATCCAGGTTCACGCGCTGGATGTTCTGGTAACTGGCGTTCAGACCGGCGCCGCGGATGCCCTCTTGCGTCAGCACGAAGGCGTCGTCGTCTTCGGAACCCAGCATGGTGTAGGTGTTCAACCCTTCACCGCCATCGATGGCCACCGGGCCGTTGATGACATACCCACGTTCGCCATTGGCCTGCGGCTGCGCTTGCTTGAAGGCGTAGACCATGAACTCGTCGTCGCGCTTGCCGCCGTACAGGGCGAGCGGCGCGGCGTTGCTATAGACACGGAAGACGTTGCTGCTGTTTTCCGCGCCGTACAGCGTCATGCCGAAGCTGTTGCCGCGCGACAGATAGCCTTGCGTGGTCTGGACGGTATCGATCTGGTCGCCCGCCGCCACGTTGGGGAACTGGCGGTCCAGCGCATACAACTGGCCAATCTGGTACTCATTGTGCTTGCTGGCGTCGCTGCCCAGGCCGCCGTCGATGACCACATAGGTGCTGGTGTCGTCGATGTAGAAGCGGTTGCCGCCATCCACCGCGTTCAGGCGCAACCCGCCCGTCATGGTGCGGTCGTAGTTCACGCGCTGCACGTCGTCGGCATAGCCGGCGCCTTCCGGCGTGATCTTGGCCACGTAGTTGGCGCGTACGAGGAAGCTTTCGTCCTCGGTCGTGCCGTTGATGGTCAGTTTGTTGACGTCGGCCAGGTTCTCGGCGCCGTTGTCGTCCGAATCGTGGACATTGATCAGGATCGACGTCAGTGCCGCGCTCAGGTTCACGATGACGTGGTCGGCGCCGCGGCCACCGTCCACATCCACGCGATCCGTCACGCCCGGCGTGCCCTGCTGGCTGGTCAGCGACGGCAACTGGTCCAGCACGATCAGGTCGTTGCCGTCGTTGCCGTGCAAAGCGATACCGCCTGCCAGCGCGCGCGCCAACAGGTAGATATAGTCGTCGCCCTCACCCGCCAGCACCGTGGCGCCCCGGGCCAACAGGATCTGCGACATCCAGATCTTGTCGTCGCCGGCACCGGCATCCACGGTCAGACGGCCCAGGAAATCGGTGTCCGACAAGGTGATCAGGTCGGCGCCGGTACCGGTGGTGATGTCGGTGGTGCCGCCGATGGTCACCGTGTCCAGCAACACGGCGTTGTCACCGTTGCCGGCATCCAGCGTCAGCGAACCGGTCAGGCCGCTATCCAGCAACGTGATCTGGTCGGCGCCGGAACCGGTGGTGATATCGGTGTTGCCACCGATGGTCACCGTGTCCAGCAGCACGGCGTTGTCACCGTTGCCGGCATCCACCGTCAGTGAACCGGTCAGGGCGCTATCCAGCAGCACGATCTGGTCGGCGCCGGAACCGGTGGTGATATCGGTGTTGCCACCGATGGTCACCGTGTCCAGCAACACGAAGTTGTCACCATTGCCGACATTCACCGTCAGCGAACCGGTCAGGCCGCTATCCAGCAGCACGATCTGGTCGGCGCCGGTACCTGTGGTGATATCGGTGTTGCCACCGACCGTCACCGTGTCCAGGGACACGATGTTGTCGCCATGGCCACCCTTGACCGTCAGCGCCCCCGTCAAATCGCTATCAACCAGCGCGATCAGGTCATTACCGGCACCAGCTGCGATCATGCTGTCGCCGGCAACCGTCACCGTCTGCAGCACAACAGCGTTGTCGCCCTCGCCCGCGTCAACCGTCAACGCGCCGCCCAGGTTGCTGTCCAGCAGGCCGATCAGGTCGTCGCCCAGTCCAGCCGTGATCGTGGTGTCACCACCCACCCTCACGGTGTCCAACAAAACGATGTTGTCGCCGTCACCGGCATCCACCGTCACCGCCCCCGTCAGGCCGCTGTCGCGCAGCGTGATCTCGTCCATGCCGGAGCCGGTCGTGATCGAGGTCGCGCCCGCGATGGTCACGGTATCCAGCAGGACCGTGTTGCTGCCATTGCCGCCGTCGACCGTCACCGCGTCGCCGAATGCACTGTCCACAAGCGTGATCAGATCCGCACCCGAACCGGTGACGATCTTCGCCTTGCTACCAACCGTAGAAGTCTGCACCAGCACGATGTTGTCGCCATCGGCGCCGTCCACGGTCAACAAGCCGGTCAACGCGCTGTCCAGCACTGTGATTGCGTCGTCGCCCGACCCGACGGTGATCGCCGTGTCGCCACCTACGGTGACGGTGTCCAGCAGGACGGTGTTGTTGCCGTCACCGGCATCCACCGTCAACCAACCCGTCAAGCCGCTGTTCAACAAGGTCACCAGGTCCACGCCCGAACCGGTCGTGATATCAGCGTCGCCGCCAACGGTCACCGTGTCCAGCAGGATCGTGTTGTCGCCGTCACCGGCATCCACCGTCAACGAACCCGTCAAGCCGCTGCTCAACAAGGTCACCAGGTCCACGCCAGAGCCGGTCGTGATCGAGGTCGCGCCCAGGATGGTCACGGTGTCCAGCAGCACGGTGTTGTCGCCGTCCCCGGCGTCCACGGTCAACAGCCCGGTCAAGCCGCTGTCCCGCAGCGTGATCGCGTCGTCGCCCATCCCGGCGGTAATCGCCGTGTCGCCGCCGATGGTGACCGTATCCAGCAGGATGGTGTTGTTGCTGTTCCCGACATCCACTGTCAACGCGCCCGACAAACCGCTGTTCAGCAGCGTCACCGCGTCCACGCCCGAACCGGTCGTAATGTCGGTATTGCCACCGATGGTCGCCGTATCCAGCAGGATGGTGTTGCCGCCATCCCCTCCGTCCACCGTCAAGTCACCAGCGATCTGCGTGGCCAGCACGGACACGGCGTCATTGCCCAGCCCGGTCTGCACGGTGATGTCGCCGCGCACGTCGGTGGTGTCGAAGACGACGGTATCGTCGCCGTCCAGCGTGCGCACCGTCGTCTGCTGCTGATTGACCAGCAGCGCCTGCACCGTGACGCGGTCCTGGCCGCTGCCACCCGTCACGTCCAGCAACGTGCCTTGAGTCAACGCCAGATTGCTGTCCAGCGCGCCGCCAATGTCGGCGGTATTGCTGAAGGTAATCGTGTTGTCGCCCGTCTGGCTGCCGTAGACATAGACGTCAGGCGCCAACAGCCGGCCGTTGATGTTCAACACCGACGCCTTGCCATAGCCCGCCGCGCCGCGGTCATCGCGGTCCACGCGCAAGTTCATGCGCTGGCCTGCCTGGATCAGCGCGCCGGGCTGCGCGCCATTGCGTCCCGCCTGGAACAGGTTATTGCCCGCCAGCAGGCTCAACACGCCCACCGTGCTGACGACGGAATCCGCCGCCAGGACAATATCGCCCGACGTGCCGGCTTGCCCCGCCTGGTGACGCGCCACCAGCCAGGCATTGTCGGCGTCGATGCGCCCGATGTTCATGGACAGCGCCTGCGACACGCCCTGCGCATCGGTCGCCGCGCCCAACTGCACCAGGGCCACGTCGCCGTCGGCCTTTGCATTGATCGTCGCCTGCGGCCCCACGGCCGCCACGATCAGCGCGTCATTCACCAGCGTGCCGTCCGTGTCGGATTGGACATAGCCGCCCACCGAACCCGCCGCTACGAAGTGCAGGCTGCCGCCCGTCACCACCGCGTCCACCCGGCTGCTGGACAAGCCCGGCTGCGCGGTCTTGTCGTTGACGATGCTGGCCTGGCTGCTCAAGTGGATTTCGTCGCGGGACCGCGACTCCACCCGCGCCAGCGCCAGGTCATGCGCGCCCAGCTGGCTGAGCGATATCGAACCCAGCGCCGAGGCCACCAGATAGCCCGACATATCCGTCAGCAACGGCGAACCCAGTTCCCCGATGGTGCCGGAAAGCGTTTCCAGCCAGACATTGCGTGCCGTGATCGCGGCCTGACCAGCAGGCGTGCCGTTCAGGATGGCGTCCAGCGCGTAAATGCGCGCATCGCCACGCATCCCGCCGGCATCCACCACACTGATGCCCCCCAGACGCAAGCCATGCATGCCGTACAGGTTGACGCCTTCGGTGGCCGACGCGCGCACCGTGGCCTGCGCATCGCTCGTGGACACGCTGACCAACAGCGGTGTGCCCTGCTGGGACACGTCGGCGCCCAGCTGGCCCACCGACTTGCCGGCAATCAGCGCCACCTCGCGCACGTAACCCAGGCCGGCCAGATCCGCCGCGCTCAGGTCCGTCAGGACCACGTTGGCGTATTGACGCTGGCCGTCTGACGTGGCGTTCAGGATCGACAAGCCCGCCTTCAGCGTGACGCTACCGGCCGACACCACCTGACCCACAAGCAGATTGGCGTCCGTCTGGTAGGACGAACCTCCTGCCGCCGTACCCTTGGTGTTCGCCAGGACCAGGTTCAGGTCCTGCGCACCGGACTGCGACACGCGCGCCACCCCGCCCGCTTCCACATACAGCGCGTGGCCCGCGGTCAGGCTCAGTTGCAGATGCTTGCTGGCGTCGTATTGATAGATGCCGTTGGCGTCCGCCGTGCTGCCCACGATGTCCTTGTCGGCCACCAGGCTGACCTGGCCCGCGCTTTCCAACGTGCCGGCATCGGTGCCGATAATGGAACCGCCCTGGGCGCTGACCGTAATGGTGATGCCTTCCTTGGCATGAATATCGCCCAGGCGAATGCTGCCCTTGGGCGAATCCAGGCCCACGGTGGTGTCGCTGTATGCGGACACCACGCCGTTGACGGCCTGCACCGCCAGCGAACGCGTCAGCTTCAGCGTCAGGTAGCGCGGGTCGCGCATATCGCCCACCAGCATGCCGGCGCTCAAGGCCTGCGGGCTGGCACCGTCCTGTGCCATGTACGGCACGTTGATCTGGCTCCACACCGGGTCCAGGAACCCACTGCCGATATCCACCACTTGCACGCCATTGGCGCGCGCGGCATCGATATTGGCCTGCAACTGGCTGCGCTGGCCGGCCGAGGCCCCTTCCAGCATCTTGCTGTTGTAGATAAAGACCTCGCGATTGTTCTGGTACAGGTCAAATCGGTCGGCGAACAGGAACTGCACGGCGCTATTGGCCGCCAGCGTGGTGCCCAGCATCAGCGAGGCATCGTTGGAGAACACCGGTTCGAAGCGCTGCCACAGCGTCGTATCCGAGAAGTCCACGCTGTCGCGGTCCAGCGGCATGGTGCCCGCCGGGCCGATATAGCGGTAAAGCGTGTGGTACACCCCGGCCAGGTTCACGGCGTTCGCACGCGACAGGATGGCCTTGTCGGCCTCGGGCAGCGAATCGAACACGTTGGCCCGGTCGGATCCCGACAAGCCCCCCAGGCTGGGCAACTGCAAGGTGTAGTCGCCCAGTTCCGCCCCGATCGAGCCCTGGCCGGACGTGCGCAGCACGATGCCGCCACCTGCCTTGATATTCAGGAAGCGGTCGGCCGGCGGCGTGCCGTCGACATCGCCGTCCAGGTCGAAGACCTGTTCGTTGATGGCCGCCGACACCGGGTACAGCAGGTTGTTCTCGATATTGCGCAGCGTGGCCGTCGAGAAATAGAAGAAGTAGCCCGCGTTGTACGTCTGGCCGTACAGGGCAATCTCTTCGGCGGTCTGCGCGGGCGCATCGCCACGCACCGAATAGGTGCGGGTGTAGGCCAGCACGCCCGCTCCGTTCAGGCTGGACGCGTCGAACGCCAGCGTGATGGCCTCGCCCATGTTGGGGTACAGGCCCAGCAGGCCGTCGTTCTGGCCGGCGCCGGTCTGGTACAGCATGGCATCGGCCAGTGACGCCGCCAGACGGATGGTGCCGTCAGCGCCGACGATGGCGTAGTACGCCGTATCCGCCCGCACATTGCCCACGGACTGACGGAAATAGATTTCGTCGCCCGTGCGCAGCGCGCGCAATTGGCCTGTGCCGTCATCCACGATGTTCATATTGGCAAGCTTGAAGCTGCCCGCCCCCACGGACACCAGGCCCGAGGTCACGGTGCCCGCCGCCGACTCCAGGCGATCACGCCAGTAGTTGTGGTATTCGGCCGTCTGCGCCAATTCCTTGTCGACCACATAGTCGTAGACGATCTGGTTGCGCGTGGACTTGACCAGGTTCTGCGCCGCCGCGATGTCCAGCGCGGCAGGCAGGTAGTTCGGGTCGAAGCCCTGGTTTTGCAATTGCTCGTGCAGCGCGAGCATTTGCGCGCTCAAGCCCGCGATGGAACCTGCGGCCTGGGTCTGGAACAGGTGCGTGGACACGGTGAACATGCCACGCACGTCGGCGGCGGCAAAGCCGCGCAGCAGCTCGCCCGTGATGCCGGCGTCGGTGAACAGCGCCTTGGCCAGTGCCTGGCCTTCGGGCGTCTGGTTCAGCACCAGGATCTGCTGATACAACACCGCCTGTTCCTTGGACGCAAACAGCTGGATGGTGTTGTTCGGGCCGACCAGCACGTAGTAGGCCACGTTGGTCTGCAGGCTGGCGGTCTTGCCCACCTGCACGCGTACGTCGTTCAGGTACACGCGGTCAAAGTTCTGCAACGCCCGGTAGCCCGTGACCTGGCCGCTGGCATCCGTGACCGGCACGATATTCATGTCAGTCAACGTAATGACGTTGTCGGTCAGCACCGACGCGCCGCTGGCGGCCGCATCCAGCAGCTTGACCGTGACGGCGCCGGGCGAATTGCCCGCCAGGCCCAGGATCTTGTCGACCGTGACCGAAGCGCCGCCGTTGAAGGCCCCGTCCACACTTTCAGACAGGGTCACCACGCGCCCGTTCACGCTTTGCACGTAGTAGATGGCGGTTTGCGTGGAATTCGAAAAGCTCAGTTCCAGGCGCTGGCCTTGGACCAGGCGGTCGGTACCAGGCAGCGTCAGCGTGGCCACGCCGAATTGCGTCAGCGACTGCTGCGCGAACCCGGTGTCGACCAGACGGATGCCCGCGTTGACCGTCTTGCCCTTCAAGTCCGGCGTGTAATTACCGGTAGCGTCGGGGTCGTGGACGTTGGTGTTCTTGTAGACGTCCAGGTCTTCCAGCTGGGTTTTCTGCGCATAGACGTTGCCGCTGAACGTGATGCGGCCGGTTAACCAGGCGCTGTCCGGGCTGGACGATGTCAAGGGGTTGCCCAGCGCATCGACGATTGTCAGGATTTTCAGCGTGCCGTTGTCATAGACGCCCAGTTCATGGCCCTGCAAGGTGCCATTCTGGTTCGTCATGTAGAGGTCCAGCCCGGCCAGCGAGATCGACGCCCCGGACTGCAGCAGCGCCTTGATGCTGTTGGCCAGCTGCGTGCGAGCGGCGTCGCTCAAGCCTGCGTTCGTCAGGTCCCAGCTGAAGCCGTTGCCCATGTCCACGTATTCGGCATAGCCGGCGCCCGCCCCCGTCGTCTCCGTATAGGTGTGGAACGGCAGCAAGGTGCTACCGTACCAGCCCCAGTAAGACGACGGCGTATCCGCGGTCAGCACGCCCTGCTTAAGCGCCGTGGCGCCCAAGCTGCGCTGTATCGTGTAGGTGACTGCCAGCGTGGCGTTGCCCGACGCCGTGCCCTTGCCCAGACCGGTCAGGCCATAGGCCAATTGCGTCGGCAGGCGGTTCGACACCACCGTGTCCGCGCCGTTACGGATGTAGTAGTTCTTTGTTTCGATCGGCGTGCCCGAGAACGTGACCGACACGTAGTTCTGGCCACTGAACAGGTTGGTGGCGGGCGACCCGTCCGCCTGCACCAGGCTTAGGGATTCAATACGGCGGGTATAGCTGACACCATCGATCGTGAAGGTGATCTCGCTGCCGATCAACCCGTTGACGGCATTGTTCATCCACTGGTTGTAGTCCTGCACCGAGTTGACCGAACCCGGCATCGACCAACCCAGGTTCGAACCGGATAGCTGCAGCTTGTTCGAACTGACCGTGCGTTCAATGACGGACCAGGCGCTGTTGGGCGTCGTGGACGTCAGGTTCGCATACAACGAACCTGCGGCAGTGTTGATCGGGGTCTGCGGATTCGCCAGGTTGTACTGAGTGATCGCGTTGATGATGGCGCCGGTGATGTCCTGGTCGCCCGCCGGCAGCACGGCACCGGACGCGTTAGTGGCCGGCACGGCCGGCCGGACCGTATCCGTGGTGCCCGTGGTGGTGCCGGCACCCACGTCGTTGGCATCGCGCAATACGATGTTAAGGCCGCGATGGCCGGTGGCATCGGTGGCGGTCAGGTCGCCCACGTACGGGGACTTGAGCGTGATCAGGATCGTATCGAAGCTGTTCGCACCCCACCAGCCGCCGCCGGTAGGCAGGATCTGGTCGATCGCCAGTCGCTGGCCACCGACTTCGATCGTGGTGTACAGGCGCAGGCCGGCCAGCACGCGCAGGTAGTAATTCCCCGACGTCTGGCCCGCCTTTGCCGCGAACTCCGCCATCTGGGCATCGGTCAGCTGCAGGCGCAGCGTGTCGGAACCCTGTTGCGTCGTCAGCGCGTTGGTCGGCAACGTGAACGTGATAGGCAGCGTGGCGTTCGAGGCGTCCGTGGCGCCCGCCAGCGTGTAGGCCGGCCCGTACAGCACACCCTGGCTGCCGGCGGTATAGCCCAGCGAGGCCAACGACACCGGGCCCGCGTTCGGGTTGGCCGGGTCATATTGCGTGAACGTGAACTGATATAGACCGTTCGCGGCGCTACCCGCCACCAGGCCAAGGTATCCCAGGATCTCGGTGCGGACATTGCCATTACGGCTGTCGTTGTAGGCCAGTCGCACCAGGTGTTGACCATCGACGGCCGCCTTCAGCGCGGCCGCATACTGGTCCGCCGTCATGCTGATTGCCAGGTATTGCCCGCCTTCGGCTTGGGTGCTCAGATAGGTGCCCACACCGCCCAGCGTGATGGTCGCGGTCTGCAACGACCGCACGCCTGCCCAATAACTGTCGTACTGCGCCAGTTGCGCGTTCAGGTCGGCCAGGATCTTGGCCGTGACCGTCGGGTAAGCCTTTTCGGTGGCGGTCCGGGTGTCGGCCAACTCGCCATCCAACAGCGAACCGCCGTTCAGCGTGATGTTGACACTGCCCAGCTCCGCAAAGACGGACGCTTGCGGGTTGCTCCAGTTCACCGGCTTGACAAGGGTCAGGTCGGCGTTCAGGACGTTCTGTGCCAGATAGATGCTCTTGTCCGCACCCGCGGGGCCGCCAGCCAGGCCCGCCTGGGCCGCGAAGCCCTGGCGCGCATAAACCGTCAACGCCTTGGAAGCCGTGCCGATCGCGCCGTAGCCCGCGTTCAGCTCGATCCGGTTGCCCGACACGACGGTGTCATTGCCCGCCGACGCATGGCTGAAGATGCCGTTCAGCGCTTCGATGTACACGGTACCCGCGGACGACGCCACCTTCTTCAGCGAGGCCCACGAACTATTGCCGCCGTCCGAGAAGTAGTTCAGCCGGATATCGTTGCGCGCTTCGGCGCGGGTATAGCCATTGGAGCCCATAATGTTGAGCTTGATGGCGCCGCCCAACGCAATCGCGTCCACATTGACCACCGCGGATGCGCCCGTGGGCATCTGCCCGTTCGCGTCGCGCGCCATGATGCCGACTTCTCCCTGCATCGTGATCGACGTCGGCGACGAGGCCGACACGGCCTCGACATGCACCGTCTTGCCGTTGCCGACGATGAGGTTGCCGCCCAGCGTCACATTGCCGTTGCTGCGGATATAGATGGCATTGTCGCTGTTGCTGGAGCCCAGGAAGCTCAGCGTGATCTCTTGCGACGCGGGCACATAGAACGTGAAGAGCTCTTGCTGCTTCTTCTCGACCACCTGCGTCAGCGTCGTGGTCTTGGTGCGCAGCCAACCGCCGCCGCTGGTGTGCGGGCCGTCGTTGCGGACGATGACGCCCGTATTGAACTTGCGGTAGGCCACCGTGAACTGGGACGTGTCCAGCGCCGTGCCGCCCGTGGAAACCAGGCGGTAACGCTTCTGGTCGGGCCCGATGATGTCGCCGCTAGCGTCTTCCACCAGGCTTTGCGTGCCGCTGCCCTCGATCGTGGTGGGCAACAGTGCATCGTTCAGCTTGCCGCTGGCCAGCAGTTGCTGCTTGAGCGCATCCGGCACCGAGTTGACGCCGTCGTAGGCAACTACCGTGGACACCAGCACCGGCCGCGGGGTTTCGTAGACCGTGACCGGTCCCGACTTGGTGGTGTTCTTGTCGGTCAGCCAGCCCAGCGGATCCCAATCGCCAAACAGGTTGAAGCGCTTGGTGGTGTAGACCGTGGTGGTAGTTTCGCCGGACGTCCAGCCCATCACCCAGACCATCATCTGGCCCGCCTGGGGCTTGTATGACAGGGTCAGGGTCTTGCCGTCTTGCAGCGTGCCAGCGGTGTTTTGCAGGCCAGTGGTGGTTTGCTGGCCGCTGCCGTTGTCGTACACCCAGATCCAGCTCAATGCCAACGGGTCCGCGGCATTGGGCGTGACCTGGACGAATTTGTTCCAGACCGTGTGCACGACCTGGTCGGTACCCTGCAATTCGTACAGGTCCTTCTGCCCGCGCGCCGTGTCGATGATTTCGATACGGCCCCGGCGGTAGGTGCTGACGTCGATGTCGTGCGTCACCAACGCAAAGGTGGTCTGGTTGTCGATATGGACCGATGCGTAGCCGTTGGCCACGATCAGGTTGCCGTTGCCCACCGACACGATCTGCCCCGTCAGCGAAATGCTGCCGCCCGCCAGGCGGATGGGGTCCAGGATGATGGTCTGCGTGGCGTAGTCAAAACGGCCCGTGATGGCGCCATAGCGGTTCAACGACCCGTCCGCGCTGAACGACACCCCGCTGACCGCGTAGCCGTTGCCGTCCTGCAGGGACTTGTCCTGGTCGCCGCGGAACGAGCTATCGATCTTGATATAGGCGTCCGTCAGGCCGCTCTGGATCTTGCCGTCGATGTTCAGCGTCAAAGCCGAAATGCTGATGGCGCCCAGCGCGAAGATGCGCGAATCCCGTGCCGCGGCGTTGCCGTTCAGATACTGCGAGAAAGCGCCCAGCTTGGTGTAGCCCCACTTCAACAGCACGTTTTGCATCGTGTCGTCGATGCCGGTGCTGGTGCCGCTGTTCTTCAAAGCATTGATCACGTTCTGCCACTTGTCGGCCAGGAACGTGGGGTCAGTGCCCGAGTTGTACCAGCCTTCGCTTTGCAGGCTGAAGTTGCCCTTGGCCACAATATCCAGGCTGACGGCCTGGATGGTGCCCGACACGTTGATGCTGCCCAGCGTGTTGATGACCGACACCATGCCCAGCGGGTTCACCACCGCGCCCAGCAGGCTCAGGTCCACCGGCGCGTTCTTCACCAGATCGGACAAGTCCGAGTCCAGCGCGCCGCCAAACGGATCGGCCGCCCAGGCGTTCTTTATCTGGCTGATGCGGACTTCGGCGGTATCGGAACCCGATGCGCCCTTGACGGACACGTCGTTGATATACAGATGACCCGTCTTGAACACCTTCAACTGGCCGTCGGAGCCCGGCCGGATGATGGTGCCGTCCATGACCACGGCGTCGTTCACGTTCATCAGCATCGGCGAATCGTTCACGATGTTGATTTGCGTGTTTGCCCGCGCATCGATGCCCGCGCGGTTCACGCCGCTGGTGTCCGTCGCGCTGACATACACCGACCCGCCCGAGGCGTACATGTCGGGGATGTCCAGGTAGAACGTGCTGAACGAATCCAGGTAGCGCACCTGGCCGTTGACTACCGTCGTCATCTGGATGCTTTGCAACTGCTGCTTCAGCGCCGCGATGTTCGCCTCGTAGCGCGCCACGGCCTGCGGGTCCGAGGCATGCTCGGCCTGCATCTGGGTGAGCGTGCGGATCTGCTCGCTGATGACGTTTTGCTGGCTGGCGTAGCGCAGCGTCGGCTGGTCGATATCCACCGTCTTCAGCACGAAGTACATCTTGCCGACGTTGCCGGCGGCGACCGAGCCGAAGTCCGAACCCAGCGCGTCATCCTTCTGCGCCTGGGACGGGTTGCTCAGGTACATCCAATAGCTGTTGTTGACGTAGTCTTCGGACGCCAGGTCCAGGTCGCGGCTGGTCGGGCTGTTGTAACGGTAGTAGTTGCCGTTGTGCTTGATGATCATCCCGGCCGTCACGTTGACCTTGATGTCGGCGGCGCCAAACGCCGTCAGCTCGTAGCGCACGTCGATATTGACGGTGCCCGCCGCGCCGTCGGTGCTGGTCTTGCCCGCGCCCAGCAGCTTTTCCAGGATGGCCTTGACCATCGAGGAGTTCGAATCAAAGCGCAACGGCGCGCCGGCCGAGGGCAGGCTCGCCCCAGACAGGCCCAGCTGCGCCAGCAATTCCGCCGGAATCACGAACAGGTTCGCCGCGTTGTTCACGCCTGCGATGATCTGCGTGGCCGCGCCCGTGGCAACCTTGCTGGACGTGTTGTCCACCACGCCGTCGGCCAGGTCGGCCGTGGGGTTCAGGTTCAGGCCGATCACCTGGACCGAACCGTTCACATGGGCCTGGTCCAGCGCCGACGGATTGGTTTCCAGGCGCACGTTGCGCTGCGCCTTCAGCAGAGAACCGCTGGAGGACACGCCGTCGATCAGCACGGTGTTGATCTGGCGCGCACGGGCACCGCTATCCACGTCAGGAATCTGGGCAATGCCCACCAGCGTGAACGACACATTGTCATTGGCCAGCAGGTAGCCGGTCGACAACGGGTCCGAGGCTTTGCCGCTGCCGGCCAGCGCCAGGATGCTATCGGCCTCGATCGACGAATTGTCGATCAGGATGGAGTTGCGCACCGTCAGGTCGTTGTTGCTGTCGGACTTGCTGAAGCTGGACACGGCCACCACCAGCAGGTCGCTGATGGTCGTGGTGACGCCGCGCGTGTTGGCCGCCATGACCACGTCGCCAAAGGCGTTGCGCAGGAACGCGCCGTCCACCTTGACCTGGGACAGCGCACCGTCCGTGCTGAGCTTATTGGTCGACAGCGTCACCGAGACCCCGGACACGCCGGTGATCTTGTTGCGCTGGGTGTAGATGATGTCGTTGGTCGTCACCAGGTCCAGCATGCCCGGCGTGTCGAAGTTGCCGCGGGCCTGCACGACGGTCATGCCTGCCGAGTCCAACGTGCTGTTGGCCTGGCGCGCACCGGTAATGGTGATCGTCGATTCCGGCTTGATCGTCACCGTGTGCTTGCTGACGTCAGCGCCCGCCACCTTGACCGAATAGCCGCTTAACGTGGACGTGCCGCGCACGGTGTTGTTGCTGCGGATGTCCAGCTTGTTGCCGGCGACTTGCGCGCCGCCGCTGATGTCGATGGCCGCCTTGCCGGCCAGTTCGACGTCGATCTTGCCCTGCCGCCCTGCCACCAGGGCGATCGTGCCGGCGTCCATCTTCACGTCGACCGATTGCACTTGGCCGGCCGTGATGCTCAGCAGCGTGCCGTCCACGCGGGCGTTGTTGCCAATCGCCACGCGGGTATCCAGGGTCGTCGTCAGCGAGGCGCTGTCGATCGACACCGTAACGCCGCCCACTTCCAGCGACCGCGCTTCGGCCAGCAGGCCGGCTTCGCCGTTGCGTTCCGTCGTGGCCGACGCGGTGATGCCGACAATGGCGCCCTGCACGGTCGCATTGTCCACCGAGGCCTTCAGCGAGCCGGCGAGGCGGGTTTCGGCGCTCATCACGCCCACGCCGATCACGCCGCCGGTAATCGCCTTGGAATAGGCCCGGCCGTAGTACGTACCCTGCGCGTTGATATTGACCATGCCCGGGGTCTGGCCCAGGCCGGGCGTCGTCACGGACACGCCTTGCAAGACCGCGCCGTTGCGGGCCTCGGCCAGCGTCGTCGTCGCGATGTCCACCAATGCCTTGTTCACATTGACGGCCAGCCCCGTCGTCGCGGCCACGCCGGCCGTCTGGGTCTGGCTGAAGTCTACGCTGACCAGCGCATTCATATCCACGACCGGCGCGCTGACGGTTGCACCGTCCACCGACGCCGTCGTCGTATCGCGCGCGATGTTCTCGGCGATGCCTACGCCGACCGCGGCGCCGACGAGGCCGACCGCCACGCTGACCTGGGTCAGGTCGATCTCGGCACGCACCTGGGTGTCGGCCTTGATCTCGACCTTGCCCAGCGCGCCCACCTTGCCCGACCCCAGGATCCTGGCGCTGACATTGTTGCGGGTGGTGTTGGTAACGCGCACCCCGGCGCCCGAGGCGGCGATTCCGCCGCCTACCGCCACCGACGCCGTCACGGCATCCAGGCCCTTGAAGTCGGTCTTTTCCACGGCCGACACGGACACGGCGTCATTGGCGCCCACGTCCTTGCCGCCAGCCGTGCTGATGTACGCGCTGACCTCGTTGGCCGCTACGCTGTCCACCAGCGTCACGGCCAAGGCCAGGTTCACGCCAGCACCCGGCACCGGCAGCGACGCCGCCACGGCCACGCCATAGGCGCCCGACTTCAGGATCGTGCTGGTGTCCTGCGCACGCACCGCGACCGAACCGGCCCCGCCGGTGATGCCGGCGGTGACTTCCGAGCCCTGGATGAAAGCGGACGTCGTCGTCGCAAAGCGGTTGGTAACCTGCACCCCCGACCCTGCGGCCGAACCGCCCATCCCCGCCACCGCCACGCTGCCGGCGAAGTTCACGCTGGTCAGTGTTTCGCTGGAGGTGGCCAGTACGTCGACGTTGCCCTTGGTGACCGTGATCGTGCTGTTGTCGATGTAGGCCTGCGCGCGGTTCGCGCGGCTTACGCCGTCGCCCGAATAGGCGCCGAACGTATTCTTGGCAATCGACACGCCGATGCTGGCGCCCACGCCCGCGCCGGTGGCACTGACGGAAACCGCGCCCGCCACGGCAGAGATCGTCGACGTGTTGTCCGCCTTGACCGATACGCCCGTGCCCGCCGTCAGGGTCGACCCACTGATATAGGCGCCCACGTCGTTGGCCACCGTTTGCGTGCTTTCGGCGCCCGAACCCGACACCGACACGCCCGCGAAGCCCGCGGCCACCGAGGCCGCGACCGACACACCGTCCAGCGTGGCCGTTTCCTTGGCCGACACGGCAACCCCGTCCGACACGTTCAGCGTGGAAGCCGACAGCCCGGACTGCACGCTCATCGCCGCCACGTTGCGCGCCACCGACGCGCCCACCGCCAGCGAACCGCCCTGCATGGCAAACGCCAGCGACGCGCCGATGGCCTTGGCCTCGAGCGTCGTGGTGTCTTCGGCCGCCACGGTCACCCGCGACATCTGCGCGCCCGTGCCGGCGGTCAGCGTCGAATTCGACACCGACGCCTCGACCGCCCCCAGCGCCTTGTTGCTGGCCAAGGCCACGCCAACCGACAGCGCCAGCCCTTGGGACGTGCCCGACAGGCTGGCGCCAGCGGCCGTCGCCTTCAACGTGGACGTATTGGTCGCCTTGACCGTCAGGCTGTCTGCCCCGCGCACGTTCGAATCAATCTGCGTCAGGCCGTTGACCTCGGCGCGCGTTACGCCGCGCGTGGTGTTCAAGGCCGACGATCCGGCGCCGGCCAGCGCCACGCCGTTGTAGGCAATGCCTACGGCGCCCGCCACCACCACCGTTTCCAGGGTCTGGACGGTATCGGCCGTGACGGTGATGGCGCCCAGGTTCGACACCTGGGTATTGCTGAGGCTGGCGCGTGCGCCGGCGGCCTGCGTGATTTCGTTTTCCGCCAACGATGCGCCGATGGCCAGCGAGCCGCCCGCGGCCGTGAAGGCCACGCTGGCGACCACTACCGTGGCCTTGATCGTGCCGCTCATGTCGGCATCGATCGTCAGCGTGTTGGCGCCGTTGCCGCTAATGCGCGACCCGTTCATCATCGCCACCGCGGACGAACTGATCACATTGCGCGCATCGGCGCCGCCGCCCGCCAGCGATATGCCGCCCAGGCCCACGCCCACGGCGACCGATGCCGCCACCGACACGGTATGGATGCTGGCTTTGCTATCGGCCTTGACCGTGATCGCCGGCGAACCGACGAAGTTCACGCCGTCAACCTTGGCCAGCGTGTCGTTGGCCACCTCGTTCTGAGCCAGCGACGCGGCGACCGACAGCGACGCCGTCGCGCCTAGCGACACGGCCACCGAAATTGCCACGGCCGCAATGGTGCTGTCGATACGCGACTGGTCGATCGCGGTGACGGCGACGCTGCTGGCGTTCCAGGCATTCGCCTGGTTCTGGTCGGTAATGCGAGCCGTAATAGCGGTCTTGATCTTGTTGACGGCCCGCGCGCCCGCGCCGGCCCCCGACACCGCCAGGCTGGCGCCGTCCACGATGGGCGGCGCATAGGCCACCGACACCGCGACCGCGCCCGCCACCACCACGGCGTCGATGCTTTGCTGCTGGTCGACGCTGCCGTCGGCCTTGAAGGTGGCGTTGCTGGCGTTGACACGCACCGCGCCCGCCGTCACCGTGCTGCCGTCGATGCCGGCCACGATTTCATTGACCGGACGGCCCGCGCCCAGCGCCACCACCTGCCCGGCGCTGTTGACGTCGTAGCCGATGACGTTCTCGGCCATGGCCACGCCCACAGAGGCAGACGCCGCCGCGTAGTGGCTGACCGACACCGAGGCCGACATGCCCAGCACCACCGCGTTGATCTGCGACAGGCCCAGCGCCAACACGTCCAGCGCGCCGAGCGTGTTGCCCGCGCCCGACGTGTCGATGACCGCATCCGACACCACCGCCTGCACACTGGCGGAAATGACGTTGCGCGCCAGCGCCCCGCCGCCACCGATGGCGGCATTGGCACTGTCGCCCACCGACACCGCAACGGACGCGCCCAGCACCACCGACGTGATGTCGGCCTGCTGCGTGGCGCTGACCGTCAGCGCCGCGCCGCCCGTTTCGATGCGGCCGCCCTGAATCTGGGCGTGCACCGTGTTGAACACCTTGTTGACCGCCACGCTCGTGCCCACCGCAATGGCCACGCCCGCGCTGCCGGCCTGCACGCTGACCGCGCCGCCCACGGCGACGGCGGTGATGGCCGCCGTGTCGCTGGCCGACACCGTCACGCCCTGGCTGCCGGCGCGCGTGCGGATCACGGAATTATCCACCAGCGCCTTGACGACGGTGGTGATGTCACTGATGGCCACCGACACGCCCACGGACGCGCCCGCGCCCATGCCGCCTGCCGACACCGCCACGGCCAGCGCGCCCGCCACGGTGACGATGCTGCCGGTGTTCTCGGCGTTAACGTGCACGTCGCCGTCGATCGTGCCGTTGTTCTTCGGGTCCACATTGCGCAGCGTGGCCTCGACCGAACCGCCAATGGTGTTGCCGCTGCCCGCGCCTGCACCGGCGCCCGCAAAGCCCTGCCCCACCGCCACGGCCGCCGCCACGCCAATCGACGTGGACACGATGCGCGACCCATTGATCGCGTCCACCGCGATGCCGTTGGCCGAGCCGATCTGCGTGCGCGCATTCGCGTCGCTGACCGAGCTGCCGTCGATATAAGCCAGCGTGTGGTTCCTGACCGTGTTGTCGGTGGCCGATACGCCGGCCGCGATGCCCGCGCCGCTGCCCGGCGACACCGCCACGCCCAAACCGCCCGCCACCGCCAGCACATAGCCGTCGTCGCGCGCCTGCACGGCCACGCCCGGCGCGCCGCCCGAGGACAGGGCCTCGACCAGACGCGCGTTGCGAATGCCGGCTTCGTTCTTGCTGTTGACGCGGTTGACCGACACGGCCCCGCCCACCGACACCGCCGCCGTGCCCACGGCCACGCTGCCCGCCACGGTCACGTTATGAATCTGGCCCGTGAACAGCGAGGCCACCTGCACATGCGCGCCGCGCACGGCGCCCTGCGTGTCACGAATCAAGGCCGACACCGAGTGCTCGCGCGCATTGCCCGCGGGCGCGCCGCCCAGGTAGTTGTAGGACAGGCTGGCGCCCACCGCCACGCTGGCGCCTTGCGAGCCCAGGCCCAGCGCCACTGCGCCGGCCAGGCTGTTGATGGTGGATTCGTCAGAGGCCTGCACGACGATGTCGCCGTCCGCCACCACGTCCTGGCCGCTGACCGTGTCGCCGATCTCGGCGGTGATGGTGTTGGCGATCCAGTTCAGCACCGCCGACCCGCCAAAGCCCACGTTGGCGCCCGAGCCGCCGGCCGCCACCGCGCCGCTGACCGCCATGGCGGAAATCTGCGCATTCAGTCCCGGTGACAAATCATCGGGCTTGGCAAACGTGGACAGCACCACGATGTCGCCCGCCGCCGACAAGGACGAGCGCACCGCGCCCGCGTACACCGTGTCGAAAATCTGGTTGACGGCAAAGGCCATGCCGGCCGCCACGCGGCCGCCCACGGAGACGGACACATTGCCCGCCAGTGCCGCAATGCTGGCCATGTCGCGCGCGGCGATTCGGATATCGCCCGCCGTCGCCGTCACGGACGCATCGCGGATCTGCGCATGCACCGTGTTCTGGATCGTGTTGACCGCCACCGAGCCGCTCACGGCCACGCCCGCGCCGCCCGCCAGGCCCACCGATACGTTGTAGATGCTGGCGCGTTCTTCCGCGCGCACCTGCACGGACTCGGCCGTGACCGTGGCCCCTGCGATGGCGGCGCGCACATCATTGCGCATGTCCGCCACGCTGACCGATGCGCCAATCGCCGCCGACGCACCTTGCGTCAGCGAAATGCCCAGCGCGCCCGTGGCCGTGACGATGCGGCTGGCGTCCTGCGCCGATACCGACACCGCGCCGGCCTCGGCCAGCACCTTGGTGCCCGCCGCCGCGCCCGTGTTGTCGATGATGGCGGACACATCCGCCCGCGACAGGTTCACGCCGATGGCGCCCGCGCCGCCCAGGGACTTGCCCCCGGCGCCGGCCACCGTGATGCTCAGCATGCTGTTGGTCAGGCCATGGCCTTGCGTCAGCGAACCGATGTCCAGCGCAATCAGACCACCCGAGGTGATGCGGTCCACGGCCTTCTGCAAGCTGATGCCACCCGTGCCCGTCACGGCGCCCAACTGCATGGCGATGCCATCGCGTGCATTGTCCAGCGACGTCGCCAATTGATAGCGGAACGCGCCGCCTTGCGACGCGTTGATGACGTAGTAGCGCTGACCATCGACCAGACCCGCAATCTCCGTGCCCTGGCTGCGGTAGATCACGGTGTCGCCCGTGGCCAGACCCGCGTCGGTGGCAAAGGTAAAGCTGTTCTCGCCCGCCACCTGCGACTTGCCGCTGCTGGCTGACAGCGTGGCGTCCGTCGGCGTGCCCTGCGTGATGCTGGTGTTTTCGGTGCCGTCGCTGCCGGTGGTGGTCGTCGTCTGCGAGGTCTGGCGTTGCAGCTCGACCTGCGTAAACGCGATCATCGCGTCCGGGTTGACGGTCATCGGCTGGTTCTGCGCGTCCAGCAGCTTGTTGCCCGCCGCATCCGTCAGGAAGTAGTCATAGCGCTTGGTGCCGGCATTGAATTCCGCCACATAACCCAGCGCCGCCAGCGTGACGGCGGCGCCGTTCACGTCTTTGAAGCGCAGCGTGGTGCTGTCCACGACCTCAACCACGTATACGTGATCGTCCGTCAGGCCCGTCAGCACGCCGTTGGCGGCCACGCTGACGACCACCTTGTCGCCGGTCGCCAGGCCATGCGCCTTGGGCAGCGTCAGGCTGCCATCGGCGTTCAGCACCGCGCCCGCGGGGTTGTTGACGCTGAAGCGTTGCGGGGCCGCGCTGACCGATGCGCCGCTGAAATCCACCAGGTTGCCCTGGCCGTCACGCAGCTGGAACGAGGTCTGGTCGGCACTGAGGTTGACCACGTAATACGTCACGCCCACCTTCAGCACATCCTTGCCCTGCGCAAGAATGCGGTTGGCCAGCACGTCGTCGATCTGGCCATTGCTGCCCACCGAACCGCTGTACACGATGGCCGAGCCTTCCTGCACGCCGGCAAACGGCGTGCTCAAGGTCAGCGTGTTGGTGGCCGGATTCAGCGTCACGCCCGCGTCCACACCGTGGAATGGCTGAAGATTGACGCTGGTGGAATTCTGCATGCGCACATGGGCAAAGCCCACGGCGGCAAGATTGCTCACGCTGCTGAATTGCAGCGCCTTGCCGCGCAGCGCGTCTTCCTGCGTGTCGGCCAGCTGGATCACGGCCTCGCCATTGGCGGCCTCGCGGCGGATCACGTAGTACACGCGGTCGTTGCGCAGGCTGGAGCCATCGGCCAGCTTGATGTTGGACGCGCCCGCGCTCACGTAAACGCCGTCGCCCGTCTGCCAGCCCGAGAACTCGCCGCCCGTCGTACCGCCCTGCCCCGGCATGCCGCCGTTGCCGCTGTTGTCGGCCGTACCGTTGATGACGGCCGCCGCGTTGCCGGTGAAGGTCAGCGTGCTGCCGCCCTGGTCCACCTTGATGTCGCTGCCGCCCACCGACAGCTGGTCGCCGCCGTTCAGCTGCGCGTTGCCGCCCGCCGCCATCGGGTCCACCAGGCCAGCGAACACGTTGACGTTGCCGGCCGCCGCGTGCACATCGCTGCGCTGGATGGCCGCCGTCACCTTCGGATTGGCCGTCGTTCCGGCATTGTCGGCCACGCCCGCCGTCGTGACCGCCGCGCCGGAATCGGCCAGCGTCCCGTTGTTGAAGCTGAGCAGGTTGCGGTCAAAGGCGGTGTTTCCGCCCATGATGTTGACCGCCACGGCCAGGCCCACCGCCGCGCCCTGCGTGGCGATGGAACCGGCCACGGTGATGGCGTACAGCGCGGATGCGTCCGACGCGTTCACCCGCACGGCATCGCCCGAGAAGCCCGCGAGGCTGCCTGCCTTGATAGTGCTGTTGCTGATGCGCGCTTCGGTTGCGCCGCGCATCATGTTGACGTTGACCGCGCCGGCCAACGCGAAATTCTTCGACAAGGCGCCTGCCGCGCCCACCGACACCAGCAACGGCGACGAATGTGCCGACACGTCCACCTGGCCGCTGACGTCCACGTCGGCGTTGTCGATCAGCGCGCTGGTGCGCGAGCTCATCTCGTTGACGCTGACCGATGCGCCCACGGCCACCGAGCCGCCGGCGGCCACCGCCACGCCGCCGGTCACGGCGACGAGCGTATTGTTCTCGGTCGCCTTCACCGTCAGCGCCGTGGCGTTGATGGTGCTGCGCGCCGCCACCGCGCCATTGCCGGCGTAGCTGGGCAGCACATAGGCCGCCACGGCCGAGCTGACCCGGTTGACCTGCACCGAGCCCGCGGCCGCGAACTTGGCCTGGCCCATGCCCACGCCCACGCCGACCGCGCCACCGCCCAGTGACGAGGTGTCTTCAGCGCTGATGTTCACCGCGCCGTGGCCCTTGGTATCCACGGTCGAACCCTGGATGCCGGCCATGACCGCGTTGCCGATTTCGTTGTAGCTGACGGCGATGCCCACGCCCGCCTTCTTGCCCGCGCCGGCCGCGCCGGTAATGGCGACCAGCGTGGTCTTGTCCGACGCACTGACGTTCAAGTCGTGGTTGCCGGTGGCCGCGCCGCTGTGCGTGACCTTGCTGTTGATCAGATAGCTTTCAATGCGGTTGGACACCACGTTGACGGCCACCGAGCCGCCCACGCCCGCGCCATCGCGCGCCATGCCGAACGCGCCGGCAAAGCCCACGACCACCTGGGTGGATTCCGCCGACACGTCCACGCGGCCCGTGTACAGCAGGTCGGTCACCTGGCGGATGCCCGCCTCGACGTTGCTGGTGCTGACGTTGACGGCAATCGCCGCGCCCACGCCCGCCTTGCCGTCCGAGCTGGCGGCCGCGCCTGCCACGGTGGCCAGCACGCTCAGGTCGCGCGCCTGGATGGTGATGTCGCGCGCCGACACCTTGGCCGCGTTGCTCAGCACCGCGATGTTGGCGTAGTCCGCCACGCCCACGGCGGCGGAACCCGCCACCGCCACGCCCTTCTGCCCCTTGGCCCCGGCCATGCCGGCGGCAATCGTCACCGCGACGCCGGTCCGGCGAGCCGCCAGCGCCAGGTTGGCGGTAACGGCCAGTTCGCCCACCGCCATCACCTCGGCGCGGGCTTCGCCGCCCAGCATGTTCATGCTGTAGGCGCCGGCCACGCCCACGTTGGACTTGGCCGTGTCCGACTGCGCCAACGCCGCCGAACCCGACAGCGCCAGCGCGTGGGTGTTGTTCAACGCGGTAATCGACGCGTCACCGCCAATCTTGATGACCATGCCCGCCGCGTTGACATAGGCCTGGGCAAAGTCGCTGACCATGTTGACAGCCACCGCGCCCGAAATCGCCACGCCTGCCTTCGACGGCTGGCTGCTGGCGGCCGAGCCGCCTGCGCCGGATGCCGGCGCGCCCGCGTCCTGCGTCAGCTGGCCCACCTGGCCGCTGACCGAGTCCAGCACGCTGCTGACATCCGTGCTGGGCAAGGTCGGGGTGCTGGTGCCGGGAGTTGCATTGCCCTGGCTGCCCGGCAGCTTGATGGCCGACGTATCGGTGCCGGTGCCGCCTGCGCCGCCCGAGCCGCCCGCCCCCGCGCCCGTGCCGCCGCCCGCGCCCGCCACCGGGCTGGACACGCGCGAACCGGCCACGGCGAAGTTGCCGACAAAGCCCTTGTTTTCCGCCCGCACCGACAGCGAGGCCGCCGAGAACGTGCCGGCCGCCAAGGCCGTGGGCGCGCCATCGGACACGCGCAAGGTGTCGCCGATCAGCGCCTGCGTCCAGCGGTTGACGTCGTTGATGGACACGCTCATGCCCACGCCCGCCGCCTGCGAACTGGCGGCGGCGCCGGCAATCGTGCCGACCCAGGTAGCGTCGGTGGCCTGGATGGCCGCCGCGCCGCTGGCGTTCACCGTTGCGGCGCGGCCCACTTGGGCCAGCGTCGTCGCGCTGGTGGAGTTCACCAGCACCACGCCATTGAGCGCCAGCGTCTTGGCCTGGCCGCCCGAGGCGCCCAGCGTGACCGAGATCAGTTCATTGTCGGCATTGACCGTGAGCTTGCCGGTGTTGATCACCGCCGTGTCGCTGACGACCGCGCGCGTGTCGTGCTTGGCCGCGTTCACATACACCGACACGCCAATGGCCGAGCCTTCCTTCGAGCTGCTGCCGTAATCGAAGCCCTGGTACTTCGGGGTCAGGAAACCCTTCGTCAAATCCTTGCCATAGCTCAGGCGGCTTTGGCCGTCGGCCTTGGCGTCGGCCTTCTTCAGCGACTTCTCGCCGCCGATCGACACCGACGGCAGGATGATGTTGCCGACCAGATTCAAGCGCTGCGAGGAATTTTTGGCGTCAACGGTGACGTCGCCGGCGGCGGCGCCAGCAATGCGGGTATCGATCGCGCCCGCCACATTGGCCTGCGTCTTGGTGTCTTGCACCAATACGGTGAAGGCTCCCGACAGGGCCAGCTTCTTGCTCTTGGCCGTGGCGCTGGCCCAGGTGCTGAAGCTGGACGAGATGCCGCCCGTGCTGGTCAGCGTGGCCTGCAGATTATTCAGGAAGCTCTTGGCGGCGTCGCTCGCCACCGTCATCTTGGCCGAGGTGCCATCTGCCGCGTTCCACTTGCCCTGGATGCCATCGAAGGGCGCATACAGATTCACCAACCACAGCTTGTTCGGGTCGATCTGGTTCAGAGTGCTGGCCGTTACGGCCACGTCGCCGCCCGTGGTGCTGATGCTGGCGTTCTTGGAAAGGCTGGCCTGCGTCTTGACGTCTTCAATGCCGATGACCACCGCGGCCGCCGCGCCAAAGTCCGACCCGTCCGGCCCCGTCGCGCGTTCCGGCTGGTTGGTCGTCAGGTCGTTTTTCTTTTTCAGAAACGCCTGCTTGTCGGCGATGGCCTGATCGTCCACCCCGCTCATCACCGTCAGCTTTGTGTTGTATTGCGTGACGGCATTCACCGTGACGTCACCGCCCGCCGTGTTGACCGTGGCGCCGTTCACGCCGTTTCCGATGCGCGCCGTGGTCGTGATGTTGCTCATCGACATGCCCAGCGCCGCGCCCACCTGGAACTCGGTGGACGGGTTGTCGATTTCCTTCTGGATGTCCTCGTCGTACTTGGCGCGGTCCTCGAAATCCTTCTCCTGCTTGATTTCCTTGACCTTGTCGCCGAACTTGCCACCCCGGCTATCCGACACCAGCCCGCTGAAGAAGCTCTTCACGTACTGCGCGCCGGTGCCCAGGCCGCTCAAGGCGCCGCCCACCACCGGCGTCACCGTCTTGGAAATGGCCGCGCTCTTGGCCTCCGTTTGCGCCGACGACAGATAATCGCTGCCGGTCGCGGCGCGCCCGCCCAGAATCGTCTTGACCGAAATCGCGCTGCCCTTGTCCAGCGCCTTGGCCTCGACCGTGACCTTGCCCGCGTTGCGCGTCACCACCGTGCCGTCCATGAAGGCTTCGGTTTTGAGCTGGTTGTAGGCAAAGCCCACCGCCACGCCGACCTTGGCCACGCTGGCCTTGTACTTGCCGGCTTCCTTGGACGGATCGATCTTTCCATCCGCGCCCGTCACCGGCTTGGTGTCGTCGCTTTCGGCCATCGCGCCCTTGGCGGTGATCGAAATCGTGCTCTTGTGATTGGTGATGGCCTGGATGGTGACGTCGCCGCCCACATTGCTGACCGTGCCCGTTGTCGGGTCGGCCGTGTGTTGCAGGCCCGTTTCCAGACGCGCGCCGGTGCCGATGTGCACCGTGGATTCGCTCAGCACCACCGCCACGCCCACGCCGATCACGGCGGGCACTGCGCCCAGCTGGCCCGGCAGCAGGGTCACGGAGATATCGTTTGTGACCTCGGACTTGATGGTGATGGCCTTGGAGGCGATCACCGTGCCTTGCACGTCGATGTGCGAGTAATTCTGCAACACGCCCACGCCGATGCTGGCCACCTTGGACACCAAGGGGCTCAGCGCCACCGTGGCCGACGAGGTCGACGTGATGGTGACGTCGCTGTTGGACACCAGCCGCGCCTGCGCGCCCACATTGATGGACGACTTGTAGGTGATGCCCGCCCACGACGCCATGGCGCTGGCGCCGTCCAGGAACTTCATCAGCGCATCAAACGCGGAATTCACCCCGCCCGCCAGCGTGCCCAGCACACCGCTCTGGTTCGCGGCGTTCTTGATCAGCGGGTCCAGATCGTAGTCCTTGCTGTCGATCTTGGTCGTCAGGCTGACGCCCGCGCCCGACGCATTCTGCGCCCACAAAGTGGCGTTATTGATCGTGATGCTGGTTTCCAGCGTGTAGATCTGGGCAAAGCCGCTGCGCCACGGGCGGTAGCGTTGCGCCGCCAGTTCGACGGCGCCCGCCGCCAGCACGATATTCGCGCCAGTCGTGGCGCCGACCGTGATCTTCTCGCCTTCCAACCGCAAGGTATGGGCAGCGTCCAGCGTGATGTCCGTGTTTACCGAGAACGATTGGCCGCGGATGATGACGTTGCGGCCGGTCACGGCAAGCGCCGTGTCCACCGTACCATTGCCGATGTCCAGCACGTAGTCGAGCTTGTCGGTGTTGGCGCCCAGCGTCACGCCGAGGATGGTGCCGGTCGCCGAGATCAGGGTCGACAAGGCCGTGCCCGCGCCCAGCGCCATCACTTGCAGGCTGTTGCCCGACCCCGCGTTCGACGCCAGCGACACCGTGACAGTGCCGTTCGCGGTGTCGGCTGGCTGCGTCACCACGAAGGACACGTTGTTCGTGTTGCCCTTCAGCGTGTCATAGCCGCCGCTGGTGGCCAGCGTGACCGGCGCGCTCCAGGCAGAGGCGTCCAGCGTGGTCGCGCCGGTGGTGTTGGTGGCGATGACGGTGGCGTCGGTGAACGCGTTGCCGCCGTAGTTGACGACATTCGTGCTCGTCCCGGCATTGACGTAATGCACGTTGGGACCCGTCAACACGGCGCCGACGCTGGTATTGACCACCAGGTGATTGCCAGTGGCCGTCGCCAGCGTGACGATGTTGTTGCCGGCTCCGGTATTGTTCGCCGACTGGCCGTAATTGACGACAAAGGTGTTGTCGCCACCGCCCGAACGGATGGTGGAATTCGTGCCCGCCAGCACAAACTGCGTCTGATGGCCGATGGCCAGCGCCGCGCCCGTCAGCACGCCCGCGCCGGTCGAGCTGGTTTGCACCTGGCCCGCCACGATCAGGCCCAGCTTGTAGGCCGCGTCCGACAGGCTGACGGTGGAGTTCGACACCGTGCCGTCCGCGTTCAGCGCCGCCTGCATGCCGGGCGCCAACGTGAACACGCCCGAGAAGCCCGCCGCGATGGCGTCCTGGCTGTAGGCGATCTGCAAGCGGCCCTGCGCGTCCAGGCTGGCCGTGAGCGCGTACAGGTAGTCCCACTCGGTCGTGGTGTCGGAGGCCGGAATCAGCTTGCCCGCGTTCGGGCCGCTGACGGCCACGCGCAACGGCTCACCGGCCGCGTTCACCATGATGCCGGCGCCGATGGCGTCCAGCAGGTCTTGCACCGTGCGCACGCCTTCCAGGCCGACATCGACCCGGGCGTTGGCATGGTTGGGAAACAGGAAGGCCAGCGCCGGGCCTTCGGCCGGCGTGTAGCCCGAGGTCAGGTCCGACAGATAGGTCTGCGTCGTCACGCCCGTGAACGCGGAGGTGTCCACCGTGTTGGCGCTGCCGCCCTGCACCACGAAGCGGAAGTCATTCACGTTCGTGAAGGCGCTGTTGATGGCGCCGCCGCCCGTGCCGATCGTGAGCTGGGTATTGTTCAGCGCCACGTTCTTGCCGCCCGTGGACAGCTCGATGGTGTTGATGCCGGCCGACCCGATCACCTGCGTGGCGTAGGCGTTGCTGATGATGAAGGTGTTGGCCAGGCCCGCCGAGCCATCCAGCACGGCCGCGCCCGCAAAGCGCGACGTGTCGATCCAGTTGCCGTATTCGCCGCTGATGACGCGCGCGCTGGTGATGTTGGCATAGGTAGACGCGGTGGCCTGCGTTTCGCCCGCCGCGCGCTTGATCCAGTTGGTGCCGCCGTTCTGCTCGAACGACACATAGCCCACGCCGCCGGTCGCGGCAATCTGCGCTTCATAGCCCGCGCCGTCGATGCCCGTCAGGCCGTCGGCGGCCACCACCAGTTCGGTGGTGGCGTGGGCGCCCGTGCCGCCGGTGATGGCATAGCGCCCGCCCAGCAGCATGATCTGGTGCTTGGTGTTAGCGCCGGAACCCGACTTGATGACGCCGCCAATCATCAGACCGCTGACCAACACCGTGTTGCCCGAAAAGGCGGATGCGTCGATCAACGTGGAACCCAGGCCGCCGTTCAGGCGCGCATCGCTGAAGGTCCCATACAGGGTGTTCACCAGGGTCGGATTCGCCACGCCCGTCGCAAGCGGTGTGCCGTCGGTGGCATACACCCCGGTCAACTGGGCGTTGGTCAGCGTGAAATTCCATTCCCCGTTTTCGCTGACCGTATTGCTCAGCGACCCGGCCTGCGCCCACAGGTCGTTCGCCCCTTGGTAACCGGTAAATGTGTTGTTGCCCAGCCCTCCCTTGAGGACGTTGGCGCCTGCGCTGCCGATCAGCGTCAGGTCACCGCGATAGTTCGTGCCGTCCAGCGTAACGACGGTACCCGCGTGATTGGTCGTGCCTGCCGCCGCAGCGGCATCGATGGTGCGATAGTCCTGCAAGGTCACGGCGTTCACGCCGCGCAGGGTCACCGTCGTAGCGGTGCCCGCGCCAACAGGCGTGTTCGTCAACGTGGCCGAGGTCTTGTCGCCGCTGAGCGTGGCATTGCTGTCCACGCCCGCGATGTATTCCGTTGCGCCGCCGGTGGCCAGGTTGCCGATCACCAGATCGTTGCCACCGCCGCCGCTGATGCGGTTCTGCCCGCGGCTGTTGGCCACGGTGATGATGTTGTCGCCCAGGCTGCCGACGATGTCGTTGCCATAATTGCCGCCCGCGCCGATGACGTTGCTGATGTTCAGCACGCCCGCCAGGCCGCTGGCGTCGTAAAGCCCGGTGTTGCCGTCCTGGAAGTTCAGGTTGACGGTGACGTTGTCTTCATAGGCCGAGTAATCCAGCGTAGTCTTGCCGGCCACGCCGAAGAACATCTGGACGTCAAGATTGCTGACCAGCGCGGTCGCCAGGCTATTGATGCTGCCGTCGGCCGCCAACCCGGCGCCCAGGAATACGCTGACGCCGCCCCCCGTCTGCACACGGGCCGTGATGTCGGCGCCAAATTGGGAAAGGTCCAGGGTGTTGCCGCTTTGGCCAGCCTGCTGGGTCAGGGTAAAACCGATGGTGCCGCCTGCGACGATGTAGGTGTTGCCGCCGCCGCTACCCGTAATGATGTCTTGCGCGTTGTTGATCGTGACGGTGGTGTCGCCCACCACGGTGATCTTGTTGCCGCCCTGCGTGGAACCCTTGACGCCGCTGATCGCTCGCACATAGCCGAATCCGGTCGGCGGCGGCGGCGGAACGTCTTCGCCATTGGCGTCTTCCGTGGGGCCGGAAAGGTCGACCGTGACGCCGGTGGCATAGCCGCTGTAATCCAGGAGGGTCTTGCCATCCAGCGCTGTGCCGATCAGGTTGAAGGTCTTGTCCCCGATCTTCAGGCTTTGCGTGCCATCGGCGGACTTGAACACCACGTTGACGACGTGCTGGGTCCAGTTGTTGCCCGCATCCACCGTCGAATAGGTGATCTGGTAGGCGTCGTTGTTGCTGATGATGGCGGTGACGTTGCCCTTGATGCCCGAGAAATCCAGCGTGTTGTTGCTGTTGTCGTCGTCTTCGTTGCGCACCCAGACGCCGTTCTCAAGCTTCATGCCCTGGCGCACTTCGATCGTCGTGACGGCCGAGGTCGAATTGTTGTCGAACACGAACGTGTTGTCGCTGCCGTAGCCGATCAGGTGGTCATTGACCGCCACCCCCTGCAGCGTGGAACCGCCGCTCTGCAGGCCCGTGGCGCTGGCCATCACCCCGTTCCAGTTGGCGACCGTCACCGTGTTGGTGTCGATCACGCCATTGCGGTAGTCCAGCACCCAGTCGCCACCCAGCGCGGCGCTGCCCACCGTGTGGGTCGCCGCCGCGACATCGGCGCGCGTGATGGCCGACATGCTGTCCACGAAGGCCACGCCCGCGCGACCGGCCGCCACGTTGCAGCCGTACAGCAGGATGTCGCCGTCCTCCGACAAGGCATCGCCCCAGGCACGCAATTGCTCCTTGTACGTGTCCAGCTGGCCCTCGCCCAGCGTGGCCGTGCCCAGTGTCAGCGAGCCCACGCTGCCGTGGCTCATGATCTGCACCGCCGCCAGGTCTTTGTGCTGGGCCAGGATCTGCGTGATCTGGTCCACGCCGTCATAGCGTCCGTCCAGCACGATGATCTCGGTGTCATGGCTACGCAGCACCTGCACTTGCGGCCCCTCGCCCGTGGGCTTGACCAGGCCATCCAGGCCTTCGGTCTTGCCGCTGATCAGGCCGTACAGGCCTTGCACGATCTGCTCGGCGTTGTCGACGGCCGGGTCCACGAAGATGATCTGGCGCACCGGCGTCTGTTCGGACTGCGTGGTGTAGCCGGGAATGTTCGCGGCCGCTGCGGACGGTTTGGCCTGGCTGGCTTCCTGCCCGGGCAACCACGCTTTGGCGTCGCCCTGGCGCGTGGCGTTGGCCTTGGCGTATTGGTCCAGCGTCAGCATTTCGCTGTGCTGGGTAGCGGCCTTGAAGGCGGCGCGTTCCACCAGATAGGGGTGGGTGCCCGGCGCGGTGGGCGTCTTGCCCTGGGCGCCGGCAGCGGCAGCGCCGGGATTGGCCGGCGCCACGATGGGGGCCTGGTCGCTGGCGGGCGGCGGCGGCGGAACCAGCAGCTCGGCCGACATGAGATAACGGCGCTCCAGCGCCTCGAAGAGGGGCCGCCTGCGGAACAAGGATTGCTGCACCTCGCGGGAGGAACGGCCGGTCCAGAGTTTGCGCGCCAGTTTCTTCATGCTCATATCGTCGCTCGACACTTGTTTGGCGGGCGCCTGAAACGCCCTGAATTAAACGATTCGGAGCCATCCGGTAACCCCCCCGGATGGCCCTGCTTTTGCGTGGCCTTGCTCTCGCGTTCCTTGCCAGGGCGAGCGAACTGCCGCGCGCCCCTTGCCGCTCTACCGCTACAGCGCTACAGCATCTGCTGGCTGATCGCCGCGATATCCGCCGCGCTCAGCGTGCCGGCGGCCTGCTTCAGCTTCAGCCCGTCCAGCACAAAGTTGTATCCGGCTTCAGCCTGCTGACGCTTCGCGTTGTACAGATTGCGCGTGGCATCCAGCACGCTGACGATGTCGTTCAGCCCAGCCTGAAAGCCTTCTTCCTTCAGCTTCAACGCCAATTCAAAGGATTCCACCGAGCTGTTCAGCGCCTTGATCCGGTCGATGCCGATCACGATGTTCTGGAACGACGAGAACAGCTGGCGCTGCACCTTGCGGCGCGTCAGGCTCAGGTCGGACGAGGCCGCGCTCAGGCGGCTGGCCGCCGCATGGCTCATGCCGTACGTGTAGCCGCTCTGGAAGATCGGCACGGACAGGTTCACGGTAAAGCGCGTGTCGGCCACCGTGCTGCCGCCGCCGAACAGGCTGCCGCCGGTTTCGTTGCGGCCGGTGGAGGCGCGCAGGTTCACGCTGGGGTAGTAGCCGGCCTTTTGCACCGACACTTCCTTCTCGGCCACCGCCACGCCGGCCGAGGCCGCGCGGATCGACCAGTTCTGGTCCAGCGCCGTGCGCAACCAGGCTTGGGGGTCGTTGGGCACGGGCAGCGTCATCGGCAGGTCTTTGCGCACCGGGCGCAGCTTCAGATTGCCGTAGCCGACGATTTCCTGGACGGCTTGCTGCTTGTCCAGGTAATCGTTCCTGGCCAGCAAGGTGTTGGCGTCCTGGATGTCCAGGCGGGCCTGCACTTCGCTCAGGCCCACGCGGGTTTCCTGGCCGCTGTGATAGCGCGCCTGGACCAATTCCTTCTGCTTCTGGGTCGTGCGGCGCTCGGCCTCGGTCAGTTCGATCTGATCCTGGGCGGCCAGCACGCTCAGATAAGCGGTGGCGGTGCGCAGCATCAGGTCCTGCTGCGCATAGGCGTAGCTGGCCACTTCCTTGCGCTCGGCATCCTGCGACTGGCGCCACTTGTGATAGGCGCCCAGTTCGAAGATGGGCTGGTTCAGGGTCAGCGCCCAGCCGTTTTCGGCCCAGCTCGCGCGGCCTGTCTGATAGACGGCGTTTTCGCTGTCGACCACGTTCTGGCGAACGCGGCTGCGGTTGACCTCGCCGCTGACGCTGGGCAACAGGCCCGCGCGCGCGGACATCACGCCATAGCCCACCGCCTGCAGTTCCTGATAAGCGCCTTGCAGTTGCGGATCGTTCTGCAGCGCCATCATGTAGACCTGGTCCAGCGTCATCGGGTCGGTCTGGTCGGGCAACTGCGCGCCGTTATACGCCGGCATGTTCTCCGCCAGGTAGGACGCAGGCGCGGGCAGCACGGTGTTCTCGTCGAAACGCGGCGCGGGCGTGGGCGGCACTTCGTCCATCTGCGCGCTGGGGGTGGCCTTGCCGAAGCCGGAATCTTCCTGCGGCGTATGCTGCCCGATCTTGAGCGATCCGCTTTCCGTCTGCACGCCCGAGGACGCGGCGCCGGTAGAGGCAGGCGCCACAGCGGCGGGCGCCACAGCGGCGGGCGCCACAGCGGCGGGCGCCGAAGCGGCTCGGTCTTGCGACGCGCAACCCGCCACGCTCAGCGCGGCCAGCGCGGCTACCGCCAACAGGCCCTTGCGCGCATGCGCCGGGCGGAAGAGAAGCTTGTCGTTGTCAGTCATAGTAGACAGTCAGAAACTCGTGTCCGTCCCGCGCGGCGCCGGCAGCCAGGCTATAGAGGCTGCGCGGTTCGTCGGGCAAAAGAAAACCCAGGACCTCGCTTTCAGCCAAAGCCAGGCTGGCGGCCAGTCGCAAGAGATCGGGGATGAAGGCCCGCAGGGGCAGATCCGCCCCACGGAAGGTGAGCGTGAACGAATCGCGCCGGGTGTCGGCCTCGTCCACTTCCAGAAACATGAAACCCGCCGGATCGGCCTGGGCAGAGGCCTGTGCCACGATGCCCTGCGCCACCTGCCGCAGCACCGGATTGGCAAGCTTGGCCAAGTACGGCGCCAGATGGGCGTCGAACGCCGCACGGTCTTCCAGATACCGCATCCGGTAGGCGGTCACGGCGGCTTCGCGCTGCGTGGCCGGATGCCATTTGTACCCGCAGCCCAGCGGCAGAACGCCGTGCTGGCGCAACGCGTCGGGCGTCGGCATGAATTCCAGATACACGCGGTAGGTGCCGGCCGCGCCGTCGGGCTCGTAGGCGAAGAACATGGCGCGTGCGTGCTCCATGTCTTGCACCACGCGCATCCACAGCGACTGCGGGATGGCCAGCGCCTGCGAGAGCGTAGCCAGGTCCAGCTGATGCCAGTGTTCACGCTGGATGCCCAGCATGAAACGGTTGCCGACCAGGCCGGTGGCCGAAAACTTCATCGACCACTCGACCCCGTCGATCTGCCTGCCCTTAAATACGGACAGCAGGCGGTCCGCCCAGATCCGGGGTTCCCCGTGCAGCGTGTGCAGGGGGATATGGATCTCGGGCTCGGCGTCAGCCTGGCTCGAGGCCGCACCGATCGCGGGAGTCAAGGAGGCGGTCAGCATCGCCCTGACGGCGGATCAGGCCGCGGACTCGACAGGCGCGGCGTCGGTGCTGGACGCCACGTCCTTTTGCTGCTGCGCCTTCACCCGGCGCTGCTCATCCAGCTGCATGGCCAGGCGTTGGATGTTGCCCAGCGACGCCCGATGCAGTTCGATCAGGCGCAGCATGCCGGTGCGCTGCAGTTCGACCACGCGGGCGTCGTCGATGCCGGCGAACTTCTGTTCATCCACGACCCAGAAGCCGCTCAGGTAGCGGTCGCCGTCGGTTTGCGAGATGGTGATCGTCTTGGCGGCGAGCAGGCCCAGCTCGTTCAGGCGCTTGGCCATGTTCTTGGTCAGCTCCATTTCGCCCTGGAACACGCGCAGGAATTCCATCATCTGCGTCAGGTAGCCGGTTTCCTTGCCGTCTTCGAACAAGGCCACGCCGTCGGCGGTGTTGATGCCGGGGTAGGACTCATCGATGCATACGGCCAGACGGTCGGCCTCGGACGTGGTGCCCAGCACGAAGGGATAGCGGCGTGCGAAGGCCGGCACATACGTATCGGCCTTCCAGATGCCCAGTTCGGTCACGAACAGGTTGGACTTGTCTTCCAGGCCCAGCAGCACGGCCACATGGAAATTGCCGGCTTCATCGCCCACGAAAACGATGGGGTAATGACGGCCGGCGTCCGCAAATTCGCTGGCGGCGATAGGCAGGGCATTCGTATCCAGCGCGAAGGCGTAATGATCCGGCTGGATCTGGATTTTGGTGTTCTGGTGCGCCGCACGGTCCAGTGCGACAGCCCGTTCGTAAAACACAGTCGCTGACATTATTAAAATCTCCTTACCCGGTGTCTGTTACTTGTTCAAGTTTTCGGCAAGGCTGATGCGCGCGCAGAACCACGCCTACTTGCGAAAATCCATACGTCATTAGGATGAACAATCGCAAGAATTAGACGGGTTTTGACAAATTTCGTCTATCCCTGAAACTAGGCATATGCACTGCGGAAAACCCGGAATTGCGGCGCTAATTCGGGCAACGGGCGGCATAAATCGATATATTTCACGCGCAGGCAATGACCCCATTTTTCCGGACTACGGAATTTGGGCAATATGCCGGCTGTAGTGATTCATTCGCGGGGATGAAACCGCAATTAGTTACCGATTGACCCACTTTTCGATGCGCCGATTCCGACCGGAAGTTACTCCGGCGGCATGGCCTGCGCATCGGACTTTAGTCGTAGCGGGGACAGGACCCGCCCGCGGATGGCGGGCGGGCGGTGCAAGGGAGGAGCGGATTCGGGGATTAGCGGCGTGCTTGGAATGGACGCGACGCGCCTATTCGCTGACCCACTGCAGCTCGGGAGAGGGCTCGCCCGCCTGCTGGAAATGCCTGACCGCCGCCAGAGCAAGCGCGCGGTCCACGCATTGGTATTGCTGATAGCTGCCCGACTGGCCGCCGACCACGACGTCCTGGTCGTGGTCCTCGGATTTGGCGGGATCGACCAGCGTATAGATACGGGCGTCGTCATCCAGCGTGATGGACACGACATAGGCGCCCTCGCCGCCGCCGATCGCCATGACGGTTTCGTCTTCCGTCACCAGCGCAATGGAGCTGAATTCCGCCCCATCCAACTGGTCCAGCGCGGCTAGCAATTCCGCATCCGAGGGGTCGGCACGCTCGCTGACCGCAGCCCGTTCGCCTTGGCGGCGTTCTTCGATGAGTTTTTTTATTTTCATGAATTCGGATCCCCAGATTATGGTTATCAAGCCGGCCGCCCACACGGGCCGGATAGCCGGCGCGTGTCGCCATGCACGCATCAGCCCCGTCAGTCTACCGGGTTGGAACAAAATACGAATTCCCCCCTAAGCGGGCTGTTGCGATTGACCGCTGGAATCCCTGCCGCCCCGGGTGTACCGTATTTGAACGGCATATGCCGCGTCACCTGAACAGGTACGCATCATGACGTCCCATACCCCCCGCTCTCCGCAAGCCCCCGCCGCCCCCGACGCTCCGGTTTCCCCGCACGCCGAGAAAGACCGCGCCAAAGCGGATCATCTGCAAGAAGAGGCCCGGCGCAAGGCGCTGGCCAGTGCCCAACATAAAGAAAGCCCGCGCAATATGTCCGCGCCCCGGTATCACGGTGGACATCGCGGCGGTTAGGCCCGGTTAATCAACAGGCGCGTCGATGGGCCGCCGGCGAAAGAATACAACCACATGTTTCTTGCGCCGCGGGCCATCTAGTTTCCGTTATCGCCCGCAGCGTCCCCCCGTTTCCCCTTGCACGCCCTCTTCCGAGGGCCGCTGCGCATTCCTTATCACGGTAACGATTTGGAAAATAATCGCATTGAAATATGTGCCACGAAAGCAGACTATCGCCCATTGGATTAGGCCGATAGCTTGAGTCTGATCCAACCGGATCAATCAAGGAGGCTTATCGTGAATCCCATCAGACCCGCCGTGGCGGCCTGTGCGTTGGGCGCAATGTTGACGTTGGCCAGTTTCAGCCAGGCCGCTCATGCCCAGGCCGCAACCGAGGCCACAGGCACCAAACCGCTGGCGACGGGCCTGACGGAAACCGGCACGGCCGAAGGCCAAGTGGTTGAAGCGGTGCGTAGCGGCGATATCCTGACCCTTAAGGTCCGGTTCAAGCCGATCGTGCCCGGCAAGACGGAAATGGTGTATTCGCAGATCACGAAAAACGATTACGAAGACAGCTTCTACGTCATCGCCGGCAATAAAAAGCATCTGCTGCTGAAAGACAGCAACGATAAGCCGCTGACCAATCCGAAACTGGTGCTGAAAACCTCGAAAGACGCGCCGATCGCGGGCGCCTGGCAGGGCAAATTCCCCGCGCCGCCCAAAGACATTACAGAGGTGTCCTTGACCATACCCGGTGTCGAGACTTTCGACGCCATCAAGATCACCGACCGCTGATTATGGCCGCCGCCCGGTATGTTCCGGCCGCGCTGGCCGCAGCGCTACTGATCCTGGCCCACGGCGCCGCTGCGCAAGAGCCGCCGTATAAAGCGAAAATCCTGGACTTGCAGGCGACCATATTGGACTTGAAGGGATTCCCGTCAGACACGGGTGCGGGCGTCTCGGACCTATCCGCGCAGATAAGCGATCTGGCGGGCCGCCACGAAGGCTTGTCGGTGCGGCAGGACAAGGACGCCGTCACGGTATCGATGCTGGGCGACGTGCTGTTCGATTTCGACAAGGCCGCTATCCGGCCAACCGCCGAGCCCGCCCTGCAGGATATTGCGCGGGCAATCCAGGCGGCCCCCGCCGGCCGCGTCGCCATTGAGGGCCACACCGATTCCAAGGGCACGGCCTCGTATAACCAGACACTGTCAGTGAAACGGGCCAACGCCGTCTTGCAATGGTTGGCGAATCACGGCGTGGATAAGGCGCGCCTGGCAGCCAAGGGCTACGGGGACACCCGGCCCGTGCAGCCCAACGCGTTGGCCAATGGCGCTGACAATCCGAAGGGGCGCGCCCAGAACCGCCGGGTGGAATTCGTGTTGCCCAAGCACTGATTAAGCAAGGCGGACCTAGCGGTCGCGCTCTTCTTCGTCTTCTTCCTCTTTCGACTTGACCTCTTCCAGCTTCACCATTTGCGTACTGCCATGCGTGGCGGCACACTGGTCGGGCTGCTGCGAGCTTTTTACGCACTCGGCAAAAGCCAAGGCAGCATCCACAGTGGCGAAGTGGTACGAATGGCCGTTGGTAAAAGCAACCTTTCCTTCGACTGAGCAATCCATCAGGCCTCCGAATGACTATTGATTGATGTGTTTGCGCGCGGCAGCGGCGGCGCGTTTATGACTGGTCTTCCCAATTGCCAAATGGCCAGCGTCGCTTTTTGGGTTCGGGCGGGGGATTTTGCTTATTCATTATGCGTTCCGATTTTTAAGTTATGAGAATCCTATCTTCGGAGTCGTAACAGCGATGTAAGGGTTCGCAAACAAGCCCTTCACCCATCCACCACGCATGCCGATTTGGCAAAGGAATTCCATGCCCCCTATACAAGTAAGCGGCGAGATCGAGAAAATGCGCTCGGGTGCCCTGTACGACCCCACCGCCGCAGAAATCCAGCAGGAACAAGCGGCCACCATGGCGTGGCTGGCCCGATACAACGCCGCCCTTGCCCAGCCTGCCGAGCCGCGCTTCGCGCTCTTGCGGGAACGCCTGGGATCGGTGGGTGAAGGCGCCGTGGTGCGCCCGCCATTCCATTGCGACTACGGCTTCAATATCCACCTGGGCGCCGGGGTGTTCCTGAACTTCAACTGCGTGATTCTGGACGTGGTCGAGGTGACCATCGGCGACCGGACCCAGATCGGGCCCGGCGTGCAGATCCTGGCCGCGGACCACCCGCGCGATGCAGCCACCCGCAACGCGGGACTGGAGTTCGGCCGCCCGGTCCGCATCGGCGCGAATGTCTGGATTGGCGCCGGCGCGCTAATCTTGCCCGGTATAACAGTGGGGGATGACGCGATCATTGGCGCGGGCAGCGTGGTCACCCGCGATGTGGCCGCCGGCGCAACCGTGGTGGGCAATCCCGCCCGCCCCGTCAACCGTTGAAGTGGCAACGACTCGTCTGAACCAGGAGACCCAAATGGCAATATTCGGCGCATTCGTACTGCTTCACGGCATCATCCTGCTGCCCTTTCTTATTGTCTAGCCGGCAGGATGCCACCGCAGGCCCCGGTCCCACGGGGCTTCGCTTTGCATGCCGGCGGCCCGCCTGCAGCCGCCTGAAGTCTCACGCCAAGGTCACGCCAAGGTCACGCCAAATTTCCCCGCGCCCAGAAAACGCCTTTAGGGAAAACCCGCTAAGCCCTTGAAATAACTGAAAGTAATGAAAAGGCATCAGGAAATCCCCTATTAGGGAATTTGCTTATGCCTTTTAACTATTTGCAGCGCGCATACTTGCCGGGCAAGAATTCGCTCTGAGCATAAAGCAAGACAGATGGAACTACGTCAACTCGAGGCCTTCGCGGCCGTCATGTCCACAGGCAGCGTCACCGCTGCCGGGCGTTTGCTTGGGCGTTCGCAGCCGGCCATCAGCCGTCTGCTGCAAGAGCTGGAAGCCGAGATCGGCTACGCGCTCTTCAGCCGCAGCGGCCCCCGCGTGACGCCGACCGAGCAAGGCTTCCTGCTGTATGACGACGTGGAACGCGCGTTGGCCAGCCTGCAGCAGATCCGCGGCCGTGCCGAAGAGATCGCCCGCGGGCAAGCCAAGCCGCTGCTGCTGGCCGCCACCTCTGCCCTGGCTGCCGGGCTGTTGCCCGACGCGCTCAAGCGCATTGAATCCCAGACCACCGGCACACGCATCCAGGTGCGCAGCGCTTCACCCGAACGCGTCGTGCACGCCGTCTTGAGCGGCGCCGCGCAGTTGGGCGCCACCAGCCTGCCGCTGGAGCATCGCGGCCTGAACGTGCATTGGATCGGGCAGGCGCCCTGTGTCGTCGCGCTGCCGGAAGACGACGCGCTGGCCGCTCACGATGTGGTGCCCGTCACGGCGCTTGCCGGACGCCGCCTGATCACCATGGCCAACCCCTATCGCCTGCGCCGCCGGCTGGATGCCGCGCTGGCCCCGGACGGCAATGCGCCAGGCACCATCGAAACCAATTCGTCCGTCAACGCCCTGGCCGCCGTGCGCGCCGGGCTGGGCGTGTCGGTGCTGGAACCGATTACCGCTTACGGCGTCCCGATGCCGGGCGTGGCAATCCGGCCCATCGACCTGGACATCCCTTTTTTCTTTGGGGTCATCACCCCGCAGTCGCAACCCCTGACGCCGGCCTGCCAGGCCATGGCCGACGCGCTGGCCGATGCCGCCGCCGCCCTGCTGCCCGGCTTTGTGCTGCACGACGCGTGCGAGCACTCAGCGCTGTTGCAGTCGATTTACGGTGATGACGCCCCTGTTATGGAAACCCCCGCACTATGAATCTGCCTGTTGCCACCCCGCCGCAAGGCTTAGCCGCGCTGGAAGCGCGCCTGCGGCAAGACCTGTCCTGGCTGGAAATTCCCGCCAAGAGCTGGGTCGCACCGCGCCTGGTGGACGGCCAGCAAGTCCTGGACGTGGTCGTCATCGGCGGCGGCATGGCCGGTTTGGCTGCCGCGGCGTCGCTGACGCATCTGGGCATCGCCGCACCGATCTTCGATCAGGCGCCCGAAGGCTATGAAGGCCCCTGGGCCACCACCGCCCGCATGGAAACGCTGCGCTCGCCCAAGCAATTGACGGGCCCTGCTTTGGGCTTGCCTGCACTGACGTTCCGCGCCTGGTTCGAAGCGCAGTTCGGCTCGGACGCTTGGGAAGCGCTGGACAAGATTCCCCGCCTGCAATGGATGGACTACCTGCGCTGGTATCGCCGCGTGCTGAACCTGGACGTGCGCAACGAACACCGCGTGTTGTCCGTGCAGCCGCGCGCCGACCGCCTGGTGCAGCTGGACATCGAATCCCCCGCCGGCCGCAGCACGGTGCTGGCGCGCCGCGTCGTGCTGGCTACCGGCCGCGACGGCCTGGGCGGCGCCTATGTGCCTGATTTTGCAAAGAAGTTGCCGCGCGACCGTTGGGCGCATTCGTCCGACGTGATGGACTACGCCACGTTGGCCGGCAAGCGCGTCGGCGTCGTGGGCGCAGGCGCGTCCGCCATGGACAGCGCCGCGACCGCCTTGGAAGCCGGCGCCGCCAGCGTCGACCTGCTGATCCGCCGCAACGACATTCCGCGCGTGAACAAGGGCAAAGGCGCAGGCAACCCGGGCCTGACCCACGGCCACCTGACGCTGCCCGACGAGTGGAAGTGGAAGATCCGCCACTACATCAACGCCGCGCAAGTGCCGCCCCCGCGCGGCAGCACCTTGCGCGTGTCTCGCTTCCCCAACGCCCGCTTCAACCTGGGCTGTGGCGTGCAGGACCTGGCAATGGTCGGCGACGAGATCCACGTCACCACGCCCAAGGGCGTGTTCGTGCTGGACTTCCTGATCTTCTCGACCGGTTTCCGCATCGACTGGACCGTGCGTCCGGAATTCGCGCCGCTGGCGCCCCACGTGCGCAACTGGGGAGACCGATTCACTCCGCCCGCAGGCGAAGAAGACCAGGAACTGCACGATTCGCCTGACCTGGGCGCCGTCTTCGAACTGCAGGAAAAGGTCCCTGGCGCCTGCCCGGGCCTGGACCGCGTGCACTGCTTCTCGTACCCGGCCGCGTTGACGCAAGGCACGATCTCGGGGGACATCCCCGCCATCAGCGACGGTGCCAAGCGCCTGGCGCAAGGCATCGCGGGGCTGTTCTACCGCGAGGACGTCGAGACGTACTACGCCAATATGGAAGCGTTCTCTGAACCCGAGGTGTTCGGCGACGAGTGGGTTGCCGCCCAACCCCCGGCCTCGGCACCGCAGGCGGAGACCACGCAATGACCGGCTGGTTGCTACGCCGCGTGGCGCAAGCCGTCGTGGTTGTTTTCTTGATGACGCTGATCGTCTTCGTGGGCCTGCACGCCATCGGCAACCCCGTGGACATCCTGATCGGCCAGGACGTCGACCAGGTGGACCGCGCCCGCATCATCGCGGAACTGGGTCTGGACAAGCCCTTGTGGCAGCAGTACCTGGGCTTTTTGAACGGGGCGCTGCACGGCAACCTGGGCAACAGCTTCGTCTACAACATCCCCGCCATCGAACTGGTGATCCAGCGCCTGCCGGCCACCCTGGAACTGGCGATCAGCGCCCTGCTGCTGGCCGTCATCATCGGCCTGCCGCTGGGCCTGGTGGCAGGCCTGTACCCCGACAGCCGCTTTTCCAAGATGATCATGGCTGGAAGCATCGTCGGCTTCTCGCTGCCCACCTTCTGGGTGGCGTTGATGCTGATCATGACGTTCAGCGTGTCGCTGGGTTGGCTGCCCGCCAGCGGCCGCGGACAGACGGTGGAGTTCCTGGGCTTCCAGTGGTCGTGGCTGACGGCCGATGGCTGGCGCCACCTGATCCTGCCGGCGCTGAACCTGTCGCTGTTCAAGATTTCTTTGGTCATCCGCCTGACGCGCGCCGGCGTGCGCGACGTGATCCCGCTGGACTTCGTGAAGTTCGCCCGCGCCAAGGGCCTGTCGCCGTTCCGCGTGGTCTGTGTGCACGTGTTGCGCAACACGATGATCCCGCTGGTCACCGTGCTGGGCCTGGAACTGGGTTCGACCATTGCCTTTGCCGTCATCACGGAAAGCATCTTTTCCTGGCCCGGCGCCGGCAAGCTGATCCTGGACAGCCTGAACGCGCTGGATCGCCCCGTGATCGTCGCCTACCTGATCGTGGTCGTGTGCCTGTTCGTGACGCTGAACCTGATCGTGGACATTCTTTATAAAGTGCTGGACCCCCGGGTACGGCTGGAGGGCTCGGCATGAGCGCCACTTCTACTCCGACGCCCGCGCCCGCCCTGCGCCGCGAATCGCCCTGGCGCCGTAACCTGACCGAATTCCTGTCGTCCAAGACGGCGGTGTTTGGTCTGGTCATCGCCACGCTGCTGATCCTGGCCGCGATCTTCGCGCCGTGGATTTCGCCGCAGAACCCGTACGACCTGCTGCAGATCGACGTGCTGGATTCCCGCATGACGCCGGGTTCCATGAACGGCCTGGGCACGTTCCACTACTGGCTGGGCACTGACGGCCAGGGCCGCGACCTCTTGTCCGGCATTCTGTATGGCCTGCGCATCAGCCTGATGGTGGGCGTGGGGTCGGCCGTGATCGCCGGTATTGTCGGCACGCTGCTGGGCCTGCTTGCCGCCTACGCGGGCGGCAAGGTCGATGCCATCATCATGCGCCTGGTCGACCTGATCTTGTCGTTCCCGTCGATCCTGGTGGCCATGATGATCCTGGCCTACCTGGGCAAAGGCGTGGGCAACGTGGTGCTGACGCTGGTGATCCTGGAATGGGCCTACTACGCCCGCACCGCGCGCGGCCAGGCCCTGGTGGAACGCCGCCGCGAATACGTGGAAGCCGCCCGCTGCCTGGACATCCCCAACTGGCGGATCATGTTGAAGCACATCCTGCCCAACTGCCTGCCGCCGCTGATCGTGATCGGCACCCTGCAGATCGCGCGCGCCATCACCTTGGAAGCCACCCTGAGCTTCCTGGGCCTGGGCGTGCCGGTGACGGAACCGTCGCTGGGCCTGCTGATTTCCAACGGCTTCCAATACATGCTGTCCGGCGAATACTGGATCAGTTTCTACCCCGGCATCGCGCTGTTGATCACCATCGTCGCCATCAACCTGGTAGGCGACCGCCTGCGCGACGTGCTGAACCCGAGGACCCACAAATGACCGACCGCACCGCCACCGGCGCGCCGGCCACGCTTGAGGTGCGCAACCTGCGCACCCACTTCCATACCCGCGCGGGCGTACTGCCCGCCGTTGACGACGTGTCGTTCACGCTGGAGCGCGGCAAGATCCTGGGCCTGGTCGGCGAATCCGGCTCGGGCAAATCCGTCACCGGCTTTTCCATCATGGGCCTGGTGGACGCGCCGGGCCGCATCGTCGGCGGCGAAGTCCTGTTCCAGGGCCGCGACCTGACCAAGTTGTCGCCCCGCGAACTGCGCAAGCTGCAGGGCAACCGAATCGCCATGATCTTCCAGGATCCGATGATGACGCTGAACCCCGTCCTGCGGGTGGATGTGCAGATGATCGAAACGGTGCGCGCCCACAACAAGATGAGCAAGGCTCAAGCCCGTACCCTGGCCCGCGATACGCTGGGCATGATGGGTATTCCCAGCCCGGAAGAGCGCCTGTTGGCCTACCCGCATCAGTTGTCGGGCGGCATGCGCCAGCGCGTGGCTATTGCCATTGCCATGCTGCACCGCCCCGACCTGATCATCGCGGATGAGCCGACCACCGCGCTGGACGTCACCATCCAGGCGCAGATCCTGTCCGAAGTGCAAAAGTTGGCGCAGCAACACGGCACCAGCCTGATCTGGATCACGCATGATCTGTCCGTCGTGGCCGGCTTGGCCGACGACGTGGCCGTGATGTACGCCGGCCGCATCGTCGAACACGGCAAGGTCGACGACGTGCTGGACCGTCCGCAGCATCCCTACACGGTGGGCCTGATCGACAGCCTGCCCAGCAACAACCAGCGCGGGCAGCGCCTGCGCCAGATTCCCGGCATGACGCCCAACCTGCTGCACCTGCCCGCCGGCTGTGCGTTTTCCGCGCGCTGCTCGCGCGCCACCGCCGCCTGTGGCCAGCAACCCGGCATTACCCAAGCCTTGCCCGAACATAAAGTGCGCTGCTTCCATCCTACGATCCAAACCAGCGAGGTAACGGCATGACTCTATCAGCCGCCCCCACCCCGCTGATTGACCTTGCGCAAGTCAGCAAGCGCTTTGGCGAACGCAAGATCGGCGCCGCCGGCCGCGCCATGCAAAAGCTGGGCTTGTCCAAGCCGCCCGCCATCACGCGCGCCGTGGACAACGTCGACCTGATCGTGAACCCGGGCGAAGTGGTTGGCCTGGTCGGAGAATCCGGCTGCGGCAAGTCCACGCTGGGCCGTATCGCAGCGGGCCTGTTGACGCCGTCGGGCGGCGAAGTCCGCATCAACGGCGTGCGCCCGTCGGACATGAACTCGGCCGCCGCCCACGCCGCGCGCCTGACCGTGCAGATGATTTTCCAGGACCCGTACGCGAGTCTCAACCCGCGCCTGCGCGTGGACGAGATCGTCGGCGAAGCGGCCCGCATCCACGGCCTGGTCGACAACGCGGGCTTTGACGACTACGTCAGCGCCCAGCTGGAACGCGCCGGCCTGGACCCTGCGCTTCGCCAACGCTATCCGCACCAGTTCAGTGGCGGCCAACGCCAGCGCATCGGCATCGCCCGCGCGCTGGCCGTGCAACCGTCCATGCTGGTCTGCGACGAAGCCGTGGCCGCGCTGGACGTGTCGATCCAGGCGCAGATCCTGAATCTTTTCATGGACCTGCGCGAAGAACTGAACCTGACGTACCTGTTCATCAGCCATGACCTGGGCGTGGTGGAGCACCTGTCCGACCGCGTCGTCATCATGTACCTGGGCCGCGTCGTGGAAACGGCAACGGTGGAAGAAGTCTTCCAGCGCCCCAACCACCCGTACACGCAAGCCCTGCTGGCGGAAATTCCCAGCCTGAAATCGCGCCACAAGATCTTTACCGCGATCAAGGGCGAGATTCCCAGCCCGCTGAACCCGCCCGGCGGCTGCCATTTCCATCCGCGATGTCCGCATGCGATGCCGCGCTGCAAGACCGAGGTTCCCAAATTGAAGGGAATCGCCATCAACCATTTAAGCGCCTGTCATTTGAACGACATGGCCTGAACCTAATCGGCTGCGTTGTATGCAAACACAGCGCCGCCTTCGGAACACTGCACTTCGTTCCCCCCCTACCAAGGACCCCGAACATGAAACGCTTGATTCTTTCGACCCTGACCGCCGCCATCCTCGGCGCCTCTGCCGCGGCTTCCGCCGACAACCTGACGATCGGCTTTGCCGACCCGCTGTCGTCGCTGGACCCGCAACTGAACAACCACGCCGGCGACCGCTCGGTGGCCCTGCACTTCTGGGACCTGCTGATCGAGAACAAGTGGAATAAGCTGCAGCCGGGCCTGGCCGTCAGCTGGAAGCCGCTGGACGACACCACCTGGGAATTCAAGCTGCGTGAAGGCGTCAAGTGGCAAGACGGCACGCCGTTCACCGCCGACGACCTGATCTATTCCTACACCCGCGCGCGCGCCGTGCCGGGCAGCGTGGCAACCTACGCCGGCTACCTGCGCACCATCGACACGATGACCGCCAAGGACCCGCTGACCTTGATCGTCAAGACCAAGGCCCCCAATCCCGACCTGCCGCTGAACCTGGCGTCGGTGCACGTCGTCAGCAAGCACGTCGGTGAAAAGTCGACCACCGAAGACTACAACTCGGGCAAGGCCGTCATCGGCACGGGCCCGTACAAGTTCGTGTCCTACACGCCGGGCGACCGCGTCATCATGGAACGCAACGACGGCTACTGGGGCGACAAAGCCACCTGGGACAAGGTCAACTACCGCTACATCAACAACGCCGCCTCCCGCACCGCCGCCCTCTTGGCGGGCGACGTGGACGTGATCGACAAGGTCTCGGTGTCGGACCTGGCCAAGCTGCAAAAGGCCTCGAACATCTCGGTGTACCCGTACGACGGCCTGCGCGTCATGATCCTGCAACCCAGTTTCAACCCCGCGCCCAACCAGTACATCACCGACAACAACGGCAAGCCGCTGGACAAGAACCCGCTGCTGGACCTGCGCGTGCGCAAGGCGCTGAACCTGGCGATCAATCGCAAGGCCATTTCCGACCGCATCCTGCAAGGCGCCGCCACCGAAGCCAACCAGTGGATGCCCAAGGGCACCTTCGGCTACAACCCCGACGTCAAGGACATCCCCAACGACGTCGAACAAGCCAAGAAGCTGCTGGCCGAAGCGGGCTTCCCCGACGGCTTCAAGCTGACCATGCACGTGCCGAACGACCGCTACCCGCAAGGCCCGGAAACGGCCCAAGCCGTTGCGCAGTTCTGGACCCGCATCGGCGTGAAGACCCAAGTGGAAGTCGTGCCGTGGGCCGTGTATTCGGGCCGCGCCAACAAGAACGAATTCGCCGTCAGCATGCTGGCATGGGGCAACGGCACGGGTGAAGCCAGCTACGCGCTGGTCAACATCCTGGCCACCGTCGACGCCAAGAAGGGCCTGGGCGCTTCCAACTGGGGCCACTACACCAACCCCAAGGTAGACGCCGCGCTGGAACAATCCACCTCGGAATTCGACGTGGCCAAGCGTGAAGCCATCCTGCGCGACTCCGTCAAGATCGTGGCGGACGACGTCGGCATCATCCCGCTGTACCACTACAAGAACATCTGGGCCACCAAGAAGGGCCTGAAGGTCACCCCGATGACCAGCGACCGCACGGCCGCCATGATGGTCACCAAGGACACGGGCAAGTAAAGCCATGGTGCCGACCTTAACCATCACCCCCGCGGACGCCCTGATCGACGTCCCGCGCCAGATCCGGGTTGAACACGTCGAACCCGGCCAGACGGTGGAGATCACCACCCTGACCCGCCGCAACGGCGTGCTTTGGCAAGCCCAGGCCGCCTACACGGCGGGCGACGACGGCGCCGTCGACCTTACCCGCGACGCGCCCGTCTCGGGCGACTACAAGGGTCTGGCCCCCATGGGCCTGATCTGGTCGCAGTCGCCCGTGGACTCGCCCAGCCGCGAACACTTCAACCACCCGGTGACCGATGCGCTCGTCACCGACGTGGTCGCCCGCGTGGCCGGCGCACAGGCGCAAGCCAGCTTCACGCAACGCCTGGCGCTGGACGGTGTCACTCGCCACGAGGTCCGCGAAGAAGGCCTGGTCGGCACGCTGTACCTGCCGGCAGGCAGCAAGCCGGGTTCGCATCCCGCCGTCATGATTCTGAACGGGTCCGGCGGCGGCATCAACGAACCGCGCGCGGCGCTGTATGCATCGCGCGGCTACGCCGCCTTTGCACTGGCCTACTTCAAGGCGCCGGGCCTGTCCGACTACATCTCGAACACCCCGCTGGAATACTTCCAGACCGGTCTGCGCTGGCTGCGCAAGAAGGTCCAGCCCAAGCACGACTTCGTCGCCATCAGCGGCCAGTCGCGCGGCGGTGAACTGGTGCTGCTCTTGGGCGCCACCTTCCCCAAGGAAGTGTCCGCCGTCGTCGCCTACGTACCCGGCGCCGTCGTCCACAGCGGCCAGAACGCCTGCGACCCCAAGATCGGCCGCGAAGGCCCCACGTGGTTGCTGGGCGGCAAGCCCATCCCCCACGTCTGGGAAAACAACCGTACCGCGACGTGGGCGCCGTTTGACGAAGGCCCCTCGCCGCATCGTCACGAGAAAGCCATCCTGACCGCGCTGCAAGACCCCGACGCCGTGGCCCGCGCCCGGATCAAGGTCGAAGACATCGAAGGCCCGGTCATCCTGCTGTCGGCTACCGACGACGGCTCGTGGCCGTCCAGCCTGTACTCGAAGATGGTGCAGGACAAGCTGGCTGAAGTGAAGCACCCGTACCCGGTCGAATGGCTGGACTACGAAAACGGCGGCCACTCGATCCTGTTCCCGTACGTGCCCACCACCCAGCTCGTCTACGCCCACCCCGTGTCGGGCAAGATCAGCACCAGCGGCGGGAACCCCAAAGACAACGCTCGCGCCGACCAGGAATCGTGGGAAGGCGTGAAGAAGTTTTTGGACGCGGCGGTGAAGGCCCGGGCGGCTTCGGCTGCGGGTGGCGCGGATTCGGCAAGCACGTCCGCAAGCAACCCCGGCAACGCCGGCTGAACAGACACCAAGGAGAACATCCCCATGGCACAACAACCCATCGTCTATGACGCCGTCAATGATCTGGTCGACAAGCTCGTCGGCCTGACGCCCGGCAGCAAAACTTTTGAGGTTCGCCACCAACGCGAAAAAGTCGCCGCCGCCACGCAAGGCAGCTACGACGCCCTGTTCGACCCGGCACTGCCCGGCCTGTCCCTGACCGAACGCCTGCTGGTCGCGCTGTACGCCACCCGCATCAGCCCGTCGCCGCTGCTGGCCTCGCACTACCGCGCCCGCCTGGCGGAAACGGATGCAGCCCCCGCCGACATCGCCGTTGCAGAATCCGGCAAGCCGGCAGACGCCTCCACCCCGCGCCTGGCTGCGGTCTTGGAATTCACGCGCAAGCTGATTGAGAACCCCGTCGAAGGCGACGAAGCCGCGCTCAAGACCCTGCCGGCCGCAGGCGTCTCTACCCCCGCGGTCGTCACCCTGTCGCAACTGATCGCCTTCCTGTCGTACCAGACCCGTCTAGTCGCAGGCTTGCTTGCGTTGCAAGCGGCCGAAGGCCAGACGGTACCCGCCAATGCGGCTGAGGCTGGCGCGGTTGCCGCCAAACCCGGTACCACCGCACCCGGCGCCGTCCTGAAAGCCCACGGCTTCACCAACGAAGTACTGGAGTGGAAAGCCTGGCTGGACGTCGTCAACGTCGACACCGCCACCCCGGAACAAATCGCCGTCCTGGAAGAAAGCCACCCCAAGGCCAAGGTCTCGGACTACTACCTGTTCCTGGTCCACCAACCGGAAATCCTGCGCCAGCGCTCAGCGGCGTTCAACGCCATCATGTACGCGCCGGGCGGTCTGTCGCGTGCGGAACGGGAGCTAGGCTCGACCGTCGTGTCGCGCGTGAACGGATGCGTGTACTGCGCGTCGGTGCATGCGCAGCGCTTTGAGCAACTGGCCAAGCGCAATGACGTGATCGCGCAGGTGTTTGAAGATCCCGCCACCGCTGGGACGAATGCCCGTGAACAGGCGATTGGCAAGTTCTCGATCCAGATCACCGAAGCGCAGGCGAACGTCAACGCGAACAGCGTCCAGGAACTGAAGGACGTAGGCCTGAGCGAAGGCGAGATCCTGGATCTACTGCACTCGGATGCGATCTTTGCTTGGGCGAATCGCTTGATGTTGAACTTGGGGGAGCCGGTGTTCCCCTCCGCCGCCTGACGGTCGGCTTTTCGGCCGCCTCGCGGCCGCGTCAGCGTTTTCGTTAAACTGACGCTTTCCGCGCCTCTACGCGCCCCGCCCCTAGCGGGGCGCTTTGCCTTTCCCCATGTCAGAAAAAACCCACGACATCCGCCCCGGCCAGTCGATCGAACTCCTCAAAGCCCTGCACATCCTGACCCGCGACGGCAAGATGAACCAGGACAGCCGCCGCAAGCTGAAACAGGTCTATCACCTGTTCCAGTTCATCGAGCCGCTGCTGAAAGACGTCCAACAAGAACGCGGCGCCGTCACGCTTGCCGATCACGGGGCTGGTAAATCGTATCTGGGGTTCATTCTGTATGACTTGTTTTTTAAGGAACAGAAGGATGCCGTCGGGGATGGGTCCCATATTTATGGGATCGAGACTCGCGAGGAGTTGGTGAAGTCGTCAGAGGAACTGGCGAAGCGGTTGGGCTTTGGCGGGATGTCGTTCTTGAATCTGTCTGTGGCGGAGTCGATTACTTCGAGTCGGTTGCCGGGGACGATTGATGTGGTGACTGCGTTGCACGCTTGCAATACCGCCACCGATGACGCGATTCACTTTGCGTTGGAGAAGAAGGCGAAGTACATCGTCGTTGTGCCTTGCTGCCAGGCGGAGGTGGCGTCGGTGCTAAGGAAGAATAAGGGCAAGGCGCTGGCTGATCCGCTGGCGGAAATTTGGCGGCATCCGTTGCATACGCGGGAGTTTGGTAGCCAGATTACGAATGTGCTGCGGTGTTTGCAGCTTGAGGCGCATGGGTATCAGGTTAGTGTGACGGAGCTGGTCGGGTGGGAGCATTCGATGAAGAATGAGCTGATCGTGGCGCAGTATAAGAGCCTGCCGACCAGGAAGCCTGCGGAGAGGTTGACGGAGATGTTGGAGAGGATTGGGTTGCAGGAGTTGAAGGATCGGTTTTTTGTGCCGGTGGCTGCATGAAGATGACGAAGGGCTCTGCGGAGCCCTTTGTGCTTTTTGGGTCTCATCTGGCATGAGACAAAACTGCAACTCTGGTGATTGCTGCTTCCGAAGAGTTCCGCCGTATACTCGCCCTGCGGTCACACCAATGACCGTCCGGTTTGACAGCCGGCTCTAACAGGAAGCGGACAGCCGCTGCAATAGCGGCATTTTTACGTCCGTAGGCCGAAGCACGTCCCTGCTATGGGCGGGCCTTGGCCGGGGCACGCTCGCGTGCGCCGGTTGCTCCTGTTACCGGTCTGTCAACCCGGCCTTGCGCCCGCCCACCCCGATTGACAGCGGGGAGCGGGTTTGACTGAACAGGAGGCTGATATGGAAGACAACTTTTTCACGTATGACCGTTGGGCAACGCCGGATGATCCGGAGTTTGGCGTTGTGCGGTTTGACGATTTGCGGAAGATGGAACGCGCTTGCCAGGGGATCTGGGCGATTGCTCGGATTGTGGGGAATAGTGTGAATGAGCCAGGGGCTTCGGGTGCGCGACCGCTCGATGCGTGGGTAGTGTCGAACATGATCGGTGGCGTCGAGAGCCTTTGCGATCACCTTGCGGGACTCGTAGCCGTTGCGCTCGATGAACCGTTGTCGAGCCTCACAGAGACAATAGAAACGACAACGCCAGTCCACTAGATCCCATAGGACTGAGCCGACAGATAACCAATGTCGGCTCCATCTGTCTTCGTATCACTATTCAGATTGATGTCGCGCAGGGATTCAAACCGGTTGTCGCGTCGGGCAGCGAGATATGCAAGCTTCCTTTTCGATACGACGTTAGCCTCATCGGCCAGAAAGTTCATGCCCAATCCCGCTAAGGGACCAGAAGAATTTCCTCGTTTAGTCGCACCAGCTACGATGATTCCAGTGCCGATCCAAGGCATCCTGGCTTACCCGTTGCGAGTTCTGTTTTGGGAGCCGGAGCAGGGAGCCGTCCAGCCTTCCGTACTCAGTGTTCTCCAGTTCCGGTGAAACCCGCACGACCATCCTCTCAGATTGGATGGCGATCAGCCCTAGATCGAACAAAGTATGGATGTCTGCCCGAAGCAACAGCCCATTGGATACAACGTTAGTATGGTCGCCTTTATAAGGAAGGACATGGGCAGCCTCAAGTACTGCAGGCAGGCTACACCCGGTAATTGCACAGGCGTTGCCGTAGGCGTCTAGCAAAGCTTTTCGGAAAGCGGGCTGTCCTCTACGACGAACAATATCAGCGCTTACGCGCCTTCTGGCATCGGCCACATCGGTAGGGTCGAAGGCAGCTGTTTGTTCTGCATTCCTCTCCGCGACTGCTAATGCGCCCTCTATAGGACTCGAAATCCGTCGAATTGAGACCCCTTGTCGACTCCCCGATAAAGCGTCGGAATAGATTTCCCAAACACCATGCTTGGCCGGATCGTAAATATCGAAGATACCCTCACCGATAAAAACCTAGGAGAATGTAGACTATCTACAAGACCTTTGATCGCTCCGCCTTTTTTGCCTTTTTTCGATGGTCCACACGAGCAGGGGGAACTATATCAAGTGCTCGCCACAACATTGGATGAACGTTTATAGACGAACTTTTCTTGTACTGCCCGTCCGATATTCCTCTGTCATCAACGTGCGACCAGCTTACACCCTCCGCGGCTTCAGGCTTTATCCCTACAACAGAGGTCGTATAGAGAACCTTTAGTATTTGGATAATACAAGCGTTTGCGGTCTTGTCATTATTCAAGTACTCGCGTGCGATCTTTCCCACAGGGTCATTTTCTGGAATTTCTGACCAGTGCTCTTGAATACACTCTTCGAGCTTCTCCTCGGTTATCTCAGAGTATCTAAAATGTGAGTTCCGACCTCGCAATAGCTCCGTGCACGCTTCGAGCGAAGAGTAGTGACTTCGCCATTCATCGCGGAGAGATCGAAGCCGACCAGTCGAGTACTTGCGTTCCGCGTCTTGCACTGTGGAGGGAGGCACATACTCTTTCCCTTCGCATAGTTCAATACACTCATTGACAAATGCGATGACATCCCGAGGCCTTAAAAGAGTGCGAGTCAATAGGTAGTCTATTGCGGTCTCCCCTCGCACCTCGCCTCGAAACACCTCGTCAAATGTCACCTTTTTCTGCGTATATTGCTCACGAATCAGTTTCTCCACCCGGAGATTAAGCAGTTGCCGAAGCTGCGACTTGCTCCAACGGAGTCGTAGGATCAAACCGGAGAATTTTTCCTCTTGAAATCCAGCATCGCGCGTAGCATCAAATACGGTGCGCAAAAGATCTTCTCTAACCGCGATCACGGCCTTGACCGCTCGAACTCGCTGAAATGCCCGCACGGTTTCGATTAAAGCGCGGATCAATTTGTATCTAATACGGTCGTCAACCCAAGACTCGTCAAGCCTATCAATAACTAAGAAAAATCTATTTTTTGGATCGATGAATATTTCGTCCGCCAATAGCGTGATAATCTCCCCTAATTCCCTGACCTGATTTTCATTGACAATTGATTGTGCTTTATGCAGCACTTCAGCTCTTATTTCATCTGTAAGTGTTCGTCCGCCTGACGCATTCAAAGAGATACCATGAGCTTTAATGTCAACCGAACCTGCGAGCTTTTCCTCAAGCTTGGAAGTGAACTCTTTTACTCGCGTTTCAGTGTCCTGCCAGAAATGTTCATTCCATTGACGCAAATACTCTACAGCCCTCTTTTTGGCGGGATCCCGCGCGAATAGATCTCGAAATTGTTCTAGAAAACTCCAAGGATCTTCACGAGAAATTCGATAACGTTTACAAAGCAATTCCACTACAAAAACATGTCGCCAAAGCAACTGATAGAACAAATCGAGCTTCACCCCGGCAGATTCGAAAAATTGAATTATGTCTGAGTTTGCAACGTAGCTTAAAGACAGAGCTTCAGCCCTAATCTCTATGGCGTTTGATTGTTCTGAAATCAATCGAGAAAGTAACGCACTTTTGCCGGCACCAACTCGGCCCACAACGATCCTTTTGGGATCATCGCAATCCATTAGTGCTGCAAGGTCGCCTGTATCGAAGAAGCAATCCCGCAGGAATCTCTCATCTGACTCTGCATCCATCGCTCCAACCGAGCTATTCCTGCGGAAAACATAACGCATGTGTATGCCCTCTACTTAGTCGGTGTCGTGGAATTAAGATGTCAGACTGCAATTTCGCACTGGGTGATCGGTGAAATTGCAGTCTGACACATTAATTCGGTAATTCAGCATTTTAATCTCAGATTCTTTATTGATCGGACCCACCCTTAAAAAAACTCTCATGAAAATCGCGCGGCGTAAAATATATATCGAACATAGGGGCTTGCATAAAGCGCTTCTGTACGTAGTGAAATAGCCCATCAATGAATTGAAACAAAGCTGCGACTCCTTGTGAGCTTGCTCCGCTAAGGGAGTGATACATTAGGGGATCTAGCGTAAGTATGGCGTCGACCACTCCGTTAGCACTATGCAGTTTTTTGTTAATTATTTCTTTATTTTTCCAGCCCTTATAGCCTACTATAAATACTGGAATTTGTTGTGGGGGATATTTCTCATTGACGATGACGGAGGGATAAGACTGTGTATCATAGATCACTTGATATGCTGTGCCTGGTTGGCCCAGCGCATGGGCAGAAGCATTAAGTCTTTCTAGCATTGGAGCTAGTTCTTTGTCGCGATCAGGTATGAAAATGCGCTTCAGTTTCTTGATTTTAGTAGCCGTGGCTAGTGCTTCTTCCCATTGCACGCATAAATTGCTCTTCGTTTCTATTGCGCTGGCAACGCCTTCTGCCAGATAAAGTCGCGGGCCTCCAAATAAATATGGAAAGCTCATGAAATTTGCATACTCGATGACAATATCTACTTGGCCGCTTTTCTCGCTGTGCCCATCAATAATATCTCCGCTTCCAAAACGATAATTTGGGGGAAACATATGAGATAAAAAGGTATTGATAAATAGCTCTCGCTCGTGCCCTTTGCTTGCGCTACTTAGCTCTCCGCTTCCATAAAAGCCTGCCATAAGCATCTTGTGAATAGCTTCGAGTCGCGGCCTTAAGAATCTTTCGAACGGTGTTTTGTTTTCCATAATTTTCTCTCACTGTAGTTCGCACGTTGGGATGTAACGGCTTAGACTCCCGAACTCTATTGATGTTTATATGAACTCCTCCGCTAATAGCCAATGCGCACAGATCTATCATGCATAGAGCTATTCAATTACCTCGAGAAGCGTCCACCAACGCCTACTGTGCACAGATTGCGTTCCGGCTTCCACCCGAAATCGACGCCTTCGGTCGCTGGTTAACGGAAAATTTTTTAACTGCCGGATGCTGTGTCCTGGTTGCCACGGTCTCCCCCCGGGGCCGTATGCGAGCAGCCGCGCTTGCTCATGCGCGAGCCGGCAGCAGTGTGGCTAGCGCCTCCTGCGTAAGGACTGCGCTCCGCGGCAGGATCCCACTCGCCACGACGTTTTCTACGGTCGTCGCCGGGTCGGCAACAAAGAACACCAGCACCACCCCCCGCTTGGCGCGAGTGCAGCAGACGTATAGCAATCTCAGCGTTCGGCTCCAGGTGTTTTCATCGCCGTCCTGGGCTCGCGCACGATCTGCCGCTCGGGCGTCAGCGCTGGCGAAGACCCGCTCGTAGTTGTACGTTCGGTAGTCGCTCTCCTCCTCGTCCATCACCACAACAACGCGGTCGAACTGAGCGCCCTTTACTCCATGCTGCGTGGCATAGGGGGAGCCTTCAGAGACGTATCGCTCGTACGGCCGAAGCTCTTGTGCGGCGCACTGGAAGAACTTGAGCATTGCCGCATCCGAGGATCGCCCTTCGGCAGGAGCGGCATCAGCGACTTCGGCATCCTGAGCAACGTCACCGACGTCTGCAACGAACCCAAGCACTCGTTGATAGCGCTCGTCGAACTCGAATAGGCCTGAGTCGCGGAGATGGAGGGCTATGTCACCAACAGTGGTGCCGGGTTCGGCCAGCATGGCGACGAGTCTCAAAACAGCCGCGTGCAGCTCACGCAGTACGCTCGCGGCACGGCGACCAGTCAGGGCGGCAGGCGCCAGGCGAGGGCTGAACTCTCGGAGAAGGTTCATCGTTGCGAACTCGTTGCCGGCGTTCATCGCTGCAACGATCGGCAGCGCGAAGCTAAGGAAGGGTCGAACTGGCCAGCCGGTACCGTCCTGCATCCCCTGCTTCATGGCCTCCGACGTCTTGTCATTCAGCGCCGAGTAGATTCCGCCGAAGCCGAGCCGATTTGCGGCCATGCGGTGCACGATGACAAGAATCTTGACCGCGAGGTCCGGGGTAGTCCAGCCTTCATCGCTGTTCGCTACCGCGCTCCAGGCTCGGACCCTTGCAAGGGCCTCAGTCCTGTTTAGTGTGTTCGGCAGGACAAACATCCGGGCCGAACCCTCCACGGGACTCAATACTCCATCGACCTTCTCGTGCAGCCCGCGGACTTGCTCCATGCCGTCGCCCTGCGCGCGCACGGCGTTGGCGACGTCTAGGATCTGCTTGGCGCAGCGGAAGTTCTCCGGCTTCGTGATGAATCGCCAATGGTCTTCGCGCGGGATGTCCCCCGCCCCCCTCATGAAGATCGACTGCATCGGGTCGCCAAAAAAGCCAAGACAGAACTTACCCCGCATTTGGGTTTCAACATCCTTGAAGGACTTCACCACGCCCGGGAACGTGTCCTGACTCTCGTCAATGAACACGAATGGGTAGTTCAGCGCCACGACCCGTCGAAACAGAGGGCGGTTTTGTAGCAGAAAGTCAGCGAGCTTGAGGATGTCCTCGTGGCCAAGGACGCCTTTTGCGTAGTCACTGCCGACGCCGTAGTTGAACATCCTGACGCCGTCCAGAGCTTCCAGGTTTCGGGCATAGCGCTCCTGATCGGCCTTGTTCCTGTCGCGCGTGGTTTGCCGAACACGTGTGCCGTAGTTTTTAAACTCCTCTTCCAGCTCCGAGATCCGCCTGCGGATGTCGTCCTTTAGCCAGATCTTAATGTCGGCTTGAAACGTCTTGGCAATGGCCCAGTAGAAGCTGTGGATCGTCGAGACATGAACCAGGGGGTCGGCGTTGACGTCCGCTAGGATTTCATTGGCGGCGAGGTCTGTATAGGTGATGCAGGCGACCTTCTGCTTCTTCGCCCGCATGCTGGCGCCGTGCTCCGACATCACCCAGTCCAGCGCCTTGATGAGGGAGGTTGTCTTGCCGGAACCTGCGCCTGCACGAACCACAAATGGCTGCGGGGGGGTTGCGACAATGCACGCATGGATCTCGCGGTCGGCATCAGTGTCCGGGCTATCGACTCGCCTGCTCATGACGCCTGCTCCGCGCCCGCAATGACCGCGACAGCGCCAGCCACAGTCGGACCCATCGTTGCGACCTCGGTGGTGATGGTCGCATCCGCCTCAAGTTCATGGGCCACTGTCGCTTCGAGCCAGACCAACCCCTCGGCGATATACGCGGGAACCTTCCATCCATTGAGCGGCCCACTTGCAAGGACTTCCAGCGCGAAGCGGGTCTTGTCGAAGTTCTTGCCGACCACCCTGTCATGCAACTTCTCAGCCAGTTCCTCGGGGCTGCTGGGTGCGTGCTTCAGCTGGAGGCCGATCGCCCGATTGGCCTCAGCTTGGCACCAGTCAGCATTCTCAAGACCGAAGGCTTCCTCAAGCGTGCGGCCGCATAACTGCGAGGTCGCCGAACCCACCGTCACCGAAATCTTTGTCTGATAGGCCACTCGGACTACTGCGCTAGAGCCTTCCGCCAGCGACAACGTCTTCTGCTCTGGCGGAACTTCCCAGAGCTCGGCCACCGAGCGTTTTTTCGGAATCCAGCTGATGAGGGTCTGGTTGGACGTGACGGCACCTTCCACGTGCGCATGGCAGGTGCTGCCACGCTTCTTAGACTTCTTCTTGCCGCTCGGTTGCGTCGCGTCGTCGTCTTCGAGCTCGAAGGGCTTTAGATCGTTGTCATCGTCCACGGCGATGTCAGCACCAGCCGCTTGCGCGGCGGCGTTTTCGTCATCCGACTTGACCGTCACACTGTCAAGGTCCGTAATGACCAGCGTCGTGAGCCCGACGAAGGTGATAAGTTCCTGGAAGCGATGCGCAAACGCGCCACCGACTTCAAGGATGGTCAGCGCGGAGGAACGCAGGCGCTTGGCAGCCGACTCGATCATGGCTGGCAAGAGCAGGCGCTCGACGTTGCCCTCCACCAAAATGACCGCGTCGGAAAAGAAGAGGTCGCAGTGCGTCAGCTTCAGATACCGCTGAAGGAATTCGCGCGCGGAAGCGTCGGCCTCATCCGTCTTGAAGCGGGAGAGATTGCGCACGTCCGTGCGATTGTCCAGTTGGTCGCTAACACGGCGGAAATACCGAATGGGGGAAAACCCGCGCTCATAGAGGATGTGCGGCGAATGCGTGGTGATGACGAGCTGCGTGTGAAAAAACGTAGCGTGATCGTTGGTATCTTCAAGCAGGCGCAAAACGTTCCTGATGAAGACCTGCTGAATCTGCGCGTGCAGATGAGCCTCAGGCTCTTCAATGAAGATCAAATGCAGCGGTGCCCGCTTGTCTTCCTCAGCTTTCCACTGCTCGTGTAGGTCGAGCAGTTCAACCACCATGTAGACCAGATTCTTGAAGCCCAGACCGTTGTAGCTGTCGGGCAGTTGAGCGGTGGCTGCGCCCGGAATCACGTAGTGGACCTTGGCGTCTTGCCCCAGGACCGTGGTCGGGTCCAAGGCCGCCCGAATGACGATCTCGGGATTGTTCACGCCTGGATATCCGAGCTTGGCTAGGCGCTTGAGGGTGCCGCTGAAGACTTCCTCCAGGTGGAAGTTCAGTTCTCTCTCTGATGTGTCGAGCGCTTTGAGAGCCGCATGGTCGTCGCCACGCTTTTCCAGGTTGCGGTGATAGAAACGGCTGAGGCGTCGCGAAAGGCTCTCGGCGCGATCGGAGCTGGCAGCATCCGGGTCATCGAGGTGCCGCTGCGCGCGCAAGAAGTCCACCCTCACCAGCGACTTGAGAATGGTCGCTCCAGCCGGCTCCTTGCCTAGCGGCTGCGGCTCGTAGTCGGCTGCCGCCTGAAAGTCAACAAAGGCCCTCTCATCGAGCACATAGTAGCGGAAGGTATATTCCTTGCTCAGTTCCTTGGCAAGGTACTTCGTCAAGCTTTCTGGCCAGGGTCTGTACTCGCTGGCCTCGGATTTCGCCTCAACCTCATTTCCCCCTTCCACCTCGGCAGCAGGCTCACTGTCTGCTTTGCGCTGTGCCGCCAGCGCATTTGCCACGGCGTTGGCTTTCTCATGCAGCTCATGGAACCGCTGGACGAGTTCGTAGGCATCGCGAGGCTCAAACGCCACACGAATCCCGACGCACTTGCCATCCCACTCAGTGCTCGGAAGCAGTGACATTGCGGTAGCGAGATCATCTTCACCGACACGGAACCAGAGATCTAAGAGGATGGATGGCAATCTCTTGGCCGCTTCCTCATCCCCTGGATCCGATCTTCCGATGGCGTCGATTTCGGCCCACAGCGCTGCACTGAAGTCAAAGAGTTCGAACTTCTTCGCATCGCCCCGGAGCATGGAATACAGCCCTTGGACTGCGGACGTCTTCCCGCTGTTGTTGGCGCCGACGAAGATAGAGATCTCGTTATCGAGCTCGATGACGACGTCGCGCAGTCGGCGATAGTTCTGCAGTCGATAAGCCTGTAGCTTCATGATGACCTCCCTGAAAAGGTTGCCGGGAGGCTTGGTATTGAACTCGCTGGTTGGCCGCACTCCTTCCAGCGTTCGCCCTCTCCCCCCCTCCGAGGAATGACATTTTGCTACAAAATCTGACACCGTGCCGCCTCTGCCGCGACCAGGCTCGCCATTTTGATTCTTTGACGGAGGCAAAGGTGTGCAGAGGTGTCGGATGGACCTTTAATCGGACACTTGTATTCACGGCGATGGAGCCAACAAAATGGATCAACTCAAGAAGACGACCCACTCGTAGTGAATACTGCTGCGGCCGCCCGGCACAAATGACTTAACTTTTAGCGCGATACGGACTGGCATATGTCGCCCCACTTTCGTGATCGGTGTATGTTTCCCCATCGGTCCGGAAGCACATGACTTTGGATTTATTTCGGTCGAGACAATATCTCCACACTAATTTGACGCCTTTATTCTCCAGATCTTGGGCAAGAGCGGTGAGGGTGGAAATTTCGTCTCGTCGCTTCTGAAGCTCCTCGAAGGTTGGCAGCAACGGTGCAGCAATCAACCACCCTCCCAGTACCATCGCACCTAGGCAGGCAAGCAAGACCAAGAATGTCTTGATTCCCAGCCAGCGACCCGCCTGCAAATACCGACGGGCTGCTGCGTCGGCCGCCGCATCGGCCTCCGTAAACTTTTTTTGAAGTAATTCCGCTGCTTTCGTGGCAGTCCCCTCAGCGACATGGGCAACCGTGGCGTGCACGTTGTCGCTCATGGTCGATACATCCTCGATTAGCCTCATTCGTAATTTTTCGAGGGTAGAAACTGCTTTCTTTGCATCAATATTATTTTGAGCGCTGACGGTTAGCAACGAAGCAATTATCTCGACCTGATCTCGAATCGCTTTATCGTAATACGCGAAATCAGCATTTTGGAACCTATCGTTCATAACCCTTGCTCCTTTCGTGTGTTCGCGTCGGGCCTTCCCGGCTTAGCTCTTCGTTAAGGTCACGGCTCAAAGTCTGTTGGTGAGCTCGCTCCATCTGGTTGCCCGTTTCTGTCACCCAATGGCTGTGACTCATGTTCAGCTCTTGAATGTCGTTCAAGACCGCAAATTGCAGCCGACCGGTAGGTTCTGCCAATATCAGAAGGCCACCAGTGCCGACGGATGACGTTCCATTCGCAGTCCTGACACACAACAGATATTCGCGAATTTGAGCGGCGGTATAAGGCTTATGCTGGCGCGCCACGTCGCTTGCAATGGATTGAACAAGGTCTTCCAAGCTCTGAACCTTTTCTTCTCGAGGTCGCGGAAAGGCATCCAAGTAAGGCACTGTACGCAGACGAAGACTTTCTTGAGTGGCCTTTGTCTCGACGTACCAATGCACTTCTCGAGAAATCGGTTCCAGTCCTCGGGCCTGCACTGCAATCTGAAGGACGGCATGTTTTCCTTGCTCCTTAGACATATGCGCACCTTGCGCCTTGAATTCCAGCAGTCGAACCACGCCGGTGAAGTCCAATAATACGTCGCCAAGAAACTTGTCTTCAGGTGTTTGCTGAAGCAAGTTGACGGATGCGGTTAGCGATGTTGAATTCTGTTTGCTACGGATCGCATAGCCGAGGGTAAAAAGAAAATTCCCTATCGTGATATTTTCGTAGATTTTCAAATCGCAATCCTTATTGCTCGTACGATGGCTCGTCCCTGCGGTCAAGACATTCTGATCGCGGTAAGTAACGTTTTAAAAAGGCATGCCCTGGGCGCTTCAGGTTGTGCTCCCGGCGACCACGTTGCAGACCTGCATCGAGCATCTGATCCGCAATAGCCTAGACTATGCGGACTGGAAAGAGAGCCGGGCTATCGCCCGGCGCTGCGTCCGATTTGCGCCGCAGTCAGCACTCAGGCGGCGCAAGAGGCGCAAGAAGGTTTTTGCCCGAAGCGAGTGGGCCGCGAAGATCTGATGATCGTCAAGGCTTGGAAAGGGGCGAGGGGGCATGTGAATCCATTTTTTCGTGTTCCGCCTACTATCCGGCCCGCGATCTACACCACGAACACGATAGAAAGTGTCAACTCGCAGTTGCGCAAGACCATTAAAACGCGCAGCCACTTCCCCCGCAATGAAGCCGCGAAAAATTCTACGCGTCCTACACTATTTCTTAACTTTCGCTCCACTGGCTTGCGATTTTTTGGCGCCGTCACGCTTCACTTGCTCTTCGTGGAGAAATGTTCGAATTCTCTTAGCCTCCGCGAAAGGCCAAAGCGTACTATTGGCATACAGGACGATCCATCCACTGAAAACAATAGCAAATCCCAATAAAGCACCGTCTTCAAAAGAGAGAGACTTCGCCTTAAAGAATACAAAGGCGGAATACAGCATGAATATTGCAAAGATCACCTGCATGACCCAGGCCCATACTATCGTCAAAGCATCTATTGACTTCCACCAGTTGAGAACGATTAAACGTCCATCTTCAATTTTTAACAGCTGTACCGCGCGCCTGATATGAAACCACTGTAACTGCCCACTAGCAGCCCCGTGAAGTCTAATTAGCTCATCACGCAAAGGCTGCTCTGCATAAATGCTGTAGGCGCTCAAGAAATATAGCGTTTCCAGCCGATCAGCGACTGCACGCCTCGTTTGCGTATCTGACTTATCTCTTACAAGAAAAGCCTCAAGTGCTGCCCTCGCCTCATCTTTCCGCTTTTGATTCCAAGCCAGTAAACCTGCGACATTCATGTGCTTGCAGATCAACCCAATCATTGCGAGAGCTAGCACAAATGATGTGATATTAGCTAACCAACTCGGCATTTGACCGGAGTAACCAAGCAACGCCCCCAAACGAACAAAAAAATTCGTGATCTCTTCAATCATCATGCGCCTCCTAGTAAAGATATTACGACGCAGATCCAAGATAATTAAGCCGTATACCCCGATTAATCTTTACCGAATTTCCATGTATTAGCTCCCCCCCAACAACCCGCCCCCACCTCCCCGCAATCCCCCCCGCCGCCGCCTTCATCCTCTCCACCACCATCCCAAACCTCTCCACCCCCAACCTCTCCGCCATCGCCGTCACAGTAATCGCCCCCAGCGCCACCCCTCCCTCCGTCAACACAGGCACCGCCACCGCACTAGTCCCCGGCATTAACCCCATCGCCGCATGCGCAATCCCCTCCCTTCTTGCCACCTCAACCCGCGCAATCACATCCTCCACCCGCTCCCCCATCACCTCCAGCCTGGCCGCGTTCCCCCTTACCAACTCCTCACTCTCCTCCCTTCCCAAACTCGCCAACAACGCCACCCCCGACACCCCCACGCCCAGCGGCCGTCTAACCCCCACCTCAATCGACAGCACCTGTATCGGATGCCTACCCGTGCGCCGCCCAATACAAATCGAATCGTGCCCATGTCGAATACTCAAGAACACCGTATCCCCCACCTGATCGGCCAGCTCGCTCATATACGGGTCCGCCAGCGTCAGCAGCGGAAAGCGCCTTGTCCTTGCAAGCCCCAGCAAACTGATCTCTTGCCCGATCAAATACCGTCGCGTTTCTGAATCCTGTTCAACCGCGCCCTCTTGCACCAGCGTCTTCAGCAAGCGATGCACGGTGGGCCGATTCAAGCCGGACATGCGTTCCAGATCCACCAGCCGCACGCCGCGCTCTTGTCCGCAGGCAATCAGGCGCAGCAGCGCCAAGGCCCTGCGTACCGTCTGCGCGCCGGACGCGCTTTTATCTTCCGATTCGCTCACACGTCCTCCGGTTTGATAATGGACTTGGGCGTCTGCTGAATACCCCGCTTGGTGACGATGGGGCCTAGCGATGCGTAGTTCGGCCCGCCGATGCGGCAGATGGGGCGTAGTAATGCCGTATCGATCTTGCCGTCTTGCAGCAGGCCATCGCGGATATGGAACATCACGACTTCGCCCACGAAGAACTCCGCGCCGGTGTCGCCAAACGGGGTGACGCTATGCAAGCGGCATTCCAGGCTGATGGGTGCGGCGGCCAGGCGTGGGGTGGCGATCAGTGCGCCGGGCAGCACGCTTAAACCCAGCACGTCGACTTCGCTGATTTCTGGCGGGTGTTCTTGGGCACTGTCGTGCAGCGGGTCCAGCAAGGTTTCATCGCCGACATTCACGACGAAGTGGCCGTTGGCCAATATGTTTTGCGCCGTGTCTTTGCGCACGCCCGCTTTGCGGCCGATGTTGACACCAACCATGGGCGGTTTGTTTGAGACGAAGGTGTAGCAGCTGAACGGCGCCAGGTTGACGCCGCCGTGGGCGTTGACGCTGCTGATCCAGGCGATGGGTCGGGGCACGACGATGCCGCTCATCAGGCGGTAGGTTTGTTCGGGGTTCAGGTCGCTGGCGGGAAAGTGCATGGTGGGTGTGGCTCCGTAGTCCGGATATTGAACATTCAACAATGAATAAAACCGCGCGCGCAATAAGCGTCCAGGCTAATTCTGCGGCGAAATGCGGTGGCTGCAAAAGCCACCCGCAAAGCAACCTGCCAAAAGAGTCCAACATCTGGAACTTTTATAGAAATTCGCGTTGTTCCGCAGCCGGGAAATTCCTAGAGTGTCGTCAAACACAACAAACAAAACGTGATGACACGACCAGGAGACAAACCATGCATCGCAATGCGCTTCGCGCCTGCGCCACGGTGGCGCTGACCGTTCTGACTTCCATGGCGCACGCCGCGTGGCCCGAGAAACCCGTGAAGATCGTGGTGCCCTATCCGCCGGGCGGCAATGTGGATGTGGCGGCGCGGCTGATTGCGCCGGGTTTACAGGCGGCGTTTGGGCAGCCGTTTATTGTCGAGAACAAGCCGGGTGCAGGCGGCATGATTGCCGGCGAGCAGGTGGCGCGGTCCGAGCCCGATGGCTACACCTTGTTCATGGCGGCGAACGGGCCGCTGCTGTTCTCGCCGCTGATTTTCAAGCGGGATGCGTACAAGTGGGATCGGGACTTTGCGCCGATCAGTTCGGTGTCGTACACGCCGCTGGTGTTGCAGGTGAAGCCCGGCTTGCCGGCGCAGACGCTGGCTGACTTGCTGGCGTTGGCGAAGAAGGAGCCGGGCAAGCTGAACATGGCGTCGCCCGGTGCGGGGACCACGAATCACTTGGTCAGCGAGCTGTTGCAGTCGTTGACGGGCGCGCGTTGGACGACGGCGCAGTACAAGGGCAACGCGCCAGCCACGACCGATTTGCTGGGCGGCCAAGTGGATTTCAACTTTGATCAGATTTCGGTGGCGCTGCCGTATGTGAAGGATGGGCGCTTGCGCGCGTTGGCGGTAACGACGGCCAAGCGCGTGCCGTCGATGCCGGACGTGCCGACGTTTGCGGAAGCGGGTGTGCAGGGCATGGAGGCGGCCACGTTTACGGGGCTGCTTGCGCCCAAGGGCACGCCGCCGGATGTGCAGAAGCGCTTGAGCCAGGCGCTGACCCAGATTCTGGCGCAGCCGACGATCATTCAGCGTTTTGATGAGCTGGGCGCCGAGGCGCGCGGCAGTACGCCCGAGGAATTCACGCGCTATCTGGCGTCGGAGGATGCGCGTTGGACGCCGATCATCAAGCGCGCGGGCATCACGGCGAACTAAGGCCGACGACTGCCTGACCCACCCCACCAGCGGCTACGCGCCGCCAACCGAACGCATTGCGGCCCTGCCTGACCATGACAGCGATGCCGCCCTACCCCCCTATTCTTCACACGGAACCCGCCATGAGCAGACGCAGCATCTATGCCGAAGGCTTCAGCCACAAGAATCCCATTCCGGCCGCGTGCCGGATTGGGCCCATGCTGTATTCGGGCAGCATCCAAGGCACCGACCCCGCTACCGGCGCTTATGGCGCGTCATTGGAGCGCCAGTGCGAACTGATGTTCGATCACGTGCGCCGCATTGTGGAAGCGGGCGGCGGCACGCTGGACCACATCGCCAAGATGACGGTGTGGATGCGTGACCGAAGCCAGCGCGCGGCGCTCAACGCCGTGTGGCTGCAAGCGTTTCCGGATGCGGATAACCGCCCGGCGCGCCACACGATGCAGGCCGATCTGGATGGCGACAAGCTGATCGAATGCGATTTTGTGGCCGTGATCGGGTAAGGGAGACAGACGATGACCCAGCGCCAAGCTTCGCAAACTCAACCCTCGCAATATCAGCCTTTCAATCCCCGCCCCTCCGCGCCCGCCACCCGCCTGCCGCCTAACGCCTGCGACAGCCAGTTTCACGTGTTCGGTTCCGCCGACCGTTACCCCGTGCGCCCCGGCGCGGCCTACGAGATGCCTAGCGCCACCATCGAGACAGCGCTAGGCCTGCACCGCCTGCTAGGCATTGAGCGCGGCGTGATTGTGCAGGCCACGACCTATGGCGCGGATCACCAGGTGGTGCTGGACGGCCTGGCCGCCGCCGGCCCGTCGTATCGCGGTTGCGCGAATGCGGTGGTGCTGGCCGAACGTGACGACGCCTACATACAGAAGCTGCACGATGCAGGCGTGCGCGGCGCGCGGTTCACGCGTCAGGGCTTGGGTATCAGCATGGCGCCCGCCGTGTTTGACCGCGCCATCGCCCGCGTTCGAGAGCTGGGTTGGTACGCCAAGTTTCAGCCGGAGCCGGACGGCATGATGGCGCAGGCGGCGCAGTTTGAACGGCTGGAGATTCCGGTGCTGCTGGATCACATGGGGCGTGCTGATCCCACTGCAGGCGCGGCAGATCCGACTCGGCAGTTGTTGGAGTCGTTGCTAAGTCGCGGCAACTTCTGGGTGATGTTGTCGCTGACCGAGAAGATCTCTCGCACCGGCCCGCCTTGGGACGACGTGACGCCGCTTGCACAAGCGCTGATCGCCGCCAACCCCGACCGCGTGGTGTGGGGCAGTGATTGGCCGCATCCGGTGTCGGTCAAGCCCACGCCTGACGAGGGCCAGTTGGTGGATCAGCTGGCGCGCTATGCGGGCGACGCCGCGACGCTTAAGAAAATCCTGGTGGACAACCCCGCTCGCTTGTTTGGATTCGACGAATGAAACTGCTTAGCTATACGCATCAAGGCCGCACGCACTTTGGCGCACTGCGCGGACAGGACCAGATCGTTGCGCTGGACGGACACGGCTTCACCAGCCTGCGCCACGCGCTGGGAGCCCACGCCCTGCCCGCGCTGGCCAAATTGGCGGACACGCTTGCCCCCACGCACAAGCTGAACGAGGTGCGGCTGTTGCCGCCCATCCCCTCGCCCGAAAAAATCATCTGCGTCGGCGTGAACTACGGCAAGCGCAACGAGGAATATCAGGACGGCAGCGCGCCGCCCGCCTACCCCAGCGTGTTCCCGCGCTTTCCCGGTTCGTTCGTGGGCCATGGCGAGCCCTTGCTGCGCCCACCGGAATCCGAGGAGCTGGATTACGAAGGCGAGATCGCCATCATCATCGGCAAGGCCGGCCGCCGCATCTCGGCGGATGACGCCTGGAGCCACATCGCGGGCCTGACCTGCCTGAACGAAGGCACGGTGCGCGACTGGATCAAGCACGGCAAGTTCAACGTGACGCAGGGCAAGAACTTCGACGCCAGCGGTTCGATGGGGCCGTGGATGGTGACGGCCGACGAATTCGACCCCGCCGCGCCGTTAACCGTGACCACGCGCGTGAACGGCGAACTACGCCAGCAAGACGCTACCGACAGCCTGATGTTTCCGTTCGCGGAACTGATCCGCTACATCTCCATCTGGACCACGCTGAAGCCCGGCGACGTCATCTCCACCGGCACCCCCATCGGCGCAGGCGTGCGCTTTACGCCGCCGCGCTTCTTGAAACCGGGCGACGTAGTCGAGGTAGAAGTGGCCGGCATCGGCGTGTTGTCCAACCCCGTGGCCGACGACGTCGCCGCGCATTGATCAGGAGCCTTTCATGCTTAACGACGAAGATCGCGCCCGCGCGGCCAGCCTGCTGCTGGAGGCCGAGCGAAGCGGCATACCCACCACGCAGTTGGACCAGGCGTTTCCCGGCATTGAGATTGCGGATGCATATGCCATCCAGCAACGCAATATCGACCAGAAGATTGCCGACGGCGCAAAGCTGCGCGGCCACAAGATCGGCCTGACGTCCAAGGCCATGCAAAGCACCGTGGGCATCGATGAGCCCGACTACGGCCATTTGCTGGACTCGATGTTCTATCAAGACGGGCAGACCATTCCCACCGACAAGCTGATCGTGCCGCGCGTGGAAGTCGAGCTGGCTTTCGTGCTGGGCAAGCCGTTGCGCGGCCCGGATGTGAGCCTGTTCGACGTGCTGGATGCCACGGATTACGTGGTGCCCGCGCTGGAACTGATCGACGGCCGCAGCAAGTATCCGCGCCGCATCGTGGACAACATTGCCGATAACGCGGCGTGCGCCGGCATCGTGCTGGGCGGCCGGCCGGTGCGGCCGATGGATATCGACTTGCGCTGGGTCGGCGCCCTGCTTCTGAAAAACGGCGTGATCGAAGAATCGGGCGTGTCGGCGGCAGTGCTGGGGCATCCCGCGCTGGGCATTGCGTGGCTGGCGAACAAGCTTGCGCAGCACGACGCCGGGCTGGAAGCCGGACACATCGTGCTGGCCGGGTCTTTCACCCGCACCGTCGCGGTGACGCGCGGCGATACGCTGCATGCGGACTACGGCAAGCTGGGCAGCATCTCGGTGCATTTTTCATAAGGCGGCGCGCATGGAACTCCCCATCAATACCTTTAAGCGTGCGCTGCGTGAACAGCGCCATCAGACCGGGCTCTGGGTCACGCCTGGGGCTGCGAACAGCACCGAACTGGTGGCGGCCAGCGGCTTTGATTGGCTGCTGCTGGATACCGAGCACACGCCCGTCGTGCTGCCAACCGTCATGGCGCAGTTGCAGGCGGCCGCCGCGTACAGCAGCCATGCAGTGGTGCGCCCGTCGTGGAATGACAAGGTGCAGATCAAGCAGTATCTGGATATCGGCGCGCAGACCTTGCTGCTGCCGTATGTGCAGAACGCAGACGAGGCGCAAAGCGCGGTCGCCGGCATGCGTTATGCGCCGCGCGGCGTGCGGGGCGTTAGCGGCACGATGCGCGCAACACGTTATGGGCGTGTGCCAGACTACATGCGCCGGTGCGAAGAGGAATTGTGTTTGCTGGTGCAGGCCGAGACGGGCGAGGCGCTTGAGAACCTGGACGCCATGATTGCCGTGGATGGCGTGGATGGAGTGTTCATTGGCCCAGCGGATCTTGCGGCCAGCCTGGGGCACCCGGGCGAACCGCAGCATCCGAAGGTGGTTGCCGAGGTGGAAAGCGCCATCCGGCGAGTGCGCGCGGCGGGTAAAGCGCCGGGGGTGTTGACGGGGGATGAGGCGCTGGCGCGTCGGTATATGGAAGCCGGGTGTTTGTTTACGGCGGTGGGCGTGGATGCGGCGATTCTGGTCCGGTATTGCGATCAGTTGGCGGAGCGCTTTGCGGGAGCCTGACCGCCTTGCGCCGAAAATGCAGTTTGACACCCAATTCCCTCGCGCGCGCCGCAGCCCTGAAGCCGCGTCTGAGTGAGGCAGATCTTTAAGGTCTCGACAATAGATAACCTGCGGCAGCCGGCTACCGTGTGCGAGCGGCACTTCACAGAATATAGGTGCCAGACAGCAATTTTTCCTAGGCTTCCCATGCCAAACTGCAGCCTGACACTTTATTTCCTACCATGCCCTCTCGCCAGCACAAGGCCTCCCCAGAGCAAACGGCGCTTTTAACAGCGGCATTCCCCTCGCACCAGCGATCCGATGTCGCGCTGATCGCCGAATACATCTGCCCCAGCGTCATGAGCGGCCGCGGATTGTCCGTTGTTGTGCAGGACGCGCCATTGACGCTGCCCTATCGCGTTCAACATCGAGGCGACGATTCCCTGTTTTCACAGTTGAACGAATCCCAGGCGCTGCTCTACGCGTGCATACAGTCGCGTCATCACGATGGCCACGTGCGCCAGCGCCAGATTGAGCGGCTGGCTGGGGGTTCGAAGCCTTGGGTTGCGCCTTTCCTGCTGCAGCTTTGCAGCGAATACGTCGTTGAAATCTTGCAGGAAATCGAGACCTGCTTGCCCTTGCTGGACAAGCACGTCTACGGCGCGGTGCTTAGAGACAATCCTGCCTTTCTGGCGTTGGCGCAGCAACGCATGACCAGCTATTGGGATTGCTACTACCGGCGTCGCCAACCCGACCGCGAAACTTATGTCGGGTTTCGTCTGTTCGAACACTTCCGAAACTGGCAAGCGTCAGAGTAAGACCTCACAAGCGGGACAGGCGCGGCCTGGGTATCAATTGCTTCGGCGCAGTTGATCCGTCGACTGCTTGTTCAAGCGCTTCGCTTCCGCTTCGGCATAGTCTTCCTCGCCCTGCTCGTACTGGCCCTCATACATGCAGCTGCTGCGAACAAGTCCGCATTCGCCAATGACTGAAGAACATCCTGAACTCAGCGCAGCAAGAAACAGCACCACCCCGTAACGGCCCAACGTTTGCATCGACATATCGCTCCTTGATGATCGGATAGTGTACGGGTCGCGATCACCATGGCGGCTGGGTAAGTCGGTAAAAAATGGTGTCAGACTAGGGCTGCAGGTCAGCGGAACCCTGGCTCGGCCACATTATTTCGGCATGGCGTAACCACAGGGTGGCATCATCATTACTTTGGACAGGTCATTTTCATGCGTGAGTGTTTAAGCCTTCTGGACAGCATCGAAGCCATCGCAGCGTGTCACGACGATAGGGATGTGTGGGACCGCTATTGCTGGGTCTACGCGACAGATGGCGTTGCGCTTGTCGAAGCCCAGATCTATTTGTCTTCCAGGGATGACGAGACGGAACTCGTTCTTGACGGAGATGGAGCGGAACCGCCCGCCTTCGCGGTTGCGCACGGGCTGGTGGCTTACCTAGAGGCCGCCACCTTCGCCGACGTGCTGAGTGTCCAGAAGCGCCAACAACCGCTTTCGCGGCTAGAAGACTATGCGGCTGCGCTTGAACACTATGCTGAGCAGGACGCGTTTCTTGATCGCGGGGAATTTTATGGCGGTGGCAGCGAGCCGCAGCCATCGCCGGGAATATCCCGTGACCTATTCGCTGAATTCGATCTTGAACTGGTGTCGTGCCCAATGGACGACGTGCTTGCGGCGGCACGCGCGACGGCTGATCTGCTCCAGATCGGCGTAGCCGACGCCCTTAATCGTTGCAGGCGGCTTCCATTGGTGCTCGGAGAACGCATTGACGCGCGGGAGCGCGAGCGTATCGAGGCGGGCTTTGCCCGTATTGGTTTGCCGTTGCAGCGAACGACACACGTATCGTTCGTTTGGCAAAAGGGTCGCTAGTTCCGCGCTCGACCCAGCCCCGGTTGCCCGCTAAGTCACTGAAATAGCGCCACATTTGTTACTCCCGCCGCCCGCCTCCCGGTGCAACACTATCCCTCAGCATCATCCAACGACGGACCGCCGCGCAATCCCTCGTTCATCCCAGCAAGAGGTATCCACACTCGGAGGCATCAACGCCATGACCGCTCCCATCCAACCCACCGGCCCCATGCAAACGCCCCCCATCGTCACCGCCGACGAATGGGAATCCGCCCGCCAGCAACTCCTACTGAAAGAAAAAGCCCAGACCCGCGCCCGCGACGCCTTGACGGCCGAACGCCGCCGCATGCCCTGGACGCCTGTCGACAAGGAATACGTCTTTAAAGGCCCGAATGGCAAGCTCACCCTGCTCGACCTTTTCGACAACCGCCGGCAGCTCATCGTCTACCGCGCCTTCTTCGAGCCCGGGGTCTATGGCTGGCCCGAGCACGCCTGCCGTGGCTGTTCGATGGTGGCAGATCAGGTCGCGCATCTGGCGCATTTGAACGCCCGTGATACGACGCTGGTCTTCGTGTCACGCGCCCCGCAAGCCGACATCGCCCGTTTGAAGGCCAGCATGGGCTGGGACATGCCGTGGTTCACGCTGACCGACAGTTTCGACGCAGACTTTGGGGTAGACGAATGGCACGGGACGAACGTGTTCTTCCGCGACGGCAATCGCGTGTTCCGCACGTACTTTCTGAATAACCGCGGTGACGAGCAGATGGGCGGGACGTGGAACTATCTGGACATCACGCCGCTGGGCCGGCAAGAGGTCTGGGAGGACTCACCCGAGGGGTATCCGCAGACGCAGACCTATAAGTGGTGGAACTGGCACGACAGCTACGTCGCGGACGCCCCGCCGGATCAGAAGTGGGTAGAAATCTCTGATGCGGGCGAGAAGGCGTTCCGGAACCATTGCGACGGCGCTAAGCCGTCGACGTAGCCGCCGCTCCTGTCGAACGCGACGCGCTGATTATTTGGCCGGCGCAAATATGATCTTGACCGGATTATCAGCCTTGTATGAGGCAGAAGCAGGCCCGAATTTGGGATCAAAGCCGGGATGCCAGGCTCTAAGCTCCGCATCGGAAAGCCATTCCAGCTGTAGTTGGTCGTCCGGCGAAAGAGATTTGAATTGCGCCAGCGCGTTCACCGCGGACTGGCAATTCTCTGAGGTGCCGGACTTCAAGACCGAGACCTGGGTTTGCTCGGTCCGAGTCATGGAGCCAGGTTGGGGGCATTTGCGGACCTCAACGTGGTACTGGCCCTGGGGCGAAGGCAGATCCACAATGATCTTGTTTGGGCCGCATCCGGCCAGGAGCGCGGTCGGTAGCGCCAGCAGTGCAATATGTTTTCTCATCGAGCTACCTTGTGACTACCGGGGCAGTCGGTCCGTGAACACGTCGATCGCCATAATACCCGGCGCTATGTTTTGAGGCGCGTTCCTGCCGTCCCTGTACGCCAGCAAGCACGACACTACCGCTATCCAAGGGGTTATCGCCCAGGCAGGAACGCTGCCTACCCCTGCTGACTCAACGCCCTGGCAATCTTGTTCCGCGACACCGTCGTCTTCGGCACCTTGAACGGGAACCACGTCCGCACGTCTTCTTCCAGACCGATGCCGTGCATGTAGTTATAAATCGCCTTCTTCAGCGCACGCCCCAAGGCATCATGATCCACACCCGCCGGGTCATGAAAACCAATATCGTTCTTGGCGAACGTCACATCGGGCAGCGGCTTTAGCGTCACCCCGTATTCCTCGGGGTTCTTCCCCACCGGGGAATGCACCGTACAGGCGAAGCGGTGGAAGAACCCGCTTTGAATACAGCCGTTTTCAAATAACTGACGCACGTATTCCAACGCGTCCACGGTGTCTTGCACCGTTTGCGTGGGAAAGCCGTACATCAGGTAGGCGTGCACCAGGATGCCGGCGTCGGTGAAGGCGCGTGTGACGCGGGCCACTTGGTCCACCGATACGCCTTTCTTCATCAGGTTCAACAGCCGGTCTGAGGCGACTTCCAAGCCACCGGACACGGCGATACAGCCGCTGTCGGCCAGCAGTTCGCACAATTCAGGGCTGAAGGTTTTTTCGAATCGGATGTTGCCCCACCAGGAAATCCCGGCGTTGCGGTCGATCAGTTCGGTGGCCAGGGCTTTCAGCGATTTGGGCGGTGCGGCTTCGTCGACGAAGTGGAAACCGGTCTGCCCGGTTTCGCGGACGATGGCTTCGATGCGGTCGGCCAGCACGGAGGCCGATGCGCCTTCGTAGCGGCCGATGTAGTCCAGGCTGACGTCGCAGAAGCTGCATTTCTTCCAGTAGCAGCCGTGCGCCACGGTCAGCTTGTTCCAGCGGCCGTCGCTCCACAGGCGGTTCATGGGGTTCAGCATGTCCAGCAGCGACAGGTAGCGGTCCAGCGGCAGGCCGTCCCAGGTGGGCGTGCCCACTTCGGCAAATGCTACGTCGGGCTCGACCAGGTTCACGTACTGGACGGCGCCCGAGTCTTTGTCGCGCAGGAAGGTGCGGACCAGGCGTTGGCGCGAGCGTTTGCCTTGCACGTGTTCCAGCAGGGCCAGCAAGGGGCGTTCGCCGGCGTCCAGGCAGACGAAGTCAAAGTAGTCGAAGACGCGCGGGTCTTTCAGTTCGCGCAGTTCGGTGTTGACGAAGCCGCCGCCCAGCACGGTGATGATGCTGGGGTCTTGCGCCTTGATGGTCTGGGCGATGCGGAAGGCGGCGTAGACGGCGCCGGGGAACGGCACCGACAGCAGCACCATCGTGGGCGTGTGACGGGCCAGGGCTTCTCGCGTCAGTGCTTGCAGCGTGTCGTCGACCAGTGTCGGCGGGGACGCCAGGGCGTCGGCCAAGGGGTCGAAAGTGGGCTGGCTGCCTGCCAGGGACTCGGCGTAGCGCACGAATTCGAAGCGCGGGTCGATGGCGTCGCGCAGGACGTCGGCCAGGTCGTTCAGATACAGGGTGGCCAGGTGCTTGGCGCGGTCGTGCAGGCCCAGCGCGCCGAATGCCCAACCCAAGGGGTCGCCGCCCTCTTCGTCCAGGTAGACGTCCAGCGAACTGAATCGCGGGCCTTCGGGCAGGAAATGGCGGCCGACGATGCGGTGGGCCAGCGTGGAGTCACGGCCTTGCAGGAAGGCAATCGTGGGGCCGATCGTAGACAGGTAACGCGATTGCATGGCCACGAAGGCCTGGATGGGCGGCGTGTGCTTGGCAATCGGCATCGCCTCGATGCGCTCCGCGACGGCGCGCAAGCCGTCGGTGGACAGCAGGCGCAGCACCAGCGCCAACGCCAGGTCTTCCTGGAAGGCGGTGACATCGCGCGAGCGCAGGAAGCCCGTCAGGTAGGCGGTGGACGGGTATGGGGTGTTCAACTGCGTCATCGGCGGGATGACCGACAGCACGCGTACAGGCGAGGTGGACATGAGGCACGGCTGGGTTGCCGTCAAAAAGCGGGGATTGGGGGAATTATAGGCAGTGCGGCGGGCCAATCCCCCGTTGCCTGCGCCGCGGGCCGCTAAACTGGCGGTTTCTGGCGACGGGCGCGTCCGCTTTTCCGCCATCCGCCCCCTGCAAGCCCATCCGCGACACAGCCTAGATGACAACCCTGTTCTCCACGCCCGGCTATCAGGCCCTGATGGCGCTGCAGCGCCGAATTCATGCGTTCACGATTGACGCCGCAATCGAGTTGGACGCAGATATCGACCAGCCAGATTTGCCGCTGTGGACGAGCCTCTATCAGTATCTGACGATCGCGCCGCTGCATGGCGGCCTGCATGTGGAGTATTTCGGCGGTAGCTGGGACGAGCCTTTCGCGTGGACGTTGGAATGCCTGGCCCGGCAAGAGGTGGCCGACACGCTGGTGTCCCTGGCGTTCAACGGCCCCGATGAAGGCGCGAACGGGACGCGCGAGTGGGAATTCACGCCGTTGCTGGACAGCGGGGTGCAATTCCCGCGCTTGCGGTTTTTGTCGATCCGGCCGACAGCCCCCGAGGACCACAACACGTCGATGATCGTACGGGCCGGCAGCATCATGGAGGAAGGCGGCGAGATCGCGCGGTTTGCCGCCAAAGCACCTTACTTGAGCGATCTGGTGGTGCCGAACGCGCCGGACGCGACGTTCTTCCAGGTGCCCTTGCCCCAGCTGTCGATAATGCGGATCGGTGGAGGCTCGGATACGCAGGGTTTCATCGACAACCTGGCAGCCTCGGGCAATTTGCCCACGCTGGGGCTGTTGGATTTCACGGAGTCCAGCGAACTGCAGTTCACCTGGGCGCGGTCCCGCCCTGAAACCGCCGTAACGCCATTTGCCGCCTACGAAAGGCTGTTCGCCAGCGCCGCGTTGGATCCCGTGCATAGCCTGCGCCTGCGCAACACCTGCCTGAGCCTGGAACAATTGCACGCGCTGCGAGCCATGCGCCCGTCGCTGCAATTCATGGTGATACAGGCGACCCAAGGCGGCTACGTCAGCCATTTTGACCAGAACGTCTTCCCCTGGAAGCACTTGGTTCAAGCCGACCCCGGCCTGGAGTAGGCCCCGATTCCTATGCGCAACGCACCCGATCCTTTTGCCCCGCCCAGAAAGCAGCGCGCCGTTCGCCAGAACTCGCTGCTGTGGATCCTTGATCCCCTGGAGCAAGATGCCAGCTATGTCCGCCGCAAGATGTTCGGCTGCGACGCCGCTTACCTGGACGACATGCTGTACCTGGTGGTGGCCGACCGGGACGAACCTTGGAACGGCGTCATGGTGTGCACGTCGCATGAACGGCAGGCAGCACTGATGGCGGATATTCCCAGCCTGAACCCGCATCCGGAACTCGGGAAGTGGCTGTATCTGCCCCAGACCGACGAGTCGTTTGAGGCGATCGCGGCGCAGCTAGTGGAACTTGCGTTGGCGCGCGACCCGCGGTTGGGCGTGGTGCCTAAGCCGAAGGCGCGACGCCGCAAGCCGTGGCGGACTGAAGCGTAAGGGGCAGGAAACCGCTACTGCCCTACCCTCACCACCAGTTTCCCGAAGTTCTTTCCTTCCAGCAGCCCGATGAACGCCTGTGGCGCTTGCTCCAGCCCGTCGACCACGTCTTCGCGCCAGCGCAGCTTACCTTCCTGAATCCACTGCCCCGCTTGGCGCAGGAATTCGTCCTGCTGCGCGTCTGCGAACTCGTACACGATGAAACCCCGCAGCGTGACGCTCTTGGCAAGGATCTCGCGCATCGTGCCGGGCAGGCGGTCCGGGCCGCTTAGCGTGGACGGGCCGTCGTTGTAATTGGCGATCAACCCGCACACCGGCACGCGGGCGAAATTGTTCAGCAGCGGCACCACCGCGTCCCATACATGGCCGCTGACGTTCTCGAAGTAGACGTCGATGCCGTCCGGGCAGGCTTTGGCCAATTGCTCCGCAAAATCAGGCGCTTGGTGGTCGACGACGGCGTCAAAGCCCAGTTCGTTTTTCACGAAGGCACACTTCTCCGGGCCGCCAGCAATGCCGACGGCGCGCGCGCCCTGGATGCGGGCAATCTGGCCCACGACCGAGCCCACCGCCCCGCTGGCGGCTGCGACGACGACGGTTTCACCGGGTTTGGGTTGGCCGATGTTGCGCAGACCGACGTACGCCGTCAGGCCGGGCATGCCCAGCACGCCCAGCGCGGTGGATGGCGGCGCGATGGCGGGGTCCAGGCGACGCAGGCCCGTGCCGTCAGACAGCGCGTAATGTTGCCAGCCGGATTCCGCCAAGACGATATCGCCCTCACGCCAATCGGGATGGCGCGACGTTTTCACCCGCGCGACCGTGCCGCCCACGATCACGTCGCCAATTTCGATGGGCGGCGCGTAGGACTTGGCCGCGCTGATGCGCCAGCGCATGTAGGGATCCAGGGACAGATACTGGGTCTCCAGCAGGACCTGGCCGTCGCCGGGCTGGGGAATGGGCGCATGTTCAAAGCGGAAATTGCTGGGTTTGGGGCGGCCGACGGGGCGGGAAGCCAGGACGACGCGCAGGTTTTGGGGGGCAGACATGGGGGAAATCTCCGTGAATGGGGTCAGTCGGTTAGCGACAACCCGATCCTAGGCACCCGCAAGAGATAAAGGTAGACTGAACTCTCATAATTCAGACTTAACGGATTGATAATGTCAGCCGATTTCGATCCTGCCCTGCTGCGCACCTTTGTGGCCGTTTGCCGCTATGGCAGCCTGAGCCGCGCCGCGGATCACGCGGGGCGCGCGCAGTCGGCGCTAAGCACGCAGATCCGGCGGCTGGAAGAAATGGTGGGCAAGCGGCTGCTGCACCGTACAGGCCGCGGCATGTCGCCCACGACCGAAGGTGAACTGCTGCTGAGCTACGCCCACCGCATCCTGGCGCTGGGCGAGGCGGCGTCGGCTCGGCTGCGCGAGCGTGCCGTCGCCGGCAGCGTGCGTATCGGGCTGTCGGAAGACGTTGCCGTAGCGGCGCTGCCGGCCGCCCTGGGCCGGTTGAAACGTTCGTGCCCGCAACTGCATCTGGAAGTGGTGGTGGACGACGGCGAACGCTTGGCTGCGCGCTGGCAGGAAGGCACGCTGGATGTGGCGTTGGGCGTCTGCACCGCCTTCGTGGATGAACCCGTCGAGACCTGGTCGGTGGATCTGCACTGGGTGTGCGGCATCGATGACATGCCGCGCCCCGACCAGCCGCTGGACGTGATCGTGTATGCCGAGCCCTGCTCGTGGCGCCCGCTGGTGTTCGATGAACTAACTGCGGCGGGACGCGACTTCCGGGTCTCGCTGACCAGCCACAACGTGGGCGCCACCATCGCGGCGGTGGAAAATGGGTTGGGCGTGGCGGTGCTGACGACCGAGTGCATACGGCCGGACACGATGCGCGTCATCTCGATCGGGCCGGATGGCGCGTCCAGCCTAAGCGCGCAGTTCGGCATGTATGCATCGACGCGGCTGAACGAAAGCGGCCGGGCCGCCGTGTCGTTGTTGCGCGAAAGCCTGCAGGGCTGGACAGCGTCCAGGCTGCCGCGCCACACGGAACTGCTCGCGACCTGACGCCGACGCCCCACCGCGCGGACAGGCCGTGCGAAAAGGCATATAGTTTTTCCCCTAGCCAAACCTTCCGCCGGGCACCGCCCGGCCTTGCCATTTTTTGCAGACCGGAAATGAAGACATCCCTGCTTGTCCTATGCCCCGTGGTGCCCGCCAACCTGGAAAGCCTGAAGCAGCGCTACGACGTCACCTATGCGCCCACGCCCGAAGAACGGCAAGCGGCCATCGCCGCGCACGCCTCGCGCTTTCAGGCGGTGCTGACCATCGGCACCATCGGGCTGACCGCCGCCGAAATCGCCGCGATGCCGGCGCTTGAACTGGTGTCATGCATGGGTGTCGGCCACGAGACCGTGGACGTGGATGCGGCCCGCGCACGCGGGATCGTCGTCACCAATGGCCGCGGCGCCAACGACGAGTGCGTGGCCGACCATGCGATGGGCCTGGTGATTGCCTGCATGCGCAATTTCCGCAAGCTGGACCAGCTTTGCCGCGACGGGGTGTGGCGCACGGCGATCACGCCGCCTCCCAATGTCTCGGGCAAGCGGCTGGGCATCTTCGGCATGGGCGCCATCGGCGAAAAGCTGGCCACGCGCGCCAGCGCGTTCCGCATGCCGATCGGCTACCACAACCGCAACCCCAAGGCCGGCTCGCCCTACCAGTACTTCGACAGCCTGCTAGCGCTGGCCGAATGGAGCGATGTGCTGGTCTGCGCCGCGCCCGGCGGTGCATCCACGCACCACGCGATCAATGCAGCGGCATTGCAGGCGCTGGGCGCTGAGGGTTTCCTGATCAACGTAGGCCGCGGCAGCATTGTGGACACGCCGGCGCTGGCATCGGCCTTGGCCACAGGAGTCATCGCGGGCGCAGGCATCGATGTCTACGAAAGCGAACCCAAGCCGCCCACCGAACTGATCGGCTTGGACAACCTGATCCTGACGCCGCACCTGGCGGGCTGGTCGCCCGAATCCATCGAGGCGCAATTCACGATCTTCCTGGAGAACATCGAAGGCCACTTCTCTGGCCGCGGCGCCGTCACGCCCGTATAGATTCTCTGCCCGGTGTCGCGGCCAACAAGCCGCCGCGCATGCCGCGGCGGCCGGCAACGCAACCGCTCAACGGAACCGCAAATGCCGCCGCTGAAGATCAGCGACGGTCCGGCACCCCATCAGCTTCATGGCGCGCTCGATTTCGATCCGCATCAAATCCAGCGCCCGCTCCACGCCGGGTTGGCCGGCGGCCCCCAACGGGAACAGGTAGTAGCGGCCCAACCCCACCGCCTTGGCGCCCAGCGCCAGCGCCTTGAGCACATGCGTGCCGCGCTGCACGCCGCCGTCCATCATCACGTCGATCCGGTCACCCACCGCGTCGACGATCTCTGCCAGCTGGTCGAAAGCGCTGCGCGAGCCGTCCAGTTGGCGCCCGCCGTGGTTCGACAGCACGATGCCGGTGCAGCCGATGTCAACGGCCCGCTTGGCGTCTTCCACCGACATGATGCCTTTGAGGCAAAACTGGCCGCCCCATTGCCGCACCATGTCGGCGACGTCGTCCCATGACATGGCCGGGTCCAGCATTTCGGTGAAATAGCGGCTGATCGACATGGCGCCGCCGCCCATGTCGACGTGGCCGTCCAGCTGCGGCAGCCGGAAGCGTTCGTGCGTGACATAGTTCAGCGCCCAGGCCGGCTTGGCGGCGAATTGGGCGATGCCCGCCAGGTTAAGCCGGAACGGAATGGCAAAGCCCGTGCGCTTGTCGCGTTCACGGTTACCGCCGGTGATGCTGTCCACGGTCAGCATCATGACCTGGACGCCGGCCTCTTTGGCGCGGACCATCATGTCGCGGTTCAGGCCGCGGTCTTTGTGGAAATAGAACTGGTAGACCTGGGGGCCGCCGCTGATCTGGCGGGCTTCCTCCAGGCTGACCGTGCCCAGCGACGACACGCCGAACATCGTGCCGAATTTGCCGGCCGCCGCCGCAACGGCCCGCTCGCCGTCGTGATGGAACAGGCGCTGCAGGGCCGTCGGCGAGCAATAAACGGGCATCGCCAGCTTCTGGCCCATCACCGTCACGGACATGTCCACTTGGGCCACGCCGCGCAGCACGTCAGGCACCAAGTCGCAGGCTTCGAACGCCTCGGTGTTGCGCCGATAGGTGGTTTCATCGTCGGCGGCGCCGTCGATGTAGTTGAAGATGGGGCCGGGCAACCGCTGGCGCGCCATGCGGCGAAAGTCGTGGAAGTTCTGGCACTGGTTCAGACGCATCGGAAGACCCTTATCAACGCTGCCCGCGTGGGCCCGCGTACCGGTTTGCCCTGCCGCGCAGGCAGGGAGTCAAGCGCACCCCCGCCCTATCCGTGCAGGGTCGCGGCCGCCGTCGCGCAGGGACGGCGGCCGCAATGCCGCTGCCATCATATCGTCAAACGACCCGTCGAATCAGTCCGGATTCATTGCCGCAAACGTCGCGTCGTACCGCCCGTCACGCTCTGCCCAGCGCCGGGCCCGGTCGCGTTCAACCAGCACTTCACCCCGGGGGTAATCGCCCGTCGACAACCGTTGCATCACCTCGGCCACGTATTCCGCTAACGGCATCGCGCGGGGATCCGAGGCCTGGCTGCCGCCCGTCAGCGCCGTTTGCACATAAGGCGGCGCCAGTTCCAGCACTTGAACCGGCACCTGCCGCAGTTGGTGGCGCAGCGATTGCAGCCACGAATGCAGGAATGCCTTGCTGGCGCAATAGGCCGGAAAGTCGGCACGGGGGATGAAAGCCAGGTTGGAGCTGGTTGCCATCAGCACCGCGTCCGCGTTGCGTTTCAAGAACGGCAGGAACGCCGCCGTGACGCGCACGACACCCATGATGTTGGTATCGACAATGGCCTGGGTGGCGGTGGCGTCCCAGCCATCTGCGCGCACGTCTTCCGCCCGCGAAATACCGGCGTTGGCGATCAGCACGTTCAGGTCGGGAAAGCGTTGTTGAACGTCGGCGACGACTTGAGGCAACGAGGCCGGGTCGTCCAGGTCCAGCGCCATGCCGGTCAAGCCCGGCCGGCTGGCGGTGATGTCATCCAGCAAGCGTTGCCGACGTCCGGTGACGATGACGCGGTTGCCCTGGTCGTGGAACGCTTCGGCCAGTGCACGGCCAATGCCGCTGGTGCCGCCGGTGATAAGGATGGTGTTGCCAGTGGTTTTCATGATTCGCGACTCCTGGGATGCAAGACGCATCCATCAAGGTGGCGGGCTGGCGACGTCGCCGGGTGCGGTTCGTGGATCAGGATCCCGCGAACGCGCCCCACGGCAAGCGGCCCCGGCATGGCAGAAGCCAAGATGGGGCGAAGCGAAGAAAGTGGGGGAAATGACGTCATGCCAGCGCGCCTTTGTACCGTCAAGACACTCCCCAGCTGGGATCCTCTCGACAAAGGACGCGTTGGATGACGGTAACGCCTACGGCCGCGCATTGCGCGCTGCGAAGCGAATTTAGCGCGGCGGGATTGCCGTCGTCAATACGCTTGCCGCATCGCTATCGACGGATGCGATCAGGCTTTGAAGCCACGCCCGATGCGCGGCGAAGGTTCCCAACTGCGCGTCGGCCGCATTCCGTTCCCGCAGGTACCGGTCCAGGTACCGGAAGCCGACCGCCTGCGCGGCTTGCCGGAGCGTGTCGTCCGGCAGGTCGCGTTCGTACAGGAAATCAAAGCGATGCATCCAGAACCCTTGCTCGCTGCGGGCGATCACGTCGATATCGCGCGGGCGTTCGATGCTGTAGCGGTTGAACTCCAAACCGTCCTCGTCTTCCAGGACGGCGTAGACCATAGCGTCCTGGTCCCAAAGCGCGATCCAGACCGGGCCATCGGACACGCCGGGCCGCGGGTGGGCACGCGTCGGTGGCCCGACGCAGATGCCGCGGAACGCCTCATGCAGGCAAGTGCCGGATGACAGTTGCACCAATGGCTCGGACACGCCAAGCCGCCGCAGCGCCGCGATCCGTTCTGCTTCGCTGCGGTCGGCCATCTCGGCCACCGTGCCGCCGCAATGGCGGCACACGCGGGCGTCCCGCAGGATGCGCTGGCCGCATCCCGGGCAATCGATGTGCGTCGCGACAACAGGCTGTCTGGCGCGCGGCGAGCGGTCGTCGATGGTCATCAGGAATATGCCGGCCACGACCGGGCTGATCAGGCAGGCAAGAATCGTCCAACCGACAGCCTTGCGCCCCCGCCGGGCCGCCAACAGGCCGACCCCCAGGGACAACGCAATCCAAAGGAGGATAAGGGAAATGAGCATGGCGCGATGTTAAACCGATGGCGCACGCGGTTTATTTGCGCGCGGCGATCGAAACCGCGTCCGAAGGCGTCGGGCGGGAGTAATCTTCACCCTAGCGTCAACCCTGACGCAACCCGGTCGCTTGCAACCAAAAGGAAGTCCACATGCTCAACTCTTTTTCGAAATTGCGTAAAACTGGCGTGGCCGCGTTGACGCTCGGGGTGGCCAGCGTGTTCCTTGCCGGTTGCACCATGAACGGCCCGCAAGCGTCGCCCACCGCCGCCGAAAAGCGCCAGGAACTGAATGCCGCCACCTCCGCCACCTTGTCCAAGCTGTACGAGGCCGCGCCGCAGTCCAAGCAATTGGTCGCGCAAGCCCGTGGCGTGCTGGTGTTCCCGGCGGTGCTGAGCGCCAGCTTCATCGTCGGCGCGCAGCATGGAACGGGCGTGTTGCGGGTGAACGGCCAGGACACCGGCTACTACAGCATCACGGGCGGCTCGATCGGATTCCAGGCGGGCGCCCAGTCCAAAGCCATGGTGGTGCTGTTCATGACGGATGACGCCCTGGCCAAGTTCCGCGCCAGCAGTGGGTGGACGATCGGGGCCGACGCGACGGTTGCCGTGGCTAACGTGGGCGCAAACGGCAATATCGATTCCAATACCGTCCAGCAGCCCATCGTGGGATTTGTCATGAACAACGGCGGCCTGATGGCCGGCGTGTCGGTAGACGGCAGCAAGATTTCCCCGCTGCTGCTGTAACGCCATCCGTAAACGACAGGGGCCCGCCGATTGGCGGGCCCCTGGTTTTTGCGAGTGCGGCTTCAAGCCAGCATCGGCGCCATGTCCGGGTCGCCCTGCTTCATGGCGCGACGGTAGGCGTCACGAGCGCCGATGCGCTGCAGATAGGCCAGGATATTCGGATACGGCGACAAGTCAAACGGATAGAACAGCCGCATCGTCGTCAACGAGAACACCGCGATGATGTCCGCAGCGGTCAACGCGTTGCCCGCCAGATAATTGTTCGCCCCCAAGCGGGTATCGATCAGGCTCAGCGCCTGCTTGCGCCGGGCATCGGCGAACTGCACAACCGGCTTGTCTGCCGGCACCTCGGCCCGGGCCAGGACCATGCACCGCATCAAGGCGGGCTGCAGCGAGCCGTTGGCGAAATGGAACCAATAAAGATAATCCGCGAAGTTCGCATCGGCCGGCGCCGCCGTCAGGCGGCCATTGCCGAACTTGGCCAGCAGGTATTCGACGATGGCGGTGGATTCGGCCAGCACGGTATCGCCGTCGGTAATGATGGGCGCGGTGCCCAGCGGATGCAGCGCCTTGTATTCGGGCGGCGCCAGGCGGGTGACCGGGTCGCGGTCATAGACCTTCAATTCGTAGGGGATGGCGAGTTCTTCGCACAGCCACACGATGCGTTCGGATTGCGATTTTCCCAGATGATGGACGGTCAGCATGCAGATTCCCCGGTTCGGATACGCCAGCGCGTTAACCCCGCCACTCTACCCTGCTTGGCCAGCACCGCGATATCCTTGGGCCATTCTCGGCAGACGCCGCTTTCCAGAACAAGGAGACCCCTCGTGATCAACGAACAGGACAAGAAGCACCTTGCACGGTGCGTGGCGCTGGCCAGGCAAGCCCTGGAGTCGGGCGACGAACCCTTCGGCTCCATCCTGGTGTCTGCCGACGGCAAGGTGCTGTTTGAAGACCATAACCACGTGGCGGGCGGCGACCACACGCAGCATCCGGAATTCGAGATTGCCCGCTGGGCCGCCAACCATGTGCCGGCATCCGAGCGCGCCGCCTGCGTCGTCTATACCTCGGGCGAACACTGCCCGATGTGTTCGGCCGCGCATGGCTGGGTGGGCCTGGGCCGCATCGTCTACGCCAGTTCGTCCGCACAGTATTCGGCGTGGATGCGCGAATGGGGCGTGCCGGCGTCGCGGGTGCGGCCGCTGGCCATTGGCGAGGTGGTGGACGGCATAGAAGTCGACGGGCCGGTCACGGAGTTTGCCGAGCAAGTCCGTCTGCTGCATCAGCAGAATGTGCAAAAGCGGACCGTGGCGTAAGACACTCCGTCGGTTAACCGATAGATACATTCCGCCGAAAACCGGCAACGCTTTGACGCAATCTGCATGCTAATTTAGGCGCCCGTAACCGCCCTCGCCTGAGGGCGGCATTTTCCCCTCTATTCATGACCATGCACACGACGCCTGATCGCGATACGACTACCGCCCATAAGCCGAAGCGGATTTCCCGGATGATTCCCCTGGCGTTCGGCCTTGCGCTTGCCGTGGCTTCGCCCATTATTGCGGCGCAGAATGCAGGCGCGGTGCGGGCCCACGGCCCCGCTCAGCCTAATGGCGCCGCCACCCAGCAGAACGCCGCCCCCCTTCAGCAGAGCGGCGCTGCCCCCCAACAAAGCGTCGCGCCGGCCCAGCAGAATGGCGCCGCCCTTGCGCCGGTCGCCAAGACCGAAATCAAGAACCAGGCCGCCTACGAACGCCTGCTGAACAACAGCGGCGTCAGCGTGCAATGGCTCTGGTCCGCCGATCGCGGCCATCTGACCGCAAAAGATGAAAACGACGTCGTGCGCATCGATGGCACGCAAGCCAACTTTGAAGGCACCTTGAAAATCAAGGGTGAAATCGTCTCGATCGACAGCGACCGCTTTGTGTTCCGCGGCACCATCCTGATCCTGGACGCGCCGGATAAAGGCCGTCGCTGCGAACGCACCGGCGACTACGAGTTCCGCGCCACTGGCAAACGCAAATACTGGCGTTTGCAGCAGATGGAAAGCTGCGGCCGCCTGACCGACTACGTCGATATCTATTACTAAGCCGCCAGCGCCTCGACCCGGAATCCACGATGCCCCCTACCGCGATCAAATGGCTGGCCAGCATTGCATTTGGCCTGTTGGTTGGCAGAGCCGCCTACGGCATGGTCAATCCGCTCTTGATCCTCGCGTTCGGGCTGAACGGGCCGGCGGCGGGCGCCGACGTGGCTGCCGAAGCCGCCACCGTGGACAAACTGCAATTGGCCGGCGGCATCATCACGTTGCTGCTGACGATCGCGGTCGCGGCGGCGCTGGTCCGCGTTCCCAATATGCGCCGCCTGATCGGCTGGGGCTGCGCGCTGTTGGGGATCTCGTTGTTGCTGACGGTCCCCATGAGCCTGCTGACGATGGACTTCCCGGCGCATGATGCGGCGACCGTGGGCGCACGCGCCGCCAATGACGCAAACACGGCGCTCTTCTTCTGGGCGCTTATCTTTGGTTTGCCGTATGTCGGCGGCGGATTGGCGCTGACCATCGCCGGCGTCATCCTGATCCGTAAAAATCCGGGCCTGGCCGAGCCCAGCCCCGCGCGGCCCTAAGCGCCCCTCACACGACGGGCAGCTTCAACACCTGTTCCGTCGTCAAGACATCCCCGAACGTGTCATCAATGCTGGCCAACGCGGCCCGGTGCAGGCTGTCATGCCCGACGACGCTGCCGTCGGCGCGGTCCAGGTCGCGCGTGGCGCAGGCATCTTCGGCCACGATGACGCCGTAACCCAGCGGCACGGCGTCGCGCGCGGCGCCGGCCACGCAAGCGTGCGTCATCAGGCCAGTGATCACCAGCGTCTTCACACCGGCGGCCTTCAACTGCTGGTCCAGGTCGGTCGTGGGAAACACGCTGACCGAGGATTTACGCACGACGTGGTGCTTGGCGCCCGGCTGCAGCTCGGCATGGAACTCGCCGGTGGGGCTTTGGTCGGCAAAGACCGGGCTGCCTGCGGGCGTGACGTGCTGGACGTGGTAGACGGGGATGCCCGCCTTGTCGGCGTGCGCGATCAGGCGTTGCGCATTGCCCAGGGCCGTCTTGCCCGCGGGAATGGGCAGCTTGCCGCTGAAATATTCGTTCTGGAAATCGATCACCAGCAAAGCGGTGCTGGACGCGTCGATCGAGGCCGGGGCGGCGGCGCCGGCCAGCGTGCGGATGGTGGGATGGTTCACGGCTTGCCTCTTGGAGTGAAGTGGAAGAAGCCCCAGTGTCCCGCTAACGCCAGGTTGGCGATAGTGGCCCGATGGACAACAATTGCTAGAATCGGGCCAAAGCCGTCCTGCCCCTGCACCGGCCCTGCGCCAGCCACCCCACGCCCGCCATGCATACCGTCGCCGTCATCGCCTTTGAAGGCATCAGCCCGTTCCATCTGTCCGTCCCCTGCATGGTGTTCGGCGACGATCTGGCCCGCTTGGGCGTGCCGCGGTATCAGCTGCTGATCTGCGGTGAACGAACCGGGCTGATCCCCACGATGTCCGGGTTCAACATCGAGGTCGAACACGACCTGTCGGCGCTGGCCCAGGCCGACACCATCATCATGCCCGCGTGGCGCGACCCCGAGGAATCCGCGCCCCCCGCGCTGCTGGACGCATTGCGGGCCGGCCACGCCCGCGGCGCCCGCATCGCCGGGCTATGCCTGGGCACCTTCGTGCTGGCCGAAGCGGGTTTGCTGGACGGGCGCACGGCGGCCACGCACTGGGTATGGGGCGACGATTTCGAGCGCCGGCATCCGAAAGTCCGCCTGGACCGGAAATCCCTGTACATCGATGACGGCGATATCCTGACGTCCGCGGGCACGGCCGCCGCCATCGATTGCTGCCTGCACTTGCTGCGCCGCGATCACGGCGCCGAGATCGCCAACCGCGTCGCCCGCCGCATGGTCGTCGCCCCCCATCGGCATGGCGGCCAGGCCCAATACATCGAGCAGCCGCTACCCGAACGCAAGGGCTCGGACATGCTCAGCGCCACGTTGGACTGGGCCATCGAAAACCTGCAGCAGCCCCTGACGCTGGACCTGCTGGCCGACAAAGCCGGCATGAGCCGCCGCAACTTCACGCGGCGATTCAAGGCGAAGACGGGCGCCACGGTGTCCGGCTGGGTATTGAACCACCGCTTGGCCGCCGCGCAACGCCTGCTTGAGACCAGCGGACAGGCAGTGGACCAGATCGCTGAAAACGTCGGTTTCGGGTCGTCGGTGTCGTTTCGGCAGCACTTCACGCACGCGTTCGCGATTTCGCCTTCCGCCTACCGCAAGCAGTTCCGGGCAAACGTCGCGTAGGCCTAGCCGGATATCGCTTGCCAGCAATGGCGTGCCGGCCCGGGCCCCCACGACGTCTAGCGGTTCGCCACCAGCCAATCCCGCGGGGAGGCCCCCATCCGTTGCCGGAAGGCTTTGGACAAGGACGACGCGCTGGCAAAGCCCAGCTCGTCCGCGATCCGTTTCACGGGGTGGCCTGACCGCATCATCGATGCCGCCAGGCTCAAGCGCCAGTCGGTCAGGTAGGCGGCCGGCGTCGTGCCCGTGGCCTCCTTGAAGGCGGCAGCAAAAGCGCTGCGCGACATGCCGGCGATGGCCGCCATTTTCTCCAGCGGCCAATCGTCGCGCGGCGCCTGGTGCAGGGCCACCAGCGCCCGGGCCAGCTTCGGATGCGCCAGCCCCATCACCAGCCCACTGCTGACTCCGGCCTGTGCGGGGTGATCGAGTATCCACCGCAGCAACTGGATCAGCACCACCTCAAACAGCCGATCCGCCAAAAGGCGCGACCCGCAACGTACGTTGTCGGCCTCGGCAAACAGCAGATCCAAGGCGGGCCGGAGCCCTTCGACGGCATTCAACGGCACCCGCAGCACCGGCGGCAAAGACTGCACAAGAGGATTGCGCTCGCCGCCATCGAAATCCAGTGCCGCGCAGGTGAAGTCCGACCCGGCGACGGGCGGATTGATGAACTCATGGTGCATGGCGCGGGGATAGAACAGCAGCGTCGGTTCGGTCAGCGTCATGCGTTGCGGGCCGGCCGCGCCAGGCAGGTGCCGGATTTCCATTTCGCCCTGGCGCAGCACATGCAGAAAGCCCCTGCCCGGCTGCGCCTCGAAGGTCTGGATACCGCAGAGCGTCCCCGTGTGGAACAAGCTGGCGCGCACGCGGAAGCGGTCCAGCAGGGCCGACAGACGATCTACGGGGGGCAGCATCGGGGTATTCATGGCTTGGACTATAGGACATGTTTTGTGGACATAACAAACCCATTCATCCAGGAATTGTACGTACGATTCCCTTAACCCGCCACTACTTGGCGGCGTCCCCTACCCAGACAGGAGTAATGACCATGACCCGCGTATCCCTCATCGATTCCAGCAACACCACCGCCGACCGCGCTGCGCTGCTGACCCAGATCCACGGCGCCTTTGGCGCAACGCCCAACATGTTCAAGGCCGTGGCCAATTCGCCCGCCGCGCTGCAAAGCATGTGGGGCGCGTTCGGCGCCTTGGGCGGCGGCGTCATCCCGGCCAAGCTGGGCGAACAGATTGCCGTGGCGGTGGCCGACCGCAATGCCTGCGAATATTGCCTGGCCGCCCACACGGCGCTGGGCCGCAAGGCCGGCGCCAGCGCGGAAGAGATGTCGGCAGCCCAGGCCGGCCAAGCGACGGACCCCAAGACGGCCGCCGCCTTGCGCTTTGCGTTGCAGTTGGTGGAAGCACGCGGCCAGGTCAGCCAGGCGGACGTGCAAGCCGTGCGCGCCGCGGGCTTCAACGACGAAGCCATCGTCGAAATCCTGGCGCATGTGGCGCTGAACCTGTTCACGAACTATGTGAACGTGGCGTTTGCGGTGCCGGTGGACTTTCCCGGCGTGAAGCTGCGCCGAGCGGCGTAAGCGCATGGCGGGACGCGGGCGTGGTCCGCCGGCTTGCCGGCAGCCCGCCGCAGCCCCGCCAGCGCTTATGCCTGGCTGCGCGAGGCGTCCCAGATTGTCATCAGCTGCGTGATCGCGGCGTCGAAGGTGGGATAGCGGACACCATCGCGCGCTAGCGTGGACACGCCCACCAGGAACCCGTCAAACACGCACGCCAGGGACCGGGCGTCCGTCGTGGCGGATAACTCGCCACTGGCAATCCCGCGTTCCACGCAATGGACGAAGCCCGCGCGGGTGCGCTGGCGTGAGGCCGTCAGGGGTTTGGTCACGTCCGCGTGCTCGGGCGTCGGTGCGCTCATGACGCCCAGCGCCACCATGCAGCCCTTGGGATGCCCCCGCTCGCACTGCATCTTCGACGATTGACGCAACGCCAGTTCAACCGCATCGCGGGCGGGCATGGCGTCGTCCCACAGGCATTCCGTGACCTGCGCATAGGTTTGCAAATAGCGCTGCACGGTCTCTTGAAACAAGGCCTCTTTCGACCCGAAGGCTGCGTAGAAGCTTGGCGCGGAAATGCCGCCGCCAATACCGGCTTTCAGTTGGCTCAACGACGTGGATTCGTAGCCCTGCTCCCAGAATAGATGCAACGCCTGGTCGATCGCCTGGTCACGATCAAACGCGCGCGGCCGGCCCATCTGCGCCATATCAGACTCCTTTGATCACGACATCCATACTACTCGATACAAAAGTCGTTGACAACGCGCTGGCTCGCACCCTAAATTTGTACCGATCGATATATAAATGGTGAGGCATTGCCGACGGTCAGCCGTCCGCCCGTCTGCCCGATCGGTCCCGATTCATCTTCAAAAGGATTTTTGTGTGAGCCACTTTTCCACTCAGGCCGGACAGCCCGTCTCCGACCGCCTGCCCGTCTCTGCCCTGCTGGCGCTGGCGATGACCGGCTTTATCTGTATCGTCACCGAGACCTTGCCCGCCGGACTGCTGCCGCAGATCAGCGACGGGCTGGATGTCAGCGCGTCGCTGGCCGGCCAGATGGTCACCGCCTATGCGCTGGGTTCGCTACTGGCGGCCATTCCGTTGACGATCGCCACCCGCGGCTGGCGGCGCCGCAACGTCCTGCTGCTGACCATCGTCGGCTTCCTGGTCTTCAATTCGGCCACGGCCCTGTCATCCCATTACGGGGTGACTCTGGTGGCGCGATTCTTTGCCGGCGTGGCGGCGGGGCTGGCCTGGAGCCTGCTGGCCGGTTATGCGCGGCGCATGGTCGCCCCCTACCAGCAAGGCCAGGCGATGGCGCTTGCCATGGTGGGCACGCCCATCGCCCTGTCCCTGGGCGTACCGCTGGGCACCTTGCTGGGATCCGCGGTGGGCTGGCGCGCGGCGTTCTGGATCATGTCCGGATTGACGCTGGTGCTGATCGCGTGGGTGCTGGCCAAGGTGCCCGACTACCCCGGCCAGTCCGCCCATGAGCGGATGCCGCTGCGCCGCGTCTTCACGACGCCTGGCGTGCGGCGCGTGCTGGCCGTCGTCATCGCGTGGATGCTGGCCCACAACATCCTCTACACCTACATCGCACCCTTTGTCGCGCCTGCCGGACTGGGCGCGCGGGTGGACCTGGTGCTGTTCATATTTGGGGCATCCGCGCTTGTCGGCATCTGGATCACGGGCAAGCTGGTTGACCGCCACTTGCGTTCGACGGTGCTGGCCAGCCTGGCCGCGTTTGGCGCCACCGCGCTTGCGTTTGGCCTGGTACCGGCAAACCCGACCGTGATCTACGTGGGAATCGCGGTGTGGGGAATCAGCTTTGGCGGCGCGGCCACGCTGCTGCAGACGGCGCTGGCAGACGCGGCCGGCCGCGGCGCCGACGTGGCGCTGTCCATGAATGTCGTCGCCTGGAATGGGGCGATTGCCGGTGCGGGCGTGGTGGGCGGCATGTTGCTTGACGTGTGGGGCGCAGGCGCATTCCCGTGGGCCCTGGTCATCCTGGCGGGTGTTGCGTTCATGATTGCGTCGTCGGGCCACGCTTACGCGTTCCGGCCCGGGCTGCGCAGTTCGGGTGCGGTCGTCGTCGGACATTGACCGAGGTCGGCCCGGGCAGGCATTAAATTGCAGATTGAAACGTTTTGTCGCCCGGGGGCCGGCCCCCGCCCGGGCGACGCCAGTACAATTCCCGGCGCTCTCCTCTCTTTTTTCACTCCGGCCGCCTTTCTCCCCATGTCCAACCTCATCGTCCACGGTGGCACGCCCCTGCGCGGCCGCGTCATTCCTTCGGCCAACAAAAACGCCGTACTTCCCATTCTGTGCGCCACGCTGCTGACAGATCAGCCGTTGAAGCTGCATGGGGTCCCGGACATCACGGACGTGCGCAAGATCCTGGACATCTTCCGCACGCTGGGCAGCGAAGTCCGGCTGGATGAGACCACCCGCACGCTGGATCTGCACCACAAGCACACCCAGTTCGACGCCGCCGCCCACCGCCTGCCCGAAGAAATGCGGTCATCCATCATGCTGGTGCCGCCGCTTCTGGCCCGCTTTGGCGTGGCGAGGCTGGAAGACAACGTGAAGGGCTGCACGCTGGGCGTGCGCGAGATCGACCCGCACGTGGAGATCTTCCGTTCGTTCGGCGGCGAGGTCGAGCGCGCAAGCGGCTCCTTGCTGGTGCGCAGCAGCGGCGCGCTCAAACCCACCCATCATTGGCTGGACTACGCGTCGGTCACCACGACCGAGAACTTCGTGCTGTGCGCGGCGGCAGCCGAAGGCGAATCGTCGCTGACCAACGCCGCTTCCGAGCCGCACGTGCAGGAATTCTGCCGTTTCATGACGATGATGGGCGCCGATATCGACGGTATCGGCACGTCCCGCCTGACAGTGCGCGGCGGCACGCGCTTGGGTGGCGGCGAGTTCACGTTTGAAGAAGACTTCCACGAAATCACCACGTTCCTGGCGCTGGGCGCCATCACGGGCGGCGACGTCGTGGTGCGCAACCGCACGCCGGGCAATTTCCCGCTGATCGACCGCACGTTCGCCAAGTTCGGCGTGCAGATCGAACACAAGGACGGCTGGTCGCGCGCACTGCGTTCGGGCCCGCTGAAGGTGCAGACGCCCTTCACCAGCAATGTGCTGACCAAGGTGGAAGCGGCGCCGTGGCCGTATTTCCCGGTGGACCTGCTGCCGATTTTCATCGCGCTGGGCGTGTGCGCCGAGGGCAACGCGATGTTCTGGAACAAGGTGTACGACGGTGCCCTGGGCTGGACGGGCGAGCTGTCGAAGTTCGGCGCGCACGTGTTTTCGTCGGACCCGCACCGCGTCGTAACGTTCGGCGGCAATCCGCTGACGCCGGCGGTGGTCGAAAGCCCCTACATCATCCGCGTGGCCATCGCCCTGTTCATGGTGGCCAGCAGCATCAAGGGCCGCTCCGAAATCCGCAACGCGACCCCGATCCGCCGGGCGCATCCGCAGTTCGTGGAAAACCTGCGCAGCCTGGGCGTGCAGGTGGAATGGACGAGCGAAGAGTAAGGCAGCTTAGCCCGCCGCCCTGCCCAAGAATTCCAGCACCGCCATGTAAGAGCCCTCGTTGCCCGCCGCGTTCGCGGCGGGCGTGCCGCCAGCGTCCAGCAGCAGTCCCGACATCGCATGGGGCTTGCTGATCAGTGTGGCCGGCAAGTAGGGATAGTGCACGTGGTGCCCCGCCCCCATGCACACATGATGGAAGGTGGGCAGGCCGTGCGACTGGCGCTGCCGCATCACGATTTCTGAATAAGCGGTGCTGGGCCAGAAGCCGTCGTCGGACGCGCTGACCAGCATGACCGGGCCGGGATAGTTTTCAACCGGGATGCGCGCGCGTTCGAATGCGGCGCTGTCACGGGTGGCGCTCAGGAATGCGTGGGTCTGCCGGTATGGCGGTTCCGACGCGTAGGCCGCTTCCCAATCCGCGCTGGCGTTGTCTTGCCACAGATGCGGCAACGGTTCGCCGCCCTGCGTCCAGACCTGCGCATTGCGCCCCGTTCCGGGCGCGCCGGCGCTGACCACGCCATGGGTGACGGGCGACGGCACGTAGGCCACGACCGCACTGACGAGTTCCGGATAGTGCGAGGCCACCAGCAGCGAGGTCTCGCCGCCCCGGCTGATGCCGGACAACGCCACAAAGCCGTCGCGCGGCGCCAGTTCGGCGCGTGCCCACTGCAGCACATGCTGGAAATACTCCAGCGGCATGTCGTTCAGGTACTTGGGCCGCCCTTCGTAGTTGAAGATGGCCAGGGCCAGGCACTGGAACCCGCGGGCGGCGAAGAGCGCGGCGCGCGGCGCATTCACGCCGCCCGACGAACCGTTCATGTAGATCACCAGCGGATGCGGACCGGGCCCGGCCGGCGTATAGAGTTCGCCCGACACCGTCATGCCGCCGACCTGTTCGCGCACCGCGCGATGGGTCACGCCCTCTTCCAGGAATTCCTGCACCAGCCGCGCCGAGGCGACGTGGCTGCCGTCGGTCGCTTCGATCTGGATGACCAGGGGATCCGTGCGATCGGGTGGAAACACCACGCGGTTCATGTCTTCGCACACCATCGACCACACGATGCCCATCGCTGACGGTTCGGCATAGCTGCCCGAGACGGGGCTGTCGCGCCCCAAGTCCAGGCTGCCGTCGTGGCCGGCCACCAAGACGGCTTGCGAGCGCCATGGGGCGCCACACATCTGCATGGTGGCGGTGACGGTGATGAAAGCGTAGGCCGGAAAGCCGTCGATGCGGATGTCGCGGGCGACGTCGATCAGCGCGAATTCGGGATTGACGGTGATGCGGGCTTGTTCAGTCACGGGGTGTCCTTACGCTTTCAGATCGGTCTTGGGTACGCCGTTGGCCTTGATGACCTGGGCCCACATGGCGGATTCGTCGGCAATCACCTTGTCCAGATCGGCGGACGACGTGAACTCCACCGCCACGCCCTGTTCGGCGAACTGCTGCACCAGGCTGGGGTCCCGCGTGCCTTCGCGCACCGCGTTCTCCAGCACTTTCACCACCTCTGCCGGCATGGCGGCGGGGCCCGAGATCATCATGCGGGTGTAGAGCTCGAAGTCGTCCACGCCGGCCTCTTTCATGGTGGGCACGTCAGGCAGGCTGGACAGCCGCTTGTCGGCGGTCACCGCCAACACCTGCAGCTTGCCCGACTTGATATTGGCCAGCGCGGAGGTGGGGAAGTCGAACGTGCTTTGCACCGTGCCGGCCATCAGGTCCAGCAGCGCGGGGCCGCTGCCCTTGTAGGGCACGTCCTGAAACTGGGTGCCGGTCTTGGACTGGAAATGCAGCAGCGCCAGGTGGTTGATGACGCCGCGGCCGGCATGGGCGCAGGTGATGTCGCCCGGCTTCTTCTTGGCCAGCGCGATGAATTCCTGCACGTTCTTCACGCCCAGCGCGGGGTGCACGATCAACAGCATGGGCGACTTGCCCATCGACCCCAGTTGCTTGAAGTCCGACTGCTGGTACGGCAGGTTGTTGTACAGCAAGGGGTTAAGGATCATGCCGTTGGTGCCGGCGAACCCCAGCGTATAGCCATCCGGCTCGGCGCGCGCCACGGCCACCGTCGCGATGATGGCCTGACCGCCGGGGCGGTTTTCGACGACCACGTTCTGCTTGAGCGTCTTGCCCATGCGTTCGGCGAGCGCGCGGGCGGCGATGTCGGTCAGGCCGCCGGGCGCAAAACCCACCAGCAGCCGCACGGGGCGCGTGGGGAACGTGCTCTGGGCCCAGACGGGACGGGACATCAGGGGCAGCGCGGCAAGCGCGCCCAGGGCGTGGCGGCGATTCATTCGCATACGGGTCTCCAGCAAGGAAACGGTATGTTGTATGCAATCTGATTCGTCCGCCATTTAGGGATATCCCGTGAGGGCCTCCCCCCAACAGCGGTCAAGCCCCGCCGTCAGGCCTTGGTCATCAGCTTCTTCCAGCCTTCCAGACCCAGCTTGTTCATCGTGTCGATGTTCTTTTCATAGATCTCAGCCGCGTCCGGGAACGACTCCACCGCGCGGTCGATGCTGTCTTCGCGCAGCAGGTGCAGGATGGGGTACGGCGAGCGGTTCGTGAAGTTTTCGATGTCGTCAGGTTGTGTATCGGCGAACTGGAACAGCGGGTGGAAGGTAGCGACCTGAAGCTCGCCCACCAGACGCATGCGCTTGAGCAAGCGGTCGGACAGTTCTTCGAAATCGTTGAAATCCAGGAAGTCGTCCAGCGCGTCCGGAATGATCAGCAAGGTGGTGTCGATCTTTTCGGGGTCGGTTTCGGCCAGCAGCGCCAGTTCGTCCTGCAGGTCGGTCAGCACGCCTTCGGCGTCGGTGGCGTCGCTGACGGCAAAGCGGATCTGGTCCTTGACCTGGACCGCTTTGGCGAACGGACAGAGGTTCAGGCCGATCACGGCCTTGGTCAGCCAATCGCGGGTTTCGGCAACCACGTTGGCGTAGGCGTCGGAAGTGGAAATCATCGGGTCAGTCCTGAAAAAAGAAAGAGCGCAAGGCCTGGCGGCCCGCGCTCTGTGGGGCGTGCGTGTGCGTCAGGCAGCCGGCATGGCCGCCATGGTTTGGGCGACCGCTGCGGTCAGCTTCTTGCCGTAAGGCACGTGCAGGAATTCATTGGGACCGTGGGCGTTGGACTTGGGGCCCAACACGCCGCAGACCATGAACTGGGCCTTGGGGAAGCCCTTTTGCAGGATGCTCATCAGCGGAATCGTGCCGCCCTGGCCGATGTAACCGCAGGGTTGGCCGTAGTATTGCTGGGACGCGGCGTCCAGGGCCTGGGTCAGCCACGGCACGGATGCCGGGGCGTTCCAGCCGGTGGCGGCGCCCTCGTTGGCCTTGAAGATGACCTTGGCGTTGTAGGGCGCGTCGGCTTCCAGCAATTCCTTGATCTCTTGCGAGGCGGCCACGGCGTCCACCAACGGCGGCAGGCGCAGCGACAGCTTGAACGCGGTGCGCGGGCGCAGTACGTTGCCGGCGCTGGACAGCGGCGGCAGGCCTTCGGCGCCGGTCACCGACAGGGTCGGACGCCAGGTGCGGTTCAGCAGCGCCTGTTCGGGTTCGGTCGTCATCGGCAGCACGAAGCCGCCTTCAGCGCCGCAGCTCCAGGGGAAACGGCGCCAGACTTCGTCGCCCAGGATGCGCGCGGTGGCAGACACCTGTTCGATGCGTTCGGCGGGAATCTCGCAATGCAGGCTTTGCGGCAACAGGCGGCCGGTGCCGCTGTCTTCCAGGCGGTCCAGCAGATGGCGCAGGATGCGGAACGACGACGGCACGACGCCGCTGGAGTCGCCCGAGTGCACGCCTTCGTCTAGCACTTGGACTTCCAGCGTGCCCGACACCATGCCGCGCAGCGACGTGGTCATCCACAGTTGGTCGTAATTGCCGGCGCCCGAATCCAGGCACACCACCAGGGCCACGTTGCCCAGGCGGTCGCGCAGCGCGTCCACGTAAGGCAGCAGGTCATAGCTGCCGGATTCTTCACAGGTCTCGACGATGCCCACGCAGCGCGGACGCGGAATGCCCTGCTTGTCCAGCGCCATGATGGCGGTCAGCGAGGCGTACACGGCGTAGCCGTCATCCGCGCCGCCGCGGCCGTACAGCTTGCCGTCTTCGTACTTGGGCGTCCACGGGCCCAGGCCCGCGCGCCAGCCCGAGAATTCCGGCTGCTTGTCCAGGTGGCCGTACAGCAGCACGGTGTCGCCGTTGTCGCTGCGGGTGGCGGGCGCGTCGAAAAAGATGACGGGCGTGCGGCCTGGCAGGCGCACCACTTCCAGCTTCAGGCCCGACACCTTCTGCGCCTCGACCCATTGCGCCGCATCGCGCACCACGCGCTCGATGAACGCGTTCTTTTCCCAGTCGGCATCGAACGCCGGGCTCTTGGCGGGCACGGCGATGTAGTCGGTCAGCGCGGGGATGATCTCGTTATCCCATTTGTCGTCGACAAATTCCTGGAGGGCCTTGGGGTCCAGGGTGGGCGGCAGTGCGTCTTCGGGGATACGTGCGTTCATGGCGCGGGATCCTGTGTGTGCGGGAAAGGGTAATTTTCTATTTTATGCCTGAGCGCGCCCGGCGGCATCTTTTGTCCCCGTTTGATCGCTCAAAGCGCCAAAACGGTGTCGTCATCTGGCCGCGTAGGCCTCGATCCGGCTCCATACTTGGCGGGCCAGCGGCTTGGCGTTGTCGACCGACTGGTACAGCCGGATCTCCATATGGATATCGTTGCGGGCGCTGTCGGCGCGCACCAGCGTGCCGGCCCGCAGGTCGGCTTCGATCAGCGTATGCGGCAACCAGGCCAGGCCGAAACCCTGGCGCGCCATCGCGTGCAAGGCATCGGCCAGATCGGATTCATACATGGACTGCAACAGCGGCACCACGCAAAGCCCGCGCAGGCGGTCATGCAGGATGCGGCCCAGCGACATGCTGTCCGCGTAGGCCAGGAACGGCACGGCGGGGTCCGAGGCCAGCTTGGGCACGGCGTGGCGCGGGTGCCGCCCGCCCGGGCTGACGGGCGCGCTGACGGCCACCAGCTTGTCGGCGCCGACGCGCCGGCACCGGTAGCCGGGGTTGTCGATCTTGGCGTAGAGCGGCTCGTGCGCATGGCACAGCAGGAAATCCACCTCGCCGTCCGCCAGCATGTCCACCCCGTAGTTCAGCGTGGTGGTGATGACTTTCAACTGGAACGCCGGCATGCCCTGCTGCACGCTGGCCATCACGCCTGGAAGCACGGAATGCGCCAGCGTCTTGCCCGAGGCGATGGTGATCTTGCGGTTGCGCTCCTGCTCGGGCTTTTGCAGCGCCTGGCGTGTGTCGCGCAGGATGTCCAGCACGTCGATGGCCGCAGCCAGCATGCTGCGCCCCGCCGGGTTGAGGGTGGTGGCCTGATGGCCGCGCTCAACCAGCGGCACGCCCGCCCATTCCTCAAGCGCCTTGATGCGGCGCCCGAACGCCGGATGCGTCACGCTGCGCGCCTCGGCCGCCTGGAACATGTTGCGCGACTTCGATAAGGCGACGAAGTCTTCCAGCCATTTGATGTCCATATCTCCTCCGCCCTGTGCCGAATCGGCACAGGGGATGCTCATTTTGCACAACTCAGATACATCTGGCAACTAACATCGCGGCGTCCATTCCTTGGAAACGCCGATGTCCGACTCCCCTGTCCTGCTCAAATCCATCCGCAGCCATTTCCTGGGCGGCGTCGAAGCCGTGGCCGGCGGCGTGCCGATGCTGCAGAAAAAAGTGGTGGACAACGCGTCGGCCCGCTTGATCGACATGAACGGCGGCTACAGCGTCGGCCAGCTTTACGTGCAGGAATACCGGCTGGCCAAGCCGCTGCATCCCTACCCCGTGTTGCTTTGGCACGGCGGCGGCATGACGGGCGCGCAATGGGAGAGCACGCCCGACGGCCGCGAAGGCTGGCTCTGGCGCCTGCTGCAGGCGGGCTACGACGTGTTCGTATCCGACGCGCCCGAACGCGGCCGCGCGTCCTGGGCGATGTATCCGCAGGTCTACGACAGCGCGCCGATCTTCCGGTCCAAGGAAGAAGCCTGGCGCCTGTTCCGCATCGGCCCGGCCTCGGGCTATGCGCCCGCCGGGCAACCGCGCCACGCCTATCCGGCGCAGCAGTTCCCCATCGACGCTTTCGACACTTTCGCCAAGCAGTTCGTGCCGCGTTGGCTGACGCATGGCGACATGGCGCTGGACGCGTACCGGCAATTGCTGGAACTGGCTGGCCCCTGCATCGTCTTTGGCCATAGCCAGGGCGGCGGCTTCGCCACGCTGCTGGCCCATGAATACGCCGCCACCGTCCGTGCCGTCGTCGCGCTGGAACCCACCGGCACCCCGGCCGCCGTGCCCTGGCAGTTGCCCCCGCACCTGCTGGTGTGGGGCGATCACTTTCAGGCGGACGAGACCTGGCTGCGCTACCGCGCCCAGACGGACGCCTATTGGCGGGCCCTGCGTGCTGCGGGCGTCCGCGCCGAAACGCTGGACCTGCCTTCCGCCGGCATCGCCGGCAATTCCCATTTCTGCATGCTGGACCGCAATAGCGACCAGATAGCCGGATTGATCGTCGATTGGCTCGACCGCAGCCTCGACTAACCTTCGCCTGGAGACACAGATGAACTTCAAGAAATCCACCATCGCCCTGGCGCTGCTGACCGGCGCCACGCTGGCCGCCGGCGCCGCTTCGGCGCAACAGGCCACCGACTACCCCTCCAAGCCCCTGCGCCTGATCGTGCCGTTCGCCCCCGGCGGCACCGCCGACATCATCGGCCGCGTCTTCGCCGCGCAACTGGGCACCGAACTGGGCGCCACCGTGGTCGTGGAAAACAAGGCGGGTGCCGGCGGCTCGATCGGCACGCGTTATGTCGCCGATGCCGCCCCCGACGGCTACATCTTGCTGCTGGCCTCCTCCAGCACCCACGGCACCAACCCCGCCGTGTACAAGTCGCTGACCTATGACGCCGTGCAGGACTTCACCGCGATCACGCAACTGGTGACCGTGCCGGGCGTGCTGAGCGTGACGAAGGACTTCCCGGCGGCCGACCTGAACGCGCTGATCGCCACCTCCAAGGCGAATCCGGACCGCTACACCTACGCCTCGTCGGGCGCGGGCGGCCTGGGCAACCTGGCCATGGAGCTGATGAAGTCGATGACGGGCGCCAAGCTCATGCACATCGCCTACCGCGGCGCAGGCCCGGCGTTCACCGACGTGATCAGCGGCCAGGTCTCGATGATCTGGGAACCAGTGCCGGCATCGCTGCCCTACATCAAGGGCGGCCAGATTCGTCCGATCGCCATCGCCGCCGATACGCGTTCGCCGGAACTGCCCGACACGCCGACCTTCAAGGAAGCCGGTCTGCCGCGTTATGAAGCCAATGCCTGGAACGGCCTGCTGGCGCCCAAGGGCCTGCCGGAAGACGTGAAGAAGAAGCTGCACGACGCTTCGGTGAAGGCGCTGAACACGCCGGAAGTGAAGGCCAAGATGGCCAGCCTGGGCGGCACGGTCGTGGCCGGCACGTCGGATGAATTCCAACAGGTCATCGCCAGCGACGTGAAGAAGTGGAAGAACGTGGCCGCCGACGCCAAGATCCAGCTGGATCAATAATCGTCTCGGTACCGCGCTAATGAAAAATGCCCCGCAAGGGGCATTTCTCATTGCATGACTGGAGCCAGGCCTGCCGCGACGAACGCCATCGGCGCCATCAGCGGTGTCACTCCCATCAGGCGCCCAGCAGCGCCGGCTCCGCACCGCGGCCCAAAGCGGGCGCTTCCTCGTCGATCACCCGGCCGCCGGCTTGCAGCTTGAACACCGCAACCGCTTCGCGCAGGCGTTGCGCCTGGGTTTCCAGCGACGCGGCGGACGCCGCCGCTTCTTCGACCAGCGCCGCGTTCTGCTGCGTCACGCTGTCCATCTGCGACACCGCCTGGTTCACCTGCTGGATGCCTTGCGACTGCTCTTCGGACGCGCTGGAGATCTCGTTGATGATGTCCGTCACGCGGCGCACCGACACCACGATCTCTTGCATGGTGGCGCCGGCGGCTTCCACCTGGTCCGACCCGATCGACACCTTCTGCACCGACTCGTCGATCAAGCCCTTGATTTCCTTGGCCGCCTGGCCGCTGCGCTGCGCCAGCGCGCGCACTTCGCTGGCCACCACCGCAAAGCCCTTGCCCTGCTCGCCCGCGCGCGCCGCTTCCACGGCCGCGTTCAGCGCCAAGATGTTGGTCTGGAAGGCGATGCCGTCGATCACGCCGACGATGTCGGCGATGCGCTTGGAGCTGTCGGCAATGCCGCGCATGGTGCCCACCACGTCGCCCACGGCCTTGCCGCCGCGAGTGGCCACTTCAGAGGCCGCCGTCGCCAACTGCGAGGCGCTGCGCGAACTGTCGGCGTTGTTCTTCACGGTGGACGACAATTCGTCCATGCTGGCCGCGGTTTCCTCCAGAGAGGCCGCCTGCTGCTCGGTGCGGGAAGACAGGTCGATGTTGCCGGCCGCGATCTCGCGCGAACCGGTGTGGATCTCTTCTACGCCCAGGCGCACGGCGGACACAGTACGGGCCAGGCTGTCCTGCATGCGCTTGACCGCGGCGTACAGCACGCCGATCTCGTTGTCGCCGCGCTGCTCGATGCGGTTACTGAGGTCGCCGCTGGCGATGCGGTCGAACAGGCGGCCGGCATCATGCAGCGGACGGAACACCGACCGCGCGAAGACCACGTACAGGCTTACCACCAGCACGGCCACCACGACCAGCAGACAGACCAGCAGCACGATCGCGCCGTTGATGCGCGCAGACGTGTCGCGCGCCACGCGCTGGCCCACATCGTCCGCATAGTCCACGTATTTCTGGATGGCCTGCGTGAAGGCGATGCCCAGCGGGGTGACCTTTTCCAGGTTCAGCCGGCTGGCGTCCTGCGGTTTACCGGCGCGGATGGCGGCCACCATCGGCGCGATCGCGTCGCGCTGATAGACGTCGTAGGCGGCCAGTGCGGCGTCGAACAAGGGCTTGCCCTCGGCGGACGTCTCAGGCTGCTTGCGGGCGCTGTCGATCAGGTCCGACGCCTTCTTGGTATAGCCGTCCAGCCGCTGCATGCTGGCCAGCGTGTCGATGCTCTTGCCTTCCAGCAGCGCGCTCTGCGCCGCCAACAGGACCAGGCGCGCACGCAGCAATTCAGCGCCTGCGCCGTCCACGGCGTTGGCACGGACCAGGTTGGTGTCCAGCAGCAATTCAATCGAAGTGCGGTTGGAGGTCAATTGCTGGTACACGGCTGCGCCGGTTACCAGGAAAAGCGCGAAAAAGACGCCCAAGGCGGACGTCAGGATTGCGCGGATACTTAAATTCTTGAACATGAAAGGCCACTCCGGGTTGCGTAACGCTCATCCGGTTAACGGCCCAACGCAATGAAAAGTTAAATATCTCATTGGGTTACATGCAAAACACGGCTTCTGCGCCCTGCCCTCGACGAAAAAAAACGGGCCGCAGGGCCCGTTTTGTTCCTGTGCCCGACGTGCGGGCCTGGCGTTGCTTGTCCGGCCTTACTTCAGCCAGACGCGCGCGTTGCGGAAGATGCGCATCCACGGGCTGTACGTGCCGCCCTGGTCCGCATTGCCCCATTTTTCGGGCGCCCACGACATCATGACGTTGCGCGTCACGCGTTCCGGGTGCGGCATCATGACCGTGAAGCGGCCATCGGCCGTGGTGACGGAAGTCAGGCCGCCCGGGCTGCCGTTCGGGTTGAACGGGTAGGCTTCGGTGGCTTGCCCACGGTTGTCGATGTAGCGTGCGGCGGTCAGCACACGGCTGGCGTCGCCCTGCTGCGAGAAGTCGGCAAAACCTTCGCCGTGCGCCACGGCGACCGGGATGCGGGCGCCTTCCATACCGTTGAAGAAGATGGACGGCGACTTGGCCAGTTCCACCATCGACAGGCGGGCTTCGTACTTTTCCGACTGGTTGCGCGTGAAGCGCGGCCAGTGCTCGGCGCCCGGGATCATCGGCGCCAACGCGGCCATCATCTGGCAGCCGTTGCACACACCCAGCGCGAACGTATCCGGACGCGCGAAGTACGCGGCGAACTGGTCCGACAGCTTGCTGTTGAAGCGGATGGTGCGCGCCCAACCTTCGCCAGCGCCCAGCACGTCGCCGTAGCTGAAACCGCCCACGGCCACCAGGCCCTGCATCTGCGCCAGGTCCACGCGGCCGGCCAACAGGTCGGTCATGTGGACGTCGATGGCTTCGAAGCCCGAGGTGTCGAACGCCCAGGCCATTTCGACCTGGCTGTTGCAGCCCTGCTCGCGCAGGATGGCCACGCGCGGACGCTTGCCGGTGTTGATGAACGGCGCAGCGATGTTCTCTTGCGGGTCGAAGGACACGTTCGGGCTCATGCCCGGGTCGGTCGTGTCGTTCCAGACGTCCAGTTCAGCCTGCGCGCACGCGGGGTTGTCGCGGCGCGCCATGATGCGGTAGGACACTTCGCTCCAGGCGCGGCCCAGTTCGGCGCGCGGCTGGCCCCAGACCTTCTTGCCGTCGCGGTAGAACTCCACTTCGTCGGCGCCGTTCAGGCCGCCGATGACGTGCGAGTGGGCCGACAGGCCCGCGCCGCGCAGCACTTGCATGACGGCGTCGCGCTGCGATGCCGGCACCTGGATCACGGCGCCCGCCTCTTCCGAGAACAGGGCCTTGAGCGTCAGTTCTTCGCGCTGCACCTTCACCTGATCCGGGCGGATCTTGTAGTCGCCCCAATCCGCCGATTGCGGATCGAAGGTCAGCATGTCCAGGTTCACCGAGATACCGGTGCGGCCGGCGAAGGCCATTTCGGTCAGGGTGGCGAACAGGCCGCCGTCGGAACGGTCGTGGTAAGCCAGGATGGTGCCGGCTTCGGCCAAGGTGCGGATGGTAATGAAGAAGGCGCGCAGGTCTTGCGGCGAATCGATATCCGGCACAGTCTCGCCGACCTGGTTGTAGGTCTGCGCCAGGATCGAGCCGCCCATACGGTGACGGCCACGGCCCAGGTCGATCAGGATCAGCACGCTGTCGCCCGCGTCGGTGCGCAGCTGCGGGGTCAGGCTGGCGCGCACGTCGGCCACCGGCGCGAACGCCGTGACGACCAGCGACACCGGCGCCACGACCTGGCGCTGTTCGCCGTCCTGTTCCCAGGACGTTTTCATGGACAGGGAATCCTTGCCCACCGGAATGGACAGGCCAGTGGCTTGGCACAGTTCGCTGACGGCGGACACGGTGTCGTACAGCGCGGCGTCCTGGCCTTCCACGCCGCAAGCGGCCATCCAGTTGGCCGACAGCTTGATGTCTTCCAGGCGCGCCACGTCGGCGGCGGCCAGGTTGGTCAGGGCTTCGGCCACGGCCATGCGGCCGGAGGCCGGGGCGTCCAGCATGGCGATGGGGGTACGTTCGCCCATCGACATGGCTTCGCCGCGGAAGCCTTCGTAATCCGCCAGCGTCACGGCGCAGTCCGCCACCGGCACCTGCCAGGGGCCGACCATCTGGTCGCGGCTGGACAGGCCGCCAACGGTGCGGTCGCCGATGGTGATCAGGAAGGACTTGTTGGCCACCGTGGGGTGGCGCAGCACGCGGTAGGCGGCTTCAGTCAGGTCGATGCCGGCCAGGTCCAGCGGCGCGGACACGCCGGGCAGACGGCGCACGTCGCGCGTCATGCGCGGCGGCTTGCCCAGGATCACGTCGATCGGCACGTCCACGGGGCGCACTTCGGCGTCGCCTTGCGGGCGGATGGTGTCCAGGCCCGGCAGGCCCTCGCCGTCCACCACGCGCAGTTGGCGCTCTTCGGTGGCCACGCCCACGACCGCGTATGGGCAGCGTTCGCGGCGCGCGATGGCGTCAAAGCGCTCCAGGTCCTTCGGCAGGATCGACAGGACATAACGTTCCTGCGATTCATTGCTCCAGATTTCGGCGGGCGACAGGCCCGACTCTTCCAGCGGCACGCGCTTCAGGTCGAAAATGGCGCCACGGCCGGCGTCGTTGACCAGTTCCGGGAAGGCGTTGGACAAACCGCCCGCGCCCACGTCGTGGATGGCGATGATGGGGTTGTTCTCGGCCTGCTGCCAGCAGCGGTCGATAACTTCCTGCGCACGGCGCTCGATTTCCGGGTTGCCGCGTTGAACGGAATCGAAGTCCAGCTCGGCAGAATTGCTGCCCATGCTGATACTGGAGGCGGCGCCGCCGCCCATGCCGATACGGAAGCCCGGGCCGCCCAGCTGGATCAGCAGCGCGCCGGGGGGAATCACGTCCTTGTGGGTCAGGCCTGCGTCGATGCTGCCCAGGCCGCCCGCGATCATGATGGGCTTGTGATAGCCCCAGCGCGTGCCGCCGGCGGTCTGCTCGAACGAGCGGAAGTAGCCCAGCAGGTTGGGCCGACCGAATTCGTTGTTGAACGCCGCGCCGCCGATGGGGCCGTCGATCATGATGGACAGCGGCGAAGCGATGCGTTCGGGCAGGCCGTGGTGATCGGCTTCCCAGGGTTGCAGCGCGTCGTCGAAGCGCAGGTGCGACACGGTGAAACCAGTCAGGCCGGCCTTGGGCTTGGAGCCGCGGCCGGTGGCGCCTTCGTCGCGGATTTCGCCGCCCGCGCCCGTCGAGGCGCCGGGGAACGGCGCGATCGCGGTCGGGTGGTTGTGCGTCTCTACCTTCATCAAGGTATGCACGGTGGTGTCGCGGCGGATGTACTTGGCGCCGTCGGCGCCCTCGCCGGTGACGCCGGGCACGCCGGCCTGGAAGCGCTGCGCGGGGCCGCCTTCCATGATGGCGGCGTTGTCCGAATAGGCGACGACCGTGCCTTCCGGCTGCGCCTTGTGCGTGGCGCGGATCATGCCGAACAGCGTGTTGGGCTGTTCCTGGCCATCAATCACCCATTCGGCGTTGAAGATCTTGTGGCGGCAGTGTTCGCTGTTGGCCTGCGCGAACATCATCAGTTCCACGTCGGTGGGGTCGCGCCCCAGGTCGGTGAACGACTTGGCCAGGTATTCGATTTCGTCTTCCGACAGGGCCAGGCCCAGCGAGACGTTCGCTTCGGCCAAAGCCTGCACGCCGTTAGCCTGGACGCCCACGGTGCGCATCGGCTTGCCGGCCAGCGTCTGGAACAGCGCCTGGCCGTCGAAATTGGCGTCGACCACGGTTTCGGTCATGCGGTCGTGCAGGCAGTCGGCCGCGCGCGCCAGCATGGCGTCGTCAAACGACTTGGTGCCCAGCAGGCCGCGTTCCGGGGTGATCACGTAGCGCACGCCGCGTTCGATGCGGTGCACCGACGCCAGGCCACAGTTGTGGGCGATGTCGGTGGCCTTGCTGGCCCACGGGGAAATGGTGCCCAGGCGCGGAATGACCAGCAGGGACAGGCTCTTGGCCGGCACGTCGGCCGTGCTGGGCGTGCCGTAATCCAGCAGTTGGGTCAGGTGTTGCTGCTGTTCGGCCGTCAAGGCGGCGTCGGTGCTGACGAAGTGCTCGTAACGGGCGGAGATGTCGGCCACCGGCAGGCCGGCTTCCTTCAGTTGCGCAAGCAGGCGATCACGACGAAAGGAGGACAGGACGGAGGAACCAGGCAGATGCTGAACTAGGGACACGATGCGGGCGCCGTATAAGGATGGGTGCAAAAAGTGATTTTACCTGTTTAGGGGGTTTTCCCGGAGCTCTTGTTCAAGAAGGGTCCGAAGCCGCGGTTTTGTCCCGTGTTACAAAAGAATTCCGGACGCCGCGCACGGGAATGGTGCGAAGCAATATTCCAGCAAAGCCCCGATGCGAACGTGGTTTATCCCCGCCCCGCCGCTTCCTGCACAGGCTGCTCTGGTGCAACGCAACATGTTGTTGCCGCCCCGCACCACGGGAAAACACGAACTATCGCGTCTGCGGGGCAACGGTAGGATGCAGCGACTTATTCATAGAACGCGCGTCAAGCGCCGAAGCCGTCGCCTCACCCCATGTCCCGCCCCGAAGCCCTCGCCGAGCCTGTCGAACCGATCATCCCCGTTGAAGCAGATCCCGCCGTAAAGGTGCCGCTGGCCATCGAAGACTGGCTGGCCGTGATCTTGCTGGCCACGCTGGCGCTGATCACCTTCACGAACGTGCTGGTGCGCTATTTCACCGACCAGTCTTTCGCCTGGACGGAAGAGATCTCGGTGTTCCTGCTGATCGTGCTGACGATGGCGGGCGGCAGCGTGGCCTTCGTGCGCAACCACCACATCCGCATCGAAATCCTGGCGGACAACGGTTCGCCGCGCCGCCAGCGCATCATGGCGTTGATCGCCAACAGCTGCGTGCTGGCGTTCTTCGTGCTGCTGACCGTGCTGTCGGTGAAGCTCGTGTCGGACGAATTCATTTATGAAGAGACCTCCCCCGCGATCGGCGTGCCGACCTGGTGGTATTCCATCTGGCTGCCTGTGATGGCCGCGGCGATCTCGCTGCGCACCCTCGGCATCCTCCGCCGCATCGCGCGTGGCGCCGGGACCGACGCCAAATGATCGCCACCATCCTCTTCATCGTCTTCATCGTCCTGATGCTGATCGGCGTGCCGGTCGGCGTGGCGCTGGGCATCGGCGGCACCATCGCCATCGTGCTGTCCAACCTGGACACGCCCTGGTATGGCCTGTTGACCGTGCCGCAGAACTTCTACGCCGGCCTGGCCAAGTACCCGCTGCTGGCGATCCCCATGTTCGTGCTGGTCGGCTCTATCTTCGACCGGTCGGGCGTGGCCAAGCGGCTGGTGGACTTTGCCATCGCCATCGTGGGCCGCGGCCCCGGCATGCTGCCGCTGGTGTCCATTGCGGTCGCCATGTTCCTGGGCGGCATATCCGGGTCCGGACCGGCGTGCGCGGCGGCCGTGGGCGCCGTGATGATCACCGCCATGTCGCGCGCGGGCTATCCAGGCTCGTTTTCGGCCTCGATCGTGGCGGCAGGCGCCGCCACCGATATCCTGATCCCGCCGTCGGTCGCCTTCATCATCTATTCGGTACTGGTGCCGGGCGCCTCGGTGCCCGCACTGTTCGCCGCCGGCATGATCCCGGGCATCCTGGCCGGCCTGGCCCTGATCGTTCCGGCCGTCTGGCTGTCGCGCAAGTACAAGATGGGCGCGCTGGAATCCCACCTGCCGCGCCCGCCCTTCTGGGCCAGCCTGCGCGAAGCGTCGTGGGGCCTGGCTGCCCCGGTGCTGATCCTGGGCGGCATGCGCATGGGCTGGTTCACGCCCACCGAAGCCGCGGTCGTCGCCGTGTTCTACGGCTTGTTCGTGGGCGGCTTCATTCACCGCACCATCAAGTTCCGCGACCTGTACACCATCCTGCGCGAAGCCGCCGAGCTGTCCGCCGTGATCATGCTGGTGGTGACGCTGGCGGGCATCTTCGCCTGGGCCCTGTCCACGCTGAGCGTGATCGACCCGATCACCCACGCCATCGTCAATTCCGGGCTGGGCGAATGGGGCGTGCTGTCGCTGTTGATCCTGCTACTGATGACGGTGGGCATGTTCCTGGACGGAATCTCGATCTTCCTGATTTTCGTGCCGCTGCTGATGCCGATCGCCAATGCCTACGGCTGGGATCCGGTGTGGTTCGGCGTGATCCTGACGTTGAAGGTGGCGCTGGGCCAGTTCACCCCGCCGCTCGCCGTGAACCTGATGGTGTCGTGCCGCATCGCGCGCGTGCCGATGGAATCCACGGTGCGCTGGGTGGTGTGGCTGCTGGGCGCCATGTTCCTGGTGCTGGTGGCGGTGCTGGTGTTCCCGCAACTGGCGCTGTGGCTGCCGCATAAGCTGGGCTATTGAAGCTGGGCTATTGAAGCTGGGTTATTGAAGTGCTGGATCTCAAGACAACAACAGACACACTCGCAGAGAGAGGAGACATCGCATGAACTTCCGCAACCTGATCGGCGCCGCGCTGTGCGCCGCCGCCGTCGTCGGCACGGCGCCCGCCATCGCGCAAAACTACAAGCCCGAATACAAGCTGTCCATCGTCGTGGGCACCACCTTCCCGTGGGGCCAGGGCGCCGAAATCTGGTCCAACCTGGTGCGCGAACGCACCCAGGGCCGCATCAACATCAAGGTCTATCCCGGCACCTCGCTGGTCCAGGGCGACCAGACCCGCGAATTCACCGCGATCCGCCAGGGCGTGATCGACATGGCGGTGGGCTCCACCATCAACTGGTCGCCGCAGGTCAAGCAGCTGAACCTGTTCTCGCTGCCCTTCCTGATGCCTGACTACGCCGCCATCGACGCGCTGGTGCAAGGCGACGTGGGTAAGGAAATGTTCAAGCTGATCGAGAAAGCGGGCGTGGTGCCGCTGGCCTGGGGCGAAAACGGCTACCGCCAGCTCAGCAACTCCAAGCGCGACATCAAGAAGCCCGAAGACATGAAGGGCATGAAGCTGCGCGTGGTGGGTTCGCCGCTGTACATCGACACGTTCACGGCGCTGGGCGCCAACCCCACGCAGATGAGCTGGGCCGATGCACAGCCCGCGCTGGCCAGCGGCGCGGTGGACGGCCAGGAAAACCCCCTGTCCATCTACACGGGCTCCAAGCTGTATACGGTGGGCCAGAAATACCTGACCCTGTGGAACTACGTGGCCGACCCGCTGATCTTCGTGGTCAACCGCGAAGTCTGGAATTCGTGGTCGGAAAAGGACCGCGACATCGTGCGCCAGGCCGCGCTTGACGCCGGCAAGCAGCAGATCGTGATCGCGCGCAAGGGTGTCACACCCGAAGACCCGTCGCTGCTGAAAGAGATCGAAGGCCACGGCGTGACCGTGACGTCGCTGTCGCAAGCCGAGCACGACGCCTTCGCCAAGGTCACCCAGCCCGTCTACGACAAGTGGAAGAAGCAGATCGGCGAAGACCTGGTCAACATGGCCGAAAAGTCGATCGCGGCGCGCAAGAAGTAAGCGGCGCGAATCAAAGGAACTGAATTAGCAGCAAGCCCCAGGGGAACGACGGCGCAAGCCGCCACACCGAGGCAGGGACGTCAGATCCCTCCCAACCAAACAGGCGCCGGCCACAAGCTGGCGCCTGTTTCCTTTTTGGGGTGCTGGATTGGCGGAATGACGACCTAAGCGCCGTAGGATGGGTGGAGCGCGAGCATCTTGATGCAAGAACAAGATATCTAGCGCGCGAAACCCATCAAGCAACCGCTGCATAATGGCGAAAGCTGGCTAGCAAGCAGCCCCCCGCGATGGGGTACGCGCGCTGAACGGTCTGCCTGATTTCCCCGCCTTCTCGCGCTCCACCCATCCTACGCATCGAGCACTGCGATCAAGAATTACGGGTAGCTGACTTCCAGGATGTCCAGCTCTTCGATCCCGCCCGGTGTGCGCAGCACGACCGTATCGCCTTCGCGCGCCTTGATCAGCGCGCGCGCCACCGGTGAAATCCAGCTGATCTTGCCGGCCAGCGGTTCGGCCTCGTCCACGCCGACGATGGTGACCGTGTGGTCTTCGCCGGCCTTGTCCGAATACGACACCGTGGCGCCGAAGAACACCTGGTCGCGGTTGGGTTGCGCGGCGGGGTCCACCACTTCGGCGATATCCAGCCGCTTGGTCAAAAAGCGCATGCGGCGGTCGATCTCGCGCAGGCGCTTCTTGCCGTACAGGTAATCGCCGTTCTCGGAACGGTCGCCGTTGGACGCCGCCCAGGACACCACTTGCACGACGGACGGACGCTCCACGTTCATCAGGTGCGTCAGTTCGCCGCGCAGGCGTTCATAGCCCTCGGGGGTCATGTAGTTCTTGGTGCCTGCCGGCAACGCCTGGGCTTGCGGCAGATCGTCGTCGTCCTCGTTATCGGACTCTTTAACAAAGGCTTTGTTCATGGCGCATGCGCCGCAAGGGCGCGCTCACAATCGATGGCTTGCAGGATGGGCGGCGATGACCGCCCGCGTCAGAACCAGTCGTGCCAGACCGGCTTCAAGTCGGACGGCAGCGGCGGCAAACGGCCCAGGTCCATCCGGCTTTCCTTGGGGCTATGGAAATCCGACCCGCGCGAGGCCAGGAACCCATAGCGGCGCGCAACCTCGGCGTACTGGCGGGCTTCTTCGGCGGTATGGCTACCGGTGTTGACCTCGATGCCCAGCCCCCCCAGCTGCAGGAATTCGTCGAACAGCGCAGCGAATTGCAGCGGGGTGTACTTATAGCGGCCCGGATGCGCGATGACGGCGATGCCGCCCGCGCCGCGGATCCAGCCCACGGCTTCGGCCAGGGTGGCCCATTGCATGGGCACGTGGCCGGGCCGGTCGTCGCCCAGGTGCTTGGTGAAAACGGTTTGCACGTCGGGGCAGTAGCCGGCTTCGACGAGATACCGCGCAAAGTGCGTGCGGCTGATCAATTCGGGATTGCCGGCGAACGGCAGCGCACCTTCGTAGGCGCCTGGCATGCCCATGTCCGCCAGGCGTTCGCCGATGCGCTTGGCGCGTTCGGCGCGGCCCGAACGGGTCTTGCGCAAACCTTCGACCAAGGCTGTGTTTTCCGGGTCGAAGCGCAGGCCCACGATGTGCACCGTCAGGCCGGCCCAGGTCACGGAAATCTCGACACCGGTGGCGAAGCGCATGCCCAGGTCCTTGGCCGCGCTGGCGGCTTCGGCCAGGCCGCCCACTTCGTCATGATCGGTCAGTGCCCAGACGTCCACGCCGTTGGCGTGCGCGCGCTGCGCCACATCGCGGGGCGCAAGCGCGCCGTCCGAGACGGTGGAATGGCAATGCAGATCGATGTTCAGGGTGGGCGATGTCATGGGTCTATTGTAGAGAAGGCCCGGCACCCTGGATAGCGCCGGGCTGTCCCCATAATCGCAGGGCGGACGATCAGGCCAGGAGAAACGCCGCGACCGGGTCCACCTGGCTGTCGGCGATCAGCGTGGGCGCATGCCCCACCCCGGGCACTTCCAGCGCCTGGGCCCGCGGGTTGCGCTTGAGCATTTCTTCGACGGTGGCGGGCGTCAGCAAGTCGGACAGCGCGCCGCGCACGATCAGCACCGGGCAGGACACCGCGTCGTAGGAGCGCCACAGGATTTGTTCGCCGGCAGCCAGTTCTTCGGGGGTCTGGGCTGCCAGCGGCTGGGCCAGGGCCAGATCGTAGTGCTTGACCCATTTGCCGCCGTATTCCGGGTACAGGTACTGGGCCAGGTCCGCCCATTGCGCGTCGGTGTGCGGCCCGAACGTCTGGGAATTGGCCCGCATGGTGGCCACGGCTTCCTCGAACGAAGCGAATTCACCGGGTTCGCCCACGTACTGGCCAATGCGCGACAAGGCGCCGGTTTCCAGCCGCGGCCCCACGTCGTTCAGCACCAGCTTGTCCAGGCGGATGCCTTGCCCGGGCGGCAGCATGCCCGCATGCGGACGCATGGCCTGCAAGGCGCCCGCGAACGCGGCGGCGCCCGACAGCGCCAGGCCGACCAGCCCGCCCATCGACGTACCCACCCAGGCCAGCCGGGCCGGACGCAGGCGGGCGATCAGCGTGACCATGTCGGACACGTACTGCGGCACCGTGTAGAAAGCGGGATTGGCCAGCCAGTCGGATCGGCCACGGCCCACCACGTCAGGGCAGACCACGCGGTAGCGCCCGGCCAGCCGGCGCGCCAGCGCGTCGAAATCGCGCCCGCTGCGGGTCAGGCCGTGCACGCAGAGCAGCACCTGGTCGTTGGCGGGATCGCCCCATTCCCAGTACGCCATCCGGTGCAAACCGGCCGGGCTGGCGCAGGTGACGAATTCCAAACGGGGTTGCAGGCTGGCGTCCACCATCAAAACACTCCACGGGTCGGCGCAAGCCTGAAACGGCGGCGCACTAAGGCGGACTAGTGTAATCGCGCCAGTCGAACAATCACATGAACGGCACGGGGATGTGGCCGCCGCGCCGCCCCTCGCTGCCCGTGCTGGACACCCGGCCCGCGCCTCGCTACGATCAAGCCCATCCTCTTAGGCGCACCCGCAGCACGGTAGGAAATTGCCGTTTCCTATCGCGCCGATCCAATCATTAAATTGGAGTTGCCTGCCCGTTAGGGCGAGAGTAATGAGCTTCAGGCATTGCCAGATCAGTCATCCCAAAATTGATATGGAGTCCGTATGCAGCAAAGCAGTCCCGTCTCTCCGCTGACCACCGATCATTCTCCCCCTCCCGCGGTCAGCCCCCCTCCCCCCGAACCGCCCAAAGTGCTCCAGGACGTGTTGTCCCGGGCCGACGTCCTGATAAACGGTCCGCGCCCCTGGGACATCCAGGTGCATGACAAGCACATGTACGAGCGCGTCTTCGCCAGCTGGTCGCTGGGGCTGGGCGAGTCCTATATGGACGGCGAGTGGGATTGCGAGCAGCTGGACGAGCTCTTCACCCGCCTGCTGCGCGCGGACATGGGATCGGCCGCGCTGGGCGTCGCCCGCATCAAGCTGATCGCCGAACACCTGCGGCACAAGCTGTTCAACCTGCAGTCCAAGCACCGCGCCTTTGAGGTCGGCGAACAGCACTACGATGCCGGCAACGACGTGTTCGAGGCGATGCTGGACAGCCGCATGATCTATTCCTGCGCCTACTGGGAAAACGCCCAGACGCTGGAAGAGGCTCAGCTGGCCAAGCTGGACATGATCTGCCGCAAGCTGCAGTTGAAGCCGGGCGAAACGCTGCTGGACATCGGTTGCGGATGGGGCGGGCTGGCCAAGTTCGCCGCCGAAAACTATGGCGTCACGGTCACGGGCGTGACGGTGTCGAAAGAGCAGCTGGCGCTGGCGCAGGAGCGCGTCAAGGGCCTGCCCGTGCAACTGCTGCTGCAAGACTACCGCGACCTGCAAGGCAGTTTCGACAAGGTGGTGTCGGTCGGCATGTTCGAGCACGTGGGGCCGAAGAACTACGACACCTACTTCAGCAACGTGCAGCGCCTGATGGCGCCCGACGGCGTCTTCCTGCTGCACACCATCGGCATCGCCGCCACCAGCCAGAGCACCGACCCCTGGATCGACCGCTACGTGTTCCCGAACGGCAAGCTGCCGTCCGCGCGCGAGATCGCCAGCGCCGTCGAACACCGCTTCATCATCGAAGACTGGCACAACTTCGGCGCCGATTACGACCGCACGCTGATGGCGTGGTGGGACCGGTTCGAACGCGCGTGGCCCACGCTGCAGGAACGCTATGGCACGCGCTTCTACCGCATGTGGAAATACTATCTGATGTGTTGCGCTGGCTTCTTCCGTTCGCGTGAAGGCCAGCTCTGGCAGGTGATGCTGACGCATCCGCAGCGGAAAGACACTTACCGTTCTTTGCGTTGAACGCCTGACAACACCAAGAAAAACGGGAACCTCGCGGTTCCCGTTTTTCTTGTGCCTTATTAAACCGTTCCCTCATCCCCTGCCCGCGTCTTCGCGGATCATGTCTGCCGCCCGCTCCGCGATCATGATGGTCGGTGAATTGGTGTTGCCCGACGTGATCAGCGGCATGACCGACGCGTCGGCGATGCGCAGGCCCTCCAGTCCGAAGACCCGCAGCCGCGCGTCGACCACCGCGCCGCTGTCGGCGTCCTTGCCCATTGCGCAGGTGCCTACCGGATGGAAGATGGTGGTGCCAATCTTGCCGGCCGCTTCGCGCAATTGCGCGTCTGTCTGGTAAGCCGGCCCGGGCAGCCATTCCTGCGGCTGATAGCGCTGCAAAGCCGGGGCCGCCGTAATGCGGCGCACCAGCCGGATCGAATCGGCGGCCACCTGGATATCCGCTTCCGTACTGAGGTAGTTGGCGGCGATGACCGGCGTCGCAGCTTCCGGCGTACCGGCCGGCCCTTGCGCATGGACGCTGCCGCGCGACGTCGGCCGCAGATTGCACACGCTGGCCGTGAAGGCGTCGAAGTCGTGCAGCGGTTCGCCGAAAGCACCTAATGACAGCGGCTGCACGTGGAATTCCACGTTGGCGCGCGACTGCCCGGGGTCGGACTTGGCGAACGCCCCGAGTTGGGACGGCGCCATGCTCATCGGCCCGCTGCGTTTCAGCAGATACTCCAGGCCGATGCCCGTCTTTCCCAGCCACGACGAGGCGATCCGGTTCAGCGTCTTGACGCCGTTGACCTTGATGATGACCCGCAACTGCAGGTGGTCTTGCAGGTTCTCGCCCACGCCGGGCAAGGCATGGCGCAGCGCGATGCCGCTTTCACGCAGCCGGGCGGGTTCTCCGATGCCCGACAGCTCCAGCAGATGAGGCGTGTTCACCGCCCCCGCCGCCATCACCACTTCGCGCGTCGCGCGCACGGTCAGGCTTTGGCCGCCGCGCCGCAGTTGCACGCCGACGCAGCGCTTGCCCTCGAACACCAGTTGCTCGGCCTGCGCGCCCGTCATCACATGCAGGTTCGGGCGTTTGACCACCGGGCGCAGGAACGCTTTGGACGTGTTCCACCGCCAGCCGCGCCGCTGGTTCACTTCGAAGTAACCGCTGCCGAAGTTGTCGCCCCGGTTGAAGTCCTGCACGCGCGGAATGCCTTCTTGCTCCGCCGCGCTGGCAAAGGCTTCCAGGATGTCCCAGCGCAAGCGTTGGGACTCGACGCGCCATTCGCCCCCGGCGCCGTGGAATTCGTCGGCGCCGCGGTGATAGTCCTCGCTGCGCTTGAAGACTGGCAGCACCTGATCCCAGCCCCAGGCCGGGTCGCCCGAAAGCGCGGCCCAGTCTTCGTAGTCTTCACGCTGGCCGCGCATGTAGATCATGCCGTTGATGGACGAGCATCCACCCAGCACCCGGCCCCGAGGGTAGATCAGCGAACGGCCACCCAGCCCGGGTTCCTTGACCGTGCGGTACATCCAGTCCGTGCGTGGGTTGCCGATGCAATACAGGTATCCCACCGGGATGTGGATCCAGTGGTAGTTATCGCGCCCGCCTGCCTCCAGCAGCAGCACCCGGGTGCCCGGGTCCTGGCTCAGGCGGTTGGCCAGCACGCAGCCGGCCGACCCCGCGCCCACGATGATGATGTCGTATGTCTCCATAAGCTCTTCTTATCTGGGTAGCGGCGCTTTTGGGACTGCCGCTACGGTGAGCCGACCCGGCTGCGGCGTATGGACGCGCGCCGGGCATCTGGCGTGACTCTGGCGCAGCGGCCCGGAACTGTCCAATGAAATGTTGAAAAACGCTTTATAAGCATCTTTAATAATGCAAACCCCCTTTCCGGACACCGCCATGGACCTCAAGCACATCCGGACCTTTGCCGCCGTGGCGCGCGAAGGCAATCTGACGCGCGCGGCCGAGCACCTGCATCTGACCCAGCCCGCGCTCAGCCTGCAGCTGAAGAACTTCCAGGAATCCCTGGACCTGACTCTGTTCTCGCGCACCGCGCAAGGTCTGGCGCCGAATGCGGACGGACGGGCGTTGCTGCCGTCGGCGCAACGCGTGCTGGATGCGCTGGACGACTTCCAGCGGGCCATCGGCGCCCTGCGCGATACCGTGCAAGGCGAATTGCGCATCGGCACCATCCTGGACCCGGAATTCCTGCGGCTGGGCGCCACCCTGCAATACCTGGTTGAGCATTACCCGAAAATCCGCCCCACCTTGCGCCACGGCATGTCGGGGTCCGTCGGCCGGCAAGTGCGCGCCGGTGACCTGGACGTGGGCTTTTGCCTGGGTCCGCCGGCGCCTGCCGCCGGCCAGCCGGGCCTGCAAGCGCTGCCGCTGGCGTCGTTCGCCTATTACGTGGTGGCCCCAAAAGGCTGGGGCGCGCAGGTGACAGGGCGCGGCTGGGCCGAGATTGCGGCGCTGCCGTGGATCTGGACCCCTCCCGATTCCGTGCACCACCGCCTGCTGACGGACAAGTTCGATTCGCTGGGGCTGACCCCCAACGCGGTGGCCGAAGTGGACCAGGAAGCGTCCATGCTGGACCTGGTGCGGTCGGGGGTGGGCTTGTCGCTGGCGCGGGATTCCATCGCGTTGCGGGAGTCCCAGGCCAACGGGTTGCTGCTGGTGAAGGGGCTGGCCATCCAGGCAGAACTGTCTTTCGTCACCCAGACCGCGCGCCGGGATGACCCGCTGGTGGCCGCCGCCTTCGACGCTGTGCAGGCGGCGTTCGCCTGACGGCGCTGCCGCGTCTATTCCCGTTTCAAATGTCACGATTTTGCGCACGACCCGGGCGCGGCGGAAGTTCAATAATGTCCCATTCTTGACGACCCCCCAAACCCCTATGCCTGCCGTGACCCGCGCCGCGTTCCTCAAACTGCTGACGAAACGACTCTTCCCCGTCCTGAAGGCGGAAGGGTTCGAGGGCTCGGGGCAGACGCTGCGGCGCATCCGAGGCCCGGTCGTCCATGTGTTCAACATCCAGGCGGCCAGCGGCGGCAAGGCCTGCTATCTGAACCTGGGCGCGCACTTCGATTTCCTGCCCGGCGAGGGCGGATCCTTCGTGCCCCCAGACCAGATCGAGGAGTCGCATTGCCTCTTCCGCGACCGCATCGACCCGCCTCCAGGCGAAGCCTTCGGCTGGGCGTACGGCGCGGATAGCGCGCAGGCAGAAGAGAACGTCGAATTCATCGTCAGCGAATGGACCCGGCAGGGCCACGCATTCTTCGCGCCGTACGACACCTATCCCGCCAGTTGCGAACGCCTGCTGCAACAGACGGATCCCGACCAGATTCACCCCGCCAAGACGCTGCACATGGCACGTATCGCCCTGCACCTGGGCGAAGCCGACCGTGCGCGCGCCTTCGCACAGTCGGGCCTGGCACGGGCGCCGCAAGCGGCCACGTCGCTGAAGGCAAAGTTGGAGCGAATGCTGGCGGGCTGACGACGGCAAGCCCAAGCGTGTCTGCCGAACGGAAGGGCCTGCCAGCAGCAGTTCAACCTCAGGAGACACACAATGCTCAGTAAAAATACGATTTGCCTCTGGTACGACGGCGATGCGCTGGAGGCCGCGACGTTCTACGCCAAGACGTTTCCGGACAGCGCCGTCAAGGCGGTCCACCGTGCCCCCGGCGACTATCCGGCGGGTAAGCAAGGCGACATCCTGACTGTCGAATTCACGGTCATGGGCATACCGTGCCTGGGCCTGAATGGCGGCCCCGGCGTCCAGCACAACCAGGCCTTTTCGTTCCAGGTCGCGACCGACGACCAGGAAGAGACCGACCGCCTGTGGACCGCGATCATCGAAAACGGCGGCAGTGCAAACGTCTGCGGCTGGTGCCAGGACAAGTGGGGACTGTCATGGCAGATCACCCCGCGCATCCTGTCCGCCGCGATCATCGACCCGGACCCCGCCGCGGCCAAACGCGCGTTCGAAGCCATGATGACCATGGGCAAGATCGACATCAGCGCGATCGAGGCGGCGCTGCGCGGCTGACCCGTCACGCAAGTCAGCGCGGCAGGCATCGCGCCAAACCGGTGCGGCGTGCACCCCACCCTGCACCGGTTTGACGCATGACTGCGCGCCGGGCCGTTCCGCCGCTTGGTCGCATCACCGCCTTTTCCTGCCGCGTGCCCCTATGAAAACGCGGACAAAATCCGCCCACCCAGGCCTATTGCATTTCGCTGGCACGGACCTTGCTTAAGTGTCCATGCAGGCCGCAAGGCCCGCACCACAACTCGAGCAGTTCCGGCAAAGGCGCCCCGACCGCAAGGTCCAGGGCGCCTTTTGCCTTTTTGATTCACGTATCCAAGCCTGGGGAACTTCATGAAAGCAGCGGCCACTTCCGATTCCTTGCAGACCCTGGTCGTGATCGGCAACGGCATGGTGGGGCACCATTGCGTCGAGCAGCTGATCGCCCGCGGCGCGCTGGCACGCTATCGCATCCACGTCTACGGCGAAGAAACCCGCCGCGCCTACGACCGCGTGCATCTGTCCGAATACCTGAACGGGCGGGACGCCGAGTCGATGGCGATGAGCGGGGCCGAGTTCTATACACAGGATGGGCTGACGCTGCACCTGGGCGAGCCGGTGCTGGAGATCGACCGCCAGGCCGGGGAAATCGTGACAGCGACGGGCCGCCTCGCCTATGACAAGCTGGTGCTGGCCACCGGCTCTTACCCCTTCGTTCCCCCGATCGCCGGCGCCGAGGGCGCGTCCCGGCTGGTGTACCGCACGATCGACGACCTGGACCTGATCCGCGCGGCGGCCAGCGGCGCGCGGCGCGGCGTGGTCGTGGGCGGCGGGCTGCTGGGGCTGGAGGCCGCCAATGCGTTGAAATCGCTGAACCTGGAAGCCCATGTGGTGGAATTCGCGCCGCGCCTGATGCCGGTGCAGCTGGACGACGCCGGCGGCGCCGCGTTGCGCGCCCGGATCGAGGCGCTGGGCGTGGGCGTACACTTGTCGCGCGCCACGCAGGACATCAAACCCGGCACGCGCTACCGCTACCGCATGCGCTTTGCCGAAGGCGAGCCGCTGGAAACCGATTTGATCGTGTTCTCGGCCGGCATTCGCCCGCAAGTGACGCTGGCGCGCCAGGCCGGGCTGGCGCTGGCCGAACGCGGCGGCGTGGCCATCGACGACCGCTGCCGCAGCAGCGACGACCGCATCTACGCCATCGGCGAATGCGCGGCCTGGAACGGCAGCGTGTTCGGGCTGGTGGCGCCGGGTTATCAGATGGCGCGCATCGTTGCGGCCGATCTCTGCGACGCGCCGGAACAAGCGTTCTCGGGCGCAGACATGTCGACCAAGCTGAAATTGCTGGGGGTGGACGTCGGGTCCATCGGCGACGCGCACGGCACGACGCCGGGTGCGCGCAGCTACCGCTACATCGATGAGGCCGGGTCCAGCTACCGCCGGCTGGTAGTGTCGGCCGACGGCAAGCGGGTCCTGGGCGCGGTGCTGGTCGGCGACAACCGCTATTACGACACCCTGCTGCAGTATGTGCAGAACGGCATCGCGCCGCCGGCCGATCCCGCCGGCCTGATCTTGCCGCTGGGCCAGGCAGCGCCCGCGCTGGGCGTGGATGCGCTGCCGGCGACTGCCACCCTCTGCTCCTGTCACAACGTCAGCAAAGGCGCGGTCAGCGCCGCCATCGACGGCGGCTGCACCGATCTGGCCGGCGTCAAACGCTGCACGAAAGCGGCCTCGGGCTGCGGCGGCTGCGCCAGCCTGCTCAAGCAGGTGGTGGAACACGAACTGGCCAGCCGCGGCGTCGCCGTGGACAAAAGCCTGTGCGAGCATTTCTCCTACACCCGCCAGGAGCTGTACGCCATCGTGCGCGTGGGCGGCATCGAGACCTTCGAGGCCCTGCTGGCCAGCCATGGCAAGGGGCACGTAGGTTGCGACATCTGCAAGCCTGCGGTCGGCTCCATCCTGGCCTCGTGCTGGAACCGCCCCATCCAGGACCCGCACCTGGTGCCGCTGCAAGACACCAACGACACCTTCATGGCAAACATGCAGAAGAACGGCACGTACTCGGTGGTGCCGCGCATTCCCGCCGGCGAGATCACGCCCGACGGCCTGATCGCGATCGGCGCGGTGGCCAAGAAGTACAAGCTCTACACCAAGATCACAGGCGGCCAGCGCATCGACCTCTTCGGCGCGCAACTGCATGAACTGCCCGACATCTGGGCCGAGCTGATCGCCGCCGGCTTCGAGACCGGGCATGCCTACGGCAAGTCCACCCGCACCGTGAAGTCTTGCGTGGGCAGCACCTGGTGCCGCTATGGCGTGCAGGACAGCGTGCAGATGGCGCTGGATATCGAACACCGCTACAAGGGCCTGCGTTCGCCGCACAAGCTGAAGTTCGCGGTATCGGGCTGCACCCGCGAATGCGCCGAAGCGCAAAGCAAGGACATCGGCGTGATCGCCACCGAAAACGGCTGGAACCTGTACGTGTGCGGCAACGGCGGCATGCGCCCGCGCCACGCCGAGCTGTTCGCCACTGATCTGGATGACGCCGCGCTGATCCGCACCATCGACCGCGTGCTGATGTTCTACATCCGCACGGCCGACAAACTGCAGCGCACCTCCGTCTGGCGTGAATCGCTGGAAGGCGGCCTGGACTATCTGAAGGACGTGGTGCTGAACGACAGCCTGGGTCTGTGCGCGGAACTGGACGCCCAGATGCAACTGGTGGTGGACCGCTACGAATGCGAGTGGGCCAACGCACTGAACGACCCGGAAAAGCTCAAGCGCTTCCGCACCTTCGTGAACGATCGCGGCGGCGACCCCGACATCCAGTTCGTCCAGGAACGCGGCCAGCCCCGCCCTGCCCCGGCGCGCGCACCCGCGCGCGTCATCCCCATCGCAGAGGAAATCGCCTGATGAACGCTCCCGCCCTCGCCCCTTCCCGCTCCTGGCGTCCCGTCTGCACGCGGCAGGATCTGGTAGCCCAGTCCGGCGTCGTCGTGCTGGTGGATGGCGAACAGATCGCCCTGTTCTACCTGCCCGGCGCCGAAGGCCCCGATTTGTACGCCATCGAAAACCGCGATCCGAAATCGGGCGCAAACGTCATCGGCCGCGGTCTGGTCGGTCATATCGGTGGCGAACTGGTGGTGGCCTCGCCGCTTTACAAGCAACACTTCCGGCTGGCCGACGGCAGCTGCGTGCAGTTTCCGGAGCAGCAGCTGCGCACCTGGCAAGCGCGCTTTGCCGGCGACGCCGTGGAAATCGCCTGACCCGCCATGACCGAACGCCACCTGCCGCCGCCGTTGCGCTTCCTGCTGGCCGCCCGGCGCAGTGAACTCCAGGGCCTGGAGGCCCTGGCGGGCACCTGCGAATTGGTGGTGCGCATCAGTGCGCTCGTGCACGCGCTGCAAAAAGAGCGCGGTTACTCCAACCTGACGCTGTGCAGCCCGCCGGGCCGCCTGCAACCCACCCTGGCCGGACTAAGCCAGGACGCCGCAAGCGTCGAGGCGCAGGCACGCCAGTTCCTGGACGGCGAAGCCGCCGACAGCGCGCAGGGCAGCGGCCGCGCGCGCCTGCTCAACTGCATCGCCTTCGCCCTGTTCCGCCTGGATGAGCTGCCCGCGCTGCGCCGGCACGTCCGCGACCGATCCGTGCCCGTCGAGGATGCCGATTCGCGCTTCACCCAGGTGATCGGCAGCCTGCTGGCGGTGGTCTTCGAAGCGGCCGATTCGGCGCTGGATCCCGGCGTGACCCGCATCCTGGTGGCGCTGCTGAACTTCATGCAGGGCAAGGAATTGAGCGGCCAGGAACGCGCCTGCGGCGTGACGGGCTTTACCGCCGGATATTTCACCGACACCCAGAAAGCACGCATGCTGGGCCTGGCCGCCAACCAGCGACGCAGCTTCGATACCTATGCCCACTATGCGGAAGGCGCCGCGCGGCAATGCTGGGCCGAACTTCAGCAGCAAGACCCGCCCGTGCAGCGCATGCGCGACATGGCGCAGCACACCTCCAGCGAACAACGCGTGGATGGCGCCCTGGCCGAGCTGTGGTTCAACCTGAGCACGGCGCGCATCGATGCCATGCGTGAAGTCGAAAGCCTGCTGGCCGAAGCATTGGCCCAGCAATGCAACCGGCGCATCGCCGAAACCCGCCAAGAGCTGAACGACCGCCGCCTGCTGCTAAGCCGCTATGCCGACCATGCCAGCGGCCGCGCGCCCAGCATGCTGTACAGCGTGCAAAGCCGCGTTGTCGATACGCCGCCCCCGGACGGCATGGGCAGTGAATTGGAGCGGTCGATCCTGGACATGATGCGTGAACAGACGCTGCGCCTGCAGCGCACCGACGACGCGCTGAACGCCGTGCGCGGCGCGCTGGACGAAAAAAAGCGCATCGACCGCGCCAAGCTGTTGCTGATCAGCCATTACGGCCTGACCGAGCAAGCCGCGCATGAACGCCTGCAACGCGCCGCGATGGACGCCGGCCTGGCGCTGGCGGACGTGGCGCGCCAGGTGATCGGCCAATTGGGCGGTCAGTCAGGCGGTCAGTTAGACGGCAATTGACGCGCGGGCCTACCGGAACACCCGCTGCGTCAGGCTGACCAGGACGCCGGCCACCGCCAGCACGGCCAGCACCCGGAAATGATCCAGATTCGCCAACAGCACCGATTGCTGATTCAGCATTTGCGAGATATGGGCCATGGCCATCTGCTGCGCCTGCGCGGGATCTGCCACCGTGGCGTACACGCTGCTGAGCTGTGCCTTGGCCGCTTCGAAATTGGCGTTGCCCGTGGCGATGCTCTCTTGCAGCACGTTGTAGTGCTCGGACGTCAGCCACTGCTGCCCCACGGTGGCCAGCATGATGCCAAGCGCCTGTCCCACCTGCGCCAACATGTTCTTCACCTGCTGCGCATGGGCGAAGACGGCGGGGTCGTGGGTCAGCCCCGCGAAGGTGTTCATGGCCGTGGCGGGCATGACGATCATGATAAACACGCCGTAGCAGGCCAGCGCGGGCAACACGTCCGTCCAGGCGTCCGCCGTGGGCGACAGGCGCGACATCAGGACGCCGAACGCCGCCAGCGCCAGGAATCCCGCCACGAAGAACTTGCGCGGCGACGGCCAGCGGGCAAGCAACTGCGACATCACCGCAAACGTCAGCACGCCCGCGCCCAGCCCCATCGCAAAGAACACGCCCGTGTTGGCCCAGGAATGGCCCAGCGCGCGCTGCAACATCAGGGGCACCAGATAGCCGTTGGCGCCCAGCATCAGATAGCAGAACATGAAGAGCGCCAGGCCACTCAGGAAGCGCACCTCTTTCATCCCGCCCAGCTTGAGCAGCGGCGCACCCGTGCGCGTTTCCGACCACACGAAATACGCCAGCGCGGCCAGCCCCGCCAACGCGAACAGCACAAGCAGATGGCGGTTGCTGAAGAAGTCGTAATAGGACCGCTGCAAGGCATGCAACACCAGGAAGCTGCCCAGCCCCAGCGCGGCGATCGGCGCCAGGCGCGCCTGCCCGGCCACCGTCGCGCCGCCTTCCTTGCCCGGCATGGACAAAGCGACCGGGATCATCGCCAGCACCGACAGCACCGCCACCAGCCAGAACATCAGCGGCCAGCCGTCATGCTCGACCGCCAGAGACGCCAGCCAGGGCGCTAGCGCCGTACCCGTGCACAGCCCGGTCGCCAGCGCCTTGATGCCCTGGAACCGCGCAGGGCCCGGCGGGATCAGGTTCACCGTCAGCCGCGACGAAGTCAGCATGGCAGCGCACCCCGTAGCCATCAGCACCCTGCCCAGCAAAAAGCCCGCTTCGCTGAGCGAAAAGGCGCACACCACGGCGCCTACCCCTGCGGCGCCCAGCGACGCCAGCAGGTAGCGCCGTAAACCCAGGTGATGCACCAGCCACCCCTGCAACGCAATCAGCACCACGGCGACGCAGGCGTAGATGACTGCAACCGTTGTGTATTCCTCTGGGCTGGCACCGATCTCGCCCATGATCGGCGCGGCGGCGAACGTGACCATGCCGTTCTGCAGGAAATCGACGAAGGTCAGCGCACCGATCGTCATCAGCAAGGCAGGCGGAACCGGGGGGTGGGTAGGACTCATGGCGGCGGTACGGTAAACGTTTGTCTATGCCCAGGCTGTATATGCCTAGGCAGCTAAATAAATAAAAAAAGCGGCTGGCGATGTCAGCCGGCGATGTCAGCCAGTGGTGTCAGCCCGTAATGTCAGTCCGCTGCAGCATTGACGAGCAAGCGCGACAACAGCTTGTGCAAGGTCTCGGCATCGCCTTCCGAAAACCCGGCCAACAGACGCTGCATGGCGACCTCGGCCGCGGCAAGCGCTTGCGGCAACGCGGCCTGCCCCTGTTCGGTCAGTTCGATCAGATAGCTGCGCCGGTCGGCTTCGTTTTCCACGCGGCGAATGAAGCCCTTGGCCACGATTCGGTCCAGCAGCCGGGTCATGGCGCCCGAGTCATACGCCAGCACCCGGCAAAAGTCGCTAAGCGTGCGGCCCCAGCCCTTGGCCAGGCAGTTCAGCACCACGTACTGCGGCGTCGTGAGTTCGAACGGGGCCAATTCGCGTTCCAGGGCCTCGTGGATGCTGTTGCGCACCGACGTCACCATGAAGCCGAGTTCGCCGGTATGGAAACGGTCCAGCACGGTAGGTTTGACGGGGGACATGGTTGCCTTCAAGCCGCTTGAGGTCGATTGACGAATTTTATCTGCCTAGGCAGTTAAAATGCAAGCAATAAATGTACGGATGCGAGACCCCGCGGGCCGTGGTGCATCAAGGCGGGGCCTACCGAGACCCCGCACGGACTACGGCAGGTTCTCGCGGAAAATCACCTGGCTGCGCGCCAATTCCACGCCGTTCATCGGGCTGCGCTTGTCGCGCAGGTTGCAGAAGATGCGCACGCAGCTCATCAGCGCCTCCATCGGGCTTTGCGTGATGACGGCGTCCATCGTGCCGTCGATCAGCAAGGACCGGGTGTCAGGCGTCAAGCCGTGGCCGATGAACACTACCCGGTGCTGCTGGCCCGCCTCTTTCAACGCCCGCGCCACGCCGTCGGACGCGCCGCCGATGTTGTAGATGCCCGCCAGATTGGGATATTGCTCCAGCAACTGGCGCGTCTGTTCGTAGTTGCGTTGGGCATCGTCATAGCCTTCACGCAGGTCCACCACCTGCATGGCCTGGAACTGCTCGGCGTACAACTGCAGAAAACCGCTTTCGCGCTCTTCGTGGGCGCGGTAGTGGCGCGAACCGGCGATCAGCGCCACATGCGCCGCGCGCGACCCGATGAAGCGCGCGATCAGATAGCCGGCCGTGCGGCCCGCGGCGCGGTTGTCCAGCCCCACATAGGCCGTGCGCGCGCTGTTGGCCAGATCAGAAATCAGCGTGACCGTCGGCACGCCCTGCTGCGCCAAGGTGTTGACGGCTTCGCGCACCACCGGGTGCTCCAGCGCCATGAAGGCGATGCCGTCGGCGCGCTTGCCGTGCTTGGCCAGCGCCTGCGCCAGGGCGTCGGGGTTGAAGCTTTCCACATATTCGATCTGGCACTTGGCATTCAGCGGCCCGAAGTGCTCGTGCGCATAGCTGACGGTGTCGCCCAGCATGCGCAGGTAGCGGTTGCTGCCGCGCGGCAGCAGGAACACCAGCCGCATCGGTTCGGCCGGGGCCGCCGCACCCAGTTCCTGTTCGGGCAGGTAATCCAGTTCGAGGGCGGCCTTGAAGACCTTTTGCGCAGTATTGGCGCGCACGCCGGGCCGGCGGTTCAGCACGCGGTCGGCCGTGGCGGTGGACACGCCGGCGCGCGCGGCTACGTCGGCCAGGCGGGCGAGCTTGCGTTCGGGAGCAGTTTTATTCACATCAAAAACCATCATGAATAAGGTTTGACGATATTACCGCCTATTCACTATTGTCCACACTGCCGCATGGGATTGGCGTTTTTGTGGCACATCAAAAAACATCATAAATACGATTATGGAGACAACCATGAAGCTGCTGACACGCCGCAGTGCCCTGCGCCGCCTTTGCGCCGTTCCCGCCGTGGCCCTGGCGGGCGGATTCCCGCTGATTGCGCGCGCCGCCGACTACACGCTGAAATACGGCAACAACCTGCCGGTCACGCATCCGCTGAACATCCGCGCCCAGGAAGCCGCCGAACGCATCCTGAAGGAAAGCAACGGCCGCGTGGACATCAAGATTTTCCCGAACAACCAGCTGGGCGGCGACACCGACATGCTGGCGCAAGTGCGCTCGGGCGGCATCGACTTCTTCACACCGTCGGCGCTGGTCATCGCCACGCTGGTGCCGGTGGCCGCCATCAACGCCGTCGGCTTCGCCTTCAAGGACTACAACCAGGTCTGGGGCGCCATGGACGGCGCGCTGGGCGCGCACGTACGCGCCGCCATCGCGCAGCGCAAGCTCTACGCGTTTGAAAAGATGTGGGACAACGGCTTTCGCCAGACGACCAGCAGCAAGGCGCCTGTTGCGTCCGCCGCCGACATGAATGGCCTGAAGATCCGCGTGCCGGTCAGTTCGCTGCCGATCTCCATGTTCAAGGGCCTGGGCGCCGCGCCCGCCAGCCTGCAGTTCAGCGAGGTGTATTCGTCGTTGCAGACCAAGGTGGTGGACGCGCAGGAAAACCCGCTGCCCATCATCCAGGTCGCCAAACTCTACGAAGTGCAGAAGTACTGCTCGCTGACCAACCACATCTGGGACGGCTACTGGTTCATCGCCAACGGCCGCATGTGGGAAGGCCTGCCGGAAGACTTGAAGACGATCGTCGCGCGCGGCATCAACGAAGCCGGCCTGGCGCAACGCGAAGACATCAAGAAGCTCAACGCCTCCGTGCAGTCCGACCTGGAAGCCAAGGGTCTGCTCTTCAACCAGCCGGCCGCCGACAGCTTCCGCGAACAGTTGCGCACCGCCGGCTTCTACAAGGAATGGCAAGGCCGTTTCGGCAACGAAGCCTGGTCGCTGCTGGAACAAAGCGTCGGCAAGCTGGCCTGAGGTCGCGCCATGTCCTCCCTGTCCGCCCCCCACGCCGCGGCCCCGGTGCTGCCGGCCAATCCCCTGCGCCGGGCCGCCGGCGCGCTGGACAGCGCGCTGGGCTGTGTGGTCGAGCACGCCGCCGCCGCCATCGTGCTGATCGAGATCTTCGTGCTGTTCGCCGGCGTGGTCGCACGCTACGCGTTCCATAGCCCGCTGGTCTGGTCCGACGAGCTCGCCTCCATCCTGTTCCTGTGGCTGTCGATGCTGGGCGCCGTCGTGGCCCTGCGGCGCGGCGAGCACATGCGCATGACGGCGCTGGTCAACAACGTCAGCCCGGCGCGACGCGCGCAGCTGGAAACCGTGGCGCTGGCCGCGTCGCTGGCGTTTTTGATCCTGATCCTGGCGCCCGCCATCGAGTACGCCCACGAAGAACACTTCATCATCACGCCGGCGCTGGAACTCAGCAACGCGTGGCGCGCGTCAGCCATTCCGGTGGGCATGGGCTTGATGGCCGTGGTGGCCGTGCTGCGCCTGTTGCGCACCCAGCCGCTGCCGCAAGTGCTGATGGCGCTGGTGGGGGTGGCCGTGGTGGTAGCCGTGTTCTGGTTGGCGCAGCCGCTCTTCAAGGGGCTGGGCAAGATAAACCTGGTGATCTTTTTCGTCGGCATCGTGGCCGCCACCGTGTTCTCGGGCGTGCCCATCGCGTTCTCGTTCGCGCTGGCGACGTTTTCGTATCTGGCGCTGACCACCAATACGCCGATGGAGGTCATGGTCGGCCGGCTGGACGAAGGCATGTCGCACCTGATGCTGCTGGCGGTGCCGCTCTTCATCTTCCTGGGCTCGCTGATCGAGATGACGGGCATGGCGCGCGCCATGATCCAGTTTCTGGCCAGCATGCTGGGGCACGTGCGCGGCGGCCTGTCCTATGTGTTGATCGGCGCCATGTACCTGGTGTCGGGCATCTCGGGCTCGAAGATCGCCGACATGGCGGCCATCGCGCCCGTGCTGTTCCCGGAAATGCAAAAGCGCGGCGCCAAGCCGGGCGACCTGGTGGCGCTGCTGTCGGCCACGGGCGCGCAGACCGAGACCATTCCGCCGTCCATCGTGCTGATCACGATCGGGTCGGTCACCGGCGTGTCCATCGCCGCGCTGTTCACGGGCGGTCTCTTGCCCGCGGTGGTGCTGGGGCTGGCGCTGTGTTCGGTGGTGTGGTGGCGCTACCGCAAGGAAGACCTGAGCCTGGCGCAACGTTTCAGCGCGAAGGAAATCGGCCGCTTCTTCGTCATCGCCCTGCCCGCCGTCGCCCTGCCCTTCGTGATCCGCGCCGCGGTCGTTGAAGGGGTGGCCACGGCCACCGAGGTGTCGACCATCGGCATCGTGTATTCCGCCGTGATCGGCATCCTGATCTACCGGCGTTTCGACTGGGCGCGCTTGCGGCCCATGCTGATCGAAACGGCCTCGCTGTCCGGCGCCATCATGCTGATCGTGGGCTGCGCCACCGCCATGGCCTGGGCGCTGACGCAATCAGGCTTTTCGGGCGACCTGGCCCGCCTGATGGCCGGCATGCCCGGCGGCAGCTACGGTTTCCTGGCCGTTTCCATCGTCGCCTTCATCATCCTGGGCAGCGTCTTGGAAGGCATTCCCGCCATCGTGCTGTTCGGGCCGCTGCTGTTCCCGATCGCGGTGCAGGCCGGCGTGCATGAAGTGCACTACGCGATGGTCGTCATCTTCGCCATGGGCATCGGCCTGTTCGCGCCGCCCTTCGGAGTGGGCTACTACGGCGCCTGCGCCATCAGCCGCGTCGACCCCAACGAGGGCATCGGCCCGATCTGGGGCTACATCGCCGCGCTGCTGGTCGGGTTGATTGTCGTCGCCGCTTTCCCCTGGTTCTCGATCGGTTTCCTGTGACGCGACGCGGCGGGCGCCCGACGCCTGCCGCACGCCTCGCCTATTCAGCCACCTTTTCATAAAGATCCATCATGAGTCGTTTCCTGGGCGAAATCCGCCAACTCGGTTATGTGGTGCACGACATCGAAGCCGCCATGGACTACTGGAGCACCACGCTGGGCGTGGGCCCCTGGTACTACAACCCGCGCGTGCCGATCGTGAATTACCAGTACGACGGCGTCAGCCACGAACCGCACAACTCGGTGGCGCTGGCCAACTCGGGCTTCGTGCAGGTCGAACTGATCCAGACCCGCAACGACGTGCCGTCCATGTACCGCGACTTCCTGCAGGCGGGCCGCACCGGCCTGCAGCACGTGGCGTACTGGACCGAAAGCTACGACGCCGATCTGGAACGCCTGCTGGCCCAGGGCTTCAAGCCCAAGATGAGCGGCGAAGTCGGCGAAAAAGGCCGCTTCATCTATTTCGACACCGAATACCACCCCGGCACGGTGATCGAACTGTCCGAAGTGGCTGGCCCCAAAGGCCGCCTGTTCGACCTGATCCGCAATAGCGCCACCGACTGGGACGGCAAGGATCCGGTCCGCCCGTTCCCCGACCTGAGCCGCCTGTAAAAGCCCCCCGCCCCGACACCGCTTGCCGCCCGCCACCATGAATTCCCAATTGTTTAGCGCTACCTACCTGATCGAAACGCCGATGGACCCCGCCCGGGTCGCGGAGGTCATGGCAGGCGAGCAGTCCTGCGGCACGTTCACCCGCGTGCAGGGCGAAACCGACGAACTGCGCGCCCGCGCAAGAGCGCGCGTGGAGTCCGTCGAACTGTTGGAATCCGTCGCCACGCCCAGCCTGCCCAACGCCTGGCTGGCGCGGCAGGCGGGTGGCATGCCCGGGCAGTACCAGCGGGCCCGCGTCCGCATCGCCTTCCCCGTCGCCAACGTGGGCGCCAACCTGGCGACCTTGGCGGCAACCGTCGGCGGCAACCTGTACGACCTGGGCGAAGTCACCGGCCTGCGTCTGGAAAGCCTGGAGCTGCCCGCCAACTACCGCGCGCAGTTCGACATGCCGCAAGTCGGCATCGCCGGCACGCGCCAACTGACCGGCGTCGCGACCGGGCCGCTGGTGGGCACCATCATCAAGCCCAATGTCGGGCTGTCGCCCGAACAGACCGCGCATCTGGTGGCGCAGCTGTGCGCGGCAGGCGTGGACTTCATCAAGGACGATGAGGTCTGCGCCAACCCCGCGCACGCCCCGCTGGCGCAGCGCGTGGCCGCCGTCATGGCGGTGGTGCGGGCGCACCGCGAACGCACGGGTCGGCAAGTCATGGTGGCCTTCAACATCAGCGACGAGACCGACGCCATGCGCCGCCACGCCGACCTGATCGAACGCGAAGAAGGCACCTGCGTCATGGCCAGCCTGAACTGGTGCGGCTTCTCGGCGATCCAGACCCTGCGCCGTAGCACGCCGCTGGCCCTGCACGGCCATCGCAACGGCTATGGCGCCCTGTCCCGCGCGCCACTGCTGGGCATGGATTTCCAGGCTTACCAGACGCTGTGGAGGCTGGCGGGCGTGGACCATATGCACGTGCACGGCTTGCAGGGCAAATTCGCCCAGGACGACCGCGAAGTCGTCGAGTCCGCGCGCGATTGCCTGGCGTCGCTGACGCTGGGCATCGACGACCCCGTCATGCCGGCGTTCTCGTCCGGCCAATGGGCCGGCACCGTCCCCGCCACGTGGTCGGCGGTACGCACCGACGATCTGATGTTCATGTCGGGCGGCGGCATCCTGGCCCATCCGGAGGGCCCCGCCGCCGGCGTGCAGAGCATCCGCCAGGCTTGGCAGGCCGTGCGCGAAGGGCAGTCGCTGGAAGACTTCGCGCGGCATGCGCCGGAACTGCAACGCGCCCTGGCCTTCTTCGGAAACCGCGCATGACTGGCGCCGAAGACGGCACGTCCGCACCGCGCGTCTGCTGGTACGGCGACGACTTCACGGGCGCAACCGACACGCTGGCCGAAGTGGCCCGCGCGGGCCTGCGCAGCCTGCTGTTCCTGGGCGTGCCCACGCCTGAACAACTGCGCCGCGCGGGTCCGTTGGACGCCTTGGGCATCGCGGGCGCCGCGCGCGCCATGGCGCCCGATCAGATGGAAGCGGAGCTGCGCGCCGTCGGCCGCTTCATGGCCGGCACCGGCGCGCGCGTGCTGCACTACAAATGCTGTTCCACCTTCGACAGCGCGCCGCACGTCGGCAGTATCGGCGTCGCCATCCGCGAACTGCGCCGCCACATGCCGAACCCGCTCGTGCCCATCGTCGGCGGACAACCCGGCATCGGGCGCTATTGCAGCTTCGCCCAACTGTTCGCCCGCGCGGGCAGTGCGCCCGAGATTCACCGCATCGACCGCCATCCGGTCATGAGCCAGCACCCCGTCACGCCCATGCACGAGGCCGACCTGCGCCTGCATCTGGCGGCCCAAGGGGTGGCCGACATCCGTTCGGTACCGCACACCGCCTACCCGCGCCTGCGGCAAGCTGCCGACGCCCCCGGCGTGGAGGACTGGATCGACAGCATCATCGACACCTCCGACGGCCCCGTGTTGTTCGACGTGATCGACGATGAGCAATTACCCATCATCGGCCGCCTGATCTGGCGCGCGGCCGCCTGCGTGCCGCTGCTGGCGGTCGGGCCCAGCAGCGTGCAGCAAGCGCTGGCCCGCGCCCACGCGCCCAGCCGCGCGAGCGCCCCCGCCGCCCCCTTGGCGCCTGCGGCGGGACCTGTCCTGATCGTGGCCGGCAGCCTGTCGCCCGTCACGGCCCGGCAGATCACCGCGTGCCAGCAATACACGCGCCAGCCGCTACAGGTCCAGCGACTGCTGGACGACCCGGCCTACGCCGCGCAGCAGGTGCGGCAGGCTGCCTCGTTGCTGGCCGAAGGGCGCAACGTGCTGGTCCACACCGACCGCCCCGCGCAAGCCGTCACCGCCCAACAGGCAGCCGCCACGGCAAGCGGCACCGCGCAACTTGCGGCGTCGATCGTCGCGGCAAGCGCCCAAGCGGGCAAGCGGCTGTCACGCATTGGCATCGCCGGCGGCGACACTTCCAGCCAGGCCACGCTGGCGCTGGGGTTGTGGGGGCTGGCCTTCCATCGCGTATTGGCGCCCGGGGTCACCGTCAGCGTCGCCCGCAGCGACGATCCGGTCATCGATGGCGTCGAACTGATGCTCAAGGGCGGCCAGATGGGCGGCGACCGGCTGTTCGACGATCTGGCCACGGGCACGGCATAAGGCGCGTGCGATCGTCGGTTATGCTGGCCGGAATTTGTCCGGCGGATGGCCGGACGGCCCCCACCCAGGAGATCCCCTCATGTCTTGGCGGTTCCGCGCATCTCTTATCGCCGCCCTCGCCCTGTGCCTGCCCTTGCCTTTGCTCGCCAGCACCTTGACCACGCAGGCGGAATGGCACACCGCCATCCGCCAGCAGCTGCAACGCAAGATCGAGGCGCCCCCACAGATCCACGAAGCGAACGCGGACCTGAACGTCCAGGTGCGCATCGTCATCCTGCCCAGCGGCGTTATCGACACCGTGACCCTGGCTCGATCCTCGGGCAACGTCGCGGTAGACAATGCGACGCTCGCCATGATCCGGCGCGGCGGCAAACTGCCCGCCTTCACCCCTGACATGGCGCCCGACAAGCAAATCGTCATGCTGCCCGTGCGTTACGTTGTAGAGAAAAGCGACATCGCTCCCCCGCCGTCTCCCCCGCCTCTCGTGAAGCAAACCCGCAAGAACGCGCCGGACTGATCCAAGGCCTCTTGTGCCCATGCGGGCCATGAACGGCATCGCGCCCGGCTCCGCCTAGCGCCCGTGCCAATACCGCCGCCCGCGGTCCCGCTGCGACCACACGTCCAACCCTTGCGTGCTGGATACCGCCATCACCGCCCCGTCCCGGTCGCTGCGCCAGAACGCTGCCCCCGCACGCAACCAGCGCCGCTCGACCGCCGGCGCCGGATGCCGAAAACGGTTCAGGTGACCGGCTTGCGCCAAGGCGTGGCTGGCCTGTGTCGCCACCACCCAGTCCCGTCCAGACGATGACGCCGAGCCGTGATGCGCCGCCATCACCACATCCGTCGCAGGGACGCCGCGCGCGACCAGTTCGCGCTCCTGCGCAACGCCGATGTCGCCGGTCAGCAGCAGCGAATGGCTGATGCCCTCCACGCGCAGCACGCAACTATCGGCATTGCGGTCGGCAACCGCTCCGCTGCCGCCACCGGCCGGATGCAGGAATGTGAACGTCACGCCATCGACGTCCCAGGCGTCGTCCCGTTGGCACCGCAACATCTCTTGCGGCAAGGCCGGCTGCGCAGCGGCATCCGGCCACAACCGAGCATCCCGCCGCACAAACGCCGCCACATCAAACGACGCATAACTGCGCCCCACCGGCACCGCGGCCAACACCGCCCGAGTGCCGCCCACGTGGTCCTGATCGGCATGCGACAGCACCAGCACGTCCAGCGCGCCGATCCCGCGCGCCTGCAAAAACGGCGCCACCACGCGTTCGCCGGCGTCGCTCCCGCCGTAATGGCGCGGGCCGGCATCGAACAGCAACGTCTGGCTGGCGGTTTCAACCAGGATGGCGCTGCCCTGCCCCACATCCAGCGCGCTCATCCGCCAATGGCCAGGATCCGGACGGTCCGGCCTCCAGCACAGCAATGGCAACATGCATACCCACCCTGAATACCGCGCCGGCCAGCCCCGCGTCTGCAAGGCCCACACCATTCCCGCCACGGCCAGCAGCAGCCACGGCCACGGTGCCGCCGCCACCGCAAAGCTCGCCCAGCCCGCGTTGCCCACCCACGCCACCGGCACCATCGTGTAGTCGAACGCAGCCACCCCCAACTGCCCCACCCAGGCCGCGGCGCTTTGCGCTCCCGGCACCACCGACAGCGCCGCGCACAGCAGCGCCAGCGGCGTCACAACGAAGGTCACCGAGGGAATCGCCACCGCGTTGGCCAGCGGGGACCCCACCGATACCTGATACACCAGGAACGCCAGCAGCGGCGTCAACCCCAAGGTGACCAGCAACTGCAGGCGCGTTGCCTGCCCCAGCCGGGCCATCCAGCGCTGGCGCCAGCTCGCCTCCGCGTCGAACGGCGCATCCGCGATGCGCAGCAGAATCGCCACCGCCCCGAACGACAACCAGAACCCCACCGACAGCGGCGCCCACGGGTCCAACGCCACCACCCCCGCCGCCGCGCACGCCAGCACCCGGCCTGCCGTCAGCGGCAGCCGCGACATCGCCGCTGCCAGCACCACCGACAACATGAAAAACGTCCGCCGCGCGGGCACGCCCCATCCCGCCAACAGGCAATACAGCAAGGCCACGACGGCCGCCGCCGCGCCGCCCGCAACGCGCGACGGCGCAAACTCCGCCAAGCCCACGCCCCACCATCGCGCCCGCCGCCACAGCGCCGCGACCAGCACCCCCGCAATGCCGGCGATTGAGGTCACGTGCATGCCGCTGATCGACACCAGATGCGTGATGCCGCTGCGGTTGAAGATGCGCCAGTCGTCCCGCGCCACACCGGCCTGATCCCCAATCGCCAACGCGATCAGCACCGGCGCATAGCGATGCTCGCCCAACGCCTTGCGCAAGCCCTCGCGCACCAGATGCCGCGCCCGCTCAATGGCGATTCCCGGCGACACCCAAGGCGCGTCATCCAGCAAGCGCGGCTGCCCCCGCACCGTGCCCACTGCGCGCAAACCCCGGGCAAACATCCGCGCCTCCGCATCGGGCCCTGCCGGGTTCAGCACGCCATGCGGACGCCGCAACACCAGCGCCATGCGCCAGACCTGGCCGGGCAGTAGTTGGGGCAGTTCCTGCAAGCTTCCGCGCTTTGCGCCGGGCGGCGCCTGCCACGTCACCTGGATGCGCGACGGAATGCCGGGCCGGGCGGGTTCCGCCAACTCGGCCACAAAGCGTTGATGTTGTTCGTCTCCGTCCGGCAGTTCAGCCACACGCACGATCAGGCGCGACACCTGATCCTGGTGGAGGTCCGCCAAGGCGTCATCCAGCCGGTGTTGGGCCTGAAGGCTGGCGTTGAGCGTGCCCATACATAGTCCCAGCGTTAGGGCACAGGCAATACGGAGCGCGTCGTGGCGGCAGCGCGCCCAGCAGCCTGCGGCAACGATCCCCCCGCCCGCGACCAGCCACAACAGCGTCCGTCCCGGCAATGCCGGCAAGCATTGCACCAACGCTGCGCCGGCGACGAACGCCAAACAGAATGAACGACCGGTAATGACCCTCTCCCAAAGCCAGGAGCGTAGGTCGTGGCGCAACACGCTGGGGTATCTAGTGAACGGGGTTGTCCACCTCGGGCGGCCGTAAGGAGGGCTTGTCGATCGATACGGGGACCCATGCGGAGATGACGGAAAGTTGGACGCGAGACTGTTTCGTCAACGCCACCGCTTTACCCATGGTGGCAGCGCCACTGGCATAGGGCCAGTTGCCAGGAGCCTGCTTGGAAATTGCGGTCTGACACCGTACTCGATACGTATCAAAGAGCTTCCTGAATACAACGTACTGAATGCCCGGAGATTGCGCCAATGCAGCCAGGATCGTGACCGGGTTTTCCCCATCTCGCAATTCTGCGATTTACAGCTTTCTCAGCCCAATTTAGAGTGGTGTAGCGCCACCAGACAGGTGCTTCGAAACATCATTCTTGTGCGCGTCGTTCTTGGATTTCCTACCTGTATCAATCGTACCCACGTAACTTTTGAGAGGTCTGCGATGTTCCATACCTTCAGCACAAAAATTGCGGTCACCATGCTGGTGGCGGCGCTAGGATCCGGGGCGGCGGTAGCGGCGCCCAAAGAGGCGACGGACGCCACCAAGCAAGCTAACGACGCCTTAGCCAAATACCTGCCCTTCTCAAATAAACAAGACTTTGAAAACGCCCGGCGCGGTTTCATCGCGGACTTGCCCAGCCCCACCATCAAAGGCCAAGAGGGCAACACCGTTATCGACCTGGCACAGTACGACTTCCTGAAGCAAGACGGCCCCACCCCGCCCACCGTAAATCCCAGTCTCTGGCGGCAGTCGCAGTTACTGGCCATCCGCGGACTGTTCAAGGTCGTTGACGGCATTTATCAAGTGCGTAATATCGACTTGGCGAACATGACGTTTGTGCGAGGGAAAACGGGGTGGATCGTGATCGATCCCCTGACGTCCACCGAAACCGCCAAAGCCGCCCTCGACCTCATCAATGAAAAGGTGGAAAAACTGCCCGTCACCGGCGTGATTTTCACGCACTCGCACGTGGATCACTTTGCCGGCATACGCGCCATCGTTGATGAAAAGGACGTTCGATCGGGCAAGATTCCGGTGATTGCGCCCGAAGGGTTCATGGAAGAAGCCGTTAGCGAAAACGTGTTTGCCGGCAACGTCATGAGCCGCCGCGCATCTTATATGTACGGCAACCTGCTGCCCAAGAATGCGCAGGGCAACGTGGGCGGCGGTTTGGGCCTGACCACGTCCGCGGGCACGATTACCTTGTTTGAACCCAACAAGATCATCGACAAGACCGGCGAGACCATCACGGTGGACGGGACCGAGGTCGTGTTCCAGATGGCGCCCGGCACGGAAGCTCCCGCCGAGATGCTGTTCTACTTCCCGCAGTTCAAGGCCATCGACCTGGCCGAAGACGCGAACCACACCTTGCACAATATTCTGACGCTGCGTGGCGCCAAGGTGCGTAGCGCGCAAAAGTGGGCGCATACCCTGGGCGAGACCATCGACCTCTGGGGCAAGGACGCCGTGGTGTCGTTCGGCAGCCATCACTGGCCGCAATGGGGCAACGAGAACGTCGTGGCGCATCTGGAAAAGCAGCGCGACCTTTATAAGTACATCAACGACCAGACCTTGCGCATGGCCAATCAAGGCATGACCATGCACGAAATTGCTGAAGCGTTCGTGCTGCCCGACAGTTTGGCCAAAGAGTTCTACAACCGGGGCTACTACGGCAACTTGAAGCACAACGTGCGCGCCACCTATCAGCTGTATCTGGGCTTCTGGGACGGCAACCCCGCCAACTTTGACCCCCTTCCCCCCAAGGAAGAGGCCGTTAAGTATGTGGAGATGGTCGGAGCGGACAAGATGATCGCCACCGCCAAGGCCGCCTTTGACAAGGGCGACTACCGCTGGGCCGCCACGGTAGCTAACAAGGTTGTGTTCGCCGACCCGAAGAATCAGGCGGCGCGCGACGTGCAGGCGGATGCGCTGGAGCAATTGGGCTACCAGGCTGAATCGGGCCCGGCCCGCAACTTCTATTTGTCTGGCGCACAGGAACTGCGAGGCGGCGTGCAAAAGATGGCCACGCCCAACACCAGTTCGCCCGACATCATCCGTGGCATGACCACCGAGATGTTCCTGGACTTCCTGGCAATCCACTTGAATGGACCCGAAGCGGGCGCCAAGTCATATGCCTATAACCTGATCTTCCCGGACATCAAGCAGAAGTACATATTGACGGTGAAGAACGGTGTGATGAACTACAGCAAAGATAAGCAGCTGGACAAGGCCGATGGCACGGTCACGCTGAATCGCACCACGCTGGATGACATCGCGTTGGGCAAGCTGAAGCTGGGTAATCTGTCAGAAAGCGGCGAAGTGCAGATCGAAGGCGACAAAGCCAAGTTCAAGGAAATGCTGACCAACTTCGACAAGTTCGATTTCTGGTTCACCATCGCCGAGCCGTGATCGTCGTCAGAGAAATGCCCCCGGACGGTTGCCCGGGGGCATTTTCATGGCCTGAACTTTGATCACAGCAACGTGAACAACAGCTTGTTCAGCGTACCAGCGTGGCCATTTGCACATAAAGCCGGCACCAACACCTCGTGATAGAAGACGTTGTGCGCCCAGGTTCCCGCCACCACCGCCAATACCGCGAAAATGAACGGTGCAAAGACCATGGGGCAAGCGGCCCAGAAAGCCCAAGCCGCCCACGCGGTCTGGGTGGGACGGTACCAGCTTGAGCGGCAAGCGCGCGATGCGCAGCAACACGATGCTGGCCAGTACCAGCCGCCATACCCACGCCAGCCGCAACACCGAGAACAGCGGACGCGTCACCAACAGAAACCACCACGTCGAAAACGAGCGCTGGCGGTCTGCCGAACCCGTCCACACCAGCTCGTCGGGATTGGGCGCAACCTGACGCTGTCGGCAACTACCTGCCGGAAGCGCGGCGCCAGCGCTTCGTCCTCCAGCCCCGTGCGCCAGAACTGATCCAGGCACATCGGCACAAGCTTGTGCGCGATGCCCTCGGCCAACACCAGCCGGCGTTGCAGCCGGAAGAACCAATCATTGCGGACCAGCGAAAACAATTCGATGCCGAGGCCGGGCGAGCGCTCTTGATTCTTGGGGGTCCGCCTCTAGCAAATATCGGCTGGCTGCACCTTCGGCTCGGATCAGCCTAGAAACTGACGGCGAGTCCCACCGAAAAACCGGAAACATTGTTGCCGAACACGTAGCGGCCCACGAGTCGTGTCCGCGTAATGAAAACGTTATGGGCGCTGGAATCCAGCTCCAGGCCGGCGCCCACCGACGTCAAGCGATCGAAGCCAAGAATGCCCCGCTGATCCCCCAGAAACTCCGAGTGCGTCAGCTCTAGCACGTAGCGCAAGGGACGATCCAGCGCCATGATTCCGGTCGGGGCTCGGTAGCGTGTCCACAGATTCAGTGACTGGGCGGTGGCGCGGCCTGTCACCGCGCTTGAGCTGTCAAAGCTCTGGAGTCGCATATCTGAATAGCGCAACTCGACATCGACCTCGTACTTTTCCCGGTAATGCTCATAGTCCAGCATGATGGAGCCACCCAAGCCATAAGCATTGAGCGAACCTCGATCCAGAAAGTCGATCTCGGTGTCTGTTTTACGACCGACGTACCAACTTGCCGCCCGCAGATCGCTGGTAACGTTACCCAACGCAAAATTGAAGATGGGCCGCAGCTTCAACTCGTCGGTCAACTTGAAGTCCCACCCGATGCCCCCGGTGGCCGACACGCTGGTCCACTTCGCCGGGATCTTTCGGGATTCGGTTCCATCTGACGCAATAAACGCCGGATCGTAGCGGCTGCCCGCCAGAACGCCCTCCAGGTAGATAGGCACGGACTTGCTGATGGTGTCTCCGCCGCCAAGCTGGGTCATACCGAACTCGGTGGATCCAGACACCCCAGCCCCGCCACTGCCGATCGACAACGAACTCGTCGTTATGTCTGGCACGATGGAGAACGACATCAGGGCCAGTACGCCGTTGGCGCGCTTTTGGAGGTCAGGCTTGATTAGCCGCAAGCCGTTTTGCGCCATGACCGGCGCCGCCAAACATACTAAGGCGACACTACTGATCCACCGGGCGCTCCGACGCGCGCCCCATCGCTTCAACAGTGAACGGAATACACGCTGGCGTGCCATCGTCATTGTGTTTTACTCGCTTAGTCTGCCGCCTTGGCGCCCTGTGCACGCACTAACGAATATGCAATGTAGTACTTATAAATATTGCTGACGTATTGGACCGTTTCCCGCCCTATGCGCTGAGCGGCGACTCGCTCCACGTTATCGAACCAGACGTTTGGGTCCAGCCCTTTTGCAGCGGCCTCCTTGCGCAGCTGACTGACCCTGCCTGGTCCGGCGTTGTACGCCGCAAAGGCGAACAAACCTTTGTTCAGATCCGTCATCGGTTCCTTCGCGTAATACTGATCAATCATGAACCGGATGTACTTCACGCCGCCATGGATGTTCTCTTCTTCGCGCCGGATGTCACCCACTTTCAGGTCTTTCCCCGTGGCAGGCATGATCTGCATCACGCCCACCGCACCCACCGCACTTTTGGCCTGCTGATCCAGCCGTGACTCCTGGTAGCCCTGCGCCATCATCAGCAGCCAGTCAATGCTGTACTGATCGCTATATCTACGGAAGAACTCCGCCAGGCGATGAAATTTATCGATCTCCCCCGGGTCCGTCGCGGCCTTCACCCACTTCACCGACTTCAAGTACTTTGTTAGTTGCTGGTTGCCGAACGAGGTGCCAACGCGGTTCTTCTCCATGAAGGGATTCAGCGTGGCGGCGAGCTTGGGCGAATCTTTCCGGAAGGCAAAAGCGATGTCACTACCTGAATCCACCTCCAGGTTTTCATACACCCGAATCTGCTGAAAAATCTGCTTCCAGAAATTTGCCAGATAGCGATCCGACACGGTGTACTTCACCAGGTCGGCGCTGACCATTTCCAGAATATCGTCGGTTTCGAACACGCCAGGCGCGTCGCGGATGATTGTGGGCTTGAGCCCCTTGGCTTGCAGCTCAGCGTTCAGCTTCTTGACGCTGCCGTAATAGCTGCTGGCGGGGTTGAGGAACAGTTCTTGCCCTGCAAGATCGTCCAGCGACTTCAATTCCGGCGCTGCCGGCGCGGCGACGATAATTTCGCGTACTCCCGTTGCGAGCGGCGTGCTGAAATCAACTTGCTTCTGGCGTTCTTCCGTCACCGTCAGATTGGCGGCGATGATGTCGCCTTTGCCTGCCAGCAAATCGGGAATCAGACGTTCCCGAGACGTAGGTAAAAAGACGACATGGACTCGAACGTTCTTGTTCTTCAACTGGACGTTCAGGTCGTTCTCAAACGCCGTCATCATGTCGGCAATGATGCCGCGCTGCGTGCCGCCTTTGTCCAAAAAGTAGAGGGTTTTGTTGTAGGGCACCAGCACCCGAATCTGCCTGCGCTGGATCATCCCGTCGAGGTCACCAGTCCACGGTTTGACGTTATAGGCAAGTGCCAGGGGGTCTGACTTGGGCGGTGCATCCGAGGCTAGGGATATGCCTACGGGTGCGAAAGGCAGCAATGCGCAGAGCGCCAGGGCAAAAAGACGGGATGGCATACCACCTCCGAGCGAGGGAACGATGTGGCTTTCTCGTCATGCAAACCCTCGCGACCGAGTTGCGTCTCGTGGCTTAATTCATTATGTAGAGCACATTCTGCCTCCGCTACTTAGTGTTAACCCGGCCCAACAAGCCCCCTCCACACCCCGCATTGACAAACCCCTTCCCGGTATCTTAGGATTCGGCCTCTTTTCCACCCCCTTCCTTTCTGAGTGCAACCGTGTCTGCCATCCGTCACTACGCCTAAACGCCGACGACTACCGCCCTGGTAATCGCGGTCTGCCTGCGCGCCCCTTGCTGCTCGACGCCTGCGTCTTGAGCGCATGCCACGGGGTCCAGGCGCGGTTCCAGGAAGCACACACCCCACTCGCTTTCCTTTCCCGTCCAGACTGCGTCGTCGGCTTTTCCACTGCTTTGGAGAAGACCCCATGACGCAAGATTTCTGCGCTTACGCGCAATCGCTGGACCTGTTCCGCTACCCCCGCACGCCGCACCTGGAAGGCTCGCGCCTGCAAGACGGTGACGAAGGCCATGACCATGTGCCGTACCGCCGCTTGGACGGCCTGCATCTGGTCGTCGAAGAAAAGCTCGACGGTGCCAACACCGGCATCAGCTTCAGCCCATCGGGCGAACTGCTGCTGCAATCGCGCGGGCATTATCTGGTGGGCGGCGGCCGCGAACGACAATTCAACTTCGTCAAGGCATGGGCCGCGGCGCACACCGACTGGCTGTTGAAACGCCTGGAAGACCGCTATGTGATGTACGGCGAGACGCTGACGAAGAAGCACTCGGTGTTCTACGACGCCTTGCCGCATCACTTCTTCGAGTTCGACGTCCTGGATCGCCACAGCGGCGACTTCCTTTCTACCGACGCGCGCCGCGCCTTGCTGGCAGGCGGCCCCGTGCTGTCCGTGCCGGTCCTGTCTGAAGGCGTGGCCCCGTCCAGGCTGGACACGCTCAAAGCGCTGCTGCGGCCGTCCCTGGCCAAAACGCCGGACTGGCGCGAGGCCTTTGAGGCCACCGTGCTGCGCGAAGGATTGGACCTGCAACGCGCCTGGAAGCAATGCGACAAGTCGGACCTGTCGGAGGGACTGTACATCAAGGTGGAAGCCGACGGCAGGACAGTTGGCCGCTACAAGTGGGTGCGCCGCGACTTCGTGCAGGCCATCCTGGACTCGGACAAACATCATTCCGAACAGCCCTACGTGCCCAACCTGCTGGCGCCCGGCGTGGACCTCTATGCACCGCGCCTCGCGGTGGACTGGGACACGCTGCGCGGCGCCGCCGGACAATAAGGAATAGATCATGCAATACGCACAATTGCAGGCGCTCACGCCTGCCCCCGGCCACATGCCGGACTACGACGCCTGCCTGGCGGCATTTCCCGCTCTGGAACTGGCCAAGACCACGCCGCAAGACCGGCGCTATCACGGTGAGGGCGATGTCTGGACCCATACGAAGATGGTGTTGGAAGCGCTGCTCGCCTTGCCCCAGTACCAGGCGGCGGCCCGGGCTGACCAGGAAGTAGTGTTTCTTGCAGCCTTGCTGCACGACGTTGCCAAGCACAGCACCACGGTCATCGACCCTGTCACGGGTGCCATCGGACAGCCGGGCCATTCCCGCAAGGGCGCCATCGATGCGCGCATCGGGCTATGGGATGCCGGCGTGCCCTTTGCCGTGCGCGAAGCCGTATGCAGATTGATCGCGGTCCACCAGGTGCCGTTCTTCGCCCTGGAGGGCTCGCGCCGCGGCAAGACGCCCGAGTTCATCGTGCGCGAACTGTCCTGGCAGGTCGACATCCCCCTGCTCGCCATGCTTGCCGAAGCCGACATGCGTGGGCGCATCTGCGCGGATAGCCAGCGCGTGTTGGACAACATCGCGCTGTTCTGCGAGTTGGCGCGCGAAGAGCGTTGCTTTGGCCAGCCGCGGGCCTTCGCCGATGTCCATACGGCGGTCAGTTATTTTCGTGGCACCGACGTGCATCCCGATTACCCGCTGTTTCAGGAACCGGGTTCGCGGGTAATTGTGATGTCGGGCCTGCCCGCATCGGGCAAGAACACGTGGGTCGCCCGGCATCATCCCGATCTGCCGGTGATTTCATTCGACGATGCGCGAGAGGAATTGGGCCTGCGCCACGGCAAGAACGAAGGCATGGTGGCGCACTTGGCCATCGATCGGGCCCGCGAGCTGCTGCGGCGCAAGGCGCCCTTCGTCTGGAACGCCACCCACCTTAGCGAACTGATGCGCAAGAAGACGCTGGATCTGCTGTATTCCTATCACGCGCACGTCGAGCTGGTCTATCTGGAGCAGCCGCGTGCCGAATTGCTGCGGCGGAACAGCCGGCGTGATACGTCCCTGTCGAACAAGACGCTGACCGGCATGCTGCACCGCTGGGACCTGCCGCTGCCGACCGAGGCGCATCGGGTGACGTATGCCGTGTGACCGGACGAGCCTGCTCTGCCCTGACCCGGCAATCCGCTGAGGCCCTCGGCAAGCCCTTGGCCAGCGCTGGTCTCAGGGGTGCGCGTCCGAGCGCGGGGGTCCCCGCTCAGGCGCCCGCCCCCCGGGGCGGTGGATTCGTCCGGAATTTCGGCGTAGAGTCATTGTTTCCCTATTGACCGGACGCGTTACGGAGACCCCATGGCCGATTACCCCAATACCCTGCTTCTCATCGACAACGAATGGCGCGAAGCGAAAGGCGGCGCACGCATTGACGTCGTCAACCCCGCCACCGGCCAGAAGATCGGCCAGGTCGCCCACGCCAAGCGCGAAGACCTGGACTTGGCGCTGGCCGCCGCGCAGCGCGGGTTCGAAACCTGGCGCGACACCTCCGCCCATGAGCGCTGCGCCGTCATGCGCCGTGCCGCCGCCCTGCTGCGCGAACGCGCCGATTCGGTGGCCCGCCTGCTGACCCAGGAACAGGGCAAACCGCTGGCCGAAGCGCGCGGTGAAGTGCTGGCCGGCGCTGAAATCATCGACTGGTTCGCCAACGAAGCGCTGCGCGTCTATGGCCGCATCGTGCCGTCGCGCAACCCGCTGGCACAGCAATTGGTCATCAAGGAACCCGTCGGCCCCGTCGCGGCGTTCACCCCGTGGAATTTCCCGGTCAACCAGGTCGTCCGCAAGCTGGGTGCTGCGCTGGCCACCGGCTGCTCCTTCCTGGTGAAGGCGCCCGAAGAAACCCCCGCGTCCCCCGCCGCCCTGCTGAACTGCTTTGTCGACGCCGGCATCCCCAAGGGCGTGCTGGGCCTGGTCTTCGGCTCGCCTGCCGAGATTTCCAGCTACTTGATCCCGCATCCGGTGATCCGCAAGGTCACGTTCACGGGCTCGACCCCGGTCGGCAAGGAACTGGCCGCGCTGGCCGGCCTGCATATGAAGCGCGTCACGATGGAACTGGGCGGCCACGCCCCGGTGATCGTGGCCGAGGACGCCGACGTCGAACTCGCGGTGAAGGCCTCCGGCGGCGCCAAGTTCCGCAACGCCGGCCAAGTCTGCATTTCGCCGACGCGCTTCCTGGTCCACAAGAGCATCAAGGCCGCATTCGAGAAAGCCTTCGTCGCCCACGCCGAAAAGCTCAAGCTGGGTGATGGCCTGACCGAAGGCACGACACTTGGCCCCCTGGCCAATGACCGCCGTTTGACGGCCATGGACAAGATCGTCAAGAACGCCAGCGAAAAGGGCGCGCGCATCGCCACCGGCGGCGCGCGGGTCGGCGGCGCGGGCAACTTCTTCGCGCCCACGATCCTTACCGACGTCCCGCTCGACGCCGACATCTTCAATGAAGAACCGTTCGGCCCGATCGCCGCGATCCGCAGTTTCGAAACGCTGGACGAGGCCATCCGTGAAGCCAACCGCCTGCCGTTCGGGCTGTCCGCTTATGGCTTCACCAAGTCGATCAAGACGGTACACGAGCTGTCGCGCCGCCTTGAAGTGGGCATGCTCTGGGTCAACCAGCCCGCCACCCCGTCCGCTGAACTCCCGTTCGGCGGCGTGAAGGATTCCGGCTACGGCTCTGAGGGCGGCCCGGAAGCGCTTGAGGCCTACCTGGTGACGAAGGCGGTCTCCGTCGTCGGCGTCTGATACGGCCTGCGTGCCACCGGTTCGGCGCTACGCCGGCCGGCGGCCATCAAGGTGCAGGCACCGGGGCTACTCCGCTTTAACCTGCGCCTTGGTAATGACCCCGCCCCACTTGGTTTTTTCCTCGTGGACAAAAGACCCGGCCTCAGACCGGGTCTTGATCATTGGGAACGTCCCGATGTCCGCCAGCCGCCCCTGCACGTCAGACTCTCGCAGGACATCATTGATCGCGGCATTCACTGATTCCAGCACACCCGCCGGCGTTCCCTTCGGCGCAAAGACGGCAAACCAGCCCGATGTCACCATGCCGGGCAGCGTGGACTTGACCAAGGGGATGTTTTCGAACCCGGGCAACGCCTCGTCCGCACTCATCGCAATCGGCACCAGCTTGCCCGCCCGCACAAGCGGCACTAGCGGGGCCACCCCGTCGATGTAGACGGGGATATCGCCTTTGATCAGTGTCTGCAAAGCCTGGGACGTACCGCTGAAACTGACCTGCCGGAAATCGCGATCACTGAGTTGTCCCATCAAGTACACGGACAAGCTCGGAATCGACCCGCGGGTGGGGCTGCCGATCACCAGATCAGAATCCTCTCCCCCTTTGGCCGCGGCGACAAGGTCCGCCACGGTCCGGTACGGCGTGCCTGGCGTCGTGACAAGCATCATCGGCGTGTAGCCCAACGTCGCCACCACGTCGGTATCGCGCTCGATATCGAACTTGGCGGCCTGGTACAGGAACGGCGTGGTCACGGCGGCCGCCGCGTGGAACATGGCCAACGTATAGCCATCCGGATCGGCGCGCGTCAGCGCGCTCATGCCGATGATTCCGTTGCCGCCGGGCCGGTTTTCAACGATCACCGGCTTGCCCCAGCGCTGCCCCAACTTGTCGGCGACCAATCGGGTGATGATGTCCGGCGCGCTGCCCGCAGCGGTCGGCGCGATGAACCTGACCGGCTTGTCCGGAAACGTCGCCGCCTGCACCGCGCTGGAAGCCGCGCAACTTGCCGCGACGGCCATGCCTAACAACCACTGATGAAGCCTCATGATGTCTCCTTATGCGGCGTCATCGCGGCAGCCGCCTCGTGCGCACATTATTAACAGTCTATCAATTAAAATATAGATTTAATTGATAGACTGTTAAATAAGGGTTTACACCACAGCTCGACACCCGCGACCGCGGGACGATTCAGGCGGTCTTGGTTGCGCGCGGCTTACGCTTGGGTGGCACGGCGGCGCCTAGCTTCACGGTCCAGTTCGCGATGCCGTCAAGCAGGATCTGCAGACCGGTTTCGAAGGCCAGGTCGGTGTCCAGGCTGGAGAACGCGTCGCTGACGTAGCGCGCGCCGGGGTACTGCTCGGCGGGCATGGATTCCAGGCGGCTCTGGATGAAGTCGCGATGGTAGATGGGCAGTTGCTTGGCGGCCTCGGCCCGGCTGCTTGCCACCAGAAACTGGGCCAACAGGTGGTACGCCAGGGCGACCTGCTTGGCGGAGAACCCGCCCTGCATGAATGCCGTCGTCGCATGATTGAAGAACGCCGCGCCGAAATCGGTTTCACCCGGTTCGACATCCTGGAACAGGCGAAATCGGTTGTGGGAAGCCACATAGGTGCTGACGCCGGGATTCTCGACGGCAAAGGCCAAGCTGACGCGCGCGATCGTTTCGACATCGGCGCGCCAGTTGCCCGTCAATGCGGGCATTCTGGCCAGCCGCTCGCGGTAGTAATTGTTCAGCACGCCCGTGATGAGCTTGTCCCGCCCCCCCAGGTAGTAGTGAATCAGCCCAGGCGCCACGCCGAAGTCCTTGGCCAGCTGCACCATCGAGATCTGGTCCAACGACGTTTCACGCGCCAAGAAAATAGCGCGCGCAATGATGGTGGCGCGGCTGAGCGTCGCCTGGTCATTGATGGGTGATTCGACCCTGGGCGGACGGCCGCGCTTGCGCGGCGCAGCCTCGCTGGCGGTGGGCCTCTTGATGGCGGGCATATCGGCACTCTTGAAGATTGGGAGGGTTGGAGGCATCCTAAAGTCTTATTGCCCCCCTGGCAAATAAACTGGCCACCAACCCGCCCGCAGGCGTCTGCGCCCCTCCCTGCCCTCGACTTCGGCCTACAGCCCCGTTCGGCTTCCCAGATACGCGCCGGCCCCTGGCGCCTCCAGCGCCAGGTCCAGCTGCGCAAGCATTTGCCGGGCGGTGCATATGGCGGTCGATGTCACCGGGATACCCAGAGCCGCTTGGGCACGTTCAATGGCCGCCAGCGACGGCATTTGCACGCAGGCCGACAGCACAACGGTATCCACGCCGGCGGTATCAAGCGCCTTTACGTCCTCGAGCAACGCAAGGGGATCCCGCTCTCCCACTTGCAGGTTGTCCAGGATGCTGAAGTTCCGGAAGTCCTTCACTTGGATTCCTTCCGCCTCGATGTAGTCGACAACCACCCGGGTCAGGGCATCGCTATACGGAGCCAGAAGCGAAATGCGTTTGGCGCCGAACGCCTTCAATTGATCGACTAGCGCACCTGCCGACGTCATGATCGCGGGAAGATGGGACGTGCCTTGCAGCGCCTCTTGCAATTCGCGCTGCGCCTGGCGGTGATAGCCCAGCCCCATACACATCGTCGCCACCAAGCAAGCCGTGCTCATGACATCGACGCGGGCATCCGCCAGTTCCAATGCGCAGCGGCCCATGTCGCGGTTCATTCGCTGCAATTCCTCGGGCACCACGCGATGCATGCGTACCCGACTGGCATGGAAAGAAAACCGCTCTGGAAGAACCTGCATGCGCGCCCCGAAAATCGCGGGGACTTCGCGTTCCATCGTGACATTCGAGCTGGGAACGATCTGGCCGATCTTGTAGGTCATGCCGCGCCTTCATGGGTGTGGATTTCGCATGCGCCGTGGGCAAGCAGCACGGCCCGAAGCGACGCCGGAACCGGTGTCCCGATCCGCTCGTCCTGACGCACGCAGATAGGTGAAAAAACCGCCGAAAAAACGGCGGATCCGTTGGGTCGGCGGGCCTCCAGTTCAATGTCGAATGATCGGGTACGCAGGGCGCCCAGGCGGCACTCGATGAAGATCAAGTCTCCCGGCCACAGTGTGCCGACGAAGTCGAACGACATAGCCCGGCACGGCGTGCCAACGCCGTGGGCGTCACCCAATCGGCACCCTTCACCCAGATGCCCGGTGTAAAGCGCGACCGCGCCCAGCACGTAGTCGGGAAAGCGTCCGGTATAGACAACGCCGGCGGGATCGCAATCGCCCCACCGGACTTCCCGGCGGACGACGAACGGCGCCGTGGTCAAGACCATTTCCGTGGCATTCATGAGCGCGCTCCGGAGGGCGCGGCAACCAGACCCGCAGCCTCGAAACCCATGACCAGCGCGGGGTACTGTTCACGCAGCCGTTCGATGTCGACTCGCCCGGTGCGCGTCATGAACCGCAGCACGAATTCCTGGGGCTCATACGCGTCCATCCATTCCCGAATATTCTCGTACCAGTTGAACGAGGCTTCGGAGGCCCCGATCAGCTTCTGCTTTTGCGGTTGCCGCTCGGCGACATACGCCTGCAGGGCGCGCGGGATATCGTCGGGCGACCCGTCCAGCGCCTTGGCCAGCGCGATGGCATCCTCCATGGCAATGCGCGTGCCCGAACCGATGGAGAAGTGCGCGCTACTCAGCGCATCGCCGATCAGCACCCGGTTGCCTACATGCCAGTTACGAGCACGGATGACTGGGAACTGGCGCCAATTGGAATGGTTGGAGACCAGCCGGCAGCCCTGCAGTTCCGGCGCGAAGACGCGCTCGAATACGGTTCGCCGCGCTTCGGCGCTCATCGCCTCCATGCCCAACGACTGCCAGGTGTGGTGATCGCACTCGGCCACGAAGGTGCTCATCGATTCGGAGTACGGGTAGTAATGCGCAACGAAGTAGCCGGCGTCCTGCTTGCGGAACACCAGACTAGGGGACGAAAAGGCCTTCTCGACGCCAAACCAGGCGAAATGGTTGGAGAGACTGGCGCGCTCAACGTCGAACGCATCGGCCTCACTGTCGCGCACCCGGGAATGGATGCCGTCTGCACCGACGACAACGTCCGCGTCCAACGCGCCGAAGTCCTCGATACGCTCTTCGTACCGGATATCAACACCCAGGCTCCGGGCGCGACCGCTCAGGATCTGCAGCAGCTTGATGCGCGGGATGGCGCCGCCACTGCCGGGGCGCTTGATCGTGACCGGTGTATCGCGGGACACAATCACCTGCCGGTCGCTAAAGCGCATCGCCGCCACCAGCGCGTCGAACACCTGTGGCTCGGCGTTTCGCAAGTGGGCAAGCCCGGTATCGGCCATGACCACGCCGAAGCCGAAGGTGGCGTCCGCGGGATTCTGCTCGTACACCGTAATGCTGGCCTCGGGCTGAGACTGCTTCAACAAGATCGAGAGGAACAGGCCTGAAGGCCCTCCTCCAATGATGGCAGCTTTCATACGTGCTCCAGCGGAGCGATCACCAAGGAATCCATATCGAAACGCTCGATGCGGCCCGCCAGCCCGCCTGTCAGCGCGCCGTACCAAACGGCGGGCTTGAATCCCAGCGCTTTGCGTTGGAAGGTCAACGCCGGCGAACCCTCGATGCGGACGTAACCGTTGCCGGCAGGCTGCACGGCGTAGCCAGGCGTGGCCGCGGCAATCTCGAGCAGCGGTTTGAACTCCAGGACATCCAGCACGTAGACGGCGGCGTTTCCCGTGGGGCTTCCACCGAGTGCCGCGCCCTTCGCCTGCCAGACGGGCTCAATGGCGGTGAATCCCTCTTCCTCCAGCCGCATCGCGGCCTCCAGGGTGTTCTGGGCGTCGGCCGCATCTTCGCCGTTGAACGGACGCACCTGCCATGTGATTTCAATCGGATACCCGTTGGGGTCGTTGAAATAGATGGATTCGATCACCTCGTGACGAATCTGATAGCGCAGCGCAATGCCGACCGCCTCCACCCGAGCACGCCATTGCAGCAGCTCTTCTTCACTTTCCACCCGCCACGCCGTATGCGTCGCGCGATCCTGATAATGGTCAGTTGGAACCAGGTGTTGCGGCCGCTGCGTCCCGATGTAATAGAAGAACGCAATCGTGCTGCCATCGCCGCTGTCGAAGAAAAAATGCAGGAAGTCCGGATGATTCTCCGGCCCCCAGCCTTTCGCGGAAATTGCGTGCACAAGCGGCAAGCCCAGCAGGTCGCGATAAAAGCGCACTGTTTCCGAGAGCTTCCATGTCGGCCTGGCGGTGTGGTGTACCCCATGCAAACGCACGGAAGGCGCGGCCGAAAAAGGGGATAAGGACGTGTTCATTGGGAATCGACTCCATTCGTGGTGTGGCCGCTCTCGGCCTGCAACAGGGCGGCGATCTGACATCGCAAAGCCTTCTTGCTGAGTTTTCCGGAGGCCGATAGCGGGAACTCATCCACGACTTCAAGCCGCTCGGGCCATTTGAACTTCGCCAACCCGGCCTCTTGCAGATGGCGGCAGACCAGGGGCAGCGTCAATGGCGATCCGGCGCTCCGGGCAATCACGAAGGCACAGACGCGCTCCCCGTAAACCGGGTCGGGCATCGCCACCACGGCAGAAGTCAAGATTTCCGGATGCCCGTTCAGCACGTTCTCCACTTCCTCGGCGTTGATCTTCTCGCCGCCTCGGTCTACGACGTCCTTGATCCTTCCGCAGAAGAAGTAGTAGGCGGCATCCCCGAATACCTGCCGCCGCATCAGATCGCCCGACCGATAGAAACCATCCGGCGTGAAGCGATGCACGTCTTCGGCTTCGGACTTGTAATAGCCGCTGATCGTGTAAGGTCCCTTGAACAGCGCCTCGCCGACCTCGCCTTCCGCTACCGGCACGTCCGTGCCGATCTGCACGATCCTGACCTCATCGTGCGCGGAAACCGGCCTGCCCACCGAATGCTCCAGCACGTCGGCGCAATCGCCGTCTCTTGCGAACATGATCACGCCTTCGGTCATGCCGAAGATGTGGAAGACCGGCGAACCGGTGGTGCGGCGCATCCCTGCGGCATTGCGCGGGGTGACGAATCGACGACGCGCTTTCTCGTCTGGGCTGGCACGCTGCAGTTCGGGCAGTATGCGCGTAAGAATCGGACCCGCCACGCCGAACCACGTGGGCCGGTACTTGCTCACCAGGCCTTGCAAGGTGGCATCGTCCAGGCTGCGGCAGACGGTGACCTTTGCGCCGCTGAGCAGGAACGGGCCGAAAAAGCAGCCCATGTTCAGGTTGTGCATGTATGGCGTGGGAAAGAACAGCACATCATCTGGCGTGTACTGGTTCCAAGCGGCGACGGCGCGCATGTTGTAGAGATACTCGGCCTGAAAGCGCGGGATGATCTTGGGTACGCCGGTCGTGCCGCCCGACAGCTGGAACACGGCGACCTGGAACGGATGATGCGCAATCCCCGCAAGCCGGGTGCGCGCGGCCGCCAGCGGCATCGACGCAATAAGCTGGTCGATGGTCGCGGCTGACCCGCGGGCGCTGCCCCGCGCTTGCACCACGAACGCCAGCGACGGCACGTGTTGCTGCATCTGCTCGGCAAACGCCACGTCGTCGAACTTGGGGTCATCGCCTTGCACGAGGTGCAGGCGCGCCTCTGCCAGATTCCCCAGATACTCGATCTCCAGCTTGCGGAACGCCTGCAACGAGCAGACCGGAATGATGCCCGCCTTCAGGCAAGCGCAAAACATGACCAGCAGCTCATGGCTGTTGCCGCACTGGAAGATCGCGCGGTCCAGCGGTTGCAGCCCCAGATCCAGCAGCGCCGCAGCCAGGCGATCGCTGCGCTCATCCAGTTCGCGGTACGTGTATTCCGCGTCCGGCCCCACCAGGGCGAGGCGATCCGCATGGTCGGCGAAGGCTTGGCGCAACCCGTCCGCCAGCGTTTCCTGGGTCAGCACGCCCTGCTGCAGATACGCAGTCAGCCGGGCCGCGTCGGGGTAGCGCACCCCGACCAACCGCTGCGCCGGCAGGATATTTTCCGAACTCGACATAATTTCCTCTTACGCCCCAGACAGGCGTGTCTCCTATCCCTTTATCCGCGAACCGCTTCAAAAGCGCGCACGCAGCCACTCCACCAGATGCCGGGCCGCCACGACCCTGCCCGCAGGTTCGTCCTTGCCCAGCGCCATACCGTGATGATTGCCGCGAACCCGAACGTGGGTTTTGTCAGCGGAACCGATCTGCGCATGGATTGCCGCGATGTCGGCGGGAAACGTGCATTGGTCACCGGTGTATTCGATCAACAGCGCGGGTTGAACCGCAGCAGCCAAGGTCCGTTCCAGCGACGCATTGGACGACAGGCCAGACCACGTCGACAGCCACGATTCCGGGGTGACGACGCGTGCGAAACCGACGCTGCCCCAATTCGACACGAACGGATCCTTGCCCCACAGAGATCCGATCTTTCGATCCGAAGGATCCAAAGAAGTGTCCCAAGCCCGGGGATCCGCATCGGTACGCCAGACATGGAAAATCGGCGAAAACGCCGCTTGCACCCGATCCGGCGCCTGTTGCGATCCCGCTTTGACCCTTGCGCGGGCCGACTGCTTGTCGGCCAGCAGCGTGCGCGCGCGTTGGTCGATGCGTTTGACGCGCTCCACCTGCGCCGCGCGATATCGGTTGAGAAAAGCGGGCTCGTAGTGCGCCCGCCCCGCTTGCGGGTCAAACCCGTTGGCCGGCAAGAAAGGGTCGAGCTCCGGGTCGCTCTGCATCGGATCGTTCTCATCCAGTACCGAGGGGTCCAGGCCTGACATCAGCAGCTTGCCCTGCCCCGGGTGCGGCGACAGCAGCACCAGCCCGTCCACTTGCGGCATGTCTAATTCAGCCAACCCGGTGGGCCGGCCCGCCGGGGTCTTGGCGATGCGCTGCGCCGCATCGACCTGGGATTGCTGGTTGTATAGCGAATACAGGCCCGCCCCGCCCGAGTTCCCAAGAAGGACAATGCGCTCATACCCGAGTTTGCGCAGGTGCTGCATGCCGGCAGCGACGTCAAACAAGGCGATCTCATGCTCCAGGCGAAGGTCATTGCCAATCGAGCGCGGGCCCTGCACCCAGCACGCGCAACCCGCGTCCAAGACAGCAGGGACCATGTAATGCGTCACCGACATTTCGCGCGGATGCATCAGCGAAACGACGGTGCGCTCTTTACCCGTGGCCGTGAACAAGAAACCCAGCGTGCGCTGGCCATCCGCGGTGCCCAAGGCGTACGGAACCACTTTATACGGCCGCTGCATCAGTTCGGCGTCCCAAGACGCTCCGCGCATGCCTGCCGTCACTGCGGCGTTCTCGATATCTGCCATGTGCAACCCCCAATTAATTAACACCATGGCAATTAATTTATTGTTTATTTGCCCGGGTGTCAATTAAATCGTTAATGCCCATGGCGTGACCGGGGCGGCAGCCTCGCCCCGCGCACGACGAAGCCTCCTGCCATAAGTACATCACTCAGAACGACATTTCGAATTCATCGTTTGGCTGCGCCCTTCCCTCCCGTACTGTGATGTGTCCGTGCCGACCTTGCCGCAACGCGCAAGGCGCCGCCTTCGCTTCATTTTCGGAGACCTCCATGAATGACCGGCTGCACCGTACCCAGGCGTCCCGTTCCACCGCCGTCAAGGCGAAGCTGGACTACCCGGTGATCGATACCGACGTACACGTCAACGATTACGCGCCCGTTCTGGAGGACTACATCCAGCATTACGGCGGGGCCAAGCTGGTGGACATCCTGCGCAAGACTCAGGGCTCGCGCTTCGCCACGAAATCCGAGGGCAAGGACTGGTACCAGCAGACACCCGACGAAAGGCAATACCACCGCACGCTGCGCGCCCCGTGGTGGGCGCGCGTCACGCGCAACACCCTGGATCTGGCCACCGTCACCTTGCCCGAACTGCTGTACGAGCGGCTGGAAGAGCAAGGCTCGGACTATTCCATCCTGTTTCCGAACGATGTGCTGGCCCCGCTGGGCGCCGGCAATGAATTCCGCCAGCCACTGCACCGCGCGATCAATCACTTCCATGCGGATCAGTACCGCAAGTACAGCGACCGCCTGACGCCGGTGGCCGGCATTCCCATGTACAACCCGCAGGAAGCCATTGAGGAACTGGAATTCGCGGTCAATACGCTGGGCTTGAAGGTCGCGAACATACCGGGCGGCGTGCGCCGGCCGATCAAGGCCATCGCCGACAAATACCCGCCCGCGCAATACCCGGATATCGCGCGCCATGCGTCGTACGTGGATTTCTTCGGCCTGGATAGCGAGTACGACTACGATCCGTTCTGGGCCAAGGCGGTAGAGCTTGGCGTGCCGCTGGCCACGCACTACGGCAGCCAGGGCTGGACGGGGCGGCACTCCATCAGCAACTATATGTTCAACCACATCGGCCACTTCGCCGACGGCTCGCAGGCCTTTGCAAAGGCCCTGTTCTTCGGCGGCGTCACCCGCCGCTTTCCGGGCCTGCGCGTGGCGCTGCTGGAAGGTGGCGCCGACTGGGGCGCGCATGTATACGCACACCTGGTTGACCGCTGGGAAAAGCGCAACCGCAACGCGGTCCAGCATTACAACCCCGCGAATGCGGATATCGACCTGCTGGCGGACCTGTTCGAACGCTACGGCGCAGACCTGCTTCAAGGACGCAGCGTAGACAAGTCCACCTTGCTGGAGGACAGCCTTGGCGTCTCTGCCCTGCCCCACAGCCGCGATCCGCAGGGCGACGAGCTTGACGATTTCGCGGCCGCCGGCATCGAAAGCATCGAGGACATCCGCACGCGTTGGGTCGACAGCTTCTACTTCGGTTCCGAAGCGGATGACAGGACCGTTGGCGCCGCCTTCAACGACCGCGTGAATCCGCTGAACGTGAAGCTCAATGCGATCTGGTCGTCTGATGTGGGCCATTGGGACGTGCCGGACCTGACCGAACCGCTGGCCGAAAGCTGGGACCTTGTCGAGCAAGGCGTGATCACCGAGGCGGATTTCAAGGCACTGGTCTTCGACAACCCCTACCGCTTCTACACACAGGCGCATCCGCAGTTCTTCAAAGGCACGCGCATCGAGAAGACGCTGCAGGCGCGCGCCGCCTGACAGCCTGACCCATCCCTCACCTTCCGTCCGCCCCTGGCGGGCGGCGGTCTGCCCGTTTGCCGGCGCGGACCGGTTTCGCTCATCCCCGTTTTTCCTCTTTCTACGGAACGACCATGTACCACCTGCCCTCTGCCCGCTTGATCTCACGCCTGTTGCTGGGCGTTGCCCTGTGCGCCGCCAGTGCCGTGGCGTCGGCAGCGCCCGATGTTATCCGGATCGGCGTGGCAACCGCCGGCGGCGGCGATCCGATCACGTGGGGCGGCTCGCCCGGCGGCGTCGCCCGCGCCAACAACTGGCTGGAAGAAGCCTTCAAGGGCACCGGCACCCAGGTGCAATGGCTGTTCTTCAAAGGCGCCGGTCCCGCCGTGAACGAGGCCCTGTCGAACAAGCAGATTGATTTCGCCTACCAGGGCGACCTGCCCGCGGTGGTGGGCCGGTCCAACGGCTTGAAGACCCGCATCCTGCTTGGCAGCGGCGTGCGCAACAACCTGTACGTGTCCACGCCGAAGGACTCCACGCTCAACGGCCTGGAGGACTTGAAGGACCGCAAGGTCTCGATCTTCCGCGGCACGAACGGACACCTGGTCGCCATCAATGTGCTGGCCTCCAAGAACCTGACCGAACGCGACATCAAGGGCGTGAACCTGGACGGTGGCAGCGCGCAGGCGGCGCTGGTGTCCAACGGCGTGGATGCGGCGTTCGGCGGCTACGAATACTTCAAGCTGCGCGACCAGGGCCTGGCGCGCATCATCTACTCCACCAAAGGCCAGGATCCGTCTTTCACGCGGCAGGCGGCGTTGTTGGTCCGCGAGGACTTCGAAAAAGAGAATTCCGACGCGGTGCAACGGGTGGTTGACGTGTTCGTGCGCGCCGCGCAGTGGTCTTCGGAAGAGCAGAACCGCGATGCCTTGTTCAATATCTGGGCGCGCAGCGGCACGCCGTATGCCTCCTGGCAGGCGGAATTCGACGGCGACACGCTGGCCGTCCGCAATTCGCCGCTGCTCGATGAATTCCTGACGGCGCGCTACCAAGCGGTAGCCGATGACGCGCTCAAGTTGAAGCTGATCCGCCGCCCGGTCAGCGTGGACGGCTGGTTCGAACCGCGCTACCTGAACGCCGCGCTGCAGAAGGCGAACCTGACCGGCCGCTGGACCGCCTTCAACGCGCAAGGAAAGCCGGCCGCAGGCGAACGCCAGGCCGCCGCCGCGCCGGCGCGATAAGGAAAGCGCCATGGCAGAGAACACCCTGGACGCCCCCGTTTCACCCGCCCCCGTCTCACCCGCCCACGTTTCGCCCGCACCGGCAAGGCCACGTGCCGGCCGCGCGCCCTACGCGTTGCTGCGCCATGCTGGGGGAAGCCTGCTGCCCTGGCTGCTGCCCGTCTCGTTGCTCATCCTATGGCAACTGGGCGCGGCCCAGGGCTGGATATCCGAGCAAGTGCTGCCGTCGCCCCACTTCGTCTGGCTGACGCTGCAAGACCTGTACACCAGCGGTGACCTTTGGCTGAACGTGCACGCCAGCCTGCAGCGGGTGCTGGTCGGCTTCGCGGTGGGCAGCGCCCTGGGCCTGGCGCTGGGCGCCGCGATGGGGCTGTGGCGTCCGCTTGAGGCCTATCTGCTGCCCACGTTCAACGCGCTGGTGCAGATCCCCGTGCTGGCCTGGCTGCCCTTCGTGCTGCTGCTGGTGGGCATCGGAGAACCGCTGAAATACATCCTGATCGCCAAGGCGGCACTGGTGCCCGTCACGCTCAACACCTTGCAGGGTTTCCGGCAGACGCTGGCGAGCCTGTTGGAAGTGGCGCGCGTCTACGGCTACACGCGCCGCCAGCAGGTGCTGGAAGTCGTGCTGCCGTATGCGTTGCCGACGCTCTTCACCGGCCTGCGCCTGGGCTTCACCAAGGCCTGGCTGTCGCTGGTCGTGGTCGAGCTGGTCGCATCCAGCGAAGGGCTGGGTTACCTGATCGTCTATGGCCGGCAATTGTTCCAGCTGGATCTGGTCATGGCCGCAGTCATCGTCGTGGGCGCCATCGGCTACGCCATCGACAAACTGTTGGACCTGGCCGAAAGCCGCGTCAGCGCCAACCAGGCGGGCACCCGCCTGGGCGTATCGAATACCGGAGTCCGCCTATGACCATCGCTCAGACCGGCCTTGCCCCAGCGTCGCACCGGCTCCCCGCCTGGCGCGCCTGGTTGGGCGCCCGCTGGCGCGGCCTGGTGCTGCCTGCCGTGGCCATCGCGGCGTGGTGGGCGTTTGCACACCTGGGATGGGTGTCAACGCCGTTGCTGGTCTCTCCCGGCAAGGTGCTGGACACCGCCGCCAACCAGATCGCCTCGGGCCAATTGTGGCGGGCGCTCAGCGCCAGCCTTGCGCGCGAGCTGACGGGCTTTGCCATCGGCACCACGCTCGGCCTGGCACTCGGTGCGCTGCTGGGGCTGCTGCCGCTGTTCAACCGGATCGTGGGCCCCAGCTTCAACACCTTCAAGCAGATATCGCTGTTTGCCTGGATTCCGCTGATCTCCGTGTGGTTCGGCCTGGGCGACGTTGCCAAAGTGACCTTCCTGTCGCTGGCGGCGTTGGTGCCCGTGGTCGTCAACACCTGCGACGGCATCCGCAATACGCCCGCCTCGCTGCTGGAAGTGGCCCGCGTATTCGGCTATTCGCGCTGGCAGACGCTGCTGCATGTGGTGCTGCCGGCGGCCGCGCCCTCGATCTTCACGGGCGTCTACCTGGCGCTGATCTATTCCTGGCTGGCCACGATCGGGGCGGAATACCTGCTGGTGGCCGGCCACGGCATCGGCAACACGTTGATCGAAGGCAGCGAGCATTTCCAGATGGACCTCGTGATCTTCGGCATGTTTGTGATCGGCGTAGTGGGATGGTCCATGAACGCATTGGCCCGCGCGTTGGAGCGCCGGCTGGCGCGGCACCGCTTCGGCGCCGCATGACAACGGAAGAAAAGGAATGACGGATACCTTCGGCAAGGAATTGAGCATCCGCGGCGTGGGCAAGCGCTATGCGGGCAGCGGCGACGGCGCACAAGCCCTGCAGGTGCTGCAAGACATCAACCTGGACGTGCCCGCGGGCCGCTTCGTCAGCATCGTGGGCGCCAGCGGCTGCGGCAAATCCACCCTGCTGCGCCTGATCCTGGGCCTGGACGATGACTACTCCGGCCAGATCCTGCTGGACGGCAAGCCCGTGCAAGGCGCCGGGCTGGACCGCGGCATCGTGTTCCAGGACCATCGGCTGTTCCCCTGGCTCAATGTAGAACGCAACATCGCGGCGGGCCTGCGCAATGCGGCGCTGACCAAGGCCGAGAAAAAAGAGCTGGTGGCCGAGCATATCGCGTTGGTGGGGCTGCAGGGCTTCGAGAAGTCCTTCCCGCACCAGATCTCGGGCGGCATGGCCCAGCGCGTGGCCATCGCGCGCGGCCTGGTGAACCGGCCGCGCGTGCTGCTGCTGGATGAACCGCTGGGCGCCCTGGACGCGCTGACGCGTTCGCGGTTGCAGAACGAACTGCAGCGCATTTGGGAAAAAGAGCAGATCACGATGATCCTCGTCACCCACGACGTGGAAGAAGCCGTGTTCCTGGGCGACCGCGTCGTGGTGATGCAGCCACGCCCCGGACGCATCCGCCGCATCGTCGACGTCGACCTGCCGCATCCGCGCAACCGCAGCGACTTGCGTTTCATCCGGCTGCGCGACGACGTACTTGGAGACTTCCTGGACCCCGACGGCCGCATTGCCGACAACGAGCGCCTGCCGCCTCCCGGCGCCCTGACGGCCACGGTAGGCACGCTGCCTGCCCTGGATCGCCTGCGCATGGCCTGGTAGCCCCCTTTCCCGCATTGACCTGGAAACCCGATGAGCACTCCTTCCCGCCAAATCAAGCTGGGCGCCTTTCTGATGCAGACCGGCCACCACATCGCCGCGTGGCGCCACCCCGACGCTTCGGCCGACGCCGGCCAGAACTTCCGGCACTACGTGGACCTGGCGCGCAAAGCCGAGGCCGCCAAATTCGACGCGGTCTTCTTTGCCGACTCGGTCGGCGTGCGCAACACGCACAGCGCCTCGCTCTCGCGCACGGCCCGCGCGGAGCATTTCGAACCGCTCACGCTCCTGTCCGCGCTGGCGGCCGTCACCGAACGCATCGGGTTGATCGCCACGGTATCCACGACCTACAACGAGCCCTACCATGTGGCCCGCAAGTTCGCGTCGCTGGACCTGATCAGCGGCGGCCGGTCCGGCTGGAATCTCGTCACCTCCAGCGGCGAAGGCGAAGCGCAGAACTTCAATCTGGACACGCACGTGGCGCATCCGTTGCGCTACCAGCGCGCCGAAGAGTTCTACGACGTCGTGACGGGCTTGTGGGACACCTGGGAAGACGACGCGTTCATCCGGGACAAGCACACCGGTGAATTCTTCGATGCCGGCAAGCACCACGCCCTTAACCATAAGGGCAAGCACTTCTCCGTCCGCGGCCCCTTGAACGTCGGACGCTCCCCCCAAGGCTGGCCAGTCGTGGTGCAGGCCGGCGCGTCCGAGGCTGGCCGCGACCTGGCGGCGCGCACGGCCGAAGTCATCTTCGTGGCGCATCAAACGTTCGATCAGGCGCGCGAGTTCTACGGCGACATCCGGCATCGCGCGGCGCAACACGGCCGAGACCCCGGCGGCATCAAGATCATGCCGGGCATCTTCCCCATCGTCGGGCGCACGCAAGAAGAAGCCGAAGAGAAATTCCAGACGCTTCAGGATCTGATCCATCCTGTCGTGGGCGTATCACTGCTGTCGAACATGATCGGAGGCATTGACCTGTCTTCCTACCCGGTGGATGGGCCGCTGCCGTCGCTGCCCGAGACGAACGGCGGCAAAAGCCGCCAGCAGTTGCTGATAGACCTGGCGCAGCGCGAAAACCTGACCATCCGGGACCTCTACCTGCGCATCGCCGGCGCACGCGGCCATCAGCAGGTCGTCGGCACGCCGCAAAGCATTGCCGACCAGTTGCAGCAATGGTTCGAGGAAGGCGGCGCCGACGGCTTCAACATCATGTCGCCCTGGCTGCCCGGTGGCCTGGACGATTTCATCGAACACGTGTTACCCGAACTGCGCCGCCGCGGCCTGTTCCGCACCGAATACCAAGGCACCACACTGCGCGAACACCTGGGCCTGCAACGGCCGCCCAACCGCCACACCTTGGCGCGCGAGCAACCGCGGGCGGCGTAGGGGAGCGGCGGGGCCCCGCAGACGGCGCCCCCGATGCAGGCTCCGCACCCGGCTTGACAAGGCCGGCGGCCAGCCAGACCATATGCAGATCCCCCTGATCCCCTTTGCGCATGGCTGATTCCCTCTCCGACAACGCCGCCCTGGCCCGGGCGTCGCAAGACCTGTACGCGGCCGTCCGCCGCGACGCCCCGCTGGTGCAGTGCCTGACCAATTTCGTCTCCATGAACTTCGCGGCCAACGTGCTGCTGGCGATGGGCGCGTCGCCCGCCATGGTGCACGCCACGGACGAAGCGCCGGAATTCGCGCGGATTGCCGGCGCGGTGGTCATCAATATCGGCACGCTGTCGGCGCCCTGGCTGGAAAGCATGCTGCTGACCGCGGACGCCGCCCGCCAGGCGGGCATCCCCTGGGTGCTGGATCCGGTGGCCCACCACGCCACCGCCTTCCGCCGCGACGCCGTCCAGCGCCTCCTGGCCTTGCACCCTGCCATCATCCGCGGCAACGCCTCGGAGATCATCGCATTGGCAGGCGGCCAAAGCACGGGCAAAGGCGTGGACGCGCGCGACGCCGTGGCCCAGGCCGAGCAATCCGCTCGGGCCATCGCCGCGGCCCACCAAACGGTCGTGGCCGTTACGGGCGAAACCGACTACGTCACCGACGGCCAGCGCGCCGTGCGCATCACGGGCGGGTCCGCGCTGATGCCACGTGTCACCGCCACGGGCTGCGCCCTGACCGCGCTGGTCGGCGCCTTCGCGGCCGTCTCCAAAGGCGACCCCTATACCGCCGCCGTGGCTGCGCTGTCGTGCTTCGGCATCGCCGGCCAACGCGCGGAAGTCTTGGCCGAGGGCTCGGGTTCCTTCGCCTGGCGTTTCCTGGACGGGCTGGCGGCGTTGGAAACCGACAGCCTCACCCGGGAATCGCCCTTGCGCTGACGGCTACATCCGATACTGCAAGCTCAACATGGCGTTGCGCGGCGCGCCCGGCATGTTCAGGTTCGGGCTGCTGCCGTGCGCCGACACGATGTACCCGGCGTCGAACAGGTTGTACACGTTCAATTGCACCGCGTACGGGCCCTTGCGCCACCACGCGGCGGCATCCGCCGTCACGTAGCCCGGCAGCGTGACCGTGTTGGCGGGGTTTGCGAAGCGTGCCCCCACCAGGTTCAGGCCGGCGCCCGCGCCAAAGCCTTCGCCCAGGTCCTTCGTCACCCAGATATTGGCGGCATGGCGCGGGGTCAAGGTGGCGCGTTTGCCTTCCACGTCCTGCCCCGCGTCGCGGGCCACCGACTTGGTGACGCGCGCATCCAGATAGGCGTAGCCCAGCATGGCGCGCCAGCCATTGGACAGGTCGCCTGACAGCGTCCATTCCGCGCCGTCAGTCCGTTGCGTGCCGACCGGCACGAGCGTGTTGGTGACCGGATTGGTCACTTTGATATCCGTACGTTCCAGGCGGAAGACGGACACGGTCGTCGACAGCTTGCCATCCAGGAAATCGTACTTGGCGCCGACTTCATAGTTGGTGGTCTTCTCGGGCGCCAGATCCGCGTTGTTGGCCGCCAGCGAGAACGCTTCGCCCGACGGCTGGTACGACTGGCTCCACGATACGTAGTACGACTGCACGGTATCGGGTTGGAACACCAACCCCAGGCGCGGGCTCCAGTTGGAATCCGTGCGGGCCAGGTCGGTGCCATTGCGACGGTCTTCCGTCTTCTGCTCGAAGCGGTCGTGGCGCACACCGCCCAGCACCTTCCAGTGGTCCCCCAGCGACACCATGTCCTGCACATACAGGCCCAGCGTATTGAAGCGGCCCAGGTTGCTCGTGCCCGGATTGCCGGGAATCTGCATCGGCAAAGTCGGCAGCACGGGATTGAACAGGTTGACGGTCGCCACGGCGTTGGCCGAATAGTTCACCAGGTCCTTGTTCTGCTGCCCCACTTCCACGCCATACAGGATGTCGTGGCGCACCGAGCCCCACTGCGCGCGCTGCATCAGTTCGGTCTGGTTGGTCCAGCCATGTTCGTCGCGCAGCACGTTCGACCGGTTCAGCGTGACCGTTTGCGCGGCTTCGTTCACGACGCCGGGCAGCGTGTTGTTGCGGTTCAGCGTGTAGTGGTAGTAGCGCGTGGCGTTGCGCAGCGACCAGTTTTCATTGAAGCGATGGTTCAGCGTGCCGGCATAGGATTGGACGCGCGCCTGCGAATAGTCCACGTCGCGCGCATTCTCGGCGCCGTAGTACGTGGACGGGTCCACATCCACGGGCCGGCCGTGATAGGCGGGAATGCCGAAGTCCGTGATGCGGCGGTCTTCAAGGAATTCGGTCTGGATCAGGAACGTCGTGTCCTCGCCCAGGCGCAGCTGCGCCGACGGCGCGATGACCTTGCGGTCCAGGAATTGCTTGTCGCGGTAGCTGTCGCCCTTTTCGACAGCGCCGGTCAGGCGCCAGGCCATGCTGCCGCTTTCCGTGGCGCGCCCCAGGTCCAGGTCCAGCCGGCGGTCATTCCACCCACCGTAGCTCAATCCCAACTGCGAGATGTCTTCGCCCGGCTTCTTGGTAATGCGGTTGATGAGGCCACCCGACGAGCCTCGGCCATACAACACCGCCGCCGGGCCCTTGATGACGTCGATGCGCTCCACGTTGGACAGGTCGCGGAAATACAGCGCGTCGTCGCGGAAGCCGTCCACGAACTGGTCGGCAATGGCGGTGAATCCGCGGATCGACACCTGGTCGCGCTGGCCGTCGCCGGTTGAAAAGCTGACGCCCGGCACGTTCTTCAAGGCATCCTGCATCGAATTCGCGTGCTGGTCGCGCATGACTTCGGCGGGCACCACGTTCACCGTCTGCGGAATGTCGCGCAGCGGCGCGTCGATCTTCGTCGCGCTGGTGGAGTCCGGCGGGTTATAGCTTTTTTGCACATCGTCGCTGCCGACGACGCTGACGGCAGGCAAGGTCGGCGTGGTGGATTGGCCGTGTGCGGGGGCCGGGCTGGCGAACGGCGCCAGGGCAAGCAGTGCTGCGGAGAGGGAACGTGGGGCGTGCATGGCCGTGACAGGTCTTTCTGAAGTCGTTTGAAATGGAACGAGTTGCCATTCTCTTGACAATGAGAATCACTCGCAATTTATTTATCATTCCGTTGCGCTCCGGCCACGATAAATGAGACAAGCGTCCAATTCAGTTCTGCGTCAGCTGCTGTGTGCCACCCGTGCGCGAACCCGCCAACCGCACCCCCCAACGGCATGTCACTCCCAGGTCACACACTGTCCCCAAAATCGATCTCCTCAAACCCGGAGGAAAGACGGTGAAGCCATACGTACGAAAACTCTTTGCGGTGTCCGCCAGCCTGACGCTTGCAGCCGGTTTGGCCGGCTGCGGCGGCGATGATGACGACGATGACGCGGGCACGGTCACGCCCCCGCCCCAAGCCAGCGTGCCGCAAGGCGCCGCGCTGGATCTGGCCGTTCTTGCCACCACCGATCTGCATGCCAATGTGCTGGGCTACGACTACTACAAACTGGCCGAAGACAAGAGCTACGGCGTGGACCGGACCGCCACGCTCATCGCCAACGCCCGCAAGCAGTACGCCAACACGCTGCTGTTCGACAACGGCGACACCATCCAGGGCACCGCCCTGTCCGACTACCAGGCGCTGGTGTCGCCGGTGCAGTGCTCGGACATGATTGCCATCTACAAGCAGATGAAGCTGCTGGCGTATGACGCGGGCACGATGGGCAACCACGAATTCAACTATGGCCTGCCCTTCTTGTCGCAAATCACGAACGTGGATTTCGGCCTGGCCGGCATCGGCAAGGGCACGGCGCAGACCAATCCCGCCGGCGCCAAGGACTGCGCGGCGCCGGGCTTTCCCTTCGTTTCGGCCAACGTCGTCTCGGCCGCCAGCAAGCAGCCCATCTTCAAGCCCTGGGTGTTGCTGGAGAGAACATTCAAAGCCACGGACGCCAACGGCAAGACCATCGACGTGCCATTGAAGGTGGGCGTCATCGGCTTTGCGCCCCCGCCCATCCTGCAATGGGACAAGGCCAATCTGGAAGGCCACGTTGAGGTCACCGGCTGGAAGGAAACGGCGCAGCGCTTCGTACCCGAGATGAAGGCCGCCGGCGCGGACCTGATCGTGGCGCTGGCGCACGGTGGCATCGACATGAAAACGGCGTACAGCCCGTCAATGGAGAACGGCGCGGGTTATCTGAGCCAGGTGCCGGGCATCGACGCGCTGATCACCGGCCACCAGCACTTGCTGTTCCCCGATACCAGCGCCACGTCCCAATTCCGCGGCCAGCCCGGCATCGATCTGGAGAAAGGCCTGATCAATGGCGTGCCGGCGGTGCAAGCCGGTCAATGGGGCAACAACCTGGGCCAGATCACGCTGAAGCTCGCCTATGACAAGGGCTGGAAAGTACAGAAAGATGCGACCAGTGTGCAGCGCATCTCGACGCGCCTGACCGCGCAAAACGGTGCCACGCCGGCAACGTACGTGGCCTCGGACACCGCCGTGCAGCAACTGGTGCAGGCCGAGCACACCGCCACCATCGCCTACGTGAAAACGCCGATCGGGCAGAGCCAGTTCGACATGGCAACCTACTACGCGCTGACGGGCGACGTGTCGGCCCTGCAGATCGTGAACATGGCGCAGATCGACTACCTGACGGACTACATCGCCAAGAACAGCCCGTCGTACGGCAACCTGCCCATCCTGTCGGCCGCCGCCCCGTTCAAGGGAGGCCGTAACGGTCCCGGCGACTTCACGTTCGTCAAACAGGGCAACGTGGCGATCAACAACGCCGCCGACCTTTATCTCTATCCCAACACGCTGCAAGTCGTGCGGGTAACGGGCGATACCGTGCGCCAGTGGCTGGAAAAGACGGCCGAACAGTTCAAGCAGATCGACCCGGCCCAGGTCGCCCCGCAAGACCTGGTCGACACCAGCTTTCCCACGTTCAACTTCGACGTGCTGTATGCGGCGGGCAATGCGCTGAAGTACGAGATCGACGTCAGCCAGCCCAAGGGCTCGCGCATCTCGGGGCTGACCTACCAGGGTGCGCCGCTGAACCCGGCTGCGCAGTTCCTGGTGGTGACCAACAACTACCGCGCCAGCGGCGGCGGCGACTTCCCGGGCCTGGCCGGCGGCAAGGGCGACATCGTGCTGCAAGCCCCCGACGCCAGCCGCGACGTGCTGATCAGCTACATCAAGAAGAACCCCACGCTGGATCTCGCCACCTACGGCCTGGACCGCAGCTGGCGCTTCAAGCAGTTGGGCGCGCTGGCCGGGCCGGTGGTGTTCTGGTCGGTGCCGGGCACGGTGGCGATGGCTGCCACGCATGGCGTGACGAACGTGTCGGTGTATGACGCCACGCCGGATGCAACGACGCAGCTGTCGCGTTACGCGGTGGACCTCAGCCAGTAGGTCGTGAGCGGTGAACGGCTAGCGGTGAACCGTAAGCGCTCCGCTTCCGTGCACCCTCAGCGCCGGGGCCGCCGCCGCACGGGTTCGCTCAGCGGTTTGAGCACAGCGTCGCGGAACTGGCCCTGGTCGTCGTGCATGGCGACCAGGCTGCGCGCGCGCTGCCACACCGTCATCTGCCGCACGGGCACGCGCGCTACGGCGGCCATATCCTGCACCCGAACAGGACGCGCCATGGCTGGCGTGTCCCGTTCCCTGTTTTCTGCATCTTCGCGATCGCGCACGAGCCTTGCCGTCACCATCATCACCAGCAGCAACACCATGACCCCGGCCGCGCACAGCAGCAAAAAGCGGCGGTCGGACGTGGAGGACGCCGTCGTCATGAAGAAGTCCCAATAGACAAAGAACAGGAAGACCGCCCACACGGCTACGAGCAGCATCGGGCGCAACAGGTTGAACCACAGCCATCGTCCTGCTCCCAGCGCAGGCCCCGCAATGCGTAACCATGTCGACAACGACCGGTCGGTGTTGTCGATGATGGGTGCTTCAGACATCTCTCTCTCCTCGGTCCGGGCTGACCCAGACGGCTCGTTTTCCACGCCGGCGCAGCAGCACCGCCGGCACGGCGACCACGGTCGTGACCATGTTGATGAACCAGAACCCGACGGGGTACCAAAAGGTCCAGAAGTAGTAGCGCAGCAAGGCGCGGTCGTAGCGCCGGTCCACCAGCATGCTGGTCAGGATTTGCAACATGCAGGCCAGCGCCAGCAACAGGCCGTGCCATTGCGGCAACAAGCCCACCCGCCACGCGTTCGGCAGGCCCATGGCGGTGCCGATCACCCCGCCCAGCAACACCAACGCCATCAGATAGGCCCACAGCACGCTCAGGAAGTACTCGGCGTAGATCGGCCACATGCGTCGCATTCGCCAACGCGCGATCTGCGGCGAGTACTTCAACAGCGTCTGCACGCCGCCCATGGCCCAGCGCAACCGCTGGCGCCACAGGCCAAGCAGCGTCTCGGGCGTCAATATCCAGCTCAGCGCACGCGGCTCGTAGCCGATGCGCCAACCCGCCAGTTGCAGCTTCCAGCTGATGTCGATGTCCTCCGTCAACATCTCGGCGCTCCAGAAGTCCACATCCGCCAACGCCTGGCGGCGAAACATGACGATGACGCCCGACACGGTGAACAGGCGCCCGTAGAGCTGTTGCGTCCGTTTGATCAGGCCGATGATGGACGAGAACTCGCCCACCTGCATACGCCCGAGCAACGTCGTACGGCTGCGGATACGCGGATTGCCCGTCATGGCGGCGACTTTTCCATCGCGCAGGAAATGCCGCAGCAGCCATGCGATGGCATTGGCGTCCAGCAGGGAATCGCCGTCGATGCCCAGCACATATTCGCCTTGGGCCAGCATCGACGCCGTGGTCAGCGCCACCGCCTTGCCCTGATTGTGATTCTGATGCACCACGCGCAACAGCGGATGGCGCAAGGCCAGCGTGCTCAGCCTATCCCCGGTTCCATCGGTGCTGCCATCGTTGACCGCGATGACTTCGTAGTCCGGATAATTCAAGGCCATCAACGCGTTGATAACCTCGTCGATATTGTCCTCTTCGTTGTAGCAAGGCACCAGGATGCTGACCTTGGGCTGCGTGGGCAACAGCGTCAACGGGTCGATGCCCGCATGCTGCTTGCGTTCAAACTGGATGTAATGCGCCAGGCCGCCGGTGATCCACAGCCAGGCCATGCAGAACGGGTAATAGAACACATAGGCCAGCACCAGGCTTGAAGCGGCATCCCAACTGATGGCGGTCATGGGTTGCGCCCCTTGGTGGCGGACGGCGAGGCCGGGGCCGCAACCCTCCCCGCAGCCAGCGCCTGGGCGGGGTCGCGGAAGAACTCACGACGCAGCTCCTGCTGCACGGACAGATGCGGCTTGATGGCATCCAGCGCGGGCTGGTCGTTCAGGAAGTCGTCGGGGTAGTAACCCAGGTTGCGCACGCCCGCTGTCCGCAGCAGCGTGAAATGCCGGCCCAGCACGTCATCGGGTATGGGCTTGCCGGTACGCCAGTCGCGCGACTGCAATTCAAACAGCGTGCGGGCCTGCGCACCCGGCACCGCCGCCACGGCGCGCACCAATTCCCGCAGCCAGGCGTCGGGGTCTGCGGCCTGCTCCATGTAGGGCATGGCTTCCAACGCCGTGTAGTCATAGGCTTCCAGGAATGATTCAAAACGCTGCGCAAAGCGCGCCTGCGACGCCGGCTCCAGCAACGGCCGCGCATACATGTTGCGCGCGGTGCGCAACACCGGCTGCCATCGGCGCAAAATGTCTGACAGTTCGTGCGTGAAGTCGATCAACGCCTGGGTTTTCAGCTGCGTCCAACGTTGCGACAAGCCGGGCGACGCGCGGATGGCGGCCACGTCCGGCGGCAGGCCCCAGCCACGATAGGCTTGCAGCGCTGCGGGGCTGGCGTCCTCAAAATCGTTGAACAACGCATCGTCGTGGTAGAGCACCCCCGCAAACGACGCATATCGACCGAGATCGTCGTAGATGTCGAAGATTGCCTGGCGCGCCAAGGGATCAAAGATCGACAGCCGTCGGTAGGTGTCGCCCGCGCCAGGCGGCGCACCCGGCATCTGCTGCACCACGCGATGCGCGGCCGGGTCCGAGTCCGGCAGCACGAAAGACGACACCGGCATCCATGCGTAAACCTGCACGTGCGCGCGCGTGCGCAACTGCCAGGCCACGCGGCTGAACAGGTCGGCCCGCATCGGCATGCGCCGGTTCGGGAAATACAAGGCGTCGGCCACGCCATCGCCGTCCGGGTCCGCGAACGCCTGTAGGAACACGCTGCTGGGCTGCACCCGTTGCACCCGATCCAGCAAGCGCGACAGGTTGCGCTCCTGCTGCACGGGGTCGGGGTCATACACGTAGTCCAGGTCCACATGCATCATGCGGTTGGGTTCCGCGCGGCTGGCGCCGGCGGCCGCAGGCGAGCGCAGTTCACGCAGCAGTTGTGGGCCTTCGTCCTGGTAGCCGATCAAGCCGCGTCGCATGCGGTTCAGCGGCAAGTCCGCCGTGTTGGGGCCATCATCCAGCGTCAAGGCGATGGGCATGCCCGCGGCGTCGGCGGCCGCGATGGCCGCCTCGTTGTAGGCGCCATACGGCCACACCACGGCCCGCACCGGCACGCCCGTGTGGCGTTCGATGTCGGCCTTGTTACGCTGCAAGTCTTCGGCCAGCCGCGCCCGGTAAGCAGCGTCCGACTCATACGACTGCGTGGCGGGGTCGTATCGATGCACGGTGGCCGCGGGCAACAGATTGCCCTGGGGATTCGCCTGAATGCCGCGGTGCATGGCATGCGTATGGCCGGCCAGTTCCACCAGACCGGACTGGGCCATTTCCCGTGCCTGGTCCCAGGTCAGGAAACTGGCGTTTGGGGCTGGCGCCCATGCGCGCGCGCCCTCGCCGCCTGCTCCTTGTGGCCCGTCGATCCACGCGCTCACCACGCCCATCACGGCGGGGTATCCGAAGCGCTTGAGTAGCGGATAGACGATGGTATAGGCGCTTTCGTACCCGTCATCGAACGTCAGCAGCACAGGCTGGGGCGGCAGCGGCACCCCACCCGCCCGCGCCGCCACGATCTGCGACAAGCTGACGGGGTGATAACCCGCGCTGCGCAGCCACGTGAATGCCGCCAGCAAAGTGCTTTCATCCACGGCCGTGGCGTCCGGCGACGTCTCGAAGCTGGCTCGCACGTTCTTGCGCACGTCATGAAACGTCAGCGCGCGAAAGGTCTGGCCGTCGTCCGGGTCGGCGGCCATGAGCGTCTGGGCAGCAGCGGGCGCGGCCAGAAGCCACAGGCACAACCACAAGCCCAAGCCCCACCCCAGCACGCCGCTTCGCAGGCGCAACCTTGTCACCATCGCTTGCTCCGTTCAGTAAAAGGGAATGGCCACATTCAGATAGCCGACCGTGCGCCGCTCGCGCTGGCCGTCATACGGGTGCCAAGCCGTGCCGATGCCGTACGTCAGCGACCAGCCCGGGCGAACCGTCCATTCGTGTTCGTAACGCAGACCGGCCATTGCTTGCGACCCGTAGCCGTGTTGCCGATACGACCCCGTGCTGACGTAAAAGCGCTGCACCATCGTCCTGTCGTCGCGCTTCCAGGTCAGCAGCTGGTAGCGCGCCTCAAGCTCCACCGAGCCATCCGACGCCGGGCTGTAGTACGGCACATCGGTATTGCGATTGCGGGACACGTCCGTGCGCAGCGTGGTCTGGAATTGCTGCGACGGGCCACTGAACCAGCGCTCGGTCCACGACAACGCGCCACCTTGATTCACGTTGCCGTCCGTGAACTGCATACGCTGATAGCTGAGATCAAAGCGGCGCGATTCGTTAACCAGATACGCAGCGGACACTTGCGCCTGACGGCCGGCAATCCCGGCGTCGTAGGCGCGCCACGGAACGTCCAGCGCGTTGCTGTCGAATGACGCGCTCAGTTCAACGTGGTCGCCCAGGCGATAACTGCCGCCTACGGCGAAGCCGCCGTTGCGCGGGCCACCGGTGTCGCGGTGCGCCTCGGCGTCCAGGCCCCAGCCGTCGCGTTCCCAGCGCAAGCCCAGGCCGGTGCGGCCGCGATGCGCGCGTCCGTTGCTGGTGTCGCCGTAGCTCCAAGCCTGACGCGCGAACACGCGCCACTGATCGTCGATCAAGCCGGATTGCAGCCGCGCATCGATCAGGAAATCTTCATCGGATAGCGCGCTGGAATGGTTGCCCTTGCCGTACTGGGACTGGACGTTCAGCGTTGCGCCGCGGCTTGCCGCCTGGTCGCGCGCGGCGTTCTGCACCAAGCCCGCCTCGGGATATTCCCGGTGCAATTGCGCCATCGCGGCGCGGCTATCGCGCTGTTGGCCCGTGGCCGCCAGACCTTCGGCCACCGCGCTTCTGACGGGCACCGCATCCGGGTGATCGGTGGATGCCGCCTGCGCCATGGACAGTGCCTGGTGCGGATGCTCGCGCGCGGCGGCGGCCCGCGCCCGGCCTTCGGCGAACGCGGCGTTGAACGGCGCTTCACGCGCCAGCATCTCGTAGGTGGCCTCGGCGCGCGCCGGCTGATCGGTGTACAGGTAGTAGCGCCCCCGAAGATCGCGCACGCGGGCGTAATCCTCGTTCGGCGTGTCGGGCAGCGGCGCTTGCCGCACGGTAGGCGGCGTTGCCGCTTCCAGCTGCTGCAACAAGGCGTCCGCCGCGGCGAAGCGCCCGGTATCAATGTAGGCGTAGAACAAACCCACATGGGTGTCGCTAGGCACGGGCAGGCGCTCTCCCGCCAATTCAATGGCGCGTTCGTACAGCGGCACGGCGCGATCCGAACGCCGTAACCTCGCGTATGCATCCGCCGCAGGCGACAAACCGTAGTACGGCACGTCCACCCCTTGCCCCGCCAACGATTCGTACTCGTCCACGCACGCCTGCACCTCGCCGCGCGCATTCAACGCCACCAGGCGGTCGACGCGTGCCCGATCGCGCACGGCCCGAGTTGCGGCGTCTGTCGGCTTGCCGAGTTCGGCCAGCAGCGTATTGGACGCGGCCAGCGCCTGGTCAAGTGCGTCGTAACGCCTGGCCCCGCCCACGATGTCGCGCTGCTTGATGCCCCAGGCGATGTCCTGGCCAATGGCCTGCTGACGCAAACTCAGAATCTCGACATCACTAAACAAGGGCGGACGCGCTTCGTCCAGCGCGGCGCGAGCGGCGCCCTGCCGCGCCATCACGAACACGTCGGCCCGCTTTGCGCTACGCGACTGCGGCATGAGTTCAAGCGCATGGCCGTACGCTTGCGAGGCGCCGCGGAAATTTCCTTCCTGCTCTTGCACGGCGCCCATCAGTTCGGCCGCCGCCGAGCGGACTTCCCGGGGCGCGGTCTCGTCCGCCCCCACGCTCGCGGCAACCGCGCGCGCTACCGCCGGCGCATTGTCATCGAAGGCGTACTGCGCCTTGCGCAAGCGGGTCAATGCCTCGTCCGGAGCACGCCGCACCAGCGCACGGACCACGCGCCGCTCGTCTTCGACCGCACCCAGATGGCGCGCCGACACAAACAACGCATCCAGCGTGTAGGCCGGCAGACCGTCAACGCCCTGGGCTTGGGCCAGCGCCAGCGCTTGGCGGTCTTGTCCGGCACGCGCCAGCAAGGCCACCGCGTCCGCCAACACGCGCGAGCGCGCATCGGCTGGCGGTGCGGTGCCGTCGTTACCGGTCAGCCACGCCTGAAGAATGCGCGCCACATCCTCGGGGTGATCCACAGCCGTCTGGCGCACCAGAAAGTCGTGCAAGGCGGGCGAATATGGCTGTTGTGCCGCGGCGGGCGCCACGCCGCCCATCACCAACGACGCTGCGAGGGCAAGCGGTGAGAAAGAGGGTATTCGGTTCTTTTTCGATAGAAATTCCAGCATCCGTCATGGCACCGCCTCGTGCATGCCACCGCCGCACGGATAGGTGTCGCTATTGGTCTGCGGATGAAGGTATCAGCAACGTGTCCCCGATATCGACAGCGAAGCCGACAAGGTGTGTAGCGATGTTACGCAGCCGACGCATTTCCTTGCTCGTCTGACCGCTCGGGGCATTTTTCTTACATCTGAGCCTTCCCGCTCATGGGCGCCAGTCATTTACAAAGCAGGAACAAAGCGCACGCAGACATTTAAATGACAGCTTGCGGTGCTTACAATGACGCTGTTGCGCCGCAACATCCGCAGAAATCTCCCCCTAGTACATCCATGTCCCACCCCTCTTCTACGCAGCACCGGCCCGCACTGGTGCTGCTTGCCCTTGCTGTCGGCAGCTTCGCCATCGGAACCACCGAGTTCGCCACGATGAGCCTGCTGCCCTACTTCTCTCAGTCGCTTGGCATCGACGCCCCCACCGCCGGCCACGTCATCAGCGCCTATGCGCTGGGCGTGGTGGTGGGCGCGCCGATCCTTGCCGTGCTGGGCGCCAGAATGCCCCGCCGCCGGCTGCTTATCGCCCTGATGGGGCTGTTCGCCATCGGCAACGGCCTGAGCGCGATCGCGCCTGACTACCACTGGATGCTGTTCTTCCGCTTCCTGAGCGGGCTGCCCCACGGCGCGTACTTCGGCATTGCGTCGCTGGTAGCCAGTTCGCTCGTGCCCGCCAACCGGCGCACCATGGCCGTGGGCCGCGTGTTTCTCGGGCTGACCGTCGCCACCATCGTTGGCGTGCCCCTGGCCAACTGGCTGGGCCAGGTGATCGGCTGGCGCTGGAGCTTCGCCCTGGTGTCGCTGCTGGCCGTGCTGACGATGGTCAGCGTGGCCATCTTTGCGCCCGACACCCCCGCCGACCACAAGGCCAGCCCGCTGCGCGAACTGAGCGCGCTGGGCCGCGGCCAGGTCTGGATCACGCTGGCCATCGGCGCCGTTGGTTTCGGCGGCTTGTTCTCGGTCTACACGTATCTGGCCGACACGCTTGGCGCCGTCACGCAGGTGTCGCCGTCGGTCGTGCCGTTTGTGCTCAGCGCGTTCGGCGTGGGCCTGACGGTCGGCAATATGGTGGTGCCGATCTTTGCCGACCGCGCGGTGATGCGCACCGCCGGCCTGCTGCTGCTGTGGTCGGCCGCGGTGCTGGCGCTGTTCCCGCTGATGGCGCACAACGTCTGGCTGATCACGCTGAATGTGTTCCTGGTGGGGGTGGGCGGGGCGTTGGGCACCGTGCTGCAAACCCGCTTGATGGACGTGGCGGGCGATGCCCAAGGCCTGGCCGCGGCGCTGAACCACTCGGCCTTCAACACCGCCAACGCGCTGGGCCCCCTGCTGGGTGGGCTGGCGATTGCCGCGGGCTATGGCTGGACGTCGACCGGCTGGGTCGGCAGCCTGCTGGCGCTGGGCGCCATGCCCTTGTGGTTGTGGGCCGTCCTGCTGGAACGCCGGCATCGTGCGGCGCGCCAGGGCAACCTCGTCGCCAGCACGGAATCGGCGCGCTGACGGCTTCCGGTGGGGCCGGCCGATTCAGGTGGGCGGTGGCCCTACCGGTAATACACGCAAATCCGCTTGCCGCCGATTTCGTGCACATCGATCGGCAGTTCATACAGCGGGCTCAATACCTCGGCGCGAATCAATTCCGCCGGGGTGCCCTGATGCGCGATGCGCCCCTGCCGCATCGCCACGATGCGGTCCGCATAGCTGGACGCAAAGTTGATGTCGTGCAGCACCAGCACCACCGTCTTGCCCAGCTCATCGGCCGCGCGACGCAGGGTGCCCATCATGGCCACCGCATGCTTCATGTCCAGGCTGTTCAAGGGCTCGTCCAGCAACACGTAGCGCGTGTCCTGGCATAGCACCATCGCCACGAATGCGCGCTGGCGTTGCCCCCCGGACATCTCATCCAGATAGCGGCCGGCCAGGGGTTCCAGGTCCAGATAGGCGATGGCGCGATCGATGTGCACCTTGTCGTCCAGCGTCAACCGCCCCCCGGTGTGCGGGTAGCGGCCAAACGCGACCAGGTCGTTCACCGTCAGGCGCAACGGCAGGTGATTGTCCTGGCGCAGGATGGACAGCCGGCGGGCCAGTTCGCGGCTATCGGCGCGGGTCACATCCAGCCCATCCACCTTCACCTGCCCGGCCGACATCGGCAGCAAGCGGCTGATCATCGACAGCAAGGTCGATTTGCCTGCGCCGTTGGGTCCGATGATGGCGGTAACGCCGTTGGCCGGCAGTTCCAGGTTGACGTCGTCGACAACCACGCTGTCGCCGTACTGCTTGCTCAAATGTTGGATTTCGATCATCGGCGCCCCCTGCGCAGGATCAGGAAGAGGAACATCACGCCGCCCACGAATTCGATCACCACGCTGACCGTGGTGTTCAGGCCCAGCACGCGCTCCAGCAGCGTCTGGCCGCCCACCAGGAAGATGACGCTCAGGAAGGTGGCGGCGGGGATCGTGTACCGATGCTTGTCCGACCCCATCGCCTGGTAGGCCAGGTTGCTGACCAGCAGGCCGAAGAAGGTCACGGGCCCCACCAGCGCCGTCGACACCGACACCAGCACGGCAATCGCCGCCAGGGTCAGCATCAGGCTGCGGCGGTAGTCCACGCCCAGGTTCACCGCGATCTCGCGGCCCAGCGCCAGAACGTCGTAGCGATGCCGCATGCGCCAGACCACCAGCGTGGCCACGCAGACGGCTGCAAACGCGATCGGCAAGAGCGACACGCGCACCGAATTGAAACTGGCGAACATGCGGTCCTGCAACACCAGGAATTCGTTAGGATCGATCAGCCGCACCACGAAATTGGACAGGCTGCGAAACAGCAGCCCGAAGACGATGCCCACCAGCATCATCAGATGCAGGCTGCGCACCGCATCCGAGAACAGCCACCGGAACAACAGGCAGGCAAACGCGGTCATGGCGCCGACTTCCAGCAGGAAGGCCGCCACCGGGTGGTTCGCGGCCGTCGCCGCCTGCCCGAATCCGAACACCACAACGGCCTGGATCAGCAGGTACAGCGCATCGAAGCCCATGATCGCGGGCGTCAGGATGCGGTTGTGCGTAATGGTCTGGAAGAGCACCGACGACACCGCCACGGCATACGCCACCAGCAGCATCGCCGCCAGCTTGCCGCCGCGAAACGGAATCACGAACGACCACTGGCCGTTGGCGCCCAAGGTCATGAATGCCACGACGCACACCAAGGCGGCCACGCCCAGCCACATCAGGCGCAGCGGCTGCGGCGCGCGCCGGACCGGCTGGCGGGTGACGGCAAGCACTGTCTCAGCCAAGGCGGTTCCTCCTCGTGCGCAACAGCCACAGGAACAGGATGCTGCCCAGCACGCCGACGACCGTGCCGATGGGGATTTCATACGGGTGGATGATGAGGCGGCCGATGATGTCGCAGGCCAGCACGAAGACGCCGCCCAGCGCCGCGACCCAGGGGATGGAGCGGCGCATGTTGTCTCCCAGCACCAGGCTGACGGCGTTGGGCACGATCAGGCCCAGGAACGGGATGCCGCCCGCCGTCACCACCACCACGGCCGAAATCGCGGACACGATCAAGAGGCCGACGAATGTCAGGCGTGCGTGGTTCAGCCCCAGATTCGAGGCGAATTCACGGCCCATGCCGGCCACCGTGTAGCGGTCGGCGGCGGCATACGCCGCGCACGCCAGCGCAAAGCCGATCCACAACAGCTCATAGCGGCCACGCAGCACGCCCGAGAAATCGCCTGTCGTCCAGGCGTGCAGCGATTGCAGCAAGTCGAACCGGAACGCCACAAAGGTAGTGACTGCGTGGATCACGCCGCCCAGGATCAGGCCGATCAGCGGCACGATGAAGGGCGTGCGCAGCGGCACCCGGCGCAACAGCGCCAGGAACAGCAAGGTGCCGGCCAGCGCGAAAGCCGTGGCGGTCAGCATCTTGCCGATCACCGGCGTATCCGGCGCCAGTAGGGTAATGACCAGGATGCCCAGCGTCGCGGACTCGACGGTGCCGGCCGTCGTCGGTTCCACGAACCGGTTGCGCACCAGCATCTGCATGATCAGGCCCGCAACCGCCAGCGACATGCCGGCCAGCAGCAAGGCCACAGTGCGCGGTACGCGGCTGACCATGAGGAAGCGCCAGGCGCGGTCGGCCTCTTCGCCTCCGCCCCATAGCGCGGCCAGCGACAACTGCCCCGCGCCCAGGCTGACGCTGGCGGCGCACAGCACCACCAGCAGCACCAACACGGCGGCCAGGCCGCCCCAACCGCTCACCTTTCGCCGCCAATTCACCGGCGGCCCTTGCTCGCAACACCCATGCCGCTTACTTTCCTTGCGCCAGCGCCGCGGCGATCTCGTCCACGTTCTGCTGCATGGAAGTCAGTCCGGCGCTGCCCAGCAGATACCAGTTGAAGCCGTTCAGGTACACCACGCGCTTGTTTTTCCAAGCCTTGGTCGGGCGCACCAGATCGTTGTCCAGCATGCGCTGGGCCGATACGCCTTCGCGGCCGATCGCGGCGTCGCGATCAATCACGAACAGCCAGTCGGGATCGGTCTGGGCGATGAATTCGAACGAGATGGCCTGGCCGTGATTGGACACATTCAAGCCCACGACGGCGGGCTTCACGCCGAATGCATCATGGATCACGCCAAAGCGCGAACCCGGACCGTAGGCACTCATCTTGCCGCCCGTCGTCAACACGATCAGCGCGGTGCCGGCGTTGGCCGCCTGGCCATGCAGCGCCGAAATCGACGCGCGCAACGCGTCCAGCTTTTCCTTGGCCTGCGGCTGCTTGCCGTAGATGGCAGCCAGCGTCTCGGTGTTGCGCGTCACGCTGCCGACCAGGTCCTTCGGGTCGACCGTCAGGTCGACGGTGGGGGCCAGCTTGGCCAGTTCGTCGTACTTGGGCGCCGACCGCCCGGCCACGAAGATCACCTGCGGCTGGGCGGCATGGATGACCTCGTAATTCGGTTCGAACAGCGAGCCGACCTTCAAGTAACGCTGGTCTGCGTACTGGGCAAGCTGGGGCGGCAGCTTGGCGACCGCCGGCACGCCCATCGCTTCGATTCCCAGCGCGTGCATCGTATCCAGCACGGCCATGTCCATCACGACGGTCTTGGTCGGATTGGCCGGCACGGCGGTCTCGCCGCGCGCATGCTTGACGGGCACCGTGGCCTGCGCCGCGCACACGGCCGTTGCCGCGCCCATCGCCAACGCGACGCCTGCCTGCATCAACCAGCGGCGGGCACAGCTCGTGTTTCCTTGCATCGTCATACGCACCTCTTTGTGTTGCGGGGGACGCAAGCGCCCCCCTACTCTCAAGATCAGAACTTCACGCCGACGCCCAGCCAGTAGCGGCGGCCGTCTTCCACGAACTCGTAATCGTCATAGGTCACCTGCTTGTCGAACAGGTTGTAGATGCCGGCATACACCGACACGGTCTTGTTCACCGCATACGAACCGCCCAGATCCACGAAGGTGTAGGACGGCGCGATGAACGAGGACGACGACGCGCTGGTGATGGGCTGGCTTTCCTTGCCGCGGTAGTTCACCCGGGCCCACGCTTGCAGTGCGTCAGACGCCTGCCAATTCAAGGTGGTCGTGAACAGGTGCTTGGGCAGCTGGTTCAGCGGCTGGCCCTGGTATTGGCCGGACTTCTGCTCCGACTTCGTGAACGTGTAGCTGCTGGTCAACGACCAGTCACGGCCCAGCGGCAGCTTCAGGTTGGCTTCCACGCCGCGCGACACCGCCTTGTCCACGTTCATGTAGGTCGTGGGGTCGGCACCGAACTGGTTCGGGCCTTCGGGGCATTGCGAGGCCGGGCACCCGACGCGGGTGATCTTGTCCTTGAAGTCGTTGTTGAACACGGTCAGGCCGGCGTTGAAGCCTTCGCCGTCGTCATACAGGATGCCGATTTCCTCGGTCACCGACTTCTCGGGCGTCAGGTCCGGGTTGCCGTACATGTTGCCGCCGCGGCTGACCTGGCCCCAGCCTGCCACCGTCTGGCGCAAGTCCGGCGCACGGAAGCCCGTGGACACGCCGCCCTTGAGCGTCCAGCGTTCGGCCATCTGCCACACGCCGTACAGGCGCGGGCTGAAGTGCGTGCCGAAGTTCTCGTCATCGTCCATGCGCAGGCCGGCGGTGACGGCAAAGCTGTCGGTCAAGCGCCATTCGTCTTCGGCAAACAGCGCCCATTGGTAACGGTCGATCTTGCTGGGGCCGCCGGCCAACTGGTTGCCGGTCTGGTCGTTCAAACGCTGGCTGAGGTAGGTGCCGCCCAGGGTCAGCATGTGCGAGCCCAGGGGCAGCGTCCAGCTGGTCTGCAGATTCAGGTTCTTGATCTTCATCTGCCGCGAACGGTTGTCGAACTCTTCCTGCTGCACGTAGCTGTCCGACACCGCCCAGCCCCAACGGCCGGTATGCGACAAGGCCCACTTGTTGCTGCGGTAATCCGTTTCCGACGATGCCGGGCAGCCGGTACGCCCGCATGCGACACCCGGCGCCAGCGGCGCGACCGTCTTGCCCAGCGTGTTCTCGTACTTCTGGCGCATGGTCGTGCCTTCCAGCACGATGTCGTGGTCACGGTTCGGCGTCAGCGCCAGCTTGGCCGTCACGCTGTCCGAATTGCGCTTGCGAAAGCCGTTGACGATGTTGTCTTCATCGCGCTGCGATGCCTGGCCATAGATCTGCAAGCCCAGCAGGTCGGTCTTGATGGGGCCGGACAGATAGAAATTGCCCTGGTAGATATCGCCCGACTTGTTGCTTTCCTGGATAGTGGTGTCCAGACGAATTTCGCCGCCCCACTCGTTGGGCACCTTGCGGGTGATGATGTTGATCACCCCGCCCATCGCATCCGAGCCATACAGCGACGACATCGGGCCGCGCACGACTTCGATGCGTTCGATGGCGGCCAACGGCGGCGTCCAGCCGCCTTCCACGCCGGCGGAATCCGAGTTGGTACGAGTTTCACGCGAGCTTTGGCGCTTGCCGTCGATCAGGATCAGCGTGTACTGCGGGCCCATGCCGCGCAGGCTGATGTCCTGGCGGTCGCCCCCGCCCGTGATGATCACGCCCGGCACTTCCAGCAGCGCGTCGTTCACGTCGCGGTAGAACTTCTTGTCCAGGTCTTCGCGGGTGATCACGCTGATCGACGCTGGCGCGTCCTTGATCTGCTGCTCGAACCCGCTGGCGGTCACCACGACGGTTTCCATCGTCTTGGCGGAATCGGTTGCCTGCGCCCAAACCGCCGCCGGGGACATGCCCAGTCCCGCCGCGCAAAGTGCCGCCGCCAAACGCGTGCGCGACACCCGAATGCGGCCGCCCAAGGCCAGATCTTTGCTGCTCATGATTCCGCTTTCTCCCGTACCGAACCCGCGGCGCACCCCGTGTGCGGCGCTGAGTCCAGCCCTCATTTCTTAATGAAAACTATTCTCATATTAGAATTGAGGGTGTCGGAACCGGGCAAACGCCTTTCCACAACTTTTACCTTCTTCGCACTTCTTGACACTCGGCGGCATGGCCATGCGCCACACTACCGGGTGCGGGACACTTGATACGGATGCCTTTTTCTCACTCAGCGGTGGCGCACCGCATCCTGTTGATCGACGACGACGTCGAGCTTGCACAGATGCTGCGCGAATACCTCGAACCCAATCACTGCCTGCTCACGCTGGCTCATACCGGCGCCCACGGCCTTGCCCTGCTGGCGCAAGACGACTACGACCTGGTGCTGCTTGACCTGATGCTGCCGGACGGCAACGGGCTGGACTTGCTCAAGCACTACCGCCGGCGCTCTCGCCGGCCGGTCATCATGTTCACCGCCCACGGCGGCGAGACCGACCGCGTGCTGGGGCTGGAATTCGGCGCCGACGACTACCTGGCCAAGCCGTTCAGCCCGCGTGAACTCAAAGCCCGCATCACGGCGGTGCTGCGGCGCTTCGAGGAAGTACCGGAAGCCACCACCCCCACGCTGACGCTCGGGTCCTTGACGCTGGACCCCGCCAGCGGACGGGTCCGCCTGGATGGTGAAGACATCCTGCTGACGGGCGCCGAACAACGCATCCTGGAATTGCTGATGCGCGCCCCGGGGCAAGTCATCGCCCGCGAACAGATCGGCATGTACGCGCTGGGCCGCCGGCCGGAACGCTACGACCGCAGCATCGACACCCACATCAGCACCCTGCGCAAGAAGCTGCACCTGGACGCGTCCGGCGACTCCCTGTCGATCCGCAATCTGCGCGGGCTGGGCTATGTGCTGGCGGGTGCGGCCTGATGCCGTGGCCGCTGCCCACCCGATCGCTCTTCTGGCGCGCGTTCCTGACCTTCTGGGGCGCCATGACGATCATCCTGGTGTGCGGCATGCTGTTCACCGCGACGGTTGCCTGGTATCGCATCAATTCGCTTGACGGCCTGAACCCGGCCAGCCTGACCCACGACGCCCGGCAAGTCGCCCGCAACCACGGCGTCGACGGCCTGCAACGCTGGGTCCAAGCCATGGACCAACGCTACTCGGCGCTCAAGATCTACGTGCTGGACGCCCAGGACGCCGAGATCCTGGGCCGCACCCTGCCCACCCGCATGCACGACTGGCTTGCCGCGTACCGGGCGGCGACCGACCAGTCCCCGCAAGCGGACTACCTGCAGCCTGACCCGGTCGGAGAACGCGTTTCCTGGTGGCAGCCGCAGCTTCTGCCGCTGCCCGACGGATCCCAGTTGCTGATGCTGTTCCTGCCCTTTGACTCGTCGCATTGGGAAGTGCTGGGGCTCTCGCCCGTGGCGCTGGCGCTGCTGCTCTTCGCGCTGGCGGTAACCGCCCCGTTGTGCTGGGCGCTGACCCGCCACGTCACCGCGCCCCTGACGCAGTTGCGCCAGGCCACGCACGCGCTGGCCGCCGGCCGCCTGGATGCCCAGACGCCACCCAAGCTGGCTGGCCGCAAGGACGAGCTCGGCCTGTTGGCGCGCGATTTCAACGCCATGGCGGACCGGATCAAGGCGCTTGTCGACACCCGCGAACAGCTGCTGCACAACATCGCGCACGAATTGCGCTCGCCGCTGGCAAGGCTGCGGCTGGCGGCCGAACTGGCGCGCCGCAAGGATGAACGCCAGGACGTGCAGCTGGACCGCATCGAACGCGAATGCGAACGCCTGGACGCCCTGGTGGGCAACACGCTGCGCCTGGCCCGCCTGGGCGCCCAGCCCGAGCCCAGCGATACGCTCGACCTGACCGACGTCGTGTCCGCGGTCGTGGACGATGCCCGCTACGAGGCTGGCGAACAGCAAGTGCGCATCCTCTGGGAAAGGCCGCCCCCGGTAGTGGTGATGGGCGATCGCGATAGCCTGGCCAGCGCCATCGAGAACGTGCTGCGTAATGCCCTGCGCTTCGCCCCCGCGCACAGCGCGATACGGGTTCGGCTCTCGATCGGTGTGCGCGAAGCCTGCCTGGAAATCGAAGACCGCGGCCCGGGCGTGCCCGCAGCGGACCTGGAATCCCTGTTCGAGCCGTTCTTCCGCACCGCATCCGGATCGAAGGCGCCAGGTTCCGGCGCCGGCCTGGGCCTGTCCATCGCGCAAGCCGCGATCGCCGCGCACAAGGGCCGGATATCGGCGCGCAATGTCTCTCCGCAAGGCCTGAGCGTCCGCATGGAACTGCCGCTACTCACAGACTGAACGGAAAAAGGCCCCGCACACCGGCGGGGCCCTCCGGAGAATGCCCGGCCAAAGCCAGGCATTAGGCGGATCAGAACGTAATGTTCGCCGACACCCACAGGCGACGACCTTCCAGCACCTGGCGGTACGAATTGGTCCAGTTCGCGTTGGCCGCCGGCACGTTGGCGCCGACCTTCGTCGCGCCATAGTTCACGAAGTTCTTGTCGAACAGGTTGAAGACCGAAGCCGACAGGGTCACGTTCTTGTTGACCACGTAGGAACCGCCCATGCTGGCGAGCCAGTACGGGTTGTAGAACACCTGTTCCTTCTCCCAGTTCATGTCGTTGAACTGCTTGGCGCGGTATTCGCCACGGACCCACGCATTGAACTGGTCGTTGATGCGCCAGTTCAGGCCCAGGTTCAGCGCATGGCGCGGCTGCGAACCCAGGGGCTGGCCTTCCTTCGCGCCCGAGGTCACTTCACTGGCGGTCAAGGTGTAGTTGCCGTTGAACGATACGCCGCCATACAGCGGAATGCGGCCCCCCAGTTCAAAGCCCTGGATGGTGGCGGTGTCGATGTTCACGCGCTGCGAGAAATTGTCCACGGGAACACCGTTGCGCTCCCAGACGCCCAGATCCAGGCACCCCGGCGCCGGCCCGCCCGTGGCCAGGCAGTTGGGGACGTTCTGCGAGTCGATCTTGTCCTTGAACTTGGTGTGGAAGGCGGTCAGGTTGCCCGACAGGCCCTCGCCGTTGTCAAACAGCAGACCCAATTCGGACGAGGTGCTGCTCTCCGGCTTCAGTTGCGAATTGCCCAGCAGCGGCATGGTGCCCTGCGCGCCCAGACCGATGATCCCGTCCGTCATCAGGTTGATGTCCGGCGTCTTGTAGCCCTTGCTCACGCCGCCCTTGACGGTCCACATCGGCGTGGCGTTCCACACCAGATAGCCGCGCGGGCTCCACTTGCCGCCGAACTGCTCGTTGCGGTCGTAACGTGCGCCGGCCGTCAGCGCCAGGTCATCCACGATGCGCCATTCGTCCTCCGCGAACAGCGCCCACTGGTACTGGCGCTGATCCAGCGGCGCAGAGACCAGCGTGTCCTTGAACTGCTGCTCGCGCCATTGCCCGCCCATCGTCAGGTTGTGCCGGTCGTTGAACAGCGGCATCGTCCACTTGGTGTCGAACACCCAGTTGTCGTATTCCAGGTCCCGTTTGGCGCCATCGGAGGGCCGGCGCGGCGAGTTCATGGGGTTGGTGCGGCCGATGGTTTCGGTCGTGTCGTAGACCAGGCTGGTGTCGGAACTGATGGAACCGCTGTAGCGGCCCAAATGCGTCAGCGCATAGCGCTGGCGGTTGAACTTCATTTCGGGGTCGTAGCCGCCGCCCTGGCGGTTGGGCGCGATGCTCGTATTCAGCGTGCCCAGTTCACCGTTGGCGTTGTCGTACGTTTGCCAGTTGCTATCCACGTCGAACAGGATGTCGTGGTTACGGTTGGGGGTCAGCGCCAGGCGCAAGCCCACGTTCTGCTGCTTGCTGTCGCCCAGGCCGGAGAAGCTGGCGATGTCGCCGGTGTAGTTGCCGCTGTTGAACTCGGCCTGATTGACCGGATAGCTGCCGTTCGCGCTCAGGCGGCGGTACTGGCCGCCACGCAAGGTCAGGCCCAGCTTGTCGGTCTTGATCGGGCCGCTCAGGTAGAACGCCGCGCCGTAGTTGTTGCCGAAGGCGTTGTCCCCCTGCGCCGTGCCGTCCAGCGTGATCTGGCCCATCCAATCCTGGCTGACCTTGCGGGTGATGATGTTGATCACGCCGCCCATTGCATCCGACCCGTACAGGGTCGACATGGGCCCGCGCACGACTTCGATCCGCTCGATGGCCGCCATCGGAGGAATGAAGTTGGTGTCCACATCGCCAAAGCCATTGGGGCGTGCGCCCGAGCTGTTCTGGTTCAGGCGTTTGCCATCCACCAGCACCAGCGTGTAATCGCTGGGCAGCCCGCGGATGCTGATGTTCATGCCGCCCGCTTTACCGCCCCGCTCCACCGTCACGCCTTCCACGTCGGCCACCGCATCGGCCAGGTTATGGAACGGCTTGGTCTCCAGTTGTTCGCGGGTGATCACGGAAATGGACGCCGGCGCGTTCTTGATTTCCTGCTCGAAGCCCGCGGCGGTCACCACAACGGTATCCATCTGGGCGACGCCCATGGTGTCTTCTTTCGCGCCGGCCGCGGATTGCGCCTGGGCGCTGCCCGCTGCGGCGATCGCCAAGGCCAGCGGCAACAAGCGGAAAGACGGGAAATGGGCGGGACGAGCTCCCCCGGAGCCCTTGATGCTTTTCTGAGTCGACATAGGGAATCAATTGAGACCACCCCGGTGGGGCGGCGCGCATTGCGCTGATTGGAATTTTCAGTGAACGGCAATGATATTCATTCCCAATATTCGATTCAACTTTTTGTCAGTTTTTATTCAGCTTTTTGCAAGTTTTCAGAAAATTCTTAGAAAAATGACGCATCCGCACGACAACTGCTGTTATCGCGCTGCGTACATCGGGGGACGGAAGTCAGTCGGCGTCGGCCAGGATGGCGGCCGGCAGGCGCGGTAGAACGCGCATGGCATTGGCGGTGGTGGCATGAGCCACCTGGGCGGCCGTGATACCGCGCAGGTCTGCCAATACGCCGGCGATGCGGGCCAGCTCGCCCGGCTGGTTGCGGCGATGAGGGGGGTGCAGCCAGGCCGGCGGTATGTCCGGCGCGTCGGTTTCCAGCACCAGATGGGCCAGATCCACCTCTACCGCGTGGCGGCGGATCTGCAAGGCGCGTTCATAGGTCATGGCCCCGCCCATCCCCAAGGCAAAGCCCTGGTCGATGAACGCTTGCGCCTGCTGCGCGCTGCCGTTGAAAGCGTGCGCGATCCCCCCGATGCGGCCATGCCGGCGCAGGTATTTCAAGAGGATGTCTTGCGACCGGCGCACGTGCAGCAGCACCGGCAGGTGGAACTCCGCCGCCATGGCCAGTTGCGCGGCATAGAAGCGTTCCTGGCGTTCGCGTGGTTCACCCGACGAGATCTCGGGCACGAAGAAATCCAGGCCGATCTCGCCGATGGCGACGAATCGCGGATCCCCCAACGACTGCTTGATCGTGTCGCGCAGCACATCCAGGTCGGAATCGTCGGCGCGCTGCACGTACAAGGGATGGATGCCCAGCGCGTAAGCGCCTCCGGCGATCTGGCCGGCCAGATCCCGCACGATGGGGAAATTGGCGCGTTCGATGGCCGGAATCACGATGGACTGGACGCCGGCCTCGCAAGCATGGTCGGCCACCTGCTGGCGGTCGGCGTCGAACTCGGCGGCGTCCAGATGGCAGTGGGTGTCGATCAGCATGGGCGTGGCCTCCTCGACAGGATTATCCACCCGGATTGCCTTATCCCGATACCAGACGGCCGTTTTCCATCAGCAATTGGCGGTCGGCACGGGCGGCCAGTTCCGGGTCATGGGTCACGATGGCGAACGCCGTGCCCGATTCCTGGTTCACCTGGGTCAGCAGTTCGAACATCTTGTGCGCCGTGTTGCGGTCCAGGTTGCCCGTCGGTTCATCGGCCAGCACGCACACCGGCCGCGTCACGAGCGCACGCGCCAGCGCCACCCGCTGGCGTTCGCCGCCGGACAGTTGCCCCGGGAAGTGGTCTTCGCGGGCAGCCAGCCCCACCAGCGCCAGCACCTCGCGCGCCGCCGCACGGGCCTTGTCGCGGTTTTCCCGGCGGACGATCAGCGGCATCGCCACATTGTCCAGCGCCGAGAACTCGGGCAGCAGATGGTGAAACTGGTACACGAAACCCAGGCTGCTGTTGCGCACGGCACTCTTTTTGGCTTCGGACAAGCCCATCGCCAGTTTTCCGTCGACGGACACCGAACCGCTGGTCGGCACGTCCAACAGGCCCAGGATATGCAGCAAGGTGCTCTTGCCCGAGCCGGATGCGCCAACGATGGCGACCATCTCGCCACGTGCAACAGACAGGCTGACGTTGCTGAGCACTTCGATGCGCGCAGGGCCTTCGTCGTAGACCTTGACGATGTTCTCGGCCTGCAAGGCAGGCGTCAACGACGCACGATTCGGAGCATCAATCATGGCGCAGCACCTGTGCGGGTTGCAGGCGCGACGCGCGCCAGCTGGGATACAGCGTCGCCAGGAGCGACAGCACCAGGGAGGTCATGCCGATCGTAACGATATCGCCGATTTGCGGATCGGACGGCAAGGCGCTGATGAAATAGACTTCGCGCGGCAGGAAATGCACGCCCAGCAACCGTTCGATGAAGGGCACGATCACGTCCACGTTGTACGCGATGACAATGCCGCCCGCCACGCCCAGCAAGGTGCCGATCACGCCGATCAGCGCACCCTGCACCAGGAAGATACGGGCCACTTCGCCCGGCCCCGCGCCCAAGGTGCGCAGGATGGCGATGTCGGACTGCTTGTCTTTCACGGCCATTACCAGCGACGACAGCAGGTTGAACGCCGCCACCGCCACGATCAGCGCCAGGATCAGGAACATCATGCGCTTTTCGGTCTGCACGGCCGCGAACCAGGTGCGGTTGTTGCGCGACCAGTCGCTGGCCATCACATAAGGCGGCAGCACTTTCTTCAGTTCGCTGGCCACTTCGGGCGCCTTCTGCATGTCGGCGATGCGCAAGCGCACGCCGGCCGTGCCGCTTTCGCGGAACACGCGCGCGGCGTCTTCGTTGTCGACGAACGCCAGCGAGGAATCGTATTCATAGTGGCCGGACGAGAACACGCCCACCACGGTGAACTGGCGCATGCGCGGCGCGAACCCGGCGGGGCTGATCGAACCTTGCGGCGCCATCATCAACAGCGTATCGCCCAGTTTCACGCCCAGGCCGTCAGCCAGTTCATTGCCCAGCACCACGCCAAAGCCGCCGGGCTTCAGGTCGGTCAGTTTGCCCGACACCATCTGGCGCGGCAGGTCCGACACGTTGCCTTCGGTGGCCGGGTCGATGCCGCGCACCTGCACGCCTCGCAACGCCTGGCCTCGCACCAGCATCCCCTGCGCGGCCACGAAGGGCGCGCCGGCCTTGACCTCGGGGTTCTGCTTGGCCGCATCGGCAAACTGCTGCCATTGGTCCAGCACGCGCTCCGGCAAGCCGCCAGGAATGTAGAGTTCAATGTGCGGCAGCACCGACAGCATGCGGTCGCGCACTTCTTTTTGAAACCCGTTCATCACGGACAGCACCACGATCAGGGCGGCGACGCCCAGCGCGATGCCCGCCATGGAGCTGGCGGCGATGAAAGAGATGAAGCGATCGCGGCGCCCGCGTCGCTGGCGGATTCGGGCCAACCCGGCATAGCGGGCGCCAATCCAGAGTTCGTAGGGTATTTTCAGCACGTGCGCATTATGGCATTAACAGCCTGGAAATCGCGCCGCGGATGTGCGGTTCCACGACCAGGCGTGTCAAGCTATGGCAGTTGCCGGCGCCGCTTAGTTCCCCGGCCCCGCGCGGACTACAATCCCCGCCATGCTGATCGTCATTCCGGGCGCCCTGCCCGCCCTTCCCGTTGCCGCCGAACTGGCCAAGCTTCTGCCCGAACGCGCCCCCACGCTGCACAGTTGGCTGCTGGCCGGCGCCGCCCGGCCCGCCGCCTTCGACGTGCGTGCCCACGGTTGCACGGCCTTCGAATCCTGGCAATTGACCCGTGCGGGCTACACGCCCGAACCCGGCCTGCTGCAAGGCGCCGGCCTGGGGCCGCTGCTGGCCGCCGGTCAGGCCCCTGCCGGCGACGCCGTCTGGCTGGCCGAACTGGTCCACCTGGCGCTGGGTGCCGACCAGGCCAACCTGCTGGATCCGGGCCAGATGGACCTGCTGCCCGAAGAAACCGCCGCCCTGCTGGACACGGCGCGCCCGCTGTTCGAAGGCACCGGTTTTGCGGTGGATGCGCTATCGCCCCAACGCTGGCGCCTGCGGCTGCCCGACGGCCTGCGCCCGCAGACCGCCTCGCCGCAGGTGGTGGCCGGTCAGCGCTTGAACGAGTGGTGGCGCCAGGACACGGAAACGCGTCCCTGGCGACGGCTGCTGAATGAAATACAGATGGCGTGGCACGAGCATCCCGTCAACGACGCGCGCGCCGCCCGCGGTCTGGCGCCCGTCAACGCCTTGTGGCTGTATGGCGGCGGCACGCCCTGGCCCATCGCGCCAGCGGGCCCCGAACGCGTGCTGACCGGGCTGGACGCGCCGCAACGCACGGGCGACTGGTCCGCCTGGCTGGACGCGCTTGCCGAACTGGATGCCCAGCACCTGCGGCCGCTGGCCGGCAAGAAAGGCGTGCCCGACACGGCCACCGAATTGCTGCTGCTGGGCGACGACCGCAAGGTCGCCCTTACCCTGAAACCGCGCGGGGGCCTGCTTGGCTTGCTGCCCGCGCCCAAGAAAAACTGGAGCGCCTGGTGGTCACACCCCGCTTAACCATCCGTCCGGCCGACCTGGACGCCTGTCACGTCCTGGAAGCCTCGGGCATCCACCCCCTGCTCGCCCGCCTGTGGGCCGCCCGTGGCGTCACGCACCCCGACCAGACCAAGCTGGCCTGGCCGTCGCTGCTGCCGCCCGCCGGCCTGACGCACTCGGCGCATGCCGCCGGCGTGCTGGCCGACGCCCTGCAGGCCGGCAAGAAAATGCTGATCGTGGCCGACTATGACTGCGACGGCGCCACCGCTTGCGCGGTCGGGCTGCGCGCCCTGTCCGCCATGGGCGCAGACGTCGACTTCCTGGTGCCCAACCGCTTCGAAACCGGCTATGGCCTGTCGCCCGCCGTGGTCGACCTGGCCGTCCGGCACCGCAGCGGCAAGCCCGACATCATCATCACGGTGGATAACGGCATTGCCAGCGTGGACGGCGTGGCCGCCGCCAACGCGGCCGGCATCGGCGTGGTCATCACCGACCACCACTTGCCGGGCGACACGCTGCCCGACGCGCTGGCCATCGTGAACCCCAACCAGCCGGGTTGCGGCTTTCCGTCCAAGAACCTGGCCGGCGTGGGCGTCATCTTCTACATGATGCTGGCGCTGCGCGCCGAGCTGCGCCGCCGCGGCGTCTATGCGGCCGACGGCGGCCCGCGCCTGGACACGTTGTCCGACCTGGTCGCCTTGGGCACCGTGGCCGACGTGGTCAAGCTGGACGCCAACAACCGCCTGCTGGTCACGCAAGGCTTGCAGCGCATGCGCAGCGGCCGACTGCAACCGGGCCTGCGCGCGCTCTTCGCCGTTGCCGGCCGCGAACCGCGTAGCGCCAACGGCTTTGACCTGGGCTTCGCGCTGGGCCCCCGCATCAACGCCGCGGGACGCCTGGCCGACATGAGCCTGGGCATCGCCTGCCTGACCACGGATGACGAAGCCCAGGCGCTGGAAATGGCGCGCGAGCTCGACAACATCAACCGCGAACGCCGCACCATCGAAGCCGAAATGCGCGAGCAAGCGCTGGCGGCCATGGAAGAACCCAATGCCGCCTCGGGCGCCACCGTCTGCGTGTTCGACCCGGGCTGGCACCAGGGCGTGGTGGGCCTGGTCGCCTCCCGCCTGAAAGAGAAATTTTGGCGCCCCACGCTGGCCTTCGCGCCGGCGGGCGACGACGAAATCCGCGGCTCTGGCCGTTCGATTCCCGACGTGCACCTGCGCGACGCGCTGGACCTCGTGTCCAAGCGCCATCCCAACCTGATCCGCAAGTTCGGCGGCCATGCGATGGCGGCGGGCCTGACCCTGGGCCGCGAAGACTTCCCGGCCTTCGCCCCCGCGTTCGACGCCGCCGTGCGCGAACTGACCGGACGCGACACCTTCGAACCCGTCATCGAAACCGACGGATCGCTGGAATCCGGCTACGCCAACGCCGATGTCGCGGGCATGCTGCAGCAGCAGGTCTGGGGCGCCGGTTTTGCCGCCCCCCTGTTCCTGGACGAATTCACCGTGCGCAACCAGCGCCTGGTGGGCGAAAAGCATCTGAAACTGTCGCTGGAACGCGGCCATCAGCGCTTTGACGCCATCTGGTTCGGCCACGACCAGTCGCTGCCCGAGCACATCCAGGCCGCCTATCGCCTGGAGCAGAACGTCTGGAACGGCATGGTGTCGGTGCAGCTGGTCATCGAACACGCGGCATGACGCAAAACGGCGGGGGCTCTTTCAAGCACCCCGCCGTCTGTACCGCCCCCAGGGCGGATCCTTTTATTTATTGACCAGCTTGGCCGGTTGCGCCAGCGCCACCAGCGCGCCCACTACCAGGCAGCCCGACAGCATGTACAGCCCGGTATTGGTCGTGCCGGTCATGTCCTTCAACCAGCCGACCAGATACGGGCTGACGAAGCCCGCCAGGTTGCCCACTGAGTTGATCAGCGCGATGCCGGCAGCGGCCGCCGTGCCGCCCAGCAAGGCGGTCGGCAGGCTCCAGAACAACGGCAGCACCGTGCAGATGCCGATGTTGGCCACCGTCAGCGCCAGAATCGCCAACACCGTGTTGCCGCTCCAGACGGCCGAGAAGAACAGGCCCAGCGCGCCGAACAGCGCCGGCAGCGCCACGTGCCAACGGCGCTCGCGAAGGCGATCGGAATTGCGCGAAATCAGGATCATGCCGATCACGGCGAACAGGTTGGGGATCGCGGTCAAGAGGCCGATCGCCAGCGGGCTTTGCACCCCCGTGCTCTTGATCAGGCTCGGCATCCAGAAGCCCACGCCATACAGGCCCATCACGAACGAAAAGTAGATCAGCGCCATGGCCCACACGCGCGGACGGGTCAGCGCCGCGCGGATCGGCGGATCTTCCTTCTGCTGCTCTTCCGCTGCGATGTTGCGGATCAGCACGGCCTTTTCGGACGCCGTCAGCCATTTGGCCTTGTTGATGCGGTCATCCAGATAGATCAGCACCAGCACGCCGATCACCACCGACGGGATGCCTTCCAGCAGGAACAGCCACTGCCAGCCCGACAGACCGTGGTCGCCATGGAACGTGGACATGATCCAGCCCGAGATCGGGCCGCCGATCAGGCCCGACATGGGCACGGCGGTCATGAAGAACGTCGTGATGCGACCGCGTCGCGCCGCCGGATACCAGTAGGTCAGGTAAAGGATGATGCCGGGGAAGAAGCCGGCCTCGGCCGCGCCCAGCAGGAAGCGCAACGCATAGAACATGTGGACGCTGGTCACGAACATCATGCAGGCGGAGATGATCCCCCAGGTGATCATGATCCGCGCAATCCAGACCCGCGCGCCCACCTTGTGCAGGATGATGTTGCTGGGAATCTCGAAGATGAAGTAGCCGATGAAGAAAATGCCCGCGCCCAGCCCATAGACCGTTTCGCTGAATTGAAGCTCCTGCAGCATCTGCAGTTTGGCGAAGCCCACGTTCACGCGGTCCAGGTAGGCCACGACGTAGCAAACCACCAATAGCGGCACCAACCGCCATCCCACCTTGCGGTAGATGCGGTCCTCCTCACTCGCCGGGATCGCCGGCGTGACCCCGGGGGTCATCGTGTTTTCCATCTATGTCTCCTGTCCTCTGGCGGGATCGTCCGGCGGATTGCCGGTACGGCGGTCCGGCATCCCGAACGGGGACGCAACGGCCGCTGGAACAAGCCTAGAGCGCACAAGGTGACAAGAAACTGAACAACTTGGCCTGACTCACGCAAACCCCTAGAGCCGGATCCGTCCCCCTTCTTGCAACACGCGCCCGCGCAGTTGGGCCATCCACGGTAAAATGCCAGGTTTCGCACAAAAGTCATCAGGACAGGATCATCATGGAAGCCGAACGTCAGAACCAGCTCGCAGCCCGCCTCGCCGATTACGCGGAGCGCGAACAGGCTCTACGGAGGTATCTTTGACTACGATGCCAAAGCTGAACGCCTGCAAGTCGTAAACGCCGAGCTCGAAGACCCGGCCGTCTGGAACGACCCCAAGCACGCCCAGGACCTGGGCCGTGAGAAGAAAGCGCTGGAAACCGTGGTGGAAACGCTCACGGGGCTGGGCACGGGCCTGGCCGACGCCAACGAACTGTTCGAAATGGCCAAGGCCGACGACGACGATTCCACGCTGGAATCCATCGAAGTGGACGCCGACGGCTACCAGGAAAAGCTCGAAGACCTGGAATTCCGCCGCATGTTCTCCAATCCGGCCGATCCCCTGAACTGCTTCGTGGATATCCAGGCAGGCGCGGGCGGCACGGAAGCGCAGGACTGGGCCTCGATGCTGTTGCGCCAGTACCTGAAGTACGCCGAACGCAAGGGCTTCAAGGCTGAGATCCTGGAAGAATCCGAAGGCGAAGTCGCTGGCCTGAAGTCGGCCACGATCAAGATCGAAGGCGAATACGCCTTTGGCTATCTGCGCACGGAAACCGGCGTGCACCGCCTGGTCCGCAAGAGCCCGTTCGACTCCTCGGGCGGCCGCCACACGTCGTTCGCCAGCGTGTTCGTCTACCCCGAAGTCGACGATTCGTTCGAAGTCGATGTGAATCCCGCCGACCTGCGCGTGGACACCTACCGTGCCTCCGGCGCGGGCGGCCAGCACATCAACAAGACCGACTCGGCCGTACGCCTGACCCACATCCCCACCGGGATCGTGGTCCAGTGCCAGAACGACCGCTCGCAGCACCGCAACCGCGCCGAAGCCATGCAGATGCTGAAGTCCAAGCTCTACGAACTGGAAATGCGCAACCGCATGGCCGAGCAGCAGAAGCTGGAAGACTCCAAGACCGATGTGGGCTGGGGCCACCAGATCCGTTCCTACGTGCTGGACCAGAGCCGCATCAAGGACCTGCGCACGAACGTTGAAATCTCCAACACGCAGAAAGTGCTGGACGGCGACCTGGACCCCTTCATCCAGGCCAGCCTGAAGCAAGGCGTCTAAGTCTCTTGCGCTACTTCCGCTAACCGCACCCAGAGGTCCACGAATGTCTGACACCATCGCAATCCTGACCGGCGCATCGCGCGGCATCGGCGCCGCCATGGCGCGCGGCCTGGCCAAACCGGGCACCCGCCTGATCACGCTGGCCCGCCGCGAAGACCCCGAACTGACCGCCTACGCACGCTCGCAAGACGTGCAGCTGGAACAGTTGTCCGTGGACCTCTCGGACCTGAAAGCGGCCGAGGCCACTGCCGAACGCATCTGCGCCGCCCTGCCGCGCGACGCCCGCCGCTACCTGCTGATCAACAACGCCGGCACCGTGCATCCCGTCGCCGGCACCGACGCCCTGATCGACAGCGCGGCCATCACCACGGCGTTCAATCTGAACGTCACGGCCGTCATGCTGCTGACCGCGCGCTTCCTGGCGGCGGTCGAAGACCTCGCGGCCGACCGCCGCGTGCTGAACATCTCCTCCGGCGCGGGCCGCAACCCGAACGCCGGCTGGGGCGTGTACTGCGCCACCAAGGCGGCACTCGACATGTACTCGCGCGTGGTCAAGCAGGACCAGGGCGCCGATGGCGCGCGCATCGTCGCGCTGGCCCCCGGCATCGTCGACACCGACATGCAGGCGACCATCCGCTCCAGCGACCCGGAAAGCTTCCCGGCGCTGGCCAAGTTCCAGGACTTCCACGCCACGGGCAAGCTGTCTTCGCCCGCCAACGTGGCCTCCCGCATCCTCGCCTACCTGGATCGCGAAGATTTCGGCACGACCGAAATCGACGACATCCGCAATTACGACTGATCCCCCGACCATGACCGACCACTCGACCACTCCGGCCCCCGCCCAGGATGAAAACCGCTTGATCGCCGAACGGCGCGCCAAGCTGGCCAAACTGCGCGAAACCGGGGTCGCGTACCCCAACGATTTCGTTCCGGACGCCCGCGCCGCGGCCCTGCATGACAAGTACGACGGCCTGGAGCAGGAAGCCCTGGCCGCCGCCCCCGTCACCGTCAAGGTCGCCGGCCGCATGATGCTCAAGCGCGTCATGGGCAAGGCCAGCTTCGCCACGCTGCAAGACAGCACCGGCCGCATCCAGATCTACCTGGACCGCGGCACGCTGGGCGAAGACAACTACGCCGCGTTCAAGCAATGGGATATCGGCGACATCATCGCGATCGAAGGGTCGGTCTTCAAGACCAACAAGGGCGAACTGTCGGTGCATGCCGCCACCGCCCGCCTGCTGTCGAAGTCGCTGCGCCCGCTGCCCGACAAGTTCCACGGCGTGGCCGACCAGGAACTGCGCTACCGCCAGCGCTACGTCGACCTGATCATGACGGACGCCACGCGCCGCACGTTTGAAGCGCGCAGCAAGGCCGTGGGCAGCATCCGTCAGTTCATGCTGAACGCCGGTTTCCTTGAAGTGGAAACCCCCATGCTGCACCCGATCCCGGGCGGCGCGGCGGCCAAGCCCTTCGTGACGCACCACAATGCGCTGGACATGGAAATGTACCTGCGCATCGCGCCCGAGCTCTACTTGAAGCGCCTGATCGTCGGCGGCTTCGAACGCGTGTTCGAAGTCAACCGCAACTTCCGCAACGAAGGCGTCAGCCCGCGTCACAATCCTGAATTCACGATGATGGAGTTCTATGCGGCCTTCGCGGAATACCGCTGGCTCATGGATTTCACGGAAGAGCTGATCCGCCAGGCCGCCATCTCGGCCACTGGCAGCGCCGTCCTCACGTATGGCGAACGCGAACTGGACCTGTCCAAGCCGTTTGACCGCCTGACGATCTGCGAAGCCATCCTCAAGTACGCGCCGGGCTATACGCAGGCGCAGCTGGACGACGCCGCCTTCGTGCGCGCCGAACTGAAGAAGCTGGGCGCCGACGCCGACGGCCCCGTGCTGTCGCGCGCCGGCCTGGGCGCACTGCAATTGGCCCTGTTCGAAGAGACCGCCGAAGCCAAGCTCTGGAACCCGACCTACATCATCGACTACCCGGTCGAAGTGTCGCCGCTGGCGCGCGCCTCCGACACGCGCGAAGGCATCACCGAGCGTTTCGAGCTGTTCATGACGGGCCGCGAAATCGCCAACGGCTTCTCGGAGCTGAACGATCCCGAAGACCAGGCTGAACGTTTCCGTTCGCAGGTCGAAGCCAAGGACGCGGGCGACGAAGAAGCCATGTTCTACGACGCGGACTACATCCGCGCCCTGGAATACGGCATGCCCCCGACGGGCGGCTGCGGCATCGGCATCGACCGCCTGGTCATGCTGCTGACCGACAGTCCCAGCATCCGCGACGTCATCCTCTTCCCGCACCTGCGCCGTGAAGACTAAGCAGCGGACCGCATCATGATCTTCAAGATCCTGATGCTGCTGCTGGTCGTGGCGGGGCTGGTCTACTGGATCAAGCAACCCCGCCGCGTCCAAGCGGGCGCGCCCTATCAGCCCGTGCGGCCGCGCCGCCCGATCTTCATCGCGCTGTGCATCGCCGCTGCGATCGCCGTCGCGGCGTCCCTGCTGACCGCCCTGTTATGGATGGGCGGCGTGGCGGGCGGCGTCACCGGTGGCGGTTATCACGGCGAGGCGGACTTCCTGCTTCCCGTGTCGGGCTCGCTGCTGGCGCTGGGCATCGCCTGCGCCGTGGGTGCATTCCTCAAGCGCCGCGGCTGACTGCTTCCACCGGCCACGTCCCCACGCCTGACGGCAGGGTCGGCAAGGCCGCCAGCAACATCGCATCAATGAACTCGGCGGGCGCCAGCCGTCCGCCGGGCTTGTACCACTGCACCGTCAGGTTCATCGCCCCCAGCACGCAGCGTTTGATGACGCGCGCATCGCCCTTGATCAGCCCGGCGTTCACCGCATCCGACACCACCGATTGCCACATGGCCTCGTAGCGGTCGCTCAGCGCCTTCACGGCCGACTGGCTCGGTGCTGACAGGCTGCGCCATTCATACACCAGCGCATTCATCGCATCGCCGCCAGCGCCGTGCAGCATGCTCCACATATGGACCCGGAACAGCGCCGCCAGGCGGTCGGCCGGTACGTCGTACCGCGCCAGCGCCCGCTCTCCATCGTCGATCACTTCCTGGATGCCGTTGTTCATGACCGCCACCAGGATCTCTTCCTTGCTGCGGAAATGATGGAACAGGCTGCCGGACTGCAGGCCGACGGCGCGCGCCAATTCGCGCACCGTCGTGCGCTCGTAGCCGTGCTTGCAGAAGAGCCTGCCTGCCGCCAGCACCAGCTCGCGGCGGCGTTCGGAATCCGCGCCCTCTTCCCGCGGCGCGGGGGCTTCGGTCTTTTCCATGTGCGCTCACAGCCTCTGGATGATGGTCGCCGTCGCCATGCCATGGCCGATGCACATGAGTTGCAGGCCGAACTCGCCTTCGCTTGCCTCCAGCCCGGCCAGCATCTTGGCCATCAGCCCGGCGCCGGTCGCGCCCAGCGGATGTCCGTGCGCAATCGCGCCGCCCCAAGGATTCACCCGCGAAAGCTTGGCGTCCAATTCACGTTGCCAGGCCAGCACCACGCTGGCGAAGGCCTCGTTGATCTCGATCCAATCAATGTCCTCGAGCGTCAGGCCCGCGCGCGCCAGCGCGAGCCGGGTGGCGGGAATCACGCCCGTCAGCTGCATCACGGGATCCGACCCTACCACCACCCGCGCCAGGAAGCGCGCACGCGGCCGCAAGCCGTCGGCCAGCGCGGTGTCGCGGTCGGCCAGCAAAACCGCCGCCGCGCCGTCCGCCAATTGGCTGGCATTGGCGGCGGTCACGCCGCCTTGTCCCGGGGCACGCATCGCAGGCGCCATGGCCGCCATGCGGGCCGGGTCGGTCGCCTCGCGGATACCTTCATCCCGATCGCCCCCTTGCGGACCCGGCAGCAATTCCGCATGCCGGCCCGCTTTCGCAGCCGCCCAGGCGCGCGCATGGCTTTCCCGCGCCCACTCGTCCATCGCCGCCTGCGATAGCTGCCAATGGTCGGCAATGCGCTCCGCGCTTTCGATCTGATGGATGAGCGGATAGCGCTCCAGCAACGCCGGGTTCAGCGATTCAAAACCGCGGAACTCGCCCTGACCCAACGTCACGTCCAGGAACATGGGCACCCGGCTCATGCTCTCCACGCCGCCGGCCACCACATACCGCATGTCGCCTGCGGCAATGGCCTGCGCACCGAAATGCACCGCCTGCTGGCTGGACCCGCACATGCGGTTCAGGGCTACGCCCGGCACGCTTTCCGGCAAGCCCGCCAGCATCGCCGACAGGCGACCGATGTTGGCCCCCTGCTCGCCCGCTTGGCTGACGCAGCCGGCGATCAGATCCTCGACCTGGGCGCCCGGCAGTCCGGCGCGCGCAAGCAGCCCCTGCACCGTCTGGGCCAGCAGCGTATCCGGGCGCGTGTCGGCCCACCAACCGCCGCGGCGGCCGAAGGGCGTGCGTACCGCTTCCACGATCACGGCTTCGTTCATGCCAGCGTCTCCTCAACGTACAGCGTTTCGATTTCGTTCGCGTAGGTGCGGTAGATGCTGGCGCGCCTGACCTTCATCGTCGCCGTCACCTCGCCGTCGTCGTGGTCCAGTTCCTTGGTCAGCAGATGAAAACGCTTGATCTGCGCCACGGGCGCCAGGCCCGCATTGGCGCGCGACACCTCCTGCTGGACCAGCTCGCGCACCTGAGCGCATTCAGCCAGCGACCGGAAATGCGTAAACGCGATGCGGCGCGATTCCGCCCACTTGCCCACGGTGTCGAACTCCAGCTGGATCAGCGCCGACACGTACTTGCGGCCATCGGCGATCACGATGCACTCTTTCACGTAGGGGCTGCCCTTGACCGCGTTCTCGATCTCGGACGGCGTCAGGTTCTTGCCCCCTGCGGTGATCATGATGTCCTTCAGGCGGTCGACGATACGGATGCGGCCGTCCTGCTCGGCCACGACGTCGCCCGTATGCAGCCAGCCGTCGCGCACGGTGTCGGCGGTCGCCTCGGCGTGCTTGTAGTAGCCCTGGAACACCATGTCACCGCGCACCAGCAGTTCGCCGGCATCCCCCATCTTCCAGTCCACGCCCAGGATCGGTTCGCCCACCGTCCCGACTTTCACGCGGTCGGGATGCTGGCCGAAGATCATGCCGGCCGACTCCGTCAGCCCATAGACCTCCAGCAGCGGCACGCCCAGATTGCGGAAGTAGCGCACCACGTCCGGCGGAATCGGCGCCGCGCCCGTCATCGCCACTCGCACGCGCCGCAAGCCGATAAAGTTCTGCAAGGCGCGCAACACCAGCCAGTACCACAGTGCATGCGTCAGGCGTTCACGCGCGGTGTACTGCGCGGGCGACTTCTCCAGGAACGGCGCGCACGCCGCCAACGCCCGGCGGTACAGCCATTGCTGCAGGCGCCCGGCTTCCTGCATCTTGATCGATATCGACGCGTGCAGCTTTTCCCAGATGCGCGGCACGCCCAGGAAAATGGTGGGCGCCACCTCGCGCAGGTCTTCCTGCACCGTGCGGATGGATTCGCCGAAGTTCACCTGGGAGCCCAGGTAAAGCGGCACGAAGGTCGACAGCATCTGCTCGGCCACATGGCACAGCGGCAGATAAGACAGGTGCACGCTGCGGGCATCCATAGCCAACCGTTCCGCGATGCCCGGCGCCACGCCGCGCATGTTGCGGTAGCTGAGCATCGCCCCCTTGGGCTTGCCGGTGGAGCCCGACGTATAGATCATCAGGCCCGTATCGTCCAGCGACTGCGCATCCAGCGCCGTGTTCAAGGCCGCCAGCTCGGCGGCCTCCCGCCCGGCGCCATCCGCTTCGACCTCGGCGAACGTCACGATGCGCCCGCGCTCGGCGGGTGCGTAGGAGCGCAGGCCCTTGGTTTCCATCATGACAATGCGCCGCAGCAACGGCAGGCGGCTGGCCACTTGCAGCACCTTGTCGGTCTGCTCCTGGTCTTCGCACACCACCAGTTCCACGTCCGCATGCTCCAGCACGTAGCCCATCTCTTCGGCCGGGCTGGTCGAATACACGCCCACCGCTACACCGCCGACGGCGCCCGCGCCCAGCTGCGTCAGCAACCACTCCACGCGGTTCTCGGACACGATGGCTACCCGCCCGCCCCGGCTCAAGCCCAAGGCCCGCAAGCCCAGCCCGACACGGCAGGCCCGCTGCCAATAGTCCGCCCAGGTCAGCGGCTTCCAGATGCCGAAATCCTTTTGCCGGATGGCGATGGCCGATGGCTGGCGCCGCGCCTGCTCGCGCAGCATCTGCGGCAAGGTCAGTTCGGGCCACACGGCCATATCGAGAGAGGCGATCACAGTCTTGTCCTTCATGACAGCCAGCGCTTGCGCCGCTTGTAGTGCTTGATGTCGCGAAACCCGCGGGTCTCGCCCGTGCCACCGACGCCTAGATAGAATTCGCGCACGTCCGGATCCGCCGCCAGCTTGTCGGCGGTGCCGTCGATCACCACCTTGCCCGTCTCCATGATGTAGCCGTAATGCGCCACGGCCAGCGCCACGGACGCGTTCTGTTCCACCAGCAGCATCGATACGCCCTGCTCGGCGTTGATACGGGCGATGATTGAAAAGATGTTCTCCACCAACATCGGCGACAAGCCCAGCGACGGCTCGTCCAGCAGCATCAGCCGGGGCTGCGCGATCAGCGCGCGGCCGATGGCCAGCATCTGCTGTTCGCCACCTGACAGATAACCTGCCAGGCCGCGGCGGCGTTCGAACAAGCGCGGAAAATACCCGTAGACCAGGTCGAAATCCACCCGCGCGCCCGGCCGGCCGGTCAACGCATAGGTCGCCGCCACCAAGTTCTCTTCCACGGTCAGGTCCTCGAACACCCGGCGTCCTTCCATCACGTGGGCCAGCCCCGACCGCACCAGGTTCTGCGGCTTGGCGCCCGCCGTATCGCCCCCGTTGAAGACGATGTGCCCGCGCACCAGCGCGCCGTCCTCCAGGTCCAGCAGCCCCGACACCGCCTTGAGCGTCGTGGACTTGCCGGCGCCGTTGCTGCCCAAAAGCGCCACGATGCTGCCGGCGGGCACCGACAGGGACAGGCCGCGCAACACCTGCACCGCCTTGTTGTAGACGACTTCGATATTGTTGATGTCCAGCACCGCCGCAGGCGGCGCCGTCATCACGGCTTGCGCGTCAAGTCCCGGGTTCACGGTCGCCTCACTTCAGCACGATCCAATCGGACGCGGGCACCATCTGCTTCTGCTTCACATCGGCGCGATAGATCCGGCCCACCGGAATGGAATTGCCCTTGATCGAGATCGGCACGCCGATCAGGCCGCCCGTATCGAAGTCCTTGATGCCGTCCAGCGCAGCCTTCATGTTGGCGCTGGTCAGCTCCTTGCCGGCATCCAACGTGCGCTTGGCTACTTCCGTGAACAGCATGGCCGCCAGGAAGCCCTGCATGTAGCCGGTGCTCTGGTACTGCGGACGCATTTCGCGGATCTTCTTGAGCATCGGCGCATCGCCTTCCGTGTCGTAGTAGTAGCGATACGGCATCACGCCCATGAAGCCCTCGGCGTCCTCGCCCATCTGCATCACGGTGGAATTGTCCATGGTCCAGAACGTGCCCATGTAGCGGGTTTTCAGCCCCATGCGCTTGCCCTGCCCCACGAATTCCGGAATGGGCGCCAGCACGTACCCGTGGAAGATCGTGAAATCGGGGTCGGCGCGGCGCAGCTTGATGACCTCGGTCGAGACGTCCACACTGCCCGGCGGCGTCATGATCTCGGTGGCCACCTTCAACCCCAGTTTTTCAGCGACGGCCCGCGAACTGGCGATCGGGTCGCGGCCGAACTCCGTATCGGAATACACGAACGCCACTTTCGCGCCGGGCTGCTCCTTGGCGATGTAGCGCAGCAGGATGCCGAACATCTCGGTGTAGTCAGGTCCCAGCATGAACTGGGCGGGATACTTGGCCGGATCGTTCAGCTCGGTGGCAAACGACGCGCCCGTCATCAGGATGTCGCCCGTGCGGTTCAGCTCGGCATTGATGGTCTTGGAGAAGCCCGTCGAATCGCCGTAGTAGAAATTCACCTTGTTCTGGCTGGTGATCTTCTTGAACGCCGCCACCGACGCATCCACCTTGTACGCCGTGTCTTCCGGCACATAGCGCAACTTGCGTCCCTTCACGCCGCCCTGTTCGTTGACGATCTTCACGTAGTCGGTAATGCCCGCATGGATGCCCTGCCCGGCGAAGGCGAACACCCCGCTCAACGGGATCGACCCGCCCAGCACCAGATCGTCCGCCGCCTGCGCCACGGGCGCCGCCAATGCCGCCGCCAGGCCCAACGGGGCCAACAACCTCGATAAACCGCTGCCTAACCGGATGCGCTTCATGGTGTGTCTCCTTGGGTCTTATGGGTCATGCAAACGGCCAGTCGGCGCTCAGGTCCGGAATGGCCACAGGTGGAAGAAGCGACGCACGCGCCGCCAGATTTCCGCGAGCCCGTGGGGCTCGAAGATCAGAAAGCCCACGATCAGCAGGCCGAAGACGATCGTGCGCACGGGCGACACCAGCCGCAGCGCGTCGCCGCCCACCGGCAGCCAGCCCACGATCAGCTTGAGCAGTTCGGGCACCATCGTCATGAAGACGGCGCCCAGGATGGAACCCAGGATCGAGCCCATGCCGCCCACGATGATGGCGGCCAGGAAGAAGATCGACATGATCAGCGGGAAGCTCTCGGGAGTCACCACGCGAAAGAAGTAGGCCCACAGGCCGCCCGCCACGCCCGCGTAGAACGACGACAGGCCGAAAGACAGCAGCTTGTAGCGCAACAGCCGGATGCCCAGCACCTCGGCCGAGATGTCGCGGTCGCGGATGGCGATGAAGGCCCGGCCGATGCGCGTGCGGAACAGGTTCGCCGCGCCCAGCACCATCAGCACCGTCACGGGCACGATCAGCCAGTAGATCTTGAACGAGGTATCCAGGTCCACGCCCAGCAGGCGCGCAGGCGGCACCTGCAAGCCGCTGGTGCCGCCCGTGAACTGCCAGTTCGCAAAAATGAAGTGGGCGATGAACGACGCCGCGATCGTGGCGATCGCTAGGTACAGCCCCTTCACGCGCAATGAAGGAATGCCCACCAGCAAGCCGCCCAGCATCGCCACCACGCCGCCGCCCAGCAGGTTGACCAGCACCGGCGTGCCCAGTCGCAGCTCCATGACGGCCACCGTATAAGCGCCCAGCCCCATGAAGGCGGCCTGCCCCAGGCTGACCAGCCCGGTATAACCCGTCAGGATATTCAGGCCCGTCGCGCTGGCGACATTGATGGCCACCAGGCAGGCCAGGTACAGCCAATAGGCGTCGGCCACGAACGGGAACAGGACCAGCGAGGCCGCCAGCAACGCCAGCCACACATGCTGGGTGCGCGTGTCGAACAGGGACTCGTCGGCCAGGTAGGTCTGCTTCGCAGTCGCGATGCGCATAGGTCAGAGCCTCTCGATTTCACGGGTGCCGAACAGGCCGTACGGCCTGACCATCAGCACCACGACCAGCACGATGAAAGTGGCCAGCAGCTTGTACTCGCCCCCCAGATAGGCGCCCGCCCAGGCCTCCAGCAATCCGATGAACACGCCGCCGACCAGGGCGCCGGCCACGCTGTCCAGTCCGCCCACGATCACCACCACCAGCACCGACAGGCCAAAGACGCCCATCGACGAGGAAATGCCCCCGATGGCGCCCACGATCACGCCCGACACCGCCGCCAGCGCGCCCGCCGCCACCCAGGCCAGTGAAAACACGCGCGGCACGTTGATGCCCATCGCATAGGCGGCGCCCTGGTCCGATGCCGTGGCGCGCAAGGCCACCCCGCCACGCCAGTAGCGAAACACCACCAGCACCAGCAAGGCCAGCACCACGGCCACCCAGAACCCGTAGAACACCTTGGGCGCCACGAACGCCTCGCCCACCATCACCGGCGCGCGCGGCATGAACTCCGGCAAGCGCCGCTGGTCGGCGGTCCAGATCAGTTCCACCGCGCCGACCAGGATCGACGCCAGCCCCACCGTCACCATGAACACCGATATCGGGGCCTCGCCCAGCATGGGCCGTATCGTCAGCCGTTCGACCAGCGCGCCCAAGGCGCCCGACACCACCACGGCGCCTACGATCGCCAGCCAGATCGGCCACTCCATGCCCGTCGCAAACGCATAGAACACGTAGGCGCCCAGCATCAGGAATTCGCCGATGGCGATGTTCACGACCCGCGTCGCCTTGTAGACGATCACGAAGGCCAGCGCCGCCAGCGCATACAGCCCGCCGCTGCCCAGTCCCGCCAGCGTGACTTCCAGGAAGAACAGCATGTCCATCAGGCCGCCTCCCGCAAGCGGCGGCGCAGGTCGCCCACATCGCCCGCCCCCAGATACGCCTTGATGACTTCGGGATTGGCCTGCACCTCGCCAGGCGTGCCGTCCGCGATCACCTGCCCGAAGTTCAGCACCACTACGTGGTCCGACAAATCCATGACCATGCCCATGTCGTGCTCCACCATCAGCACGGTCACGCCCCACTCGGACCGCGCATCCAGGATGAAGCGCGCCATGTCGTCCGTCTCTTCGCGATTCATGCCTGCCACGGGCTCGTCCAGCATCAGCACCTTGGGGTTCATGGCAAGCGCACGCGCCAGTTCCACGCGTTTTTGCAGGCCGTAGGACAAGGCCGACACCGGTGCATGGCGGATGTGGTCGATCTCCAGGAAGTCGATGATGCGTTCTTCGATGTCGGCCCGCAGAGCCATCTCTTCACGGCGTGCGCGGCCCAGGTAGAACAAGGCGTCCAGCACATTGGTGCGCAAGTGCGCATGACGGCCCAGCTTGATGTTGTCCAGCACCGTCATGCCGCGGAACAGCGCGATGTTCTGGAAACTGCGCGCCAGCCCCAGCTTGGCGCGCTCGGGCGCGGCTACGCGCGTGATGTCGCGGCCTTCGAAGCGGACTTGTCCGGCGGCTGGTTTGTAGAACCCGGAAATGGTATTGAATAGCGAGGTCTTGCCGGCGCCGTTGGGGCCGATGACCGTGGTGATGGAACCCGGCGCCACGCGAAAGCCCACGCCGGTCAATGCCTTGACCCCGCCGAACGCCAAGGTAACCCCATCCACCTCCAGCAAGGGAGGTTGCTCGGACTGATCCACCATTTGTCTCCTCGCTTTTTTGATCGCGAAGTTCTTGCCGCCTTGGGCGGACATTTTTTAAGGCGATGAATCAGGCGACCCGCGAGCCAGGAGATGCAACGAACCTGTCTTTACCTACGCCAGACCAGCGCCGGAAAATCGTTCAATGCGGTAGTGCTCCACACAGTGCTTCTGTGCCATGCAGCGATGCGTTACGCTAAGCGTGCTTAAAACAAAACCAAGCAAGCGCTCGGTTCAGACCATAGCATCGCGGTTTTTGGATCGACAGTTGGTACTTACCCGATAACGGAGACACGCCATGACCCAAGGACTTCCCACGTTCAAGACGGTGCTGCTTGAAGCCGAAGACACCCTCGCCACCCTGACGCTGAACCGTCCCGATGCGCTGAACGCCATCGACGTGGCCATGGCGCGAGACTTGCAGCAAGCCGCCCAATGGCTGGAGACGCGCCGCGAAATCCGTGTCGTGCGCCTGCGCGCGGCGGGCAAGGCGTTTTGCGCGGGCGGCGATATCAGCATGTTCACCGGCGACCCTGCTCAGGTGCGCAACACGCTGCAGGACCTCTTCGCGCCGCTCAATGATTTCATCTCCCGCATCGGGCGCATGGACAAGGTCTGGCTGGCGCAGGCGCATGGCGTGGCGGCCGGCGCCGGCCTGTCGCTGATGCTGGCCTGCGACCTCGCCATCGCCGACGCGGGCACCCGTTTCATGACCGCCTACCTGAAACTGGGCGCCACACCCGACGCGGGCATGACGCACGGCCTGACGCGCGTACTAGGTTCCCGGCGCGCGCTGGACCTGCTGCTGCGCCACGACGCCTTCACCGCCAGCGATGCGCTGGCCTGGGGCATCCTCACCCGCGTCGCGCCCGCCGGTGAACTGGACACTGCGGCCAAGGCCTACGCCGAAGCGCTTGCGCGCCACGCGCCGCACGGCATCGCAGGCGCGAAGGACCTGCTGCGTTCGGCCGAGCATGCCTCGCTGGAAACCCAACTGGCGGAAGAGACGGCGCGCTTCCTGGATTCGGCCTCGCGCGCCGACTTCGCCGAAGGCGTGCAGGCGTTTCTCGAAAAGCGCGCGCCCGATTTCAAGGGCGAATGACGGATCACGCCTGCGGGTCGCGCCAGACCGGCGCGCGCTTTTCCACGAAGGCGGCCAGGCCTTCGGCGGCGTCAGGCGTCGCCGCTGCATTGCAGAAGACCTCGACGGCCGTCGCCAGTTTGCGGCGGTAGTCGTTATCGTTGGCGAACACGAAAGCACGCCGGCCCATCGCCAACACCTGCGGCGGTTTGCTCGCCAGGGATTGCGCCAGCGTGCGCGCTGCGTCCAGTAATTGCGCTTCCGGTTCCACGTGCGTCACCAGGCCCGATGCGTGCGCTTCATGCGCGCTGAACGTCCTGCCTGTAAACAGCAGATCAAACGCCCGATGCTTGCCCACGATGGCGGGCAGGTGCGCGTAGTGGATCGCGGGCAACACCCCCACATCGATTTCGGGATAGCCGAAGGTTGCCGTGTCCGCCGCAACGATCATGTCGCTGGAAATGGCCACCGTCATGCCCCCGCCCCGCACCGCGCCCGACACTACCGAGATCGACGGCTTGGTCAAATTGAACTGGGCGTCGTACAGCTTAATGTACAGCCGGGTCAAGAGCGCATGGACCTGCATGGGTGTACTCGCCAGAAGCTTCTTCATATCGAGCCCCGCACAGAACCTGCCGGGCAGGTCGCTGGCCAGCAACACGGCCCGCACGTGGGCGTCGGCGTTGGCACGCTCAAGCGCGGCGATCAGCGCGTCCAGCATGTCCACATCCAGCGCATTGACGGGCGCGTGGCACAGATGAATCTCCGCGACCCGGTCGCGGACTTCGTAGCGCAGGTAGGTCATGATGGTTCTCCAGTTTCCGAACATTGCGTCGCCGCCTGCACGCTGCCTGCGGCAAGCATCGCCTCGATCTCCCCGGACGTGTAGCCCAGGTCCGCCAGGATCTCCCGGCTGTGTTCGCCCAGCAGCGGCGCCGGCCGCGCGGCCTGCCTTGGCTGTCCGTTGAACCGCACCGGCAAGCCGATATTGCGCACCTCGCCCAGTACCGGATGCTGGGTCGTCACGATCAACTCGCGCGCGGCAACCTGTGGATGCGCCAGCGCCTGGTCCAAGGTATGGATGGCCGAGCACGCGATCCCCGCGGGCTTCAATGCCGCCAGCCATTGCGCCACGGTGCGCGTCTGGATACGCGCCTGCACCAGCGCCACGGTCGCGTCGAAGTTGCGCACCCGCGCCGCATTGCTTGCGAATTCCGGCGCGTCAACATAATCCTGCAAGCCCGCCACGGCGCAAAAGCGCTGCCATTGCGCATCATTGCCAACGCCCAGCATCAGGTCGCCATCCGCCGCCCGGAACGCTTGATACGGGCACATCGCGGGATGGCCCGTTCCCATCCGCTGCGGAATCTTACCGGTGCGCCAGTAGTTCTGCGCCATGTACGACATCAAGCCCAGGGAGGTATCCAGCAGCGACACGTCCAGATACTGGCCGACACCCGTCTGGCTGCGCGCAAGCAGCGCCGCCAGGATCCCGCTTAGCGCGAAAGAGCCCGTGCCCAAGTCCACGGGCGAGAAGCTGGCGCGCGCATAACTTCCACCTGGCTCACCCATGGTGCTGATCATGCCGCTGAAGGCTTGCAGCATCACGTCATAACCGGGCTCTTCACCCATCGGACCTTCACGCCCATACCCCGAAATTTCGCAGTAGATCAGCTTCGGGTTCAGGCGGCTCAGCGTGTCGTAGTCCACGCCCAGACGCGCGGCGGTCTTGCCGCCGAAGCCCTGCAGCACCACGTCCGCCTGCTCGGCCAGCCGGTGCACCACCGCCCTGCCCGCGTCGGTCTTCAAATCCACGGCCAGGCTGCGCTTGTTGTGGTTCACCGCCAGAAACGTCGCCGATTGCCCTGCGTCCTGCGGCAGCCAGGCGCGGGTGTCGTCGCCCGTGCCCACGGGCTCGACCTTGATCACCCGGGCCCCAAGCTCGCCCAGATACTGGCCGCAAAGCGGTCCGGCAAGCACCTTGCTCAAATCCAGGACGACGATGTCCTTCAGCGGCGCCATGCGTGCAGAGGTGGGCAGGTTCATCATTCGGCCTTCAGCCCCACGGCGTTGGCGGCGTCGGTCCATTGGGCCGTTTCGCGCTTGAAAAAGGCGTCCAGGTCAGCCGGCGCCACGGGCAAGGCTTCCGCGCCGCGTTCTTGCATGGCCTTGCGGTACGCGTCGCTTGCCACGACGTTCGCCACGGCGCCGCGCAACTTCGTCACGACCTCAGGCGGCGTGCCTAACGGCACCTGCAGCGAAAACCAGAACTTCAGGTCCAGGCTGCCATAACCGGCTTCCTTCAGCGTCGGCACGTCGGGCAACATCGGCGAACGCTGGGCCGAGGTGATCGCCAGCGCCTTGAGCCTGCCGGCCTGGACCTGCCCGATGCTGGTCGACATGCTGTCGAACAGGAAATCGATCTGCCCGCCGATCACATCCGTCACGGCGTTCGCACTGCCCTTGTAAGCCACGCCCACCGCCTGGAACTTGGCGGCCTTCTGCAACAGCGCGCCGTACACATGTGGCGAACTTCCCGGCCCGAAGGTGGCGTAGCTCAGCCCGTTAGACGTCGCCCGGCCACGCTCAACCAGCTCGTCCAGCGTCTTCACCGGCGTCCGTTCGGGGTTGACGACCAACAGATTCGGCATGGCGCCGGTGATGCCCACCGGCACGTAATCCTGCAAGGGATGCATCTTCGCGCTGGGATACATCAGCGGATTGATCGCCTGCATCCCCACCGTGTTGTGCATCAGCGTGTAGCCGTCTGCCGGCCCATTCAGCACGCTTTGATAGCCGACGTTGCCGCTTGCCCCGGGCTTGTTCTGCACGATGACCTGCTGCCCCAGTTCCCGCGAGAGCGGCTCCGCCACCAGTCGGGCGATGAAATCGGTCGGGCCGCCGGCCGAGAACGGCACCAGCAGCGTAATGGGTTTCGAGGGCCAGGTATCCGCAACTGCCGGCGAGGCCAGAACGGTTGCCGCAAGCGCGGCAGCCAGTGCTTTTATAAGCGCCATGATGTCTCCGTATGTTTTTCGATGGTGGCGCTGCATTATGCGAAGCGGAAAGATATACGAGAAATACCGTTTTTATATGCGGCCCATAATAAAATCGTGATATCTACCCTCGTCGAGTGCCTTCATGTCGATGTCGATTCGCGCTATGCAGTGCTTTGTCGCCGTGGTTTCCGCAGGCTCGATCAGCCGCGCCGCGGCCGCGCTCCATGTCGCCCAGCCCGCGCTGAGCCTGTTGATCCGCAACCTGGAGGAAGACCTGGGCGTGGTGCTGCTGCACCGCAGTGCACGCGGGGTCGCCCCCACCACCGCCGGCACGCGCCTGCTTGCGCACGCACGCGAGATCCTGGGCCGTATCGATGCGGCCCGCGCCGATGTGCGTGAAGACCTGACCGCCCCGCGCGGCACGGTGTCGCTGGCAATGTCGATGTCCATGGCGAAGCTGGTCGCCGTGCCATTACTGCGCTTCAGCCTTGCGCACTGGCCCGGCGTGTATCTCAAAATCATCGAGTCCAGCACCGGCTACATCCCCGGCTTCGTCAGCTCGGGGCATGCCGACCTGGGCCTGACGTTCAGCGACGACGCCGCGGTCGACCTGCGCTTTCAGCATTTGATCGACGAGGAACTGGTGGTGGTGTCTCCGCCTCCGCCCCGGAATCGGGCGAAGCCGCGCGTCGTCGAACTCGACGCCTTGCCCACGATGGGGCTGCAGGCGCTTGCCGAATTACCGCTGGTGCTGCCCGGCAATCCGCACAGCCTGCGCAGGCTGCTGGACCACTATCAGCAACAGGAGCACGCGGCCTTCCGCGTCATCGCCGAAGCCAACGCGATCCCGCAATTGATAGAACTGGTTCAGGCAGGCCTGGCGCACACGATCCTGTCGTATGAAGCCGTGCGGGCAGAGGCCATGCGCGGGGATGTGGTGCTCCATCGCATCAAGAAGCCGCGCATGACCCGGCCGGTCTATCTTTGCCGCTCGGACGTCTTGCCGCTATCGATGGCGGCCTCGGCCGTGGCCGATCAGGTCAGCCGGATCATCGTCGATGGCCGGCCGCCTGCTTGACGGCGGTCAGATGAGGCCGGCGCGCTTTTCCACCGCCTGCGCCCAACGCCGCGCCACGGTCGGCGAGGTAGCGCAGGTCGCCGATTCCGTCACCACGCGCACCGCTCGTTCCAGCAGCTGGATGTCCGCCTCGTGCTGGCGCGCCACGTGCGGGTCTTCGAAGAAGATCACGCGCTGGCATTGATGTTCCAGCACCAGCTCCGCGATCTGCGCGTCGCCGCCCAGCGGCCCGCTCAGGTAGCGGTGCACCCAAGGGGTGTCTTTGGGCCAGCCGCGCGACCACGCCAATTCGTTCAGGCGACCGCCGGTCGTGCCTGTAGCCACCCGCCGCGCAAACTGCGACAGCACGTCGAAATGCTCGCTGGCGAAGGCCACCATCTCGTCTTTCAACGCATCGTGGGCGATCATCGCCAAGGTCTGGCCCGTAAAGTTGAACAGGCGAGAGGCCGACACGTCCGGCGCCAACCCGGCGTGCACGCGTTCGACCTCCATCCATTCAATCGCCCCGGCCAAGGTCGAAATGAACGGCCGGCCATGCGTGATGCATTGGCGCTTCAACGCCAGCGCCTCGGGGAAAATCGAAGACGGGTCCACCGGGTCGATCAGATAGATCGCGCCATCGAACGGCGCCTGCCCGTCTCGGCCCTCAGTCACGCGAGCCACCAGCTTCATCAAGCCACCCTCGCGCCCGTACGGGTACCGGATCAAGCCGCTGTAGCCCTGTAGCATGCCTTCGCGCACGATCGCATCATGCGTGCGGCCGACGGTGTGCAGTTGCACGCCCAGCTCCCGTATCGTGGATGAACATGCGCGCAGCCAGGTAAACAAGGCGGCATCGGGGCTTTCGTGGTGCAATCGATTGGCGGCCAGGCCAAAACGCAATTGGGCAGCGGGCATCGGTAGACTCAAGCTAAAGGGATCAACGAGCAGAGGCTTGATGATACCGTGGTCCCCATGACTAGGGCACGGCTAAAACGGAGATGCCCCCACGCTGCGCACGCTTCGCGTGCTTGCTGCCCCCCAAGGGGGCGTTTTTTCCTTGGGGCGGCCCGGCGGAAAAAAAAACGCTCCCAGAGGGAGCGCTTCGGTGGCGTCGGTCAGTCCGCTTCGTCGATCCAGGCCATCTGGATGGCCTCCAGGATCTTCTCGCCGCAATGGGCGGGGTCGTCGCTGAATTCAGGCAAGGCCATGACCCATTCGCGCAGTTGCGTAAAACGCAGCGTCTTGGGGTCTACGTCCGGGTGCGCGTCGACCAGCGCGGCGGCAATGTCGTAGGTGTCGGTCCACTTCATCAATGGCCCTCTTTGGCGTGGTTGATGGTGTACTTGGGAATCTCGACCGTCAGGTCGGTATCGGTCACCAACGCCTGGCACGACAGGCGCGACGTCGGGGTCAGGCCCCAGGCCTTGTCCAGCAAGTCCTCTTCGTCGTCCGTCGCGTCTTCCAGCGCGGAATAACCTTGCTTGATCACCACGTGACAGGTCGTGCACGCGCACGACAGCTCGCATGCATGTTCGATGTCGATGTGGTTGTCCAGCAGGACACGGCAGATCGACACGCCCTTGGGCGCGTCTTCGATCACGGCGCCCTCGGGGCAGTAATCGGGATGAGGCAATACAGTCAGTTTCGGCATACGTCTAATCAGGCGATCTCATCAAGTTTGCGGCCCGCCAGTGCGGCACGGATGCTGCGGTCCATCCGTCGCGCGGCAAAGTCGTCGGTCGCAGCCGACAGGGCTTGCACCGCGTCTTTCACCGTGTCCACATCCTGCGCGGACTGCGCGGCAATGGCGGCCTGCAGGCATTCGTCGACATGCTTGCGTTCTTCCGCGTCCAGCAGGTCACCGTCGACGGCCAGGGCGGCCTGCACGGATTCCACCAACTGGCGCGCATCCACTTGCTGCTCACGCAGCATGCGGGCGCGTGCGTCCGTATCGGCCTGCGCCACGCTGTCGGCCAGCATCTGCGCAATCTCGTCGTCGGTCAGCCCGTACGACGGCTTGACCGACACGGCGGCCTCGACGCCCGTGCTTTGTTCACGGGCCGTCACGCTCAGCAGGCCATCCGCATCCACCTGGAAGGTCACACGGATGCGCGCGGCGCCCGCCACCATCGGGGGGATGCCGCGCAGCTCGAACCGGGCCAGCGAACGCGAATCCGCCACCAGGTCGCGCTCGCCCTGCACCACATGGATGCTCATGGCCGTCTGGCCATCCTTGAACGTCGTGAATTCCTGGGCGCGGGCGACAGGAATGGTGCTGTTGCGCGGAATCACGCGCTCGACCAGCCCACCCATGGTTTCCAGCCCCAGCGACAGCGGAATCACATCCAGCAGCAGCCAGTCCTCGCCCGGCGCGCGATTGCCCGCCAGCAAGTTGGCCTGCAAGGCGGCGCCCAGCGCCACCACCTGATCCGGGTCCAGATCGGTCAACGGCTCCGTGCCGAATACACGGCCAACGGCGGCGCGCACGACGGGCATACGCGTTGCGCCACCCACCATCACCACACCGCGCACATCGGCCGCCTTCAGCGACGCATCCCGCAGCGCTCGGCGCGCGCAATCCAGCGTACGCTCTACCAGCGGTTGCGCCAGTGCCTCGAATTCCGCGCGGGTCAGCACGACGTCCACGTCGCGCCCGTCCGCCAGCGCCAGCTTCAGGTTGGCGGATTCGGCATCGGACAGCGCTTCGCGCGCAGCCCGCGCCGCCATCAACAGCCCGCGCCGGTCAGCCGGCGAGAACTCGCCAGCGGCAAGCTTGGCCACAGCGTGGTCGGCGATCAAGGCGTCAAAGTCGTCGCCGCCCAGCGCCGTATCGCCGCCGGTGGAGATCACTTCGAACACGCCTTGAGTCAGGCGCAGAATGGAAATATCGAAGGTGCCGCCGCCCAGGTCGTACACGGCATACACGCCTTCCGAGGCGTGGTCCAGGCCATAGGCGATCGCCGCGGCCGTGGGTTCATTCAGCAGGCGCAAGACATTCAGGCCGGCCAGCCGGGCAGCGTCGCGCGTGGCCTGGCGCTGGGCGTCGTCAAAATACGCCGGCACGGTGATGACCGCGCCCACCAGGTCGTCGCCCAGGACGTCTTCGGCACGCTGGCGCAACACCGCCAGGATCTGTGCCGACACCTCGACCGGGCTCAGGTCGCCCTGCGCGGTGCGGATGCGCACCATGCCGGGCGCGTCCACGAATTCATACGGCGCACGCGTGGCGCGCGCCTCTTCCAGCGAACGGCCCATGAAGCGCTTCACGGATACGACGGTATTCAACGGGTCTTCGGCCTGCTGAGCCAGCGGCTCGCGGCCGGTGGTGACTTTGCCACCCGGGAAATAACGCACCGCCGAGGGCAGCAAGGCATGGCCTTCTGCATCAGGCAGCACTTCGGCGACGCTGCTGCGCACGGCCGCGACCAGAGAATTGGTAGTGCCCAGATCGATCCCCACCGCCAGCTTGCGCTGGTGCGGCGCGGGCGACTCGCCGGGCTCGGATATCTGCAATAAGGCCATGATTGTATTTTTCTGCTCAGTAGGCGGCGAAATCCGGGCGCCTGCTTCAGGCGCCCCAACTGCGGCTTGGACTATCCGGCGGGCTGCGCGTGCGCCAGCTCTTCCGCCAGCTTTTCCACGAACATCCATTCCCGGATCTTCAGCCCGGCAGTCGCGTAGTCGCGCTCGTTGTCCAGAAGACGCGTCAGCGTGGCGCGCATCGCAGTGCGCGCCGCTTCCAACTCCGTCTGCAAGGCGGCCAGGGCATCGGCGTCGTCGCGCGCATCGTCCAGCATCTCGCGCCAGGTCATCTGCTGCATCAGGAAAGCCGTGTCCATGGACGTATTGCTTTCGGTCTGCAGATCAATGCCTGCCTGCTCACACAGGTAACGTGCGCGTAGCAAGGGATCCCGCAGCACGCGGTACGCCTCGTTCGCGCGCGCCGCCCACTGCATGGCCACGCGGCGCTCCGCGGGGCTGGCCGTGGCGTAACGGTCGGGATGCACTTGCGCGGCGACAGCACGCCACGCGGGCTCCAACGCTTGCGCGTCCAGGTCAAAGCGTGCCGGCAAGCCGAACAGGCTGAAGTGGTCGTCTCCAGCCAAGACTTACACCGTGAACGACTCGCCGCAGCCGCAGGTCGCCTTTTCGTTGGGGTTGCGGAACTTGAAACCTTCGTTCAGGCCTTCGCGGGCGTAGTCCAGCTCGGTGCCATCCAGGTAAGCCAGGCTCTTCGGGTCAATGAAGACCTTCACGCCGAAGCTTTCGAACACGGCGTCTTCCGGCGCCGAGTCGTCCACGTATTCCAACTTGTAGGCCATGCCGGAGCAGCCCGTCGTCCTAACGCCGAGCCGCAAGCCAATACCCTTTCCGCGCTTCTGCAAGTAGCGCCCGATATGGGTGGCAGCCTGTTGGGTCAGGGTAACGGACATGATCAGCCTGCCACCGCTTCGGCCGGAACCGAGTGCTTTTCTTTGTAGTTCTGCACCGCGGCCTTGATCGCGTCTTCGGCCAGGATGGAACAGTGAACCTTGACCGGCGGCAATGCCAGTTCTTCGGCGATCTGCGTGTTGCGGATGTTCATCGCCTGGTCCAGGGTCTTGCCCTTGACCCATTCGGTCACGAGCGAGCTCGAAGCGATGGCCGAACCGCAGCCGTAGGTCTTGAAGCGCGCGTCTTCGATCACGCCGGCTTCATTCACCTTGATCTGCAGCTTCATGACGTCGCCACAGGCGGGTGCGCCGACCATGCCGGTACCGACCGACTCGTCCGACTTGTCGAACGAACCGACGTTGCGCGGGTTTTCGTAGTGATCCAGAACTTTGGTGCTGTAAGACATGTTATTTCTCCACGTATTTCTTGGCGCGGGCGCTTAGTGCGCGGCCCACTGCACGGTGTTCAAGTCAACGCCTTCCTTGGCCATTTCCCAAAGCGGCGACATGTCGCGCAGCTTGCCCACGCGGCTCTTGAGCAATTCAATGGCGAAGTCCACTTCCTTTTCGGTTGTGAAGCGGCCCAGGGTGAAACGAATAGAGCTGTGCGCCAACTCGTCGTTGCGGCCCAGCGCGCGCAGCACGTAGGACGGCTCCAGGCTGGCCGAGGTGCAGGCCGAACCGCTGGACACGGCCAGTTCCTTGATCGCCATGATCAGGGACTCGCCTTCGACGTAGTTGAAGCTGACATTCAGGTTGTGCGGAACGCGCTGGTCCATGTCGCCGTTGAGGTAGACCTCTTCGATTTGCGACAGGCCATTCCAGAGACGATCGCGCAACATGCGGATGCGCTCGTTCTCGGTGCCCATTTCTTCACGGGCCAGGCGGAACGCTTCGCCCATGCCGACGATCTGGTGCGTGGCCAGCGTGCCCGAGCGGAAACCGCGCTCGTGGCCGCCGCCGTGCATTTGCGCTTCGATGCGGATGCGCGGCTTGCGGCGAACATACAGCGCGCCGATGCCCTTGGGGCCATAGGTCTTGTGCGCCGAGAACGACATCAGGTCGACCTTCAGCTTTTGCAGGTCGATTTCCACCTTGCCCGTCGCCTGAGCGGCGTCCACGTGGAAGATGATGCCCTTTTCACGGCAGATCTCGCCCAGCGTCTCGATATCCTGGACCACGCCGATCTCGTTGTTCACCATCATCACCGACACCAGCACGGTATCGGGGCGCAGCGCGGCCTTGAAGGTGTCCAGGTCGATCAGGCCATCGTCTTTCACATTCAGATACGTGACGTCGAAGCCTTGGCGTTCGAGCTCGCGACAGGTATCCAGCACCGCCTTGTGTTCGGTCTTGACGGTGATGATGTGCTTGCCGCGTTCCGCGTAGAAGTTCGCGGCGCCCTTGATGGCCAGGTTGTCGGATTCGGTGGCGCCAGAGGTCCAGACGATCTCGCGCGGGTCGGCGTTGACCAGCTTGGCAACTTCTTCGCGGGCGCGCTCAACGGCTTCTTCGGAATCCCAGCCGAACGAGTGGCTGCGCGATGCCGGGTTGCCGAAGTTCTCGTACAGCCAGGGCACCATCTTGTCCACGACGCGGGGGTCGACGGGCGTCGTGGCCGAATAGTCAAAATAAATCGGGCGGGTGGTCATATCTACAACTCCTGATACTGCTTATACGGTGGCATTGGCGGCGACGGTCGTGGTCGGGGCGTTGGCGGCGGCATTCGTGCCCCCTACCCGATTCACACGTACCGCGCAGGCCTGCGCTTGATTGTTGGCTTCCTGCAATTGGCGCACGCGCTGCTGATCAACCAGATCTTGCAGGGACACCGAATCCAGGTAATCGACCATCTTGCGATTCAACGTGGCCCAGAGCTCGTGCGTCATGCACTTGCCCGGCTTGCCGTCGTTGCCGCTCGTACAGTCCCGTTTGCCGCCACAGCTCGTGGCGTCCAGCGGCTCATCGACCGCGAAGATGATGTCGGCAACGGTCACGTTGCGCGCAAGGCGTGCAAGCGAATAACCGCCGCCCGGGCCGCGTACGCTGTCCACGAGTTCGTGGCGACGCAGTTTCCCGAACAGCTGTTCCAGATAGGAAAGCGAAATATTCTGACGCTGGCTGATGGCCGCAAGAGTGACCGGGCCGCTATGCTGCCGCATAGCCAGATCGATCATGGCAGTCACGGCGAAACGCCCTTTGGTAGTTAGCCGCATGGTGGGTTCCCTGTGATTCGGCAATGGCCGCCAGCGAATCCAGCGGTCAATACCCGAGTAATTGGCTCAAGTATAGCCTATTCCCGACTAATTTGGTATGGCTCCCGGCTAGAAAAAACCGCGCATGTGCGCGGTTTTTTCACTGCCAAGTACGCCGAGAGCCGCTCAGTGGGCGGCTCTACGGCCTAGACGGTCACGCCGCCTGGTACTGGGTAGCGCGCTTACGGACCAGTTCAAGAACACCCTGACAGGCGTCTTCCAGATAATCGAGCACCTTGCCGAAACCATCGGCACCGCCATAGTACGGGTCAGGCACGGTGGCCTCCTCGAACTCATTGGCAAAGCGCATCAGCAGCATCAATTTGTGCTGATAGGTTTTGGGGCACTGCTGCTGCATGGCGGACAGATTGTCCCAGTCCATGGCGAGGATAAGATCAAAGTCGCGGAAATCTTCCGCGGTGACCTGACGCGCCTCACAGTGCGTGATCTCGTAGCCGCGCTTACGCGCCGCAGCCTGCGCCCGGGCATCAGGCGCCTCGCCGATATGAAACGCGTGCGTGCCCGCGGAGTCGATGCGAACAACATCGCCCAAACCCGCGTCGTTCACCAAATGGCGAAACACGCCCTCTGCGCTCGGCGAGCGACAGATATTGCCCATGCAAACGAAAAGTACCTTGGTCATCATGGAAGTAAGTGTGCGGGAAAACCCGAGATAAGGCAAGCTTTTTTTGCAGTTATCCGATTGGATAAGGGCTGCCGAATATCCGGACTATTGTCATTGAAATCAATGAGTTAAGCGGATATTCAGTCGCAGGAAACAGGCTCGGATCCCGGGGATTCACGAAGATTGTGAAGCCGCAATTGCAACATTGCGGGTTTTACACATTTTCAGGAAGACGTCAGCAAACAGACACGTTTTGATACGTGCTTTGCTACACCGCCCCATCCAGAAGCACCCGTTGCTTCAAGGCCGTCAAGGCATCGCGGGCGGCAGCGGCCTGCTCGAACTCCAGGTTCCGGGCATGGTCCATCATCAGCTTTTCCAGGCGCTTGAGTTCGCGCGCCAGGGCCTTTTCGTCCTTCAGGAATTCCGCCGGCACGGCGGCTTCCAGCGCATCGTGCTGAACCGGGGCGACGATACCGTCGATCAGTTCGCGCACCGCCTTCTGCACCCCGCGGGCCGTAATGCCGTTGTCGATGTTGAATTGCAACTGCTTGGCGCGGCGACGGCTGGTTTCCTCCATTGCGCGCTGCATCGAATCCGTAATGCGGTCGGCGTACAGGATGGCGTGGCCGTTCAGATTGCGCGCCGCGCGGCCAATGGTCTGGATCAGGCTGCGCTCGGAACGCAGGAAACCTTCCTTGTCCGCGTCCAGGATGGCCACCAGCGACACTTCGGGGATGTCCAGCCCTTCACGCAGCAGGTTGATCCCCACCAGCACGTCGAACGTGCCCAGGCGCAGGTCGCGCAGGATTTCCACGCGTTCCACCGTGTCGATATCGGAGTGCAGATAGCGCACCTTCACCCCGTGCTCGCTCAGGAAGTCCGTCAGGTCTTCCGCCATGCGCTTGGTCAGGGTGGTGACCAGCACACGCTCGCCCAGCGACACGCGGGCCTTGATCTGGCCCAGCAGGTCGTCCACCTGCGTGCGGGCCGGCAACACCTCAACCAAGGGATCGACGAGCCCCGTGGGCCGCACCACCTGCTCGACCACGTTGTCCGCGTGCTCTTTCTCGTAGGCGGCCGGCGTGGCCGACACGAAAACGCACTGGCGCATCCGCGTTTCGAACTCCTCGAGCTTGAGCGGCCGGTTATCCAGCGCCGACGGCAGGCGAAAGCCGTACTGCACCAGGGTTTCCTTGCGCGAGCGGTCGCCGCGGTACATGCCGCTCAGCTGCCCGATGGTGACGTGGCTTTCGTCGATAAACATCAACGCGTCCGACGGCAAGTAATCGATCAGCGTGGGCGGAGGATCCCCCGGCGCCGCGCCGGACAGGTGCCGCGAGTAGTTTTCGATGCCCTTGCAGAAACCCAGCTCCTGCAGCATCTCCAGGTCGAACCGGGTGCGTTGCTCCAGCCGCTGCGCCTCAACCAGATGGCCATCATCGACGAAGCGCTTGACGCGTTCGCGCAGTTCTTCCTTGATGGTCTCGATGGCGCGCAGGACGGTGTCGCGCGGGGTCACATAGTGCGAGCCCGGGTAGACGGTGAACCGCGGCAGCTTCTGGCGGATGCGGCCGGTCAGCGGGTCGAAGAGCTCCAGGCTTTCGATCTCGTCGTCGAACAGCGTCAGGCGCAGCGCGAGTTCGGCGCTTTCCGCCGGAAAGATGTCAATGGTCTCGCCACGCACCCGGAACACGCCCCGGGTGAATTCCGCGTCGTTGCGCGTGTATTGCATCGCCACCAGGCGGGCCAGGATCTCGCGGCGGGAAATCTGGTCCCCGCTGCGCAGAATCAGCACCATCGCGTGATAGTCGCCCGGGTTACCAATACCGTAGATGCACGACACCGTGCCCACGATGATTGTGTCCCGCCGCTCCAAGAGGCTCTTGGTGGCCGACAGCCGCATCTGCTCAATGTGTTCATTGATGGACGAATCCTTTTCAATGAACAGGTCGCGCGTGGGCACGTAGGCCTCGGGCTGGTAGTAATCGTAGTAAGAGACGAAATACTCGACGGCGTTCTTGGGGAAGAACTCCCGCATTTCAGCGTAGAGCTGCGCCGCCAGCGTCTTATTGGGGGCCAGTACCAAGGCGGGCCGCCCCATCCGGGCGATCACGTTGGCCATGGTGTAGGTCTTGCCCGATCCCGTCACGCCCAGCAGCGTCTGGAACATGAGGCCATCTTCGACCCCCTGCGTCAGGCCGTCGATGGCCGCGGGCTGGTCGCCTGCAGGAGGATAAGGCTGATAAAGCTGAAACGGGCTGTCCGGATACTCGACGAATCCGGGCTTCACTTCCAGCCCCGGCACGGACGCAGCCGATGCCGACGCCGCCGTCAGATCCGCAGCGAGATCATCATTCAGATCTCCCGCGCTGCTCGGGTCTATTGGGCTCTTGGGCATGCTAGACTGTTCCAGGGTAAACCCCCCATTATCCACAGCACACCGTACTGCGTCCACCCATCCTCATCAGAGTCCCATGAGCAACCTTTTCGATTCCGTCGAACTCGCGCCGCGCGACCCCATTCTTGGTCTGAACGAACAATTCAACGCGGATACGCGTCCCGGTAAAGTCAACCTGGGCGTGGGCGTGTACTACGACGATCAGGGACGGATCCCCCTGCTGGGCGCCGTACGCAAAGCCGAAACCGCCCGCATCGAGGCCGCCGCCGCACGCGGCTACCTGCCGATCGAAGGCATCGCCGGCTACAACCAGGGCGCTCAAGCGCTGCTGCTGGGCAAGGAATCCCCGTTGGCCGCCGCCGGCCGCGTTCTGACCACCCAGGCTCTGGGCGGCACGGGCGCGCTGAAGATCGGCGCCGACTTCCTGCGCCAGTTGCTGCCGACCTCCAAGGTCCTGATCAGCAACCCCAGCTGGGAAAACCACCGTGCCCTGTTCGAGCGCGCCGGCTTCGAAGTCGGCACCTACTCGTACTACGACGCCGGCACCCGCGGCCTGAATTTCGACGCCATGCTGGCGGACCTGAAGGCCGCACCGGCCAAGACCGTCGTCGTGCTGCACGCGTGCTGCCATAACCCGACCGGCGTGGACCCCACCGCCGACCAGTGGAAGCAGATCGCCGCCGTCGTGAAGGAAAACAATCTGGTCCCGTTCCTCGACATCGCCTACCAAGGCTTTGGCGAAGGCTTGACGGAAGATGCCTCGGTCGTGCGCCTGTTCGCCGACCTGGACATGACCATGTTCATCAGCTCGTCGTTCTCGAAGTCGTTCTCGCTGTACGGCGAACGCGTGGGCGCACTGACGGTCGTGGCTGGCAGCAAGGAAGAAGCCACCCGCGTGCTGAGCCAGTTGAAGCGCGTCATCCGCACCAACTACTCCAACCCGCCCACCCATGGCGGCACGGTGGTGTCGACGGTGCTGAACACGCCGGAACTCTTCGCCATGTGGGAAGAAGAACTGGCCGGCATGCGCGACCGCATCCGCCTGATGCGCAAGCAACTGGTCGAGAAGATCAAGGAACACGGCGGCAAGCAGGACTTCAGCTTCGTCCTGCAGCAACGCGGCATGTTCTCGTATTCGGGCCTGACCGCCGCGCAAGTGGATCGCCTGCGTGAAGAACACGGCGTCTACGCCGTTTCCAGCGGCCGCATCTGCGTCGCCGCCCTGAACAGCGGCAACATCGACAAGGTTGCCGCCGGCATCGCCGCCGTGCTGTAACCCAGAGCTTGGGCCATCTGGCCTGATTGCTGAAAAACGGAGCCTTCGGGCTCCGTTTTGCTAAAGGGGCCCTGGACTGGCTTGCTTTTTTGCGCTACGTCCCCCAGAATGGCGCTGTATATATGTACAGTCCGCTCGCACCGGATCATCGCCATGGCCAGCAAACTTACAGATCGCCAGCAACAAATCCTGGACCTCATCCGGCAAACCGTCACGCGCACCGGCTTCCCGCCGACGCGTGCCGAAATCGCCCAGGCCCTGGGTTTCCGTTCGCCCAACGCGGCGGAAGACCATCTCAAGGCATTGGCCCGCAAGGGCGCCATCGAGCTTACCGCCGGCGCCTCGCGGGGCATCCGCCTGAAGGACGGCGCCTCCGCCTCTTCGCAGGCTTCCCTGCCCATACCCTCGCTGGCGCAGCTGCTGCTGCCGCTGGTGGGCCGCGTCGCCGCCGGCAGCCCCATTCTTGCCGCCGAACACGTCGAACGCGAAGTGGGCGTCGACCCCCACCTGTTCGCGCAAGCGCCCGACTACCTGCTGAAGGTGCGCGGCATGAGCATGCGTGACGCCGGCATCCTCGAAGGGGATCTACTGGCCGTGAAGAAGGCCTCTGAAGCCCGCAACGGCCAGATCGTCGTGGCCCGCCTGGGCGACGACGTCACCGTCAAGCGCCTGCAGCGCACCAACGGGCATATCGAGCTTCTGCCCGAAAACCCGGACTTCCAGACCATCGTGGTCGAAGACGACCAGGAATTCGCACTGGAAGGCATTGCGGTTGGCCTGATCCGCACGCACGCACTGCACTAGCCCGCAATCTCCTTTAAAGCCTCTGGCGCCAACGCGCCCTTGGCGCAAAAGAAAAACCCCGCCGCAGCGGGGTTTTTCATTGGGCGCCCTCTTTCGAAGGCGCCCTTGGGGTCGTGATCAGTGCTTGAGCACCGGATCGGTCGAACCCGGCTCAGCCGGCTTGGCCACCAGGGGCTCCTTTACCGCTTCTTCCTCAGCCAGCGGCTCAGGCAGGCGTTCCAGGGCCAGTTCCAGCACCTTGTCGATCCAACGGACCGGCACGATCTCAAGGTGGTTCTTGACGTTGTCCGGGATCTCCGCCAAGTCCTTGACGTTTTCTTCCGGGATCAAGACCGTCTTGATGCCGCCACGGTGCGCAGCCAGCAGCTTTTCCTTCAGGCCGCCGATCGGCAGCACTTCGCCGCGCAGCGTGATCTCGCCGGTCATGGCGACATCGGCACGCACCGGGATGCGCGACAAGGCCGAGACCATGGCGGTCGTGATCGCGATACCCGCGGACGGACCGTCCTTGGGGGTCGCGCCTTCCGGCACGTGCACGTGCATGTCGTGCTTCTCGAAGACGCTGTCGGCAAACCCCAGACGGCGGGCACGCGAGCGCACCACCGTACGAGCCGCCTCGACCGACTCCTTCATCACATCGCCGAGCGAACCCGTGCGCTGGATGACGCCCTTGCCAGGCATGTCCGCAACTTCGATCGTCAGCAGGTCGCCACCGACTTCCGTCCACGCCAGGCCGGTCACCTGACCGATCTGGTTTTCCTTTTCGGCCATGCCGAAGGTGTAGCGGCGCACGCCCAGGTAGTCGCTCAGGTTTTCACCCGTGACATTGACCGGCTTGACCTCAAAGGTCTTGCCTTCGGCCTTGGCGCGATCGGTCTGGGTGAGCAATTGCTTGATGACCTTGCGGCAGATCTTGCCCACTTCGCGTTCGAGCGCACGCACACCGGCTTCGCGGGTGTAGTAGCGCACGATGTCGCGCAGCGCGGAATCGTCCACCGTCAGCTCGCTGTCCTTCACGCCGTTGTTCTTCATCAGCTTGGGCAGCAGATGGTCGCGGCCGATATGGATCTTTTCCTCTTCCGTGTAACCGGACAGGCGGATCACTTCCATACGGTCGAGCAGCGCCGGCGGAATATTCAGCGTGTTGCTGGTGGCCACGAACATGACGTCCGACAGGTCGAAGTCGACTTCGATGTAGTGGTCCTGGAACGTGTGGTTCTGTTCCGGATCCAGCACTTCGAGCAGCGCCGACGAGGGGTCGCCACGGAAATCCATGCCCAGCTTGTCGATTTCATCAAGCAGGAACAGCGGATTGCGCACGCCGACCTTCGACATGTTCTGAACGATCTTGCCCGGCATGGAGCCGATGTACGTCCGGCGGTGGCCACGGATCTCGGCCTCGTCGCGAACGCCGCCCAAGGCCATGCGCACGAACTTGCGGTTCGTTGCCTTGGCGATGGATTGGCCCAGGGAGGTCTTACCCACGCCCGGAGGTCCAACCAGGCACAGGATCGGGGCCTTCACCTTGTCCACGCGCTGTTGCACGGCAAGATACTCGAGGATGCGTTCCTTGACCTTTTCCAGACCGTAGTGGTCGTTGTCCAGCACCGTCTCGGCATTGGCGATCGAGTTATTGATCTTGCTCTTCTTCCTCCAGGGGAGGTTGATGAGCGTATCGATGTAGTTGCGCACCACGGTGGCTTCGGCCGACATGGGCGACATCAGCTTGAGCTTCTTGAGCTCGGCATCGGCCTTCTTGCGCGCCTCTTTGGGCATGTGGGCAGCGATGATCTTCTTTTCAAGCTCTTCGATGTCCGCGCCCTCTTCGCCTTCGCCCAACTCCTTCTGAATGGCCTTGACCTGCTCATTCAGGTAGTAGTCGCGCTGGCTCTTTTCCATCTGCTTCTTCACGCGGCCGCGAATCCGCTTCTCGACCTGGAGGATGTCGATTTCGGTTTCGAGCTGGGTAAGCAGACCTTCAAGGCGCTCGGACGTGCCGACGATCTCAAGCATCTTCTGTTTCTGCTCGAGCTTCAGCGGAAGATGCGCGGCGATCGTGTCGGCCAGGCGACCGGCATCATCGATGCCAGCCAACGAGGTCAGGATCTCCGGGGGGATCTTCTTGTTGAGCTTTACGTATTGTTCGAACTGGGCAACGATCGCGCGGCGCAACGCCTCGGTCTCGGAGCCTTGCATGGCGTCCGGCTCGATCGGCGTCACCTGGCAGGTGAAGTGCGAATCGGCGTCTTCAATGCTGTTGATGCGGGCACGCTGGGTACCTTCGACCAGCACCTTGACGGTGCCGTCGGGCAGCTTGAGCATTTGCAGGATGCCGGCTACGCAACCAATCTCGTAGACGTCTTCGGGGGTGGGGTCATCTTTGCCGGCGGACTTTTGGGCCACGAGCATGATGCTTTTGCCCGCTTCCATCGCAACCTCGAGCGCGCGGATAGAGCGCGGACGGCCGACGAACAGCGGGATGACCATGTGCGGGAACACCACGACATCGCGAAGTGGGAGCAGGGGCAGGTCGATCGGGTCGGAAGGCAGGGTCTGGCTGGCAGACATAGGAGGTTCCTCGGTATGACTCGGCGTATCGGGGACAGGAGGCCCGGGTATACCCCGAGCTATCCACGTCAGTTACGTCTGTTATGGGAACAATAGCCGAAAATTCAAGATCCCGGCGGCCCGATAAACAAAAGGCAAAAAAAAATGCCCCTGCGGGCCGCCAGGAAGGAAAAAAACCCGTTACAGGAACGGGTTTTTTTGAAATATCAGGCTGCGGCGTCGCGGACTTCTCCGCGGTCCGGCTTTTCCGTTTCGCCGGCTTCGTCGGCGTAGATCAGCAGGGGTTTGCCTTCACCTTCAATGGCGTTCTCGTCCACCACGACACGCTTGACGTTGCCTTGGGACGGCAACTCGTACATGGTGTCCAGCAGCGTCTGCTCGATGATCGAGCGCAGGCCACGGGCGCCGGTCTTGCGCTTGAGCGCCTTACGGGCAATGGCCTTCAATGCGGCAGGCCGCAGGTCCAGCTCGGCACCTTCCATCGCGAACAGCTTCTGGAATTGCTTGAGCAAGGCGTTCTTGGGCTCGGTCAGGATCTGCACCAGGGCCGCTTCGTCCAGCTCGTCCAGCGTGGCGACGACAGGCAGGCGGCCAACCAGTTCAGGGATCAGGCCGAACTTGATCAGATCTTCGGGCTCGACTTCCGAGAACAGTTCGCCCACGCCGCGTTCGGACTTGGCGCGTACGGACGCCGAGAAACCGATGCCCGATTTCTCGGTGCGGTCGCGGATGACCTTTTCCAGCCCGTCGAAAGCGCCGCCGACGATGAACAGGATGTTCGTCGTGTCGACCTGGACGAAGTCCTGGTTGGGGTGCTTGCGGCCGCCCTGCGGGGGCACCGAGGCAACCGTGCCTTCGATCAGCTTGAGCAAGGCCTGCTGCACGCCCTCGCCCGAGACGTCGCGGGTGATGGACGGGTTGTCGGACTTGCGGGAAATCTTGTCGATTTCGTCGATATAGATAATGGCGCGTTGCGCCTTCTCGACTTCGTAGTTGCAGTTCTGCAGCAACTTCTGAATGATGTTCTCGACGTCTTCGCCCACGTAACCGGCTTCGGTCAGCGTGGTGGCGTCAGCCATGACGAAAGGCACATTCAGCATGCGCGCCAGCGTCTGCGCCAGGAGCGTCTTGCCCGACCCGGTGGGGCCGATCAGCATGATGTTGCTCTTGGAGAGCTCGACTTCGTCACCCTTGATCTCGCCGTGACGAATGCGCTTGTAATGGTTGTAGACCGCTACGGCCAGCATGCGCTTGGGCGAGTTCTGCCCAATCACGTACTGATCCAGGAAGGTCTTGATTTCGGCCGGAGTAGGCAGTTCGGAACGAATCGCCGCGCGCGCGGTCGCTTGCGCTTCCTCGCGGATGATGTCGTTGCACAGGTCTATGCATTCATCGCAGATGAACACCGACGGACCCGCGATCAGCTTGCGGACTTCATGCTGGCTTTTATTGCAAAACGAGCAATGCAGCACTTTTGCGTCTGCCGATCCCTTTTTTTCAGGCATATTTGTTTCGTATCTCAGGTAAAGATGCGCCAGACCGGATAAAGGGTCCAGCGCATGCGCTTACTCAAACTTGATGGCAGCGGGTTTGGATCAACCGGGAAGTCAGCCTTCCGAACGGGAGGTCATCACCTTGTCCACCAGTCCATACGATACCGCATCTTCGGCGGACATGAAGTTGTCACGTTCCGTGTCCAGGCCGATGCGCTCCATCGACTGGCCGGTGTTCTCGGCCAGGATCCGGTTCAGGCGTTCACGCAGGTCCAGGATCTCGCGAGCCTGGATCTGGATGTCGGACGCTTGGCCCTGGGCGCCGCCCGACGGCTGATGGATCATGATCCGCGAGTTGGGCAGCGTGAAGCGCTTGCCCTTCTTGCCAGCCGCCAGGAGGAACGCGCCCATGCTGGCCGCCAGGCCGGTGCACAGGGTCGATACGTCCGGCTTGATGAACTGCATGGTGTCAAAAATGGCCATTCCCGCATACACCGACCCGCCGGGCGAGTTGATGTACAGGGAAATGTCCTTGTCAGGATTCTCCGATTCCAGGAACAGCAACTGCGCCACAACCAGGTTGGCCGTTGCGTCATTGACCGGACCCACCAGGAAAATGAGCCGTTCGCGGAGCAGACGCGAATAGATGTCGTAAGCGCGCTCGCCGCGCCCCGACTGCTCGATAACCATGGGAATGTAGCCCAGGCCGGTGGGGGTCACCGAAGACCCGCCATTCATTGCCGCATAGAAATCGGTGAATCTCTGCATAGTGTTACGCCATCCCCATCAACTGATCGAAAGGCACCTTTTCTTCGGTGACCTTGGCCTTTTCCAGCACGTGCGCGACAACGTTGTCTTCCAGCACGATAGCCTCGATTTCAGCACGACGCTGGCGGTCAGCCAGGTAATAGCTGACAACCTGAGCGGGTTGTTCGTAGTTCTCGGCGAATTCTTCAATGCGCGCGCGAACTTGCTCGGGCTTGGCTTGCAGCTGGGCTTGCTTGACCAGTTCCGACACCAGCAGGCCCAGACGGACGCGGCGTTCGGATTCGGTCGAGAAGGCTTCAGCCGGGATCGGCACGGACTCGGCGTTCGGGATGCCGCGCTGCTTGAGCTCTTCGCGGGCAGCGGCAACACGGCCTTGCACGTCGTTGTCGACCAGCGACTTCGGCACATCGAACTTGCCGGCTTCGACCAGGGCGTCCATGACGCTGGACTTGGTACGGCCAGCCGAACGGACCTTGACTTCGCGCTCGATGTTGCTGCGGATGTCGGCCTTCAGCTTTTCGATGTCGCCTTCGGCCTGGCCGAGCGACTTGGCGAATTCGCCGTTCAGTTCGGGCAGGACGCCTTCAGCCACTTCCTTGACGGTGATGGTGAATTCGGCGGTCTTGCCGGCGACTTCCACGCCTTGGTAGTCGTCAGGGAACTTCAGTTCGAAGACCTTGGTTTCGCCAGCCTTCAGGCCGCGAGCGGCTTCTTCGAATTCCGGCAGCATGCGGCCTTGGCCGAGCACGAACGGGAAGTCTTCGGCCTTGCCGCCTTCGAACGGCACGCCGTCGATGGTGCCGGCGAAGTCCAGCGTGACGCGGTCGCCGTCTTGCGAGGCGCGGCCTTCACGGGCTTCGAACGTGGCGCGCTGCTTGCGCAGGACGTCCAGGGTCTGTTGGACTTCGGCGTCGGTGACGGCGGTGTCAAAACGGGTGACGGCCAGGGACGACAGGTCCGGCACGACGACTTCGGGGTAGACCTCGAACGTGGCGGTGAACGCCAGCGTGTCGTCGGTGACGCCTTCAGTCTTGGGTTCCAGGTTCGGGGCACCAGCGACGCGCAGCTTGGCGCCGTCGATGGCTTGTTCGAACGCACGGCCAACTTGGCTATTGATCACGTCGTAGCGGATGCTGGGGCCATGGCTGCGCTCGAGCATGGCGAGCGGAGCTTTACCCGGGCGGAAGCCGGGGACCTTGGCGGTGCGAGCCACGCGCTTCAATTGCGCCTGGACTTCCTTTTCGACGTCGGCCACCGAGACGGCCAGATCAACACGGCGCTCCAGGCCGGAGAGGGTTTCAACCACAGGCTGCATTAAAAGACCTATTTTCCGAGAGATGAGATTACGGGCGGATAAACGCGGCATTTTACCGGAAACTTCCGGATCCCTGACGCAAAGGGGCGCGAGCCCCGGATTTGCCCGGATGCTCGCGCCCCGTTTTCCGCCCGAAAAGGGAGGGAGAACGTCTTTTCGACGCCTTTATTTGGCCTTGGCGATGCGATCTTCGATGTGCTGAGCGCGCTTGGCCGAGGACGGGTGCGAGCTCATCATATCGCTCTTGCCGCCATCCAGCTCGGCCAGCTTCTGAAATGCCGTCACCAGACCACGGGTGTTGAGCTTCTTGGCCTGCAGCTGGTCGAACGAATAGTCATCTGCGGCGCTTTCCTGCGATTGCGAGAATTGCGCATTGATGAACTTCTCGGTCAGGTCGCCCAGCTGCGAGGAATTCAGGGCGGCAACCGTCGCGCCACCAGCGGCACCCGCGGCGTCACGCGCGGCCGACACAGTGTAGGCCGTCTGCATGGCCTTCTTGCTGTGGCCCAGCGCCACGTGGCCGATTTCGTGGCCGACCACGCCCAGCACTTCGTCGTCGGTCATCATGTCCATCAGGCCGCTGTAGACGCGGATGCAGCCGTTGGCCATCGCCCAGGCGTTGACGTCCTTGGTGATGTAGACCTTGTAGTTGGCCTTCTGGCCATTGACCGTGCCGCCCAGCGACTTGGCGATCTTCTGCAGACGGACGTCGTACTTGCTGCCGGGGGCAGCGATTTTTTCCTGCGAGTCGCTTTGCGCGCAAGCCTTGTCGGACAAGGTCTTGATTTCGGCATCGCTCAGGGTGGCAGCTTGCACAACCTTGCTGCCAGCGCCCACCAGGCCGCCGATATCGAGGGCATGCGACGCAGAATAAGGGGCAAGCGCAACGGTCAACGCGGCAACGGTGTAGCGGATCTTCATGGGAACAAACTCCTCTTGACTGGCTCTATGCGAGTGAGGCGGCAATTCTATCCATGCCAAAAGCGCTCAAAGCGTTTCGCCACAGAGTTTCGCAAATGGCAGTTTCGCTTACATAAAAGCCCAGCAAACCGCGCGCAGGCGTGCTATTGCGCGGCTTTCCCCAACATGAATGCGCCACAAAAAACTCATGCCCGGCGAGTCCGGGCATTGATAGAATTGCCGCCGCACTTTTCATCGCCCCATAACAACGCGCACCCAACATGCATAACACCCCCCCTCCCCGCCTAGGCCTGCTGCCCAGCCTGATCTTCAGTTCCCGCTGGCTGCAATTGCCCCTGTACCTGGGCCTGATCGTCGCGCAAGGCGTGTACGTCATGCTCTTCCTGAAAGAGCTTTGGCACCTGGTGACGCACGCCAGCAGTTTTGGCGAAATGGAAATCATGCTGCTGGTTCTGGGCCTGATCGACGTGGTCATGATCTCGAACCTGCTGGTGATGGTGATCGTGGGCGGCTACGAGACCTTCGTGTCCCGCCTGCGTCTGCAGAACCATCCGGATCAGCCCGAATGGCTGAGCCACGTCAACGCCAGCGTCCTCAAGGTGAAGCTGGCGATGGCCATCATCGGCATCTCTTCGATCCACCTGCTGCGCACCTTCATCGAAGCCGGCACGATCGGCACGCCCAACGCGCGCTTCACCGAAGCCGGCGTCATGTGGCAGACGATCATCCACGCGCTGTTCATCCTGTCGGCGCTGGGGATCGCGCTGGTGGACAAGCTGTCGACGACATCGACGCAAAAGCACTAAATGGGCAAAAAAAAGCCCCCATGCGTTGCGCATGGGGGCTTTTTTATGGGCCGAACACCGGGATCCACCCCGGGGCGCTACCCGGAAAACATCAGGCCGCGACCTTGATGTTCTTGGCGCTGGGACCCTTGGGGCCGGTGCCGACCTCGAAGGTGACGCGCTGGTTTTCCTGAAGCGACTTATAGCCTTCGCTGCGGATTTCGGAGTAATGGGCGAAAAGGTCTTTGCTGCCGTCGTCGGGCATGATGAAGCCATAACCCTTTTCGGCGTTGAACCACTTAACGATGCCGGTTGCCATGGAGTGTCCTTGAACCTAGAAAATGCGATTGCTCGCGGGGCGCCAGATCATCAAGGATGGGAGAGGAAGCAACCGCAGCACCACTGACGGCGACAAGTTAACGCAGACCGCGTCGCTTGAGAATCTCGCTGAACCCAGTGTATTGGTGAACCCCGAAAAACGTCAAATATGCGAATGGTCGACGCGTCAATTCAATGCGTACGTCCGCATGACTAAGACGCTGGTCGCGGCCACTTGAAACGCGTCGTGCAATTGAACATTTTCACCTTGGCATGAACAGATACATGCCGATACCGGGTGCCGGTGAGGCCGTGCCGAGACGTCGGCTCCGCCCCGCCGAACACGCTAGCCAGAAAAGCCGCCGGCGTCCAGGAATTGCTGCTCGGCCTGCGTGGTCTGCCGGCCCAGCGCCGCATTGCGGTGCGGGAAGCGCCCGAAGCGCTTGATGATGTCCCGATGCAGGACGGCCCAGCGCAGGGAATCCGCATCCAGCGGCTCCATCAGCGCGACGCTGCGGTTCTGCGTCACGAGGCTTTCGGCGTGTTCGAACGGCATATAGAAGAATTGGCGCAGTTGTGGATCCACCGCCAGGTCGTGGCCGGAAGCGATCGCGCGTTCAGCGAAATATTGCGCCAGGGGATCGGTGGCGAACATGTGTGCCGTACCGCGATAGGCATTGCGCGGGAATTGGTCCAGCAGGATCATCAGCGCCAGGGCGCCATCTGCATCTTCCAGCCAGGCATCCAACTCACGCGACGCGGCGGCCCAATGCGCGGCTTCGAACCGCTGGCGGAACTCGGCATCGAAAGCGTCGCTCTTCGTGAACCACTGCTTGGGGCCTGCATCCATCCAGAACGCGACCACGTCTTGCGGTTGCACGGCAAGGGGCTTCGGGGATGATGAGGTCATGGCGGGGATCCTGGAGGCATGGTGAGCCCGCATGGCGGGTAACGCCACCTGCAGACCGAACTTCAGAAGGATACCGCGCAAAAACAAAAAAAGCCCCCGAAGGGGCTTTTTTGAAAACTCAGACCTTTACAGGACCTGAATCTTCGTGGCTTGCGGGCCCTTGGGGCCATTGGCCGTCACAAAGCTGACGCGCTGGTTCTCTTCCAGAGACTTGAAGCCAGAACCCTGGATTTCGGAGAAGTGAGCGAACAGATCCTTACCACCCGCTTCCGGGGTGATGAAGCCATAGCCTTTTTCCGAATTGAACCACTTAACGACGCCGGTTTCCATACTGTATTTCCTAGAGATAATGGGCAAATGCCCGGAGGTCACGAATCAATCAAGGAGGGGACAGTAGAACAATAACGCTGAGCCGGAAAAGGCACGGCACTGAACGAAAATCGCAACGCTTGTGATCGTGTGCCGACACTATCGTTATGTTCCCCTCACAAGTCAACATAATCCTAAAAAATACGTGCCAATAATGCAACAAAGAGAAACTGCGTTGAAAATTTGCACGTTTTCATAGGCAAAACTTGTCCCTGCATAGGTGTAAACACCCATACATTCATAAAAAAACAATCAAGGCTTATATAAATGCCGTCTAAACCCGTACACCCCTCATACGTCGTTCAGATAGGCACTTTGGTTTGCCGCCAGGCTTACTCGTCGATAGGTAAACCCAACAAATCGAGCGCCGCGCCAAAAGCATCGGAACCCGAGCAAAGGAAAACCGCCACGTCGCCGGGATTCATATTTTCCAGGACTTGGTCGATTTGTTCTTGCGCATTATCAACATTGTCGACATTTGAAGCGTGTATATCCGCCCCAGCTTCGACCTTTTCGATGGGAACGATGTCCGCGATCGCATTGAGATCGGTTACGCCCACCACGACATAGACGCTGATGGACTCGCCATCGATCGTCGTGAGCAGCTCGACGCCGCCCGTCACGTCGGCAAGGTGCCGACTTACTATTTCCATGTTCAATCTTCCTTGATCAGCGGGCCAAGCCCGCTTGGGCGCACGCACCGTGAAGGTGCAATCTCACGCCCAGGCGCGACTATAACAGCCTTATGCTAATGCTTCTTGACATTCGGACCCAGGGACTGCCTGGCAGCGCCGGACGTGGCTGCGACGCTACGGCAGCGCACCCCGGCTTCGGCCAGGACGCGGATCAGCGGCTTCTGGGCGGCCAGGAAGGCGTCTTTGTCGTCGCCGGCCAACTTGCAGATGAACATCTGGGCCAGCAGCTGGGTGCGGCGCGCCTTGCGGTTGCCCGCTTCTTCGGCCAGCCATTCGCCGATCCAGGTGGCAACGGCCTCGGCGTCGCCCTGCTGCTTGACGTGACCCAGCAGGTCATAGACCGTCACGCCGGCAATGCGGTCGTCTTCGCCGCGCGAAAGAAAGAGCTTGGCAGCCTGGCCCGAGTAACCGGGGATCAGCGCGAGGCAATCGCGTTCAGCGGGTTTCTTCATAGCGTTCTGTGTGTTTCGTTGTCGAGAACCCTGGACTGTAACCCGGCCTTGCGCCCTGTCGCATCGGCGCCACGGAACTCTGCTATTGTCGGCTTACCCATTTTCTACACGGTGAACATCATGCAACGCGATTTCGATCTGGTCGTCACGATTCTGGGCGCCCTGCGCGACGCGCCTGGCCCCAACCTGAGCACGCACGACATCAAGAACGCCGCCCTGGCCCCGCACCCCGAAGAGCAAGGCCTGCAAACCATTGCGCACCATCTGGACCTGCTGTCCGACGCCGGCCTGGTCAAGCAAGTCAGCGAGACGGCCGCCAGCGCCGCCGCGACGCGCTGGCGCATCACGTGGAAGGGCTACGATGCCCTGGAGCAGGACGAGGACGACGAAGAAGACGCCGAAGACTTCGACGCCGAAGAATAAGGCGGTAGCCTGGTGCTCAGCGGCGCTGCAGGATGCGCCGCGTGAGCAGCGATGCGGCAGTGCCGATCACCAGGCTGAACATGAAGGCGGCGATCGACAGCATCGCCGACAGGTCGCTGAAGCCACCATGGCGCGACAGCAGGAAAACCGCCACGAACACCGCGGCGGCTAGCGCGACCACCCCGATCAGCACCTGTTTGACCGAGCGCAGGCGGCCACAGAGCGAGCCGCCGACCAGCGCGGCCGCCACCATCGCGGCCATGGACCAGAACAAATATTCGTACTGCATGCGAACGTTCTCCCCCGAAGGCATGAAGGCGCCCGCATTATAGGCGCGGGATCACCCCTGGGCGGCGACCGCCACCACGCTGATCTCGACCAGCGCGCCGTAGTGCAGCTCACGCGTGGGCACGATGGCCCGCGCGGGGCGGTGGGCGCCGAACACGCGTTCGTAGACCCGGTTCACCTCATCCCATAGCGCGATATCCGGGATATACACCGTGACGCTGACGACCGTGGCCAGCGAGGCGCCGGCGGCTGCCAGAATCGCCTTCACGCTGCGCAGGGCCTCTTCGGTCTGGGCGGAAGCCCCGTCCGCCAATTGCGGCTTGGCGCCTGCCTGCGCGGGCGCCCGAAATCCCAGTTGCCCCGAGACGAAGACAAAGCCATTCGCCCGTACCGCCTGCGAGTAATGCCCGGCGGGCGGCGTGGCGTCGGGGGTATTGATCAATTCCATCGTGGACTCCTGTTGATGTGGGTCGGGCGCGCCAGGACTTACCAGCCGCGGAAGCGTTCCCAGCGGGCCACCACGCCCGGCTCGCCCGGGCGCACCACCTGATAGGCCTCGTGCTGGGCGCAGGTGGCGCATGCGTGGTTGGGCACGATGCGCAGCTTCGTCCCCAGGGGCAGATCGGGCAGGCGCGCGCCGCTTCCCGCGCGCAGCATGATGATGCCCTGTTCCTGGTTGGTTTCGGCCAGCAGCAAGTCGGGATAGACCTTGCCGTCGACGTCGCACACCAGGCCATACAACTGATCCACCGGCTGCTTGGCCGTGCCGCGGTCGCGCGACATAGCCATCCAGCCGGCGTCAACAAGGATCCAGCCCTTGTCGGCCTGATGGCCGATGACGGTCGTCAGCACGGTGGCGGCGATGTCGTCGACCGAGCACACGCCCAGCCCTGCCATCACCAGGTCGAAGAACACGTACACGCCCGCGCGCACTTCCGTCACGCCATCGAGGTGGCGGGCGAAGTGGGCGGTGGGCGTGGAACCGACGCTGACGACCGGGCACGGCAGCCCTGCCTGGCGGATCGCTTCGGCGCAGCTGACGGCAGCCCAACGCTCTTGTTCGGCCATGTCGGCGATCGCCTCCAAGCTGCGGCAGCCGTAGGACTCGCCGGCATGCGTCATGACGCCGCGCAGGCAGCCTGCGGCATGCAGCACGCGGGCAATGGACAGCAGATGCTCGTGATTACCCGGCTGCACGCCGGCGCGGTGGCCGTCGCAATCGATCTCGATCAGCGTGGGCACGGGGCGGCCCTCGGCCGTGGCACGATCGGCGACCGCCTGGGCGGCTTCGATGCTGTCGACGACCACGGTCAGGTCCACGCCCTTGCCGCGCAAGGCGAGCACGCGGTCCAGTTTGGAGGGGGACACGCCGACGGCATACAACAGATCGGTGACGCCAGCCGCGGCGAACTGTTCGGCCTCTTGCAGCGTGGACACGGCGGCCGGGCCTTGGGGGCTGGCCATGACGCGGCGGGCCACGTCGATCGATTTAGGCGTTTTCAGATGCGGCCGCAATTGCACCCCATGGCCGGCCATCAGCGCGTTCAGGCGCTGGATATTGCGCGTCATGCGGGTTTCGTCCAGCAGCAGGCAAGGCGTGTCCAGGGTATCCAGGGGGGTCGGTAGATGGGCGGGTGTCATTGGGGCGGGTCTCGGCAGTTCAGATCGGGAGGACGCCAGGCGAGCCCGGGATCCAGTTGCATGAAGTATGGCGCGGCGCGCTCCGCACGTGTTTAATACAAGCTTAATTTTTAATTAAGCCGAATCTGAATGATCACCACCGATGACCTGCGGTTTTTCATGACCTTGGCGGCCACCCCTTCCCTGGCGCAGGCGGCGCGCGCCCTGGACGTGACGCCCCCTGCCGTCACGCAGCGGCTGCACGCGCTGGAAAAGCGCCTGGGCGTCAGGCTGGTCAACCGGTCGGGGCGCGGCACGGCGCTGACCGACGAAGGGCGGCTGCTGGCGTTGCGGGCGGGGCAGATCTGCGGCGAATTGGGCGATCTGGCGGATGAACTGGCGGGACGTCGCGGCGTGGTGGCAGGCCATTTGCGCGTAGTGGCGCCGTTGGGTTTCGGCCAGCGCTACGTGGCCGGCCTCGTGGCCGGCTTCCGCGAAAGCAGCGACAACATCACCGCGAGCCTGACGCTGTCGGATGGCCCGCCGCGGCTGGCGACCGACAACTGGGACGTGATGGTGCATATCGGCGAACTGCGTGATTCGACGCTGGTGGCCTACCCCCTGGCACCCAACCGCCGCATCCTGTGCGCGTCGCCCGCCTATCTGGCGCGCCATGGCGCGCCCGCCAAGCCGGAAGACCTGCGCGACCACGACTGCATCGCCTTGCGCGAAAACGACGAGGACGTGACGCTGTGGCGCTTCAAGCGCGGGCGCGGGCCGGCTGTCGGCGTGCGCATCGCGCCCGTGCTGTCGAGCAATACCGGCGCGGCCGCGCTTCAGTGGGCGCTGGCCGGGCACGGCATCGTCGCACGGTCGGAATGGGATGTGGCCGAACACGTGAAGGCGCGATCGCTGGTGCCGTTGCTGGCCGGATGGAACCTGCCTGACGCCAATGTGGTGGCCCTGGTGAAATCGCGCCAGGACCTGTCTGCGCGAACCGCCGGATTCCTGGCGCATCTGCGTGCGGCGTTCACCGCCACGCCCTGGCGCGAAAAAACCTAGGCGCCTAGTCCAGCATCGCTTCGGCTTCGATCTCGACCAGCCATTCCGGCAGGGAGAGCCCGCTGACGATGACCCAGGACGAAGGCGGCGGGTCCACAGGAAAGCGGTCGCGCAAGGCTTGCGCGATTACTTCCTGATCTTCGCGGACCGTCTCGCAGATGTAGATGCGCAGCATGATTACCTGCGCCATGGAGCCGCCCGCCGCCGCCAGCACGCGTTGGATATTGTCCAGCGCGGCCTCGGTCTGCTCTTGCAGGCCGGGCCCGACAGTTCGTTCGTTGATGTCGACGCCGACCTGGCCGGATAGCAGCATCCGGCGCTGCCCCGTCACGATGACGGCCTGGCTGAATCCATACTGGACGGTGTTGAAAACGGTGTCGGGATTGACGACGGTTCGGGACATGATGTGCTCCTGTAGGCGGCGCGCCCCGCAGCGCGCCGGAACCGCCATTCTATCGAGACGCCCGCCTCAGGAAGCGACGCGCCCTGCCGCGGCGGCCCGCGCCCCCGGCAAGGCCACCAGCAGCACGATGGCGCCGGCGACGACCGCCGTCCAGAATCCCGCCCGGACGCCGTAGTGGTCGACCACCCAGCCCGCCATCGCCGCGCCGGCAGCCACGCCCGCGCCCAGGCCCGTCACCAGCCACGTCAGCCCTTCCGTCAGGCGCTGTCCGGGCACGCTGCTTTCAACCAACGCCATGGCGATGATCATGGTGGGCGCAAACGACAGCCCGGCCAGCAGCACGCCCAGCGAGAGCGTGATGAGGTCATTCACCAGCAGCAACGGCAAGGTCGTGAAGGCCGTGACCGCCGCCGCAATGGACAGCATCCGCGCAAGCGGCATCTGGAATTTCAGCACGCCGAAAACCAGCCCCGCCACGCAGGAGCCCAAAGCATAGGCCGACAGGATAAGGCTGGCGCCCGCCGGCACCCCTTGCGCCCGGGCGAACGCGACGCTGAGCACGTCGATCGTGCCGACGATCACGCCCATGGCCGACATCATCGCCACCAGCGACTGCATCGGGGGCATGCGCAGCACCGAGGCCTCGCGCCCTGCTTGCCTGACCTGGACGGCGGGCGCGGTCGCCCGCTGCAGGACGAACGCCGTCACACCCACCGCCAGCAGCAAGGCTGCGGCCAGCGGTGCGGCCTGGGGAAACAACACCACGCTCAGCCCCACTGAAATGGGCGGCCCCACGATGAAGCTGAGCTCATCCGCAACAGATTCCAGCGCATAGGCCGTACGCAACTGCGGTTGGTCGCGGTAGATTTCCGTCCATCGCGCGCGGATCATCGCGGGCATGCTGGGCAAGGCGCCCGCCAACACGGCAAAGACGAACAGCGTCCAATCCGGCGCGTTCCACTGGACGCATGCGGCCAGGCCAATCAGCGCCAGCACGCAAATGCCGGCCGCCACCGGCAGCACTCGCCCTTGCCCATGCCGATCCACCAGGCGCGAGATGCGCGGGGCCAGCAAGGCAGTGGCCAACGCAAACGTGGCGGCAACGCCCCCCGCCAACGCGTAGGCCCCGCGCACTTCCGACAGCATCGTGATGATGCCGATGCCGATCATCGGCAAGGGCAGGCGCGCGATCGCGCCGGCCAACACAAAACCGGTAGCGCCGGGCGCCTTGAACAACTCACGATACGGATTGGACACCGATAACCTTTAGAACCTGGTAGACGGCGAGATCGTATTCACATACATTGCGTATGTCAATTAACATACGCGCCGTATGTCACTGGAGAATTGCATGTCGCGTTCCCGCGCCGAGATGATCGAGGCTACCCGGACCAAACTGCTGGCGACCGCCCGGCACGCCTTTCAGCACACGGGCTACGCCGCCACGTCGATGGACGATCTGACCGCAGCCGCGGGGCTGACGCGAGGGGCTTTGTATCACCATTTCGGTGACAAAAAGGGCCTACTGGCGGCCGTGGTCGAACAAATCGACGATGAAATGGACGAACGGCTCAATGTGGTGTCGGCGCAGGCGGCCGCCCCCTGGGACGCCTTGCGCGGACGCTGCCGCGCGTACCTGCATATGGCGACCGAACCCGACGTCCGGCGCATCGTGCTGCAGGACGCGCGGGCGGTGCTGGGCCCGGCTTCCGAGGCCGCCCAGCAACAATGCGTCGCGTCGCTGGCCGGGCTGCTGCAGGGCCTGATGGCGGCGCACATCATCGAAGACGCCGATCCGCACGCGCTGGCGCGGCTGATCAATGGCAGCCTGGCCGACGCCGCGTTCTGGATTGCCGATGCGCCAGCGGGTGCTCCCCGACTTGAGCAGGCCTTGCATGCGCTGGACCTGCTGCTGCGCGGCTTGCGGCGGCTCTAGGACACTCACTGCAGGACAGGCCTTCGATTGTGCATCGGCCGCAATGCACGTATTATCAAAGGATAAACTTGTTTAAATAATCCCGGAGACTGTTGTGGCCGTCAGCACCACCCCTGATTCAAGCGCTTCCTGGGCCGACCTGCTGCATGGCGCCAACGCCCTGCGCTCCATCGCCCTGGCAGGCGGCGTGGCGCTGCACGCCATCAATGTCTATATCGTCACCACCATCCTGCCCAGCGTCATCCGGGACATCGGGGGGCTGGAGTACTACGCCTGGAACACGACACTGTTCGTCGTGACCTCCATCATCGGCTCGGCGCTATCGGCCAAATTGATCGAAACGTTGGGTCCGCGCGCGGCGTACCTAGTAGCCGTCGCCATTTTCACCGCCGGCGCCGTCGTCTGTGCTCTGGCGCCCAGCATGCCGGTGTTGCTGGCCGGCCGCAGCGTCCAGGGGCTGGGCGGTGGCATTCTCTTTGCGCTCAGCTATGCGCTGATCCGGCTGGTGTTCGATGCGCCCCTCTGGTCGCGCGCCATGGCGCTGGTGTCGGGCATGTGGGGCGTGGCCACTTTGTGCGGTCCGGCGATCGGCGGCATCTTCGCCCAGACCGGACATTGGCGGCTGGCGTTCTGGGCCTTGCTGCCTGTGGCCGCCGCACTGGCTTTGATCGTGACGTTCAAGGTTGGCGGCCGGGCTTCGGTGCCCCCTGCCCCGCCTTCGTCCTTGCCCCTGGGCACGCTTGCGCTGCTGGTGACGTCCGTGCTGGCCATCACGCTGGCCAGCCTGTCGACGGATCTGGGCTGGAACCTGGCGGGCATCGCTGGTGGGCTGGCGATCGCCACACTGATCGCCCGAGTGGATTCACGCGCCAAGAAGCGCTTGCTGCCGACAGGCGCGTATTCGATACGCGCACCGCTGGGTGCGCTGTATGCCGTGATGTGCCTGGTGGTGGCCGCCATTACGACCGAGATCTTCGTGCCCTACTTCCTGCAGGTCATCCATCGCCTGTCGCCGCTGACCGCGGGCTACATGACGGCCGCGATGGCGGCGGGCTGGACACTTGCCGCGATGCCGAGTTCGACGCGCACGGGGACCGCCGCCGATCGCCTGGTACGCCTGAGCCCCGTCGTGATCCTGGCTTCGCTGATCGGCCTGGCCATCATGACGCCGCAGACGGCAGTGCTGTCATCCGTGGCAGGCCTGGCGGCCTATATCGTCGCGCTGGCAGGCGTGGGGTTCGGCATCGGGCTGGCATGGCCGCATTTGCTGACCCGGATCTTCAACGCCGCGCCCAAGGGCGAGGAAACGCTGACGTCGTCCTCGATCACCACCGTGCAACTCTACGCGTCGGCAGTGACGGCCGCGCTGGCGGGGGTGGTCACCAACAGCGCGGGGTTGGCCGACCCAGGCGGTGTCGAAGGTGCGCAGCACGCGGCACGCTGGCTGTTCGCCACCTTCGCCGTCGCGCCCGCGCTGGCCTGGCTGCTGCTTGCACGGGTCACGAGAGCGAACGCCGCCAAGCATTGAACCCGCGCGGTATCGACGAATCTTGGACCATCGGGCCTGAAATCCACCAAACGCGGTATGGAACGTCACACGGGTCTTTGTTACGCTGACGACACCTGAACAAGGTGACGTCCATGAGCAACAAGATCCGACTGCTTTGCGTTCAACCTTCCTCGCTTTCTGCGCGTTTCGCCTTCGTGGCGATCGCCTTGCGATGGTCGATGGGAGCCACGCCACGGCCCTCCCGCCTGATGATCGGGCCGCACGAACTGGAACCGGTCGGCACGGAATCGGCCTTCTGGCAGTTTGCGCTACGCCATGCGCTGCTTGGCCAGTCCTTCCTGGTGACGCGCGGCAGCCACTGGGATGTGGCCGCCTCGGTGGACGGCGACGAGGTCCGCGCGTTCGGCCGCAAATTCACCCTCAGCCAGTGCTTGTACTGACGGGAGGCTAGACGCCGAATTCGCGCTTGCGATGGAATGCGGCCAGCTCCTCGGCCGTCCAGCGTTGCCGCGCCTCTTCCTGACAGCACGTACGAAAGACAAGGGCTCCGACTTCAAGGAAGCGCGTGACGTCGGCGTCCGATAGCTTGGCCTGTACCTGCAACAGGCAATCCGCATAGGCCGAGAGTATGCCGTCCCAGCCGTCGACCTTGCCCGGCGCAACGGGCTGCGAGATCATGCGCACCATCATTTCACTATGGTCCATGCGATTGTCCCCCTCTGATACCGTGCCGGCGCCCTCTTGCAGCAGCCGGTCGCATGGAGCTTGCAGCAAGTGCCGTACCCGCGCCATGTGCCGCGCCCGCCCGCCTGCCGCGCGCAGGCCGTCGCCGGCGCGGCGGTAAGGGCAAGCCCTGCAATGAAGAAACTACTTCCGGGCGGGCGTATCCGCCGCCCTTCCTCGCAGCAACGCATCGGGATGCGCCTGGAGGTAATCCGATAGCTCCCGCAGCGATCTGGCAGCCCTGCCCAGTTCGCGCAACGCGACGTCCGCGTTCTGCGGCAATACGGCATCCGGCGCCAGCAATCCGCCCACGGCCGCCAGGGACCGATTGGCCTGCCGCAACAAGGCCTGCGCCTCGGGCGCCAGCTTCGTGTCCATTCGCCTGACCAGGCTGGAGGCTGCGCGCAATGCCCCGCTCAGCTCGGTCCCGATCGCGTCGAACGGCACGCGGTCAAGCTTCGTGAGGATGCTGTTGACCTGTTGCTGCAATTGATCCAGGTTGTTCGGCACGGTGGGAATGAAGGGCTCGTCCTCCATCTTGAACGTGACCGGCTTGGCGTCCGGGAATTCGACCATCGCCACGTACAGCTGGCCGGTCAGCAGGTTGCCGATGCGCAACTGCGCGCGTGTGCCGCGTTCGATCATCGCCGCCAACAGTTTGCCGCTGGGGTGCTGCAAGTCGCTTCCGGCGTATTCCCTGATCTTGCCGAAGGTCTGCCCGCCCAGGCGTTCGGGATACAGCGTGGCGGACGCCACCGCGTAGAACTGCTGAGTGGTCCGGTCGAAATCCAGGTTGATCGCCGTCACGTTGCCGATCGTCACGCCATACGCATCGATGGGCGCGCCAACCACCAGGCCGCGCACGGACTGGTCGAATCGCATGCGGATGCGCAGCGGAATACCGTCGGGCTCGGCGCGGGCCGCTTCTTCGTTCTGGTAGATGACAAACGACGCATCGGCGGCCGCCGCCTGATGGCTGCGCTGCTCCTGCGTGTCGAACGCCACGCCGCCGATGATCACCGACAACAGGGATTGCGACCGCATCTGCAACCCGCGGGCATCCACGCTGAAGTCCACGCCGCTGGCATTCCAGAAGCGCGTGCCTTCATTGACATAGGCATCGTTGGGCGCGTCGATGAACACCTGCACGTCCACGCCCTCTCCGCCCTTGGACAAGCGGTATCCCACCACCTGGCCCACGGCGATGCGGCGGTAGTACACGGGCGACCCGATATCGAGCGACCCCAGATCCTTCGCCTGCAGCGTGAAGCGCTTGCCAGCGCGGTCCTGCGCCACCTCAGGCGGCACTTCCAACCCGGTAAATTCATACCGGCTCTTCGGACTTGCGCCGTCCTTGCCACGGCTTCCCGCCGGATCCAGGCCGATATACGAACCCGACAGCAACGTGCCCAGCCCGGACACGCCACTTAGTGTCAGGCGGGGCCTGACCACCCAGAACACGGTACCGTCCTGCAGCAGGCCGTTGGCGTCCTTATCCACGCGGATGGTCACGTCCACGCCGGAACGCTCCTGGTTCAGGGCGACGCGTTCGACGAGGCCGACGGTGACCTCCTTGTAGCGAACCTGGGTTTTGCCGGCCTCCAGCCCTTCGGCGGTCTGGAAATGGATGACGGCCGTGGGACCCGCGCTCAGCCAGACCTGCAACACCAGCAGCAATCCGCCCACCGCCGCAACGATGGGCACGAGCCAGATCCAGGAAAGTCGCCGCCGCTTTTGCGGCAGGCCGGATGGCGTTTGACCAGCGGCAGAACCAGACTCAGCCATACAGGGCAACCCCTTTGTGTACACGTCCGGACGCGAGGGCGGATTCCTACGCTAGCGTCGCGCCGCAGGCCAACCGGCGCAAGTGGGGGGATTCCCGGTGACCCACCTTCCACGCTGCCTGCAAATCCGCGCATTAGCGGGTAGCATGGCCGTCCCATTTGGAGGAAGTCAACGTGAATATCACCATCCGCCCCGCCACCCCTTCGGATGCGGCCCAAATCTACGCTTTCATCACCGAACTGGCCGTCTACGAGCGCGCCGCGCACGAGGTGATCGCCAGCGCCGACGACGTCGCCCGCACCTTGTTCGCCCCCCAGGCCCCCGCCAAGGCCCTGATGTGCCTCGTGGACGGAAAGGCGATCGGTTACGCCGTCTATTTCTACAGCTATTCGACCTGGCTGGGCAAGAACGGTATCTATCTGGAAGATTTGTACATCACGCCCGAACACCGCGGTATCGGAGCGGGACGCGATCTGCTTCGCCATCTGGCGCAGGAAGCCGTCGCCAACGGCTGCGGCCGGCTGGAATGGAGCGTGCTGGACTGGAACAAGCCGGCGATTGATTTCTACCGGTCCATCGGCGCGCTGCCGATGGATGAATGGGTGCGCTACCGTCTGGCCGACGAGGCGCTGCGCGGCTTTGCCGAAGGCCGCCGCGCCGCCGCCTAGAACTCGGGCAGATCGAACAGCGTGTGCAGCGTGGAGCTGGGGACCGGCACGGACGCCAGATGCTCGCGTCCGTCGTCGTCGACCAGCACCCGCACTGCACGCAAGGCCACGCTGGTGCCTTCTACGCTGAAGGCCGTTTCAACATCCCCGCCGTCCTTGATGACGTCGATCACTTCCGATGCCGCCGCCGTCACGGGTTCAGTGACCCAGCCGGGCACGCCGCGCTCGGCCTGGCCCCAGCGCACGTAGGCGATATGCCCGCTGACGGGTTCTTTTCGAACGGCGACAATCACATGCAAAGACATCCAGGCCTCCCTAAAGTGTGGCCTGGATCGTATAACAAGTTGACGTAGGCAGGATGACAGCCCGCGTCACGGTTCGATGTCGATGGGGGCAAAGGACTTCACCAGGTCGTCCAGCTGCTTGAGCTGGGTGAGGAACGGTTCCAGCTTGTCCAGCGGCAAGGCGCTGGGGCCGTCGCATTTGGCGTTCTTGGGGTCGGGGTGGGCTTCCAGGAACAGGCCGGCCAGACCGACCGCCATGCCGGCACGCGCCAGCTCGGCGACCTGCTCGCGGCGGCCGCCGGAAGCCGCATCCAGCGCCGAGCGCTGTTGCAAGGCGTGCGTCACGTCGAAAATCAACGGACGGTTGCCCGTCACTTTCTTCATCACGCCGAAACCCAGCATGTCGACCACCAGGTTGTCGTAACCGAAGCTGGTGCCGCGGTCGCACAGGATCAGCTTGTCGTTGCCGGCCTCGGTGAACTTCTCGACGATGTTCAGCATCTGCGTCGGGCTCAGGAACTGGGGCTTCTTGATGTTCACCACGCGTTGCGTTTTCGCCAGCGCCACCACCAGATCCGTCTGCCGCGCCAGGAAAGCGGGCAATTGCAGGATGTCGACGACTTCGGCCACCGGCGCGGCCTGCCAGGGTTCATGCACATCGGTGATGACCGGCACGCCGAACTCTTTCTTGACCGCTTCGAAGATCTTCATCCCCTCTTCCAGCCCCGGGCCGCGGTAGGAGTGGATGGACGAGCGGTTGGCCTTGTCGAACGACGCCTTGAACACGTACGGAATGCCCAGCTTGCGGGTCACGCGCTGGTATTCCTCGCAGGCGCGCAGCGCCAGATCCAGCGATTCCAACACATTGATGCCGCCAAACAGCACGAAGGGGCGATCATTGGCGCAGGGGATCGACGGGGAGATAACGACTTCTGGGGCGGTCATGATGAAGGAATCCTGTAGTGATAAGGCAGGTGACAGTGCGTAATGTACAACCTGCCCCGCCCGCTTTTCACCTTCCGGCCCGTATTTCCCGGCGTCTTACCGGCTGGCAAGCATGCGGCGCAGCACGCCGTCGCGCAGGACGTAATGGTGAAACAGGGCCGCCAGCGCATGCAGTAGCGCCAGGATGATGATCGTCCAGGCCACCGTATCGTGCAGCCCGCCGATGAACCGGCGCTGCTCGTGGTCGATGGCGATCAGCGTGGGCACGTTGAACAGGCCGAAGAAGGCGAACGGCTCGCCCTGGGCCCAACGGAACAGGAATCCCAGCACGATCTGCGCGGCCATCAGCAGGTACAGCAGGCCGTGTACACCCGTACTAGCCACCCGGAGCCAGCCCCTGGAGGCGGGCGGCAAGCGCCTGCCCTGACAGAGGCGCCAGACGATGCGCAACACGAAGACCGCCGCGAACGCCAAGCCGAATGAGATGTGCAGCGATTGCAGCAAGCGGCGCGTTGGCGTTCCGCGCGGCAGGAAGCTCCAGGTCTCGGCCAGTGCGAACAGGCCGACGACCAGGAAGGCCGTCAGCCAATGGAACACGATCGTGGTGCGGTCGTAGCGCGCCGCATCCGGATGGGCGGCGGGTAAAGGGGACGTCGTCATCAGCAGCGCTCTTGGGCAGGCAACAGCCCGCAAGCGTAGGGACATCCGACTTACGGCGTCCTGAGCGACAGGCTTTATCGCTGGACGCGATGAGGTTCACTGGCCACAATGATCCGTTGCGGACCGGCCGTCGCGCCGCCCGGCACTTGAAACAAAGGTGGGCTCATGGGTTTTTTCGATTCTCTCTTCCGGCGCAAGCCCTCGCCGGACCAGTTCGCCAAGCTGTTCGTCGCCGCGGCGCGGCGCGAAGGCTTCTCAAACGCGCTGACCTACAAGGCGGATGAATTCCGCCTGCTGCTGGGCGAAGGCTCGTACTTCAACCTGCACAACGCCTACCACGCGTATTGCAACACCCGCGGGGCGGAACAGAAGCGGGCCTTGCAGGGCTTCGTGTCCGCCTTGTCCAGCAGCACGCAAGGCACGCCGCAACAGGCCTCCGTCGCCCGGCCGATGCTCAGGGCCGTCATCCGCGGCCGCAGCGCGCTGGAGGACGTGCGCCTGCACCACGTCCGCACCGAGGGCAACGACTCGGCCTTCCACCCCGCCTTCCGCCCTTTTGGCGACGATTGCGTCGTTCTGCTGGCACTGGACCATCCCGATGCCATCTCCACCCTGACCAACGGCCCCGAGGCCGCATGGGGATTGACGTTCGAAGAGGCACTGGCGATCGCCATCGACAACCTGCGCGACGCTCCCGACCATTTTTCCGAATTGGCGCCGGGCGTCTACCGCGGCGGCTGGGCGGACGGCTATGACATCAGCCGCGCGCTGCTGCCCGACATGCTTGAGCGCGTACCCGTGCGCGGCCGCCCCGTGTTCATGATGCCCACCCGCGACGTGCTGCTTGTCACGGGGGACAACGACGACGACGGACTGGTCGCCATGGTGGAATTCTGTCTGCAGGCGTTGCAGCATGGGCGAGTGGTCAGCGCACACATGTACCACTATGAAGACCGCGAACCCTTGCGCTACCAACCAGGCAGCCCCGCGCTGGCGCACCGCCTGGCGCACTTGGCCCGCTTGCTGGACAAGTCGGAATACGACGCCCAGAAAGAGGCGCTGGATCACATCCACGAAGAACAGGGCATGGATATCTTCGTCGCCAACTACAACCTCTTCACTCAGGAGGATGACCCCGCCACCTCGTTCTCGCTGGCGTCATGGACGCGTGGCGTGGACACGTCGCTGCCCAAGGTCGATCGCCTGGCGCTGGTCCGCCCGGATGCCGAAGACGAGATCGGCGAAGTCCGGGTCGTGTCATGGGAGCAGGCGGCGCACCTGCTTGAACCCCTGCTGGCGCGGGAAGTCGGTTACCCCGTCAGGTACCGCACGCAAGGATTTCCGGCAGACGCCCTGCTGGCGCAGTTGAACGAAGTGACGTAGGTGTTGTTCGGCTAGCCCCGCTCTGCCGCCGGATTGCTGACCAGGCGGTACGCGATGGCGCCGATGATGGCGCCGGCGATCGGCGCAACCCAGAACAGCCACAACTGCTCTATCGCCCAACCGCCCACGAACAGCGCCGGCCCGGTCGAACGTGCCGGATTCACCGACGTATTCGTGACGGGGATGCTGATCAAGTGGATCAGCGTCAGCGCCAACCCGATCGGGATGGCCGCAAAGCCGGCCGGCGCGCGCTTTGACGTAGCGCCAAGGATCACGAACAGAAAGCCCGCGGTCATCACTACTTCCGTCACCAGCGCGGACGCAAGCGAGTACTTGCCGGGCGAATACGCGCCATAGCCGTTTGCCGCGAAATGGCTGCCCTTGAGGTCAAAGCCCAGTTTGCCGCTGGCGATGCAGGCCAGCACGGCCGCCGCCAGAATCGCCCCCAAGACCTGCGCGATCACATAGGGCAGGATGTCCTTGGCGGGGAACCGGCCGCCGGCAAAGAGGCCGACCGTGACCGCCGGATTGAAGTGCCCGCCAGAGATATGGCCCACCGCGAACGCCATCGTCAGCACCGTCAGGCCGAATGCCAGCGCGACGCCTGCGAAGCCGATGCCCAATTGGGGAAATCCGGCCGCCAGCACCGCGGCGCCGCACCCGCCCAGCACCAGCCAGAACGTGCCGAAAAACTCTGCGCCACAACGCTTGGGAAGCGAATACATGTCAACTCTCCGAATGCGAAAAGCCCAAGGTATCGCGCAGCGGCGACCACGACTTTAAAGAACTGAAAATCTTGACAGTTCTTGTCCGGGCCGGCGCCAGCGCCAGGGCATTGCTGACGGTAAGGCCCCAGGCAGGATCCGGCGATCGTGCAAACGGCCGATGCTGAAAGGCCCGGGTTTTTCGCGCTATCCTGATGCCGCCTCGAACCGCCCCAACAGGACATGGACGCCCCCACCCTCTTTCTCTATATCGTTGCCGTCAGTGCGGTGATGATCACGCCTGGCCCGTCGATGCTGCTGGCCTTGAACAATGGTGCTTGCCACGGCATGCGGGTCGCTCGCTGCGGCATCGCCGGCGCGGCGTTATCGGACCTGATCCTGATCGGCGCGGTGGGTTGCGGGCTGGGCGCACTGTTGCAGGCGTCCGAGCAGTTGTTCTCGATCGTGAAATGGGGCGGCGCAGCCTATCTGCTTTATCTGGCATGGGCCATCTGGCGCGCTCCCGCTCAAGCCTTGCGGGCGAATGCCGCATCGTCGCCCGCAAGCGGCCGTTCAGCATTTTTCAGGGCGCTGTTCGTCGGGTTGTCCAATCCGAAGGGCGTCCTGTTCTTTTCGGCGTTCCTGCCGCAGTTCATCCAGCCTGCCGCGCCCGTGGCCCAGCAATACCTGGTGCTGGCAGTGACCAGCGCCGCCATCGACTGCGTGATGATGAGCCTTTACGCCTTCGGCGGACGCCACGCCATGCGGACGTTTTCCGCGCGGGTAATGACGTGGGTCAACCGCGGTTGCGCCGGCATGCTGGCTGCGCTGGCGCTGGGCCTGACGCTTTACCGGCGCAGCGACCTGCGCTGAGTCCGCGAAGGCGGATCAGCCCTGCACCGGAGTGCACAACTCCACAAGCGTGCCGTCCGGGCAGCGCAGATACGACACGACCTGCCCCCACGGCTTGGCCAACGGTGCGCTCAGTTCCGTGGCGCCCGCTGCGACGGCTTGCGCATGCGCTGCGGCCACATCGTCCGTCACGAAAGCGACTTCCATGCCAAGCGGTTTGGGGGACGACGAGGCTTCGATATGCCCGCCGTCGAAATTCATGTCGCCCAGCGCATGCGCGGCGAACGACAGCGTGGTCTCGCCCGTGTCGAGTTCGCCATAGGTTTGAGATTCATGCAGAAAGCGGCGGGAAAAGCCGAACGCGCGTTCGAAGAAGGTCAGCGATGCCGCGACGTCGGGCACATAGATGATGGTGTATCCGAATTTCATGATCAGCCTTAGCAAGTGAAACCGGCCCGGCCGTGCGGTTTAGCGGCGGGTGGAACCCTTGATTTGACCAGAATACTGGATAGATATCCAGCACAATGATCCGACCGTTCCTTACGGTCAGATCATTGGCACTAAAGAGAGCGGATTTGGCTCGCCGCTAGATGGCGTCAGCCCTTGAGCTGCCGCGGGTCCAGGCTCCACAAGGCATGGTCGCTGGTTGATACGCCCACCGCGCCGTGCTTCATCGCGATACCGATGTCCGTCTGATTGCAGACGAACCCCGACGCCACAATGGGAGGCAGGGCCTTCAGGTCCTGCTCCGCCATGTGCGTAAGCATCGGCGCCGGCATCAGCTGGACCAGATTGGGGTCGCTCTGCTCCAGCGCCTTGACGCTGCGCGGCCAGGTCGAGCGGTCGGTCACGAACACCTTCTGCATCGTGACCATACCCGCGCGGTTGGCGCGCTGGATGGTGGCCACGCGGGTGGACACCAAGCTGGCCACGCCGATATCGGCCAGGTACTCCACCCCGCCCTTGTCTTGCGACAGGCCTTCGCAGCTGTCTATGTTGACGATCGCGAACTTGCCCGCCCGGTTGAGCGCCGCGATCACGGGCGCCAGCTTGCGCAGCTCGACGTTGGCGACGATGCCGATCTCGGCCACGCTGCCCACGAAGGTATTGATCTGCTCAAGCCCGTACATCGTCGCGATGACGGGATGGCGCGCCAGACATGCCCCGAATGACCTATCCATGGTTATCGATTTTCCTGACCGTAAAAGCGCGCATCGCTCAATCCCAGCTTGCCGGGGTTAAGGATGTTCTGCGGATCCAGCGTGCGCTTAATCGTGCGCAGCACGTCGAACGCGCCGCCCAGCGATTCCTGCATGTACGGCGCGCGCAACAGGCCCACCCCGTGATGGTGGCTGAGCGCGGCATTATATTTAATCAGCACGGCATTGGCCGCATCCCAAGCGGCGCGATACCACTGCGCGCGCCGCTCCACCTCGACCTCGCCGCGCAACGAAAAATACAGGCAGGCCCCGTCGACATAGGCATGCGACTGATGCGCGGAACCCGCCAGCGTGCCCGGCACCGCGTTGACCGCGGCCACCACTTCGGCGTAGATGCCCGGCAGGTCGCTCCAGCGGCCCGCCATTTCCAGCGTGTCGGCCACAAATCCCGGGCTGCGCTTGAAGCCTTCGGCGCTCTTGCCGGTCAGGTAGCGGGTTTCCAGCCAGCGTTCGAAGACCGCGTCCCCATCCAGCTTCTCGCCCAGTTCCTCGCATACGCCCTGGCTGATCTCCATGACGGCGTCCACGATCTGGCGCGCGCCTTCGTCGGCCACCAGCAGCACGTTCAGGTCGGGCCGGTTGAACTGCACGCCGCTTTCCAGTTCGTCATACAGCCGCAGCGCCGCCGGGTTGGCGCCGCGCTGCATGATTTCGCGGCACGCCTCCAGGCCGATGGCGAACGTCTTGAAGCCATAGGCAATGGCGCGGCCGTAGTCCGGCAGCCGATGCAGTTTCAGGCGCAAACGCACGATCACGCCCAGCGTACCTTCGGACCCGATGAAGACCTGCTGCAGGTCGGCGCCCACCGCCGCGCGGGAATAGCCGCCTACGCTGATCAGGCTGCCGTCGGCCAGCACCACATCCATGCCGAAGACCATGTCTTCGATCTTGCCGTAGCGCGTGGACAACTGGCCCGCCCCCCGGCACGCCGCCCAGCCGCCCACGGTGCTGATGCCGAACGATGATGGCCAGTGGCCCATGGTCAAGCCGTACTCGTTCTGGATCGTCTCTTCGAACACGTCGCCGAACATGCCCGCCTCCACCTCGACGATCTGGCTTTCGCGGTCCACGCCGATCAGCTTGTTCAGTTGGCAGACGTCCAGCACGATGCCCCCGCGCACGGGCAAGGCGGCGCCGGTGACGTTGCTGCGGCCCGCCGACACGGTGACGGGGATGGCGTCCGCGTTGGCGATGCGCATCACCGCCTGCACCTGCTCCACCGAAGACACCCTGACGATCACCGCCTGCGGCGTGGCAGGTTTGCCACCCGTTTCCGACATCATCGACCCCGCCCACCAATCGCGGGTCCAGGCGACGACTTCGGAGGTGTCGGTCAGCACCTCATCGGCTACGTGGCGCAACGCGTCGATCTGCCCCGCCGACACGCGCACCGGATCGCGCTGCAACCCGGGTTCCGAGCCGGTCTGGGCCAATGCGGCGGCATAGGCGGGCGGCGTGTGCGCGCCAACGACGTAGTTGCCACGGTTGTAGCCGCGCTTGATGGCTTCTTTGCTGATCATTCCTTGTCTCCCATGAGTACGGATTTTTCGTGCTGGATCGCAGCCAGGTAGTCGTTGACCTGCTGCGTGATAACGGTGGGCGCCAAGCCCAATTCGGATTGCAGGATCTGTCCCACACGCGCCGCGGCCAAGGCGGATGCGTCGCGCGCCATCAGGCGGGCGCGCATCCTGCGCGACAGCACGTCCTCGACCGTGCCAGCCAATTCATGGCGCACGGCGTACAGGACTTCGGCCTCGGTGTACGGCAAGCCCTGGACGATGGGCGTCTGCAGCGCCGGCGCGGCCTGCATCAAGTCGCTGACAAAGCGCGCCTCGGTGCCATACCGCTCGCCCAGATGCGCCGACATGCCGCCCGAGGCCACGATGGCCTGCGGGTCGTAGCCCGCCGCGCCCAACAGATAGGCTTTCTTCGTCTGGCACGGATTGCGCTGGCCGATGACCTGCTGCGCGGCGTCGATCGTCTGTTCGGCCATGTGACGCGACGTGGTCAGCTTGCCGCCCACGATCGTGACCAGACCATCCGCGGCCACGCGGATTTCATGATTGCGCTTCATCTCCAGCGTCTTGCCGCCGGGAGGCCCGACCAGCGGCCGGCAACCCGCGATACTGCCCACGACGTCCTCGGCCTGCAGATCGGTCTTCAAGGCCGAGCGTGCGCCTTCCAGCAGGAAGTCCAGCTCGCGGCGCGTGCAGTACACGTCGTCCAGATCGCCTTCGTAGTCTTCATCCGTCGTGCCCAGATACGACACATTGCCCCAGCGCGTGATGGTGGCGCGGCGGCTGCGGCCCGGCACCGGGATGGTGACGGTGCAGTCGTTGCGCACCTTCAGCCAGGGCACCGCCACGTGCACCCCTTTGGCGGGACGCACGTGCAACGCCGACGCATCACCCCGCTTCGCGCCGCTCCAATCCCGCAACCAGACGCCGGTGGCCATGATGACCACGCCGGCGCGCGCGCGGATCTCTTGCTGGCCCGCCTGCACGATCACGCCGTCGACCTTGCCCTGCGCATTGCGCGTCACCTCGATCGCCTTGGCGTGATTGATGACCGTCGCGCCATGGAAGGCCGCTGTACGCGCAACGGCGAGCGTCAGCCGAGCGTCGTCCACGCGCGCATCGAAGTACAGGAATCCGCCCAGCAGCCCCTCTTCCTTGAAGGTCGGGCAATGCGACAGCACTTCCGCGGCAGTCAATTTCTGATGCAGGATGCCTTCGCGCCAGCCGCCTGCCATGTCGTACGTCCACAGCAGGCTTTCAAAGGCCTTGGCCAGGCGCTTGTCGAACACCCCGTCGCGCTCCAGGATCGGAAACAGGAACGGCAGGCGCTGGACCAGATGCCGCGCATTGCGGCGCAAGCGTTGGCGTTCGTGCAAGGAATGCCGCACCAGCCCCAGGTTGCCCTGTTCGATGTAGCGCAGGCCGCCATGCACCATCTTCGACGACTTCGAAGACGTGCCCGATGCGAAATCGTCCTTCTCGACGACGGCCACGCGGTACCCGCGCAAGCTGGCGTCCAACGCCGCATACGCGCCGGTAATCCCGCCGCCCACGATAAGCATGTCGTACTGCTCACTGCCCAACCTGTCCAATTGCTCTTGCCGCATCAGACGTAATGGCTCGGTGTTCGTCATATCGGCCCGGTCCTTCCTGGGCTTTCTGGATAGCCAACCGATCATTTGTGCAACGCCTCCTCTTTTTCCTGCTTGAACTGCCTGACGTGCCCCAATTCCGAGCCCACGCGGGCGTGCCACAAGGCTCTGCGCCGCGCGCGTTCTGCCGCATCGATGGCTGGCTGGAACACCGCATCGGTCGCAATGGTCTTGCAGGCATCATGCAGCGACGGCCACAACAGCCCGGACGAACCCGCCAGATAGGCAATGCCGCGCAGGCTGGCCCGGTCGGATTCCTGCATGCGGCGGATCGGGATGCCGATCAAATCAGCCTGGATCTGCAGCAAGGGATCGCTGCAAGACAAGCCGCCACCTACCACCAGTTCGGACACCCGCACGCCCGACACGGCTTCATCCGCCTCGATGCAGCTGGTCACCGAATGCGCGATGCCTTCCAGAATGGCGTAGGCGACTTCGGCCTGCGTCGTCGCCATCGATACGCCGGTCAACGAGGCGCGCGCGGCCGCTTCCATCTGGGGCACGCGCAAGCCCGTCAGGGCAGGCACGAACGTCACCCCCTGCGATGCGTCCACCGTCGCCGCCAGCGCACTGATCTCACGCGCATCCGCAAACCACTTCAGCTTTTCGCAGACCCAGTTCAACGCGGACCCCGTCGTCGCCACAAAGGTCTCGACGGCAAAGTGCGACACGCCGTCCTGGCGCCGGGCCGTCATGGTCAGCGAACCTTCGGACAGCCCCGAGTTCACGGGCGGCTCGGGGCCGATGATCAAGTCCACAAAGCTGCCCGTTCCGTGCACACACATCGCCTGTCCGCGGTCCAGGCAGCCCAGGCCGATGGCGCCGGCGTGCTGGTCGCCCGCGGACGCCAGGATCGGCACCTCGATACCCAATACCTCGGGACGCGTCCGGCCGAAGTCGTCCGCGTCCTGGCGCAAGGCGGGCAAGAGCTCGAACGGGAAGTCCAGCTCTTGCACCCATTCCAGGTAATAGCGGTGATCCGCCAGCACATAGGCCCCGGACGACGTGGCGTTGGTCGGTGTTGTGACCACCTCGCGGCGCTGCGAGAAATGCCACAGCAGCCAGCTGTCCACCGTGCCGAACGCCAGACGCTTCTCGCGCCAGGCCTGCCCGACCTGCGGCGTATCGCGCAGATGGCGGGCCGCCCACAAATACAGCGACCGTACCCCCACGGGACGGCCCACGCGGTCCAGCAACCGCGCGTCCCAGTCGGGCGCCAATTGATCCAGCTCGTCGACGAAGCGGGTGTCCTGCCACACCATGGCCGGCACCAGCGCAGCGCCCGTCCGCGTGTCCCACAGAACGGCGGTGGCGCGCTGCGTCGCCAGCGCCACCGCCGCGATCTGCTGCCCCGCCCGTTGCGCCTGGGCGATGGTGGCGCGGCAGACGCTGATCGTCTTTTCCAGGATCTCGTTGGCGTCCTGCTCGACCACGCCGGGCCGGGGCGTCTCTACATGCAGCGTCTGATATTCCAGGCACGACACGTGACCGTCGGCGGACACGGTGGCTGCCCGCGTGCCGGACGTGCCCTCATCAATGGCCAGAATCACAGGGTTGTTTGTCATCGCGAGGCTTTCCCAATGGCGGGGTCCAGGGTAGCCAGCGCGTCGTCGTCCTTGAATTGGGGCGCGCCGGTCTCGGTATCGGGGTTGATGGTGGTGCGGGTGGGGTCCCACTTGATCACGAAGCAGATGATGCTGGCGATGAGGGGCACGACCGACAGGATCAAAAAGGTCTTTTCCAGGCCGTAGTTTTCGCGAAAGATCGGAAACACCAGCAGGCCCACCGCGGCGCCGGTGGAACCCAGCGCCCCGATGATGCCGTTGGCGCCGGCGCGCAGTTCGCTGCGGAAAGACAGCGACGACAGGCTCTTGCCGTTGGCCCCCGGGCCGCCGGAGTGGAACAGGATGAAAAGCGACGGCAGCGCCACCGCCAGCCACAACGGCATCTGCCCGTGGAAGGTGCCCAGGATGAGCAGGATCACGAACACCATCGCAAAGCCGAACGCCGAGGCGCGGCGCAATCCCAGCTTGCGTCCGATGTACGGCGACAGAAAGCCGCCAAAGATGCCGAAGATGTTGAACACCAGCGCGCCGATCGTGGCGTAGATGAAGTCCTTGCCGAACAAGGCCGCGCTGATCAGCGGCAGATACCAGCCCACGGCGAAGTACTGGATCGACTGGCCGATCTGCACCGTGGCGGCCAGGATCGTGCGCGGCAGGTACACGCCACGGAAGATCAGCAGCACGTTGGCCAGCCCCCGCTTGGCCTGGTTGACGACCGGCACGCGTTCGGCCGGCGGCGCGGCGACAAAGGCCTGCCCGTAGATGCGCGTCATGGCCTGGGCCGCCTGCTCGACCCGTTCCTTGCGGGCCAGCCAGATCGGGCTTTCGACCATGTAGCTCAGCTGCAGCACCAGAATGACCAGCGCGAAAATCGCCGTGGCCGCAACGGAATAGCGCCAAATCGAATCGCCCACATCCCACGAAAAGAACAGCATCGCCAACAGCAGGTTCGTGCAGACGGCCGTGTACCACATGCCCTGCCAGGTGTTCAGGCGGCTCTTGAATTTGACGGGGGTGAACTCGGCCAGAACGGCCATCGCGATGGCGAAGTCGATCCCGTAGGCCGCACCCACGAAGAAGCGGCCCACCAGGATGACTTCGAAACTGGGCGCGAACATCACCAGCCCCGCGCCAATGACGGCCAGGAACTTGGCGATGATCAAGGGACGGATGCGCCCCCAACGATCGGCCATCCAGCCGCCGATGGGATTGAAGGCAATGGCCACCCAAGAAGCAAACGAGGTCATCAGCGCGACCTGGCCTGCTTTCAGGCCCAAGTCGCGCGTCATCGGGCCCAGGCCCGCGCTTAACGCCGAATTCGCAAACGCATCCAGGAACAGTCCGCCTAGCGCCAGCCACCAGATGAGGCCGGCCCGGCCAGCAATGCCGGGGCGTGAATCGATAAAAGCGATGACATCGTCGATGCCACGTATTTTCACGGTCGATGATTGCACAGTCGTCTCCTCTTGGAATTATTTCTGTAAGAGGTCGACGCAATCTGCACGCGATAAAAGACCACCTTACAGATGGTCTTTTATCTAAATCTGTGCGGTGACTTTATGGGTTGCGCGATGGGGTGTCAAGCAGGTTGGGCATCAGGACAAACCCTGTTCCGTGGCAATTTTCGCCTGCTAAAAAAAGTATCCAAAGTCGCTGGAAAGTATATGGAAAACGTAGTTCTTATACTTTTTTATCTTTATTTTTCAACGACTTGCATTAAACACACAAGCTGGCACACTACGGCCGATTCCAAGAAACGCTCGACATTGCCGGCGCCGCATTTACGCGCCGCGCATTCGCACATTTACGCAAACCCGCAAAGAGGCGATCACCCGATCACACAACCCGATTGAAAAGGAATTCAGATGCGCTTAATCACCGATCAAGAACTCGGCAACATGTCGACCGAAAACAAACGCCGCCGCCACACGGAGTTGGACAAAAAACTGGCGGTCGCGGCAGAACGCGGCTGGTCGTGCATGCATCGCATTGAAGCCAGCCGCGCAAAAGTGCACGCCGCGATCTTGATGGATGTGCAATTGGGACGCGATGTGGAACCCCGGACCGAGAAGCGGCGCGATCGCGTCAAGGTGAAGAACTGATCAGACGGTCGGCCTGAGGCGAATCAGGGCTTGTCGCTTTCGGAGGGTTCTGGATAAATTCCATGTTGCCCGCCAACACGGAAAAAACCTGCCCATGACGATTGTTGTACACACCCCGAACGCCAAAGGCCTCTGGATGACGATCCAGAATAATCTGAAGCGCACCGATGACGCCGCCGCAAGAGGCGTCAGCGCGTGGCGCAAGGACGATACCGGCCGGGCAGTCAAGATCTATCATGCCCCGCCCGCGGGCGGCCTGGACGAACGGGCTTATTTCGTGGGCACGGTACGCACCGGCCAACTTCTTTTGCTGGACCTGCTGCCGGGTAGCGAACCGCTGAACTGGACCCGCTTCGGGTTGCTGCATGGCCACCTGGTGGGCATGCTGATGACGGAATACGAACGCGAAATCATGTCGCTGAACGTATTCCCGAACCGCCCGGCGCCGGAGGCCGAAGGCGGGTAGTCGGGAAAGGCGCTGAGCTTGAAATTGCTCAGGCGCCCATCAGAATCCCCAGGCGGCTATTCCAGGTGTCGCCATACCCTTTACCGGCCACGGGGATATTGATCAGCGGTCGCTTTAGGTCGCTAGTGGAAAAGGCGAAATGGACATTCTTGAACGCGAGCCCACCGTTGCCTGAAACCTCGGTCCATTTCAATTGCCATTGCCGAATATAAGAAAAATCGAGCACCTCGCCCGGATCATTCTTGCCCGACACCATGCAGAGCTTTTGCGTTTGGGGATCAAATGCAATGACGACCTTCTTGTCCTTATCGCTAAGAATCAGTTCGCTGTCGACGCTGTCTTCGGGGAAGGACGTGCCAAGTCGCTGGTTGTGTTCGCGAAACTTCGCCAACAATGCGTTATGCCGCTTCTTTTGGCGATGAATTGCCCAGGCAATCAGGGCAACGATGGTTACGACGATGGAGATGAAATCAAACATGGCGCGGTTTTCCGGTGGCTTATGCAAGCTGTATCGGCATTAACGGCAACCGGGGCGGAAACTTGAGCGGGCTGTCGCATTGAGTCAGGCACGCACGCACGGCAATACTTATGCAGGTCGGTAAAACGGGTGGGGAAAGGTGTGCAGGAACTCTCGGTGCTGTATTGTCGGCGCTGTATTTTTGCAACGCTTGTCGACGGCGCACCGGCCACGGGCCCGTGGTGCGATACCGATGATCTCTGCATCGCGACGGGCGGACCGTACACGGGCTGTTCGGCGGGCGGAGCCTGAGGCGGCGCCTCGGAGAGGACCTGGTTTGGGGCGGGGATGGGGCTGGAGACCGCGAATTCTTGTTTTCTGGCAGTCAGCCAAACGCCCACTTTTCCCGCTAAACCGTTGATTTGAAAGCCCCATTACAGGGGTCAACGGTTCTCAGTTGTATGGTGCGAAGGAGGGGACTCGAACCCCTACACCTGTTACGGCGTCAGGACCTAAACCTGGTGCGTCTACCAATTTCGCCACCTTCGCTAAAGGTCAAGCCCGCTATTGTAGCTTGCTTGTTAAAATCTTGCGTCATGAATCCGCGCCTCGATGCTTTACACCCCTACCCGTTCGAAAAACTGCGGGCGTTGCTGGCTTCCGCCAGCACGCAGCCGGACGGCCTGACGCCCATCAATCTGTCGATCGGCGAGCCCAAGCACGCCGCGCCGGAACGTATCGCGCAGGCGATCCGCGACCACATGGGCGGCCTCTCCGTGTACCCGTCCACCAAGGGCGACCCGGCGCTGCGCCAGGCGATTTCGGGCTGGCTGGCCCGCCGCTACAGCATCCCCGCCCCGGATGCCGACACGCAGGTGCTGCCGGCGCTGGGTTCGCGCGAGGCGCTGTTCGCCTTTACGCAGACGGTGATCGACCCGTCGGCGGGTTCGGTGGTCATCTGCCCCAACCCGTTCTATCAGATCTATGAAGGCGCCACGCTGCTGGCGGGCGCCACGCCCTACTTCGTCAACGCCGATCCGCTGCGCAATTTTTCCAGCGACTGGAGCCACGTGCCCGACGAGGTCTGGAAAAAGACGCGGCTCGTGTTCGTGTGCTCGCCCGGCAACCCGGCCGGCAACGTCATGGCGCTGGACGAATGGGAGACGCTCTTCAAGCTGTCCGACCGCTACGGCTTCGTCATCGCGTCTGACGAGTGCTATTCCGAGATCTACCTGGACGAAGGCAACCCGCCCCTGGGCAGCCTGCAGGCGGCGCGCCGCCTGGGCCGGGACGACTACCGCAACCTGGTGGCGTTCTCCAGCCTGTCCAAGCGGTCCAACGTGCCTGGCCTGCGGTCGGGTTTCGTGGCGGGCGACGCGGCGCTGATTGGCCGCTTCCTGCTGTATCGCACGTATCATGGCAGTGCGATGAGCCCGCTGGTTTCCGCAGCCAGCGTCGCTGCCTGGTCGGACGAGGCGCACGTGAAGGACAACCGGCGCCTGTACCGCGAAAAGTTCGACGCGGTCGTGCCCATTCTTGAAAACGTGCTGGACGTGTCGCGCCCGCAAGCCTCGTTCTACCTCTGGGCGGCCACACCGGGGTCGGATACGGCCTTTGTCCGCGACCTTTACGGCCGTACCGGTGTTACCGTTCTGCCGGGCAGTTTCCTGGCGCGGGAAGCGCATGGCGTGAATCCCGGCCACGGCCGCATCCGTATTGCGTTGGTGGCGCCTTTGGCTGACTGCGTGCAGGCAGCCGAGCGCATCGCCCATTTTGTACATACTTCTGTTTGATCAACCTTTAAAAGCTGAGCCGCTATGACTCTCGACCTGCAGACCACCATCGAAAAAGCCTGGGACGACCGGGCCAACCTGTCGCCCGCCGACGCCAGCGCCGAGGTGCGCGAAGCGGTGGAACACACCATCGACGGCCTGGATCTGGGCCGCTTGCGCGTGGCCGAGAAAATCAATGACGACTGGGTGGTCCACCAGTGGATCAAGAAGGCCGTGCTGCTGTCGTTCCGCCTGAGCGAAAACGCCATCATGGGCCAGGCGCCCCTGCAGTTCTACGACAAGGTGCCGCTCAAGTTCTCGGAATACGGCGACAACGCCTTCAAGCAAGGCGGCTACCGCGTGGTGCCGCCCGCCGTCGCCCGCCGCGGCGCCTTCATTGGCCGCAACGTGGTGCTGATGCCCTCCTACGTGAACATCGGCGCCTACGTCGATGAAGGCACGATGGTCGACACCTGGGCCACCGTCGGTTCGTGCGCCCAGATCGGCAAGAACGTCCACCTGTCCGGCGGCGTCGGCATCGGCGGCGTGCTGGAACCGCTGCAAGCCAACCCCACCATCATCGAAGACAACTGCTTCATCGGCGCCCGTTCGGAAGTCGTGGAAGGCGTGGTCGTGGAAGAGAACTCGGTGCTGGCCATGGGCGTGTTCCTGTCGCAAAGCACCAAGATTTTTGACCGCGCCACCGGCAAGATCACCTACGGCCGCGTGCCGTCGGGTTCGGTCGTGGTTCCCGGTTCGCTGCCGTCGGCCGACGGTTCGCACAGCCTGGCGTGCGCCGTCATCGTCAAGCGTGTCGACGCGCAAACGCGCGCCAAGACCAGCATCAATGATCTGCTGAGGGCGTAATGAGCAGCACGACCGCACGGCCGCCCGAAGCCGTATTGGATCTGGTCAAGGACCTGATCGCCCGCCCCTCGGTTACGCCCGCGGATGAAGACTGCCAGGCGGCGCTTGCCGCCCGGCTGGAACGCATCGGCTTCACGTGCGAGACCATCGCCCAAGGCGGCGTCACCAACCTGTGGGCCCGGCGCGGGAGCGCCGCGCCGCTGACCGTGTTCGCCGGTCACACGGACGTGGTGCCTCCGGGTCCGCGCGAAAAGTGGGAGAGCGATCCGTTCGTTCCCACCGAACGCGACGGCTGGCTGTACGGTCGTGGGGCGGCCGACATGAAGAGTTCGATCGCTGCCTTCGTGGTGGCGGCCGAGGAATTCGTGGCGGCCCACCCGCAACACGGCGGTTCGATCGCACTGCTGATCACGTCCGACGAAGAAGGCCCGTCGATTGATGGCACCGCCATCGTCTGCGACGCGCTGAAAGCGCGCGGCGAACAGCTGGACTACTGCATCGTCGGCGAGCCGACCTCGGGCGACGTGCTGGGCGATACCTGCAAGAACGGGCGCCGCGGCTCCCTGTCGGGCAAGTTGACGGTCAAGGGCATCCAGGGCCACGTGGCTTACCCGCATCTGGCTCGCAACCCGGTGCACCAGCTGTCTCCGGCGCTGGCGGAAATCGTCGGCATCGAATGGGACAAGGGCAACGAGTACTTCCCGCCCACGACGTTCCAGGTGTCGAACCTGAATTCGGGCACGGGCGCCACCAACGTGGTGCCGGGCGAAGCCGTCGCGCTGTTCAACTTTCGGTTCTCGACGGCCAGCACGCCGGAAAGCCTGAAGGCACGCGTGCATGCGGTGCTGGACAAGCACGGCCTGGAATACGACCTGGACTGGGAATTGGGCGGCGAGCCGTTCCTGACCCCGCGCGGTTCGCTGACGGATGCGCTGGTGCAGGCGATTCACGCTGAAACCGGCGTGACCGCCGAGCTTTCCACCACCGGCGGCACGTCCGACGGCCGTTTCATCGCCAAGATCTGTCCGCAAGTGATTGAGTTCGGCCCCGGCAACGCCACGATCCACAAGGTCAACGAGCGTATCGAAGTGGCTTCGCTGGAACCGCTCAAGAACATCTATCGGCGCACGCTGGAAAACCTCCTGCTGTCCAAATAAGTCCCAGCCCCCCAAAAGGGGGGCTTTTTCCCCTTGGAATAGCCCTGCGGGGAAAACGCCCGGTTGGGATAAAGGTCTAACTATGTATCAATCTGCCCGCCAAGAACTGCTGACCCTGCGTGACCTCATCCGTTATGGGGTGTCGCGTCTGAACAGCGCCCAGGTGGCGCTGGGACACGGCAGCGACAACGCCTGGGATGAGGCGGTCTACCTGACGCTGCACGCCCTGCACTTGCCGCTGGACACGCTGGAACCGTTCCTGGACGCCCGCGTGGTGCGCGAAGAGCGCGACCGCGTGCTGGACCTGCTGGAACGCCGGGTGACCGAGCGGGTGCCCGCCGCCTACCTCACCAACGAGGCCTGGTTGCGTGGCCATCGTTTCTACGTGGACAAGCGCGTCATCGTGCCGCGCTCGCCCATCGCCGAACTGCTGGACCAGGGCTTGTCGCCGTGGGTGCAGGACGCGCTGGCAGTGGAAAACGTGCTGGACATGTGCACCGGTTCCGGCTGCCTGGCCATCCTGTCGGCCCTGGCCTTCCCCTACGCCCATGTGGACGCGGTGGACGTGTCGGCCGACGCGCTGGAAGTCGCCCGCCGCAACGTGGACGACTACGGCCTGCAAGACCGGCTGGACCTGCACGAAAGCAATCTGTTCGACAGCCTGCCGGCACGCCAGTACGACGTCATCATCTGCAATCCGCCTTATGTGAACAGCGGATCCATGGACGTGCTGCCGCAGGAATACCGTCACGAACCGCACCTGGCCCTGGCCGGCGGCGAAGACGGCATGGACCTGGTGCGGCGCATTCTGGCGGCAGCTCCCCAGTACCTGACGCAAGACGGCGTGATCGTGCTGGAGATCGGCCACGAACGCGACTTCTTCGAAGCCGCCTTCCCGCAGCTATCTCCCGTGTGGCTGGATACGGAAGAGGCATCGGACCAGCTTCTGCTGCTTACCCGAGAGCAACTTACCCTGTGATACGCGCTACTGGATTGACCCTGCGCCGCGGCACGAAAGTGCTGTTGGACGGCGCTGAATTCGTTGTTCATCCGGGCGAACGCGTCGGCATCGTGGGCAAGAACGGCGCAGGCAAGTCGTCGCTGTTCGCCTTGCTGACCGGCGCCCTGGACCTGGACGCCGGCACCGTGCACCTGCCCGTCGGCTGGCGCATCGCCAGCGTCAAGCAGGAACTGGATGCCGACGACCGCCCCGCCCGTGAATTCGTCATCGACGGCGACACGCACCTGCGCGAATTGCAGGCGCGCCGCGCTACGCTGACGGACGACCAGGGCACGCAGATTGCAGAAGTCGAGGCGGCACTGGTGGAAGCCGGCGCCTGGAGCGCGGCCTCGCGCGCCGAACAGCTGTTGGCCGGCCTGGGCTTCAAGCCGAACGAGTGGATGCAGCCGGTAGAGAGCTTTTCCGGCGGCTGGCGCATGCGCCTGGCCCTGGCAAGCGCGCTGATGGCGCCGTCCGAATTGCTGCTGCTGGACGAACCCACCAACCACCTGGATCTGGACGCGATGCTGTGGTTGGAGAAATGGCTGGCCGCCTATCCGGGCACCGTCATGCTGATCTCCCACGACACCGAATTCCTGGATGCGGTGGCCAAGTCGATCCTGCACTTCGACCACGCAAAGCTGGTGCGTTACCGTGGCGGCTATGGCGACTTCCTGACGCAACGCGCCGAGCGCCTGCGCCAGACCAACATCGCCTACGAACGCCAGACCCGCGAGACGGCTCGCCTGCAAGGCTTCATCGACCGATTCAAAGCCAAGGCGTCCAAGGCCAAGCAGGCGCAAAGCCGCGTCAAGGCGCTGGCCCGCATGCAGGTGCTGGCGCCCTTGCATGCCGAAGCGGGCATCGACATCCGCATCCCGTCGCCCGACCAGGTGCCGGACCCCTTGCTGACGCTGGAACACCTGTCCGCCGGGTACACGGACGCAGCGGGTAATGCCGTTCCCATCCTGCGCGATGTGACCCTGATGGTGCGCGCCGGCAGCCGCGTCGGCGTGCTGGGCGCCAACGGCGCAGGCAAGAGCACGCTGATCAAGACGCTGGCCGAAGAGATTCCCGTTCAGGCGGGCGAACGCCGCGCCTCTCGCGGACTGGCCATCGGCTACTTCCACCAGCATCAGTTGGACATGCTGGACGTGGACAGCACGCCCATCGCGCATCTGGCCCGACTGGCGCCCGAGACTCGCGAACAGGAACTGCGCAACTACCTGGGCGGCTTCGGCTTTTCGGGCGACACGGTCACCAGCAAGGTCGGGCCCATGTCGGGCGGCGAGAAGGCGCGCCTGGCGCTGTCACTGATCGTCTGGCAAAAGCCCAACCTGCTGCTGCTGGACGAACCCAGCAACCACTTGGACGTTGAGACCCGCGAAGCCCTGGCCGCCGCGTTGGCCGACTTCGGGGGCAGCATGCTGTTGGTGTCGCACGATCGGCACCTGCTGCGCACCACCGTGGACAGTTTCTGGATCGTGGCGGACGGCGCTGTGCGCGAGTTCGACGGCGACCTTGAGGACTACCGCGATTGGCTGGCGGCCCGCAATGCCGGAGAACGTGCCGAAGCGGCACGCGAAAACGCCGAAGGCGGCGAACCCGTCGTGGACCGCAAGGCGCAACGCCGGGCCGAGGCCGAGCAGCGGCAACGCCTGTCCGCCCTGCGCAAACCGCTGGAAGCCAAGCTGGCCAAAGTCGAATCCGAAATGGAAAAGCTGCGGACCAAGCTCCACGCGCTGGACGCCGTCATCGCCGACCCGGACCTGTATTCGGACGCGCGCCGCGCGGAACGCCAGAAGGTCATGGCCGAACACGGCGAACATGGCAAACGCATCGACGAGCTTGAAGAGCAATGGCTTGAGATCCAGGGTTCCCTGGAAGAAATCGACCAGAGCGAAGCCTAGCGTGACGCTTGAGCGGTGGGCCGGTCCTGCTGCTCAAGCCTCCGCTCCTACCTATTAATAATAACCATTATCATTTATACTTCGTCGCGAAATTGACTCCATCTGGCGCCAGGCGCCAGCGACATGTCTACGCTTACGGACGTATTTCTCCGCCACTACCGCGAACTGCTTGGCTTTCTCTCGATGCGCACCGGCTCACGCGACGTGGCCCAGGACTGCGCACAGGACACCTGGATCAAGCTGGCGGAATTCAACGACCGCACCCGCCCCGACAATGATCGGGCATACGTATTCCGGGTGGCGGCAAACATCGCGACCGATTGGCATCGTCGCCGCACGCGCGAGCTCTCTGCCACCGCCGACTACGCCGCGGCGCTGCCCGTGGCGTATGCCGCCGACACCTTCGACGTAGCTTCCGCCCACCAGACCCTGCGCCGCCTGGAATCCGCCCTGCTCGCCCAGCCTCGCCGCAGCCTGGACGTCTTCGTGATGCACCGCCACGAAGGCCTGACCTACGGCGCCATCGCCGAGCGCTTCGCGATATCCGTCAGCGCTGTTGAAAAGCACATGATGCGCATCCTGCTCGCCTGCGACCTGGCGCTGGCCGGCTGATGGCCACGCGCGTTCGCCCGCCCGACCCTGTTGAAGAAGCCTCGCGCTGGGTCATCCGCCAGAGCGGCCAGCGGCTGGACGACGCCGCCCATGCCGAGTTCGAAGCCTGGTATCAGGCCGATGCCCGGCACGCGGCCGCGTATGACCGCTTGTCGCGCCTGTGGCGCCGCATGGGCGAGATCGATCGCGGCAAGCTTGCCAAACGGCCTGCCCGCAAGCTGCGCGCCACCGCCCTGCTGGCGCTGCTGACGGCCGCATTCGCCGGCTGGTTCGGGTCCACGGACCTTCCGCAGGTCGACTACAGGGCCGATGCGAGGGTACGCCACATCACGCTGCCGGACGGCTCGGCGGTGGTGCTGGATGCGCACGGCGCGCTGGCGCTGGACTATGCCGACGGCCGTCGCCAAGTTCGATTGCTGGCCGGACGCGCCCAGTTCGAACCGACGCCGCGACAACCCGGCATGGCGCCGTTCTCCGTGATCACGCGCGAGGCCTCCGCCACTGCGCTGGGCACGCGCTTCACGGTGGAACTGGGCCAGGACGGCACCCGCGTCGCGGTACAGGAGCGCCAGGTCGCCGTGCGCTGCCTGCCGTGCGCAGACGATCAAGGCCTGACCTTATCCGCTGGCGAAACGGTGCAGGTGACGCCCGCAGGCGTCAAACGCGAAGCCGAGGCCGGCACGGCGTCGCCCGGTTGGACGCGAGGCCTGCTGAGCTTCGACGACGTGCCGCTGCAGACCGCGGCGGATGCGCTGGCGCGCTACAGCGCCAAGCACATCCTGGTGATTGGTGAAGCGGCCAAGGCGCAACGCGTGTCAGGCACCGCGCTCGTCGCCGACCCGCAACGCGCATTGGAACTGCTGCTGGCGCAGACGCCCGTGCGCATGAGCGAACTGCCGGGTTTGCTGATCTTGCGATGAAGGCGTTCGGCCCGAACTCAATCGGTAAATGAGAATCGATATAAATTATTCATCGCCACACTGATGAGGGGTTTGGGCAGTGCCGACGTCCTACGGCTGACATTACTGCTTAGGACTTACGCATGTCTTCCCGCATTTCCACGCGCCGCCTCCGCGCCGCAGCCATCGCGTTGAGCGCAGCGCTGACGCTGCCCAACCCGGTGCTGGGCCAGACCCGCGCCACACCGGTTGCCTTCGACATCCCCGCCCAGCCGCTGGGAAGCGCCTTGCTGGCCCTGGGGCAGCAGGCCAATCTGGAGGTGTCGTTCGTGCCGGCCGCTGTCGCGGGAAAATCGGCGCCCGCGTTGCGGGGCACCTTGTCGCCGCTGGACGCGCTGGATCAGTTGCTGCGCGGGTCAGGCCTGGCGCTACGCGGCGACGGCCCTGGCCGCTACATCATCTACGTCGACAAGACGAACCAATTTTCCGCGCTGCGCCTGGACGCGGTGAAGGTATACGGCGAACACAGCGATGAACGCGTCTATACCCAGGAAGAGATCGCCACCACGCCTACGGCCAACCAGGACCTGACGTCGCTGGTGGCCACGCACCCCGCGGTGCGCACGAATGCCCCGGCCAATGGTTCGACGAACCGCGGCTCGATGAATGTGGAGGACATTTCCTTCCACGGTTCCAGCCCCTACCAGAACCTGTTCCAGATCGACGGGATGGACGCGACCAACCGCGTCGACCCGGCCAGCAAGAACCTGAACCTGCAGATCGCCAACATTCCCAGCAACTCGCAGTCCTACTTCGTCGATACCAATCTGTTGGGCGAGGTCCGTGTGATGGACAGCTTTGTGCCTGTGGAATATGGGCGCTTCACCGGCGGCGTGGTGGACGCGCGGCTGCGCCGGCCATCGGGCGAAAACCATCTGCAACTGGACTACCGCTGGAACACGTCGAAGATGACCCAGCAGAAAATCGCCGAAGGCGACGAGACCGGCTGGGGCCAGGGCAAACCGGGGTTCTCTCCGGAATGGAAGAAGCGCTTCTACACCGCCATCGGCGACATCGCCATCAATGACAAGACGGGCGCGGTGCTGAGCATGTCGCGTCGCGAATCCAGCATCCGGCGCTGGAACATGGGCGTGGATGGCGACCAGCCCACCCAAGGCGAAGACAACTACGACGACCGCATCGACAATTTCCTGGGCAAGTTCACGGTGCGAGCCACGGTGGACACCATTTCCGACCTGACGCTGAAGTACAGCGATCGCCGCGAGACGCTTTCAAGCGACACGTTCCGGGACACGCAATGGGACAACACGCATGCCGCACGCGGCGTGGGATGGAACCTGGATCACGCATTCCAGGGGGGCCGCGCCTCGGTGCAGGCGGGTTGGGACAATGCGCTTAGCAACCGCTCGTCCGACGCGACATCGCTGGTCACGCACAAATTTCCGTCGATCCCGCAATACGTGACGGGGGGCTTTGGAAAAGAGCAAAAGGAACAGGACACCTGGACGCTGAAGGGCCGCATCGACTTCGACCCGCTCCGCACCGGCGCCTTCACCCATACCCCGTATGCCGGGGTCGACCTGCAACGCGTCGACGTAAATTTCGAACGTTTCAGCGACGCCTATTCGTACATCGCCACGCATGCCGCCAATGGCGCTGAACGCCATGCCAGCAAGGTGCACTATCTACGCGGAACCGTCGAAACGAAATACAACGCCGCATCCGTCTATCTGTCGGATCGGGTGGAACTGGGTCGCGTAGCCCTGACCGGCGCCCTGCGCTACGACCGCGAGACTTTCCTGGGCAACACCAACCTGTCGCCGCGCACCCGCCTGGATTGGGATGCGTTCGGCGACGGCAACACCGTGGTCAGCGGCGGCTGGGCCCGCTACTACGGCTCGGACGTGCTGAACATTGCGTTGGAAGAGCGGATCAACACGCTCAGGCGCCAAGTGCTGGACCGCTACGGCAACCCGGTGGCGGACGGATCCAAGCCGTACTACGTGTCCTACGAGGGTCTGCGCACCCCATACGACGACGAATGGGCCCTGTCGGTCAGGCAGCGGATGGGCAGCCTGGAAGGGCTGGCGGCCTATGTGCACCGCAACGGGCGCGATCAGGTCAGCAAGAGCGGCGACAGCATTCAGGGCTACCGCTACCTCAACAACGGCAAATCCACCACGGACACCATCAGCCTGTCGCTGCGGACGCTGACGCCATGGCGCCTGATGGATACCCGCTGGACGGCACGTGCCGACTGGAGCTACCAGAAGCGCAAGGTCAACGCGGATCTGGTCGAAGGCTATGAAGGCGATGCGCGCGACCCGGACGAATACATCTTGTACGACGGCGAGCGCATGCGCGCCATCGACCGTCCGCCCGTCTCGTTCTACCAACCCCAAAAAGCCTCGTTGTCGCTGACCGGCATCTGGCCCAAAGGCGGGCTGACCTGGGACAACAGCATCCAGTGGCGCAGTTCGCGCATGTCGTCCGTCTACGTGGGATACGGGCCGCGTCCCGAGTCACTGCAAAGCTACCGCAGCGCCCGGCTGGCGTCGTACTGGACCTGGGACACCCGTCTGATCTGGGAGCCCACCTTCGCGCGCAACGTCGCTTTCACGCTGGATGTCCTGAACGTGTTGAACAAGACGCCGGCCATCACCGCCTCCAACCCCAATCTGGCGATCAACCGAAACACCTATCAAGTCGGCCGCGAGATCTGGGTGCAAGCCAGCTACCGCTTCTGATGCGCCGCGCATACCTACGCCGCGGCCGTCAAGCGGCGGCCGCCGCCCTCACCCTCGCCCTTGCCGCCGGTTCCGCCATCCCGGCCGAGCCGCCTGGGATGACCACGGCGGTAGCCTGCCACGAAGCAGGCGCCTGGAACATGGCTTGCCTGCGCGACCGTTATGCCGAGCCCCTAGGCCAATGGCCCGCCCCCGGCGTTGATCCGGGCATCACATGGACGGAATGGGCCGCGGTGCCTCCGGTGAACGCGCCGCCGCTGACCTGGATGGCCGCGAATGCCGGCCGTCCTGAACTGGCGCGGGACGTCCAACAACCCGACGTCGTGGCGTTGGGCCAGATGCTGTTCTTTGATGGGCACTTGTCCCGCAAGGGGCAGGTCTCTTGCGCGTCCTGCCATATGCCGCAGCGCGCCTTTACCGACGGCCGGCCGCTGGCCGTCGGCGAAGACCGGCTGATGGGCAGGCGCCGGTCACCCTCGCTGCTGGCTGCGCCCTACGCGCCGCGCCTGTTCTGGGATGGGCGCGCCGACACGCTGAAAGCGCAGGTGCTGGGCCCGGTCCAGGACAGCCGCGAGATGAACCATGACCTGGAAAGCGCCATTGCACGATTGCAGGCCCTGCCGCCCTATCCTCAGCAATTCCTGAAGGCCTTCGGGCCGGCGGCGGGCAATGCCATTGACGCCGACCGGCTCGCCCGTGCGCTGGCCGCCTACGTCGCCACGCTTCGCCCCCAGCCCACGCGATTCGACGCTTTCCTCGCAGGAGACCCGGGCGCATTGAACGACAAGGAACTGCTGGGCATGCATCTGTTCCGCACCCAGGCCCGCTGCATGAACTGCCACAGCGGCGCGCTATTGACGGACCATCAGTTCCACAATATCGGCCTGTCGTTCTATGGGCGGCGCAACCAGGATCTGGGGCGCTTCGAAGTCACCCGCGATCCGGCCGACCTGGGCACATTCCGTACGCCCAGCCTGCGCAATGTTTCGCTGGCAGGGCCGTGGATGCACAACGGCCTGTTCGCGGACCTGAAGGGGTTGCTGCGGATGTACAACGTGGGCATGGGCCGGGAGGCAGCCCCCGCGGATCCCCCAGACCCCTATGCGCCGCGCAAGTCCGAACACATCCGGCCGCTGGATCTCAGCGCGGACGACATCGACGCCTTGCTGGCGTTCATGAAGGTCTTGTAGGGAAAGGGGAAGGCGGCGCCCCAAGGCGCCGCCAGCCTGGCATTACGAGTACGGGCGCTCGCGCAGGCGGGTGTGATGGTCGACCACGGTGTCGATCACTTCGCGCAGGATGGTCTCAGCCAAGGCAGGCGGCACGCCCGCCTCTTCGGCCAGGCGACGGATACGCTCCACCTGCTGGGATTCCCGCTGGGGATCCACCAGGTCCATGCCATGGTTGGTCTTCAGTTCGCCGATCATGTCGGTGCAACGGAAGCGCACCCCCAGCAGCAGCATGATCTGCTGGTCGATTTCATCGACCTCGGCGCGCAGCGACGCCAACTCGGCTTTCGGGGAATCGGTGTTGGCCATTTTTCAACCCTGAACAATATCAAGCTTGGCGATGCCCAGCGCCAAGGTCTTGGCGCCGACGTCGCGGAACTGGATCTCTGCCTGCGCGTCTTGTCCTGCGCCGCTCAAGCCAATAATCGTGCCGTCGCCAAACCGCGCGTGACGCACGCCCTGACCCACACGATACTGCTTGTCGCCCACCGTGACACCGCTTGCCACGCCGCGCGGTTGACGCGGCGCAATGGTATTGGTGGCCTTGCGTCCGAACGCGTCGCCGCGGTTGCCCCCGCCCCAGCCAGCGCCCGTGCTGCTGACCGGCGCCAGGCCAGCCTTGGGCGACAGCCACTTCAGGTGCTCTTCGGGAATCTCGTCCAGGAAGCGCGAGCGCATAGCGTAGCGCGTCTGGCCATGCAGCATCCGGCTTTGGGCCAGGCTGATGTACAGGCGCTGCCGCGCGCGGGTGATCGCCACATACATCAGGCGGCGCTCTTCTTCCAGCCCGGACTGTTCCAGGATGCTGTTCTCGTGCGGGAACAGCCCCTCTTCCAGGCCGGTAATGAAGACCGCGTCGAATTCCAGGCCCTTGGCCGCGTGCACCGTCATCAGTTGCACGGCGTCCTGGCCTTGCTGGGCCTGATTGTCGCCGGCTTCCAGCGCCGCGTGCGACAGGAACCCTGCCAGCGGCGTCAGGCCGTCGGAGGCCACGATGGGCGCGTCGACCACGCCCGGCATCAGCGTCGACGAGGTGGCCTGCTCAGGCACCACGCCGGCGGGCATGCCGTCGTAGTTCTCTTCGGAAGCGAACACGGCCGCGGCCGTGATCAGTTCGTTCAAGTTTTCCAGGCGTTCGGCGCCTTCGCGTTCGGCCTTGTAATGGGCGTTCAGGCCGCTGGCCTCAAGCATGTGCTCGACCATTTCCGGCAACGGCAGATCGCGCGTTTCTTCGATCAGGCGATGAATCAGCTGCGCGAATTGGGCCAGGTTGGACCCGCCCTTGCCGCCCACCAACGCCACCGCCGCATACAGGCTGGTGTCGTGCGCGCGGGCCGCGTCGGCCAGCTGTTCCAGCGTACGCGCGCCAATGCCGCGCGTCGGGAAATTGACGACCCGCATCCACGACGTGTCGTCGTTGGGGTTGGCCATCAACCGCAGATACGCCAGCGCGTGCTTGATTTCCTGGCGCTCGAAAAAGCGCAGGCCGCCGTAGACCTTGTAGGGAATGCCGGCCGAGAAGATGGCGTGCTCCAACACGCGCGATTGCGCGTTGCTGCGATACAGCACGGCGATCTCGCGGCGCAGGCTGCCGTCATGGATCAGCGAACGGATTTCGTCCACGATCCATTGGGCTTCCATGCCGTCGGAAGGCTGCTCGATGACGCGCACCGGTTCACCTTCGCCCTGGTCGGTCCACAGGTTCTTGCCGAGGCGGCCGTTGTTATGGCCGATCAGCGCATTGGCGGAATCCAGGATGTGGCCGAACGAACGGTAATTCTGTTCCAGCCGGATCACGGTGCCATGCGCGTAGTCGCGCTCGAAGTCGGACATGTTGCCGACGTTGGCGCCGCGGAAGGCATAGATGGACTGGTCATCGTCGCCCACGGCGAAGATGGCCGCGCCGCCGCCTGCCAACAGGCGCAGCCACTTGTACTGCAGCGTGTTGGTGTCCTGGAACTCGTCGACCAGGATGTGGCGGAAACGGCGTTGGTAGTGTTCGCGAACCGGCGCGTTGCGCGACAGCAGTTCGTAGGCACGCAGCAGCAGCTCAGCGAAGTCGACCACGCCTTCGCGCTGGCACTGGGCTTCGTAAAGCTGGTAGATCTCGATCAGGCGGCGGCGATGGGCGTCATAGGCTTCGACGTCCTGCGGACGCAGGCCTTCTTCCTTGGCGCCGTTGATGAAGCGCTGCACATCGCGCGGCGGGTACTTTTCGTCGTCGACGCCATTGGCCTTCATCAGGCGCTTGATGGCGGCAAGCTGATCCGTGACGTCCAGGATCTGGAAGCTCTGCGGCAAGCCGGCATCGCGGTGATGCGCGCGCAGCATGCGGTTGCACAAGCCGTGGAACGTCCCGATCCAGAGACCGCGGGTGTCGATCGGCAAGATCGCCGACATGCGCGCCAGCATTTCGCGGGCGGCCTTATTGGTGAACGTGACCGCCAGAAGCCCAAAAGGCGAAGCCTGGCCGGTTTGAATCAGCCAGGCCATGCGGGTAGTGAGTACCCGGGTCTTCCCGCTGCCCGCCCCGGCCAAGACCAGGGCGTGCTGCGGTTCTAACGTTACTGCGGCGCGTTGTTCAGGGTTGAGCTTCTCTAGCATCATGCCGCGTAGCGGCGCAGATGTTGAGCAAACTGCTCGAGCCCGGCGATGCCGCTTTGCTGGGCGCGCTGGCACCAGGCCTGCAAGTCATGAAGGAGCTGTTCGCTGCTGGCGCTGGAGCTTTCCCAGATGCGGCCGAGTTCGCGACGCATTTGCACCAGGGTCGCGAGCGACTTGTTCTGGGCGATGGCCTTGTCCACGGCGGCAAGCTGTTCAGGCTGGAGGATGTCCTCGTTGCGGTGGATGGCGCGGCGCACTTGATGCAGCTTGGTATAGCCGCATTCGGCGTTGCCTTCCTGGCGCGAGGCCTTCAGCTTGCTCAGTTCTTCGCGGGCAGCGCTCTTGATCACGTCCGCATAGCGGGCCATGACTTCGTAGCGGTGCGTGATCACGCCTTGCAGCGTACGCAGGTCGATGCCCGTGCGGGTGTCATCCAGCTTCAGCTTGGGCGCAACCTTCTTGATCTTGGCCAGGCCGAAGAACTTCAGGATGTTGATGTAGCACCAGCCGATGTCGAATTCGTACCACTTGGCCGAGAACTTGGCCGACGTGCCGTGGGCGTGGTGGTTGTTGTGCAGTTCTTCGCCGCCAATCACGATGCCCCACGGGAACACGTTGGTGCTGGTGTCCGGGCTGTTGTAGTTGCGGTAGCCCCAGTAGTGGCCAATGCCGTTGACGACGCCAGCCGCCCAGAAGGGAATCCAGGCCATTTGCACAGCCCACACCGTCACGCCGATGGCGCCGAACAGGGCGACGTCGATGGCCAGCATGGACAGCACGCCCCACAAGCTGTGCTTGCTGTAGACGTTGCGTTCGAGCCAGTCGTCAGGCGTGCCGTGGCCGAACTTGGCCATGGTTTCATTGTTGTTCGATTCTTCGCGATACAGCTCCGCACCGCGGAACAGCACCTTCCAGATGCCGAACAGCATGGGCGAGTGAGGATCGCCTTCCTTTTCGCACTTGGCGTGATGCTTGCGGTGAATGGCGACCCATTCCTTGGTGACCATGCCGGTCGTCATCCAGAGCCAGAAACGGAAGAAGTGCATGACAGCCGGATGCAAATCCAGACCGCGGTGCGCTTGGCTGCGATGGAGAAAAACCGTGACCGCAACAATCGTGATGTGCGTCACGACAAGGGTGAATACGACGACCTGCCACCAAGTGGCTTGGGTCAGACCGCCGGCAATGAAGGAGAGGATGTAATCCATAAAGCTGTTATGAGCCTCGCTTGAGAAGTGCCTGAAGTTTAGCTTACCTTTGTCTTCTTATGACAAGGGAGTTTCAAAATAGTTTTTGAGCGAAATCAAGGACTAAGCCCCGATTTTAGAGCACAAAAGCCCTCTCTCGCGGCCATTTCGGGCAATCGCGAGGCCGAGCCTTGCGGACATCCGGCGCGTGGGGCCGGCTACCCCATGAAAGTGGGGGGTATTCGCAATGGCACTAGGTTTTGGCTACATTTCGCTACTAAAGTTCCTGTCAGCAAGGGGATTTCGTCTTGAGGACGCCACGTACGCGGCGCACACTTGCCGCCCTTGCCGCTGACCAAATTGTCTCTTTTGCCCCACTGATGTCGCCGAAATCAATCCGACCCTATTTATTTGCAGCCCTGTCGACGCTGGCCATAGCGTTCGCCGCGCCCGCCCCCGCCCAGACGATGAAGTCGGGCGACGTCGTCGTACTGGCCTCGTATTACGAGATCCGCGGGTCGGATTGCCTGGCGCTGCGGGCGCCGCGCGTGCAGATCACGCAGAGCCCGAAGCTGGGCAAGGCCAGCATCATGCAGACGCGTGGCCAGTCCAGCGATTCGGGGCGTTGCGCCTACCGGCCAGTGGCGGTCTCGCAGGTGGTCTACCAGGCGGACCAGCCGGGCGCCGACACCCTGGCCTGGGAAGTGAAATACCAGAACAAGACGCTGGGCACCCGCCGATTCAGCGCGACAGTCGGCGTCACGCCGGCTCCCTGAGCCGGCGCGAACCGATCGCGCATCAGGCCGGCTTGTCTTCCTTGGCCGCGTCGGCCTCGGGGACGGCGTCAGCCAGCGTTTCGGCTTCGGATTCGCCCGTGGGGGTCGTCTCGGCCGTGTCGGCAGCAGGTGCTTCGGCCTTGACCGGCACGTCCGCGTCCTCGGCCCCGTCCAGGGCCAAATCAACATCGGCGTCCAGATCGGCGTCGGCGTCCGCCGCGTCGGCGGCTTCGGCCGTTGCGCCGGCTGCGCCCTTCTTTTTGCGCTCGAACACTGCAGCAAAGAAGCCGTCGGTGCCGTGCACGTCAGGGCGCAGCTGGACGTACGGACCTTCCAGCGTCAGCGTTTCGCAACGCGCGGCCAGGATCTCGGCGGCATCCAGGCGCTCGAATTCGGGGTGGCTGGCCAGGAAACGCTCGGCCTGCACCTCGTTTTCTTCCGCCAGCAGGCTGCACGTGGCATACACCAGGCGGCCGCCGGGCGCCACGCAACGCGCGGCGCTGTTCAGGATGCGTTCCTGCAACCGGCCCAATTCGGCCAGCGCCTCGGGGTGCTGGCGCCATTTCAGGTCGGGGTTGCGGCGCAAGGTACCAATGCCGCTGCAAGGCGCATCGACCAGCACGCGCTGGGCCTTGCCGGCCAGGCGCTTCACGCGGGCGTCGTTCTCGCTGTCGATCACGACAGGCACCACGTTGGACAGGCCGCTACGCGCAAAGCGCGGCTTGGCGCGGGCCAGGCGCGCGGCGGACACGTCAAAGGCGTACAGGCGGCCGGTGGAGCGCATCAGCGCGCCCAGCAGCAGCGTCTTGCCGCCGGCGCCGGCGCAGAAGTCGATGATCATTTCGCCGCGGCGCGGGGCGACCAGCAGGGCGAGCAATTGGCTGCCTTCGTCCTGCACTTCGATGCTGCCGTTTTCGAACTGCGGCCAGCGATTGATGGCCGGACGGCCTTCCATGCGGATGCCCCACGGCGAAAACGGCATGGCCACGGGTTCGTAGCGACCGGCGCTCTGCTGCAGTTCCGTCAACATGGCGTCGCGCTCGGCCTTGAGCGGGTTGACGCGCAAATCCAGGCTGGCTTGGCGGTTCAGCGCTTCGACCAGGGTTTCCGGGCTGTCCATCTGGCTCAGGCGTTCGTCCAGCCAGTCGGGGATGCTGCCGCGCACCGCGCGGGGCAAGGTAGCCAGATCGATCTGCGACACGCGCTTGAGCCATTCGGCTTCGGCGGCGTCCATGCCCTCTTCCAGCGCTTCGGCGCCCAGCGTGGCGTTCAGGCCCAGGATGGCCAGACGGCGCGAGGCCGGACCCACGCCGCTTTCACCGAACTGGCGGTAGCGGCGCAGATGGCGCAGCACGTCATAGACGGCTTCGGCGACTTCGGAACGGTCGCGCGCGCCCAGGTTGGGATGGTGGCGCAGCCAGTGCGACAGCGCGGAATCGGCCGGATAGGTCCATTGCAGGATTTCGCCCAGGACACGCTGCACCTGGTCGATGCGGATGGCCGCATAGGATTGGCGCGGACGGTTGAATTGCGGCTTTTGCGGGGCCTGCTCGCGATGGCCGTGCGAAGCGTCATCACCGCGCGGCCCATCATAGGACGGCCGGTTCTGGCCTTCGCGGCGCTCGGAACCATACGACGTCCGTTCGCCGCCACGGCTGTCTCCACGCGGGCCATTGCCGTACGACGGACGTGAATCCGGACGGCCGGAGCCTTCGCGGCGATCCGAACCGTAGGAAGTACGCTCGCCGCCACGGCTGTCGCCGCGCGGGCCGTTGCCGTACGACGGGCGCGAATCCGGACGGCCGGCGCCTTCGCGGCGGTCCGAACCGTAGGGAGCGCGTTCACCGCCACGGCTGTCACCACGCGGACCATTGCCGTACGACGGACGCGAATCCGGACGGCCGGAGCCTTCGCGGCGATCCGAACCATAAGAGGCGCGTTCGCCGCCACGGCTGTCGCCGCGCGGGCCGTTGCCGTAGGACGGACGCGAGTCCGGACGGCCCTGGCCTTCACGGCGGTCCGAACCGTAGGGAGCACGTTCGCCGCCACGGCTGTCGCCACGCGGGCCGTTGCCGTACGACGGACGCGAGTCCGGGCGGCCCTGGCCTTCACGGCGGTCCGGACTGTAGGAGCCCCGTTCCCCGCCCCGGCTATCGCCACGCGGGCCGTTGCCACGGTTCTCGCCACGCGGTGCGTCGTAGGACGGACGCGGCGTGGGCCGGCCTTGGCCTTCCCGGCGTTCGCCGCCGAAGGCGCCGCGTTCGCCACGGTTTTCACCGCGGTTCTCGCCGCGCGGCGCGTCGAACGACGGGCGCGGGGCCGGACGGCCGGCATCCCGGCTGGGACGCTCGTCGCGCCCGCGATCGCTGCGCTCGCGCTGAGGCGCCTCGCGGGCATCGCCCTTGGGACGCGAGAAAAAGGACCGACCGTCGCGCCCTTCGGAGGCTGCCCTCGGGGTGCCTGCCGGACGAGAACGCGGAGATTGGGGTTTAGTCATGGTGTGTTCCAGTGGGGCGGAGGAGTTCCGCCCGATAAAAGCGATTCAGTGCGATTCGGGGCCGATCAAGCGGCCGGCGACCAGGTGAACAAGCGCGCAGGATCGCCCTGCACGTCCACCCGGTGGTCATTTGTCAGCGTAACCCGGCCTTCGGCAAGCCAGCGCACGGCAGCCGGAAAAGCCTGATGTTCCACTGCCAGCACGCGATTAGCCAGCAGTTCCGGCGTATCGCCGGCCAGGACCGGCACGCAGCCCTGGGCGATGATGGGGCCGTGGTCCAGCACCGGTGTCACGAAATGCACCGTGCAGCCGTGTACGCGCACCCCCGTCGCCAGGGCTTGGGCGTGGGTGTGCAGCCCGGGAAACGCCGGCAGCAGCGAGGGGTGGATATTGACCAGCCGGCCGGCATAGTGGTTGACGAAGCCCGGGGTCAGGACGCGCATGAAACCCGCCAGGATGACGTAGTCGGGCGCGTAGCGGTCGATTTCAGCGGCCAAGGCGGCGTCGAACGCTTCGCGGCTGGCGTAGTCCTTATGGTACAGGGCTGCCGTGGGGATGCCCTGGGCGGCCGCCCATTCCAGGCCGCCGGCATCCGGCCGGCTGGCGATGACGGCGGCGATTTCGGCCGGCCAGCCCTCGTCGCGGCACGCTTCGGCCAGCGCCTGCATGTTGCTGCCCCGCCCCGAGATCAGGATGACGAGGCGGCGTTTAGAAAATTGTGTTTCCGGCAAGATAGAAGAATCCAAATATTTAGCCCCCAGGGCGCCCGGCAGGGGCGCCTTGCTTGTCGCAAAAGGGCTTGTCCGCCGCCATTGCGCACCCCGGAAATACCGGTCGCGCAGAAATGGTTGGGGGGATTAGAACAAACCCGGAATCCAAAATTGTAAACTCTCGCTCGTGAAACCATCGCTGCGCATCTACCGATCCCTGCCTCCGCCCGACCGGCGCGCCCCTTGCGCGCTGACGATCGGCAATTTCGACGGCGTCCATCGCGGGCACCAGGCCATGCTGGCGCGCGTCTGCCAAGTCGCTCGCGAGCGCGGCCTGACGCCCGCCGTCATGACCTTCGAGCCGCATCCGCGGGAGTATTTCGCCACCCTGAACCAACGCCCCGAACTGGCGCCCACCCGGATATCCGGACTGCGCGACAAGCTGGCGGCGCTGGCGCGCTACGGCGTGTCCCAGGTCGTGGTGGAACGCTTCAACGCCCGGCTGGCCGAAATGTCGGCCAACGCCTTCATCGAGAACCTGCTGGTGCAGGGGCTGCAAGCCAAATGGCTGCTGGTGGGCGAGGATTTTCGCTTCGGCCACAAGCGCAGCGGCGATATCGACCTGCTGCGCGAAGCCGGCATGCGCCATGGTTTCGAGGTGCAGACGCTGGCCGACGTGACCGATCAGCAAGGCCACCGGATTTCCAGTTCCGAGGTCCGCACGGCGTTGGCCGTGGGCGACCTGGACCGCGCCCGCCACCTGCTGGGCCACCCGTACCACATCAGCGGCCACGTGATCCATGGCCAGAAGCTGGGCCGGACCCTGGGCTTTCCCACGATGAACCTGCGCGTGGCCGAACGCTGCGCCGCCCGCTCGGGCATCTATGTGGTGCAGGTCTATGGCCTGGCCGAGCGCCCGCTGCCTGCGGTTGCCAGCCTGGGCGTGCGCCCGACAGTCGAAGACCGCGGCCGCGTGCTGCTTGAGTCGCACCTGCTGGACGACACGGTCAACGCTTACGGTAAACTCGTACGCGTCGAATTCCTGCACAAGCTGCGGGACGAAGAAAAATTTCCTGATCTCCCTTCCCTGACTGCCGCCATCGCCGAAGACGCGCGAAACGCGCGCGCCTATTTTGCCGTTCATGGACTATAAAAAGACCCTCAACCTGCCCGATACCCCCTTCCCCATGCGGGGCGACCTTGCCAAGCGCGAGCCCGCCTGGATTTCGCAGTGGGAGGAAAACCACGTCTACCAGGCGATCCGTGCGGCCAGCCGCGGCCGGCCCCGTTTCGTGCTGCACGACGGTCCGCCCTACGCGAACGGCGACATCCACATCGGCCACGCGGTCAACAAGATCCTGAAGGACATCATCGTCAAGAGCCGCAACATGGCCGGCTATGACGCGCATTACGTGCCGGGCTGGGACTGCCACGGCATGCCGATCGAAATCCAGATCGAAAAGAAGTACGGCAAGCACCTGCCCGTGGCGGAAGTGCAGTCGAAGGCCCGCGCCTACGCCCTGGAGCAGATCGACCGCCAGCGCAAGGACTTCAAGCGCCTGGGCGTGCTGGGCGGCTGGGACCGTCCGTACATGACAATGAACTTCAGCAATGAAGCCGACGAAATCCGCGCACTGGGACGCATCCTGGACAAGGGTTACGTGTTCCGCGGCTTGAAGCCCGTGAACTGGTGTTTCGACTGTGGCTCGGCCCTGGCCGAAGCCGAAGTGGAATACGCCGACCGCGTCGACCCGGCCGTGGACGTCGCCTTCCCGTTTGCCGATCCGGCCAAGCTGGCCAAGGCCTTCGGCCTGGAGTCGGTGGAAGACGGCGCCATCGTGATCTGGACGACCACGCCCTGGACCATCCCGTCCAACCAGGCGCTGAACGTGCATCCGGAAATCGAGTACGCGCTGGTGCGGGTGTCCCCGGCTCCCAAGTTCGGCCCCCTGCTGCTGGTCGCGAAAGACCGCGTCGAAGCCTGCCTGAAATCCTGGAACCTGGAAGGCGAAATCATCGCCACGGCACCGGGCGAAGCGCTGTCGGGCATCGAATTCCGTCATCCGCTGGCGCAGTTCAATGCCGCGTACGATCGTCGCTCGCCCATCTACCTGGGCGACTACGTCACGGCCGACTCGGGCACGGGCGTGGTGCACTCGGCGCCTGCCTACGGGATTGAAGACTTCGTGTCGTGCAAGGCGCACGGCATGAAGGACACTGATTTCATCAGCCCGGTCATGGGCGACGGCAAGTACGTGGACAGCCTGGCGCTGTTCGGCGGCCTGTCCATCTGGGACGCCAACCCCAAGATCGTCGAAGCGCTGACCGAAGCCGGCGCGCTGATGCACGTCGAAAAGCACAAGCACAGCTACATGCACTGCTGGCGCCACAAGACGCCGATCATCTACCGCGCCACCAGCCAATGGTTTGCCGGCATGGACGTGGCCCCCAAGGATGGCGGCCCGACCCTGCGCGAATCGGCGCTGGCCGGCATCGACGCCACGGCCTTCTACCCGGCCTGGGGCCGCGCCCGCCTGCACGCCATGATCGCCAACCGTCCGGACTGGACCCTGTCGCGCCAGCGCCAGTGGGGCGTGCCGATGGCCTTCTTCGTGCACAAGGAAACCGGCGAGCTGCACCCGCGCACGTCCGAATTGCTGGAACAGGTGGCGCAGCGCGTCGAGCAAGGCGGCATCGAAGCCTGGCAAGCCATTGAACCCAGCGACTTGCTGGGCGACGAAGCCGACCAATACGAAAAGAACCGCGACACGCTGGACGTCTGGTTCGATTCGGGCAGCACGCACGCCACGGTACTGGGCGGCAAGGACGGCGAATTCGCCGGCTCGCACGGCGCTGAACTGGGTTGGCCCGCCGACCTGTACCTGGAAGGCTCGGACCAGCATCGCGGCTGGTTCCATTCTTCGCTCCTGACCGGCTGCATGCTGTACGGCCAGCCGCCCTACAAGGCGCTGCTGACGCACGGCTTCGTGGTGGACGGCCAGGGCCGCAAGATGAGCAAGTCGGTGGGCAACGTGATCGCCCCGCAAAAGGTGTCGGACTCGCTGGGCGCGGAAATCCTGCGCCTGTGGGTGGCGTCCACCGATTACTCGGGCGAACTCTCCATTTCGGACGAGATCTTGAAGCGCGTGGTGGAAGGCTATCGCCGCATCCGCAACACGCTGCGCTTCCTGCTGGCCAACGTGGCCGACTTCGACGCGGTGTCGCAATCGGTGCCGTACGGCGAGCTCTTCGAGATCGACCGCTACGCGCTGGCCATGACGGCGCAGATGCAGTCCGAAGTGCAGGCCAACTACGAACGCTATGACTTCCACCCGGCTGTCTCGCGCTTGCAGACGTTCTGCTCGGAAGACCTGGGCGCGTTCTACCTGGACATCCTGAAAGACCGCCTGTACACGTCGGCCCCCGGCAGCGTGGCGCGCCGCTCGGCGCAGACGGCGCTGCTGGACATCACGCAAACGCTGCTGAAGCTGATGGCGCCGATCCTGTCCTTCACGGCTGAAGAAGCCTGGAAGGAATTGGTCGGGTCCGCACTGAAGCACCAGGCCGACGCGGCCCGCACGACGATCTTCACCGAGGTCTACCACGCGCTGCCGCCGTTTGCCGACGCCGACGCGCTGACCGCCAAGTGGGCGCGCCTGCGCGCCATCCGCGCCGACGTCCAGCGCAAGCTGGAAGAAGTGCGCACGGCGGGCGACATCGGTTCGTCGCTGCAAGCGGAAGTCGACCTGTACGCCAATGGCGACGACCAGCAACTGCTGGCCAGCCTGGGCGACGACCTGCGCTTCGTGCTGATCGTCTCGCGCGCCACCGTGCACGCGGGCGAAGGCGAGACCCGCATCGAGGTGACGCCGTCGACGCACAAGAAGTGCGAACGCTGCTGGCACTGGCGCCTGGACGTGGGCCAGGACGCTGACCACCCCGAGATCTGCGGCCGCTGCGTGTCCAACCTGTTCGGCTCGGGCGAAGCCCGCGACAAGGCTTGAACATGGCCCGCCCCTCCGATCCGGGAGTGACGGGCACGGCCCCCACCCGCGCCGCGCCGGCGCGCGTGGGCGGCTGGCTGGCGCTGGCTCTGTTGATCATCGTGCTGGACCAGTTGACCAAGGTGTACTTCAACACCTCGTTCCAGTACGGCGAACGGGTCAACGTGCTGCCGGTCTTCGATTTCACGCTGCTGTTCAACCGGGGGGCCGCATTCAGCTTCCTGGCATCCGAGGAAGGCTGGCAACGCTGGCTGTTCACTGCCCTGGGCATCGTGGCGGCAGTGGTCATCACGATCATCCTGCGGCGCACGCATGGGCAGCCCCGGTTCAGCCTGGCGCTGACGCTGATCCTGGGCGGGGCCATCGGCAACGTCATCGACCGCGTGGTGTATGGCCACGTGGTGGACTTTCTGCTGTTCTATTGGAAAGACTCCTACTTCCCTGCCTTCAACCTGGCGGACGTGGGAATCAGCTGCGGCGCCGTGCTGCTGGTGCTGGACGAGCTGCTCCGCAGCCGCAAGAAACCGCAAGCCTGACGACCGCCGCCGGGGCGCAACGCCCCGGCCGCCCCTCCCCCGGGGCTGGGTTTTGCCCTATTTGATCCCCCCTGAATGCATGGCGAACGGCGCAATGCCGCAATGCAGAATAAAATCACCCTCCATTCCTCGTTTTCACGGCGCTGAACCCGCCGCCACTCCCTCATGCTCGATCTCGCCCGCAAACGCATCGTCCTCGGTCTGACCGGGGGCATCGCCTGCTACAAAATCGCCGAGCTGGTGCGGCGCATGACCGAACAAGGCGCCACGGTCGACGTGGTGATGACCGAGGCGGCCACGCACTTCATCACCCCCGTCACCATGCAGGCCCTGTCGGGCCGGCCGGTGTTCGTGGACGCCTGGGATGCGCGCGTGCCCAACAACATGGCGCACATCGACCTGACGCGCGGCGCGGACGCCGTGCTGATCGCCCCCGCCAGCGCCGACTTCATGGCGAAGCTGGCGCACGGCATGGCCGATGACCTGCTGTCCACGCTGTGCCTGGCGCGCGCCTGTCCGCTTCTGGTCGCGCCCGCGATGAACCGCGAGATGTGGGCCAACCCGGCCACGCAGCGCAACGTCGAACAATTGCGCGCCGACGGCATCAGCGTCCTGGGCCCCTCGGCCGGCGAACAGGCTTGCGGCGAAACCGGCGACGGCCGCATGCTGGAAGCGCATGAGCTGTTGACCGACCTGATCGCCTTCTTCCAACCCAAGCTGCTGGCCGGCCGCCACGTGCTGCTGACCGCAGGCCCCACGTCCGAACCGGTGGACCCCGTGCGCGTGCTGAGCAACCGCTCGTCGGGCAAGACCGGCTACGCGCTGGCCCGGGCGGCCCGCGAAGCCGGCGCCCGCGTCACGCTGATCACCGGCGCCACCTTCCTGCCCGTGCCGCGCGGCGTCACCGCGCTGTCGGTCATGACCGCGCGCCAGATGCACGACGCCGTGATGGCCAGTGCCACCGACGCCGACATCTTCATCGCGGTGGCTGCGGTGGCGGATTGGCGCGTGAAGAACGTCAGCACGCAGAAGCTGAAGAAGACCAGCGAAGGCGGCGGCGCGCCGATGATGGAATTCGAACCCAATCCGGACATCCTGGCCGAAGTGGCCAAGCTGGAAAACGGCCCGTGGTGCGTGGGATTTGCTGCTGAAACCGAAAAGCTTGCGGAACACGCCGAAGCCAAGCGCACCCGCAAGGGCATCCCGCTGCTGGTGGGCAACCTGGCGCATAAGGTCATGGACGCAGACACCACCGAACTGGTGCTGTTCGACGAGCAAGGCGCACACCCCCTGCCCGCCGCCGACAAGCTGGACGCCGCACGCCGCCTGATCGCGGAAATCGCCGCAAGGTTTCCGGCGTAGGATGGGTGTAGCGCGGGAGATTGGGGTAAGAACTCTGCCGTCGAACGCGCGTAACCCATCAAGCAGCGGCCGCGTTGTGGCTGAACCGGCTTAGCAAGCCAGCGTTGTTTGATGGGTTACGCGCGCTCCAGACGTGGGTTTTTGCCCCCGATCTCCCGCGCTTCACCCATCCTACGATCGCGGGCATCGCGCATGCCACACGATGGCAGAAAAAAGTCACCCGGCGCTTGCCGGGTGTCATTGGGACCAACGCCTCCTTAGCCGCTTACTGCTCCAGGCTGATGTTCGCGGCCTTCACAATATCGGCCCACTGCTTGCGGTCGTTTTCCAGGAACTGGCTGGTCTTCTCGGGAGTCATGTCCGTTACCGGCTCCGAGCCCAGGCCCGCCATCTTCTCGATCACACCAGGCTGCTTAAGCACGTCTTGCAGCGCGGCGTAGTAGGCCGCCAGCACGTCGGCGGGCAAGCCTGCCGGCGCGAACACGCCCTGCCACGTCGGCATGTCGAAACCCTTCAGGCCCTGTTCGTCCAGCGTCGGCACGTTGGGCAGTTGGGGCGCGCGCTTGATCGATGCGACCGCGATGGCCTTGACCTTGCCTTGCGAGGCCAGGGGCGCCGCGGTCGAGATGTTGTCCATCGTCATCGCGATGTGGCCGCCCAACAGGTCGGTAATGACCGGCGCGGCGCCGCGATAGGCGGCGTGTGGGACTTTCACGCCCATCTTGTACAGCATGGTTTCGGCGATCAGGTGGTTGGAAATGCCCACGCCCGCCGTGCCGTAGGTAGCCGTCGGCGTCTTCTGGAAATAATCCTTGAGCTCGGCGAGATTGTTGGCAGGCACGTCCTTGTTCACGATCACCACGTTCGGCTGGACCGCAGCCAGCGTGATGGGGGTGAAGTCCGCGGGCTTGTAGTTGGTGCCTTTCGGGTTCAGGACGTGGGTGATGGCCATGGAACCGGCCGCCGCAATGCCGATGGTGTAGCCGTCGGTGGGCGATTGCGACAGGCGGAACGCCATGATGTTGCCGCCGGCGCCAGCCAGGTTTTCGACGACGACCGTCTGGCCCAGCCGCTGCGACAGCGGTTCGGCCAGCAGGCGCGCCAGCGTGTCGGCCGAGCCGCCGGGCGCAAAGCCCACCAGCAGCCGCACGGGTTTTGTGGGTTTCCACGCATCGGCGGCGACCGCCGTAGAGGCGGCCGTCAGGGCGGTGATGGCGAACAAGGCGCCAACGGCGCGGTGCAGGGTAAGGCTGAACATGAAAGGACACTCCGAACGATAAATTGACGAAGACAGCTTCGTCTCCCCTCGCCGCTCATCCGGCACGGCGGCAGACAACGGATCCGCAACCGCGCATCGGCCAGCGTTGGCGGCGTTATTCCAATAGTTGCGACAGCGCCTGCGCGACCAGGCGGTTCGACAGCAGCACCGGGCGGCCGGACGCCTGCGCGACGGCCTGGCGCATGCGCTCCGCGTAGCCCATGCAATGCATGACGATCAGGTCGCATGACGCCAGCGCCTGGCCCGCTTGCGCGAAATTGCGGGCGGCCTGGCCGGCATCGGCTTCATAGGGCGAGGCGTGCACGACCTGCGTTTCGCAGGACAGCGGCACGGCCATGTGAAAGAAGTCGACCTGTTCGGCCAGCGGCACCACCAGCCCCACCTTGCGGCAGTGCTGCGACAAGCCCGCGACCAGATGGTCGACGACCTGCTGCGGCTCGACGACCAGCGTGCGCATCGGCGCGATGGCGGTACCGGTGCACAGCGGCACCAGCACGTCGTAGCCGGCGCCGTCCGCCTGCTGCATGACCGCTGCCAGCCGGGCTTCGGCGGCGGCGGCATCCAGTTGGATCTGGGCGCCATCGCGCAAGCGCGTGGCGAAACGGTATTCGCCGTCCCGCGGGGCCATTGCGGCCAACGCCGCAGCGTCCAGCCCATCGAGCGCGCCGAATTCATTGATCTGAACGGTCTCTCCCAGCAGCCGCGCCATCTCGGGCACGACATCGCTGCGCGGCGATTCACCGATGGTGAAGAAGGCCACGCGGCGCGAATGGGGCGCGCTCATGCTGCGCCGCCGTCGACACGACCGACGGTCTGCAGATGGGCCATCGAACCGTAGCGGCCTTGCAAGGCCGCCCATTCCGCGTCGTCGAAGAACGTCATCGTGCGCTGGCCGTACAGCTTGGCGATCTCGATGCAGAAACGCATCGCCACGTCGGCATCCACCGCATTCGTGACGCCAGTCGCGCAACCGGGCACGGTGGTCTGCGCGGTCAGCGCCACGCCCACGACCGGCGCGTCCGTCACGATCGCCGGCTGCATCAGCGAATTCACATGCCACAGGCCGTTCTCGTACGGCGTGATGTCCTGCGTGGTCAGCGGCAGGGTCACGGGCAGCTCGCCACTGACCCAGCCCATCACGTCCAGCATCGTTTCCGGAATGCGCAGCAGGTAGCCCTGCTTGGCGACCGGCGTCAACGCCACGCCGCGCTTGTTGACCAGGCGATTGCCGCGCGTCGTGTCGACCGACAAGATGGCGTCCATGCGCGGATCGACTTCGTACGACATCATTTCGCGCATCGGGAACGGCGAACGCATCATCGGCACTGGATGGTGCGGACGCGTGCCGGCGCGCGGGCAGATGTGCGTGCGGATGCGCACGGTGCCGGGCATGACGTCGCCCTGGCGTGCCATCGCCATCAGCTTGAGCGCCGCGGCAATGGCGACCACCGCGCCGTCGCTGTCCGACACCAGGCCCGTGACTGCGGGGCGGGCGCCGATGCCGCCCAAGCGGCCGACAATGCCCAGCTGCGGCGCCGAGTCATCCGCGCCGGGGATCACGATGGACAGAAAATCCGTGGCCGCGCCGTCGCGTTCAAGGCGGGTCACTTCCACCTCGCACTGGCCGGCATCGCGCAGCACCTGCGCCACGGCTTCGCCCGTGATGTGCGCGGACGACAGCAGCTCGATGGTATTGATCACCTGCTTCATGCCGGGATCTCCAGCGGACCCGGCCGGAACACGCGGGGCTCGGCGTGGCCCTGGAACAGCGGGGCGTCATGCGGGCCGATCAACGAGACCTTGTCGCCGCGCACGCGCAGCGCCGCGCCTTCGGGCAGGCCCAGCACGGGCATCGTCGGATTCAGCGTGCAGAACTCGGCCAGACGCTGGGCGCGCGTTTCGCCGCGGTGCCCCGGCGGGTGGGCGTTGGTGTAGTGCGGGTTGATCTGGAACGACAGCAGCCCCAGCGCGTCGAAACCTTCCGGATCAGTGATGGGCATGTCGTTGGTGGTGCAGATGCTGGGGCACGTCAGGTTGGAACCGGCGCTCCAGCCCAGGTAGGCCGCCCCGGTACGCACGCGGCGCGCGACCACGTCCAGCAGGCCCTGGCGACGCAGCTGGCCCAACAGATTGAAGGTGTTGCCGCCCCCGACGATGATGACCGCGGCGCTTTCCAGCGCGGCCACCGGGTCTTCGGCGCGGTGCAGGCCCTGGATGGCCAGGCCGGTGTCGGCCAGTGCCGACACGACCAGCGCGGTGTAGTCATCCCAGTCGCGCGTGACGCCGGCGAACGGCACGAACACGGCCGGCGCGCCTTGCGGGAGGGATTCGATCAATTCACGGATGTCCGGCATCGCGTGGACCAGGTAGCCGGCGTCGCTGCTGGAATTGCTGAGGAGCAAGAGGTTCATGGGGGAAGATTCCGTCAAGGGATGTTCTGGATGGCGCCCGCGAGGACGCATCGGGAAAGGGAGAAGTTCAGCTCAACCAGTAAGGGTCATTCAATTCGCGGCCTAGCGCGGCCACCTGCTGCAGCACGGATTCACGCAGGCGCGCCACGCGCGCCGCATCGGCCTGGAATGACACGAACGACAGGCACAGCCCGCGCAATTCGCCCGTTGCCGGGTCGCGCACGGCGGCCGCCACGGCACCGATGCCGGGCATGGCCTGATCGATGGCCACGCCACAATGGTCTGCACGGGTCTGCGCGACCAGGCGGGCCAGGTCGCCGACCGTGGCGGGGCAGTCGCGCCCTTCCATCGGCAGGGGCTGGGCGGCATCCGTGCCATACAGGGCCTGGAATTCGGCATCGTTCAGACGCGACAGCAGCGCGCGCCCCATGGCCGTGCCCGAGGCGTTGCGGCGCGAGCCGGGCGGCGACAGCACCTGCACGGGATGCGAACCGTTCAATCGTTGCAGCACCACGGTTTCACGCTGGTTAAGCGTGGAAAGATAGGCCGTCAGGCCGCTGTCGTCCGACAAGCGCGCCAGCACGGCGCGGCAAGCTTCATCCAGCGGCGTGGCAGCCATGCCGGCGCGCACGGCCTGGGCCAGCAACGCGCCGGGACGATAGCGGCGCGTGGCGGCGTCCTGGTCCAGCATGCCGTAGTGCTGCATCTGGTTCAGCAGGCGGGAGGCCGTGCTCTTGGGCATGGCCAGGCGCGCGGCGACGTCAGTGAAACTCAGTTCCGCCGCGCCTTCCGCATACAACCCTAGGACGCGTTGGACTCCATCGAGAATACTCATACTTGTTCCATAAACCGGAACTTCAGTTCCTTATTAGGGAACCAGAATAAATCAACGCGCGACGGGCAGTCAATACGGAGGCTCCCCCTCAATTGATTAATTCATTTGAATGAATTAAATTGCGAGCCTGTCTCAACCCTCCCCATCAGGACTTCGCCTTGCCTGCCTTCCCTTCCCCCCTCACCCTCGCTGAACGCGACCGCCGCTGGCAACTTGCCCGCGAGGTGATGCATGCCGAGCGCCTAGAAGCCCTGATCGTGTATGGCGACCGGGAGGCCTGCGCGCCTGCCGGTTTTGCCCAGGACTGCTACTTCACCAACGACCGCCCCGGATCGATGGTGGTTTTCATCGGCGACGAAACGCCGCGGGTCTACACCTTTGCATCGTTGATGGTGGCTGACCACCTGCAAGCGGCCCTACGCGGCGACCTGCAATGGATCGCGCCCGAACAGTTGTTCGTTGGCAAGACGGGCCGCGACGTCGGCGCCTGGCTGGCAAGCCGCGGGATGAACGGCACCCGGATCGGCATCATCGGGCTGGAACCCTATCCGCCCTTTTATTTCGACGGCGCCATGCCGGCCAGGACGCTTCAGGCATTGGAGGCAGCGATGCCCGCCGCGGCATTCGTTCCGGTGTTCCGGGCCTTCTTCCAGCGCGCGTCCGTAAAAAGCGAAGAAGAACTTGGCTTGCTGCGTTACGCCGCACATATCGGCGAAGCCATGAGCGAAACCCTTCGGGCCACCGCCAAGCCGGGCGTCTCCGAGGCCGAATTAGTAGCGGCGGTGACGGCAACCTGCTTTTCGATGGGCGGCTATACGGCCGAAATACTGCTCGGGTCGGGCCCGGAATATGTCGGTTGGGGACCTGCGGCATGGCAATACCGCGCCCAGGCGCCCAGGGTGCTGCGCGAAGGGGATTTGATCCTGTCCGAGATCTTCGCCCTGTACGGCATGATGGAAACGCAACACCAGGCTGCCGTGGCGCTCGGCGAGGTGCATCCCGATATCCTGCGCGCGGCCGACATCGCCCGCGCAAGCTACGAGGCAGGCGTGCAGACATTGCGCGTTGGCCGCACGTTCGGCGATGTGGTGGACGCCATGGAAGCCCCGTTGCTGGCGGCAGGTGGCTGGCACGTCCATCCGCTGATCCACAGCATCAATCCTTACGGTCCTGTAGGATTCGGCACCGCACCGGGCATCGAATCGCTACCCGAAGCCGCCCGCTATCCTGCGCTGAAGCGACTGCCCACCGTCGGGCGCGACGTTCCGCTGCAAGAGGGCATGTGCTTTGCCTTCGAACCGAATTGCGCCTTCGGGCGGCACATGGCTAATATCGGCGGCACTGTGCTTGTCGGCGCCACGGCAGGGGTCGAACTGAACGACAACTCCACGCGGCTGATGCACGCCGATATCTAGCAAGGCGCGAACGCCTGGAAATGACGACATCGATGCAAGATCTGGACACGCTCAACGCGCGCACCCGCGACACCCGGGACCGGCTTATCCGGGCCGGGCTTGCCCTATTCAGCCGCCAGGGGCTCGACGGCGTACGGACACGGCAACTGGTGGACGAAGCGGGCGTGAACCAATCTGCCATCCCTTACCACTTCGGCGGCAAGGAAGGCGTGTACGCCGCCGTGCTGGAACAGGTGGCCGCGGGCATCGTCGACCGCCTGGATCTGCGGCAACCCGCGGCTGCCTCGGCCGACGCGGCTCGCGTCGCGCTCCAGTCGCTCATGCGGGACTTTGCCCGCACCCTGCTGGACTCCGAGGCATCGACAGCCGGCAGCCTGCTGCTGGCGCGCGAACAACTCCGGCCAACGGAAAAATTCGATGCGCTCTACACGCGGCTGTTCCTGCCGCTGCATACGAACGTCGCGGATCTGGTGGCCGACATCCGGAACGAGGACCGCGGCCGCCGGGATCAGGTGCTTCGTGCCCACGCGATCCTGGGCCAGGCGCTTGCGTTTGCGGTCGCGCGCGAGGCGCTACTGCGTCGGCTTGGCGTATCGGCATTGTCTGAACAGGACGTCGCGGACATTGCCGAGATGGTTGGCGACATGGCAATCGCCGCCTGCACCTGACCCGCACACGCCACGCGCCTACTTCGTCGACAGCACCGACCAATCCGCCAACGGCAAGGGCGGCTGCGCGTGCAGAATGCGAGCCAACACCAATTTCAATTCGGCCCACCCGCCCCGCTCGCTGGGCCAACTGGACGGCGTGACCGGCTTCCAGCTGCCGTCCGCAGTGCGCTCGGCCATCTTGAAGCGGAAGGTATAGTGCCCCGCCATGCCCATGCGCAGGTCGGTCACCACCAGCGCGTCGCCGATCGCGTCGTAACGCAGCCAGTCATCCGTGAACCACCGCAGCCGCTGGAGCAAGGGCACGTCGGCCAGCGTTTGGCCCAGATCCAGGTTCAAGGGCTGGCGCAGCCATTCCGGCTGGCCGCGGTCAAACAGGCTGCTGACTGATTCGTAGTAGTCGCCGTCCGCCGTCTTGGCGATCACGCGCCACAACAGGGTATTGAACGGCATCGACACGGCGCGCAGTTCCGTGACGGCGATGCCCTGCTGCCGCATCGCGTCGCGCACGCGCTCTTCGGCCACCATGCGGCTGGCCAGGCCAAAGCCCAGGTAGGCCGTGCTGAAGATCAAGGCGGCCGCCAACAGCCGTCGCGCGCGGTCCGTCATGCCCACCGCGATGGCGAATACCACGCCCGCCAGCAGCGGCACCGTATAGACCGGATCGATGATGAAGATGGCCGACCAGCTTTCGGGAATGGTCGCCAATGGCCAGAAAAGCTGCGTGCCGTAGACCGTGAACGCGTCCAGCACCGGATGCGTCACCAGCACCAGCCATAAGGTCAGGAACAGCCTTCGCCCGCCATACGGCGCCTGCGGCCAGTATTTGCGTATCAGCCAGGTCAGCAAGAGCGCCAGACCGGTCAGCACGAACACCGAATGGGAAAATCCCCGGTGATAGGTCATGAGCGAAACCGGGTCCGGATAGCGCATCAGCACGTCAAGGTCCGGCACCGTGGCCAGCGCGGCGCCGTAGATCAGTGCCCGGCGCCCCTGAAAGCGCCCCAGCATGACGCCCTGTATGCCCGCGCCCAGCACGGCTTGTGTCACTGAATCCATAGTTCCTCAATGCGTCGCATCATTCAGATAGCCTAGATAACATTTGGCCACCAAAGCAGGCGTTAAGATACCCGATTGCTTTCAGCTAATTTTCAGACTTCGCCCTCATGGACCAATACATAGACAAAATCGGCCTTTTCATCGAGGCCAACCAGGTGTGGGCCGGCCCGATCACGTTCCTGCTGACCCTGGGTGAATCCATGGTGCTGCTAGGCCTGTTCATTCCTGCCACCGCGCTGATGCTGCTGACGGGCGGCCTGATCGGCGCCGGCACGCTGGACCCCTGGGGCATCATCGCCTGGGGCATCGCGGGCGCCATCGTGGGCGACGCGCTGTCCTATTGGCTGGGGCGCTGGGCCGGCCCCGGCGTCTTGCGCCGCTGGCCGCTCAAGCAACAACGCACCGGTGTGGCGCGCGCCCGTCTGTTCTTCTACCGCTACGGCTTCGCATCGGTGCTGATCGGCCGGTTCCTGGGACCGATCCGCTCCACCATCCCCACCGTCGCTGGCGTGATGGGCATGGCGCAAAGCCGCTTCCAACTGGCCAATGTGCTGTCGGCCTTCCTGTGGATGCCGCTGATGCTGGCGCCGGGGTATATCACCGCGCGCAGCCTGGGCACCGCGGAAAACGCGCAACAGATTGCCATGATGATCGGCGCAGGGCTCTCCGTGCTGCTAGGATGCGGACTTCTGCTCGCCATGGTCCGCAAGCGCCGTCAACCGGCGCGGGTCCGGCGCGGCAATTGAACCGAAAGAGGGAGTCATGGCGATAGATCTGGAGCCGAAAAACGGCGATTTCGCGCGCTATATCGAGAATCTGACGAATGCGGGCGGCACCACGCCCGGCCGGGTTCCCGACAAGCGCGAAGCCAGCCGTAAATCCGCCCCGCCGGCCGCCGTGCCCGTGCCGCCGCCTGCCTCCGACTCGCTGTCCACCGCGCCCTGGGGCAAACCGGCTTCGCCCCCCATGCAGGCCCGGCGCGACGCCGCCTCGCCGGGCGCCACCGCGCCGGCGCAAAGCGACGAAGGCACGGTCTCGCTGGCCCGGCGCGCCCGGCAGCGCAAGATCGGCGCCATCCTGACGATCGCGGGCATCCTGGCGGGCTGGGCCGCCGTCAACATCGCATTCCGTGCGTTCCGCAGCCCGCAGTTCGAGCTGGACGAATTCGTGCCCGCCGTCTTCCTGGGGTTCTTCGCATTCATGCTGATCAAGGCGGCCGGCGCCGCGCGCAATCCGCGCAAGACGCTGCCGGGAAAGCTGCCGCCGCTGAAAACGTCGTCGTACCGGAAGGACGGCGGCTGACGCCAGCGGCCCGACGGCACGTTGGCTAAGTGCTAACATTTCCGCCGCGATTGAATACCCCCATGAAACCCCGGAGTGAAAGTGAATAACGTTGTCGGATTGAACCAGGCCCAGGCGGCCACGATGCTGAAGTTGCAGGACCACTTGAACAGCATGATCAATCCCGACTGGGTCAACGGCGGAGCCCGCTTCCTGCGCGCCGCCTTCGTCGAGTCCGCCGAAGCCCTGGAGCACTACGGCTGGAAGTGGTGGAAGAAGCAGACCATCGACCTGCCCCAGGTGCAGATGGAACTGGTCGACATCCTGCACTTCTACCTGTCCCACACCATCGTCGAGGCCCGCGGCCAGCTGGATGGCGCGGCCGATGCCCTCGTGGCCGATCTGGCCACCGCGCCCTCGGTCGTGCTGGACGGCAAGACCTACGCGCTAAACGGCCTGCCCGTGCCGGAACTGCTGGAACTCATCGGCGGCCTGGCCGTCTGCGGCCGCGCCAGCTACAAGGTGCTGGAACAGACCATGACGGCGTGCGAAATGAGCTGGAACGACGCCTACACGCAATACGTGTCGAAGAACGTGCTGAACATCTTCCGCCAACAGCACGGCTACAAGGAAGGCACGTACATCAAGATCTGGAACGGCGAAGAAGACAACGTCGTGCTGGCGCGCCTGCTGTCGCAACTAGACCCGGCCAGCGCGGATTTTGCCGATGCGCTAAACCGCGAACTCGAACAGGCCTATTCGCGCCTGTAAACCGCGCCCTGCCCTGAATAAAAAACGCCGCATCAATGCGGCGTTTTTCATGCGCGTGTGAACGCGCGGCAATCAAGATGGGTCAGCGCTGGCCGAAGCGCGTCTCGCCGAACAGTTCCTTCAGCTCGCGGGGCTGCGAACGCCAGTACTGGCGCGGCGCCGTCACCTGACCGCCCAGTTGCGCCGCCGCATGCCACGGCCAGCGCGGGTCGTAGAGCATGCCGCGCGCCAGCGCGACCATGTCGGCCTGCCCTTGCGCCAGGATGTCTTCGGCCTGTTGCGCTTCGGTGATCAGCCCGACCGTAATGGTGGGCATGCCGACCTGGCGCTTGATCGCTTCTGCGAACGGCACCTGGTAGTTCGGCCCCACGGGGATCTTCTGCTGCGACGACACGCCGCCGCTGGACACGTCGATGAATTCACAGCCGCGCGCTTTCAGCGCCTGCGCAAACACCAAGGTCTGTTCCAGGTCCCAGCCGCCTTCCACCCAATCGGTGGCCGATACGCGCACGCCCAGCGCCACGGAAGATGGGGTGACCTCGCGCAGCGCCTGGAAGACTTCCAGCGGGAAACGCATGCGGTTTTCCAGCGAGCCGCCGTAAGCGTCCTGGCGCTGGTTCGACAGGGGCGACAGGAACTGGTGCAGCAGGTAGCCGTGGGCGGCATGCAGTTCGATGGCGTCAAAGCCCAGGCGGATGGCGCGGCGGGCGCTATCCACGAACGCGTCGCGCACCCGCGCCAGGCCGGCCTCGTCCAACGCATGGGGCGGAGGTTCGGACGCATTGTGCGCAATGGCCGACGGCGCCCAGCCCTGCCAGCCGCCGTTGGCGGGCGGGACAAGCTGGCCGCCGTTCCAGGGGGCGTCGCTGGACGCCTTGCGGCCGGCGTGGCCCAGCTGGATGCCGAGCTTGATGGGGGAATAACGGCGCACCGCGGCCACCACGCGGCCCAGGGCGGCCTCGGTCTCGTCCGACCACAGGCCCAGGTCCCCCGGCGAGATACGGCCATCGGCCTCGACCGCGGTGGCCTCCGTGAACAGCAACGCCGCGCCCGACAAGGCCAGATGGCCCAGATGGATCATGTGCCAGTCGGTGGCACAGCCCTCTTCGGCCGAGTATTCGCACATGGGGGCGATGACGATGCGGTTGGCAATCGGGACGTTGCCGATCGCCGTGGGACTGAACAGATGACTCATGCTGGGGCCTCCGGGCCGTTGGACGCCACAGCATAGCGCCCGCCGTTGGCCCCGATCCCAATCCCAACGCCCCCGTCAGGGTTAAATGCCGCCCCCGCGCATCCGCTATTGGCCTTCGATCACGCTGTCCAGGAACTGGCGCGTGCGCGCTTCTTTCGGCTGGCTGAACAGCACCGGGGACTCGGCGTCCTCGACGATATTGCCTTCGTCGAAGAACAGCGTGCGGTCCGAGCTGCGTTCGGCGAACTTCATCTGGTGGGTGACGATGATCATCGTCATGCTGCGCCGGGCGGACAGGTCCCGCAGGATCTGCAGGATGCCGCCGACAAGCTCCGGATCCAGCGCGGAGGTAACTTCGTCGAACAGCATGATCTCGGGGCACATCGCCAGCGCGCGGGCGATGCCCACCCGCTGCTTCTGGCCGCCGGACAATTGCGCGGGATAGACATCGAGCTTGTCGCCCAGGCCCACCATGTCGAGGTATTCCACGGCGCGCTCGCGTGCCTGGTCTTTCGGCATGCCCAACACATGCACCGGCGCCTCCATCGCGTTGCCCAGCGCCGTCATGTGCGGGAACAGGTTGAAGTGCTGGAACACCATGCCGATCTTGCCGCGCACGCGGCGCAGGTGTTCGGAATTGGTGCCTACGGGGCGGCCCTGCTCGTCCTTCCACATGGATTGGCCGTCGATCTCGATATCGCCGCTGGTGGGCTGGTCCAGCGTCATCAGCACGCGCAGCAAGGTGGACTTGCCCGACCCGGACGGGCCGATCACCGCCACCGTCTGGCCTGCCGGAATCTCCAGATTGATGCCGCGCAGCACCTCCAGCTCTCCGTAACGCTTATGCAGATTCCTGATGTTCAAGCTGGCGCTCATCGCTTTCCTCCATATCGTTGCAGGCGGGCCTCCAGGCCGCGCACACCCCACGCCGCCACCAGGCTCAGGGCCAGGAACAGCAGGCCCACCAGCGTCAGGGGTTCGGTGTACCGGAACGTCGCGGACCCGATCATCTTGCTTTGCTGCAGCAGTTCCACCACGGTGATGGCCGACAGCAGCGGCGTGTCCTTGAACATCGCCACCAGGTAGTTGCCCAGCGCCGGCACCACAGGCGGGATCGCCTGGGGCAGCACGACGCCAATGGCGGTGCGCCAGCGCGACATATTCAAGGCAGTGGCCGCTTCCCATTGCCCGCGGGGCACCGCCTCGATGCCGGCGCGGTAGACCTCGGCGCAATACGCGGCATAGTGCAGGCCCAGCGCCACGATGCCGGTCGTCAGCGGCGACATCTGCGCCCCCGTCAACGGCAGCACATAGAACAGGAAATACATCTGCACCAGCAGCGGCGTGCTGCGCACGAACTCGATCACGAACGCCGTGGGCAGCGACACGATGCGCAGCCGAGACCGCCGCAACATCGCCAGCACCAGGCCCAGCGTGACCGCCACCAGCATGCCCAATACCGTCGCCTGGATGGTGATGATGAGGGCAGAGCCCAGCGTGGGCAGGATCTCCAGCGCGAAAGACCAATCGAATATCGGTGTCATCGGACGCGGACCCTCCGCTCAAGCAGGCGCACGCCCGCGGTGATCAGCAAGGCCACCCCGAAATACATCAACAGCATCAAGGCGAAGATCTCCGTCGTGCGCAGCGTTTCGCTGCGCAGCAGCTGGCCGCGGAAGGTCAGGTCGGTGATGGTGATCAGCGACACCAGCGCCGTGTTCTTCATCAGTTCGATCAGCAGGTTGCCGGCGGGCGGCAGCATGGCGGGAATCGCCTGCGGCACCACAATGCGGCGCAGGATCTGGGCACGGGTCAGGTTCAGCGCCACGCCGGCCTCGCGCTGACCGGGCGGCACGGCGCGGATGGCGCCGCGCACCACTTCGGCCCCGTAGGCGCCGGCGTTCAATGCCAGCACGACAATCCCCACCAGCATGGCCGGCAACTGGACACCGAACAGCGGCAGCACGAAATAGAACCAGAACAGCTGCACCAGGGCCGACGTGCCCCGGAAGACTTCGACATAGACCGACGCCAGCCAGCGCACCGGCCGCAACGGCGACATGCGCCCGATGCCGGAGGCCAGGGCCAGCGGCACGGCCAGCACGACGGCGCCGGCCATGATTTCCAGCGTGACGACCAGCCCCTCAAGCAGGGGCGGCACCAGCTCCGCGATGTGCTCTGAAATCAGTTGCATCGGCGCCCCTTACTGTCCGGCGCAGAGCTTGGCGGCGGTCACGCCCTGGGGCAGTTCCTCGCTGGTGAAGCCGAAGGGCGCCACCAGCTTTTTGTGTTCATCGGTGCCGATGTACTTGGCCAGTTCCGCATTGAAGGCGTCGGCGAAGGCCTTGTCATCGGTGCGGAACGCGTAAGCGCCATAGCCGCGCACGCCCTTGCCGTCGATCACGGGGTCCGTGAATGGGTCGGCCTTCTCCAGCCCGCTGCCGTCCTGCGTCTTGCCCATCAGGTCGTTGATGGTGAGCGCGGTGGCGGCGTAGGCGTCGGCCCGGCCGGCCTGCACGCCGGACAAGGCGCTAACGGCGTCCGGGAACACCACGACCTGCCCAGCGGGAATCTTCACTTTCTGGGCATAGTCGCCCTCGATGGCGCCCACCACGACGCCCAGCTTGGCGTCGGGATTCTTCACCACGTCTTCATAGCTGTGCAGGTTCTTGGGGTTGCCCTGCTTGACCAGGAAGGCCTCGCCCACCCCGTACGTCGGGTCCGAGAACGCCACCTGCTGGCAGCGCTCGGGCGTGACGTACATGCCGGCGGCAATGATGTCGAACCGCTTGGCGGCCAAGCCCGGAATCAGGGAGCCGAACTCGGTTAGCACGCCCTCGACTTCGTTGATGCCCATGCGCTGGAGCACAACGCGAGCAATCTCGACGGATTCACCGGTGACCTTGGCCTCTTTGCTGTCCATGTAGGCGAACGGCGCCTCGTTGGCGTAGCCGATGCGGATCTTGCCTGCGGCCTTGGCCGCTTCCAACGTGTTCGTCGCGCCTGCTGGCGCGCCGGCCCCCGTTGCGGCCTTATCGGCCCCCGAGTCGGAACACGCGGCCAATACGCCCAGGCTCAAGGCCAACAACAAGCGTCTGGATTGGAGCAAGGTCATGGATTTTTTCTCCCGAATTTATTTCTAGGTGCATGGCTTCACTAAAAATAATACGCTATTAAATGATTTCTATACGAATCATATGGGCGTGAAAAAGCAGGCCTAAGCCTGCTTTTGGGGACTGATGCCCTATGGAGCGTCAGTAAATGCTACGAAAGGTAGGTATCTATGTTTACGGCTACTGCGCGTAGGAGAACCGGCCGTTCTTGACGACACCCATCACGCGGGCACGTTCGTCGAAACCCTGATGATTGTCCTTCGAAATATTCAGCACGCCGTTGGGCACGACCAGATCGCGCGTATTTTCCAGCGCATCGCGCAAGGCCGCGCGGAATTCCGGCGTGCCGGGCTTGGCGCCCGTCTTCAACGCCCGTGCCACTGCCGAATCCAGCAGCATCCAGGCGCCATAGGCGTCGCCCGCGAACTGCGTCAGCGTATTGGCCCCGTACTGGCCTTCGTACTTGTCGGCGAACGCCACGGCCACTTTCTTGACCGGATTGCTGTCAGGCAGCTCTCGAGCCACCACGCCCGGGCCGGTCGGGAACAGGGTGCCTTCCACGTCCTTGCCGCCGACCTGCAGGAATTCCAGCGTGCCGATGCCATGGGTCTGGTAGATGGCGCCGGTGTACCCGCGTTCCAGCAGCGTCTTCTGCGGCAAGGCGGACGGCGTGCCGGCGCCGGCGACCAGGACGGCGTCCGGCTTGGCGGCGATCACCTTCAACGCCTGGCCCACGACCGACGCATCGGTACGCTGGAAGCGCTCCTGCGCCACGATCTTCAAGTCGTCGCCAGCGGCGGCGGTGAACTCCTTCCACCAGCTGTCGCCATAGGAATCCGCGAAACCGATGAAGGCCACGTTCTTCAGGCCCTTCTTCTTCATGTCTTCCACCAGCACGGTCGCCATCAGCGAATCGTTCTGCGGCATCTTGAACGCCCAGGCGCGCTTAGGGTCGGACAAGGGCTCCACGATGACGCTGGAGGCCGCCAGCGCGATCATCGGCGTCTTGGTTTCGGCCAGCACGTCCAGTCCGGCCAACGCGGCGGCCGTGGTGTTGGGGCCGACGATGGCGTCCACCTTGTCTTCGGAGGTCAGCTTGCGCATGTTCTTCACCGCACGGCTGACATCGGTGCCGTCGTCCAGCACCACGTAGCGCGCCGGCTCGCCACCCAGCGTGTTCGGCCACAGGCGAATCGCGTTGTTGGTCTGGATGCCGATGGCGGCGGCGGGCCCCGTGGTCGACACGTTCACGCCGATCACGACGTCGGCGTGGGCGGACAAAACGGGAAAGACCAGCGCGGCGGCGCAGGCATAACGCAGGAAATGGCGTGACATGACAGCAGGCTCTTCGAGTTGAATGAAAGCGATGGCGCTATTTTGCCTGATGGGACTGGCGCGCTTCGGCCTGCCGTTACATCGGCTTGCCGTTGCGCACCGGTGGATTCCGCGCCCGCCCCCTAGCCTCGCCGTATCATGAACGATGCCGCCTTCGGCAACATGCACCGCCCGCAGCGGCGGATCGCATCCCTGCACCGGACGCGCCCGTAATGGGCGCGCCCCCCTCAACAGGAGTCACCATGAAGAAAACCGCATCCGCCGCCTGGTCGGGCGATCTGAAGACTGGCAAGGGCACGATCTCCACCCAAAGCGGCGCGCTCAAGAGCCAGCCCTACGGCTTCAATACGCGCTTCGGCGATACCCCGGGCACCAACCCCGAGGAATTGCTGGGCGCCGCGCACGCCGGCTGCTTCACCATGGCGCTGTCCAACATTCTGTCGGAATCCGGCCTGGTCGCCACCAGCCTGGACACCAAGGCTGAAGTCACGCTGGACAAAGTGGACGACGGCTTTTCCATCACCGCCGTCCACCTGACCGTGGAAGCCGTCATCCCCGGCGCCACCGCGCAAGCCTTCGAAGAAGCCGCCCGCAAGGCCGAGACTGGCTGCCCGGTGTCGAAGGTGCTCAAGGCCAAGATCACCATGGACGCCAAGCTGAAGTCCTGATTCTGCCCTGCCCTGATGGCGTGTCCCTGGGGGACGCGCCATTGGGCACCCCTATCCCGGTCTTGCCCAAAATCAATTTGACGGCCGGCACTCTCTTCCGGACAATGAGAATCATTCTCAGGAGTGTCGTATGACCGGATTCATCTACGCGATATCGGGCGGCAGAGCCGCCCTTGCGCAAGACGCCCAGGTGTCGGCGAATCTGCGCCGCATGGTCGGCTCCGGCATCCTGGTGGCCGTGGGCTACATCGATCCGGGCAACTGGGCCACCGACATCGCAGGCGGCAGCGGCTTTGGCTACGGATTGCTGATGGTCGTCATCACTTCGGCATTCCTGGCCCTGGGTTTCCAGATCCTGGTATCGCGCCTGGCACTGGCCACCGGGCAGGATCTGGCCACGCTGACGGCCCGCCACCTGTCGCCCCGCTGGTCCAAGGCGGCCTGGCTGGCTGGTGAAGCCGCCATCCTGGCAACTGCCCTGGCCGAACTGATCGGCGGCGCAATCGCGCTGCGCCTGCTGTTCGGCCTGCCGCTGATCGCTGGCGTGGCCGTGACCGGTGTCGGCACCTTCGCCGTGCTGGCGTTAACCCGCGGCAATGCCGACCGCCACGAACGCGTCATCGCCCTGCTGCTGGCGGTCGTGGCCGCGTCCTTCGTCTACCTGCTGTTCAAGGCCAATCCGGCGTGGACGGAAGTGGCGCACGGCGTCACGCAAACCGGCCATGCGCTGCGCGACCCGCAAGGCTTCCTGATCGCCCTGGGCATCCTGGGCGCGACCCTGATGCCGCACAACCTCTATCTGCACTCCGGGTCGCTGGCCGAACGCGCCAAAGCGCTGCCTCCGTCCGCGCTCGACATGGCGATGCGCCTGGCTCGCAACGACACCATCGTGTCCCTGGGCGTGGCCATGCTGATCAACTCGGCAATCATGATCGTGGCGGCGGCCTCGCTGTCCGGGTCGGGGTTGATCGTGTCCAGCCTGGACGACGCCCATGCCGTGATCGGCCAGACGCTCGGTATCGGCGCCGCCATCGTCTTCGCCGTGGCGCTCTATGCCGCCGGCCAAAGCTCCACGATCACGGGCGTGCTGGCCGGACGCATCCTGTCCAAGGGCTTCCAGATCCGCAGCAACTGGTCGGACCGCCGGCGCGCGCTGATGACCCGCCTGATCGCGGGCGCCGCCGCTGTGGGCCTGCTGATCTTCACGGGCGGCAAGGATCCCGACGAACTGCTGGTGCTGAGTCAGGTCATCCTGAGCCTGGCCCTGCCCTTCGCCTTGGGGCCGCTGGTGCTGCTGGCCTGCCGCAAGGGCGTCATGGGCCAGCATGCGCTGCGCGGCGCCTGGGCCTGGGCCGCAGTCAGCGCCACGGTCGGCATCGTGATCCTGGACGGCTACCTGCTGGTCGACATGGTGGTGTGAAGGTGGCCGGCGCCAGCGGCCTCGCGCGGCGACCCTGAACCAGGGCCGCCGCGGAGTGCCGGCGCCTTACAAGGCCAGGCCGCCGTCTATGGTCAGGCTGGAACCGGTCATGTAGGCCGATTCGGCGCTTGCCAGATAGGACACCAGCGCGGCGATCTCGTCAGGCTCCGCCACGCGCTGCAAGGGCACCATCGGCTGGATGAGGTCGATCTGCGCCGCCGTCATGTCCGTGATCGTCGGCCCCGGCTGCACGTTGTTGATCGTGATTCCGCGTGGCGCCAGGTCGATGGCAATGCCCTTGACCATCACCGCCACGGCGCCCTTCGTCATCGAATAGACGCTGGAGCCGGGATACCCGCTGCGCACGGCCACGTTGCTGCCGATGGTCACGATGCGCCCGCCGCGTTCCATGTGCGCGGCGGCAGCCTGGATCGCAATGAACACGCCTCGCACGTTGACGTCCAGCATGCGGTCCAGGTCGTCGACGCTGAACGTGGAAAAGTCCCCCATCTTCAGGATTCCCGCGTTCACGACTGCGATGTCCAAACCGCCGAACCTGCCGATCGCCTGATTGACCGCGTGATGGATCTCGTCGGCGTTTGCGCTGTCGGCCTTGATGGCCAGCGCGGACCCGCCCTCAGCCTCGATCGCCGCCACTGTTTCCGCCGCCTTTTCCGGCGCCAAGACATACGTCAACGCAACGTCCGCGCCGTCCCGCGCCAGCCGCCGTGCAATGGCAGCACCGATGCCACGCGAGCCGCCGAAGACGATGGCCCGTTTCCGCTTTTTCTGGTTTTCACTCATTTCAGTTCCATTATTGATTAATCAGTCAAAAACGAGGCAAAAAAAAGGAGCCTCGTTACTCCCTCAACGCGCCCGTAAGCGGTCGACGACAAATTCCGCCATTGCGCGCAGCGCCTCGGGTTGCGCTCCGGCGCGGCTGGCGACCTGCATTCCCTGCATCGTCAGCAGGACGAACCCCATAGCTTCGGAGGCATCCATCTGCGCATCCAGTTCGCCGGCCTCCTGTCCTTCGCGGATACGGGCAAGCAAATGCAAGCTCAGGACGGAAGCGGAACGGCAGCGCATCGCCGCCAATTCCTCGTCCTCGGCACCGAACTCGCAGATGGAGTTCACGCCCATGCAGCCCTGCGGATCCTCGCCACAGATTGCCGGAATCAGCCCGAGCAGCAGCGCCTTCAAGCCGGCAAGCGGCGAGGCCGGGCCGTTCAGGTTGCCGACGTGGTGGGAAACACTGTTCAACTGGTAGCGTTCAAGCGCTTCCAGATAGATGCGGCGCTTGTCGCCAAAGGCGTTGTACAGGCTCTGCCGGCCGATGTTCATCGCGCCCAGCAGGTCGTCCGTGGACGTCGCGGCGTAGCCTTTTTCCCAGAACACGCGCATTGCGCGGTCCAGTGCTTCTTCCCGGTCGAATTCTCTTGGTCTTGCCATAGAGCGGGACGATAGGCATTTTGGACAAACTTGTCAATAACAACTTCCTGGCGAGGAAGCCATCCGCCAAGCGCCCCTACTGCTGCGGCCACCCCTGCACACGCCCAAAGAGAAAGGCCTGGCCCCGGTTCATGACCGGATCCAGGCCTTCGGCCCTTGGCTTTCAACCACCGAACGTCTTGGAGGGCAATTCAGCGGCGCCGGCGTAGTTCCGGCTGACCGCTAGCGCTCAGTGGCGGGCGGAGATGACCGGATGCTGCTGTCGGCCGGCGTCCATGTCATGCAGGACTTCGCCCACGGCGCCGCCCCACGAAGCCAGGCGCGTCTTCAGGCGCAGCCAGGTGCCACGGGTGAAGGGGCCGGACAGGGTTTCCGCTTTGACGGCCTCGCGGATCAAGGACCGCTCCAGCGCATCCGACATACGGGCATTTTTCAACGCGGTATCGCTCATGATTCTCTCCTTGAGAAAGGCGATGTGGAACAACACGAATTCATGTTAGATCCGCGTTTGCTGCGTTGCAACGAAAATATCAACCATTAATTTGTTCGTTGCGCAATGGGTACAAACACCACCATAACGGTGCATGCGGCACCACATTAAGCACTGCTTTTGTGCGGCGCAATACGCCTTTCAGCCGGGCAAATGGGCCTGGATCAGCTTATCGGCCATCTCGGCCACCCTTCCCGCGGGGCCTCCTTCGCCGAACAGCTGGCTGGAAACGAAAGCGCCCTCGATCAACAGCAGCAAGCCATCGGCCAGCGCCTCGGGGTCGCCCGCGCCCATGCCCGCCGCCATCTCGTTCAACCGGCGGCGTAACTCCAGCTTGTGTTCGACGGCGACCGCCCGGGCAGGATGCTCGGGTTCGGGATACTCGACCGCCGCATTGGTCAGCCCGCAGCCCCGGTAACCACTGAGCACGGCGCGCTTGCTCAAACCCGACAGGTAATCCAGAAGTTGCGCGCGCGGATCGCCCGGATGCGCATCACAAGCGGCATTGAAACGCGCCCAGAATTCCGCGTCGTAATCGCGCAGATAGGTCGCCGCCAGCTCGTCCTTGGACGAAAAGCTACGGTACAGGCTGGGCTTGGTCACGCCGGCCTGGGTCACGATGGCGTCGACTCCGACCGCCCGGATCCCATCGCGGTAGAACATTTCGCGCGCGGTCTTGCGGATGCGGTCAGCCGCCAGCAGCGGTTTGGTTGGCGGCTGGTCCGGGGTGGCGGACGGGGCGGAGGGTTTGCTGGCCATTCGGGTCTCCATCAAATAGTGCTTGACGATGTTACTGACCGGTACGTACTATTCGCAAACCTAAATACGTACCGGTCAGTAACATGAGTATAGCCCACCCCCCCATCCCGTTCCGGCGCGCCGGCCAAAAGTACGCTTTTGTCGTGGTCGCGGTGATTTTCCTTTCGTTGCTGGTGTCGGCCGGGCTGCGCTCGTCGCCCAGCGTATTGCTGGTGCCGCTTGAAGAAGCGTTCGGCTGGAGCCGCAGTTCGATCTCGTTCGCCGCGGCCGTCGGCATCTTCCTGTATGGCCTGATCGGCCCCTTCGCCGCCGCCGCGATGGAGCGCTTCGGCTTGCGCCGCATCCTGATCGGGGCGCTCGTGCTGATGTCCGCCTCAAGCGCCGTCAGCGCCTACATGACCGAACCCTGGCACCTGCTCATGACCTGGGGCGTGTTCTCGGGCATCAGTTCGGGCGCGGTAGCCTCGGTGTTGGGCGCCACCATCGTCAATCGCTGGTTCACCAAGCATCGCGGCCTGGTAATGGGCCTGCTGACCGCCAGCACCGCCAGCGGTACGCTGGTGTTCCTGCCGGTACTGGCCACGCTGGCCTCCTCCGGCGACTGGACCCGCGTGGTCTGGACGGTGGCCGCCGCCGCCGCCGCGCTGGTGCCGCTGGCCTGGTGGCTGGTGCCCGACCGCCCTTCCAGCGTCGGTCTGGTGCCGTTCGGCAGTGATCCGAACGCGCCGCCCGCCCCCGCCGCACCGCGCACCGGCATGGTCGCCGCCACCTTCGGCGCCCTGGCGCGCGCCGCCAAGACCCGCACGTTCTGGTTCCTGTTCGCGACCTTCTTCATCTGCGGCTTCACCACCAACGGCCTGGTCGGCACGCACCTGATCGCGCTTTGCGGCGACCACGGCATGCTGGAAGTCCAGGCAGCCGGCCTGCTGGCGATCATGGGCATCTTCGACTTGATAGGCACCACGGCCTCGGGTTGGCTGACCGACCGCTACGACCCGCGCAAGCTGCTCTTCGTCTACTACGCGCTGCGTGGCCTGTCGCTGATCTACCTGCCCTATTCCGACTTCTCGTTCTACAGCCTGTCGATCTTCGCGATCTTCTTCGGCCTGGACTGGATCGCCACGGTGCCACCCACGCTGCGCCTGACGACGGAAGCGTTCGGCGAACGCGATGCGGCAATCGTCTTCGGCTGGATCGTCGCCGGCCACCAGTTGGGCGCGGCCACCGCCGCGTGGATGGCCGGCGCCATCCGCGAAGCGCAAGGCAGCTACATGACGGCCTTCATCATCTCGGGCGCAACCGGCCTGATCGCCGCCGTGATCGCGCTGCGCATCGGCAAGAAGCAACTGACGGCGCAGCCCGCTTGACGAAGTACGCGCGGATATCTCGCTTCACGTAGTTTTCATGTGCGAGGCCAGCAGCCGATAGGCCTCGCGCAACGGCGTGAGTGCCATCCTCAATGGATCGCACCGGTCCCGCTCGTTGAGCCAGGTGCTGACGGTCGGTTTCGGGAGGCAGGGTTCGTGAGTCGCCGGCGTCCGAGCTGCGGGATTCCGATGCTCGCCCCGGCGGGGCTGCGCTTCGGATCCCTCCGCCCGGCCGCCGGCTCACGGCCCCTGCCCAGGAACGGGTTCCAAAACCGCGCCATGAGGCCGCCGTCAGCCGAGGCTGCCCGGAGCGATCCGAAGCGCAGCCCCACCGGGGCGAGCATCGGAATGACGCAGGGCAGTCTCGGCGGTTAAAGAACCTTCACATCCACAAGCTCGAAGCCCTGCCCAAGATCGGCGCGCCCTACTCGGACTCGCCCAGATAGGCCGCGCGCACCTTGGGATCGTGCAGCATGTCACCCGCGGGCCCGGACAGGATGATCTCACCCGACTCCATCACATAACCACGATGGCTGGTCTCCAGCGCCAGGCGCGCGTTCTGCTCGATCAGCAGGATCGTGACGCCTTCGCTGGCAATGGTGCGCACCACCTCGAAGACCTTCTCGACCATCAAAGGCGCCAAGCCCATCGACGGCTCGTCCAGCAGCAGCAGCTTGGGGCGCGCGATCATCGCGCGGCCCATCGCCACCATCTGCTGCTCGCCGCCGGACAAGGTGCCCGCCGCTTGCTTGCGGCGTTCGGCCAGGCGCGGGAACAGCGTGAAGACGCGGTCGGTGTCCTGGCGGATCTGCGCGGCATCGCGGCGGATGTACCCGCCCATTGCCAGGTTTTCCTCGATGGTCAGCTGGCCGAAGATGCCACGGCCTTCCGGCACCATGACCAGGCCCTTGCGGACCAGTTCATGCGACTTCTGGCCGCCGATCGATTGGCCGCCATAGACCACTTCGCCGCCCGCCAGCGGCACTAGGCCGCAAATGGCGCGCAACGTCGTGCTCTTGCCGGCGCCGTTGGCGCCGATCAGGCACACGAGTTCGCCTTCGTCCACGCGCAGATCGATCCCGCGCACCGCGCGGATGCCGCCGTACGAGACCTGCAGGCCGCGCAGTTCCAATAAGGGTTGGGATGCCGTCATGTTGCCGGGCTCTCTTTGTTAATCAGCGGGTCCTGCGCCGCGCCGGCGCCCAGATACGCTTCGATGACCTTGGGATCGCGTTGCACTTGGGCAGGCTTGCCCATCGCCAGCACCTTGCCGTATTCCAGCACCAGTACGCGGTCGCACAGCCCCATGACGAGCTTCATGTCGTGTTCGATCAGCAGCACCGTAACGCCGTCGCCGCGGATCTTTTCGACCAGTTTGCGCAGCACCACGGTTTCCGACGCGTTCATGCCGGCGGCGGGTTCGTCCAGCGCCAGGAGCTTGGGATCCGTCGCCAGGGCGCGCGCGATCTCAAGTCGGCGCTGGTCGCCATAAGGCAGCGAACGCGCCACGTCGTTGGCGCGATGACCGATGCCCACGTAGTCCAGCAGCTCTTGCGCCCGCGCCTCGATGGCGGCCTCTTCGGCGCGCGTGCCGCGTGTGCGCAGCACGGCGCCCAGCACGCCCGCCTTGGTGCGCATGTGGCGCCCGATCATCACGTTCTCGATGGCCGACAGGTTGGCGAACAGGCGGATGTTCTGGAAGGTGCGCGCCAGGCCCGCAAAGGCAACTTCATGCGGCTTCTTGCCCGACATGGATTCGCCATTGAAGGTGCAGTTGCCCTCTTCCGGGATGTACAGGCCGGTCAGCACGTTGAACAGCGTGGTCTTGCCCGCGCCGTTCGGGCCGATCAGGCCATAGATCTCGCCTTGCTCAATGTCGAAACTGACGTCCGACAAGGCTTGCAGGCCGCCGAAGCGCTTGCCCAGGCCCTGGGCTTGCAGCAGTTTGCTCATGCCGCGCCTCCTTGCGTCTTGGTGGCCAGTTCACGCTTGCGCACCGCCGACGGCCACAGGCCCGCAGGACGGAACAGCATGACGCACACCATCGCCAGGCCGAACAGCAGCATGCGGATGCCTTCGGGATCCAGGATCACGGCGCCGAACACCATGTGCTGGAACGGCTCGACGACCGCACGCAGGAACTCCGGCAAGGCCGCCAGGATCAACGCGCCCAGGATCACGCCCGGGATATGGCCCATGCCGCCCAGCACCACCATGCACAGGATCGAGATCGACTCCATCAGCGAGAAGCTCTCGGGGCTGACAAAACCCTGCATCGACGCGAACAACGCGCCCGCCACACCGCCGAACGAAGCGCCCATCGCGAACGCCAGCAGCTTGATGTTGCGGGTGTTGATGCCCATCGCCTTGGCGGCGATCTCGTCTTCACGAATGGCTTCCCACGCGCGGCCGATACGCGAATTCTGCAGGCGCACGCACACCACGATGATGATGAGCGTCAGCGCGAGCAGCAGGTAGTAGTACTTCTCGGGCCCGGTGAAGCGGATGCCGAAGAGGCTTTCCGTGCGCCCGAACGCGAATTCGCCCACCTTGAAGGTGTCGATGCGGTTGATGCCCTGCGGGCCGTTGGTGATGTTGATCGGGGCATTCAGGTTGTTCAGGAAGATGCGAATGATTTCCCCGAAGCCCAAGGTCACAATGGCCAGGTAGTCCCCTCGCAGCTTGAGCGTGGGCGCCCCCAGCAGCACGCCAAACAGGCACGCCACCGCCAGCGCGATCGGCAGGATCGCCCAGAACGGCAGGTGCAGCCCGAAGTGCGGCGAGGCCAGCAAGGCCCAGGTATAGGCGCCCACCGCGTAGAACGCGATGTAGCCCAGATCCAGCAGGCCGGCAAAACCCACCACGATGTTCAGGCCCAGCGACAGCATCACGTACAGCAACGCGAAGTTCAGGATGCGCACCCAGCTCTGGCCGGCCATGCCGATCACAAAGGGCAGCACCGCCAGCACGATGCCGATCAGCGCGATGCCGATCAGGTTGCGGGTCGACAGCCCGCTTGCTTTCAAAGAGGAACTCATGCGCGGTCTCCCACACGTTCGCCCAACAGGCCGGACGGACGGAAGATCAACACCAGCACCAGCACGAAGAACGCAAACACGTCCTGGTAATGGCTGCCCAGGAAGCCGCCGGTCAGGTCGCCGATATACCCGGCGCCCAGCGATTCGATGATGCCCAGCAGCAAGCCGCCGGCCATCGCGCCCACCATGTTGCCGATGCCGCCCAACACGGCGGCCGTGAAGGCCTTCAGGCCCAGCATGAAGCCCATCGTGTATTGGGACACGCCGTAATAGGTCGCGACCATCATGCCCGCCACGGCGGCCAGCGCCGAACCGATCAGGAACGCGGCCGAAATGACCGTATTGATGTTCACGCCCATCAGGCCCGCGACTTCACGGTTCTGCGCGGTAGCGCGCATCGCCGTGCCCAGGCGGGTCTTGTGCACCACGGCCAGCAGGCCGCCCATGATCAGCGCCGCAATCACCACGATGGCGATCTGCAGCGTGCTCATGCGGGCGCCGGCGAATTCGAAGACGTGCGGCGACAGCACCTGCGGGAAGTTCAGGTAGTTGCGGCCCCAGCCCATCATCGCCACGTTCTGCAGGATGATGGACACGCCGATCGCCGTGATCAGCGCCGCCAGGCGGGGTGCGCGGCGCAGCGGCCGGTAGGCCACGCGCTCGGCCGTCCAGCCCACCGCCATGCACAGCGGCACGGACACCAGCAGGCCCACGCCCAGCACCACGAAGGCGGACACGCCGGGATCACCGCCCACCAGCGAAATGGCGATCGTCGTGGCCGCCATGGCACCGATCATGACGACGTCGCCATGCGCGAAGTTGATCAGCCCGATGATGCCGTACACCATGGTGTAGCCAAGGGCGACCAGGGCGTACACGCTGCCTAGCGTGACGCCGTTAATCAATTGTTGAATGAAGATATCCATAGGGGCCGCGGAAATAAGCCTGGAAAAGTCGCGCGGGGCGCGCGGCCGGAGCCGTCACGGGCCGGGCGCGGGGTGCGCGCCGCACACGCCGGGCGGCGCGTGCGGACAAAGTGGGCGGACACCGGCGCGGCCGGCATCCGCCTGGTTCAACCCGCCTTAGTTGGCCTGGCTGACCATCGTTTCAACCATCTCCCACTTGCCGTTCTTGACTTCGTAGATGGTGACCGAGATTTCCTTCAGATCGCCCTTGGCATCGTAGGAAATGTGCTCGCTGGTGGCGCCCTTGCGGTCCAGCTTGGCCAGCACGGGCAGGTACTTCTCGGGCTTGGCGGAACCGGCCTGCTCGATCGCGGTGATCATGTTCCAGGCGCCGTCGTAGGCATAAGGCGCGTACACGCCTGGGGCCTTCTTGAAGCGCGCCTGATAGCGCTGTTCGAAGTCCTTGCCCGCGACCATCTTGTCCAGCGGCACGCCGGCAAGCGAGGCGTAGGTGCCGTCGGCGGCGTCGCCGGCCAGCTTGATGAACGTGTCGCTGCGGGTCATTTCACCCGAGACCAGCGGCGCCTTCAGGCCCAGCGTGGCCAACTGGCGCTTCATCGGGCCGGATTGCGCATCCAGGCCGCCGTAGAAGATCGCATCGGGTGCGGAACCCTTGATGTTGGTCAGGATGGCGGTGAAGTCGTTGGCCTTGTCCGTCGTGTACTCACGGCGGACCACTTCACCACCGGCGGCCTTGACGGCCTTTTCGACTTCGTCGGCCAACCCCTGGCCATAGGCGGTGCGGTCATCGATGATCGCGACCTTCTTGGCCTTCAGGTTCTGCACCATGAACTTGCCGACCGCGGCGCCCTGCTGGGTGTCGCTGGTCATCATGCGGAACGTGGTTTCGTAGCCCTGCTTGGTGTATTCGGGCGAGGTCGCCATGGCGATCTGGGGCAGACCGGCCTCATGGTAGACGCGCGACGCGGGGATCGTCGTGCCGGAGTTGAAGTGGCCCAGGATGCCCACGACGTCCTGGTCGACCAGCTGTTGCGCCACCTGCACGCCCACGCGCGGATCGGCCTGGTCATCACGCGACACCAGCACGAATTTGGCGGGCTGGCCATCGACCTTGATGCCCTTCTTGTTCGCTTCTTCCAGGGCCAGGTTCAGGCCGTTCTGCATGTCTTCGCCGTAGTGCGATTGCGGACCCGTCAGCGGGGCGGCAAAGCCGAGCTTGATGTCGGCGGCGTGGGCGGCGGCCGTCATGCCGACGGCGGCGATGCTGGCGGCGAGAAGCTTCAAAGTGGTGCGGAACTTCATGGGGAATCCTCCGGGGTGTCGGACTTATTGCCTTGTTATACCTGAGCTTTTAGCCAGGCTTTTGGTTTCTTTTACTACCGCAGCCCCGGCGGTGACCAGGTGCTGCGCATGCATTTTCTGCAAAGTCCGGATGCCGGGTTGCGACATCCGGACTTGAGGTGCGACCGGATTTTGCTTCCAGTGCAACCTTGCCCGATATTGGAGATAACCCTTGGTTACTGGACGATAACCCCGGTGGTCCGGGAGTTACCGTCCGGTCACCTTCAGCCGATCGTCATGAGGCTGGCGTTGCCGCCCGCCGCGGCCGTGTTGACGCTGATGGAGCGCTCGGTCAGCAAGCGTTCCGGCACGTAGCCGGCGCCGGCCGCCAAGGCGTCAGACGTCAGGCCATGCACCGACAGGATGGCACCCGGCCGCTGCGCGATGCGCTGGTTCAGCGCCTGCAGCGCGTCGCCATCGCCCTCGAACAGCACGGCCTGGTAGTCCGCCTGATCGACCTCGTCGTCGGCCAGGATGCCCGCTTGCCCTTGCTGCTCGGCATCCAGCGTGGCCAGCAGCGCCTGCGCGGCCGGCGTGTCCGCGAACCAGGCATGGTTGCCCGTCAGGCGGGCCACCGACCATTGCGCCCGTGCGCCGGCCTCGGTCGCCGCCACGCAGTAGACGGCGCCGCGCGGTTCGACCATATAGGTATTGGTCTCGCCCGTGGGGCCGGGCAAGGCCATGCGCTGCGGCAGCGGCGCCGCGGCGTCCAGCGCCGGCGGCAAGCCCGCCGGACGCGTGCCCAGCAGGCGGTACATATACAGCGGGCCGCCCGCCTTGGGGCCAGTGCCCGACAGGCATTCGCCGCCAAACGGCTGCACCCCCACGACCGCGCCCACGATATTGCGGTTGACGTAGACGTTGCCGGCATGCACCTGCCCCGTCACGTGCGCGATCGTTTCGTCGATACGGGTATGCACGCCGAAGGTCAGGCCGTAGCCGGTGCCGTTGATGGCGTCCAGCAAGGCGTCCAGCTCATCGCGCTTGTAGCGCACCACGTGCAGCACCGGGCCGAACACTTCGCGCGTCAGTTCGCTGATGTGGTCGATTTCGATGATGGTGGGCGCCACGAAGGTGCCATGGCGGCATTCGCCGTTCAGTTCGACCTGGTCCACGCGACGGCCTGCGGTGCGCATCGTCTCGATGTGCCGCTGGATACCATTGCGCGCGTCGGTATCGATGACCGGACCCACGTCCACGGACAGGCGATCCGGATTGCCCACGCTCAGCTCGCGCATGGCGCCGCGCAGCATCGTCAGCACGTGGTCGGCGTTGTCTTCCTGTACGCACAGCACGCGCAGCGCCGAGCAGCGCTGGCCGGCCGAGTCGAAAGCCGAGCTCAGCACGTCGAACACCACTTGCTCGGACAGCGCCGACGAATCCACCACCATCGCGTTCTGGCCGCCGGTTTCGGCGATCAGCGGAATGGTGTGGCCGTCGTCGTCCAGGCGATCGGCCAGCGTACGCGCGATGATGCGCGCCACGTCGGTCGAGCCGGTGAACATCACGCCGCGCACGGCGGGGCTGGCGACCAACTGGGCGCCCACGGTCTCGCCGCGGCCCGGCAGCAGTTGCACGGCGCCGGCAGGCACGCCGGCCGCGCGCAGGATGGCCACCGCTTGCGCGGCGATCAACGGCGTCTGCTCGGCGGGCTTGGCCACCACGGTATTCCCCGCGGCCAAGGCAGCCGCGACCTGGCCCGTGAAGATGGCCAGCGGGAAGTTCCAGGGGCTGATGCACAGCACGGTGCCCAGCGGGCGGTGCGTGTCGTTGCTGAATTCCTGTTCGGCCTGGTCGGCGTAGTAGCGCAGGAAGTCCACGGCTTCGCGCACTTCGGCGATCGCGTTGGGCAGCGACTTGCCGGCTTCGCGCACGATCAGGCCCAGCAGGGTCTGCATCTGCTCTTCCAGCAATTGCGCCGCACGGCGCAGGCACTGCGCCCGCTCCGCCACCGGTGTCGACTGCCAGATGGGGGCCGTGTTGGCGGCCGCGCGCAAGGCGGTGTCGGCCTCGTCGGCTTGCGCTTCGATCACATGGCCCACGATGTCGCGCAGGTTGGCGGGGTTGCGCACTTCGATGGCGCGCGCCGCATCCCAGGCCTCGCCGCCCTCGCCCAGCATCGGACCCGCACGCCACGGCGTGCCGGCGCTGGCCAGCAACGCGGCGGACAGCGACCCCAGCCGGTGTTCGTTCGTCAGATCCAGGCCCGCCGAGTTGGCGCGAGCGCCCTGCTGCGGATTGCCATAGAGTTCACGCGGCAGCGCGATCTTCTCGTGCGGCGCGCCCAGCGGCACGATGCGCGAGGCGGCTTCGACCGGATCGGCCACCAGCGTTTCCACCGGAATGCTGTCGTCGCCGATCAGGTTCACGAACGAAGTGTTGGCGCCGTTTTCCAGCAGGCGGCGCACCAGGTAGGCCAGCAGCGTTTCGTGCGTGCCGACCGGTGCATAGATGCGGCACGGACGGTTCAGCTTGCCCTGGGCCAGTGGGCCCACCACTTCGTCGTACAACGGTTCACCCATGCCGTGCAGGCACTGGAACTCGTACTGGCCGGGATAGTAGTTCTGGCCAGCCAACTGATAGATGGCCGCCAGCGTGTAGGCGTTGTGCGTGGCGAACTGCGGGTACACGGCTTCGGGCGCGCCCAGCAGCTTGCGGGCGCACGCCAGGTAGGCCACGTCGGTGTACAGCTTGCGGGTATAGACGGGATAGCCTTCCAGGCCGTCCACCTGGGCGCGCTTGATCTCGCTGTCCCAGTAGGCGCCCTTGACCAGACGCACCATCACGCGATGGCGGCTGCGGCGGGCCAGGTCGATCACGTAGTCGATCACGAACGGCGCGCGCTTCTGATAGGCCTGGATGACGAAACCGATGCCGTTCCAGCCGTCGAGCTCGGGCGCGAAACAGAGCGCTTCCAGCAAGTCCAGCGAGATCTCCAGGCGATCGGCTTCTTCGGCGTCGATGTTCAGGCCGATGTCGTAGCTGCGGGCCAGCGCCGTCAGCGCCTTCACGCGCGGCAGCAGTTCCGCGATGACGCGTTCGCGCTGGCTGCGCGAATAGCGCGGGTGCAGCGCGGACAGCTTGATCGAGATGCCCGGGCCTTCATAGATGCCGCGGCCGGCCGCGGCCTTGCCGATGGCGTGGATGGCCTGCTCGTACGATGCGTAATAGCGTTCGGCGTCTTCCGCGGTGGTCGCGGCTTCGCCCAGCATGTCGTAGGAATAGCGGAAGCCACGGGCTTCCATCTTGCGGTTGTTGGCCAGGGCTTCGGAAATGGTCTGGCCCGACACGAACTGCTCGCCCATCATGCGCATGGCCATGTTCACGCCCTTGCGCACCAGCGGTTCGCCGCCCTTGCCGATCAGGCGGGTCAGCGCCTTGGACAGCGATTGCTCGCTGCTCACGGCCACCAGCTTGCCGGTGATCATCAGGCCCCAGGTCGCGGCGTTGACGAACAGCGACTGCGAACCGCCCATGTGGGACTTCCAGTCGCCGCGGGCGACCTTGTCGCGGATCAGCGCGTCGCGCGTGGCGCGGTCGGGAATGCGCAGCAGAGCTTCGGCCAGGCACATCAGCGCCACGCCTTCCTGGCTGGACAGCGAAAATTCCTGGATCAGCCCTTCGACGCCGCCGCCCTTGCGCTTGCCACGCAGCTTCTTGACGAGATCGGACGCCATCGCATGCACCTTTTCCAGGTTCGGCATGCGGGCCTGGCCCAGCAGCAGCGGCACGCACTCCGGCTCGGGGCGGCGATAGGCCGCGGTGATGGCTGCGCGCAGCACGGACTGCGGCTGCACGTCCTGGCCAAACTCGTAGAACGGCGGCGTGGGCGCCGACTGGCTATCGCCGGCGTCGTCTTCCGTGCCGGCATCGATGCCCAGATGCGACATTTCGGCAGGCAGGTGGCCGCGCTCGATCTTGTCCAGGTAGGCAAGGATTGCCTGCTTGTGCAGCCAATGCGGCGTGCAATTGAGCTTGTGCGCGGCTGCCTTCAGGCGGTCGCGTAGTGCGTCATCGACTTTGACGCCAAGGGTCGTGCTGGCCATAAGAGATTGCTTCCTGTCGCATGGCAAAGGTAATACTGGATCCGAAAGGAATCCAGCATGGGTAGGACCGTATGCTAGACAGGTTGCAACCGTGTTTGTATTAAGGTTAACCCTAGGTTAACCACTTGAGATCACGCGGCTTTCTCAGTCCTTCAAGGCTGAGCAACCCAGCATTTGCACCGAACCCGAGCCTGCCGGGGTCTGCCCACGCATGGCCGAGGCCATGGCGCCAGCCAGGCTAACCACCGCGCGTTGCTGGGCGGCGATCAACGCTGGCACGCCGGCTTCCGAAACGTTCTCCGTGACCACGCTGCGGCAAATCTGGCCCGTGCCCTTCATGTTGACCGGGCGTACGCGCCAGGTGGCATCCAGCTGCGCCATGCTGCCGGAGACCAGTTCAAAGCGCTGCACGTCGGTCTGCACCCGCCACACCGCGGCGCCGGGGCCGGGCTTGACCATCTGCACATCCAGCGCGCCCAGCTCCCGCTTCAACGCATCGGATAGCGCGCCGCGCAGCTCGTCGCCCAGCGGCGAACTCCAGCGTTCGGAATACAACGCCGACACACTGCCGTCGCCGGTGCGCACCATCAACTGCGGCTGATCGGCCTGCGTCGACAGACTGACGGGCTGGACTTCGATCAGGAAGGCCGCCGGTGCAGCCGCCGCCGACGCCGGAGCCGCCGGCCCTTGCAGCGTGTAATAGTGCACCGGTGGCGACGAGCCGCAGCCCGCCAGGGCAGCACCCGCAACCAGCAGGGACAGGACGGTACGCATCGAGGAAATAGTCATGTTCTTCAGTTCCTGACAGGGCCTGCGCCGGGAATCGGATCATTGCCGCGGCCACGCAGCAAGGCTTCGGGGTTCGATTGCAGGAAGTCAGCCAGTGCGCGCAGCGAACGCGCCGCGCGGCTCAGCTCCTGCATCGCCTTTTCGGTATTGACCGGCAGGGACGCGTCCGAGGCCAGCATGGCATTGATGTTCGCCATGGACTCCTTGGCCTGCTTCAGCATGCTCTGCGCTTCCGGCGCCACCTGCTTGTCCAGGCGGTTCATCAGCTTGGACGTGCTGGCCAGCGTCGTCCGCAGGTCTTCGCCAATCTTGTCGAACGGAATCTTCTCGATCTTGGCGACGATATTGCTGACCTGCTGCTGCAGCTGATCCAGGTTGCCCGGGATGGTCGGAATGATCGCCGGGTCGGACGGCTTGAAATCCACCGGCTTGGCATTCGGGAAATCATCCAGCACCACATACAGCTGGCCCGTCAGCAGGTTCGACGTGCGCAACTGTGCGCGCAGGCCGTGCTTGATCATCACGCCCAACAGTCGGGTGCCGGCCACGTCGCCGTCCTTCACCGCCCGGTCGCGCACTTCTTCGTACACGCGGCCCAGGCGTTCCGGATACAGCGTCGCGTCCACCAGCGAATAGAAGCGCTTGGAGACCGGATCGAAGTCCAGGTTGATCTGCGTCACGTTGCCCAGCGTAATGCCGCTGAAGTCGATCGGCGCGCCCACCGCCAAGCCGCGGATCGATTGGTCAAAGCGCATGCGGATCGGGAAGGCCTCGCCGTCCGGGTTGGCCTTGGCGGCCGACTCGGTGGGATACAGGTCGAAATGGGCATCGGCGGGTGCCGGCGAGGTGCCGTCGCGCGCACTCTGGACGGGCTCGAACGCCACGCCGCCCACCGCCATGGACACCAGCGACTGCGTGCGCACCTTCAGGCCGTCCGCATTCACGCTGAAGTCCACGCCGCTGGCATTCCAGAAGCGCGTGCCGTTGGTCACGAACTTGTCGTTGGGCGCATCCACGAACACTTCGACATTCACGGCGCCGCCCGTCTTGTCCAGCGCATAGCCGATCACGCGGCCCACATTGATGCGGCGGAAGTAGACGGGTGACCCGATGTCCAGCGAACCCAGATCCGAGGCCTTGAGCATGAAGCGCTTGCCGGCGCGGTCATGCGTGACCGCCGGCGGAATCTCCAGCCCTTCGAAGTTGAGCTTGGTGGCCTTGCTGCTGGATCCGTTCTTGCCCTCGACCGCGTCCACGCCGATGTAGGCGCCCGACAACAACGTGCCCAGGCCGGACACCCCGCTGACATCCAGCCGCGGCCGGACCACCCAGAAATTGGTGCCTTCGCGCGCCAGGTCCGCCACTTCCTTGGCCAGCTCGGCCTGCACGACCACCTTGCTGCGGTCGCTGTTGAAGCCGATGGACTTCACCGTGCCGATGTTCACGTCCTTGTAGCGCAGCTGGGTCTTGCCCACTTCCAGCCCTTCGGCCGTATTGAATGAAATGGAGATGTCCGGGCCGGCTTGCATCCACGTGCGCACGACCAGCGATATGCCCATCAGCGCCGCCACGATCGGCACCAGCCAGATCCATGAAATCCGGCTCTTTTGCTTGCGCGAGATGGTCGGCGATTGGTACTTCTTTTCGTCACCGGATCCAGGAGCTTGGTCGGACATCAATTTTCCTTTTTTCTTCTTAAGCGGCGAACCACGGGTGTTGCTAGCCCACTTCTTTGCTTGTTACAGGCGCCACATGAGACGCCGCGGTCTGCGGCGCTTGCTCGGGGCGGGTCCGGCCCTCGACCTCAGGCATATCGATCTCGCTTTCGCCTGCCAGATCCCAACTGCGTCGCAGATCGAAGCTCATGGCCGCCAGCATGGTCAGGATCACCACCACGCCAAAGGCCGCGGCGCCCGCACCGGCGCTGATTTCCATCAGTCCCTGAAAATCGGCCAGCGCCGCCAGCAATATAACGACAAAAACGTCCAGCATCGACCATTGGCCGATGAACTCGACCATTTGATACAAGCGGGTACGCGGCCGCAGATTGGTGGTGCTGCGCCATTGCTCGGTCAGCAGCAGCAGGATCAGCGCCAGCAGCTTGGTCAGCGGCACGGCCACGCTGGCGATGAAGACGATCAGCGCGATGTCCCAGGACCCCATCTGCCAGAGCTCCACCACGCCGCCCAGGATGGTGTGGGCGCTGTCGCCCAGCACGGAACTGACCTGCATGACGGGCAGCACGTTGGCGGGAATGTAGAAGACGACCGCCGCCAGCAGCAGCGCCCAGGTGCGGGCCAGGTGGTCCGGCTTGCGGTAATGCACGACGGCTTCGCAGCGCACGCAATGGTGTTCTTCTTCGGGGTCCGCGTCGCGCGGCAGGGCCTGGACCTGCCCGCAGACATGGCAGCCGGCCAGCACCGTGTCAGGGCTGCTTTCGGGGATATGGACGGGTGCGACGCCCGCGGATTCCGCGAAACGCCACAGCACATGCGGCGACAGGCGCCCCAGCATCGTCAGGAAGATGGTCAGCACGCCGAAGGCGCCCAGCCCGATGCCGGGCGACACCGCGGCCATGCCGGCCAGCTTCACCACCGCCACCAGCACGCCCAACAGGAACACGGGCACCATGCACCAGGGCCGCAGCACGCCCAGCAGACGCATTGCGCCACGGAATCCCGCGGGCTCGCGCCCTTGCGACAAGGGGCCCAGCACCCAGAGCAGCACCGTCAGTTGCAGGAGCGGCAGCGCAAAACCGGCCAGGCCGGTCATGATGGCGACCACCCAATGGCCTTGGCGCCAGGTGATGGAAATGGCGTCCAGCAACGACGCCTGCTGCACCATGCCCTGAACGGACATGGAAGCGACCGGGTAGGCGTTGGCCACCCCGAAGATGATCAGGGCAGAGATGGCGAGGGCCAGCCAATTGGACAAAGTAAGCCCGCTGTAGCGCCAGAGTATGGCTCCGCAGCGGGCGCAATTGGCAGTCTCGCCAGGTTCAAGCTGATGTCGGCGATAAACGCTTGCGCAATGTTCGCACTCGATCAGCGGCTGGCGGTCCGCGGTCATCAATCGATCAGTTCGACTTCCTGCTTGTCCGGCGCATCCGACGAAGGCGGCTTGCCGCTGTCGTCGAAGTCCAGCGTCACCTTGCCCGCATCGTCCAGGTCGACCGTGACCGCCCCCCCGTCGACCAGCTTGCCGAACAGCAGTTCGTCGGCCAGCGCGCGGCGGATGGTGTCCTGGATGAGACGTTGCATGGGACGTGCGCCCATGAGCGGATCGAACCCCTCCTTGGCAAGGTGTTCGCGCAGTTTCGTGGTGAACACGGCTTCCACGCGGCGCTCATGCAGCTGGTCTTCCAGTTGCATGAGGAACTTGTCCACCACGCGCAGGATGACCTCGCGGTCCAACGCGGCAAACGGAATGATCGCATCAAGGCGGTTGCGGAATTCCGGCGTGAACATGCGGCGAATTTCCGCCATTTCGTCGCCCAGCATCCGCGAATTGGCAAACCCGATCGACGGGCGGTTCAAGGTTTCGGCGCCCGCATTCGTCGTCATGATCAGGATGACGTTGCGGAAGTCCGCCTTGCGGCCGTTGTTGTCGGTGAGCGTGCCGTGGTCCATGACCTGCAGCAGGATGTTGAACACATCCGGATGCGCCTTTTCGATTTCATCCAGCAGCAGCACGCAATGCGGCTGCTTCGTGATGGCTTCGGTCAAGAGGCCGCCCTGGTCGAACCCCACGTATCCCGGCGGCGCACCGATCAGGCGCGACACCGCATGGCGTTCCATGTATTCCGACATGTCGAAACGCAGCAGCTCGACACCCAGCGTGAACGCCAGTTGGCGTGCCACTTCGGTCTTGCCCACGCCCGTGGGACCCGACAGCAGGAATGCGCCGATCGGCTTTTCCGGCTTGCCCAGGCCCGAGCGCGCCATCTTGATGGCGGCAGCCAGCGCATCGATGGCGCCGTCCTGGCCGAACACGACCGTCTTCAGGTCGCGGTCCAGCGTCGCCAGCTTGCTGCGGTCGTCGTTGGAGACGGACTGCGGCGGAATACGGGCGATCTTGGAGACAATGTTCTCGATGTCCACCTTGCCGATCACCTTCTTCTGGCGCGAACGCGGCAGCAGGCGCTGTGCGGCGCCGGCCTCGTCGATCACGTCGATGGCCTTGTCGGGCAGGTGACGGTCATTGATGAAGCGCGCGGACAGCTCGGCGGCGGCCGACAAGGCTGCAGCTGAATAGCGCACGCTGTGGTGTTCTTCGAAGCGGCTCTTGAGCCCGCGCAGGATCTGCACGGTCTGTTCGACGCTGGGTTCGGGCACGTCGATCTTCTGGAACCGGCGCGACAGCGCGTGGTCCTTTTCGAACACGCCGCGATATTCCGTATACGTGGTGGCGCCAATGCACTTGAGCTGCCCGGAAGACAGGGCGGGCTTCAACAGGTTGGACGCATCCAGCGTGCCGCCCGAGGCCGAACCGGCGCCGATCAGCGTATGGATTTCGTCGATGAACAGGATCGCATCGGGGTTGCCGCGGATCTGCTTGAGCACGCCCTTCAGACGCTGTTCGAAATCGCCGCGGTACTTGGTGCCGGCCAGCAACGCGCCCATGTCCAGCGAAAAGACCTGGGCGGCCTGCAGGATTTCGGGCACTTCGCCGCGCGTGATGCGCCAGGCCAGGCCTTCGGCGATGGCGGTCTTGCCCACGCCGGCCTCGCCGACCAGCAGCGGGTTGTTCTTGCGGCGGCGGCACAACACCTGGATCACGCGCTCGACTTCGTGCTCGCGTCCGATCAGGGGATCGATGCGGCCCGCCAGCGCAGCGGCGTTCAGGTCGGTGGCGTACTGATCCAGCGGCGACTGACGCGATTCGCCCTGCTCTTCACCATTGGTCTGCTGCTCTTTCTGCACGGCGGCGGACTCCACCTGGGGCTGTTTGGTAATGCCATGCGACAGGAAATTGACCACATCCAGCCGTGTCACGCCCTGCTGTTGCAGGTAATACACAGCGTGGGAATCCTTTTCGCCGAAAATGGCCACCAGCACGTTTGCGCCGGTGACCGGCTTCTTGCCGGTGCCGCCTGCGGAAACATGCATGATTGCGCGCTGGATCACGCGCTGGAAGCCCAGCGTCGGCTGCGTGTCGACCTCGGCGCCGCTCGGGATCACGGGCGTGTTCTCCGAGACGAACTGACGCAGGTTGCGGCGCAAGTCGTCCAGGTTCGCCGCGCAAGCGCGAAGGACCTCGACTGCCGAAGCGTTATCGAGCAGTGCCAACAGCAGGTGCTCGACGGTAATAAATTCGTGCCGGGCCGAACGGGCCTCGACGAAAGCCATATGCAGGCTGACTTCAAGCTCTTGAGAAATCACGCTTCCTCCGTATTGCATCGAAGCGGTCAAATACACGATTCATATTCTATGCCGATCATGGCGTAACGCCAGCGATTTCAAAAACCACGCTGTCGTGACGGCCTTGTGTGTCCATGACGGTAAGCGTATACCGGCCGTCTTGCGCCAGCACCAATTTAAACGGATGACTCGACGCGCCGTGATTCACCACGCGCCCATCAAGCATCCACCATACTTCGCCTTCAGCGCCCTGCACATCCACATCCAGCGCCACCTGCCGACTTCCGGGCACGGGCCGCAGCACCGATCCCTTGGCCACGCCACCCAGGCGCAATGGCCCCTGCGTGGCGTCGGCGTAGCCGGCAAAAGACGGCGGCGCCGTATCATTCAGCAGCCAGGCCGCGCGCTGTTCGGGGCATTCCCCCGAGGGCACGCTGCCCAGTCTGTAACCCAAGGGCCAGCACGTAACTGCCGCCTGCACCGTTTCGGGCCGGCTACGCACCTGCTGCACCCCTTCCGGCAACGCCTGCACAATGTCCTGCAGTAGCGGTGCCGCCACATTCGCCCCGAAAAACCCGGGGTTCGGTGTGCCATCCGGCCGGCCGACCCAGACGCCAAGCGTCCATCTGTCGGTCACCCCGATCGCCCAGGCGTCCCGGAAACCGAAGCTGGTCCCGGTTTTCCAGGCCAGCCGCCGGGCCGGGCTGCCCGACTGGTAGAAAGGCCGGTCGGGATGCCCGCCGCCTTCCAGAATATCGCGGACGATCCAAGCGGCTCCAGCACTCATCATACGGGACTCGATCCGCGGCTGCTCCGCGCGCAAACGCGGCCGGCCGGAGATTCCGCCCCGGGCCAACGCCCGATAAGCGCCGACCAGTTCTTCCAATGTGGTGCCACCCCCGCCCAAAATCAAGCTCAAATTCGGTTCGGCACCGGCGGGCAAACGTAACCGGACCCCGCCAGCCAGCATAACCGAGGCGAAACTGACGGGGCCGACGCGGTCCAGCAGGTCCACGGCCGGCACGTTCAACGACCGCTGCAGCGCCTGCGACACGCTGATCGGCCCGGAAAACGCCGCCTGGAAATTACCCGGCGCGTAGCCGCCGAACGACATCGGCGCGTCGATCAGCAGGCTTTCGGAATGGATCAGGCCTTCATCCAGCGCCTGCGCATACAAAAACGGCTTCAGAGTAGAACCCGGCGAACGCACGCCACGCACCATATCCACATGGGCGTAACGGGTATCGTCGGAAAAATCGGCGGATCCGGCGTAGGCCTTAACCTCAAGCGTATCGTTGTCCATGACCAGCACCGCCATCGACACCTTGGGCGGCAGGCCGTCAACGCGGTCCAGCAACATGCGTTCCACCGCGGCCTGCATGTCGGCGTCCAGCGTGGAAGCAACCAGCGGCGGACGCTCGCCCGGCCGGCGCTTGGCGGACTTGCCGCCCGCTTCCTGCAACAGGCGCTGGGCGGCCAGCGGCGCCAGCCAGCGCGCCCGCAACGGCGGCGCGATCACGGTTTCGATCTTGGCGTCGGCGACTTCCGCCGGCGTCCACCGGCCCAGTTCGGCCATGCGGTCCAGCACCTTGTCGCGGGCCGTCTGCGCCGCCTCGGGATGGCGGTCGGGACGCAGGCGCGACGGCGCCTGGGGCAAGGCGGTCAGCATGGCGGCTTCGGCCGGGCTCAGGTCGCGGGCAGGCTTGCCCAACCACAGGCGCGACCCCATTTCCACGCCTTCCACAATGCCGCCCATCGGCGCATGCGTCAGATACAAGGACAGGATTTCGTCCTTGCTGTAGTGCATTTCCAACTGCACGGCGCGCCACGCCTGCCGCAATTTCGCGGACATCGACCGCGACGGCTTGCCCGCCAGTTGCGGATCGATCAGGCGTGCGACCTGCATGGTCAACGTGGACCCACCCGACACGATGCGCCGGTTGGTGGCCCATTGCCAGCCCGCCCGCGCCAGCGCGACCGGATTCACCCCGGGGTGCCAGTAGAACCAGCGGTCCTCATAGGTCAGCAAGGTATCCAGATAGCTGGGCGACACCTGATCCGGCTTGACCGGATAACGCCAGATGCCGTCGCGGCTGGGGTAGTTGCGCAGCGGCGTGCCGTCGGCGGCGACGACAACCGCCGCCCCGCCGGAGTCGATGGCGGGAAGCGGATACAGGCGGTCCAGCACGAATAACAACGCGGCCAGCGCAAACAACACGCTGGCCGCGATGATGCCGCGCCGCCGCCAGCGACGAGCGCGCTGGGCGCCCGTCGCGGGGGTGGCGGCGGCGGTCAAGGACGCTTGGCGCCGCGATCGCGGATGTCGACCGTGCTCCACTGCTCACCCACGCCACGGATTTCCGGACGGTACATATCCTCGGCCACCGTCGACGGCACCGCGAAGCGGCCCGGCGTTACGACGCGCACCAGATAGAACACGTCCACCTTGCCGCGGCCGAGAGACACGGCGGCCACGTAACGGTCGTCGCGGAACTCGCGATGCTTGATGTTGGAATCGGACATGGCTTCGGCCACGCGGCGTCCGCCAATCGTCCATTCCTGCATCTCGGGGCTTTGCGACAGGTTCAGGTTCTCGACTTCGAAGCCCGCGGGCACGCGGTCCTCGATCAGGGCATCGGGGATGCTCTGGTTGGCCGATGCCTGCAGCCACACCACCAGCATGTCGCCGGTCTGCAGCGTGCCGCCATCCCACGGCTTGCCGTCCGGACGGTACCAGCCGCGCTTCAACTGGATCACGTCATTGCGCGGCTTGGGCGCAACCGTCGGGCTGCCCTGGATGTCGTACTCGACAAACAGCGATTGCGAACCGGTGTTGACCAGTTGCGTATTGGCCAGATCCGCGGCCGACAGCGCCACCGTCTGGTCGCTCTTGCCGCCATCCAGCGGCTTGTGCGCGCCGTTGATCGTCAGCGAGGCTTCCCACGGAGTGCCCTTGTCGCCGCCGATCGCACGCGCGGCCAGCAACAGTGACATCCGTTCCTGCGTCGACAGGTACGAGCGGTTGCCCAGGCGGGCGGTCAACTGCGTCAGCAGGTTTTCCAGGCGCTCGTGCTTCAAGCCGTACTGGTTGGCCAGCGCATACGCCAGCGAGTAATCACGCACGCTGCTGCCATAGTCGCCCAGCCATTCGTCGTAATAGGCGTTGTAGTTGCGGCGCGGGAACCCGTACTCGCGCGTCATGGCGGCGTCCAGCGCGGACTTCATGCGCCCTTCGTCGCCCATCAGCTTGAATGCGGCGGCCAACTGGATCAGCGGCAGCGGCGAACGCGCGCGTTCCTGGTAGTTGTCGAACAGTTGGCGGACCGTCGACAACGGCGCCTTCTTGTCGCGGGCCAACGCCAGCACTGCAGTCGCCAGGCCGGCGAAACGGCGATGGTCTTCACGCAGGATGTTGGCGTCATTGCCGTCGATGCGGCCTGCCTCGACGTTGCGGCGCAGGTTCACGGACCAGGTGCCGAAGCTGTTCGACGTCTGCTGCACTTGCTCCAGCAGCCACTGGCGCGAACGGTCCAGCGTGGCTTCCGGCACTTCGAAGCCCTTGTCGCGCGCATCTTGCAGGAAGCCCACGGCATAAGCCGTCAGCCAGACGTCGCGGGACGTCGACCCGCTCCACAGGTTGTAGGAACCCACGGCGTTGCGCATGCCGGACAGGCGGGCGATCGCACCCGAGACCTGGGTGGCGCGCTCCGTCTGCGAGCGCGGCTTCAGGCCGAACTGCTTGGCGACGTCTTCGTCGATCAGCACCCACGGCAAGGCGCGGCTGATGGTCTGCTCGGTGCACCCGTACGGATAGGCAAGCAGGCCTTCGACCAGGCGGTTGACGTTGAACGGCGGACGGTTCGACACCGTCATGCTGATCAAGGCCGAATCCGGATAGTACGAAGACACCCACGACGCCTGCGGCGTATTCGACTCGCCCGGGTTCAGGCGCAGGCGGCGCACCTGGCGTTCGCCCGCATAGGCCGGCTGCACCTGCAACACGGATTCGCGCACGATGTGCACGGGCTTGCCGGCACCCTGGCCGTCGACGGTCAGGCGCATCAGGCCCAGGCCATACGAGCCGGTGGTGGTGGCATTAAAGCGCAGGGTCGTGCGTTGCTTGTCCTTCAGCGTCAACGTGCGCACGCCATCCGGAATCGCCAGGGGGTCCAGCGCTTCCAGCTTGACCGTGATCTTCTGTTCGGCGCCGCTCAGGTTGGTCACATCCAGCGCAATCGCCGCCTGGTCGCCCGGGGTGATGAAACGCGGGGTGTTCAGTTCAGCCACGATCGGCGCCGCCACCACCATTTCGGTGTCGGTGCTGCCGTAGTTGTCGGCCGTGAAGGCCACGGCCATCAGGCGCAGCGTGCCGTTGAAGTCAGGCAGGTCCAGCGGAATGTCCGCTTCGCCCTGCGCGTTCAGCGTCACCGGGCCCGAGAACAGGTCGACCAGCTTGACCTTCTTCGGCAGGCTCTTGCTGTCGCCGCGCATGGCGGCGTCACCGCCCCACTTCAGCTTGCCCTTGGTGCCGTCCATCTTTTCGATCAGCTTGCCGTACATGTCCAGCAATTCGGGCGCGTAACGGTGCTTGCCGAAGAAGAAGTCCAGCGGGTCGGGCGTAGCGTATTGGTTGATGTTCAGGATCCCGACGTCCACGGCCGACAGGGTCACCGTGGCCTGCTTGCCCTGGGCGCCGTCCACCTTGACGCGCACGGTCGTCTTGTTTTCCGGCACGGCCTTGGGCGGCGCGGTCAGCTTGACGTCCAGCTTGCGGTCGGCGCTGGCGATCGGCAGGAACGCCAGGCCCAGCGCACGCGCCGGGGTCACGCGGTCGCCTTCGCTGCCCGGGCGGAACACGGCGGCAGCCACGTACAGGTCGTGACGCTTCCAGTCCTTGCTGATGGGGATTTCGACTTGGGTGCCCGTCGCCTTCACGGCAACCCACGTGGACCACAGCATGCGGTCGCCTTCGACCGTCACCAGGGCCTGGCCGTCATGCGGCGGGGTCAGCGTCACTTTGACGGTGTCACCCGGCTTGGCCGGCACGCCTTCAAGCTTCATCTGGACGCGGTCCGGACGGTTGCCCATCGCATCGGCGTCCTGCGCGTTCCAGCCCGCATAGAAGCGGTAGCGCATCGTCTCGCCCGTTTCCGGGTCGGTCAGTTCCAGGCGATAACGGCCCCACTTGACCGGCACGGTCAGTTGGGTGCGGTCGGTCAGCGCGATCTCGCGCGAATCGAGCAGTTCGTCGGTTTCGGTATAGCCGCTGTTCCAGCCGCGCTGGTCATCGAAACGCCAGTAGTACTGGCGCTCTTCGCGGAACAGGCGCATCTGGGCCTGGGCCAGCGGTTCGAGCTTGCCTTGGGCGTTTGCGCGGATCACTTCAAACGTGGCGGGCGCGCCTTCGCGGGCCACGTCACTGTCGAATTGCGGACGCACGCCGATCAGCTTGTCGGCGGGCCAGACGCTGCGTTCGATGGAACGCACCACCGGACGGCCGCCGGATTCCAGCAGACTGGCCGATACCCGCAGCTTCATGGGCGAATGCGTGCCGGCGGTGCTGGAGGGCACTTCCAGCTGCGCATAGCCCTTGTCGTCCAGCGCCGCTTCCGGCAGCTCGCCGAACGAGCGGCGCGAATCGTCAGCCACGTCACCGAAAATGAAGCCCGGCCATTGCTGGGCCAACGCAAAGCGGTCGCGCTTGACCTGGAAGGTCGACAGCAGCCGATTGCCGGCGGCCGGCGCCCCATACAGGTAGTCGCCCTGCACGTCGACGGTCAGGTCGTCGCCGACCGACAGCACTTCCTGTTCGGAGGTCAGCGCCATCTTCATGCGCTCGGGCAGGAATTCCTCGACCTGGAACTTCCACGACGCGTCCGGCGCGCGCGAGGCGGGATCCACCCGCAGCTCAAGCAGCCACGAACCGGTCTGCGCATCCAGCGGCAGCTCGATCGAACGCTCGACGTAACCCACCAGATCTTTCTTGGGCTGCCACAAGGTGGTCTGCACCACGCGGCCGTCAGGGCGCTTGATCGTGGCGGTGAGCGGCGCCGGGGTCAGCACGCGGCCGTCCAGGTCGCGCGGCAGCACCGACACGTTGAACGTTTCGCCGGGGCGGTACAGATTGCGGCCCGCGTAGACGAACAGGTTGTTCGGGCGCGAGGTATGGCCGCCCGTGTCGAATTCCGACAAGTCCAGCGCGGGCTCGGCCAGCGCCAGAACGGTCATTTCCTTGTCGCGCGACGCGCGGATGACGCGCGCATTGGTAAAGCTGCCTTCGAAACGAACATGGCCCTGCGAATCGGCGGCGGCCTTGGCCAGCGACTTGCCGGCGCCGTCCACCAATTCAAACGTGGCGCCCGAAATGGCCTGACCCGTCTTCAACGACACGGAATAGGCTTCGATGCGGTCGCTGTAGCGGCGCGCATGCAGGCCGATGTCGCTCACGTAGAAATACGTGACCTGGTATTCGTAGCGGAAACGGCCGGGCTGGCTCATGACCGCGATGTAGATGCCGGGCTCTTGCAGTTCCTTCACGCCTTCGACCGGCAGGAACGTCACATGGCGGCGGTTGGGCTTGTCGTCAGTGAGGAAACGGCCTTGATAGACGCTGGTCGTCAGCGAATTCAGGCGGTCCAGGTCCCAGTTGCTGACCGAGCCCTTCAGGCTGCGGTTGTCCGAATAGCGCCAGCCGTCTTCTTCGTCGTAGCCGCCTTCTTCATCGTTGGACTCGGCAGCCGTGTTGCGGCCGATGCCCAGGACGGTTTCGAACAGCTCCGGCACACGGTCCGGGGCCACGCGCAGGAACTGCACGTCCACTTCGGACACATTGACCGTCGCCACGGGCAGGCCGCCATTCTGGCCGGCCGGCAGCACAACGCCGCGGCTGGCGAAGTAGAACGACGGCGGCATGGCTTGGGTGTCGACCTCGCAGTTCGACGATTCGGCCAGCACGACCTTGTCGCCCACGCCGGGCAGACCCGAACGCACCGTGATCGCATACTTGCGCTGCGGCTGGATGTACGGGAAATACACCATCCGCGGATTCTCGCCCACGACCCAGTTGCCCTTGACGATCTTGCCCTTGGGCGCGGCGTCGCCCGGCTTCACAGAAGCCGGCTGGTCGTTCGGGGACGCGGCGGATTCGCTGTCCTGGTCGTCCTTGCCGGACGTGGAGCCGATGTCGGTCACCTGGAGGAAGCTATCCAGGTTTGCCTTGCCGTCCACGGGTTGCGTGAACGTGACGGAGAGCGACAGCGTGTCGTTATATTGACGCGGCTGGCAGGTCAGCGCCGCGAAGGGGTCAGCCGCCCCGACCACCGCGGTGGCCGGCAGCGCCGGTTTGCCGTCACCGGAAGCCGCAGCTGGCGTATTCGCCGCCGGAGAGGTTGCGGCGGGTACGGGGGAAGGCGTGGCCGCTTGGCGGTCCTTGCCCATCCACCAGCCCGCGCCGATGGCCCCTGCCAAAACCACAACGCCGGCTACCGCCAGCCATGTCTTGCTGATCTTTCCACTCACGGCAAACCCCTCCGCCTTACTCAAATTCAATGCTCCTTTGCGGCGGAGCTGCCGACCAACCAGTCCGCGTGCTTCCCGGTACGCGGATACTACTTTCCTGCAAATGACGGACAGCACAACGCCGCCATCGCTGGCGGCGTCTTCTCTTGGTTATTAGACCGGTTCCATCACACACTGCAGCGGGTGCTGGCGCGCCCGCGCATACTGCCCGACCTGGGCAATGCGCGTCGCCGCGAGGTCACGGGGATACACCCCGCAAACCCCACGCCCTTCGTGATGCACCTGAAGCATGATCCGCGTCGCCTCTTCGTGGTTCTTATTGAAGAATTTTTGCAGGACTTTCACGACGAACTCCATCGGCGTGTAGTCGTCATTCAGCAACAGGACCTGGTACATCGGAGGCGGCGCGGCGCGTGCCGGTGCCTTCTCGACGGCCAAATCATGCTGGGTATCCAAGGTAGAACTCATAGGGCGGCTATTCTATTTAAACTGGGGACGCCTAACGTGTAACTTACGCAAAATTACACGCAGAAATACGTAGTTTCCATACTTGACGACACGAAGAAAAGCGGCGCATTATCAGCGCATTCTGGGGTTTTCAACTCATCGAAAATCTGCCAGGAAGCCGGAGGGGGGACAGGGGTCTTGACCGCGATGCCCTTCTGTCAACATACGATTCAATGAGGCAGTCCGCATGTCTGATACGACCGCAACCGCCGTCCAAGGGGACAATCCCAAATCGACGGGCACCGTCAAATGGTTCAACGATGCAAAGGGGTTCGGCTTCATTACGCCCGACGACGGCGGTGAAGATCTGTTCGCCCACTTTTCGTCCATCCAGATGAATGGTTTTAAAACCCTGAAAGAAGGCCAGAAAGTGGCCTTCGAAATTATCCAGGGGCCCAAAGGCAAACAGGCACTTAATATCACGGCTGCCTGAGTTACCCTTAAAGTGCAACGGTAAGGTTGCGCCATTAATTCAGGCGGGGCTTTCGAGCCCCGCCTTGTTATTTTCACTATTACTACGCCAGGCCATGCTGAAGAATGCTGTGTTGTTCCCTGTCAGTCGCACGTTGTTTAAGACAGCGTTCTTTAAATCAGCACCGCTGAGAGCGTTATCCGCCGCACTGGCCGCCGCCGCGCTCAGCTTGAGCGCCAGCGCCTACGCCCAGACCGGCCCGCAGCCGACGCTGCCGACCACTCAGCTTTCGGCGGGTATCCATATTATCCGCGCAGAAGTCGCCAATACGGATGCCACGCGCCGCGACGGGCTCATGTTCCGCAAGGAACTCCCCGGCAACGACGGCATGCTGTTCGTATTCGAACAGCCCGACGTACAGTGCTTCTGGATGCGCAACACGCTGCTGCCGCTCTCGATAGCCTTTATCGCCGACGACGGCACGATCGTCAACATCGACGACATGGCCCCGCAGACTGAAGACCCGCACTGCGCCAAAAAGCCCGTCCGCTACGCCCTGGAAATGGCCCAAGGCTGGTTTGACCAGCACGGCATCAAGGCGGGGCGGAAAATCGACGGCCTGCCCTGAGGGGCGTGCCCCCGGGGCGGCAACACCCCTTCCGGATGCAACAAGGGAGCCCCGCGGGGCTCCCTTGTCATTCCCGCCCTGGAAAAACGGCGGGAAAAAACAACACTTTGCGCGTCAGACGCGCTCGATGATCAGCGCAATGCCCTGGCCCACGCCGATGCACATCGTGCACAGCGCATAGCGGCCACCGGTACGGTGCAGCTGGTTGATCGCGGTGGTGGCCAGACGTGCGCCGCTGGCGCCCAGCGGATGACCCAGGGCGATCGCGCCGCCGTTGGGGTTCACGCGCGGATCATTGTCAGCGATGCCCAATTGACGCAGCACGGCCAGACCCTGGGCGGCGAAGGCTTCGTTCAGTTCGATCACGTCCATCTGGTCCAGCGTCAGGCCGGTCTGAGCCAGCACCTTCAGCGTGGCGGGGGCCGGGCCGATGCCCATGATGCGCGGCGCGACGCCGGCGGTGGCCATGCCGACCACGCGAGCGCGCGGGGTCAGGCCGTGGCGGGCAGCGGCCTTTTCGTCGGCCAGCAGCAGCGCAGCGGCGCCGTCGTTCACGCCGGACGCGTTGCCCGCCGTGACGGTGCCGCCTTCACGGACCACGCCTTTCAGCTTGGCCAGCGATTCCAGGCTGGTTTCACGCGGGTGTTCGTCCTTGGCGACGATGATGGCATCGCCCTTTTTCTGGGCGATCGACACCGGCACGATTTCAGCGTCGAACACGCCTTCCTTTTGCGCACGGGCCGTCTTCTGCTGGCTGGCCAGCGCGAACAAGTCCTGGTCTTCGCGGCTGATCTTGAAATCGTCGGCGACGTTTTCGGCGGTCTCGGGCATCGAGTCCACGCCGTATTGCGCCTTCATCAGCTTGTTGATGAAGCGCCAGCCGATGGTCGTGTCAAAGATGGCGGCATTGCGCGAGAACGCGCTGTCGGCCTTGCCCATGACGAACGGCGCGCGGCTCATGCTTTCCACGCCGCCAGCCAGCATCAGGCCGGCTTCGCCGGCGCGGATGGCGCGGGCAGCGGTGCCAATGGCGTCCAGGCCCGAACCGCAGAGGCGATTGACGGTGGCGCCGGGCACTTCGATCGGCAGGCCGGCAAGCAGGGTCGCCATGCGGGCGACGTTGCGGTTGTCTTCGCCGGCCTGGTTCGCGCAACCCATGATCGCGTCATCCAGCTCTTCCCAGCGCACGCCGGGGTTGCGCGCCACCAGCGCCTTGATGGCGACGGCAGCCAGATCGTCAGGGCGCACGGGCGCCAGCGCACCGCCGTAGCGGCCGAAGGGGGTGCGGATCGCATCACAAATAAAGGCATTCACGGTCATGAGAAGCTCGGAGTGAAGTGGGAAAAACGGGATCGCCCGATGTTAACGCAGCGCATTTCGCGCCAAGTTGGTGCAAGGTGATCATGTCCGCCACACGGACAATGTCCAGTAGGTGTTCACCCTGATAGTGCGCCGCGCACGCACGGTTTGCGTGCATCGCAGTCAAGGCGCAGAGGATTTGGCCCCTGCCGGGCCGGCTTCCGTCTCAGTTTTTGCCGCGCGTCCGGCCTCCAGGATCGCCTGCCGGCGGAAGCGCCCCGCCGCCAGATGATAGAAGGGTTGCGGGCAGAACTGGCGTGACACGCCTGAGGCCAGCAGCGACCCCACCAGCAGCCAGAACAGCATGGGCTGGCTGCCGGTCATTTCCATGACCACCACGCTGGCCGTCAGCGGCGCCTGGGTGGCGGCGGCCAGGAAGGCGGCCATCGACACCAGCACCAGCACGCGCTGGTCCACGCCGTCGCCCGCCAACTCCCAGATGTGCTGGCCGATCCCGGCGCCAGTCGTCAGGGCCGGCGTGAAGATGCCGCCGGGGATGCCCGCCCAGTACGAAGCCACGGTAGCCGCCAGCTTGGCCAGGCCGAAGCCGGCGGGCGCCGTATCATGGCCCGACAGCAGGTCAGCCGCCACGCCGTAACCCGTGCCGTAGACCGAGCCGGCGGTGCAAAGGCCGATCACGGCCAGGATCAGGCCCATGATGAAGGCCGTCCAGATCGGGTGCGCCCGTATCCAGGCGCGCCAGGCCGCTGGCGCGGAGCCCGCCGCGCCCTTGCCCAGCAAGCGCGCGAAGATTCCGCCCAGCGCGCCGTTGATCGTGCCGCAGACAATGATCCACATCACCATGCCGTGCGCCAGCGGCGCGCCGCCGAATACGCCGAAGTACGGGTTGTTGCCCTGCACCGCCACCACCAGGAAGCCGGCGGCCAACACGCCAATCAGCACCAGGCGCTGCCAGCGCAGCACGGTGCCCCGGCCCAGTTCCTCGATGGCGAAAATGACGCCGGCAAGCGGCGCGTTGAAGGCAGCGGCAAGCCCGCCTGCGGCGCCAGCGGCGATCAGCTCGTTGGCATGGAAGCCGCGCAACTGCACGCCGCGCCGCTTCCAGAAGTCGCCCCAGGCCAGCATCAGCGCGGCGCCCACCTGCACCGACGGCCCTTCCCGGCCGATCGATGCGCCGGCCAGCATGCCGAAGAAAGCCAGCGGAATCTTCCAAAGGGTCTGCGCCAGCGACACCAGGCTGCTCTGGCTGGGGCCGGGCGGCAAGGACAGCGCGCCGATCACTTGGGGAATGCCGCTGCCCGAAGCGTTGGGCGCGAAGCGCAGCGTCAGCCAGCGCAGGCCGGCCAGACTGAACGGCAGCACCAGCAAGGCGAGCCAGCCGTTATGGCCGACCCATTCGCGGTTCCAGTCCAGCGCCTTGTCGGCCAGATAGGCAAAGCCCAGCGACATCAGGGCCACCAGGCCCGCGCCGCCCAGCAACAAGAGCATTTGCAGGCTCTTGCGCGACAAGCGGTTGATCTGACGCACTTTGCGGCGCATCAGGCGACGGGTGCCGGCGGAGATCCGGCGAAACGAGTCAGTCAGGCTCATGGGCTGCTGGCAGGCGGCGAAAGGTGGCTAACCTTACCATTCCCACCTGACCCGCAGCCCACAATCCGGACCTGCAACCGGCGGCAAAACCCCCGCCGCCGATCGGGCCAAAGGACTTAGAACGTCGACCAGTCGTCGTCGGATGCGTGCGCCAACGCCGGACGAGCCTGACCCGCACGCGCCGTGGATGCCGCGGGTTTTTTCGCCACGGCCGGCACGGCCTGCACCAGCCGGGCTTGCGCCTGGTGGGCCGAACTGCTGCTGGCGTCCACCTTGAAGCGGCGCACTTCCTGCGCCAGGCGGGAGGCCTGCTCCTGCATGCTGGCGGCGGCCGCCGCGGCCTCTTCCACCAGCGCCGCGTTCTGCTGCGTCACGGTGTCCATCTGCGCCACGGCCTGGTTCACCTGGCCGATGCCCGAGGACTGCTCTTCCGACGCGCTGGCGATTTCACGTACCAGGACGGCGACCTGGCGCACGCTGTCGACCACTTCGCGCATGGTGCGGCCGGCTTCGTCGACCTGACGCGTGCCGCCTTCGACGCGTGTGACGGATTCGTCGATCAAGGCCTTGATCTCCTTGGCCGCCACGGCCGAACGCTGCGCCAGCGTGCGCACTTCACCTGCCACCACGGCAAAGCCGCGGCCTTGCTCGCCCGCGCGCGCCGCTTCCACGGCGGCGTTGAGCGCCAGGATGTTGGTCTGGAACGCAATGCCGTCGATCACACCCGTGATATCGGCGATGCGGCGCGAACTGTCGGAAATAGCGCTCATGGTCTGCACCACACCTTCCACCACTTCGCCGCCGCGCACCGCCACCGTGGAGGCCTGGCTGACCAGGCGGTCCGCTTCACTCGCGTTGTTGGCGTTTTGCTGCACGGTGCTGGTCAGCTCTTCCATCGACGCGGCGGTCTCTTCCAGCGACGAGGCCTGCTCTTCCGTACGCTGCGACAGGTCGGAGTTGCCTTGCGCAATCTGCGAGGACGCCGAGGCGATGCTCTCGCATCCGTCACGCACGTCCGCGACGATGCGCGCCAGGCTTTCGTTCATGGCCTTGAGCGCCCCCATCAGGTCGCCCGTCTCGTCGCGGGTGGCTACCTGGATGTCGGTCGTCAAATCGCCGGCAGCGACTTGGCGTGCCGCCTTGACCGCCTGTTCCAGCGGGCGCACGATGCCGCGCGTGACGAGCCAGCCCAGCAGCATGCCGATGGCCACGCCGGCCACGGCCAGCGCGATCATGACCGCGCGTACCGTGTCATACAGGTCCGTGCCTTCCTGCACGGATTGCGCGGCGACCTTCTCCTTGCTCACCGACAGATCGGTCATCAGGTCGTCCAGCTTCTGCGACGACACGATCACGCGCTTCTCGATTTCCGCCACACGCGGGTCCGCCTGGGTCAGCGACTGCGACTGCGCGGCGGCAAAGAACGCCGCCGACTCGCGCTTCCAGACCTGTTCGGTTTCCGCGAACTGGGCCAGCAGGCGCTTGCCCTCTTCCGCATGGAAATTGGCGGCAGCCTTCTCGCGCAGCGCGTCCATGTTCTTGACGGCGTCGTCGAACTGCTTCTTCAGCGCCTGACGGTCCTGGTCGCTGGACGCGGCCAGATACCCGTTACGGGCGCGACCCGCGTAGATCAGGTTGATATTGGCTTCCTTCATATCCGAGATGCCCCGCAACTCGGTGTCGTAAAGCCGGTCGTTCAATTCATTGATGCGTGACAGCCCCCACACGCCAAAGGCCCCAATCGCGCCGCCGATCACGGCGACAAGCAAAAACGCGCCCGACAGGCGCGCCCCAATGCGCAAGCCCGAAAATAACCGCAACATGCTTCCCTTCCCTGTAGTTACCCCGGTTTATGGCGGGCAAGCCGCGGTCATCGGCGCCGTGGTTCAGCCGCAGACTGGTGGCAACAATAGCGGCCCGGGTTTCTAGGGATAACCCTAAAGAAAAGGGTGTTTTCTTGTCATTTCCCCACAATGAATTCGACAATCGACAGGGTTTTGTAAGCTGAATTATTTCTGAACGAAAAAAGAAAAACCCCTCGGCAATGCGAGGGGTTTCTTCATGCGCCGCGGCGCAAGCGCCGCGGGATCTGGCGACCTTGCCTATCAGGCAAAGTTCTTGGCGGCGAACTCCCAGTTCACCAGCGCCCAGAAGTTTTCCAGGTACTTGGGACGCGCGTTGCGGTAGTCGATGTAGTACGCGTGTTCCCAGACATCACAGGTGAGCAGCGGCTTGTCGGCCGTGGTCAGCGGGGTGGCGGCGTTGCTGGTGTTGACGATGTCGACCGAACCGTCAGCCTTCTTGACCAGCCACGTCCAGCCCGAACCGAAGTTGCCGGCTGCCGACTTGTTGAACGCTTCCTTGAAAGCGTCGAAGCTGCCCCACTTGGCGTTGATGGCGTCAGCCAGCTTGCCCGAGGGTGCGCCGCCGGCCTTGGGGGCTAGGCTGTTCCAGTAGAACGTGTGGTTCCAGATCTGAGCGGCGTTGTTGAAAATGCCACCCGAGGATTTCTTCACGATGTCTTCCAGCGACAGCGTTTCGAATTCCGTACCCGGGATCAGGTTGTTCAGGTTCGTGACGTACGTCTGGTGATGCTTACCGTAGTGGAACTCCAGCGTTTCCTTGGAGATGTGCGGAGCCAGCGCGTCCAGTTCGTAAGGCAGGGGGGGAAGAGTATGTGCCATGTGTTGGTTCCTTCTGTTGAGTGCACGATCAAGCCGGTCAATTGTATCGGCAACTAATGAGGATACCTTGTTAAACCCGTGCTTGCGCGGGGTTAACGGACACATGTGCTTATGACTTTTCCGCGACCGTTTTTGTAAACGCTACTCTTTCTCGTATCGCAGTTCGCGACCGTCGCCAGACTCGACCAGCGCGCCGTCTTTCTGCAGCGTCAGCGTCTTGTGCAAGGGCGTGCCGGCAGCGGCCTCAGGCGCCTCGACATCGATGCGGATTGCTCGCGCGTCGGCGTCGATCTTGCTGAGGTCGACTTCATGCCAGCGCGCCCCGGAAGGCAGCGGCACGAACACGGCCAAGGCCTTCAAGGCACCCGGCGCGATCGGCGCGCTGACGCCATCCGCGCCTTCCGATTGCTTGGGTTCCCCGCCAAAGTCCGCGTCCGCGGACGACATCGCCACATCCAGCTTCACGGGGCGATCGTGATGGTACACGCGCACCGTCAACTGTCCGGCCTCGGCGGGCCGCGCATCGGCGCGCACGTCGGCGATGGCCGAGTACGGCTGGATCGGCGGCGTGTCCAGGAACACGTGCTTGCCATCGCTGCGCCATGCGCCACGCGCCATGACATCGACCGCGCCGTAGCTCAACAGGTAATCAAAGCTGCCGTCCGCCGACAGCAAGAGTTCGCTGCCGACTTCGCGCAAGCCGCGCAGGTAGTAATGGCCCGGCAGTCCTGACGCATTCGCGGATTTGCTGCCCGCCTTGGCGGTGGACCGCTTGGGCGATGCCGACGATGCGCACGTCGTGGCCAGCGCCACGTCCGCCGCTTGCAGGACACGCTTGAATTCCGGCGAGGACTGGCACGTCAGCGTGTTCTGGAACGATTGGCCCGCAGGCGCTGAAGCCGCATCGAAACGCGCGCGATAACGCGCCAGCAAGGACAGCATGGCGGGCTGACCGGTTTCCAGCGCAACCCAAGCCGGGCTGCGGCCGGAAGCATCGGGCGCATCGGGGCTGGCGCCGGCGGCCATCAGCGCGTCGGCCAGATCCGTGCGGCCACGCTCGATCGCCAGGTTCAGCGGCGTGTCGCCCCTGCTCAATGGCGCATCCAGATCCGCGCCCGAGGCCCGCAGTTGCATCAAGACCTGCACCGCCGTATCCCGTCGCGCCACCACCCAATGCCGGCTTTGCAGCAGCAGCGACAGCATCCGTTCCGGCAAGGGCCCGGCCTCGCGCGCGCAGCGATCTTCCTGGCCGGTAAAGCCTGCGGCCTGCAGTTGCGCGAAGTATCCCGGCTTGTCGATCAGATTGAATTCACCGCCCTCCGGCAAGCACGCACGCGCCAGCGCCTGGCCATTGGCCTGGCTGACCCGCCGCACCAGTCCCATGTCGCCCGAGGCCACGGCCGCATTCAGCAACGCATACGGCGCGGGCGCTTCGGGCAGGCGCGGATCGTCCAGCTTCGCTCCGGCGCGCAGCAGGCGATCCAGCATCGCCGTGTCTTGCCGGCCGATCAACCAGTACAACGCGCTTTCGCCATCGGGCAACACGGCGGCGGGGTCCGCCCCTTTGGCCAGCAGCGCATCGACGACGGCAGCCTGGCCCGTCGTCACCGCAATCAACAGCGGCGGCGTGGCGGCGCGATCGTCCACACGATCGCCGTCGCGCGCGGCCGCCTCGACGGGACCCGGCGCTGTCGGGTTCACGGGCACGCCGGCATCGATCAGCATCAACGCCAGCGCGGCGTCGCGATTTTCCAGCGCCTGCCGGATCGCGCCTGCGCCCAACGTCTTCACGTCAAAACCCGCATCGATGAACAACCGCAGCATCGCGGCGCCTTGCGGGCCGGGCTCACGCAACAGTCGCGCCATCGGCGAACGCTGCGGATCGCGCAGTGCCGCGCCCAAGGTGCCGGCTGGCATGGCGGCGAGCAACTCACGCAGGATCGCCGCATCGCCCGTCTGCACCGCAGCCTCGAGCGCGGATTGCCGGTCATAGCCCTCGCGCACCAAACCCGGATTGGCGCCGGCCGCCAACAGGCGCGTGACGGCCTGCGCATGGCGCGCCCGCACCGCGTCGGCCAAAGGCGTGTCGCCGTAGGGTTCGGCTGCATCGCCTTCCACGGCCGCACCCAGCGCCAGCAGGCGCTGCAACGTATCGATATCGCCCTTGGCGGCGGCAAGATTCATGATGGGCCGCGCGGACGCTTCGACTTTCGCGAAGATCAGGTTTCCGCCTCCCGTCTGCGGACCCCGCTGCGCAAACGGCATGCCGGCCCGCAACAACTGCGCGGCGATGGCGGGATGCCCGCTCTCGACCGCAGCCTGCGCGGCGTCCAGCCACACGTCGCGTTCGCCGCTTTCTCCATAGCCGGTAGCCGGCACCGTACGAGGCCCCAGTTCCATCAACACCGGCACGGCGTCCGCATTGCCCAGGTAGGCGGCCAGCGCCAATACCGTCAGGCCGTCTTCCACGGCCGGTTTGCTGCCCGTGGCGGCCAGCGCGCGCAAAGGCTCGGCGCCTTCGGTCATTTCGACCATCGGTTCCCATGCCATGAAATCCGCGGCAGGCCGCAGCCGGCCTTGCTCGTCGCTAAACAGGCGTCGCACGGACTCATCCGCCGGTTCGTCGAAATCCGTGAACGGCCGGCTTGCTCCGGCCTTGAACAACGCCAGCACCATGCGCGTCATGTCCCGGCGGTCGACCAGGCGCGGTAGATAAGTCATGCGCACCGCGAATTCGAAATCGCGGTTCAGCAGGAATTCCAGGGGTTTGCGGTTTTCATCGCCACGCTGATCCGGTTTGGCGCCCGCCGCCAACAGCATATCCATGATGTCGGGCGTGCCGTACAAGATCGCCAGATGCAAGGGCGGCCGGCGCGATTGGTAGGTCACGTCGTCCAGCGCGGGCGCAGTGGACAGCAGCGCAGCCAACATGCGGGTGCGGGCCGGCAGCACCGCCCGATAGGCCTCGCGGATGCGGGCCGCGTCCTCTGGCGTGATGCTCCAGTAGACGTCTTTGGCCCGCAGCGCACGCGGCGGCGTCAGCAGCGCATGCAGCAAGGGCACGCCATCGACCGCGTAGTCGCCAGGGTGGTCGACCTGCCGCAACGCGGCCGCAAAAGCGGCTTCGTCGCTGCGGCTGACGGCGTCGAACAGGGCTTTGGTCTGCGGCGTATCGGCCGGTTTATATTCGCGGTAGGGCGAATCGCAATCGCAGGCGCGTTGTTGCGCTTGCGGCGTGGCCGGGCCCGCTTGCGCCATGGCCGCCTGTCCCAGCGATATCGCCGCTCCGGCCAGCACACCGGCCACCCAACCCAAGCCACTGTTATGCAACATCGCCCTGCCCTTGTTCGCGTCGCGAGCGCTGCGCTCGACAGGCCGAATCGTATCAGTCGGCGTCGCGTGTCTTGCGGGTCTGCTGCACCTGGACCTCGGCGCCGCCTTGCGCGAAGCTCAGATCCAGCGCCTGCCCGGCGGACAAGGTTGCCGCGTCGCGCACGATGCGGCCTTCGCCGTCGCGGGCAATGGCGTATCCCCGCGCCAGGGTATTGCCGGGATCCAGTGCGCGCAGTTGCGCGGTGGCCGCCGCCACCCGATTGCGATTCTGAACCAGCAGGCGGGCATGCGCCTGACCCAGTTGGCGCACGGCGCCCGCCAGGCGGTCGGCGGCGCGGCCCGTGTCCGGTACCCGGTGCGTCAGCCGCTGGGCCAGCAGATTGACGCGCGCGGTGCGCCGGCCTTGCGGACCGGACCAGGCCGAAGCCAGGCGGAAGCGCAGGCTGTTCAGGCGTTCCCGCTGATGCTCCAGGCGTTGCGCCGGGGACACCAGTTGCGCCGCCGCGCGGTCCAGGCGCTGGGCGGCGCGCTCCAGGCGACGTTGCTGGCCTCGCGCCATGGCCTGGGCGGTCTGCATGACGCGGCCCAGCAGTTCGGAACGCGGCACACAGGCCAGTTCGGCGGCGGCGGTCGGCGTCGGCGCGCGCACGTCGGCCACGAAATCCACGATGGTGAAGTCGGTTTCGTGCCCGACGCCGCTGATCACGGGGATCTCGCTGGCGGCCACCTGGCGTGCCAGGTCTTCGTCATTGAAGCTCCAGAGATCTTCGATGCTGCCCCCGCCGCGAACCAGCAGCAGGGTATCGACTTCGGCGCGCTCGTTGGCCATGCGGACCTGGGCCGCCAGGCGGCCGGCCGCGTCCGCGCCCTGAACGGGGGCCGGATAGATGATGACCGGCACCTGCGGCGCGCGCCGGGCCAACGCCGACAGCACGTCGCGCAGCGCGGCCGCGTGCAGCGACGTGACAACGCCAATGGCGCGCGGCAGGCGGACAGGCTCTCGCTTGCGGGCCGGATCGAACAGGCCCTCAGAGGCCAATTGCTCTTTCAGCCGCAGAAATGCTTCATATAGGTTGCCCAGCCCGGCCCGGCGCATGGCGTCGGCCTGCAGCTGATAGTCGCCGCGGGCCTCGTACAGGGAAACCCTGGCCCGGATTTCGACTTGATCGCCAGCTCGGGGCACGAAACCGACCGCACTGGCGCGGCTGCGGAACATGACAGCCCGCACAGAGGCCCGGCTGTCCTTGAGCGTGAAGTACCAATGCCCGGAAGCCGCCGCCGTGAAGTTGGAAATCTCTCCGCGCACCCATATTGCCGGGATGCTGCGCTCCAACAACTGCCCCACTGCTTGGTTCAGCTGGGCAACCGTCAGGATATCCCGCGCGAATGCGTTGTTTGTGACTGCAAATTCAATTGTCATGGGGCTTTCCGATGCGTACCTGTCCACAGGGCATACGTAGCGGGCCGCAATGATACCGCGTCCACAGTTTTTTGCAGCAACGGGCCTGACAGCCAGCAATTTCCGTGCAATTCATTGATTTATATGGGATTTTTACACAAACACTGCTGCGCCCTTTTGAAGCAAACAAGCGCAAGCCCTGTGCCCACAAGCGTTCCGGCAGAGTTTTACACAGAATTATCCACAACTTCTGTGGATAATTCCGGGGTCAACCCGCCTTGCCACAACCCCGCCGCACCGTTACAGTTTCGGCTTGATCAGATGCCGATGCGCGCCACCTTGCGCGCCACGGTTTCCCGGGAGTTGAACGCTTTGCTTTCCATTTTGCGCGAGGCCGGCTGGCCTATCTGGCCCCTGCTGGCGACATCCGTGCTGGGTCTGGCGCTGATCTTCGAGCGCTTCCTTTCCCTGCGCCGCAGCCTGGTCCTGCCCCGTGGCCTGAACGAGCAGGTAGCCGACATGCTGCGCAACCACCAGGACACCCCCGAATCGATCAACCGGCTGGAACGCAACTCGCCACTGGGCCGCGTGCTGGCCGAAGTGATGCGTCACCGTCATCTGCCCCGCGAAGAACTGCGCAACGTGGTCGAAGACACGGGCCGCGCCGTCGCGCATGACCTCAGCCGCTACATCCCCGCCATCGGCACCATCGCCGTCGTCGCGCCGCTGATGGGCCTGTTCGGCACAGTGGTCGGCATGATCGAGATCTTTGGCTCGTACACGCCCGGCGGCGGCGACCCCGCCCAACTGGCGCGCGGCATCTCGATGGCGCTGTACAACACCGGCTTCGGCATCCTGATCGCCATTCCCGCCATGATCGCGCACCGCTACCTGCGCAGCCGCGTCGACGGCTACCTCAGCGCCATGGAGCAATCCGCGTCGCGCCTGGTCCGCGCCGTGTCGTCCTTTCCCGCTACGCGCGAGGGACGTTCATGAATTTCCGCGGCTCCCGGGGCGACCGCGATGAACTGGACATCAACCTGATTCCGCTCATCGACGTCCTGCTGGTCATCCTGATCTTCCTGGCGGCCACCACCTCGTTCGCGCGTTTCACGCAGTTGAAGGTGACGTTGCCCCAGGCGTCGTCGGAACAGGACACGCCCCCCGCGCTGGAAGTCGCCGTCAGCCAGGACGGCCGCTACGCCCTGAACGGCACGCTGATCGACGTTTCCACCCCGCCCGAAATCGCCGACGCCCTGCGCCAGGCCGCGGCCGGCAAGCCCGAGCCGCTGGTCGTCATCAACGCCGACGCTCAAGCCACCCACCAATCCGTGATCAACATCATGGAAGCCGCCCGGCTGGCCGGCATCGGCCGCGTCAACTTCGCCGCCCAGACTTCCAGGTGACCACCCCGCGTTCTTCTGCCTCGCTGCTGGCGCGCCAGTGGCAGCACGGCGGCTGGCTTTCGGGCCTGTTGCTGCCCCTGTCCGCGCTGACCGCATGGGCGGTGGCGCGCAAACGCAGGCAATACTTGGATGGCACCCGCCCCGCCTACCGCGCCCCCGTGCCGGTGGTGGTTGTCGGCAACGTCTATGTGGGCGGCACGGGCAAGACGCCGATGGTGATTGCCACGGTCCAGGGCCTGCGCGCCCGCGGCTACACGCCCGGCGTGGTCAGCCGGGGCTATGGCGTCAAGATCGACGGACACGCCCGTGTCGGGACCGGCGCCCTGGAAGCCGCCCGCTTCGGCGACGAACCGGCCCTGATCGCCCGCGCCACCGGCGCCCCCGTCTCGGTGCATCCCAAACGTGCCCTGGCGGCCCAGGCCTTGCTGCAAGCGCATCCCGAGGTGGATGTGATCGTCTCGGACGACGGCCTGCAGCACCTGGCGCTGGCCCGCGACATCGAAATCGTCGTGCAGGACGAACGCGGCATCGGCAACGGCCGCCTGCTTCCCGCCGGCCCCTTGCGTGAACCCGCCAGCCGCTTGCAAGATGTGGATGTGGTGGTGACCAATATCGGCACCGCCGACGGCCGCCCGGCGGCAACGGGCAATGCCCGTCCACGCCAGGTGCGGATGTGGTTGGAGCCGGGCGAAACCCGCCAGATCGAAGGTGGCGCCACCCGGCCGTTGTCCGCCTATGCGGGGCAGCCGCGCATCGCGGCCGCGGCCGGTATCGGCAACCCCGAACGGTTTTTCGCGACGCTGCGCGCCGCCGGTATCGCGCTGGATGCGACGCTGCCCCTGCCGGATCACCACGACTATGCGGAATCGCCCTTCCAGGCGATGACGGCAGAGACCATCCTCGTCACGTCCAAGGACGCGATCAAGTGCGCCGCCTTGCACGACGCGCGGTTGTGGGAAGTGCCGGTGCAGGCCGCCTTCTCGGACCCGCAACTGTTCGATTGGCTGGCGCAGGCCCTGCGCCAGCCTGCCCCCGCCCGCGCCTAGAAAAAGGCGGGCTTGGCAGCGCTGCGCTGCTGCGCATATTCCTGCAAGGCGCGCTGGCGTGCAGAGGCGGCCCGCACCCGGATCAGCGCGAGGGGCGCGTGCACCAGCACCAGCACAGCCGCCAGCGCCAGCCACGCCATGCGGGCCGCGGCCGGCCATGGATCATCCAGGCTGCGCGAGGCATCCACGGTGATTTCCGACGCGCCCGACGCATCGGCGCCCGCTCCCACCACCATGCCGGTAAGCTTGAACGGCATTGCGCCTTCGGGTGACATCACCGTCTTCTGCTGGCCCCAGGCCGCCAACAGGTCCTCGTTGTGCAGGTCCTTCAGGTCGGGCAACGTGGCATAAGGGCCGGGCAGCACGTTCAGAATCACCCCGCCCGTCTGGGTCGCTATCGCGCTGCGGGACGCGCGGTCCAGCGCCGCCTTGATCGCCGGCTCCATGCTGAATTGGGCAAGCTCACGCAGACGACGCACGTCGCGCGACATCAGCACGCCGTCATCCCTGCGCCCATTGGCGTTGAACGCCCCGGCCTCCACCAGCCGGAACAGCTCCAGCCAATTCCCCGGCTCTTCCCTGGCCAGCAGCAGGCCATCGACAAACGCTTTCTTCAATTGGTCGCACGCGGCAATCGCAGCGCCGCTGGCGGACTCGCACGCCGACTCGATGGTCAGCACGGTCTTGCTCAGTCCGACCACGGTCTCGGCCGACAGGGAGCGGGCACCGTAGAGCGCCATCGGGTTGTCGCCCATCTGGCGCATGGCCTGGCTCCGGATCATCATGTCCATCATCGGGTTGGGCCGGGTCTTCAGGAAGTCGCCCGAATACAGCTGCAGGATGGGCGCATCCACCTCCAGCGGAGCCGCCTGCGGCGTCGCCCCGTCCCACCGCAAGCGATGGCAATCGAAAGCCGCCCGGTCGAACTCGTCGATGCGGCGCAACTCGCAGCGCCCGTGGCCCTGCAGCGACACCAACGTGCCGAAGCCCGGCGGGTCCTGGGTCAGGGCAGCCGCCGATTCATAGCTGCGAGCTGGCGTGCCGCGCAGCCAGGCGCTCGTCAACGCCGCATCGCCCTTCAGGTTGTCTGCCGTTGCCCACACCGCGATTCCGGCCAGCACCCCGACAAGCGCAAGCGTGGCATGGCGGCCCCAGTAGACACGCGGAAACCGGCGCTGCTCCTCATCCACCGAATAGTTGCTACCCAAGCGCAGGACGGCGTAGTCGTCCACCCGCACGTCCACGTCAACCCGACCGTCGTCAGACAAGGTCAACGTGCTGCGCCAATGGTCAGGCAACTTGATCGGCAGCTTGTCGCCCAGGAACAGCTGTGTGGACACGGCCTGCGTGTTCTCCGGATTGGTCAGCACGACGGCATTGAGCTCGCCGCGCGCCCGGTTTACCTTCTGCGGCGCATCCGGCGCCCGGCGTCGCCAGGTCAGCCACAGCGCCAGCACTGCCAGCGCCGCCGCTGCACCCGCAAAGGCGACCCCGCCGCCAGCCACGGTCGCGGCCAGGCCGGCAAAGACCAGCAGCCACACCATCGCAATCCAGAATCCGATCCCGGGGCGTTGGCGCTCGGCGATTTCAGCGGGCGTCTCATCGCGCTGGTTCAGGATCTCCACACGCAGGGCGTCTGCCAGCTCGCGCTCGTCTTCCCCGCTTTCCGCCGACGCGTCCACCGGCACCACGTCTTGCAGCGCCCCCACCTTGCCGCCTGACCACTGCTGGCCCTGCTTCTGCCGGCGCAGATCGCGGTCGCGGCCGCCGGCGATGTCGAATTGGCCGTTCAGCGCCACGACAATGGCGAATTTTTCCGTCATCGCCACTTCGGCCTGATTGTCCTCAAGCAGGTAATCGCGGGCGTCATAGGGCAACACCACGTCGACCCCGCCCAAGGTGTCATGCATGGTGGACCCGCCCTGGCCGGTCTGAAGCCCATGGCGCACGAAAGGCCCGGTTAGCGCGACGATGCCCTCATTGACAAGGCTGGCGGCCTTCTTGGGATTGGCGGGAGACACCAGGAAGGGTTGCACCAGCGCGCGTTCTTCGCTGGTCATGGGGCGCAGCGCCTCGCCCTGCTGCTTTAACTCGCGCAACGCCCCCTTGTTGTCGCTGCGCCGCACCATATAGGTGATCCAGCTGATGATTGACCAGACCAGAATGATCAGCATCAATCCGATCTTGAGGGTATTCGCATCCATTGTGCTGCTTTCCTTTACCGAGAAACGCGGCGGATGATAGCGACGAACCGTCCCCGAATTTGCAGCATTCAATGCAAAACATGACATGAATTAACAAATGAACGGAAACCAGTATTCCTTTGGTCTGCAAATGGGTGTCGCCCCGAGGAAAGCTACCCGCTGTCCACCCGCAAAACTGTTTTAGAATCGCGGTCATGGAATCCCGACTTCTCGACATCCTCGTCTGCCCCTTGTGCAAGGGCCGCCTCGAACACGACCGGCAGCAAGCCGAACTGGTTTGCCGCGCCGACCGCCTGGCCTTCCCGCTGCGTGACGGCATTCCCGTCATGCTGGAGTCGGAAGCCCGCGCGTTGGACGAAACGCCCGCCGCCAACTGAACGCCCCCATCGTGAGTTTCATTGCCCTGATCCCGGCGCGGACCGCCTCGACCCGCCTGCCTGATAAACCGCTTGCCGACATCGCCGGCAAGCCGATGGTCGTGCGCACGGCCGAACGGGCCGCCCTGTCGGGCGCATCGCAGCTGTACATCGCGACGGATGACGTCCGCGTCCAGGCTGCCGCCGACGCCCATGGCCTGACCGCGCTGATGACGCGCGGCGACCACCCCACGGGCACTGACCGCCTGGCCGAAGCCGTGGAGCAGCTGGGCCTGCCCGACGATGCCATCGTGGTAAACGTCCAGGGCGACGAACCGCTGATCGAACCCGAACTCATCGACGCCGTCGCAGCCAAGCTCCAGGCCCATCCGGAAGCCGATATCGCCACCTGCGCCTGCCCGCTGGCCGACGCGGACGCGCTCTTCAACCCGAATGTCGTCAAGCTGGTCTGTGCCGTCGACGGCCGCGCGCTGTATTTCTCGCGCGCCCCCATTCCCTGGGCGCGTGACGCATTGGCCGCTGGTGAACGCGTGCTGGCCGACGGGTTGCCCGCCTGGCATCACATCGGGCTGTACGCCTACCGCGTGTCCTTCCTGCGCCGCTTCCCGACCCTGCCGCAAGGCGTGCTGGAACGGTTCGAGTCGCTGGAACAGCTGCGCGCCATGGAACATGGCCACCACATCGTCGTCCACCGGGCCTCCAGCCCTCCTGCGGCAGGGGTAGATACCCCGGCGGATCTGGAGCGCGTCCGGTTGATCTACAGCAAACAGATATAAGGGTTATTTCCCATAGCGCGGCTCCGCATTGGCTGCTGCGTTGCGGCATAATCCCCCGGATCACAAAAAATAAACCCCATCAGGAGCACTCATGCGTCTTATCTTGCTCGGACCTCCCGGCGCCGGCAAAGGCACCCAGGCCGCGTTTCTCACCCAGCACTTCGGCATCCCTCAGATCTCCACCGGCGACATGCTGCGAGCCGCCGTGAAGGCAGGCACGCCGCTGGGTATTGAAGCCAAAAAGGTCATGGATGCCGGCGGTCTGGTTTCCGACGAGATCATCATCGGCCTGGTCCAGGACCGCCTGACGCAGCCCGACTGCGCGAACGGCTACCTGTTCGACGGCTTCCCCCGCACCATCCCGCAAGCCGACGCGCTGAAAAGCGCCGGCGTCAAGCTGGACTACGTGGTGGAAATCGAAGTCCCCGAAGAAGACATCATCGAACGCATGAGCGGGCGCCGCGTGCACCAGCCCAGCGGCCGCAGCTACCACGTGCGCTTCAACCCGCCCAAAGTGGAAGGCCGTGACGACGTCACCGGCGAAGAACTGATCCAGCGCGACGATGATCGCGAAGAGACCGTTCGCCACCGCCTGTCCGTGTACCGCGAACAAACGCGCCCCCTCGTCGACTACTACTCGACCTGGGCACAGCAGAACGCCGCTGAAGCCCCGAAGTACCGCAAGATCTCGGGCGTGGGCGCCGTTGACGAAATCAAGTCGCGCCTCTTCGAGGCCGTCAACAGCTGATTGGCGCATTGATGGCCCACAGGCCTTCGGCGCCGGCCGGACGCGATGCGTTCCTGCCCCGGCCCGAAGGCCTTGTCACATTCGGCGCCCGCCGCGCCGCATTCATCCCCTTGAACTGATCTGGTGGTAGAGACATGGAAATCGCGAACAAGGTATTCATCGTTACGGGCGGCGCGTCCGGCCTGGGTGCAGGCACCGTGCGCATGCTGGTGGAAAACGGCGCCAAGGTCGTTATCGCCGACGTGCAGGACGAGCCCGGCCAGGCCCTGGCGAAAGAACTCGGCCAGCGCTACGTGCATTGCGACGTGACGCAGGAAGCCGACGGCAAGAGCGCCGTCGCCGCGGCGCTTGAACTAGGCGCCCTTTTCGGCCTGGTGAACTGCGCGGGCGTGGCGCCCGCCGCCAAGATCGTGGGCAAGAACGGCGCGCATCCGCTGGACCTGTTCCAAAAGGTCGTGTCGATCAACCTGATCGGCAGCTTCAACATGATGCGCCTGGCCGCCGAAGCCATGAGCGCCAACACGCCCGAGCCCACCGGCGAACGCGGCGTGATGATCAACACCGCCTCGGTCGCCGCGTTCGACGGCCAGATCGGCCAGGCGGCCTATGCCGCCTCGAAGGCCGGCGTGGCCGGCATGACCCTGCCGATCGCGCGCGATCTGGCCAAGACGGGCATCCGCTGCATGACCATCGCCCCGGGCATCTTCGGCACGCCGATGATTTTCGGCATGCCCCAGGAAGTGCAGGATTCGCTGGCCGCCAGCATCCCCTTCCCCGCACGCCTGGGCCGTCCGGAAGACTATGCCAAGCTGGTCTACAGCATCGTCACGAACGATATGCTGAACGGCGAGACCATCCGCCTGGACGGCGCCATCCGCATGCCCCCGAAGTAATGCCCCCACGCCGCGCATGCTTCGCACGCTTGCTGCCCCCCGAGGGGGCGCTTTTTCCCTTGGGGCGGCCCGGCGGGAAAAGGCGCCCCCACGCCGCGCATGCTTCGCACGCTTGCTGCCCCCCGAGGGGGCGCTTTTTCCCTTGGGGCGGCCCGGCGGGAAAAAGGCATTCTTGTGTGAAGCAGCGTGCGGCGGAGCAAGGCCCCTTTCAACGGGCATTGTGTTTACGGGGCCAATCGGCCCCATTTTTACGTAGTCCCCATCCATGAGCCTGTTCCGTTCGGCGGCCACCGTCAGCAGCTTCACCCTGCTGTCCCGCATTTCCGGCCTGATCCGAGACATCCTGGTCGCCCGCGCCTTTGGTGCCGGCCCTATCACCGACGCCTTCTGGGTCGCCTTCCGTATTCCCAACCTGTTGCGGCGCCTGTTCGCCGAGGGCGCTTTCGCCCAGGCCTTCGTGCCCATCCTGGGCTCCGCGCGCAACAACCGGTCCGAAGAAGAGGTCCGCACCCTGCTTGACCGCGTGGCCCTGCTGTTGACGGCCGCGCTGATGCTGATCACGCTGATTGGCATCGTGGCCGCCCCGTGGGTGGTGTCCGCCATGGCCAGCGGCTTGCGCGGCGCGGCCCGCGATACCGAATTCGGCGCCGCCGTCTGGATGACGCGGATGATGTTCCCCTACATCTTCTGCATGTCGCTCATCGCCTTCGCCTCAGGCGTCTTGAACACCTGGCGCCGTTTCGCCGTCCCCGCGTTCACGCCGGTACTGCTGAACCTTTCCATGATCGCCGCCTGCATCTGGCTCGCACCCCGCATGGACATCCCGGTCTACGCGCTGGCCATCGGCGTCATGATCGGCGGGGTAGCCCAGTTGGCGGTGCAGTGGATCGCCCTGTCGCGGCTGGGCCTGACGCCGCGCTTCTCCCTGCGTTTCCGCGAAGCGTGGGCCGACCCCACCGTGCAGCGCATCCTCAAGCAGATGGCCCCCGCCACGCTGGGCGTCTCGGTGGCGCAGATCTCCCTGCTGATCAACACCAACATCGCCACCTGGCTGACGCCGGGCAGCGTGACGTGGCTGTCGTTTGCCGACCGCCTGATGGAATTTCCCACCGCGCTATTGGGCGTCGCCCTGGGCACGGTGCTGCTGCCCAGCCTGTCCGCCGCGCACGCTCGCGACGACCACGGCGGCTACAGCGCCCTGCTGGACTGGGGCCTGCGCCTGGTGCTGCTGCTGGGCCTGCCTGCCGCGGTGGGCATGGCGCTGCTATCGGACGGCCTGGTCGCCACCCTGTTCCACTATGGCGCCTTCGCCGCCCAAGACGTGCTGCAAACCCGCCTGGCCGTCATTTCCTATTCGGTCGGCCTGATCGGCCTGCTGTCGGTGAAGATCCTGGCGCCTGGCTTCTACGCCAAGCAGGACATCCGCACACCGGTCAAGATCGCCATCGGCGTGCTGATCCTGACCCAGCTGATGAACGTGGCGCTGGTGCCGCTGATGGCCCACGCCGGCCTGGCCTTGGCCATCGGATTGGGCGCGTGCCTGAATGCACTGGCGCTGCTGATCGGCTTGCGCCGCCGCGGCGTGTATCAGCCGGGCCCCGGCTGGGCGGTGTTCGCGCTGCGCCTGATCCCCGCGCTGGCCGCGCTGTCTGCCCTGCTTTGGTATGCCGACGGGCGGATCGATTGGATTGGCCTGCAGGCCCATTCCGGCCTGCGCGCGGCCTGGCTGGGCGGCGTATTGGCCGCCAGCGGCCTGGTCTACTTCGGAATGTTGTTACTCTTTGGCTTCCGTCCTAGAGATTTTGGACGACGTCCCAGCCGGTAATTTCGGCCGTTAGGGTACCTTCCCCCCCAAAAAGCCGGCTTCAGCCGGCTTTTTTGCTTTAGATTCGTCAAGAATTGACAATCGGGCCGTAATCTTTGGTAAAAAACCTTTATTATTTACAAATTGCCATCGAAAGGATCCCCGCCAGCACCGCATGCGGGAAGATGAAGTGAAGTACGCCCAAGGACAACCCATGGCGGACCAGGTGATCAATTGGTTGCTGCTGCTGCGCTCCGGCAAAGCGACCGCGCAGGACTACAACGACTTCCTGGCGTGGCGTGCGGCTGACCCTGTACATGAGAATGCCTGGCAACAGCTGACAGGCTCGCTCTCAGGATCGACATTCGGCCGGCTCGGCGACGCTTACCCTGCCGGGTACGCCGCTGGATCGCCCGCGCAGCCGCTGATCCCTCCGCCTCCGGCCATCATGCCGGCCCGACGCCGCTTTCTGACCGGTGCGCTGGCGCTCGCCAGTACGGGCGCTTGCGCCGCCTATGTCGGCAACGCCTATTACCCGCTGAACAACATGGCCGCGGACGCTGCCACGGCCACCGGCGAACGGCGCCGGTACGTGCTGTCGGACGGCAGCCAATTGCTGCTGGACGCACGCAGCCGCGTCAATCTGGATTTCACGCCCGCCTACCGCCAGGTCCGCCTGCTGGATGGCGCCGTGACCGTATCCGTCGCCCCCGATGCGCGCCGCCCTTTCCTGGTGCAGACCGCCGAGGGCACCGTGCGCGCCCTGGGCACCCGTTACATGGTCCGCCAGCAGGCGCAACGCACCGTCGTCGTGGTGCACGAACATGAAGTGGAAGTGGAAACCATGTCGGGCGCCCACGGTTCCGTGCGCGCCGGCACCGGCGCCCGTTTCGACGCGTCCCGCATGGATACCCCCCGCGCCGAGCTCATGGCCGAGGCGGCCTGGGAATCCGGCTGGGTCGACGCCCGCGGCCGCCCGCTGGCCGAAGTGATCGCCGCGCTGCGGCCCTATCGCACCGGCACGCTGCGCCTGTCCATGGCGGCTGGCGGCTTGCCGGTATCGGGCCATTTCCCGCTGGACGATACCAATGCCGCGCTGGCGACCCTTGAAGACATGATGCCGATCAGCGTCCGGCGCTTCACGCCCTGGTTCGTGTCGATCAACGTCGCCGCCTGACAACGCTGTGCCTCGGGCCTGTGCCTGCGGCCCGCTTCGTTGTATACTCAGTACCGTGTTTTTATCCAGTAGGCGCCGCGGGTTTTTCCTCAAGGCTTTTTGAGGACCATCCGCCAGGGTTGTCCAGCTAAGAGTGCTCAAGTTTGGGAATTGTCTTTCCAGCTACGGGTTCTCCAGCCCAGGAACCTTTCCCTTAGCGCCCCCCGCCCGGTTGACGGGCGCTCCATCGGTAGATCAAACATTAAAAGCTTGCAATCCCGCAGGGACTTGCTACAATGTTCGACTTTGCCGAATTCAACTTATATAGCAACATGGCCAATACCGCCCAAGCCCGCAAGCGCGCTCGCCAATCCGTTGAGCGCAACAAGCACAATTCCAGCCTGCGCTCGATGCTGCGCACCGCCATCAAGCGCGTTCGCCAATCCATCGCCGCTGGCGACAAGGCTTCGGCTGGCGAAGTGTTCCAGAAGGCCTCGAGCGTGATCGATCGCGTGGCTGACAAGAACATCATCCACAAGAACAAGGCCGCTCGCCACAAGAGCCGCCTGGCTGCCGCTATCAAGGCGCTGGCCTAAGATTCTGCCGCCCCTGCCTTTTTGGGGCGTCATGAATACGGCAAATGAAGAAGGATGCCCCAGGGCATCCTTTTTTGTTGCCTGCTCGAAACGCCACGCGCGCCGCTATTCCTGCTACGCCCCGCCCTGCGCCATGCGCGACGCCAACTGGCGCTTGATGGCGTCGGCCGCGGCGGCTAGCGACGCCATGAACGCGTCCACCAGCGGATTTGCCGGACGATGTTCGGGAAACACCACGTTGACGCGAAACGGGAACGAGCGGCGCATCGGACGGATGTGCAGGCCGCGCCCCGCGAAATCCAGCGCCGTCAGCGGGTTCACGATGGCCAGGCCCAGCCCCTGGCGCACGAACGTGCACACGGACACTGCCGTGGGCGTCTCCACGATGGACCGCCGCAGCACCCCCGCCTCGGCGAAGGCTTCGTCGATCTGGATCCGGTAAGGGTCGCTGGACGACAGGCTGACGAAGGCGTGCCCTTCGAAATCAGGCAGATCGATCGCCGGCTTTGCCAGCAGCGCGTGCCCGTCGGGCAGCACACACACCTCGTCCACTTGCAATAACAGCTGCACACGCGTGCCGGCGGGCGCCGCGTCGTGTTCTGTCAGCCCCAAGTCGTACCGCTGCGCCGTCAGCCATTCTTCCAGGAACGGCGACTCCTGCGCCTCGAGCGCCAGGCTGACGCCGGGATGCAGATCATGAAAGCGCCGGAACGCGTCGGGCAGGATCGAATGCGAGAACGCCGGTAAGGCGATCACCGACAACTGGCCGCCCCGGAAGGCGCGCAAGCGGGCAGCGGCGGACGCCACGCGCTCCAACCCTGCGTAGGACTGCCGGATCTCGTCGTAGAGCGCCAGCGCCGGCATGGTGGGCCGCAGACGCCCGTGCACGCGCTCGAACAGCGCGAAACCGATGCTGTGCTCCATGCGCGCCAGCTCGCGGCTGACCGTGGGTTGCGACGAGCTAAGCAGCTCGGCCGCCCGCGTAACGCTGCCGGCAATCATCACCGCCCGGAACACTTCGATATGCCGATGGGTCAGCATGGGCCACCCCATGTCAAGAATGAATGGATCTTTGAAATATAAGCATTTTACTGGATGCCTTTGAACAGGCATCATGCCGCCTGGTTTCAATTCCCAATCAAGGTCCGCCCGCCATGGCATTCGATCCGCGCCAACTCACCCAACTCGCCACCCAGCACGGCACGCCGCTGTGGGTGTACGACGCCGCCGTCATCCGCGAACGCATCGCGCAACTGCGCCGCTTCGACACCATCCGCTACGCGCAGAAAGCCTGCTCCAACCTGCACATCCTGCGCCTGATGCGTGAGGAAGGCGCGGTCGTCGACGCCGTATCGCTGGGCGAGATCGAACGTAGCCTGGCCGCAGGCTTCGACCCCAAGGGTGAACCGGAAGGCATGGTCTTCACCGCCGACCTGATCGACCACGCCACGCTGGCCACCGTGCTCCGCCACGGCATCACCGTCAACGCGGGTTCGCTGGACATGCTGGAGCGCGTGGGCCAGGCCTCGCGCGGGCACCGCGTCTGGCTGCGCATCAACCCCGGTTTCGGCCATGGCCACAGCAACAAGACCAACACCGGCGGCCCGCAAAGCAAGCACGGCATCTGGATCGATGACGTCGCCGAAACCGTGTCGATCGTGCGCCGCTACGGCTTGAAACTGGTCGGCGTCCACATGCACATCGGCTCGGGCGTCGACTACGGCCACCTGTCCAGCGTCTGCGACGCCATGGTCGACGTGGTGCGCTCGCTGGACCACGACCTGGAAGCCATCTCGGCGGGCGGTGGCCTGTCCATCCCCTATCGCGACGGCGAACCGCGCATCGATTGCGACCACTATTTCGAGCAGTGGGACGCGGCCCGCAAGCGCATCGAGCAATTCCTGGGCCACTCGGTCCGGCTGGAGATCGAACCCGGCCGCTTCCTGGTTGCCGAAGCCGGCGTGCTGGTGTCGGAAGTGCATTCGGTCAACCGCCGCCCCGAGCGCGATTTCGCGCTGGTGGACGCGGGCTTCAATGACTTGATGCGCCCGGCCATGTACGGCAGCTATCATCGCATCTCGGTGCATGCGCCCGACGGCTCGGCCCCGCAGGGCGTGGCCGAAACGCGCATCGCGGTCGCCGGCCCCCTGTGCGAATCGGGCGATGTGTTCACGCAGGATGAAGGCGGCGTCATGTCCGACCAGCTGCTGCCGCAGCCGCGCATCGGCGACTTCATGGTCTTCCACAACGCGGGCGCCTACGGCTCGTCGATGTCGTCCAACTACAACAGCCGGCCGCTCGCGCCGGAAGTGCTGCTCGACAACGGCAACGCCCGGCTGATCCGGCGCCGTCAGACCGTCAGCGAATTGCTGGCGCTGGAGGAATAAACGGAAAGCCCAATCTGCAGAAGAACAGCCGCCCCACCGCCGGGCCGCCCCAAGGCGGGGCAGCCCTGCCCTTTTCAGGTCGGGAAGGCGTCGCGCAGCGCGAACGTCGCCTGCTTGAACACTCCCAGGTCCGTGCCCACCGCGACGAAGTGCATGCCCATGTCCAGGTAGCGGCGCGCGTCTGCATGGACCGGCGCCAGGATGCCCACGGCCTTGCCCTGCGCGGTGACGCGCTGATGCAGGTGGCGGATCGCCTCTTGCACTTCGGGGTGGCCCGGGTTGCCGATATGACCCAATGCCGCGGCCAGGTCCGACGGGCCGATGAACACGCCATCCACCCCTTCGACCGACGCGATCTCATCAACGGCATCGATGCCCGGACGGCTTTCGATCTGCAGCAGCACGCAGATGTTGTCGTTGATGGTCTGCAGATAGTCGGGGACCGTGCCATAACGGTTGCTGCGCTGCGCGCCAGCAACGCCGCGGATGCCTTGCGGCGGATAGCGCGTGGCGGCCACGGCCAGTCGCGCGTCGGCCTCGGATTCGATGAACGGAATCAGCAGGTTGTAGAACCCGATATCCAGCAGGCGCTTGATCTGCACCGGATCGTTCCACGACGGCCGCCCTACCGCGGCGCTGGCGCTGCCCTGCAGGGCTTGCAGCTGCTGCAGGAACATCGGCACTTCATTGGGCGAATGCTCGCCGTCCAGAAGCAGCCAGTCGAAGTCCGCCAGCCCGACAAGCTCGGCCGTGATGTGGCTGGACATGCACATCCAGAATCCGATGAGTCGTTCACGGGCCAGGATGCGTTGCCGGAAACGATTGGGTAAGGGTGAGTTCATTGCCGCCTTCGTTTTTTTGCAGAAAAGAGAATACGGAGTGTGCCGGGCCGCAGCCCGGCGGTACAACAGTCAGGGCCTGTTAACGCTACATGAAGCCTTGCACAGGCCTTAGTCCATGCGGGCGCCGGAGGCCTTCGCGGCCTTGCCCCACTTCGTGATTTCGTTGTCGACGAACGCCGAGAACGACTTCGGATCGTCGCCCACCACCACAAAGCCCACGCTCTCGAGCTTCTGCCGGATCTCAGGCGAAGCCAGCGCCTTGACGGTGGCCTGATTCAAACGCTGGATCACGGCGGGCGGCGTCTTGGCCGGCGCCGACAACCCGAACCAGGATTCCGCCGAAAAGCCCGGATAACCCGATTCCGCCACAGTCGGCGTATCGGGATAAGCGGGATTGCGCTTCGCGCTGGCCACCGCCAGCGCGCGCAGCTTGCCGGAGGTGACTTGCGGCAGCAGCGTGTCCTGGTTCAGGAACATCACCGAGACCCGTCCGCCGATCATGTCGGTAATGGCGGCCGCGCCGCCTTTGTAAGGCACATGCACCAGGTCGATCTTGGCATCCTGCTTCAGCATTTCCATGGCGAGGTGGCCCGACGAGCCGCTGCCCGAACTGGCGTGCGTGTACTTGCCCGGGTTCTCGCGCGCCAGCCGGATGAAGTCCGCAAACGTCTTGCCGGGGAACTCCATGTTGGCGACCAGGACGTTGGGGCCCGTCGCCAGCAGCGAGATATGCGCGAAGTCGCTGTTGCGGTAGGGCATGTTCTGGTAGACGGCGTAGCTGATGGCGTTCGATCCCACGCCGGACAGCAGCAAGGTGTAGCCATCCGGCTCGGCCTTGGCCACCACGTCGGAGCCGATGTTGCCATTGGCGCCACCCTTGTTTTCGACGATGACGCTTTGGCCCAACTCCTTGGACAGCTCGGCCGCCAGCAAGCGGCCCACGGAATCCGTGCTGCCGCCGGCCGGAAACGGCACGACCAGCTTGACGGGCTTGGCAGGCCAGGCGCCAGTCTGCGCCATCGCTGCCGCCGGCAGCAGGGTCAGCAAGCCGGCCGACGCCGCGGCCAGGATGGCAAGGCGTCTGTGCGCCACGGGTTTGTTCTGTTGCATGGTTGTCTCCTCATGGTTGTTGTAGGTATATCGCCCGGTGTCCGGGTCTGTTCCTATCGTCTGTGCCTAGCGTTTGATGCGTTACGGCCGCATCAGCCGATGCAAATGTCCTCCAGCAGATACGTCGTGCCGGCGCGCTCGCAGATACCGCGCAACCGATCGGCCAGCGCGGCCGATATCGGAATGCCCTGGCGCAACCGGCGCTCGCGTTCCGCCGCCTCGGGCTCGCCTGCCACCAGCACGGGCTCGTCCGGCTGGGCGGGCGGTGTGTCGTGCAACGCGTCGATCATGTCATCCATATCGGATTCAAACGACCCTGCGGCGCGGAACGCGTCGGGATTCAAAGCCAGGAAGAAATGCCCCACGTCGTCCGGTTCGCCCGGACGGCGGGTGGGCGCACGCCGAGCGGCAAAGGCGCTGCCGCTGAGCGTGCCGCCCAGGATCTGCGCCATCATCGCCAGGCCGTAGCCCTTGTGGCTGCTCATGGCCGACGTGCCGCCCAGCGGCGTCAGGCCGCCCTCGGGGCGCTTGAAGATGAACTGCATTGCGGCGTCGGCGTCGGTGACCGCCCCACCCTGCCCGTCGACCGCCCAGCCCGGCGGCAGCGGCTTGTCCAGAAAGTCGTAGACCTTGACCTTGTTGGCGGCGACTGTGGTGGTCGCCATGTCCAACAAGAAGGGTTCGTTGTGGGCCGCAGGCGCGCCGAACGCGATGGGGTTGGTGCCCAGCATGGGCATGGCGCCCCGCGTGGGTACCATGATGATGCCGTTGGCGCTGCTGGTGACCAGGCCGACCACGCCGCGCTGCACCGCGATGCGCGCATACACGCCGGCCGCGCCGAAGTGATGCGAATTGCAGACCGACACCGCGCCCACGCCATGCGTAAGCGCCTTGTCGACCGCCAGGTGCATGGCCTGTGAGGCCACGGGGTAACCCAGGCCGCCCATGCCGTCGATCAAAGCGCTGGCCCCGCCATCGCGCACGATCCGTGCACGGGCGTCCAGCTTCAAGGAACCCGCGCGCCACTTTTCCTCGTAAGCGGGCAACATCGAAATGCCATGCGAATCGATGCCCAGCAGATCCGTCTGCGCCATGAGGCCGGCCGTGGTGTGCGCCAGATCTTCGTCCATGCCCCAGGCTTGCAGCACCTGCAGGATCTGTTCGCGGACCTGCTCGACCGGCACGTTCTTCGCTATTGCTCCATTGCCTTGCACTCGTTGTCTCCGTTGGTCGTTGATGTCAGTCGCGCTCGCGGTCAACCAGTCGGTGGCGCGCCTGCCCCAGATGGAACTGCATGGCCACGCGGGCGCGCTCGCTGTCCTGTTCGCGGATAGCGTCCAGGATGGTCGCGTGTTCGTCCACGACGCGTTGCGCGCGTTGCCGGGAACCGGTGCGCGTCAGGCTCAAGGTCAGCCGCATGAAGCCGTTGATGGATTCGTGGATGCTTTCCAGCACCCCCAGATAAAAGTCGTTGCCGCTGGCTTCGGCGATGCTGGCGTGAAACGCCAGATCGGCCTCAGGCGACACCTGGCCGTGCGTCAGGCTGTCGGCGAACGCCGCGTGGGCGTCGGCAATCTTCTTCAACTGTTCGTCCGTGCGGCGCAATGCAGCCAGGCGGGCCGCGTCGCCTTCCAAAGCCACGCGCACCTCTTGCGCGCGCAGATAGGCGCTGACGTTCTGCACGTCGTTGAAGGTCTTCAGGCGCGGCGCGGGCTGATGGCTGACAAACGTGCCCAAGCCCTGATGCGCCGTGATCAGGCCATCGGCGCGCAAGCGCAACAGGGCCTCGCGCACGACCGGACGCGATACGCCGAAGCGTTCCGAGATCTCGTTTTCGGAGGGCAGCTTGTCGCCCACGTTCAGTCCGCCGGACACGATCTGCTCGAAGATCTGCCCGTAGACCTGATCCGCCAGCCGCACCCGGTGCCCGCGTTCGAGCAGGGGCGAACCCGACGCGTCGGACTCGACGGGCGCCTGCGGCTCGGATGAAGTTGATGCTTTGGATCGGGCCACGAAACCTCCTGGATACTTAGGCCTGTTCACCTTTGCGGGAACAGCGCCCATCGTACTGCCAACAGGCGGTGCGACGGGAGGTTGCAGCCGCCGCGTTCACGGTCAGGCCGCCACGGCTTCCTTGTCCCAGGCGGCCAGCGCGCGCGCGACAGGCGCCACGCGTTCGCGCTCGGCGTCGGAGATGCCGGTCAACAGCGGCAGCATCGGCCCCATGTCCGCCACGCCCGACAAGGTCACGGCGTCGTGCAGCACGCGGATCGGGCTGATGCCGTCGCGGCAGTCTTCCAGGCCCAGGTAATGTTCGCGCACCGCTTCGGCCTCGTCGTAGCGGCCTTCCTGCAGCAAGTGCAGCAAGCGCATCGAGCCGCGCGGGGCCACGCAGACCGAACCGGACGTGAAGCTCTTCAGGCCGAAGTCGCGGTAGTGGACGATGGCCGGGCGTTCGCCGATGCCGCTGACGATCCAGCGCGCATCCACTGCTTGCAGCAAGGACGACAGGTACGGGTCCTTTGCCGGGTTGTCGCGCACCACGGCGTACTTGAACGCGACGATGCGGCCTTCCTCGATCAGGCGCGCAGCGGTGGCCGGGGCCAGGTAGTCAGCCGACTTGATGTAGACCACGGCAGGTTTTCCCAGCGCATCGGTAAAGCGCCGCACGCCATCGGCCAGCCCGGCGTCCGTGTACGGAAACGACATGGGCAGCAGCATCGCCGTGGGGAACGGGCGCGAACGCAGGATTGCCGCCTGGTCCATCATCTTGCCGTAGTCGGGCCCGACCGACGGCAGGATCCACGTATCGGAACCAGCCAGCCCGGCCAGCATGTCCACGATGCGCGCGTATTCGCTGACGGCCACGTTGTAGAAGTTGGCGTTGCCGCCGTACATCACGTTGCGCACGCCACCGGCTTCCAGGTGACCCAGCAGCGCCTTGTTGGCGGCTTCGTTCAGGGAAAGATCGTCGTGGCGGGCCAACGGCGGCACGGCAATGACCGAACGCTGCAAGTCCTGGGCGGACACCGGGGAAGTTTTCATGGACGGGGCTCCTGGCTGATCCAGTTGTTAGATGAGTAAGGTGAAAAAAGTATACTTGGTTGACAAGCATAACCTCAATACCTATATTTGTTTGACAAGTAGAACGGCAACAAAACGCAGGGTGCCGCATGCGCCTTGCGGCTTGCCGCCTCGGGCCATGCCAGGGGCGGAATTTCCCACAAACGATGCGCGGCCACGCGCACACCAAGGAGACAAGTTCCATGCAAGCAGCCCCCCTGCGCCGCCGGTTGCTCACCGCCGCACTGTTGACGGCTACCGCCTTCCTGCTGCCCGCGGCCCCCGCCCTGGCCGACTACCCGGAACGCGATGTCAGGATCATCGTCCCCTTCCCCGCAGGCGGCACGGCGGACATCGCCGCGCGCGTCGTGGCGGCCGAACTGGGCAAGAGCTGGAACAAGTCGGTCGTGGTGGACAACAAGGCGGGCGCGGGCGGCAACGTCGGTTCGGCCGAAGCCGCGCGCGCCGCCGCGGACGGCTACACGCTGCTGATGGGCACCGTCAGCACGCATGCGATCAACCAGTCCGTCTACGCCAAGCTGCCTTACGACCCGGTCAAGGATTTCGTGCCCGTCACGCTGGTGATCCCGGTGCCGAACATACTTGAACTGAATCCCAAGTTCGCCGACAAGCACGGCATCCGCACCGTGGCCGACCTGATCAAATACCTGAAGGCCAATCCGGACACCGTCAACATGGCGTCCACCGGCAACGGCACCTCCACGCACCTGTCGGGCGAACTGTTCCAGAGCATGACGGGCACCCGCATGACGCACGTGCCGTACAAAGGCAGCAGCCCCGCGCTGACCGATGTGATGGGTGGCTCCGCCGACCTGATCTTCGACAACCTGCCCTCTTCCATGGGCTACATCAAGGGCGGCAAGCTGCGGCCGCTGGCAGTCACCACGGCCGCGCGCTCGCCCGCCTTGCCGGACGTGCCGACGCTGGCCGAAGCGGGCGTGAAGGGATACGAGGCATCCAGTTGGTTCGGGCTGCTGGCCCCCGCCGGCACGCCGCCCGCCATCGTCGACAAGATCCAGCGCGACGTGGCGGCCGCGTTGCAGCAAGAGCCCGTGCGCGCGCAATTGCAGGCCCAGGGCGCCACGCCCTCGGGCAACACGCCGGCGCAGTTCAAGCAGTTCATGGCGCAAGAGACCGTGAAGTGGGCAGAAGTCGTGAAAACATCCGGCGCCAAGGTCGACTGACCTGACGCAGATCCAGGCCCGCATGCAACGCGTGAGCGGCGGGCTTCTCATCATCACGCGAACCAGGAGACAACATGAATAAACTGATCTGCGCTTTCGCGGCGGGCGCCGTCATGCTTGGCGGGCCGGCAGTCCAGGCTGCCGGCTACCCCGAAAAACCCGTCACCATGATCGTGCCCTTCGTGCCGGGCGGCTCGTCCGACATCACCGCGCGCTCCGTCACCCCCGCGCTATCGAAGCTGCTGGGACAGACCTTCGTGGTCGAGAACAAGCCCGGCGCCAACAGCGCCATCGGCGCGCAGGCCCTGGCACGCAGCACGCCCGACGGCTACACCATGATGGTCGGCTCGATCGGCACCTTCGCCATCAACGAAGCGCTCTACAAAAACCTCTCGTACAACCCCAGCAAGGACTTCGAATACCTGACCCAGGCCGTGCGCAATCCCAACGTGCTGGTCGCCGCCACCTCCTTTCCCGCCGGCAGCGTCGCCGAACTGGTCGACTATGCGAAGAAGCACCCCGGCAGCGTCTCCTACGCGTCGTCGGGCACGGGCTCTTCGGACCACCTGTCCGCCGTGCTGTTTCGCCAGCGTACGGACAGCACGGGCGTGGACGTGCCCTACAAGGGCGGCGGGGCTGCGATCGCGGACCTGATCGGCGGTCAGGTCAATGTGTCGTTCCAGAACCTGGGCGCCGTGCAGAACCATATCAAGGCAGGCAAGCTGAAGGCCCTGGCCATCACGGGCGATGCGCGCACGCCCGAACTGCCCGACGTGCCCACGCTGACCGAGGCCGGCATCAAGGACATGGTGGTGTATTCGTGGCAAGGCTTCGCCGTGCCCAAGGGGACCCCGCCCGCGGTGGTGCAGCAATTGTCCAAGGCCCTGCAGACCGCATTGCGCGACCCGAAGACGGAACAAACGCTGCAAGGCCTGGGTTTTGAAGTCGTGGCCAATACGCCGCAGCAGTTCACCGCGTTCCAGCAAGGCGAGGTCAAGCGGTGGAAGGACGTCATCCAGAAGGCCAACATCCAGCTGGAATAGCCGGCGGGGCACGCACCAGGGGATGCCCGCGGGCATCCCCTCAGCCGATTTCAAGGCCGAATCAAGTAGCATGACCGTTTTCGCCACCCACCCGTACGACAACATGACCACTAAGCATCGCATCATCCAGGTCGGCTCGCTGGCCGGCTCCCCCTCCGCCAACAAGAACCTAGCCGACCGGTACGACGTGGTAGAGCTGTGGAAATTCCCCGACCGCAAGGCCGCGTTGGCCGAACACGGCAAGGGCATCACCGCGGTCGTCACGTCAGCCAACTTCGGCGCCAATGCCGAACTCATCAACGCGCTGCCCGACCTGAAGGCGATCTGCAGCTGGGGCGTGGGCTACGAGACCATCGACGTCGATGCGGCGCACAAGCGCGGCGTGCAGGTCAGCAATACGCCCGACGTGTTGACGGACTGCGTAGCGGACCTGGCCTGGGGCCTCTTGATCGCCGGCGCCCGCCGCATGGGCCAGGGTGAACGGTTCGTGCGCGCCGGCCAATGGGGCCAGGTGCACGGCAGCATCCCGCTGGGCCTGCGCGTCAGCGGCAAGAAGCTGGGCATCGTGGGCCTGGGCCGGATTGGCGAGGCTATCGCCAAGCGCGGCACCGGGTTCGACATGGAGGTGCGCTATCACAACCGCCGCAAACGCGATGACATCGACTACGGCTACGAGGCCTCACTGGTAGACCTGGCCAAATGGGCCGATTTCCTGATCGTGGCCACCGTGGGCGGCCCCAGCACGCGCCATCTGGTGAACCAGCCGGTCCTGGAAGCGCTGGGCCCCAAGGGCATCATCGTCAACATCGCGCGCGGCCCGGTCATCGATGAAACCGCGCTGGTCGCCGCGTTGGAAGCCGGCAAGCTGGGCTGCGCCGCGCTGGACGTGTTCGAACACGAACCCAAGGTGCCGGAAGCCCTGACCAAGAGCGACAATGCCGTCGTCCTGCCGCACATCGGCAGCGCCACGCTGGAGACGCGCCTGGCCATGGAGAACCTGATGCTGGAGAACCTGCAGGCCTACTTCGACACCGGCCGCGTGATCACGCCGGTGGAATAAGCGCACCCTGCGCCGCGTCGGCGCAGAAGCGACAAAGACCTCCACGCCACCCGGCAACAAAAAAGCCTCTCGGTGCCCATACCGAGAGGCTTTCGACTTTCCGGTCCCGCGGGATCGGCAGTCTTCCTGCAAAGGAACTACTTTCGGGCTTTACAGCCCCCTGCTTACTTCGCCGGCGTCGTGGCGCCGGAATGGTCCATCTTCGATGCTGTGCCCGATTTGGCGGCCGCCGGTTTGGCGGACGTCTTGTCAGACTTGTGATGCTTGTGCTGCGCCTGGGTCTTGGTTTCGCCCGCCTTGGCAGAAGCATCGGCGCCTGCCGCGAACGCCGAAGGCGCAGCAGCAAGACCGAGGCATAACGCCGAGGTGGACAAGAACGCAGCGATACGGGAGTGAGTCGTCATTTCATGAACTCCTGAATGTAAGGGCCGAAGCCCTTTCCGACACGGGGCGGCAACATCGCCGCTTACCCCGTACTCCGTTTGAAGGCAGGCCCTGCAGAAGGTTCACCGCAGAACCACAAAATTTCGGACGCTAACGTTTGCTAATACGCACCGTAAGCGCCGCACTCACGCCTCGAATGCCAGCAGCCCGACCGTGGCGAACAGCATCAGTGCAAAGCAGATTCTCAGCTTGCGTTCAGGAAGCCGGTACGCAAGCTTCACGCCGACAGGCACGAAGAGCAGGCTGCCGACGGCCAGCGGCAAGCCGACCATCCAATCCGCCTGGCCCGCCCATGCGTACGTGATCAGTGCGATGGTCGAACCGGGGATCACCATGCTCAACGCCAAGGCCTGTGCGGTGGTTTGCGGCAAACGGAAAACCGACGTGATGATCGGCACGGCCAACACCGCGCCGCCCACGCCGAAGAAGCCGCCCAACGTCCCGCACAGGATACCCAGCGCAATGGCGCGGCGCGGGGTAAAGGTGGGCGCCGGGCCCTTGTCGGCCCGCGGACGCCGGGTTGCGGGGCGTGCGGCGCGCCAGGTCTGCCAGACGTAGAACAAGGCGATGAAAAACAGAAACACCGCAAAGCTCTGGCGCAGGATGCTGGAGTCGATGCCCAGCGCCAGCCGCGCGCCCACCCAGGTGAAGACCACGGCGCCTGCGGCCCCTGCGGCGGCCACGCGCTTGTCGATGCGGGTTTGCTGGTTGTACTTGCGCACGGCCATCGTGATGGCGGGCAACACCATGATCAGCGCCGTGCCTTGCGCCAGTTGCTGCGACATTCCCATCAGCAGCACCAGCGCGGGAATGGCGATGAGTCCGCCCCCGATGCCCAGCACGCCGCCCATGAAACCGATCAGGCCACCCGCGGCCAGGCACGCGGCGATAACAAACAGACTCACGTCTTGCTCCAGCAGACCCGGCCTTGTCCAGGATGGGCGATTCAGTAAAGGGAAGTTCAACAGGCCCCGGTCCGGCACCCGCCGGCCCAAGGCATCAACGCAACTTGTCCAGCGCGGCGTCCAACCGGTCCACCGCCCAGATCTCCAGCCCTTCGATGGGCTGGCGGGGCGCGTTAGCCTTGGGGATCAACGCAATGGAAAAGCCCAGCTTGGCCGCTTCGCGCAAACGCTCCTGGCCACGCGGCGCAGGCCGGATTTCGCCCGCCAGGCCCACTTCACCGAACGCGATCAGGCCGCGCGGCAGCGGCTTGTCGCGCAGTGACGACATGATGGCCAGCAGCACCGGCAAGTCGGCCGCCGGCTCGGTAATGCGCACGCCGCCCACCGCATTGACGAACACGTCCTGGTCGAAGGTCGTGACGCCGGCATGCCGGTGCAGTACCGCCAGCAGCATGGCCAGGCGGTTGCCTTCGAGGCCGACCGTCAGCCGGCGCGGGTTGGGCGCGTGGGAACTGTCGACCAGCGCCTGGATCTCGACCAGCAGCGGGCGCGTGCCCTCTTGCGTGGCCATCACGCAAGAACCCGCGACCTGCTGCTCGTGCTGCGACAGGAACAGCGCCGATGGATTGGCCACGCCGCGCAAGCCGCGATCGGTCATCGCGAACACGCCCAGTTCGTTGACCGCGCCGAAGCGGTTCTTGAACGCCCGCACCAGCCGGAACGACGAATGCGTGTCGCCCTCGAAATACAGCACCGTGTCCACGATGTGCTCCAGCACGCGCGGGCCCGCCAGCGCGCCGTCCTTCGTGACGTGGCCGATCATGACGATGGCGATGCCCGTCTGTTTGGCCAGCCGCGTCAATTGGGCCGCGCATTCGCGCACCTGCGACACCGAACCCGGCGCCGCGCTGAGTTCGCCGCTATACAGGGTCTGGATCGAATCGATCACGGCGACCGTCGGCTTCTGCTCGGACACGGCAGCCTGGATGGCCTCCAGCCGGATCTCGGCCAGGAGGTTGACGTTGCCCGTCTGCAAGTCCAGCCGGCGGGCGCGCAGCGCGACCTGTTCGGCGGACTCCTCGCCGGTAACGTACAGCACGCTCGTGGTCTGCGACATCGACGCCAACGCCTGCAGCAGCAGCGTGGACTTGCCGATGCCCGGATCGCCGCCGATCAGTACCACGGCGCCAGCCACCAGGCCGCCGCCCAGCACGCGATCGAATTCGTCCAGCCCGGTGGGCTGGCGCGGCGTTTCGCGGGCTTCGATTTCAGAGAGGCTGCGCACGGGGCTGGCCGAGGCCAGCGGCGCGTAGCGGTGCGCCGACGCGGCAGGCGACGACGATTCCACGGTTTCTTCCAGCGTGTTCCAGGCGTTGCAATGCGGGCATTTGCCCTGCCACTTCGGGGTGGTGCCGCCGCAGTCGGCGCACACGTATACGGTTCGGGATTTGGCCATGCGCGAAAGTGTACCGGCAACCTGTCGTTCCAGCGCGCGGGCCGCACATCAAAATGCCCCTCTTGCCGAGCCCTTTGCGCCGTCCCGGTGCGTGAATCTGTCATTTCGCTTTCACTAACAGGGACAGTCTCAAGTTACATCATGCAAATAGAAGAAATTCCCTGCCGGAATTCCACAAATCGCGCATAATCAATAGGTGCAGCGCATTGTCGAACCGTCCCGTCAGGACGGCATACCCGGCGCCAAACGCCCTACACGGGCGCGGCAACGGGAATCGCGGCGCAATCGCCCTGCGGTCTTTGCCTAGGCCGCATAAACCGGAACAAGACCCTAGCCACGACGAGACCGCCGGACCACCGGCGCGGCGCCCAGCAAAGGTCAAACGCGGATACGTCCAGCCACCGGGCGTAGGCGCGAGGAGTACGCGCATGAGCATTACCTATCGCCCCCCTTTCGATGAAGACGATGAACGGGATCTGCGCGCCCTGTACCGTAAGCCCAGACCCGGGACCAGTCCCGAACTTGACGCGGCGGTGCGCCGTACCTGGCACCCTGGCCACAGCTGGCATCCCGGCTGGGCCGCGGCTGCTTGCGCCGCCATGGTGGCCGGGCTATTCGCCTGGACCGATATGCGCGAAAGCGCCGACATGCAGGAAGTGACCGCGCAACTGGCGGCTCCCCACGAAGTCGGCACCAGCGCCGAACGCTCGCCGGCACCGGCCCCTGCTGCGCTGGCCGAAGCCCTGACCGGCAAGCAATCTGCACCCGTCACCACCCAGCGCGTGGTGGCATCCCCGACCGACACGGCCGCAAGCCAACCTCAGGCGGCCCCCGCGGCCCCGGAAACCGCTGCTGCCGAAACGGCGCAGCAAGGCGACGCCACAGCCACGGAAGTCGTGGCGTTCAGCGAACAGGACGTCGAGGCCCGCGTGGCTCACATCCGCGCATTGGTCCAGGACGACCAGCAGGACGAAGCCGTCGCCGCGCTGCGTGAATTGCAGCAAGGTGCGCCTGACCTGACCCTGCCGGACGACCTGCAAGAACTGGCGCAGCAAAACCCGGCCTGACCCCCCGCCCTGTCCCCGACATCGGCCCCGCCCCACGCGGCGCCGATGGCGGTGTGGCGCGCACGACGCACGCAAATATTTGGTCAAAAAATGGATGGCTTCTTGCTAACATAGCCGCCATGAGTCCGAGCTTCCACCACCGCAATCTCCCCCATCTGCTGCTTTACGCGCGCGAAACCCTGATGGCGCATTTCCGTCCCGTGCTGCATGCGGCGGGCGTCACCGAACAACAATGGCGGGTGCTGCGTACCCTGAGCGAAGTCGGCTCGATGGAACCCAATCAGATCGCCCGCAGTTGCCAGATCCTCAGCCCCAGCCTGACCCGCATGCTGGCCGGCATGGAAGAACAAGGCCTGATCAAGCGCGTGCGCTCCAGCGCCGACCAGCGGCGCCAGGAAATATCTCTGACCCCCAAAAGCAACAAGCTGATCGACCGCATGCGCCCGCAGGTGGATGCGAAGTACCAAGAGATCGAAAGCAAGATCGGCAAGGAATTGCTGGATCGCCTATACCGCGACGTCGACGCCATGGTCGACCTGATCAAGCGAGATGCGCCGGCATCGCGCGACGCCGACGAAGCGTGACTCAGGCCGGCACCGGGAAGATCGCGTTGATCTGCCCCGTGCCGGAACTGGTGAAGTAATCGGTGACGATCTCCACCGGCTTGTCGTAACGGTCCCACCCCAATAGTCCCAGCAGCATGGCCGTGTCGTGCATGCCGCCTTCGCCGACGCAGTGCTCGGCGTAGTCGGGCAGCATTGCGCAGAACGCCTTCCAATCCCCCTGGCGCCATAGCTCGACCACCCGCAAGTCGACCTGGCGGTGGAACTCGCGGCTGATCTGGTGCATGGCGGCTTCAGGACTGCCGTTGTTGTTGAAGCGATGCGACAGCGATCCGCTGGCCAGCACGGCGACGCGGCTGTCGCTGGCCTCGATGGCCTGGCGCAGCGCCGCGCCGAATCGACGGCTTTCGTCCAGCCCATGCCATGCGCACCAGGCGGCGACCGACACTACATTGAAGCGGCCGTCGCCATTCATGTACCGCATCGGCACCAGCGTGCCGTATTCCAGCTCCAGGCTATCGATCTCGTGCGAACGCGTGCCCACGCCCGCCGCATTGGCGAATTCGGCGATGCGCCGCCCCAGTTCGGGATTGCCGCAATAGGCGTAATCCATGTCCTTGATGAAATGCGGCAGCTCGTTGCTGGTATAGCGCCCCTTGAAACGCCCGTTGGCGTTCACGTGATAACCCGCATTGACCAGCCAATGCACGTCCAGCACCACGATCGTGTCCACATCCAGGTCGCGGCAACGCTGGCCGATGATGCGATGCCCTTCAATGGCGGCCTCGCGGCATCCGTGGTGCTTGCCGGGAAGTTCCGACAGGTACATCGACGGCACATGTGTCACCTTGGCCGCCAGCGCGAGCTTACCCATGATGGTTGTCTCCTGATTCCCGAGGCTTAAACGCCCCATTTGGGGATGTGGTGGCCGCCCAGCGACACGCACACGTTCTTGATTTCGGCGAATACCTCGTAGCTGTATTCGCCGCCTTCCCGCCCCGTGCCCGATTCCTTCGTGCCCCCGAACGGCTGGCGCAAGTCGCGTACGTTCTGGCTGTTGATGAACACCATGCCTGCTTCGATACCGCGCGCCAGACGGTGCGCGCGGCCGATGTCGCTCGTCCAGATATAGGACGCCAGCCCGTACTTCACGTCGTTCGCCAGCGCCAGGCCCTCCGCCTCGTCCTTGAACGGGATCAGGCAGGCGACCGGGCCGAAGATCTCTTCCTGCGCGCAACGCATGCGGTTGTCGACGTCGGCCAGCACGGTCGGACGCACGAAATTTCCATGTGCCAGGTGCGCGGGCAAACCGGCTGGCTTGCCTGCGCCGCCCGCCAGGATGCGGGCGCCTTCCCGTTCGGCCAGATCAATGTAGCCTGTCACCTTTTCCCAGTGCTGTCGCGTGATCATCGCGCCCACATGCGTGGCCTCGTCGCCCGGGTCGCCAACCACCAGCCGTTCGGCGCGCGCCGCGAACTTGCGCACGAAGTCGTCGTAGATGCTTTGCTGCACGAAGATGCGCGAGCCCGCGGTGCAACGCTCTCCATTCAACGAAAAAATGGTGAATAGCGCGGCATCCAGTGCACGCTCCACGTCGGCATCGTCGAAGATCAGGACGGGCGACTTGCCGCCCAGTTCCATCGAGTACTTCTTGATGCCGCCGGCGCCAGCCAGGATCTTCTTGCCCGTGACGGTGCCGCCCGTGAACGAGATCGCGCGCACGCCGGGGTGCCGCACCAGCGCGTCGCCCGCCGTGGCGCCGTAACCCTGCACCACGTTCAGCACGCCCGCCGGGATGCCAGCCTCCAGCGCCAGCCTGCCCAACTGGTCGGCCGTCAATGGCGACAGTTCCGACATCTTCAGCACGGCGGTATTGCCCAGCGCCAGGCACGGCGCCGTCTTCCAGGTGGCGGTCATGAACGGCACGTTCCAGGGCGACACCAGTGCGCACACGCCGACCGGCTGGTACAGCGTGTAATTCAGCATCTGATCGTCCACCGGGTACGTGTGGCCGTTCATCCGCGTGCAGACTTCCGCGAAGAATGTGAAGTTCTCGGAAGCGCGCGGAATCAGTTGCTTGCGCGTCTGCGAGATCGGCAGACCGGTATCGCGCGTCTCCAGGTCGGCCAGCATAGGCACGTTCTGGTCGATCAGTTCGCCCAGGCGGCGCATCAGGCGGGCACGTTCCTTGGCAGGCGTGTTCGCCCATTTGGGGAAAGCATCGGCCGCGGCGGACACGGCGGCATCGATCTCGGCCTGGCCGCCCGCGGCGACCTCGTCAATCGCATCGCCAGTGGCCGGGTTATAGGTGACGAAGCGGTCTGCGCTGTCGACCTGCCGGCCATTGATCCAATGTTTGATGCTCACGTGCGCTCCTCCTGCATGGGGGCGGCTCAATCTCGCCCGCGTTTTTAATTAACACGTTAACATTATGCCGGCCGCCGGGCGCTGTCAACGCCGGGAAATCCCGATCCGACCTGCCTGGCCAGACACGTTCCGGGCGTTGCCGGCCCTGACCTTTTTCACTATGATACTTAACATGATAACGATATGGTGAGCGAGACAACATGCCCCACATCTGGATTGAGTACTCCGGCAACCTGGACCTGGACACGCGCACGCTGATGCGCACCGTGCAGGACGCCGCCGTTGGCGACGGCACGCTGTTCCCGCTGGCGGGCGCCCGGACGCGAGCGCTGCGCGTGGACGACTGCCTGATCGTCGATGGCCATCCAGACAACGCCTTTGTCCACGTGGTGCTGCGCATCGGGCACGGACGTAGTGACGTGCAGAAGACTGCGCTGGGCGCACGCGTATTCCAGGCCCTGTCCGCCGCGTTAGCGCCGCTCATGGCCGCCCGCCCGCTGGGCATCTCGATGCAGATCGAAGAAGCCGACCCCGTGCTGAATTACAAGGTGAACAACTACCGCGATTACCTGGCCGCACGCGCCGCCGAAGCCGCCGCCGCATTGGCGGCCCCGCCCCGCACGGTAGTGGGCGCCGCGCTGAACACGCGCCAGGCGTTGCAGGCGTTGGGGGACACCATGGACGCCCCGCCGTACAAGGCCGCGCCCCAAGCGCCGGTGCTCTACATCAAGCCCGCCAACACGTATGCGCAAGACGGCGACGTCATCACGCTGCCGGCCGACGTCGACGAGGTCGAAGTGGGCGCCTGCCTGGGCGTGGTGTTCTCGCGCCGCGCCACCCAGGTAAGCGAGGCGGAAGCATTGGCCTACGTGGCGGGCTATCGCGTCGTGGCCGACCTTTCCGTCCCGCACGCCAGCTACTTCCGGCCTGCCCTCAAGCAGAAATGCCGCGACGGCTTCTGCCCCATCGGCCGCGATCTTGCGCCGGCGGCATCCGTGCCCGACCCCGACGCGCTGGAAATCGAAGTCCATGTGGACGGCGTCCTGGCGCAGCGCGCCAGCACCGCAGATCTGGTCCGCCAGGTGGCGCGGCTGATCGCCGACGTCACGCAATTCATGAGCTTTGACGCCGGCGACATGCTGCTGGTCGGCGCCCCTTACGACGCCCCGCGCGTCAGGGCGGGGCAGCGCTACGACATCCGCATCTTGCATGTCGGCACGCTGGGCAACCGGCTGACCGCCGCCACCGCCTGAGGATTCACCATGAAACACGCACGCATTGTTTACGAAGGTGCCCTCCACGCGGCGACCGAGGCGGGTCCGGGCCAGGTCCGTCTGGCCGACGGCCGCGTCCTGGCCGAAGAAGCCGTGTCCTGGCTACCCCCCATCGAACCCCGCACCACGTTCACGCTGGCCATCAACTATGCGGACCATGCCAAGGAACTGGCGTTCAAGGCGCCGGAGGAACCGCTGGGCTTCCTGAAGGCCGCCAACACCTTCGTCGGGCACCGTGCGCGAACCCTGCGCCCCGCTGACGTCGCCTACATGCACTATGAATGCGAGCTGGCGGTGGTCATCGGCAAGACGGCCCGCGGCGTCACGCGGGGCGAGGCCTACGACTATGTGGCCGGCTATACGGTGGCCAACGACTACGCGCTGCGCGACTACCTGGAGAATTGGTACCGCCCCAACCTGCGCGTCAAAAGCCGCGACACCTGCACGCCGCTGGGCCCTTGGCTGGTCGACCGTGACGACGTCCCCAACCCCATGAACCTGAACCTGCGCACCACCGTCAACGGCGTCGAGACCCAGCGCGGCAACACGCGCGACATGGTGTTCGACGTGCCCGCGTTGATCGAATACTTCAGCGGCTTCATGACCCTGTCGCCCGGCGACCTGATCCTGACGGGCACCCCCGACGGCATCGTCAATGTCATGCCCGGCGACGAGGTCGTGACCGAAATCGACGGCGTTGGACGACTCGTCAACACGCTGGCTCCCTTCCCTTCCTGATCCCTCCGGACACCCGATGCTAGACACCCAAACCGTGCGCGCCATTGCCGCGCGCCTGCACGACGCTGAACGCACCCGTACGCAGATCCGCCAGATCTCCCTGGAACATCCCGGCATCGGCATTGCCGACGCCTACGCCATCCAGCGCGCGTGGATGGACATCAAGCTGGCTGAAGGCCGCGTCAAACGCGGCCACAAGATCGGCCTGACCTCACGCGCCATGCAGCAGGCGTCTCAGATCGACGAGCCCGATTTCGGCATGCTGCTGGACGACATGTTCTTCGAGGACGGCAGCAATATCCCCGCCGACCGATTCATCCTGCCCCGCCTGGAAGTCGAACTGGCCTTCGTGCTGGGCAAGCGCCTCGAAGGGCCGAACGTGACGCTGTTCCAGGTGTATGACGCCGTCGACTACGTGATTCCCGCGCTGGAAATCATCGACGCGCGTTCGCACGGCGTCGACCCCGACACCAAGCGCCCGCGCAAGGTGTTCGACACCATCGCCGACAACGCCGCCAACGCAGGCGTCGTCATGGGCGGGCGGCCCGTGAAGATCGGCGACATGGACCTGCGCTGGATCGGCGCCATCCTCTCGCGCAACGCCGTCATCGAGGAAACCGGCGTGGCCGCCGGCGTCTTGAATCACCCCGCCAATGGCGTAGTATGGCTGGCTAACAAACTGGCCGCCCACGACGTCGCGCTTGCGGCCGGAGAAATCATCCTGTCGGGGTCGTTCACCCGGCCGGTAGCCGCCCGGCCCGGCGACACGTTCAGTGTCGATTACGGCGTGCTGGGTTCCGTCAACTGTCATTTCATCTAACACGGCATGCAGTCCATGGACATCCTCACCAACACCTTCAAGCAAGCCTTGCGCGACCGTAAACCCCAGATCGGCCTGTGGGCCGGCCTGGCCAGCGCCTATACCTCGGAGATTGTCGCCGGCGCCGGTTTCGACTGGCTGTTGATCGACGGCGAACACGCCCCCAACACCTTGCAGACGACGCTGTCGCAGCTGCAATCGGTGGCCGCCTACCCGGTGGCGCCCGTGGTACGCCCGGCCTGGAACGACTCGGTGCAAATCAAGCAGATCCTGGACACGGGCGCACAGACCTTGCTTGTTCCGATGATCCAGTCCGCCGAGGAAGCCGCGGCAGCTGTGGCTGCGGTGCGCTACCCGCCCGCCGGCATCCGCGGCGTGGGCAGCGCGCTGGCGCGTTCATCGCGCTGGAACCGTATCCCCAACTATCTGGAGCGCGCCAACGACCAGATGTGCGTGCTGGTGCAGATCGAAACGCCGGCCGGCATTGACGCGCTGGACGAGATCCTGGCGGTAGACGGCGTGGACGGCGCCTTCATCGGGCCGGCCGACTTGTCGGCTGGCATGGGTTATCTGGGCCAGCCGGAACACCCCGAGGTCCTTAAGACAATTGACGAGGCCATCACCCGCATCGTGCGCTCCGGCAAAGCCGCCGGCATCCTGCACAGCGGCGTGGCGCAGGCCAAGCACTACCTGGCCCTGGGCGCGACCTTCGTGGCCGTGGGCGTGGACGCCGTGCTGCTGGCCCGCGCGGCCGAAAAGCTGGCGGGCGAATTCAAGGACGCAAAACCGGTGCAAACCGGCACGGGCCCCTACTAAGCCCGCGTGTCGACCTGGCGCCTGAGCCCCGCCTCAGGCGCCTTCGCCATCCCCCAGAAGCGCATTGCGCTTCGCGAAATCGGCAAGCTCCAGCACCGACGTCATGCCCAGCTTTTGCTGCAAACGCGTCTTGTAGGTGCTGACCGTCTTGTTGCTCAGCAGCAGCAAATCTCCGATCTCCTTGTTCGACCGCCCCTGCGCAAGATATTGCAGCACGGTCATCTCGCGGTCCGACAAGCTCTTGATCATCGCCCCCTCGGACAGCTGCCCGTGTTCGGGGGCTACCGCCGTTGACGGGAACACGCTGTACCCCGCCATCACGGCCTTGATCGCGCTGACCAGTTTGTTCAGATCTTCATCTTTGCAGACGAACCCCTTGGCGCCCGCCTGCATGCACCGATGACAAAACGCTTCGGACGACAGCGAGGTGAGCACCAGGATATGGCTACGCGGATCGATACCGCGCATCCGGGCGATCACGCTCAGGCCATCCAGCTTCGGAATGCCGATGTCCAGGATCACCACATCAGGCGACTGGTCCCGAAACATCTGTACGGCATCAATACCATTGCCGACCTCGCCAACTACCCGAAAGCCGTTCGTCTCCAACAGCATGCGCACGGCAAGACGTAGCACCGGATGGTCGTCAACGATTAAGACTGTGTTCATGTCGGGATGGGCCTATCTCAAGAAGAAACCTCCGGCAATCGGCAAAACCGAACGCGTCGCACGCAGCGGTGCATCTGAGGACGAGGAATTTTAGTGCAAAGAAGACGGCGCAAGCCGCAGGGCCGGCCGCAAAAGGGGGCGGATTATTTCAATGTTTGCGTTTCCGCGCATGACTCGACATGCCAACGGCCGCTTAGGAAATTTCCTACATAACGCTGCTACGCATCCTATTTCTCACGAACGTCCCAATTCCTACACTGCTTTCAGCTTCAACACGAGGTGATTCCAACAAACGCTCGCCGCCCTTTGTGGCTCCCCGGGGTGGCGAACGGGGGAACACCCGGCTCGAAAGCTGCAACCACTATCCAAGGACATTGTGATGAAAAAAAATCAGTTGGCTCGCCTGATCGCATCGATTGCATTCGGCACGGCCTGCACCGCCGCATTCGCCGCAGACACCCCCAGCGGCGAGGTCCGTTTCGAGGGCTCTATTGTCGAGGCGCCTTGCTCGATCGCCAGCGACTCCGTCAATCAAACCGTCCGCATGAACCAAATCGCCAGCGCCGAACTCAAGGGCGGCAAGAAGTCCACGCCCAAGACGTTCAAGATCAACCTGCTCGGTTGCGACCTGACGGACGTCAAGAACAGCGTCACCGCAACGTTCCAGACCAGCACGCCGTCCGACGCCTATGACGGTCTGGTCGCCATCCAGGGCGCAGCCCGGGGCGCCAGCTTGGGTATCGCTGACGGACGCGGCGAATTGATCAAGATGGGCCACGAATCGTCCGCCACGAAGATCTCCACCGCCACGCCTTCGATGGAATTCCAGGCCTTCCTGCAAGGCGAGCAGGAAGATGACGGCCAGCAAGGCAAGAAGGACGCCACCCTCGTTCCGGGCGAATTCTACGCCGCGGTGAACTTCACGCTGACCTACAAGTAACCCGCAAGCAGCAGAACCTGGAGCTGTGCCGAAGGCCGGCTCCAGCCTTCATTAGGAGGCGGCGAGAGCATCGTCCGGAACGCCTTCCGGATCTACATCGAGGACTGCGCCCGCACCCAGACCGCTGGCAGTGGTGCGAAAGGCTCCCCGTCATTCGCCATCACTTTCGAAGGAGACAGCGAGAGCCATCTCTTTCTGGCAACAGGCACAGCGAGGCATCGCCATGCGTCTGCATGACAGCAACGGCACTGTGATATTGCCGGGCGCGTCACGACGCGAATACCTGTCGCCGTCCGGTGACACGACGTTGAGCTATTTGCTCAGCCTGCAAGGCACCGGTCAAGCACTGAAGGCCGGCAACTATCAAATAACCGTCCGGCTGAGGAAGCACTATTTCTGAGCCATTTGGATCGGATTCTTCAAGATACCTCCAGAGGCCAAAGAAGTGATTTATCGCAAGGGTTTGATGAGCACCGCCCTATGCCTGGCGGCCACCCTCTCGCAGGCCTCCGACGAGGTCCAGTTCAACATGGATGTGCTGGATCTGAAAGACCGGCAGAACATCGACCTGAGCCTGTTCTCCCGCGCGAACTACATCATGCCTGGCGCCTACACCCTGACGTTGCATGTAAACCAGCAGCGGCTATCCGACACCCTCATCCATTTCCTTGCCCCGCCCGATGATCCACGCGGCAGCCTTGCATGCCTGGCGCCCGAACACGTCGCCGAACTCGGCCTGCGCCAGGGCACGATCGACAAGCTGGTGTGGTGGAACGATGGCGCCTGCCTGGATACCGGCAGCATACCCGGCATGCAGGTCAACACCAGCCTGGGCCAGGCGGCGATCTACGTGATCCTGCCGCAAGCCGATCTGGAATACACCGCGCCTAACTGGGACCCGCCTTCCCGATGGGACGACGGCATTGCGGGCGCCGTGGTGGACTACAACCTGAACGCGCAAACCACGCGGCGCTCCCGTGAAGGCGAGCGCAGCACCTATCTCAGCGGCAACGGCACGACAGGCTTGAACATCGGAGCCTGGCGTCTGCGCGCGGATTGGCAGGCCCAGGCCGAACACGGCTCAGGCCGGCCATCAAAGCAGCGGTTCGACTGGAGCCGCTTTTATGCCATGCGCGCCATTCCCGGGTGGAAATCCAGCCTGATCGTCGGGGAAGACTATCTGAACTCCAACCTGTTCGGGGGCTTTCGCTATACGGGCGCCAGCCTCGCCACCAATGACAGCATGCTGCCGCCGAACCTGCGCGGCTACGCGCCTGAAATCACGGGCGTGGCGCGCAGCAACGCCCGCGTGGTGGTACGGCAACAAGGCCGTGTCCTGTACGAGACCCAGGTGCCTCCAGGTCCGTTCCGCATCCAGGACCTCAATGACGCCGTCAGCGGCAACCTGGATGTCAGCGTTGAAGAGCAAGATGGCAGCCATCAGAATTTCCGGGTCGCAACTGCCAGCATCCCTTACCTTTCGCGGCCAGGAAGCGTGCGCTTCAATCTGGCGACCGGCAAGCCTTCCGAATGGAACCACCGCTTGCAAGGCCCCGTGTTCGGAACGGGGGAGTTCTCCTGGGGCATCAGCAACGGCTGGTCGCTCTTTGGCGGTGCCCTCGGCGCGAAGGATTATGGCGCCGTCGCCCTTGGCGTGGGCCGCGACCTGCTGGCATTCGGCGCCGTGTCATTTGACGTCACGCAATCGCGCGCCGTGGTCGGCGGCGAACGCCGGGTACTGATGGGGAAGTCCTATCGGGTCAGTTACTCGAAGCGGTTTGACGAATACGACAGCCAGGTCACCTTTGCGGGCTACCGGTTTTCGCAGAAGAACTTCACCAACCTGAATGACGTGCTCAATGCCCGATACGAGGGCAACCCCATCAACCGCAGCAAAGAGATGTACACGATCTCGTTCAGCAAGCAATTCCGCGACCTTGGCACCAACGTGTACCTCAACTACAGCCATCAAAACTATTGGAATGGTCCGGTGAACAAGCGCTACAGCCTGTCTGCCTCGCGCTATTTCGACATTGGACGCTTGAAGAACCTGAGTGTTTCGGTGACGGGCTACAGCAATAAGGCCTACCACACGTCGGATAACGGCATGTACCTGTCGCTCAGCATTCCTTTCGGTGAAAAAGGTTCGCTCAGCTATAACGCGTCGTCAAACCGCAGCGGCTCCACGCATGACTTGGGCTATTACGGCAGGCTTAACGATCGCAGCAACTACATGATCAGCGCAGGGCATGGCAACGGCGGCAATACCGCGCAAGGCTACCTGTCATACGACGGATCCTGGGCACGAACCGTGGTCAGCGCCAGCCATCAGGCAGGCGCCTACAGCTCAATGGGCTTGTCATTGGAGGGCGGCGCGACAGTGACCCCACGCGGCGCCGCCCTGCATCGCAGCGTCTCGCCGGGCGGAACTCGCCTGATGGTCGACACCCATGGCGTTGGCGGTGTTCCCGTGCGCGGCAACGGCGTGGCCACGGAAACGAACGGGTTCGGCAAGGCCGTGATCACGGATGTCAACAGCTACTACCGCAACCAGGCCTCCATCGACCTGGACCACCTGCCCGACAACGTCGAAGCCTTGCGTTCGGTCACACAGGTCACGCTGACGGAAGGCGCCATCGGTTACCGCAGCCTGGAGGTCATCTCCGGTGAAAAGGGGATGATCGCCCTGCGGCTATCCGACGGCACGCCTGCGCCCTTCGGCGTCAGCGTGAAAAATCGCCGCGGCCAGGAAACCGGCATCGTCGGCGACGACGGCCAGGTCTACCTGAGCGGCATGCAAGCCGGCGAAGTCATGACCGTTGAGTGGGGCGGCAGCAAGCCCTGCCTGTTCACCATTGCGACCGAAGCGGATTCTCCTGCCCTGCGCCAAGCCTACCAGTGCGAGCCCTAGGCGCGCCCCCCTCGCTGGCACGCCCCCCTGACAACCCTATCAACAAACCCTACCCTTCAACATGAAAATCAAGTTCATTTCCTCTCTTGCCCTGCTCTCATTGGCCACGCTCTTTACCGCGCAGCACGCGACCGCCGCAGTTTCACTGGATCGCACCCGCGTCGTATTCAATGGCCAGGACAAGTCCGTCAGCTTGAGCATCAGCAACCAGAACGAACAGTTGCCGTACCTGGCGCAAGCCTGGATCGAAAACGAGCGCGACGAGAAGATCAGCTCGCCTCTGGTGGTGGTGCCGCCTATCCAGCGCCTTGAGCCGGGCGGCAAGAGCCAGGTGAAGATTCAAGGGTTGCCGGAGCTGGCGCAATTGCCGCAAGACCGCGAATCGATCTTCTACTTCAATCTGCGGGAGGTTCCTCCGCGCAGCGACAAGGCAAACACCCTGCAAATCGCGCTGCAAACGCGGGTCAAACTCTTTTATCGGCCGGCGGCGCTCAGCAAGGCGCCGATCGCCTCATCCACGCCGTGGCAAGAGCGCCTGACCTTGACGCGTCAAGGTGACAACTACGTCGTAAACAATCCCACGCCCTTCTACATCACGCTTATTGATGCCTCGGATCGCGTCAACGGCAAAACCCCGGACGCATTTGAACCCTTGATGCTCGCCCCGCAATCGCAAGCGCCCTTGAGTGTCGGCGTCAAGGTGCTGGGCGAAAAGCCCGTCCTGACCTATGTCAATGACTACGGCGGACGGCCCCAGCTGGAGTTCCATTGCGCGGGCGCCGAATGCACGGCCAAGCCGGTAGAGGGGCGCCGCTGAACGCGCAGCCATATTCGCATGGAAGAAACCATGAATCAGAAGCCAAGCAAGCGCAATGCAACGCCCGCCATCCTGGTCGCCCTATTGTTGGCGGCGAACCCAATCGTTGGGGGGACTGCAGACAACCTATATCTGACCTATGACTGACGTGACCGCCACCCCTCGCATCCCGCATTCGGAGCGCCTTGGCAGCCCGCTGCGCGCAGGTCTGGCCTTGATCCTGATATTGGCCGCCCCCTCGCTGTCGTTAGCCCAAACCGCTATCGCCAAGAATCAAGTCCGCGTTGAAATCTCCGGGACTATCCGGGCAAAAATACCCTGCATCATCAACAACAATAAGCCCATCGACATCCCCTTTGGCGATGTGCAGATTTCCAGAATCGACGGCAAGCAATACAAGATCACGCAGATCCGCTATACGCTCGACTGCCGGCGCGCCCTGTCCTACCCCCTCAATATGAAGATCTCTGGCAAGGGCGCCGGCTTCAACTCCAAACTGCTCGGCATTCCGGGCCAAAGCAGTCTAGGCATCGCCCTGAAGCGGAACACGACCAATCTCGCGCTGAACGATTGGTTTTCTTTGACTCCCGCCTCGCCTCCGAAACTGGAAGCCGTTCTGGTCGCGCATGGCGAAGGAACGATTACGGGCGGCGAGTTCAGTGCCGCGGCCACCCTGGTAGTGGACTATCAATGACATATCGTTTCCGACAACTGGCCCGAGCCCCCCTCGCCGGCGCGCTCTTGGCCGTCCTTGCGTCCGCAGGCAGCCATGCTGAACAGCCGAACATGAGATTCAACGGCTACCTGGTGGCTCCCCCTCCCTGCACTGTCAGCGACAATGGCAGACGTATCGAGGTCGCATTCAAGCAGAACATCAATACCAGCAAGATCGACGGCGACAACTACAAACAGATCGTTCCCTACCAGATCGATTGCCCAGGCATGAATCGGCCGGGCATGACGTGGCGAATGAAGCTGACAGTCAGGGGCGCGGCCACAGAATTCGAAAAGGCGGCGGTGCAATCTTCGGTGCCCGATCTAGGCATCAAGCTGATCCTGAACAACTACCCGGATTTTGTCTTGAATATTGCCCAGGAAATCAAACTGGATGCCTCGCAATCTCCGCCGACGCTGGAAGCCGTTCCCGTAAAGCTGGCCGGCTCGCGCCTGCCACTCAAAGAATTCACGGCATCGGCCCTGCTGATCGCCGAGCTGTATTAGGAGACCACCATGCGCATGAAAAAGCAGGTCACCCGCAGCTTGAGCCTGCTGGCCGCAACCCTCTCCTGCATCGCCCCCGCGGCCGGGGCTCAGCCTGCCGGCGACAATATGACTTTCTCGGGACGATTGGTTGCGGAAGCCTGCACGCTCAGTCCGGAAAGCGAGAAGGTGCGGCTGAACTTTCTTTCGGTACCCGACAGTGCCCTTTACGTGAATGGCCGGACTCCCGGCCGACCCATCACGCTGCGATTGCTGAACTGCGACATCTCGCAAGGCAACAACAGCTTGAGCATTCACTTCGAAGGACCGGAAAGCCGCAAGCAGCCAGGCTTTCTGGCGTTGGACAGCGACGGCATCGCCGGGGTTGCCATCGGCCTGGAGACGCCGCAAGGCAATCGCCTGCCCTTGAAAACGAAAAACGCCATTGGCCAGGTCACGGCAGGAACGAACAACATCGAGTTCATGGCTTATCTGCAGGGCGAAAAAGAAGCGCTTGAAAGTCATCAGATAGGCCGCGGCGAAATCAAGAATGCCACTCTGACCTTCACGCTCACCTATGACTGAGATGGACGCGATGATTTCGGAAGTTTCCTACTTTCTGCCCGGAATCTGCCCCTAGCCCCGACCCGCCGCCGTACTTAGCATGAGCGACCTTGTTCACGTTTACGTCGGCGTCAAATGAAGAACCTTAACGTCCTGGTGTTGCACGACCACCCCTTTTCACGCATGGTCATCGTGACGGCGTTAAGAACGATGGTCGATGGCCGCATCTATGAAGCCTCAGAGGGCGCCACGGCCATCACCTTGTTGAAGGCTTGCGGAGGCATCGATATCGCCATCTGCAAACTGCATCACGAAGGCCAGGATGGTCTGGCCTTCCTGCGTGAAGCCAGCAGACTTTCCTTGATCCATTCCGTGATCGCGAGCGGCATGCCAGAAGCCGCTCTGCGCGACAGCACGGCGTCGGCGATTGAATGCCTGAATCTGGAGTATCTGGGAGATCTGGGGGTGGCGTTTCAACCGGCTCGACTGGCATCGCTGATGGCCAAGTTCCGACGAGGCAGCCAGCGCCATGCGCCAGGCCACTATGCCCTGGCCTCGCAAGAAGACGTGCGACAAGGGTTGAAGAACTGCGAATTCAAGGCGTACTACCAGCCCATCGTGGATATCGACGGAAAAGTCCTGCTGGCAGCCGAAGTACTGGCGCGTTGGCATCATCGTTCGCACGGCCTGCTCTCACCCGCACATTTTTTGGCGACAATCGTGTCCAGTGGCTTGATTGACGATCTTTTCCAGACAATGTTCGAACAAGGTCTGGCGATGCAGGCAGACCTGCGCCGGCAAGGCGTGCCCACCATGCTTGCATTCAACTTGCACCCGATTCAACTGACGTCGTCCGCGCTTAGCGAGCGTATCGAAGACATGCTTGCGCGGTATCAGGCGCCTGCCCACGACATCATGTTGGAAATCACGGAAGACGCGATGGTCAGTACACCCGCCCATATTCTGGACAATTTTTTGAAGCTGCGCGACATGGGTTGCGGGTTGTCCATGGATGACTTCGGCGCCGGACACGCTTCACTGGACCGCCTTTGCGCCCTGCCATTCAACCAGATCAAACTGGACGCGACGTTCACGCGCAGCTTGAAGACCCAACCGCGCGCCGCGACGATCATCCGCAGCGTCGTCGAGATGTCCAAAGCGCTGCACGTGCCATTGGTGGTGGAAGGCGTTGAAACGTTAGCGCAGCAAGCCCGATTGCGTGAACTCGGCTGCACGGTTGCGCAAGGGTATCTCTATGCGCGGCCCATGCCGACGGACCATTTCGTGGAATTCTGCAGGACGCACGTCGGGGTTACGACGCCTCAAGGCGCAGCTAGTACGGCTCTACCATCAGCACGGCGCTACCCGTGAATTTCCCCAGCGTGACATCGGCGGGGATCTCCAGCTTGTCGCTCAGCTTCACGGTATTGATGCCATCTTGCAGGCGCAGTTGGCTGGAGATAGGGTTGTCATTGACGAACAGGCGGCTTTTCCCCCCATTACTTAACCTCACCACATCCTCGTCACCTGCACCACGACCTGAGACAAGACGCATCCGCACATACGTGGTGCCATAGCAACGAATCTTCAGCTGGGTGCTGGCGCTATGGCCATCCGCATCGGTATCGAAGATCTCGCCATGAATCAGCTCTGCAGGGCCCTGCATATCCATGATGCAGTTCGAATACACATAGCCGCAGCTTCCGTCGAAATTAGGTCCGACGTAGAAAGGGCTGGTCACCACCCCTGGGTGGCGACTGGTGCGAATGATCACACCCGAACAAACCTTGGAACCTGCTGCGTTCGGGATCAGGACTTCACTGTTCCAGACAAAATACCGCCATCGGTCAGCCAAACTGGCGATTGTTTCGTTTTCCTCCGCCTCCAGGCAAAACCAGGTGCAGTTAAGTGCAGGCACCTCAGCGTAGATGAGTGAAGGATCGCTGGCGAGCCAATGCGCGGGCTGCATGATGGAGTTGAAGGGCACTTTCCGATTACCATCCTCGCCAACGATCTCTCGCTTGCCGATACTCGTCTTGATGTACAACTTGCCTGATCCCGTTTCAATGAAGGATTCGGTGATTGCGACGGGGTAAAGGAATGCATAAGCGTGGAAGGAGAGGCCTGCGCCGATCAGCGCAGCGAAGACGCGGATCAGCAAATTGCGAAAAAAAACGGACATGGTGGGAGTGACAGGCGGAGGGTTGCGGATCCCCTAGATGCTACGCACCGGACGGGAGATAACCATCGGCGGCGATTGAACATCGTGTAGGAATTTTCCTAAGCTCCGCGCCACAGCGAGTATCGCCAGCAGGCGGCATACCCCCGCAGATTCCCTACCGCTTCCCGCCCTGCGAGAGCAGGCCTAGTTCCAGGGCCAGAACGGCTTGCGCCAATGCCTGGATCGACGATGCCAGTGCCGGTGCTTCTGCCGCCCCCACTTGATGGCAGAGGCGCTCGACCTCCGCACACGCCTGCACCAGGCTGGTCGCCTTCAATATGCTGGCGGCCCCTTGAATGCGGTGCGCAAGCTCTGCAACCTGCATCAGGTTGCCCTGCTCCGCACGGGCCTGCACCTTGGCGATGTCCTCGCGATTGGTGCGTATCAGTTCCTCAAGCAACGCCCAATGCCGCCCATCATCGCCGCCGGCGATCTCAAGCAAAGGGGCCAGATCGAACAAGGGTGCATCCGCACGGATACCGCCCCGGGCCGGCTCAGGCTGCGCCATGACGGACAGGTGGTGCGCCAGCCGTGCGCCCAGCGTGTCCAGACCAACGGGCTTGACCAGGCACTCGTCCATGCCGCCCTGCACGTAGCGTTCGATCTCTTCCGGTTGCGCGTCGGCCGTGACGCCGATGATGAGGGTCCTGTCTGCGTTGCGTTGCGCTTCTTCCTGCCGGATCGCCCCCGCCAGGGCAGCGCCATCCATGCCGGGCATGCGGCAATCCGTGATCACGGCATCGAAGGGGTGCATCCGCCACTTTTCAAGGGCCGCCACGCCATCTGGCGCGTCTTCCACTTCATGCCCCAAAAAGCGCAATTGCTGCGCCAATATCTGGCGGCTGACCGAATGGTCGTCGACCACCAGAATCTGCAGCACGCGAGGCGGCATCGGCTGCTGCCGCGACGGCAGGTCCGCCGCGGGCATGGCTGGCAGCGTCTGCAATCGAAGCGATACCCTGACTGTGGTTCCAACCCCCGGCGCGCTTTCAAGCGTCAGCCGGCCCCCCATCATTTCGCAGAGCGACCTGCTGATGACCAGCCCCAAGCCCGTGCCGCCCGTCGCGCCCGCCTCGAGTCCCACTTGGGCGAACGGTTTAAACAGGCGCTGCTGGTCGGCTTCCGATATGCCGATGCCGGTATCCTCGACCGCGATGTCGACCTGAAGCAAAGACGACTCGACGGCGTGGCCTTCCACATGGATCCGGACATGGCCGCCATGCGTATAGTGAATCGCGTTGCCCACGAGATTGGACAGCACTTGCTTGAATCGCAACGCGTCAATCAGCACGTCCGTCTGGATGCTCGCATCCATTTCCAACAGCAGGCGCAACCCCTTCTGACGCGCAAGGCCATCGAACACGCGAGCGACGGACTCGACCTGTTCGCGCAACCCGGCGCGCGCCGGGGTCAGGCTCAGGCGCCCGGACTCGATACGGGCAATGTCCAGGATATCGCCGATCAACGTCAGCAAGCCCTGAGCCGAGGCGTACGCGATTTCGATGCTGTTGCGGTCAATGGGTGCGTCGTCCGCGCGTTTCAAGGCCAACTCAAGCACGCCGATGACCGCATTCATCGGCGTGCGGATTTCGTGGCTCATCGTCGCCAGGAACGTCGTTTTGGCCCGGCTGGCCGCATCCGCCAGATCTTTCGCGGCCGCGAACTCCTGCACCAGATTGTGATGCTCGGTGATGTCCAGCCACCCGCAGATCACGCCGCTGGGCACGCCTGCGGCATTTTCGAACGGCTGCGCCCAATGATCGACCCAGGTCTCCACGCCGCGTATCCGCACCCGATGCACGCCTGAGATCATCTCTCCCTTGCGCATCGCCTGCATGTAAGTGTCGTGGAAGTCGGCTGCCGCCTCGAACTCGGCTGGCGGCAACTCCAATGCGGTCTTGTCCAATACGTCGGCCGCCTGCAGCCCCATCGCCTTGAGGTAGCTGCGATTGCAGACCAGCATGCGCCCTTGGCCATCGCGCACATAGATGGGCGGCGGCATGCTGTCGATCAGGGTCTTGACGAACTGCAATTGCTCCTTGAGCGCCTGTTTGGCCAACCCCTTGGCACGGACCTGGCGACGAAGCATCGCGACCCAGGCCAGCACGCCCAGCAACAACAGGACCGCGGCGCCCACGACCTGGGCGATGATGACGCCATAGTCGCGCCAGGTCTCCCCGCTCATGCCGGGTTCCGCTTTCCACCGGTTGGCGAACGCGCTCATCTGATAGGGCGTCAAAATCGCCAGCGTCTTGTTCAGGATGGATTGCAGTTCAGGATCGTTGCGCCGCACAGCGAAGCTGAGCGCCACGGGCGGGGAATCCAGCACGTCGCTGATCGCGAGTTCATCCTTGAACAGGCGACCGATGTAGTAGCGCGCGGCCGGCAAGGCCAGGACTGCGCCGTCCGCCTGTCCGGCATGGACCCGGCTCATGGCATCCAGGCTCGAGCTTGCCTCCACGAGCGTGGCGGTCGGAAAGCGCGGCGGGGCCAACTCGGCAGCGGTATGGCCCCCGGCGATCGCCAGCGTACGCACAGGCCGCCCCTGCCCGGCCACGCCTCGCCGGGTGACAAGCACCAGGGGGTCGACGGAAAAGGGTTGGCTGAACCGCAGCACCTGCTCGCGCTCGACGGTCGGAGTCATCATGGCAATATCCGCCTCGCCGTCGGCGATCGCCTTGATCTGGTCGGGGAAGCTGCCTTTGCGGCTGAAGGCGTCGAACTGGATCCCGGTCTGGAAAGTGACCATTTCCAGCAGATCGGAGGCGAGCCCCGAAAATGCCTTGTTCGAATTGAAGAAGGCGATCGGCGCAAGGTCGTCGTTCAACACCACCCGCAGCTTGGGATGCGCCTCGATCCAGCGCAACTCGTCGGGGGTGAAGGAAATGTTTCGGCTGCCCGGAATGAAACCGCTGCCCGCCCAACTGCGCGCGATCTCGGGCAGCGTCTGTCCGATTGCAGCGATGGCCTGGTCCACCAATCCGCGGAGCCGGTCATTGTCCAACGCCAGCGCATAGCTGTACCGCGTCGCAATTTCCGTGTAGCGGCTGAACTTGACGTAGTCGAAAAAAGACCGGTTGATGCTGTGATACGCCGCCAGTGCCCCGTCCACATACACATCCGCGTGGCCGAATGCCAACGCGCCGAGCCCCTCGTCCGTGGAGGCATAGCGGACGATCTTCGCCTTGGGATAACGCGCCGCCACCTCGGCGGCCAACGTGCCGTCCGCGCCAACGGCGACTTCCAGGCCGTCCAGGCCGGGTGGGAGGTCCCGGGTGTCGGCAGCGCGTTTGAAAATCGCCACCTGATCAACGATGTAGGGCGAACTGAATGCCGCCACCTTGCGATCGTCGGGATGCGCCTCGCCGCCGACCATGTCCACGGTTTTCTGATCGAGCGCCTTCAGCGCGGCTTCCCGCGTCGGATACGACAACAAGCGCAGGTTCAGGCCCAGCAATTGGGCCGTCAGCGTACTTACGTCCGCCGTGATGCCCTTATAAGTGCCGTCGCGGTAGACGATTTCGAATGGCGCCCGGTCCTCTTGCACGACACCCAGCACCAGTTCCTGCTTTTGGCGCAACCACCGCCAATCGTCGTCAGAGATCGCCGGGACGGCTCGCTGAAGATGGACCTGGCTTTGCACGGTGAGCAGCAGCGGTTGCTGCGTCTGGGCGAGCGCCGGCGTTGCGGCGCCGAGCAGCCAGAACAACGTAAAGAAAAATAATCGCCGTACGGTCATTCCCTTGCCTGAGGAACTATGCAAGATCGAAATGGCGACGCTGCCGGCAGGGACGTACCTGCGCGTTAAGAACGACCGCCCAGGCTGCCCCCCCCATCCACGCCCAGCACTTGGCCTGTGATGAAGCCGGCATCGTCGGACAACAGGAACGCAATGGCGGCGGCGACCTCGGCCGGCGTGCCCAGGCGCTTCATGGGTACCGAGGCCAGCGCGCGCTTTTCACCGTCGCTGCCTGCCGGACGCGTGGCCCGGAACATTTCGGTTTCGATCGGGCCGGGCGCGACCGCGTTGGCCGTGACGCCGTATTCGGCCAATTCCAGCGCCCAGGTGCGGGTGCAACCGACCAGCGCGTTTTTGGCGGCCGAGTAAGCCGTGCGGTCCAGGCCGCCGTAGATGGCGCGGCTGACCACGTTGACGATGCGGCCGGCGCGGCGCACTTTCATGGATTCGACGAACGCCTGGGTCACCTGCACCGCGACGCGCACGTTCAAATCCAGCACGTTGTACAGGGTGGCCAGGTCGATCTCGCCCAGCGGCTGCGGGGACGCGATGCCCACGTTGTTGACCACAGCGTCGACGGGAAACTTGTCGCGGATTTCGCGCAGGACTTCTTCCGTGCGCCCGGCGTCGGCCAGGTCACAGGCGTACAGATAACCGGGAAAATCGACGTCCGTGGTGTTGCGCGCAATGCCGACCACGTGACAGCCCATGTCGGACAGCCGTTGCGTAAGCGCCCAGCCTATGCCTTTGGTGGCGCCCGTAATGAGCACGCATTTGTCCTTCATGGGTGGAAACCTCGCAGTCTGTTTTCTGTGTCAAAAACGGGCGCTTGAGCGCCCGGTGTTCCAAGTAGACACCATCCGGCGTCGGCTGTCTTGTAAATTGCGTAGCAATTCTTGCCCTCCGGACACCCCTGGACGACAGCGGCCGCAGGCGACCGCGCCAGGGGAAAAGCAGGCCGTTCAGGCGTCCCGGGTGACGGGGACGCGCGGCGCCAAGGCGCAGAGGAGCTCGTAGCCGATGGTGCCGGCGGCCTGGGCTACCTCGTCCACGGAGGGACCGTCTTCGCCCCAGAGGGTCACGGGTGCGCCCACGCCGGCGGCCGGGATGGGATCCAGATCGACGATCAGCATGTCCATGGAGACGCGGCCGACCAATTGGGTACGGATGCCGGCGACGACGACCGGGGTGCCGGTGGTGGCGTGGCGCGGATAGCCGTCGGCGTAGCCGCAGGCGACGATGCCGATGCGCATGGCGCGTTCGGCGCGGAAGATGGCGCCATACCCGACCGATTCGCCGGCCTTGAGCTCTTGCACTGCGATGATCTCGGAACTGAGCGACATGGCCGGCTTCAAGCCGAAGGACGCGGCTTCGGCGTCGGCGAACGGGGACGCGCCATACAGGCAGATGCCGGGGCGCACCCAATGCGTCTGGGTGGGCGAACCGACCGCGATGTCGGCGAAACGCAGCGTGGCAGCGGAGTTGCAGACGCTGATCGCCCCTGGCAGTCTATGCGTCACCGAATTAAAGACGGCCAATTGCTCGTTCACGCCCTGGGGGCCGTCGGCGCAGGCGAAATGGGTCATTTTGCCGATCGAACCCACCGTGCCCTGCTGTTGCAGCAGCATGGCCCGTTCATGGGCGGCGGGATAGGCGGCCGGGCTGAAACCCAAGCGGTTCATGCCGCTGTTCAACTTCAGCATGATGTCCACGCGGCGGGCGAAACGCGCGCGGGCCAGCATGTCCAGCTGTTCGCGGTTGTGCACCGTGGTGCTCAGGTGGTAGCGGTCGACGAGATCCAGGTCCGCCGGGTTGAAGAACCCCTCAAGCAGCAGGATCGGCCCCCCCCACCCTGCCTCGCGGCAGCGGACGGCTTCGTCCAGGTCCAGCATCGCCAGGCCCTGCGCCTTGGAAAAGCCCGTCACCGCTTGTTCGATGCCGTGCCCGTAGGCGTTGGCCTTGATGACCGCCCAGATGGACGGCGGCAGGCCGGATGCCGCGGCGGCAGTCTGTTCAAGGTGGCGGCGCACGGTGGCAAGATTGTGCGCAAGGGCAGAAACGGAGACAGTGGCGGAAATTGGGCGCGGCATGATGTGGGATCCTGTGGCGCTTAAGTCTAACTGATCGCCGCCCGCGCCGGGCGTCATCGTGCCCTGATGAAACGACTACTCTAAAATGATGTCGACAGGGTCCCCGGGGACCCGACCCGAGCTGCTAATCATGTCTATCGATCACTACGAGAACTTCCCCGTCGCCTCGCTGCTCTTGCCGCGCAGGCTGCGCGGCGCCGTGACCGATATCTACCGGTTTGCCCGCGCCGCGGACGACATCGCCGATGAGGGCAGCGCCACCGACGACGAGCGCCTGGCCCAATTGGCGGCGTTCCGCACCGAGCTGCACCGGATCGGCGCCGAACCCGGCACGACGCCCCCGCCCGGCCTGCCGCCGCTGGCCGACATCTTCACCCCGCTGGCCAAGACCATCGCCCAGCATCAGTTGCCCATCACGCCGTTCTATGACCTGTTGTCCGCCTTCGAGCAGGACATCACCGTCAAGCGCTATGAGGACTACGCCGCGCTGGCCGACTACTGCACGCGCTCGGCCAACCCCGTCGGGCGCCTGATGCTGCACCTGTTCGAGGCGACCAGTCCGCAGGACATCGCCGAAAGCGACGCCATCTGCTCGGGTTTGCAGCTGGTGAACTTCTGGCAGGATGTGCGGGTGGACTGGCACAAGCACCGGGTGTACATCCCGCAGGAAGACCTGCGCCGCCACGGCGTCACCGAAGACGACCTGGCCGCCTGCCGCCTGACGCCCGCGTGGCGCGAACTGATGGCTTTCCAGGTGGAACGCACGCGGGCGCTGCTACACTTCGGCGCTCCGCTGGCGCGCCGCCTGCCGGGCCGCATCGGCCTGGAGCTGCGCCTGGTGGTGCAAGGCGGGCTGCGCGTGCTGGAGCGTATCGAGGCGAGCGGCTACGATGTATTCATGAATCGCCCCGAATTGGGCGCCAAAGACTGGGCCATCATGCTGTGGCGCTCTATCAAGTAACAGGCCCTGCCTAATCTATGACCCCTGACGAATACTGCCAGGAGAAAGCCGCCAAGAGCGGTTCCAGCTTCTACTACTCTTTCCTGTTCCTGCCGCCTGAACGCCGCCGCGCGATCACCGCGCTGTATGCGTATTGCCGCGAAGTGGACGACGTGGTCGACGAATGCACCGACCCGTCGCTGGCCCGCGTCAAGCTGGCCTGGTGGCGCACGCAGATCGACCAGATGTTCGACGGCAAGCCGGACCACCCGGTGACCCGGGCGCTGCAACCGCATCTGCAAAGCTGTTCGATCACCCGCGAGCGCCTGCTGGCCGTGGTCGATGGCATGGAGATGGACCTGGACCAGACCCGCTACCTGGATTGGCCGGGCTTGCGCAAATACTGCTGGCATGCCGCCGGCGTCGTGGGCGAGCTCTCCGCCGGCGTCTTCGGCTACAGCGATCCCAAGACGCTGGTCTACGCCGAAAAGCTGGGCCTGGCGTTCCAGATGACCAACATCATCCGGGACGTCGGCGACGACGCCCGCCGCGGCCGCATCTACATCCCCGTCAACGACATGCAGCAATTCGAGGTCAAGGCCTCGGACATCCTGAATGGCGAATATTCGGACCGGTTCAACGCCCTGATGAAGTTCCAGGCCGACCGCGCCCGCGAGCTTTACCGCGAAGCGATGCGCAACCTGCCCGAAGCCGACCGCCGGTCGCAGCGGCCCGGGCTGATGATGGCCGCTATCTATCACGCGCTGCTTGACGAGATCGAACGCGACAACTGGCAGGTGCTGCACCAGCGCATTTCGCTGACCCCGCTGCGCAAGCTGTGGCTGGCGTGGAAAACCTGGGTGGGCGGCGGACGCGGACTGGTCCGCCGGTTGGCGCGGTGAAGGCGGCGGTTATCGGCGCAGGCTGGGCGGGGCTGGCGGCAAGCGTCGCCCTGCGCGAAGCCGGCGCCAAGGTCACCGTCTTCGAAGCCGGCCACACGCCTGGCGGCCGCGCCCGCCGCGTGTTCCATGGCGATTTCGACGCCCCGCTGGACAATGGCCAGCATCTACTGTCGGGCGCCTACAAGCACACGCTGGCGCTGATGCGCCGCGTGGGCCGCAATCCCGATGCCCTGCTGATGCGCCGGCCCTTGCGCCTGGCGTCCCTGGATGGCCGCTTCCATCTGTCCGCCCCGCGCCTGCCCGCCCCCCTGCACATGGCGATCGCCATCCTGCGCGCGCGCGGCCTGTCGTGGGCCGATCGCTTTGCGTCCCTGCGCCTGATGCGCGGCCTGAAGGCCATGTCGTGGATGCCGCCGCGCGACTGGACGGTGCAGCAACTGCTGCATTACCACGCGCAATCCGACGCGCTGATCCGCCAGGTCTGGGAACCCCTTTGCCTGGCCGCGTTGAACACGCCTGCCGCCACGGCCAGCGCGACGCTGTTTGCGCGCGTGCTGCGCGACAGCCTGGCCGGCACGCGCGCAGACAGCGACTTGCTGCTGCCCTGCACGGACCTGTCCGCCTTGTGGCCGGACGCCGCAGCGCGCCAGGTCACGATGCGCTACGGCAGCACCGTGCGCCAACTGGAGCCGTCGGACAACGGCATCGTCGTCAATCAGGAACGGTTTGACGCCGCCGTGCTGGCGGTGCCGCCCGCCTTCGCGGCCCGCTTGCTGGATGCGCCCTTGCGGCAAGCCGGCGCCACGGGCCTGCTGGATGCATTGAAAGCGTTCACCTATCTGCCCATCGCAACCCTGAACCTGCGGCTGGCCGAACCCTGGCGCCTGCCAGAACCCATGATGATGCTGCGCGAAGAAGCGGCGCGCGGCCACGTCGGGCAATGGCTGTTCGACCGCGCGCAATTGGCCGGCGATACCAAGGCGGGCGAACTGGCCGTGGTGGCCAGCGCCGCCACCAGCATCGCGGAACGCAATCGCCATCAGGTGATCGAGGCCTTGATCGACCAGGTGGCAGAACAAGCTGCGCGCCATCCCGCGCGCCTGCCGGCCATGCCGGAAGTGTCGGCGGCGGAGCTTCTGATTGAAAAACGCGCCACCTTCGCCGCGGTGCCGGGCCTGACGCGGCCGTTGAATTCCACGCCCTGGCCCACGTTGGCGCTGGCCGGCGACTGGACCGACACGGGCTATCCCGGCGTATTGGAAGGCGCGGTGCAAAGCGGGCTGCAGGCCGCCCGCGTCCTGAATCCCCGCGCGGATTGACGGCGGGGGGGTCCGGCGGCGATGCGGCGTAACCGTTGCGCCGCCCGCCAGCCAGGGGCCGGCAAGCCTTCCTAGCGCAGCAGATGCGCCGTGGCGATGCCCGCGGCCGTCAACACCAAGGATCCCGCCAGGCTGAGCCCTGCATAGCCCAGCGCGCTGCCGTAGGCGCCGCGCTCCAGCATGGCCACGGTTTCGGCCGAGAACGTGGAAAAGGTGGTCAGGCCGCCCATGAAGCCGGTGATGGCGCCCAGTCGCACCCATGCCGGCCATTCGGGATGCCCCGCCACCAGCGCCAGCACCAGCCCCACCAGATACCCCCCCGCCAGGTTCACGACGAACGTGCCCCACGGCCAGGATTCGACGTTCAGCCACAGGCTGACCAGCCAACGGGTCCAGGCGCCCAGGATGGCGCCCAGGCCCACGGCCAGGAAGTTCAGGGGGATCAGGGTCTGGTAGGCGGTCATGGAGGTCAGGGGGCCCGGTGCTGCTTAAGCCGCAGGGAGAAAATCAGCAGCAGTATGCCAAAAAACACGGCGTAGATGCCGATGACCCACACCAGCGCCAGCGCGCCCGCACCGGGCTGCACGATGAGCATGGCGCCAAACAGAATGGACACGACGCCCGACAGGCCCAGCAGCCATTCGTTGCGGATTTCCTTGCGGAAGCGGATGGCCGCGATGACCTGGAATACGCCAGCCGCCAGCGCCCAGAAGGCGATGATGTACAGCAGCACCAGCGCGGTCAGCCCGGGCCACAGGAAGGTCACGATGCCCGCCGCCACGCCCAGCAGGCCGACGATGATCAACGCCCACAGCGGTTTGCCGTTATCGCGGATGCGTACGCCGGCGATCAGCGCGAGCACGCCGTCGACCAGCGCAAACGCGCCCCAGACCAGCACCAGCGCCGACAAGGTGATGGCCGGCATGAACAGCGCCATCAATCCGAACAGGATGGCGATGACGCCGCGCAAGGCGACCCACCCCCAATGACGACCGATATGATCCACCAATTGCGGTTCCAGCATGACGCCCTCCGGTGTTGGTAACGGGTGGCCTATCTTATCCCCGCAGCGCGGCAGCCGCCACGCCACAGGCCTTCAGCGGCGGTGCGGCGCTTCGAAACGGATTGAAATTTCCATCTGCGCTTAGCACCGTGTTTTATAAGAGTAATTCTCATTAAATGTTAGAATCCGCGCCTTCAATCCGAATCCCGCATGGACAGTCAACCCACTCCCCGGCGCAGGGCCTATTGGCTTAAAACGCTGCATCAATGGCACTGGATCAGCTCGGCGCTTTGCCTGCTGGGGATGCTGCTGTTTGCCGTCACCGGCCTGACGCTGAACAACGCGTCACACATCGAATCGAAGGCCGTCGTGACCAGCCGGCAGGCGCAACTGCCCGAGGCCGTGCTGAAGCAATTATCGGCGCCCTCCGGGCAGAAGAAGGCCCCCTTGCCCGCCCCCGTGGCGCAGTGGCTGGATGAGGCGCTGGACGCCGCCACCGCCGGCAAGACGGCCGAATGGTCTGCCGACGAGGTGTACTTGTCGCTGCCGCGCGCCGGCGGCGATGCCTGGCTGTCCATCGACCTGGCCAGCGGCGACGTCGAATACGAACGCACGGACCGCGGCTGGATTTCCTACCTGAACGACTTGCACAAGGGCCGCAATACGGGCCTGGCCTGGAGCTGGTTCCTGGATATTTTCGCCGTCGCCTGTCTGGTCTTTTCGCTGACCGGGCTAGTGCTGCTGAAAATGCACGCCGGCAACCGCAGCGCGACCTGGCCCATGGTGGGGCTGGGCGTGGTGATCCCCGTGGTCCTGGCCCTGCTCTTCATCCACTGATTCCATCGATCCGCCCCTGGAGAACTCCATGCGCAAACTGCTCTTGTCGGCCCTCTTGGCCGGCCTGATCGCCCGAACGGCCCAAGCGGCCGATATCGGCCTGAACATCGAGGTGCCGCGCCTGGACGTGGCCGAGTACCACCGCCCCTACGTGGCGATCTGGATCGAAAACCCCGACCAGAGCGTGGCGGCCGACCTGGCCGTCTGGTATGACGTGGCCAAGAAGAACAACGAAGGCACCGAGTGGCTGAAGGACATGCGCCAGTGGTGGCGCCGCAGCGGCCGCAACCAGCAGTTCCCGGTGGACGGCGTGAGCGGCGCGACCAAGCCTGTCGGCAAGCATGCCCTGAGCTTCGACGCCGCCAGCAAGCCCTTGTCGGGCCTCAAGCCCGGCCAGTACGCCGTGGTGGTGGAAGCTGCCCGCGAGGTGGGCGGCCGCGAACTGCTGCGCATCCCCTTCCAATGGCCGCCGCAAAAGGCCGAGCAATTGACCGCCCGCGGCGAACACGAATTGGGCGCCATCGCGCTCGACCTCAAACCCTGATCCCATTGAACCGCCTTCAAGGAGCGCAACCATGAAATCCGCCGCCAAACTGGCCGCCGCCCTGGCGCTGTGCCTGCCCTTCGCCTCGCAGGCGCATGACGTCTGGATCGTGCCGTCCTCCACCGTGCTGTCGGGCACCGACAGCTGGATCACGGTCGACGCGGCCGTGGGCAACGACAAGTTCTATTTCAACCACGCGCCGCTGCGCCTGGACGGCCTGACCGTCATCGCCCCGGACGGCAATGCCGCCGAAGCCGAGAACGTGAACCGCGGCAAGCTGCGAAGCACCTTCGACTTGCAGCTCAAGCAAAGCGGCACCTATCGCGTGGCGGTCGTCAACGACGGCGTATTCGCGCGGTGGAAGGAAGACGGCAAGAACAAGCGCTACTTCGGCAAGGTGGAAGGCATGGCCCAGGCCGTGCCCGCCAACGCGCAGGAACTGGAAGTGTCGCAAAGCCTGGGCCGCGTCGAAACCTTCGTCACGGCGGGCAAGCCCACCGCCGTCAAGCCGGTGGGCCGCGGCCTGGAACTGGCGCCCGTCACGCATCCCAATGACCTGTTCACGGGCGAGGAAGCCACCTTCCAGATGCTGCTGGATGGCAAGCCCGCCGCGGAACTGGAAGTGAACGTGGTGCCCGGCGGCAGCCGCTATCGCGACAAGGTCGGCGAAATCAAGCTGAAGACGGACAAGGACGGCAAGTTCTCGGTGAAGTGGGCGCAGCCGGGCTTGTACTGGATTGAAGCCGGCATGGAAGACGCCAAGGTCACCGTGCCGCAAGCCAAGAAGCGCCGCCTGTCTTACGCCGGCACCGTCGAAGTGCTGCAGCCCTAAGCGGCAGCAGGCGCGTGGCGACCTCTCCTTCCTATGCGCCGCGCGGCGCGGCGGCGCCCGCCGTGCGCGTCGCCTATGGCGCCATGCCGGCCGCGCTTGCGGCTCCGGCTGCGCTGGCTGGCGCGACCATGGGCACGACGTGGTCGGCGCGCATGGCGCTGCCCGCTGGTTGCAGCGATCAGGCGGCGCGGATGGCGATCCAGGCCGCCTTGGACGAGGTCGTGGCCCAGATGAGCACGTGGGAAGCCGGCTCCGACATCAGCCTGTTCAATCAGGCCGGCCCTGGCTGGCGGGAATTGCCCGACGCGTTCTTCCATGTGCTGCGCCATGCGATGGCGCTGGCGCAAGACAGCGCGGGAGCCTATGACCCGACGGTTGGCCCCCTGGTCAACGCCTGGGGGTTCGGGCCGCATCAACGCGCCTTTGAACCGCCCTCGCCCGCCGCCATCGATGCCGCACGCCTGCGTTGCGGATGGCAGCGCGTGGCGCTGGATGCCACGCGGCAAGCCGCCTTCCAACCCGGCGGCGCCTATCTGGACCTGTCGTCCATCGCCAAAGGCTACGGCGTGGACCGCGCCGCGATGGCGCTGGACGCGCTGGGCATCACGCAATACCTGGTGGAAGTCGGCGGTGAATTGCGGGCACGCGGCAAACGGCCAGACGGCCAGCCGTGGCGCGTTGCCGTCGAAGTGCCCGACGCCAGCGATGACCATGCCCTGGCGTTGCCGCTGGAAGACCGCAGCATCGCGACGTCGGGCGACTACCGGCGCCATGCCGGCAGCGGCGAGGCCCGCTACGCCCACACCATCGACCCGCGCACCGGCCAGCCCGTGCGCAACAACGTGGCCTCGGTTTCCGTACTGCACCCGGTCTGCATGCAGGCCGACGCGCTGGCCACCGTGCTGACGGTGCTGGGCGAAACGGACGGCCTGGCATATGCCCGCCGCCATGATCTGGCGGCCCTCTTCATCCTGCGCGACGCCGACGCCTATCGCGTCGTCGCCTCCCCGGCGTTCCAGGCGCTGGCGCTGCCTCGCTGACCCCATGAGCCTGACCCGGTTGATTGCTGCGGCATGCGTGGTGGGCCTTTGGCTGCTGCTCTGCGTATGGGCATGGCGGCGCGCCCGGCGGCTGGAAGCCCTGCACGCACAGGCCCTGCAAGCCCTGAACGCGCCCACGCCCGAAGACACATTGCTGGTCGCCTACGCAACCCAGACCGGCTACGCCGAGACGCTGGCCGCGCAGACGGCCGAATCCCTGCGCGCCGGTGGCCTGACGGTTCGCGTGGCGGCGCTTGACCAGCTGGATCTGGCGCGCCTGACCACCTATCGGCGCGTCCTGTTCGTGGCCAGCACCTACGGCGAAGGTGACCCGCCCGACGCCGCTGCGGCCTTCGCCGGCCAGATGCAGGCTTTGCCAACGCCCACCGGCGCGGCCCCGGCGCTGACCGGCATGCAATACGCCGTGCTGGCGCTGGGCGACAGCGAATACGCCCAGTTCTGCGGGTTCGGCCACCGGCTTGACGACTGGCTGCATGCCCAAGGCGCGACACCGCTGTTCGATTTAGTGGAAGTGGACAACGGCGACCCGGCAGCGCTGCGCCATTGGCAGCATCACCTGGGCCTGCTGGCCGGCCGCAGCGACCTGCCCGACTGGCAAGCGCCCGTGTACGACACCTGGCGCCTGGCTGGCCGCACCCTGATGAATCCCGACAGCCAGGGCGGCCCTTGTTATCTGCTGACGCTGACACCGCCCGCCGGCGACGCACCACGCTGGATGGCCGGCGATATCGCCGAGATCGGCCCCCGGCACGCACGCGGCGGCCCGGTGCAGGCGCACCGCGAATACTCCATCGCATCCCTGCCGGAAGATGGCGCCATCCAGTTGCTGGTGCGCCAGATGCGCAGCGCGGACGGCGGCTTGGGGCTGGGCAGCGGCTGGCTGACCCATATTGCCGAGGAAGGCGACGGCATTGAACTGCGCGTGCGCGCCAACCGCAATTTCCATGCACCGGACGACGGACGCCCGATGATCCTGGTGGGCAACGGCACCGGGCTGGCAGGCCTGCGGGCCTTGATCAAGGCCCGTCGCGCCGCAGGTCACCGGCGCAACTGGCTGGTTTTCGGCGAACGTAACGCCGCGCATGACCGCTTCTGCCAAGAGGACATCGCCGCCTGGCGGCAAGACGGCACGCTGGAACGCATGGACGCCGTCTATTCGCGCGACCAGCCCCAGCGCCGGTACGTGCAGCACCTGCTGCGCGAACACGCCGACGCGGTGCGATCCTGGGTGGACGCGGGCGCCGCCATCTATGTCTGCGGCAGCCTGCAAGGCATGGCAAGCGGCGTGGACGCCGCGCTGCAAGACATCCTGGGCGACGAGCGCCTGCAAGCCCTGCAGCACGGCGGCCGTTACCGCCGCGACGTCTACTGACGGCGCTTACTGCAGCTTGATCTGCGCGCGGTCGATCACGGTCTTCCAGCGGTCACGTTCGCTGCGGATCTGCTCAGCAAATTCCGCCGGCGTGTTGCCCAGCGGGAACGCGCCCGTCTCTTCCATCTTTGCCGCCGTGGCCGGATCGCGCACGGCCTGGGCGAAGGCCTGCGCCAGCTTGTCGCGCACATCGGCGGGCATCCCTGCCGGCCCGACGACGCCGTACCAGGCGGTGACGTCGTAGTCCTTGTAGCCTTGCTCGGCGAACGTCGGCACATCGGGCAGCCGTGGGTTGCGCTCGGCGCCCGTGATGGCCAGCGCATGCAGATGCTTGCTTTTCAGGTAGGGCAACGAGGACGGAAAGTTGTCGAAGATCACCGGCACCACGCCGCCCACGGTGTCGGTCAACGCGGGCGCCGAACCACGGTAAGAGATGCTGTTCATCTTGCCGCCGATGATCTGCAGGAACCAGATCATGCCCAGGTCGTTCACGCCGCCGGCGCCGGCGTTGGCATAGCCGTCCTTGTTCGGATTGGCGCGCACGTGCGACACGAAGTCGGCCAGCGTCTGCGCGGGGAACTTCGGATTCACGCTCAGGATGTTGGGACTGGTGACCAGGTTGCTGATGGGCGTGAAATCCTTCACCGGGTCGTACGCCAGGTTGGGGAACAGGTGCGGCGCGGTGCCGTGCGTGCTGACGGTGGCCAGGCCCACGGTGTAACCGTCCGGCTTGGCGCGCGCCGTGGCGACCATGCCGATGGTGCCCGAGGCGCCGGTACGGTTTTCCACCACGATCTGCTGGCCCAGGATCTCGCCCGCCTTCGCCGCCGCCACCCGGCCGACGATATCGGTGGGGCCGCCGGCCGGGAACGGCACGATCAGGGTGATGGGATGATCGGGAAAGGCGGCGTGGGCCGCGGGCAGCACGGCGGCAAGCAGAAGGGCCGTACAAGTTTTGCGCATCATCATGATGGGGTTGTCTCCTGAAGGATGGTTGCTGTTGTTATTCGGGGTGCTGGTCGCGCGCGGCGGGTTCCCGGCGCAATATCTTTCCGGGGCGCGCCATGCCGTCGGCTGCCGGAAACACGGGCTGGCCGTTGACCAGCACGTGCTCGACGCCGGCGGACGCCAGCGTGGGCGACTCCCACGTGGCGCGGTCCACCACCGTGTCCGCATCGAACACCGTGATATCCGCCCACGCCCCCACGCTGAGCTGGCCGCGCCCGGCCAGGCCGAACACGCGCGCCGGCAGCGCCGTCATCTTGGCGACGGCGGCTTCCAGCGTCAGCAGCTCGGCCTCGCGCACATAGCGGCCCAGCACGCGCGTGAAGCTGCCCCACAGGCGCGGATGCGGATGCGCATCATTGGGCAAGCCGTCGGAACCGACCATGCAGCATTCGTGCTGGAAGATGCGCCGCACTTCGGCTTCGTCCATCGCGAAGTAGATGGCGCCTGCCGGGCACAGCCTTTGGGCCGCAGTCGTCTTGTCGCAACCCCAGCGCGCGGCGATGTCGGCAAGCGATTCGCCACTGCATTCGGGATGCGGCGTGGACCAGGTGATGCGGATATCGTCGATGCTTTCGGCGCGCTCGGGAATCAGGATGGTGGAGCTGCCCGGGTACGGATAGATGTCCAGCGCCACGTCCACGCCTTCGGCGCGGGCGCGGTCGATGTTGGCCAGCGTGGCGCGGCTCTTGCCCCAGTTGCGCGGCATCATGCACTTGTGGTGCGACAGCACGGTGGCGCAGCCCGTATTGCGCCCGACGGCCAGCACTTCGTCCACGGCCGCTTCAACCTCGTCGCCTTCGTTGCGGATATGGCTGGTGTGCAGCGCGCCATGCGCCGCGGCCACGCGGGCCAGCCCCTCCAGTTCGGCGGGTTCGGCCACGCCGCCCGGCTGGTACGCCAGACCGGTGCTGAACCCCACCGCGCCGGCGGCGAGCGCCTCGGCCAGCATGCGCTGCATGGCCGCCTGTTCGTCCACGCTGGGCGCCGCCGTCGGATCACGCATGGCGGCCAGGCGCAGGTTCGCGTGGCCGACCAGCGCGGCCACATTGATCATCGGCTGGGTAGACCGCACTTCATCGAAGTAGGCCTGCATGTCCGCAAACAACGGCGTTTCGCCCAGCAGGGCCAGGGCCGCGGCGGTGTTGCCGGGCAGCGGCGCGGGCGCGCCGCTGACGCCGCAATTGCCGACCACGACCGAGGTGATGCCTTGGCTGGTCTTCCATTCCAGGCCCGGCTTTTCGACGAACATCAGGTCGTCGTGGCCGTGCACGTCGATGAACCCCGGCGCCACGATCTTGCCCCGGGCGTCCAGCCGGCGGGCAGCGGCCACGCCGGACAGGTCGCCGATCGCCGCGATGCGTTCGCCCGCCACGCCGACGTCGGCCCGCCGCCTGGGCGCGCCCAGGCCGTCGATGACCCAGCCGCCTTCAATGATCAGATCCAATGTTTCCTGCCGCATGATTGTCCTGCCTGGATGAAGGCCCTAGTATCGTTCGCGCGATCAATCTGGAAAAATTGTTTTTATTGATCCATCTATCGTGGTTTGAAATGAATCGCCTGCCCAAGCATGTCACCCTGAAGCACTTGACCGCCTTTGTTGCGGTGGCGCAGGAATCCAGTTTCACCCATGCCGCCAAGCGCCTGTTCCAGACGCAATCCTCGGTCACGAGCCTGGTGCGCCAACTGGAGGAGGCTCTCGCCACCCAGCTCTTTGCGCGCACCAGCCGGCGCGTGCTGCTGACCGCCGCCGGCGAAGAGTTTCTGCCCCGCGTGATGCGGCTGCTGGCGGATTTTGACGGCGTGATCGAAGACGTGGTGCGTTATGGGGCGCTGGAGCGCGGACGCGTCGGTGTTGCTGCCGCGCCATCGGCCATCACGCAGATCATCGCGCCGGCCGCGGCCGGCTTCTCGGCACAGTACCCTGCAGTGCGCCTGTACCTGAGCGACGACAATTCCGGTCGCATCCAGCGCAAGGTCGCCACGCGCGAGGTGGACTTCGGGTTGACCAGCCGCTGGGCCGACGCGCCCGGGCTGCGCTTCGACCCCGTGCTGGAAGACCGTTTCGGGGTGCTTTACCGTGCCGACGACGCCGGCCTGCGGCCGGGACGCGACGGCACCATGCGCTGGTCGGACCTGGCCGAGCGCAAGCTGGTGGGGGTTGTCGACGAAACGGGGATCATGGCGCTTTTGCGCGCCCGGGCGGACTTGCCCATCGAGGCGGGCGCGCCCTTCTATGAAGCCTCCAGCACGACGTCGCAGGCGGCCCTGGTGAAGGCCGGGCTGGGCGTGGCAGTGCTGCCGGCGCTGGCCGCCCAACGCGTGCTGGAACCGGGCCTGGCCTACGCGCTGCTGGCGCGGCCGACCGTCGTGCGCACGGTGTGCATCATCCGGCACAAGGAGTATCCGTTGAGCCCGGCCGCGCAGGCGCTGATCCGCGCCATCCACGACTATCTGCGCGATGCACCGCTGCCGGCCGGCTGCAAGCGCGTGCCGGCCGGGAAGAAAGCGGTGGTCTAGCCGGCGCGCAGTTTCACGTCCAGCGCCGCCAGGCCCGTCGCGAACACGCCCTGCCCCACAGCCTTCGCCACGTCGGCAAGCGGCGCCCCTTCCACCCGGAAGTCGGCCCACCATTCGACCAGGGTGTGGCCGCTTTCCGTGATGGGGCGCAGGGACACGCCCGCCACGTAGTCGCGCATCGGCAGGTCGGTCTCGATGATGGAATAGCGCAGCGCGGTGCCGGGATCGTCCAGCATCAGCAGCTGTTCGCGCACAAAGCCCGAAGGCGCCAGCGTCAGGTGCCGCACGCTGCCCACCGCGTCATGGCGGCCACCGGCTTCCAGCCGGCTTTGCGCCACGCCGGGATGCCAGCCGGCCAGCCCGTCGAAGTCGCGGAACAGCGGCCAGACCTTTTCCAGCGGCGCATGAATGATGGCACTGATGTGGACGGTATGCGGCATGGGACCCTCTTAGAAAGTCAGGTTTTTGAACTCGCGCGTGGCAGCGGTCAGCGCTTGTTCGGTGGGCAGGCGCTCCATGGAACTGGCGCCGTAGAAACCATGGCAATGCTTGCAGGCGCGCAGCACGTGCGCGGCGTCCTCGGGCGTGGCGATGGGGCCGCCATGGCAGAGCACGATGATATCCGGGCGCACCGCCAGCGCGGCCGCGGCAATGCGGTCGATGGCGGCCACGCACCCGTCCAGCGTCTGCGAGGTCTCGGCGCCGATGGAGCCGCCCGTCGTCAGGCCCATGTGCGCGACGATGATGTCCGCGCCGGCCTTGGCCATCGCCACCGCGTCGTCTTCATTGAAGACGTAGGGCGTGGTCAGCATGCCCTTCTTGTGCGCCAGGCGGATCATGTCCACTTCCAGCGCATAACCCATGCCCGTCTCTTCCAGGTTGGCGCGGAAGGTGCCGTCGATCAGGCCGACGGTGGGGAAGTTCTGCACGCCGGAAAAGCCCTGGCGCTTCAGGTCGTCCAGAAACACGTCGAAGTCGCAGAAGGGGTCGGTACCGTTCACGCCGGCCAACACCGGGGTTTTCTTCACCACGGGCAGCACTTCGCGGCCCATGTCGACGACGATCTCGTTGGCGTTGCCATAAGCCAGCAGCCCGGCCAGCGAGCCCCGGCCCGCCATGCGGTAGCGGCCCGAGTTATAGATCACGATCAGGTCGATGCCGCCCGCCTCTTCGCACTTGGCCGACAGGCCCGTGCCCGCGCCGCCGCCCACGATGGGCGTGCGTGCGCGCACCATGGCGCGAAACTTGTCCAGCAGGTCGTTACGGTCGAAACGGGGCATGACGGCAATCCTTAATGGGTAGCGATTTCAAGAAAATGGTCGACCGCCGTCTTGGCGAACAGCGGGTCGTTGATGTGGCAGGGCACGCGCACCAGCCGGCGCTGCGGCGTCTGCACCAGCTTGGCTTCCAGCGCGGCGAACAGGGCCGCGTCAGCCTCGGGGTCCCAGAACGCCTGACCCGGCGCGTCCAGCGCGGACACGCCGCCTTCGGGGATCAGGAAGCGGACCGGCCCATCGCACTGGTTCAGCTTGGCAGCGATCCATTCACCTTGGGCGGTGTTTTCCTCGACCGTGGTGCGCATCAGCGTCACCTGCGGATTGTGCGGATAGAACTTGCGGCCCTGATAGCGTTCGGGAATGGTATCCATCCCGCCGAAGTTCACCATGTCCAGCGCGCCGCAAGAGCCGACGTAGGGCGCGCGGGTGCGGGCCACGGCACCGAAACGGTCTTCGGTGCAGGCCAGGACGCCGCCGAACAGGAAATCGCAGACTTCGGTGGTGGTCAGATCCAGCACGCCGCCCAGCAAATGGCTGTCCAGCAGCTTTTCCATCGACTGCCCGCCCGTGCCCGTGGCGTGGAACACCAGGCAGTCGTAGCGGGATTCCAGCAACGGCGTCACCTGCTGCACGCAGGCGGTGGTCACGCCGAACATCGTGATGCCCACGGCGGGCCGCCCATCGTCTTCGATGGCGACGCCCGCCTGGCGGAATGCGCCGCCGATCGCGCCGGCGGCATTGGCCAGCACGCGACGGGAGATGCGGTTCAGCCCGGCCACGTCGGTCACCGAATACATCATGGCGATATCGGAGGGGCCGACGTACGGCGCGACGTTGCCCGAGGCCATCGTCGACACCATCAGCTTGGGCGTGCCGATGGGCAGCGCGCGCATGGCCGGTGTGATCAACGCGGTGCCGCCGGAACCGCCCAGGCCCAGCAAGGCGCCGATGGCGTCGTTGCCGGCCGCATAGCGTTCAAAGGCCAGCGCCATGGCGGCAATTGCCGTGCCGCGGTCGCCGGTGAAAACGGCCTGCGCGCCGCCGGGATGGCTGCGGGCCACTTCCTGCGCCTGCACCTGGGCGGCGCTGGCGGCGCCGGTGGTGGACACGTCCACCGACACCACGTCCAGGCCCTCGCGCTTGAGCAGATCCACCACGTACTCGGCTTCGTGGCCCTTGGTGTCGTAGGTGGCGGCGACAAAGACCCGCCGGTTCGAATGCGTCATGGCTCCTCCGCGGGCGGCTACACTCGGTGCGCGCCTCGATATGTGAGGCCGCAAGGCCTGTAGAATCAAGAAATGAGACGAAAGAATCATACTGAGACACCTGTCTCACGTCAAACCTCCCTCGCCACCCCAGCCGCCCCGGCGGCGGGCACCGCACGCCTGATCGCGCCCGCCAGCCCACAGGCGGCAGCCAGCGGAGAACCCCCGCATGGGCCCCGCGCCCGCATGCGCAAGACGCTGCTGGACGCGGCGCAGCAGTTGATGGCCCAGGGCATCACCCCGTCCGTCGCCGAGCTGGCCGAACATGCCCGGGTCTCACGCGCGACTGCGTACCGCTACTTCCCCAGCCAAAGCGCGCTGATCGCCGCCGTCGTGGATGAAAGCCTGGGCCCCATCCTGGCCTGGAACTCCGCGGCGCCGGACGCCGCCACGCGCGTGGACGAACTGCTGCGCTTCGCCTTTCCCCGGCTGGAAGCGCACGAGGCGCCCTTGCGCGCCGCCATCATGGTGTCATTGCAGCAGCACGCCGAAGCCAGCGCCGGCAAGGCGGGCAACGAACCGCGCCTGGTGCGTGGCCATCGGGTCGACATCCTGAAGCGCGCCATCGCCCCGCTGGCGGCCGACTTGACGCCGGCGCAGCAAGACCGCGTCGCGCAGGCGCTGTCGCTGGTCTACGGGTCCGAGGTGTTCCTGGTGTTGAAGGACATCTGGCACCTGGAGTTGCCTGAAATCACGGACGTCGTGCGCTGGACGGCGCAGGCCATCATCAAGCAGGCCGTGGCCGAGGCCAAGCCCGCCAAGCCGTAATCCTGGGCGGGCGCGGCTGCCCACGCCCATCTGGCTGTCATTCCCTCGTCACCCGCCGCGGGCATAGTTCCGCCCTTTCGCGGCCATGCCTTCGCAGGCCGCCAGACGTTGGAGTGAGTCCATGCAGTTCGAAGTATCCCGCTTGCGGCGGGCCGTCATGCCGTTGTCGCTGGTTTGCGTCACCCTGTTGAGCGCCTGCGGCGGCAGCGACGACGACGATGATGAAGTCGTCACGCCCACCCCGCCGGTGGTGACGGAGCCCACGCCGGTCGATCCCAAACCGGTTGAGACCGGCGCCTGGACCGCAGGCGACCTGCACGTGCACACCTACCAATCGGACGACGCGCAAGTCAGCCTGGAAAGCGCGCTGGACCAGGCCTTCGACCGCTACAAGCTGGACTGGGCCGCAATCTCGAACCATTTGCGCCTGTCGGGCCGCGACCATACCGGTACGGCGCTTGCCGGCGGACCCGTGCCGTTTTCCACCGGCATGGCCCAGTACGAAGTGCCGTTCATCAAAACGGCGCAAGCCGCTGGCCGCTATGCCGGCAAGATCATCTTTTCGTCGTTCGAATGGGACATGCCCACGCATGACCACGTGAACATAGGCATCGGCGTGAACGACCCGATGTCGGCCAAGTCGCTGCAGGCGGTGGCCGAATTCGAATACCTGTTCACCAACCGTGACCCCGCGCTTTTCGACCCGCTGCTGGTGTCGCGCCTGGCAGGCCAGACGCGTGCGTTCACCACCCACGCCGATTCGCTGGCCGCGCTGAAATGGCTGCGCGACAAGCACCCCGACAGCTACATGCTGCTGAACCATCCGTCGCGTTATGCCGGCAAGTACACCGTGGCGCAACTGCGCGAGATGAACGATCTGGCGCCGGATGTCTTCTTCGCCATCGAAGGCATGGTGGGCAACCAGATGGAACCGGACCGCGGCGGCTACGCCACGGCCTACACCAACGCCTTCCTGCCCAACCGCACCTATGGCGGCGTGGACTATCTGGTGGCGCACCTGGGCGGCACTTGGGACGCGTTGCTGGGCGAAGGCCGCCGCATCTGGACCGTGGCGGATTCCGACTTCCACTTCCGCACGGCTTCGGGCCTCTACAGTTCGGGCTATGCGCCCGGCGAGTACGCCAAGACGCACGTCTGGAAGGACGGCAAGGACATGGCCTCGGTGGTTGCGGGCTTGAAGAGCGGCCGCATGTTTGGCGTATTCGGCGACCTGATCGACGCGCTGGACTTCCAGGCCAAGGGCGCAGGCGGCGCCGTGCACATGGGCGGCGAGTTGAAGGCGGCCAAGGGCGAGCGCGTGGAAGTCACCATCCGCTTTCGCAGCCCGGACAGCAACCACTACGAATACCCGATCGAAAGCGGCAATCCCACCTACGTCAAACCTACCGTCAACCACGTGGACCTGATCGTGGGCGAGGTCGGTACGCGCGCTGCCGCCGGCACGCCGGGCTATGACGCCGACACCAACCCGACGACCCGCGTGCTGGCCCGCTTCACGCGCGCCGACTGGACGGTGGATGCCGAAGGCTACAACGTCATCAAGACCACGGTGACGGCCGACAAGAGCCAGTACCTGCGCTTGCGCGGTACCAACCTGGGCGTGGACGTGGCCGGCGAAACCGCCGCGGGCGAACCGCTGCCCGACGCCAAGGTGGATCTGGCCGACAACGTGGCGCGCTTCAATGCCATCAACGCGCGCAACTACAACGACCTGTGGTTCTATTCGAACCCGGTGTTCGTGACTGTCGCGCAGTAAAAAGACGTGCCCTGCCGCCCACGCGCGATAACGGTCGCGCGTGGGCGGCAGCCTCCCCGGGCTACGCGGCGGTGCGTCCCCGGATGATTGTTGCTATTGAGGCAACATCATGGTCCCTTGGCCGGGCCTACTGCCGATTTCCTTGCGGACCTACGATTTGGGCGTTGTTCAAACACACGCCACACCCGCCCAACAGGGCCGGGACACGCAAATCCACCCAGGGAGTCACCATGAGTCAACGTCTAAACGCTTTCGCGCTATCGCCCGAACTGTTCAAGAAATTCGTCGAATTCGGCATGCTCTTGAAGTCCGGGACGATCGAGCAGTCCATCCTGGATCTGATCGAGATCCGCGCCTCGCAGATCAACGGCTGCGGCTTCTGCCTGGACATGCATGTGAAGCAGGCCAAAATCCACGGTGAACGCGAGCTGCGCCTGCACCATGTTGCAATCTGGCGCGAATCCACCGAGTTCTCGCCGCGCGAGCGCGCCTGCCTGGCCTGGACCGAGGCGCTGACCACCCTGGGCGCGCATGGCGTGCCCGATGACATCTATGAGCGCGTCCGGACCCAATTGTCCGAAAAGGAAATCTCGGACCTGAGCTTCGCCGTCATGGCGATCAATGGGTGGAATCGCCTGAACGTGGGATTCCAGACCGTGCCTGGTTCGGCCGACAAGGCGTATGGCCTGGACAAAGCCCAATTCAACTAAGGACGCATCATGAAAATCCTGGTAATCGGCGGGACGGGCCTGATCGGCTCCAAACTCGTCAAGCTACTCACTGAGCGCGGCCACGAAGCCATCGCCGCGTCGCCGGCCACCGGCGTCAATACGATCACTGGCGAAGGCCTGGATGAAGCGCTCGCTGGCGTGCACACCGTGGTGGACGTCGCCAACTCGCCCTCGTTCGAAGACAGGGCCGTGCTGGAGTTCTTCCAGGTTTCAGGCCGCAACCTGCTGGCCGCCGAAGCCCGGGCTGGCGTGCGCCACCACGTCGCGCTGTCGGTCGTCGGTACGCACCGCCTGGCTGAAAGCGGATACTTCCGCGGCAAGATCGCCCAGGAAGCGCTGATTGTCAAAGGCGGCATCCCCTACACCATCGTCCACAGCACGCAGTTCTTCGAGTTTCTGGGTGGCATCGTGCAATCGGGCACCCAGGGCGACGAGGTGCTGCTGTCCCCCGCCTTCGTCCAGCCGATCGCGTCGGACGATGTAGCCCAGGCCATGGCCGATGCCACCCTGGCGGCGCCGGTGAACGGCATCGTGGAAATCGCCGGTCCCGACCGGGTTCGCCTGGCTGAACTGGCACAGCGCTACATGGATCGAATCGGCGATAAACGCACCGTGCGGGCCGACATAGGCGCACGCTATTTCGGTGCGCTGCTCAACGACGAAACACTGGTGCCGGGAGCCGGTCCGTGGCTGGGCAAGATCGACTTCGACACCTGGTTCAGCCGTTCGGGCGTACGAAAGTAGCGGCAACCACGAGGACCTTATGCGCAAACTGCGGCCTCCTCCCCAAAGTCTCCTGGACAAGTACCGGGGCGCGGATTTCCATCCCCTGTACACCACCAGCGTGACGGTGCGCGGCGGAGAGGCCGCGCACGGCCGCGCCTCCGGCATCGCCATTTCGGATGACGGCGAGCTGCTGGTGGAACTGCGCTTACCGCCCGAAATGGGCGGCACGGGCGGGGGCACCAATCCCGAGCAGTTGTTCGCCGCCGGCTACGCGGCGTGCTTCCACGGCGCGCTGAGCATGCTGGCCGAGCGGGCGGGTCTGGCCATTCCGGATGCTTCCGTGACGGCCACCGTTTCGTTCGGCCGCGATCCCGTCGATGGGCTGTATACGCTGACCGCGAACATCAACATCCATCTGCCCGGCGTGGCCCGCGCCGTCGCCGAGGAACTGGTGCGCAACACGGAACGGCTGTGCCCATATTCCAAGATGGCCCAGGACGGAATCAACAGCGTCGTCGCCTTGACGCAATAGCGTCTTACGCCTGTTTCGGCAACAGGCTTTCCAATATCTGCAGGTCCCGCGCACGGATACCTTCGGTCATGTAGTCGATGAAAACGCGCACGCGCGCTGGCAGGTGTTCCCGGCTAAGGAAGCACAGGTAATGCCCGCGGTCGTCCGGCGCGTATTGCGGCAGGCAGGCAACCAGAGTGCCCGCCCGCAAGTGGTCGCAGACCTGGTAGCCCGCCATTTGCGCGATGCCGTGGCCGTCCAGCACCGATTGCAGTACCAGATCGGCATCGTTGAACGTCAGCATGGCGGGCGGCGCCACCTTGCGCAACTGGCCGCCTACCTTGAACTCCCATTCGTAGACCCGCCCCGACGCGAACAGGAAGTTCACGCATTGATGGTCAGGAATTTCTTCGACGCTGCCCGGCAGGCCATGCCTGGCCGCATAGGCGGGCGACGCGCACAGCATCATCTGCATGGGAATCACCTTCTTGGCGATCACGCGGCTGTCTTCCATGCGGCCGTTGCGAAACGACACGTCGACGCGATCCGTGGTGAAGTCGGTGGGCCCGTCGTCAAGCAACAACTCGACCGAAATGTTCGGATTGGCCTGGCGGAACCCGTGCAGCAGCGGCGCGACGACTTTGCGGCCGAAACCCACCGTGGAACACACGCGCAGTTGCCCCGATGGCGGCCCCTCGCGCAGGTCCCGCATGTCGTCCAGGGCCCGGATGATCCGATCCACGCCCGGATGGCACTCTTCATAGAAGCGTAGGCCCTCGGCGGTCAACGAGGTGCTGCGCGTAGTACGTACGAACAGCCGGATGCCCAGTTGGTCCTCCAGCTTTTGCACACTGCGGCTGACGGCCGACCGGCCGATGCCCAGCCGGTCGCCGGCCTTGGCGAAGTTGCCTTCCACCGCGACGGCGATGAACGCCATGACGCCGGCATAGCTGGTGGCGAAACTGTCGGCCAGGGAGTCCGGGCCAGTGACCGGGGAAGCAGCCGGGGAAGCGGAGGGAGATGTCGGCATGATGGCGGCGTCGCAAGTAGGTTGATCCTACCGTTAAGACGGCGCAGCGGGTCATTTTGTGACATCGCCCGACAAAATAAGGGATCCCCCGGAGGAAACCCCGCATTCCCCGCAATGGTTTGTCCCTTATTTCACGGGGGTCAACACAGGCGCCCCCTGCTTCTTGATCAGGACGACCAGGAACTTGGCTGGCTGCGTCTGACTGGCGTTGCGACCCACGGTGTGGACGTCGTGGGGGCCTTCGTAGAAGGTCTGGCCGGGGGTGAGCGTCACTTCCTTGCCGCCCTTGACCTGCATGACGATGCTGCCTTCAAGCACATAGACGAAGCTATAGGCGTCGTGGCGGTGGACAGGATCGGCCGCGCCGGGCGGGTAGTCGACGACGATCATCAGCGCGTCCTTGCCAGGGATGTCCGGCAGGTCCTTGCTCATCAGCTCCGTGACGATGGCGTCGGCCGGCGCCGCACCGGAGGCGGCGTGGGCGAATGGGCTCAACAGCGCGCCCGCGGCGATAAGCGGCAACGCGAACTTCGTGATCTTTGACATGGCCAATCCTTGGCAGCGTGAAGGAAAGCCCATCGTAGGAGCACCAGCGTTGCTGCGGTAGGTCCGCGCAGGGGATCACCATGTTGCCCCACAGGCACCAACGCCCGCGCAGGACGCCGGTATCAATCTTGCGCCAGCGCAGCCGAAATGCGCGCGAGCTTGTCCGGATTGCGCTGCACCAGGACCCGCGTCAGACGCTCACCATCCGTTTCGTAGGCCTGCACCGATTCAAGGTGGCCATCGATGAAGCGCAACAGGGTCCATTGGCCGTTCACCTGAACGACTTCAGCGCGTAGGCCATCGCGGTAGCGGCGTTTGCCGGCGTAGAACAGCTGCGCCAGGCGTTTGCCGCCCACCAGGCTGGCAAAGCTCGAGACCTTGCCGCCGCCGTCGCCGATAAGTTCGGCGTCGTCGCTCAGCAGCGCATGCAGGCCATGGAAATCGCTGCGCTGCATCGCGTCGGCAAAAGCAAGCAACAGGCGTTGCAAGGTCGCACGCGGCACGGTCTGGCGGGGAGTGCCCTGGCTCAACTGCTGCTTGGCGCGGCGCACAAGCTGTCGGACCGCGGCCTGCGTCTTATCCAGCGTCTGCGCGATGTCTTCATAGTCGGCGTCAAAGACCTCCCGCATCAGGAAAGCCGCTCGGGCGTCCGGCGACAAGCGCTCCAGCATGTACAGAAAAGCCACCGACACGTCGTCGGCTTGCTCATGGATCTGTTCCGGCGTGGCTGGCGCGGCCATCAGCATCGGCTCGGGCAGCCAGACCCCCACGTAATTCTCGCGTTCGGCCTTGGCCGCGCGCAGGCGGTCGATGGACAAGCGGGTGGTGGCAGTGACCAGCCAGGCTTCGGCGTTCTGCACCGCGGCGCGGTCTGTGCCGTCCCAGCGCAGCCATGCTTCCTGCACGACGTCTTCCGCCTCGGCCACCGCACCCAGCATGCGGTAGGCGATCGCGTACAGGCGAGGACGGTGACGCTCGAAGAGGAGCACGGAGTCAGTCATAGGGAGGGGGTCAACGCCAAGCAAGGCGACGCGGGAGGAAAAGTATTTTGCCGCAGCCGCCCTGCGGCGACAAGCACGATGCGCCGGCGCCGCGCAATCGGATCCTGCCGCACGGGACCCCGTGGACTACAGCACGATCACGTTGGCGGATAGCCCCGGCAGGTCGGCGCTGCCGTGCATCTGCTTCAAGTCCCGCTCGACCATCGTGCTCAACCGGCTGATGGGCACATCGTTGGCACTGCCTTCGAAGGGGTTTTCCGTGCTTTCGCCCACCTGTTCAAGCGAGGTGTAGATCCACGAGATGATTACGCTGAAAGGCACCGCCAGCCATACCATCTGGCCATGCATGAATCCGCCGACGCTTTGTCCGATCTGATCGAACTGGGCCGCCAGGCCGAACGGCAACGCCACGCAGAACGAACGCACGAACAAGGTATTGATGATGGCGTACTGGCGCGGGTATGGAAAATTCTTGATGCGCTCGGCCTGCCCCTGCAGATCCAGGAGTTCCCGGATACGGCTGTTGAGTTCGGCATACTCCGATGCGGTGATGGCGCCCTCGTCCAGCAGGCCCCTGACCGCGCGGCCCTGCATGGCAAGCAGCTGCGCCGCCTTGCCGTCGGCCGGCATCAACGCCGCGATCTCCGGTGTCGGCAGATACCGCGACAGTGCGGACTCCAGCGATTCGACACGTTCCGGGATCACGTACCGTCTCTGGTATTCCGCGTTGGGCCGGCTACCCGCGCTTTCCCAGACGCGGGCCTCGCGCAATTGATAGCGCAGCGCCGTCAACCAGGCCAGATGCCGGTTCACCAGGCCCGCGATCTGGCCCGGATCGCTCACGTAGGTATGGCTGATCACCCCCCAGTAGCGGCTGGCGCTGACGATGCTCATCCAGATCTTCTGTGCTTCGACCGTGCGCGCGTAGGTCTGCACATTCTTGAAGCCGACCACGAAGGTGGTGGCCGTACCCAGCAGCGATACCACCGACAGCGGCAGCGTCAGCCATTTCAGGCCGGCGACCTGGTACAGCAGCACGGGCGCGAGGCTTAGCGCCAACAGGCCATAGAGGCTCCTGCGCGTCCAGATCACGAATTCGCTCAAGCGATAGGATTTTCCCAGATGCATGGTGTCGGCCTTGCGCCATCTGGCGCCCAATCAACGCGCGGTGAGCCGCGCCTTCGAACGTCGCGCGTCTTGCGACCCTCGGGATAAATGCTAGAGGGATCGCTTGCGGTGCGGTAGGGCCGCGACACGACGCATGGTGTTGCCTGGACGACACCAATCCGCTGCTGCATTCCCAATGCCCGTGCCTGTGCCCATTCTCGCAAGCTCGCACGCGGCGCACCGCTGCGCCGCGCGGCGAATTGGTGCGCGCCGCACAACAGCGTGCTTCCCGGCGAGGACCTACCGCGCACCAGGGGCGCAGACCTACGATGCCTTCACTTTCCACGCAGCAAGCGCAGCAGCCCCGCAATACCTCCCCACCCCAACCGGAGCACGCCCATGACCCGCAATACCTTCACCACTCAGGACGGCACGCAGATCTACTTCAAGGACTGGGGCGACGGCCCGGTCGTCACCTTCTCGCACGGCTGGCCGCTCAACGCGGATGCCTGGGACGGGCAAATGCACTTCCTGGCGCGCAATGGCTTTCGGGTCATCGCGCACGATCGCCGCGGCCACGGCCGCTCGGCGCAGCCCTCGTCCGGCAACGACATGAATGGCTATGCCGATGACCTGGCGCAGTTGATCGAAACGCTTGATTTGAAAGACATCACGATGGTCGGCCACTCTACCGGCGGCGGCGAAGTGGTGCGCTACATCGGCCGCCACGGTACCCGCCACGTGGCCCGGGCCGTGCTCATCGGCGCCGTGCCGCCCGTGATGCTCAAGTCTGCCGCCAACCCCGAAGGGCTGCCGCTTGAGGTCTTCGACGGCATCCGCGACGGCGTGGCGGGCGACCGCTCGCAGTTCTATAAGGCACTGGCCATCCCGTTCTACGGCGCTAACCGAGACGGCGCCACGGTCTCGCAAGGGCTGCTGGACCAGTTCTGGTTGTGGAGCATGCAAAGCGGCCAGAAGAACGCCTACGAATGCGTCAAGGCCTTCTCGGAAACCGACTTCACGGAAGACCTGAAAAAGATCGACGTGCCGACGCTGTTCATGCACGGCGAAGACGATCAGATCGTGCCGGTACACGATTCGGCGAAGAAGGCGGCGCGGCTGGTCAAGCACGCCAAGGAGATCTATTACCCCGGCGCACCGCACGGCCTCACCGCCACGATGCAAGACCGCGTCAACGCCGACCTGCTCGCCTTTCTTCGCGCCTGATGCCCCTGGCGTCGCACGGCAATTTGCCGCCAGTCGCCTGGCACATCCACGCCGGTTAGTCCGGCCCTCATTCAGGAGATTTCGCTATGCTTTCCACCGACAACACTTTGCATCCCGACAGCCTCAAGCCCATCGACCTCGTTCCGTCCCGGTACGCGGTGCAGGTGGGCGAGATCGACGCGCTGGTGGTCAGCGACGGCGTGCTGCCGTTGCCCACCTCGACAATGGCCACCAATGCCGACCCCGCTGACCTGGCGGATTGGCTGAGCCACATGTTCATGCCGCCGGATGCCTTCGACTGGCCGCTTAACGTGATGGTGGCCCGCAGCGCGGGCCAGACGATCCTTATCGATGCGGGGCTGGGCGGGCAGTTCCCGGGCTTTCCGCGTGCCGGCCAATTCCCGCAGCGCCTGGAATCCGCCGGCATCGCCCTGGAGTCCGTCACGGACGTGATCATCACCCATATGCACATGGATCACGTAGGCGGCTTGCTCGTCGCCGGCGTGAAGGAACGCTTGCGTCCGGACGTGCGCATCCATGTGTCGGCAACCGAAGTCGCATTCTGGACGTCGCCCGATTTCACGCACACCGTCATGCCCAAGCCGGTGCCCGACGTGCTCCGTTCAACCGCCACGGCCTTCTACAACGAATATCGCGACCGGCTTGTCATCTTCGAAGACACGCATGAAGTCGCGCCGGGCGTGATCGTGCGCCTGACCGGCGGCCATACCCCGGGGCACAGCGTGGTCGACCTGGTGTCCGGCGGCGAGCGCCTGACCTTTGCCGGTGACGCCATGTTCCCGGTGGGATTTGACCATCCCGACTGGCATAACGGCTTCGAGCATGATCCCGAAGAATCGGCCCGCGTCCGCATCGGCCTCTTTCAAGAGTTGGCCGAGAACGGCGGGCTGCTGGTGGCGGCCCATTTGCCGTTCCCGTCGGTCGGCCGGGTCGCCGTCAACGGCGACGCCTTTCGCTGGGTCCCGGTCATCTGGGATTACTGACCGGGCGCCCCCGTTCAGCGGCAGCGCTCTGTCGGCAAGCCGTAGCCAATGGTGATGGCGTTGACCGGCACGTCCTTGAAGGCGGCCTCGGCAACATCGTCGAACCGGGTCTCGCAGTTGAACTTCGTGTTGATCACGTAGTCATTGCCCGCGGCCTTTTTCATGTGCGCTTCCCACTGGTCGGCGGCATCCGCCGCCTTGCCGCCGGCCAACACCATTTCCATCAGGACCTCCAGGCCGCCCGCCGCGCGCGGTGCGACCCACAGCGCATAGGCCGACGGATCCACGGCATTGCCGCATTCCGTCAGGCAACTTGCCGTGTAGCGCTGGCCCCGGCCGAACGCGCCGGGCGTGATGGGCTGGCCGGCCTTGGGCGCATATTCGCCGATGAAGCTTTGCAGGTCGGCTTCGCAGCCATTGGCCAATTCCATGCGCAACGCCGACACCTTGCCCCCGCCGATCGTGGCGGTGATCGGGCAGTTCTGGACGAGGAACAGGTGGTCGTTTCCGTTGGACTCACGCGGAATGCCGGCAACCGATTCGAAATAGCGCTGATTGGTGCCCAGCATGTTGGCGTTGAAGACTTCCTTCACCGTCGCGGCCTGCGAAGCGCCTGCGCCGACCATCAGGATACCCAGGGTCAAAGCCTTGAATTTCATACGAAATGACATTCCATCGTTAATGGGTCGTGCGAAAAGGGAGGGTGGCCACAAACAGCCTGACGCGGATTGTAATCCGACACCATTAATCGGAAGCGGCTGTGCACGCCGCTGGCAAACAGCGCTTCCGCGCGGTAGACACCCTCAAATATAAGAAATAGTTATTTAATTGACCTTATTACCCGCCGTTGGTACATATAGACGCGCAACTGCACTTGGTTCCTGACTATTCTCACTGGAGGATTTTTATGAGCAAGCGAATTGTTGTCGTAGGCGGTGGGGTTGGCGGCACCATGCTGGCCAACCAACTGGTCTCCAAGCTTTACCCCGAGGTGTCGCGAGGCGAGGTCAGCGTCACGTTGTTGTCGGATTCTCCTGACCACTACTACAAGCCCGCCTTCATGTATGTGGCCTTCAATCTTTTCTTCCAGGAAGAGTTGAAGCGCCCGGAACGTTCTCTGCTGCGCCCCGAGATCCATTTCCACGTCGATAAAGTCACGCGGTTTGAATTCAACAGCCAGGAATTGCTGACGCAGCAGGGCAAGCGCTACGGCTATGACTACCTGGTCATCGCCACGGGCTGCATCCCCGCGCCCGAACGCATAGAAGGCCTGAAAGAAGCCGGCGATCATTTCTATCAGTACGCGCCGGCGCGCCAATTGGCCAGCCGGCTGTCCAAGATCGACAAAGGTCGCATCTTCGTCAGCGTCACCTTCCCCAAAACGCCGAACGTGCCCCACCAATGCGGTATCGCGCCCATTGAAACCACCCTGATGCTGGACGACTATTTGCGCCGTCGCGGCGTGCGCGACAAAGTCGAAATCGTCTACACCTACCCCACCACGTCGCAACTCTTGCGCAACTGCCTGTTCCTGCAACAGCCCACTTGCGAGGTGCTGCCCGCCATCTTCGAGCAGCGCGGCATCAAGTTCCAGCGGGGCTTCACGCTGGCGCGCGTGGACCCGGAGGCACGCGTCGCGTATTCCGCGGAAGGCGGCGAGCAACCGTTCGACATCCTGATGGCGACGCCGCCGATACGCGCCGTCGATGCCGTGCTGGAGTCAGGCGTATCCCAGGCGGAGGACAACGAGGGCTGGCTGCCGACCGATCACGAAACCATGCAGGTCTACGGGTTGCGCAATGTCTACGTCATCGGCGATACGGTGGACCTGCCAGTCAGCAAAGCGGGCGGCTCGTGCCACAACCAGGCGCCCGTCATCGCCAACAACATCGCGGGCGAAATCCGGCTGGGCCACCCTTGCAGCGTCTACGAAGGCCGTGTGCAAGCCGTTGCCCAGATGGGGCTGAATGCGGGCATGCCCTTGTGGTACGACTACACCCATGACGTGCAGCCCACGCCTCCTACCAAACTGGGCGGGCTGCTTCGGCATGGATTCAACCGGGGGCTGTACTGGGCGGTCGCAAGGGGAATGCTATGAACATGAATACCCATGATGAAACGCTGCAGGCGCTGGCCGGCAAGCTGCGTCCGCTTGTCGACAGCCAACGGCTGGACAACATCGTCGACCTGATCTCGCTGACTTCCGACCTGGTGGATCTGCTGGACCAGCCCATGGTGGAGAAGCTTGGGCTGCTGTCCGAGCAAGCGGCGGGCGCCGCATGGACGGCCGCCAACAGCGTGCGCGCCGCCCATGCGCAAACGCTGGCGGAAGCAAATCCCCCCAGCCTCTTGGGCCTGCTGGCGCTGTTGCGTGATGAGGACACGCGACGCGGGGTGGCGCTGGTTCTGCGCTCGCTGCAAAGCGTGGGGCGGCAGATCGGTGCACAGCGGGCCGATTACACCGTCCCCTGAGCGGGCGCGCCACGGTTCAAAGGCCTGACGTCGCCGATGGGGAAGCGGCGACGGACCGCGATCTGGAACTGCCCTTTTGTTTGTGAACAATCGTGATAATCTGACTCGCGGTTTTTTCTCGATGCATTCGCGGTTGGCACGTTGAAGTGACTTATCAATATTCGTTGTTAAGGAACCCGTATGGCGCTCAAGGCAATTTGCTCGACATTGGCAGTGGCTTCCCTCATCGCGGGTTGCGGCACGCCGCCTTCTCAGAAATCCTCCCGGTACGACCAGCTTTCGCAAATTCCCCTGCAAGAGGGGTACCTTTCCAAAGCGGATTCCGCAACCCTCAAAGACGAATTGCTCTTTCAACGCGCCGTCCAGAGCTACTTGTGGGCGCAACCGGCGTTGAACATCTTCGCCATGAAGGAAGGATCCGAACGGCTGTTCGGCAAGGGCTACAACGTCCTTCCGGTGTGGAAAGAACGGCTCAATGCCAACACGCTGGTCACGACGCCGAACTCGGACGTCATCTACGCGATGGGCTACCTGGACCTGAAGCAGGATGGGCCCATGGTCCTGGACGTGCCGCCCGGCCTTCAGGGCATTCTTGACGACTTCTTCCAACGCCCCATTTGCAACCCGACGCCCGTCGCGGAAAAAACCTGGTACCCGGAGCCGTACGCCAAGGATGTCTGGTGCGGCGACGTGGGCCTGCCCGGCCCCGACAAGGGCAAGGGTGCAAAGTACCTGGTCATTCCGCCCGATTACCAAGGCGAGATCCCGAAGGGCTACATCGTCTACAAGTCGCGCACTTACAACGTCTTCGTTTTCTGGCGTGCATTCTTCAAGGACCCCGCCAATCTCGGCGACCCGGTGGACCTGGTCACCCGCACCCGAATCTATCCGCTGGGTAAAGAGGCCTCGGCCAAGCCCATGCAGTTTCCGGATGGGTCCAAGGCAACACCCAATATGCTGTACCCCACCGACGGCTCGGCTTTCGACATGTTGTCACGGTTCATCGACAGCGAATACGTGGACCCCGTCGACGCCGACATGCGCGGCATGCTCGCCAGCATCGGCATCATCAAGGGCCAGCCGTTCAATCCCGACGCCCACACGCGGGAAATCCTGGACAAGGCCGGCAAGACGGCCTACCGGATTGGCCGCGCGATCGCCTACGACCCTCCGCCCATCGTCCCCAACACGCGCTGGTATTCCGACCGGCAATGGGTGAATCCCTTCCCGGTCAATACCGAGTTCACCGGGCCTTCGTTCAAGTACCTGGATCTGCGGACCGGCTTTTTCGCGCTGGCGTATTCCGCCAGTCCGGCGATGGCCGTGAACATGGCGGGCATGGGCGCCAAGTATCCCGTCGCGTTCCGGGATGCCGACGGCGATCCGCTGTCGGGCGGCAAGTCCTACCGGCTTCACTTGCCCAAGGACATTCCGGCGGGCATCTTCTGGTCCGTCACCGTGTACCGGCCGGAAACCGCAGCGGGCCTGGCCAATGGGCAGCCGTTCCCTTCCATCAATACGATGGACCGGCCCGACGTCAATCCTGACGGTTCGACCGATATCTATTTCGGCCCCACCGAACCGGCGGGACACGGCAAGAACTGGTTGAAAACCGTTCCCGGCTCGGGCTTCTTCGTGATCCTGCGGCTGTATGGGCCGAAGCAGCCGTTCTTCGACCAAAGCTGGAAACCCGGCGATGTGGAGAAGCTGAAGTAGCTAGCCGAAAACGCGCGCGGGCCTGGCCTACGCGCGTTTTGGCCCGATCTCTGCGGCCCCCCGCCTGCGCCACGCGACGTTTTGGCGGCCGCATACGCACTCAATCTGGGATGAAACGATGAAACGCACCTTCTTGGCCGCCTTGAGCCTGAGCTTTGCCGCGGGTCTGCCCGCCCACGCCGCGGATACCGCCGCGCCGCCCTCCTACCCGTTCAACAAAGGTTTCCCGACCGAAAAGGCCAGCCAGCGCGCGCGCGACGACGCCGCCTTGCAGCGCGCGATCGTGGCGTACCGCTTCTGGTATCCCACCGTGTCCGTGGAAGGCATTTTCAACGGCAACCGGGCCGTCGGCATCGAAGACGGCAAGCAATGGGGCATTGCCGCAACGGGCCCGCGCCAGGTGGGGTTCACGCTCAATTCCGATACGCCGTACGGTTCAGGCGTGCTGGATTTGAAAGACGGCCCCATGGTGATCGAATTGCCCCCGGGACCGTTCATCGGCCTGGTGGACGACCACAACCAGGGCTGGGTGCTGGACATGGGCCTGCCCGGTCCCGATGCGGGCAAAGGCGGCAAGCATCTGGTGCTGCCGCCCGGATACACCGGCAAGATCCCCGAGGGTTATTACGTCGGGCACTCGAAGTCGTTCAAGAACCTGGTCGCCGTCCGAGCCTTGCCAGCCGAAGGCGATTTGCAAAAGGCGCTGGACGGCCTGCGCAACATCAAGATCTACCCGCTGGCCAGCGCCGATAACCCACAACCCCTGACTGCCGTCGACACCTCCAAAAAGGCGATGGACAGCACGTCGTTGCGCTGGGAAGACAACTTCCAATTCTGGGAGCGGCTCAACGGCATCATCCAGGCCGAAGCGCGCGTTCCCGAGTTTCTGCCCATGTACGGACTGCTGGCGGAACTTGGCATCGAAAAGGGCAAGCCTTTCCAACCCGATGCGCGCACCAAAGGCATCCTGACGCGTGCCGCACGCGAGGGTCGGGACCAGATGCTGGTGGGCGCCTTCGCCAGCACCCGCCCTGATCGCAAGAACTGGCCGGATCGGCAATGGGAGTGGGCGGGCCTGGTGCCGACCAACGCGCAATTTGAAACGCCGGCAGGCATCGACCTGGAAGCGCGCGACCGCTGGTTCGCCCAAGCCATCGTGGCGTCGCCCGCCATGTTCCGGCGCGATGCCGGCGCGGGTTCGCTGTACTGGCTGGGCGCGCGCGACAGCAAGGGCGCCTATCTGGACGGCAGCAAGCAGTACAAGCTGACGATTCCCCAACCCGTGCCGGGCAAGCTGTTCTGGTCGGTCACGGTGTATGACGCCGCGACGCGTTCGCAAGTCCAGACGGACCAGGACATGGCGGCCCTGCGCTCGCTGTTCGAATTGAAGGACGTGGACAAGACCAAACCCGTCGAGCTGTACTTCGGGCCCAAGGCGCCCAAAGGCGGCGAAAAGCGCTGGATCAAGACGCCGTCGGGCAAGGGGTGGTTTGCCTACATCCGCATTTACGGACCTGAAACCGCAGCCTTCGACAAGAGCTGGAAGCCGGGCGACATCGAACTGGTGAAGTAAGCCCGCAGGTTGCCGGCTGCACGGCACAAAAAAAAGCCCGGCTTGCGCCGGGCTTTTGCTTGCGGGTTACTGCAAGGTTCGGGTGAAGACGAATTCGCCGTCCTGCCAGTCCACCGGCACCACGTCGCGCGGGCCGAACTTGCCTTCCAGGATCAGGCGGGCCACCGGGTTCTCGATCTGCTGCTGGATCGCACGCTTCAAGGGGCGTGCGCCGAACACCGGATCGAAGCCGGAGCGGGCCAGTTCCGCCAAGGCGGATTCGGTGACTTCCAGCCGCATTTCCTGCTTCTCCAGCCGTGCGCCAAGGCGGCGCAGCTGGATGCGGGCGATGGACTCGATGTGCTGCGCTTCCAGACCGTGGAACACGACCACCTCGTCGATGCGGTTCAGGAATTCAGGCCGCAGGGTCTGCTTGAGCTCGCCCCACACCACTTCCTTGACCACGTCGTACGGCTGGCCGGCCAGGCTCTGGATGTGATGCGAGCCCAGGTTGGACGTCATCACGATCACCGTGTTGCGGAAGTCCACCGTCCGGCCCTGGCCATCGGTCAGACGGCCGTCGTCCAGCACCTGCAGCAGCACGTTGAAGACATCCGGATGCGCCTTTTCCACTTCGTCCAGCAAGATCACGCTGTACGGCTTGCGACGCACGGCCTCGGTCAGGTAGCCGCCCTCTTCGTAGCCCACGTATCCGGGCGGCGCGCCGATCAGCCGCGCCACCGAATGCTTCTCCATGAATTCGCTCATGTCGATGCGGATCAGGTGCTCTTCGGAGTCGAACATGAATTCGGCCAAGGCACGCGTCAACTCGGTCTTGCCCACGCCGGTCGGGCCCAGGAACAGGAACGAACCGTAAGGCCGCGCCGGGTCCGCCAGGCCCGCACGTGAACGCCGGATGGCGTCGGAGACCAGGCGCACGGCCTCGTCCTGACCCACCACGCGCTTGTGCAGGAATTCCTCCATGTGCAAGAGCTTCTCGCGTTCGCCTTGCATCATCTTGGACACGGGGATGCCCGTGGCACGCGACACGACTTCGGCGATTTCCTCGGCGCCGACACGAGTGCGCAACAGACGCGGGCGGGATTCGTCGCCCTCGGCGTTTTCAGCAGCCTGCGCAGCCCCCACCTCGGCGGCCTTCAGGCGCGATTCCAGGTCGGGCAGCTTGCCGTATTGCAGCTCGGCCAATTTGTCGAACTGGCCCTTGCGTTGCAATTCGGCCATTTCGGCGCGCACGCTGTCGATCTCTTCCTTGATGGCCTGCGTGCCTTGCACTGCCGCCTTTTCGGCCTTCCAGATTTCCTCGAAGTCGTTGTATTCGCGTTGCAGCTTTTCCAGTTCGTCTTCAATGACGCCCAGGCGGCGCTTGGACGCGTCGTCGGTTTCCTTCTTGACGGCTTCGCGCTCGATCTTCAACTGGATGATGCGGCGATCCAGCTTGTCCATCACCTCCGGCTTGGAGTCGATTTCCATGCGGATGCGCGCACCGGCTTCGTCGATCAGGTCGATGGCCTTGTCGGGCAGGAAGCGGTCGGTGATGTAGCGGTGCGACAGTTCCGCCGCGGCCACGATGGCCGGGTCGGTAATCTCGACGCCGTGGTGGATCTCATAGCGTTCCTGCAAGCCGCGCAGGATGGCGATGGTGGATTCCACATCGGGCTCGTCGACCAGCACCTTCTGGAAGCGCCGCTCCAGCGCCGCGTCCTTTTCGATGTACTTGCGATATTCATCCAGCGTGGTCGCACCGATGCAATGCAGTTCGCCGCGCGCAAGCGCCGGCTTGAGCATGTTGCCCGCGTCCATCGCGCCTTCGGCCTTGCCCGCGCCGACCATGGTGTGCAGCTCGTCGATGAAGACGATGTTGCTGCCATCGTCCTGGCCCAGCTCTTTCAGCACGGCCTTCAGGCGTTCTTCGAATTCGCCGCGGAACTTGGCGCCGGCCAGCAGCGCGGCCAGGTCGAGCGACAGCACGCGCTTGCCGCGCAGGCTCTCGGGCACTTCGTCGTTGACGATGCGCTGCGCCAGGCCTTCGACGATGGCGGTCTTGCCCACGCCGGGTTCGCCGATCAGGACCGGGTTGTTCTTGGTGCGGCGCTGCAGGATCTGGATGGTGCGGCGGATTTCGTCGTCGCGGCCGATCACCGGATCAAGCTTGCCCTGGCGGGCGCGCTCGGTCAGGTCCATGGTGTATTTGGACAGGGCTTCGCGGTTGGATTCACCTTCCGCGCCCGAGACGTTTTCACCGCCGCGCACGGCGTCCACCGCGGCTTCGAGGGCTTTTTTCTGCAGGCCCGCTTCACGCAGGATGCGGCCGGCCTCGCCCTTGTCGTCGGCCAGTGCCAGCAGGAACAGTTCGCTGGCGATGTAGGTGTCGCCGCGGCGGGCGGCTTCCTTGTCGGTGCGGGTCAGCACCGCGTTGAGTTCGCGGCCGACCTGCACGTTGTCGTCGCCCTGCACTTGCGGCAGCGACTTCATCGCGCTTTCCAGCGCGGGTTGCAGGCGGTTGACCGCTACACCGGCGCGCGCCAGCAGGCTGCCTGCGCCGCTGTCCGGATCGGACAGCAAGGCGGACAACACGTGGACGGGTTCGATGTAGGGATGGTCGTTACGGGCGGCCAGACTTTGGGCGTCGGCCAAGGCTTGCTGGAACTTGGTAGTCAGTTTGTCGAATCGCATAATGGTCGTTTGGCTTGTTGGGGAGCCTGACCGATACGTGCCGGCTGGCTCGATATCCTGAATATGCGGACAGATGAGAGAATTTCAACACCATCCGGCCACTTGTTTTGCTACGACGTGCAGCAACAATCCGACCTATGAGCATATACGTTTTTGTCTACGGCACCCTACGCGCCGGCGAAATCAATGATCTTGCGCAAGCGGTCGCCAAACGGGGCCTGCCCGCCGCCCAGCTGGTGGGTGCGGCGTCCGTGCCCGGCATGCTGGTCGACTTCGGCAACTGGCCTGGTCTGATCCCCGTAGCAGATGGCCGCCGCGTGCGCGGCGAGGTCTACCTGGTGGAGCCCGCCCTGATGGCGCTGATGGACGAAATCGAGGAATACGTGCCCGGGCAGCCCTGCTGTTTTGTGCGCCGCGAAATCATCGCGCGCCTGGAATCGGCGGAACGGGGCAACACCGAAATCCGCTGCCAGTATTACCCCATCGACCCGACGTTGCGGGGCGCCGCGACCGATATCGCCGGCGAGGACTGGATCGCGCACCGGCACGGCCGGACGACCGGCGGCACCTCGTAAGACGGCCGTAGTAACAACAGACTACAATAGCTGTTGTCTTCACGCTTTACACCCGTTTCGCCCTCCCCGGCGCGCAACGGGCACTATAGAGGTCATCGTATGCAAAAACGGGTTCCCGTTGCCCCTGATGGCGCCCACTGTTCCACCTGCATGTTGGGACACGTGTGCGTGCCCGTGGGAATGGCCGCCGCCGAAGTGGAAAAACTGGATGAGCTGGTGAAAGAGCGTGTGCGCCTGGAAAAGGGCAAGACGCTGTATTCGCTGGATCACCCGCTTGACGCCGTCTACAGCGTGCGCTTTGGCAGCATCAAGACCCAGTTGGAAGACGCGACCGGCCAGATCCAGGTCACCGGCTTTCACCTGCCCGGCGAGATCGTCGGCATGGACGGCATGCTGGAAGGCAAGCACGTGTCGGCCGCCGTCGCGCTGGAAGATTCTGAAGTCTGCGTCATCCGCTTGAGCGACGTGGACCGCGTGGCCGCGCACCTGCCGTCGCTGCAGCAGCAGTTCCGGCGCCTGATGAGCCGCGAAATCACGCGTTCGCACCAGATGCTGGCGTCGCTGGGCGCCATGCGTTCCGAACAGCGCCTGGCGGCCTTCCTGCTGAACCTGTCGCAGCGTTATGCCTCGCTGGGCTATTCGTCGACCGAATTCGTGCTGCGCATGAGCCGCGAAGAAATCGGCAACTATCTTGGCCTGACGCTGGAAACGGTCAGCCGGCTGTTCTCGCGTTTCGCGCGCGAAGGCCTGATCAAGATCAACCAGCGCGAAGTCCGCATCCTGGATCTGCCTGCGCTCAAGCAGTTGCTGGGCCTAGAGACCTGCTGACGCTACGCCGCGCCATGCGCCGCGCCCCCGCCCCTTCCGCGTCCCGACCCCTGCCGCACGCGCCCGCGCGCCGGCGATTCGGGCGCCGACTGGGCGTCGCGCTGGCGCTGGCCGCGACGCTTGTCCCCTGGGCCCTGCGCGCGCAGACGCCGCTGCCGGACCCCTACGATTACGACGAAACCGTTCCCGCGCCCAAACGCGCCACGCCGTTGCGTTGGCAGACGGTGGAACTGGGCAAGCCAGGGCATCGGTACAAGATGCCGGTCTATGCTAACCGCGACCTGGCCCGCGACGACCTGCGCGATATCAAGCAGGTCCTGATCGTCATCCACGGCGTGAAGCGCGACGCCGACCGATACTACGACACTGCCGCCGGCCTGCTGGCCCGCAACCCCGACCGGGCGCGCGACACGCTGGTGCTGGCGCCGCGCTTTCCCGGGTCCATCGATTCGGGTTTTGGCGGCATGGCCGCATGGCGCAAGGCCAGTTGGGAAGACGGCGAAGAGAGCATCCAGGCCGCCGGGCGGCCGGCCCCCGTCACCTCGTTCCAGGTGCTGGACGACCTGCTGCGCAGCCTGGACGACCGCAAGCGCCTGCCCACCCTGGCCAACATCGTGCTGGCCGGGCACTCCGCTGGCGCGCAGCTGGTGCAGCGCTACGCCGTGCTGAACAACACCGACGGCCCGCTGCGCCGCGACGGGCTGGCGCTGCGCTACGTGATCGCGAACCCCTCGTCCTACCTGTACCTGACCAACGAGCGCCCGCGCGCCGACGGCAAAGGCTATGCGCCGTACGAACGCGGCATCTGCCCCACCTACAACCAGTACAAGTACGGCACGGACAAGCTGCCGCCGTACGCGCGCGAAACCGACGACACACGGCTGTTCGTCCGTTATGCCGCCCGCGACGTGATCTATCTGCTGGGCGGGGCCGACAACAACCCCGAGCACCGCCTGCTGGACAAGAGCTGCGGCGCCGAGGCGCAGGGCGCCACGCGCCTGGCCCGCGGCACCGCTTACGTGCAGTACGAATACCTGCTGGCCGCTCGCGGCGCGAAGCCGGTGCCGCTGCACCGCACCACCTTCGAGGTCGGCGGCGTGGGGCACGACAACAAGGGCATGTTCGGCTCCGTCTGCGGCGCGCAGGCCTTGTTGGGCAGCGGCGCCCAGGCCGGCGACCGGGCCGCGGCCTGCGACATCATCAAGCCGCGCGGCAAGTAACGCCGCAGCCGCTTGCAGGGCGCTGGCGCATCGCCAACCCTGACAAAAACCTGAATGAAAACTGTTCGCCATTACGTGCATTTCAGCGTGGGCAGGCGCAAGATACCGCGATGCATGTTCCATTTCGCGGCTGGCCTTGCGATCTTGACGGGCGAGGACAAGGCGCGGTCGCGTGTCCGGCGACTCCCGACAAGCTCACCCTGAGAACAGCCATGACGCAAACGTATCTCGCCATGCCCGACGCCAAACGCCGCATCAAGGCCATCTTCGTCGGCTCCATGGGCAACCTGGTCGAGTGGTACGACTTCTACGCCTATACCGCCTTCGCCCTGTATTTCGCCCCCGCGTTCTTCCCCTCGCATGACCCCGTCGTCCAGCAATTGAATGCCGCCACCTTGTTCGCGGCCGGCTTCATCGTGCGCCCGCTGGGCGGCTGGCTGTTCGGGCACATCGCCGACCGGCACGGGCGGCGGATATCGCTGATGGTGTCGGTGGCGATGATGTGCGTGGGTTCGCTGATCATCGCCGTGACGCCCACGTACGCGACCATTGGCCTGGCGGCGCCCGCGCTGTTGGCGCTGGCCCGCGTGATCGAAGGCCTGAGCCTGGGCGGCGAGTATGGCGCCAGCGCCACCTACCTGACCGAGATTGCGGACCCGGAACATCGCGGCTTCTATTCCAGTTTCCAGTACGTCACCCTGATCGGCGGTCAGCTCTGCGCGATCCTGGTGCTGCTGCTGTTGCAGAACGTGTTCCTGACGCACGAGCAGCTGGTGGAATGGGGCTGGCGCATCCCCTTCGTGATCGGCGCCCTGCTGGCCATCGTGACCGCGCTGATGCGCCGCGACATGCCCGAGACCGACTCGTACAAGGAAGCGCAGAAGACCAAGCCGAAGACCAGCTCGCTGCGCGGCCTGATGAAGTATCCGCGCGAGGTCGCGATCGTGGTGGGGCTGACTGCCGGCGGCACCGCGGCCTTCTACACCTTCACCACGTACATGCAGACCTTCGTGCGGCAGACCTCGGGCTTTACCGACATCACCACGACCTACATCATCGCGGCCTCGCTGATCTTCGCGCTGATCCTGCAACCGCTGTATGGCGCACTGTCGGACAAGATCGGGCGCAAGCCGCTCCTGATCTTCTTCGGCGTGGCGGGGGCCGTGCTGACGGTGCCCATCCTGATGACCTTGTCGAACACCCGTTCGCCCTTCATCGCCTTCCTCTTGATTTGCGGCGCGTGGGTGTTCACGGCCGGGTATACGTCAATCAACGCCGTGGTGAAGGCCGAACTGTTCCCCACCAACATCCGCGCCACCGGCGTCGCCGTGCCCTATGCGGTCACGGTGTCGATCTTCGGCGGCACGGCGCCCGCCATCGCCCTTTTCTTCAAGCAGCAGGGGCACGAAGCGTGGTTCTACTACTACCTGGCCGGCGTGATCTTCCTGTCGCTGCTGGTGTACGCGACGATGCGCGACACGAAGCACCAGTCGGCCATGCACCTGCACGACTGACCTAGGGAAATTCCCGACGCTGCCGGCTTGACGCCGGCAGTTTTTCGGGCAGATACTTAACCTTATGGTTAACTTAAATGACGACACGCTGGACAGCATCTTTTCCGCCCTGGCCGATGGCACCCGCCGGCAGGTGCTGGCCGATCTGGAACGGGGCACGGCATCGGTCAGCGAACTGGCCCGGCCCCATGCCATGTCGCTGCCTGCCTTCATGAAGCATCTGCGGGTGCTGGAAGACGCCGGGCTGATCGCCCGCGCCAAGGACGGACGCGTGGTCAGTTGCACGCTGTCGCCCGAGCCGATGCGCGCGGCGTCCGACTGGCTGGCCCGCTACGAGAAGTTCTGGAACGGCCAACTGGATTCGCTGGCCCGGTACCTGTACCACGACGAGGAGATCCACCCATGGCAACCCGAACCCGCTCCGACAACGCCCCCCTCGAGCTCCGGCTCACGCGGCGCTTCGCCGCCCCCGTCGACCGCGTCTGGCGCGCCTGGACGGACCCGCAAGCGCTGATGCGCTGGTTCGGCCCGGCCGGCACGCGCGAAGTGCTGGTGGCCGACACCGACGTGCGCGTGGGCGGGGCCTACCTGGTGGGCTTCGTCACCGAGGACGGGCAGTCGCATTACGCCAGCGGCGAGTACCACGAGGTGCAGCCGCAGCGCCGGCTGGTCTTTACCTGGGCCTGGCGCGACACCCCCGAAGAAACATCACTGATCACGCTTGAATTTGCTCCCGCGCAGGGCGGCACTGAACTGGCCTTCCTGCAAACCCCGTTTGTCGATCAGGCAACCCGCGACGGCCACGAACACGGCTGGGCAGGTGCGATGGACCGGCTGGCGGACCATCTGGCAAGCGCGGCCTGAACCGGTCGCTTGCCTTGCCCAGGCCCGAGTGGCCTGCCACGCAAAGGAGTCGTACGATGCAGACCCCCCATCCTGTCGTATCCCGTCCCCAATGGGACGCCGCCCGCGAGGCCCTGCTTGTCCGCGAAAAGGCGATGACACGCGCCCAGGACGCTCTGGCCCGCGACCGGCTTGACCTGCCCTGGGTGCGGGTGGACAAGCCTTACCAATTCCAGAGCGCAGGCGGGCCGCGGGGCTTGGCCGACCTGTTCGACGGCAAGCGCCAACTGATCCTCTACCATTTCATGTACGGCCCGGATTGGGAAGAAGGCTGCGTCGGCTGCTCGTTCCTGGCAGACCATCTGGACAGCGCCCTGATGCACCTGCGTCATCACGACGTATCGGTGGTTGCGGTGTCGCGCGCGCCGCTGGCCAAGCTGGATGCGTTCAAGCAGCGCATGGGCTGGCGCTTCGATTGGTTCTCGTCCGAGGGCTGCGACTTCAACTTCGACTTCCACGCCTCGGTGCCGCAGGCCGACGGCAGCGTGGAAGAACGCTCGGGCGCCAGCGCCTTTTACTCGGACCCGGACGGCGAGATCTTCCACACCTACTCGGCGTTCGAACGCGGCGTGGAGCGCTTGGCCGGCGCCTACAACTATCTGGATTTCGCGCCCTTGGGCCGCAATGAAACCGGCCCCCACTTCAACCTGGGCGACTGGGTCCGTCACCATGACCGGTACGACGACGCCCCGAAGGCGTGCCACGCTTGCGCCTGACGGCGTACGCACCATGGCAGCGCTATGGCTGGCCTGCCTGGTAGCCATGGCGCTGGGCCTGTGGGTCGACACGCGCCAGACGCCTGCGGCGCTGCTGGCCAGCGAATGCGGCGCACCGGGCGGGCTGCTGGACATGGCGTGGCGGCACGCCAGCCTGATGCCGGCCAGCAGCGCTGCGATGGCGCTGGCGGCCCTCGCGCCGTGGCCGGTGGGGCGCACCCGCGCGCCGCCGCTGGGCCAGCGCCTGCTCTGCGCGCTTTGCATGGCGATAGGGATGGTGCTGGGAGCGCGGCTGGGCGTTGCGGCAGCGCTTATGCTGAACGCGGCGCCCTTTGCCGGCATGGCACTGGGCATGGCGGCCGGCATGGCCGTGGGCCTGGCCCCGGTGCTGGCGTTTAGCGTCGGGCGCCGGTAAGCGGCCGCGCCACCGCAGGTGCGGCTTCGATGGGCGCGGCAAGCGGCGCCTGGATCTCTAGCGGCGACGTGGCGTGCGCAACGCAAGGCAGGATCCAGCCTTCTTCTTTCTCGTCGCGCGACAGGCCGGGCCATTCAATGCGATAGGCCACCGAGCCCTCCAGCATCAGGCACATGCAGGCCCGGCAGGTGCCATTGCGGCACGAACTGGGCAGCTTGATGCCTGCGGCCTGCGCGGCCAGCAGGACAGGCGTGCCCGCGTCGGCCTCGAACCGCAGGCCGGCGGGTTGGACCAGGACCGGGAACGCGGGCATGTCAGCCGGCGTTGTCCTGCCAGTCCAGCTGCCAGGCGCCGGACAGCACGTTCTGCATCCACAGCACGCAGGTCAGCGTCTTGGCGTCGGTGACTTCGCCCTTGCTGCACGCCGCCAGCAATTCGGCGGGGTCCGCGCTGATCACGTCCAGGAATTCGTCCTGGTCCAGTTGCCGCGGGCCGGCGCGCAAACCGCGCGCGAAGAAAATGTGGATGATCTCGGTGGAATAGGCGATGGCCAGGTGCAAGGCGCCGGCGTGCGCCCATTGATCGGCGGTGTAGCCGGTTTCTTCCAGCAGTTCGCGTTTGCCGCAAACCAGCGGATCTTCGCCCGGGTCCAGCTTGCCGGCGGGAAACTCGGTCATGACGCGGCCGATCGGGTAGCGGAACTGGCGCTCCAGCAGGACGCGGCCGTCATCCAGCAAGGGGATCACCACGACCGCGCCGGGATGCACGACGTATTCGCGCGTAGCCGTATTGCCGTTGGGCAGGCTGACGGTGTCCCGCCGTATTTTCAGGAAGCTGCCTTCATAAGGCGCTTCGCTGGTCACCAGTGTTTCGACAAGATGGGTATCGGTTGGACGGGTCATGAGGGCGCGTGGGGATCTCTGGGTCTCTTCGAACAGTCAGGCGCGAAAGCGCCTTCGGCAAGCAGTGCAGCTTACCATCGCCGCCCGCGCGACCCGCCGTTGCGCGCCCTGCCCTGGCCTACTTGGCGACCCGGATGACGACCTTGCCGAAATGGCCGCCGGATGCCAGGTGTTCAAAAGCGGCGGGGACTTCATCGAAACCGAACACCCGGTCGATGACGGGCACGATGCCCGCCACTTCCACGAAGCGCGCCACGTCCTCCAGCATCCTGCGGCTGCCGACAAAAATGCCTTGCATGCGTTTGCTGCCGGCAATCAACGCCAAGGGAGCCACCGGCACGGCCGCGAACCCGCTGACGCCGCCGATCACCGCGATGGTCCCGCCCATGCGCGCCGCCGCCACGGAGCGCGCCAGCGTGCCTTCGCCACCCACTTCCAGCACGACGTGCGCGCCCTCGCCAGCGGTCAGGCGCAAGGCTTCGTCCTGCCATTCAGGCGTATCGCGATAGTTGATGAGGCCATCGGCGCCCATGGCCCGGGCCCGCTCCAGCTTGCCCGCGCTGGAGGACGTGATGATGGCGCGCAGGCCCGCCGCCTTCGCCAGTTGCAGGCCCCAGACCGACACGCCGCCCGTCCCCAGGAACAACGCCGTCTGCCCTGCTTTGGCGCCGCCGGCGACAAACAGCGCGTTCCAGGCGGTGACCGCCGCGCAAGGCAGGGTCGAGGCCTGCTCGTCGGTCAACGAGGGCGGCGTGGCCGCCAACGCGGACTCGGCGAAGACGCGTTCAGTGGACAGCACGCCGTCCGTCGCAGCGCCCGGGGCGATGCGCGTCGTGGCCGGCGTGACGTCGCCATCGATCCAGTCGGGGAAAAACGAGCCCATCACGCGGTCGCCCGGCGCGAAGCGCGTCACGGCCTTGCCGACCTCGATCACTTCGCCTGCGGCGTCCGAGGCCGGAATGACGGGGTCGGAGGCGCCCTGCAGATAGTCGCCACGCACCACCATCAGGTCGCGAAAGTTCAGCGATACCGCATTGATGCGCACACGCACATCGTGCGGCCCCAGCGCCTGGGGTTCGCGCGTGATACGCGTGAGGGACGCGATGTCTTTGCCGCTGATAACGGTATAGGCCTGCATGGTGGACTCCTGTTCGGTTTCAAGACTGGCCGCATCGGCTGACGATGACAGCGCGGCCGGGTACCGATAAGATATGCGGAATTCAGTTCAACAATGTCAACCTATATTATTTTCAATGGTTCCCACAAAGAACCAATACAGACAGGAAGGGCAGCATGGCCACGACGGGCAACCATGACAGGCTGAGCGGCATCGAAGTCTTCGTGCAGGCTGTGGAGGCCGGCAGCTTCGCGCTGGCGGCCGATCGCCTGAACCTCACGCGGTCCGCCGTGGGCAAATCGGTCGCGCGGCTGGAGGCGCGCCTGGGCGTCCGGCTGTTCCACCGCACGACCCGCCAGCAAAGCCTGACCGACGACGGCCAGGCCTACTACGACCGCTGCATCCGCGCCCTGGCCGAACTGCAGCTTGGCGAAGCCGAACTCGACAGCGGCCGCCGCGAACCCCAAGGACGCTTGCGGGTCAGCGCGCCGCTCGTGTTCGGCCGGCACTGCGTCGCCCCGGTCCTGCGAGAGCTGGCCATGCGCCACCCGCAACTCCAGCTGGACATCTCATTCAATGACCGCGTGGTCGACCTGATCGAGGAAGGCTACGATCTGGGCATCCGCGTGGGCGCCTTGCCCGACAGCGCCAGCCTGGCGGCGCGCAGGCTGGGGATGCAGACCATGGGCATCGGCGCCTCTCCCGCCTACATCCGGGCGCATGGGCGCCCGACGACCATCGACGAACTGAAGCAGCACGCCGGCATCATCTACTCGCATGGCGGGGCGGAGCGCGGGTGGGAGGTGAAGGATGCGGAAGGCCAGGTCATCCCGTTGCGGGTGCAGCCGCGGCTGCGGCTGGACGACCTGCAAGCCATTGCGGACGCCGCGATCGCGGGCGCAGGGATCGCCTGGCTGCCGTGCTGGATGCTCACCCACTACGTGCGCACGGGCGAATTGGACGTCCTGATGCATGGTGACCGGATGGCGGCCCAGGAAGTGCACGCGGTCTGGCCACAGGCCCGCTACCTGCCGGCCAAGACACGCACGGCCATCGATGCGCTGGCGGCGCGTGTGCCCGCGATGCTGGCGACTTAAGCGGCGGGCCGTTCCAACGCGGTCAGTCGAACTTGCGGCGGGCGTCCAGCGCCAGGCCAGCGCCGATGCTGCCGAACAGGTCGCCTTCGACGCTGCGTGCACCCGGCACCAGCGCCGACACGGTTTCACGCAGGCGCGGCACGCGGCTGGAACCGCCGGTGAAGAACACCGTATCCACATCGGCCGTGGACACGCCGGCGTCGCGCAGCAGCGCGCCCACCGTGGTCTCGACCTTTTCGATCAGGCGGCCCACGCAGGCATCGAACGACGGACGCGTCACGTCCACACCCAGTTCCGGCGCGATGCGCGACAGGTCGATGCGGGCCGATGGCGATTCCGACAACGCGATCTTGGCCTCTTCCACCTGCACCGCCACCCAATGGCCCGCGCGCTGCTTCACCAGGTTCAGCAGCAGGTCGATCTTCTCGCGGTCGCCGGCTTCGGCGCGGATGTAGGCGAAATGCTCGGCCGCCTTGCGCGTATAAGCCTGATTGATGGTGTGCCAGCAGGCCAGGTTCCCGTACTGCGTGGACGGCACGTCCTTGCCGCTGCGCAGCTGACTGCCCAAGCCCAGCAAGGGCATGACGTGCGCCAGGCTCAGTTGCTTGTCGAAATCCACCCCACCGATGTGCACGCCGCCATAGGCCAGGATGTCGTCGCGGCGGTCGGCCTTGCCGGCACGGTCCGGCCCCAGGCGGATCAGCGAAAAGTCGGACGTGCCGCCGCCGATGTCGATGACCAGCACCAGCTCTTCGCGATCGATCTGCGATTCATAGTCGAATGCGGCGGCCAGCGGTTCAAACTGGAATTCGATGTCGGTGAACCCCACGCTGCGCGCGATCTCGCCCAAGGTGTCCTGGGCGGTCTGGTCGGCAGCGGAATTGTCGTCCACGAAGAAGACGGGCCGCCCCAGCACGGCGCGAGTGAAATCGCGCCCCGCGGCGGTTTCGGCGCGCCGCTTCAATTCCGCGATGAAGCGGGTCAAGAGGACGCGAAACGGGATCGAACGCCCCTGCACTTCCGTTGAGCCGTCGATCAGCGAACTGCCCAAGAGGCTTTTCATCGAGCGCATCAAGCGCCCGTCGTACCCGGCCAGGTAGTCGGAAATGGCGGCGCGGCCATAGCTGACCTCGGCGTCTTCGTCATGGAAAAAGATGGCCGACGGCAAGGTGGTCTTGCCGTCTTCCAGGGCGAGGAGCGCGCGTTGGTCGGGGCGGCTCCAGCCTACGGTGGAGTTGGACGTACCGAAGTCGACGCCGCATGCGGAGGAAATCATGGAGAATTCTGGGGCTTATAGCAAAACGGCGGACAAGTGTACTCGCTTCGCCGCCAGCGGGCAGGCGCCACGCTCGGTGGCCCTTCCCGCCCGCCCCAGGCACCGTCGCGTTCAAGCCGGCGCCGCGCGCCGCAAGGCCGTGGCCGTAAACAGCAATGTGACGGCCGCTACCGCCACCCCGCTGGCAAAGCCGCCCCCATAGCCGACCTGGGCGGCCAGGCCCGTCATCATCGACGACGTCAGGATTTCGCCCAGGTCGCGCGCGCTCTGCACCGCCGTCATGTCCGTGCCCGATTGCCGCCCCTGCCGGGCAAAGCGCATCGCCAGCGTCATCAACGCGACCGACGCCGCGCCTGCCCCGAACGACCCCAGGCCTTGCGCCGCGAAGGCCATGCCTGGCCGGACGGACGTCCAGCCTTGGGCCTGCGCCATCCAGGCCAGCGCGGCGGCGCCGGATGCGGCCAGCCCCAGCGCCAGCACCTTGCGCGCACCCAGCTTTCCGATCAGCCAGGCGCCCCCGCCGCACCCCAGCAGCACGGTGACCATGCCGCCGGCCATGCCGATGCGCCCGACGGCATCAAGCTCCCAGCCGGCGTCCACCAGATACAGCTTGGACAGGCCGTAGCCCGCCACTGCCGTCATCGCCGACAGGAAGGCCGCCACGGCCAGCGCCCACGCGCCACGACGGCGCACGAAGCCCGCGAGCGAGGCGCGCTGGCGCGGCGCAGCCGACTCCCAGCCGTCGAGCGGGGTCTCGCGCCAGGTCGCGGCCATCAGCAGGCTGAACGCCACGACCGCCGTCAACACGGCCAGCGCCCCACCCTGCCCGATGTAGCCCGCCATGATCAGCGCGCCCGGGCCGCCAAAGAAGAAACCCACCATCGTTCCGCCCACCTGCACGGCGTTGACGCGCGCCAGCGCCTGGCCTTCGAAGCGTTCGGCCGTCAAGCCGTCGGTGGCGATGTCCTGCGTGGCGCTGGCCAAGGACGCCGCGGCCATCAACCCCACGACCCAGGCGGCGCTGGCGGACGAAATACCCAGCAACGTCACGCCCGCCATGCAGGCCAGTACGATGGACTGCATCGGCACTATCCAGCTGCGGCGGCGGCCCGCGGACGGCCGCCAGCGGTTGTCGACCTGCGGCGCCCACAGGAACTTCAGCACCCACGGCAAGCCCACCAGCGGCAGCCAGGCCAGGGTGCCCAGCCCCGCGCCGTCGCGGCGAAGCAGCGTGGGTAATGCTTCCATCGCTACGCCCAGCGGGATACCTTGGGAAAAATACAGGGCGGCGATCATGATGAACAAGCGCCCGTTTGCCAATCGATTCACGGTCAAGGTTTCCTATTGGGGGGATGCCGCCACGCGGCGGTGTTCGCTGCCGTGCCCCGGCGTCACGAACAGGATCTTTCCAGGACAGGCCACGTGCAGCCGGTGCCACACGCCGCGCGGCACCACCGTGCCCTGGCGGTGGTCCAGCGACACGTCGGTTTGCCCGCCGTCGTCTTCCATCAGGGTCAGCACCACTCGCCCTTCCAGCACGCACAGCATTTCGTCGCCAGCGGGATGGCGTTCCCAGACATCGCCATGCACGTCGGCATCGCTTGCCACAGCCTTGATGCCGACCAGCCAGCCGTCTTGCGGCGACAGGCGTCGAAGCTTGCCCACCTGGCGCATGCCGCCGCCCTGGCCCAGCGCCATGAAGTGGTCGAGCCAGTCAAAAACGGCCCCCGGCAAAAGGGCTTCTTCGGTATTCATTATGAAAACTCCCGGTAAGTGAAGCGGGCTGGCGCGGCTTGCACGCCAGCCCGAAGCTGGCGGTCAGTACTGCGCGCGCAGCGTCAGCATCGCGTTGCGCGGTTCGCCGTAGCGGTTGTTCCAGGACGTGCCCGACAGGCTTTGGTAGTAGCCACGGTCGAAGACGTTGTTCAGGTTCAGCGCCACCGTCACGTGCTTGTCCACGCGGTACGCCGCGCGCAAGTCCACCAGCGTGACGCCGCCCTGGCGCAGGGTCACGGGACCCGACACCGTCGAATACCCGGACTGCATCTGCACACCGCCGCCCACGCTCAGGCGCCGGTCCAGCACGGGCAGTGCATAGTTCGTCCAGACGCGGAAGATGTGCTTGGGCGTGAAGCTCGCAAACGGCTGCCCGTTCGAGATGGGATCTTTCACGTATTTGCTGGTGTTGAAGGTGTAGCCGCCGGCCACCGACCAGTTGGGCGTGATCTGCCCGTTGGCCTCGGCTTCGATGCCGCGGCTGCGCACTTCGCCCCCTTGGACGTAGTAGCAGTTGTTGCCCACGCAAGGCCAGTCGGGATCTTGCATCGCGCGGTCCTTCTGCTGGATCTGGAACACCGCCAGCGACACGTTCAGCGCCCCGTCCGCCAGTTCGCCCTTCACGCCGGCTTCATAGTTGGTGCCGGTGACGGGATCCAGCGGCTTGCCTTCGCGCGTCAACTGGCTTTGCGGCTGGAACACTTGCGCATAGCTGCCGTAGAGCGACCATTGCGAGTTCAGGTCCACGATCAGGCCGCCGTAGGGCGTGAATTCGGGATCGATCTGTTGCCGCGCGCCCGGCGCCGACTGGTTCCACCAGCTCATGCGCCCGCCCAGCACCAGGGTGACCGGATCGGCCAGCGAAAAGCGGCCCATGCCGTAGATGCCCTGCTGCTTCAAGCGCGTTTCGCCCGGCGACGCGTACGGGCCGACGCCCGGTTCCAGCACGCCATGCGGGTCCCAGTCGAACACATTCACCGGCACGTTCAACGCCGGTGTGAATTGGCCGGTGTATTGCTCGGACGTGGTGCGTTGCGCATTGCCGCCCAACAGCAGTTCATGGCGGCGGCCGAACAATTGGATTGGGCCGCTGACATAGGCATCCACGCTGGCCTGCGTGTTGTCGAACTTGTAGGCGCCGCCCATCAGGCGGGAACCCAGGCCGGTCTGACGGTCGATGGCGCCATACGCGCCGGCGTACTTCAGGTTGCTGTCGGCGGTCAGGTAGTTGGCGCTGACCTTGGCGGTCCATCCATCGCCAAAGCGGTGTTCCAGGTCGGCGAACACCCGGGTCGTGTCCCAGTTGAAGCGGTCCCAGGCGGCATCCAGATACGTGGACCGCGACAAACCGATATCGCCGCCGTCCTTGTAGCGCGGCACGCCCGCCATGTTGGTCGTGGAGCGGATGCGCTGGGTCTGCACACCGGCCGACAGCACGGTCTGCGGCCCCAGGTCCACCTCACCGATGGCGTACAGCAACGCCGATTGCTGGTCGGCCACATCGTAGAAATAGCCGCGGTCCTCGACCGCGCTGACGATGCGCCCGCGTACGCTGCCGCTGTCGTTCAAGGGGCCGCCCAGATCGGCTTCGGCCCGATAGCGGTCCCAGCTTCCGGCGCTGACCGAACCATTGAACGAGAACTCGCGCTGCGGCCGCTTGCGCACCAGGTTTACCGTGGCGGCCGGATTGCCCGCGCCATGCATCAGGCCATTCGCGCCGCGCAGGATCTCGACGCGTTCGTACACCGCCATGTCTTGCGGCGACGCGGCCATATTGCCCATCAGCACCGGCACCCCGTCCTGTTCGAACGAATCCACCTTGAAGCCGCGGGCGTAGTACGCCGTGGTCAGCAACTGATAAGGCTGCACCGTGATGCCGGTGGCATGCTGCATCACGTCGTCCAGACTTTGCAGGTTCTGCTCACGCATCTGCTCCTGTCCGATCACCGTGACGGACTGCGGGATTTCGCGCACGGTCAGCGGCAGCTTGGCCACCGTGGGCGCCTCCTGCGCCACGACTTCGCCGCTTACCGTCACCGCCGGCAGCGATGGCGCATCCTCCGCCATCGCCGGCCCTGCGGCCACCGCCAGCCAGAGCGGCCAATGCCCAACGCGCGCCATGCCCTGCCGCGGTCTGGCCGCCCGTGTTTTCACCTGTTTACGCACCGCCGTTCCTCTTCATTCATTATTGAGAATTATTCTCAAATAATTCTAGAGACGAGGCGATCTGCCCGCTGGCGATTGCGGAAGTTTCACTGGCGATTGCGGAAGTATCCCCGCGGAAGGGCTGCCAGACCGGGTATCAGTTGCGGGCCACGAGGCTGCTGGGCAGCATGCCGTAGCGACGCTGGAAGGCCTTGGTGAAGTGCGAATCGGTGTAGCCGCATGCGTAGGCCGCCTCGGATACAGTCAACGCGCCGGCGGCCAGCAAGGCGTGCGCTTGCTCCATGCGGCGTTCGCGCACAAAGGCGTAGACGCTCTGGCCGAACAGCTTGCGGAACCCTGTCGTCAGCTTGTTCACATTGACGCCCGCCCGCCGGGCCAATTCGGGCAGCGAGGGCGGGTCCTGCAGGTCCGCCAGCAGCAGATCGCGGGCGTGATGCAGCCGTTCGACGTCGCCGCGCGACAGACCGCTTTCCGGGGCGTGTGCCCGCACGGGCAGCAAGGCGTTGAACGCCAACGCGGCCAGTTCCAGCGCCTTGGCAGAAAGGTACATGCGCTTGAGCGCCCCCTGCATCGGGCAGGCCAGCATCTGGTGGCCCAGCGCCAGCAGCGCATGGTTCACGCGCAGGTTGGCATCGGCATAAGGCAGGCCGCCGCGCGGGGCCTGCAGCAGCGCGCCCAATTCTGCGGGTTCCACGGCAAAGGCGCCGCGCAATTGGTCCAGGCCGGTGCGCAGGGACACAAACTGCAGCGCCCTGCCGGCGCCGAACTCGTGCTCCATGCCCATCGCGTCCTGGCACAGGCTCATGTGCAACGATGGTCCGCTGACCTGCGTGGCCGGCGCCCCACGCACGTTGTAGCGCAGGTCGCCGTCCAGCACCAGCACGAGTTTCAGCCCGGGGTCCAGGTGCTCATGCACCCGCTCGGCCTGGCCAAAGCACAGTGTGCCGCCCGCCAACGACATCGCGGGCGTGGCGGCGGAGACGGTCCAGTCAAGGTCGGGGCGGGTCGCGGGCACGGTCAGGAAGGCGGCCGCGGATCGCGGGCGGGCAGAGTTGATGAGATTGAATATTATTACCGTTTGACCAGAACGGAAAGCCGGCCCCGCCTGCCCCCCAGCGCAGCCCTTACTGCTGGCGGCGCTGCTCCAGCTCCTTCAGGCACTGCGCCACGCCGGCCTGCATCTGCGCGTTCGACACCGCGGCGCGGTCGGAGACCTCGCGGCAACGCACGTACTGGGCCTGGCTTTCCGCCGTGTCTCGAATGACGGCCGGCGCCGCGCCCGGCGCCGGCGTGACCGTCATGCGCAAGGTGGAAGGCGGCGACTGGCTGCCGTCCTTGGAAGGCAAGCTGGGATATTGGTATTCCTGCGTGGCCGGCGGGGCGTTCTGCGCCTGCGCGGCGCCCGCCGCGCACAAGGCGGCAAACAGGAAGGCGGAAAGGGTGTGTTTCTTCATGGCGACCTCTCTTCGTATAAGCAATCGCCCTGGGGCGCAGACGCGATGGCCCGCCCCGGACGAGCCGCCTTATCGTAGCGCCCCCCGCCAGCGGGTAACGTGCCAAGACGCTACAGCGGCGGCCGGAGTTGTTTCCCGCCGTTTCGGGCGCTAGGGCTTGGGTGCAGCGGGCCGCGACTTGCGCAACGGCGCCAGCAAGGACGACAGGCCGTTGTGGTCCAGTTCATGCATCAAGGCCAGCAGCCGGCCCAGCTCACCGGGCGGAAACCCCTTGCGCGCGAACCAGGCAAGATACGGGCCCGGCAGGTCGGCGATCAGCCGCCCTTTGTACTTGCCGAAAGGCATGTCCCGCGTGACGAGCAGGTTGAGAAGTTCAGGATCCATCGGTCTTGGGGCGCCGCTTCAGCGGGGCGCGGAGGCGGAAAAAACGATCTCGGCGGCCGGCACGGCGGCGATCTTCACGCCGAAGCTCGCGATCGCGGACAGCGTGGCGTTGTGATGCGCGCGGATCTGCGCTCCGGGCGCGTGCGCCTTGTCTTGCGTGGTGTGGGCATCGGCGGCCAGCGTGACCGGCAGCGCCAGACCTGCCGCGCGGCGCACGGTGGTGTCCACGCAGAATTCCGTGGCGTAGCCGCACACGACCAGCTCGGTCACCCCCGCAGCGGCCAAGGTCTGGCCCAAAGTCGTGCCCTGGAACGAATCGGGGGTCGTCTTGCGCACCCGGGCGTCCGCGGGCGACGGCACGAGGCGCGTGTCGAGTTCCCAGCCGGGTTGCCCGTGCGCCATCGCCGTACCGGGGCTCTCGTGCTGCACATAGATCACCGGCACGCCGGCGTCGCGCGCACGGCCAGTCAGGTCATTGATGCGGGCCAACACGTCGGCGGCGTCCGCAGGCGGCGGCGACGATTCAAACAAGGCGCGCTGCACGTCAATTACGATCAAAGCGGTTGTCATGGCTATCCACGTTCAGAGAGTGCGGGGAAGTCTACCCCACCCGGCCCGTCAAAATTCCAGCCGGCCACGTAACTCGCCGAACGGCACCATCACATGCTGGCGATACGCCGGCCGCGCTTGAAGCTGGTCGTACCAGGCGCGCACGTGCGGCAACGGCGGATGCACCTTGCCGTGCGGATTCATGGCCAGAAACGCCGGCGTGTCCAGCTGGCCGAACCGGCCGCCCGCCGGCACATGTTCATAGTCCAGGCCCAGCTCGTCGGCCCTTCTGCACATTGAAGGAACTGCGCCGGCCCCAGATCGTGGTCTTGCCGCAAGCCGCGCTCATTGTGCGAACACGATGCGGGGTTCGCAACGCACGGGAAAATTCACGGAATTCGCGATAAAGCAGAAGTGATGCGCGCGGTCGTGCAATTCGGCGGCCAGCGCCGCGTCGTCGCCCGCGCGGATCGTGACCTCGGGGCGCAAGGTGACGCGGGTGAACGCGCCGCCGCGTGCCGGATCCTCGGCCATGATGCCCTGCGCCTCGTCCCGGTAGGCCTCCACCGTAATGCCTTCGACCGCGCAAAAATGCAGATACCAAAGCTTGTGGCAGGCGGACAGCGAGGCCACCAGCATGTCTTCCGGGTTCCAGCGCGCCGGGTCGCCGCGAAACGCCGGGTCTGACGAGCCGGGCACGTCGGGCTTGCCTTCGGCCTGAATCACGTGGTTGCGCGAGTAGGCCGCGTAGCTGGAGGTGCCCGTGCCGGTATTGCCGGTCCAGTTCACCGTGACGGTGTAGTGATGTTCGCCTTTCGCTTTCGTCATGATGGCTCGGGATTCAGTGCCGTTGCGGTGGGGAAGAGGTCTAGCGTAGCGCAGATTTCCGCCGCGCTTTACATCCCGTTTCAGCATGCCCCCGTTACTGTCCGTATCGTGGACCCGTATTTCCAACAGGAGCTCGCCATGATGAAAACCACCCTGACCTGCACCCTGAGCCTTGCCCTGCTTGCCGGCTGCGCCCCGTTCAAGTCCCATGACGCCCGCGATACCCCAGCCGACGGACACACTGCACGCAATGCGCTGGACTGGCCCGGCAGCTACGACGGCACCCTGCCCTGCGCCGACTGCCCCGGCATCAAGACCCGGCTGACCTTGATGAAGGGCGACCGCTACGAGCGCCAGACCCAATACCTGGACCGCGAACCGCAACCCGAGATCGTCTCCGGCACGTTCAGTTGGGAGTCGGACGCCAGCACCATCCGGCTGGACGCATCCGGCGACAGCCAGCGCTACTTCGTCGGCGAAAACCAAGTGACCATGCTGTATCGCGACGGCACGCGCCCGACCGGCCCGCTCGCCCCGCATTACGTGCTGCGCCGCGCGCAATAAGGCATCGCGCAAGCCCCGGGCTTCCGGCTATTCTTCTGAAATCGCCTGCGCCCGGCGGCGCGGCCCCCACCCCAAGGAAGCCATGAAGACCGACCACGAGCTGCTCTCCGCCTTCGCCCCGACCGGGGCGTTGCGCGCGTCCATCAACCTGGGTAACCCCATCCTGGCCAACACCGATCCCGCCACCGGCCAGCCCGGCGGCGTGTCGGTGGACCTGGCCACGGAACTGGCGCGACGCCTGGACGTGAAGCTGGAGCTGGTGGTGTTCAAGTCCGCCGGAGAATCCGTGAACGCCGTGGCCGCCGAACAGGCGGACGTGGGCTTTTTCGCCATTGACCCGCTGCGCGGCGAGCAGATCGCTTTCACCGCGCCGTATGTCGTGATCGAAGGCGCCTATCTGGTGCGCCAGGATTCGCCCATCACCGCGATGGACCAGGTCGACAGCAAGGGCCTGCGCGTGGTGGTCGGCAAAGGCAGCGCCTACGACCTGTACCTGACGCGCGAACTGAAACAGGCCGAGATTTTCCGCGCGCCCACGTCTCCCGCCGTCGTGGACACCTTCATGAAAGAGAACATGGAAGTGGCGGCAGGCGTCAAACAGCAGCTGGAAGGCGACGCGCAACGCCTGGGCGGGCTACGCCTGCTGGACGGCCACTTCATGCTGATCCGCCAGGCGATGGGCGTGCCCAAGAGCCGCGGCGACAAGGCCAGCGCCTATCTGGCCGCCTTTGTCGAAGCCATGAAGAAGTCCGGCTTCGTCGCCGAGGCGCTGGCGCGGCACAAGATCCAGGGCGCCGCGGTCGCGCCGCTGGAGGCTTGAAGCGCTTCACCCATCCCCCGATCACCAACGAAAAAGGGCCGGACAATCCGGCCCTTTGCTTGCGGTGCGCCCGCCTGCCTAGTGGCTGATCATCCAGGGCCTTGCGCCCGCGAAGGACTTCGCGCCATCAGCCGTGGTGCGCGTCTTGCCGGAAGCTCGTCCGCCGGAACAACATCCGCAGTTCATCCCGTGGCCAGCGCGGGAACTGCGCGGCTCATTCGCGCTGCGTTCATTGGTGGCGCGCGCCCGATTCACGGCGGAAGACAGCGCCGAAATCGCCGGCGCCCCGCCGATGATGCGGCCGGACATCGCGCCGCATTGCGGGCAACCCGCCGGATCGCGCCATTGCGCCAGCGGCCGCAAGGCCGTGAATTCACCGCAATCCGCGCAGGCGTAGTCATACATGGGCATCGTTGGCTCTCCTAGCGGTCGCGCGACAGCGGCATGTCCACCCCGCCCTTGATGTGCTTGATGGGCCCGGATGCCGACGGCTGGATATCGAAGTCGAAGATCTCGGTCGGCAGCCACAGCGTCGCGCACGAGTTGGGAATGTCGACCACCCCGCTGATATGCCCCTGCACCGGCGCGCAGCCCAGCAGCGAATAGGCCTGAGCGCCCGAATAGCCGAATTTCTTCAGGTATTCGATGGCGTTCAGGCACGCCTGCCGGTACGCCACGTTCACGTCCAGGTAATGCTGCTTGCCGGTTTCGTCCACCGAGATGCCTTCGAAGATCAGGTAGTCCTTGTAGGCGGGCGTGATCGGGCTGGGTTTGAAGATGGGGTTTTTGATGGCGTACTTCTCCATGCCGCCCTTGATCAGCGTCACACGCATGTGCACCCAGCCCGCCATTTCGATGGCACCGCAGAAGGTGATCTCGCCATCGCCTTGCGAGAAATGCAGGTCACCCACAGACAGCCCGCCGCCCTTCACGTAGACCGGGAAGAAAACGCGTGCGCCGCGCGACAAATCCTTGATGTCGCAGTTGCCGCCGTGTTCGCGCGGCGGCACCGTGCGCGCGCCCTCGCCTGCGGCCTTGTCGCGTTCGGCGCCTTGCAACGCGCCCATATGCGCCGTCTTGGGCGCCGGCGGATTCGCCAGCGGCGGCACACGGTTGGGATTGGTATCGATCAGCGCCTGCTCGCGCCGGTTCCAGGTGTCCAGCAGCTTCTTGTCGGGCAGGCAGCCGATCAGTCCCGGATGGATCAGGCCGGCGAAATTCACGCCCGGAATATGGCGCGACGATGTGAACATGCCGTGGAAATCCCAGATGGATTTCTGCGCATGCGGAAAATGTTCGGTCAGAAAACCGCCGCCATTGTTGCGGCTGAAGAACCCGTTGAACCCCCAGAGGCTGTCGGGCTTGGCACCGATGTCCAGCAGATCAACGACAAGCAGGTCGCCGGGTTCGGCGCCCTCCACGCCCACCGGGCCCGACAGGAAATGCACCGTGGACAAGTCCACGTCGCGCACGTCGTCGGCGCTGTCGTCGTTCTTGATTGCGCCACCGGTCCAGTCGTAGGTTTCCAGCACGAAATCGTCACCGGGCTTGACCCACACCGCCATCGGGATGTCGGGATGCCATCGGTTATGGATCTGCTTGTTCTCGTACGGGGACTGTTCCAGATCGACTTTGATGAGCGTGTTCGCCATTCTCTTTCATCTCCAACGTGACGTGTTGATAAAACAGAACTTCAGCCGGATGCGCGTCCAATTTCCTTGCCGGATTGGATCTTCGGGATCGTTGACCTGTTAGCGATGGTAGACGTGTTCAGGCGATTTGCCATACTGGTTTTCCATGCAGTGGCAACGCCCGCGCCGCAACATGCCGGACGCGCTTTCGCAGCAGTTATGATGCGGAGCATCTTCAGCGCAATACCAAGGTCTTACCGTATGGCAGCATTGCACCGCCGGCCGCTGGCCGCCCTCCTGATCATCGCCGCCGTCGCGGGCGCATCCGCGCAAGCCGCAGACGACTGCGTGGCCCGGATCGACGCCGGGCTGGCCAGCATCAAGCGCGCGCAAGACATCCAGCGCACGCGCGAGGCGTCCAACGATCTACAGTTGAATCGCGACCTGTGCCAAGGCCGCCTGGACTTGCTGGATGCGCGCTTTGCGCTCAGCGATGACTTCGAGGCCTGCCGCCGCCAGGGCGCGGCCTTTTCGGATCAGGTGGTCAAGACGCTGACCCGGGCGTCCGACGACCTGACCGATCTGAAGGCCGCCTGGATCCGGACCTGTGGCCCGCAGATGAAAGACTGATCAGGCCGCGACGGCCAGCTCTGCGCTTTTCGGGAAGAAGATGGCACGGCTGGGATCGAAGCCATACTGGTCTTCAAAATCTGCGGCGTCCGCGGCCAGCGCCAGCACCGATTCCAGGATGAAGTCCGCCTTGGCATCGGACAGCAGCGCACTGAAATTCAATCGGATGAACCCGGGTTTTTCGATTTCGCGGCCATCAAGAATGGCCTGGCGCATCTGTTGCGACTGGGCCTCGTCGATGTCCAGCAGGCGATGCACATAGGGCCCGGCGCACGCGCAGCCGCCGCGGGCCTGGATGCCGAACCGGTCGCTCAGCATGCGGGTCACCAGTTGCTGATGCACGAAGCCGCCCTTGCCGTTGCGCACGCGGAAGGAAAAGATCGGCAGACGGTTCGCCGTCAGCGACCCCAGCAGTTCCAGGTGTTCTGCACCGCGCCAGGCGGCAAGCGCCCGCTGCACGAAGTGGGCGTTGCGTTGCCGCATGAATTCAGCGCCCATGGCTTCCTTGACCAGCAGGACCAGCGCGGCGCGGATGTCGCCGACCACGTTGGGGGTGCCCGCTTCTTCACGCGATTCCAGGCTGCCGCTGTAATCGTAGCCGGCAGGGGACACGAATTTGACGGTGCCGCCGCCCGGCCACGTGGGCGCGGTCTCGGCCACGGCGTCGTGCCGCACGATCAGCACGCCGGATGCGCCCGGGCCGCCGATGAACTTGTGCGGCGAGAACACGATGGCATCGATCTGCGCATCGGCCGCCGGCGACATCTGGATGGGCAGGTATGGCGCGCCGCCTGCGTAGTCCCACAGCATTTTTGCGCCCGACCGCTTCACCAGCCGCGTGATGGCGGGGACGTCGGCCACAATGCCGGTCACGTTCGAGGCGGCCGACAAGGCGCAGACGACCAGCGTGCCGTCGGGCGCTTCCAAAGCGGCAGCCAATTCCGTGAGGCTCGGTCCGCCTTCAGGGCTTTCGGGCAATTCGATGATGTCGGCGCCGCATTCGCGCCAGGGCAGGATGTTCGAGTGGTGTTCGTACGGGCCGATGATCACGCGGACCTTGCGGCCGGCCGCGATGGCCGCGTGCACGCCGAACAGGTGCACCAGCCGGTTGATGCCTGCGGTTGCGCCAGAGCCGGCAAAAATCACCGCATGCGCGTCGCTCGCGCCGCAACACCGGGCAACCACAGCACGCGCTTCGCGGCGCAGTCGCGTAATGAATCCGCCGCAAAAGGAAGCTTCGGTATGCGAGTTGGCGTAGTACGGCAGCACTTGTTCAAGGACGAAGCGCTCGACCTGCATCAGCGCGCGGCCCGACGCGACATAGTCGGCGTAGACCAGCGGTTTGACGCCGAACGGGCCTTCGATGACGGCGTCCTTGCCGATGAGCCCTTCGGCGAGCGCCGCCGCGGCATCCCCGGCTTTCAGGCTGTCTTGGAACTGCTGCAGGAGGCTGGGCTTGGCGGGGCGGGTCGCGACGGGCGTATTCATGATGATGCGGGTTCCGGTAAGTACCGAAATATCATACGATGGAACAGCATGAAGAAACATCACCGATATTTTGCGTAAAACCCGACAAAACAGATCATATGATCGAACAAATGGAAAAAATAGATAAGCTTGATCTTAGTATCATCAGCTGCCTGCAAAAAGACGGCGCGCTGTCCCAGCGCGAGCTGGCGGATCGGGTGGGTTTATCGCAGAACGCCTGCTGGCGCAGGCTGCAGCGCTTGAATGCCTGCGGCATCATCCGCGGCACGCGGGCCGAGGTCAGCCTGGTGGCGCTGGGCCTGGACTTGACGGTGTTTGTGATGATCCGCACCAGCCACCACGCCAAGGCCTGGGCCGACGGTTTCCGCCAGCACGTTGAACGCCTGCCAGAGGTCACCGAGTTCTACCGCATCGGCGGGGACTGGGATTACCTGATCAAGGTGGTCTGCCGCGGCATGGCGGGCTATGACCGGTTCTACCAGAAGCTGATCACGGATTTCGAGTTGTCGACGGTAACCGGGTTCTTTGCCATGGAGGCCATCATCGAGAACCGGCCGCCCGACCTCAGGATGCTGGAGGGCTGATGCCCTCCCCCCCAATCGTGGCCTGCCTGCGTTGGATCGCAAGCCGGGCCATAATGGGAACTTTCCCGAGCCACCTGGCTCGAACTTTCCATTCGTCCCCATCGCGGAGCCCCGACCGGCCATGATTCTTTAAGCCCTCCCCCCTGATCCTCCTTGCCGCAACGCGCGGAAAAGGCGTCTCACCGACCCGGAGAGCTTTCCATGGCCCAGTCATTGCACGCGCCGCCTCAGGCGCATTCCCTCAATTCGCCGACGTCGGCGAACCCCCAGCCGCCCGCGGCCTCGCCCTTTCTCAGCCTGCACCACCTGAGCCACGTGCTGCCCGATGGCCGCGTGCTGCTGGATGACATCAGCCACGACTTCGCCACGGCGCGCCACGGCCTGATCGGCCGCAACGGCGTGGGGAAATCGTTGCTGCTGCGGCTGCTGCACGGTGAATTCCCGCCGCAGTCCGGCCGCATCGTGCGCCACGGGCAGATCGCCTACGTGCCTCAGACGCTGCCCCGTGAAACGGGGGTGACACTGGCCGACGTGGCCGGCATCGCCGCGATACTGCGTGCACTCTCCAACCTGGAATCCGGCAGCGCGCGGCAAGAAGACTTCGATCTGGCCGACGGCCATTGGCTGATCCGGGAGGAATGGGCACGAATGCTGACGGACGCCGGCCTGCCCGCCTGGGCGCCCGAGCATCCCGCCAGCGCGGCAAGCGGCGGCGAGCTGACCCGGGTGGCGCTGGCCGGCGCCCTGCTGCATGCCCCCGACGGCCTGCTGCTGGACGAACCCAGCAACCACCTTGATGCGCGTGCACGCGGTTGGCTGATGGAGCGGATCGCCGCCTTCCGCGGCGGCCTGATCGTCGTCAGCCACGACCGCGCCCTGCTGGACGCCATGTCGCACATCGTGCAACTGGCGCACGGCACGCTGGCCGGGCACGCCGGCAATTACAGCGCGTGGCGTGAGCAGCATGACCGGCAAGCCGCGGCCGCTGAAGCCGCGCTGGCCCATGCCCGCCACGAACGCGACGCCGGCCTGCGCGCCTTGCGCCAGCAACACGACTCGCAGCAGCAGCGCAACGCGCGCCACGCTCGCCAGGCGCGCGACACCAATCAGGCGCCCATCCTGCTGGGCATGAAAAAGGCAAACGCCGAAGGGCATGCGGGTCGGGAACGCTTGCGCCGCGAGCAAGCCCGCGCCAGCCTGGATCAAGCCGTCAACGCCGCCGTGGTCCGTGTGGCCCCATCTTCGGACGTGGCGCTGGCGTTGCCGCAGACGGCGGTGCCGACCGGCCGCCGGGTCTTGCATCTGGAGGACGCCATTGCGCCCTATCCCGAAGACGCCCGCGCGGTGAGCCTTACGCTGTCCGGCCCGTTCAGGCTGGCGGTCCAGGGACCGAACGGCTGCGGCAAGAGCACCCTGCTGGCGATGCTGGCGGGCGAACTGGCGCCGCAACGGGGCGTGTGCGACGTCCGCGTCCCCACGGCCCGACTGGACCAGCGGGCGTCAGGGCTGCCGCAAGACCGTTCGCTGCTGCAGACGTTGGACACGTTGGGCGCGGCGCTGCCGGAAGGCGAACTGCGCAGCCGCCTGGCGCTGCTGGGACTGGGTGCCGCGCAGGTGCAGGCGCCGTCCGCGACGCTCAGCGGCGGCGAACGCATCAAGGCAGCGCTGGCCTGCGCCCTGTGGCGCCAGCAGCCGGCCCAGCTGCTGTTGCTGGACGAGCCCACCAACCATCTGGATCTTGCATCCGCGCAGGCGCTGGAAGACGCCCTGGCGGACTATCCCGGCGCCATGGCCGTGGTGTCGCACGACGCGGCCTTCCTGGAGGCGATCGCGCCGACGCATACGCTGACGTGGACGCCGGACGGGTGGCGCCTGACAGAACGGGACTAGCCGGCGGCGGCAAACAACTGACAGCGATCACCCGGGCCCGCCTTATTCCTGCGGGTTATCCCGAATGCCTCCATAACAACAAATCGTCAATAATTCGCCAACGTTTTGTCATCGATCCGTCCCTCAGCTACCTTGTCCATGTCCGTATCCGTCCGGGACGCCATTGTTTCCTCTGCCCATCTCGCCTCGTCCGCCCCGGAGCTGTCCGAGGTGGAATTCGGCCTGATCATCGCGTCTCACGCCTTCAACCGCTGGATGGTGCGCTGCATGGCGTGCGCCGGCTTGCCCGAACTGACCTCGCTGGACATCCTGGTGCTCAACCACGTGTTCCATCGCGGCCGAGGCAAGAAGCTGGCGGATATCTGCTTCACGCTGAATGTCGAAGACACCCACCTGGTGAACTATTCGCTGAAGAAGCTGGAACGGCTGGGCGTGGTGCAAAGCGCCAAGACGGGCAAGGAAGTGATCTACACGACCACCGAAGCCGGCGCCGCCGCGATCCAGCGCTACGCCGAAGTGCGCGAGCAATGCCTCGTCAAATCGTTCATCGACTCCCCCGCCGCGGACGACGCCAACCACCAGTTGGCCAACACCCTGCGCACCCTGTCGGGCCTGTACGACCAGGCTGCCCGCGCCGCCACCTCGCTGTGAGAATCCACGTTGTCTAGCACTACTGCCTCTTCGTCCGCCCCGTTGCTGTCCGTACGCGGCGTATCGGTTGATTTCAATACCGACAACGGCGTGTTCCGCGCCGTCGACGGCCTGGACTTCGATGTCCGGCCCGGCAGGACGCTGGCAATCGTCGGCGAATCGGGCTCGGGCAAGTCCGTCACGTCCATGGCGATCATGCGGCTGACCGACTACACGAGCGGCCGCATCGCCACGGGCCAGATCCTGTTCCGCGACAACGACGGCCGCGAGACCGACCTGACGAAGGCCACCGACGAGCAGATGCGCGCGATCCGCGGTAACGACATCGCGATGATCTTCCAGGAGCCGATGACCTCGCTGAACCCGGTCTTCACGATCGGCGACCAGATCGTCGAGGCCATCATGCTGCACCAGCAGCTGTCCCGGTCCTCCGCCCGCCAATCGGCGCGCAAGCTGCTTGAGAAGGTACGCCTGCCGGACGCCGAGCAGTTGCTGGACCGCTATCCGCATCAACTATCCGGCGGCATGCGCCAGCGCGTGATGATCGCGATGGCCCTGTCGTGCCAGCCGCGCCTGCTGATCGCCGACGAACCGACCACTGCGCTGGACGTGACCATCCAGGCGCAGATCCTGAACACCATCCGCGAATTGCAGCGCGACCTGGGCACGGCCGTCATCTTCATCACGCACGACATGGGCGTGGTGGCCGAAATGGCCGACGACGTGGTCGTGATGCTGCGTGGCAAGAAGGTCGAGCAAGGCACCGTCGACGAGATCTTCAACGCGCCCAAGCATCCCTATACCCGCGCGCTGCTGGCCGCCGTGCCGCGGCTGGGCAGCCTGACCGGCAGCGACCTGCCGCTGCGCACACCGCAGACCGTGCTGGATGGCGACACCCTGCGCGAAGTGGGCGAAACGCGCGAACAGGACACGGCGCGCTACGACGAACCGGTGCTGCGCGTTGAAAAGCTGACCACCCGCTTCGATGTGGGCCACAACCTGTTCGGCCGCGTCACGCACCGCGTGCATGCCGTGGAAGAAGTGAGCTTTGACGTCTACCCGGGTGAAACGCTCGCGCTGGTGGGCGAATCGGGCAGCGGCAAATCCACCATCGGCAAGACTCTGCAGCAGCTCGTGGCCCCGACCTCGGGCGCGGTGCGCTACAACGGCCAGGACATCTTTTCGATGGACGCCGCGGGCCGCCAGCGCCTGCGCCAGGAAATCCAGTACATCTTCCAGGATCCCTACGCGTCGCTGGATCCGCGCAAAACGGTGGAGTTCAGCATCGCCGAACCCATCCGTACGCACGGCCTCCTCGCCGGCGACGCCGCCATTGCCCGCCGCGTGGGCGAACTGCTTGAGCAGGTGGGCCTGAAGCCCGAACACGCCAAGCGCTATCCGCACGAATTCTCGGGCGGCCAGCGCCAGCGCGTCTGCATCGCGCGCGCCCTGGCCAGCAACCCCAAACTGATCATCGCCGACGAATCCGTGTCGGCGCTGGACGTGTCCATCCAGGCGCAGATCCTGAACCTGCTGATGGACCTGCAAAAAGACCGCGGCCTGTCCTACCTGTTCATCACGCACGACATGGCGGTGGTGGAAAAGGTCAGCCACCGCGTCGCGGTGCTGTATCTGGGCCAGATCGTGGAACTGGGCACGCGCCGGCAGATCTTCGAATCGCCGCAACATGCCTATACCCGCAAGCTGCTGGCCGCGGTGCCGGTGGCTGAACCCGGCCGCCACATCGACACGTCGTTGATCGAAGGCGAAATCCCCAGCCCGGTCCGCCGCGTGGGCGACGAACCCGCCATCATCCCCCTGATCGAATTCGCGCCCGGCCACCAAGTGGCCCGGGCGGCTTGAATCCCCCTTTTTCCCTCGGCCCGACCCGACTTCCCGTCCCTGGAGCGAACATGCAATCCCTACGCACCACCTTCACCGCCGCCGCCCTGACCCTGGCGCTGGGCGGCGCGCTGCCCGCCGTCTTCTCGACCGCGCATGCCGCGGGCACGCTCAGCGTGGCCATCAACCAGGACCCGGGCAGTTGGGATCCGATCGACACCTTCGTGACCTTCTGGGGTTCCGTGGGCGGCAACCTGTACGACGGCCTGACGATGCGCGGCGCCGACCTGAAGCTGCAGCCGGGCCTGGCCACCAGCTGGGAATACCTGGACGAGAACAAGCGCCTGCGGTTCAAGCTGCGCGAAGGCGTCAAGTTCCACAACGGCGAACCCTTCAACGCGGAAGCGGTGAAGTTCACCTTCGACCGCCTGCTGGGTGCGGAAGGCGCCAAGGGCCCGCAAAAGTCCAACTACGACTCGATCGGCGAGGTCAAGGTCGTGGACGAGCACACCGTCGACTTCATCCTGAAGCAACCCGACCCCGTGCTGCTGACCAAGCTGGCCGGCTATGGCGCCATGATCGTGCCGCCGAAGTACATCAAGGAAAAGGGCGAAGACTTCTTCAACACGAACCCGGTCGGCACCGGCCCGTTCAAGTTCGAAAGCTACCAACCCAAGGTCAATGTGACGCTTGCGCGCAATGACGAATACTGGGGCGGCAAGCCCAAGCTGGACAAGGTCGTGTACCGCTTCATCGGCGAACCCGGCACCCAGGTCGCCGAGCTGCAAGCCGGCCGCATCGACATCGCCACGCTGATCCCGCTGGGCCTGATCGACACCGTGAAGAAGTCTGGCAACGCCGACGTGATCTCGACCGGCGGCCCGGTGGCATTCGCCCTGCGCTACAACACCAAGGGCGGCATCACCCAGAACCGCGACGTGCGCCGCGCGCTGATCATGGCCGTCGACCGCGAAGCCATCGTCAAGCAGCTGCTGCTGGGCCAGGCCAAGGTCATCGCCAGCTTCCAGGGCCCGCAGTCCTTCGGCTACAACCCCGAACAGAAGCCCCTGCCGTTCAACCCCGCCGAAGCCAAGAAGCTGCTGGCCGCGGCCGGCGTGAAGCCGGGCGCCACCGTGCAGATCGACGTGCGCGGCAGCGACTCGAACTTCCGCGAAGTGGCCCAGGCCGTGTCGGGCTACCTGCAAGCCGTGGGCGTGCGCGCGACCATCAAGCCGTACGAAACCGGCGTGCTGCTCAACGACATCATCCCGGGCGGCAAGACCGGCGAAATGTGGCAGAACCAGTGGGGCGGCTGGACGTACGACTACGACAACACCGCCTACCTGATGTACCACACGGGCCAGAAGTGGAACCCGTACGACAACGACGCCAAGCTCAACGGCATGCTGGAAGCGCAACGCACCGTCTACGACGTGAAGAAGCGCGAAGCCATGCTGCAGGAGATTGCCGGCTACGTGGCCGACCAGGCGCTGGAACTGCCGCTGTACAGCCTGAACACGATCGTGGGCGTGAACAAGCGCGTGAAGAACCTGGAAGTCCCCGGCGACATCCGTTTCCGCTTCCTTGAAGCCAGCGTAGATTGAACCCACCCCCGAAGCGCTTACGCGCTTCCCCCTCAAGGGGGCATGCCTAAGGACCGGCAGAGCCGGCTCCTTGGCATCCCACTGGCACTGTGCCCCTTGTGAAGCAATAACATTACCGACCTGTCCCGGCGCAAGCCGGGGCGGCGCCTTATGACCGGATTTCTCATTAAACGCGTGTTGCAGGCGGTCTTCGTGATCGTCGCCGTGACGCTGCTTGTCTCCTATGCCGTGCGCCTGACCGGCGACCCCGCGCTGATGCTCAGCCAGGGCTCGGGCAGCGTCACCGAACAGGACCTGGCCAACATCCGCCAGGCGCTGGGCCTGAACCGCCCCTTCCACGAGCAATACCTGTCGTACATGCAGGGCCTGTTGCACGGCGACTTCGGCCGCAGCTTCATGGGTGGCACGTCGGTCGCCAAGCTGATCGGCGACGCGCTGCCCGCGACGCTGATGCTGGCCTTCACGTCGCTGATCTTCTCGATCCTGATCTCGCTGCCGCTGGGCATCCAGGCGGCCATCAAGCGCGGCAAGACCACCGACCAGGCCATCCGCATCCTGTCGCTGGTGGGGCTGTCGTTCCCCAACTTCTGGCTGGCGCTGATGCTGGTGCTGCTGCTGTCGATCACGTTCCCGCTGCTGCCGCCTTCGGGCTGGAGCGGCCCGGCCAGCCTGATACTGCCGTCCCTGACGATGGCCATCATCCTCAGCGCCACCAATATCCGCCTGGTGCGCACGACCATGCTGGAGACGTTGTCGGCGCAATACATCATGGTGGCGCGCAGCAAGGGCTTGAAGGAACGCGTGGTGCTGTACAAGCACGCGCTGCGCAATTGCGCGATTCCGCTGATCACCTACCTGGGCCTGCAGTTCGGCGGCCTGATCGGCGGCATCGTCGTCATCGAGATGGTGTTCAACTGGCCCGGACTGGGCACGCTGGCGTTCGACGCCATTTCCGGCCGCGACTACCCGGTGCTGCAAGGCACGGTCACCGTGCTGGCCACCGTCATCGTCCTGGTCAACCTGATCGTCGACATCGCCTATGGCATCGTCGATCCCCGTATCCGCACGCGGTAAGCATCATGCAGACAACCACCCCCACCGCCGCCGCTCCCAAGCCCTTCAAGCCGCGCAGCCGCTACCGCTCGCTGGAATTCCTGCTGGGCGCCCTGCTGACCGGCGTCATGGTCCTGCTGGTGCTGACCTCCGGCTGGCTGTTCCCGGACGGCGGCGAATCGATGGACCTGGCCGCCCGCCTGATGGCGCCCTTCTCGTCGGCCGCACATCCGTTCGGCACCGACCCGTTGGGCCGCGACGTGCTGGCCCGCGTGATCGTCGGCGGCAAGATTTCGCTGATGGTGGGCTTCGCGTCCGTCCTGGGCGGCGCCCTGCTGGGCATCATCATGGGTCTGATCGCCGGCTACTACCGCGGCTTCTGGGACATGATCGTCATGCGTTTCGCCGACGTGCAGCTGGCGCTGCCCTTCATCCTGGTGGCGATCACGTTCATCGCCATCCTGGGAGGCGGGCTGTTCAACGTCATCTTCTTCATGATCGTGTCGCAATGGGTGCAATATGCGCGCCTGGTGCGGGCGCAGGTCCTGGCGCTGCGTGAACGCGAGTTCGTGCTGGCCGCCCGCGCCTTTGGCGTGCGCGATCTGGCGATGATCCGCCACCACATCGTGCCCAACCTGCTGGGCCCGCTGGTGATCCTGATGACCCTGAACGTGGCCAACAACATCCTGCTAGAAAGCAGCCTGACCTTCCTCGGCCTGGGCGTGGATCCGATGATCCCCAGCTGGGGCGGTATGCTTGCAGATGGCCGCACCTACATGCAAACCGCATGGTGGGTCAGCGTCTTCCCGGGCCTGGCGATCATGCTGACCGTACTGGGCCTGAACCTGCTTGGCGACTGGCTGCGAGACCGCCTGGACCCCACCGGCAAGGTGTAAAGCACAAATGCCCCGCAAGGGGCATTTTTCCCATTGCCGGATGACGAAAGAACTCCGAAGGAACACAAAGCATGTCTTTGCTGGAAAAAACATTCGACCGCACGCTGGACGCCTGGACCCACGCCTACATGGCGCCCGCCTGGCGCGGGGCGGTCGTGGAAGGCTGGCTGTTTGAGGGCGTGGACGCCCGCCGCGCGGCGGAAGCCCGGCTGGCGCAGGCCGGTGTGACGGCGCGCTTTCGCAGCGCGTACAAACCGCTAGTGCATTTCTTCCTGGAAGACGTCGAGCGCGAGGGCCTCGTGTCCGCCCTCGTGCGTTACCCGTTGCACGAGCATGCCCAGGCCAAGCGCTTCACGCTGGAAGCCTACCCGCTGGTCGCCCTGATGGAAGGCGTGCGCGTGGTGATGCAGGCCGGCGCATCCGACCTGCACTATGACGTCACGCTGACCTACGCCGACGGCCGCAAGGTAGAGACGCGCGTCTTCGCCCCCAACCAGCTCGGCCAGGCCCAGGACGGCAAGCCTGAACTGTCGCCTACCGGCTGGCTGCGGGTACGCGACGCCGATGGCCAGGTGCAGACCGACGCCGCCCAGGCCACCGAATACCAGCAAGTGTTCCGCAGCATCGTCGACACCGTGCGCAACCACCCCTGGGGTGCGCACGAGCCGTACTTCGACCGCCTGGAAATCCGCGTCGACCTGCCGGGCATGGACTTCGCCCTGCCCGTGGACGAAGAAATCGTCAGCACCTTCGAAGCGCTGCACGAGGATGTGTATTTTTCGTTGCTGGAACACTTTCAGCACCACTCCGGCCGCCCCTCCGGCGACCGCGGCCTGCAGCCCGGGCAGATCATTCCCGACATCCGCCGCCATGACGGCGCCGCGCGCGTGCAGATTTCGGTCGAACCGTTCGAGGCGCCGGCGCCCGTTGTTGCCGCGCCGCTTGACGCCGCGCTGGACCAGCGCCGTGAACCTCTGACGGCCGGCCAGATCGCCGGCTGCATGGCGGCGTTCGGCGGCGATGCATTCCAGGCCGTCTCCCGCCAGGGCCGCCCGGTGCTGGGCACCTATGTGCGCGGCCCCGGCCCCGCCGTCTTCATTTCCGGTGCGCAACACGCCAACGAGACCTCGGGCGTCGTGGGCGCCCTGCGCGCGGCGCAGACGCTGGCCGCCCGCGGCAACGCCCACTTTGCGCTGATCGCCGCCGAGAACCCGGATGGCTACGCGCTCTTTAACCGCCTGCGCGAACACCATCCGCGCCACATGCTGCACGCGTCGCGCTACAGCGCCCTGGGCGACGACATTGCCTACCGCGAACACGCCCCATTCTTCGAACGCGACGGCCGCCACCAGGCCCACGCAATCAGCGGCGCGCAGCTGCACATCAACCTGCATGGCTACCCCGCGCATGAATGGACGCGTCCGCTATCCGGTTACCTGCCCCGCAATTTCGAACTGTGGACGGTCCCCAAAGGCTTCTTCCTGGTGTTGCGCCATCATCCGGGCTGGAGCGAACGCGCGCGCCGCCTGATCGAAGGCGTGACGGCCCGGCTGGCCCGCAATGTACCGGGGCTGGTGGAATTCAATGCGCGCCAGTTGGAACTCTTTCATGCGCACGCGCTCGAATCCGGCTTCGACGTGCTGAACGGCATTCCGGTGCAGATCACCGAGAGCGATCGCGAAGAGCTGCCGCTGGCGCTGATCTCGGAGTTTCCGGATGAAACCGTGTACGGCGACCGCTTTGTTTTCGCGCATACTGTGCAAATGGAAACCGTCCTGGCGGCTACCGAGCTTTACCGTTCAGGACTGTAGGCAGGATGAAGGCGCGGCGGCCAAGGACCGCGGCGCCTTTGGACAAACAGAATCAATAAGAAAATGAATATCCGAGAACGCAATCACGGCGACGACCTGGTCCTGGCGGACATCTGGCTCCGTTCAGTGCGCGCCACGCATTCCTTCCTGACCGAAAAAGAAATCCAGGCCATGTACCCGCAGGTGCTCAACACCTACCTGCCATCGGTACGCGTGTGGGTCTGTGAAGACGATGCCGGTGAACTCGCCGGTTTCATGGGCCTGTCCGGCAACAAGGTGGAAATGCTGTTCGTGGACGCCAACAAGCGCGGCAAAGGCGCTGGCCGCCGGCTGCTGAACTTCGCGCGTTCGCTGCACGGCACCCTGCTGGTGGATGTGAACGAACAGAACCCGCAAGCCCACGGCTTCTACAAGCACTACGGATTCGAAGACGTGGGCAGGTCAGCCCAAGACGACGCGGGCCGACCGTTCCCGATCATCCACATGAAGTTGGCGGGTTGACCTGTACTTCGTGGCGCGCGCGCCAGGCCTTTAGCGCCTCGCGGTAGGCTTCCATGGCCTCGTCATAGCGGTCGTATACGCAGGGGATGCAACCGCTGTTGCAGCATTCCTCGGGCGCGGGGCGCTCCGGCGCAACGGGCTGCGGGTCGTTGTCTTCGGGAAGGGTCGTCGTGCTCATGACGCAATGTTAGCGCCGATCCGCCCGCCCTCAGGCACTGGCTGGCGCGTGGGCGGCCCGCCATTCCCTGCGCCGGATTTCATAGCGGACCTTGGCGCTGGCATCGTCGCCCCCCGTTTCGCCCACATACCGCAAGCCGGTCTTTTCCATGACGCGGCGAGACGCCGCATTGGAGCGCAGCGCCACAGCTGACAGCACGTCCACCGGCAGCAATTCGAACCCCATTTCGATCAGCGAGGCGGCGATCTCGCCCGCGTAACCCTGCCCCCAGCAGTCGGGCTGGAAGGCGTAGGCAAGCTCGATGGCGCCCTGGTCGCCGGACACCGTGTACTTCAGGCCGGCACGGCCCGCCAGCGCACCCGTGTGGCGATCTTCCAGCACATACATGCCATACCCGTACTCGACCCAGTGCGAGACGTTCTGCGCCACGTAGAGCCGGCTGGCGGCGGCGTCGCGGGTGCCGCCCATCGTCTCCATCAGATCGGCGTTGGCGTGCATGTCGGTGATGAACGGCAGATGCCCCTGCCCCATGCGCTGCGCGCGCAGGCGGGGAGTCAGGAAAATGTCAGGAAACACGGATTGCGGCATGACAAACGGGCCTATGAGGGGACGGCTCCATCATAGCGTCGCCGGGCCGCCACCGGCATCCTGTCTGCCGGTGCGGCCCGTGTCTTACGCCGCCGTCGAAGCCGAAAACGGTACCCGGCTTATTTGGGCGGAAGCGCGCGCGCCGCCAACGGCGGATCGGCCTTCAGGATGTCGAAAATGCGCTTGCCCACGCGGCCGTCCTGCGGCAGGTTGCGGCGCTCTTGCTCGGCGCGCACCGCGTCGCGGGTCTTGGCGCCGGGAATGCCGTCCGCCACGCCGATGTCATAGCCGCGGCCATAGAGGTCTTCCTGCAGTTGCTTGATCTCGGCGCGCGATAGGCCAGGGTCGTCCGTGGGCCAGGCCGCGACGATGCCGGGGCCGCCCTGCAAGCGGTTCAGCAGCAGCGACACGGCCAGGCCGTAGCGGCGCGACTGGTTGTAATGCAGGATGGCGTCGAAATTCACCGTGGCCAGGAACACCGGGCCCTTGGCGCCGGTGGGCGCAAACAGATAGGCCTGCTCGTCGTTGCCCGACGGCAGCTTGAGCACCGAGCCGTCGCCTTGCTTCAAGCCTGCCTGGGCCCATTGCGCGATGCTGCGGCGGTCTTGCGAACCCACGTACTCCGCATCGGGCTCGGGCGGAATCGCGGCGGCGATTTCAGCCGGCACGCGCACTTCCACGACAGCCGGCAGGCCATGCGTCCACTTGGCGCGGCGCTTGCGCAAATGGTTGGCGGTGGAGGCCAGCGCATCGGGCAGCGAGTTGTAGAGGTCGATGCGGCCATCGCCGTCGCCGTCCGCGGCCAATTCATAGAACGAGGTCGGGATGAACTGCGTCATGCCGAATGCGCCGCTCCAGGAACCCACGAAACTGTCGGCGGGGACCGTGCCGTCGCGCAGCAGGCGCACCGAGGCGTAGGCGTTCTTTTCCCACAGCGTCTTGTTTTCGGTGCAGGCGCGCGTCAACCAGGCGTTGAGCACGTCGGTCTTGCCGATCTGGCGGCCGTAGTTCGTTTCGATACCGAAGATGGCGACGAGCGTGGCCGGATCCACCTGATACTGCTGGCCGATCGCATTCAGTTGCGGCCCGACCTTCTTCATCACGGCGCGGCCGTCGTTGACGCGTTCATCGTCGACCGTCTTGGCGATGTAGTCCCACCAGCTTTCGCGCCCTTCCGGCTGGCCCTTGGCGGATGCCACGGTCGTCGGCAACAGCTTGGCGTTGGCGGTGTACTTGTCCCAGTCGGCCACCGTCAGGCCGTTTGCCGTGGCGCCCTTGCGCAGCTTTGCGATGCACGCCTTGGTGTCCAGTTCGGTCGGGATGATGACCGTGGGCGCCGCGGCAGGCTCCGTTGTGGCCGTCGCGGCGGGTAATTGGGTCGGGGCCGGGGCCGGGGTCGCCGTGGCGGCCGGAACCTCTGTGGCCGCGGGCTTTTTCGCCGCCTCTTGCGCGGCCGTCACATCGTCGAAGGAGCGCTTGGGCGTCAAGGCCGGTTGCACCGGCGCCGGGGCGGGCGATTGGACGCGCGAGCCGGTCGCCGACTCGGGCGATTGCGCGTGGGCGGCGCTGGTGGCTGCCGCCATCACGGCGGCAGCCAGCAAGGCGCGGGAAAAGGTATCGATTCGAGGGCCTGAGGAACGCTGGCGCATGGTAATCCTGAAAAATCGAAGTCAGGCAGGATCGTACCGCGACCAGCCGCCGAAATCGAACCGTGCGCCGTCGAACCGCAACCTGGTGCTAGGCGCCCCGCTTGGCCAACAGCGCGGCCGGCGGCTCGCGCAGCACGCGCAGGCAGACGACCATGGCAATCACGCTGAACAAGGCAAAGCCCAGGCTCTGCCCCAGCATCACCCCTTCGGGCCCGCCGTAGTGCGCGCCCAGCCACACGAACGGCAAGGTGCCCAGGGTGGATCGCAGCCAGCCGATGACCGTGGAATAGGTGGCGTAGCCCAGGTTGTTGAACACGGCGATCGACACGAAGAACAGGCTGTTCACCGCCCAGGCGAAGCTGCCGTAGCGGCAGAAGAAAATGATCAGGTCGCGGCCCGGGCCCGTGACCTGGAACACGTCCGGCACCCACGGCGCCAACACCGCCAGCACCGTGGCCGCGGCAAAACCGTAGCACAACGCCCAGCGCGCGGTCAGCCTGACGGTCTGTTTCACTCGCTCCCACTGCCCCGAACCCAGGTTCTGCCCAAGAATGGGGCCGATGGCACCGGGCAGCACGAAGAACAGCGAGTAGGCCAATTGCAGCACACGGTCCACCACCGTGGCGCCCGCCATGACGCTGGGGCCGAAGCCCGCATACGTCGAGACGGTGAAGATCACCGCCGCGGGCGTAGCCAGCGTGGTCAGGGCGGCAGGCAGCGCAATCTTGCCGATGGCCGCCAGGTCGGCCTGCAATGCACGCAACGCCGGCCACGCCACCAGGCGATGCTTGCGCAACACCAACCATGCGCCCAGCGCCACCGTGGCCAGACGGCCCACACCGCTTGCCCAGGCGATGCCTTCCATACCGCCATCCAGCACGAAAATGACGATGGGATCCAGCGCGGCCACCGTGGCGGTGCCCGCCAGCAGCACCCACATGGACTGGCGGCCGTGACCCGCCGCGCGCAGCAGGTTCGACAGCATCATGCCCACCCCCATCACCACCGCGAAAGGCGTCGTGATCAGCACATACGACAGCAAGTGGCCGCGCACGTCTTCCGCCAGGCCGATGGCCGCGGTAAACGGCCCGATCGCCGCCAGGAAGATTGCCCCGGCCGCCACCGCCGATCCCGCCATCAGGATCAGCGACGCCCCGGCCAGCGTCCGCGCGCGCCGCGCATTGCCGGACCCCAACGCACGCGACACCAGTGCCGCGCCGCCCACGGTGACGCCGATGCACACCGACGTGATCGTGAACTGCGTCATCGACCCGAAACCGACTGCGCCCAGCACCGCTTCATCTTTCAACGTGCCCAGGTAAAACAGCGACAGGAATTCCACCGCGAAGACGGCCAGCATGCTGGCCCAGCCCGTCAGGATCATTTCCAGCACATGCGGGCCCAGGGGCCCGGACACGAAGCGGGCGCGCGGATCGGCGGCAGGAGCGTCCAAGGCCCCCCCTACCGCAGCGCAGGCTGCTCGCGCAGCTGTCGCAAACGCTCGATGGCGTCTTCGTACCCTTGCGCGGCTGCCGCCTCGTACCAGCGCATCGCGGCTTCCCTATCGACCGGCTCAAGCATCACGGCCTGCATGAACTGGGCGCCAGGATTGCCGCGCTGCGCGTCGGCCAGCAAGGCGCGTTGGGCCATGGCGTCCTGCCGCGGCGACTCGCCGTAGATGTGCGTGTCGCCACTCAATTCCCCCTCGACCTGATGGCGCAGCGAAGGCGGCGTGTGCGCGAACTGATGCCGCCAGAACAGCGCGGTCAGCACCAAGGCGACAAGCAGGAAGACAATGGAGATGAACAGGCTTTTACGGGTCATGGATAACGCAGGTTGAGGGCGACCACAGCCGCCCGAACGTGAAAGACAAGCAGGCAACAGGAACCGCGCTTACCGCGCGGCCGGCGCGAACCAATACTGGAACACGCTGCCTTCGTTGGAATACCAGGGCAAGAGGCCAATGGAATCGGATTCGCTTCGCACGGTCACCAGCAGGCCGCCGGCCTCGGGGCGAAACAGCGCCACATGCCGCCGCACGCCCATGGATTCGTACTGGCGCCAATCGTGCCGCACGCTGACCCACAGCCGGCCCTGCGCGCAACCGGTATGCCGGCGAATGCCGTCCGGCACGCCGGCCCGGGCATCGTGACCCAGGGCGGCCGTATCCTGCGCGCCATTCAGCTCAGGCAGATATGCGGCCGACCGTGCCCCACGCCCGTCAAGCGCCAGCACGTCCCATCCGCCGCCCGCGCGCGTGAAGGCAACGGTGGCTACTGGCGTCGACTGCCATTCGGGCAGCACAGGGTCGCGCATGCCCTGAAGATCCAGCGGGTAACGGAGGAAATTGCGCAGGTCATTCAAGGATTTCGTTTCGCGGTCGCCCGAGCGGTATTCGCCCTGCGCCTGGTACGTGCCCGTCAAATCCGGGCATTGCGTCGGGTCCGACGGCAGCACCACGGGCGTACCGTCCCGGAAAGGCGGCCACTTGACGGAGACCTCGTCCACCTTGGCCACGCCGCATGCGCTCAAGGCCAGCGCCATCAGCCCCGCGCCGGCAAGCCGGATCGTCCGTCGCGCGCCCAATACCGCTGCATTCATGGCTGTCTCCCTACGAGCCGGCTTGCGGGCCGCTCCCACTGGCGTGCCCCGCGTTATCCGTTGTTTTGCCTGGCGACGAACTATATCCGAATCCCGCGCCGTCGTTGCCAAGCGCCCGGCACGGGAGAATAATCGGCACATCCCCTCCGACCGCGCGCCATGACACCCTTCCGAGGCAAGCTCCGCATCCGGCACCTGGAAATCGTGCTGACCGTCTCCGAATTGGGCAACCTGTCCAAGGCGGCGGCGCAGTTGCACAGCACGCAATCCGGGCTGTCGCGCGCGATCGCCGAGATCGAAGAGCTGGTGGGCGCCCGTCTCTTCGAACGCACGGCCAAGGGCACCACCTGTACGCCGCTGGGCGAGGCCATGTGCCGGCATGCCCGCCTGCTGTTGACCGACTTCCGTAAAGCCGAGATCGACCTGGCCGCCATGTCGCGCGGCGACGAAGGCAGCCTGACCGTAGGGTGCTTTTCGATGTTCGCCGGCTGGCCGGTCGCGCAGGCCGCGCGCGCCTTTCGGCAAGCCTATCCGCGCATCACCCTGACTATCGAGATCGGCACGCACGAACGCCTGATCGAAGACCTGGACGCAGGCGGCGTGGACGTGCTGATCAGCCGCTTCTCATCCACGGTCAATCCGCAGATCTACCGTTCCACTACCTTGCTGGAGGACCAAGTGGTGCTGGCCTGCGCCACCGGCCATCCGCTGGCGGGGCGCACCGGCACCACGTTGGCGGACTATGTGGCCTACCCGTGGATCACTGCGCTGCCGGGCAGCCGCATCCGGGGCGAACTGGAAATGTCCCTGCGCAAGGCCGGACTGGCGATTCCGGATATGATCGGCGCCCTATCCCTGGAATTCGGCCGCGAAATGCTGCTGGACGGGCAGTATCTATGGATGCTGCCGGGCAGCGTGGCCGCCGTGCGCCAGGCCCGTGGCGAACTCTTCGTGCTGCCGGCCCGCCCCGCCATCGGGAAGTCGCCCCTGGCCGCCATCTGGCGCCGCGACCGCCCCAGTACGCTGCAGGCCCGCGCCTTCACCGAGCAGGTCGAACGCGCCATCCAGGCAGACAACATCGCACTGGCCGCGTAGGCGCGCGGCCTCTGCCTTTGCATCACCCATTTTTATCGGAGCACCCATGTACGACTGGCTCAACGCATTGCCCAAGGCGGAACTGCACCTGCATCTGGAAGGCTCGCTGGAACCCGAGCTGCTCTTCCGGCTGGCGCAACGCAATGGCGTGGCGCTGCCCTGGCCCGACATCGATGCCCTGCGCGGCGCCTACAACTACGGCAACCTTCAGGAATTCCTGGACCTGTATTACCTGGGCGCGGACGTGCTGCGCACCGAGCAGGACTTCTACGACCTGACCTGGGCCTATCTGCTGAAGTGCCGCGAGCAGAACGTGGTGCACACCGAACCCTTCTTCGACCCGCAGACCCATACCGACCGCGGCGTGCCATTCGCCGTTGTGGTCAACGGCATCCGCCAGGCGTTGGATGACGGCCGCAAGCAGTTGGGCGTGACCAGCGGCCTGATCCTGAGTTTCCTGCGCCACCTGCCCGAAGAGCAGGCCATGCGCACCCTTGACGAGGCCTTGCCCTTTCGCGACGCCTTCATCGCGGTCGGGCTGGACAGCAGCGAAAAGGGCTTCCCGCCGCGTCTGTTCCAACGGGTGTTCGACCGCGCCCGCGCGGAAGGCCTGCCGGCCGTGGCCCATGCGGGCGAGGAAGGTCCGCCCGAGTACATCTGGGAAGCGTTGGACCTGCTGAAGGTGCTGCGCATCGATCACGGCGTGCGCGCCGCCGAAGACCCGAACCTGATCGCCCGCCTGATCGACGAACAGATCCCGCTGACCGTCTGCCCCTTGTCCAACACCCGGCTGCGCGTGTTTGAACACATGCGCGACCACAACATCCTGACGCTGCTGGACGCGGGCGTGAAGGTCACCGTCAACTCCGATGATCCGGCTTACTTCGGCGGCTACGTCAACGAGAACTTCCATGCGCTGTACGAGCACCTGGGCATGACCCAGGCGCAGGCGCAAGCGCTGGCCGACAACAGCCTGGACGCCCGAATCGCCAAATAGGGGGCAAGTGCCCCTGCGGCGCCCCGGCCATGCGGGTTGCGCATGGCAATGTTCAAAACCGGCATGGCTGCCCTGCCCCGATCGTCCCTACCATAGCCCCACGGCTGCGGCGTCCTCCGGACGCCGGCCGCACGACAACGATGCAAGGGGCAGGATATGAATCAACCCGTTCAGGCGGTGCTGCGGGCCGGCACCCTGACTGGCGTGCGCAATGCGGGCGGCATCTGCCGCTATAGCGCCATTCCTTATGCGCAGGCGCCAGTGGGCAGCCTGCGCTTCGCGCCGCCGCAACCCGCGGCGTGGCGTGGCGATCGCGACGCCACGCGCCCAGGCCCCGTGGCGCCGCAACTGCCCTCGCGGCTGCGCGGCGCCATGGGCGATTTCGATGCCCCGCAATCCGAAGACTGCCTGCACCTGACCGTGTGGACGCCCGGCGCGGACCGCGCGCGGCGGCCCGTGGTGGTGTGGCTGCACGGCGGCGCCTGGCAAAGCGGCGGCGGCGCGCTGGACTGGTACGACGGCGCACGCCTGGCGGCCCGGGGCGACCTGGTGGTCGTGGCCGTCAACTACCGCCTGGCCGCGCTAGGCTGGCTGTATGTGCCCGGGCAAACGGCCAACATGGGCCTGCTCGACCAGGAAGCGGCCATCGATTGGGTGCTGGAGAACATTGAGGACCTGGGCGGCGACACGGAACGGATCACGGTCATGGGCCAGTCGGCGGGCGCGTCCTCGATCTGCGCCATGCTGGCCCGGCAACCCCGCTTCTCGCGCGCCATCTTGCAAAGCGCGGCACTGGGGCGCGGTTTTCGCAGCGCCGCGCAGGCCGACGTGCTGGGACAGGCGTTCCTGCAAGCCGCAGGCGTCGACTCCCTGGACGCGGCACGCGGTTTGCCGGTGTCCGCCCTGCTGGCGGCGCAGCAAGCCCCTGCCGTGCAGGACGTGCTGCGCGCCGAAGGCAGCAGCCGCAGCCAGTTCTGCCCGGTGCTTGACGGCCAGGTGCTGCCGCAGGACATCGCGCCTGCGCTGAAGCAGGGCGCCTCCCGCGCGGACGTGCTGGTGGCTTATACCCGCGACGAAATGGCCGCCTTTCCCGGCCACACGGCCGATGCAGACGGCCTGCGGGTGGGCGAGCAGGTCTTCGGCGCGCCCTCGCGCCAATGGGCCGAGGACGCCGTCGCGCAAGGCCGGCAAGCCTGGCTGGCGCGCTTCGACGTCGCGCCGACCGCGCGCTTCGGCGCCTGCCACTGCATCGAGTTGCCGTTCGTCTTCGACACCGTGGACACCTTTGCGGCCGCCCCCATGCTTGCCGGATTGCCCGAGGCCCACGCCGCCCAACTGACGCGCCGCACTCAGGACGCCTGGATCGCTTTCATCCGCGGCGATGCGCCCGGCTGGCCGATGGCGCCACACCAGCACATCCTGGCCTGAGTCCGCGGCCAACGCACACACCAACAACACAAGGGGAATTTCATGTTCAAGCAAACTGCGCTGGCGCTCGCGCTGCTGACGCCATTGGCCGCCGCGGCCGCGTATCCCGACAAGCCGGTGAAGATCATCGTGTCCAACCCGCCCGGCGGGCCGGTGGACGTGATGCTGCGCGTGCTGGCCAGCAAGCTGGGCGCCGCCTGGGGGCAGCCGGTGGTGGTGGAGAACCGGCCAGGCGCCTCCGGCATCATCAGCACCAGCGCCCTGGTCAAGTCCGCGCCCGACGGCTACACGCTGGGCATGGTGGTGGCGTCCACCGTGACGATCGTGCCGTTCGCCGTGGATGCCCTGCCCTTCGACACGCAAAAGGACCTGCAGCCGATTTCGCTGGTGGCGCGCACCCCGTTCATCTTCATCGTCGCCAAGGAAAGCCCGATCAAGACCTGGGAAGACTTCGTGCGCGAAAGCCGCGCGCGCAACCTGAGCGTGGGCTCGTTCTCGATCGGCACGGCGTTTCATCTGGTGTGGGAACAGACAGCCCGGCGCGCCGGCATCAAGGCGCTGTACGTGCCGTCGTCCTCGTCCGGCAAGACGCAGAACGACCTGATCGGGGGCCAGCTGGATGTGGGCCTGGACGCGCCCTCCAGCGCCAAGGGCCTGATCGACAGCGGCCGCCTGCGCGCGGTGGCCATCACCAGCCCGGAACGATTCGGCGGCCTGCCCGACACGCCGACCTTGAAAGAGTCCGGCCTGGACTATGCGCCGCAACCCTGGATCGGGCTGATGGCGCCGGCCGGCGTTCCCAGGGACCGCGTGGCGCTGATCCAGAAGTCGGTGTCCGACATCCTGAAAGACCCGGCGATGCGTGCGCAGATGCAGACGCTGGGCATGATCCCCATCGGCAGCACGCCGGAGGAACTGGGCGCCACGATCGACGCGGACCGGACCGAGATGGCGCCGCTGATCAAGGAACTGGGCATCAAGCTGCAATAGGCGTCACTCCCTTGGCAAGCGCCGCCGCACCGGTGGCGGCGCTTGCCGGATGGTATCGAGAATGCGTTCTTTTCAATTGACCGACGGTCAGTCGATAATTAGAATGATGTTTTCCCATCCGGTTTCTTCCATGCACCCCTCCCGCCGCCGCGCCCTCGTCCTGGCCGTCAACCTGGGCAGCTTCATCACCATCCTGGACATCAGCATCGTCAACGTGGCGTTGCCGACCATGCAGGCCGCGCTGCGGATCGACATGGCGGGCCTGCAATGGGTGGTGGACGCCTATGCGCTGTTCCTGTCCGCCTTCATGCTGTCGGCGGGGCCGTTGGGAGACCGTTATGGCCGCAAGCGTTCGTGGCTGGCGGGCGTGCTGTTGTTCACGGTGGGTTCGGCGCTGTGCGGCTGGGCGACCACCCTGCCCGTGCTGCTGGCCGGGCGCGCCGTGCAGGGCGTGGCGGGCGCGCTGCTGATCCCCGGCGCGCTGTCGCTACTGACGCAGGCGTTTCCCGATCCCAAGGCCCGTGCGCAGGCAATCGGTGTGTGGGCGTCATGCAATGCGATTTCCCTGATCGTGGGGCCGATGCTGGGCGGCCTGCTGGTGGCGCATCTAAGTTGGCAGAGCATCTTCCTGATCAACCTGCCGGTCGGCGCGCTGGCCATCGCGCTGGGCGCATGGGGCATCCAGGAAAGCGCGAACCCTGAGCACGCGGCATTCGATCCGGCGGGCCAGGCGCTGAGCGTGGTGTGGCTGGGCGCGCTGACGTACGGCCTGATCGCCGCGGGCGAACACGGCTGGGGCGCGGTGGACGCGATGGCCTCTCTTTGCGTGGCGGCCGTGGGGCTGGCCGCTTTCCTCGTCGTCGAACATCGCGCGGCGCGGCCGCTGTTGCCGCTGACCCTGTTCCGCGACACCGGCTTCGCCACCACCAACTTCGCGTCTTTCGTGTTGGGCTTTTCCGGCTACAGCAGCCTGTTCTTCTTTTCCCTGTACCTGCAGCATGTGCAGGGCCTGTCGCCGCTGGCGGCGGGATGGCGGATGGCGCCGCAGTTCGTCGCGGCCGGACTGGTGTCCACGGTGTTCGGCCGCCTGAATCTTCGCTTCGGCCTGCCGCGGCTGATGGTCGCGGGCTATGGCCTGATCGGCGTGGCCATGCTGGGCATGATGCGGTTCGAGGCGCACACGCCCTGGCTCGAGACCGGATCCCTGATGGTGATGCTGGGCCTGGGCATGGGGCTGGCGGTGCCGTCGACCAGCATGGCGGTCATGGCCACGGTGCCGCGCGAACGCTCGGGCATGGCGTCCGCCACCCTAAATGCGCTGCGCCAGACCGGCATGACGATCGGCATCGCGCTGCTGGGCGCATTGATGAGCGGGCGCGCGGTCGACGCGTTGACGCGCACCCTCGCCCACGCCGGCGTCAGCGATGCGCACGGCGTGGCGCGCGCTGCCGTCACCCGGCATGTGATGCCCGAGCAGCCGGCAAGCGTCGCCGGGTGGTTCGCCGATGCGCTGGCCGGCGGCTTTCACGCCGCGATGCTCATCGCGGGCGGTGCATCGGTGGTGGCAGCCGTGCTGCTGTGGGTCGTGGCGCGCGGCGCAAAACCCGCGCTGCACGCCGCCTGAACGTGCGATTTCGGCGTTCGGAATTCCACCTTTCGGAATCAAACGGGGCGGATTTTAAGCATCCGTAACAAAGCTGCCGGCCGCGCGGCGCTTGGGTAAGATCCTCACCCAATAACAGGTTAACAACCACGAGGAGAAGACCATGCAGTCCCGCAAGACAGTGTTCCGGCTGGCCCCATTGGCGCTTGCCGCCCATCTGCTGATGGCCGGCCCCGCCGCCGCGCAAAGCGCGCCCGGCACGCAAGGCCCGTTGGCTCCCGCGCCCAACGCCGCCCTGTCCGAACAGATCGACCAGCGTGCGAAAGCGATCGAAGACAAGCTCATCGCCTGGCGCCGCGACATCCATCAACACCCCGAACTGGGCAACCAGGAAACGCGCACCGCCAAGCTTGTGGCCGACCATCTGCGCGCGCTGGGCATGGACGTGAAGACCGGCGTGGCAGGCACGGGCGTCGTCGCCGTGCTCAAGGGCGGCAAGCCCGGCCCGGTCGTGGCGCTGCGCGCCGATATGGACGCCCTGCCCGTCAAGGAACAAGTGGACGTGCCGTTCGCCTCCAAGGCCAAAGGCACCTATCTGGGCAAGGAAGTGGACGTGATGCACGCCTGCGGCCACGACACCCACACCGCCATCCTGATGGCCACCGCCGAAGTCCTGGCCGGCATGAAAGACCAGTTGCCCGGCAGCGTGAAATTCATTTTCCAGCCCGCCGAGGAAAGCCCGGCCGACTTCGAACCCGACGGCAAGAAGATCTGGGGCGCCAAGATGATGGTGCAGGAAGGCGTGCTGGACAATCCCAAGGTGGATGCCATCTTCGGCCTGCATGTGTCCAGCGCCTACCCGGCCGGCTGGCTGTCGTGGCGTAGCGGCCCGGCCATGGCAGCCGCCGACCAGTTCTGGATCGACGTCACCGGCAAGCAGACGCACGGCGCGCGCCCGTGGTCGGGCATCGACCCCATCGTCGTCAGCTCGCAGATCATCCTGGGCCTGCAGACCATTCCCAGCCGCCAGATCAACAGCATGCTGGAGCCGGCCGTCATCACGGTGGGCGCCATCCACGGCGGCAACCGCATGAACATCGTGCCGGACAACGTCGCCATGACGGGCACCATCCGCACGTATGACGAAGGCATGAAGAAGGACATCCATCAACGCATCGCCCGCACCGCCGAGATGATCGCGCAAAGCGCCGGCGCCCGCGCCGACGTGCGCGTGGTCGAACTCTATAACGCCACCGTCAACAACCCGGCGCTGACCGAGCAGATGGGTTCCACGTTGCGCCGCGTGGCGGGCGAAGGCAACTATGGACTGCAGCCGAAGTCCACGGCATCGGAAGACTTTTCCTTCTACCAGGAAAAGGTGCCCGGCATGTTCTTTTACCTTGGCGTCACGCCCAAGGGCACCGATGTGGAGAAGGCCGCCCCCAACCATTCGCCGCGCTTCTACGTGGATGAGTCCGGTCTGGTGAACGGCGTGCGCGCCTTGTCGAACCTGACCATCGACTACATGGCCCGCGCGCAGAAAGGCAGCTGACGATCGGGCCATGCGCCCTTGAAGTGAACCCGCCGCGGCTTGCCGCGGCGGGCATAAGCAAACGGCTACAAATTCTTTGTCAGGCGTTGCCCGGTTTTCTACATTACGCCCCTTTGCCGCCCGCGCGGCCGCCATGTAGAAGCCCCGCCATGCCGCTCTCCCGTCGAAAATTCATGCTTGCCAGCGCATTGGCGCTGCCCTTGGCGCGCCCGCGCGCCGCACGCGCCGCCGTCTGGCCTGACCGCCCCATCCGCCTGGTCGTCACGTTCCCGCCCGGCGGCGCCAGCGATATCGCCGCGCGGCTCATCGCACCGGTGCTGGCCGAACGGCTGGGCCAGCCGATCGTCATCGAAAACAAGCCCGGCGCGGGCTCCACCATCGGCGCCAACCTGGTGGCCCAGGCGCCGGCCGACGGCTACACCCTGCTGATGTCGAATTCGGCGCCCTTGTCGATCTCGCCCGCGCTGATGCCGCAAGGCGGCTATGACGCGCTCTCCAGCTTCAACCACATTGCCTATGTCGGCGCGGTGCCCACCGTGTTCGTCGTGCATCCGTCGGTGCCGGTCACCACCTTCGCGGAGTTGACCGCGTGGATCCGCGCACAAGACCAGCCCGTGCAGTACGGCAGCGGCGGCCTGGCCTCCGTGGGGCAGATCGTGGGGGAACTGTATTCCCGACAGACGGGCGCACGCCTGCAGCACATTCCCTACAAAGGGTCCGGCGCCATGCGCAACGATTTGCTGGGCGGACAGATCCGCGTTGCCGTCGACGCCCTGCCGCAAAACCTGCCGTTCCTGCGAACCGGCCAATTGCGCCTGCTGGCCGTCACCACCGCGCAGCGCGTGCCGCAAGCCCCCGACATCCCCGCCGTCGGTGAACTGGGTTATCCCGGCCTGATCGCCGAAAACTTCGTCGGCCTGTCCGGTCCGGCAGGCTTGCCCGATGCGGTGTCGCAGCGCGTGAACGAGGAAATCGGCCGCGTGCTTGAGACGCCCGACATCCGCGCGAAGCTTGAAGGGCAAGGCTTTGTGCTGGCCCGCAAATCGCCCGCCCAATTCACGGACTTCGTCCGTCTTCAGGCCGAGGCCTGGGGGCCGGTGGTGCGGGCCACGGGAGCCAGCCTGTGAGCGCCCGCCGGATACTGGTGCTGTTCGGCCATCCGGGCCGTGGCGGATTCAACGAAGCCGCCGTGCAAGGCGCCGAACGCGCCGCGCAGGCCGGCCTGCCCTTGCAGCGGGAATGGATAGCCGCCAACGACGCCAAGACGCGCGCCGAGCGCATTGCACAGTTGTGCGACACGGCTCCGGATCTCGTCATCGTGCATGGCGGCCAGGGCGACGCGCCCGTCGCCGAGGTGGCGCCGCGATTTCCGGGCACGCAATTCGCCATCACCCAGGGGCACCACACCGCCCCCAATGTCGCGTCATACGAGATCCTGCAGGAACACTCGGCCTTTCTGGCAGGCGTGCTGGCCGGTTTGCGCGCCAGCAACGGCCGGGCCGCCCACCTGTCGGGCGAACGCGTGCGGCCGGGGTTAAAGGGCCGCGCCGCCTATGCCGATGGCGTGCGGCGCGTGACTGGCCAGGACCCGCTGACCGCATTCTGCGGCAACCAGCACGACCCGGAACTGGGCGCGGCCTGGACCCGCGCACTGTCCGCACGGGACGCCCGCGTGCTGTTCGCCATGATGGATGGTGGCCGCGACGGCGTGACGCGGGTATGCCGCGAAACCGGCGTGTGGCAGATCGGCAATGTGCTGGACTGGGTGGCCCGCGATCCGCAGGTATACCTGGCATCTGCCCTGGCGGACTCGGGGCTGTGCGTGGAGCGCGCCGCTGCCGACCATGCCGCGGGCGCGCTGGCGGTTGGCCGGATCACCCGCTTCGGACTGGAGGAAGCCGCGTCGCTGCGCCTGGTGGTCGGCGCCAAGGTCGGCGCGGAAGAACGCCGTGTGCTGGACGACTGGGCCGGTCAATTGGCCTCAGGCGCCATCGATATCGCGCCGGACTATGCCGGCGTGGAATTCGAGATGCCAGTCCGCCCCCTGCCCCGGGCCGTTGGCGCCGCGATTTCACATCCCGGGCGATAGGCGACGGGCCGGGCGCGGCCCCTCCTTGCGCATTGACGCCCGCCGGCACGGTGGCTACAGTGGCCGGCAGCCCAGCGCCGTGTCAATCGGCGCCCTCGCCCCGTGAACCGCCGCGGTCCGCCGCAGCCCTCTTCTGGACCCTTATGAACAGCTACCGCGTCGGCATCGCCGGCTTCGGCGCCATCGGCCAAGCCGTGGCGCAATCCCTGGATGCCGGCTTGCCCGGCCTGACCCTCGCCGCCGTCGCCGTGCGCGACCCCAAGGCTCCGCCGGCCTTCGCCTGGACGCAAGCCGCCCCGACCTTCACCACCATCGATGCCCTGCACGAACATTGCGACGTGGTGGTGGAATGCGCGCCGGCCGCTGTGTTCCGCAACATCGCCGAACCAGTGCTGCGCAGCGGCAAGAAGATGGTGGTGCTGAGCTCGGGCGCCCTGCTGCGCCACGACGACCTGATCGAACTGGCACGCCAGCACCACGGCCAGATCCTGGTGCCGTCGGGCGCCATCCTGGGCCTGGACGCCATCACCGCCGCCGCCGAAGGCGTGATCCATTCCGTCACGATGATCACCCGCAAGCCTGTGCGCGGCTTGCTGGGCGCGCCTTACCTGACCGACAACAATATCGACATCGCGGACATCACCGAACCCCGCCTGATCTTCCGCGGTTCGCCGCGCGAGGCCGCCGTCGGCTTTCCGGCCAACCTGAACGTGGCGGTCAGCGTGTCGCTGGCGGGCATCGGGCCGGACCGCACCACCTTGGAAATCTGGGCGGACCCGTCGCTGGAACGCAATATCCATCGCGTTGAAGTCGTGTCGGATTCGGCGTCTTTCTCGATGGAGATCCAGAACATTCCGTCGGCCAATCCGAAGACCGGCCGCATCACCGCGCAAAGCGTGATCGCCGCGCTGCGCAAGCTGACCGGGCCACTGCGCGTGGGCACGTAAAGCTCACCCGCGGCGCCCGGCCCACGCGGCCGGGTGGCCTCAAGCCGCAGCGCGCAACGGCGTGCCGGCGGCAGGCGGCGCGATCGGCCCCGCCGTCCAGTTGCCCGCGCCGTCCAGCACCAGCCGATGCGTGTGGAACGGGTCCAGCGTGCTGCGATGGCCCACGCTGACCAGCATGCAATCGGGCAAGGCGCCGCGCAGCAAGCTGTACAGCATGTACTCCAGCCCTTCGTCGGTGGCAGACGTGGCCTCGTCCAGGAACACGATGGCGGGCCGGTTGAACAGCACCCGCGCAAACGCCACCCGCTGCTGTTCGCCCAATGACAGGATGCGGGACCAATCCGCGACTTCATCCAGACGCTGGGCCAGATGCCCCAGGTTGACTTGGCGTAACGCCTCGGCCAAGCGTGCATCGTCTTCCGGTTGCGCCTCGCCGGGGTAGGCCACGGCGCCGCGCAGATCGCCCAGCGGCAGATAGGGCCGCTGCGACAGGAAAAGCGCCGCCGCGCCCTGCGGCCGGCGCACGTGGCCTTGCGCGTAGGGCCACAAGCCGGCCAAGGCGCGCAACAGCGTCGTCTTGCCGCTGCCCGAGGGGCCTTTGATCAGCAAGCTCTGCCCCGCGCGCATCTGCAGGTTCAGTTCGCGCAGCAACGTGCTGCCATCCGGCCGCGTCACCGTGACGCCGTGGATCTCCATCGCGTCGGGCAGCGGCTCGGTCTGCACGGACGGCAAGGCGCGCGCGGCTTCGTTGGCATCCAGGAACCCGCTCAGCCGGTCCAGCGTGGCCCGGTATTGCGCAAAGGAATCGTAGGACGTGCGAAAGAACGACAGGGCATCCTGCACCTGGCCGAACGCCTGCGACGTCTGCATCACATCGCCCAGCTTGATCGCGCCGCTGAAGAACCGCGGGGCCTGCAGGATGAAGGGAAACACCACCGCCACCTGGCTGACCGACAGGTTGAACCCGTCGAACTTCAGGCCCCGGTAGACCCGCGCCCACAAGTTCGCGATATAGGCCGTGAACCGCGTCCACAACGTGGCGCGCTCTGCCGCTTCGCCCTGATAGAACGCCACGTTCTCGGCGTTTTCGCGCAGTCGGACCAGCGCGTAGCGGAAGTTGGCGGTCAGGCGTTCGGACAGGAAATTCAGTTGAATCAAGGGCCGGCCGATCTTGAAGGCGAACCAGGTCGCGACGATCACGTACAGGAAGACCACGAACACCATGGCGCGCGGGATCTCGACGCCCGCGACCGACAAGGGGCCGGACAGGCCCCACAGAATGCCCGTGAACGCCACCAGCGACACGATCGCGCTCAACGCGCCGATGGCCAGCGTGCGTGAACCCGTGACGAACATCGCGATGTCCTGCTCGATGCGTTGGTCGGGGTTGTCGACGGGCGTATCGACGAAATGGCCGCGGTAGTAGGCGCCCGCGCCCAGCCAGTCACGCGTCAGCCGGTCGTTGAGCCACACGCGCCAATGGATGTCGAAGGACTGGCCGGCATAGCTGTCGGCCAGGGTGCGCACCACATGCACGCACGCCAGCACCGAAAAGATGCCCAAAAAGCGCCAGAACGCGGAGGGGTCGAGTGCCTGCAGCGCACTGTAGAAGCCGTTGTACCAAAAGGAAAACAACACGGTCATGCGTACCGCCGCCATCGCCAGAAGCAGCAGCATCGCCAACGTCAGCAAGGGGCGCCAACTGCGCCTCGGCGTCAGGTACGGCCAGGCCAGGCGCCAGAATTTCCGGCCCCAATCGGTGCTGCGGGCCAGCACCATCGCCATCACGGCCATCGCGATGGCCGTGATGCCGAAGGCGCGCACGAGCCACAGTGCGCTTTCCGTCAATTGCTGCTGCCAGTTCAGATCCATGGGCAAGCCCCCGAATAACCGTTTCTGGTTAGACGGGGCGGACGGCCCGGGTTCCGAAGAAAATGCCGTTTTAAGCCAGGCTTAAGCGTTCTGAAAGCGCCGCTGAACGCGCAGTGAAAGGCTGAGCGAAAATCAGCGCGGACCGAGGTCCAGATTGGCGAAAAGATCAGCCAGCGTGGGCACCGAACGGGCCGGCCAGATCGCGCTCAGGTCGAAGCTGGGCAAGCTGTGGCCGTCGCGCACTTCGCAAAAACGCACGCCGCCGAAATTCATCGTGCGGATCCAGCTGGGCAAGAGCGCAACGCCGCACCCGCCCGCCACGCAGGACAGGACGGTCAACGTCCGGTTGGCCTCCTGCGCCACCTGGGCGTCGTGCCCGCCCTTGCGCATGGCGTCCAGGATGCCCGCATAGAACGCCGGCAACTGCGCCTGCGGATACATCACCAGCCCCGCTTGCGCGATCTGCGCCATTGATACCTGTCCGTCTTCCGCCACGACGAACTCGTCGGGCACCGCGGCCACCAGCCGGTCGCGCAACAACTGCCTTTCCCGCATGCGCCCGCCCACCGCGACCGGCGTGTGCATCAAGCCGATGTCGATCTCGCCCGTCTGCAGGGCCTCGGCTTGTTCGGCGTTGCTCATTTCGCGCAAGATCACGCGCACGCCAGGCGCCTGCCGCCGCATTTCGCGCAGCGCGCGCGGCAAGGTGTCGAAAAGCGCCGATGACACCAGCCCCACCGTCAACTGCCCCGCGCTGCCGCGGCCGATCTCGCGCGCCCGCTGCGCCGCCGCATCGATACGCGCCACGCTGGTCCGCACGTCTTCCAGGATGGCAAGCGCTGCCGGCGTGGGTGCGGCACCCTGACGCGACCGTTCAAAGAGGCGCACCCCCAGATCCTTTTCCATGCGGGCGAGCGCCTGGCTCAAGGCGGGCTGGGCGATGCCCAGCCATTCCGATGCGCGGCTGACACTGCCGTGGTCCACCACCGCCAGGAAGTAACGCAGGTGCCGGGTTTCCATATCAATCCGATATATAAAAAGCGATTTTCCACAATAGAAAACTATACCCTGACTTCTTAGAATCCCGCCTTACAGAACAGCGTGGACAACGTCCGCGCACAGAACAGGAGACCGCCTTGCCCCCGCTCGCGACCGGCGTTGCCGTCGACACCCATGCGCACGTATTCCAGCAAGGCCTGGCGCTTGCCGACACGCGCCGCCACACGCCCGATTACGACGCGACGCTGGCCGATTACCTGGCGCTGCTGGATACGCACGGGCTCAGTCACGGCGTGCTGGTGCAACCCAGTTTTCTAGGCACCGACAACCGCTACCTGCTGGACGCCCTACGCGCCGCCTCTGGACGCCTGCGTGGCGTGGCGGTCGTCGCCCCCGGCATCGCCGACGGCGAATTGCAGGCGCTGGCCGACGCCGGCGTGGTGGGCATCCGCCTGAACCTGATCGGCTTGCCCGTGCCCGAGCTTGCCGCCCCTGGCTGGCAGGCCCTGCTGGCTCGCGTGAATGCGCTGGGCTGGCACGTCGAAGTCCATATCCAGGCGGCTCGCCTGCCGGATATCCTGCCCGCCTTGCTGGCTGCCGCTTGCCGCGTGGTCGTCGACCATTTCGGCCGGCCCGACCCGGCACTCGGCGTGTCGGACCCCGGCTTTCTGTACCTGCTGCAACAGGCCGGCAGCGGCCGCGTGTGGGTCAAGCTGTCGGCCCCCTACCGCAACTGGCAGGCCGCGGACTGTGCCGCATCCGGCCGATTGGCCACGCAGCAATTGCTGGCCGCCTACACCGCGGACCGCCTGATGTGGGGCAGCGACTGGCCCCATACCGAACACCGCCACCTGGCGTCCTACCCCGCGGCGACGCAATGGCTGGACGCCTGGATCGACGACCCCACGCAACGGCACGCCGTGCTTGCCGGCACGCCGTTGCAGCTGTTCCAATTCCAAGGAGACAAACCATGACCCACCTGATCAAACGCTTGGCGCGCGGTAGCGGCCTGCTCATTGCCGCCGGCCTGCTGGCCGGCGCCGCAAGCACGGCATCCGCCGCCTATCCCGAACGCGCCGTCACGCTGGTCGTGACCTATCCGCCCGGCGGCACCGTGGACGTCGTGGCCCGCCTGATCGGCCCCAAGCTGGCCGCCGAACTGGGCCAGCCCGTCGTCATTGAAAACCGCGGCGGCGCCGGCGGCATGATCGGCGGCGCAGTCGTCGCCAAGGCGCAGCCCGACGGCTACACGCTGATGCTGGACGCCTCGAACCACGCGCAGAATCCCGCGCTGCATTCCAAGATGCAGTTCGACACGCTCACCGCGTTCGCGCCTGTCTCGTTGCTGCTGCGCGTGCCGAACGTGCTGGTCGTCACACCCTCGTACGAGGTCAAGACGGTGGCCGACCTGATCAAGCTGGGCCAGCCCGGCGCCAAGGACCACGTGTATTTCGCGTCGGCCGGCCCCGGTTCGGCGCAGCACCTGGCAGGCGAACTGTTCAACCTGTTGGCCAAGACGCAGTTGCAGCATGTGGCCTACAAGGGCGGCGGCCCGGCCATGATCGACGTCATGTCCGGCCAGGTGCCCGTCATGTTCGCCAGCATGGGATCGGCCTGGCAGCACGTAAAGAACGGCAAGCTGCGCGCAGTAGCCGTCGGCGGTCTGGAACGCTCGAAGACCGCGCCCGACCTGCCCACCATCGCCGAATCCGGCGTGCCGGGCTATGAGACGTATGAATGGAATGCCGTCTTCGCCCCGGCCGGCACGCCGCCCGCGATTGTTGACCAGGTGTCGCAAGCGCTGGCCAAGGTGTTGAAGGACCCTGCCATCGCCGAACAGCTGGCCGGCATCGGCGCCGAGCCGATCGGCTCGACGCCCGCTGAACTGGACACCTTCCGCCGCGCCGAAATCGCCAAGTGGCAGCGCGTCGTGAAGGAAGCGGACCTGAAGCTGGATTGAGTACTGCCGGGCCAGCCAGCCCGGTTGCCGGATTGCCGGTCTTGCGGCGCCCTTGTCGGGCGCCGCTTTTTTTCGCGCAGCGGCGTCCTGCCGGCGCAGCTATCATCATGGCTTGAAGCAGAACTGCGCAGGGACAGCCAAGATGGACAAGATTCGACTCGACAAGTGGCTTTGGGCCGCCCGCTTCTACAAGACGCGCAGCCTGGCCGTGCAGGAAATCGGCAAAGGCCGGGTCTTCGTGAACGACCAGGCCGCCAAGCCCTCGCGCGAAGTCGCCCCCGGTGATCGGGTCACCGTCCGCAAGGAAGACCCGGCGCTGCAGGTGCGCGTGGTTGCGGTGAGCGGCGTGCGGGGCCCCGCGCCGGTCGCCCGCCTGTTGTACGAAGAAACGCCGGAAAGCGTCGCGGCGCGCGAGCGCGCGGCCGAGATGCGGCGCCTGGCGCCGGAACCCGCCCTGGGGATCGAAACGGGCCGCCCGACCAAGCGCGACCGCCGGCTGATCGACCAGATGCGGGGCAAGTAAGGCGTGCCGGGCTGGCATAATCCGGCGCATATCCTTGAATTTCCGCAACGTCCATCATGAAACGCAGCTCAACCGGCGGCCTGGTCTATTCCACTGAAAGCGGCCGCATGTGCCCCGATTGCCGGCAGGCGCTGGCGCAGTGCCAATGCAAGGCTCCCTCTCCCGTGCCCGCTGGCGACGGCGTGGCCCGCGTATCCCGCGAAACCAAGGGCCGTGGCGGCAAGAGCGTGACCGTAGTCAAGGGGTTGGCGCTGGACCCGATCGCGCTGGGCGTGCTGGGCAAGCAGCTGCGCAACGCTTGCGGCTCGGGCGGAACGGTCAAGGACGGTGTGATCGAAGTCCAGGGCGACCACTGCGACCGCATCATCGATACCCTGATAAAAAGCGGCCATCGCGCCAAGCGCGCCGGTGGCTGAACCTGACGAGACCACCATGAACGATGTCGCCGTAAGCAGCGTCGCCAGCTGGCACGCCCATGTGTATTTCGACGGCGCCAGCCGTGATGCCGCGTTCGCGCTGCGCGAACGTGTGATCGCGCAGTTCGACGGCAAGATGGAAATGGGGCGCTTCCATGAGCGCCCCGTCGGCCCGCATCCGCAATGGAGCTACCAGATCGCATTCACCCCGGCGCACTTCGCCGAGATCTCGACCTGGCTGACCCTGAACCATGGCGCGCTGGATGTCTTCATGCATCCCAATACCGGCGATTCGCTGCGCGACCACCGCGACTGCGCGGTGTGGATCGGACGCAGCTACACGTTGAACCTGAAGGCCCTGGGCGCCTGAACGCCTACAGCGCCCGGCCCACGATCAGCGGGTCCAGCGCCATGCCGGCGTCGCCGCTCTTGCCTTCGTACGGCAGGCGGCTCAGCACATAGCGCATCGCATTGAGCCGCGCGCGCTTCTTGCAATCGGACTTGACCACGATCCACGGCGCGTCCGCGGTGTCGGTATGCGCGAACATCGCTTCCTTGGCGCGCGTGTAGTCGTCCCATTTGTCCAGCGAGGCCAGATCCACCGGGCTGAGCTTCCACTGCTTGAGCGGGTGCACCTTGCGTTGCAGGAAGCGGCGGCGCTGCTCTTCCTGGCTGACCGAGAACCAGAACTTGACCAGATGGATGCCGCTCGTGACCAGATGGCGTTCGAAGTCCGGCACCTGGCGCAGGAAGTCCAGATACTCCTGCTGCGAGCAAAAGCCCATCACGCGTTCCACGCCGGCGCGGTTGTACCAGGACCGGTCGAACATCACGATCTCGCCGGCCGTGGGCAGGTGCTGCACATAGCGCTGGAAATACCACTGGCCCCGCTCGGTGTCCGACGGCTTTTCCAGCGCGACCACGCGTGCGCCCCGCGGATTCAAGTGTTCCATCATGCGTTTGATGGTGCCGCCCTTGCCCGCGGCGTCGCGCCCTTCGAACAGAATCACCACCCGCTGGCCGGTTGCCTTGACCCAGGCCTGCAGTTTCAAGAGCTCGACCTGCAGCTGGTACTTCTGCTTTTCGTAATTGCGGCGCAGCATGCGGTGGCGATAGGGATAGATGCCCTCGCGCCAATCGGTCGCCAGTTCCTCGTCGGGATTGCGGCGGCCGCTCGGCCCCTGCGTGCTGGCATCCAGCAACGCGCGATGCACGGCGCGCGCATCGTCGGGAGACAGGTCTTCGATGACGGAACGCAAGGCTTCGTGGGCCTGCGCCTCGGCTCCGACGGTGTAGCGGCGCGCGATGTCGGATAGCACCGACACGGTTTCCTGGCGGGCGGCGTCTTCCCGGGCGGCCACGCGCTTGCGGGCCTGCACCACCGGTTCAATAGCCGGCGCCGCCGTCGGCTGCGCCCGGCGCGAACCCGTGCCGGCGCGGGTGCTGGCGGTACGCTTGGCGGCGGCCCCCGCGCGCTTGTTCGGCGTGGCGGCTACGGCTTGTTCGGCTTGCGGGGTCTTGTCTGTCATGAATCCTGTCCTTGCTGCGCTTGTCGTCTGGCCCACGCCGGCCGGCCGATCGCCGGCGGCCCCATCAGGCAAAGGCGAAACCCTACCGTGCGCGCCGAGGCGTGGATTTGACGAGAATCAAAGGTTGTAACATTTTTTACAGAATTCCGGCCCGGTACACTGCGCCATGTGTCTCCGATTCCGCCCTTGCCTGCCATGTGGTCACGCCTCAAGCGCTTCCTGAACGGCCCACCGCCCCCTGAAGATCCCTTGCGCGAGACCGTGCGTTTCGATGACGCCGGCCTCACCCGCGAAAGCGAACTGGCGCGCGCGATGGGCATCCAGGAGTTCTGGCCCTGGAGCGACATCCACGAATTCGGCTTCGTCTTCACGCAAGCGATGTATCCCGACCCATGGTTCGGCGACTACATGGAAAGCTTGTGGTTCGTGCGCGTGCCTACCGACGGCGGTGGGCTGATGCGCATGGATCTGGACGAGCGCGTGCTGGACATCGACCACCTGCCGCCCGCCCTGCTGCGCAACCTGCCGGGGTTGGACATGGACGTGCTGCGCGCAGGGCGGGCAACCGCCGCCCGCGGCCTGCGTCATTTCGACGGCGCAGGCGAATGGGTCGCGTGGCGGCGTGAGGCCTGCGCCCCTTCCCCTACACCCGATCCAGGCCCTGCTTGAGATCGGCCAGGATGTCCTCCGGCGTCTCCAGCCCGACGGACAGGCGCAGGAGCCCTTCGGACAAGCCGTACTTTTCGCGGTCTTCTGCCGAATAGCTGGCGTGCGTCATCGACGCGGGATGCTGGATCAGCGTTTCCGGGTCACCCAGGCTGACGGCGATGCGCGCCAGTTTCAGGCTGTTCAACAGGGTCCGCCCCGCAGTGAGCCCGCCTTTGAGCTCGAAGGCCACCAGGCCGCCGCCCGACGCCTGCTGGCGCCGCGCGATCTCCGCGCCGGCGGTGCCTTCCAGGCCCGGATAGAACACGTCCGCCACGGCCCCGTGCTCGCGCAGCAGCTTGGCCACCTTCAAGGCAGATTCGCTATGGCGTTGCACCCGCAGTTCCAGCGTCTTGATGCCGCGCAGCACCAGGAAGGCGGTGAACGGCGACAAGGTCGCACCGGTGAAGTAGCGCAGCCCTTGCAGACGGATGGCGTCAATATGTTCCTTGCGACCCACGACGGCCCCTGCCAACAGGTCGCCGTGGCCGCCCAGGTACTTCGTGGCGGAATGCAGCACGATGTCGGCGCCATGTTCCAGCGGGCGTTGCAGCACCGGCGTGGCGAAAGTGTTATCCACGATGGTCAACAGGCCCTTGCCGCGCGCGATGGCGGACACGGCGGCGATATCGACCAGGCGCAGGTTCGGATTGGCCGGCGTTTCGAAATAGACGGCGCGCGTCTTGGGACCGATCGCCGCGGCAACCGTCTCGGGCCGCGTAAAGTCGGCGAAGACCGCATGGATGCCAAAGCGGCTCAAACCTTGCGTGAACAGGGTGAACGCGGTGCCGTAGACGATCTGGTCCACCACGATCTCGTCGCCGCTTTGCAGCAGCGAGAACAAGGTGGCGGAAATGGCCGCCATGCCGGATGCGGTCACGACGCCGGCTTCGGCCCCTTCCAACGACGCCAGCCGCTCTTCCAGCAGCGCCTGCGTGGGGTTGCGCGTGCGGCCATAGACATAGCCCTGCTTTTCGCCCAGGCGAATCTGGTCGAAGCTTTCGATGCTGTCCTGCGTGTAGGTGGACGTCAGGTACAACGGCGGCGACAAAGCGCCCTGTTCCTCCAGCGGGTCGTACCCCAGGTGGATGGCGCGGGTGGCAAAGCCTTGCTGCGTGGTGTCGGACATAGCTGAACTCCTGTCATCGGATATTGCAAAGGCGTCACGCCCTTGCCGGAAAACTGCGTTACATTCAAAACCGTGTCCCCAATTTCTGGTGCGCCATGATTTCCCAGGACAAGCCTTTGCGATCCCCGCGTGCACGGCCTGGCTGGCTGCGCATTGCGCTGTTCGCCGGCCTGGCGGTGCTTGTGTCGGCCGTGGTGATCGGCCTGCGCAATGCCAGCGAACGCGAGCAGGAAAAAGTGGCCGCGGCCGAAATCCGCAAGGTCGCAGACACCTTGCAGCTGATGGTCACGAGCCCGGAAGGCGTGCCCGACGCCCTGCCGGTCATCGATCCCACGCCCAAGGCCACCGGGTTCTACGGCGAGCTGGAACGCATCATCAAGACCGTGGCCGGCGAGCGGCTGGCGCAGCACAAGGCCTACCTTCAAGACCTGAACGACATCGGCATGCCGCGACTGCTGGACGCGCACCGGCTGGCCCGGGATACCGGCCTGGTGGAAAGCCGGATGATTCTTGAGCAGGCCGAACGTCTGGTGCCGAAATACCAGCAGCAAAGCCTGCAGGTCTTGAAGGACATGCCCGCGATGATCCGTTCGCTGGCGATCCGCGAACCGGAAAAGCAGAAAATGCTGACGGGCCTGGACGCGTCGCTGGCGCGGCGCAGCGCCAGCCTTGCGCAGGTCTGGACGCTTGAGACGCGCATCCTGCAGGAGTTCGGCCAGATGATCACGTTGCTGGACGACAACCGCCAGCACTGGTACGCGGACCACGACGAACTGCTGTTCGACCGCGACGACGACCTGAACCGGTTCCGCCAGCACATGGCGGCGATCGGCAAGATGTCCGCCGAACAGGAACAACTGGGCAAGCAGCAATTGGCCAGCATCCTCTCGGCGCTGCCCTGATCCGATTTGTCCGCCCGCCCGCATCGCCGCCCCGTGCCTACCGCTTGTGGTCGGCCCGGCGCGACAGCCATTCACCGGTGAACTGCACGATCGACACCAGCGCGATCAGGATCACGATCACCTCGAACATCACGCGGGTTTCATAACGCTCGTAGCCGTAGCGGATCGCCAGGTCGCCCAAGCCGCCGGCGCCCACGGCGCCGGCCATGGCCGATGCGTTGATCATGGCGATGACGCTGACGGTCATGCCGCCGATGATGCCGGGCAAGGCCTCGGGCAACAGCACGTGCCGCACGATGTGCCAGCGCCGGCAACCCATCGCGCGCGCCGCCTCCACCAGCCCGTGATCCACATCGTTCAGACTGACCTGCGCGATCCGCGCAAAGAACGGCACCAGGTTGGCCGACAGCGGCACGATGGCCGCCCAGGTTCCCAACGTGGTGCCCACCAGGAAGCGCGTGAACGGCAGCATGGCCACCAGCAGGATGATGAAGGGGATGGCGCGGAACGTGTTCACCGTGATCGACAGCGCCTTGTTCAAGCGCGGCTTGGGGTACAGGTTGCCCGGCGCGGTCACCGTCAGCACCACGGCCAGCGCCAGGCCCGACACGATCGCGATGACGGCGGAGACGCTCACCATCGCCAGGGTCTGCAGGAACGCCTGCAGGTATTTATCAAGCATCGGCAGCGACATAACCCAGCACCTTGATCTGATCGGCCACCAGCGCGGCGCGCGCGGCCTCTTCCTGTAATGCGCCCGCGGGCACCGACACCAGCAGACTGCCCTGCGCATGGCCGCGCAACCGGTCCAGTCCGCCATGCAGCAAGGTGGCGCCCGGCCCCATTGCCGCCAAGGCCTGCAGCGACACGCCGTCAGGCCGACCCTGCCCAGTGAAACGCAGCCGCAGCACGGCAACGCCATCGCGGCCCTGCAAATCGGGCACCAGCCGGGCCGCCAGGTCCGCGGGCAGTTCGTGCTGCAAGGGGCGCAGGAGCGCGCGCGTGGCGTCCGCCTGCGGGTTGCCGAACACGCGCCAGACCTCGCCTTGCTCCACCTTGCGGCCGCCGTCCAGCACCAGCACCTGGTGGCAGACTTCGCGGATCACTGCCATGTCGTGCGTGATGAGCACCACCGTCAGCCCCAGCTTGCGGTTGATGTCCTGTAGCAGCGCCAGGATGGATTGCGTGGTCTCCGGGTCCAGCGCGGACGTGGCTTCGTCGCACAACAGGATTTCCGGCTCATGCACCAGCGCGCGCGCGATGCCCACACGCTGCTTCTGGCCACCTGACAGCTTGGACGGATAGACGTCCGCCTTGTCCCGCAACCCCACCATGTCCAGCAGGGCTTCAACACGCGCGCGCGCGGCGGCGGGCTTCACACCGGCCACGCGCAGCGGCAGCGCGACGTTTTCGGCCACCGTCTTGGCCGACAGCAGATTGAAGTGCTGGAAGATCATGCCGATGCGGCGGCGCAGGCCCACCAGCCCGTCTTCGTCCAGTTGGCCCACGTCCACCCCGTCGACCAGCACGCGGCCGGCGGAGGGGCGTTCCAGCATGTTGATGGACCGCAGCAGCGTGGATTTGCCCGCGCCGCTGCGCCCGATGATTCCGAAGACCTCGCCCCGCGCCACCGAGAACGACACATCAGACAGCGCCGCCACCGCGCCTTGCGGGCTTTGATAACGCTTTTGCAGCCCGTCGAAAACGATGTGGGCGTCCGGCCCAGCAGGCGACCCGGCCGCTACCGCCGGGCCGGGGTTGGAGAATTCGTGCTGCATCTCAGAAGACCGGGATCACGGAGCCTTCGTACTTGCTCAGGATGAACTGGCGGACTTCTTCAGAGTGGTAGGCCTTGATCAGCTCGGGCACCCACGGCGCGTTCTTGTCCTTTTCGCGCACGGCGATGATGTTCACGTAAGGATTGTTTTCCTTCTTCTCCACCGCGATGCCGTCGCGCGTGGCGATCAGGCCCGCCTGGTAGGCGAAGCTGTTGACGATGGCGGCGGTGTCCACGTCCGGCAGCGAACGCGCCAGCACGACGGAGGCGCTTTCAACGAAATTCAGCTTCTTGGGGTTGGAGGTCACATCGGCCAGCGTGGCGGTGCCGGTCGCCGGGTCAAATCCGTCCTTCAGCGTGATGAGACCCTGGTCGCGCAGGATCACCAGCGCGCGGGTCTGGTTGCTGGGGTCGTTCGGGATGCCGACGCGCGCGCCGTCCGGCAGCTCTTTCAGCGACTTGTACTTCTTGGAATAGAAGGCGATGGGCGAGATCAGCGTGTTCGCCACCGGCACCAGCTTGTAGCCGCGCTGCTTGATCTGGTCGTTCAGGAAAGGAATGTGCTGGAAGGCGTTGGCTTCCAGGTCGCCGTTGTTCAGCGCTTCGTTGGGGCTGGCGGTGCCCGTGATGACGACGGGCTCAACGGCCAGGCCATTCTTCTTGGCCACCTGCGTCACCACTTCCCAGATCTGCTCGTCCACCCCGCCGCGCACGCCCACTTTCAAAGGCTTGGGATCCGCGGAGAATGCCGGGCCATGGAACATCGCGGCGGATGCCAGCACGGCGCCCAACAGCGTTTTGAGGACGAGGCGCGTCCGCTTGACGGGCGGGGTGTTGCCCTGCGCGGTGCGCGCACCTAGAAAACGGGTAGTCATGATGGAATCGCCTCTAAGTCAATGCAGTTATGAGAGAGACGATTCTAGGGAGGGCCCCGACGGGCACGAACGAATACTTCGTTGAGTCCTTATTACGGGGATCTTTGGATATGGCCCGGCGGCATAAGCCGCCCGTGCCGCATCAGAACGGCTTGACGACGACCAGTGTCACGATGACCGCGCAGGCGATAACGGTGAACGGCGCGTAGAGATCCACCGCCGGCGGCCGTTTCGGGCTGCCCTGCGCCATACGGCGCAACGCGGCGCTCTGGATGCCCAGCAAGGCGGACAAAGCCAGCGCGCAGCCGACCTTGATCCAGATCCAGTTCATCGCAAACCAGCCGAAGGTCATCGCCAGGTGCAGGCCGATCATCCAGGAGATGACCATCGCCGGCGTGGTCACCCACAGCGTCCAGCGGCGCAAAGCACCCAGCATCTTGCGTTCCTTGGGCGCGTCATCGCCGTCTTGCGGCTGCGACGACAACAGGAACAGGGAGACGAACAGCGATCCGACGATCCAGGCGACGACGGCCGCCACGTGGGCCATCTTGAGAAGTTGGTATGTCATGGCCGGCATTATCACCGCTGGCGTGCGGCCTGAGGCGCCGAAAGCCCGCGCCGGATTGCGCCAAGGCAAACCGGCGCGACGCGCGGACCGCGCTAGTTGCCGGACGCGGGCGCGGCGGGCGTTGCGGCGGGCGTAGCCGGAGCGGCGGCGGGCGTCGCGCCAGGAGTCGGCGCCTGCACGGCCGGGGTGGCTGCGGGCGGGGTTGCAGGCGTGGCGGCAGGGGCCGGTGCGGTCGCAGGCGCAGCGGCCCCCGCTTCCGAATTGCCCGACGCGGACGGCGTTGCCGCGTGATTCGGTTCCGCCGCAGGCGACGTCTTGTCGGCTGCCGCCGGGGTGCCGTTGGCGAGGGCCGGGTTCAGGGTGTCAGCAGGCGCGTCCGGCGCGACCACCGGATCCGCCGGCGCCGCCTGCGGCTTGCCCGGGTTGGCGCGTGCACGGGCAGGCGGCGGCACATGGGGCGCGGCGGCGGCTTCGGCGTCCGGCAGGAAGCGCTGCAGCAGCTGGAAGAACCCTTCGTAGAACTTGGGGCGCGACACGGTCTGGCTGGCCGTCTTCACCAGCGAATCATCGCTGGACCCGAACGGCATCGACACCTGCCCCAGCACGCTCACGCCCACGCTGGCGGAACTGCTGGTGCGCTTGATCGAGTAGCGGTCCTGCACGGCATTGGCGAATACCGTGGCGCGCTGGTTGGCGCTGCCATCCGAGGCGCAGTCGATATTGAAATTGATCTGGGTATGCAGCCCATCTTCACCTTGGAAATTCTTGTGCCCCGACACCCGCGCCGGGTCGAACCGGTCGATGTTGTAGCCCTGGCTCAGCAAGGCGCGGCGGCCCGCGTCGCAGGCGGTGGTGCTGGCGGTGGGGAACGTGCGGGAAAACACGTCGTTCTGGGTGAAGTCCTCGCGTTCGTAGGCCGGTTTAGGGGAGGTACATCCCGCCAAAACGGCCGACAGGATGGCGAACAGAGGCAAAGCAACACGACGGGTAACGCAGGGCATAAGGGGTCCGGCTGGGAGCAACAGCAAGCATTATCGGCCAAGAATGAAAATCCATATCAGGGACAGATTGCGCCGGTGATAGGTTGAAACAGGTTTGCCGCCGTTACTGGGTCTCGGCCACCCGGATGCACCGTACCTCGTGCCCCGGCGCCACGGGCTCGATATTGGGCACCGCCGCCTGGCAGCGGGGCTGCGCCAAGCTGCAACGGGGCGCGAACGAACAGCCGGGCGGCAAGGCAGCCAGGTCAGGCGGCGAGCCCGGAATGGTTTCAAGTCGTTGCCCTTTGCGCATCGCGCCGTGCGCCCTGCCCTTCAGCAAAGCCTGCGTGTAGGGGTGGCGCGGTGCCCGCAACAGGTCGGCGACCGTGCCTTGCTCGACGATCCGGCCTCCATACATGACGGCGACGCGATCCGCGATTTCGGCGGCCGCACCGATGTCATGGGTCACGAAGACGATGGACAGGCCCAGTTCGCGCTGCAATTCGCGCAACAGCAGCAGAATCTGAATCTGGACGGTGGCGTCCAGCGCAGTCGTGGGCTCATCGGCCAGCAGCACCTTGGGATTGCAGGACAAGGCCAGCGCGATCATCGCGCGCTGGCGCATGCCGCCGGACATTTCGTGCGGATAGGCCTGCAGGCGGCGCTCCGGGCTGGGGATGCGCACCCGTTCGAACAACGACAAGGCCTGCGCACGCGCTTCGGCGGCCGTCTTGCCTGTATGCCGGCGCACCATTTCTTCGATCTGGCGGCCCACGGTGTAGACCGGATCCAGCGCCAGCAGCGGTTCCTGGAACACCATGGACACCACCGGCCCGCGCATGGCCGCCAGTTCGCGCGGGCTCATCGCCAGCACGTCGCGCCCGTCCACCTGCATCTGGCCGCGCATGCGCGTGCAGCGCGGCGGATGCAGCCGCATCAGCGCGCGCAACGTTACGCTTTTGCCCGAGCCCGATTCGCCGATCAGCGCCACAGCCTCGCCGCGCCTGACTTCCAGGTTCACGCCGTTAAGCGCATGCACGGTCTTCGCGCCGGCCTGGAAAGCGACTTCCAGGTTGCGGATACTGACAAGCGGTTGCGGGGCGGACGTCATGCCAGCGCTCCTGAGGCGGCGTAGCCGGAATCGGGTTGATGGATCAGGCAGCGCACGGCATGGCCGTCGCCCTGCCGCGTCAGGTCGGGCGCCTGCTGCGCACAGACGGCGCGCGCCTGGGCGCAGCGCGTGTGGAAGCGGCAACCCGAGGGCGGATCGATGGGGTTGGGCGGGTCGCCCGACAAAGGCGCGGATTCGGTGCGCTGCCCCGGCTCCATCGACGGCATGGATTGCAGCAAGGCCTGCGTATAGGGGTGGCGCGGCGCGTCGAACACTTGATCCACGGGGCCGAGTTCGACGACTTCGCCCAGGTACATGACCATCACGCGGTCAGAGATGTACCGCACCACATTCAGGTCGTGGCTGATGAACATGTACGTCAGCCCGAAATCGTCCTTCAGGTCCAGCAGCAGGTTCAGTACCTGCGCCTCGACGGACTTGTCCAGCGCAGAGACCGCTTCATCCAGGATGACGAGACGCGGATGGAGCGCCAGCGCACGCGCGATGTTCACGCGCTGGCGCTGGCCGCCGGACAGTTCGTGCGGATAGCGGCCGGCGAAGCGCTGCGGCTTCAGCCCCACGCGCCCCAGCAGTCCGCGCGCCACCGCAATGGCATCGTTCCGGGGCGTGCCGTGCACCAGCGGGCCGAAGGCGACCGAATCTTCGATGGTCATGCGCGGGTTCAACGACGAATAGCTGTCCTGGAACACCATCTGCGTCTGGCGGCGGAATTCGCGCAGCGCCAGTGCCCGCGAGCCGACCGCCATGCCGTCAAACACCAGTTCGCCGCGATCCTGAGCGATCAGCTGCATCACGAGCCGTGCGGTGGTGGACTTGCCGCAGCCCGACTCCCCCACCACGCCCAGGGTTTCGCCTTTCTTCACGTCGAAGTCAACGCCATCCACCGCACGCACGGCGTTGCCGCCCCGCTTGCGCGACAGCGGGTCCCGCTTCAGCGGAAAGTGCTTGACCAGCCCACGCACGCTCAGCAGCGGCTGGGCCGGCCCGCCCACATCGCCGTGGGCGGCGCGTGCCGTCTCGATCAGTGCGCTCATTCCTTGACCTCCATGGCGGACCGCAGCCCGTCGGACAGCAGATTGAATGACATGGACGTGATGAATATCATCACCCCGGGCAACGCCGCCACCCAGGGCTGCGTGTAGATCGCGGTGCGCAGCGTGTTGAGCATCAACCCCCATTCGGGCTCCGGCGGCCGCACGCCCAGGCCCAGGAACGACAGGCCCGAGGCCAGGATCATGGACACCGAGATCAGGCTGGTGGAATACACGAAGATCGGACCCAGCACGTTGGACAGCACGTGCGCCCGCACGATCGTGAAGGGCGAGGCGCCCGACGCCCGCGCCGCGTCGACGTAGTCGCTGCGCCGCACTTGCGCGGTGACGCTTTCGGCCACGCGCACGACCTGCGGGATGAAGACGACGGTCAGCGACACGATGGCGTTGAAGATGCCCGCCCCCAGCGTGCCGGACAAGGCGATCGCCAGCAGTACGGACGGAAACGCGTAGAACACGTCCACCACCCGCATGATCAGCGTGCTGGTCCAGCCGCCCGCGTAGCCCGCCAGGACGCCGATGGCGCTGCCCACCACGAAGGCCGCGATCACCGGGACGATGCCCATGAACAACGAGAGGCGCGCGCCCAGCATCAGGCGCGACAGCATGTCGCGCCCCAGTTCGTCGGCGCCCAGCGGATAGCCTTCGCTGCCGATGGGCCGCAGGCGCTTGAGCATCGACGCCTGGAACGGGTCCGCCGGCGAGATCCAGGGCGCCAGGATCGCCATGACGATCAGCGCCAGGATGACGGCGCCGGCGGCCAGCGCCACCGGATCGCGCCGCAGGCGGCGCAGCACGTTGGACCAGTAACCGGGCGACCGCGCCACCGGCGCCACGGCCGGGGCGGCCGCCAGGCTTGCAAGGGAATCGGTCATGCGATCAGCTCCTTTCGATACGCGGGTCGAACAGGCCTTGCAGGATGTCGACGGCCAGGTTCAAGACCACGAAGAACAGCGCCAGCACCAGGATCGTGCCCTGCAGCAGCGGCAGGTCGCGCTGGAAGATGGCTGCGTTGAGCAGAAAGCCCGTGCCCGGCCAGGAAAAGACGGTTTCGATCAGAATGGAGCCGCCCAGCAGGTAACCCAGCTGCAGGCCCATCACGGCCAGCGCGGTGGGCGCGCAGTTCTTGGCCACGTGCAGGAAGACGCCCAGGTCGGTCAGCCCGCGCGCGCGCAGCCCCACCACGAATTCCTGCGACAGGGTCTCGGCCACCAGCGCCCGCACGGTGCGGGCGATGATGCCCATCGGGATCACCGACATGGTCACGGCGGGCAGGATCATGTGGCGGAAATGCGCCCAGTCCGCCACCCACTCCCCCGAACCGCCCGGGCCCGCGCCGGTAGGCGGCAGCCACATCAGTTGGGTCGAGAACACGATGACCAGCACCATGCCCAGCCAATAGTGCGGCACGCTGACGCCGACGACGGACACGAACGAGGCGACGCGGTCCATCGGCGAGTTGCGGTAATAGCCGCCCACGAAACCCAGGAACGCTCCCACGACAAAACCCAGCATCGTCGCCAGACAGGCCAGCCGCAGCGTATTGCCCACGGCGTTCAGCACTTCGGCGGCAACGGGGCGGCCGGTAGCGATCGAGGTGCCCAGATCGCCATGCAGCGCGCGCCACAGCCAGCCCGCGAACTGCTCGACGAGCGGACGGTCGAAGCCGTAGAGCTGCATCAGTTGCCGCTGCAGGTCGGCTGATGCGTCGGGCGGCAGGATGGATACCAGCGGATCGCCGGGCGCCAGGTGGATCAACAGGAAACAGAGCAGCGCGACCCCCACCATGATGGGCAGGGCGTACACCACGCGCCGGAAAATGTAAGACAGCATAGGCGTCACCGGCTAGTGCGGGAAGGACGCCGCGCCGGGCGCCGTCCTTCCCGCGTTCAGGGTCAATCCATCGACATCGTGGCGATATCGATGAACCAGCTCTTGGGCTGCACCACGCCCTTGACCTTCGGCGACATGGCCCGCGGGCCGACGTCATGCGCAATCCAGACGAACGGCGCCTCTTCGACCACGCGCGCATGCAGCTTGGCGAGCGCGGCGTCGCGTTCCGTGGGCGTGAAGGTCGTGCGCGCGTCCTTGATCAAGCCGTCGATCTCGGCGTTGCCGAAATAGCCCCAGTTGTTCGACGTGGGCGGGAAGGTCTTGGTGCTAACGAAGCGCACGATGGCGAAGAACGGATCCATGGCCGCGAAGCTGACGTTGATGGCGTCGCTGCCGTTGGCCGACGGGTCCTTGGCGCCCTTGCGCCAGTTGGTGAACAGCGTGTTCCACTCCACCACGTCGAAGCTCACGTCGAAGTAGCAGTCTTTCAGGTTCTGCTGCACGAACTCGTTCATGGGCAGGGGCTGCATCTGGCCCGAGCCCGAGGCCGAGGTCTGCACCTTGACCTTCACGGGCTTGGCCTTGGAGTACCCCGCTTCAGCCATCAGCTTGCGGGCGGCGTCCGGGTCGTACCTGATGTCGAACTTGGGGTTGCCCCACCAGGGATGACCCGGCGGCACCGTGCCCTTGGGTTCGGCCATCATGCCGCCCAGCAGCTGCTTCAGTTCGCCCCGGTTCACGCACAGGTTGGCGGCCTGGCGCACGCGCTGGTCCAACCACGGAGACCCTTCCTTGAACGACAGTTGCCACGGCCACACGTGCGGCTGCTCATTGGAATAAATGACGAAACCCCGAGCCTTGATCGCGTCGAACGCGTCGGGCGCGGGCGCCTCGATCCAATCGACCTGGCCGGACATCAGCGCGGCCGTGCGCGAGTTGGCTTCGGGCAGCGGCAGCATCACCACGCGGTCGATCTTCGGCCGGCGCTTCTCGTCCCAGTACCCGTCGTACTTCACGACTTCCAGCCTTTCGCGCGGCACGAACTTGGCCATCTTGAAGGGGCCGGTGCCTGCGGCGTCGGCCGCAAACGCGGCCCAGGCCTTCTGCGAGCGCTCGGCGGCGTCCGTCACCGACGCCGGAACCGCGGCCAGCTTCTTCTGCCATTGCGCAGGCGACGCCATGTACAGGTTGGTCAGGTTGATCGGCAGGAACGAATCGGGCTCCGACGTGGTCAGCTCCACCGTCAGGTCGTCGATTTTCCGGGCAGACACCAGCGTCGGCATGCGCGATGCCGTCACGCCCACCTGGCTGGGATCGAACTGGGGCGCGCTCTTGTCGAGCACCTTGCCCACGTTCCACACCACCGCGTCCGCATTGAAGTCCGATCCGTCATGGAACTTCACGCCCGGGCGCAGCTTGAACACCCACTTGGTCTTATCGGCGGCATCCACGTCCCAGGACAGGGCCAGGCCGGGAATCAGCACACTGGGGCCGTCCTGCTTGGACAGGTCCCACTGGGTCAGGCCGTCGTACATCGGAATACCGGTGAAGCGGTTGCCCTCGAACCCCTGGTCAGGCTGGCCCAGCGTGCGCGGGATGTCCCCTGCCGTCATACCGATGCGCAGCACCTTTTCGGCATGCGCCGTGGCCGGCGAGAAGGCGGTGGCGCCCGCTGCCGTCAGCGCGAGCGCGGCGGCCAGGGATTTGATGCGGATACTCCGTGTCTGCATTGTGGTTCTCCAGGTACACGTGCACAGAGTTAGTACACAGAATTTGTATAAGCAAGTTCTGTGCCATGTGCAGGGCATCGGAGCGCCCGGGGCAGACCCCGGTAAATGCAGTCAGGAACGGCGTGGGCCCGTGGCCGGCGGCACCACGTCAGCGCAGCGTGCGCCGCCGTGGTGCGGGCATGCGCGTCAGCGGATCATGCCGCCACGCCGGCTTGCGCCAGCATGGCGCGCAGCAGGACATTGCATCCCGCCTCCAGGTGCTCGGGACGCGCGTCCTCGATCTCGTTGTGGCTGATGCCGTCCTTGCAGGGCACGAAGATCATCGCGGCGGGCGCCACGCGCGCCAGGTACACGGCGTCATGCCCTGCCCCGCTGACCACGTCCATGGCCGACAGCGACAAGGACTTGGCGCCTTCGCGCACCGAATCCACCAACGCGGGAGCGAAAGGCTGCGGCGCAAAGTACACCACTTGCTCCACCTGGGCGGCAACGCCCCGGGCCGCCGCCGCGGCATCCACCGCTGCATGCAACGCGGCGTCCATGGCGGACAGCGTGGCGTCGTCGGCCGCGCGCAAGTCCACCGTCATGCGCACGCGGCCGGGTATGACATTGCGGGAATTCGGAAACACATCCATCCAGCCCACGGTGCCGCGCGCATCCGGCGCGTGCGCCAGCGCGATCTCGTTCACGGCCAGCACCAGGTCGGATGCAGCCAGCAAGGCGTCGCGGCGCAACGGCATGGGCGTGGGGCCCGCGTGTGCTTCCACGCCTGTCAGCACCACGTCGTACCAGCGCTGGCCCAGGGCGGCCGTCACCACACCGATCACGGTATCGGCCGCTTCCAGCACCGGGCCTTGCTCGATATGCGCCTCGAAGTACGCGCCCACGCCGTCCGGCTGCGCCGGCGGCACGGCGGCGTCGCCGTCGTAGCGGATGTCGCTCAAGGCCTGGCGCACGCTGACGCCGTCGCGGTCTTGTTGCGACAGCGCGTGCTCCAGCGTGAAGGCGCCGGCATACACGCCAGAGCCCATCATCACCGGCACAAAGCGCGACCCCTCTTCATTGGTCCATACCGCCAGTTCCAGCGGCGCCTCGGTCTGCACCCCGGCGTCGTTCAGCGTGCGCAGCACCTCCAGGCCAGCCAGCACGCCGTAATTGCCGTCGAATTTTCCGCCGGTGGGTTGGGTGTCGATATGGCTGCCCGTCATGACCACGGGCAGGCGGTTGTCGCGCCCTGGCCGGCGCGCGAAGATATTGCCGATGGCGTCGACGCGCACCTCACAGCCGGCGTCCATCGCCCAATTGACGAACAGGTCCCGGCCCTGCCGGTCCAGGTCGGTCAGCGCCAGCCGGCACACGCCCCCTTTCTCGGTGCCGCCGATGCGGGCCAGGTCCATCAAGGATTGCCATAAGCGCGCGCCATCCACGCGCAGGTCGGCCAGGGTGGGGGTTGCGGAGGCAAGCGTCATGGGAGTTCCTGTTCAGGGGACGGCCGCGGCATGCGGCATCGGTACGAGCCATTCTTGACTGTGTACCAGCGCCCTGCAAATACACAATCGCATCGCGCCGGCCTCACTGTACAGGTCGTTGCCGTCCGCCTGTACAGGTCGCGTGCGGCCCCCATGCCCTGCCTTCCTATCCGTTCAGGGCATCACCTGCGCAGGCCGCAAGGCCGCCTGCGTGCTGTCCTCCAACGCCAGGCTGCGCCGGTAGCGGGCGCACCCCGCGGCCAGCAACACGATGCACAGCACCGTCGCGCCGCCCACCAGGATGGAGAGCGACTGCCCCACCGCCGCCGGCTGCTTGAACAGGCGGTCGGTCAGCAACGCGACTGCCGTGGTTCCCAGCCCCAGGCCGATCAGGTTCGAGATCAGCAGGAACAGGGCCGACACCTGCGCGCGGATCTGGTTGGGCGGCAGGATCTGCATGGCCGCCGTGGACGTCGGCATGGGAAACGATGCGAAGAACATCGCGGGCAGCAGCAGACCCACCGACAGCCACAGGCTGTCCACCTGCGTGAAGGCCACCGCCGGCAAGGCCATGCCGACGGCGCCGATCACGCCGGCGCGCAGGGGCGCATCGCTGTAGCCGCGCTTGGCCAGCCAGTCCATCAGCCAGCCGCCGCAGAACACGCCCGCGGTATTGGCTACCAGCACCACCACGCCCAGCATGTAGCCCACTTCCACCGGCGACATGCCGAACTTCCGTATGTAGAACGCGGGCGTCCAGCCCAGCAGCGCAAACAGCACCATGGCGTAGAACGAAAAGCCCAGGTAATGGCAGAAGAACGTGCCCCGGTGCCGGCCCAGGAAGCGGACGGTGTCGCGCAACGTGGGCTTTTGCGCCTGGCCGGCGGCATTGCGGCGCAGGCCAAGCCGCTGCGGATCGCGCACCGTCAACAGGATCAGCAGCGCCACCAGCAGGCCGGGCAAGCCCACGATGAAGAACGTGACCTGCCAGGGCCGCATCGCGCCGATCCACGGCACCACCACCGTGTCCACGCTTTTCAGCAGGTCGATGACATAGCCGCCGATCAAAAAGGCCATGCCGCCGCCGATGAACGACCCGATCGAATAGATGCCCACCGCACGCCCCAGCTTCTCACGCGGGAACATGTCGCTAAGCATGGAATAGGTGGCGGGCGACAAGGCGGCTTCGCCCACGCCCACGCCGATGCGCGCCAGGAACATCTGCGCAAAATTGCGCGACAGCCCACAGGCGGCCGTGGCCAGGCTCCAGAACGCCACCCCGATCGCGATGATCTTCGGCCGCGAATAACGGTCGGCCAGCAAGGCAATCGGAATGCCCATGAAGGCGTAGAACAAGGAAAACGCCAAGCCGTGCAGCAGGCTGAATTGCGTGTCGGTCAGCTGCAGATCGTGCTTGATCGGTTCGATCATCAGCGCCAGGATCTGTCTGTCGACGAAGGAAAATATGTACGCTAGCATGCATATCACGACGACGTACCACTCGTAGGCGTAGCTTCGTCTTGTCCCTTGCTGCCGGGTGGCGTCAGTCATGTTTTTCCCTTGGAGTGTGCCGGGATCGGGCTGCGTCCCGTTTGTCCATCTGTTGTAGGTCTTTGCGCAACCGGACTCTATACGCCGGACGCAACGACTGTTCCCACCGCGCAGGAAAGCATGTTCAACGACACCTATCCGCTGAACCGCCATTGCTTGCTGGACTCGGGCAACGCCACCGAGATCAAGGACCAGGTCAGCCAGCACCTGTGGTCGCACCGTATGTGCGTCGCTCAGGGGAAACCCTTGCAGTCACGGCTGTACGGCGTGTTCTTCGGCAGCGCGGCGCTGTTCGATCTGCACTACGGCGCGGAAGTCGAAATCGATGCCGGCGACATCGCCAGCTACTACCTGATCCGCATCACGCTGCAAGGCTCCGGCCTGGTCACGCTGGGCAAGCGCCGCGCGCTGATGCGCGAAGGTGGCCTGACGATCTCGTCGCCCTCGGAACCCAGCGTGATCAGCATCGGGCGGGATTGCCGCAACCTGATCCTGCGCGTGGAACGGCAGGCGCTGGAACTCCAGTTGCAACGACTGCTGGACCGGCCGATCCGCCATGCGCTGGTGTTCGACCTGGAAGTGGACCCCGATGCGCCGGGCCTGGCCGCCGTGCGCGAAACGCTGGACTACCTGTGCCGGCTGTACCAGCATCCCGCGATCGACGGCGTGACGCAGACACTGGCGGCAGGCTTCTCCGACTATCTGCTGGCCCTGCTGCTGACGCAGCTGCCCCACAATTATTCGGACCTGCTACGCGCCGATCGCCGGCAGCCTTTGCCCCAGCATGTGCGCCGGGCACGGGAATACATCGAAACCCACGTCGACGAATCCATCTCGCTGGCGGATCTGGCGGCGCACTGCGGCGTGTCGATTCGTACGCTGCAGAACGGCTTCACGCAGTTCCTCAAGCAAAGCCCCAGCGACTACGTGCGCAACCAGCGGCTGGCGCTGGTGCATGCGGCGCTTGAATCCGCGCGCACGGGCGACAGCGTGACCGACATCCTGCTGCGCCATGGCGTGACGAGCTTCGGCCATTTCGCCACGCATTACCGCAAGCGCTACGGCTGCCTGCCGTCGGACACCTTGCGGCAGCATCGCGGATAAGCGCGGCCCATTCCCTTGCCGGATCGGAACGGCGCTTGCGCGTTTTGCGCAGCCCGCGCCGGACGCCGCCGCTAGGATCAAGCTTCAATCGAAGGAGCTTGATCATGCGAATCAGCGTAATAGGCGGCGGCCACGGCTGCTATGCGGCGGCGGCCGAGCTGGCGGAAAAGGGGCACGAGGTGCGCTGGTGGCGCCGCGACTGCAGCGCGTTCCAGGGCTTGCGGGATGCGGGCGCGTTGACCGTCACCGACTACCGCGGCACACGCCAGGTCCCAGTCGGCGCGGGCCCTGGCCATCTGCAGCTGACGGACGCTCTGGAAGACGCGGTGACCCATGCGCAACTGCTGGTCATCCCGCTGCCCGCCACGACGCACGAGGCGCTGGCGCCGGCGCTTGGCCCGCTGTTGCGCGATGGACAGGTCGTGTTCCTGCCGCCGGGCACCTTCGGCAGCTACCTCTTCGCCCGCGCCCAGAAAGACGCGGGCAATCCGGCCCGCGTCGCCTATGCGGAAACCGGCACGCTGCCCTACCTGGCCCGCAAGCACGGCCACCAGGTGGTGATCAGCGGCTACGCCACCCGCCTGCCCACGGGCGTATTCCCCAGCCGTCTGTCGGAGGAAGCCCTGGCGCTGCTGCGGCAGGCCTATCCGGCCATCGAACCCATCGAGGACGGCCTGTCCGGTGCGCTGATGAATGCCGGCCCCATCATCCACCCGCCCCTCATCATGATGAACGCCGGCCCGCTGGAACATTTCGACAAGTGGGACATCCACAACGAAGGCACGCAGGCCTCGATCCGCCGCGTGACCGACGCGCTGGACGCCGAACGCATCGCCATCCGCGTCGCCCTGGGCTATGCCGCGCCGCACTTTCCGCTGGCCGACCATTACGCCCGCGAAGGCGACGAATGGATGTACGGCCGCGGCGCCCACGGCAAACTGACCGATAGCGGCGACTGGCGCGAAACCATCGACCTGCATACCCACCGCTACATGCTGGAAGACACGCGGCTAGGACTGTCGTTCCTGGTGTCTGCCGGCCGGTGGGCGGGCGTGCCCACCCCGGTGGCGCAAGGCTTGCTGAGCGTCGCCAGCGCCTTCACGGGACGCGATCTGTACGCCGAAGGCCGTACCCTGGAAGGCCTGGGGCTGGACGCCTTGTCGCGCCGTGGCATGGCCGAATTGCTGGCACAAGGATGCTGACCATGGCCGACAGAATCTGCGTGATCGGCGCCGGCCGCATGGGCGAAGGCATCACCCTGTCATACCTGCTGGCCGGGCGGGACGTGACGCTGATCGACATCAAGCCGCGGCAGCCCACAGAACAATCCGTGCACGACGCCCGCGTGCTGGCCAACCTGCGCCGCGAACTCGCCACGTTCGGCCAACTGGGCCTGTTGGACGCCGGCCAGGCGGATGCCGTGATGGGCCGCGTGCGGCTGTGCCGGCGCGACGACGCCGCGGCTGACCTGCAAAGCGCGCGCATCGTGTTCGAGGCCGTGCCGGAGCGGCTGGACGCCAAGCGCGATGCCTTCCAGTGGCTAGGGGAAACTTGCGCGCCGGACGCCGTCATTGCATCCACCACGTCCACCTTCCTGGTCACCGAACTGGCCGAACTGGTGCCGCACCCCGAGCGCTTCCTGAACGCGCACTGGTTGAATCCCGCCGCCTTGATTCCGCTGGTGGAAGTCAGCCGGGGGCCGAAGACGCGCGACGCTGCCGCCCAACAGTTGCTGGAGGCGTTGCGCCAAGCGGGCAAGGTGCCGGTGCAGTGCGCGCCGTCCGCCGGCTACATCGTGCCCCGCATCCAGGCACTTGCCATGAACGAGGCCGCCCGCATGGTGGAGGAAGGCGTCGCCAGCGCCGAAGACATCGATACCGCCGTGCGGCTGGGCTTCGGGCTGCGCTTTTCGGTGCTGGGCTTGCTGGAATTCATCGATTGGGGCGGCGGCGACATCCTTTACTACGCCTCGCGCTACCTGTCCGAAGCCATCGGCCCCCGCTTCGCCTCACCTGAAGTCATTGCTCGCAACATGGAGGAAGGCCGCAACGGCCTGCGCGACGCCCAGGGCTTTTACGACTACGCCGGCGTGGACGTGGACGCCTACAAATTGGAGCGTCTGGGGCAGCTGTGCCAGCGGCTGGAAATCATGGGGCTGCTGCCGCGGGCGGGCGGAGCCCCTGCCGAGCCCCAAACCGCCGCTGACGCTCAGCGCGCGAGTTCTTCCAGTATCCGGTAGGCCAGCCGCACGCGGGCCTCGTTCGGATAGTTCTTGTTGGCCAGGATCACGACGCCCGCCTTCCTGGCCGGCACGAACGCCACATAGGCCCCGAAGCCGTTGGTCGATCCCGTCTTGTTGATCCACACGGCATCCTGCGGTGCAAGCGGGGGATTCAGTTCGGCCGCCGGATGGCTCTGGCTGTTCAGCGTGCCCGCATTCGCTGTCAACAGCGCATCCAGCGTGGCGGGATAGGCAAGCTGCTCCCAGGCCAGGTCCTGCGTCATATCCCCTATCCGGTAATAGCCCACGTGCGTGCGGGCGACGGCGCGCTGGATCGCGGCGTCGCCCGCCGCATTCAGATTGGCCTCGACAAAGCGCAGCAGGTCGCGCGCGCTGGTCTTCACGCCATAGGCCTCCGCCGCCAGCACGCCCGGATTCACGCGCACCGGCGCATCCTGTTTGTTGTAGCCCTGAGCGTAGTCGCCCATCGCGGCGGCAGGCACGTCGATGTACGTGTGCGACAGTCCCAGCAAAGGGAATAGCGTCTTCTCCATGGCGCGGGCGAACGGCTCGCCCAAGCTCTTGGCGGCCACCACCCCCAGCATCCCGATGCTGGGATTGGCATAGGTGCGGTACGTGCCCGCTGGGTACTGGGGCGTCCAGGCCTTCAGGTAATCCATCAACTGCGCGTCGTTGCGCACGGCGTCGGGCACCTGCAGCGGAAAGCCCCCGCCGGTATGCGTGCCCAGATGGACGAGCGTCAGCTTCCCGAAATCCGACCCCTGCAAGACGGGCAGGAAGCGCGCGGGGCTGTCGTTCAACGACAGCTTGCCCAGCACTTCGGCATAGGCTGCCAGGGTCGCGGTGTAGGTCTTGCTGATCGAGCCCACCTCGAACAGGGTGTCGCGGCTGACTTTGGCCTGGGTCTGGCGCGAGGCCACGCCATAGCTGTAGAACTGCTGCCGGCCGTCCCGGGTGATGGCGATCGCCATGCCCGGCACGCCGTATTCGCGCATCACGGCCTGCGCGGCTTCGTCGATGCTGCGGCTGGCCGTGGTCGGGTCCACGGGAGGCGTCGGCGCGGCAAACGCCTGCGCAGCGCCTACGCCCAGCGCCAAAACCGCCAGCCCCGACAAGGCGATGCGCCGGGTCCTTTCAACATGCATTCTCATGGTCCTATCCCTTCATTTCCAGCCGCTGCCGGCCGCCCGACATAGTACTTACCCTGAATCCCATCCGACAAGAACTTGGCTATTCTCTATTCCGTCGATTCAAAACCGCGCAGAAGAGACTGGCCCTTGCGGCCGGCGCCGACGGAGCAACCGCCCCGGAAACTCTCAGGCAACAGGACTGCGCGCGTCTAGACAATCTGGAGAGAGGCGCCGTGCGCGCCCACCGAAGGGGATCCCGCCGCCGTCAGCGCAGCGGGTGAAGCTCTCAGGTACCAAGACAGATGGGGTGCGGCGGCCAGTTCGGGCCGCGGCCACTCAATCTGGAGCCATCATGCCCCGCATCGCCATCATTGGCGCCGGTATCACCGGCGTCACGTCCGCCTATGCCTTGTCCAAGCTGGGATACCAGGTCACCGTCTACGATCGCCAGCGCTATCCCGCCATGGAAACGTCCTACGCCAATGGCGGCCAGTTGTCTGCCAGCAACGCAGAGGTCTGGAACAGCACCGCCACCGTCCTGAAGGGCCTGCGCTGGATGTGGCGCAAGAACGCGCCGCTATTGCTGAACCCCAAGTTCAGCTGGCACAAGTATTCGTGGCTGGCGCAGTTCATGGCGCAGATCCCGAACTACCGTGAAAACACCATCGCCACCACGCGGTTGGCGATCGAAGCGCGCCAACATCTCTTCGACATGGCAGAAGCCGAAGGCATCGACTTCGACCTGGAACGCCGAGGCATCCTGCACATCTACCACGACGCGGCCAGCTTCGACGCCGCCCGCCGTTCGAACGCGCTGCTGCAGGCAGGCGGCCTGGAGCGGTACGCGGTATCCGGCAGCGAAGCCCGCAATATCGAACCCACGCTGCAAACGGATTGCCACGGCGGTTTCTACACGCCGTCGGACGCCACCGGCGACATCCACAAATTCACGAGCGGCCTGGCGCGCGCGTGCGAACGCCATGGCGTCACGTTCGTGCAGGACGCCGACATCGAGCAGATCAGCCGCGACAGCCGTCCCTATGTGCTGGACGTCCTGCGCGAAGGCGGCACCCTGCGCGAGCAGCATGAAACCGATGCCATCGTCATCTGCGCCGGCGCCGTCAGCCGCAAGTTCGCGCGACAGATGGGCGACACGCTGAACATCTACCCGGTCAAGGGGTATTCCATCAGCGTGCACCTGGACGACGCGCAAAGCCGGGACGCCGCCCCGCGCGTCAGCCTGCTGGACGAAGCGGCCAAGATCGTCACCAGCCGGCTAGGCGACCGCTTCCGCGTGGCCGGCACGGCGGAATTCAACGGCTTCAACATGGACATCCGCGCAGAACGCGTGCAGCCGCTGATCGACTGGACGCGCAAGCATTTCCCCAACATCCGGACATCGCGCGTGGTGCCCTGGTGCGGCCTGCGCCCCATGACGCCCAACATGATGCCGCGCGTCGGCCCGGGCAAGCGCCCGGGCGTGTTCTACAACACGGGCCACGGCCACCTGGGATGGACCCTGTCGGCGGCGACCGCGCAGATGCTGGCGGCAAGCGTCGGGAAGACGCTGCCGCTGCCTTGAGAAGACGCCCGATCAGTAGCGCCAGGTCACGCCCACGGAGCCGGCGTTCTCGCGATTGCCGCCTCCGAACTGGCCGCTGTAGGTGATGCCGATGGTGGCGGAACGCGACACCGCGATATCCACGCCCAACTCGGTGAACGCCGCGTCGCGCGCCAGCGGCGCGCCGGATACCGTGAAGGGCTGGCTGCCGTTGAACGCCAGGCGGGTCCGCGATTCAACGTCGCCGAACGCATGCCGCCAGCCTGCGGCCGCACGCAACACGCCCTCCGACTTACCTGCGGAGAACGCCGTCTTGCCGCGCAGGCCCAGGGTCGTGGTGGTCAGCGAATTGCGGTTGCTTTCCCCGCTCAATGCCGCCAAGCCACCCGATTCCTGGAAGCCCCGGGTACGCGTGTCGGACCACGCCACGCCCGCGAACGGTTCCACCTGCGCCCGCTCTGCCACCGGCCACGCATAACCCACTTCGGTGAAGAGCTGGCCCGTGCTGGCGCCGTAGTCCGCGGTCAGCTTGTCTTGCTGGCCCGCGACCGCAACGTTGCGTGTCGTGGAAACGTCGTGCCAGGTGTAGCCGGCACCGACCAGCAGGTTGACCTTGCCCGGCCCGGCCTGGAAGGCCTTGCCGCCATAGACCGTGGCGCTGTAGCTGTCGACATCTGCCTTGGACGAATTCGCATCGACGCGGATGCGGCTGTCGGTGTAGCCCAACGCGCCGCCCAAGCGCCAGCCGCCGCCCACCGCGTGGTCCGCACCGACGAACACGCCGCCGGTACGCTGATCCACGCGCGAGGCGTTGCCGTTGCCATCCAACGTCTGCCAGGTGCCGACAAGCTCGGCCCAAGCGGGTTGCGCTGCCGAACCCGGCAGTGCCGATGCGGGCGACGTGCCGCCTGCCTGTGCGGTGGCGGCGCCTGGCGCAAGGCCTGCATCCAGATTGGCGCGCAAGCTCTTGAACGGCAAGTTCCGCGACAGTCCGCTCAGATTGTTCAGGCCGGACGTCACGCTGGCGTGCGCCTCACCGGACAGGCTGTCAAACACGCCGGCGGGTGCGCCTTCCGGCAAGGTCAGCACGTACTGATACAACGGATTCGCACCGGACAGGCTGTCCAGCGCATTCGCGGCGGCGCGCTGGTTCGACGTGCCTGCCGCGTCGGCAAAGCGCATCGGACGCGTGCCCGGCGTGGACGGCGTGGAGGGTTCTACCGGCACGCGCTTGCGGTCCAGGCGCAAGGTGACAGCCTGCGGGTCATAGCCCAGGTTCGCATCCAGATACGCGAACGCGGACGATGCGGAATCGAACGCGCCGTTGATCCGGTTCGCAGTCAGGATCGTGTAGCTGCGCTCGCCCGCCAGATTGCCGTCCGGGCCGACATGCAGCACCGAACCACCCAGATTGGCCGTGCCGCTGACTGCGATGCGGTCGCTCTCGTTGGATTGCGAGTCCGCCTCGACCCGGTATACGGAACCAGCTTCCAGCGTCAGGTCGCCCGCCACGCGCAGCGTGCCGATGGAGTTCCCCGGCGCGATGACGCCACCTGCCTGCACGGTGGTGCCGCCGACGGTGCCCGTTCCTTGCAGCACGGCGTCGCGAGCCACCGTCACCTGGCCGCCCAGCTTGCCCTGCCCATTGATGCCGACCGACAAGATGCCTTGATCGATGCGGGTGGTTCCGGCAAAACCCGCGCTGTCGCCGGTCAACGCCAACATGCCGGCGCCGGTCTTGGACAAGCCGCCCGTTCCCGACAGGACGCCCGAATAGGTACTCGTTTGCGTGGCGTCCAGATGCAAGGCCCCGGCCGCACCCAGGTCCACATTGCCGGACAAGGCGCCGCCCGAGGCGGCCAGCGTACCGGCCGTCACGCGCCAGTTCTGCGCACTGCGGCCCGACAACGTCAGGACACCCGCGCCAGCCTTGGTCGCTTCGCCCGAGCCCGAGATGTCGCCGCCAAACGTTCCACTAGCGGCCTGATCGAACACGACGAAACCGTTGTTCAGCAGATTGCCGCGGATCGAATCCGTATTGCCCACCAGCGTGCCTGCTTCGACGCGCGTATTGCCGTAGGCATTGGTGCCCGTCAGCACCAGCGTGCCGGCGCCGAGCTTGACCAGATCGCCCGCGCCCGACAGCGCCTGCCCCACCGTGAAGCGATTGCTGGCCGACGCAATATCGAACGCCCCGCCCTGCGTGCTCCATTGCAGGTTGCGCGACGTCTGCGAGAAGCTCTGGCCCGTCACGCGCAGCGTGCCACCGTTGAACGTCAGGCCGCCCGAGGCATCGCCCAGGCTTGCATCCTGCGACACGCTCAACACTCCCTCCGACAACCGAGTGCCGCCGGTGTGATTGTTCGCGCCGTCCAGCACCAGCGTGCCGCCGCCCGTCTTGTCCAGCCCACCGCTGCCCTGGATCGGCGCGCCGATAGAGGCGGTCACGCCTGCCAACACGCGCAGCTCGCTGCCATCGGGTGCCGTCTGCAACGCCCCGCCGGCGCCCGCGAGCGGGCCGATCTGCCAGCCGTCAGACACGAATTGCAAGCCCTTGAAGCTCTGGGTGCCGGAGACCGACACCTGGCCGGCGGTGCCTTTAAACACAGCATGCTGCTGGCCCCAGGTGCCCGACCAGCCTGACTGTCCATCCGCCTCCCACTGCATGCCACCAGATCCCCATGTTCCTGAGCCACCGGTCCAGACCAGCAGGGAATCGGGTGAGGAAACAGTCGCCACGCGCAGATCTACAGATCCTGCATGCGAGGTATCAATCGAAAATTGCTCTCGTGTATGGCCTGCCGGGATAGTGTCCAGCGTGAGCCCGCTTCCGCTCAATGCACCACTGTAGGTGAACAAGCGGTAGTAGCCGATCGTCGGCAACCCATTTTCGCGGACTTGCAGCTTGGCATTGAGGTCGAGATTTCCGCTAACCCGGGTAGTGCCCGTTGTGCCGGCACTGGCCGCGTCTGCCCCCGGTACGCCCAGGTAATAACGGAAAAGTGAGCCGTCCTTGAGCGACAGATCGCCGTTGACACGCAAGCGGGAATAGCCGGAACTGACCAGCATGCCGCCGGCCAAAATATCCGTCGCCCCTACTCGGCCCGTTCCCTGCAAGCGCCCGCCCGTATTCACAGTGACGGTACCCCCTAACGATCCATTGGCCAGGTAGAGTTCGCCCCCATCGACAATGGTGGCGCCCGTAAATCCAGTGCCGTCGCCCGAGTATTGGAGGCGGGCCGCGCCAGCCTTTCTGATCGTCCCTTGCCCCGTCAATCGTTCGCCGAACGGAAAAATCTCGGCATTATCGAAGACGACTTGCGCACTTTGGGCAATATTGATATTCCCCGGGGGGATCATCGATGATCCCGGATCGTTGAGATAGCGGATTGTGCCGTCCTGGATATCTACGAGCGAATTGAATCCGCCCGTGGAACCCGTGACGGTCATCGTGCCGGCACCCTTTTTGATCAGCGTCGCCTCCGAGTACGTCATGTTATTGGCCACGGAGAAATCGCCGCTGCGATTGAAAATCAAGGTACTCCCGGCGTTAGCGGCCACATAGCCTGTTCCAAGGCTGCCGGTCAGGCCGCCTGCGCCAATTTCCAGGGTACCCCCATAGGTAATCTCAGTGCCGCCGCTGTAGCTGTTGTCTCCTGACAGCGTCAACCAGCCCGCGCTGCTGTGAAATACAGCGCCACTCCCCTCAATATTGTTGGCAACGACGGTGCGGCCCCCTCGCTGGTTACTGAGTCTGCCGTCATTCTGCACCGCCCCCGTTCCCAGCGTGCTCGACGTATCCACTGGAGCCCCCACATCGGCAAGAATGATCTGGGAAGTGGAATCGATCTTCGTCGCACCGGTGTACGTATTCGTGCCCGTCAACGCGACCAGCGAATTCTCTGTTGCATTAAGCGTGCCCGCGCCCGAAACATCTCCTGAAACGCCCCCTTGGAAGCCCTTGAACACCAGCGAACCATTGTTAAGGATTCCGTATCCTGGGCTGCCGTAGGCTCCGGTTCCGCCAACCAGCAGCGTCCCCTCCGCTATCTCGATCGCTCCGCTCAAACCCAGTTCATTATGAAGTTCTAGCGTGCCCGCCGAAATCTTCTTCAATTTGGATCCACCGAATATCGACCCCGAGAAGTTGCCCTTCTCCACGATCAATGCGTCCGGCGAACCGAACCCAACCAGAACGGTGCCGCTGCCGCGAAGGTTCTTGATATGAGCGGTAGACCCTTGAAAGTCCAGTGTGCTGTCCGGCTCAAGATTGGTCGAGGCCGCCTGACTGGTAAGTCTGCTCAACACGTCGTGCCCGCCGGCATTCATCAGCGTGCCGCCCACGTTGATCTCACCTTGCGCGCCGACCGTAAATGGACCGCCCTCAGTCAACTGGATGACGCCCAGGCCGCCGAATTCTCCAAAATGCGCAGTCCCTTGCAAGTCCACGCCGCCGCCAATCGTCAGCGTGGAAAACTGGCTTGCCTTCACAAGGCTGACGGTATTCTCATCGAATACGAGCTTTTGCAACGGCGTAAGGGCGGCATCCAGATGCGCCACCAATGTGCCGCCGGCCATGTGCACCGGCGCGTTGGCCAGGGGATTGAATGGCAGCTCGTGTATATCACCGACACCTATCACCGTCCCATGCGCCATCGCCGAGCTCAGCAGCATCGCGCCGCCAACCGCCCATGCCGGGACGAAACTGCGGGAGATCGCAAGCGCCAGCGGGCGGCGCGTCATACCTCGGGGTAATTCATTTCTGGCCATGGCGCCATATTGCGTGGCGTAATGCGGTGCTTTCTTGTTTCTCGTTTTCATACCGGATTTTGAATCTGTCTGTTATTAACCCAGGCGTATGCCTGATGCGGCCTTCATTCAAATCACGCAAGCCGCGAGATAATAACCTACAAATTCTTACATCGAATCTCAAACCGATACGTTCGGCTGACGCGCAGCCGACATCCCCGCCGCTCATGAATCAGGCGGCAAATGCCCTCGCCGGTGAAGCGATCCCGCAGTGGGAAGTATCCAGTCACTGTCCGGCGGCCCCGCCCCCGGACTGGCGCTTAATGCGCGCCCGGCGCCGGCCGGCACGCCATGGTGAACCCGAAGGTGTTGACCCCGTTTTCGCTGTGCACGAACACGTCGCCCTGGTGGATCGACGCGATGGCCTTCACGATGGACAGGCCCAGGCCGTGGTGCTTGTCGCTTTGCGTGCGTGCCGATTCGACCCGGAAGAAGCGTTCGAACAGGCGCGGCAGCGATTGGGCGTCGATGGGGTCGCCCACATTGGAAACGCACACTTGGGCCATGCCGGCCTGCGCTTGCATCGCGACTGCAACATCGGTGCCCGGCTTGGCATAAAACGCCGCGTTCTCAAGCAGGTTCGCCAGCGCCCGGTGGAACAGCCTGCGGTCGATCAGCGCCCGCGCATCGCCCCTGAGCGTCACGGTCAGGTCCTTGTCTCCGAACAACGGTTCAACATACTCCGTGGTCTTGGCGGCCTCTTCGCGCAACGACACATCGCTCAGGTCCATCGCCATGCGGCCGACTTGCGCGTGCGACAGGAACAGCATGTCGTTGATGATGGACGTCATGCGCTCAAGCTCCTCCAGGTTGGACTGGAGCAGCTCCTTGAATTCGTGCACGTCCTTGCCCACCGCCAGGCCCAATTGGGTCTGCCCCACCAGGTTGGTCAGGGGCGTGCGCAGTTCGTGGGCCACATCGGCATTGAAGCTCTCAAGCTGGCGCCACGCGACCTCCTGCCGTTCCAGCACGCCGTTGAACGACACCGCCATGTCCTTGATTTCCGAGGGCAGATGCTCGGTACGCAAGCGCTGGCCAGAGTTTCCCGGCGCCAGACCGTGGGCTTGCGCACTCAGCCGCCTGACCGGAAACAGGCCCAGGCGGGCGATGAAGTAACCCAACAGCGCGACGAACAGGGTGCCGGCGACCGACATGCCGACGAGCGTGCTGGTGAAGGCGCCCAACGTCTCCATATAGGGCGTGGAATCCAGCGCGACAATGAAGCGGACCTCGGGGCGGCTGCCGACAGGCGGCAGGGTCGTGACGAAGACATTCAGCGGGCGGCAGTCGCCATCAAGCGGCAGCGTGGAATAGCCGTCGGGCACGGCGCGCCAATCCACGCCCCGTGGTGCGTCGACGCCGTAACGGTAAAAAGGGTCTTCGCTGACCACCCAGTGCTGCGCGTCGGGACCGTCGTCCGGCGCCAGGGCGTTGAGCTTGTTGATGACCTTCGCCCAGGACGCTTGCGAATCGCGCGACATCAGCCAAGGATCCAGCAGTGAGTGGCGCAATTCCAGTTCGTTGCGCATCTGCTGCTGCAACGACGCTTTCAACGATCCATGCAGCAGCACCGCACAGACCGACACGATCAGCACCACGGACAGGCCGAACATCAACGCCAGGCGCGTCGAGATGGACGCCCTCATCATTCAGTCGACCGGTTGCGCCGCACCGGGCACATCGCGGCTTTCCAGCAGATAGCCCATGCCGCGCACCGTATGCAGCAGCTTGTTGTCGTAGGGCGCGTCGACCTTGACCCGCAAACGCCGCATGGCCACTTCGACCACATTGGCATCGCTGTCGAAATTCATGTCCCAGACCTGTTCTGCGATCATCAGCTTGGAGAGGATCTCGCCTTCGTGCCGGGCCAACAGGCTGAGCAGCGCAAATTCCTTGGCCGTCAGGTCCAGCCGCTGGCCGCCGCGCATCGCCCGGCGCGCCATCATGTCGACCTGCAGGTCGGCAACCTGAAGCAAGGTGGATTCGCCGCTTGCGCCCGCGCCCCGGCGCAACAGCGCCTGGATACGCGCCACCAGTTCCGTGAACGAGAACGGCTTGGGCAGATAGTCGTCGGCGCCCTTGCGCAGCCCTTTGACCCGCTCATCGACCGAGCCCCGCGCCGACAGCATGAGCACGGGCGTCTTCTTGCGCGCGCGCAGCAGTTCCAGGACGGTGTAGCCATCGTGGCCGGGCAGCATGACGTCCAGGATGATGCCGTCGTAATCCTGCTCCAACGCCAGGAACAGACCCTCGGTGCCGTCGTCGGCCACATCCACGGTGTAGCCCAGACCGGTCAAGCCGCGTTTGATGTACGAGGCCGTCTTGGCCTCGTCTTCCAGTAGTAACAGGCGCATTTTCTTCGAGGGCCTTCTCAGTAGGTCTTGATTGGACGCGACTGCCGCCGGGTTCCACCGCCGGTACGCACCCCTGCGCCGGCGACAACGGCGCGCCGTCACTCTAGCCCGGCACCCCCGTCAAGAACATGACCTGAACCTGACGCAATTGTCAGCAAGGGTTTTGTCAGTTTTGTGACGCCCTCCCGTCAGCAACGGGTCACGCTAGGGTAAGTCGAGCCTGACTAGAGTGCCAGGAATCCAAACCTTCAAGCAAGTGCCGCCCGCCTTGCGGGCGCCCTGCGCCTGGCGACCATGAAAATCCTCTACACCAACTACCACAAGGGCGATGGCGGCGGGCACACCACCTATCTCACCACCTTGATCCAGCATCTGGGACCGCGGCATCACGTCACCCTGGCCGCGCCGCAGGCGAGCCGCCTGTACCGGGAAACGCGACAGGCCGGCCTTGCCGAAGCCATGGCGGTGAACTATTCCAGCCGGATCTGGCATACGCCCGCCCTGGTATCGCGCCTGGCGGACATCATGGCGGCCGGGGAGTTCGACATCGTGCACGTCAACGGGTCGCTGGACCACCGCTGCGCGATGCTGGCCAGGATGAAGCTGGCTGGACCGGGGCCGCGGATCGTCTATACCAAGCACGACAACCATGCGGTCTCCGGGCTGGGATCCTTTCTGCGCGCAAGCCTGGCCACCGATCACGTGATCGCCGTCAGCGAAGACACGCATCGGAAACTGCAGCGATCGGCCTACGCACGGCGCCCCATCTCGACCGTGAAGAACGGCGTGGACACCGACCGGTTCCAGCCCTATCCGCAGGCGGCGGGCGCCAGCGTGCGCAGCAGTTGGCCCGTCCGCACGGCGGGCCGCCTCGTCATCGGCAGCAATGCCGGCACCGCCCCATACAAGAACTGGCTGCATATGGTGCAAGCCGTCGCCCTGCTGCCCGCGCCCTTGCGCGAACAGGTGCTGGTCGCGGTGGCCGGGCAGCCGCCCACCGTCGAGCAGCAGGCCCGCGTCCTGGCGCTGGGCATGGCGGACCACGTCTATTACGCGGGCCACCTGTCCGATGTGCGGCCGTTCGTGGCGGCGCTGGACATCGGGTTTGTGCTGTCGACCCGGATCGAGACCATTTCGTTCGCCTGCCGCGAAATGATGGCGATGGGCAAGCCGGTGATGGTCAGCCGCTACGCGGGCCTGCCCGAAAACATCACCGAGGGCGTTGATGGCTGGGTGGTGGATCCCGGGTCGCCGGCCGCCATCGCGCAATGCCTGGCGCAGATCCTGACGCAACGCGAACGCCTGCGCGCCATGGGCCAGGAGGCGCGCGCGAAAAGCCTGGCCGAGTTCGGCGTCCAGCGTTTCGTCGGCCGCACGCTGGACATCTACGACCGCGTGCTGGCCACCCGCCATCAACGTGCCGGGGCGGCGGGCACGTCGCATTGATCACGGCTACGAACCGGGACGCGCCTCAGCGCGTAGCCGGCCAACTCACGACCGCTGCGGCGTCAGGTTGCGGTTGCGGGCCGCGGCGCGCGCGGCGTCGCGCTCGTCCGTGGGCAGGTACACCGCGCACAGGAAGTTCGCGCCGGCGATGACGGCGAACATCAGCGCCAGGGGCGGCCAGTTCAGGCCGAACTTGTGCGCCACCCACAGCCCCACCAGCGGCGTGGTGCCGCCGAAAATCGCGCCGCAAAGCTGGAAGCTGAGGGAAATGCCGGTATAGCGCATCTCGATCGGGAACGCGCGCGGCAGGTATGGGGCCAATACGGCGTAATAGGCGCCGATCAGGAAGATGGCCACGAGGATGCCGATCGCAATGTTGGTGATGTTGCCCGTCAGGATGAGCATCATCATCGGCACGGACCACAACGTCGCCAGCGCCGTCACGTACACGAGGAAGCGGCGCTCGCCGATCTTCATCGCGATGTAGGAAGCCAGCGGGAAGCTGATCAGTTCGACCACGCCTGCCCAGGTCACCACGTCCAGGATCTGCGGGCGGGTGATGTTCAGGTACGTGGTGGTGTAGGTGATCATCAGGGTCGTCACGAAGTAGAACCCCGAGATTCCCAGGAGGCACAGGCCGATTCCCAACGCCAGCGCGCGCTTGCGCTCGCGTAGCACCAGGCCGATCGGCGCAATGTGCTCCTTGCGCTTTTCCTTCAGCCGCTCTTCCATTTCCGGGCTTTCGTTCACGCCGCGGCGGATGATGAAGGCCACCAGGACCAGCAGGCCGCTCACGATGAAAGGCAGGCGCCAGCCCCAGCTCAGGAAGTCTTCCTTGGGCAGGTCGGAGACGATACGGAACACGCCGGTGGCGAGGATCAGGCCGATGGGGCTGCCGTATTGCGGCGCGGACGCCAGCAACGTGCGCCATTTGGGCGGCGCGTGCTCGGCCGCGATCAGCACGGCGCCTCCCCACTCGCCGCCCACGGCGATGCCCTGCACCAGCCGCAACGCCACCAGCAGGATGACCGCTGCCAGGCCAATGGAGTGATACGACGGCAGCAGCCCGATCAACGTGGTCGCAATGCCCATCACCATCAGAGTGATGATCAGGCTCTGCTTGCGGCCGACGCGGTCGCCCAGGTGGCCAAAGATCAATGCGCCGAACGGGCGCGCGAAAAAGCCGATGGCGAATGTGCCCAGCGAAGCCAGCGTACCCATGAAGGGATCGTCGGTCGCGAAAAACACGTCGCCAAACACCAGCGCCGCGGCGGTGGCGTAACAGTAAAAGTCATACCACTCGATCATGGTGCCAAAGAATGCTGCCGAAGCTGCGCGAACCGGCTGGCGCCGGCTGCTCTTGCTGTCCATTTAATTCCCCTTGTATGCCTTGATGGCTGTGATTGACGATAGCAGCGACTGGCTATATCTTGTATAGCCACAAATGCCAATGTTCTAAGGCCACTTGATGAAAGAAGTGCTCCTCTCTGATCTCCTGGCCGGGGCCCTCTCGCGGGAATCCGAGCTGCCCTTGCAACGGCAGATCTACGAGATCGTGCGCCGCGGCGTGCTCGACCACACCCTGGTCGCCGGGCAACGGCTGCCGTCCTCGCGAGCGCTGGCTGAAGAGCTCGGGATTTCGCGCATTACGATCTCCCTGGCTTACGACAGGCTGATCGCCGAGAGCTATCTCACCGCCCGCGAAGGCAGCGGCACCTTCGTCGAACACACCGGCGAGCGTCCGCTGGCGGCGCCTTCCCCGGAAACGGCGGCCCGCCAGCGCCTGGGGCTGTCCACCCGCGGCGAAGTCACGGGCGGCGGCACGGGCGGACTGGGACAGCACACGGGCGCCTTCGTGCCAGGCATCGCGGACGCGACGCTGTTCCCTTTCCATGTCTGGAAGCGGCTGCTGTCGCGCCACCTGGGCAAATCCAACCTGGCGCTGGCGGGCTATTCCAAGGACGGTGCGGGCTTCGTGCCGCTGCGCGAGGCCATCGCGAACTACCTGCGCATTTCGCGCTCGGTCGTCTGCCAGCCGGAACAGGTCATCCTGACGGCCGGCACCCACCAATCCATCGACCTCTGCGCGCGCCTGCTGGCCGACACCGGCGACGCCGCGCTGGTGGAAAGCCCCTGCCACTGGGCCTTTCCGCCGCTGCTGACCGCCGCGGGCATCCGCGTGCAGCCCGCCCACGTCGACGAAGGCGGGCTGAATCTGTCCGCCAGCAAGGTGCCGAAGCGCACGCGCCTCGTGATCAGCAGCCCTTCGCATCAATATCCCACCGGCGTCGTCATGCCGCTGGCGCGCCGCCTGGAACTGCTGCAAGCCGCGCGCGCAAGCGGACTGTGGATCATCGAAGACGACTACGACAGCGAATTCCGCTACGACGGCGCGCCGATTCCGTCCCTGCAGGGCCTGGACACCGACGGCCGCGTCATCTACATGGGCACGTTCAGCAAGACCATGTTCGCCGGCCTGCGCATGAGCTACATGGTCGTTCCGGAACATATCGCGCACGCGTTCTCCAACGCCTGCGCGCGCATCTACCGGCCGGGGCACTTGCATCTACAGGCCGCGCTGGCGGATTTCATGAACGACGGACATTTTTCGCAGAACATCAAGCGCATGCGGCTGGAATACGCGGAACGCCAGCGCCTGCTGCGGGAAGAACTGTTACGGCAGGTCGGCCCGATGGTCGAGCTGTCGCAGGCCCGGGCGGGGCTGCACGTATATGCACGCCTGTCGCCGCAGGTGTCGGTGTCGCAGCTGGTCGCCCACGCGCAGGCCGAGAACATCGTGCTGGGCCTGCCCCACTTCCTGCCCGATCATGCCCAGGGCGACCGCAACGCCGTGGTGCTGGGCTATGGCGGCGTGCCGGGATCGCAGATCCCGGCTGGCGTCGAACGCTTCGCGCGCGCGCTTGACCGCGCCTGCAGCCCCGCGCCCGCCGCCCGGCCCAGGCGCCGCCGCGCGGCGGCCTGAACGGGCCTCCGCGCGAGTCCTTGCCTACAGCTTGGCAAACACCTCGTCGGCCGCCTGCATCAACTGATCCGCGTTCTCCAGGCTGAACGGCAACTGCGGCCGCAGCTTGATGACGTTGCCGCGCAGGCCGGTAGCGCTCAGCAGCACGCGGTGTTCGCGCATCAGGTTCACGAATCGATGCGTCTCTTCGGTGGCCGGCGTTTTGGCCGCCTGGTCCTTGACCAGTTCGATGCCCATGAACAGGCCGTCGCCGCGCACATTGCCGATCCACGAATGCTTGCGCGCCATCTCGCGGAACTTATCCCGCAGATAGGCGCCCGTGCGCGCCGCGTTGGCCTGCAGGCCTTCGTCCTGGATGACATCCAGCGTCGCCAGCGCCGCCGCGCACGACACCGGATTGCCACCGAACGTGTTGAAGTAGCGCGCATCGCGGCCGAAGCGCTCGAAGATCTCGGGACGCGCCACCACACCGGCTATCGGATGACCGTTGCCCATGGGCTTGCCCATGGTGACGATGTCGGGCACCAGGCCATGGCGCTGGAAGCCCCACATGCACGAACCGGTGCGCGCGAAACCCGCCTGCACTTCGTCGGCGATGAACAGCCCGCCCGCGGCGCGGATGGCCTCGACGGCGGGCGCCAGGAACGGCGTCGGATCGGTATAGACCCCGTCGCTGGAGAAGACCGTATCCACCAGCAGCGCTGCCGGACGGATGCCATGGCGCAGCATATCGTCGATGGCCTCCTGCACCCGGGCGGCAAACCACACGCCGATCGTCGCGGGATCGTGCCGGTAGGTGTCGGGCGCGCTCACGGCACGCACGTCCACGCCCAACGGCACGGTCTTGCCCAGCGAGGGCGACACCGCGGCGACAGCGGCCGTAACGCCGTGGTAGGCCAGTTCCGTCACGATGACGCCGCTGGCGCCCGTGTGGCTGCGCGCAATGCGCAGCGCCAGGTCGTTGGCCTCGCTGCCGGTGCAAGTGAACATCGCTTGCGACAGCGCGGACGGGAACGTGGCCACGAGGCGCTCGGCGTATTCCACCACGCCGTCGTGCAGATAGCGCGTGTGCGTGTTCAGCATCGCGGCCTGCTCGGCAATGGCCGCGACCACGCGCGGATGGCTATGGCCCACCGACGCCACATTGTTGTAGGCGTCCAGGTAGCGTTCCCCGGCGGCGTCGTAGAGCCACACGCCTTCGCCGCGCACGATGTGCAGCGGATTGTCATAGAACAGCCGGTAGGCCGTTCCGAGAACGCGCTGGCGCCGTTCGATCAGGGCGCGCTCGGCGGCGGGCAGGCTGCCGGCGGCAGCGGGGTCGAACGCGTTCAACATGGCCTTGTCTTTGCTCATGCAGGATTCTCCAAAGTGGCGCCGCAGGCCCGCGACAGAATGTCCCGGGCGCGCCCTTGCGGCAAGGCCGCCAGTCGCGCCAGGCCGATCCAGGCCGGGGCGTTGTTGCGCAGAATGTAGGTACGGTTTTCGGGGTGCTGCTTGGCTCGCCAGCCCGTGATGGCCACGGTAAGCAGCAGGCGCGCGGCAATCAGGTCCGGCAGCAGCGCGATCTCCGGATCCGTCAGCGGATTCATGCGGTGGTAGCGGGCCACGCACAGCGCAGCGCGATCCAGCGGGCTGGCCGAATCTTCCAGCAGGTACGAGCAGGCCACCGCAAGGTCCTGCACGAGCGGCGCCTGCACCATATCGCCGAAATCGAGAATGGCGGAAATACGGTCAGGCTGCGCCGCGTCCACCAGGACGTTGTAGGGGTTCAGATCATTGTGGATGACCTGGCGGCGCAAGCCCGGCAGCGCCGGCTGCACATGCGCCATGAACCGCGCCAGGGTACGCTCGGCCAGCGCGCGCTGGTCGGCGCCTTCGATGCCGGCCAGCAGATCCGTCACCTGTTCCGCGTGCTGCAGGTCCCACAGCAGCGTGTGGTTCGCAGTCGGATGCTCGAACCCCCGCAGGGCCAGATCGAAGCCTGCGAGCGCGTGGCCCAGGGCCTGCGCCTGCGACGCGCTGCGTGGGGTCCTGTAGAGCGGCGTGCCGGACAGAAAGGTGATCACCCGGATGGCGCGGCGCACCCCCGCCGGCCCGTCGTGCCAATGCACGTAGCGGCCGTCGCGTGTCAACAGCAGATGCGGCACCGGCAGGCTGCTGTCGGCATGCATCAGATGCAGCTGCGCCTGCGTCTGGAAGTCCGTCACCGCCGGATCCTCGGCGGGATGCGTGGCTTTCAGGACATAGGCGCTGCCATCGTCCAAGCGCAGGTGAAAATTCTGGTCACGCTCGCTGCTGAGCAATTCCGCCTGGGCGCGCAGCCCGAAGACGTCCCAGGCAATCGCGCGGGCATCGTCGATGGTCAGTTTCGGGGCTTCGGCCGCGAAGAGCGCCTGTTCGGCCGTGGGGGTCGCGGTGCTGCGGATCGTCATGCGGCGATCTCTTCCAGGCCGCACCATTCGGCAATGAACAATGCGATGGTCTGCGTCACCTTGCGCACCGACTCCAGGTTCACCGATTCGTCGTTGCCGTGCGGCATGCGGCATTCCGGGCCGTAGACGATGGCCGGCGTATCCGCGTAGAGACCATAGAACCGGGCGTCGGTCGCGGCCGAGGTGACGTATTCCTGCAGCGGTTCGTTGAAGACCGCCTCATGGCTGACCCGCAGCGCCGCCTCGACGTCCTCGGAATCCTTCAGTTCATAGCCTTCGGCCATGAAGCCGTGGTAGATCACCTTGGGCGGGTGCTTGGCGAGGAAGGGATCGCGCGCCGCCACTTCCGCGACGAACGCTTCGATCTCCGCGCGGGCGGCCTCCAGGCTCTGGCCCGGGAACACCGCGACGCGCATGTCGAAGGTGCACCAGGCGGGCACGCTGGAGGGCCAGTCGCCGCCGGCGATCTTGCCCAGGTTGAAGCGGATGGGATGCGGATGGTTGCAGAAATGAGCGTGCTCGCATTTGCGGCCATTCCAGCGTTCTTCCAGTTCGTCCATCGCCAGAATCATGAAGATGGCTTTCTGGATGGCGTTGGCGCCCGCGCCCGAGAACGCCGCCGACGCGTGCTGGGGGTCGCCGTCGACCTGCACCTGGAACCACATGGGCCCGACCTGGGCGCGCATCAGCATCGGCAGCAGCGGTTCGGGAATGAATGCGGCATCGGCGCGGTAGCCGCGCTGCAGGCAGGCCAGCGCGCCGTTGCCGGTACATTCCTCTTCCACCACGGATTGCAGGAACACGTCGGCCGCCGGCTGCAGCCCCACCCGGCGCAGCGCGTCCAGCGCCGCCATGCAGGCGATGAGGCCCGATTTCATGTCGCCCGCGCCGCGTCCGTGCATCCAGCCGTCGATGATGGCGGGATCGTAGGGGTCGCGGCTCCATTGCGACCGGGGCCCCACGGGCACCACGTCGATATGGCCGTTCAGGATCAGCGACCGGCCCTGGCGGGTGCGCGAGCGGTGGGTGCCCACCACGTTGAACGCGTTGTCGTATGAAATGGCTACCGGCGAGAAACCCGGCATGTGCTTGATGGCGTCGATGTCGATCTGCCAGCGGTCCACGTCATAGCCGCGCGCCGCGTACTGCGCCGCCATGAAATCCTGCGCGGCCGCCTCTTCGCCGCGCTGCGAGGGAATTCGGACCAACTGCGCCAGCGTATCGGTCTGGTCGGCATAGCCGTCATTGACGGCCGCGAGAATGCGCGCTTTCAGCGCTTGGGTCAGCTCGGGCATGGATGTTCCACGGTTAGGGACAATGCCAAAGATGATAGGGGTAATTGGCGCTAAGTCAGATAGCCAATCCCAAGCAGTTCATATAGCCACTTTTGGGCATTCCCCATGCGGAGTATCTGCGCCGGGATCTCATTCGTGCGCAGGGTCACTGATAGCGTTCGCGATAGCCCACCGGCGACATGCCGCAGTACTTACTGAAGATATCCCGAAACGCCTTCGTGTCGTTGTAGCCGACCTCATACATCACTTCCGACACGCTCTTGCGCGAGGTCTCCAGCCGCTTCTTCGCCGCTTCGACACGGACCCGCTGCACGTATTCCACGATGCTGTTTCCGGTGGCCTGCCGGAACCGCCGTTCCAAGGTGCGGCGGCCCATCGCATGGCGGTCGGCCAGGTCTTCCACGGTGATCTTTTCCGTGTAGCGGCCTTCGATGTCATTCTGCACGGCGCGCACGACGTCGTCGGCGTGGCCCTTCTGGCCCATGAACACCGAGAACGGCAGCTGGCTCTGGCGGCTCCAGTCCAGCTGAAAGTACTTGGCGCACCAGATGGCGGTGTCGCGATCCGTGTATTTCTCGATCAGGTGCAGCACCAGATGCGCCGCCGAAAAAGCACCGCCGCTAGTGTAGATGCCGTTGTCGGCCATGACGATCCGGTCGCAGACCCACTCCACGTTCGGGAACAGGCTGGCGTACAGGTTCTGCGCCACCCAATGCACCACCGCCTGCTGGCCGTCCAGCACCCCGCCCGCCGCCAGCAGCGCGGCGCCCATGCACAGGCTGGCGACTTCGCCGCCTTCGCGGTGGTGGCGCGACAACCAGTCAATGAGTTCACGGTTTGACAGCACGGCGTCGGACACGGCGCCCAGCAGCGGCGGCGCAATGCAGATGTCGATGTCCGGCTGGTCGGCCAGCACCAGGTCGGCCTGCACCTTGATGCGGCCGTCGTCCAGGCTGACCTCGCGGGTCAACGCCAGCGTGCGCACCAGGAACCGCGGTTCGCGGCCATGCGCGACCAGATACTCGTTGGCTACCAGAAAGCCATGGCGCGCGGTTTCGAGGGAAGCGATATTGGCTCCCGTCGGCAAAAGGAAAGCGACGTTTTTCATCGCCGGGCAGCTCCGAAGATGCCCCCTGGCAAGAGGGCCACAAATCCGCGCAGCGGATGCGGCGCAGCGGCGTTTTTCCAGACGCCAAGCATACGCCTGCCGACTGTCGCAATCCACCCGCAAGAATGTCGCAATCCCCTATCTGAAACCACCCCCAATCCCGCTACAGTGACATCTGCCGGCATCCAGGCCGGCCAGCGGCGAGCGTGACCAGCGGGCATGCCCATCGCCCAATAGAACAACATGGATCAAAGGAGTGTTCGATGGAAAAGTACATAGATGGTTACCTGCTTGCCGTGCCCCGCGCCAAGCTGCCGACGTACAAGAACATGGCGGAACAGGCCATGGCCGTCTGGATGGAGCACGGCGCGCTGGACTACCGGGAATGCGTGGCGGAAGACATCGACAGGGAGGGCTTCGGCTCATTCACCGCGGCCGCGGGCGCCAAAGAGGACGAAACGGTGGTGTTCGCCTGGGTCGTGTTCGAAAACAAGGCCGAACGCGATCGGATCAACGCCCTCGTCATGGCGGATCCCAGGTTGGCCGGCATGTCCTGCGAAGGCATTTTCGATTTCAAGCGCATGTGCCTGGGCGGCTTCAATACCTTGGTCGGAAAATAAAAATCGGGAGGCCTGTCGAAATCGGCCGCCCTCGTTCGTCGTAGAGAAAGGAGGCGTCCGGACCGCATGGCATCCGGGCGCTCCGTCCCCACTGATAGTCCACGATTCTGGAGACACACCATGGCTACGCCCGCAAAGAATCCCATCCCCGACGGCATGCACACGCTGACCGCGCACATCGTGTGCGAAGGCGCCTCGGATGCCATCGCCTTCTACAAGAAAGCCTTCAACGCCGAAGAGCTCGCGCGCTTGCCCGGGCCCAACGGCAAGGTCATGCATGCCGCCATCCGTATCGGAGATTCCGTGCTGATGCTGATGGACGACTTCCCCGAATGGGGCAGCCTCGGCGCCAAGGCGCTGAAAGGCTCCCCGGTAACGCTGCATCTGTACATGAAAGACGTGGACGCGGCGATGAAGCAGGCCGTGGCGGCCGGCGCCACCGTGACGATGCCGGTGGCCGACATGTTCTGGGGCGACCGCTACGGCCAAGTCGTGGACCCCTTCGGCCACCGCTGGTCCATCGCCACGCATCAGTTCGATTATTCGCCCGAGGAAATCCAGCAGAACATGGCGAAGATGGGCGAAATGACCGGCTGCGGCGACCCGACCGCCAAGCAGTAACGGCGGCTTACTGCGAATACGGCCCCAGGAAATCCAGCTTGCCGATTTTCACGCCGGCATTGCGCAAGATCGCGTACGCGGTCGTGACGTGGAAATAGAAGTTGGGCAGCGCGAACGTCAGCAGGTAGTCCTCGCCGGTGAACTCCGGCTTGAAGTCGCCGAAGTTCACGACGACCTTGCGGCTTTCCGCGCCGTCCACTTGTTCGGGCGTCACGCTTTGCAGGTAAGCGATGGTGTCGGCGATGCGCTGCTGCAACTGCGCGAAGGTCGTCTCTTCATCCGAAAACTTCGGGGCCTGCCCCTGAGACAGGCGCTGCACGGCGAACTTGGCGGCGTCGCTGGCGCGCTGGATCTGGCCTGACAGGGGATACATGTCGGGCGCCAGGCGCGCATTGACGAGCGAGGCGGGGTCGAGCCCTTCCGCCTGGGCATGGGCGACCGCCTTTTCCAGCAGGTCGGCCAGCACGGTCATGCCGCGAACGAAGACAGGCACGGACGCCCGATAAATAGAGAGGGACATAGCAGAGATTTCCAGAAAAGCCAGCCTGGGCGAAGCACGCGCTCCGCCTGCGTCAGGAATGCGGCGATCTTACGCCGCGCCCCGCTGTTTCCCCAGCCGGCGGCCTCGACAACTGCATTCCCGATTCGCGAACAATGGTGCCTACGGCGGTGATTGGCCGGCACCCGTCCGGCGCAAGCCCTGGAAGAATCGCCACACCAGCGCCGAGGCATCGGGGCCACCGCGCGCGTGGTATTTCACCGACCCATCGCCGCCGCTCCAGGCATGCTCCAGCCGCGTGATTTCACATAGGCGCAAGATCGTCTTGCGTCCGCGCAGCAAATCCACGCGGCGGTACGCCTTGTCGGTGCCCAGCCCCAGCACGCGCTCGACCGGCACGTCTTCCGGGCTCAGATCGTTCAACGCACGGAACTGTTCGAACAGTTGCTTGCCGTTGCGGGGCGCCACCGCCGGATCCAACTGGCCTTGCAGAATCAACGCGGGCATGCCCAGACGGAACACAGCGGGGTTGGCCACGCCTTCCAGCAACGGCAGCAAGGGCTTGAGACTGCCGCGCCGCATGGTGCCGATGCCGCCCGTGGCGCTATGGGCATCGCCCACGACCGGGCCGGAATGCATGGCCACGGCGGCGATCAACGCAGGATGCCGCAATGCCACCAACGCCGCCATGCCCGCCCCCGCGGACAGGCCCGCGATGTAGACCCGCTCCGGGTCCAGCCCGTGCCGCGCGACTTCCGATCGGATCAGCGCCGCGATCAGGTCGGCCTCGGCGCCCCCATGCTGGTCATCGGGCTGGAACCACCGCCAGCAGCGCTGGACCTGACGCGTCATGGATTGCTGCGGGTACAGCACCATGAAACCGCCTGCGTCGGCCCACTGATTCATGCGCGTGCCGCGGGCAAATGCGAGCGACGTCTGGCGGCATCCATGCAGCATCACCACCAGCGGCATGCCGGCGCGTGGCGCAGATACCGGGGTGTAGCGCGCGAAGGTCAGTTGACGCCCCGCGCCGTCAGAGAATTGCCGCGACGATTCCCAACGGCCGCCGCCCAATGAAGGCGCGGCCGGCTGGCGGGGCGTGGCGGCCGGCGGCGCCGGCTTGGCTGCCGCCTTGCGTGCCGACGTGGTTCGCTTCCTGGCGGCCTTGGGGGCTGCCATGCGCATCGCGGCGCGCTGGAGTTTGCTTAGTTTCTTTGCGGCTTTGAAAAACAGGCTGGTAAAACTGCGCGCCATTGCTAGGCCTCGGCCAGTAAACCTTCTCGACTTCGCGTCGGCGTCTAGACGCCGCGGGGCCGCTCACTGCGGCACGCCGGCCATCGCGCCCGCAAGGTCACGGACGCCTGGATCTCAGAATCTTGGAGCCGGGCCGGGACCGCCCGTCAACAATTGCAGACAGGAGATCAACGCAACGGCGATCGTAAGGATGGACAATACCCTGACCACTTTACTGGAGTCGGGACGCGTCAACATGGCTGTCATCCGCGTAACGATGTATGCCCCAACCATAAGGCCAATTGCCGGAATCATCGGTGCCTCCCCTAAGAGTTTCTGTTGCGGCCGCGCGGTCGCGCAGTTCGCGGACGCGAGCCCGGGAAAAAGAACGTACACCGCCTCTGCGGACGGATTTATTTCTGCGTGAAATGTATCACAGAGTAACTTCGCAGCCGCGCATTGCTACGCGCCGACCCCTTGTGCGATTTGCACAAGATCAAGCCGGCCCGCATCAATCGCTCCTACTTGCGCGCGGCCGCTTGAGCGCGCCGCGCAAAGCGCCTATGGTGTAAGCCTTGCACCAACACAACAAGACGCATTCATGTTTCCCAACGACAGACCCCAGACCCTGGGCGAAGAAATCGCCAATACCATCAGCCATGGGGTGGGTGCGGCAGGCGCCCTCGCCGCTGCGCCCTTCCTGATCATTGCCGCCGTCCGCCAGGGTGACGCCGCCTTCATCGCGGGGGCCGCCGTCTTCGCGGCATCGATGTGCCTGCTGTACCTGGCCTCCACCATCTACCACGCGCTGCCGCTATGCCGCGCCAAGCAGATCTTCAACGTGCTGGACCATTCGGCCATCTACCTGCTGATCGCCGGCACCTACACGCCGTTTGCGCTGGGCGCGCTGCGCGGCCCGTGGGGCTGGACCTTGTTCGGCCTGGTCTGGGGGCTGGCCCTGCTGGGCGTGGGGCTGAAGGCCAGCAAGCGCCTGAATCGCCCGGCCGTTTCAACGGGCCTCTACCTGGCGATGGGCTGGCTGGTGATCATCGCCGTGAATCCGCTGATCGAACGCGTGCCCACGGGCGGGCTGTGGTGGCTGGTGGCCGGCGGCCTGGCCTACACGGGCGGTGTGGTGTTCTTCGTGTTCGACAACCGCTGGCGCTACAGCCACTTCATCTGGCACCTGTTCGTGCTGGCCGGCACCGTGTGCCATTTCTTCGCGGTGCTGTGGTACGCGGCCTGACGCGCCGTCAACGGCGGCGGGCCGCGCCCGCCTCCGGCATCGCCAGCAGCCCCCGCTTCATCAAGCCGCGCACACCAGGCACCAGCAGCGAACCGCCGAACAGCAGGTCGCGCCACAGGCCCGGGCCCGACGACTGGAAACACGGCGTCAGGGCGCGGCTCAGCGTCTGATACATGCGCGATGGCAGCAACCGGCTGCGCGCATAACGCGCCGGCCCCTCCGCGGCGCCGTACTGCCCCAGCGCGCGGGCCAGCGCCAGCGCGTCCAACACCGCCAGCGTCGCGCCCAGCCCCAATTGCGGGCTCATCGCATGACCGGCGTCCCCCACCGCACAGTAGGGTCCGGCGGCCAGTCCGCGCGGCCACGTGTGGCGGTAGGTGGCCACGGACAGATCCTCATGCCGGGACACCTGGTCCACGACCGGCGCCGCTTCGGGCCACAACGCCAGCAACTGATCTTTCCACTGCCCGATCGGCGCGGCGCGCCAAGCGGGCAAGGCATCATGGCGGATGCTCCAGAACAGCGACAGGCGCACGCCCTGCGGTCCGATGTCGGTAGGCAGCAGCCCCATCATCTGACGCGTGCCGCGAAAGCGCTGCAAAAGCTGCGTGGCCCCCGGCCAGTCCGGCGCCCAGAACTGCCCCCACAGCGCGCCCCATCGGTAGACGCGGGACTTGCTGGCCAATCCCACCTGTTCACGCAGCGCGGACGCCGCGCCATCGGCCACCACGAACACGTCGAAGATGGATTCCGCCTGGCTGGCGCCGTCGCCATGGACCACACGCGCCCTGCCCGCCTGGTTGTCCAGCGTCTGGACCGGACAGCCAAACGAGAATGCGACGCCCGCACGCCGGCAGGCGTCGAACAGCACGCCGCCCAATGCCGCCCGGGTCACCGCGCGAGCGCCATCTCCCGCGTAATCGATATCGACAACGCGCCAGCCGCGATGCGACACCCCCAGCAGGCGGTCGATCGGCGCGCCCACATTCAGCGCGTCCACGTCCACCCCAAGCGTACGCAGCGCGCGCACGCCGGGCGGCTGCAGCAGCAGGCCCGCGCCCAGGGTCGTGAAACCCGGGTGCTTTTCAAAGACGCGCACCTGATGCCCGGCCTGCGCCAGGGCGAGCGCAGTCGCCAGCCCGGCGCTGCCGGCGCCGGCGATCCCAACGGAAAGCGGTGATTGCGACAAGGTCATGGAATCCGTTTCGGCGGTCGACCCGTCACGGGCCGACATTCGTGCGGCGATAGTACCAATACACTAGTCCTGCCGCAGGTACTCCGTCGGGGGGCTTCCCAGCACGCGGCGAAACATCGTGGAAAACGCCGCCGGGCTTTGATAGCCGAAGTCCAGTGCGATGGTGGTAACCGGCTGCCCGGACGCCAGGCGCGCCAGCGCCAGCACCACACAGGCGCGCTGCCGCCACGCCGAAAAGGACATGCCCGTCTGCTGCCGGAAGTGGCGGCTGAAGGTGCGCAGGCTCATGTGCAAGCGGTCGGCCCATGCCTGGGGCGGCACACGCGCATCGGGCGCGGCGATGAAGGCGCGGCACAGCGAGGCCAGGCGCTTGTCTTGCGGCAGTGGAATATGCAGGGGCAGCACGGGCGCGCGATCGACCTCGTGCAGCAGCAAGGCCGCCAACGCGCCGTCACGGCCGTCCGGCTCATAGGCGGCAGGCATGTCCACGGCTTCCAGTAGCAGTTGCCGCAACAGCGGCGACACCTCGATCACCTCGCAGGCGTCGCGATCCCCGCGCGCGGCGCCGGGCTCGATGTACGCGCTGCGTGTGCTGACGTCCAGCATGCGCACCTGGTGCGTCACGCCCGCGGGTATCCACACGGCGCGCTGTGGGGGCACCACCCAGTTGCCGTCGCGGGTCTCCACCTGCATGACGCCGGTGGCGCCGTACAGCAGCTGCGCGCGCCGGTGCGCGTGGGCCGGCAGCAACTGGCCAGGCGGATAGTCGTTGCCGATGGCGACCACGGCGCGGTCCAGCGAATCGTAGAGGTCGATATGGGTATTGCGCATGGCGGACAGAGTGAGCAACCCGGCCGGCTTGGCCGAAATGCGAACATTATTGACCAATCCTATAAAGCAGGCCAATACGGGGCGCCGTATCGTGACGGCTTCTCTGCGAAAGGATGGACGGCATGCTTTATCTCGTACTGGCTTTGTTCGGCTGCGTAAGCGGCGTCACCACGGTCCTGTTCGGTTTCGGCGGCGGCTTTGTCGTGGTGCCGGTGCTGTACGGCGTGCTCACCGCTACGCACGGCGCGGGCGACGCCATCGGCCAATCCGCCATGCATATCGCGGTAGCGACGTCCACCTGCGTCATGATCGTGAATTCCATCGCCGCAACGCGCAAGCATCAGCGCGCCGGCAACATCGTGCGCGCCTACGTCTGGCCGCTGGCCGGCTTTATCGCCGTGGGTGCCCTGCTGGGCGCGTGGGCCGCGACCCGCGCCAGCGGCGACCTGGTGCGCTGGATCTTCATCGCCTACCTGGGTGTGACGATCCTGGACTGCCTGCTGCGCCAAGGTTTCCTGGCGCAGCAGCATGAGACGCAGGCGCCGCAGCCCTTGGGACAGGGCGTCGTGGTGGGCGGCGGCGTGGTCATCGGCGCCATCGCCACCTTCCTGGGGGTGGGCGGCAGCGTGATGACCGTGCCCTTGCTGCGCCGGCGCGGCCTGCCCATGGCCAAGGCGGCGGCAATGGCCAACCCGCTGACGCTGCCGGTCGCCATCGTGGGCACGCTTGCGTACATGGCGGCGGCGCGCGGCCTGCCGGCCGCGCTCGCGCCGTGGATCGTCGGCTATGTCGATCTGCTGGCTTTCGCGGCATTGGCCCTGGGTTCGCTGGCAGGCATCCGACTGGCCGCGCCGTTGATTCCCCGCATTCCCGACCGCTTGCACGCCCGCGTCTACGTCCTGCTGCTGGCGCTGGTGATGCTGAGCATGGTGCTGATCTGACCGTTCGGCACGCGAACCGCGCTGCAACGCACAAACCTAAAGACACATCGCGACCAGCAGCGACTACGAAACCGCGCAAAACGTTTCCGCGGCCGCCCCAGGGGCGACCCTCCCACGCCGCGCCTGGATCTCGTGGCCTGCCGACACAGGAAAACACATCGCGAAACTTGTCCCACGGCACGTCCCGTCGTCATCATGGTCGGACATTCAACCGGAACAAGGAGGTTTCATGCAGCGTTCCACTTACGCATTCCTATCCGCCGCCATTCTGACGACGGCGCTGTCCGGTGCCCCCGCCCTGGCGCAGAACGCCAGCCAGCCGCCGGCTCAACCGCAGATGGCCCCCGCCATTTCGCAACCCACCGACCAGCAACTGCAACGCTTCGCATCGGCATCGCAGAAGGTGTCCGGCGTGGTCGACGAATACCGCCCCAAGGTCGACGCCGCGAAGTCGGACGACGCCAAGCAGAAGGTGGTGCAGGAAGCGGACGCCAAGATGGTGCAGCTGGTGCGTGCGGACGGACTGACCGTCGAAGAATTCAATGGCATCGGCCAGGCCGTGCAGCAGGACCCGCAGTTGAAGCAGCGGGTCATGAACATGAGCCAGGGCGCGCCGAAGTAACCCAGGGCCGGACCGGGGATTGTCCGGCCTGCGCCACGCGTCTTCGGGCGCGTGGCGCTTTTTCTTGCGCGCCGCAACGCGCCGGACGCGTTATCCTGACTGCCGTCCTTATCCACTGGCACGTCCAAGGAGCGCGGCATCTTGAACCCGGATCTCACCCTGTACGATTTGGCCGGCGCCGACGCGTCGCTACGCTTCAGCCCGCATTGCTGGAAAACGCACATGGCGCTGGCCCACAAGGGCCTGTCCGCCAAGACCGTGCCCTGGCGCTTCACCGAAAAGGAAGCGATCGACTTTTCCGGCCAGAAGCTTGTTCCCGTGCTGGTGCACGACACCCATGTCGTCAGCGATTCGTGGCAGATCGCCTGCTATCTGGAAGACACGTTTCCCGAGCGGCCGTCATTGTTTGGCGGCGCGGGCGGGCGCGCCGTCACCCTGTTCACGAACGCCTGGGCGGATACCACGCTGGTGCCGGTCCTGGCGCGCCTGCTGCTGCCCGCCATCCACGGCCTGATCCATGAGAAAGACGTGGACTACTTCCGCGCATCGCGCGAAAAGCGCTTCGGCAAGCTGGAAGACCTGCCTGCGGGTTACGCCGACCAGATCGCGGCGTTGCGGGCGGCGCTGCTGCCGCTGCGCCTGACGCTTGCCAAGCAGCCCTACCTGGCGGGCAGCCAGCCTGGCTATGCCGACTACGCGGTGTTCGGCATGTTCATGTGGGCCCGCTGCACCAGCCCGCTTGTGCTGCTGGCCGAAGACGACCCCGTCCATGCCTGGCGCGAACGGCTGCTTGATGCCTTTGACGGCATGGCCCGCCGCGCGCCGGTAGCCGCTGGCTGATCAGGTCTTCAGCCGGTAACCCGTCTTGAAGATCCAGCGTACGCCGATCAGGCAGGCCACGAGGAACACCAGCGTCATACCGACGCTGACACCCACGCTGACATCCGACACGCCGTAGAACGCCCAGCGGAAGCCGCTGACCAGGTAGACCACCGGGTTGAACAAGGTGGCGGTCTGCCAGAACGGCGGCAGCATCTTGATGGAATAGAAGGTGCCGCCCAGGAAGGTCAGCGGCGTGATGATCATCAGCGGGATGATCTGCAGCTTCTCGAAGCCATCGGCCCACACGCCGATGATGAAGCCGAACAGGCTGAACGTGACAGCCGTCAGCACCAGGAAGCCCAGCATCCAGATCGGGTGCGCGACCTCGAACGACACGAACAGGCGCGCCGTGGCCAGCATGATCAGCCCCAGGATGATGGACTTGCTGGCGGCGGCCCCCACGTAGCCCATCACGATCTCCACATACGAGATAGGCGCCGAATGGATTTCGTAGATGGTGCCCGAGAACCGCGGCATGTAGATGCCGAAGGACGCGTTGGCGATGCTTTGCGTCAAGAGCGACAGCATGATCATGCCCGGCACGATGAACGCGCCGTAGCTGACCCCGTCGATCTCGACCATGTGCGAACCGATGGCCGAACCGAACACCACGAAGTACAGCGACGTGGAGATAACCGGCGACAACACGCTTTGCATCAGCGTGCGCCAGGCCCGGGCCATTTCAAACAGGTAGATAGCGCGGATGGCGTAGAAGTTCATGATTGACCGTGTACCAGGCTGACAAAGATATCCTCAAGCGAGCTTTCCGATGAATTCAGGTCGGTGAATTCGATCTGGAGCCGGCTCAGGTCGTGCAGCAGCTGGGAAATCTGGCCGCCGCCCTGGTTGTCGTAGGTGTAGACCAGCTTGTAGCCATCGCTGGACAAGTCCAGCTGATAGGCGTCCAGCGCGGTCGGGATGCCCGGCAACGGCGCTTTCAAAGTCAGGCTCAGCTGGCGCTTGCCCAGCTTGGCCATCAACGCGTCCTTTTCTTCGACCAGGATGATCTCGCCCTTGCGGATCACGCCAATGCGGTCGGCCATTTCCTGCGCTTCTTCAATGTAATGCGTGGTCAGGATGATGGTGACGCCGCTTTCACGCAGGCGCCGCACCATTTCCCACATGCCGCGGCGCAGCTCCACGTCCACGCCCGCGGTGGGCTCGTCCAGGAACAGGATGGCCGGTTCGTGCGACAGCGCCTTGGCGATCATCACGCGGCGCTTCATGCCCCCGGACAACGCCATGATGCGGCTGTCCTTCTTGTCCCACAAGGACAGGTCGCGCAGCACCTTTTCGATGTAGGCGGGGTTGGCCGGCTTGCCGAAGAGGCCACGGCTGAACGTGACGGTGTTCCAGACGCTTTCGAACGCGTCGGTGGAAATCTCTTGCGGCACCAGGCCGATCTTGGAGCGCGCGGCACGGAAGTCCGACACGATGTCGTGGCCGTCGGCCAGTACGCGGCCATCGCTGGGATTGACGATGCCGCAGATGATGCTGATCAATGTCGTCTTGCCCGCGCCGTTCGGCCCGAGCAAGGCGAAGATCTCACCGCGCTGAATTTCCAGGTTGACGCTCTTAAGCGCCTGGAACCCTGAAGCGTATCGTTTGGATAAGCCCTGAACTGATATAACCGGCTGCACACGAGCCCCCGACGTGATCGATAGCCGGAGATTTTACCCGCCACGCCGTTACAGCTTGTTCGGCGTGGCGGAACGCAGTGTTCCCGTTTCAGGGATTAACGCCCCCAGCGCAGCACCAGGGGGTCCAAGCGGCGGGCGGTTTCCAAAAGGCCCTGGCGGACCTCGGGGCGCATGGGCGGGAACGGATGCCGGGGCGCCTCGCAATCGATCACGCCGCCGGCCTTCATCAGCGCTTTGGCGGTGAGGATGCCGCCCTGCCGGTTTTCGTAGTTGATCAGCGGCAGCCAGCGCTCGTACAGGCGGTAGGCCTCATCGCGGCGGCCCGCGCGGTGCGCCTCGATGATGGGGCGGATGCCGTCGGCAAAGCCGCCGCCCGTCATGGATCCGGTGGCACCCGCGTCCAGGTCGGGCAGCAGCGTGATGGCCTCCTCGCCGTCCCAGGGACCCTCCACCGCCGCCCCGCCCAGCGCGATCAGGTCGCGCAGCTTGGAAGCCGCGCCCGCGGTTTCGATCTTGAAGTACGACACCTGCCGGATCTCGCGCGCCATCTTGGCCAGCAGCGCGGCGGACAACGGCGTGCCCGCCACCGGCGCGTCCTGGATCATGATGGGAATGTCCACCGCGTCCGACACCTGCTGGAAGAAGGCCTCGACCTGCGCTTCGGGCACGCGGATCGTCGCCCCATGGTAGGGCGGCATGATCATCAGCATGGCCGCGCCCTGGTCCTGCGCGCGCCGGCTGCGCGCCGCGCATACCTGGGTGCTGAAGTGCGTGGTCGTGACGATGACGGGCACGCGGCCCGCCACGTGTTCCAGGATGGTCCGCGTGAGCACCTCGCGTTCTTCGTCCGACAGCACGAACTGTTCGGAAAAGTTCGCCAGGATGCACAGGCCGTCCACACCCGAGTCGATCATGAAGTCCACCGCCCGCTTCTGGCTGGGCAGGTCCAGTTCGCCCGCCTCGGTAAACGGGGTGGGCACCACCGGGAAGATGCCGCGGTAACGCGGCGTAGGGTTCGTAGGGGTCGTTGTCATCCGCGGGCCTATTCGATGATGTTGAAATCGTTCAGGTACTCGGTCTTCAGCGTCAGCCCCAGGCCCGGCTTATTGTCGTCCAGGTCGATGAAGCCCTCTTTGGCCACCGGCTCGCCGTCGAAGATGTAGTAGAACAGCTCATTGCCGACTTCCACGTCGAACATCGGGAAATACTCACTCATGGGCGAGGCCAGCGTGCTCATGGTGAGGTGGTAGTTGTGCATCTGGCCGGCGTGCGGGATGACCGGCACGCTGTAGGCCTCGCACAGCGCATTGATCTTGTGCGCCGCCGTAATGCCGCCCACGCGGTTCGTGTCGTACTGCACGACCGACACCGCCTTCCTGTCCAGCAGCTGCTTGAACCCGTAAAGCGAGAACTCGTGCTCGCCGCCCGAGATCGGGATCGACGTCAGCTGGTTCAATTCGGCGTAGCCGTCGACATCATCAGCGATGACGGGCTCTTCCAGCCAGCGGGGCTCGAACTTCTCAAGCTTGGGCAGAATGCGCTTGGCGTATTCCAGGTTCCAGCCCATATAGCATTCCAGCATCAGGTCCGTGTCGTACCCGATGACTTCGCGCACGGCCTCGACCGACTTCAGGTTCTCGACCACGCCCTTCTGCAGATGCGCCGGCCCGTAGCCGAAGCGCATCTTGAACGCGGTGAACCCCTGGTCCAGATAGGTCTGCGCCTCGTCCTGCATCGCCTTCAGGTCGGTGCGGTACAGCTTGGAGTAGTAGACGGGGATCTTCTCCTTGGTGCGGCCGCCCAGCAGCTTGAAGACGGGCTTGTTCACCGACTTGCCCAGAATGTCCCAGATGGCGAGATCGATGCCCGATATCGCCGCCATCGTCACGCCCTTGCGGCCCCAGGCGTGCGTGGCCCGGTACATGCGCTGCCACAGGTATTCGTAGTCCCACGGGTCCTGCCCGACGACCAGCGGCGCCAGGTACTGGTCGATGATGGCCTTGGCCACGCGCGGGGCCAGCGCCACATTGCCCAGGCCCACGATGCCGTCATCGGTTTCTACTTCGACGACGGTCCAGCCGTGGAAGCGGAACGTGCTCATGGTTTCCTGCTTGGAATACAGCAGGTCCATGGCGTTGGAGCAGAAGTTGCCCTGGGGCGGCACGGTCTTGCCGGTCCATTCGAAAACACGGGCGCGGACGGATTTGATCTTCATGTCGGGTTCCTACTTGGAAGACGGGAAACGGTGCGATACGCCCATGCGGCAGGCGATCTGGAAGGCTTGCCAGGTGGCCTCCACATTGGCGCGGCCCTGGCCCGCGATGTCGTAAGCCGTGCCGTGCGCAGGCGTGGTGATGGGAATCGGCAGGCCGCCCTGCACCGTCACCCCACGCGCGAAGCCCAGCAGCTTGATCGCGATCTGCCCCTGGTCGTGGTACATGGTGACGATCGCCTGGAACTCGCCGGCCTGCGCTCTCAGGAAGATGGTGTCGGCGGGGAACGGTCCCTGCACGGGCAGCCCCTCCTCGTTCAGCTGGCGCACGGCGGGCGCGATGATGTCGACCTCTTCGCGGCCGCACGTGCCGCCGTCGCCGCCGTGCGGATTGAACGCGGCCACCGCCACGCGTGGCGCGGTGATGCCATTAGCCTCGAGCGACCGGTAGATCAGCCGCGTGGCCGCCTTAATGCCCTCGATGCTGAGTGCCGCTGCGGCATCCTTCAGCGGAATATGCGAGGACACCCGCGACGTCCACAGCTCGCCCAGCGTGTTGAATTCACAGAAGTAGCCGGTGACGCCCAGGTACTGCGCGAAGTGGTGCAGTTCGTCGTCGTGCTTCAAGCCGCCCAGCTTCATGGCGAACTTGTTCAACGGCGCAAAACAGATTGCATCCACATGCCCGGCGCGCGCCGCATCCATGCAAGCATCCAACACGCGCAGCACCGACGCGCCGCCCGCCGCCTGGGGCTGGCCCACGGTGACCTGATCGGGCCGGATCGTATCCATCTCCAGCCACGCCGGCAGGCGGGTATCCGGCCGGTTGCGCACCGCCTCGATGCTGTCCACCGCCTGGGTCGCCACCTGAACGCCCGCCACGCGCTGGCCTTCGCGCCATAGCCAGGCATCGCCCACCAGCACGATGTTGGCGCGCTGGCAGGCCTCTGGCTTGGCAAGCAGGCGGGCGATCAGTTCGGCGCCGATGCCGGCGGGGTCGCCCAGGGTCAGGGCAATAACGGGTTGCGGTTGCGGGTTCATGCTGGGGTCATTCCACGGAAATGTTGTTCTTCTTGATGATGCCGGCGTAGCGCTGGTTCTCGGTCTTGTGGAACTGCGCGAACTGTTCCTGGCTCATCGGGGTGATGTCCGCACCGATCGCCAACAGGCGGGTCTGCGTTTCAGGCAGCGCCAGGATCTGGTTGACGTCGTCATGGATGCGTTTCTGGATGGCGGCGGGCGTGGCGCTGGGCATGTAGATGCCGTACCAGGCGCTCATCTCGACGCCGGGCACGCCGGCCTCGGCCATCGTCGGCACATCCGGCAATTGCGTGTTGCGCCGGGCGCTCAGCACGGCCAGCGCGCGCACTTTGCCGCTTTTGATGTGGGGGATGACGGACGACGCGGTCTCGAAAGCGATCTGCACCTGACCGCCCATCAGGTCCACCATGGCCGGGCCGCTGCCGCGGTACGGGATGTGCGTCATCTGCACGCCGGTGGCGTCCTTGAACAGCTCCGCCGCGATGTGCTGGGTACTGCCGGAGCCGCTGCTGGCGAAGTTGTATTCGCCCGGCTTGCTTTTGAGCAGCGCGATCAATTCCTGGACCGATTTCGCGGGCACCTGGTTGTTGACGACCAGGATGTTGGGCACCGCGCCCACGAACACCACGGGCGTCAGGTCGCGGTCATTGTCGTAGCCCAGCTTCAGCAGATGGGGCGCAATCGCGTGGGCCGTCGACACGCCCATCACCATGGTGTGGCTGTCCGCCGACTTCGCGGCCAGATCCGCCGCCAGTGTGTTGGACGCGCCGGGCTTGTTCTCGACCACGACCGTCTGCTTGAGCATGGGCCCCAGCTTGTCGGCCACGGCGCGTGCCATGGCGTCGGTGCCGCCGCCGGGCGCCGACCCGACCAGCAGGCGCAGCGGTTTGGTGGGCCAGTCGGCCGGTTGCGCCTGGGCGTGCGCCGGGCCGGGGGCCATGACGGACAGGCACAGGGCGCCCGCCGCCATCGCGGCCAATACGCGGATCTTCATGGTTGTCTCCTTGATGAATTCTTTGCCGCTGACGGGCAATTTGTTGTGAATGCATCTTAGGGAGAAGCTCCGTTTCCGTAAAATGAAACTTTCGCACCAATCGTTCACCTCAGGCGATCAATCATGGAACGCAACCTGAATGTCCCGGCCCTGTTGGCCAGGCTGCGCATGCGGCAGGTCGTGCTGCTGCTTGCCATCGACGACCGCGGCACCCTGCGCGCGGCCGCGCAGCAACTGAACATGACCCAATCCGCCGCCAGCAAGATGCTGCACGAGCTGGAATTGGCGCTGGGCCAGCCGCTGTTCGAGCGCGTGGGCCGCGGCCTGGCGCTGACACCCGCGGGCGAGTGCGTCATGGGGCATTTCCGCGGCATGCGCGGAACCGTGTCGTCGCTGGCCCGCGAATTGGATGAACTGCGGCTGGGCAGCGCCGGCAAGCTCTTCATCGGCAGCATCATGGCGGCCTCGCCCGGCCATCTGACCGATGCGCTGCTGCGGCTGAAACAGACGTACCCGCTGTTGGCCGTGGAAATTTCCACCGGCACCAGCGACCTGCTGATCGCGCAGTTGAACGAAGGCAAGCTGGATGTGGTGATTGGCCGCATGCTGACCCTGTCGGACCGCAACTACCTGTTCCGCCCGATCGGCGACGAGGCCTTGTCGGTCATCGCGGCAGTGGATCATCCGCTGGCCCGCAAGCGGCGTGTCGCTTTCGACGCGATGCAGGCCTATCCCTGGATCCTGCAGCCGCAAGGCAGCCCGATGCGGGACGTGATCGAACATGAGTTCCGGTCCAACAACACGGCCTTGCCGCCCGGGTTGATCGAGTCCGCCTCCATCCTGACCACCACCAACCTGGCAATGAAGTCGCAGATGCTGGGCGTGATTCCGGAATCGGTCGCCAGCCGGTATGCCCGGCATGGCCTGCTGGCGATCCTGCCCTACCAGATCCGGCAGTCGCTGGCGGCGTTCGGCAGCATCGTGCCGCGCGACCGCCCCTTAAGCGCGGCGGGGCAGCACTTTATCGACTTACTGCATGAAAATGCGTGAAGATAGGCGCCTGTTAGGGCAAAAATAGAGTCTGCGAGAAGTACAATCGAGCATTGCGCAATTCGCGCGTTTCACCTGAGGTACACCCGTGAGTGCATTGCCCGCCTGTCCGAAATGCCAATCCGAATTCACCTACGAGGATGGCGGCGGCTACGTCTGCCCGGAATGTGCGCATGAATGGTCGGCGCAAGACGCCACGCCCTCGGACGACGACGCCCGCGTCTACCGCGATTCAGCCGGCAACGTCCTGCAGGACGGCGACACCATCACCGTCATCAAGGACCTGAAACTCAAGGGGTCCGGCGGGGTGATCAAGATGGGCACCAAGGTCAAAGGCATCCGCCTGGTCGACAGCGACCACGACATCGATTGCAAGATCGACGGCTTCGGCCAGATGAGCCTGAAGTCGGAGTTCGTCAAGAAAGTCTGACGCGGCGCCCGCCAGATTGGCGGGCCCCCTATCTCTCAGCCCCAGTCTTTCCCCCCTCTCCTCCCGTTCCACCGGGAGGCCGAGGGATTACAGCGGGTCTTCCTCGGCCGCTTTCGGCATCAGGTAGGCCGTCAGCGTGCTGGACAAGCCGGCCATCACCCACAACACGAAGAACGACACCGTGTAGAAGCCCATGCGCCCCGTGGGCACGTGCCCGAAGATCGCCACGTCCAACGGATCGATCAGCGCGAAGATCAGGGCGCTGCCCGACGCAGCCGCCAGGAACGACGGCCACAGTATCCACATCAATGAACGCAAGCCCATTTGTGTCCTCCCATCAGGGATTGGCGCGCGCGGCGCCCGCGGCTTCGCCGGTCTTGGGCGCCGCCTGCTCGATCACCAGGCCGCGCTTGACCACGCCTTCCAGGATCGGCTCGTGCATGAAGTTGCTGTAGGCGAAGTAGATCGTGATGAAGCACCCGATCATGGCCGCGAACGGGCCAGCCATCAGGATCCAGGGCCACGGTTCGTAGTACCACGGCTTGGGCGGCGGAGCGGATTGTGCGAGGGTCATGAGGTTCGTCCTTTACGTATTCAATCGGGCACGTAGAAGCTGGCGGGTTCGTCGGTTTCGATCGGATGGTTTTCGCCGTCGTGGCCGCGCGCGCGCAGCGTGATGGCATGCGCGCCTGGGGTGGCGCCGGCGGGCGCCCGGATCACCATCGGAACCAGCTTGTTGGCGGCGGGTTCCACTTCAACCACGTCCGACCCCTGCTGGCCCGTCATCACAGCCAGTCCCGGCATGCCGTCCGCCGACAGGCGCAGGCGCATGGCGGTGTCAGACGTGTTGATGATCTGCAGGCGGTAGACGTTCTCGATCTGGCCGCCCGCCACTTCCCGGCCCAGCGCGCCGCGGTCGCGGATGACGTCGACCCGCAAGGGGTTGCGCATCGCCAGCGACGCCACGAACGCCACCGCCATGATCAGGATCAGCGTGCCGTAGATCAGCACGCGCGGGCGCAGCAGATGCGAACGCGCGCTTTTGGTGGACAGGCCATCCTGCATGGCGCGGTCCGACGTGTAGCGGATCAGGCCGGGTTCATACTGCATCTTGTCCATGACCTGTTCGCACGCATCGATACAGGCGCCGCAGCCGATGCACATGTACTGCAGGCCGTCCCGGATATCGATGCCGGTGGGGCAGACCTGCACGCACAAACTGCAATCCACGCAGTCACCCAGGCCGGCGGCCTTGTGGTCCACCTTGCGCGAACGTCCGCCCCGCGGGTCGCCGCGACGCTTGTCGTAGGTAACGACAAAGGTGTCGGGGTCCACCATCACGCTCTGGAAGCGGGCGTAGGGGCACATGTATTTGCACACGGACTCGCGCATGAAACCGGCGTTGCCCCAGGTGGCGAAACCGTAGAACAGCATCCAGAACCATTGCCACGGCCCCAGCTGCAAGGCGAACAGTTCATGGCCCAGTTCGCGGATCGGCGCGAAATAGCCGATAAAGGTGGACCCCGTCCACCAGGCCAGCGCGATCCACAAGAAGTGCTTGGTGATCTTCAGGCGAGCCTTGCGCCAGGTCCATGGGGATTCGTCCAGGCGAATGCGCGCGATGCGGTCGCCTTCGACCTTGCGCTCGATCCACATGAAGATTTCGGTGTAGACCGTTTGCGGACAGGCGTAGCCGCAGAACAGCCGGCCCGCCACGGCGGTGAAGAGGAACAGCGCCAGCGCCGAGATCACCAGCAGCACGGCCAGGTACACCACGTCCTGCGGCCACAGCACCAGACCGAACAGGTAGAACTTGCGTGCGCCCAGGTCGAACAGCACGGCCTGCCGGCCGTTCCATTGCAGCCAGGGCAGCCCGTAGAAGATCAGCTGGGTGATAAAGACGAAGGCGATACGCCAGCGGGCGAAGATGCCACTGACGGATCGCGGATAGATCTTGCTGCGCACACCCGCCAGGGTCTGCTCCAGCGTTTCCTGGCCGGGACGCGGCGGCCGCGTATACGGTTGCCAGGGCGGCGGGTCTCCGCCAGGCGGCGTGCCGACGCTTGCGGTTGACCCATCTTCCATTTGCTGCTCCGTACGGTAAGTCCAATGATGTGGGGGCCGCGAGACGCGCCGCCCACCTAAGCCCTGCTGTTCGCCTTACTTCGCCGCGTTGGCCGCAAGCGGCGCGGCCGGTGCCGCCGCGCCCTTCTCCGCGGCTGCCGGCTTGTTGTTCGACAGGCCCCACACCCACGCCGTCAGCACCTTGATCTGCTCGGGGTTCAGGATGTGCTCGTGCGCCGGCATGCGGTTGTCGCGGCCGTCCAGGATCGTCTTGACGATCGAGGCTTCCGAACTGCCGTACAGCCAGACGTCGTCCGTCAGGTTGGGCGCGCCCAGCAAAGGGTTGCCCTTGCCGTCCACGCCGTGACAGGCCACGCAGAAATTGGCGAACTCGCGCTTGCCCCGGAACACGCGGATGTCGTCCGACGTCAAGCCCGACAACGAGCGCACGTACTGGGCGATGTCGCCGGCAGTCTTGGCGTCGATCGCCGCTTTCCAGGGCGGCATCACGCCGTGACGGCCCTTGGTGATGGTCTCCATGATGGTTTCGGGCGAACCGCCATACAGCCAGTCGCCATCGGTCAGGTTCGGAAAGCTGGGGCCGCCCTTCGCATCAGAGCCGTGGCATTGCGCGCACGTATTCAGGAACAGGCGCTGGCCCATTTCCAGGGCGGCCGGATCCTGCGCCACCTGCGGCACGGTCATGGTCTCGAAGCGCGCGTAGATCGGGCGCACGGCCTCGGCCATCTTGGCCTGGTGGCGCGCGACTTCTTCCGTGCTGCTGTAGCCCAATTGGCCCTTGTACGAACCCAGGCCGGGCATGAAGAACAGGTAACCCAGCGCGAACACGCACGCCAGCAGGTACATCCAGGTCCACCAGGTGGGGACCGGGTTGTTGAGCTCGGTCAGGTCGCCGTCCCAGACGTGGCCGGTGTCTTCGACCTGGCCATTGGCCGGCTTGTTGGTAAGCCAGCGGCGCTGCGTGTACAGCAGCCACACGCACCAGACCACGCCGCCCACGGCGACGACCGAGATGAAATACCCCCAGAAGCCATTAACGAAATCGCTCATGACCGATTCGCTCCATCTTGTTGTGCCTGGCCGAACTCATCGGGCAGGGCGAACGGCAGCATGGCCGATTCGCGGTTGGCGCTCTGGCGGCCGCGCGAGCAGGCCCACCAGACGATGCCGAAAAAGGTTGCCATCGAAATGGCGGTGACGATCGCGCTCAGGTAGCCCACCATGATCAGCCTCCCGTGGCCGCTTGCGCGGCGGGTTGCATGGCGGACTGCGCGGTAGGCGCTGCCGCCTTCTTGGCCGCTTCGGCCTTCCGGGCGTCCTCGGCCTGCTTGGCCTGGGCCTTGCGCACGCCTACGCCCAATTCCTGCAGGTAGGCGACCAGCGCGTCCTCTTCCGTCTTGCCCTCGATGGCCTTGGGTGCGGCCGCGATGTCGGCGTCGGTGTAGGGCACGCCCAGGGCGCGCAGGGCCCGCATGCGCTCGGCCACGTTCTGGCCGGTAATGACCGTCTTTTCCAGCCACGGATAGGCGGGCATGTTCGACTCGGGCACTACCTTGCGCGGGTCGCGCAAGTGGATGCGGTGCCAGTCGTCGGAGTAGCGCTCGCCCACGCGCGCCAGGTCCGGGCCGGTGCGCTTGGAACCCCACAGGAACGGATGGTCGAAGACCGATTCCGCTGCCGTCGAGTACGAGCCGTAGCGCTGCACTTCCGCCGCCAGCACGCGCACTTGCTGCGAGTGGCAGCCGACGCAGCCTTCGCGGATGTATACGTCGCGCCCCATCAGCCGCAACGGGCTGTAGGGTTCGACGCCGGCGACGGGCTGGGTCGTGCTGTGCTGGAAGAACAGCGGAACGATCTGGACCAGCCCCGCGAAGGACACCACCAGGATGCTGGCGATGATCATCCAGCCGATGTTCTTCTCAAGCGTCTGGTGAGAAAAGAAGCCAGGTTTCTTGTTGGCCATGATGTCCTCGTCAAACAGTAGCCGGCGCGGCGGTCGCGACGACCGGCGGGCGAGCGGCGTGGGGATCGTCCAGCGGAATGGCGGGGTTGACCGGTTGCGCGCCGCGCACCGTCTTCCACACGTTCCAGGCCATGACAAACACACCAGACAGGAACAACGTGCCACCCAGCAAGCGGATCAGGTAGTACGGGACGCGCGTCTTCAGTTCCTCGACGAAGCTGTAGACCAGCGTGCCGTCGGAAGCGGTATCGCGCCACATCAGGCCCTGCTGCACGCCGGCGATCCACATGGCGGCGATGTACAGCACCACGCCGATGGTCGCGATCCAGAAGTGCAGTTCGATTGCCTTCACGCTGTACATCTTTTCGCGGCCGTACAGGCGCGGGATCAGGTAGTACAGGGAACCGAAGGAAATCATGGCGACCCAGCCCAGCGCGCCCGAGTGCACGTGGCCGATGGTCCAGTCCGTGTAGTGCGACAGCGCGTTGACCGTGCGGATCGACATCATCGAGCCTTCGAAGGTCGACATGCCGTAGAACGACAGCGCCGTCACCATGAACTTCAGGATCGGATCGGTGCGCAGCTTGTACCAGGCGCCCTGCAGGGTCATGATGCCGTTGATCATGCCGCCCCAGGAAGGCGCCAGCAGGATCAGCGAGAACGTCATGCCCAGCGACTGGGTCCAGTCGGGCAGCGACGTATACAGCAGGTGGTGCGGACCCGCCCACATGTACGTGAACGCCAGCGCCCAGAAGTGGACGATGGACAGACGGTACGAATAGATCGGGCGGCCGGCCTGTTTGGGCACGAAGTAATACATCATGCCCAGGAAGCTGGTGGTCAGGAAAAAGCCCACCGCGTTATGCCCGTACCACCACTGCACCATGGCGTCCTGGACGCCGGAGTACGCCGAATATGACTTCCACAACGACACCGGCATTTCGATGTTGTTGAAGATGTGCAGGATGGCGATGGTCAGGATGTACGAGCCGAAGAACCAGTTGGCCACGTAGATGTGCTTGGACCGGCGCTTGATGATCGTGCCGAAGAACACGATGGCGTAGGCGACCCAGACCAGCGTGATCAGGATGTCGATCGGCCATTCGAGTTCCGCGTATTCCTTGCTGCTGGTGAAGCCCATCGGCAGCGTGATGGCGGCGGCGACGATGACGATCTGCCAGCCCCAGAACGTGAAGGCGGCCAAGGGGCCACAGAACAGGCGGGCCTGACAGGTGCGCTGGACGACGTAGTAAGACGTCGTGAACAGCGCGCTACCACCGAAGGCGAAGATCACCGCGTTGGTGTGCAGCGGGCGCAGGCGGCCGTAGCTCAGCCATGCGGTATCGAAATTCAACTGAGGCCAAATCAGCTGCGCGGCGATAAAAACGCCCACAGCCATGCCGACAATGCCCCAAACCACCGTCATGAGCGCGAACTGCCTCACGATTTTGTAGTTGAAGGTATCGGCCTTGCTTGCGATTGCGGCGCAATCGTTCATCACCCTTCCCCCAAAGTAACAAATAGCTCCAGGCTCAGATGATGGGACTAGTCACACAAGTCGGCGTTGATATGGATCAAGCGCTGGACGGCCCGCAGGGGAACGCGGCGCCCGCGCAACGGAACTGCAAGAAGATGGGCGAATGTTGCGGTCGAGGCGGGCGCATCGCCCGAACCTGAACCGCGATGCGCAGCGGCTTTCAGCCGCGGCTGGCGGGACCGCTGTCGTCGTCGCGCAGGATGGCCGTGCCGGCGTTGTCGGTGTCGTCGTACTGCCCGTTGAAGACGGCCCACCACAGCGATATGCCGATGGCCAGCACGAACAGCAGGGACAGGGGCAGCAGCAGATACAGGATGGTCATTGCGCAGCTTCCAGCGCGCCGGACGGCGAGAGTTCGCCAGACCAGTCCCGGCGGCACAGGCGCCAGGAGTTATAGGCTACCGCCAGCGACGAGACCAGCATGGTGATGGCGGCCAGCCACGGCGTGACCCAGCCCACCAGCGCCAGCGGCGTCATGAGCAGATGCCAGACCAGCGATCCATAGAGGTTCTGGCGGGCCTTGTGGCGGGCCTGCCGCAAGAGTTCGTCCAACGCGGCATCGGGCATGGACGGGTGCGCCGCCAGCGCCGAGTGCGCCGAAGCCATGGCGGTGGGCACCGCCATCGACATGGCGCAGGGGCAGCTCATGACCAGCAACGCCACCATCACCGGGATGCTGTGCGCGGGATCGATGTAGGCCCACGCGGCAGCCGCTGCCAGCGCCAGCGCCACCTGCGCCAGGACGAAGCGCGAGGCCAGGCGGTCGGCGCGGGCGCCCAGGTCCAGGCGCTGGGCCTCGACCCGCTGGTGCCGCAGGCCGCCTGCCGCGCCGAAGGACTGGCGCGCGCAGAGTTCCAGATATCTGGCGGTCAGCAAGAAGGCCACGAACATCGTGACGGAATCGAAATAGACTTCGCCGCGCCCCGTCCAGGTGGCGTGCACGCTGGGGATGAAGGCCGCGACGATGCCAAGCGCCACCGGCACGTCCATGCCGGCGCGGCCGTGGCGCAGGTTGTCGCCCGCGTGGCGCCAGATGGGCCACGCCGAATACAGCACCACGGGGATAGTCAGCGCGAAGCTGGCCCAGTTCATCAGCACGATGGCCCAGTCCAGCGTTTCCAGGGCGTCGGCGGGCATGCTGTCGTGCCGCAGGTAGCCGGGCCACGCGAACATCATGACCTGCATCATCGCCAGCCAGGCGAGCGACAGGCGCACCAGCGCGTGGCGGCGCTGCTGGCGGTCGGCATCGGGCAGGCAGGCAGGAACGGCGAAGATCGATTTTGCTCGCATGCGCCGATGGTAACCACCGCCCTGGCCAGGCGCCTTGATCTGGATCAAGGCCCTTTCCGCCCCTTGCCAAGGTGGGGCGGCCGGGGCCGCCGGCAGGATCAGGGGCGCTGCTGGCGCAGCACGTCCACCACGGCGCGCATCAAGGCGGCCAGTTCATCGTCGGCGATGGTCAGCGCCGGCGTCAGGTAGACGACATTGCCGAACGGGCGGACCCAGACGCCGGCCTCGACCAATCGACGTTTCAAGGCCTCGCGGTCGGCGATGCCGTCCAGTTCCACCACACCAATGGCGCCCAGCACGCGCACGTCGCGCACCCAGGGCAAGTCGCGGCAAGGCTCCAGGCCGGCAGCCAGCGCCGTCGACAGGCGTTGCGCCTGCGCCAGCCGGGGCTCGGACTCGAACAGGTCCAACGACGCGTTGGCGGCCGCGCAAGCCAGCGCATTGCCCATGAAGGTGGGGCCATGCATCAGCGCGTGCGCCGGGTCATCAGACCAGAATGCCTGGAATACCCGGTTGCTGGCCACCGTGGCGGCCAGCGGCAGCGTGCCGCCCGTCAGCGCCTTGGACAGGGTGATGATGTCGGGCCGGATGCCGGCCTGCTCGAACGCGAACATCGTGCCCGTGCGCCCGAACCCGGTGAAGATCTCATCGAAGATCAGCAGCAGGCCGTGGCGGTCCGCCAGCCGACGCAGGCGGTGCAGCACTTCCGGTTCATGCAGCAGCATGCCGCCCGCCCCCTGCACCAGCGGTTCGACCAGGATGCCGGCCAATTGCGGCCCGCGCGTCTCCAGGAATTGGTCCAGTGCTGCCATCGAGGCCTCGTCGCGCGGCAGGTCGACGATGTCGTGCTCGGCCAGCATGCCCCGGAACAGGCTGTGCATGCCCTCGTCCGGATCGCATACGGCCATGGTGCCGAACGTGTCGCCGTGATAGCCGCCGCGGAACGCCAGGAAGCGGCTGCGGCCGCGTTCGCCCTGGTTCAGCCAGAACTGCACGGCCATCTTCATGGCGACTTCCACCGCCACCGAGCCCGAATCGGTATAGAAGACCCGATCCAGCCCCGGGCCCAGCAATCCGGCCAGCCGGCGCGCCAGGGTCAACGCCGGTTCGTGGGTCAGGCCGCCAAACATCACGTGCGGCATGGCCTCCAACTGCGCGCGCACCGCCTGGGCGATGTGCGGGTGGTTGTAGCCGTGGCAGGCCGTCCACCAGGACGCCACGCCGTCGATCAGGCTGCGCCCGTCGGCCAGCTCCAGCCGGCTGCCGTGGCTACGCACGACCGGCAGCGGCGGCGTGGCTGTCTTCATTTGGGCATAGGGAAGCCAGATATGTGGCTGGCCCTGGGCCACCCAGTCGGGCGTGTGCATGATTGAACTCCGCAAAAACCGGCGGCGGCCCGGCGGCCCCGGGGAGGTTTGTCCCCGAAAACCGCCGCGCGCGCCTCCACTACAATGGCCCGCATTCTACGGCCTGGCGCGGGGCAGCCCCTGCCCCCGGCCGCTGCCGGAACGATTGATGTCAAAGCTGGATTCCCTGTTTTCCTCCGAGTTGGCCCTGGCCGACACCCGCCGCGTGCGACGCCGCCTGCGCACCGCCACGGCGGCGCCGCCCGGCCGGATCGTGCTGAACGGCGCGCCTGTGCTGAATTTTTCCAGCAACGACTATCTGGGCCTGTCCAAGCACCCGCTCTTGATCGAGCGTGCCCAGGAATGGGCAGCCCGCCACGGGGCGGGCGCTCAGGCTTCGCGTCTGGTCTGCGGCAATCTTGACCTGCACGAGCAAGTGGAGGCCAAGCTGGCGCGCCTGAAAGGCACCGAAGCCGCCCTCGTGCTGGCCTCCGGCTGGCAGGCCAACGCCGCGGTGCTGCCCGCGCTGCTGCGCGCCGCCGGCACCCGGGGCGAGGTCGAGCTGTATGCCGACAAGTTGAACCACGCCAGCCTGCACCACGGCTGCCAGGCGGCCAGCGTGAAGCAGATCCGTTTCCGGCACAACGACCTGGACCATCTGGAACGCCTGCTCGCGGCCCGGGCCGCAGAGGGGTCGGATAAGCCCGTCTCCCGATTCATCATCACAGAAAGCGTGTTCAGCATGGACGGGGACCGGACCGACGTCGTCCGGCTGGCCGAACTGGCCGACCGCTATCAGGCCTTCGTCTACCTGGACGAAGCCCACGCCACCGGCGTGCTCGGCCCTGGCGGCATGGGGCTGGCCGGACTGGCGCCCGGCCGCATCGACCTGGCGATGGGCACGTTCAGCAAGGCGCTGGGCGGCTTCGGCGCCTACGTGGCCGGGTCCCGCGCGCTGTGCGACTACCTGATCAACACCTGCTCGGGATTCATCTACACCACCGCGCTGCCGCCCGCCGTGCTGGGCGCGATGGACGCCGCCTTGGACCTGGTGCCCACGCTGGACGCCGAACGCGCCCGGCTGACGGCCGCCGGCGACCATCTGCGCGCCGCGCTCCAGGGCATGGGGCTGGACACCGGCGCCTCGTCCACCCAGATTGTGCCGGCCATGGTAGGCGACGAAGGCCGCGCGCTGGCGATCGCCGCCGATCTGGAACAGCGCGGCCTGCTGGCAGTGGCGATCCGCCCGCCCACCGTGCCTGCCGGCACCAGCCGGCTGCGCGTGACGCTCAGCGCCGCCCACCGCGATGCCGACGTGGCGCAACTGATCGCCGGCTTTGCAGCGGTGCTGGCATGACCGCCGCGCACGCGCAGTCCGTCCGCCCCACCCTGCTGTTCGTGCATGGCTGGGCCTTCGACGCCTCGGTCTGGACGCCGCTGCGCGCCGAACTGCGCGATTGGCCGCATGCGGTCGCCGACGCCGGTTACTTCGGTACGGCCCACACGCCGAAGATCGAAGGACCGGTCATCGCCATCGGCCATTCGATGGGCGTACTGCGGCTGCTGCGCGGCTTGCCACCGGATTGCCGCGGCCTGGTGTCGATCAACGGCTTCCCGCGTTTTGGCGCGGCGCCGGACTTCGACGCCGGCGTGCCGCACCGCATGCTGGACCGCATGGTCAAGCGCCTGTCGGCCGATCCGACCGCGGTCCTGCAGGATTTCCGCCAGCGCTGCGGCGACGCCTCCCCCTTTGGCGAACCGCGGCTGGAAACGCTGGCCCAAGACCTGGAAGCCTTGCGCGACGAAGACCAGCGCGGCGCGCTGGCGGCCCTGCCCGTTCCACTGCTGATCCTGGCGGGCCAGGACGACCCGATCGTCCCGGCGGCGATGACGCAAGCCGCATTTGGCGGCCGCGCCGGCGACGAACGCTATGAGCGGGAACAGGGCGGCCATCTGTTACCGGTGACGGACGCGTCATGGTGTGCGCGCCATATCGCCGGATTCATTGCCCGACTGACCCAGGCGGCCTGATTGCCTGGCCTGACTGCACGCACCATGACGCAAGCTCCACGCAAGCCGCAAGTCGCCGCCCGTTTCGGCGCGGCCGCGCACCGCTATGAAGACCATGCGCCTATCCAGCGCATCACGGCCGAACGGCTGGCCGGTGATATCGCCCGGCTGCGCCTGCCCCCGCGCCCCCGCATCCTGGAGATCGGCTGCGGCACCGGCCTGCTGACCCAGGCACTGGCCCGCCGGCTGGGGCCGGCCGACTGGACGGTCACCGATATCTCTCCCGCGATGCTCGCCGCCTCGCAGCGCGGCCCGGCGCTGCCGGGCACGGCAAGGTTTGAAGTGCTGGACGGCGAGTACCCCCAGGCGCTCGCCGGCCCCTACGACCTGATCTGCTCCAGCCTGGCCGTGCAATGGTTTACGGACCTGAACGCCGGCCTGGGCCGGCTGGCCACATTATTGGCGCCGGGCGGCTATCTGGCCGTCGCGACGCTGGCCGACGGCACATTCGGCGAATGGCGCACCGCCCATCACGCTGTGGGCCTCGTGGCGGCCACGCCACGCTACCCCGCGCGCGCCGCCATCCGTCCGGCCATGGGCAATTTGGCCGGTAGCGTGCACAGCGAACGGCTGATACAAAATCATCCTGACGGCCTGACTTTCCTGAAGGGCCTGAAAGGCATCGGAGCCACCACGCCCGCGCCCGGGCGGCCGCCGCTCAGGGCAGCGGCACTGCGGCGCGTGCTGGCAGCGTTTGACGAACAAGGAGCCACGGTGACGTATCACCTGGCCTACGGTATGTGGAAAAAAACGACTCAACGCCCCGTCGGGGTTTTCGTGACCGGCACCGACACCGGCATCGGCAAGACGCTGGTGTCCGCCATCCTGGCGCGCGCCTGGAACGCCGACTACTGGAAGCCGGTACAGACCGGCGTGTCCGAAGAACCCGGCGACACCGACACCGTCGCGCAACTGGCCCGGCTGCCGCCCGAACGCCTGCATTTGCCGGCCTACGTGCTGCAAGCGCCGCTGTCGCCCTGGGCCGCCGCCACGCTGGAAGACACGGTGGTCGACGCGACCACCATCGTGCCGCCGACGACCGACGCCCCCTTGATCGTGGAAGGCGCGGGCGGCCTGTACGTGCCCATTGACGACACGCACATGATGATCGACCTGATCGCCCGCCTGGACATGCCGGTGGTGCTGGCCGCGCGCAGCGGCCTGGGCACCATCAACCACACGTTGCTGAGCCTGGAAGCGCTCAAGCGCCGCGGTATCCCCGTGCTGGGCGTCGTCATGAGCGGCCCACTGTCGGCGGGCAACAAGGAAGCCATCGAACGCTTCGGCGACGTGCGCGTGCTGGCCGAAATCCCACCCCTGTCAAAAGTGGACGCCGCCGCCGTCGACGCGCTGGCGCAGACCATCCCGCTGCTGGAAGACTGCCTGGCGGCATTGGGCGGGGCGCCCGCGGTGGCCGGCTAATGAACTGCGGCCACCCCCATCTTGCCAAATTTTGGCAAGCCTCCTAAGCTGTGGGAATGGGCACCATGAATATCTCCCTCCCGGACGCGCTGAAATCTTTCGTTGACGAACAAGTCACCGAACGTGGCTACAGCACCAGCAGCGAGTACGTCCGGGAACTGATTCGCAAGGATCAAGATCGGCTCCAATTGCGGGGGCTGATGCTTGCCGGCGCGTCGTCCGCGCAAGGCGTAACCGCCGACGCCACCTATTTTTCCGACCTGCGAGCTCGCGCCAGCAAACGTCTCAAACCTGACGCATAGCTGTGAAGGGTAAACCCGTCGTACCTCGTTTGCAGGCAAACGAAGATATCGACACTGCCATCGCTTACCTGATCTTCTATGTAGATTGCCCGAGTCATATTGATGTCTGGCGAGTCTTGCATCAACAACGGAACATCCCGGCTTGGATGCACGGCCCTGAAGGGTTGTGAGGGGAGCCGCTGCGCGCCAGGACGCCTGCCACGTGGCATACACCTCCTCATCCCAGCGCCCCCCGTTCCCGCAACGCCGCCAAGCGCTCGGCTGACACCCCCGCCTCCGCCAACACCGCTTCGCTATGCTCTCCGAACGCGGGCGCGGCGCGGGGTGCATCCGGCTGGCTGCGGCCGAACTTGATGGCTTGGGCGAACCCGCGGTAGCTGCCCACCACGGGGTGCGTAAACGTCGTGACCATGTTTTCGGCCTGCACCTGCGGGAAGTCGAACATGTCTTGCACGCCGCGTGCGGCCGCGCAAGGCACCTCTTCGCCGAACCAGGCCTCCCATTCCAGCGCCGTGCGCGCGCGCAGCGCCTCGTGCAGGCGCGGCACGATCTCGTCGCGGTGTTCGGCGCGTTTGCGCACCGAGTCGTAACGTTCGTTGGCGCCAAGCTCAGGCAAGCCGGTCTTGGCACACAGCGCCTGCCAGAAATGCGGCGTGTTGGCCGAGATGTACAGATACCCCTCGCCGGTGGGATGGATGCCCGTGATGCCGCCCGAGCGCATGTCGCGCCCGATGTCGCGCGGTTCGCCTTCGGCCCAGACCAGCCTTGCGGACTGCAAGGCCAGCGCGCTGCGCAATAGCGATACGCCCACGAACTGCCCGCGCCCGCTGCGTTCCCGCTCGTACAGCGCCGAGGCCACGCCGGCGGCCACCATGGATGAAGCGTAGTAGTCCACCACCGATCCGTACAGGATCTCTGGCGGCCCCTCGGCCTTGCCTTGCAACGCGCACATGCCGGTCATCGTCTGCAGCACCTGGTCGTAGCCGGCCTTGTCTTTCAACGGCCCGGTTTCCCCATAGCCGGTGACGGCGCAGTAGATCAGCCTGGGATTGATCTCGGCCAGCTGCTCATAGGCGATGCCCAGCCGGGCCGGCACGCTGGGCCGGAAGTTGTGCACCAGCACGTCCGCCTGCCGCGCCAGATCGTGCAGGACGGCCAGCGCTTCCGGGTTTTTCAGGTCCAGCACCAATCCGCGCTTGCCGCGGTTCACGCCAAGAAAGGCGCGGCTTTCGGCATCCAGCGTGGACGGGTACTTGCGCAGGTTGTCGCCGCTGGGCGGCTCCACCTTGATGACGTCGGCGCCCTGATCCGCCAGCAGCGTGCAGCCATACGGCCCGGCGATGTAGGCGCTCAGGTCCAGCACACGGACGCCCGCCAGGGGACCGCCCGGCGATTGGATTGCCGCCGCCATCATTGCGCCTGCTCCGCGTGCGCCGTCGCGAGTCCAAGCCCGGCCGCCACCCGCAATATCGCCTCGGCACGGCGCAGGAAGGGGCCATCGATCATGCGGCCGTCCACCACGAATGCCGCCACGCCCTTGGCCGACGCTTCGCGCGCGGCCGCAACCACGCGGCCCGCGTGCGCGATCTCGTCATCGGTGGGCCGGAACGCCGCGTTGGCCAACGGCACCTGGCGCGGATGGATGCAGCTTTTGCCGATATAACCCAGGCTGCGGGCCAGTTCCGCCTCGGCCCGGTAGCCGGCTTCGTCCTCGATATTGGCGAAGGCGGAGTCGTAGGCGAACACGCCCGCCTCGGCCGCCGCCAGGCGCAAGGCGAACATGGCCTGCTGCACCGCCACTGCCTCGCGGCGAGCGATGCCCGCCGGCTCGAAGAGATCGCCCAGCCCCAACTGCAAACCCGCCACGCTGGGATGCGCCGCCGCCAGGCGGGCCGCCCGGCGCAGCGCACGCGGCGACTCGATGTTCAGCAGCAAGCCGACCGGTTGATCGACGCCGTTGGCGCGGCGCGCCTGCTCGACCGCGCTGGCCGCCGCCACGACGTCGGCCTCGCTTTCCGCCTTGGGCAGGTTCACCAAGTGCAGCCCCGGCCGCACCACGGCCTGCACGTCCGCATGGAACTGCCCGGAATCCAGCGCATTGACACGCACGATCAGCGTCTTGCCCGACGCGGCGGCTTCGGGCGCGGCCAGCATGCGGGCCAGATGGCCGCGTGCTTCGTCCTTGCGCGACGGCGCCACCGCGTCCTCCAGGTCGAACGACAAGGCGTCGGCGGCGCCCGCCAGAGCCTTGGCGAACAGCTCGGGGCGCGATCCGGGTACGAACAGTTTGCTTCTCATGCTTGCACTCTGGGAAAGAGGGTTGATGCGGGGTCGGCGCTTACTGGATGGAGATGTTGCGGTCACGGGCCACCTGCTTCCACTTGGCGGCATCGGTCTCGACCAGTTCAGTGAATTGCGGCACGGTCAGCGCAGCCGGCACCGCGCTTTCTTCGGCGAACATGGCGCGCATCTTCTGGTCGTTGACGATGCCGCGGATCTCGGCGTTCAGCTTGTCGACCAAGGGTGCGGGTGTTCCCGCCGGCGCCAGCACGCCCCACCACAGCTCCACCGAATAGCCGGGCTGGCCTTCACCAATGGTGGGCAGCGCCGGATAGAACTGCGACCGTTCGGGCGAGGTCACGGCCAGCACGCGCAGCTTGCCGCCCTTAAGGAGCGAGGCCGTGGATGCGAAGCTGCCGATCACGAAATCAACCCGGCCGCCGGCCAGGTCGTTCAGCGCATGCGACATGCCCTTGTAGGGCACGTGTGTGAACGACGTCTTCTCACCCCCGGCCAGGATTTCGCTGGCCATCTGGTTGACCGAGCCCAAGCCCGCGCTGCCGTAGGTCAGCTTGCCCGGCTCCTTGCGGCCAACGGCCAGCAGGTCGGCCATGGACTGGTAGGGTGAATCCTTGCCCACGACCAGTGCCATCGGGCTGCGCGCCAGCATTGCTACCGGCGCGAAGCTGCGCACGACGTCGTACTTCAGGTTGGTCTGCACGGCCGCATTGGTCGTGAGCGTGGACGACGACAGCATCAGCACGGAGCCGTCCTTCGGTGCGCGGGCCACATATTCCGCCCCGATAGCGCCACCCGCGCCGGGCCGGTTTTCGACGATGACGGTCGTGGACAGGCGCGCGCCCAGCTTTTCGGCCAGCACGCGGGCAAACACGTCGTTGCTGCCGCCCGGCGGGAACGGCACGACCATCGTGATCGTCGCGGGGACGGCGGGCGCCGCCTGCGCCGCAGCCAATCCGGGCGCGCCCAGCGCCACGGTCAGGGCCAAGGCGGGCAATAAGGCGGCACGCAGGCCGGCAAAGGACTTCGTCATGGGGGTCTCCTCGGTTGCGGTCCGGCGGGCGTCCGACGCCTGCGTGCATGCCGCTTGTCGTTTTGTCTGAAGCGAATACTAGGACGCCCGCCTGGTGATATAAAGCGAGGATTCTTAAAACACTACGTGAGGATTTCTGATGAAGATCGAATCTTTCCGTACGCTCAACGCCGTGTTGCGCGGCGGCAGCTTCGCGGCGGGCGCGGCGGACATGAACCTGTCACCCAGCGCCGTCAGCCTGCAGATGAAGCAGATGGAGGAATACTTCGGACAGCCCTTGTTCGACCGATCGGCGCTGCAAGTGCGGCCCAACGCCTTTGCGGCGGAAGTCGATGCCGTGCTGCAGGAGGCGCTGGCGCGCCTGGACGAACTGCGCCGGCGCAGCACGCCCGCTGTCGAAGGCCGCGTCCGGCTGGGCACCATCGAACCGCTGCAAGTGACGCTGCTGCCCCCGTTGCTGCGCAAGCTGCGGGAACGCTACCCCCTGCTGGACGTGCGCCTGGTGCGAGGACGCGCGACCGAGCTGACCGAAAAGCTGAAGAAGGGCGAGATCGACGCCGCCATCATCACGCAGCCCGAAACCGGGGGCTCCAGCCGCCTGGCCTGGACACCGCTGTTCCGGGAAACGCTGGTGCTGATCGCGCCGCCCGATTCGCACGAGACGCGCGTCGCCGACCTGTTCCAGCAATACGAATGGATCCGTTTCGACAAGACCACCATCGGCGGCCGGCTGGCCGCGCGCTATGTCGCGCAGCATGCGCCCCATGCGCGCTGCCGCATCGAGATGCAATCGCTGGCGGCGCTGACGGCGCTGGTGTCCGCCGGCCTGGGCGTGTGCGTGCTGCCCGAGCCAGGCCCGAACCTGCTGAACGTGCATCCGGTACGCGTGCTGCCGCTGGGCAAGCAGGCGCCCTACCGTCAGATCTCGTTCGTCTGCCGGCTGACCGACCAGGACAATCGGCTGGTGCAGGCGCTATTGGAAGGCGCGCGTCCATAACGCATCACGCGCATCACGCGCACAACGCGAGAGCGGCGTGATGGAACTCAGGCCCCACCTTCCAGTCGGGCCATGTCGATAAACGCCCGCAAGGCGGACGACACGCGCCGCTGCCGCGGGTAATACAGCATGAAACCTTGGAACGGCGGGCACCAGTCATCCAGCAGCCGCACCAGCCGGCCCGATTCCAGGAGTTCGCTCACGTAGTATTCCGGCACGCTGCCGATCCCGATGCCGTCGACCGCGGCGCGCACCTCGGCATGCACGTCGCTTAGCGCGATGCGGCCCGTGACGTCCACTTCGATCGCCACGCCGTCTTTCTCGAATTCCCATTTGTAGAAGCGGCCGCTGGCAAAGCGGTAGCGCACACACTCGTGCCGCATCAAGTCGTGGGGATGGCGAGGAATCTCGCGCCCTTCCAGATACGCGGGCGACGCCACGACGGCGGCGCGCAGGCTGGGGCCGATGGGCACGGCCACCATGTCCTCCGGCACGGCCTCCAGGAGCCGCACCCCGGCATCGAAGCCCGATGCGACGATATCGACAAAGCTGTCGTCTTCGCCGATTTCCAGCCGGATGTCCGGGTAGGCTGCCAGGAAACGCGCGGCGAACGGCATCAACAGCATGTAGGAAGCCGCGCGCGACGTGTTGATGCGCAAGGTGCCGGACGCCGTCCCGCGAAAGTGGTTCATTTCCTCGAGCGCGTCGCCCAGGTCGCTCAGTACCGGCAGCAGGCGCTCGGCCAGCCGCTGGCCAGCGTCGGTCAGCGCCACGCTGCGCGTGGTGCGGTTGAACAGGTTCACTCCCAGCCGTTCCTCCAGGCTGCGGATGGCATAGCTGACCGCCGAGGTCGACAAACCCAGTTCCTCGCCGGCGCGGCGAAAGCTGCTGTGACGGGCCACCGCGGAAAAGGCGGCCAGGTGCGACAGGTTATCGGGCAGCATCATTATGCAAATTCTTCGAATAAAACATGCGGAAATTCTAGCTTGATCCCCCGGTTTCGCCGGAATATTGTGAACGTCTGCTCAACAGAATTTATTCGAGACCATCATGATCCAAGCCCGAGGCTACGCCGCCCACAGCACCGATACCCCGCTCGTTCCGTTCAGTTTCACCCGGCGCGAACCCGGCGACGACGATGTGCTGATCGAGATCCTCTACAGCGGCATCTGCCATTCCGATCTGCATCAGGCGCGCGGCGATTGGGGCAACTCCGTCTATCCGATGGTGCCCGGCCACGAAATCGTCGGCCGCGTCGCTCAGGTGGGCAAGAACGTCACCAAGTTCAAGGCGGGCGACTACGCCGGCGTGGGCTGCATGGTGGATTCCTGCCTGCACTGCAAGGCCTGCCGCCTGAACCTGGAGCAATACTGCGAAGAAGGCGCCACGCTGACCTACAACGACCACGAACGCGGTAACGACCAGCTGACCTTCGGCGGCTATTCGGACCGTATCGTCGTGCGCGAACACTTCGTGGTCAAAGTATCCGACACGCTGGACCTGAAGGCCGTCGCCCCGCTGCTGTGCGCCGGCATCACCACCTATTCCCCGCTGCGCCATTGGAAGGTGGGGCCGGGCCAAAAAGTGGGCGTCATCGGCCTGGGCGGCCTGGGGCACATGGGCGTGAAATTCGCCCATGCACTGGGCGCACACGTGGTGATGATCACGACGTCGGCCGACAAGGGGCGCGACGCCAAGCGCCTGGGCGCCGATGAAGTGCTGGTCTCGCGCGACCCCGAGGCCATGGCCGCGCACGCCGGCACGTTCGACTTCCTGCTGAACACGGTGCCCGTCAGCCACGACGTGAGCCCGTACATGGCGCTGCTGGGCTTGAACGGCACCATGGCGCTGGTGGGCGCGCTGACGCCGCTGGACCCGATCCCGGGCTCGAACCTGATCATGGGCCGCAAGTCGCTGGCAGGCTCCGCCATCGGCGGCATGGAAGAAACGCAAGAGATGATGGACTTCTGCGCCGAACACGGCATCGTCAGCGATGTAGAAATCGTGCCGATCCAGTCGGTCAACGACGCCTACGAACGCCTGTTGAAGAACGACGTGAAGTACCGCTTCGTGATCGACATGGCCACGCTGGCCGCGGAACCGGCCGCCGCGTAGCATTCGTTGCGCAGGTGGGGTGAAAAAAAAGGGTGCCCGAAGGCACCCTGAATCCACCCTACAACAGCACCTACAACTGCAACTGCAAATCCCTGCTCAGGCGATCAGGCCGCCTTCTGCGCCTTGCCGTGTTCGAACTGGGCCTCTTCCGTCGAGCCGGTCAGCGCGGTGGTCGAAGACTGGCCGCCTTCGATCGTCTGCGTGACGGCGTCGAAGTAACCGGTGCCCACTTCGCGCTGGTGCTTCACGGCGGTGAAGCCCAGTTCGGCGGCAGCGAATTCCTTCTGCTGCAGTTCCACGAAGGCGCTCATCTGGCGGCGGGCGTAGCCGTGGGCCAGCTCGAACATGCCGTAGTTCAGCGAGTGGAAGCCGGCCAGCGTGATGAACTGGAACTTGTAGCCCATGGCGCCCAGCTCGCGCTGGAACTTGGCGATCGTGGCGTCATCCAGGTTCTTCTTCCAGTTGAACGACGGCGAGCAGTTGTACGCCAGCAGCTTGCCCGGGAATTGGCGATGAATGGCGTCCGCAAACTTGCGGGCGTATTCCAGGTTGGGCGTGGACGTTTCGCACCAGATCAAGTCGGCGTAAGGCGCATAGGCCAGACCACGCGAGATCGCCTGGTCGATGCCGGCCTTGGTGCGGAAGAAGCCCTCGACCGTACGTTCACCGGTGATGAACGGGCGGTCGTTGTCGTCGACGTCGCTGGTGACCAGATCCGCCGCATCGGCGTCGGTACGGGCCAGCAGCAGCGTGGGCGTACCCATCGTGTCTGCCGCCAGGCGGGCCGACACCAGCTTGGCCACGGCCTCGCGGGTGGGCACCAGCACCTTGCCGCCCATGTGGCCGCACTTCTTCACCGACGCCAACTGGTCTTCGAAGTGCACGCCCGCCGCGCCGGCGTCGATCATGGACTTCATCAGTTCGAAGGCGTTCAGCACGCCGCCGAAACCGGCTTCAGCGTCGGCCACGATGGGCGCGAAGTAGTCGATGTAGCCTTCGTCGCCCGGGTTCTTGCCTTCCATCCATTGGATCTGGTCGCAACGGGCCAGCGAGTTGTTGATGCGGCGGACCACTTGCGGCACCGAATTCGCGGGGTACAGCGACTGGTCGGGATACATTTCGCCGGCCAGGTTGGCGTCGCCGGCGACCTGCCAGCCCGACAGGTAGATTGCCTTCAGGCCGGCCTTGACCTGCTGCATGGCCTGGTTGCCGGTCAGGGCGCCCAGCGAATTCACGAAAGGCTCGCTATGCAGTTGTTCCCACAGACGGGTGGCGCCGCGCTCGGCCAGCGTGTGCTGCACGCTGATCGAACCGCGCAGGCGGATGACATCTTCGGCGCTGTAGTCGCGCTTGATGCCCTGCCAGCGGGAGTTTTCAGCCCAGTCTTTCTGCAAATTGCGGATTTCGGTTTCGCGAGTGCTCATGGTGATGCTCCTGGTCAGTGATGAGAAGACTTCAAAAGATTCGCGTCTTGCATTGCGTGAATCGTTGGACAAAGTCTATGCCTCTGCTGCGGAGCAATGCAGGCTTGTGTCTTATAGAAGATGAAAAATGTTTTTCTTTAAAATCATCATCTTATATTCGACGTTTCGCATTATGGAACGATATTGTCATCTGTGAAATGGGCGCTCGTTGCACAGCAGCAGGGACTTTCACATGACGAGACTTACATTTCACAATACGAAAAGTCGACGGTTTTCGGACCGCCTACAATGCCCCCATTCCCGCTGATTCCCTGATTCCGCCATGACCCTGTCTCACGGCCCGCTAGGCCAGAGCGTGGCCTACGCCTCGCAATACGATCCTTCGCTGCTTTTCCCCATCGCGCGTTCGCACAACCGCGCGGCGCTCAATCTGAACGCCGGCAACCTGCCTTTTACGGGCGTGGACCTGTGGAATGCCTACGAGCTCTCGTGGCTGGACGCCAAGGGCAAGCCGCGCGTGGCCATGGCCACCTTCTCGGTGCCGGCCGACAGCCCCAACATCATCGAGTCCAAGTCGTTCAAGCTCTACCTGAACTCGTTCAACCAGACGCGCCTGGTCAATTCGGCGGCCCTGCGCGGCCGCCTGGAACGCGACCTGAGCGCCGCCGCCGGTGCCCCCGTGGGCCTGGACTTCTTCCTGCCGCAGCGTTTTTCCGAATTGCGCATGGGCGAAATGGACGGCATCTATATCGACAAGCTGGACATCGAGATCGATACCTACGAGCCCGCGCCGCAGGTGCTGCGCACCCGCCCCGGGGACGTGGTCGAAGAAACGCTGGCGTCTCGCCTGCTGAAGTCGAACTGCCCGGTCACCGGGCAGCCTGACTGGGCCAGCGTGCAGATCCGCTACCGCGGCGCGCCCATCGACCGCGAATCGCTGCTGCGCTATGTGGTGTCGTTCCGCCAGCATGCGGAATTCCACGAGCACTGCGTCGAACGCATCTTCAGCGACATCATGCAGGCCTGCGCGCCCGAGCAATTGACGGTCTACGCGCGCTACACGCGCCGCGGCGGGCTCGACATCAACCCGTGGCGCAGCAATTTCGAAACCGCGCCCCCGGCGGACGTGCGCACCGTCCGCCAATAAGCGCGCCAGCCCCGCCCGCCCTACTTCATGAAGGGCTCGGGCCGGGGCGTGCCGTCTTCGGACGGCGGCAGCACCGGGTACTGGATCACCGGCTGGTCGCCGGTCAGCGTCTTCAGGAACGCGACGATGTCCGCGTTCTCTTCCGGCGTGAACTTGCGTCCCAATTGCAGGCGGCCCATCACATCCACCGCCTGCGTCAGCGTGGCGGCCTCGCCGTCATGGAAGTACGGATAGGTCAGCGCCACGTTGCGCAGCGTCGGCACCTTGAAGTTGAAGCGGTCGGCGTCCTTGCCCGTCACCCCGGCGCGACCCTCTGCCTTGTTGTCGGTCTTGTAGGGCTCGATCAGCCCCATCTTCTGGAATGAATTGCCGCCCACCGCCACGCCATTGTGGCAGGCGACGCAGCCGCTGTTCTTGAAGAGCGTGTAGCCCGCCAGTTCCTTGACCGTCAGGGCGCGGTCATCGCCCTTGAGCCACTGGTCGAAACGCGAGTTCGGTGTCACCAGCGTTTCCTCGAAGGCGGCCAATGCGCCTGTCACCTCATCGATCGTGATGCCGTCCTTGCCGAAGACCTGCTTGAACTCCGCGCGGTAGCCCGGAATCGAATTCAGCACCTGCACGGCCAATTCGTGCGAGGACGCCATTTCCATCGGGTTGGCGATCGGGCCGCCAGCCTGCTCGCGCAGGTCCTTGGCACGGCCATCCCAGAACTGCGCGATGTTCAGGCCGGAATTGAGCACCGTGGGCGAATTGATCGACCCTTGCTGCCACTTGTGGCCGATGGACGCCTTCAGGTTGTCGGAGCCGCCCATGCCCAGGTTGTGGCAGGAATTACAGGAAATTGCGCCCGAGCGCGACAGGCGCGGATCGAAGAACAGCTTCTTGCCCAGCTCTACCTTGGCGGGGTCCTTCACCACGGCCGCCTCGATCGGGGAAATCGGCTCCTGCCGGGGGTTGCCCATCGCGTGGCCCGTCCACAGCCCAAGAACCACGCCCGCCGCCAACAACGCGCTCTGCTTTCTCATGTGCTTCTCCTGTTGAATAACCACCACTTATTTATGGTTATTACATCGGGAGGGATCGCGCCCGGCCTTGCGGCGCGTCAACCACCGCGGCGGGCGCGCGAGGGATGCGAAGCCGGCTTGATATGCCGCAACCAGCGGATCAGTTGGCGGTACGGATCAGTCGAGCGGCGCCTGGGTGCGCAGGTGCGCTTCCAGGAAGTCCACACACGCCCGGACCTTGGCAGACGCGTTCAAGCGGGTGGGATACACCGCCCACACGTTCGCTTCCTGGCGGTACTGCGGCAGCACCTGCACGAGCTTGCCCTGGGCAATCAGCGGCCCGACATCCCACATCGAACGCAGGATGATGCCCCGGCCGTCCACCGCCCACTGCACCACCATTTCACCGTTGTTGGCGGACAAGGGGCCGCGGACTTTCACCGTGTGCGCCTGGCGCCCGCGATGCACCCGCCATACGCCGAAGGGATGGTCGCGTTCCTTGATGACCAGGCAGTCGTGCGCGGGCAGCTCGGCCAGCGTGCGCGGCACGCCGCGTTCAGCCAGATAGGCAGGCGCCGCGCACAGCACGCGATGGTTGCTGGCGATCTTGCGTGCGATCACGTGCGGCGCGATGTCGTCGCCGACCCGCACGTCCAGGTCGTAGCCTTCCGCGGCCACGTCGATCAAGCGGTCGGCGACATCAAAGCGCACTTGCATCGCGGGATGCTGGCCCACGAACGCCGACAGCGCCGGCGCCACCACCCGCCGGCCGAAGCCGAAACTGCTGCATACGCGCAACAGGCCGCGCGGTTCACGCCGCGTGACGCTGACCTCTTCGACCAGATGGTCCATGTCGTCCAGCACGCGCTGCGCCCAGTGATAGACGCGTTCGCCGGCCTCGCTGATAACCACGCGCCGCGTGGTGCGGTGAAACAGCTTGGTGCCCAGGCTTTCCTCCATCAGCCGGATGCGCTTGGTGACATAGGCGGGCGACATGCCCAGGCCTTCGGCCGCCTTGGAGAAGCTGGAGGCGCGCGCGACGGCGTTGAATACGCGCAGGTCGGCGGGCAGCAGATCATTATTCACGATATGTGTACAGTCAATTCACAGTATGGTCCATTGTAAATGCCTGGGCCTCGCGCCTACCATGGCCCATCTTGTTCTCCCTCCCTCAGGCAATGCTCCCCATGTCCCAAGTTTTCAAAATCGCAGCGATCGCCGGCGACGGCATCGGCAATGAAGTCATGCCCGAAGGCCTGCGCGCGGTCCACGCCGCCGCCAAGCGATTCGGCCTGGCCCTGCAAATCGACACCTTCCCCTGGGCCAATTGCGAGTACTACGCAGAACACGGCGAAATGATGCCGGCCGACTGGAAGGCGCAGCTGCAAGGCTACGACGCCATCTTCTTCGGCGCCGTGGGCTGGCCCGCGACCGTGCCCGACCATATCTCGCTGTGGGGGTCGCTGCTGAAGTTCCGGCGCGAATTCGACCAGTACATCAACCTGCGCCATGTCCGGCTGTTCGACGGCGTGCCCTGCCCGCTGGCCGGCCGGCGTGCCGGCGACATCGATTTCTTCATCGTGCGAGAGAACACCGAAGGCGAATACACCAATCTGGGCGGCCGCCTGTTCGCCGACACCGACCGCGAAATCGTCATCCAGGAATCCGTCTTTACGCGCCACGGCACCGACCGCGTCATGCGCTACGCGTTCGAACTGGCCAACCGCCGCGAACGCAAGCAGCTGACGGTGGCCACCAAGAGCAATGGCATCGCCATCAGCATGCCTTGGTGGGACGAACGCGCCGATGCCATGGGCAAGCACTACCCCGACGTCAAGACCGACAAGCAGCACATCGACATTCTGGCGGCGCGCTTCGTGCTGCAGCCGCAGCGCTTCGACGTGGTGGTGGCGTCCAACCTGTTCGGCGACATCCTGTCGGACTTGGGCCCTGCCTGCACCGGCACCATCGGCATCGCGCCGTCGGCGAACCTGAACCCGGAACGCAAATTCCCGTCGCTGTTCGAACCCGTGCACGGGTCGGCGCCGGACATCTATGGCCAAGGCATCGCCAACCCGATCGCCATGATCTGGTCGGGCGCGCTGATGCTGCAGTTCCTGGGCAGCCAGGACGCGCACGACGCCATCCTGGCCGCCATCGAGCATTGCCTGAAAGACGGCCCGCGCACGCCCGACCTGGGTGGCACCGCCCGCACCGAAGACATCGGCCGCGCGATCGCCGCGCATATCGAGGCCCACGCCTGAAGCCTGGAAAGCAAAAAGCGCACCCTCGGGTGCGCTTTTTTTTGCGTGCCGCTTGCCGGCTGCCTGATCAGGACCGGGCGGCCACGCCACCTGCCATGACGGGATCGGCGCGGCGCGCCTGCACCGCGATCCATTGCGCCAGCAAGGCGGCCACGGCGAACGCCACGCCGGCGCCCACCCATGGGCCCTGGCGCAAACCGGCATCCAGCAGCATGCCGAAGGCCAGCGGTCCCAGCGCCGACCCCACGTCCATGCCCGAATACACCAGGCCGTAGACCGACCCCGTCGACCCCTTGGGCGTCACGCGGCGGATCAGCATGTCGCGCGAAGGCGCGGCCACGCCCGAGCAGAAACCGGCCAGGCCCACCACCGGGGCCGCCAGCGCGGCAGGCACCAGGCCCAGCGCCAGCACCACCAGCGTCAGGCCTGCCAGCATCAGGGCCACCATCACCGTGCGCTCCGTGCGCGGGTTGGCGGACACCAGGAAGCCACCGGCGGCCATGCCCACGGCGGAGGCCACCATATAACCGGACAACGCCGAGCTGGCCAGCACTTCGGACAGGCCGTACAACTGGTCCAGTAGCGGAATCGTGTAGTTCTGCACCGACGACAGCGCGACCGACGTGCAGGCGAAGAACAGGAACGCGCCCCACAAGGCCGGCTTGGACAGCAGCGTGGCCAGCGTGGCCAGCACGCCCTCTTGCGGTTTGGCCGCCGGCTTGATGGTCTTGGCGTCGCCTTGGACGTCCGTCTCCAGGCCCGTGGGACCGCCAAGCAGGTTCCGGCCCAGCACCGTCAGCAGCAGCACCACCGCCACCAGGCCGGCGGCGCTATAGGCCGCCACGCGCCAGTCCGCCAGCAGGATGATCGTGGTCATGAACACCGGCGTCAGCGCCCAGCCCAGGTTGCCCGTCAGGCCGTGCGCCGAGAACGCGTGGCCCAGGCGGGACGCCGTGATGCGATGGTTGATGATGGAGTAGTCGGCCGGGTGGAAGACGGAATTGCCGATGCCGCCGACGACCGCCGCCGCCATCAGCATGGCGTAGCCGTTAGCCGAACCGATCAGCAGGCCGGACAGCACGAAACACGTCAGCCCGAACCACAGCACGGGCCGCGCGCCGATGCGGTCGACGACGAAACCCGACGATGCCTGGCCGATGCCGGACACCACGTAGAACGTCGCCACCAGCGCGCCTACCCGGGCGAAGTCCAGCCCGAACGCGTTGGCAAGCGACACGTTGAGCAGCGGCAGCACCAGTTGGAAGAAGTGCGACGCGGCATGCGCCACGCCGATGAGCAGGATGGTCTGCCAGTCGCGTCGGCGGACATCGGCGTCCGAAGGCAAGGTATTCGCAGCGGTGTTCATTGCAAAAGGCCGCGGCAGCGGCAAGTGGCGCGCGCCGTGAGGCGGCGCGCGGGTTGTCTCCGGCGACGTCCGGGCAGCCCGGGCGTCGTGTGCGCGGCGAATGCGGCGGCAAGGCCGGGCCGGATCGTGCCGGCCATCGCTCTTGAACTGTAACGGCGGCCGTCTTGCGCGAGCCGGGCCGCCGTTGGGAAATCAGGATACTGCGGGACTGCTTACAGCGCTTTCTCGCGGATGGCGGGCCAGGCGCGCTGCAGGTAATACAGCATAGACCAGACCGTCAGCACCGCCGCCACAATGATCAGCACGTCGCCCAGCAGCTTGGTGCTGATGCCGTAGACGGGCTGGTTGTACAGCAGGCAGGGAATCGCCACCATCTGGGCCGCCGTCTTGAACTTGCCCAGGCGGTGCACGGCCACGCTGGCGCTGGCGCCGATCTTGGCCATCCATTCGCGTAGCGCAGAAATGGTGATTTCACGGCCGATGATGATCAGCGAGATGAACGCGTCGACCCGGCTCAAGTCCAGCAGGACGATCAGCGCGGCGCACACCATCAGCTTGTCGGCGACGGGATCCAGGAAGGCGCCGAAGGCAGAAGTCTGGTTCCAGCGGCGGGCCAGCCATCCGTCGAACCAGTCGGTCAGCGCCGCAATGATGAACGCCCAGGCGGCAAAGGTGTCGCGCGTGGGGACCGACATCCAGCTTTCGGGCAGGTAGAACAGCCCGACCACCAGCGGAATCATGGCGATGCGCAGCCATGTCAGGATAATGGGAACGTTAATTGGCATAGTGTCCGTATGCTACATCAGCCGGGTGACGCTGGCTGTATCGGTGCGGCACGGCGGCCGCCCCCCGGCCGGTGGCTGAAAGCTATCCACGCAGGGCCTCATAGATGCGTTCGGCCAAATCCTGGGAAATGCCGTCCACCGACGCCAGGTCTTCGATGCTGGCCGATGCCACCCCCGAAAACCCGCCAAAGCGCGCCAACAGCCGCTGGCGCCGCCGAGCGCCCACGCCTTCGATCTCTTCCAGCCGAGACACATTGCGCGTCTTGGCGCGCCGCGCGCGCATGCCGGTGATGGCAAAACGGTGCGCTTCGTCGCGCACCTGGGCGATCAGCATCAACGCGGCGGACTCGCCGCCCAGGGCGACCGGGGGTCGTTCGTCGGCGAACACCAGGGTTTCCAGGCCAACCTTGCGCCCTTCTCCCTTGGCCACGCCCACCAGCGTCTGGATATCCAGGCCCAATTCGACGAACACCTTGCGGGCAACTTCCACCTGGCCCTTGCCGCCGTCGATCAGGACGAGGCCGGGCATTTGCGCGTCGCCGTCGGCGACTTTGGCGAAACGGCGCGTCAGCACCTGGCGCATCGCGGCGTAATCATCGCCCGGGGTGATGCCGGCAATGTTGTAACGGCGATACAGCGACGGTTGCATGTCGTGGTGCTCGAACACCACGCAGGACGCCTGGGTCGCTTCGCCGGCGGTATGGCTGATGTCGAAGCATTCGATGCGCAGCGCATCCAGTGCGGCTTCGTCGGTGTCCAGATCCAGCGCCTCGGCCAGCGCCAGGGTGCGGCCCGCGCGGGCGCCGGATTCGGTCAGGGCTCGCGCCAGCGCCATCTCGGCATTTTTCAGCGCCTGCTCCAGCCACGACCGGCGGGCGCCCTGCGGGCGCGTCAGCATCCGGGATGGCCTTCCGCCGGCCTGCTCGACCAGCAGGCCGATCAGGTCCGGGTCGGGCAAGGCGTGCGAACAGACCAGCACGGGGGGCATGGCGTTGTCGGTGTAGTGCTGGGCCAGGAACGCTTCCAGCACCTGAGGCGCGGCTTCGCCCTCGGCGTGCGACGGAAAGAACGGCTTGTCGCCCAGGTGGCGGCCGCCTCGCACCATGGCGAGATTCACGCAGACCTTGCCGCCGGCCACGGCCACCGCGATGATGTCGGTGTCTTCGCCGCTGGTGTTCTCCATGGTCTGCTGATGCAGCACGCGCGCAAGCGAACCCATCTGGTCGCGCAGCGCCGCGGCTTCCTCGAAGCGCAGCTCGCCCGCCGCCTGCTGCATGCGGGTCTCGATCTCGCCCATCACGTCTTTGGCTTCGCCGTTCAAAAAGCGCACCGCGCGCTGCACGTCGCGTTCGTATTCCGACGCTTCGATCGCGCCCACGCAGGGCGCCGAGCAGCGCCCGATCTGATGCAACAGACAGGGCCGCGAGCGGTTGGCGAAGACGGTGTCCTCACAGGTGCGCAGCCGAAAGACCTTCTGCAGGATCTGGATGGTTTCCCGCACGGCCCAGGCGTTGGGGAACGGCCCGAAGTACTGGCCCCGCTTGTTCGTCGCGCCGCGATAGTAGGCGATGCGCGGCCATTCATGGCCCGTGATCAGCAGGTAGGGGTAAGACTTGTCGTCGCGGAACAGGATGTTGTAGCGCGGCTTCAGGCTCTTGATGAGGTTGTTTTCCAGAATCAGCGCTTCGGCTTCCGAGCGCGTGACCGTCACCTCAAGCCGGGCCACCTTCGACACCATCTGGGCGATGCGGGGGCTGGCCAGGTTTTTCTGGAAATACGACGAGACGCGCTTCTTCAGGTCGCGCGCCTTGCCGACATACATGACTTCACCGGCCGCATCCAGGTGCCGGTAGACACCCGGCAGATGCGGCAGGTCAGCCAGGAACGATTTGAGATTGAAGTCGTCGGGCATTCTGATAACGGCTTTCGGCCTGCAAGGTATCCCAGTCGGGCGCATCGAAACGCGGCATCAGGCGGCGGATGCGTTCGACCGATTCGGGCGCATGGTCGAACTCCAGGCGCGACAGCAGTTCGTCGGCCAGGTCCGGCCGGTTGCACACCAGCACCATGTCGCAGCCGGCGCGCAGGGCGGCGTTGGCGCGGTCCAGGATGTCGCCTGCGACCGACGCGCCTTCCATCGTCAGGTCGTCCGAGAACACCACGCCGTCATACCCCAGGCGCTTGCGCAGGATGTCCTGCACCCAGCGCTTGGAGAAGCCGGCCGGATGCTTGTCGACCTTGGGATAGATCACGTGCGCCGGCATCACGGACGGCAGCACGGCATCGCCCAACCACGCGTACGGCGCGGCATCTTCCTTCAGGATCTCGTCCAGCCCGCGCGGGTCCACGGGGATCTCGTGGTGGGAATCCGCCCCCACGAAACCATGGCCCGGGAAGTGCTTGCCGCAGGCCGACATGCCGGCCAGGGCCAGCCCCTGCACCAGCGCGCGCGACAGCATGGTGACCACGCGCGCATCGGAATGGAAGGCGCGGTTGCCGATCACCTTGCTGACGCCGTAGTCCAGATCCAGCACAGGCGTGAAGCTCATGTCCACGCCGCAGGCGCGCAGTTCTGCGGCCAGCACATAGCCGGCCTCGGTTGCCAGGCGCATGGCCTGCAGCGGATCGCGGTCCCACAGCACGCCCAGGTCGCGCATCGCGGGCAAGGGGGTGAAACCGTCCTCGCGGAAGCGCTGCACGCGGCCGCCTTCATGGTCCACCAGGATCAGCAGCGGGGCGTTGCGGGCCTTGTGGATCTGGCGCGTCAGCTTGGTCAGCTGCTTGCGGCTTTCGAAATTGCGGGCGAAGAGGATCACGCCGCCGACCAGCGGATGGCGCAGGCGGGCCTTCTCTTCCTTGGTCAGCGTGTATCCCGCCACATCGACCATCACGGGGCCGGGGGGCAGGACCGCCTTGGATTTTTTCTTGGCCATGGGGCTGTCCTTGTGTCTATGTCAGGCAAGGTGATGCCAGGCCCCTACACTAACAGGGGCAAGGCCTCACGGCTTGCGTTCGACCACCACGTACGCGGCGGCCATGTCGGATTCGTCGGTAATGGAGACGTGCGCCGCCCCGAAACGCTGGTTGTACCAATCCAGCAGTTCGGGCGCGATCACCAGCACCGGGCGTCCGCCGGGTGCGTTCAGGGTCTGCACGCGACGCCACGTCATGGGCATGCGCATGCCCAGGCCGATCGCTTTGGAGAACGCCTCTTTGGCGGCAAAGCGCGTGGCCAGGAAACGCACGCCGCGCACCGGATCCCGGGCGCGGCGCGCATGGAACTTCTGCAATTCTTCCACGCCCAGGATTTTTTCCGCGAAGCGGTCGCCATGGCGCTCCAGCGCACGCTCGATGCGGTCGATACGCAGGAGGTCCATGCCGATGCCGGCAATGGCGCCGGCGGGCGCGGGGGGTTTGGGCGTGTCAGACATGGGCGGGCCCCAAGGGCGTCATCACAGGCCGCGCAGCGCTTGCAGGCGGGCCTGCACCATCAGCGCCTTCATGTCGCGCACGGCTTTTTCCCAGCCGTCGAACACCGCCTGCGCCACGATGGCGTGGCCGATGTTCAGTTCGGAAATGCCGTCGATCGCCGCCACCGGCGACACGTTGCCCACATGCAGGCCGTGGCCGGCATTCACGCGCAGGCCATGGCGCAGGCCTTCAGTGACCGCCAGGCGGATGCGTTGCAATTCGGCCTGGGCGGCGTCGCCTTCGGCTTCGGCGTAGGCGCCCGTATGCAGTTCAATCACCGTCGCGCCGGCCTTGGCCGCCGCGGCGATCTGCACCGGGTCCGGGTCGATGAACAGCGACACGCGGATGCCGGCTTCAGCCAGCAACCCCACGGCGTCCGATACCGGACCCATCGCACCCGCTACTTCCAGCCCGCCTTCGGTGGTCAGTTCCGTGCGCTTTTCAGGCACCAGGCAGACATCGCTGGGCTTGACCGCGCAGGCGATCTCGAGCATTTCGGCGGTGATCGCGCATTCCAGGTTCATGCGCGTGCGCAAGAGCGGACGGATGGCATACACATCCGCGTCCTGGATATGACGCCGGTCTTCGCGCAGATGCAGCGTGATCAGGTCGGCGCCGGCATCCTCCGCGCGCAGCGCGGCGGCCACCGGGTCCGGATACGCCGTATGGCGCTGTTGCCGCAACGTGGCAACGTGATCGATATTTACACCAAGTTCTATCATTGAGCAGTCGTCGTAACTTTGGTCGGTTCTTTCGTGGTTTCTTCCCAGCCGCCGCCCAACGCCTTGTAGAGCTCCACGCGGTTGATCAGCGCGGCCAAACCGGTTTGCACCAGCGAAAGCTGGGCATTGAAGAAGTCCACCTGCGCGGTCTGCACCTGCAGATAGCTGTCGATACCATTGGTATAGCGCAGATTCGACAGTTCCAGGGTGCGTGCGGACGAATCCTGCAACGCGCGCTGGGCGTCAAGCTGCGCGCCGTACGTGGCTTCGCCCGCCAGCGCGTCCGACACTTCCCGGAACGCCTGCTGGATGGACTGTTCGTACTGCGCCACCGCGATATTGTCGCGCGCCTTCGCCAGGTTCAGGCCTTCGCGGATGCTGCCGCCCGCAAACAGCGGCGTCGTGATCGACGGCGAAAAGCTCCAATAGCCCTGGCCGCCCTTGAACAGGTCGCCCAGCGACGGGCTGGCCACGCCCAGCAGGCCGGTCAGCGAAATCGTCGGGAAGAACGCCGCGCGCGCCGCACCGATGTTGGCGTTGGCCGCCTTCAGCTGGTTCTCTGCTGCGACGATGTCGGGACGGCGCTCCAGCAGGTCCGACGGCAGGCCCGAGGGCACCGTGGCCAGCAATTGGTCGCGGCCGAACGTTGCCGGCGCCGGCAAGTCTTCCGGCAACGGTGCGCCCACCAGCAGCACCAGCGCGTTCAGCGCCTGCGCGCGAGCCCGGGCCAGCTGCGCCAGATCGGACGATGCCGTATCCAGCAAGGTCTTGGACTGGTTCAGGTCCAGTTCGGACGCCACGCCGCCGTCGAAACGGCGCTTGACCAGGTTGTAGGACTCCTGGCGCGAGGCCAGCGTGCGCTGCGTCAGTTCCAGCTGGACTTCGGCGGCGCGCAAGTTGAAGTACGACTGCGCCACCGACCCGACCAACGTGATCTGCACGCTCTTTTGCGCCTGCTCGGTCGACAGGTACTGCTGATACGCCGCCTCGGACAGGTTGCGCAAGCGGCCGAACAGATCGATCTCGAAGGTCGTCAGGCCGATGCCGGCCTGATAGGAACTGGAGATCGAGCTGGAATCGGGGCCGCCCGCACGCATGTTGCCGGGCAGATGCTGGCGCTGGCCCTGGATGCCGGCGCCGATGCTCGGCCATTGCGCGCCGCGTTGCACGCCGTACTGGGCGCGCGCCTCTTCGACACGCTGCACGGCCACGCGCAGATCGCGGTTGTTGACGAGCGACAGCGAGATCAGGCTTTGCAGGCGCGGATCGCGGAAGAACTCGCGCCAGCCCAGATCCGCCGCGGGCGTGCCGTCTTGCGGCATCACCGACGTCGAAGGCTGCGAGCCCAGCGACGTCGGATTGGCGTAACCGCCGTACTGGACCTTGGGCTGATCGGGCCAGGCGCCCGTCACCGGGGCGTCGGGACGCTTGTAATCAGGGGCCAGCGAGCAGCCGGCCAGCGCCACCGCCACGAAGGCGGACAAGGCGGTCTGTTTGAACATCAGGGCTTTCATACCTTGCCCTCCGGGCCACCGTTGGGTTGTGCGGGAGTGGGGGTCGCGCCAGGCGCGTCGGGCGGCGTGCCGCCGGCAGCCTTCTTGGCGGCCTGCTCTTCTTCCCAGACGCGAAGCTCGGCGCCCAGCAGGCGCGGACGGGTCTTGAACAAGCCCAGCACCACCACGAAGAACGTCGGCACGAAGATCACGGCGAACGGGGTCGCGGCCAACATGCCGCCCAGCACGCCCAGACCCACTGCGCGCTGGCTGGCTGCGCCGGCGCCCGTGGCCATGGCCAACGGCACCACGCCCAGGATGAACGCCAGCGACGTCATCAGGATCGGCCGGAACCGCAGGCGCGCGGCTTCCACCGCGGACTCGTAGAGGCCCATGCCCCGCGCATACTGGTCCTTGGCGAATTCCACGATCAGGATGGCGTTTTTGGCCGCCAGCCCGATCACCGTCACCATGCCCACCTGGAAGTACACGTCGTTAGACATGCCCAGGGCGCTGATCAGCGCCACGGCGCCCAGCATGCCCAGAGGCACCACCAGCATCACCGAGATCGGGATGGCCCAGCTTTCATACAGGGCGGCCAGCACCAGGAACACCACTAGCAGCGACAGGCCCATCAGGATGGGGGCCTGGTTGCCGGCCTGGCGTTCCTGGTAGGACAGGCCGTTCCATTCGTAGCCGAAGCCCTGCGGCAGTTCCCCGACCAGGCGTTCCATCTCGGCCATTGCCTCGCCGGTGGTGTAGCCCGGTGCGGCATTGCCGCTGATACGCATGGATTCGTAGCTGTTGTAGCGCACCACCTGCACCGGGCCCTGCTTCCATTCGGCCTTGACGAAGGTGGACAGCGGCACCATCCCGCCCTGGTTGTTGCGCGCATTGAGCTGCAGCACGTCATTGAGCTGCATGCGGTATGGCGCGTCGGCCTGCACCCAGATGTTCTGCATCCGGCCCAGGTTGGGGAACTTGCTCAGGTAGGCGGAACCGACAGCCGTGGAAATCAACGAGGCAGCCTCGTTGAAATCCACGCCCAACGCGGCCGCCTTGTCGCGGTCGATCGTCAGGCTGAGCTGGGCGCCCGGCGCGAGACCGGTGATCCGCACTTGCGACAGCACCGGGCTCTTCATGACCAGGCCCATCAGCTGCCCAGTGGCCGCCGCCAAGCCGGCGGAACCCGCCGAGCCGCGATCCTGCAGGCGGAAGTCGAAGCCGGTGGCGTTGCCCAGGGACGAAATGGCGGGCGGCACCAGAGTGAACACCTGCGCGTCATGGATGCCCATCAGCTGCTTCTCGAAGGCCTGGAAGGCGATCGCGCCCGCGGAGTCCTTGTGATCCTTGCGTTCGCTGAAGTCCTTCAGCGTGACGAAGGCGATAGCGGCGTTCAGGCCGTTGCCGTTGAAGCTGTAGCCCTGCACGGCGATGATGTTCTCGACCGCCGACACGCCGGAGAAGTATTTCTCGACCTGTTCGATGACCTCGACCGTGCGGTTGGCGGTAGCGCCGGTGGGCAGTTCGATGTTGCTGACCACGTAGCCCTGGTCTTCCTCGGGCAGGAAAGACGACGGCAGGCGCAGGTACAGCCAGCCCAGCAGCAAGACCAGCACCAGGAAGGCCAGCATCATGCGGCCGCCCTTGTGCAGCATACGGGCCACCCAGTTCTGGTAGCCGTGGGTGGTGGCGTCGAACTTGCGGTTGAACCAGCCGAAGAAACCCTTCTTGTCCTCGTGATGTCCCTTGGCCACCGGCTTGAGGATGGTGGCGCACAGCGCCGGGGTGAAGGTCAGCGCCAGCAGCGCGGAGAAGAAGATGGACACCGCCATCGCGATCGAGAACTGGCGATAGATCACGCCCACCGAGCCGCTCATGAAGGCCAGGGGCAGGAACACCGTCACCAGCACCAGCGTAATGCCGATGATGGCGCCGCTGATCTGCGGCATGGCTTTCTTGGTGGCCTCTTTGGGTGGGAGGCCTTCCGTAGACATGATCCGCTCGACGTTCTCCACCACCACGATGGCATCGTCCACCAGGATCCCGATGGCCAGCACCATCGCAAACATGGTCAGCACGTTGATCGAGAAGCCTAGCGCCAGCATCACCGCGAACGCCCCCAGCATGGCCACCGGCACCACCAGCGCCGGGATCAGGGTATAGCGGACGTTCTGCAGGAACAGATACATCACCAGGAACACCAGCACCATGGCTTCGACCAGGGTATGCAACACCTGCTCGATGGACACCTTCACGTAGGGCGCGGTGTCGTAGGGGATGGAGTACGTGATGTTGCCGGGGAAGTACTTGGACAATTCCGCCATCTGGTCACGCACGCCCTGCGCGGTGGCCAGCGCGTTTGCGTTCGGCGACAGCACGATGGCGAAAGCCGCCGTCGGCTTGCCGTTCAGGCGGGCGCCGAACTGGTAGTTGTCGGCGCCGACCTCGATGCGGGCGACGTCGCGCAGCATTACAGAGGAACCGTCGGTGTTAGCCCGCAGGACGATCTTGCCGAAGCCTTCGACCGTGCTCAGTTGGCCGTTGGCCGTGACCGTGGCGGTGATGCGCTGCGAATCCGGGTTGGGAGGCGCGCCGACGCTGCCGCCCGAGATCACCACGTTCTGGTTGGCGATCGCCTGGTTGACCTCCGACATGCTCAGGTTGAAGCCCACCAACTTGGCGGGATCCACCCAGATGCGCATGGCGCGCGGCGCCGCGAACAGCTGGAACTGGCCCACGCCGGGCACGCGCGACACCGGGTTCTTGACGTTGCGGGTGATGTAGTCGGCCAGCGCGGTCTGGTCCAGCGACCCGTCGGTGGACGACACCGCCGCCACCATCAGGAAGCCGGTACTGGTCTGCTCATATTGCAGGCCCTGCTGCTGCACGGCGGTGGGCAACTGCGCAACCACGTTCGACACGCGGTTCTGCACGTCCACCTGCGCAAGGTCCGGGTTGGTCCCGGGCGCGAAGGTCGCGGTGATGGTCGAGGTGCCGTAGGAATCGCTGACCGACTCGTAGTAGATCAGGCCTTTGGCGCCGTTTAGCTGGTCTTCGATGATACTGGTGACCTGCTCGGCGACTTCGTTGGCCGAGGCGCCGGGGTAGGTAGCCGTGATCGTGATCGCGGGCGGCGCCACGTCCGGGTACTGCGAGATCGGCATGTTCGGGATCGCCAGCACCCCGGCCAGCAGGATGAACAGGGCGACTACCCAGGCGAAAATCGGTCTATCAATAAAAAATTGCGGCATGTGGGCTGACTCTGAAAGCGATGCTCACCAAAGAGGAACGCGGCGTTTGCGCCGCGTGCCGCTCAAGATTTCTGGCCTGCGGCCTTGTCCTGCTGCGCAGGTTCTGCCGGTTTGGCGCCCGGTTGCGGGGCGGATTCCGCCGGCTTGGCGCCCGGTTGTGCGGGAGCCTGGCCGCCCGGCGCGGGCGTGCCATTCTTTTTCCACTCGCTGGCCTGCACCGGCGCACCCGGACGAACCTTCTGGAACCCTTCCACCACGACCACGTCGCCCGCCTTCAAGCCGCTGGTGACAAGCCAATTGCTCTTGATGGCGCCGCCGGTGGTGACCGGAATCTGCTCGATCTTGTTGTCCTTGACCAGCATCAGGCTCTGCAAGCCGTCCGCCGTGCGCTGCAGCGCCTGCTGCGGCACCATCAGGGCCTTGTCGTCCACGCCCTGCTCCAGGCGCACGCGCACGTACATGCCGGGCAGCAGGATGCCGTCGGGGTTGGGCACTTCGGCGCGCAGGTTCACCTGGCCCGTGGACGGGTCCACGGTAATGCCGGTGAACAGCAGCTTGCCGGGCTGGCCGTATTCGGAGCCGTCCTCGAGGACGATGGTCGCGCGCGCCGCGTCCTTGCCCAACTGCTGCAACTGGCCGCTGGCGAACGCACGGCGCAAGGAAGCCAGCTCCGCGGTGGACTGAGTGAAGTCCACGTAGATCGGGTCCAATTGCTGCACCGTGGCCATTTGCGTGGCGGAGGTGGATTCGACCAGCGCGCCTTCGGTGACCAGCGGCTTGCCGATGCGGCCCGTGATGGGCGAGGTGACGTCGGTGTAGCCCAGGTTGATGGCCGCGTTGTCTTGCGTGGCCTTGGCGGCCGCCACGGCGGCGTCGGCCTGGCGGAACGACGCCACGGCGTTGTCGTATTCCTGCTTGCTGACGGCGTTGGCCTTGACCAGCGGGGCGTAGCGGTCCGCCAGCAGCTTGGCGCTGAACAGATTCGCCTGCGCCTGCTTCAACTGCGCCGTCGCCTGATCGTAGGCGGCCTTATAGGGCGCCGGATCGATCTTGAACAGCAGCTGGTTTTCCTTGACGTCGCCGCCCTGCTCGAAGGTGATCTTCTGGACGATGCCGGTCACGCGCGAACGGATCTGCGCATCGCGCACGGCGTCCACGCGGCCCGGCAATTCGGAGACGATGGGAGCACGCTCGGGTTGCACGGTAATGACGCTGACCTGGGGCATGCCGGGATTCATCTGGGGCTTTTCGCCGCATCCCGCCAATATCAGCGCGAGGACGCCACCGGAAAAAGCCAGACCTGAAACACGTTTAGGCGAAAACCGCATTGAAACCCCCGCGTAGCGTAGTTAACCGCTTCAATTGACCGGGTCAGGGCAGCGCAGGGTTCAATCGCGGCAACGAGGCGCGATCAGAATAAGCCATGCGTCGATCATGACACGTGAATAGCCCGATAATGTAACTCAGTTATTGGGGAAATTACGTACTTTCGGGCCTTGACTCGCTGCGCGGAGGGATAAATAAGTAACAGGCTCAGCGGCTGGAAACCTCTCTGAGATTCCCCAGGAACACATATCCCACGCCGTGCACGGTGTGCAGCGGCAGCCGGGTGCCGGTTTGCAGGACCTTGTGGCGCAGCCGGCAAATGGCGACGTTCAGGGTGCGCATGCCGATGCGATTGCTGGCGGCACTGCGCGCAGCCATCAGCTCCTCGCGCAACAGTTCCCGTTGGGGGTTCCGAAGCAGGCAAAGAAAGCAGGCGCGCTCCGTCGCGGTCAGGTCGACACGGGCGCCGCCGGGCGCCATGAGCGTCCACCCGTGGTAAAGCAGGCTCCACCAGCCGTCGCCGCGTTCGGAATCATGAGCGAGAGGCGGGCCGACGGAAACGGACTCCCGCGGTCGGCCGGCGCGCACCGACACCGGGTTCGGGACGCCCAAGGGCTGGGAAGCCAAAGGGGTGGAGTCCATCGGGTTGGAAGCCAAGGGGTCAGGCGCATTCATGGCGGGTCTCCACCAGGGCCGCCGCGCCAGGCACGGCGGCAGCGGCATCCGGGAACAAGGTTGCAGGTTGTCCCGAAAGCCTACCGAGTTGTCCGACGTCTGGCGGCGCAATGCCTCAAATATCAGACTAGTCCTACCCCCTGCCCCTAACTACGCTTGCCGTTGCGGTGGATGTCGTGCGTCACGAAGCAGCTGTCTTCGGTGGGACGCGCCAGAATGTTCGGCTTGGCCAGCGTCCGGCGGATGTCGGACAAGCCGGATTCCCAGTGCTCGCGCATGGCTTCGGTGCCGAACTCGTAGTCCTTGGAGAAGCGCTCGAGGTGCTTGGACTCGTAGATCAGGTTGATGATGTTGGTCGCCGGCGTGTGCGACAGCTTGCGGATTTCTGCCAGCTCGGGCGCGCTGCGCTCGCTCTCAGGCAGGCGTTCCAGCAGGCGCTGCAGGCCATGCCGCAGCTTCAGCACGCGCCGCAACTGGTCGGTGACCAGGCGGGTCCGGCTGGAATACTGGATGTCCTTTTGCCGCTCGGCCACCTCTTCCAGCGTGGTCGGCAGGCCGCCGCGGGCAGGCCACAAGTCCACCTGGAAGGCCAGCGTGTCGCGCATGTTGTCGGTGGTCAGCACCTGCGCCAGCGGGGTGTTCGATACGACGCCGCCATCCCAATAGTGTTCGCCATCGATTTCCACCGACGGGAAGCCGGGCGGCAAGGCGCCCGAGGCCATGATGTGCTCCGGGCCCAGTTTGTCTTTCAGGCTGTCGAAGTAGGCGAAGTTTCCCGTACGCACGTTCACCACGCCGAAGCTGGACCGGACCGACCCGCTGTTGAGCAGGTCGAAATCCACGAATTCGCGCAAGGTGGCCGCCAGTGGCGTGGTGTCGTAGAAGCTGGTTGAAGCAGCGCCGCGGCCGTGCGCCCAGTACGGCGGCGGAAAGCGCGGCTTGAAAAAGCCCGGCTGGCCGGAGAACAGCGCCTGGAACGCGGACAACTGGCCGTTCATCGCAGGCGAACCGAATCCGAAGGGAATGCCTTCGAACATGCCCGCCAGGGTATCGCCCCACGGCACCGAGGCAAACCCCGCCGGACGGCAGATGCTTTCCCAGAATCCGCGCAGCCGGTCAACACGTTCATCCTCGCGGGAACCCGCAATGATGGCCGCGTTGATCGAGCCGATGGAAATACCGGATATCCAGTTGGGCCGGATGCCCGCTTCGTGCAAGCCCTGGTACACCCCGGCCTGGTAGGACCCCAGCGCGCCCCCGCCTTGCAGCACGAGGGCGACGGTTTCGTAGGGAGGCGTATCGCCGGTGTCTGTGGACTGGGCCTTGCGGCGAGTGGTCATGCAGCTACCTCTGGCTAACGTTTGCTTTTATCCGGCACCTGCGGCGCGGCGACACCCGCGCGGAACGGATACTTGGCGAAGATCTCGGCAACGGCCTTGTCCACGCTTTGCGGCGAGCCGGCGGTTTCGGGATTTTGGACTTCGCCTACGGCGACGCCTTCCCACACCAGCTGCTTGCGGCGCGTATCGACGAGGTCGATGTTGAGGGTGCCTTCAGTGTACTGGTAGACGTCGTCGCCCCAGCCGTAACCGGGCCAGCCGCCGTAGAACCCTGAACGGTAGCCGTAGTAAGGCCCCATGGGCGGCGGCGCCGGAGTGACCTGCGTCTTTTGCTGGAGCTTGGCGCTGAAGTTGACGAGCAGATCGGGGTTGGTCGCGCTATAGGCATAGCCGCGCATTTCCATCTGGCCGCGAGTTGCGTCCTTGAGTCTTTCGGTCAACAGGCTGCTGTAGCCCGCCTTGTCCGTACCCAGCGGCGTCATGTAGCCGAACGTGCGGTACTGCGCGAAATCGGCCTGATGGTCGTAATCGCCTTTTACCGTCGGGCCCGATGCGCACGCGGCAAGCAATGCCGTCATGGAACCCGCCGCCACCCATTTCAACGCTTTAAACGCTTTCATGTCGTTCTCTCCGAGAGCCCAGGGCCTGAACATAGTGCCGCGAACCCCGTAAAGTTTCAACAGAATCTCATTCGCATCCTGAAATTCGCGGCCCGCAGTCGCCCCGCCAGCGCACGTGCGTCCATTACACTCCGGAATGACTCCTGACCCGATACGCACTTGACCATGTTGGAACTCGACGGCTCGATCTGGTTTCGTTCCGGCGCCCAGACCTGGGGCGGAAAGAACCGCATAGACCTGTTGGCGCAGATTGACGCCACGGGCTCCATCACGGCTGCCGCGCGCGCCGTGGGCATGAGCTACAAGGGAGCCTGGGACGCCATCGACGCCATGAACAACCTGGCGGGCGAGCCCCTCGTCGTGCGAGCGGCCGGCGGCAAAGGCGGCGGCGGTACGCAGCTGACCGATCGCGCACGCCGCCTGATCGCGACGTTCCGGGCGCTGGAGTCCGAACACCGGAAGTTCATGGACAACCTGACGCGCGCTGGCCTGGATGCCAGCGGCGACATCGACCTGATGAGGCGTTTCATGCTGAAAACCAGTGCACGCAATAAATTCCTGGGCACCGTCATCGAAGTCCGCACCGGCGCCGTCAACGACGAGATCCTGCTGCGCATCGCCGGCGGCCACACCATCGCGGCCACCATCACCCGCGAAAGCACGATGGAACTGGGCCTGGCGCCGGGCAAGGAAGCGATCGCATTGGTGAAGGCGTCCAACGTCATCGTCGGCGCGCCCGGCCCCGGCCTGCGGCTGTCGGCCCGCAACCAGTTGCAAGGCAAGATCAGCGCCGTGCGTCCGGGCGCGGTCAACAGCGAAATCCTGATCGGCATGGAGGGCGGCACGACGCTCGTGGCCATCGTCACCAATGAAAGCGCTACCGACCTGGGACTGGCCGTGGGCGCGCCGGCCGTGGCTATTTTCAAGGCCTCCAGCGTGATCCTGGGCGTGCTGGACTAACGCGCAGCCTCGGCTTCAGACACCCAGGTCTTCGTCGCGGCGGCGCACCTTGCCGTCGCGCACTTCAAACACTTCGTCGGCCAAGGCGTCGACGTCCGCCGGATCGTGGGTGATCAACAGCATCGGCACGTCCAGTTGCCGCTGCAGAACGTTCAGTTCCTGGCGCATCTTGCCGCGCAATTGCGAATCCAGCGCGGAAAACGGCTCGTCCAGCAGCAGGATGTCGGGCTGCAGCGACAACGCGCGAGCCAGGGCCACGCGCTGCTTTTGCCCGCCCGAGATTTCGTTCGGGTAGCTGCCCACGATGGATCCCAACTCGAATGCGTCGACCCAACGCCGCGCTTCTGGCCCGACTTCGCGCTTGGGCGGATTGAGCCAGCCGCGGCGCAAGCCGAACGCGATGTTTTGCGCCACCGTCAGATGCGGGAACAACGCATAGTCCTGAAACAGGTACGCCACGCGGCGGGATTGCGAAGGCAGGCAGATGCCCGCCTGCGCATCGAACAGCACCCGGCCGTTGATGTCGATGCGCCCGGCATCCGGCCGCAGCAGGCCTGCCACGGCGCGCAACGTCAGGCTCTTGCCCGCGCCGGACGGCCCGAACAAGGCGATGCGCTTGGACGACGACGTGAACGCCACGTCCAGTTCGAAATGCCGATCGCCCGAGACCATGCGTTTATTGACCTGGATGCTGACGCTCATCGCCCGCCCCCGTTGCGCTGACCGGCGCCGATGGGCACGAGCTTGCCCGCCACTAGCAGGACGACGACGCAGGTCACCGACGTGACCAGCACCAGCAGGTTCGCGGTGCGGTCGTCGCCAGCCTGCACGGCTTCATAGATGGCGACCGACAAGGTCTGGGTCCGGCCCGGCAGGTTGCCGGCAATCATCAGGGTTGCGCCGAATTCGCCCAACGCACGGGCGAATGCCAGCAGCACGCCTGCCGCGATGCCGCGGGCAGCCAAAGGCAAGGTCACGCGGAAGAACACCCCGGCCTCGCCGACGCCCAACACGCGCGCCGCGTTCTCCAGTTGGCTGTCCACGTTTTCGAAGGCGGCTCGCGCCGATTTGAACACCAGTGGAAAGGCCACCACGGACGCCGCGATCACGGCGCCTTGCCAGGTGAACACCAATTCGATGCCCCACCCCGCCAGCGTTTCGCCGATGACGCCGCGCCGGCCCAGCAAGACCAGCAGGTAATAGCCCAGCACGGTCGGGGGCAGCACCAGCGGCAAGGTCAGGATGGCGTCCAGCAGGTCGCGGCCCGGCCAGCGCCAGCGCGACAGGCCGAACGCCGCGGCGGTGCCGGCCACCGTGGCCAACAGCGTTGCCCAGCCAGCCACTTTCAGCGAAAGCAGCAGGGGCACCCAAACCGGATCAGTCATCAGTTCCTGCTATTGAACAAGGCTCAGGGCTTCTGGAAGCCGTAGCGGGACAGGATTTCCTGGCCGGCGGGCGACAGCACATAGGCCACGAAGCTTGCGGCTTCCTTGGCGGCGGCTTCACGCGTCGTCACGGCGATGGGATAGGTGACGGGCGTTTGCGACGGCACGCGCACGGCGACCTTGACCTTGTCCGGCATGATGGCGGCGTCGGTGGCGAACACGAAGCCGGCGTCCACTTCGCCGCGCGACACGTAGTCCAGGCTTTGGCGGACGTTCTGGGCCAGCACGCTCTTTGCCTGCACGGCGCTCCATAGTCCGGCGGCTTCCAGCGCGCCTTGCGTGTAGCGGCCGACCGGCACCGATGCCGGGTTGCCGTAGGCGATGCGCTTGACGTCGTCGCGCGTCAGGTCTTTCAGGGCCGTGATGTTGGCCTTGCTGTCCGTCGGAACGATCAGCACGATCTGGTTGGCGGCGAAGTCCACGCGGGAGGCGGGCTTGACGGCCTTTTCCTCGACGGCCTTGTCCATCGCCTTCTGGTCGGCCGAGGCGAATACGTCAGCGGGCGCGCCCTTCACGATCTGCTGCAGCAGCACATCGGATGCGCCGAAGTTCAGGACGACCTTGGTGCTGGGGTTCGCTTTCTCGTAGCCTTGCGCCACTTCCTTGAATGCGTTGGTCAGGCTGGCAGCGGCAGACACGACCAGGTCGCCGGCGTGGGCGCTGGTGCCCCAGAAGGCGGACAGCGCCAGGGACAGCGCCAGCACAGGGCGTTTGCAAGACATGACCTTCTCCTCGGGAATTGCGATATTGGCTACGAAATATATATAGGTATATAACGCTAGTCAATTTGCGGTCAAAGCGCAAATTGAGCCAGATCAAACCTGTGGAAAAGCCGGGTTCAGCCGCGGGCGACCGTCGTGACGCGCACCGACTCGGGCGCCAGCGCGGCTTGCAGGCAGGCCAGCGCCCGTTCCGGCTCTGCCGCCCCGCACATGAAGATGTCCAGGGCCGCGTAACGGTGTTCCGGCCAGGAATGGATGCTGATGTGGGATTCGCTCAGCATGACCACGCCGGTCACGCCGGCGCCTTCGCCGAAATGATGGAAGTGGGCGCTCAGGACCTGGGCGCCGGCGGCCTGGGCGGCCGCGATCATCTGCGCCTCGAGCGCGGCGGGATCGGTCAGCCGATCGGCCGCGACGCCGCGGAAATCCGCCAGCACGTGGCGGCCAGGCGTGGCATGCACCGTCACTTGTGGGATCCGCCGGACGACCAGCCCGAACTGCCGGACGAACTGCTGCCCCAGCTGCTGCTACTGCTGCTGCCGCCGCTTCCGCCCGCCATGCGGACGCCGGGGGAGCTGGCGCCGGTGGCGGCCATCACCACGACCAGGGCATAGATGGCATACAGGAACTTGCCCATCGTCCTATTCGTCCTTTCCGGAAAGCTTGTCCGCCAGCTTGGCGGGGAACCACAGGAACGCCAACCCGATCAGGATCGGGACAAAGCGGCCATTGAAGATATTGCCCATGTTCAGGAACAGCATCCCGATCGTGGCGAACCACGCCCATTTGCCGTAGCCGCCCGGCTTGCCGCCCAGCGGCAGGGACTTCTGCTTGGCCAGTTCGGCGTTGCCGAACCATTCGGCCAATTGCGCAGGGGCAACAGGCGCCGCAGCCGACCAGCCGAGTTCGGCGTCACCCAGTTCGCGCGTCAGTTTCAGCGTGCCGGCCTTGTAGTCGGTGATCTTGGTGGTGTCGCCCGCCTTGACGCGCCAGTTGAACGCACCCAGCGGCACTTCCACGCGAGAGGTGTAGTCGTACAGCTTCTGGTACAGCTTGGAACGCCAACGCACGCTGGTCGCGTTGTTGTAGCTGGGCCAGGTGTCGCACACCTGCACGCGCTCCCAGCCTTCGTCGGTTTCCACCAGCCAGATAAAGCCCTTCTGCGGATTGAACAGCAGGTATTCGATCCAGTCCGAGGGCTCTTCGGGATCCGGGTCGGCGCATTTCATCAGGCCGATCAGGGTGAAGCTGGCGCCGTCGATCTTGGCCACCGCGCCGAGCGACAGCGTGGTCTTGATCGACTTGACCTTGTTCGCCTTCTCGATGACTTCCGCCGTGGGGCCCGAGCAATCCACCGTCGCCGCGCAGGACGGGCAGACCACCTGGGTGGCCATGGCGGCCACGAAGCTGATGGGGCCACCGCAATTCGGGCACTCCAGCGCCTTGATCTGGCCGCGGAACCGGCCGGCCGTTTCCTCGACCTGCTCGTTGGTGCGCAAGGACCCCGCCTGCATGGCGGACAGGTCGAACGCGCGGCCAATGTAGAGCTCCGGCTCGGGGCCGTCGGAGAAATCCAGCGTCAAGAAGGCGTCCAGGCTGCGGAAATCCGCCACCTTCGCCTCCCAGCCGTCGCCGGGCACGAACGGCAGTTCGCCCTGCGCCCCGCCCGCCTTGCAGGCCCGCACGTCGGCGGCAATGAAACGCTGGCCGTCCAGCTTCAGCTCGTCGCCGGGCGCGATGTCGGCAAAGGCCGGCATGCCCTGCGTGGACTTGACCTTGCGGCGGCGCGTCAGGGCGTACTGGCCCGAGGCGTCCGACAGCCAGCCGTCGGTCCCGTCTTCGAACCAGACATACCACTCGTTCCAGTAGCCTTCGTCAAAACGCAGCTGGATGCGGCCGACCACGTCGAAGCGCTTGCTGTCGGACTTGCCGGTCGCCCCCAGGCACAGGGGCGAATAGTCTTCCAGCACGTCGGCCATTTCGCCGATGCGCCTGACCGAATCGGCATCTTTCAACAAGGTGCTGCGGCAAGCGCCGCAGACCGCCATGACCGAAGCCGTGGACGTGAACTTGACCGGGGCGCCGCACTGCGGACACAGAACCTGCTGCATGGGGCCTTAGCTGGTGAGTTTCTTCAGCACTTCCGCCTTGGCCGTGTCGTAGTCGGCGGCGGTGATCAACCCCTTGTCCAGCAAGTCCTTGAGCTGCTGCAGCCGCGCGACCGGGTCGACGGCCGCGGCAGCCGGCGCGGCCTGCTGGGCAGGCTGCGCTTGCTGGGCCGGCTGGCCCTGGCCTACGCCCAGGCCGGCCGCCATGGTCTGGCCCAGGGCGGCGCCGGCCGCCAGGCCCGCACCGATGCCGGCGATGCCGCCTTCGTTCTGCGCCGCCAACGGGATCGACGTGGCCGTCTGGTACTGGGTGAATTTGCCCAGATCGCCCGCCATGCCCATCGAAATCCGCGTATCCAGCGCCTTTTGCAGCTCTTCGGGCAACGACACGTTTTCAACCGTGAAGTTGTCCAGCTTGACGCCGTAACGGTCGAACACCGGCGCCAGTTGTTCGCTGATGCTTTGCGACATCAGGCCCTGGTTGCCGGCGATGTCCAGGAACGGCACCTTGGAGCCGCCCAGCGCCGTCGTCATCGCCGCGACCACCATGTTGCGCAACTGCGCTTCCAGGTCGTCGACCGTGTATTCGTCGCGCGTGCCGCTGATTTCGCGATAGAACTTGGCGGGGTCGGTGATCTGATAGGAATACACGCCGAAGGCACGCAGCCGCACCATGCCGAATTCGCTGTCGCGCAGCGTCACCGGCTGCGCGGTACCCCAGCGGCGGCCCAGCTGCAGGCGCGTGCTGAAGAAGATCACGTCCGACTTGAAGGGCGACTCGAACAGCTTGTCCCAGTTCTTCAGGTACGTCAGGACCGGCAGCGTCTGCGTGGTCAGCTTGTACATGCCGGGGCCGAACACGTCGGCCACCTTGCCTTCGTTGACGAACACCGCCATCTGCGATTCGCGCACGGTGAGGCTGGCGCCGTACTGGATTTCGAAATCCTGCATCGGATGGCGCCAGGCGAGCACGCCATCGCGATCCTCGTTCCATTGCAGGATGTCAATGAACTGCTTGCGGATAAATGAACCGAGACTCATGGATTGTCCTCCCGTGTCAGATCGGATGCGGCGCGCCTGCCTTAAGTCAGGCAGGCGGCGTTGACGACGCCGGCGGACAGCGAGATCGCGCCGATCAGGCCGCCCATGGCGATATTGTTTTGTTCGATGGCTTCGTTCATGCCACGGATGGTCTGCGCGACCACGACGTACACGACGATCTGCACCACCATGGCGGCAACGCCCCACACCAGGAACATGACGAAGCTGGCGTGCACGGCAATGCTGGAGCACAGGGTGAAGCTGAAACCGACGAGCGCGCCGCCGTAGGACAGCACCGCGGCGATATTGCCTTCGCGGATCAGCTCGAATTCCTTGTAGCGCGTCACGGCGGTGTAGACCGCCGTGAAAATGCCCAGCATGACGAGCGCCGAGACGATATAGATCAGATAGGTCACCGCCGGATGCATCGCTTCTCCCATTGCCACCCTCCCAATTGCGCGCAGTATATACGCGGCGTTCGATATACTGCGAACGCATTTTTCGTGTCGGACACCTCATGCGCGACCGCGTTCTCATCCTATCGGTATTGATCGTTGCTTCCTGCGGTTTGGGCTATGAGCTCATCAGCAGCGCGCTGGCCAGCTATTTACTGGGCGATTCGATACTTCAGTTCTCTTCCGTCATCGGCTGCTATTTGTTCGCCATGGGCATCGGCTCGTGGTTGTCAAAATATGTAAAAGACGAAGACGTTTTGAATCGGTTTATCGACGTCGAACTTCTGGTCGCATTATTGGGAGGGGTGTCTGCCGCCGTCCTGTTCCTGGTTTTCGCCTGGCTGTCCGCCCCCTTCCGCGCCGCCTTGTACGTGGGGGTGTTCGTCATCGGCCTGATGGTGGGCATGGAAATCCCGCTGGTGATGCGCGTCTTCAACCAGCGCAAGGCCGAATTCCGCGAAATCGTCAGCCGCGTGCTGACGTTCGACTACCTGGGCGCGCTGGCCGTGTCCCTGATCTTCCCGTTGCTGCTGGCGCCCAAGCTGGGCCTGCTGCGCACCAGCTTTCTCTTCGGCATCATGAACGCCAGCGTAGCGCTGTGGACCACCTGGCTGTTTCGCACCGAAATCCGCCGCCCTGGCGAAAAGGCCATCCGCGCCTGCGTGGTGATCGGTTTCCTGGCGCTGGGCTTCATCTATTCCAGCGCCATGACCGCCTGGGCCGAAAAAGGCCTGTACGGCGACGACGTGGTGCACGCGGAAACCACGCCCTATCAGCGCCTGGTCGTGACCCGTTGGCACGACGACCTGCGCCTGTACATCAACAACAACCTGCAGTTCTCGTCGCGCGACGAACACCGCTATCACGAATCGCTGGTGCATCCGGGCCTGCAGACGCTGCCCTGGGCGCGTAATGTGCTGGTGCTGGGCGGCGGCGACGGCCTGGCGGTGCGCGAAATCCTCAAGTACAAGAACATCGAGCACGTGACGCTGGTGGACCTGGACCCCGCCATGACCGGGCTGTTCTCGCGCTCGGAACCGCTGGTCAAGCTGAACCAGGGGTCGTTGAAGGACCCGCGCGTCACCGTCATCAATGACGACGCCGGCCGCTGGCTGGAAACCCACGCCGAGGTCTATGACTTCATCGTGGTGGACTTCCCGGATCCGTCGAACTTCGGCCTTGGCCGCTTGTACTCGGTGCCGGTCTATCACCTGATGGCGCGCCACCTGGCCGAAAACGGCTACATGGTGATCCAGTCCACGTCGCCCTACTTCGCGCCGCGTTCTTTCTGGAGCGTGGACGCCACCTTGAAGGAAGCCGGCCTGAACACGTGGCCGTACCACACCTATGTGCCGTCCTTCGGCGACTGGGGCTTCATCCTGGCCAGCAAGCGGCGCGACTACACGCCCCCCGACAAGATCACCGTGCCCACGCGCTACCTGGATCCTGCGACCACGCGCGAGCTCTTCCATTTCCCGGCCGACATGCCTGCCCTGGCGATGCCGCCCAATCGCTTGAATGAGCAGTCGCTCGTGCGTTATTTCGACGAGGACTGGCGCAAGGTCATCCGCTGATGAGACGCCGCAGCTTCCTGCTGGGCGCCACCGCCACAGCGGCGGTGGCGGGCACGGCCGGCTATTACCGGTCGCGTATCGTCGAGACCACCCCGGATGTCCATTACCCCGGCATGCGGGCCGGCCACTCCTTGCGCGACGGCGCAGCGCTGCCCGTGCCGTCCGCCAGCTACCGGCACGGCGTCGCCATCCTTGGCGCCGGCGTGGCCGGCCTGTCCTGCGCCTGGAAACTGGCGCGGGAGGGCTACACCGATTTCGTCGTGGTCCAAGGCCCGGAATTCGCCGGCAACGCGGCGGCCGGCCGCCAAGGCGAACTGGACTACCCGCTGGGCGCGCACTATCTGCCGCTACCGTCCATGGCGTCCACCCACGTGCGCGAGATGCTGGCCGACTTCGGCATCATCGAACGCGGCGCGGGCGAACTGCGCCCGTACTACGACGAATCCATCCTGGTGCATTCGCCGCAGGAGCGCCTGCTGCGCAACGGGCACTGGGAAGACGGGCTGCTGCCCATGACGGGGCTGCCCGAGACCGACGTGGCGCAGCACCGTCGGTTCCTGGCGCGGATCGACCAGTTGCACACGCAAGTCGGAAGCGACGGCCGCAAGGTCTTCAGCATTCCCATCGTGCTGTCGTCGCAGGACCCCGCGTGGCGCGCGCTGGATGCGATGACGTTCAAGCAGTGGCTGGAGCGCGAAGGCTATACCTCGCCCGCCCTGCACTGGTATCTGAATTACTGCTGCCGCGATGACTACGGCGCGCAGTACGACGTGGTGTCGGCCTGGGCCGGCCTGCACTACTTCGCCAGCCGCGACGGCCACGCCGCCAACGCCGGCGAAGGCGCGGTGCTGACCTGGCCCGGCGGCCTGGCCGCGCTGACGGACCGCATGCGGGACGAGATCAACCACAAGCTGGGGCACACCCGTTGGCTGCTTGCGGGCACCGCGGTCCGGGTGACGGAAACGCCCGCCGGCCCGCTCACGACCTGCGTGACGGACGGCCCGACGCCCGGGGCCTACACCGTGCAATCGGGCCGCGCGGTCTGCGCCATGCCGCTGTTCGTGGCCCAGCGCCTGCTGCCGGACATCCGCGCTTACGGCTATGACCCTGCCGTGCATGCCTCATCGCATGCGCCGTGGCTGGTGTCCAACTTCGTGCTGGAAGGCTACCCCCTGGAAGCGCCCGGCGAACCGCTGTCGTGGGACAACGTGGTCTATCAAGGCCGCGCGCTGGGGTACGTCGTGTCCACGCACCAACTGCTGCGCGTGACCCGGTCGCCGCGCACGGTATTCACCGCCTATCACGCGCTAAGCGGGCAGACGCCGAATGCCGCGCGGCAATGGCTGGCCACGGCCAGCCCGCAAGCATTGCGCGACGAAGCCGCCGCCGATCTGGTCGCCGCTTATGGCCGCGAGTTCTGGCGCAACGCGCGCCGGCTTGACATCACCGTGCGGGGCCACGCGATGGCCTCTCCGCTATGCGGCTATCTGTCCAACCCGGGACTGGCCGCGCTGCGGAACGTCGACGGGCCGATCCTGTTCGCGCATGCGGACTTGTCGGGTTATTCCGTCTTCGAAGAAGCCTCGTGGTGGGGCGTCGTGGCGGCCGGCCGCATCCTGGGTGAAAAACCCCCGTCGGCCTGACGGACACCTAGCACAATTGTGCTTCATCGCCGTGTATGGGCTGCAATACAATCGCCGTCCTTGACGCTTAAAAGAATTACACATGGGAAAGCACGTCATTGTCCTGGGAGCGGGCATTGTGGGTGTCTGTTGCGCGCTGGAATTGCAGCGCCGAGGTCTCACCGTCACCCTGGTCGACCGCCAGGAGCCTGGCATGGAAACGTCCCTGGGCAACGCCGGCGTCCTGGCGCGCAGTTCGCTGATGCCGTTCAACCATCCCGGCTTGTGGCGCCAGTTGCCCCGATTGCTCAAGAACGACACCGTCCAGTTCCGCTACCGCCGCAGCTACCTGGCGAAGAACCTGGGTTGGGCAGCCCGGTTTCTGTTGAACGCCCGACCGGCGGTCTTTCAGGAAACCGCGGCGGCGCTGGACGAACTGATCCGATTGTCGGCGCCGGAACACCTGCGGTTGCTGGACGCCAGCGGCGCCCGGCATCGCCTGCGCGACACCGGCTGGATTTTCCTGTATCGCTCCGAACAGGCCTGGAATGGCGGTGAGCTGTCCCGCCGGGCCTATGCGCAATTCCAGGTTCCGACCCAGACGCTGGCCCCGGCCGAACTGGCCGACCTGGAACCCGCGCTAGCGCCTATCTTTCATCGGGCGTTGTGGATCCAGGGTTCGTATTCGGTAGACGATCCGCATGGAGTGGTCGCGGCCTACGCCGACCTCTTCCGCCGCTCGGGCGGCACGTTCAGGTGTTTGACAGCCAGCGGCATCCGCCGCGACGGCCAGGGCTGGACCGTGCACGGCGCGCAGGGTTCCGAAACGCTGCGCGCCGATCAACTGGTCGTGGCTCTGGGGCCCTGGTCGAAAAGCCTGCTGAAGACGACGGGCATCGATCTGCCCATGGCGTTCGAACGCGGTTATCACATGCACTACAGCGGCCAGAACGGCGCGAGCGTATCCCGCCCGGTCTACGACACCGGCGGCGGCTATGTGCTGTCGCCCATGGCGCGCGGCCTGCGCCTGACGACCGGGGTCGAGCTGGACGACTGCGAAGCGCCGGCCAGGCCGGTGCAACTGGAATTGTCCGAAGCGCGTGCGCGCGAGGCCTTCCCGCTGGGCGAACGGCTGGATCCAGCCGCCTGGCTGGGCCGGCGGCCCACGCTGCCTGACAGCCGCCCGATGATCGGCGAGGCCCCGCGCCATCCCGGCCTGTGGCTGGCCTTGGGCCACCAGCACATTGGATTCAGCACGGCGCCAGGAACGGCGAAGATACTGGGCGAACTGATGTTTGACGCCAACAGCCGAGCGCGCCATCACGCGTTCCGCCCCGGCCGCTTCATCTAGCAGCCCGCACACTTTTGAGGAGAAGTCGATGAGCACAAAACGTAATTTCCTGGCGTCCGTCCTTGCCCTGGCCAGCCTGGCCAGTCTTGGCCTGCCGAGCGCCGCCCAGGCCCAATCCGCCAACGAGACCGCCATGGAGCGCATCATGCGCACCAAGACGATCCGCATCGGCGCCATCGCCGGCGCCATCCCCTACTTCAACAAGAACCTGAATACGGGCAAGTGGGAAGGCTTCGGCCCCGACTTCGCCGAGATGTTCGCGGCTCGCCTGGGGGTCAAGACCGAATACCTGGAAACCACCTGGGGCAACTCGGTACTGGACGTCCAGACCAACAAGATCGACCTGATGTTCGGCATGGCGCCTACCCCGGCCCGCAAGGAAGTGGTGAACTTCTCGGACACGCTGTTCAACAACACCTACACCACCGTTTGCCGCAAGGGATTCGTCGGCAAGTCGTGGGCCGAACTGGACACGCCCGAGACCCGTGTGGTCGTGGACGTGGGCTCCAGCCATGACCAGCTGGCCACCCGCGTGCTGCAAAAGGCGAACGTGACGCGCCTGGAGAACTCGGGCGCCGCCACCCTGGCGCTGTCCTCGGGCCGCGCCGACTGCCAGATCCTGGTCGTGCTGCTGGCCAAGCCCCTGCTGGAAAAGCGCCCGAACATCGGCACGATGAGCATCCCCGCCCCGGTCGAGACGGCGCCCGTCAGTATCGGCCTGCGCAAGGAAAGCGACGACTCCCTGCAGAAGGCGGTCAACGCCTGGCTGGCCGACATCCGCGCGAAAGACGAAGTGCGCGGCGTGATCCTGGGCAATATGCAAAAGCTCGCCGGCGTGCCGCCCGAGGCGTTCCCGCCCGAAATCAAGTTCTAAGGCCTGCGCCATGAATGACCAGAATGGAACCCTTCCCTCCCGATCCCGCCTGACGACCTGGCTCTTTGTCGCGGTCGCCGCGGTCGCACTGTTCGCGATCGTCAAGAAATGGGACAGCATCGCCGGAAACGCCGTCAACTACGACTGGGATTTCAGCGTGCTCTGGGAGTACCGCAAGCTGATCGCCACCGGCGTGCTGAACACGATCCTGTTCACCATCCTGTGCGTGTTCCTGGGCCTGGCGATCGGTCTTGTGACGGGTCTTGGGCGGCTGTCGCGCAACGTGTTCATCACGGCGCCGCTGCGGGCCTACATCGAAGTGTTCCGCTGCACGCCGGTCCTGGTGCAGCTGGTCTGGTTCTACTACGCCTTGCCTGTCGTGACCGGCATCGAAATGTCGCCGGTCATGGCGGCCACGCTGTGCCTGGCGCTGTACGGCGGCGCCTTCTATTCGGAGATCATCCGCGGCGGCATCATTTCGACCGATGCCGGACAGACCGAAGCCGCCAAGGCGCTGGGCATGACGCCATCGCAGGCGCTACGCCGCGTGGTGCTGCCGCAGGCCTTCAAGAAGATGGTGCCGCCGCTGATGAACCAATCGATCATGCAGCTGAAGAACACGTCGCTGCTCTCGGTGCTGGCCGTGCCGGACCTGCTCTACCAGGGCCAGGTCATCGCCCACGATACGTACCGCCCGCTAGAGATCTACACCTTCATCGCGGTCGCGTATTTCGTGATCCTGCTTCCGTTCACGATGTGGGCCAAGAAGCTGGAATTCGGCGGCATCAGCAAAGAGGCATGACCATGAGCACCCCCATCATCAGCATCCAGGGCTTGCGCAAGTCGTTCGCCAATCAGGAAGTGCTCAAGGACATCAACCTGCAAGTCGAACGGGGCCAGGTCGTGGCGTTGATCGGCCCGTCCGGCTCCGGCAAATCCACCTTGCTTCGCTGCATCAACCTGCTGACGATCCCCGACGGCGGCCAGATCACGGTGGGCAACCAGTCGCTGACTTTCCAGGGCGCGCACACGCGGCTGCCCTGCGAACGCAAGCTGGCCAGCTTTCGCGCATCCGCCGGCATGGTGTTCCAGCACTTCAACCTGTTCCCGCACATGACCGCGTTGCAAAACGTGATGGAAGGTCCCGTCACCGTGCTGCGTCGGCCGAAAAAGGAAGCCGAGGCACTGGCCCGCGAACTGCTGGGCAAGGTGGGCCTGCTGGAACGCGCCGATTATTTTCCGGACAAGCTGTCGGGCGGCCAGAAGCAACGCGTGGCCATCGCCCGAGCGCTCGCGATGCAGCCAGCCGTCATGCTGTTCGACGAGGCCACGTCGGCGCTGGACCCCGAGCTGGTGGGCGAAGTGTTGAACGTCATCAAGGGCTTGGCCCGCGACGGCATGACCATGATCCTCGTGACGCACGAAATCGGCTTTGCCAAGGAAGTGGCGGACCAGGTCGTCTTCATGCGCGACGGCGTCGTGGCGGAAGCCGGCCCGCCCGATGTCGTGATCGGCAACCCCCGGAACGAGGCCACCCGCGCCTTCCTGTCGCGCTTTAACCGCGCGCCCGGCGTGGAAGGCTAAGCCATGCGCACCGGCGGATTCCTGGGCGTGCTGATGCTGGACACCCGCTTTCCGCGGCCCCCGGGCGACGTCGGCAACCGCGAGACCTACTCGCGCGCCGGCATCCCGGTGCGCTTTGTCACCGTGCAAGGCGCCTCGCCGCGCAAGATCGTGCAAGACGCCGACCCGTCCTTCCTGCAGCCCTTCGTGAACGCGGCCGTGGGGCTGGCCGCGCAGGGCGCCCGGCTGATCTCAACCAGCTGCGGGTTTCTGGCCAGGTATCAGACGGTGCTGCAGGCGGCCGTTCCGGTGCCCGTCGTCACCTCCAGCCTGCTGCAATGCCGGGGCCTGGACCGCGTCGGCATCGTGACCTTCGATGCGCAGTCGCTGTCGCGCCCCCTTCTGGACGCCGTGGACGTTCCCGCCGACGCCGTCGTCGAGGGCATCGCGCCCGGCTGCGAGATGCACGCGCGCATCCTGGCGAACGCCCCCGAGATGGATCTGGCCGAAGTCGAACGCAATGTGGTGGATGCCGCCCGGCGCCTCGCGGCGCGCGATTCCGGCCTGCGCAACATCGTGCTGGAGTGCACCAACATGCCGCCCTACCGCGATGCCGTTGCCCGCGCCACCGGCCTGCCCGTGCATGACATCGAAACCTTGCTTCTGGCGCGCTGGCGCGAGTTGCCGTAGGCGCTGCGACCCGCGCCCTGTCCCGCGACGAAAAAAAAGCGCGCGGCCTTTGCGGGCCGCGCGCTTTTACTTGAACCGGACGGAATCAGCCGAGCAACAGCGCGTCGTCCGACAGCTTCTCGCCACGCACGCGTTCGAACATCGCCAGCAAGTCAGGCACGTCCATGCCGCGGCGCTCGTCGCCCGACACGTCAAGCACGACCTGGCCTTGATGCAGCATGACCGTGCGGTCGCCCACGTCCAGCGCCTGCCGCATGCTGTGGGTGACCATCATGGTGGTCAGCTGGTTCTCGGCGACGATGCGGGCCGTCAACTGCAGCACGAAGTCCGCCGTGCGCGGGTCGAGCGCCGCGGTGTGCTCGTCCAGCAGCAGGATGCGCGACGGCTGCAAGGCCGCCATCAGCAGGCTGACCGCCTGGCGCTGGCCGCCCGACAAGAGACCGATGCGGTCGGTCAGGCGGTTTTCCAATCCCAGGCCCAGGGTGGACAGGCGTTCGCGGAAACCGTCCTTCATCGATGCCTTGACGGCCCGGCCGAAGCCGCGCCGCGCGCCGCGCAGTTGCGCCAGCGCCATGTTTTCTTCGATGGTCAAGTCTTCGCAGGTGCCGGCCATCGGATCCTGGAACACGCGGGCCACGCGCCCGGCGCGCGCCCAGACGGGCTGGCGCGTGACGTCCACGCCATTGATGTCGATGCGGCCGGAATCGACCGGCAGGTCGCCCGACACGGCGTTCAGGAACGTGGACTTGCCGGCGCCGTTGGAGCCGATGACGGTCACGAACTGGCCCGACGGAATTTCCAGCGACATGCCGCGCAGGGCACGGGTCTCGATGGGCGTGCCGGCGTTGAAAGTAATCTTGAGATCTTTAGCGGACAACATTTAAGTACTCCATTGTGCAGTCGCAGCACCCGCGCCGCATGAAGCCGACGCAGCTCGACCGGAGCCGGCTTTGCCGGTCCGCCAGCGGCGCCCCCTTGAGGGGGAAGCGCCGCAGGCGCTTCGGGGGTGGGCTCATCCCTTCTTGCCGACCAAGCGGCGCTTGAGCATCGGGATGACCAGGGCGACTGTGACCAGCACCGCCGTGACGAGGTTCAGGTCTTGTGCTTTCAGGCCGATGAAATCGCTGTTCAACGCCAGGGCGATGAAGAAGCGGTAGACGATGGCGCCAATGATGACGGCAAGCGTCGCCAGCACCAGTTTTCGCGACGGCAGGATGCTTTCGCCGACGATCACCGCGGCCAGGCCGATCACGATGGTGCCGATGCCCATCGAGATGTCCGAACCGCCTTGCGTCTGTGCGAACAGCGCGCCGGCCAGGGCGACCAGCGCGTTCGACAACGCCATGCCGCCCAGGATCATGCGACCGGTGTTGACGCCCTGCGCGCGGGCCATGCGGCCGTTGGAGCCGGTGGCGCGCACGGCCAGCCCGGTCTGCGTGGCGAAGAACCAGTCCAGCGCCAGCTTGGCCAGGATCACGATCACGATCAGGATCAGCGGGCGGGCGACGTAGTCGGAAATCCAGCCCGGTTGCAGGATCGTGAAGACAGTGGGTTCGGTGATCAGCGGCACGTTGGGCTTGCCCATGATGCGCAGGTTGATCGAGTACAGCGCGATCATCATCAGGATGCTGGCCAGCAGATCCATGATCTTGAGCTTCACGTTCAACCAGCCCGTGACCAGCCCTGCGGCCGCGCCGGCGAAGGTGGCGATGATGGTTGCCGAAAACGGATCGGTGCCCGACGCGATCAGCGTGGCACAGACGGCGCCGCCCAGCGGGAAGCTGCCGTCAACGGTCAGGTCGGGGAAGCGCAGCAGGCGAAAGGAGATAAACACGCCCAAGGCCACCAGGCTGAAGATCAGCCCGATCTCCAACGCGCCTAACAACGAGAACAATGACATGGGTCAAATCCAATCAGGGTAAGGAAGGTGCATATTAAAGACTTGAAACGTCGGATTTCTTGCGTTTGGGGGTCAGTTTTACCCCAGCTTTCGCAATAAACGTTTCCCGGGCCGCCATTTTCGCTTGTTTCCTGCCAAAGCGTCTCCACGCGTGTCGGCAATGCCGCAAGCGGAGTCGTAGAAGACCATTCAGGGAGCAAAAACGCCCGGTGCGGCACGCGCCGCGTTGGCGGGGCACCTGGCAATTCAAGACCAGCAGACTGCGCCGGGCCGCGAGCATCTTGTGAACGCTGCCGCCCTGAAGACCTGGGGGTAAGGCAAGACACCAAAAAAACCTAACAAAAACCCCGCGCACGCCGGATAGGCGTGGCGGGGTCCGCGCGGAACCGCTTTATTTCACGACCACCGCGGCCGACTTGATGATGGCATCCGACAAGGTCACGCCTTGCTTGGCGGCAGCGCCCGGATTCACGTACAGCTCAAGCTTGGAGATCGTTTCCGACGGGATCGCGCCGGGCTTTTCGCCCTTCAGGATGCGCACGACCACCTTGCCCGTCTGCACGCCCAGGTCGCGGTAGTTGATGCCCAGGGCGGCGATGCCGCCACGCTTGACGCTGTCGGTGTCCGAGGCGATCAGCGGGATCTTGGCGTCGTTGCCGACCTTCACCAGCGATTCGTAGGCCGACACGACGTTGTTGTCGGTGTTGGTGTAGATGACGTCGACCTTGCCGATCAGGCTGCGCGCGGCGGACGCCACGTCGACCGAACGCGGGGCGGCGGCTTCGACCAGGCTCATGCCGTACTTGGGCAGGATTTCCTGGAGCTTCTTCACGACCACGACCGAATTGGCTTCGCCCGGGTTGTAGACCATGCCCACGCGCTTGGCGTTGGGGACGATCTTCTTGATCAGGTCAACCTGCTTGTCCAGAGCCAGCAGGTCCGACACGCCGGTTACGTTGGTGCCCGAGGCGTCCATGCTGGCAACCAGCTGGGCGGCAACGGGATCGGTCACGGCGGAATACACCACCGGCACGTCCTTCGTGGCGGCCACGACGGCTTGGGCCGATGGGGTGGCGATCGCAACGATGGCGTCGGGCTTGTCGCCCACGAACTTGCGGGCGATCTGCGCGGCGGTGCCGTTGTTGCCCTGCGCGCTTTGATATTGCCACTTCAGGTTCTTGCCCGCTTCATAGCCGGCTTGCTTGAGCGCGTCTTGCACGCCGTCACGCACGGCGTCCAGCGCCGGGTGCTCGACGATGGCGGTGATTGCCACCGACTTCTGCTGCGCGGCCACAGGCGCGGCGATAGCCATCGCCAGCGCCATGGCGCCAACCGTCAGAAAATGTTTTTTTCCGATCAGCATACTAAGCTCCTTGAACCCTTGATCGTTGTTCGTTGGGGGTTGTCGTGGGGGTTTCGTGGGGGGTTTCGTCGTTATGGCTGCATCGGCGGCTTCCCGCCTGTTCGGCTAGCCATAAAGCCGTATAGTCTAACTTGCCGCCAAGTAAAATAACTTGGGGGGAATCCCTGAAATGGTGCATGCCGCTCACCGCATGCCCCACACCGGGGCACGCGGCGCCAATATACTAAACCGGCGGCGGACCACCCTTTCCCGGCAGCCTGCCGCCGCATCCAAAGGCCCTACCATGATCAAACGCGCTCTAGGCCGTTCCGGCCTGCAAATCCCCCCACTCACCTTCGGCGGCAACGTCTTCGGCTGGACCGTCGACGAAGCCGGCACGTACTCGCTGCTGGACGCCCTGGTCGACGCGGGCCTGAATTTCATCGACACCGCGGACGTCTATTCGCGCTGGGTCCCGGGTAACCAGGGCGGCGAATCCGAAACGCTGATTGGCAAATGGCTCAAGCGTTCCGGCAAGCGCGACCGCGTGCTGATCGCCACCAAAGTGGGCATGGAGATGGGGCCCGACGCCCGTGGCCTGGCGCCCGCCTACATCCGCCGTTCGCTGGAAGCATCGCTGGCCCGCCTGCAGACGGACCACGTGGACCTGTACCAGTCCCACAAGGACGATCCCGATACGCCGCTGACCGACACGCTGGCGGAATACGCCAAGCACATCGAATCCGGCAAGGTGCGCGCCATCGGCGCGTCGAACTACACGGCCGTGCGCTTGTCCGAAGCGCTGATCACGGCGGAACGGCACGACCTGCCGCGCTATGAAAGCATCCAGCCGGAATACAACCTGTACAGCCGCGAACCCTTCGAATCCGGCTTGCAGAGCCTGGTGAAGACCCAGCAGATGGGCACGATCAACTACTACGCGCTGGCCAGCGGCTTTCTCAGCGGCAAGTACCGCAGCGCGGCCGATGTGGGCAAAAGCGCGCGCGGCCAGAAGATTGTCGACACGTACCTGAACGACCGGGGCCTGCGCATCCTGAAGGCGCTGGACGAGGTTTCCGAGGACGCCGGCTGCACGCCCGCGCAGGCCGCGCTGGCCTGGCAGATCGCGCAGCCCGGCATCACCTCGCCCATCGTCAGCGCCACCTCGATCGCCCAGCTGGACGAACTGGTCAAGGCCGCCAGCCTGACGCTGACACATGACCAGTTGACCAAGCTCAGCCAGGCCAGCGAGTGGCGCTAGGCGTCAGAAGCGCTGGGTCAGCGTGACCAGCGCGGCGCGGCCTTCGCCATAGAAGACCGAGTTGTAGAAGCCCATGGAGCGGTAGTACTTCTTGTCGGCCAAGTTACGCACGTTCAGTTGCAGCTGCGTCTTGTCCGAGAAGTTGTACTGCGCCATCAGGTCGAACAGCGCATAGGGCTTCTGTACGATCGAGCCGGATTGCAGGCCGTAATAGGTCTGCGCGCTGGTCTGGCTCTGCCACCGCACGCCGCCGCCCACCGTCAGCTTGTTCCACGCGCCCGGCAAGCGGTATGCCGTGCTCAGTTTCAGCAGCTGCTCGGGCTGGGTGGTCTGCACCTTCTTGCCGGTGTTGTCCTTGGACTGGCGGTACGTGTAGCCCAGGAAGACGTTCCAGCCCGGCATCACCTCGCCGGCCACCTCGGCCTCGAACCCGCGTGTGCGGGTCCCGTCCAGGATGTAGTACCAGCCGTCGTCGTGCGCATAGTCGTAGCCGCCGTACTCGGCGACATCCTTCTGGTCGGTCTGGAACACCGCCACGGACGCGTTCAGGCGGCCGTCCAGATACGACGCCTTCAGACCCGCTTCGTAGTTGTGGCCATATGCCGGCCCCGCCATCTCCCACGTCTGCGTCTTCACCATCTGCGGCTGGAAGATGTTGGTGTAGCTGGCGTAGGCGGTGTAGGTGTCGTTCAGGTCATAGGTCACGCCCACATACGGCGTGACCTCGGAGTACGTGTGGGAATAGCCCGTCACGCCCCAGCTGGTTTCCGTCGATTCCCAACGGGTCCAGCGCGCGCCGGTCAACAGGTGCAGGCGGTCAGTCAGGCCCAGGCGCAGCGTGCCGTAGACGCCCGTCTGCTCGTTGCGGTTGGTCTGCGACAGCGCCAGGATGTCCCAGTTCGGCGCGGGCCAGTCGCCCGTCCAGTTCTTCACGTCGGGAATGGGGTAGGTCGCCTGGTCCGAGGTGTCCCAGCTTTGGTTCCACGCCTTGATGACCGAATGCGAAAAGCCCATGTTGAACTGATGGCGGCGGCCGAAAGCGTCAAAGTCACCGTCCATCGAGCCGCCGACCACGTCCTGGTCACTGCCGCCGACGAACTTGCGCAGCAGCGGCGGCGTCGAGAAGCCGTCGATGGTCACCGGCACGTCGGACGTGAACAGCAGCGGCGCGTCGAACTTGTTTTCCAGGCGGGTGTACGACAGGCGTGCGTTCCAGCCGTTGGCGAATCCGTGGTCGATCTGCGCGAAGTACTCGTGCGAATCGGTGTCCCAGCGCGACCATTTGGCGCCCATGGCCTGCCCCTTCGGCCAGTCGATCGGCTTGCCATTGGCGTCCAGGGCCGGCAAGCCGCCCCAGCTGATGCCGCTGGGACGCGTGCGCTGCACCGAACCGCCTACGCTGATGGTGGTGGCCTCGGCCACGTCCGCCTCGATGATGCCGTAGAGCACATCGCGCTTTTTCTTGTAGAGGTCCATGGTGTCGCCACGCCGTTCCTTGGCGCCGACAATGCGCCCGCGCACCGAGCCGGACTCATTGAACGGCGTGGACAGGTCCACTTCACCGCGGTAAGTGTCTTCGGTGCCGGCCGACAGCTTGAAGTCGCCCTGGAATTCGCGCGTGGGCCGCTTGCGGATGAAGTTCACCGAGCCGCCGGGGTTGCCGGTGCCGCTCATCAGGCCGGTCGCGCCGCGGATGATCTCCACGTGGTCGTAGATGACGGGATCCAGGTTGCCGTCGCCGAATTGGTAGATGCCGTTCAGCGGCTTGACCACGCCGTCGAACTGGAACGTGTCCATGGAAAAACCGCGCGAGTAGTAGCTCAGCCGCTCGGACTCCGCCTGCTGCACATTCATGCCGGTGGCGTTTTCCATGACGTCGCGTACCGACGTGATGGACCGGTCGTCCATCTGCTGGCGGGTCAGCACGCTGGTCGATTGCGGCGTCTCGCGCTGCGACAGCACCAGGCCGTTGGCCGAACGCATCCAGTCGGCGGTGTACAGCCCGGTGCCTTCGGTCGTGGCGCCCGCCCCCAACACCACCACCGGCGCCAGCTGGGTCGCCTGCTGGCCATCCACGCGCTGCAAGAGGTAATCGCCGTCCGCCCGGCGCACCGCTTCAAGTCCGGTGCCCGCCAGCAACGCGGCAAAGCCCTGGTCCACGCCGTACCCGCCCTGCAGGCCGGCCGTCTCCATGCCCACGGCCAGCGCGGGGTCGAACGACAGCAGCACCTGCGTTTGCTGGGCAAAGCTGGACAGGGCCGCCCCCAGCGCGCCCGCAGGCACGTTCACGCTGTGGCGCGCCGCGGCCGCGGCGCCCGAGGACTGGGCCCGGGCGGGCGCGGGCGACAACGCGGCGCCGGCCATCGCGGCCAGCACCAACGCGGCAAACGCCTTGACGCGCAGACCCGCCGGCGCGGCGGAATGGGAAGGGAAAAAGGGCAGAGACATTTCGTTGGGTTCCAGGCGAAGTGATGTGTTGCTTCACCCGTATGCCAATCGAGAATGCAAAAGTGACAGCGTGGTTCAGGATTTTTTTGCCTTGGGCCGCCCCAAGGCAAAAAGCGCCCCCTCGGGGGGCAGCAAGCACGCAACGCGTGCGCAGCGTGGGGGCCCTCCCTCATTTTGGCCGGAGCACGACCCAGTAGCGCGTGTATCGGTCGGCGCGCACCGGCAGCGCGCGCTCCACCGCGGCCAGGACGCGGTCGGTGTCGCCCAATGGGAACGATCCTGAAATGCGCAGGCCCGCCACCGCCGGATCGCACACCAACCGGCCCTTGCGATAGCGGCTGAGTTCGTCAACGAACGCATCCAGCCGCATCGCGTCGGCAAACAGCGCACCCTGGACCCAGGCGTCGGCGTGCGGCGCGGGCCTTGCGGCCTGAACGGTGCTTGCATTGAAATAGGTGCCGGCGCCCGCCTCCACGACCCGCGCGGCGCCCTCGCCACCCGCCGCGGGTTCGATCCGGACCGCGCCTTCGGTCACAGCAACCCAGGCCTCGCCCTCCAGCAGACGCACCACGTAGCGGGTGCCGAGCGCGGTGATCCGCCCCAGCGGCGTGGCGACCGCGAGCGGGCGGCCCGGAACCGCCGGGTCCGCATGGGATGCGATATGCAATTCCCCCTTGCGCAGGACGATCAGCCGCTGCGCGGCGTCAAAGCGCACGTCGGCCGCGCTGTCGGTATTCAGGGTAAGCACACTGCCGTCGGACAGCGTGGTGACGCGGCGTTCGCCCACAACCGTGCCAAAGTCCGATGTCCAGGTCCGCCACGGCAGGCCGGCCGCCGCCGCCCCGCCCACGCCCAACGCCAGCGACAAGGCCTTCAAGGCCTGGCGTCGGCCGCGCGACGGAACACGGTCCAGCACTGCCAGCCCGGCCTGTGGTTCGACCTGGCCGAACTGGCGCCCGAGCATCTCGACGCGGTCCCACGCCAGCCGATGCAGCGGGCTGGCGTCGATCCAGCGGCGACAGGCGGCGCCGTCCTCCGGGGTCGCCTCATCGGCGCCCAGGCGGACGAACCAGATACTGGCTTCGCGGATGACCGATTGCGGCAGTTCGGCCCGAGCCGTGGCGCGCCGGCTCACCAGGCCGCCAGGCAGTGCTGCATGGCGCGCGCCAGGTATTGGCGCACCGAACTGACCGACACCTGCATGCGCTCGGCGATCTCGCCATGGCGCAGGCCTTCCAGCTGTGCCAGCAGGAACGCCTTGCGCACCTTGGCCGGCAGGCCGTCAAGCAGGCGGTCGATTTCGATCAGCGCTTCCAGTGCCAGGGCGCGGCGCTCGGGCGATGGCGCGAACGCGTCTTCGACCAGCGCCAGGCTGTCCAGATACGCGCGTTCGATGTCGCGGCGGCGGAACAGATTGACCATCAGGCCGTGCGCGATGGTCGTCAGATAGGCACGCGGCTCGCGCAGGGTGCGCGTGTCGTCATCCCGCACCAGCACTTTCAGGTAGGTGTCGTGGGTCAGGTCGGCCGCGTCGAACGGGCACCCCGTCTTGCGGCGCAGCCAGTCGCGCAACCATGACTGGTGCTGAATGTAGAGCCCCTCGACGGGGGCTGGGGAACCGCTTTGATTCATGGCATTCGACGGACCGGAAAGCAGATTTACCAATGATAACGATTATCAATAGTAATCGGAATCCGGTCCGTGCGAGTGCATTAATCCAGCTTGACGCCGGAATCCTTCACGACTTTTGCCCAGCGATCCACCTCGCTGTCGACGAATTTGCCGAAATCGGCGCCCGTCAGCGTGGGAATCGACGACCCGTTGCCGGCCCAGGTTTCCTTGATCTTCGGCGTGTTCAAGGCCTTGGTGATTTCCACGGCCATCTTGTCGACGGCCTCTTTCGGCGTGCCGGCCGGCGCCCAGATGGCATACCAGGTCGACACGACGTAGTTGGGTACGCCGGCCTCGGCGGCAGTCGGGACATCGGGCAAGGACGCCGAGCGCTCGGTGGCGGCCACCGCCAACGGCTTGATCACGCCCGCGCGGATATGGCCGGACGACGAACCCAGGCCGTCGAACGCCAGGTCCACCTGGCCGCCGATCAGCGCCGACAGCATCGGACCCGCGCCCTGGTAGGGCACGTCGACCAGCTTGATCCCGGTCTGCATGGCGAAGAGTTCGCCGGCCAGGTGGTGCGTGCTTCCTTTGCCGGCCGTGCCGTAGTTGATTTCGCCAGGATGCTTCTTGGCGTAATCGATGAATTCCTGCAAGGTCTTCACCGGCAGCTTGGTGGCGTTGATGACCACCACCTGCGGCGGCTGGGCCACCAGGGCGACGGGCACGAAATCCTTCTGGATGTTGTAGTTCAGACTCTTGTACAGCGACGGGGCCAGCGCGTGATGCGCGCCGCCCATGAAGAAGGTGTAGCCGTCGGGCCGCGCCTTGGCGGCCACGCCTGCGCCCACCGTGCCGCCCGCCCCGCCCTTGTTGTCGATGACCACCGCCTGACCCAACTGCGTGGTCAGTTGCTGGGCCAGCGGACGGGCGAAGGTGTCGGTGCCCCCGCCTGCGGGGAACGGGACGATCAGCGTGATGGGACGCTCGGGCCATTGCGCGGCGGCGACGCCGCCGAAACCCAGGGCGGCCACGGCGAATACGGCCGCGGCGGTCTTGCGATATGTCATGTTGTCTCCTCTTTGCTGCATCATGGGGACGGCGCGGTTTTGTGCGTCTCGTCTCTTGAAATTCTTATGGAATGAAGCTGCCAGGACGGCGTTGCGTTGGGTGGGGATGGACCTCCTTGAATAAAAAAATGCCGGCCCATCGGGACCGGCATCCTGGCAGGCGTCAAAGCGCCTTATAGGTTTCGCGCAGCACGTTCTTTTGCACCTTGCCCATAGTGTTGCGCGGCAGCTGGTCAATGATGTGCACGCGCTTGGGCACCTTGAAGTTCGCGATGCGCGACTTCAGCTCAAGCTGCATGACGCCTGCGTCCAGCGACACGCCTTCCTTGGGCACCACCACGGCCACCACGGCTTCGCCGAAGTCCGCGTGCGGCACGCCGATGACGGCCGATTCCGCCACGCCGGGCATGTCGTCGATCAGGGTCTCGATCTCTTTCGGGTAGACGTTGAAGCCGCCCGATATGATCAGGTCCTTGCTGCGGCCAACGATGGACAGGTAGTCGGCCGGCACGTCGCGCCCGGCGGATTCCCCGCCCCAGCGGCCCACGTCACCCGTCTTGAACCAGCCGTCTTCCGTGAATTCTTCACGGGTCTTTTCCGGCATGCGCCAGTAGCCCGAGAACACGTTGGGTCCGCGCACCTGCACGTTGCCGATTTCACCCGGCGCCAGCGCAATGCCCGCGTCATCCACCACCCGCACCTGCACGCCCGGCAGCGCCCGTCCAACCGTGCCGGCCAGGCGTTCGCCCAGCTTCGGGTCGTAGGGGTTGGACGTCAGCATGACGGTTTCGCTCATGCCGTAGCGTTCCAGGATGGCGTGGCCGCTGCGGGACTTGAAGTCGGAGAACGTTTCGGCCAGCAGCGGGGCGGAACCCGAAATGAACAGGCGCATCTTGGCGCACACGGCGCGGTCGAAACGCGGATCCGCCAGAAGGCGCACGTAGTAGGTCGGCACCCCCATCATCACCGTGCTTTGCGGCAGGTAATGCAGCGCCTGGTCGGCATCCAGCTTGGGCAGCCAGATCATCTTGGCGCCGGCCAGCAAGGCGCCGTGCGAAGCCACGAACAGGCCATGCACGTGGAAGATGGGCAGCATGTGCAGCAGCACGTCGTCTTCGCGCCAGCCCCAGTATTCGTGCAGCACCTGCGCGTTGGCCGCCAGGTTGCCGTGCGACAGCATCGCGCCCTTGCTGCGGCCGGTGGTGCCGGACGTGTACAGGATGGCCGCCAGGTCATCCGGCTTGCGGGCCACGGTCTTGAAGGTTTGCGGCAAGCCGGCGGCGGCCGCCAGCAGCGTGCCAGTGCGGTCCTCGTCCAGCGTGTAGACGTGCGCGCAACCGGCGCGATCGGCCGCGCGCTGCACCCAGTCGCGATTCTTGCTGGCGCAGACCACCACGGCCGGCTCGGCATTGCCCAGGAAGTATTCGATCTCGGATTCGCGGTACGCGGTGTTCAACGGCAGATACACCAGGCCGGCGCGCAGCGTGGCCAGGTACAGCAGCAGCGCTTCGGGCGACTTTTCGACTTGCACCGCCACGCGCGAGCCGGCCGGCAGGTCCAGCGACGTCAGCAGGTTGGCCAGGCACGCGGTGGCGCGGTCGATGTCATCCCAGGTGTATTCAAGGTCGGGCGTTTCCAGCGCGACTTTGCTGCGGTCTTCGGAAAAGCCGCCTTGCAGGACAGCATAGAGGTTGGCGTTGCTCACCTTGGTCAGTCTCCGGAAAAGGAAGGGTCTACGCCGGCCAGGAAAGCGCGCACGCCTTCCTTGTGGTCCCGGCTTTCGGCATAGGAGAAATAATCCTGATACTCGTCCTCGGTCAAGGCGCCGCCTTGGGCCAGCCTTGCGGACAAGCGCTTGTTGATGCGAGCGGCCAGCGGCGCGCCCTGGGCGATGCGGTCGGCGCTGCGGCGCGTGGCCTCGGCAACCTGATCATCCGCCACGATGCGGGTCAGGAGGCCCAGTCCCTGCGCCTCTTCGGCGCCGAACACGCGGCCTTCCAGCAGGATGGCCAGCGTGGCCGCACGGCCGGCCAGCGCCAGCAGCCCGCGCATTTCATCGGGCGCCATGGGAAAGCCCAGCCGGTTGATGGGTACGCCGAAGCGCGCCGACGCCCCTGCGATGCGCAGGTCGCATTGGCTGGCGATCTCCAGCCCGCCGCCCACGCACACGCCTTCGATCTGCGCGATGACGGGATGCGGGCATTGCGCCACGGCTCGCAGCGCCGGCGCCAGGATGTCGCGGTGATAGCGTTGCACGCCCGCCATATCGGCGCGCTGGGCAGGAAACTCGCGGATGTCCGCGCCCGAGGCGAAGTTGCCGCCCTCGCCGCGCACGATCACGCAGCGCAAGGTGTTGTCGGCGGCAAGCTGCGTGAACACGTCCTGCAGTTCGCGCCACATGCCCACCGTTATCGCGTTCAGGCGGCCGGGGTGCGACAGCGTCACCCAGGCCAGCGCCCCCTCGCGTTCCAGCCGCACGCGGCCAGTCACGTCTTCCGTCATGTCCCCTGCCCTTTTCTTCTTGATGGATGGCGCCGTATATCCGGCGGTCAGGCCACGCGGCCTACGCTCCGGCTGACTTGCGGCTTGCCTTCGCCCAGCTTGGCCAGATTCGTGTCCAGCTCGTCCAAGTCGTACAGATAGTTGACCATCAGGCCGCAAGATTGCTTGAGCCCTTTCTGCGACGTGTCAGCCGCCCAGTTCAGGCGTTCGATGCGCGCGCCATTGCCCAGGTGGAAACGCGCCACGGCGTCCAGCGGCAAATTGTTCTTCATGGATTGCAGATAGCTGGCGGCCAGGCGGAAACCCGCGCGCTTGACGACGTCCGACGTGCTGCCTTGCGCGGCCTGGGCCAGACGCGACACCCAGCGCTGCCCGTCCGGCACGCCTTCGCGCTTGCGTTCCTTGGCGCGCGCCTTGTCTTCACGCACGATGGCCTCGACGGATTCAGCGTCCAGCTTGCCCAGCCAGTCGGAAAACCCCGGAATCGGCGACAAGGTGGCGAACGACTTCAACTTGGGCAGTTCGTCCAGCAATTGCTCGACCACGCGCTTGAGCAGGAAGTTGCCGAAGCTGATGCCCTTCAAGCCCGGTTGCGTATTCGAGATGGAATAGAAGATCGCCCAGCGCGCCTTGTCCAGGTCCTGCGGCGGCAGCGTGCTGTCCAGCAGCACCTGCACGTTGTCGGCCATCTGGCTGGCAAACGCCACTTCCACGAAGATGAGCGGCACGCCGGGCATCTGCGGATGGAAGTACGCATAGCAACGGCGGTCGGGCGACACGCGGCGGCGCAGGTCGTCCCACGACGTGATTTCATGCACGGCTTCGTACAGGATCAATTTTTCCAGCAGCGACGCCGGCGAATCCCAGGTGAGCGGACGCAGCTCCAGCAGGCCCACGTCGAACCAGGCCGACAAGAGGCCTTCGAGCTCTTTGTCCAGGCTCTGGATACCCGCGACCTGCTTGCGCCAGCGCAGCATGTCGGCGCGCAGCTCCACCAGGAAGCGCAGGCCTTGCGCCTGGGCGTTGAAGCGCTTGAACAAGCGCGTGCCTTCGCCGCCCTCGCCCGCATAGGTGGCCCGCACCTGCGCCAACGCGGCGAGCATCAGCCGGCGGTCCTTGCCGTCGGCTGCGCTGTACTGCTCGCACCAGCGGCGCGCCAGCTTGTTCGCGGCCACGTCCGTCAGGCGCGCCTCGAACAGGCGCCGCACTTCGGATTCGCTGGGCAGGCGCCCGCGCTCCCACAAGCGGCCCAGCCGCGTCATCAGGCTGGCGCTTTCGGCGGCCGATGCGGCGTCGATCGCTTCGGCCTCGGGCTCAGGCGTGCGTGCGCCCCGCGCGGGCGCGAGATTGGCGGGTACGGACATGGGCGGGCTCCTGGATGACGATGGGATCGGATAACGCCGGATCGGCGGCGTCTTCATTGGCTAATGCGCGCAGCGCTTCCAGCTGCCGCATCAAATGGGTGTGCGCGAGCGCCTGCGCGGCGTCGCTGTCATGCGCTTTCAAGGCGGCGAAGATGGCCAAGTGTTCGGCGCAAGACTGTTCGATGCGACCCGGCCGCGCCAGGCTGCGGTGCCGCGACAGGCTAAGCACCTTGCGCAGGTTGCCCACCATGTCCGTCAGCCACTGGTTGCCCGACAAGGCCTGCACGGCTTCGTGGATCAGGTAGTTGGTCTGGTAGTAGGCGTCGATGCGGCCGGCCTTGGCATGGCCCGCCAGTTCGGCGTGCAGGGGCTCAAGCGCCGCCAGTTCCGCATCGCTGGCCTTGCGCGCGGCCTCGAAGGCGCAGCGCCCTTCCAGCATGGCCATCAGCGGAAAAATGTCTTCCAGGTCTTGCGTGGACAGTTCGTTGACGAAGCATCCACGCCGCGGCTCCAGCCGCACCAGCCCTTCGGTGGCCAGCACCTTCAAGGCTTCGCGCAGGGGGGTGCGGGAAATGCCCAACTCGCCCGCCAGCCGCATTTCGTCGATCCATTCGCCGTTGCTCAGCGCGCGCGCATGGATCATGGCGCGCAGCCGATCCGCGACTTCCAGGTACAGGGCTTGACGGACGATAGGTTGGCTCATGGGGGACGGCTTTGATTACACCGTAATTCATAATTATGAATAAGCCCATGATATATCCCGGCGGGCGGAAAGGTAAACCCCCTTCCGCCCCGTGACTACCCTAATAAGATTTTGGGCGCCGGCTCCTTAGAAACCCGCGCCTTAGAAATGCAGCACGCCGTCCACGGCGTGGCGGGTCAGCGCCCGCGCCCAGCGGCGCGCGGGCAGGCCGTACTTGGCTTCCACGACCTCGGCGCGTTCCAGCAGTTCCGCCGGGGTGATCGCCAGGCTGGGGCCCGAAAAGGCCAGCACGATCTGGTTGCCCGCGTCGATTTCCGGCAGCAGCACCACGCGGTCATCGAACGCCTTGGACAGGTTGTCGATGTTCTTGCCGAAGCTGTCGTGGCGGCCGAACAGGTTGACCGCCAGCACCCCCACATCCCCCAGTACACGGCGGCAGTCGCGGTAGAACTTCACGCTGTCGCGCACCGGCCCTTGGGCCGCGGCGTCGTACAGGTCGACCATCAGCACCGGGCAGCGTCCGGCGTTCATCGGATCGGCCACCCATACACCGGCATCCGTGTGCTCGACCGTCAGCCGGTTTTCGCCCGGCAGGCGGAAGAACATGTGGCAAGCCGCCGTCACGCGCGGGTTCCATTCCACCGCCAGCAACGGGCTGCGCGTGTGCTTCACGCAGAACCGCACGAGCGACCCCGCGCCCAGGCCCAGCATGCCGATGGCCTCTTCCTTGGGCGGTTCCAGGAACAGCAGCCAAGCCATCATCTGCCCGGTGTATTCCAGCACCAGTTCCGACGGGTTCTTGATGCGCATCGCACCCTGGACCCATTCGGTGTTGAAGTGCAGATAGCGGACGCCGTCCACTTCGGACAGCGTCGGCTGGTCCAGTTCAGAGGGGAAGTTCGATTTATTCATGGCGGGATTGTAGGTCGGACGCCGCCTGGCGTCAGGCGGCCCGCCCAGTCCACCATCAGACGCGATACCTCTGTCTCCCATCACATGGCGGAAGTGACCGCCTCTTCCTCTGCCGCACCCTCCCAGATTCGCTCCAGCAGCTCCGCGCAAGACGCCTCGGCATGCAGGCTGGCCGACAGGCGCAACACGCGCTTCAGATACAAGTGGACGTCGCATTCCCAGGTCACGCCCATCGCGCCATGCACCTGGATGGCGTTCTGCGCAGCGCGGCGTCCCCCCTCCACCGCCAGCAAGGGCACGTACAGGCTGTCGCGATCGGCGGAAGAATCCCCGGCATCGTGCGCCGACCCCGCCGCCATGCCGGCAAGGCGCGCGTCATCCAGCGCCATCCAGTCATCGGCCAGGCGATGCTTGATCGCCTGGTTGGCGCCGATGGCGCGGTCGAACTGACGGCGCTCGCGGGCATGGGCCGCGGCCATGTCCAGCGCAGCCGATGCTGCGCCCAGCAATTCGGCCGAACGCAGCAGGCACAGCCGCGTCCGCAGCCGCCGCCAGGTGCCCGCCCTGACTTGCACATCGATGCGGTCCAGCAATTCGGGGCGCGCCACCTGCGCCACCGGCATCGTGGGGTCCAGGCCCGCGACGCCCGCCGCCGGCGCATAGCGCTCCAGCTGCAAGGCATGCGGGCCGATGTTGCGCACCGCAAGCGCCGGCACGCCGTCGCCCGCGCCCTCGAAAAAGGCGGACCCATCCGGGCGCAACGCCGCGTCAGCGAAATACGCGCCGCCTTCCATCATCGTGCGCGCCCATTGCGCGGGCGCGCCCTCAAGGCCGGCCTCGCACAAGGTGGGCAGCACGACCATATTGGCCACCAGCGGCAGGCTCAGCAGATGCCGCCCGGCGGCCTCAGCCACGATCCAGGCTTCGCGCAGGCCCAATCCCAGGCCGTCGGACGCGGTGGGCGCCAGCAGCGCGGGCCAGCCTTGCGCCGCGATGTCGGCCCACAGGGCCAGCCGGGCATCAGCCGCGCGGCCACCCGCGCCGCGCGCCACGGCAGGCGGGTGGCGATCGGCCAGGAAGCGCTGCGCCGCGTCTTGCAGCATGCGCTGGTCTTCAGTCAGAGGCAAAGTCATGTCAGCCTTTGGGCAAGCCCAGCATTTGCTCGGCGATGATGTTTCGCTGGATCTCGGACGTGCCGGCAAGAATCGTTTCCGCGCGCGACCACAGGTAGGCATGCGCCAGCGCCGCCGCTTGCTCGTCAGCGCCCTCCGCCAGACAAGCTGTTTCGCCCAGCAGTTGCATCGACAGTTCCAGCAGGCGCTGGTGCGCCTCGCTCCAGTGGATCTTGGTGGATGAGCCTTCCGGGCCTGGCGGGTCGCCACGCATGGCGGCGCTTAGCGCGCGCTGTGATTTCAGCGCCAGCACATGGCTGTCGGCCGCCAGCCGGGCCCACTTGTGGCGGACGGCCGCGGACGAGGCCGGCACGTGCCCGTACACATCGGGGCGCAGCGCCAGGCGGCGCACCACAGCCAGCTCCTGGGCAAAGCGCACCAGACGGGGAATGAAGTAGGTGCCGCGCTCGAAGCTGGCGGCGGCCATCGCCACTTTCCAGCCCTGGTTCGCCTCTCCCAGCAGCAGGTCCTGCGGCACGAAGACGTCCTCGAAGAACACCTCGCAGAATTCGGCTTCGCCGGTGATCTGCCTGATGGGTTCCACGCGAACGCCAGGGCTGCGCATGTCTACCAGCAGGAAACTCAGGCCTCGGTGCTTGGGCGCCTGCGGATCGGTGCGCGCCAGGACGAAGCACCACTGCGCGCGGTCGGCGAACGACGTCCAGATCTTGTGCCCATTCAGCCGGTAGCCGCCCGCCACCGCTTCTGCGCGCGTGCGCACCGATGCCAGGTCGGACCCGGCGCCCGGCTCCGAATACCCCTGGCACCAGACCTCGCGGTTGGCCAGGATGCCGGGCAGGAAACGCCGCTTTTGCGGCTCGGTGCCAAAGTGCAGCAAGGTCGGCGCCAGAATGCCGTGACCGATCAGGTTCACGCCCAACGGCGCACCGCAGCGCGCATGCTCTTCATGGAACACGGCCTGGCGCGACAGCGGCAAGTCCTGCCCGCCGTACGCCTTTGGCCACCCCAGGCCGGACCAGCCATTGGCGCACAGGGTGTCTTCCCAGGCGCGCCGAAAATCCAGGTCGCGCGGCGCCGCGCCGCCCGGCCAATCCCGGGCAAAACGGGCATAGGCCGAAGCCAGCCAGCCGCGCAGTTCCTGGCGGAAAGCGGCGTCATCCTGCGCCGCGCTCTCCCATCGACTCATGCGTACTACTCCAGGCGGATGTTGGACTCGCGCGCCACCTTGGCCCAGGTGGTCACGTCTTGCCGGATGAAGGCGGAAAACGTCTTGGGATCGCTGCCGATGATGTCCAGCCCCAGGCCTACGAACTGCGCCTTCACATCGGGTTGCGCGAGGATCTGCGCCAGGTTCTGGTAGAGCTTGTCGATCACCGGCTGCGGCGTACGCGCGGGGGCCACCAGCCCCAGCCACGGCATGGCCGAATAACCCGGCAAGCCCGAGGCCGCCACCGTCGGCAGGTCCGGCACCGAGGCCGACTGCCGCGTCGTAGTCACGGCCAGCGCACGCAGCTTGCCGTCCTTGACGAAGGGGCCCGACGACGCCCAGGCGTCGAACATCACCTGGATGCGTCCGGCCACCAGATCGTTCAGCGCGGGCGCGCTGCCCTTGTACGGGATATGCGCCATCTGCGTGCCCGCCATGCTGTTGAAGAGTTCGGCTTCCAGGTGCGTCGAGCTGCCGGTGCCGACCGAGCCGTAGCTGACCTTGCCCGGATTGGCCTTCAGGTAGACGATCAGTTCCCCCACGTTCTTGGCCGGGATCGACGGATGCACTTCCAGCACGTGCACGACCGACGCCACCTGGCTCACCGGCGCAAAGTCCTTGATGGGGTCGTAGTTGACCTTGGCGTAGATGCTGGGCGCAATGCCCAGCGACGACGCCGCCATCAGCAAGGTGTAGCCGTCGGGCTCAGCGCGCGACACGTAGTCGGACGCGATCATCGTCCCACCGCCCGGCTTGTTCTCGACAATCACGGTCTGCCCCAGCTTCGCCGTCAGGCGCTCGGCCAGCAGCCGGCTCATGATGTCCGCCGCGCCGCCTGGCGAAAACGGCACCACGATGCGTACGGGACGGGTGGGATACGGATCCTGGGCAAGCGCCGGGTTCGCGACGCCGATGCAGGCCAGCGCGACGCCGGCCAATAGTCTCTTCATCATGCTTGTCTCCTCCTGGGGATACGCTGCGCGAGGTTGCGTGATTGCGTGTTCGCGCTACGGGGTTGCGGGCAGGATCAGCGCGTCCAGCACCGCGACGCCTTGTCCTGCCTCTTTGATCAGCAATGGATTCACTTCAATTTCTGCCACTTCGGCGGGCGCCGCAAGCAGGGCATTGCCCACGGCGACGATGCTTCGGCATGCCGCAGCCAGATCGGCGCGGGGTTTGCCCCGGTAACCGTCCAGCAGCGGATACGCCTTGAGTTCGCGCAGCATCTGCAAGGCGATATCCTCATCCACGGGCAGCAAGCGGTGGCTGGTGTCCTGGTACAGCTCCGTCAGCACGCCGCCCAGGCCCACGGTCAGGACCGGGCCGAACACGGGATCGCGCGTGGCGCCCACGATGATTTCGGCCACGCCGCGTTCCATCTTCTGCACCATCACGCCGTCGATGCGCGCATCGGGCTGTGTCTGGCTGGCGGACTGGCGCACCTGGGCGCAGGCCGCCTGGACCGCCGCGTCGTCGGCCAGCCCCAGCGCCACGCCGCCGGCTTCGGTCTTGTGCGCGATGTCGGCGCTCAGGATCTTCAGCGCCACGGGATAGCCCGCTGCGCGCGCGTGGGCCACCGCCTCGCCGGCGTCGCGCGCGGCAGGCGCCATCGCCTGCGGCAGTCCGAAAGCGGCCACGTATGCACGCGCCTCGACTTCATTGCAGGGCAGCGCCGGCACGGGCGCCGCGTCCAGGCGCGGCATCGGCGCGATGCGCTTGGCGCCGCGCGCTTCGCACCACAGCAGGTACGGCGCCAGGGCGCACACGGCCTGCCCCAGGTCTTCGAATACGGCGACTTCCGCCTCGCGCAAGGCGGCGCGGCTTTGCGCCAGGCCGGTATCGATCGCGACGAACAAGCGCGCGTGCTGGCGCGAAGCCTCGGCCAGCGCGTCCGCCATGCGGTCCAGCATGTAACCCGGCGCATAGACCACAACGGCGTCGATCGCGTCCGTCGTCGCCAGGGCCTGCAGCACGGTGCGCACGAAGTCCGGATCGTTGACTACGTTACCCGTCACGTCCACCGGGTTGCCGACCATGCCGTAATCGGGAATACCGCCGCGCAGCACCGCTTGCAAGGATTCGGGCAGATCGGGCAAGTCCAGCCCCGCACCGATGAACTTATCGGCCAGGATCGCGCCCAGCGCGCCCGACATCGTCAGCACGGCGACCCGTTTGCCCGCGCTGCGGTGGCGCAGCGTCGCCAGGCTGGCCAGATGCGCCATCTGCGCGAAGTCCGACGCCTCGATGACGTTCAACTGGCGGAAGGCCGCCGCGTACACGCGCCGGTCCCCCGCCAGGGCGGACGTGTGGGACCGCACGGCCTGCGCGCCCTTGTCGGTGCTGCCCGCCTTCAGTGCGATCAGCAGCTTGCCCTGACGCTCAAGCTCGCGGCAGGCGCGCACGAAGCGGTCGCCGTCGCGCAACTGCTCGATGTAGCCCAGCACGATTTCCGTCTGCGGATCGGCCGCCAGATATTCCAGGTACTGCGAGAAATCCAGGCACGCTTCATTGCCGGTATTGATGAAGTGCGAAAACGGCAGGTCCAGCCTGCGCGCGATGGCGTACACCGCCGCACACACGTTGCCGCTTTGCGTCAGCAGGCTGACGACGCCCGGGCCGGTTTGCGCCGGCGCCGTCTTGAAGACCGAGGCAAACGCCGTGTGCGCCTGCGTGTTCAGGTTGGCGAATCCCATGCAATTCGGACCCGCCACGGCCATGCCGCTTTCGGCGACGAAGGCTTCCAGTTCGTCCTGCAAGCGCGCGCCCTCGCCGCCCGCCTCGGCAAAGCCGGCGGCATAGACAATGGCGGCGCGCACGCCTTTGGCGTGGCAGCGGCGCAGCATGGGCGTGACCTCGGCAGCGCCGATCGCCAGCACGGCCAGATCCACCGGTTCAGGCACGGCTTCGATGTCCGGCCAGCAACGCTTGCCGAACACTTCCTGATACTTGGGGTTCACGGGATAGATGCCACCGGCGTAACCGAAACGGGTCAGGAGTTCCAGGGGCATGCCGCCGATGCGGCCGGCATTGGCGCTGGCGCCGATCATGGCGATGGACCCCGGGTTCAGCAGGCAATCCAAGGGCGTTCTCATGCGGCCTCGCCCTTCTTGTTGCGCTGGATGGCTTGGGCCAGCCCGCGCTCGCGCACAGCCTGGAATTCCTCGCTCAGGTGCGAGAGCTGGTGCGTGTCGAAGTGCGCCGACAGCGCCGTGCGGAACCCTTGGGCGTCCGCGGTACGGTTCAGCGACCGCTTGATCAGGCGCAGGCCGAATGGCGGCGCCTGCGCGATGCGCCGCGCCAACGCCAGCGTGGCCTCATCCAGTTCGGCCTCGGGCACGACGCGGTTCACCATGCCGATGCGCAGCGCTTCCTGCGCGTCGACCTTCTCGCCGGTGTAGAGCATTTCCTTGGCCTTGCGCAGGCCCATCACCCACGGATGGATCAGCACTTCGGTGGCGGCGGCGGCCAAGGTGTGGCCCACCGGATCTGAAAAGTATGCCGTGTCGGAACACACCACCAGGTCGCACATGTTGGCGATCATGAATCCGCCGGCGACGCAGGCGCCCTGTACCTGGGCAACGGTCGGTTTCGGAAAGTCCCAGATGCGCAGGCAATAGCCGTAATAGCGGCGCGACTCGTAGTCCCAGCGCTCTTCCACGGTGAAGTCGGCGCGCTTGGCCTGGGCTTCCTTCAGGTCGTGGCCCGCCGAAAAATGCGCGCCGCGTCCGGCCAGCACCACGACTCGCACGGAATCGTCTTGCTCGGCGCGCGTCAGGGCGTCGTCCAGTTCATCCAGCATCTGCTGGCTTTGGGCATTGCGCGCGGACTCGCGCGCCAGGCTGATGCGGCATACCGAGTCAAACCGCTCGACGGCCAGGGTGGCGTATTCCATAGTCTCCTCGTCTCTTGCTATGCCCGCGCTCGACACCGGCGCGGATCGACTGGATTGAATTAACGCACCTTAAATCCTAGAATACAAAATATTCGAACGTTATTTCCCATAATATGAACAAGCTAACCGCCACCGACGGCACGCAGAGCATGCGCCGCGCGCTCGGGCTGCTACGCGTGCTGGCCCAGCACCAGGAAGAAGGCATCGACCTTCAAGGCGTGATGGGTGCCACCGGCCTGGAACGGTCGACCGCGCACCGGCTGCTGAGTTGCCTGCTGGAAGAACAGTTCGCCGAACGCGACAACAAGACCCGGCGGTACCGGCTGGGCGTGGATTCCATGCAGTTGGGGTTTGCCGCGCTGCGGCGTACGCCCTTGCTGGACGCGCTGCGCCCCTTCGCGCAAAAGCTGGCGCGCCTGTCCGGCGATACGGTGTTCCTGGTCATCCGCCAGGGCGACTACGCCCTGTGCCTGTTGCGGGAAGCCGGATCGTTTCCGGTGAAGGTGTTCACGATCGACCAGGGCGAACGACGCCTGCTGGGCGTGGGCGCCGGCGGCCTGGCACTGATGGCCAGCCTGCCGGACGAGGACATCGCGTCGCTATACGCCCGCCACGCGGCCAGCTACGCGCAGATCGGCGTGTCCAGCAGCGCCTTGATGAAGGCCGTGAAGCAGACGCGCACGGCCGGTTATTCCGAGATCGTGGATACGATCACGCCGGGCGTATCAGGGGTGGGGGTAGCGTTCCCGGTATCGGAACTGACCTGGGTGGCGTTCAGCTTCGGGGCGATCAGCAGCCGGCTGGACGGGCCACGCCGTATGCAGATGGGCGCGCTGCTGCGCGCTGAATGCCTGGCGTGGGCCCAGGACTACCTGGGCCACGCTTGAGGCGGCGCGTTCCGCCGCTGGCGGCGGAACGCGGTCGAGTCAGAGCGCCTGGACGGCCAGGCGCTTAAATGCGCTCGAAGATGGCGGCAATGCCTTGCCCGCCGCCGATGCACATCGTCACCAGCGCGTAGCGCCCGCCCACGCGTTGCAGTTCGTGCAGCGCCTTGACGGTGATGATCGCGCCGGTCGCGCCGATGGGATGGCCCAGGCCGATGCCGCTGCCGTTCGGATTGACCTTGGCCGGATCCAGCTTCAGCTCGCGCGACACGGCGCAGGCCTGCGCCGCGAAGGCTTCGTTGGCTTCGATGACGTCCAGCTGGTCCACGGTCAGGCCGGCGCGCTTGAGCGCGGCTTGCGTGGCCGGTACGGGGCCGATGCCCATGATGTCGGGGTCGACGCCCGCGTGGGCGTAGGCCACGAGGCGGGCCAGCGGCTTGATGCCGCGCTTGGCTGCCAACGAGGCGTTCATCAGCACCACGGCGCCCGCGCCGTCGTTCAGGCCCGATGCGTTGCCCGCCGTGACCGTGCCGTTCTCTTTCTGGAAGACCGGCTTGAGCGTGGCCATGGTGGCCGCCGAGACATCGCGGCGCACGTGCTCATCGGTGTCGAAAACGACTTCGCCCTTGCGCGTCTTCTGCACCACCGGCACGATCTGGTCGCGGAAGTAGCCGGCGTCGATGGCGGCTGCCGCGCGGCGATGCGATTCCGCGGCCAGCGCGTCCTGGTCCTGGCGGCTGATGCCGAACTTGGCCGCCACGTTCTCGGCGGTGACACCCATGTGCATGCGGCCGAACGGATCCGACAGCGCACCGGTCATCATGTCCAGCATGACGCTGTCGCCCATGCGGGCGCCCCAGCGCTGCGACGGCACGATGTAGGGAGCACGGCTCATGCTTTCTGCGCCTGCGCCGATCGCGATCTCGGCGTCGCCCAGCAGGATGGTCTGCGCTGCCGACACGATGGCCTGCAGGCCCGAACCGCACAGGCGGTTGACGTTGAAGGCAGGGGTTTCCTTGGCGATGCCGGCGTTCATGGCAGCCACGCGCGACAGGTACATGTCGCGCGGCTCGGTATTGATGACGTGGCCGACCGCGACATGGCCGACTTCGTCGCCCTTGACGCCGGCGCGTTCCAGCGCGGCACGGATGACGGTGGCGCCCAGGTCGCACGGCGGCACGTCTTTCAGCGCGCCCCCGAAGTCGCCGATGGCGGTGCGGACGGCCGAAGCGACGATGACTTCATTCATGGTGTTTCCTCCTTGTAATGCGTTCCATCATACCGCCGGCCGGCCGCCTCAGATCGTTCCCCGCGTCAGCCGCGGGGCTTGCGCGCGGCGCGCTGCGCGATGAAGGCGCCCACCGCCTGCGCGTGAGCGTCGGTCTTGTGCGCCAGCGCCTGGTACGCCGCCGACAGCTCCAGCAAGGTATCCAGCCGCACATGCTGGCTTTCGCGCAGCAGGCGCTTGGTCAGCCGTACCGCATCGGGGGAATTCGCCGCCATGCGCGCGGCCAGCGCATGGGCGGCGGGCAGCAGCTCGACCGCCGGCACCACCCGCGACACCAGCCCCCAATCCAGCGCCGTGCCCGCGTCGATGGCGTCGCCGGTAAACGACATTTCAGCCGCCCGCGCGGACCCGATCAGCCGCGGCAGGAACCAGGCGCCGCCGTCCCCGGGCACGATCCCCAGTTTGACGAAACTTTCTGCGAAGCTCGCCCCTTCCGCGGCAATGCGCACGTCGCACATGCAGGCCAGATCGCAGCCCGCGCCGACGGCAGGACCATTGACGGCGGCAATCGTCGGCACTTCCAAGGCATGCAGGGCCAGCGGCAGGCGCTGGATGCCGTGGCGGTATTCCTGGCGTAAGGCGGCGCTGCCGACCTCGGGGCCGATCTGCCGCTGCATATCGTTGATGTTGCCGCCGGACGAAAACACGTTGCCGGCCGCCGTCAGGATCAGCACGCGCACGGCCGGGTCGCGCTCGATGCGCGCGAACGCCGCCAGCAGCTGGTCCACGATGCCGCTGCCGGTCAGCGCATTGCGCGTGGCCGGATCGTCCAGCGTCAGCGTCACGACGCCCTCCGCGCTTTGCTCGTAGTGCACAAGTTCCGTCATGCCTGTCTCCCCATGTTGAAGATGCCGGGTCAGCCGCCGTGCGCGATAGACCGATTCCGCAGCGTAGGCGTGGCGGCGGACGTCGTCCAATATTAGTTTTGGCGTTGGTGATACGAGATCGGTATCGGAAATCCCAAAAATAATATTGGACGGCCGACGCCGCGCTCCGGGATAGTGGCCGTAGCCCCCGTCAGTGTGCCCCTGACGGGCCGGCGCGGCACCGGAGGCCCCATGATCGATACGCTGGAACTCACCGCCATCCCGCCCGAGGATGAAGCCCTGCGCGCCGAGGTGCGCGCCTTTCTTGCCGACACGCTTGACGGCCTGGAGCCCGACGAGCGCGCGCGGTCGTGGATGGGATACGACGCGGCCTTCAGCCGCCAATTGGCCGAGCGCGGCTGGCTGGGCCTGACCCTGCCGCGGGAACATGGCGGCGCGGCGCGCGGCCACTTCGCGCGCTTCGTGCTGTCGGAAGAATTGCTGGGCGCGGGTGCACCGGTGTCGGCCCACTGGATCGCGGACCGCCAAAGCGCGCCGCTGATCCACAAATACGGCACGGCGGCCCAACAGGCGTTCTACCTGCCCCGCATCTGCCGGGCCGAGGCATTCTTCTGCATCGGCATGAGCGAACCAGGATCCGGTTCCGACCTGGCCAGCATCCGCAGCCGCGCCGAGCCCGTGGCCGACGGCTGGCGCCTGAACGGCAGCAAGATCTGGACAACCAACGCGCACCGCTCGCACTACATGATTGCGCTCGTGCGCACCTCCGGCACCGCGGACGACCGCCACCAAGGGCTGTCGCAACTCATCGTGGACCTGGCGCTGCCCGGCGTTTCCATCCGGCCCATCGAAGACCTGGCGGGCGATGCCCACTTTTCGGAAGTGTTCTTCGACAACGTCGAACTGCCCCACGACGCGCTGATCGGCGAAGCGGGTGCGGGCTGGGCCCAGGTGAACGCCGAACTCGCGTTCGAGCGCAGTGGGCCCGAACGCCTGTATTCCAGCATCGCGCTGCTCGAGTGCTGGTTGACGCATTGCCGCGGCCTGTCGGACAACGCCGGCGACCGCGCCACGCTGGGCAGCATCCTGTCGCAGATGGCGGTGCTGCGCGCCATGTCGCTGTCGGTGGCGGGCAAGCTGGCGGCGGGCGGCAGCCCCGCAACGGAAGCCGCGCTGGTCAAAGACCTGGGCACGGAATTGGAACAGCTTATTCCGCGCTTGATCGGCGATGCGCTGGGCCGCCGCCCCGATGTGCCGCCGCCGTTGCCGCTGCTACGCACGCTGGCGTACCTGGAACATGTCAGCCCCACCTTTTCCTTGCGCGGCGGCACGCGCGAAATACTTCGCGGCATCATCGCCCGCGGCCTTGGCCTTCGATAAGGACGAACATCATGGACACTCTGCTTGGCGACGCCGCCGAACGCCTGTTCGCCCAGACTTGCACGCCTGCCCTGCTTCGCGGCATCGAACAAGGCCAACCAGCCGCCGCCGCGTGGCAGGCCTGCGAAGACGCCGGCTTTGCCGACGCGCTGGTCCCGGAGGCGCAGGGCGGCGCTGGGCTGGACCTGCCCGATGCACTGCCCGTGATGCTGGCCGCCGGCCGCCACCTCTGCCCCTACCCGATCGCGCACACGATGCTGGCGCGCGCGTGGCTTGCCGGCGCGGGCCGCGCACGGCCAACGGGATCGATCGCCATCGCTCCGCACGGCCTGTCGATCCAGGGCAGACGCGTGATGGGCGCCAACGTGCCGTGGGTCCGCGTGGCGGACAACGTCCTGGCGCACATCAACGGGCAAGCCTGGCTGCTGGCCACGCAAGCCGGCCAGGTCGAACCGAACGGCGTGCATGGCAGCCTGGACGGCGAGGCCTCGTGGGCACTGGCCGATGCGCAGTGCCTGGGCAGCGGCAGTCCGCTGGACGAACTGGCGGCCGCCGCCTATGCCGGCCTGATGGCCGGCGCCATGGACCGAGTGCTCTCGCTGACGCTGGACTACGCCAACACGCGGGCGCAGTTCGGCAAGCCCATCGGCCGCTTCCAGGCGGTGCAGCAGCAGATCAGTGTGATGGCCGAACAGGTCTGGGCCGTCCGCATGGCCGCGCAGTTGGCGTTCCAAGGTGCAGGCGGCCGGCCACAGGCGATGCTGGCCGCGATGGGCAAGGCGCGCGCCAGCTTGGCTGCGCCTGTCGTCGCCGACATCGCGCACGCGGTGCATGGCGCCATCGGCGTCACCGCGGAATACGACTTGCAGCTGTACACCCGGCGGCTGCGCGAGTGGCGGCTGGCCGGCGGGTCGGAATCCTATTGGCACGAACGCATCGGCGCCCATGCGCTGGCCAGCGGCGCGGATGCGCTGACCTACCTGCGCGCCGTATCATCCACGGGAACCATCCTCCCGGACCGCCTTCATGGACTTCCGCCATCTACAACAGTTCCTGGTTCTTGCCGAGACGCTGAACTTCCATCGCGCGGCGGAAAAGCTGCACATGTCGCAGCCTCCGCTGTCGGTCTCGATCCGCAAGCTTGAAGAGATGGTGGGCGTGCCGCTGTTCGTGCGCGGCCGCCAAGGCGTGCAATTGACCGAAGCGGGCCTTGCCGCCCTGGACGAAGCGCGCCGCGCCCTGTTCCATGCCGAGCAGTTCCGGCTGGCCGCGCGCGCGGGCGCGGCGGGCGAAGGTGGCACCGTGCGGATCGGTTTCGTGGGGTCCGCCACGCACGGCATTTTGCCGCGCATCCTGCCTCTCTTTCGCCAACGATATCCCGGCGTGACGGTTGTACTGCGCGAAGCCACCTCGATCCGCATCATGCAGGACCTGGCGGAAGACACATTGGAGGTCGGCATCGTGCGCGTGCCGGTGGCCATGGGGTCGAACGTGCGCCTGGCCCCGCTGACCACCGAGAATTTCGCGCTGGCGATGCCCAAGGGGCATCCGTTGGCGCGGCGCGGCCGCATCCGGCTGACCGACCTGGCGGACGAGGCCTTCATCATGTACACCGCAACCGAAGCCGCGGGCTTGCGCATGGCGGCGATCAACGCCTGCCAGCTGCGCGGCTTCACGCCCCGCATCACGCAGGAAGCGGTGCAGGTGCAAACGCTGCTGAGCCTGGTCGAAAGCGGGCTGGGCGTGGCGCTGGTGCCCGCCGGCAGCCGCCGCCATCCCGGGCCCAATGTGGTCTACAAGACGCTGGCCGACTTCCCCGCCGATGCTTCTATCGGCATTTCATTGGCATGGAATCCCGATACGGAACGCAGCGCCGCGCGCAACCTGCGCGAGATGGCCAGCCAGGCGTTCCAAGACAAGCCCGCCAAATATCCGGTTCCGCGCTTGCGGCAAGGTGGCCGGCAGGCTTAGGATGGAGCATGGTCGCGCCACAGCACCCCGCGGGGCTGGGCGTGCGGCGCGCGGTCCAAAGTTGAACCTTGCCAGCGATTCGGGAGCACATCGTGAAGACAGTTGCTGAGATTCTCAGGGAAAAGCCGAACCAGTCCGTCGTAACGGTTTCACCGGACTCATCGGTGTACGACGCCATCAAGACCATGGCCGAGCGCAGCATCGGCGCGGTGGTGGTCGTAGAGGGCGATACCGTGCTGGGCATGATGTCCGAGCGCGACTATGCCCGCAAAGTCGTCCTGCAAGACCGCTCGTCGCGCAGCACCAAGGTGCGCGACATCATGACGGACTCGGTCTATTACGTGGGTCCCGGCGATACGCGCGAGCACTGTATGGCCATGATGACCGAGCGGCACTTTCGCCATCTTCCGGTCATCGACAATGAAAAATTGATCGGGCTGCTGTCCATTGGCGACTTGGTCAAGGACGTCATGAGCGAACAGAAGTTCATCATCCACGAATTGGAACGCTACATCAGCGGCGGCCACGCCTGACGCATTGCCGCGGCGCCGATCGCCAAGCGGCGGGCTAGCCCGCCGCCAGGATCCGCGCCGCCGGCACGATCAGCCCCAACCCGGCGGCCAAGAGCAGCACAAAGACCATGCGCTTGATGGTCTTCATCGAACCTGCCGAACCATAACGGCGCGCCACCCAGGTCACGGCGATCACGACCGGAAATGCCTGCACACTGAGCCAGAACGACGACGCCATGAACGCCCCTTGTCCGGTCACCAGCCCCAAGCGCACCACGGCGTTCAGCGAAAACAGCACCAGCAGGCTGTTGCGGATAGACGCCAGCGGCAAGGGCTGGCGATACAGGTGATAGACCATCGGCGGGCCGGCGCTTGAGAACAAGCCGCCCAGCACGCCGGATATCCCCCCGAAGAATACGAATGACGCCTTGGACGACAGCCGCTCCAGCGGTTTGGCGCGCGCCACCAGCAGGACGGCGCAAGCCAGGATCGTGACGCCCAGCAGCAGTTGCAGCAGCACCGTCGTCGACCCGCTGATCCACGTCAGCACGGCCACGCCCACGCCGACTCCCACCAGACTGGCCGTCATGGCCGGCCCCATCAGCGACCAGTTCACCTGCGGCTTGGCGCGCGCCAGCGTCACGGCGGCATTCACCAGCGACAGCACGCTGACCACGTTCGCCACTTCGGACACCGACGCCAACTGGAACACGCCTGACAACCCCAGCAGAACGAGCCCGAATGCAAAGCCGGTCATGGTCTGGGCATAGGTGGCAAGCGCCACACAGGCCAGGAACAGCAGATGTTGGGAGATGCTCATGCGTCGGGGATGTCGGAGGGCGGGCACGAGTGGCGTGCGCGGCGCGGGGCTTTCCAAGGCGGCGATGATATCACCGGGGTATCGGCACCCCCGGGCGCCCCCGGCCGGCACCGCGCGTGCCGCAATCACATATCTTGTCACAAATGGAAGCGTCCCTGCACCCCGTCCCCGACGGACTGCCGCTATTCTTGCCGCCCTGTCAGTCCTTGCCGGTTAGACCTCGCCTGAATGACGCCCAAACACACCACGATCAATACCGTGACCCTGACCTGCTCGACTTGCGGCAGCGCTCAGTTCACCAAATTGGCCCCCAACGAATACCGCTGCAACCACTGCCACGCCTTGACGCTGGTAGAGGACGACGTCGCCCAGCGGCTGGAAAAGATCCTGCGCGGCATGCAGCAGCCCAGCCCGACGCCGCAGGTCAAGCCTGCCGTGCTCGCGGCCATCGGCTTGGCCGTGGCGGCGGTGATCGCCATTCCCCTGGTGGCCTCGCTGCTAAGTTCAGGCCGTGCACCGGTGCCGCAACGCCTGGTGCAACCGCCGCCGATCGATGCGTCGCTGGTGAAGCTGACCGACGTGCGCGAGGTGCAGCAACGCGGCCGCAAGCAGCTCGTCATGATGATGCGCAACGAGACCGGCAAGAAGATCGACGCGCCGCGCGTGACGGCGACCTTCTTCCAGGGCGAATTGACGCTGTCGTCGTCCTGGGGGTCGCCCTCGGCGCGTAGCTTGCAACCCGGCGAATACGCCCCCGTGCTGATCTCCGTGCCGGACAAGGCCTACAGCCGCTACACGCTGGAAGTCGCCACCCCCTCGCCCGCGCGCGGCAAGAACAACGATGTGGCGCCCAGCAAGGTGCAACTGGTGCGCAACGACGGCTCGTACCGGCTGGTCGGCCTGCTGAAGAACCAGGGCGCGACCGAGGCCAACAGCACCCAGATCACGGTCATCCTCTACGGCGACGACGGCGCGATGATCGGTACCGGCAACGGCTACGCCACCGCCAGCCCCCTGGCGTCCGGCGCGCTGACGTCGTTCGACGTGCACTGCGAGATGCTCGGCGACGGCAACGTCGCGTCCTACGATTACATGGTGCAAAGTGAACGCTGACCGCTCCGAAGCGAAACCCCTGTCCCGGCCGGCCAAGGCCGGGCTGGTGCTGATCATCCTGGCCGCCATCGGCTTCGCGCTCTACAAGCACACCCCCGTGGGGCCCTGGGCCATGCAGAAGTTCGCGCCCGCCCCCGCGCCGCAAGCCGCGCCCTCGTCCAAGGACACCCCGCCCAAAGAGGCGGGTCCTGCCAGCCGCATCGTGCGGGTCAGCCCGGCCAATACCCGGGTCATCGACCAGGTGCGCTTGACCACCGAAGAACTGCTGGACCCGGACTTTGCCCTGTTCGACCCGAAGGCGTTCAGCCTGTCCGCGCCGCGCCGGCTGCTGGACGAAATCGAACGCCCCGTCCTGTATACGGAACTCGTCAACACCAGCGACACCTATGTGGCCCTGTCGCCACGGGTGAAAATCGCCGTCTTCGACGGGTCGCGCGCGGTGGACTTGCGCCAGGAATGGGAACTGCCGACCCATCTGTATCCGGGCGAGCGGGTGCCGGTGGCGCTGCCGGGCGGCCGCTATGATCGGGTGACCGAGATGAAGGCGGATTGGCGGCCCGTCAAGCGCGCCGCGATGCCCGGCCCCCGCCCCAAGCTGGCCGTCACGGTGGAGAACACCGAGGCCAACATCGGCACGGGCACCCTCAATTTCAGCTACCGCTACCGTTACAAGTACGTCACCGTCCACGGCCGGGTACGCAATGAGGACCAGGCGGAGGTCGACAACGTGCGGGTCTGGATCAGCTTGTACGACGCCCAGGACCAGTTGTCCGGCGCCACGTTCAAGGAACTGCGGCTGCCCAAGCTCAAGCCGGGCGAGAGCGCGCCATTCGAAGCCCAGGTCAAGCAATACGGCGGCAATTTCGCCCGGATAGGCCTGGTCTACGACGCCGTGGCTCGCTAAGCCGGGAACGGGCGCCGCCTCTGCGCGCCTGACGAAAAAGGCGGCTTGCGGAGCCGCCTTTTCCTTGCCCGCCCTGGACAGCCGCCCGCGCGCCGTCGCCCGCAAGCAACAGCTATCGGCCCAGGTCTTATATAAGATATAAGACATTTGCTTGCGCCCCCCTGTTCCCTCTACAATTCCGCCAACAACCCTTCTTCCAACCCGACTTTGAGCAGGCCTCACATGCTGGATAACTACCGCCAACACGTTGCCGAACGCGCGGCTCTGGGGATTCCCCCGCTGCCCCTTACGGCTAAACAAACCGCTGAACTGATCGAACTGCTGAAGAACCCGCCCGCTGGCGAGGAGCAGAATCTGGTCGAACTGCTGACCTACCGTGTGCCGGCCGGCGTGGACGATGCCGCCAAGGTCAAGGCGTCCTACCTGGCCGCCGTGGCGCTGGGCAAGGAAGCTTGTGCGCTGATCAGCCGTGCCAAGGCGACGGAACTGCTGGGCACGATGCTCGGCGGCTACAACATTGGCCCGCTGGTCGACCTGCTGGATGATGCGGAAATCGGCACCATCGCCGCCGATGCGCTGAAGAAGACCCTGTTGATGTTCGACGCCTTCCATGACGTGAAGGAAAAGGCCGACCGCGGCAACGCCAACGCCAAGTCCGTGCTGCAAAGCTGGGCGGACGCCGAATGGTTCACCAGCCGTCCGGAACTGCCGGAAAGCCTGACCATCACCGTCTTCAAGGTGCCGGGCGAAACCAACACCGACGACCTGTCGCCGGCGCCTGACGCCACGACCCGCCCCGACATCCCGATGCACGCCCTGGCGATGCTGAAGAACAAGCGCGACGGCGCCGCGTTCGAACCGGAAGAAGACGGCAAGCGCGGCCCGGTCAAGTTCATCGAATCGCTGAAGGAAAAGGGCCACCTGGTCGCCTACGTGGGCGACGTGGTCGGCACGGGTTCGTCGCGCAAGTCGGCCACCAACTCGGTCCTGTGGTTCACGGGCGAAGACATCCCCTTCGTGCCGAACAAGCGCTTTGGCGGCGTGTGCCTGGGCAACAAGATCGCCCCGATCTTCTACAACACGATGGAAGACGCCGGCGCCCTGCCGATCGAGCTCGACGTTTCCAAGATGGAAATGGGTGACGTGGTCGAACTGCGCCCCTACGAAGGCAAGGCACTGAAGAACGGCGAAGTCATCGCTGAATTCGAAGTGAAGTCCGACGTGCTGTTCGACGAAGTGCGCGCCGGCGGCCGCATTCCGCTGATCATCGGCCGCGGCCTGACCAGCAAGGCGCGCGAAGCGCTGGGCCTGGCCCCGTCGACGCTGTTCCGCCTGCCCAAGGATCCGGTCGACACCGGCCGCGGCTACACGCTGGCCCAGAAGATGGTCGGCCGCGCCTGCGGCCTGCCGGAAGGCCGCGGTATCCGCCCGGGCACCTACTGCGAACCGAAGATGACCTCGGTCGGCAGCCAGGACACCACCGGCCCGATGACCCGCGACGAACTGAAAGACCTGGCTTGCCTGGGCTTCTCGGCCGATCTGGTGATGCAGTCGTTCTGCCACACCGCCGCCTACCCGAAGCCCGTGGACGTCAAGACGCATCACACGCTGCCGGAATTCATCAGCACCCGCGGCGGCATCTCGCTGCGCCCGGGTGATGGCGTGATCCACTCGTGGCTGAACCGCATGCTGTTGCCCGACACCGTCGGCACCGGCGGCGACTCGCACACCCGTTTCCCGATCGGCATCTCGTTCCCGGCCGGTTCGGGCCTGGTGGCCTTTGCCGCCGCCACGGGCGTGATGCCCCTGGACATGCCGGAATCGGTGCTGGTCCGCTTCAAGGGCAAGCTGCAGCCTGGCGTCACCCTGCGCGACCTGGTCAACGCCATCCCGCTGTACGCCATCAAGCAAGGCCTGCTGACGGTTGCCAAGCAAGGCAAGAAGAACATCTTCTCCGGCCGCATCCTGGAAATCGAAGGCCTGCCCGACCTGAAGGTCGAACAAGCCTTTGAACTGTCGGACGCTTCCGCAGAACGTTCGGCCGCCGGCTGCTCGGTGCACCTGAACAAGGAACCGATCATCGAATACATCAACAGCAACATCGTGATGTTGAAGTGGATGATCGCCAACGGCTACGAAGACGAGCGCACGCTGGGCCGCCGCATCAAGGCCATGGAAGCCTGGCTGGCTGATCCCCAGCTGCTGGCTCCGGATGCCGACGCCGAATACGCCGCCGTCATCGAAATCGACCTGGCCGACGTGCATGAGCCCATCGTGGCCTGCCCGAACGACCCGGACGACGTCAAGACGCTGTCGGAAGTCGCCGGCGCCAAGATCGACGAAGTGTTCATCGGCAGCTGCATGACCAACATCGGCCACTTCCGCGCAGCGTCCAAGCTGCTGGAAGGCAAGCGCGACATCCCGGTCAAGCTGTGGATTGCCCCGCCGACCAAGATGGACGCCACGCAGCTCACCGAAGAAGGCCACTACGGCGTCTTCGGCACGGCCGGTGCGCGCACCGAAATGCCGGGCTGCTCGCTGTGCATGGGCAACCAGGCACAAGTGCGCGAAGGCGCGACCGTCATGTCGACCAGCACCCGCAACTTCCCGAACCGCCTGGGCAAGAACACGAACGTGTACCTGGGTTCGGCCGAGCTGGCCGCCATCTGCTCGAAGCTGGGCCGCATCCCGACCAAGGACGAGTACATGGCCGATATGGGCGTCATCAACAAGAGCGGCGACCAGATCTACCAATACCTGAACTTCGACAAGATCGCGGACTACAAGGACGTGGCGGACGTGATCGAGGTCTAAGCCTCGCGCGATAGCCAGGTTTCCCGCCTGCACGACGGCCCCGGAGCGATCCGGGGCCGTTTTTCTTTGTCCGCCGCAAACGGATGCCAGGCCGAGCGGGCCAAAAAATTTCAGGGACGGAACTTTTCCGGCGATACGTTTTCATACAATCGCGCTACCTTGTGACACTTGGCCCTTAAACCGGCGCGGATTCCCGCCTGCGCCCCCCTTATCCAGGAGGACGCCTGCCAATGACCCGGCTTTTGCTGCCGCCGCTGCTACTGCTGGCGCTTGCCGGTTGCGCCACCGCGCCGCCATCCAATCCCGAGAACATCTGCGCGATCTTCCGCGAAAAGCCGGACTGGCACGACGCCGCCCTGAAAGTGCAGAAGAAGTGGGGCGCCCCCGTCCCGGTGCCGATGGCCATGATGTACCAGGAGTCCTCGTTCAAGCAGGACGCCGTGCCGCCCCGCTACTACTTCCTGGGCATCATCCCCTGGGGCCGCGTCAGTTCCGCCTACGGTTATGCGCAAGCCAAGGACGAAACCTGGGCCGACTACAAGAAAGAGGCCGGCGGCTGGGGCTCCAGCCGCGACAACTTCGCCGACGCGCTGGATTTCATGGGCTGGTACATGAGCAAGTCGCAGCGCATCAACGGGGTGTCGAAGTGGGATGCCTACGGCCAATACCTGAATTACCACGAAGGCTGGACCGGCTACCGCAACCGCAGCTACGACCGCAAGGCATGGCTGAAGACGGTGTCGCAAAAGGTGCAGGCGCGCGCGGAGAAGTTCACGTCGCAGTACAAGAGCTGCGAGGCGGATCTGACGCGGGGGGGATGGTTCTGGTGAAGGGGCGGCCTTAGCGCAGGCACTCGTGGACCGGCTTGCCGCTCAAGCCAGTGCCGCCAAATGTTCCACCGTTTCCGGGTACTTCTCTACCAAGCGGATGAGTGTTGTCGCCTGAGCATTGGGTTTTGCCCTGCCCTGCTCCCAGTTTTCAAGCGTACGAGCATTGGTCCGCAAGTACATGGCGAACACCGGCCGCGACATATTCAGGCGCTCCCGGATGGCGACCAGTTCGTCCGCCGAAATCGCCGCCAGTTCGCTCAAGCGGACCTTATGCGACCTAAGCGTGGCCTTCCCGTTGCGCTCGTCAGCCAACGCCGTGAACCCCTCAGTCAGCTCGGCAAAAATGTCGCGTTTCATCAGCATGTCCTTTCTCTCAATTCGGCTGCCAACAGACCCTCAAGCGCCTTTCGTTGCACAGCACTCAGATCATCCTGCTCGTCTTTGCCGTAAACGGTGAAGAGCCAGAACTGTGCCCCCCCGGACCACCAGTAATAAATGACGCGGAGACCGCCTCGCTTGCCCTTCTGCCGGCGTAAGTCGGCAAAGCGGACTTTGCGAAGGCCGCCGGCATTTTGTATCAGCTCGCCGGCCGTGGGATTGCGCAGCAACATGACTTGCAAGGCCAAGAATCCGGTGTCATCCATGTAGGTGGATCGATGGCGCTGAAACGGGGGTAGCTCGACAAATAGTGCCTGCATAATTGTACGTTATCTGCGTATATTTCCATAAGCGCCGCAACGCGGCGGCCGAAGGGGCGCGGGTTCATCCAGAGGGTGACGATCCCACTACACAGGTACAAGCCCATCTACCAAAATATCGGACTGTTGGGCGCAAAGACTCACGCGCATCAAGTCGGAAAGCCGGCGCAGAAAGCAAAAACCCCGGCTTGGCACCGGGGTTTTGCATGCATGCCGGCTCATGCCGGCCACGATCAGAAGTCCATGCTGGCCGACAGCAGGAACGTGCGCGGACCGCCCAGGACCAGGTAGCCGTTGCCCGGGTAGCCGCCCACCGACGACCAGTAGTTGCGGTTGGCGATGTTCTCGACGCGGGCGCGCAGGGTGACGACGTGGCCGTCGACGTCCATCATGTAACGCAGGCCGGCGTCGAATCGGGTCCAGCCCGGCACCTTGAGGGTGTTGGCATCGTTCGCATAGGACGAACCGGTGTAGACCACGCGGCCGTCTACAGCCAGGCCCTGGACGCCCGGAATATCCCATTCCACGCCCATGTTGGCCTGGAAGCGCGGCACGCCGATCACGCGGTTGCCGTCCAGCGAAGCCGTGCCGGTCGAGCGCTGCTCGGCGTCCAGCCACGTCAGGCCGCCCAGTACGCGCACGCTCTTGACGGGTTCACCGTAGACGGTCAGTTCCGCGCCCTGATGGCGGTCCTTGCCCGAGGTGGTCAGCTCGTTGCTGGCGTTGTACATCGCGCGCGGCTTGTCCGTGGAGAAGAGCGCCAAGCCGGCGCCCAGGCCGTCGCCTTCGTACTTCACGCCGATTTCCTTTTGCTTGGACACGTATGGCTGCAGGCTCTGGCCAACGTTGGGTACCGGCCGGCCGTTGGCGTTCGCGGGCGCCGTCGGTCCTGCAACCAGCGCCTCAATGTAGTTCGCATACAGCGAAACGCTGGGCGCCACCTTGAACACGATGCCGGCGGCAGGCGAATTGCGGCTGGCGTCATAGGCGCCATTTTCCTTGCCGGTGTTGTAGGCGTAGTCGCGTTGCGACAGGCGCTGGTGGCGGATGCCCAGGGTCAGCAGCACCTTGTCGTCCAGGAAGGACAAGGTATCGCCCAGGGCATAGCTGCTCATGCGCGTGCGCCCTTGCAGCGCAGGATTGTCGATATCGTTGCCGCGCAGCGCGCCAGCGCTGAAGGCAGGCTTGTCGTAAGACACCGGGTCATAGATGTTGGTGGCAAACGTGTTCGCGAAATCCATGATGTAGGCGTTCTTCTTCTTCAGATCGAAGAAGGACGCCGACACGACGAACTCATGGCCCACTGGACCCGTGCGCACCTTGGCGCGCAGACCCAGTTCGCCGGTGTTGACGCTGTCTTCGCGGGTATTGTCGAAGCGATAGAAATTGCCCGCGCCCGTGCTGCCGTTGGTCAAGGTCACGTTGCCCAGCGAGTTCGCTTCATCGCTGCGGCGAAAACCGTAGGCGGCCCAACCGGTCAGCTTGTCGCTGAAGTCATGTTCCGCGCGCACGGTGCCGAACAGGTCGCGCTCGTTGGAATACGACCACGGTTGCGCATAGTTGGAGCTGGCGTCGGGCGCGTCAGGCACGCTGGTCACGCCTGCGCCCATCGTCACGTTCGGACGCGCACGCTTGAGCTTGTTTTCCTGCCAACCGATATCGCCCGACAAACGCGTATCGGCCGAGCGCCAATCCAGGCCCAACGACACCAGGCTGGTGCGGGAATGTTCGTCATCGATTGCCGTGTCGCCGCTGCGCTGCGCCGCGTTCAAGCGGATGCCCGTGCTGTCGTCCGGACCGAAGCGCCGGGCGATGTCGGTGGACACCTGGAACTGGCCGCCGCTGGAAATGCCGGTGGTGACACGGGTCAGCGGCTCGTTCGGCGCACGCTTGGGCACCAGGTTGATGACGCCGCCGATGCCGCCGCCGCCAGGCGTCGCGCCCGTCAGGAACGCCGAGGCGCCCCGCAGCACTTCCACGCGTTCGAACAGCTCGGTGGCGATGTACTGGCGGGGCAGCAGGCTGTACAACCCGTTGTAGGCCACGTCGTCCGAGCTCAGGATGAAGCCGCGAATGAAGTAGGACTCCTGGAAGTTGCCGAAGCCGCGCGCCACGCGCACGCCCGAGTCGTTCTGCAGCACGTCGCCCACGCTGCGCGCCTGCTTGTCCTGGATCAGCTCGTTGGTGTAGCTGGTGATGCTGAACGGGGTGCTCAGGTTGTCTTGCGTGCCCAGCACGCCGACGCGGCCACCCGTGGCCACCTGCCCGCCCGCAAAGGGCGCAGCCAGGCCGCCGGCCGACGCATCGGCGCTGGCCTCGACTTTGATGGCTTCCATCGACACGACGGAGCCGTTGGACGCGGCGGGTTGGGCCTGGGGTGCGGTTTGACCGTAGACGACGCCCAGGCACGGCAGCGTAGCGGCCATGCAGGCAAGAGTTCTGATTTTCATATCGGGATCGAGAGGGGCAAGAGAAGCGCGTCGCCGCGCAAAGAAACGCAAAATCCCGATGGGTCACGCACGGAAAACGGCTGATCAGACGCACCACCGCAAGGCCGGAACGGCCTTGCCGAGCCCGTTCACCAAGGGGTCTTGAGGTCTTACGCAGGAAATCTTATCAAACAGAGAATCATTATCATTACGTCCCCAATATAGAAAGACGGTTCGTTGTCCCCACGCAACAAACACCCCTTATGGCGGCAGGGTCAAGCCACCTGATCCTGCCGCAACTGTCCGAAGTCGCCCGCCTCGTAGGCGGCCAGTGCCCGAGTCAGGTCCCGCTGGCTCGCCATCACGATCGGGCCGTGCCGAAAAACGGGTTCGTCCACGGCGGGACCGGCGATCAGCACAAAATGGGCGGGCACCTTACCCGCCATCAGCAGCAGCACGCCTTCATCGTCGGCGGATGTCGCCGATGCCGCCAACGCGGCCCCCTCTCTGAGCACGGCAAAATCCGGGTCCCCACCCTGCCGCTTCGGCAGGGGCGGCGCTCCATGTCGACGATGCCGGGCGCGCACCCCCAGCTCGCCCTGCACGGCGTAGACCCAGGCGTTCCAGCCGGGCGGCAGCGGAAGCAGCTGGGTCGCGCCCGGGCGCAGCCAGCCGTCCAGGATCATCAGCGCCTCGGGGGTGGCCAGCGGCGACTGCCAGCCGCCGTGGCTGCCCGCCACGACGCGGACGCGGCCGGCGTCCGTCTGAATGACCGGCATCTCCCAGGCGCGCAACAGCGACACGGCCGGCGGCAGGGTCTTCAATCGGTCCGGCAGGTTCAAGCCGATGCGCAGCCCGTTCAAGCGGGCCGGGCCCGTCGGCTGCTGCGTGCGCAGGATGCCCTTGCCGGCGACCGTCCAGTGCAGGTCGCCCGCCCTCGCCTCATGGTCGTTGCCCGCGCTGTCCCGGCATTGCATGACACCTTTGGCGTCTTCTAATAGCAGCGTGGCGGCGCACAGGCCGGCGTACGGCAGGGGGGCGGCCGTGGGGCCGGTCATGATGAAGTGATCCACCATGACGACGGGCGACGGGCTATGGGAAAAATCGGTATGCAGGAACTGGCGGAGGGTGCAGGCCTCGCCCACAGACTGGGGCTGGCCGGCAACGACGCTACTGAGATGGATAGTCAAAAAAGTGCAGCCTGATGAGGGAGTGACGCTAGGGCCTGTACACGTGAAAAGGAAATTCCCTTTTGCGTGGACAGGCCCTAGCTGACGCGAAGCTTATGGGTTCCGCGTAACCCGCGCAATCCCCCATTTCCCCGCAGTCGTCCCGACGCCCGGGTGTTCTCAGTCCAGCTTGATCTGGTTCGCCCGGATCACCGCGCCCCAGCGTTCGCGGTCTTCCGCGACGTACCGGTCGGTCTCGGCCTGATCGCGCGGCGCCTGGATCACCAGCCCCAGCGTCTGGAAGCGTTCCCGGAAATCCGGCTGCGCCATGACGCGGGCCACGGCATCCTGCAGGGCCTTGGCCTCGGCGGCCGGCGTGGCCAGCGGCACGGCAACGCCGAACCACGTCGCCGCGCGGAAGCCCGGAAAACCGCTTTCAGCCACGGTGGGTACGTCCGGCAGCACGGGCAGCCGCTCGGCCGTGGTCACCGCCAGCGCCTTGATCTTGTTTTCCTTCACCAGCGGCAAGGACGTGCTGATGACGTCGACCATCAATTGCGTGTCGTTAGCCATCAACGAACTGAGCGCGGGCGCGCTGCCGTTGTAGGGGATGTGGGCGATGTCGATACCGGTGCGTGTCTTGAGCAATTCGGTCGCCAACTGCAGAGGGTTGCCGATGCCGACCGACGCATAGTTCAACTTGCCAGGGCGCGCCTTGGCATAGCTGACGAACTGCGCCCAGGTCGTGGCAGGCACCTCGTTGTTTGCCACAACCACCAGCGGCAACTCGGCTACCACCGACAGCACGCGGAAATCGCGCGCCGCGTCGTAGGAAATCTTCTGATAAAGCATGGGGTTAAGCACCATGCTGGCATTGCTGGCCAGGAACAGCGTATAGCCGTCGGGCTGGGCGCGGGCCACCTGGGTAGCGGCGATCATGGTGTTGGCGCCCGGCTTGTTTTCAACCACGACGGACTGGGAAAGCTCGCGCGACAGGCGCTCGGCCAACACGCGCGACAACTGATCCGCCGCGCCGCCAGGCGTGTAGGGCACCACCAGTTTCACGGGCCTGTCGGGGAATGCCGCCAGGGCCTGAGGGGCGCCTGCGGCGCACACCAGCAGGGCGGCCGCGGCGCGGCCGAACCAACGATTCATCTGCAACATGCTTGTCTCCCGAGTCTTTACCGACTCTTGTATTGGGTACTGCCTGAAGGGACTGGACGACGGCGCCGGCGGCCTTTCGTAAAGCCGCACCGGGCCGCTACACCTTGCGTGCGTGGCCCTCCCAGAATTCCGCCCGCAGGCGGCGCTTGGCGATCTTGCCGTTGTCGTCGCGTGGGAGCGCTTGCCGCATTTCTAGCCCGCGCGGCACCTTGTAGCGGGCAATCCGGGAGGTCAGCCAAGCCATGGCGTCTTCCAGGTCCAGCGCGGCCCCGGGCGCGGGCTGGACCAAGCCCAGCAGGCGTTCGCCGAACTCCGGATCCGGAACGCCAAAGACCGCGCAATCGGCCACGCCGGGGTACTGCATCAGGTGGTGCTCGATTTCCGCCGGATAGATGTTCACGCCGCCCGAAATCACCAGATCCGATTCGCGGTCGCATACGAAGAGATAGCCGTCCTCGTCGACGTACCCCAGGTCGCCCAGCCCGATCAGGCCATCGCGCTCGACTGCCTGCCGCGCCTCGGGATGGTTGCGGTAGGTGAAGTCGGCATATGCCGGCTGGCGTACGTAGATGCGGCCGACCTGGCCGGGCGCGCACACCGAGCCATCCTCCGCGTAAATGCGCACCTGCGCCGGCCCGATGGGCCGCCCCGCGCTGCCCGGTTTGGCCAGCGCTTCGTGCGAATCGATCGCGGTGACCATGCCCGCTTCGCTGGACGCGTAGGTTTCATGCACGACCGGCCCCAACCAGTCGATCATCGCGCGCTTGAGTTCCGGGGCGCAGGGCGCGCCCGTCGAAGCCACGAAGCGCAGCGAAGACAGATCGAATGACGCCCGCGTTTGCGCATCCAGCTTCAGCAGGCGCACATACATGATGGGCACGAGGTAGATCGTATCGATGCGGTGCTGCTCGATCAGGCGCAAGACCTCGACCGCGTCGAAACGCCGCGTCAGCACCAGCGTGTCGCACACGCGCAGCGCCACCTGCGCGAAGACGCTGGGCGCGCTGTGGTAGATCGGCGCCGGCAACAAGGCGCGGCTCCCCGGGCGCAAGCCGTAGGCCTGCTCGACGACAGCCTCCACCGCCGCCAGGTGTTCGGCAAGCCGGTCCACCGGAAAAGGCTGGCGCACCACGCCCTTGGGGCGCCCCGTCGTGCCCGACGTATAGGCCATGTGGCCGCGCGGCGCGACCAGCGGGCCGTCATACCGGGGCTGCGCGTTGCGCCAGGCCTCGTAGTCGTTGGCCTCGAAGGCCGCGTTCGCCTCGGCCATGACCCGCAGCATGGGCAAGCCGGCAGGCAGCGCCGCCCATACCTGGCGCCACAGGTCGTCTTCGGCGATCAACAACTTCGCGCCGCTGTCGTTCACCAGAAAGGCCACCTCGTCGGCCGTGTAGTGCCAATTGATCGGGCAGTAGTAGCAGCCCAGTCGCTTGCAGGCCTGGATGATTTCCAGATAGGGCATGCCGTTGCGCAGCAGCACCGCGATCACGTCGCCTTCGCGTATGCCCATGGCCACCAGCCCCGCCGCCACCTGCTCGCCTCGCGCGGCCAGCGCGTCGCGGTCAAGCTGGAGGTCGCCCGCGATGATCAGTCCGCTCATGCCGGCTTCCCGGCGCGCAAGGCCTTGTCCTGCGCGGTGCGCGCTTCGATCGCGGCGCGGGCGGCAGCCCAGTCTTCCTCGGTCCATTCGAAGTACTGTTTGAAATACGCGCCGTTGGCCAGATAGTCGCCGCCGTCCAACGCAATCGTCTGGCCGTTGATCCAGTCGTTGCCGGGCCCCAGCAGAAAGGCCGCCAGTTCCCCGATATCGTGCCCTGTGCCCAGTCGCCGCATGGGGTTCTGCTGGATCAGGGCGTCCTGGCCGTCGCCATTCGGGCGCAGCCGCGCGGTCGCGCCTTCCGTGGGGATCACACCCGGCGCGATGGCGTTCATGCGGATCCCGTGCCGGCCCCATTCAACCGCCAAGGACTTGGTCATCGCGTCGATGCCGGCCTTGGACATGGCCGAGGGCACCACGAACGGCGATCCGGTCCAGACCCACGTCACGACGATGGACACCACCGCGCCTCGCGCCCCGGTGGCGATCCAGCGCTTGCCCACGGCCTGGGTCGTATAGAACGTGCCGCGGAATACCGTATCGGCTATGGCGTTGAAGCCGCGCGCCGACAGCTTTTCGGTCGGGCTGATGAAGTTGCCGGCGGCGTTGTTGATCAGGCCGTCCAGGCCTCCGTGCGTGGTCCAGATCCCCTCCACCATCGCATCGACCGCGTCCGCGTCACGGATGTCCACCGCGTGGGCATGCGCCTCGCCCCCGTGCCTGGCGCGCAGGGCGGCGGCGGCTTCTTCCACCACGGACAAGCGGCGTCCGCACAGATGGACGGTGGCGCCCAGGGAGGCCAATTGATCGGCCATCGCGTAGCCCAGCCCGGTTCCCCCGCCCGTCACGAGGATGCGCTGGCCGCGGAACAAATCCGCCCGGAACATGCTTTGCGGCATGGTTTGTCTCCTGTTGTCGTTGGAATTGCCGGCACCGGACGCGTGGTGCCGATGCGGTTCAGGGCCAGAATATCAATGCGTAGATATCGCGACAATCCTTCACCCTGAGTAAACTCTGTTTCCTCACAGGCAACAATCGACGACGCCCATGTCCGCCTTGCCCACGCTAGACCTGAACCTGATCCAGCTGTTCGTGACCATCGTCGAAGCGGGCACGCTCAGCGAAGCGGCGGCGCGCCAGGGCGTCACTCGGTCCCACGTCAGCCGCAATCTGCAGAAACTGGAGCGGGCGTTCGGGGCGCAGTTGATCCGGCGCACCACCCGCCGCCTCGAACTCACGCATCAGGGCAGCGTGCTGTATGAGCACGGCGCCCGCATGGCCCGCGAGGTGGAATCGGCGCGCCACGCCTTGCAGAAGCTGGGCGCCGAACCCACCGGCCACGTTCGCCTGTCGCTGCCGACCGGGCTGGGCGAACTGGATGCGCTGCGCCCGCTGTTGGTGCGCTTCGCGCTGGCGCATCCCAGCCTGAGCCTGCGCGTGCTGTTTTCCAACCGGGTCAGCGATTTGATCTCGTCCGAGATCGACGTGGCCCTGCGCGTGGTCTCATCACCCCCGCAGGACTACGTGGCGCGCGAACTGGGGGACGTGAAATGGCACCTATGCGCCGCCCCCGCCTATTTGCAGCGCGCCGGCACGCCCGCGCATCCGCGCGACCTGGGGCGGCTGGACTTTCTTTGCCCGCCCGGCCCCAAGCCCCAGGCGACGCTGCGTCTGCACCGCAAAGGACAAAGCTACGAGGTCAAGCTGGCGCCCCGGCTGCAATCCGAATACTTCCCGTTCCTGGCCGAGGCGGCCCGCGACGGCGCGGGCGTGGCGCTGCTGCCGGCCTACATCGTGCAGCCCGACCTGCAGGCCCGGCGGCTGCGCGAGGTACTGCCCGCCTACAAGGCCGAAGGGCCGGGCGACAAGCTCTTCATCCTGACCTCGCCCACCCCCTACCCGTCCACCGCCCAGCGCGCGCTGGTGGATTACCTGAAGGCCGAACTCGAGCCCCTGCTGCGCGATTTCCTGACCTGAAACGGCCCCGCCCCGCCAGCCGCCGCCCCCCCGCGCGCCCCGCCATGCAACGGTAGGACTTCTTTGGTAAAACCGCGGGGTCTTGCAGGCTTGGCCCTTGTCCGCCAAAGTAGGGGTTTTGCAGCAGTTCCGGCTGCCGCTTTCCGGAACAGGGGCGGAACTTTGACGCGCCACCCAAGTCTTATATAAGATATAAGACATAAGGACGCGCACGGGCTTGTCTCCCCTACAATGACAAACGCGCCAAAACGCCAAAAAATGCCGCCTGCGCTTGGGAACAGTAAGCCAGGCAAAACCACGGAGTCCATCATGCCGCACAACACCCTCGATACTCTCAAGAATTTCAAGATCGGCAATAAATCCTGTCAGTACTACTCGCTGCCGGCGCTGGGCAAGTCCCTCGGCATCGATGTGCAGCGGCTCCCGGTGTCGATCCGCATCGTGCTGGAATCCGTGCTGCGCAACTGTGATGGCAAGAAGGTCACGGAAGAACACGTCAAGCAGCTCGCCAACTGGCAGGCCAATGCCCGCCGCGAAGACGAGATCCCGTTCGTCGTGGCCCGCGTGGTGCTGCAGGACTTTACCGGCGTGCCGCTGCTGGCTGACATCGCCGCCATGCGCTCGGTGGCCGACAAGATGGGCAAGAGCCCCAAGAGCATCGAACCGTTAGTGCCGGTGGACCTGGTCGTTGACCACTCGGTCATGATCGATTACTTCGGCACCAAGAATGCGCTGGACCTGAACATGAAGCTGGAATTCAAGCGCAACCAGGAGCGCTACCAGTTCATGAAGTGGGGCATGCAGGCGTTCGACACCTTCGGCGTCGTGCCTCCGGGCTTCGGCATCGTCCACCAGGTCAACCTGGAGTACCTGGCGCGCGGCGTGCATCAGGACAAGAAGAACAATGTCTACTACCCCGACTCGCTGGTGGGCACCGACAGCCACACCACGATGATCAACGGCATCGGCGTGGTGGGCTGGGGCGTGGGCGGCATCGAAGCCGAAGCCGGCATGCTGGGCCAGCCCGTGTACTTCCTGACGCCCGACGTGGTGGGCGTGGAACTCAAGGGCCAGTTGCGCGGCGGCGTCACCGCCACCGACCTGGTGCTGACCATCACCGAAATGCTGCGCCGTGAGAAAGTGGTGGGCAAGTTCGTCGAATTCTGCGGCGAAGGCACCGCCAGCCTGACGGTGGCCGAACGCGCCACCATCGGCAACATGGCGCCGGAATACGGCGCCACCATGGGCTTCTTCCCGGTCGACGAACGCACCATCGACTACTTCCGCGGCACCGGCCGCACCGAAGACGAGATCGCCGCCTTCGAAGCCTATTTCAAGGCCCAGAAGATGTTCGGCATCCCCGCCGCCCAGGACATCAACTTCACCAAGCTGCTGACGCTGGACCTGTCCACCGTGGCCCCGTCGCTGGCCGGCCCGAAGCGTCCGCAAGACCGCATCGAAATCGGCAACGTCAAGAACACGTTCATCGACCTGTTTTCCAAGCCCATCGCCGAGAACGGCTTCAACCAGCCCGCCGAAAAGCTGGGCGAAACCTTCACGACCAGCACCGGCACCAAGATCAAGAATGGCGACATCCTGATCGCCGCCATCACGTCGTGCACCAACACGTCCAACCCCAACGTGCTGCTGGCCGCCGGCCTGCTGGCCAAGAAGGCCGTGGAAGCCGGTTTGAAGGTGCCCAAGCACATCAAGACCTCGCTTGCTCCCGGATCGCGCGTCGTCACCGACTACCTGACCAAGACGGGCCTCCTGCCCTATCTGGAAAAACTGGGCTTCGACGTGGCCGCCTACGGCTGCACCACCTGCATCGGCAACGCGGGCGACCTGACGCCGGATCTGAACGAAGCCATCACCGGCAACGATCTCGTCTGCTCGGCCGTGCTGTCCGGCAACCGCAACTTCGAAGCGCGCATCCACCCGAACATCAAGGCCAACTTCCTGGCCTCGCCCCCGCTGGTCGTTGCCTACGCGCTGGCCGGCACCGTCACGCGCGACCTGATGACCGAACCCGTGGGCAAGGGCAAGAACGGCGACGTCTGGCTGGGCGACATCTGGCCCACGTCCGAAGAAGTCGAAGCGCTGATGAAGCATGCGCTGGACCCGAAGGTCTTCGAAGCCAACTACGGCCAGGTCAAGAGCAACCCGGGCAAGCTCTGGGAGAACATCAAGGGCGTCAACGGCGACACCTACAACTGGCCGGAATCGACCTACATCGCTGAGCCGCCCTTCTTCGAAGGCTTCGGCATGACGCCGGCCGCCATGCCGGCCGTCAAGGGCGCCCGCGCGCTGGGCGTGTTCGGCGACTCGGTCACCACCGACCACATCTCGCCCGCCGGCTCCATCAAGGAAACCTCGCCGGCCGGGAAGTGGCTCAAGGCCAACGGCGTCATGAAGGCCGATTTCAACAGCTACGGCTCGCGCCGCGGTAACCATGAAATCATGATGCGCGGCACGTTCGCCAACGTGCGCATCAAGAACCTGATGATCCCGTCGCTGCCGGACGGCAGCCGCTTCGAAGGCGGCGAAACGCTGTTCCAGCCCACCGGCGAACAGATGTCCATCTATGACGCGGCCATGAAGTACGTGGCCGACGGCACGCCCACCGTGGTGTTCGGCGGCGAAGAGTACGGCACCGGATCGTCGCGCGACTGGGCGGCCAAGGGCACCCAGCTGCTGGGCGTGAAGGCCGTCATCACCCGCAGCTTCGAACGCATCCACCGCAGCAACCTGGTGGGCATGGGCGTGCTGCCGCTGCAGTTCAAGGGCGCCGATAGCGTGCAATCACTGGGCATCACCGGCGAAGAGACCTACGACATCTCGGGCCTGGAAAACGGCATCAAGCCGATGCAGGACGTGACGCTGACGATCACCCGCAAGGACGGTTCGAAGCAGGACGTGACGGTGCTGCTGCGCATCGACACCCCGATCGAGGTCGATTACTACCAGCACGGCGGCATCCTGCCCTTCGTGCTGCGCCAACTGCTGGCCGCCTGAGCCCGCGCGCGGCCCTCGCAATAGGGAAAGCCCCGGAACCTTGCGGTTCCGGGGCTTTTTTTACGCAGGCAATTGGCGGATTCAGTCGTCGAACTGATAGGCGTCCATCGCCAGCGCCCCGTACGAGATCTCGTCGTTCAGCCGCTTGGCTGATGCCCCACCCGCCCCCAGCGCCACGTAAAGCGGCATCAGGTGGTCGTCATGCGGATGGGCCTGCATGGCGCCAGGCGCCTGGGCCTGCCAGTCCAGCAGGGCCGGCACGTTGTGCTCGGCCAGATTACGTGCATACCAGTCCTGGAATGCCGGCACGTAAGGCACGGCCGGCGCGTTCTGCGGCATCCGCACGTGGCGCAGATTGTGCGTCAACGACCCGGACCCGATGATCAGGATGTCCTCGTCGCGCAAGGGCGCCAGCGCGCGGCCCAGCTCCAGTTGCCCCGCGGCGTCTCGCCCCATGTCGAGCGACAACTGCACCACCGGCACGTCGACCTCGGGATAAAGGTAGCGCAGCGGTACCCAGGCCCCGTGATCCAGCGGCCGGCGCGGATCGCGGTCAGCGGCGATCCCGGAGTCGGCAAGCAGCGCCTGCACTCGCGCCGCCAGTTCGGGTGAACCCGGCGCGGCGTACTGCAAGGTGTAGAGCTCGGGCGGAAAGCCCCCGAAATCATGCCAGGCCACCTGCTGGTCACGCGTGGACAGCGCCAACCCCTCGCCCATCCAATGGGGAGACACCACGAGGATGCCGCGGGGCTTGCGGCCTTGCGCAAGGCTCCAGTCCGCCAGCACGGGGCCGGTCAAGCCGGGTTCGACGGCCAGCATGGGCGAGCCGTGGGAAACGAAAAGCGTAGGCCAGCGCATGGCGATGCCTCCATAGATCAAGTCGATGAGAGCATTTTCGAACGTTTCGATTCAGCAATAAACCCCCTGCCCAGGGATGATCTGTTGCCAGATTCGCATCAATCAGGGCGCCTGCGCCAATGGCCTGCCCGCCGCACCAGGCTATCGCGCGTGTCGGGCGCCCGGGTCCGCCCCCAATGCCGAGGCGCGCGGCGGGCGTTAAACTACACCGTTACACCACTTACTGGACGTCCTCCGAAGTTATGGCCCGATCCCGCAGCCAATCCGCTCCCCGCATGACCCGTGACGCGACCCGCCTGGTTGCGCTTGCCCAGGCGCTTAACCGCTCGGGCAGCCGCGTCGAAGACGTGTTCTGGGAGAACCAGCTTGGCGAAGCGATTCCCAAGCTGCTCAAGGCTGGGCAGGACGCCCCGCTGGAAGCAGCCCTGGACCACCTCGCGCAAAGCGACATAGGCGCCTACGAAGTCTTGATCGAACAGGCGGAAACCCTGTCCGAATCAATGAAGATCGAAAAGAACGGCGTTCTGTACGACGTCTTGCTGATCGTCGCGCCCATCGTCGCCTGGACCCGTTACGCAATTCCCACCGGCCCCGTTGCGGCGCCCGCCCAGCAGGCACTGCTTGCCCAGCTGCATGGCCATGTGCTGTCCAGCCAGGCGCGCACGGCGTTGATGCCCATGCTGGTCAGCGTGGACCAGATGCCCCGCACCTTCGGCGAAACCTGGCAATGGCTGCAACGCCTGGGCTCGCAGGCGCTGGGTGCCGAAACCACCAAGCCGGCCCTAAACACCGAAGCCGAAACCGCGAACATGCTGGCCGACACGCGCTACATCATCGGCGCCGTGGCGGTGCCCGAGAACGCGCCGATCTTCCGCTGGCAGGAACAGATGGGCGAAGCCGACGCCAGCCGCGACGCCTGCCAGGAACAGTGGGCCGCGCAGGCGCAGCCCACCCTGGCCGCCCTGATGCCGGGCTGCGGCTTCGAAGCGCTGCTGCCTGACGCCTATTACGTCAGCAACCGCGAAGCCGACCGCCGGGTGCGTCCCTTGTCGTTGCGCGCGGCCATCAGCTGGCTGGAAGGCGCGGTCAGCCTGGAAGCGTCGCAGTTGCGCGCGGTCGTGGCCGGCTGCGGCGAAAGCCGCATCGACGAATACCGCATCGGCTTTACGGCGCGCAACAACAATGACGTCTACTACGGCTGCGTGTGGCCCTTGTACGGGCGCGAGGAAGAACTGCCGTCCGACGAAGGCCAGCCCGACGTGGTCGACGAGATCACGGCGTTGCTCAAGGAATACGGCGTGACCGAAGTGCGACGCATCCCCGGCGTGCTGCCGGCGGAATACTGCGAAGACTGCGGCGCGCCCTACTTCCCGAACCCGCTGGGCGAACTGGTGCACGCCGAACTGCCCGAAGACGCCGAAGCCGCGCCCGCCAAGTTCCACTAAGCCGCCATGCAAGCAGACATCTTTTGCCGGGTCGTCGACAACTACGGCGACATCGGCGTCTGCTGGCGGCTGGCGCGCCGGCTGTCGCAAGGCCGCGGCTGGGATATCCGCCTGTGGGTGGACGACCTGGCCAGCTTTGCACGCATCCAGCCCGGCATCGAACCCCTGGCGGCACGGCAGCAGCTGGGCGGTGTGGACATCGTGCATTGGTCTGATGCGCCGGACCCGGCCCTGACCGCGCGCGACGTCGTCATCGAAGCCTTCGCCTGCGATCCCCCGCCGGCGTTCGTGGACAGCATGCGACGCGTGCATCCGGTCTGGATCAATCTGGAATACCTGAGTGCCGAGGCCTGGGTGGAAAGCTGCCACGGCCTGCCGTCGCAGCGGCCGGACGGGCTGGTGAAGCATTTTTTCTTTCCCGGCTTCACGCCTGCCACGGGTGGCCTGTTACGGGAACCCGGGCTGGATGCCGAGCGCAACGCCTTGCAGGCGTCCATGGACCAGCAGAACGCGTTCCTGCGATCGCTGGGCGTGGACGAAGCGCTGTTGTTGCGTCGCCGCGACGGCGCCCGCACGGTGTCCCTGTTTTGCTATCCCACGGCGCCGGTCGACGCGCTGGTCCAGGCGTTGGCGGCCAACGCGCAACCCAGCGTGCTGCTGGTTCCCGAGGGCGTGGCCCCCGGCCTCGAAGCCGCGTGCGCCGCGCCCGGCTCCCCCCTTCTGGCGCGCCTGCCCTTCGTGGCCCAGCCGGATTTCGACCGCCTGCTCTGGTGCGCGGACCTGAACTTCGTGCGCGGCGAAGACTCCTTCATCCGCGCGGCCTGGGCGGCGCGCCCGCTCGTGTGGCAGATCTACCCGCAAGACGAGAACATCCATCTGGAAAAGCTGGAGTCCTGGCTGGCCCGTTATCCGGCCCCCGATTCTGCGCATGCGCTGATCCGGGCGTGGAACCAGCCCGAAACCGCGCAGACGGCTGCAGCCACTGCCCAAGCCCTGGCGCCTGACGCCTGGCAAGCGTGGTGTGCTGCCGCCCGGCAATGGAATGCCACCCAAGCCAGCCAGCCGGATCTCGCTGAAAATCTGGCGGACTTTTGCGCAGACTTGGCCAAGAAACGTTAGAATAGAGAGTTTTCTGAGTCGCCCTGGATTTGTCGGGCCTCAACAATGAACGCCTCCCGGGGTGTGCATGAAACCGCAAGCAGGGTCTTTTGCTGGGTCTTACGGCCTGTCTTCCGACCCCTTTCTTTTGTCCGTGTCTTTCGCGGCAGCGGCTTTTTGCAAGCACGGCGAGTGCACCCATCACCCCCGGAGTTTTATCGATGAAAACCGCTCAGGAATTGCGAGTCGGCAACGTGGTCATGGTCGGCAAGGATCCCCTCGTGGTCCAGAAAGCCGAATACAACAAGTCTGGCCGTAACGCTGCTGTTGTGAAGCTGAAGTTCAAGAACCTCTTGACCGCCTCGGCCAGCGAATCGGTCTACAAGGCCGACGAAAAGTTCGAAGTCGTCCAGCTGGATCGCAAGGAGTGCACCTACTCCTACTTCGGCGACCCGATGTACGTCTTCATGGACGAAGAGTACAACCAGTACGAAATCGAAGCCGAAAGCATGGGCGATGCCCTGAACTACCTGGAAGAAGCGATGCCCGTGGAAGTGGTCTTCTACGACGGCCGCGCCATCTCGGTTGAACTGCCCACCACGCTCGTTCGCGAAATCACCTACACCGAACCCGCCGTCCGTGGCGATACGTCGGGCAAGGTCACCAAGCCGGCCAAGATCAACACCGGCTACGAACTGAACGTGCCGCTGTTCTGCGCCATCGGCGACAAGATCGAAATCGACACCCGCACGAACGAATACCGCAGCCGCGTCAACAACTGATCCGGCCAGCAGGTACAAAAAAGCCAGACCTTCCGGTCTGGCTTTTTTTTGCCCATATTGCCGACATCTTCTACTGCAAACGCTCATCGTCCAGGAAGTCGGGCACCGCCATGACTTCGATGCCATCGTCGGCCAGCGCTTCGCGCTCTTCGGGCGTGGCCGTGCCGCGGATGGGACGCTCGTCGGCGTCGCCCTCATGGATGCGGCGCGCCTCTTCGGCGAAACGCGGCCCCACGTTTTCGGTATTGCGCAGCAGCGCGCGCACCTGCTTCATCACGACGGCCTGCAACGCGGCCATTTTCTCGGCGTCCGACGCGCCAGCCGGCACGGCGGGCGGTTGGGCCGGCGCATGCAAGTGGGAGACGTTCAGACGCGGCGCAGACAGGCGCTTGGTGATGCTGGCCGACCCGCAGACGGGGCACGTGACCAAGCCACGCGCCTGCTGCGCGTCATAGTCATCGTGCGATCCGAACCAGCCTTCAAAAATGTGGCTGTGCTCGCACTGGAGGTCGAAAACTTTGAGAGCCATGGTTGCTATATGGGGTCCAGCAGCCAGAATACAAGAATCCGCCCGTGACGGGCGCCATCCCCCCGCCTCAGGCGGGGATAGGGCAGCCTCCAAGTAAAAACGGGCCCGAAGGCCCGTCCTGGCGATTGGCGCCGCTTACTTGCCGCGCTTGGCGGCCGGGCTGGCGTCGATTTGCGCCTGCTGAGCCTGCAACGAATCGATCTGGCGCTGCAGATCGCGCAGTTGCTGGCGCACGTCCTTTTGCTGATCAGCCAATGCCGTGGTTTCCTGACGCGACTGCTCCTGGCGGGCCGCGACCTGCTCTTCCTGCTGCATGCGCAGCGTGCGGTCGGCCTGCAAGGTGCTGAGCTGCGCGCTGCGGCTGGCCAACAGCTTTTCGGCGTTCGCGTATTCGGCTTGCAGCTTGATGCGCTTGATGTCCACTTCGGCCAGGTCCGCGGATTGCGTGGTGAACGCGCGGTACGTGGCTTCCGCCTGCTTTTCCGACACAGTCTTCAGCACACGCCAGAAGTCTTTCTGTTGGAACAAGGCGACGTAATAGGTCAGGTCGTCCGGCTTGAACAGCAGGCTGGCGCCGTACGTGCCGTTATAGGCGGTACGCAACTCGGAAACCTGGCGGTTCTGGATCAAGCCTTGCAATTCGGCCACGGTGGACGACGGCCGGGCGGCAGCCGTGGGCGCGGCTGCGGGCGGCGGCGGTGTCACCGGGGTGGATGCGGCCGGCTTGTCCTCGACCTGCTTAACCGTGGGCCGTGGCGCTTCGGATTGCGCGCTGGCGCAAGCCGCCAGGCCGGACAGTGCCGTGCCTAACAGCGCCATGCGAGTGGCGGCACGGATAAATTGGACGTTCATGCCTTCCCCAAAAAAATCGTTGCGGAACTATAGCAATTTATTTCGCTCACGGCAGACTCACTTACATTCGCCGCAAGCAAATTTGTGGCCCCGTACGGGCCTTTCCCTATTGCACGATCAGGATGCCTCGACCGTCCCTTCCGTCGTTTCACCCTGGCCGCCCCCCAGATGCAGTTTGCGCATCTTTTCCCAGAGCACCTTGCGGCTGATGCCCAAGGTATTGGCGGTGTCCTGGCGACGCCAGCCGTTGACGTCGAGCGCGGCCAGGATGCGGGCGCGCTCGGCGCGCTCGGCATCGGTGAAGACAGGCGGTTCGCACAGCGTGCTGGCCGTGCCCAGCGTGCCGGCGGCGCGCAGCGGCTCGGCGATCTGGTCAAAAATGCGCTCGATGCGCGCCTGATCCCAGCTCTTGAACTGCCGGCGCATGATGGCCACGCGCTCGGCCACGTTGGACAGTTCGCGCACATTGCCCGCGTAGCGGGTGCGCGCCACGCGCTCCAGCAGCCAGTCCGGCGGGTCGCCCTCGCCACCCAGGCGCTCCAGCAAGGCGCGGAAAATCGCGATCTTCTCTTCCGCCCCCCGCTGTTCCAGGTTCGGAATACGCAGTTCGATCACGGCCAGGCGGTAATACAGGTCCGCCCGGAACTCGTCCTGGCCCACCAGCACCCGCAGATCCTTGTTGGTGGCAGCGACCAAACGGAAATCCACTGGGATCTCCACCGTGGAACCCAGGCGCGTAACCGCGCTCTGCTCCAGTACCCGCAGCAGCTTGACCTGCTGGTACAAGGGCAAATCACCGATTTCATCCAGGAACAGCGTGCCGCCGTTGGCCTGCTCGAAATACCCTTTGTGGGCGCCGACCGCGCCGGTAAAGGCGCCCTTGGCGTGGCCGAAGAAATGGGCTTCGAACAGGCCTTCCGGAATGGCGCCGCAATTGACCGCCACGAACGGGCCGTCCGACCATTCCGCCCGATCATGCAAGAGGCGCGCGATACGCTCTTTGCCCACGCCCGTTTCGCCGTGGATCAGCGCGTTGCTGCGGCAATCGGCGAACATTTCGGCTTCGGCCAGCAACGCACGCATCGGCTCGGACACCGCGATCAAGGGCTGTTCGCGCTTGGGCGCGGTACGGTTGAACTGGTCCAGCGTTCCCAGCAATTCGAACAGCAGCTTGCGCAAGTCCGCCGTCGTGAACGCCAACGGCAGCGTGTAGGAATACTCAGGCGGGTAATAGCGCGAATCGCGCCCCCGGGATTCGGCCGCGACCCAGATCACCGGCAGCGCCTGCACCGCCAGCCAGTCGTAGCCGCTGAACCGGTTGTCGCCCATCACCGACACGGACACCAGCGCCACGGCCGGACGCGTCGGATCGCGCGGCGGCGGAAACGCGGTGCCGGCGTCCGCCCGCACCAGCGACACATCCATGCCGGCCAGGCAGCGCTCCGCCCGGGAGGCAATATCGGAAGTGCCTTCCCACACGTACACGTCGAACTCGTCGCGGGCGAATTTCTGGGTCATGGCTTGGACAGCAAGAATCGGGCAAAAATCACAGGCATCCTCAAAACACCAAACGGGGTTGGCCGCAGTCAACGGAGAGCAGCGATACATCGGTCTGGCCCACGCTCAGGCCAAGCACGTCAAGCAGCTGTTGCAGCAGCCCCGACAACGGCGCCAGGACGGGCTGCAGCAGGTTCACGACGATGGACAACACCCCACCAACCTGCGAGCTCCCGCTAAGCGCCATCGTGGCCACCGAGTTGATGCGGCACGTGCGGATGGCGCTCGGGGTAATGCCCAACGCGCAGACCACATCATTGACGGGCGCCAGCAACAGCGAACTCAGGATATTGCCGACCAACTGCAAGGTGCCGCCCAGCACGCCCGTCAAGCCGCCGGTGGTCAAGCGCGCGCTCAGCTGGTTCAGGGCGGTGGTGGACCATTGCAGGTTATTGACCACCTGCGTGATGGAATTGCCGGCGTTGCTGCCCCCACCGCCCACCAGATCCGTCGCCAGCGCGGTGCGTTCGGCCGGCGTGAGGGGCGTGCCGGTATTGAAAAGATCGCCCAGGATGCCGCCGATCAAGGCATCCGACAGGTTGGACGCCAACGCACCCAGATTGATAGACGTGGCGGTGACGGTCTGCGTCGACGGGGTCCCCGGCGGTTCGGTCAGCGTCACCGACACCGGCGCGGCCGAATTGAAAACAGGCAATGTGACCTTGGCGGTCAGCGGCAGGATACCCAGCACATTCAAAACCTGATGGCGCTGGATGGCAGCAAAGGAGCTGGGTTGGCAACTGTTGGTCAGCGACACGAAATGCGCGGCGTTCTGGTCGGTGTTGGACGTCATGCCGGGAAAGGTTCCCAAGCAGACGTTCGCCACGGATGAGGTCACGGCGATCGTGGCCTGCGACGGCGTCAACGGCGCCTGGCACAGATTGGTCAAGGTGCCGGTGGACTGCGCCACATCGATGATGATGGGCAGGTCGACCTTCGTGCCCAGCGTATTGGCCAGCAGCGGCCCCACCAGCGGGATGTTGCTGGTGTTCACGCGCAGGTAGACGCGGATGCCCGCGCTTGTCGCCTGGGTGCCGATGCCTCCGACCGCGAGCGTGGGCGGCTCCACGACCCGCACGCGCGCGTCCACACCCAACAGCGGCACGCTCAGCCCCAGGTTGATCAGGTTCTGCCCATTGGCGACGACCAACGCGGTTTCAAGCAGATTCAAGGCGTTGACGTTCGCTGCCAAGGCACCCGTGGCGTCTCCCCCCACGACGGACAGGTTCAGCACGCCGCCGTCGCCAAACAGCTTGACCGGCAGGTTCAGCGGCATCACCGCCAACACCGTATTGATGGCGTTGTTGATCAGCCCGATGCCGGCGCTGGCGGTACCGCTCTGGTTCACCACGGTCAACGTGGCGTTCAGCAATTGCCCCAACGTCAGATTATTGACCGCAGCCAGCTCCGCAGGCGTGCCGACCCCGGTTGCCACCGACAAGGGCAAACCCAGGGCTTTCAGCAGACCCGAAGGCGTGATGTTGACGCTGGCCAGCCCTGCGGCATCCAGCACATCCAATTGGGCGGGCGTTGCGCCGACGGTCGCCAGCAACTGCGACAGCAGGCCGCCGCGCTGCAAGCGCAGCAGACGCGAGCCCACCATGAATGCCGCGACGGGACGCGTGTTCGTGGCCACCGCCGTGGTCGTGACTTGCGTGCCGCCGCTTGCGCCGCCCGAAAAATTGGGAATGATGCTGGTAAGCCGCTTGCTCACGGTGACGCGCACCGCATTGAAGGACTGCCCGCTGGTGGGATCGAAGATATGCATGCCGGACGGGTCGGTCCGGGTGGAATCCCAGACCTTGCACTCAACCGTCACATCGGCTGCCGTGAAGGTATCGAAAAAGCTGGGCACATTGGCCAACGCCGACGTCCGCCCGGCGGCCACAGCCCGAGTGCAGTCCGCGGCCGCCCCCATGCTCAGCACCTGGACTGCCGATAAAGCCGCCAGGTCCGCCCCCTTCTGCATCTCGCGCTTCATATAGAAGCTGTAGGCAAGGTGCGCCACGCCAAGCAGCACCAGCCCCACCAGCACCGCGAACACGACGGCCACGGTGATGCTGCCGCGCTGACGTGGCAATGAGGCATAACGCATTGGGGCGGCTGGCATAATCTGGCGCCTCCGGCTCCTGTCCGAGCCTTAATTGGTGTTCTTGGTTTCCACGCGTTTCTGGAACCATTCCGGAATCGGATGCGTGAAGCTGTCTACGTAACGGTTCCAGGCCGCGGTAGACACGGGCCCCAGGATGGGCAGCGCGCCCCCAGCGCGGCGGCCGTCGGCCTGCGCCGCCAGCAACCCGCGCGTGACATCGCCAAAATCTTCCCGGCCCTCCGCCGACGCGGCAGCCTGCGGGCTCGCCTGCGCTGGCGCGGCCTGCGCCGCCGCCGCGCCGGGTTGCGGCAGGGACGACGGCACCTGCTGCACGACGGGCCGATCCGGCAACGTCGCCGCCGGCACCGGCTGCGCGGCAGGCGCCGCAGCGCCGCTGGACATGTTGCCGGTCAGCGGCGCATTGGATTGGGCCTGGGCGCTTAACGGCGCGAGCGCAGCCACGGTCAGGGCCAGGGAGAATGAACGAAGCATGCGAGCTTGAGACATAAACGGTTTCCTGAACACGGAGTTAACGCACGATGGGCCCATTGCCCAGGCCTTCCATCAACGGACGCATAATCGGCATCACGGCGCCGTCACCGCTGGACACGCGAGTCGGCGACGGGCCGCCGATTGCCGCCGCTGCCGGCAGGGGCGCCGGCGCGCGATAGCTGCGAATCTCGGAGGCCAGGCGCAAGACTTGCCCCCGCGCCTCGTCGCCAAGCTGGGCCTGATCCATCAATCGCTGAGCTTTCACGGCGTCGCCCTCGACCAACAGCAATACCGCCATATTGGCCAGGACCTTGCCGTTCTCCGGCGCCAGTTCCGCCGCTTGGCCAAGTGGCACCCGCGCGCCGTCCACGTCACCGGCCCGCAGCCTCGCATAACCCAGGTCACCCAGGATGCGCGCATTCGTAGGCGCCAGTTTGGCCGCCCGTGAAAAATCATCGACCGCCTGGTCGAACTGGCCACGTCCGCCTGCGATCAAGCCCAGGCCGTGCCAACCGTCCGCCGCTTGCTCGCCGCGGGTCAGCGCGCGATACGCCTGTTCGCTCAGGGCGATCTGCCCGGTCTGGCGCAAAGCATCAGCGCGCATGACCGCCACGCGGTTGTCGTTGCCGAATTTCTGCTGATACGCGTCGATGTACGCCAGCGACGCGAAATAGCGTTCCTGACGCTGCGCTTCGGCAATCAGCGACAGCATCATCTCCGGTTCCTTGGGACGGCGCCGGCCTTCCGCCTCGTCCTCTTTCTGCCGCGCCATCGCCTGTTCCTGCTGCTGTTGCTGCATCAATTGCCACGCGGTTTCCGCGCTATTGGTCTTGCATCCGCTCAAGCCCGCGGCCGTGGCCGCCACCGCAGCGACAAGTGTCCAGCGCACTACACCCTGCCGACTTCCCATAGCGCCCGACATCATGTTCCCCCCATGCGCGACATCGCGCGAATCACCGCGATAAACCCCGAGCCGCCCGTGACGATCAACAGCGCGGGCAGCAAGGTGACGATCATGACGCCCGTCATCTTGACCGTGGTCTTGCCGACCTTCTCTTTCAGTTCCAGCCGCCGGGAATCCCGCAGCCGTTCGCCAAAGCGATTCAGCGGCTCTTGCACGGCCCCGCCGTGCTGATCCACCTGAGCGATCAGCCGGCAGATGGCAGACAAGTCATCGTTGTCGAACCCGCCCGCCAGCCTGGCCAAGGATTGTTCACGCGTGCGTCCGCGCACATACAGTTCAGACGCCAGGCGCAATTCGTGCGACAGCACGGGCAACACCTGGCCGAACTCCGTGACCAGCACCTGCATGCTCTGATCGATGGACAGCCCCACGCCTTGCAACAGGCGCAGCAGGTCGATCAACAAGGGCAATTCGTCCGCCGCGAGCCGGCGGCGCTGCGCCACGCGGCGCCGCACGACCCACTTGGGCAGCATGTAGCCGATGGCGAAGCCAAAGAACGCCGCGACCAATATTCCCGACAAGGAATCGACGTAGTGATAACGCAGCCCGAGCGTCACTGCCGCGATGGGCAACAAGATGGCAAGGCCAAACCGGAATGCCACAAAGCGCGACCTGGCGGTCTGCGGGTCGGCGTAGCCGGCGATATCCACCAGCTTGCGGTCTTCACCCGCCAGCAAGGCTTCGGCCAGCCTGCCTTCGCTCAAGCGTTTTCCAAACGAATCCGCTGCGCGCGTGGCGGCCGCGAATTTGCCCTGCCCGTCTTGCGCCGGCAGCGCCGCCGAAGCCGCACCGCCCATTTGCCGGGAGGCCAGCGCGTGATCGACGATCTGCCGGTTGCGGCTTTGACCGCGCAACCGGCGCACGATGCCAATACCCAGCACCAACATCGCCGCCGCAATCAGCATCAAGCCCATCGCCAGTACGGAAGAGACGCTCCACGCCTTCAGGATATCCATCACCGCTCCCGTCAAATGGACTTCGCCATGCGATACAGCCAATAGCTGCCGCCGATCTGCAGCAACACGGCGGTCATGAGCATCTTGAATCCCGCCGGGTCGCGCCACAAATTCATGAAGAGATCGTTGTTCGTCAACATGATGAAGCCCCCGATGCCCACCGGAAGCAGCGCCAGGACCCAGGCAGACAGCCGGATTTCGGCTGAACTCGCCGACAACTCATTGCGCGCCTGCGCCACATCTCGCATGAAGGCAGCCATCCGTTCCAGCACCTGATCACTGCGTCCGCCGAAACGCATCGCCAGCGACACCACCGCAGCGATCATGTACAGCTCTTTCAATCCGTACAGGCGGGACACATGCACCAGGGCCGCGTCCAGTTCCTTGGCCGAGCGGCTCAGGCTGGCGGCCGTCTCCACCACCTCCCGCAACGGTTCATCCGTGGTGGCGGCTGCGGTCTGGAACGCGGCGCCCATGCTGTTGCCGATGGTGACCAGACGAACGATGTTGTCGAGGAACGCGGGAAGTTGCGAAATCATCCGCCGCTGGCGCTTGTCGGCCCGCAACCACAGCAGGAAATATTCCAGGATGCCGACCAGCAACAACGTCACGATGCCGGACACGATGCCCAAGGTCAGCCAAGCCAGCACCGTGGCACCCACCAGGGGAAGCGCAAGACGCAGATAAAGCCCCGTGCTTTGGCGCACGCCCGCCAACAGCAACAGGCGGTCCCACCCCGGCAGGCCGCTGCGCAGCGCCCGCGCGCTGTCGAAAATCGGTTCGGGCGTAGACGATGTCTCGCGCCCCCGCTTAAGCTGGTTTTCCAGAAACGTGGAGCTCGCCGCCCGGCGCGCGCCGCTGTTGGCATGGCGCCAAAGCAGCACCGCGCCGATGGCCAGCACCACCGCCAGGCCTGCCAATACCAGGGCTTCCATCATCAGCGCCTCCGGCTCCAGAACCCGCCGCCGTCGTTGTCGCCCGGCGCGGGATCGTTGTTGCGCGCCTCGGTGCGCATCTTGGCAAGCTTGGGCGTATGGGGATGAATTCCCAGCCAGTTCCAGCGGTCTTTCTCTTCGCCGTCGGGCGTCGTGAAGGTTTCGTGCCGGTAGAGTTCCTGCGTGGAAATCACGTTGTCGCCCATGCCGGTGACCTCGGTCACCGACAGCACGCGGCGCTTGCCGTTGGACAGGCGGCCGATCTGCACGATGAAATCCAGCGCGCTGGCAATCTGCCTGCGCAAGCTGTCTTCGCTACCCTGGAAGCCCGCAAAGCCCGCCAGCATCTCGATCCGGTACAGGCATTCGCGCGGAGAGTTCGCGTGGATCGTCGCCATCGATCCTTCGTGGCCGGTATTCATCGCCTGCAGCATGTCCATGACTTCGGCGCCGCGCACTTCGCCCACCACAACGCGGTCCGGCCGCATCCGCAAGCTATTGCGGATCAGTTCGCGGATACTCACCGCGCCGCTGCCGTCGAAGCCGCCCTGGCGCGATTCCAGACGCACGACGTGCGGGTGGTTCAGCGACAGTTCCGCCGTGTCCTCGACTGTGACGACGCGTTCCGTTTCCGGAATGAAGAACGCCAGCGCGTTGAGCAGCGAGGTCTTGCCGGAACTGGTACCGCCCGACACGAGCACATTGCAGCGGTTCTTCACGGCTTCATGCAGCAGCCGGTAGATCTCTTCGTCAAACGAACCCAGGGTCAGCAAGTCCGCGGGCTTCAACGGGTCTTGCCGAAACTTGCGGATCGACACCATCGGCCCATCCACGGCCAGCGGTTCGATCACCACGTTCAGGCGGCCGCCATCGGGCAGGCGCGCATCCACCATGGGGCTGGATTCGTCCAGCCGGCGGCCGATGGGCGCCAGGATGCGCCGCACGATGCGCAGCACGTGCTGGTTGTCGGTGAACCGCAGCGTCTCGCGCGCCAGCACGCCGCGCCGCGAGACGAACACGTTGTCGTAACCGTTGATCAGGATGTCTTCGACAGCCGGGTCGGCCAGCAGGTCTTCGAGCGGCCCCAGGCCTGCCAATTCTTTGGTCAGGGCTTCCGCGATCTGCCGCATTTCCCCTTCGTTGATCGGCACGCGGCGCAGGCGAACAAAACTCGCGACCTCGATATCGACGAATTCCTGGATCGCCGAGCGCGCCCACCGGCCGAACTCCGCGCCCAATTCCTCGATACGGGAAAGCAGGTGCTCGTAGGCTGCCGTCTTCACTTCCTGGAAGCGGTTCGACGCCGAAAATCCCTTATCGCCGTCACCGCCAAACTCTATCGTCGCTGTCATGATCATGTCGGCTTCCGTTGCAGTCCTTGCGTCGTTCCGTTAACCGACGACCATACGGCGGTGTACGCCGGGCAGCCAGGTGGCCAGCCAGCTTGCCCGCCCGCCGGGCGTGCTTTCTTCCGCCCCGAGCTTTTCCACCAGCCCCTGCACGGCGCGCACGTAGATATCGCGCTCGGCGTCTTCATGCAGCAGGTGCCCCTGGTTTGTGCACACCATCAAGGCCAGCGTGCGATCCGGCAAGGTACCCACCAGCTCCAGTTGAAAGCGCTCGGCAATCTGCTGCGCAGTCATGCCGTAGCGTTCGTCGTACCGGTTGACGATCAGCCCCAGGCTGCGGCGATCCACATGCAATTGCTCAAGTTCTTGCAGCAGGCCGGCCAGCGACACCAACGCGCCGACGCTCTGGTCGGTCACGATCCAGTTCTGTTCCGAGGCGCGCGCCAGGCCCGCCACAAACTCGGGGTTCGTAAAGCCGCCCGAGTCGGCGATCACCACGCCGAAATGCTGGCGCATGCGTTCGAATACCAGGAGCGAGTCCGATTGCGAGACATCGCGCATCAGGCCCAGATCGCGGGGCAGCGACAGGACGCTGAGGCCGTTTGCCGTGTGCGGCATGGCAGAGGCCAGTAACGTGGAATCCAGGCGGCGCAGGTTGCGCGCGGCTTCAGAAAAATCGAACTCGCCGCCGATGTTCAAATAGAGCTGGCAATCGCCCACGGGCCAGCCAAGGTCCATCAGGGCGACACGGCTGGACAGCGGCAGCGAGGCCCCCGACTCCACCGCCGCCTTGGCGCCCTTGCTTCCGTTGGCCATGGCGCGCGCGCCGTGTGCCTGCTTCAGGCGATCTTGCGCCATATGCGCCAGATGCACGGCCAGGGTGCTGGCCCCCACGCCGGGCCGCGCGCCGAGCAGCAGGACGCTGCGCCGCGAGCCATCGCTGCGGCCGCCGTCCGTCTGCGCGTCCAGCAGCCGAAGCACAATCTCCTTTATTTCCTGCGGCGCGACCGTCGGATCAACAAAATCACTGACACCTGCCCGCAACGCAGCGATCGCCCCCTCGGGCTGGCTCAACAGGCCCACCGCCACGCGCGGCAATGTCGGGGCGATACGCGCCAGCGTGCGCGCCAACTCGGCCGACTTGAACAGCTTTCCCGGCTCGTCTTCGCTAAGTGTGAAATCCAGAAACACCACCTGTGGCGAAATCTCCGCCAGGCGCCGCGCCAACTCTTCCGTCCCGGGAGACTCCTGGGTCAGCATCCCTATGTCGCCCAGCACCTGCCCCAATTGCACGGCGACATCCGCGCCTTTGGAGCAGAACAGAAACCGCTTGCTGTTTTGCAGGCCAACCCACTCGCTTGCATGTGTCTTCATATTAGTCACCGCGAAAAACCCGGCATTTGTTGGCCGCCCATGGGACCCGTCAGGTAGTAGCCCCAGGCGTTAAAGCCGTTGTCCGCACGCTCTTGCTTTTCCCCCGGCAGCGGCAAAGTCACCCCGCGTGCGATGGGGCGGACAAGCCGCGGCGTCACCACGATCACCAATTCCGTTTCGTCCTGCGTGTAATCAAGACTGCGGAAAAATGACCCGATGATCGGCAAATCACCCAGCAAGGGCACTTTGCTGACCATCGCCTTGGTCTGGCGCGACACCAGCCCGCTGATCACGAAGCTTTCGCCATCGCCCAACTCGACGGTGGTGTCGGCGCGGCGGGTGCGCAGCGCCGGGATGATCGAACTGGAATCCGTGCCGCTGTTGAGCACGATGCCGTTGCTGTAGTCCAGTTCGCTGGCTTCGGGCGCCACTTTGAGCGAAATGCGGTCACGCGACAGCACCGTCGGGGTGACCGTCAGCCCGATGCCGAAGGGCTTGAACGTAACGGAAACCGTTCCCAGGCCGCCCGCCTCGGGAATCGGCAGTTCGCCGCCCGCAAGAAAGCTGGCGCTTTGCCCGGTCATGGCGACCAGCGTGGGTTCGGCCAGCACGCGCGCCATGCCGTTGGTCTGCAGCAAACGCAAATTGGCGGAGAAATTCTTGGTGTCGTAGAACAATGAAAAGCCCGATGCCGCCGATGCCAGGCTCGAGGGGACCAGACTGTTGGTCGCGCTCCAGGGGCCGCTGCCGCCGGCGCTCCAGTTGATACCGGCTTCTTTCATGACCGATCGCGACACCTCGACCACCTTCACCTCGACCTGCACCACACCGCCGGTGCCAGCTGAAGACACGTCGACAACGTTCTTATCGCCCCCTACGGCGGACGCCGCGATAAGGGTGGAGGCCACCTGCCCCATCGGCGTCTCGGCGTGGCCTGACACTACCGCCCGGTCTCCCGCGATGTCGACATTGGCGCCGCCCGCGATGCCTCGCGTGGCCAATGCGCCCTGGACGCTGCCCCCCACGCGCAGGTTCCAGATTTGCGGCGTGGCGTTGTTGCCGGTCCATATCTGCAGTTGCGTCGTCCCTGGTTTTTTGCCATAAACCAGGATCGATCCCGCCCGCTTTCCCGAAGCCGGCAAGACTTTCACGTCCGCAACGTCGGGGTCGCCGATCGCGATGCGCGCCGGGACCGCCCCGTCCAGCAGCAGCGTCTGCTGCCCCTTTACGGCCAAGGCAAGATCACGGGCCGGCGCCGGCGCATTCGCCCCCGGCGCGGCGTTCTGCGCACGGGCGGCGGCGCCATAGTTCATCGCCGCAGCTGCCGACAGGATGCAGATCATGGTGGTGCGCTGATATTTCTTCATTGTGCTGAATCTAGTCATAAGAAGGATTCCAGCCACGCGCGGCGTCTGGCCGCGCGAAGCCACGATCAATAACGCACACGTTCGGATTTGTCTCCGCGCAAGATTTCCACCGTCCTGCCGCCTCCTCCGCCAGTGCCGGCTCCGCGCACGGGTGCCGCTGGCGCGCGCGCATTTGTCGTTGTGCCGTCGAGCTGGACCAGGCTTTCACCGGCAAACGCACGGTTCGGTCCCTCCTTGAGGGCTTCACGCTGTTCAGGCGTCAGGTCTGCGCGAACCGGCAATACCGTGCCGCGTTGGGCGAACAGCTGCGTATCGGGCATGCTGTCGTCGTTCAAGGGGCGCAAGGCCAATTGCAGACGCCCCGAGCGGCTGGCCAAGATCAGTTGGTTGACCTGTTCGACCGGCACGGCCAGCACCGCCGTCTTGGCGGGTTGGCTGGGCGCGCCCTGCTGCCCATCGGCTTTTGCTTCCGGGCCGTCCACGGAGTCCTTGCCGTACGCCAGCACGCGCACCTGGGACTGGAGCAAGCGCGCTTGGCCGCCCGGCACTTCCTGCCCCTTCTCGATCATGAAGAACACGTCGACCCAGTCGCCCGGTGCTACGCGGTTGCCGCCGCCGATCACTTCATCGACGGCAATCGCCACCGCGCGCTCGCCCGCCTTCAATTGGCGCGCCAACCCCTGAGCCAGCAAGCTGGGCAAAAGCGGATCTCCAGCGGCGATATCGACCTTCGCGACCGCGCCTTCCAGCGGCGCTACGCTGTCATAGCCGCCAGACAAGGCTGCCTGCCACTCGGCCACCGTCAACATTTTTCCGGTGTCGATGCGTGTCCCGGCCGGGATGGGCTCCTTGGCCACGACGACCCGATAGAGTTTGACCGGCGCAGCGGCCGGAGCCGTCGACACGGGCGCAACGCTGGCGGGAGGTGCACTGGGCACGGACGCCAAGCGCCAAGCGACGAAGGCCAGTACGAGACCCGCCACCAACAACAAACCTGCGACGATCTTGCTCAAACTGCTCATGGTGTCCCTTGCGATATCTGAACAACGGCTTGCGAACGCAATCGGGTAGGGATCCAGTTCGGACCCATGCCCGGCAGAGTGGTAATCAGGCGTTGCAGCGTGGCCAGCAATGGCCAGGACTGCGTGTCATATGTCAGGGCGACGGTGGCGCAGTTGGCCGGCTGGCCGCCCGAGCCCACCCACGTGCACGGTCGCGTTGCCGTCGTGCAAACGACCGCCGAGCCGGTGGAAAAGGCGCTCATCGCCGCGGAACACGCTGCCGCGGAAACACTCGATTGACCGTTGAACTGGGCGAACACGGCGGCGCGGGCGCCATCGGTCGCCGCCGACGCCAATTGCTGCTGCATCCAGAACAGCACGCCAAAGCTGAGCACGCCGAAGATGAACATCAGCAGCATGATCAAAGTCAGGGAAAACTCCAGCGCCGCGATGCCACGCTGGCGCGATCGGGTGGGATGGCAGTTGCGGTTCCGCATAGGGGCTCGCATATCAGCTCTCCCCATTCAGATGCACCGTGGCGCGGGCGCGAAGCACGCCGGAGGCCGGCATCAACACGGCATTCAACAGCGGCAACGACGGAATGAGCGGATGGGCGCCATAGGCATAGGACACGGTGACCTCGACCTGCCCCTGCACGAGCGGCATGCCGCTGCACGTACCGCCCGCCGAACTACTGAGCGCACCAGAATTTCCGCAGACCGCAACCTGCACGCCTGCGGCGGACATGGAACTGATCCATTGGGCCTGGTACAGCGCGGCGTCGCGTCCGGCATTGGCCCGCACCGTCAAGGATGGCGTGCCGCTTTGCCACTGCAATACCTTGCGCGCGCCATCCTGCGCGGCCAGGGTCACGGATTGCTGTGCAGCGGCCACCAGTGAATACGTCAGAATTGCGTAGAACACCAGGAAGAACACCACGAATACCAGGCCGAATTCAAGGGCATACACGCCACGCTGAGCGCGGCGACTCCCATATACGCGGCGTACGGAATTTGGCGAAGGCGGTCGGTCACTGGCCAATAGCGCGACGCGATCAGATACAGCAGGCCGTGCAAGCCGGCCAGCAGGCTCGCCAGCACCAGTATCAGGATCAGCGGCGCGATCCCCAACAGCAAGCCGAGTATCGCGATGGCCTTGACGTCGCCCGCGCCCATCAGACGCCTGCCCCACAACAACAGGAACGGGATTGCGGCCAGAAAGCCCGCGACTGCCATGAACCAGCCTGGCCATCGAGGCGGATATACCCAACCAGGCACTGCCCAAGCGGCCGCCAGCCAAAGCAGCTGCGCCACGAACCCCATAACGATCAACGCGTTGGGAACACGGCGATAGCGCAGATCGTTGTAGATCAGCACCAGATTCCAGCAGGCGAATAGCAGCCACCACAACACTTCCCCTGGATACAAGGCGGGACCTTCCGATAATTCAGCAAACCAGACTTCAGAAGTGTTCAAACGGAACCGCAGAATGCTGCTGAAGCCAATGAAATTTCGTACAGCCCGCCTGCCGGATGGCCCAAAGGGCCATCGCGACATGGACTAGGCTTGCTGGGCGTTAAACTGCCCCGCCCTGGGAGGTAAGCTTGGCGCCCAAGTCTGTGAACAGACTGGTCAGGCCTCCAGTAAAGAAGCCGATTGCGGCGATGATCGCTACCGCCATCAGCCCGGCGATCAGCCCGTATTCCAGGGCGGTGATGCCTTCTTCGTCATTCCAGAACTGCGCAAGTTTCGCTTTCATGTCGAGCTCCTAAGACTCGATTGATAATTGAGCTGCGCCGTCTAGCGACACCAGCCCCCTATGCCCGGTACTGCTTGCCTTGCGGGAGCATTCCTTGCCCGCGAGCAATCCGGGGCCCTGCTAACCCGGCCCCAGCGTGGACCCTGGCACCTTGCCAGGCTCCGACACCGGCGCCGATTCAATAATCGAGTCGATCCGCTGCGCCATGCGCGCACGGAACCGCGTCGATGCCCGCTGCAACTGCCAGCGCATGATCAGCAGCGTGACCGCGGACAACGCAAAAGCGATATACGGCAGCATGAGCCCGCCGATTTGGAGACTGGAATACTCACGCGGGGTCGTGCAGATAACGGTGCCGGCAGCCGCGCCCGTGTAATGCATGCCGCACACGGCGATTGCCATCAAAATGGCGGCTCCGCCGCGCTGAAATTCATTCTGCGTATTGAAAGCCAGCCACAGCGCGGCTGACGCCGCAATTACAGCGATCAGAACCGATAAAACCACCATCGGCAGATTCCAAAGCAATACGGCCGGCATGCGCATGGCGCCCATACCCAGATAATGCATGGCAGCAACGCCCAGGCCGGCGGCAAGTCCACCGACCAGGCAACGCCCGAAGGTGAACCGGTCGCGCCCGACATACCAGAAAGCCCATCCGGAAAACCCGGCGGCAACCACGAAGCTGAGTAGGGTGAGGCCGACCTGATAACCCACTTCGAAGGGCAGGTCCTGGGCCTGCATGCCGATGAAATGCATGCTCCAGATACCAACGCCCCCCATGGCGACGGCGCCGATGAGGATGTAACCGATGCGTATTTCACCGTCCTGGGTTTCAGTGCGGATACCCGCCGCGGCAAGCAGCGCCACATACGAGCCAAGCACCGCCGTCAGGAACGAGAGCGCGACCAGACCGGCATGAAACGAAAGGGGAACGATGTCGCCCGGGTTCATGAACGGCCCCAATGAAATGCCCTGCAATCACAGCGTTCCGCCGTCAGGCATTTCCGAGAAGTACTGCAGTCACACGCATCCATCCTGTGGACCCCCGATTGCCCGTAAAACCGATGTGTTTTGATACGTTTATATAGTCTTATCTATTAACATTTAATACACATCAGGGTTTACGCGAATATTGTCGATACTTAGGCCATAGACATGTAACGGATATCCTGAAATTTATATCAATCTTATTAAAAACCCCTAGTTAACCCTGATATTTCGCATATGCATTGGTTCCTGAGCATTTCGCAATGTTGTTATCTTGTCGTTTCCAAGCGGTCACAATGAAATAAATTGTCATTATCCCGGGCGGCTGGCACCATAACCGCCTGTGGCGTTAGCAAACACTACTTACCAATGTTGTGTCCCTATATATATTCAATATTTAATGAATATCGAATACATGGCCGGACAGCGCCTGAAGAAATGAGAGATACAAAGGCATGAGACGTTCGTACCCGGCAAGTCCGCTTACCCTCGCCCTTATCTGCGCCCTTGCCTTCAGTGCGAATGCACGCGCGGATGGCCCGCTACGGGGAAATCCCGTCGACTCGCTGCCGCAGTTGGAAAGGCCGCCTGGCGCCCAGCAACCTCCACCTGTCGTAGAGACGGCCACGCCCGAACAATTGGCGTTGCAAGCCAGATTGGCGCAACGCATCGTCCCGCTCAATTTCGACGTCAGTGGCGTCCACGCCATTCCTTTTGAAGAGGTATCCGGCATCCTTGCGCCGTTGTCCGGCAAGGAAATCAGCCTGGGCGAATTGGTGCAGCAGGTCGACAAGATCACCCAGCTCTACCGCGACAAGGGGTATCCCCTATCGTTTGCGCTGGTGCAGAACCAGACATTCGCCAATGGACTGGTCGTGGTGACCGTGGTCGAGGGGTATATCGGTACTGTGCGGATCGAAGGCGATATCGGTAATGCGCTGGACCGCCTGGAAACGCTGGCTGGCCCATTGAAAGAAGACCGTCCGTTGCAGCAAGCCACGCTGGAACGCCAGTTGAATCTGATGCGCACGGTGCCGGGCGTGAAGTTCACGCCTAACCTGGATCTGCCACGCCGCGCGGATGGCGCGACGGAACTGGTGCTGACGGCATCACGCCAACCGGTCAGCGTGACAGGCGGCGTTGCCGATCTGGGCACTGGTATGCAGCCGATAGTCAACCTGGGCACCAACAGCCTGACGCCGCTGGGCGAGCAGGTGAAACTGACCGCGTCCGTCCCATTCAATAGCGACGACGTCAAATACGTTATGGGCGAAGTCCGCGTGCCGATCGGCCCGGACGGTTTGGCGATCAAGGTCGACGGCTATCACTATGACGCCAAACCCCAGGACGATGCGATCGAATACCTGGGATTCGAGCGGCGGGTGAAAAACGACCGCATCGGTATCGGCGTCAGTTATCCCTTCCTGCTGAACAACACCCGCTCCCTCACAGGGACGCTGGGTGTTTACGCCGCAAATTCCAAAGACCGGTACGACTCGCGCACCTCGGACCTCTGGCTGCAGCAGGACGCAAGAGTGCGCGCCGCCAACGCTGAGCTTCGATATATTCAGGTCTCCGAAAGCAAGACAACCGACGTTACTGCAAGCGTCTCGAAAGGGTTTGACGCGGCGGGTGCGAAAAAGGACATCGCGACCAACTACGGATATTCAGCCACGCCGATTCTTGATCTGGATTTCACGCGCTACAACCTGAACGCGAAACAAACGTTTGTGTTGCCAGCGCAGTTCGGACTGACATTCTCAGGGGCCGCGCAATATTCCAGCAATATCCTGCCCTCGTCCGAGCAAGTCTCTTTCGGGAGCTGGCGGTATGCCATGGGGTATGCGCAAGGCGAGCAAAGCGGCGACAAGGGCGTAGGCGTATCGGCCGAAGTCAACCGCCGTTTCGGCACAGGCTGGGAATACCTGTCGAGCGTGCAGCCGTATGCCTTGGTGGACTATGCGCGCACTTGGTACAACAACAAGGGCTTGCAGGCCATTAACCAACGGCACCTGTCATCGGTCGCCCTGGGCTTGCGGTTCACGGACGACAAATACTATCTGTTCGATTTCAACGTCGCCAAACCGATCGGGTCGGCCTCGGTCAACAATGACCGGGACGTGCGCTTCAATGCCAACTACTCCCTGTTCTACGACGCATTCTGACCCAGGGACAATTCCTGCCCGACTGACCAGCGCCTGTGTTCACAGGCGCTTTTTTTCGCGCATCCCACACACCACGTTACGTAACGTCGCCCGTAACGTAACGGGAAATAACCTGCCATTCGTAACATTCGCAGGCTTTTCGCCGTCGCAAAAATGAGGGTTTCTCAAGCTTGGTGCAAACCCTCAAGACGGCCCACAAAGCAATGATTTATAAGGAATTTATTTAGTAGCCAATATCAACTACAAACAAAAATGCGGGCGCGGGAAAAATGTTGGCACGGTTTATGCATGGAGAGACGTATCGGGCAGTTTCAGCGCCTGACCTATCCAACCCGAGGAGCTCGCCATGTATACCAAAGTAGACGCAAAGCGCATTCAACGTATTTTGACCTCCACCGTCATGGCCGCTGCTCTGATGAGCGCGCTGGCTGCTTGCGGCGGCGGCGGCGGAAGCGGCAAGAAGTCGGCCGGCCTGCCTGGTACCGATATTCCGACGAATCCGGGCGGCAATAACCCCGGCGGCAACAATCCTGGCGGTACCGATCCTACCAATCCTGGCGGCACCGATCCGAATACGCCCGTCAATCCCGTGACGGCCGGACTCCTGCAAACCACGTTGGGCAATACCGGCAAAGCCGTGGACAACACGCTGCCGCTGAATCTGGGCACGACGTTGGGCGGCGTGGGCAAGGCGCTGGATCCCACCTTGGCGCCTGTCGTCAATACGGTGGTCGGGCTGACCCAGGAAGTGGGTGCCACAACCGGCTTGGGCCAACCCGTGGACGGCGTCACCAAACAAGTGGGCGGCCTGGTCAGCGATTTGGGCACCACGGTCAAGGGCACCGGCCTGCCGGGCGGCTTGAGTTCCGGCCTGGGCGGCCTGGTCGATGGTTTGGGCAAGACGGTGGCCAGCACCGGCGGCCTGCTGAACGCAGACCCCGCCAATCCGCAACCCTTGACGACCATCCTGGGCAACGCGACGAACGCCGTGGGCGCTTTGACCGCCGGCCTCTCCGGCCAAGGCGGCCTGTTGAACCCGGTCACGCAAGCCGTTGGCGGCATCACCGGTGGCGTGCTGGGTGGCCCCTCCAAGCCGATTCTGGAACCTGCGCTGGGCAATGTGGGCAAGACCGTGGACAACGTGCTGCCGCTGGGCCTGCAGCCCACGCTGGCAGGCCTTGGCGCCGCGCTTGATCCCACCGCCAGCCCGCTGGCCGGCACGGTCACTGGCCTGACGCAACAGCTGGGCGCGACCACCAAGCTGGGCGCCCCGGTCGCCGGGCTGCTGACGAACCTGGGCGGCACCCTGGCCTCGGCCGGTAGCTCCTTGCCTGGCAATACGGCAGGCCTGAACGGCGTGCTGCAAGGGCTGGGCGGCGCAGTCGCCAGCGCGGGCGGCTTGCTCAACGCCACCCCGGGCAACCCGAATCCGCTTGGGGCGACGTTGGCCAATGCCACGGGCGCAGTCGCTTCGCTGACCTCCGGCCTGGGCCTGGGCGGTGTGACGGGCGGCCTGACCGGCGGCGCGGGCGGCACGGGTGGCTTGCTGAGCCCGATCACCGGCCTCCTCGGCGGCGTGGGTGGTGTGGGCGGTACGCCGGCGGCAGGCGGCGTGGGCGGCCTGCTGGCGCCGGTGACGGGCTTGTTGGGCGGTGTGACCGGCGCAGTGGGTGGCGCGACGGGCGGCACGGCCAACGGCGGTTTGCTGGGCGGCTTGCTGGGCGGAGTCACTGGCGGAACTACCGGCGGCACCACTGGCGGCACGTCCGGTGGCACGGCCAACGGGGGCTTGCTTGGCGGCCTGCTGGGTGGCGTGGTCGGTGGTGTCTCGGTCAGCGCGACGACGGGTACGGGTGCCAGTGCTGGCGCCAGCGCCGGCGGCGCAGCCGGTGCCGGTACGACCAACGGCGGGTTGCTGGGCGGCTTGCTGGGTGGCGTCACCGGTGGCGTGACCGGTTCGTCGACGACGGGCGGCGCGGCGAACGGCGGCCTGCTGGGTGGCCTGCTGGGCGGCCTGTCGGCCAAGAAGTAAACCACCACGTCCGCAAGGGAGCGACATCATGCTGCAACAAGAAACCATCGTTCACCATGAGCATGTGACCGTGATGCCTGAATCTCACACGAGTGACCTGCGCCCGGGAATGCTTGACGATATCGCCCTGATGCTGGGTCGGCAGTTTTCGGTGTACAACGCCGCATGCCAGTCGGCCCTGGCGGAAAAGCTGGGGATCCCCCTGGCGGATCTGAAGGCGCTGGAACTGGTGATGGAGTTCGATGCCTTGCCCACCGGGCAGCTCGCCCAGTTGATGGGCATCAGCTCCGGCGGCGCGACCGCCTTGATCAACCGGCTGGAGGCGGCAGGCTACGTGCAGCGCGGCCGCCACCCGCTGGATCGTCGGATGATCGTGATCCGGCCGGTCGAGGAACAATGCCAGCACCTGTCGCAGGAGCGCCAGTGGATTGCCGAAGCGGTCATGCTGATGGCGCGCCGCTACGACACCACTGAACTGGAAACGGTGCATGCCTTCCTGGCGCAATGCGTCCGCACCTTGAGGCACGACACGCTGGTTTGGCTGGAAACGCGCAGCGCGCATCACGACGATCACTGACCCCGATCCGCGCGCACGGCGCCGAGTGCCCCGCACGCCCTGATCCGACAGGATCAGGGCGTGTTTTTCATGGTCTCAGCCGGGCGGCGTACCGAACTGCAGCCGGGGAACAGCGGCGAGCAACCGGCGCGTCAGTTCCTGCTGAGGCGCGTGCAGCACGGCATCGGCCTGCCCCAGTTCGATGATGCGTCCGCCGTCCATGACGGCGATGCGGTCCGCCAGATATTCGACCACGCCAAAGTTGTGCGTGATGAACAGATAGGCGATACCCAGTTCGTCCTGAAGCTCGCGCAACAGGTCCAGGATCTGCGCCTGGACGGAAACATCAAGCGCTGACGTGGGTTCGTCGCAGATCAGGACCTTGGGCTCGACCGCGAGCGCCCGCGCGATCGCGATGCGCTGGCGCTGCCCGCCCGAGAATTCATGCGGATAGCGCGTCAGCGTGTTGACCGGCAGCCCCACCCGCTCGATCAATTGCGCCGCATGCGCGGCACGCGCCTCCTTGCTCATGCCGCGGCGCAGGGATGCCAGGCCTTCGTCCAGGATGTCGCCCACGCGCATGCGCGGATCAAGCGAGGCGTAGGGATCCTGGAACACGATCTGAATGTCCTGGCGCAGGTCGCGCAGCGTGCGCCGGTCGGCCGACAGCGCATCCTTGCCTTGCAGCATTGCCCTGCCCGAAATCCGCGCCCCCTCGATCAGACGCAGCAGCGCCTTGCCGGTGGTGGTCTTGCCGCAACCGGATTCGCCCAGCAAGGCCAGCGTTTCCCCAGCCCGCAACGAGAACGTCACGCCATCGACCGCTTTTACCCACGATACGATGCGGCGAAGCGGGCCTTTGCGCACGGGGTAATGCACCTTGAGGTCTTGCACGTCCAGCACCACGTCGCCGGGCTTGCGCGCCGCGCTGCCGGCTTCGCGCGCCATCGCCTGGCGGCGCTGTTCCGTCAGCGGAGTGCCGCGCTTTTCAAAGGTCGGAATGGCCTCGAACAACTGCCGCGCATAGGGGTGCTTGGGCGCCCGGAAGAATTCCTCGGCACTGGCGCTTTCGACGATTTCACCGCCACGCATGAGCGCCACGTGATGTGCTACGTTCTTCACCACCGCCAGATCGTGGGTGATGAGCAGCACGGCCATGCCCATTTCCCGCTGGATGTCGGCCAGCAGGTCCAGCACCTGCGCCTGCACCGTGACGTCCAGCGCGGTCGTCGGCTCGTCGGCGATCAGCAGCAGGGGTTCCGCCGCCAGCGCGATCGCAATCATGACACGCTGCTTCTGCCCACCCGAGAACTGGAACGGGTAGTCGTCCACGCGCCGTTCGGGCTCGGGAATGCCCACCCGCCTCAGCCAGTCCACCGCACGGGCACGAGCGGCCGCGCCGCGCAGGGGCGTGTGCGCCGTCAGCGTTTCGATGATCTGGTCACCCACCCGCATGACCGGGTTCAGGCTGGTGGACGGCTCCTGGAAAATGATGCCGATCCGCCCCCCGCGCACCCCGCGCATGGCGCTTTCAGGCAGGCGGTTCAGGTCTTCGCCGTCCAGGTCGATCTGCCCGCCGACGATGTGGCCGGCGTCCGGCAGCAGACGCAGCAACGCCAGTGCCGTGATGCTCTTGCCGCATCCGGATTCACCCACCAGCGCAAAGGTCTGCCGCTGGGAGATGGCCAGCTGCAAGCGCTTGACCGCGTGAGTCATGCCGCTTTCGCCAGCGATGTCTACATCAAGGCCCTGCACATCGAGCAAAGGCGCGTCGTAGCTCATGGCGCTTCTCCCGACTTGGATGGACGTGGTTCTGCGGCCAGCGCCGGCGCCGGACGGCGCCCGAACAGGCCGCCCAAGCGAGCCATGCGGCTGGGCTTGTAGCGGCGGGTGCGCGGATCGAACGCATCGCGCACGGCATCAGCGAACAGGTTGGCCGCCAGCACCAGCGCCAGCATGAAAATGAAAGCGGTCATCAGGCTCCACCAGATCATGGGATCGCGCGACATCTCCAGCCGGGCGCCATTGATCATGGAGCCGAAGGAATTCATGCTGGGATCCACGCCGATGCCTAGATACGAAAGCACGGCCTCGTAGAGCACCAGGCCCGAGAATTCCAGCACCACGGTGATCAGCACCAGATGCGCCACGTTGGGCAGAAGATGGCGCGTCATGATGCGCCAGTGCGATACGCCGAACGCGCGTGCGGCCTGCACGTATTCCAGTTCCCGCAGCTTGAGTGTTTCCGCGCGCAGCAGGCGGCATAGCCCGGCCCAACCAGTCAGGCCAAGAATCATGCAAAGCAGGAACAGCCGCAGGTCCGCGCGCGCGACCGAAGTGTCGAACAGGTCGGCGTGGTTGTCGATGTAGACCTGCATCATCAGTGCGCAAGCCGCCACCAGCAGCACGCCGGGAATCGAGGTAATGGTGGTGTACAGGTACTGGATGGCGTCGTCGACCTTGCCCTTGAAGTATCCCGCCGCAATGCCGAAGATGATGGCCGGCGGCAGCATGGCGATGGTGGTCAGGCTGCCGATGACCAGCGCCGTGCGTATGCTTTTCAGCACCTGCCACAGCACGTCGTTGCCGATGCGGTCGGTGCCCAGCGCGTGATAGCCGCTGGACAGGCCGGCCAGCGCGCCAGCCGTCAGGCACAGCAACGTGAACGTCACCGCCATGGCGCGCCACGGGATGTCGGCATGGCCGCCAAGCAGTTGGCCGGCCGCCTCGGAAGCCGACCTGGTGCGCCGCGCCAGGCAGCCGTACAGGATGATCGTGGCCAGCAACGCCACCCCCAACCCGCCGGCCAGGCCGATTCCCAGGCGCTTCAGGACATCGCCCGTATGCTGTTCGTCGGGGTGGGTCAGATGGGTGGCCGCGCCGCGCAAGCGCGGATAGTCGCGCACCGGCTTGCCATCGACCACCATAGTTTCCTTCAGGAACAGGTTCGCCGCCAGCGGCTGCGAGTAGTTCTTTTCGGGGCTGGTCAGCACGGTGCCCGAAAGCAGGCCATCCAGCGCCGACTTGACGACAGGCGCATAGACCGGCGGGGCATCGGCGGCGGCGCCCGCAACGGGAGGCAACTGCGGACGGTAATGCACGGAGTCCAGCAGGCCTACCAGCGTGAACGCGACCAGGATCACCGCGGAGCACATGGCGGGCGTGTCGCGCGCCACACGCCCCCAGGTCGCGCGCAGGTTCGGACTGCGGCGGACATGCCAGACGTAGGCCAACGCGCAAAGCGCCATCAGCCACAGCGCAACATCGGTCCATAGAAAGACGATCTTCGGCATGGCGGCTACTCGAAACGGACGCGGGGGTCAGCCAGCGTGTAGGAAATATCGGCCAGGATCAGCCCCACGATGTAAAGCGCCGCGCCCAGGAACACCATGGCGCGCACGACGGAAAAATCCTGTGCGTTGATGGCGTCGATGGTGTAGCTGCCCAAGCCGGGGATACCGAAGAAAGACTCCGCGATCAGGCTGCCCATGAACAGCAGCGGCAAGGCGGCGACCGTGCTGGTCAGGATGGGCAGCATGGCGTTGCGCAGCACGTGCCGGAACAGCACGACGCGTTCGGCCAGCCCCTTGGCGCGCGCGGTGCGCACGTAGTCTTTGCCGATTTCTTCCAGGAACAGGGTGCGGTAGAAGCGCGCCTCGGGCCCCAGCCTCGACACGATCGCCACCAGCACCGGCAACGCCAGGAACTTGACGACGTCCAACCCGCCCGCGAAGCCCGAGAATGGCACCAGGCGCATGAGCTTGGCGAAGACCCATTGGCCGGCGATGATGTAGAACAGGCTGGAGATCGACAACAGCAGCACGCACACCACCACGCCCCAGAAATCCAGTCGCGTCGCCCGGAAATACACCAACGTCAGTGAAAAGACGATGCTGACGAAGAGTCCCAGGATGAACGTGGGCACCGCCAGCGCCAGGCTGGGGCCCATCCGGGTCTTGATCTCGCGGCCGATATCGCGGCCGCTGTCAGACGCACCAAACTCCATCACCAGCAGGGGCACCGACCGCTGATAGAACACGGTATCAGTCAGCTGAGCCGCCCCGTCGGCTTTGGCGTTGAAGAAGAGCGGCTTGTCGTAGCCGCGCTCGACCTTCCATTTTTCCACCGCGTCCTGGCTGGCGCGCTGTCCGCCGATGGCCAGGCGCGCCATGTCGTCCGGCGTATTGACCGCGAAGAACAGGATGAAGGTGAAGAGGTTCACGCCGATCAGAATCAGCACGCCATACAGCAGCCGGCGGATCACATAGCCGATCATGATTGATGCTCCTTACGGACGCCCGGTCCAAAGGCCGTCTGGCGTTCGCGGCGCTTGAGCGCGACGTACGACGGCCAGATCGCCAAGGCCAGCAGCAGCACGAACAGGCCGATCGGCCACCACCTTGGGAAATTCCATTCGTCGATCTTCTGCTGCCGCAGTGCGGGGTCCAGCTTCAGGTATTGGAGGGTGTTGCGCACCATCTGCGTCGGCTTGGCGTTGCCGACCCATTGCTGGTAGGCGCCGCCCGACATTGGGAAAAAGCCGAACATCCACGGCGCGTCGCGCTGCACGATCTCCACCATCCTGGCAATCAGCTTTTCCTTTTCCGGGCCGTCGTCCAGGAACTTCATCTGCTCGAACAGCTTGTTGAATTCGGGGCTGTCGTAGTTGGCCGCATTCTCGCCGCCGCCTTTGGCCTTGGCGTTGGGGCCATACAGCAGGAACAGGAAATTTTCGGCGTCGGGGTAATCGGCATTCCAGCCCCACAGGAAGATCTGCGCCGCGCCGCGCGTCATCTTGTCCTGGAAGCGGTTGTAATCGGTGGACCGCAAGTCCAGCTGCACGCCGATCTTGTTCATCTGACGGCGCATCCAGTCGAACTGCGGATTCGACCCGCCCCCCTGCATGGCGTCGTAGTACAGCACCAGCGGCGCCCCCGACTTGGCATTGCGGCCATCGGGATAGCCGGCTTCGGCCAGCAGGCGGCGGGCCACGTCGACGGACTTGCGCTCGGGTTTGCCGTCCACCAGGTCGTACACGATGGGGTTCAACCCTTCAGGCAGTTCGCGATAACCCAGCACACCGGGCGGCACCGGACCCTGCGCCACGGAGGCCTGGCTGTTCTCGAACACGGCCACATATTCTTCCCAATCGAACACGATGCTGATGGCCTGGCGCAGCTTGCGGTTCTTTTCCGCCTGCTCGGGCGTATCGCCCTTGCCCACGACGGGGTCCAGCCAGTTGAACCCCATGTACCAATTGGCGGTTTCGACCGTGGTGGGCAGGCGGATGCCGCGCTCGCGGTACTGGCGGGCCTTGTCCTGGCTGTCGCCGGCGGCGACCAGCATGGCGACGCCGTACTCGCCGCGTTCGATCTGCGGCGCGTCGTAATAGCCCTGCATGAATTTGCCGATCAGCGGGATCGCTTCCTTTTCCAGGCTGAACACCGCGCGGTCGATGAAAGGCGTAGGCTTGCCGCAATCCGCCAGCAGGCCGGCCGCCTTGTCGCCGGGTTCGCCGTCGCAAGGGTACGGTTCACCGTGGAAATTGGGGTTGCGCACCAGCACGTGGCGGCGGTTCGGCAGCGATTCGGCCAGCATGTAGGGGCCGGTCCCCACCGGCCAGGTGTTCAGCGACAGGTCGTGCGAGGCCATGCCCGGCTGGTTGTAGAAACGGTCGGCCTCCCAGGGGATGGGCGCCGTGAACGTCATGGCCAGCCAGTACTTGAATTGGGGATACTTGCCGGTGACCCGGATGCGCAGGGTATGCGGGTCCAGCGCCTGGACGCCGGTAAAACCATTGGCTTCGCGGAGATCCAGCCAGGGCGGCGTGCTGCCGCCGGGCAAGTCGCGGCGCATGTCGCGGTCGCGTTGGCGCAGGCGGTCGCCGTATTCCTTCATGCCTTGAACATGGTCGGCCATCACTGAATAGATGGGCGACACCACGCGCGGGCTGGCCAGGCGGCGGAACGCGTAGACATAATCGTCCGCGGTGAGTTCGCGCGTGCCGGTGCGCGGAAAATCAGGGATATAGAACTTGTCGTCCAGTTCGCCCGCGGCCAGCGGGAAGTAGTCGTAGCTGCCGTCGGTCTTGCGGGCAAAGGCCGGATGCGGCTGGAAGCGCACGCCAGGGCGGATCTTGATGTCGTAGACGCTTTCGGCGATCTGTTCGCCCGGCGCGTCGGCAGGCAACGGTTTTCCCTGCGCATCCAGATAGAGCGGCGGGGCAATGGCCTCGGCCGAGCGCGGCACCAGCTCGTAGGGCCGCTTCAGGTAGTGATAGCCGTACAACGTCTCATAGATGTTGTAGGTATAAGGCGTTTCGTCCACGGAATAAGAGCTGGCCGGGTCCAGGTACTTCGGCGAACGCTGCGTGAACGCGGAGTAGAACGTGTTCTGGCTTTCCGCACCAGACGGATACGGGCTGTTGATCGGGCTTTCTTGCGAGCAGCCCGCCACTGCCAGCAACAGCAGCGTGGCCGTCGCCCAGAGCCGCTTGAATGCACGCATGGAAACCTTCCCTTCAAATCGTTGCGACAGAGAATAGCAAACGCGGGACGGAGCCAGTACCCAGGCATCCCCCTAGCGGCCGCGCCAGGCAGCCCGACGCAGTCAGGCTCAGCCGCACTGCCGCTGACGCCAGCAGTCGTAGCGCCATTTCCAGGGCTGCATGGCGCCCTGCTGCACCCACAGGCCACGGCCGGCATCTTTGGCCTGGCGTTGCAGGTCCGGCATGGCCTTGTCGCGCAGGTAGTCGCCCTTTCTGGCGGTATAGGCCCAGGCGTAGCCGGCCTCGACCTGCAGGCGGTTGGCCGAGCGGCCGTCTTCAAGGATCAGCGCGCACACGTCACGGCCGTACTGGTCTTTCTCGTAGCACTGGGCGGTCAGGGTCTTGCCTGCCACCAGGCTGGCCAGGTTCTTGCGCGAGGCCTCGGCATACGGTTGCCCGGGCTGGTCCGCACCGTGGCCTTCCTCCGGCGCATCGATGCTGTCCATGCGGATGCGCCGCTGGCCGTCCGGCGCGCGCAGTGTGACGGTATCGCCGTCGGCCACGTTGACGATGGTGCCGGTCAGCGTGTAGCTGCCCTGAGGCACGCCACCCGCCGGCGCAGGGCCGGCGCGGGAGGGGGTCTGGGTTTGGGTTTGGGTTTGGCCAGGAGCCGACGACGTGCCCGTAGCCGGCGGACGGGGCGCATCACGCCCCGAGGGCTGCAGCCAATTGACGATGGCGCCTGCCGCCGCAAGGATCACGGCGACGATCAGGGCGGTCAGCTTGCTGCCGCCGCCAAAGGAAGGTTTGCCACGCACCGGCCGGGCTCCAGGTTAGAAACGCTGGAAGTTTGCCACACGCCGCGTGCCGCCAACCGCCCGGCATGCAGAAAAGGACTGCGTCCGGTCCTACAGCCAGCCCGATTTGCGGAAACGCCAATACAGGATGGAACAGACCGACACGATGACGCCCAGCGTGATGGGATAACCCCAAGGCGACTTCAGTTCGGGCATGAATTCGAAGTTCATGCCATAGATGCCGGCGATCGCCGTGGGCACGGCAAGAATGGCGGCCCAGGACGCGAGCTTGCGGGTGGTGTCGTTCTGCGCGGCCTGGCCGATCATCAGGCTGGCTTCAAACGCGAAGGCCAGCGACTCGCGCAGGGCGTTGAACAGTTCGTCCACGCGCAGCACACGGTCGGCGACTTCGCCGAAATACGGGCGCGCATGTTCGTCCACCGCCGACATCTCGACCCGCGCCAGGCGGCGGCAGATCTCGGCCATCGGCGACACCACGGTGTGGATGCGCAACAGGTCGCGGCGCTGGCGGTACAGCCTGCGAATGTCGGAATCCTTGGCGCCGCGGATCAGCAGCTTCTGCTCGGCGCCTTCCACCACGCTTTCGATCTTGCCGGCGGCGGCCACATAGCGGTCGACCAGCCAGTCCAGCACCTCGGACGCCACGTAGTCGCTGCCGCGCTTGAGCAGGTCGGGCGACGCCTCCAACCGTTCGCGCAAGGGACTGTGGGCGGCCGTTGCGCCACGGCGCACGGTCACCAGGAAGCCGTCGCCGATCAGCAATTGGGTCTCGCCGAAGATCGGGCGTTCAGCCTCGACCTCGACGGTGATGGTCACGATGAGGACCATATTGCCGTAGTCGATGATCTTCGGGCGCCGGTGCGGTTCCAGCATTTCTTCCTGGTTCTTGCCGCAGGCGCCGAGTTCTCCGGTAACCCTGGCCAGCAATTCCGGCGTGGGATTGCGCAAGCCGATCCACAGCATGCCGGGCGGCTGCCCCTGCGGCTGGCTGTTGTACCGGCTGATGTGCTGCCCCACCTCGTCGATGGGCACTTCCCGGTCGCGACGCCCGTTCACATAGGCTATCGACGCGACGACCTCGCCCTTGTGGGCGTCGGCGAAATTCTCTTCAGCGGACATGGACTACCTCAGGCAATGCGATCCCTACCGGACAACTTATGGGTATCGGCCGATGATAGCCCAGGCTCGGGCCTGTCAACGTTCGAAGGCGCCGCGCACAGGCCCTAGGAAAACAGGCTGCGGACCCGTTTGGTCACGTCGATGCTGGGCGCCTGCGGTTCCTTGGGCTGGCCGCCAGGCAGATCAGGCAGCGCGGGCGGCTTGGGCAGATGGTCAAACAGCGGCAGCATGGCATTGGTGATGTAGCGCGTGCGCGAACCATAGACGTGGCGGTCGCCCATGCCCGTCTGCTGGTGCACATAGAAGCGTTGCGGCACGATCAGCTGCAAGCGCTCTTTGGCCCGGGTCATGGCCACGTACAGCAGGCGGCGCTCTTCCTCGATCTCTTCGGCGGTGCCCGTGCTCATGTCGGACGGGATGCAGCCGTCGACCACGTTCAGCACATAGACCGCCTTCCATTCCTGGCCCTTGGCGGAGTGAATGGTGGACAGGATCATGTAGTCTTCGTCGCGCGACGGGGCGCCGGATTCGTCGCTGGTCGCGTCTGGCGGGTCCAGCGTGAGTTCGGTCAGGAAACGTTCGCGCGACGGGTAACCCGCCGCCAGCCGCACCAACTGGTCCAGGTCGGTCTTTCGCACGCGCGCATCGTCGTACAGGCGTTCCAGCTGGCCGGCGTACCAGCGCAGGGCCAGGTCCACATCAGCCGGCCAACGCAGGCCGGGATCGCACAGCGCCGCATAGGTGTCGGCAAATGCGCCCCACTCTTCCTGCGCCGCCGCCCCCGGCTTGAATTCGCGCAGCGCGCGCAACGGTTCGGCGGACGCGGCCATGGCGTCCATCAACTTGCCCGCCGTGGCCGGCCCGATGCCCGGCATCAGTTGCGCCACCCGGAAGCCCGCCATGCGGCCACGCGGATTTTCGGCCCAACGCAAGAGCGACAGCAGGTCTTTCACATGCGCGGCTTCCAGGAAGCGCAGGCCGCCGAACTTCACGAAGGGGATATTGCGGCGGGTCAGTTCCAGTTCCAGCGCGGCGCTGTGGCTGGCCGTGCGGAACAGCGCCGCCTGCGACTTCAGCGTGGCGCCGCCCTCGCGCTGGGCCAGCACCTGGTCGGCCACCCACCGCGCCTGCCCAGCTTCGTCGCTGACCGTCACCAGCTCGGGAAGTTGCGACGAGGCGCGGTCGGTCCAGAGGTCTTTGGCGAAACGTTCCGTCGCCAGCCCGATCACGGCGTTGGACGCGTTCAGGATGGGCTGGGTTGAACGGTAGTTACGGTCCAGCGTGATGACGCGCGCCGGCTCGGGAAACTGATTGGGAAAGTCCAGGATGTTGCGCACCGTGGCGGCGCGGAAGGAATAAATGGACTGGGCGTCGTCGCCCACCACCGTCAGGCCGCGGCCGTCCGGCTTCATCGCCAGCAGGATGGCCGACTGCAGCCGATTGGTGTCCTGGTATTCGTCCACCAGCACATGGTCGAAGCGCGCGCCGACATCAGCGGCGATCCCGGGATCGGACATCATCTCGGCCCAATACAGCAGCAGGTCGTCGTAATCCAGCACCTGCTGATCCTGTTTGGCGGCGACATAGCCACGGAACAGGTTCTTCAGTTCTTCTTCCCACTGGGCGCACCAGGGAAAGGACGTCTTCAGCACGTCAGCCACCGGCGTCTGGCTGTTGACCACGCGCGAGTAGATGGCCAGGCAGGTGCCCTTCAACGGAAAGCGCGACTTGGTGGACGACAGGCCTTGCTCGTGCCGGACCATGCCCATCAGGTCTTCGGCATCGCCGCGGTCATGGATGGTGAAGGCTTCAGACAAACCGATGCGCAGCGCGCAGTCGCGCAAGAGCCGCGCGCCGATAGCGTGGAAGGTGCCCGCCCAAGGCAAGGACGGCGCCTGCTGCGAGCCGCGCAGGTTCATGACCCGCTGCAGCACGGATCCCACGCGGCGGTCCATTTCCTGGGCGGCGCGGCGCGAAAAAGTCAGCAGCAACATGCGCTGCGGGTCCGCGCCATTCAGGATCAGGTGCGCCACCCGGTGGGCCAACGTATTGGTCTTACCCGAACCCGCCCCCGCGATGACCAGCAGGGGCCCACCGTCACCGGACGCGCCATGCGCGCCATTGACGCCGAATTCGGCGGCTTCGCGCTGGGCGGGGTTCAGGTCGGCCAGGGGGTCGGGGCGGCTGTTTGACGGGGCGGGATTCTGTTCGGGCATGACGCGTAGGAGGCCGCTTGGCGCGCCGGGGCGTCGTGCGCACGATGCGCGGCCACGGGCCAAATGACTGGCTATATATCCAGCTATCATAGCAGCGTGGCCACCCCACCCCTTCACGCCCCCCGCCCTTTCCCATGCGCATCCTGACCGGCACCGCCTCCTGGACCGATCCCACCTTACTGGCCTGCGGTCGCTTCTACCCGCCCGACGTCCGCAGCGCCGAGGCCCGGCTGCGGTTCTACGCGTCGCGCTTTGCCATGGCCGAGGTCGATTCCAGCTATTACGCCCTGCCCTCCGCGGAAAACGCCTACCTGTGGGCGCAACGCACACCGGATGATTTTGTCTTCAACATCAAGGCGTTCCGGCTGTTTACCGGCCACCAGACGCCGCTTGCCGCATTGCCCGCAGACATTGGCCGCGAGTTGGCCGACTGGCCGGACCCCGTCATCTATCACGGCCAGATGCCCGAAGACCTGCGCGACGAACTCTGGCGCCGTTACCAGATGGCGCTGGAGCCGCTGCGGATGCCGGGCAAGCTGGGCGCGGTGCATTTCCAGTTTCCGCCCTGGTTCCGGCGCGATGCGCGCGGCCGGGCGCACGTGGCCGATTGCGCACGGCGTATGGAAGAACACCTGATCTCGGTGGAATTCCGGCACCGCAGCTGGTTCGAGACCCCGGCGGCCACGGCGGACACGCTCGCGTTCGAACGCGACCTGGGCGTGGTGCATACCGTGGTCGACGCCCCCCAGGGCTTTGACAACACGGTGCCCGCCGTTTGGGAAAGCAGCCATCCCGAACTGACGCTGCTGCGCTTGCACGGCCGCAATGCCGCAGCCTGGAATGTATCCGGGACGGCCTCGTCGGGACGCTTCCAGTATGAATACACGGAACAGGAACTGGCCGAATTGGCAGAGCGCTTTTCGCGGCTGGCGACGCAAAGCGCCCAGGCGCATGCCGTGTTCAACACCAATTTCGAAGACCAGGGCATGCGCAACGCCGCCGCATTCGCGTCCGCGCTGCTGCCGTTCTAAGGCCGCGGTGTGGACGCGGGCAATCAGGCCGCCGCGGGCTTGCGAGCGACTTCCGCCAGGCTTTCCAACAGCACTTCGAACTTGCGCGCGATGTCGTGCTCGGGCACACAGGCGTAGCCCAGCAGCAGGCCCGGCCGCCGCCCTTGCGCATTCACGTAGTACCGCGACAGCGCGCGCGTCAGCACGCCTTTGCTGCGCGCCACGTCGACCACGCGCAAATCATCCATATCCGGCGGCAGGGTCAGCACCAAGTGCAGGCCCGCCATGCTGGCGTCGCGGTGCAGCCAGTCCGGACCCAGCCGGCGTTCGATCAGGTTGACCAGCATCGCGCGGCGCCGACCATACAGCATGCGCATCCGGCGGATATGGGCCGCGTAATGGCCTTCGGCGATGAACGTCGCCAGCGCCGCGTGCGTCATCAGATGCCCCTCGCGGTATAGCTCTGCATGCGCCGCCTGGAACGCGGCAGTCAGCGGCTTGGGCAATACCAGATACCCGACGCGCAGGCCCGGGTACAGGGTCTTGCTGAAGGTGCCCATATAGATGACGGGCGCATCCGGCTCCAGCCCCAGCAGCGATGCGATGGGCCGGCCTGAGAAGCGGAATTCGCTGTCGTAATCGTCCTCGATGATCCAGCTGCCACATTGCCGCGCCACGGCAAGCAATTGGCGGCGCCGGGTCAGCGACATCACCGGACCCAGCGGATACTGGTGCGAGGGCGTGACGAAGATGAAGCGCGGCGGCGTGCCCACGGCGTCCGGCAGGCGCATGCCTTCTTCATCGACCGGCAGGTGCACGGTATGCAGGCCATTGGCTTGCAAGATGGTGCGGGCACCCCAATAGCCCGGGTCTTCGACCCAGGCGGTCTCGCCGACTTCGCCCAGGATGCGAGTCGTCAGGTCGATGGCCTGGTGCGACCCTTCGGTGATGATGATCTGTTCGGGGTCGCAATCGATGGAGCGCGTCAGCGCCAGATGCTGGGCCAGCGCCTCGCGCAGTGCCGGCAGGCCGCCGCCGTAGGCATAGGTCAGCAGATCGGGCGACGGGTTGCGCCATAGCGAACTGAAGATGCGGCCGAATTTCTTGTGCGGGAACTCGGTCAGGTCGGGCACGCCCGGCATGAAGGCGCCCCATTGGTAGGGCGATGCCGACACGCCATCCACGATGGCCGCGCCGCGCGGCGACAAGGCCGGGCCCGGCTGCGACTTCGGCGGTTGGCGCAGCCGGCGGCCGCTGGCCAGGTAGGAATCCGGCACCGAGGCGTTGACGAAGGTGCCGTTGCCCTGGCGGCTGCGCGTATAGCCTTCGGCCAGCAGCTGGCTGTAGACGTGGACCACGGTATTGCGGGCGATGCCGAGTTCGGCAGCCAGGTCGCGCGAAGCCGGCAGGCGCGAGTCCGCGGCGATGGCGCCGTCCAGGATCGCTTCGCGGATGCCGCGGTACAGCCGCTTGTTCATCGGCTCGTTCGCCCCATCGGCCAAACGCAGCAGCAGCAAGTCACCTACAATGGACCGCAATTGGTTCTACCTGTTTTATTAAAGTGGTTCCCACAAATGGGGCCATCGTAGCATTAAATAAGGTTTTTCCCGCCCACCACGTTCCCCGAGGCAGAGATGAAGAATCAGGACCTGAATACCCGCCGTTCCTTGGCCACCCCGCGTGGCGTCGGCGTCATGTGCGACTTCTACGCGGTGCGCGCCGAAAACGCCACGCTGTGGGACGCCAACGGCAAGGAATACATCGATTTCGCGGGCGGCATCGCCGTGCTGAACACCGGCCACCTGCACCCCAAGGTGAAGGCCGCCGTGTCCGCCCAGCTGGACAACTTCACGCACACGGCCTATCAGATCGTGCCGTACGAAGGCTACATCTCGCTGGCCGAGCGCATCAACCGCCTGGCCCCCATCGACGGCCTGAAGAAGACCGCGTTCTTCACGACCGGCGTCGAAGCCGTTGAAAACGCCATCAAGATCGCACGCTCGGCCACCGGCCGTTCGGGCGTCATCGCCTTTTCGGGTTCGTTCCACGGCCGCACCATGCTGGGCATGGCGCTGACCGGCAAGGTCGCCCCCTACAAGCTGTCGTTCGGCCCGATGCCGGGCGACATCTACCACGTGCCGTTCCCCAACGGCACCCAGTCCATCACCGTGGCGGATTCGCTCAAGGCGCTGGACCTGCTGTTCAAGTGCGACATCGATCCCAAGCGCGTGGCTGCGATCATCATCGAACCGGTGCAAGGCGAAGGCGGCTTCAACATCACCCCGCCTGAACTGATGACCGCCCTGCGCAAGCTTTGCGACGAGCACGGCATCCTGCTGATCGCCGACGAAGTGCAAACGGGCTTCGGCCGCACCGGCAAGCTGTTCGCCATGGAACACCACTCGGTGCAGGCAGACATCATCACGATGGCCAAGAGCCTGGGCGGCGGCTTTCCGATCTCGGGCGTGGTTGGCCGCGCCGACGTCATGGACGGCCCGGCCGCGGGCGGCCTGGGCGGCACGTACGCCGGCAACCCCCTGGCAGTCGCCGCCGCACATGCCGTGCTGGACGTGATCGCCGAAGAAAAGCTGTGCGAACGCGCAACCGTGCTGGGCGACAAGCTGCGCGCTCATCTGGAAGGCCTGCGTGGCAAGGTGGCGGGTATCGCCGACGTGCGCGGCCTGGGCTCGATGGTGGCGCTGGAACTGAACGACGCCAACGGCAAGCCGGACGCCGAAGCCGTCAAGCGCGTGCAAGCCCGCGCGCTCGAGCAAGGCCTGATCCTGCTGAGCTGCGGCGTGTACGGCAACGTGCTGCGCTTCCTGTACCCGCTGACCATCCCCGACGCGCAATTCGACCGCGCACTGGTTATCCTGTCCGAGGCGCTGGCCGCCTGATGCCCAGGGCCTGAACACCCGATCTTCGGTTGGGCAGGCATGGCAATTGCGGGCGTGTTGCGGTTTACCGCCACGCCCGCAGCCGTTTCCTGGCCCTGCTGCATTTCATTCAAGGAGACTCCGATAATGACCGCTTTGACCCATCCCCTGTCGCGCCCTGAACTGCTGCGCGACGCCTGCTACATCGACGGCAAGTGGGTAGGCGCCGGCAACGGCGCATCGATCCCGGTGGACAATCCCTCCACCGGCAAGACCATCGTGTCCGTGCCCAAGCTGGGCCGCAAGGAAACCGAACAGGCCATCGCCAGCGCACAAGCCGCGCTGCCGGCCTGGAGCGCCAAGACGGGCAAGGAACGCGCCGCGATCCTGCTGAAGTGGGCGCAGTTGATGATGCAGAACCAGCAAGACCTGGCCGCTATCATGACGTCCGAACAGGGCAAGCCCGTGACCGAAGCCGCCGGCGAAATCGCCTACGCCGCTTCGTTCCTCGAATGGTTCGCCGAAGAAGCCAAGCGCATCGACGGCGACGTGCTGCAAAGCCCGAAGGCCGGCCAGCGCTTGCTGGCATTGAAGCAGCCCATCGGCGTCACCGCCGCCATCACGCCGTGGAACTTCCCGGCCGCCATGATCACCCGCAAGGTCGGCCCGGCGCTTGCCGCCGGCTGCACCATGGTCGTCAAGCCCGCCCAGCAGACCCCGCTGACCGCGCTGGCGCTGGCCGTGCTGGCCGAAGAAGCCGGCGTGCCGGCCGGCGTGTTCCACGTCATCACCGGCAGCTCGCGCGATATCGGCGCGGCCCTGTGCGAGAGCGAAGTGGTGCGCAAGCTGAGCTTCACCGGATCGACGGAAGTCGGCCGCACGCTGATGGAGCAATGCGCGCCGACCATCAAGAAGCTGTCGCTGGAACTGGGCGGCAACGCGCCCTTCATCGTGTTCGACGACGCCGACCTGGACCGCGCCGTGGACGGCATCCTGGCCTCGAAGTACCGCAACGCCGGCCAGACCTGCGTGTGCGCCAACCGCATTTACGTGCAGGCCGGCGTGTATGAAGAGATCGCCAAGCGCCTGGTGGCCAAGGTCAATGCCATGAAGGTGGGCGACGGCTTCGCCGACGGCGTGACGCAAGGTCCGCTGATCGACGCCAGCGCCGTGGAAAAGGTGCAGGAACACATCGCCGACGCAACCTCGCACGGCGCCAAGGTCATCGCTGGCGGCAAGCCGCATGCGCTGGGCGGCACGTTCTTCGAGCCGACCGTGGTGCGCGACGTGACCCAGTCGATGCGCTTCGCGACCGAAGAAACCTTCGGCCCGGTGGCCCCGCTGTTCCGCTTTGAAACGGAAGAAGAAGTCATCGGCATGGCGAATGACACCATCTTCGGCCTGGCTGCCTACTTCTTCACCCGCGACTACGCCCGCATCTGGCGCGTGTCCGAAGCGCTGGAATACGGCATCGTCGGCATCAACACCGGCTTGATCTCCAACGAAGTCGGCCCGTTCGGCGGTGTGAAGCAATCCGGCCTGGGCCGCGAAGGCTCCAAGTACGGTATCGAGGAATACCTCGAGATCAAGTACTTGTGCGTCGACCTGGGCTAAGAGAAAAGGCCCCCACGCCGCGCACGCTACGCGTGCTTGCTGCCCCCCGAGGGGGCGGCACCGCCTTGGGGCGGCCCTGCGGCGGTGCGGCCCCCACGCCGCGCACGCTACGCGTGCTTGCTGCCCCCCGAGGGGGCGCGCGGCGTCCTAAGGGATAAGCGGGTTTCGGCCCGCTTATCCCCACCAACTGTGGACAACCCGGCAGATAACTCCTGCATAGCCGGAAAAAGTCCTTTCATTCCAGTGACTTGCAAAACACGATCAAATGCCGCTCAGGCGTGATAGATTTGCGCGTTCCCTGGATGAGTCAGTATGAGCAGAACTTTTACCCGCGAGGACACCCGCAAGCTTGCCGTCGTGCTGGCCGAAACCGCCCTGGCGGAGGTCATGCCACGCTATCGCAACCTGCCGGAAGGCTCGGTGCGGGGCAAGAGTTCGCCGCGCGACTTGGTGACCGACGCGGACGAGGCGGCTGAACGCCTGATCGCCGCCCGCCTGGCCAAGCTGCACCCCGGCGCCGTACTGATCGGCGAAGAGGCCTCCGCGCGCAATCCCGCCCTGCTGAACATGCTGGTCGACGCCGACCTGGCCTTTTTGATCGACCCCATCGACGGCACCCGCAACTATGTGGCTGGCTTGCCCCTGTTCGGCATGATGATCGCGGCCTGCCATCGCGGCGATGTCATCGCGGGCGTCATCTACGACCCCGTCAACCGCGACAGCGCGCTGGCCGTGCGCGGCGAAGGCGCCTGGATGGAATACGAGAACGGCCGGCAGGCCCCGCTGGCAGTCGCCAGCCCGGCGCCGCCAGAAGACATGGATGGCCTGATCGCCACGGGTGCGCTGCCCGAACCGTTGCGCACCACCGTCAATAGCAACCTGTCGCGCCTGGGCAGCACCGCATCGCTGCGCTGCGCCGCCCATGAATACCGGATGCTGGCCGCCGGCCATTGCCATGTCGCGCTGTACAACCAGCTGACGGCCTGGGACCATGCGGCGGGCTGGCTGCTCCACCGGGAAGCCGGCGGGTACGCCGCGCGCTTTGACGGCTCGCCCTACAAGCCCACGCACCGCACGGGCGGGCTGCTGTATGCGCCGGATGCCGGCAGCTGGCACGCCGCCCGCAAGGCGTTGCTGGGCGACGGGCTTGAGCCGCTAGAGACGTAAAAAATGGGGGTTATCCCTAGGAATTATCCACAGTTCCTGTGGACAACCCTATGGAAAGGTCTGTAACAGAGCGAAAAATCCCTTACGGGGCAAGCACTTGCTTAGACCGGTCAAAAACCGGCCGGCAAAAAGCGTGCCTATAAGGCATCCAACGCCACCGCACAAGGCTGTTCCACCTTCAGGGTCAGCAGCGGATCGGCTCGCGTGCGGCCCAGGTTGATGGCGGCGATCGGCATGCCGTTGCGGGATGCCGCGGTCACGAAACGATAGCCTGAATACACCATCAGCGACGAGCCGACGACCAGCACTGCGTCGGCGCTCATCAGGCCGGCATTGGCCCGGTCCACGCGATCGCGGGGCACGGTTTCACCGAAGAAGACCACGTCCGGCTTGACGATGCCGCCACAGCGCGGACAAGGCGGCACGGTGAAGCGCGAGAAATCCTCGCCCTCGAGGTCGGCGTCACCGTCGGGCGCATCCGTGGCGTCCAGCGACGTCCATTCCGGGTTGCCCTGCAGAAGCGCCTCTTGCCAGGGCTGGCGGCCGCCGCGCCAGTCGCAATTCATGCAACGCACCTCGTCCAGCCGGCCGTGCAGGTCCACGACTTCGCGGCTGCCCGCCGCTTCGTGCAGGCCATCGACGTTTTGCGTGACCAGCACCGTGACGTGGCCGCGCGACTCCAGCCGCGCCAGCGCGCGGTGCGAATCATTGGGCTTGACGCTGCCGAAGCGGCGCCAGCCGACCATGCTGCGGGCCCAATAGCGGGCGCGCGCCAGGTCGTCGCCCATGAAAGTCTGCAGCGTCATGGGCGGCTTGCGCTTCCATTCGCCTTCGGTATCGCGGTAGTCGGGGATGCCGGAGTCGGTGCTGACGCCCGCCCCCGTCAGTACGAACAGCCGCGGGTGGCGGTCGACGAAGCCGCGCAGCGCGGCCAGATCCGAGACTCGTGTATCCATCCTGACTCCTCTGTCCTGGCCGCCCGCGCACGCGGCGCTGCGCGCATCGATAAAGGCGGTTCAGCCGCCCAGGCCGCAATCCGGCATGTCGCTGACCAGGCTGGCCTGCGTGACGTTGCTGCCCGGGGCCACACTGCGCGTCAGCCAGACGTTGCCGCCAATGGTCGAGCCCTTGCCGATCGTGACGCGGCCCAGAATCGTGGCGCCAGCGTAGATCACGACATCGTCTTCGATCAACGGGTGACGCGGCAGGCCTTTCTTCAGCTCGCCGTTTTCACCGGGCGGGAAGCGCTTGGCGCCCAGCGTCACCATCTGGTAGAGCCGCACGCGGTCCCCGATGATGGCGGTTTCGCCGATGACCACGCCCGTGCCGTGGTCGATGAAGAAACTGCGGCCGATGGTGGCGCCGGGGTGGATGTCGATGCCGGTGTCAGCATGGGCGATCTCGGCCACGATGCGGGCCAGCATCGGCACGTTCAGGCGGTACAGGACGTTGGCCAGGCGGTGATGGATCATCGCCGCCACGCCGGGATAGCACAGCAGCACTTCGTCGACGCTGTGCGCCGCCGGGTCGCCCTGGTAGGCCGCGGTCACGTCCAGGTCGAGCGCGGCGCGCACCCGCGGCAGCTCGGCGCCGAACTGGCGCACGATCTCGATGGCACGCCGCTGGGTTTCAGCGGGGTCCACGTGTTCATGGCGGCCGACGTATTGCAGTTCAAGACAGACCTGGTGCAGCAGCGCGTCCAGCGCCGCGCCGATGGTGTGCCCGACGTAGAAGTCTTCGACTTCCTCGCGCAGGTCGATCGGACCCAGGCGCATCGGGAACAAGGCGCCACAGAGGTCCTTGACGATCTGGCGCAGGCTTTCCTGCGACGGGAACTCGCGCAAGCCCGAGTCTTCGCGCAAGCGGCCGCGCGGGCCGCGCCAGGCGACGCGCGCGTCGCGCAGGCCGGACACGATGCTGTCCAGGTTCCAGTGGGCCGGCGGCAGGTAGGAGGGGCCGCTCATTGCCACTGCTCCGGCAAGGCGCCGTGCTGCCCGGCATACGGATGAAATTCAAACATGGAAGTGCCTCACTGACGGTGCATGGCCCGGGCGGCCAGGCCGCCGGGCCATGTTGCTACGCAATAATCCCGTCAACTGTAACCGCTAGCGCCCTTTTTCCGTAACCCCTCCGACACGGCATTGGGGTTATGCGGCGGCCTGGGTAGCGGCGGGCTCCCCGTGCCCCGGCGGCAACTGGCCGGGCGCGTCGTAGCCTTGCGGATTGCCTTGCTGCCAGCGCCACCCGTCGGCGCACATGGCGGCCACGTCGTGCGTGCTGCGCCAGCCCAGCAAAGCGGCCGCCAGGGCGGGGTCCGCCCACATCCGCTCGATGTCGCCGGGACGCCGCCCCTGCGTGCGCACCGGAATGCGGCAGCCATTGACCCGTTCAAAGGCATGCACCAGCTCCAGCACGCTGGTGCCCTGCCCAGTGCCCAGGTTCACTGCCACGAAACCGGGGTGATCCTCGGAATACGACAAGGCCTGCACATGGCCTTGCGCCAGGTCCATGACGTGCAGATAGTCGCGCACGCCTGTGCCGTCGGCCGTGTCGTAATCGTCTCCGAACACGCGCAGGAACGGCTGCCGGCCCACCGCCACCTGGGTGATGAAGGGAAACAGGTTGTTGGGCAGATCACGCGGGCTTTCACCGATCAGCCCGCTGGGGTGCGCGCCGATGGGATTGAAATAGCGCAGCGTGACCGCACTGAAAGCAGGAGACGCCGTGCAGACATCGCGCAGCATTTCCTCGACCATCAGCTTGGTGCGGCCGTACGGGTTGGTCGGTGCCAGCGGGTGCGCTTCGGTGAACGGCAGGTATTGCGGTTCGCCATAGACCGTGGCCGACGAACTGAACACCAGCCGCGCCACGCCCGTTTCGCGCATCGCATGCAGCAAGGCCAGCGACCCCGCCACGTTGTTGTCGTAGTACTTGAGCGGATCGGCCACCGATTCGCCTACCGCCTTGCAGCCGGCCAGGTGCAGCACCGCCTGCACCGGATCGCCCCGGCCCGCGGCGTCGGCCAGCACCGATTCCACAAGACCGGGGGTGCGGATGTCGCCCTCGATCAGCGGAATCGGGGCGCCACACAGGCGCTCGACCCGGCGCACGGCCTCGCGGCTGCCGTTGCTGAAGTTGTCCAGCACCAGCGGCCGCTGGCCCGCCGCCAGCATCGCGACCAGCGTGTGCGTGCCGATGTAGCCCGCCCCGCCCGTCACCAGCACATGCAGGTCCGCCATGCCGGCCCCCGTCAAAGGTGCGCCGCCACGCCCGGCACCCATGCGTGCCGCGAACGCGGTGCCTGGGCATGGCCGCGATAGCGGTCGATCCAATACGACGTGGAGGCGTCATGGCCCCAGTCCACCACCCCGGCCGAGACCGGCACTGCCAGTTCGCGTTCGATGCCGGTGGCCAGGCGTTTGCCCAGTTCCACGCCCCATTGGTCAAAGGGATTGATGCCCCAGACCACGCTCTGCACGAACACTTTGTGCTCGTACAAGGCCAGCAGCGCGCCCAGGCCCCGCGGGTCCAGTTGGCGCAGGACGATCAGGGTCGACGGCCGTCCGCCCGGATGCACCATGTGCTGCGCCAGGCTGAGCGCGCGTTCCTGGTCGTCGATATGAGCCACGTCCAGCAGCGCCTGTTCCAGGCACTTGCCGCGCAGCAGCGCCTGCCGCTGGGCCAGGCAATTGGCCAGCAGCATGCGGTGTGCGTCGGGGCTGTCGGTATGGCCTTGCAGGCTGGCGATGAAGTCCACCGGCGCGCCGTCTTCGCTCTGATGCAGCCACTGGAAGAACGTGTGCTGCCCATCGGTACCCGGCATGCCCCAGATGATCGGCGCCGTCGGCACACCAACGGCCGTGCCGTCGCCGGCCACCCGCTTGCCCAACGACTCCATTTCCAACTGCTGCAGATACGTCACCAAGTGCAGCAAGCGCGCGCTGTAGGCGGCGATGTTCAGGGAGTTGTGGCCCAGCACGCTGCAGTTCACCAGGCCGGCCAGCGCCAGCTGGATCGGCGCGTTCGAGGCGAACGGCGCCTGCTGGAAGTGCTCGTCCATCGCTTCGGCGCCCGCCCGCATGCCGATCAGCACGTCGGCGCCCACCGTCAATGCGATCGACAGGCCGGCGACCGACCATACGGAATAGCGTCCGCCCACCCAGTCGCACATCTTGAACACCTGGTTGGCCGGCACGCCCAGGGCGCGCGCGGCAGGGGCGTTCGCCGTGACCGCCGCCAGATGCTCGGACACGTCGGTCACGCCGCCCTGCTTGAGCCAGGCGATGGCGGCCCGCGCGTTGTGCAGGGTCTCGGACGTGGTGAAGGATTTGGACGACACCACCACCAGGCAGCGGCGCGGGTCCAGCCCGGCCACGGCGTCATGGAAAGCATGGCCGTCGATATTGGACACAAAGCGGATCTGCCGGCGTTGCCCCGGTCCGCCGAAGGCCTGGATGGCCAAGCGGGGGCCCCAGTCGCTGCCGCCGATGCCGATGTGCAGCACGGACGAAAAATCCGCCGTCTGGTCTACCTTGCGGACAAAATCGGTCATGCGCGAATACTCGCAGACGGAATCCGCATCCAGGCCGTCAGGCTGCTCGCGGGTACGCCCGGCGCGCAACGCGGTATGCCAGGCCGGCTTGCCTTCGGTCCAGTTGACGGGGTCGCCTGCGAACAACGCGTGGCGCGCATCCGCCAGCCCACGCGCCTGCAGCAGGTTCAGCGCCGCCGCCTCCAGGGCGGGAGACTGCCGCTGCATGGTCAAGTCCACGCACAATCCCGCCGCTTCAATGACTTTCAACGTACCGGCATCCAATCCGGCGCTCTGCGCGGCCTGCGCAAAGGCCTGCCACTCGGGGCTTTGCGCCAGGCCGGAATTGGCCCTTAACGCCTCAATCGCATAGTTGGCCTTACCCATCGCGTGATGCTCCTTAGAACGGTAAACGAACGTGAGGCGCAATGCGCCGGAACGCGTTGCGGAAGTCCTCCTCGATACGGGCCAATGCGGCCACGGTGTCTCCTTCAAAACGCAAAACCACCGTCGGCGTGGTGTTGGACGGACGCGCCAGGCCGAAGCCGTCGGCATAGTCCACCCGGACGCCATCCAGATCGTTGACGGAGATGGCGCCAGGGAACTCCCCCTGCGCGCGCAATGCCTCCACCAGTTCGAACTGTTCGCCTTCGGCGGTGTCCAGCTTGATTTCAGGGGTCGCGCAGGATTGCGGCAGGCTTTCCAGCAAGCCTGACGGGTCCGGCGCCGCCGAGAGGATCTCCAGCAGCCGGGCAGCGGCGTAAATGCCATCGTCAAAGCCGTACCAGCGCTCTTTGAAAAACATGTGGCCGCTCATCTCTCCAGCAAGTAGCGCTCCCGTCTCGCGCATCTTGGCCTTGATCAGCGAATGGCCGGTCTTCCACATGGTGGCGCGCCCCCCCGCCTCGACGATGGCGCGCGCCACGTGGCGGCTGCATTTGACGTCGTAGATGATCTCTGCACCCGGGTTGCGCTCGAGCACGTCGCGCGCGAAGAGGATCAGCTGCCGGTCAGGCCAGATGATCTGTCCCGATTTCGTCACCACCCCCAGCCGGTCGCCGTCGCCGTCAAAGGCCAGGCCCACTTCGCAGTCGGAATAGCGCAGGCAATAGATCAGGTCTTGCAAGTTCTGCGGATCTGCCGGGTCGGGGTGATGGCCCGGAAACGAGCCGTCCACTTCGCAGAACAGTTCGGTCACTTCGCAACCCAGCGCGCGAAACAGCGCCGGCGCCACCGCGCCCGCCACGCCGCTGCCGCAATCGATGGCGATCTTCATCGGGCGCGCCATGCGGATGTCGCCCAGCAGGCGGGCCGCGTAGCAGGGCTGGATCTGCATCTGGGTACGTCCGCCTGCCACGGCGGCCGATTCGATCGGCAGGCGCATGGCGTCGCGCAAGGCCGTGATGCCTTCGCCGTACAGCGACGCGCCTTCCAGCACGATCTTGAAGCCGTTGTGCGCTGGCGGATTGTGGCTGCCCGTGACGGCGATGCCGGCGCCGGTGTCCATCAGACGCGTGGCGAAATACACCATCGGCGTGGTGGCCATGCCGATATCGATGACGTGCATGCCCGCCGAACGCAGCCCCGCCTGCAGCGCGGCCGCCAGCTCCACGCTGCTGATCCGGCCGTCGCGGCCCACCACGATCGAGCGCGCCCCCTGCTCCCTTGCCTGGGTGCCTGCCGCCATACCCAGGCTGTGGGCAAAGCGCGCATCGATCTCGTCCGGCACGGTGCCGCGTATGTCATAAGCCTTGAAAACCGCATCCAGAATTTGCGGGGTATCCCAGCCAAAAGTTCCGTGCATGCCAGTTTCTCCGGGTGGCGTTATTTGGGGCCGTTCTGTTTGAAATCGCCGTAATACGCCGCACGGGAATACCGATAACTCCCATACTTGGACCGGAAGCCGAAGCGCTCCGGCATGAGCTTGAGCCCGTTGAACAACACGCCGTCCACCGGCGCGCCGGCCTGGATCAGCCGCTTGGCCGTTTCGCGGATCTCGCCCACGGTGTTCATGCCGGAGCGCACCACCACCATGACCGCGGCCGCATGCGTGCCCACCACCGCCGCGTCGGGCGACGACAGCACGGGGGCTGTATCCAGGATCACCATGTCGTACTGCGACGCCAGTTCGCGCAGCGTGGCGCCGAACACCGGCGAGGCCAGCAGTTCCGATGGATCGAAGGTCACCGCGCCTGTGGCGATGAAGTCCACGCCTTCGGACACGCTGTGCTTCCTGACGCGCGTCAGGGGGATGGTGCCCGACAGCACTTCGAACAGGCCATCTTCTTTCGGCACGCCGAAATAGCGGTTCAGCTGGCCCTTGCGGAAGTCGGCGTCGATCAGCAGCACGCGCTTGCCCACGCCGCCCTGGATGAAGGCGAAGTTGGCCGACAGGAACGACTTGCCCACGCCCGCCACCGGGCCGGTGAACATGACCATGTTGTTGGCGGACTGGCGCAGCGACGCCTGCAGCACATTGCGGAACGAACGCAGGCTTTCGATGGGCGGCGCGTTGCCCTGGCTTTGCGCCAGCAGCGCGGGCACGGTCGCGTTCTTCCTGCGGCTACGGCGCCACAACTTGTCCTGCATGTCGCTGTACGGGATGGCGGCCAACACCGGCAGGCCCGTGTAGCGTTCGACGTCTTCGGGTTCCGACAGGCCGCCGAACAGCGCGTTGCGCACGAAGGCGCACAGCATGCCGAAGATCAGGCCGATGGCCGTCGCCACGCCGATGATGATCGCGGCCTTGGGGCGCACGGGGCGGTCGGGTTGCACGGCCGCATCCAGGATGCGCACGTTGCCCACCTTGCCGGCGCGGATCAGTCGCAACTGCTGCGCGTTGTTCAAGAGGCCCGTGTAGAGCTCGGTGTTGACGCGCACGTCGCGCACCAGGCGCACCACATCCTGCTCCAGGTCCGGCAACTGCTTGATGTTGTTGCCGATGCGGCTGACATCGCCGGAGAGCGACGTAATCTGCCGATCGATGGCCACGATGCTGGGATGGGTCGGCGCAAAGCGCGTGATCAGTTCCTGCCGCTTGGAACGCAGCTCCATCACCTTGGTCTGCGCATCCACCGATTGCGCCAGGATCAGCTTGGCTTCTTCGCTCAGGTCGATCGTGCCGCGCTTGTTGCGCAGCGCGTTGTACTTGGTTTCGGCGGCGTCCAGTTCGCCCTTCAGGATGGGCAGTTGCTGCTCCAGGAACGTCAACGACTTCTCGGCCTGGGCCGATTTGCGGTTGACGTTCTGCTGCACGTACTCCTGGCCGATCTGGTTCAGCACCGCCGTGGTCAGCGCGGGATCATTGCCTTCCAGCGTGACGCCGATCACGCCCGAAGCGCGGCCGCGCTCGAAGATGCCCAGGTGCGATTGCACGTCTTCGATCGCTGCCAGGCGCGAACTGCGGGACACCGTGAACTCGGTGCCGGGGCGGCCCGCCAGCGCATCGATGTGCACGTCCATCGCGCCGCCGCCGGGCAAGAGGAAGTGTTCCGGCTTGCCGACGGTGCCGTTGAACGTGGCGCCGGTGAACTTGTCGGTCAGCGTGTAGCGGCCTTCGCCCAGCGTGGTCACGCGAAAGGGCTTGCCCAGCCATTCATTGGGCACGTCCAGTTGCGAGATCGCGATGGACTCCCCGCCCCATGCATACCCGCCGCGCGGCAGGCTGGACGGATACGGCAGCGCTTCATAGCGCTGCGCCAGCCATTCGCCCACCACGGGGAAATAGCGCGGCTTGGCGTGGATGTAGAGCAGGAATTTGTCGACGGCAGGTCCGACCACCATGCGCGAACGCAGCACTTCCATTTCGCCGGACGTCTCGGCCTTGGTGTCGAACATGGCGGAGACGTCGCCCAGCAGGCTGCGCGCCTGGCCATTGGGCATTTCCTCTTCGACCTGCACGATGATGTCGGCCGAATAGACCGATGGCGTGACCATCACGTATGCCAAGGCGCCGAGAAAGGCGAGCAAGGTGATGGCAATGATCATCCACCGGTTCGAGACGATCGCATCCACGTGGGACGACAACGGGGTTTCCTGCTGGCGAGCCGGGACGTTCGGCTCGAATGATTCGATGGGCAACGACATGCAGCTCTCCAGACGTGGGCGCCGCCGCGGTCGCGGCGCCCCCAAAGGCGTGGTTTAGGGTCTGGCGACCCTGAAAGGCGGACTAGTTGATCGATTTCACGGTCTGTACCGTTTGTGCGCTCGGGAACAGGTTGCTGATGAAGCGGTTCCACCGCACCAGCGCTGCCGTATCCACGAACACGACGTCTTTGGGTTCCAACTCGAACTTCGCTCCTACCGCCAGAGCCTGCGGCGACTTGGAGTTCAGATGGAACACCAGCGGCGTCGCTTGCTCGGTACTGCGCACTACGAAAATCTGCGACGCGTCAGCCGTGAGCTGGTTCGGTCCTCCCGCCATGCCCAGCGCCTCGGTCAACGACATGCGTCCGTCGCGCATCACCACCGTGGTGGGCAGGAACACTTCGCCCATCACGAACACCTTGCTGTCGTCACGCGGCGTCACACGCACAATGTCGCCTGACTTCAGCATGACCTGATTCAAGTCCTGGCCACGTTCGATCAGCGCGGGCAGGTTCACGCGGGTACGGCGGCCATCACGAATCACATAGACGGCGCTGCGGTCGGCGGTGGGCAACAAACCTCCCGCGCGGTTGACCGCTTCGAGCAGAGTCATCGGGATGTCATTGATGGCAACCGTGCCCGGCAACTTGACCTCGCCTTCGACGTAGACGCGCTTGCTGCGATAGCCAAGCACGCGTACTGTGATCTGCGGATCCTGGATGTACTTGCCGGAACTATTGACTATGAGATTGCGCGCCTGAAGTTCCGTCAACCCCGCCACTTTCAGCAATCCCGTATAGGGAAATTGGATGTATCCAGTGGATGACACCGTATAGCCCGGAATGCCCGAGGCGGTATCTCCCATGACTAGTTCGGTCACCCCTGTCCCGATGGCGTAGGTTTGCGTCGGAAGGACGAGCTCGGGGTGATCCCAGACCACGATGGAGAGGATGTCTCCCGGGCCGATGCGGTAGGGCTCGACGCTGCCGACCAGGCGGCTCACGCCATCGTTGTCGATCAGCGCCTGGCGGGCGCGCAAGTCGTCCACGACCAGCGACGGCGTGATTTCCTTGATCGGAGCCACGGAGTTCGGATCCAGCGGATCTACGAGGTGGCCGGCATTAAAGGTCATACCGGGAGACAGGGCGCAAGCGCCTAGCGAGGACACGAGCGCGATAGCGGCGATGGCTCGGCTCAACGTTCCGAAAAATGTCGTCATGGCAAATCCACTGTGAATGACTTCGTTGCTTGGAATGGAGCCCGATGCGTAACGGGTTGCGACATTCCACTCTCTTTTCGAAGCCCCGCACATTCGACGGATGCCCTAAGCCTTCTCCTACATCGTTTGGAGGTTTCGGGTACGCCTTGCACTCAATAAGATTTCGTCGGTAGCCACATGTTTTGCGGCAGTGCATCGTTTTTTTCGCCGCAAGAGACTCCCCACGAACAGGAGTGCGCGATGGACCCGTCCAACTCGGACACGTCGGCAAGATTCAGCGGAGCCAGTTATCTGTACCGCTTGCTCGATGCCGCGATCGTGATCACCTGCGGCCTGACTGCCACCGGTTTGAAATTCTCGGACGATGCTCTGGCGGACCCGCCGCAGATCCATCTGTTCCTCGTCTACTTGTGCGGCCTGGGCGTCATCGCCATCTTTCCGGCGTTCCGCCTGTACGTGTCGTGGCGGGGCCGCCTGCTGACGGATCTGGTGGTGCGCAGCCTGATGGCGTGGGCCACCGTGTTCGCGCTGGGCATCCTCGTCAGTTTTCTCATGCACCAGACCGCCGCGATATCCCGCATATGGGCGGCTACCTGGTTCGGCATGTCGGCCTTGACGCTGGCGGGTGTGCGCATCGCCGTCTATGCGGCGCTGGGCGCGGCGCGCGACCGGGGCCTGAACAAGAAGAACGTCTTGCTGGTGGGCTTTGGCGCGCTGGGCCATGACCTGTGGCGCCGCGTCGAACGGTACCGGGGCGCAGGCTACACCGTGGCCGGCATCTACGCCGAACCGCATGAAAGCCTGCCGCCGCAAGTGCGCCGCCTGCAGGACCTGGATAACCTGCACGCCTTCGTCCATGAACACAACGTGCGCGAGATCTGGATCGTCCTTCCGATGGAGGCGGGCCAGGAATTGCGTGAAGTGCTCTACCACCTGCGCAACGACCTGGTGGATATCCGGTGGATCCCCGATGTGATGTCGATCCAGCTGCTGGGCCACCGCATCGGCGAATTCCTGGGCTTGCCCGCCATCCAGCTCAACAGCCTGCCGGCCGCCGGCGTGCGGGGCTGGGCCAAGGAGGTCTTCGACCGCAGCTTCGCCTTTTGCGCGCTGATCGGCTTGTCGCCCCTGATGATCTCCATCGCCCTGATGGTGAAACTGACGTCCCGTGGCCCCGTTTTCTTTACCCAGCCGCGGCTGGGCGTGGACGGCAAGGTATTCCACGTCTACAAGTTCCGCACCATGACCGTGCATCAGGAGCATGGCACGGTCACGCAGGCGACCCGCAACGATTCCCGCATTACCCGCATCGGCGGCTTCCTGCGGCGCACCAGCCTGGATGAGCTGCCGCAGTTCCTGAACGTGCTGATGGGCGACATGTCCGTCGTCGGGCCCCGCCCGCACGCGCTGGAGCACAACGAAATGTACAAGGACCTGGTGCAGCGCTACATGATGCGCCACCGGGTCAAGCCGGGCATTACGGGCTGGGCCCAGGTCAACGGGTTCCGAGGACAGACGGACACGCTGCGCAAGATGAGCGACCGCGTCGAACACGACATCTACTACATCCAGCACTGGACGTTCCGGATGGACCTGTTGATCATCGCCCGCACGGCCGTGTCGGGATGGACGGGCCGCAATGTCTACTAAGCCTCTGGGATGGCCGGGCCACAGCGCCCGTGCGGACATCAGTCGTGGCGGCATGCTGGCCCAGGCCGACTTCCGCCAGGCGGTCGAGATGCTGCCGCTGGTGTCCATCGACCTGCTGCTGCGCGACGTCAATGGCCGCTATCTGACGGGCCTGCGGACCAATCCGCCGGCCCGCGGCGCCTGGTTCGTGCCCGGCGGCCGGATCCGCAAGAACGAATCCCTGCGCAACGCGCTGCGCCGCATCGCCAATGACGAGCTGGGCCTGGCCATCGCGGCCGAGGCCTGGACGCCTCGCGGCGTGTACGAACACTTCTATGGCACCAATTTCGCGGGTGAAGCCGGACGCTCCACCCATTACGTCGTCCTCGCCTACGAGGCCGAGTTGTCGTTGGACACCGCTTGTCTTCCGCAGGCGCAGCACCAGAGCTACCGCTGGCTGCCTGCGGAAGAGATCGCCGCCGACCCCGGCGTGCATCCGTACACCCAGGCCTACTTCAAGGAGTGAGCGCCATGACGAATCCCCCTCCCCCCTACCGGGCTGTCATCCTTTGCGGCGGTTCCGGTTCGCGCCTGTGGCCGTTGTCGCGCGAACTGCTGCCCAAGCAGTTCATCCGTTTGACCGATGCCCGCAGCCTGTTGCAGAACACGCTGCTGCGCCTGGGATCTGCCGGCGCCCAGGCCAAGCCGATGCTGGTGTGCAACGACGCCCACCAGTACATCGCCGCCGAACAGACCCTGGAACTGGGCATCAAGGACGCCGAGGTGATCCTGGAGCCCTTCGCGCGGAACACCGCCCCGGCGATCGCCGCGGCCACGTTGCGGGCCATGCGGGACGGTGAAGACCCCATCATGCTGATCATGCCGTCGGACCACGTGCTGGAGGACGGCGAGGTGCTCAGCGCGGCCTTTGCCGCCGCCTACGAGGCCGCGCGCCAGGGCGCGCTGGTGACCTTCGGCATCACCCCGACCGCGCCGCTCAGCGGCTACGGCTATATCCAGGCGGAAGAACCCGGCGTCATGGCGCCGGCCCGCCGCGTGCGCCGTTTCGTTGAAAAGCCGTCGCCCGAGGTGGCGCAGCGCTTCATCGACGACGGCGGCTACTACTGGAACAGCGGCATGTTCGCCTTCCAGGCCTCCGTCTTCCTGTCTGAAATGGCCCGCTTGGCGCCGAAGATGCTCGAGCAGGTGCAGGCCGCCGTGGCCACCGGCCATGGGGAAAGCGGGCTGTTCCATCTGGACGGCCCGTCGTTCGAGGCTTGCCCCAGCGATTCGATGGACTACGCCATCATGGAACGCACGGACAGCGCCGTCGTCATCCCGCTGGCGGCCTCATGGAGCGACGTCGGGGCCTGGGACGCGGTCTGGGGCATCGCCCAGAAGACGGTGGAGGGCAACTCCACCACGGGCGACGTCATGGTCGAGGATTCCCGCAACTGCCTGATCCACTCCACCAGCCGGTTGGTCGCTTCGGTGGGCCTGGACGACATCGTGGTGATCGAAACGGCCGACGCCGTGCTGGTGGCCCATAAATCCCGGTCGCAGGACGTCAAGCGCCTGGTGGAGATCTTCAAGACCCAGCACCGGTCGGAACTGAACCACCACCGCGAGGTGCAGCGCCCCTGGGGGTCGTACGACTCGGTGGGCCACGGGCCGCGCTACCAGGTCAAGCGCATCACGGTGAAGCCGGGCGCCCGCCTGTCGTCCCAGATGCACCATCACCGGGCCGAACACTGGATCGTGGTGTCGGGCACGGCGCGCATCTACAACGGCGACAAGCAGTACCTGCTGACCGAGAACCAGTCGACCTACATCCCGCTGGGCGAGACCCACAGCCTGGAAAACCCCGGGAAGATCCCGCTGGAGATCATCGAGGTGCAGTCGGGCGCCTATCTGGGCGAGGACGACATCGTGCGCTTCCAGGACCTCTACGGCCGTGTCTGATGAGCCCCCACGCCACACGCGCTCCGCGCGTTCGCTGCCCCCCGAGGGGGCGTCTTTTGCCTTGGGGCGGCCCGGCGGCAAAAGTTCATTCTGGCGGCGCGGCATGGCGCGGATCTGCCTGCCTGTGGCCGGGGTGTTCTTCGCCGTGCTGGTGACGGTGGGCAACCTGCCCGGGCTGGCGGCGGACATGTCGGACGCTTTTGGCGACAAGCGTCTGCACCTTGTGGCTTACGCCTTGCTGACCGGGTTGATCTACCTGTCGGTCAACCGGCGCCCGGCCCTGGTGGCCATGCTGGCAATCACGGCTCTAGGTGCGCTGGACGAATCAATCCAGTCCTTTTTTCCCTACCGACAGGCTGAACTCTTAGACCTTTTGGCCGATATCTCGGCGGCTGGTGCAACAGTAATCTCATTGCACATCGGTTCCGCAGCCTTCGGCTCCTTTCGTGCAGTCACTAAGTCTTAAGGATACAACCATGCCAAAACGGGCACTGATTACCGGCGTTACCGGCCAAGACGGGGCCTACCTGGCGGAGTTCCTGCTGGCCAAGGGCTATGAGGTCCACGGCATCAAGCGGCGCGCTTCGCTGTTCAACACCGCGCGCATCGATCACCTGTACCAGGATCCCCACGACCAGCCGCGCAATTTCGTGCTGCATCACGGCGACATGACCGATTCGTGCAGCCTGATCCGCATCGTGCAATCCGTTCAGCCGGACGAGATCTACAACCTGGCGGCACAAAGCCATGTGGGGGTGTCGTTCGAAGAGCCTGAATACACCGCCAACGCCGACGGCCTGGGCACCTTGCGCCTGCTGGAAGCCATCCGCATCCTGAAGCTGGAGGAAAAGGCGCGCTTCTACCAGGCCTCCACCTCTGAGCTGTATGGCCTGGTGCAGGAAACGCCGCAGAAGGAAACCACCCCCTTCTATCCGCGCAGCCCCTACGCCGCCGCCAAGCTGTACGCTTATTGGATCAGCGTGAACTACCGCGAAGCCTATGGGATGTACGCCTGCAACGGCATCCTGTTCAACCACGAATCGCCCAAGCGCGGCGAGACGTTCGTCACCCGCAAGATCACCCGCGGCCTGGCGCGCATCGTCCTGGGCCTGCAGGAATGCCTGTACCTGGGCAACTTGTCGGCGCTGCGCGACTGGGGCCATGCGCGGGATTACGTCGAAATGCAGTGGCTGATGCTGCAGCAGGAGACGCCCGAGGACTACGTCATCGCCACCGGCATGCAATACAGCGTGCGCGAATTCATCAATACGGCGGCGCGCGAGCTGGGCATCCTGCTGGCGTGGGAAGGCGAAGGGCTGGAGGAGACGGCCACCGTGCTGTTCTCGCCCGTCCATGACATCAAGCCCGGACAGGTGATCGTGCGCGTCGATCCGCGCTACTTCCGTCCGACCGAAGTGGAGACGCTGCTGGGCGACCCCACCAAGGCGCGGGAAAAGCTCGGCTGGTCGCCGCGCACCACGTTCGCGCAACTGGTCAAGGAAATGGTGGAGAGCGACCTGAAGGATGCGCGCCGCGACGCGCTGGTCGAGCAGAACGGCTACGAAATCTACGCCTACAAGGAGTAGTCCGCCATGACGAACCTGGACCAACGCGTGTTTGTCGCCGGCCATCGCGGCATGGTGGGCGCCGCGATCACCCGCGAACTACAGCGGCGCGGCTACCCCCATGTGCTGACCCGCACCCGCGCCGAACTGGACCTGGAAAACCAGAACCAGGTGCACCGCTTCTTTTCGACGACCCCCGTCGACGTGGTGTACCTGGCGGCGGCCAAGGTGGGCGGCATCCTGGCCAACCAGAATCATCCGGTCGATTTTCTGTACAAGAACCTGATGATCCAGTGCAACGTGATCCGCGCCGCCTACGCGGCCGGCGTGCGCAAGTTGCTGTTTCTGGGTTCGTCATGCATCTACCCCCGCGAGGCTCCGCAGCCGCTGCGCGAGGACGCTTTGCTGACCGGCCCGCTGGAATCCACCAACGAGCCGTACGCCATCGCCAAGATCGCGGGCCTGAAGCTGTGCGAAGCCTACCAGCGCGAGTACGGCGCGCGCTTCATCTGCGCCATGCCGACCAACCTGTACGGCCCGCATGACAACTATGACCTGCACAGCAGCCATGTGCTGCCGGCGCTGATCCGCAAATTCCATGAAGGGCGCGAATCGGGCCAGGAAAGCGTGACGATCTGGGGCACGGGCACGCCGCTGCGCGAGTTCCTGTACGTGGACGACCTGGCCCAGGCCTGCGTGACGCTGATGGAGCACCCGGACGCCGAAGGCATCTACAACATCGGCGCGGGCAAGGACATCTCCATCGCGGACCTGGCGGCGCTGGTGGCACGGGTGGTGGGTTACCACGGCCGCATCGTCTACGACACCACCAAGCCCGACGGCACGCCGCGCAAGCTCATGGACTCGTCACGCGTGCAGGCGCTGGGCTGGCGGCCCGACGTATCGCTCGTGGACGGCATCACGCTGGCATACGGCCACTTCCTGCGTGAACGCGCCGAACAACCCCAACAGGCGCTGCCCGTGGCCTGACGGCCGCGCCAGCATGAACCATAGGCCATCCGATGCTTGGATTCGTCAGGAAACACATCGCCGGCAATGCCTCTTTCTGGGGGCTGGTGGAATACGGCATCGGCCCCGTTGCGGCGCTGGTGGCCCTGCCCATCCTGTTCCGCCAACTGGGCACGGTGGGCTTTGGCCAGTATTCCATGATCATCGCGCTGGCCGGCTTCGGCAACGCCGCCAACCTGGGTGCGGCCGTGACTGCGACCAAGCTGGTGTCCGAACGGCTGCACGAACCCGGCGGCGCCTACCGCGCGGCGGGCGTCAGCATGTCGCTGATCGGTTGCGCGCTGGGCGTGGTCACGCTGGCTGCGGTGCTGCTGTGGGCGGTGGTGGGCCTGGGGTGGCCCGCCGCGACGTTCGGCGGCGTGGCGGTGACGCTGCTGGCCATGCCGGCGCTGGCCATCTACCTGACCCAGCAATATGACCAGCTGTTCTCGGGCTGCCTGAAGGGGCGCGAGGATTTCCGCGCCACCGCGCTGTGCGAAGTCTTCAGCCGTTCCGGCACGATGGCGCTGGCTTGCGCCACGGCCTGGCTGACCGCGTCGCCCACCTGGACTGGCGTGGCCCAAGCCTTCGGGCTACTAATCGCCGGCACCGTGAAGATGCGCGTATTCTCGCGCGCCTACGGCCGGGTGCTGGTGCGCCCGGTGCGCGACCGCGCCGCGATGATGGACGCATTCAAATTTTCGCGCTGGTCCTGGTTGAACAGCCTGAGCGCGCTGGCGTTCGGCTCCGTGGACCGCGTGCTGGTGGGCAGCCTGATGGGCCCGGCCGCGCTGGCGATCTATACGGTCGGCGTGCAAGTCGGCCAGATCATCCATACCGCGGCGGTGGCGATCTTCCAGAAAGCCATGCCGCGCGTCAGCCGCCTGTCGGTGTCGCCGCCCTATGCGGGCGCCGCCGAACACGAGATCCGCCGCATGATGCTGTGGAACCTGGTGCTGTCGACCAGCGCCACGCTTGCGGTGCTGGCGGTCAGCCATCCTCTGTTGAACCTGCTGCTGGGCGACAACGTGGCCACGGGCCATCTTGCCACCTTCCGGCTGCTGATCGTGGCATCGGGGCTGCTGTCCCTGAATGCCGCGGCGCACTTCTCGCTGCTCGGCCTGGGAAATTCCCGCGCGGTCGCCATCCTGAACGGGCTGGGCGGACTGGCGATGCTGTGCGTCATGGCGGGATTGGTACACGCGGCGGGCGAGCACGCCGCGGCTTGGGGCCGCATGGCCTACGCGGCAATCACGCTGGCTGGCGTCGCTCTCGCCATCCGTCAATCGCGCCCCGACTTCCCGGGCGCGTTGCCAGCGGCCACCCGATAACCCCAACATGTTGAGGTCTTACATGCGCAAGCGTCATAACGAGTACTCACGTCAGCTCATCGACTTCGTCCGCGAGCTACGCCCGCCCGCGCCGATCGCCGGGGGCCTGTTGCCCAAGGTGACCATCGTGACTCCCTCGTTCAACCAGGCCAAGTTCCTGGAACGCACCATTCTTTCCGTGCTGAACCAGGGCTATCCGCGCCTGGAGTACATCATCATCGATGGCGGGTCGACCGACGGCAGCGTGGACATCATCCGCAAGTACGAACGCTACCTCACCTACTGGGAAAGCACCCCGGACCGCGGCCAGTCGCACGCCATCAACAAGGGGTTCGAGCGCGCCACCGGCGACTACGTCGGCTGGCAGAACTCCGATGACCTGTACTTCCCCGGTGCGCTGCGCAAGCTGGGCGCGGCTGCCGCCCGGGGCCGGGCGCCCATCGTCAGCGGCAACCTGTTCGTGGCCGACGCCAACAACCAGATTTTCCGCAAGATTCACTACACGCCGGTCAACCGCGGCACGCTGACCGTGGTGAAGGCGTCCATTCCCAACCAGTCGGCCATCTTCCGCCGCGACCTGCTGCGCAAGTACGGACTGCTGCAGGAAAGCATGCGCTACTGCATGGACCTGGAGCTGTGGAGCCGCCTCTTGCGCGAAGGCAAGAACCTGATCGTGCCGGACGCGCTGGGGGTCTACACCGCGCATGACGAAACCAAGACCGCGCTGATGCAGGACGTGCTGCTGGAGGAGCGCGAACAGATCGTGACCCGCATCCGGCGCACCGAGCCGGGGCTGGGCCGGCTGTTCGAACTGTCCTGCCGCGCGTCGAAGGTCGCAGCCCATGCCCGCCAAGGGGACCTGTCCTATCTGTTCGAGAAGCTGACGACCAAGATCTTCGGTCGCGACGACTGGGCCGCCCACTAGAGCACCCACCAGGACACCCCCATGAGCCCGCATCGCCGCCTATCCACCCTGCACTTGCTGGGGCTGTTCGCGTTCACCGCCCTGGCCCTGAACGACGACCGCTTCATCCTGGGCGTGGGCAGCTTCAAGCTGTCGCCGTTCGACGTGCTGTTCGTCGCCATGCTGGCCGTCAAGGCGCTGCGGCTGGCCGAGCCCAGCGCCTACGCCCTGCCGCGCGGCCTGCTCGGCGCGCTGCTGGGCCTGCAGGCAATGTCGGTAATCTATCTGCTGCTGGTGTCGATGCACCATCCCGGCATCGAGACGGGCGACGTGGCGCGCGACTTGCGCATCGTGTTCTATTTCCTGTGCACGCCCTTTCTTTGCTACAAGGACATCGACAGCCCCGCCGCCTACGCCGTGCTGCAGAAGTACATCGTGGCGGCCTGCCTGGCCGTCGCCACGCTGATGTTGCTGGAGCAGCTGCAGGGCTTCAGCGTGGCCAACCCGCTGCGTAACGTGCGGTTGGGCGTCTGGGCCATTCCCTTCGGCGTCGTCTCACTGCTGTACTTCCGCCGCACGCTGAACGTGTCCGGGCCAAAGGCCTATGCCCTGACGGTATACATGCTGCTGGCGCTGGTGTTCTCTTTGAACCGCAGCCAGTACCTGCAATTGGCGGTGTCGGTGCTGATCGCCGTGCTGCTGGGCTCGGGCCCCGAGATCCGCCGGCGCGCCGTGCTGATCTTCGCGCCGGCCGCCGTCGCGGGCGTGCTGGTATTCGCCAGCATCGGCTATCTGGACGTGCTGACCAACCGCATCTTCAGCGTGGAAAAGCTGGACGAGGACTCCAGCTACGGCGCCCGAATCCAGGAGATGCAGGGGCAGATGGACTTTTTCGCCGAAAGCCCCGTGTTCGGTAAGGGCGCGGGCTTTCGCAGCTGGGTGATGGGCGAGAACGGCTTCGAGCTCAGCACCTTCGCGCACAACTCCTGGGCGTTCTACCTGATGAAATTCGGCGTGGTGGGCACCATCATGATCATGCTGCCGCCACTGCTGATCCTACTGCTGACGCTACTCAGGCGATACAACCATCCCGGGCTGGAGATGCACCGGCGCTACCTGCTGGCCACCGCCCCCATCTACATTTTCATCGACTCGCTGTCGGGCGGCCTGGCCTACGCGCCCAAGACCGCGTTCACCGGATTTCTGCTGTGCTATTGCCTGTCTCTGATGCGTAATGCGCAGATCATGCCCGTGCCGCAGGCGGACACGCCTGGCACGACGCTCACCCCCAGCCATCGTCCGGACGCCGCGCGCCGGGCGCTACCGCGAGTGATTCCCCATGCCTGATGTCCTGTTTGTCGCGCCCGACTTGCACGGCGGCGTCGGAAGATGCGTCGCCTTCATCGTGGACGCCTTGCCGGAACAGGGCGTCGATTCCGCGCTGTTCCTGCTGCGTTCGCGCAACCGCGAATACCCGGTCGGCAACCCGAAGGTCACCCGCGCGCTGCCGGTCATCGAATCGCCCGCCAAGCTCAGGCTGATGCTGCCGCTGGCGTTCATGCGCCTGGTGGCCCAGATCCGGCGCGACAAGCCGGCGATCGTATGTTCGCACGGCTTGCTGTGCAACATGCTGGTGGTGCTGGCCAGGAAGTTCCTGGGCGGCACCTTCCGCACCGTCGCGTTCGAGCACAGCAGCCCGGCCATCCATTACGGCGCATCGCGGATGCGGCGCCTGAAGTTCTGGCTGGTCAGTCAGACCTACCGCCGCCATGACGCGGTGGTGGGCGTTTCGCGCGGCGTGAAGGAGGACCTCGTCAGTATGTTCCCGCCGTTGCGCGGCAAGGTGCACACCATCTACAACGGCGTGCCGCTGGACAATGTGCGCAAGCAAGGCGCCCAGCGCCCGGATGGCGGCAGCGATACTCCGTATCAGGTGGTGGCGGTGGGCCGGCTGGAAGCGGTGAAGGATTACGCCACCCTGATCGACGCCGCTGCGCTGCTGGACGATCCCGGCATCGCCTTCACCATCCTGGGCGAGGGTTCCGAACACGCCGCGCTGCAAAGGCGCATCGACGAACGCCCTTCCCGCACGTCGGTCACCTTGGCTGGCCACATCGACAACCCCTTCCCCGTGATCGCGGGCGCGGGCGCCTTCGCGTTGACCTCCATCCGTGAGAGCTTCGGCAATGTACTGGTCGAAGCGCTGTGCCTGGGCGTGCCGGTGATCTCGACCGACTGCCCTCATGGCCCCGCGGAAATCCTGGATGCGGGCCGCTACGGCCTGCTGGTGCCGGTCGGCGACGCCGCGGCGTTGGCCGATGCCGTGCGCCGCCTGGCCTATGACGGCAGCATCCGCGAACAACTGGCCGCGCAAGGCCCCGAGCGCGCCGACGCCTTTTCCCTAGAGCGGCACTGCCGCAACGTCATCGCGCTATTCCAGCCGCTGATGCAACGCGGCACGCCTTGAACAGGACAGCATCATGCAGAAAATACCGGTTTCCGTAGTGGTCATGACGAAGAACGAGGAACGCAATATCGCCAAGTGCCTGAAAGCGCTGGTGGAATTCGACGAAGTGTTCGTCGTGGACTCCGACAGCACCGACGCCACCTGCGCGATGGCCGCGGCGCTGGGCGCCCGCGTCTCGAACTTCCAATGGAACGGCAAGTACCCCAAGAAAAAGCAGTGGTGCCTGGAACAGCTGCCGTTCTCGCACCCGGTCGTGCTGTACGTGGACGCCGACGAGGAAATGACCCCCGAGCTGGCCGCCGAGATCCGCGAGGTCCTGCCGCGCTTCGCCGCCGGTGCGGGCGGCGCCTTCGTGCCCTTCGATTACGTGTTCTGCGGCAAGAAGCTGGAACACGGCCACCGCGTCTACAAGCTGGCACTGCTGGCGCGCGACCAATCCCGGTTCCTCGATTACGACGATCTGGATGTCGCCCACATGTGGGAAGTCGAAGGCCACTACCAGCCGCAAGTCAAGGGCGAGACCTTTGCGCTGCGCCAGCGCATGGTGCATAACGACCACGACTCGCTTTTCCATTATTTCGACAAGCACAACCGCTATTCCGACTGGGAAGCCAACCTGCGCACGAAGGGGCTGATGAACGACCCGCGCGAAGCCAACGTGGGCGCGCGCGCACTGCTCAAGCGCATCTTCCAGGCCATGCCGTTCAAGGCGCCGATTTCTTTCCTGCATTCCTATGTCTTCCGACTGGGTTTCCTGGACGGCAAGGCGGGCTACGACTATGCGGTGGCGCGCGCCATGTATTACTGGCAGATCCGCATCAAGACCGAAGAACTCCAGAAGGCGCGCCTGGCGCGTGCCGGCGACACGCAGGCCGACACCGTGGCGGGAGCCGCCAAATGAGCACGCTTCAGCAACTGGATCGCTTTGCGCTGGCCCCCGGCCAACGCGGCCGCTCCGCGTTGACGGTGCAGCTGTGGTGGATGGTGCAAGGCACGGTGTTCCGGTGGTCGCCGCAGGTGGCATACGGTTTTCGCCGCTGGTTGTTGCGCTGCTTCGGCGCACAGGTCGGCCGCAAGGTGCTGATCCGGCCGACCGCCACGGTGACCTATCCGTGGAAGGTCCAGATCGGCGACTACGCCTGGATCGGCGACGACGCCGTGATCTACAGCCTGGGGCCCATCCAAATCGGCGCGCATGCCGTGGTGTCGCAACGCAGCTACCTGTGCGCGGCCGACCATGATGCGGGCCAGCCGGATTTTCCCTTGCGCGAACGCGCGGTCCGTGTCGAAGACGGGGCCTGGGTGGCGACTGACGTATTCGTCGGCCCGGGCGTGACGATCGGCCGTGAAGCCGTGGTGGGTGCGCGCAGTTCGGTGTTCCGCAACATGCCCCCCGCGATGGTGTGCCATGGCAACCCGTGCCGGCCTGTCCGCCCACGCATGCCGACGCCGCCATGAAGATCCTGATCTACGGTATCAACTACGCGCCGGAATTGACCGGCATCGGCAAGTACAGCGCTGAACTCGCTGAATGGATGGCTGCGCACGGGCATGAGGTCAGTGTTGTGACGGCGCCGCCCTACTACCCCCAATGGCAGGTCCACGACGGCTACCGCGCCGGCCGCTACCGCAAGGAAGAGCGTGCCGGGGTCACGGTGCGCCGCGCGCCCCTGTGGGTGCCGGCCCGCCCCGGTGGCCTCAAGCGCCTGATCCACCTGGCCAGCTTCGCGGTGTCCAGCCTGCCGTCCTTGCTGCGCGCGGCTGCCAGCCGGCCAGACCTCATCCTTGTGGTGGAACCCGCTTTGTTCTGCGCGCCCGCCGCCTGGCTGACCGCCCGCCTGTGCGGCGCCCGCGCGTGGCTGCACATCCAGGATTACGAAGTCGACGCGGCGTTCGAGCTGGGCCTGCTCAAGGGCGCTGGCTTGCGCGCCCTGGTCAAGCGCGCCGAACGCTGGCTGATGCGCCGCTTCGACCGCGTGTCGACGATCTCGCACCGCATGCTGGACCTGGCGTCGGCCAAAGGCGTGGCGCCTGAGCGCGCGGTGCTGCTGCCCAACTGGATCGACGTCAACGCCATCACGCCCCGCGCAGACGGCGGCGACTACCGCGCCGAGCTCGGCATTCCCCAAGACGCAATCGTTGCGCTGTACTCCGGCAACATGGGCGGAAAGCAAGGGCTGCAGACGCTGGCCGACGTGGCCCGGCAGCTTGCCGACGACACGCGGGTCTGGTTCGTGTTCTGCGGCCAGGGGCCGGAACGCGCGCCGCTGCAGGCGCGCTGTGTAGGCTTGTCGCGCGTCCGCTTCCTGGATCTGCAACCGGCGGCCCGACTGGGCGCGCTGCTGAACACGGCGGACATTCACCTGTTGCCGCAGCGCGCCGGCGCGGCCGATCTCGTCATGCCGTCCAAGCTGACCGGCATGCTGGCCAGCGGCCGCCCCGTGGTCTGCGGGGCCGCGGCCGGCACGGAACTGGCCGACGTCGTCGCGCATTGCGGAGTGCTCACCCCGCCCGAGGACGCCGACGCCATGGCCCAGGCCATACGTACGCTAAGCGGCGATGCGCACGCCCGCCAAACCCTGGGCGCGTCGGCGCGCCAGTACGCGCTGGCCCATCTGCACGTGGATGCGGTGCTGGCCGCGGCCGAGCGCGAGTTCGCCTCCGTAGTCGGCGCCAAGGCCAAGCCGGCCTCCCTGAAAAGCCGCACACGCGAGAGTGATACGTAGGATGGGTGGAGCGCGAGAGTTGTAGGATGGGTGGAGCGCGAGAGTTGTAGGATGGGTGGAGCGCGAGAGTTCTTAGACAAGGACTCTTGCGTTCAGCGCGCGCAACCCATCACGCAGCGGCTGCGCTGTGGCCGAAGTTTCCAAGAAATCACCGCTGCTTGATGGGTTACGCGCGCTGGGCAAAAATTTTCTTGCCTAAGCACTCTCGCGCTCCACCCATCCTACGGTTTCCCATCAGGTGATCGCGGCGGGGACAACCGCCCCCGCCCTGCTCCCTGTCAATTGCTGTCCGCTTTCCCCTGCGCCAGCGCGCCGCCGCTTCTGACCAATCCCATCTGCACCGCGATGTAGGCCGCCTCGGCCTGGTTGCGCGCGTTCAGTTTCCAATACAGCGTGCGTGCATGGCTTTTCACGGTAGCCACCGATATGCCGACCTGTTGGCCGATCTCCCGCATTGTCTTGCCCTGCACCAGCAACTGCAGGATTTCTTCCTGCCGCTGCGTCAGTTCGCGCAGCTCCTGCACAGGCGCGTGGGAGACGGCCTGGGGCCGGCCAGCCGGCTGGGGATAGCACTCGCCGCCTGCCATCACCAGGCTGACGGCCGCAGCCAGCGCGTCGGGGCTTGAGGCCTTAGGCAGGTATCCCGCCACGCCGGTACGCGCACACACGCCCATGACCGAAGGGTCCAGCACGGAGTAAAGCACCAGGACCAGCCGCGGCATGAAGAAGGCCATCGCCTGCGAGATGAGCCCGATGTCCTGCTCGGCCATGCCGCTGCAACCGATAACCAGCAATTCCACTGGACGGTTGATCGAGCTGGACATGTTGAGCAAGTGGGCTGGCGAAATGGCCAGGATGTCGTCGGCGTTCCGGACACGTTCCAGTACATGCTGGATTGCGACGCGAAGCAGAGCGTAGTCTTCGATCAGTACGGTTGTCATCCCGGGAGGAACCTTGTGACGCATGGCCCATACACGGTTCCCGTCACGCCGGCGCATCAGGCTGCCAAGGCAGGTTTTGGCGGTGCGCCGGCATGACGGGAATCTCGTCCGCGCTATTGGATCGCGATCGCGAGGCGTTGTGATTCGCGCTCTCAACCCATGCTTGCGGACACAACCCATGCTATCAGCGGCTACGTCCGCTGAATCTCGGTCAGGTGGATGATTGGTGGAGGAAAGGCGTGCCGCGCGGCACGCCGGGCCCTGCTGTGTATGCCTTAGCCAGGATGGCTATGAGGACCCGGCAGCAACGGAACCTGTGCGTTCCAGGCTGCCGGGCAGGCAGCGCAACCCGCTACTACCCCAGCTTGCGCCCATAGATCTGCCCGGCGTCCGTATCCCTGCCATTGGGATCATGCCATTCCAAGGTCGCGCCACGCTGCAACGCCGCGTATACGGCCTCTCCCTTGTTCTTGACATGCAGACGCTGGTAAAGCGTGCAGGCATGCGTCTTGGCGGTAGCAACCGAAATATTGAGCATCCGGCTGACCGTCTTGATCGGATAGCCCCTGGCCAGCAACACCAGGACTTCGTACTGACGCGGCGTGATCTGAAGCAACTGCGCCCCGGCGCTGACCGGCATCGTGCCCTTTCCAGATGCGTCGTCGGCATCGCGGGAAGGCAAGGCGCAAACCGTCGCCGCAGGCGCCTGCAATGCCTGCTCGCTGGGGAAGCACTGCCCGCCTGCCATAACCAGGCGTATCGCGGCTTCCAGGATTTCGACCGAAGCGGTCTTCATCAGGCAGCCATACACGCTTGCGCCAGGCAGGCCCTGCACCGGCATCGGCAAGGGCATCACATCCGTCAGAAGCAGAATCCGCTTCGGGGTGAGCACACGCTGGATCTCGTGCAATGCGCTCCATGCCTCGTCGGTCTCAACCGGCAATCCGTAGATCAGAAGATCGGCGCCAGCGTGCGCGCCGTCGGCCTTGGACAAATCTGCCAGGCCCATCCCCTCGATTTCCCACACATCATCCAACTTGCTAAGTATCTGCCACAACCCCAACCGCAATAGCGGATGAGCTTCAATCAGGACCATCTTGGCCATGGTGTCCTCCCGGTTTTTCGACGGGCCTAGAAGGGATCTTCGCTGTGCTGAAGACTATTTTTTTTCCAACCCCGCGGTGGGTGGTCCGCACTATCCCGGAATATCTAATGAAGCTGGACCGGGGCGTTTGGGCTGGGCAACTTTGGTAGCCAACATAACGGATGGCATGAACCCATCTTATGGTTCGAAACTGCCAAAATCAAGACGTTTCAGGGCGATATAATCCGATAAAAACAGAAATCATTCGTTAGCCTTAATCACTCTCGTAAATAGGGATGAGATGGCCGTCTCCCCCTTTTTACCGCTAGGGTTTTCACCAGGAATCCACGGTGTTCCCAGGAGATCCCCCTCCATCCTCACCGTGCGCAAGCGCAATGGGGACGGGGATGAGGGGGAGCAAGCGCCCGAAAAAAAGCCGCAGCGGGGCACGCCCCCGCCGCGGCAAGAAAGTCCGGTTTTGGATGAAAAGCCTATCTATATGTTTCCACGGACACACCCTGCCCGTGCAGGCATCTTTCAATCGAAATATAGGTAACATTTTTATTTTTGTGCCGGAGACGTCATTTACTCCATATAGGCGAAGTCAAATACCGTATGCCCCCCCTGATGATGCCAATGGTGCATTGAAGCATGACGCTTCCTCAAAAAGCTCGCGTAGTGGATTTCGCCGTCCGTTTCCACGTAGGTGGTCGGCGAGAGCTCCTCGATCCGGTTCAACGAGACGCCCTTGCCGTAGTGGCAGAAGCCCTGGTACTGGGCACATCGGATCACGTCTCCGCTAGGCGAGACAACGATTCCGGCGTTTCGAGCCCGCATCGGGTTGCGCACGATGGGGTTGCATGCGTGCGGCGTCCAGACGGTGGAACGCGGCGAATCCGAAAAAAACGCGAAAAGTTCGTCGCAGTGGCTTTGCCCATCAGTCCGGTCAATATTCGTTAATAACCACCAGTATTCTCCGTGTTTAAAAATAATAGTATCCACGGCGGATATATTGGTCATTAACGTGACATCAAGCTCCCATTTAAGCGGAAATTCAGTGCATTTCCATAATTCAATACTACGATTTCCGCACGTTTCCGGAACCATGTACGTCACGCCATCGTGTTCGAAAATATAAGGAAACGAGAGGTGATAGGGCAGGTTCAGCGCGGTGCCAAGCAGCCGGAAAGCCCCGTCAGAGTAGGTCGCGACCGAAATCGTCCCCTTGCGGGAAGTGAAGTCGTAATCCTCGAAAAAAATATATGGTTTCTTGTCGTGGGTATATACAAACGGATCCGCAAAAAAACGCCCCTTCGGCGGTTGGAGAACCATCGCCTCGGATATCACCGCCTGTTGCCGCGATGACGGAAACATGCCGATCCGCCATCGGACATTACGTTTCATGACGCGGCGCACAATCAAATCCGATATTAACCACGCTTGACGTGCGATATATGCCGCACTGTCCCACTCCGCCGGATCCGCCCGGCGCGGCCCGCTCATGATCTGCATCTCAGGCGCCGCCAAGGCTTGCCTGGCGCGGGCCAGCGCCTGCAGGGCGTCGTAGACCATGAAATTCCCCAGGCTGAAAGCACGGGCCTGATTTTTCAACCAAAACACTTCCGTGTTGAAACTGCGCTGGTCCAGGAGTTCATCCTGATCCGCTTGCGGACCGACTCGCCAGAGTTTCACCGTGGTGTGATCCTCCCGCTGATAAACCTCCCAAAAACCGGCATATCGGCTGGTCGACACCGCGATATCCGAATAGCTCAACTGCCAGACGCCCAGGCGCGCCCACCCCATCATCTGGGCCCGCGTGGCCAGCGACGCGCCCAGCGTGATCACCAAGTCCAGGCCCAGGGCGGCCACGACGTCCTCGCCCGGCGCCCCCTCCGGCTCCCGTGGCGTCAGCGGCAGGACCGGCACGCCGGCGGGCATGCTCTGCCGCATGTCGCGGCAATTGGCCAGCATCTGGCGCTGCTTGACCGGCAGTAACCTGGCCTCGAAGCGCGACAGCGTGCCGAACAGCGCCTTCACGCCCAATCGCGGCGCTTTGCCCATGCCTTCGGGGGATATCACCAACAAGGCGGACATGTCGAAGTCCTGACTGTGGATCAGCCACTCCGCCATCTCATGCATCCAGCCGGGTTGCTCATACCCGTCAACCAGCAGTCCCACTCGGTAGGTCTTCATTTGTCCTGCTCCTGTGTCAGGGCGCACGGGTAGCCGCAGCGGTCTGGCAAACGGGCCCGCGTCACGTATCGCCGGTGCAATGCGTTCAAGTCCTCGCGCTGATACTGCGGCGTTTTCGACGTGCATTCCAGACCACATTCATCCTAGGTCGGCCGTCCGAGGGCGAACGGCTCAGCCCCCCGCCTACGGTCGATGCGCGGGTCGTCCGACTGCGCGAGCTGCCTCATCCATCTGATCTAGCTTGCCCGGTGCCCCAATACCTGAAGGGTTCACGGCGACCGGTACTTCAGTACCTGAAAGGTTCAGACCAACCGGCGCAGCAGCGCCGTTACGGGTAAACCCTATTGGGGATAGCCGAGGCTCGCTTCTCGCACTTCGCTACCGCATAATGCTTTTAAACGAACGTTTGAATTCAACCTTATGCAAGAAATCAGAACTCCCAACACCCGCGAATCCATCCTGGACACGGCCGAAGCGCTATTTGCGCAACAAGGCCATGACGGGACATCGATGCGACAGATCACCGGCGCGGCCGGTGTCAATCTGGCATCGGTGAACTATCACTTTGGCTCCAAGGAGTCACTCGTGCAGGCGGTGCTCAAACGGCGACTGGAAGTGCTCAATCGCGAACGTCTGCGCCTGTTGGATGAACTGGAGTCGCAATCCGGCGGCAAGCCCTTGAAGCCGTCGCTCATCGTGGACGCCTTTTTCGGGACGCTGCTGCGGCTGGCGGCCGATCCCGCGCAGGCGGGCAGCACCTTCCTGCCGCTGCTTGAACGCACCATGACCGACCCGTCAGACTTCATCCGCGCGCTGTTCGCCGAGGAATACGCCGACGTGCTGGAGCGCTACCGCAATGCCCTGTTCGCCGCGCTGCCTGATGTCCCCAAGGCCGAAATCGTGTGGCGCTTCCAGTTCATGCTTGGCGCCACGTCGTACGCCATCATCGGCACGGACCTGCTGCGGTCCGTCACGGGATGGACGCTGGACGAAGCCGAACAACCCGACAACCCCGACTTGCTGCTGCCCCGGCTGATGAGCTTCCTGCTGGGGGGGCTGCGCGCACCGCTGCCGCCCGTAGCCGGCACCTAGCGGGCCCCGCGGACCGGCAGCCAGAACAGAACACATACGGAGACAAAGAAATGAACGCAGTCCTCATCGCGCTGGTCGTCATCGCGCTCCTTGCTGCTGTCGTGCTGGGCGTGCGCCCCATCCGGCGGGCGCTGCTGTCCGCGCCGATCTTCAACCTGTACCGGAAAGTGCTGCCGCAGATGTCGGACACCGAGCGCGATGCGCTGGAAGCCGGCACCGTGTGGTGGGAAGGCGAACTGTTCCGCGGGCGGCCCGACTGGAGCCGCCTGCTGGCCTACCCGCGTCCGCGCCTGACCGACGAAGAGCAGCACTTCCTGGACAACCAGGCAGAGCAAGCCTGCCGCATGGTCAATGACTGGAGCGTCACGCAAGAACGCTACGACCTGCCCGCCGATGTCTGGACCTATCTGAAGTCCCAGGGCTTCCTGGGCATGATCATCCCCAAGGAATATGGCGGTCTGGCCTTCTCGGCCTACGCCCATTCCGAGATCGTCACCAAACTGTCCACGCGCTCGTCCGCACTGGCCGTATCGGTCATGGTGCCCAATTCCCTGGGCCCCGCCGAACTGCTGCTGCACTACGGCACCGACGAACAGAAAAACCACTACCTGCCCCGCCTGGCGCGCGGCGAAGACGTGCCCGCTTTCGCGCTGACCAGCCCCTGGGCCGGTTCCGACGCCGCAGCCATCCCCGACAGCGGCATCGTCTGCAAGGGCGAATGGCAGGGCCGCGAAGTGGTCGGTATGCGGGTTACCTGGGACAAGCGCTACATCACGCTGGCGCCCGTCTGCACCTTGCTGGGCCTGGCGTTCCGCCTGTATGACCCCGAGGGCCTCCTCGGCGGCAAAAAGGACTTGGGGATCACCTGCGCGCTGGTGCCGCACGACCACCCCGGCGTGGACACGGGCCGGCGCCACTTCCCGCTCAATGCGATGTTCATGAACGGGCCCACTCGCGGCACCGATGTCTTCATGCCGCTGGACTTCATCATCGGCGGCCCGGCCATGGCGGGCCAGGGCTGGCGCATGCTGATGGAATGCCTGGCCGCGGGCCGTTCGATTTCACTGCCCTCCTCCAACACCGGCATGTCCAAGCTGACGGCTCGCGCCGTGGGCGGCTATGCACGCGTGCGCAGCCAGTTCCGCACGCCGGTCGGCAAGTTCGAAGGCGTCGAAGAAGCGCTGGCGCGCATCGGCGGCCATACCTACATGATGGATGCGGCGCGCAGCATGACCGCAGGCGCCGTAGACCTGGGCGAAAAACCCTCGGTGGTCTCGGCGATCGTGAAGTACCACGTGACCGAACGCGCCCGCCAGGTCGTCAACGACGGCATGGACGTGATCGGCGGCAAGGGAATCTGCCTGGGCCCCAACAACTTCCTGGGCCGGGCGTATCAGCAGATCCCCATTGGCATCACCGTCGAAGGCGCCAACATCCTGACGCGCAGCCTGATCATCTTCGGCCAGGGCGCGATCCGCTGCCACCCCTATGTGCTGGCCGAAATGCAGGCTGCCCAATCGCCTGACAGGAAGCAAGGCCTGACGGATTTCGACCGCGCCTTCTGGGGCCACGTCGGCTTTGTCGCCCGCAACAAGCTGCGCGCGCTGGGCACGGCGCTGACCGGGGCCCGATACGTCGGCGTGAACGCCGATGTCGCGCCGGACATGTTGCGGTACTACAAGCTGCTTAGCCGCTATTCCGCCGCCTTCGCCTTGCTGGCCGACACCTCGATGCTGGTGCTGGGCGGCAGCCTGAAGCGCCGCGAGCGCCTGTCCGCGCGGCTGGGCGACGTGCTGTCCCAGATGTACCTGATCAGCGCCACGCTCAAGCGCTACGAAGACGAAGGCCGCCAGGCCGCCGACGCGCCGCTTGCGCACTGGTCGATCCAGGACGCGCTGTTCAAGCTGCAGGAAGCGTTGGACGGCGTGCTCGCCAACTACCCCAACCGCTTCGTGGCCTGGAGCCTGGCGCGCATCATCTTCCCGTGGGGCCGCACGCAGTCGCCGCCCTGCGACCAGCTTGGCCAGGACGTGGCGCGCCTGATGATCAACCCCAGCGCCACGCGCGACCGGCTGACGGCGGGCTGCCACTTGCCCGCCACGGCTGATGAGCCCGTGGGCGCCATTGAACAGGCGCTGGCCGCCACGCTGGAGGCCGAACCCATCGAAGCCAAGATCCGCGAACTGGAAAAGCGCGGCGCGCTGGAAGGCAACCCGCAGGCCAACGTGCGCGACATCGCGGATGCCGCCTTTGCGGCCGGCGGCATTACCGCCGAAGAATATGCGGTGGTGAAACGCCGCAACAGCTTGCGCGATACCGTCGTGAAAGTGGATGATTTCCCCTTCGACCTTGGCGCGTCGGGCGCAGCCAGGCCCGCCGCCGAGCTCAAGGTCGCCTGAGGGAGGGAACGGATGGCATTCAAACCGGTTTACGTCGTCGACGGCGCCCGTACGCCCTTCCTGAAAGCGCGCACCGGGCCCGGCCCCTTCTCCGCGGGCGACCTGGCCGTGCAGGCGGGCCGCGGCCTGCTGCTACGCCAGCCCTTCGCGCCCACGGACTTCGACGAGGTCATCGTGGGCTGCGCCGCCCCTTCGCCCGATGAAGTGAATATCGGCCGCGTCATCGCGCTGCGCCTGGGTTGCGGCAACAAGGTGCCCGGCTGGACGGTGATGCGCAATTGCGCGTCGGGCATGCAGGCATTGGATTCCGGCATCGCCAACATCCAGTCCGGCCGCTCGGAACTGGTGCTGGCGGGGGGCACGGATGCTCTCTCCCGCGCGCCGCTGTTGTTCTCGGACGACATGGTGCGCTGGTTGGCCGGCTGGTACGCGGCCCGCGGGGTCGGCGCCAAACTGGCCGCCTTGCGTCGCTTCCGGTTGAAGAATCTGGCCCCGGTCATCGGCCTGTTGAAAGGCCTGACGGACCCCGTCGTGGGCCTGTCGATGGGCCAGACCGCCGAAAACGTCGCCACCCGCTTCGGCATCGATCGCGCAGCCATGGACGCCTATTCGGCCGGCAGCCATCAGCGCGCGCTGGCCGCCCGCGCGGCCGGCGTCATGACCGAGATCACGCCGCTCATCGATACCCAAGGCAAGCTGTATCCCGATGACGACGGCGTGCGCGAAGACTCCACGCCGGAAAAGCTTGCCAAGCTCAAGCCCGTATTCGACAAGCCCTGGGGCAACATCACCGCCGGCAACAGCTCGCAAGTGACCGACGGCGCCGCCATGCTGGTGCTGGCATCCGAGGCGGCCGTCGCCAAATGGAACCTGCGCCCCCTGGGCCGCATCGTCGACAGCCAGTGGGCAGGCCTGGATCCGGCGCAGATGGGCCTGGGGCCCGTGCACGCGGCCACCCCGATCCTGCAACGCCACGGCCTGGGCCTGAATGACCTGGATTTGTGGGAGATCAACGAGGCGTTCGCCGCGCAGGTGCTAGGCTGCCTGGCGGCATGGCGCGACGAGGCCTATTGCCAAGCGCACTTCGGTACGCCAGCATGGGGGTCGCTTGACCCCGCCAAGCTCAACGTGGACGGCGGCGCCATCGCGATCGGGCATCCGGTGGGCGCGTCTGGCGCCCGTATCGTCCTGCATCTGCTTGACGCCCTGAAGCGCCGCGGCGCCAAACGCGGCATGGCGGCCATCTGCATCGGCGGCGGCCAAGGCGGCGCCATGCTGGTTGAAACCCTGGACGAGGACCGCCCATGACGACGTTGGACTCGCTTTCCCACTGGCGCCTGGAGCGCGACGCCGACGGCGTGGCGTGGCTGACGTTCGACCGGGCGGGCAGCGGCGTCAACGCCCTGTCGGCCGACACCATGGCCGAGCTTTCCCAGGTGCTGGACGCGCTGGACGCCGCTCCGCCCAAGGGCTTGATCATCCAATCCGGCAAGGCCACGGGCTTCATCGTGGGCGCCGATGTCAATGAATTCGCCAGCCTGGACACGCCCGAACAGGGCCGCGCGCTGGTGGCCCGCGGCTGGAACCTGTTCAAGCGCCTGGCCGCCGTGCGCTATCCCACGCTGGCGCTGATCCAGGGCCACTGCCTCGGTGGCGGACTGGAACTGGCGCTGGCCTGCCGGTACCGGCTGGTGGCCGATCAGCCCGGCACGTCGCTGGCGCTGCCCGAAGTCATGCTGGGCATCTTCCCCGGCTGGGGCGGCATGTTGCGCCTGCCGCAAGTCATCGGCGCGCCCGCCGCGCTGGACATGATGCTGACCGGCCGTGCGGCCGATGCCCGCCGCGCCGCCGCGCTGGGCCTGGCCGACGCCCGCGTGCCGCCCCGCCTGCTGCGGGCGGCTGCCCGCCAGACGGTGCTGTCGAACAAGCCGCCGCGCCGTGCGCGCGGCCTGGGCGGGCTGGCCAACCACTGGCCGCTCAAATCCATCGTGGCCAACCGGGCCCGCAAGCAGATCGCCACCAAGGATCCCCTGGGCCACTACCCCGCCGCGCCCGCCATCGTGACGCTGTGGGAAAAGCATGGCGGCAACGCCCTGCTGGCGCCCGAGCTGATCGACGGCATCATCGCGTCGGACACCGCCCGCAATCTGCTGCGCGTATTCCGCCTGCAGGAACGCCTGAAGGCCAATGGCAAGCAAACGGGCGTCACGCCCGCGCGCCACGTCCACGTGGTGGGCGCCGGCGTCATGGGCGGCGACATCGCCGCCTGGTGCGCGTTCAAGGGCTTGACGGTCACGTTGCAAGACCAGGACATGTCACGCATCGCCCCGGCGATTCAACGCGCAGCCACGCTGTATGCGCGCCGCCTGAAAGACCCGCGCCTGGCGCGCGCGGCGTTCGACCGGTTGATCCCCGACCCGGCGGGCAATGGCGTGCCGCTGGCCGACATCGTCATCGAAGCCATCAGCGAACAGCCGGAAGCCAAGCGTTCGCTGTACCGGTCGCTGGAGCCCCGCATGAAGCCGGGCGCGCTGCTGGCCACCAACACCTCCAGCCTGTCGCTTGAAACCCTGCGCGCCGGTTTGGCGCGCCCCGAGCAACTGATCGGCATCCACTTCTTCAACCCAGTGGCCAAGATGCCCTTGGTCGAAGTGGTGCATGCCGAGGGCGACGCGAGCGACGCGCTCACACGTGCCTGCGCCTTCGTCGGCCAGATCGACAAGCTGGCGCTGCCCGTCAAGAGCGCGCCCGGATTCCTCGTCAACGCCGTGCTGGCGCCGTACATGCTGCAGGCCATGCGCAGCGTGGATGACGGCGTCGCGCCGGAGACCGTGGACGCCGCCATGGTGGCGTTCGGCATGCCGATGGGACCGCTGGAATTGGCCGACACCGTGGGCCTGGACATCGCGCGCGCAGCGGGCGAGGAACTGGCCGGCGGCACCGAGCCTCCGCGCTGCCTGGCCGAGCGGCTGGCGCGCGGCGACCTGGGCAAGAAAAGCGGCAAGGGCTTCTACACCTGGCGTGATGGCAAACCGGTCAAGCAAGGCGGCGCCAGCCCGGCCGCCGCGCCGGCGGGCCTGGCGAAGCGCCTGATCCAACCGCTGATCGACGCTACCCGGCAACGCGTGGAAGCGGGCGTCGTGGCCGACGCCGACCTGGCCGACGCGGGCGTGATTTTCGGAACGGGGTTCGCGCCATTCACGGGCGGACCCCAGCATTACCAAGGCAGCAACCCGAAGCACAGCAGTGAAACGGCTCACGCCGATTAGACCGGCCCGACAAGCAGACCGGCAGTGCAATAGAGACATACATCCAACTCGAGGAGGCAGTACCATGCGCAGACGTTCATTGTCCCTGAGCACCTTGTCGGCCATTGTGGTCGGCCTGGGCGCATCCGCAACGTCCTACGCCGCCGGCTTTCAGCTTTTAGAGCAGAACGCCAGCGGGCTGGGCAACGCGTACGCGGGCTCGGCGGCAAACCCGGAAAACGCCAGCATCATCTACTACAACCCGGCAGGGATGACCTATCTGCCCGGCATCAACTTCTCGGGCGGGGTCAATCTCATCAAGCCCTCGTTCAAGTTCTCGGACAACGGCAACAGCCGCAACCCCAGCGTGCCCGGCATTCCCGGCTCTGGCCTGAACGGGTCGGTGCCCACCGGCGGCAACGGCGGCGACGCCGGCAACCTGGGCGTCGTTCCCAACCTCTACGCCTCCTGGCAGTTGAACGAACAGTGGTACGTCGGCCTGGGCGTCGGCGCCCCGTTCGGCCTGATGACCGAATACGACGACGGCTGGGTCGGCCAGTACCACTCCAACAAGTTCGAGATCAAGACCATCAACGTGAACCCGTCGATCGCCTACAAGGTCAACGACAAGTTCTCGATGGGCTTCGGCGTGAACTGGCAGCACATCGACGCCAACTACAAGAAGAAAACGGTGGTGCCGATCGCCGGCCTGCCGCTGGCCACCAACGGCGATGCGGACCTGAACCTGAAGGGCGACGCCTGGGGCTGGAACGTGGGCTTCATGCTGCAACCGACGGAAGACACGCGCATCGGCCTGTCGTACCGCTCGAAGATCAAGCACACGGCCAAGGGCGATACCGACATCACCAGCATCGGCCCGACCAAGGCATCGGTCTCGTTCGACGCCAAGGCCTCGGTGGACCTGCCCGACTCGCTGATCCTCAGCGCCACGCACCAGCTGAACGAGCGGTGGGAGCTGCTGGGCGACGTGTCGTGGACGGGCTGGAGCAGCATCCCCGACCTGAAGATCCGCAACTCGGGCGCCGGCGCTCGCGACGACGACCTGCCGCTGAACTTCCGCGACACGTGGCGCGTCGCCGTGGGCGCGAACTACAAGTTCGCTCCCGACTGGAAGTGGAAATTCGGCCTGGCCTATGACCAGTCGCCGGTCCACAAGGAAGCCGACCGCCCGACGTCGTTGCCCGACAACGACCGCTATTGGTTCTCGACCGGCGTGCAATGGGCCGCCACCAAGAACACGACGCTGGACCTGGGCTACACCTATCTGTACCTGCGCAAGACGGACATCGACACGACGTCCGGCAATCAGCTGACCAAGGGCCGCGTGGCGGGCACCTATGACAGCAGCGGCCACATCGTGGGCCTGCAACTGTCGTCCCGCTTCTAGCCTTGCACGGGCGGGCGGCACCGCGCCGCCCGCCCGCTTTTCCAGGAGAATCCCTTGAGCAAGTTCGTCGTCAAACACGTCGCCGTCCTGGGTGCCGGCGTCATGGGCGCGCAGATCGCCGCCCACCTGGCCAATGCCGGCGTGCCCGTCACGCTGTTCGATCTGGCCGCGGCCGAAGGCGACCGCAACGGCATCGTCAAGAAGGCGCTGTCCGGCCTGAAAAAACTGGAACCCGCGCCGCTGGCCGGCGCGGCCCGCATCGCCCTGATCACCCCCGCGAACTACGACGACCACCTGGACGCGCTGCGCGGCTGCGACCTGGTCATCGAGGCCATCGCCGAACGCATGGACTGGAAGACGGCGCTGTACGAGCGCATCGCCCCGCATGTGTCGCCCGACGCCATCATCGCCTCGAACACGTCCGGCCTGTCCATCGACGCGCTGGCCAACGCGTTGCCCGCGAGCCTGCGCGACCGCTTCTGCGGCATCCATTTCTTCAATCCGCCCCGCTACATGCGGCTGGTGGAGATCATCGCCACGTCCCACACCCAGCCTGCGGTGCTGGACCAGCTGGAAACCTGGCTGACATCTACGCTGGGCAAGGGCGTGGTCCGCGCGCTGGACACGCCCAACTTCGTGGCCAACCGCATCGGCGTGTTCTCGATCCTGGCCGCCATGCACCACACCGCGCGCCTGGGGCTGGGTTTTGACGAGGTCGATGCGCTGACCGGCCCGAAGATCGGCCGCCCCAAGAGCGCTACCTACCGCACGGCGGACGTCGTCGGCCTGGACACGCTGGCCCACGTGGTCGGCACGATGGAAAAGAACCTGCCCGACGACCCCTGGCACCGCTACTTTGCATTGCCCGCCTGGTTGTCCGCCTTGATCCAGAAAGGCGCGCTGGGCCAGAAGACCGGCGCCGGCGTCTACCGCAAGCAGGGCAAGGACATTCTGGTGCTGGATCTGAAGGCGCAAGACTACCGGCCCAGCGCCGGCAAGCTGGCCGATGAGGTCGCCGCGCTGCTGAAGGAACGCGACCCCGCGCGCCGCTTCGCTGCGTTGCGCGCCAGCGAGCATCCGCAGGCGCAGTTCCTGTGGAACCTGTTCCGCGACATCTTCCACTACAGCGCCGTGCAGCTTGAGCACGTGGCCGACAATGCACGCGACCTGGACCTGGCCATGCGGTGGGGCTTCGGCTGGGCGCAAGGCCCGTTCGAAACCTGGCAGGCCGCCGGCTGGCAAGCGATCGCCGCCGCGGTGGCCGAAGACATCGCCGCCGGCCGCGCCATGAGCGACGCCCCCCTGCCCGCCTGGGCGCTGGAACCCGGCCGCAAAGGCGTGCACACGCCGGAAGGCTCGTATTCCGCGCGTACCGGCCGCCTGCATCCGCGTTCGGCCCTGCCGGTGTACCGCCGTCAATTGTTCCCGGAACGCGTGTTCGGCGAAGGGGCCGACGACCGCGGCGTCACCGTGTGGGAGAACGAGGGCGTGCGCCTGTGGAATCTGCCCGACGTGGACGCCGGGATCGCAATCCTGTCCGTCACGTCCAAGAACCACACACTGGGCGGCGAAGTGCTGGAAGGCGTGCTGCAAGCAGTCGCCCGCGCCGAGCGCGAATTCGACGGCCTGGTGATCTGGCACGAGCCCCCCTTCGCGGTCGGCGCCAACCTGCAGCAAGTGGTCGAGGCTTGCGCAGCCGGCCAATTCGACATGCTGGAAGCCATGGTGGAAAAATTCCAGCGTGCCTCCCAATCGTTCAAGTACGCGCAGATCCCCACCGTCGCTGCCGTGCAGGGCATGGCGCTGGGCGGCGGCTGCGAATTCCTGATGCACGCCTCGCACCGCGTGCTGGCACTGGAAAGCTATATCGGCCTGGTGGAAGCAGGCGTCGGCCTGATCCCGGCAGGCGGTGGCAGCAAGGAGTTCGCCGGTCGCGCGGCCGCCTTGGCCGCCAAGACCGCCACCCCCGGCGAGGTGTTCCCCTACCTGCAACCCATCTTCCAGACGATTGCCACGGCGCAAGTGGCCAAAAGCGGCCTGGAAGCCATCGACACGGGTTTTGCCCGCGAGCACGACATCGTGCTGTTCCATCCCGACGAGCTGCTTTATGTGGCCATCGGCCAGGCGCGCGCCGCGGCCCAGGCCGGCTACACGCCGCCGCCCCGCCTGGCGAACATCCCGGTGGCGGGCCGCAACGGCATCGCCAACTTCGAGATGGTGCTGGTCAACATGCGCGAAGGCGGCATGATCAGCGCTCACGACTATCGCGTGGCGCGCAGTGCCGCCGTGGCCCTGTGCGGCGGCGAGATCGAAACCGGCACGAAGGTGGACGAGGAATGGCTGCTGGCGGTGGAGCGCCGCGAATTCGTGGCGCTCTTGCGCACGCCTGAAACCCAGGCCCGCATCCGCCACACCCTCGAAACCGGCAAGCCTCTACGGAATTAATCCCCCCCGCAGCGCCTGCGGCGCTTCCCCCCAGGGGCGCCGGCTGCGGACCGGCGGAGCCGGATCCGCCCGGCCCCGCTTGTGTAGCACCGTGGTGAGTTGGGAGCGGGGTTTATAGGTCTCGCTGTTGATTGTCTCGCTGTAGAGATATGAGGAGTAGAACATGAGCAAGCAGATTCAGGACGCTTACATCGTCGCCGCCACGCGCTTGCCGGTGGGCAAGCGCAATGGCGCCTACATCACCACCCGCCCGGACGACATGCTGGCCGCCGCGCTGAACGGCGCGTTGGCCCAGGTGCCGGGGCTGGACACGGCGCGCATCGAAGACGTGATCGCAGGCTGCGCCATGCCGGAAGCCGAGCAAGGCATGAACGTGGCGCGCATCGGCCTGCTGCTGGCCGGCCTGCCGCAAAGCGTGGCCGGGGTCACCGTCAACCGCTTCTGCGCATCCGGCCTGCAAGCGGTGGCGGATGCCGCCGCCCGCATCCGCACGGGCGAAGCCGACATCATGATCGGCGCCGGCACCGAATCCATGAGCGCCATGCCGCAGATCATGGGCAACAAGGTCTCGATGAACCCGGCCATCTTCGCCCACGAAGAGAACATCGGCATGGCCTTCGGCATGGGCCTGACCGGCGAAAAGGTCGCTGAACGCTGGAAGGTCTCGCGCGAGGATCAAGATGCCTTTGCGCTGGCCTCGCACCAGAAAGCCTGCGCCGCCATCGCGGCCGGCCACTTCCGCGCGGAAACCACGCCGTTCGAAGTGGTGTCGCATCTGCCGGACGGCGCCAGCGGCGCCGTGCGCGTGGTGCGCCGCCTGGTCGAGGTCGACGAAGGCCCGCGCCCGGACAGCAGCGCGGAAGCGCTGGCCCGGCTGCGCCCCGTGTTCGCGGCGCGTGGCAGCGTCACCGCGGGCAACAGCTCGCAGATGTCCGACGGCGCAGCCGCCGTGGTCCTGGTGTCCGACCGGATCCTGCGCGAATTCAACCTGAGCCCGCTGGCGCGCTTTGTCAGCTTCTCGGTGGCCGGCGTGCGGCCCGAAGTCATGGGCATCGGCCCGGTCGCCGCCATCCCCAAGGTGCTGGAACGCGCCGGCATCACGCAAGATGCGCTGGACTGGATCGAACTGAACGAGGCCTTCGCCGCGCAGTCGCTGGCCGTGATCCGGGAACTGAAGCTGGATCCCGCCAAGGTCAATCCGCTGGGCGGCGCCATTGCGCTGGGCCACCCGCTGGGCGCGACCGGCGCGATCCGCACGGCCACGATCACGCACGGCCTGCGCCGCACTGGCGGCAAGTACGGGCTGGTCACCATGTGCATCGGCACCGGCATGGGTGCGGCTGGCCTGTTCGAGGCGATGTGATCCAGCCCTATTGGTTCAAGAGCCTGTCGCCGCAATGGCGCGCGCGCCTGATGCGGGTGGGGTTCAACCTGCACCCGGCGTTTCGCGCCACCGGCGGCCGCGTGCTGCATGTGTCGCCGGACTTCCAGCACATCCGCATCAAGCTGCCCCTGCAGCGGCGCACGCGCAATATCGTCGGGTCGATGTATGGCGGGTCGCTCTTCGCGGTAACCGACGGCGCGCATCCCACGATGCTGATGTCCGCCCTTGGCGCGGACCACATCGTGTGGGACAAGGCGGCGTCCATCCGCTTCCGCAAGCCCGCGTACACGACCCTGTATGTGGACTTCCGGCTGCCGCCTGGAGAGATTGCTGAGATCCGCCGCATCCTGGCGCGGGACCATGAGACGACCCGCACGTACACGGTGGAGTTGAAGGACAAGGACGGCGTGGTCTATGCCGTCGTGGAACGCACGATCTATATCGCCGACAAGAAGTTCTACAAGCGAAAGAACACAGGAGGAGACCCATGCATCCCATCTCTGGAGGGCGATCCGCCGCCCTGAGCTTCATCGTTGCCGCCACCCTGGCGGGTGCGCCTGCGTTTGCCGCCGACATGGACGTCGCGGGTGTGCGCGTGCCGGAACAGCTGTCCGAAGGCGGCCACGCGCTGGTGCTCAACGGCGCCGGCGTGCGCACCAAGTTCGTCGTGAAGGTCTACGTGGCCGCGCTGTACGCCACCGCCAAGAGCAACGATGCCGCGGCCCTGGTCAACAGTGCGGAGCCTCGCCGCATGCGCCTGCAGTTGCTGCGCGACGTAGACAGCAAAAGCCTGGACGACGCGTTGCAGGAGGGATTGCGCGACAATACGCCGAAGCAGGAGCTTGCCGCGCTGAAAGCGCCGGCAGACCGGTTGTCCCGCCTGATGGCCGAGATCGGCACCGCCAAGACGGGCGACGTGATCGACCTGGACTTCGATGCCCGGGGCGTCACGGTCTCGGGCAACGGCAAGCAACTGGGCCGTGTCGACAGCCCCGAGTTCGCGCGCGCCTTGCTGCGTGTCTGGCTGGGTGACAACCCCGCGCAGGCCTCCCTGAAGAAAGCCCTCTTGGGCAACTAGGCACGACGATGGAACGAATCTGGCACAAGAGCTATCCCTCCGGCGTTCCCGCGGAGATCGAGATGGACGGCGTAACGACGCTGGTCTCGGTCGTGCAGGAAAGTTGCCGCCGCTTTGCGGACAAGACCGCCTACATCAGCATGGGCAAGTCGATGCGCTACGCCGAACTGGACGCGCTGACGCGCGACTTTGCCGCGTGGCTGCACGCCAACGGGCTGGGCAAGGGCGACCGTGTCGCGCTGATGATGCCCAACCTGCTGCAGTATCCGGTCTGCCTGTTCGGCGCGCTGCGCGCCGGCTGCGTCGTCGTCAATTGCAACCCGCTCTATACCGCGCACGAGCTTGAACACCAGTTGGCCGATTCGGGCGCGCGCGCCATCGTGGTGGCGGACAACTTCGCGGCCACCTTGCAAAAGGCCCTGCCCCAAACTGCGATCGAGCGCGTGCTGGTGACGTCCATCGGCGGGATGCTTGGGCCCGTCAAAGGCCGGCTGGTGGACTTCGTGGTCCGCCGCGTCAAGCGCATGGTGCCGGCCTGGTCGCTGCCCGGCGCCGTCCGGCTGGGCGACGCTTTGCGTGCCGGCCGCAACATGCCATTCACTGAGGTACCGCTGGACCAGCGCGATCTCGCCTGCCTGCAATACACCGGCGGCACGACGGGCGTGGCCAAAGCGGCGATGCTGACGCACGGCAACCTGGTGGCCAACCTGAGCCAGGCCCATGCCTGGATCAAGCCATTGGTAAAAGAAGGCGAAGAGTGCGTCGTGACGGCCTTGCCGCTCTATCACATCTTCGCGCTGACGGCGAACTGCCTGACCTTCATGAAGATCGGCGCCAGCAACCTGCTGATCATCAATCCGCGCGACATTCCCGGCTTGATCAAAGAGATGGGCAAGGTGCCATTTTCCGCCTTCACCGGGGTCAACACGCTGTTCAACGCGTTGCTCAACCATCCCGATTTTGCCAAGCTGGACTTCTCGCGCCTGCGCCTGACGATGGGCGGCGGCATGGCGGTGCAACGCGCCGTGGCCGACCGCTGGCGCGCCGTCACGGGCAAGTCGCTGGCGCAGGCCTACGGCCTGACCGAGACCTCGCCCGCCGTCACCGTCAACCCGCTGGACGTCAAGGTGTTCACCGGCTCGATCGGCCTGCCGGTGCCGTCCACCGAAATTTCCATCCGCAATGACGAAGGCCAAGAACAAGGCATCGGCGAAAGCGGCGAAATCTGCGTGCGCGGCCCCCAGGTCACGCAAGGCTATTGGAACCGGCCCGACGAAACCGCGCTGGTGATGTACCCGGACGGCTTCCTGCGCACGGGCGACATTGGCTACGTCGATGAAAACGGCTACGTGTTCCTCATCGATCGCAAGAAGGACATGATCCTGGTGTCCGGCTTCAACGTCTATCCCAACGAGGTCGAAGATGCGGCCGCGCTGCATCCCGGCGTACGCGAAGTGGCCGCGGTCGGGGTGCCCGACGAACGCTCGGGCGAGGCGGTGAAGCTGTACGTCATCCGCAAGGACCCCGGGCTGGACGCGGAAACGCTGATCGCCCATTGCCGCACGCAACTGACGGGCTACAAGGTGCCGCGCTACGTGGAGTTTCGCGATGACTTGCCGCGCACCAACGTGGGCAAGATATTGCGGCGGGAGTTGAAGCCGGAGGCGCAGAATGCCGCCCCCAATCCCAAACCCGATCCGCGGTAAAGGCCTGAGGGCCGCCCCTCCTACCACTGCCCGAAAAACACACCGGCGCGCTTGTGCGCGTTGGTGGCGTTTTCCACGGCTTCGTCGCTGATCGTGGTGCGGCGCTTGCCGCGCAGCATCCAGTCCAGCAAACGTTGACGCAATTCCGCGCGCACCCCCGCGTGCGCGCTGCTCACGCCCAGATCCTGGAATTCGTCAGGATCGGCATGCAGGTCGAAGAGCTGCTCGGGCTCGTCCAGCCAATGCACGTAGCGCCAGCGGTCGGTCCGCACCGACCAGGCGCGCGCGTTCTGCGGCGTCTTGCCGCGCAGCACCCGCGCCTGCCGGAAGCTGTAGTCCAGTTCGGAAAACACGCAATCCCGCCAAGGTGTGGCGGCATCCCGGCCATGCAGTAGTTCCTGCAGCGCCCGGCCCTCCAGCCGATGGCCCGGTCCGGCCGCCCCCAGCGCGCGCAGCACGGTGGGCACCACGTCCACGCTTTCGACCATGTCCGCCAAGGCGCGGCCGCGCGTGGCATCGGCTGCGGCCGACGGGTCCATCACGATGAAGGGAACCCGCTGCACGGTGTCGTAGAACAGTTCCTTTTCGCCCAGCCAGTGGTCGCCCAGGAAGTCGCCATGATCCGCCGTGAACACGATCAGCGTGTTCTTCATCAGCCCCGCGCCTTCCATATAGTCGAAGAGCCGGCCCAGGTGGTCGTCCAGTTGCCGGATCAGGCCTTGATAGGCGGGCCGCACCACGCGCACGCATTCGTCCGTGGAGAAGCTGACGCTTTCTTCCTGCTGGCGGTATGCGGCGACAACGGGATGCGCGTCCACCAGTTCTTCGCGGTTGCGCCGCACGGGCAGGCATTGGTCGGCGGTATAGCGTTTGTGATAGGGTGCCGGCGCCATGTAGGGCCAGTGCGGTTTGACGTAGCTCAGGTGCAGCACCCAGGGCTGGCCGCCCCGCCGCTTCATGAAATCCAGCGCCTGGTCCGTCATGTACGCGGTCTCGGAATGCGGCTCGGCGACTCGCGATGCCAGATGCACGTTGCGCATGTTCCACCCGCTGACGACGTTGCCGCCAGCATCCACGCCCGCGATCACGTAATCGGTCCAGGGGTCCACGCTGTCATAACCGTTGCGGCGCAGGAATGCGGGGTAGCCGCTTTCCTTGCCGGGCGTGTGATGGCCGTCATAGCGGTCCAGCTCGGTGAAGCCGCCCCGGCTTAGCAACACGCCCAATTCGGAGGCGCCATCGATTGCCAGCCGCTCCATGCCCGCTTTGTCGGGGATGATGTGGGTCTTGCCCGCCAGCGCCAGCTCCCGCCCCTGCCCGGCCAGGTACTCGCCCAGCGTGATCTCGTTGACCGATAGCGGCACGCGGTTCCAGGTCGCGCCATGGCGCGACGGGTAGCGCCCCGTGTAGTAGCTCATGCGCGAGGGGCCGCAGACGCCGGAATTCACGAAAGCGCGGTCAAAGCGCACGCCGCGGGCCGCCAGCGCGTCCAGGCTGGGCGTCTGCAAGTAGGGATGGCCATAACAGCTCAGGTGGTCGGCCCGTAGCTGGTCGGCCATGATGAACAATACATTCTGCACGGTGCCCATGCCGGCTCCTCTTATTGCGTGGCCGTGAAGCCGGAGGCCCGCACCACCGGTTCCCACTGCTTTCGGTAGGCGGCCAGCGCGTCGGCGGTGCCGGCAGCATCGAGAGAAACCGGTTCCAGGAACACGCCGCGCACGGCCTCCTGCATGGCGGGTTCGCGCAAGATGGCCGCGATGTCCGCGCCCAGCCGGTCGACCTTGGCCTGCGGCATCGCGGCCGGGGCGAAGAAGGCGTTCCAGCCGTCGGCCGCCAGGTTCACACCGCTTTCCTTGAACGTGGGCACCTCTTTCAGATCCGCATCACGGGTGTCTCCGGACGTGGCCAGGATGCGGATCTTGCCCGCGCGGTGCTGCGGCAGCAGCGTGTCCAGCGTATCGATGCCTTGCGGCAGGATCCCGCCGATCAGCTCCGAGATCAGCGGGGCCGATCCCCGGTAGCCGACCACTTCCGGCTCCTGCTCGATCTCGCGCCCGAGCATCAACGCGAAGAAGTGCGGCAGGCTGCCCGTGGCCGGCACGCCCACCGTGAACTGTTTGGGGTTCTGTCGCAGCCACTGGCGCAATGCCGCCACATCCTGAATCGGCGAACTGGCCGGCACCGCCAGCGCGAACTTGTAGCGGCTGGCCAGCGACACGGGCTTGAAGTCCTGCTGGGCGTCGTAGCCTGGTTGGGCATAGACCAGAGGCGCCACCACCATCACGGCCGGGTTGGCCAGCATCAGCACGTTCTGGCTGGCAGGCGCCGCATGCAACCCCTGCGCCGCGATACGGCCGCCGGCGCCGGTCTTGTTCTCGACCACCACCGGCACGCCGGCCCGGTCTTTCAGCCGGTCAGCCACCAGCCGCGCAATGCGATCCGAACTGCCGCCTGGCGGATAGCCCACCACGATGGTCAGCGGGCCGTCCAGCGGCGCTTGCTGCGCACAGGCCAGCGGGGCCAGCCCGGTCAACGCCGTCGCCACCAGGGCGCCCGTCATCCATTTACGCATTGTCTTCTCCTGGAGACAGTGGCCCGCTGTCGGTTATGGTTATCCATGCTTGGCCGATACCCGATTGAGTGAGCGGACTGTAGCAACGCGGCCGTTGGTTGATCTAATCCAGGACTTTCCATAACGATATGCACGCCATGCCTTCCACGCCCCTGTCCGAGCCGCCCCATCTGGCGGACATGCTGATGTACCGGCTGTATCAGGCCTGGTCGCAAAGCAATCCGGTCTTCGTGCGGCTGTGCGAAGGCCGTTTCGGCATCACGCGTCGCGAATGGCGGATCCTGGCCTGCGCCGTCGAAGGCGGCATCATGAACTCGGCCGAACTGGCCGCGGCCGCCAAGCTTGATTTACCCCGCACCTCGCGCACGCTTGGGACGCTGTGCGAAAAGGGCTGGCTGCGGCGGCTTCACGACAGCGCCGACCGCCGGGTCGTGCGCGTGGAGGCCACCGCCGAAGGCATCGACCGCTACCAGCGTCTGCTGCCCGAGGTCGCCCGCCTGAACGACCTGCTGGTGCAGGACCTGAACCACGATGAAATCGCGCTGCTGCGCGACTTCCTGGCCCGTATCGAACAGAGCGGGCGCCGCATGGCCGACGACAATATCGTCTCGGAAAAGGCCAGCCGCCGCGAAGGCGGCACGCGCCGGGCGCGGTACGCCTGAAACGCCATTTGTCGCGCACCGCCAACACATCTCCGCTGCGGAGCACCGAAATCAGCACCCGCTCCAAGCCGCTGATAAATATGGGCTTTATTGCAATAAAACTGCCCGCGCAGCCAGTTTGCAGGGCTTTTTTACATCTGCGAGCACCCTGATTTCGCGTGTCTGGCCGACGCTCAATTAATAATAATTATCGTTGCCATTCCTATATGTGATCGGCTGCCAAGCAGCCGCCGGGGAGATCTCTTGAAACGCCACCCTTATCCGACCGCGCGTCGAGCGCGGCCGCAGACCCTGTTGCCCGTCACCGCCCTGCTGGCCGCCTGCTTCGGCGCGGCGGCTCAGGCCCAACTCGCCCAACCCGGCCCGTCCACCGAGCCCGCCACGGTGCTGCCCGCCGTGCAGGTCACCGGCACGGGTGAAACCGCCACAGGCCCCGTCGATGGCTACGTCGCGACGCGCAGCGCCACCGGCACCAAAACCGACACCCCGCTGTCCGAAACTCCGCAGGCCATCACGGTGATACCGCGCGGGCAGATCGTGGACCAGGGATCCCAGAACGTGCAGGACGCCATGAATTACGCGGCCGGCGTGCGGCCCAATGCCTACGGCGTGGACAACCGCGGCGACTATGTCCGGATCCGCGGCGTGGAACCGGCGCAATATCTGGATGGTCTGCGCCAGTTCTTCAACTACAACAATCCACGCACCGAGATCTACGGGATGGAACGCGTGGAAGTGCTGCGCGGCCCGTCATCCATGCTGTACGGACAGGGCAGCACGGGCGGCATCGTCAACCTGGTCAGCAAGCGCCCGCAGGCCGAAGCCCAACGCGAGATCGGGGTGGTGCTGGGCAACGACAACCGCCGCGAGATCCAGGCGGACCTGACCGGGCCGGTGACGGAAGACGGCCAGTGGCTCTACCGCGTCGTGGCGGTGGGCCGCGACAGCGACACGCAGGTACAGCACGCGCCCGACGACCGCCTGATGCTGGCGCCTTCCCTCACGTGGCGTCCCAGCGCCGCCACCTCGCTGACCCTGCAGGCCCTGTGGCAAAAGGACAAGGCCGGCACCACGCAATCGTTCCTGCCCTGGAGCGGGTCGGTGCAGGAAAATCCGAACGGCCGCATCCCGACCCGCCGCTTCGTCAGTGAACCGGGTTTCGATGCTTACGATACCGAGCAATTCAGCGTGGGCTGGCTGTTCGAACACCAGTTCAACGACACCTGGAAGTTCCGCCAGAACTTCCGCAACACGGTCAGCCGGGTCGACTACCAGTCGCTGTATCCGAACGTCTACGGCGACCGGCGCGGCAATTCGTACATCGATGCGGACCAGACCACCACGGACCGCTTCTTCTACGTCAACAAGCCGCGCATGCGCACGCTCTTGGCCGACCAGAACATCGAAGGCAAGCTGAACTGGGGCCGCACCGAGCACACCGTGATCTTCGGGATGGATTATTCGCACTACCGCGAAACCAGCCAGACGGCCAGCGGCCTGGGCGCGCCGCTGAACCTGTATCACCCGGTCTACGGCAACCTGCCGGAATACGAACTGTCCGACACGCCGAAACAGAAACAGCAACAGTTGGGCTTCTACGCGCAGGACCAGATCAAGTTCGACAAGAACTGGATCTTCCTGGCCGGCATCCGGCGCGACCGCGCCGACAACCGTATCGACGGCCAGGACAAGGAAACCGACTACGCCACGACCAAACGCTTCGGCCTGATGTATGCCGCCGACAACGGCTGGTCTCCCTATATGAGCTACAGCGAATCCTTCACCCCGATCGCGGGTTCCGACTTCTACGACCAGCGCTGGAAGCCCATGCGCGGCAAGCAGGTCGAGGCCGGCATCAAGTACATGCCGAAGGATGCCGACATCGAGTTCACGGCCGCCGCCTACGACTTGCGGGAAAAGAACCGCCAGACCAACGACCCGAACAACCCCAACAACCAGATCCAGGCGGGCAAGACGCGCACGCGCGGCGTCGAACTGGAGCTGCGCGGCCGGGTCACCAAGGACGTGGACGTGATCGCCAACTACATCTATACCGATCCCGATCCGCAGCTGGAAGGCCTGCCCAAACACATGGCGTCGCTGTGGGGCAAATACCGCTTCGCCCTGGCTGGACAACCGGGCTTCGCGGTGGGCGCGGGGGTACGCTACCTGACGGCATTCCGCGATGGCGGCGCGCCGCAGACACCGGCCGTGACCTTGTTTGATGCCATGGTCAGCTACGACAATGGCCCATGGCGCTACGCGTTGAACGTCAACAACATCGCCGACCGAACCTATGAAGTCGTCTGCCTGGACCGTGGCGACTGCTTTTACGGGGCGCGCCGCACGGTCATGCTGAGCGGGGCCTACCGCTTCTAAGGCAGCACACGAACTCCAGGATGGGGAAAACCTGTACGTACCGGCTGTACGTACAGGTGTACACTACGGTTTTTCAACCCCCACTGACAGACGCGTCAACGAACGTCTGCAATCCACCAGAACCGTCCTGGAGACTCCCGCAAGTGTCGACCGCCGCCTCTTCCCGTTCGCCTTTTTTGGGCACCATGCAGAAAATCCCCGGTGGATTGATGCTGGTGCCGCTGATCCTGGGTTCCCTGATCGGCACCTTCGCCCCTGATGCGCTTGCCATCGGCGGCTTCACCACCGCGCTGTTCAAGAACAGCGCCATGCCGCTGATCGCGTTGCTGATCTTCGCAACCGGCACCCAAGTCAACACCCGTACCGGCGGCCCCATCCTGGCCACCGCCGGCACCATCCTGCTGATGAAGACCCTGGTGCCCGCCACCCTGATCATCATCCTGGGCAGCTACGTGGGCCTGGACGGCATCTACGGCATCTCGATCCTGGCCATGCTGGCCGCGTTCGACAACAGCAACGGCGGCCTGTGGCTTGCCTATACCGGCCAGTACGGCGATGCCCGCGACCGCGGCGCCTATGTGGCCAGCGCGGTCAACGACGGCCCCTTCTTCAGCCTGCTGTTCCTGGGCGCCTCGGGCCTGGCCGACATTCCGATGATTGCGCTCGTCGCCGCCCTGGTGCCGTTCCTGCTGGGCGTGTTCGTGGGCAACCTGGACCCCAAGTGGCGCGACACGCTCAAGCCCGTGCCCAACATCGTCATTCCGTTCTTCGCCTTTGCCCTGGGCACCGGCATCAACCTGGGCGCGGTCGTCAGCGGCGGCATCAGCGGTCTGATCCTGGGCCTGATCATCAGCCCCATCACCGGAGGTCTGGTCTATCTGGGCTATCGCCTGATCCTGCGTCGAGGCGGCAAGAGCGGCCTCGGCTTTGCAGCGGGCACCACCGCTGGCAACGCCATCGCCACCCCCGCCGTCGTGGCCGCGGCGGATCCCAACTTCCAGCAATACGTATCGGCCGCGACCGCGCAAGTCGCCGCCTGCGTGCTGATCAGCTCGATCCTGGCGCCGATCCTGGCATCGTGGTTCCTGAAGCGCGCCGGTGAGCTCAAATCCGAAGACGCTGACGTGACGGACGCCCCGCCGCCTGCCAGCCTGCGCGAGGCCCGTGGAGAAGCGCTTTGACGCCCACCATCGCCATCGTTGCCGATGACCTGACCGGTTCCGGCGACACCGCGGTGCAGTTCGTCCGCGCCGGCTGGAGCACGCATCTGTCCATCGGAGGCGCCGACGAGGCGCTGTCGGGCCCGGCGACCGAGGGTGTCGAAGTGCTGGCGGTCACGACCAACAGCCGCGCCCTGGCCGCCGCGGACGCTGCCGGGGTCATCCGGCAGAACGTCGAACAACTGCGCGCCGCCGGCGTATCGCGCCTGTACAAGAAGGTGGACTCCACCTTGCGCGGGGCCTTCAAGGCCGAGATCGACGCGGCGCGCGACGCCTGGGGCCCGGACACGGTGGCGGTGATCTGCCCCGCCTTTCCTGCCACGGGCCGCACCGTCGAACAGGGCATTCTGTATGTGAACGGCAAGCCGGTCACCGAGACCTCGGCCGCGACCGATCCGGTCACGCCGGTGACCGAAAGCCACATCCCCACCTTGCTGGGCTGCGCCCACGTCGCGGCGCAAGCGGGCGATACGCCCGACACGCTGGCCGCGCGCATCCGGCAGGCCGGCAACACGGTCGTGGTTGACGCCGCCACCGATGCCGACCTGGAACGCCTGGCGCGCGCCATCGGCCTGCTCGGTGAACACGCACTGCCCGTGGGCGCGGGCGGCCTGGCCGTGCCGCTGGCCCGCGTCTGGGCCGGCGCCGACCAGACGGCGCCCGTCGTCGTCGTCGTGACCTCGCAGCACAGCGCGGCGCGCGCGCAAGCCGCCGCCCTGCAAGCCTCGGGCGCAGACACCTGGACACCGTCGCTGGCCCAACTGGCCGACGACGCGGCATGGCAGGCCTGGAGCCAGCCGCTGCTGCAACACCATGCGCAGGCGCCGGCCGAGGCCGGCACCGTGCTGTTGCTGGCGCCCGAAGGGCAACTCGCGGGGCTGGATTCCGAAACGGTTGCCGAGCGCCTGGGCAGCCTGGCGGCGCAATTGATCACGACGTCGCGTGCGGCGGGCGTGGTCGCCACCGGCGGCGACGGTGCGCGCAGCGTGCTGGTGGCGCTTGCCGCCCGCGGCATTGCGCTGGTGGATGAAGTGATGGGCGGCGTGCCCCTGGGCACGCTGACCGGGGGCATGGCCGCGGGCCTGCCCGTGGTGACCAAGGCCGGCGGCTTTGGCACCGAAGACGTATTGGTTCGCGCAGTACGCGCGATCCGCGACAGGAGATTCAAGCGATGACACAACCCCAACCCAACAAGCTGCCTTTGCTGGCTGTCACCCTGGGCGACGTGGCGGGCATCGGGCCGGAAATCACGGCCAAGATGCTGATGAGCCACGACGAACTGCGCCAGAAGGCCCGCCTGCTGGTGGTCGGCGACGTGGACGTCATGATCAAGGCCGTGCAGGGCCTGGGCGGCGACGCCGCCATCGTGCGCAAGCTGGACCGCGCAGCGGACTGCACCAACACGCCGGGCACGATCGAAGTGCTGCAAGCCGGCCCGTCGCTGGCCCACGTCAAACTGGGCGAAATCAGCGCCGACGCCGGCGACGGATCAGTGCGTTTCGTCACCACGGCCTGCGCCCTGGCGCGCGGCGGCGAAGTCGACGGCATCGTCACCGCGCCCTTGAACAAGGCCGCCATGCACGCCGCCGGCCACAAGTGGCCCGGCCACACCGAACTGCTGGCCCACGAATTCGGCGTCAAGACGTTCTCGCTGGTGCTCTCGGCCGGCGACCTCTACATCTTCCACGCCACCACCCACGTGTCGCTGCGCCAGGCCATCGACGACCTGACCCCGGCCCGCATGCGCGCCGTCTTGCGCCTGGCCGGATCGTTCGCCAAGGCACTGGGCCGTGGCGACCAGCCGGTGGCCGTATCGGGACTGAACCCGCACGCCGGTGAAAACGGCATCTTCGGCAGCGAAGACGCCGATATCCTGGCGCCCGCCGTGGCCGAAGCCAACGCGGCCGGCATCCTGGCCGCCGGCCCGATCCCGGCCGACGCCCTGTTCCCGCAAGCGGTGCGCGGCAAGTGGCAGTTCGTGATCGCCTGTTACCACGACCAGGGCCACGCGCCCTTCAAGGCGGTCTATGGCGACGACGGCGTGAACATCACGGTAGGCCTGCCCGTCGTGCGCGTGTCCGTAGATCACGGCACCGCGTTCGACATCGCCGGCAAGGGCATCGCCCGCGAAGACAGTTTGATCCTGGCCGCCGAGCGTGCCGCGCATCTAGCCCCGGGCTGGACGCATGTGTGGGAAACTGCGCGGGCACAAACCGGAGGTTGATTCCCATGGCGCCCGCCACGCACGACGCATTGCCCGTTCTTGATCGCACAGGAGACATCCCGCTGCACGCCCAGGTGGCGACCCTGCTGCGGGGCTATATCCGGACGAACAAGCTCGCGGCTGGCGCCGTGCTGCCCAGCGAGGCCGCGCTGTGCGATCGCTTTGGCGTCGCGCGCAGCGTGGTGCGCCAGGCGCTGGCCGCCCTGGCCACCGAGGGACTGATCCAGCGCGAGACCGGGCGCCCCGCGACCGTGGCGGCGCCCCAGGAACACCGGCGGCTGGTGCAGCGCTCAACCGGGCTGTACGAACAGTTCGCCCAATCGGGCGTGGCCTTGCAGACCCGTGTGCTGGCCTTTGCGCGCGCCGAGCCGCCTGATGACGTCGCCGCCTTTTTCGGTACAACCCAGTTGCTGATGTTGGAGCGCCTGCGCCACGTGGCAGACGCCCCGTTGGCCTACGTGCGCACTTGGCTGCCCGCCGACGCGGTGCCCGGCCTGCGTGCCGATGACCTGACCGATGCATCCTTGCACGGCGTGCTGACGCGACGCTTCGGCCTGCGCCCGGGCGCCGGCCGCAATCAGATCCGCGCGGTTGCCGCGGACGACCGGCTGGCCGGCTTGCTGGATACTCGGGCAGGCACCCCGCTGCTGATGCTGCAAGGCCAGGGCATGGACCAGCACGGACGGCCGCTGGAATGGTTCACGACCTGGCACCGCGCCGAGCAACTGGTGTTTGACGTGGATGTCAGCGTGGGGCACGAAAGCGTGCAGCCCCGGCTGCAGGACACCCCGACCCAAGCCGAACCCGGCCATGCCGCCCCCGCCGGCATCGTGCCCGATGGGCATGACCCGCTGGCCCGCGCGCAGGCACTGGTGGCGGAACTATCGGCCGAGCTGGCCCGGCTGCGCGGCAAGTCCTGATCGGATCTTGCGGGCCAGGGCGGGACGCTTGCCGACCTGACTTTCCCTACCCAGCCTGGCGACCTGCCAGCGCCATGCTTCAGGCGCTGGCAGCCTGCGCGGCCACCTGCCGCGCCAAGGCCTTGCGATCCACCTTGCCGACCGCATTTTCCGGCAGCCGATCGATCCACACGATATCGCGCGGCACATAGATGCGGCCCAGGCGGGCCAATACCTCGGCCTGGATCGCCGACGCCTGCAACGCGTCATCCACCATGCCATCGCCGTCACGCTGCACGAAAATCACCGGGACCTCCCCCAGGTCCTCATCGGGCGCGCCGACCACGCAGCACGCCGCCACGCCGGCCAAACCGGTGACCACGCCTTCGATCAACGCCGGCGAAATGTTCTCGCCGCCCCGGATGATGACGTCCTTGATGCGGCCGGTGATGCTCAGATACCCCTGCTCGTCGAACCGGCCCAGGTCCCCGGTACGCAACAGCAGGGGCGCCCCGCCGTCCGCGTCGTCCACGCCCAGATAACCCAGCATCAGGCTGTCGCCTTCGATGCAGATCTCGCCTTCGCCACCCGGTGCGGCCTGCGAGCCGTCCGGCAGCCGCAAGGTTACGCGCTGGCCGGCCAGCACCGTGCCTACCGAGCCCACGCGCCGCGCCCCGGGCGGGTTCATCGTGGACGTGCACGTCGCCTCAGACAAGCCATAGGACACCACCAGCGGGCAGCCCAGAAAGGCCTCGATACGCCGGTGCAATGCCTCGGTGATCGGCGCCGACCCGCAGCGCGCGAAGCGCAAGCCCGCCAGGCTTTGCGGGTCGAACGTTAACTCCAGCATGCGGGCGTACATGGTGGGCACGCCGGTGATGATGGTGGGCAGGAACGCGCGCAGCAGGCCGGGCATGTCGTCCGCCCGGAAGCGGCCGGCCAGCGCCACGCTGGCGCCCGCCAGCAGCGGCGTGAAAATCTGGTTATTCAGGGCGTTGGTGTGATGCAGCGGCATCACGTGCAGCAGGCGGTCGTCCGGCGTCAAGCCGGTGTGCGCCAACACGCCGCGCGCATTGTTCGCCAGGCCCCGGTGGCTGAGCAGCACACCTTTGGGGTTGCCCGTGCTGCCGGAGGTAAAAAGCAGCAAGCCAGGGTCGGCTGCCGCGACGTCGCTGCCCGACCAATCCACCGCCCCCTGCTCGATGTCACTGGCTGCCAGCAGCCGCGCTGGCGGCAGGCCGCAAGCCTCCGCCGTCGCGGCGTTGGCCACATCGTGCAGCATCCAGGCCAGACTTACCGCCGACACGCGCCGCGCCGTCTCCTCGACCGACAGGCGCGGCTCCAGCGGACAAGGGCAGGCCCCCGCCGCCATCACGCCCAGGATGGCCAGCACTTGCGCCAACGAACGCTCCATCGCCACCGCCACGAAGGCGCCGCGTGGCACACCGGCGGCACGCAGGCCGCCGGCCACCTGCCCCACCCGGCGATACAACGCCGCATAGGTCAGCGTTTCGTCGGTCGTCACGATGGCGGGACGCGCCGACCATTCAGGCTGGCGCCACGCGCGTTCGCACGCCGCCGCGAGCGTGGCCTCGGCAATCGTCATGGCGGTCTCCTAGCGCAGCGCGACGGCAGCGTCGCGTTCGAATTGACCGTCCGCATCCAGCTCGCGCAGCGCACGGGCTTCGGCCGCCGTGGGCGGTTCGGACGGCACGGCGCCGGTGGCGTCGAACTCGAACCCCGTGCGTTCGCGCACTTCAGACAGGCTGGACTCCGGATGCCACGACTGCAAGGCCAGCTTGCCATCGCGCTTCACGAACACGGCGATCGGCGTCACCACGCCATGGAAGCCGCCCCAGGACGTCATGAAATCCAGCTTCTGCACGAACGTGCGGCGCGAGTGTTCCGTGCGCCACGTGCACGCGCGCCGCGCCGTGGGCAGCATCACCGCCCCGCCCCCGCCGCCCGGCAGGCGCACCTTGGGCTCGTGCCAGTCGCCGATGCAGGAATTGTTGGCGCAACCCGCGCCGTCGATCTGCGCCGCCCCCAGGAAGGTCAGGTCCATGCGGCCTCGCGTGCACAGATCGTAGAAATCCTCGTTCGAGAAAATCGACGCCGTGTACTCGGCCAGCACCGGGTCCGAGCTGGATATCGGAATGTGCGACGGTCGCGGATTCACGCCGCCGGCCACGTTGATGTAGACGAAGTCCCAGTCATAGGCGCGTTTCGCCAGCAGGCACGCCAGCATCGGCATCGTGGAATTGACGCCGCTGAACGTGATCTCGTCGGGGCGGATGAATCGCGCCAGGTTGGTGACGATGTACGAAAAGCCCGACCATTGCTCAGCCATGATTGCCCCCTTGCGCTTCGGGCGCCGCGGCCAGGTGCGCTTGCAGATCGCTGTTCTTGTCCATGTATGCCTCTACCGCGGGATAGTCGATGGCGTAATCCGGCCAGCACGATCCCGGCCACGCGCTGCCCGGCGCCACGGCGTAGGCCTGCACCATGAAGTACGGCACCAGCGTGGATTCCGGCTGCGCTTCGAACACCGCGCTGTCGACGACCTTCTCGGCCACCACCAGCACGCTGCCCGCGGCGCGCGACATGATGCGGTCCCAATGCGCCGTGCCGTGCACGCGCACATTGCCCAGCGCGTCCACTTCAGAAGCCTGGATCACGGCAAAGTCCGGACGAATGGCCGGCACGACATACGTCTTCTCGCCGCTGCCATAAGGGTCGTCCAGGCAGGCCCAGCCATTGAGCGCCGGCAAGCCGCTGCCATGCAGGCCGCCGCAAGGCTGGAACGGCACGCCGAACGCCGCCGCCCGCAACCCCGCCGTCAGGCTGGCGCAGGCATGCTCTTCTAATTCGACCTCGCGGCGCTCCACGGCGCGCCGATACCAAGGCGCCAGTCCGAAGTTGCCTTCCATCGCCACGATGCCCGCGCGCACGCGGCGCAGCACGCCGGCGCGGCACAGGATGTCCACGTCGTAGCCGGGCGATTGCTTGATCAGTTCAAGATCGCGCTTGCCCTGGCGGATCAGTTCGCGCACGAACGCGAACGGCCCGCGGTGCAGGAAGCTGCCGCCCAGCGCAATGGATGCGCCATCCGGCACCAGCGCGGCCAGCTCCGCCACCGAGCACTGCTTGTTCTTTTGATTGAAACCCGAAGCCATTGTCTTGTCCTCCCCTGCTGATTCTTGGTGCCCTAGCGCGCCTGCAGATAGGCGGCCACGCGGTCCTTCAACCCCGGCGCCGCCGCCGAACGCACCAGGCGCGCCAGGTCGGCGTCCGGCGTCTCAAGCGACAGGGCCGCATACAGCTGAACCCGGCCGGCGTCCGTCAACGCGGCTGCCGTTTCCGCCGCCTGTTGCTCGATTTCAGGCCATTCCTGCTGCTCGGCAAGCCGGCTGGCGAAGCCGTCACGCAACGCCTCTTCCGCATTGAACGTCGCGGCTTGCTCCAAGACCGTGCGGGCCCGTTCGGCGCCCACCAGCGCGGCAAAGCGGCGCGTACCCAGCACCAGGCCGAACTTCAGCCCCGGCATGCGGAACGTGGCATCCGGCGCGCTGATGCGCCACTTGCACGCACCGAACAGGTCGACGCCCGCGCCGAAATTGCGACCATGCGCCAAGGCCACCGTCAGGCAAGGCGATGCCGCCAGGCGCTGCAGCAAGGTTTCGATGCGCACGAAGCGCAGCAGCAGGTCGCCCTCGCTTTGCGCCTGCCAGTCGCCGAAGTCGAAACCCGCGCTGAAGTTCTTGCCCTCGCCCTTCAGCACGATCAGCCTGGCACCCTGGGCCTCGGCCTCGTCCAGCGCCGTGATCAGCGCCTCCACCAATTCGGCCGACAGCGCATTCATCTTCTCGGCGCGCGTGAGCGTCAGCACATGCCGCGCGCCCTGCTTGTCGATATGCAGAACGCCGCTCATGCCGTCGCCCCTTTCTTGGCGCCGCGCAAGGCGCCCAGCACCTCGTCGTTGTGTTCGCCCAGCGCGGGCGGACGCAAGCGCAGCGCCGTGGTCTGGCCGTCGAACCGCACCGGCAGGCCAAAGGTGCGGGTCTGCACGCCGTTGGGCAGTTCCACCGGCTGCACCCACCCCATGTGCTCCACCTGCGGGTCGGCCAGCACTTCGGAATATGTGTTGATCGGCGCGCACGGCACGCCGGCCGCACGGAAGCGCGCCAGCCAGGTCTGCGCATCGTCATTGGCGAAGATGGCTTCAAGAATTTCGCGCAGCGCCGTCTGGTTACGGGCGCGGGCGCTGGTGTCGGTAAAGCGGGGGTCGGCCAGCAGGTCCTCGCGGCCCACGGTCGTGCAAACGCCCTTCCACAGCGCCTGGTTGCCCGCGGCCATGCCGAAGTAGCCCCCCTTGCATCGGAACGCCTGGTACGGCGCGTTGCGCGGGTGCGCCGACCCGAGCTTGACCGGGTCCTTGCCGCTGCCGAAGAACTCCGACGTCTGCAAGGCGGCGATGCCCAGCGTTGCGCCCAGCATCGGCACGTCGATGTGCGTGCCCTGCCCGCTGGCCTGGGCTGCGCGCAGCGCCGAAGCGATGGCGAAGGCGCCGTACAGCCCCGCTGAAAAGTCCGCCACCGGCACGCCGCATTTCACGGGTTCGCCGCCGGCCTCGCCCGTCACGCTCATGATGCCGCTCATCGCCTGGATGGTCAGGTCAAACCCCCCTTCCTGCGATCGCGGGCCCGATTGGCCGTAGGCCGAGATCGAGCAATAGACCAGCTTGGGATTGGCTTCGCGCAATTGCGCATAGCCCAGCCCCAACCGGTCCATCACGCCCGGCCGGTTGTTTTCGATCAGCACGTCGGCGGTCAGCGCCAGTTCGCGCGCCAGGGCCAGGTCGCCCGGATCTTTCAGGTTCAGCGTCACCGACTTCTTGTTGCGGTTCAGGGACGCGAAGTTCTCGCTGTAGCCGTCGGAGATGGGCGGCCAGCTGCGCAAGGTGTCGCCGCCCTCGGGGTTTTCCACCTTGATCACGTCGGCGCCCATATCCGCCAACAACATGCCGCAAAACGGCCCCGCCGCGACATTGCAAATCTCCAGCACCGTGATGCCGGCAAGCGCCGAACTGGGTGTCATGTCTGACCTCTCGTTATAAAAATTCAATATTTAGGATTCGAAAAAAATTATAAGAGCGCGGTTTGCAGGATGGCATCATGCCGGACGGATTTATGCCATTCACCCGTGTTTCCTAGTGCAATCCCTAGGTGACGCGCTTAATTGTTGACCAGCATATCACCGTGTGGAATTCTACGTAAACCATTTATTGGAATACGAGTCCTATATTTTAGGACTTATAGAACAGGATCGCAGCGCCGCAAGCCCCCGCAGCCGCAGAGGCCCGCGCAGGACGGTCCGACCACACCAAGGAGACTCCCCATGAAGCAAACGTGGCGCATTGCGCTCGCCGGCGCCGTTCTGGCGCTGGCCGCCGGCCCTGCCCAAGCCCAGGCCTGGCCCTCGAAACCCGTGCGCATGGTCGTGCCGTTTCCCCCAGGCGGCGCCACGGATGCCGCCGCGCGCATCTACGCGCAACACCTGGGAGATTTCCTGGGGCAAGGCGTGGTGGTCGAAAACAAGGCGGGTGCGGGCGGCGAGATCGGTGCCGAATTCGTCGCCAAATCGGCGCCTGACGGCTACACGCTGCTGATGGGGGCCGTAGGCAGCCATGCTATCCACGCCGCCATGCCGGACAAGCCGGGCTATGACTTCGCCACCGCGTTTGTCGGCGTCTCCATGGCGACCAGCATGCCGATGGCGGTCGCCGTGAACAGCAAGGTGCCTGCCACGAACGTGCAGGAACTGATCGCGCTGGCCAAGAGCAAACCCGGCACCATCACGTTCGGATCGGCGGGCCCGGGCACGTCGCAACACATGGCGGGCGAACTCTTCCAGGTGGTGACGGGCACCCGCCTGATGCATGTGCCCTACCGTGGCAGCGGCCCGGCCATCACCGACTTGCTGGGCGGCCAGATCGACATGGTGATCGAAACCCTGCCTGCGCTCCTGCCGCAGGTCGCCAGCGGCAAGATCCGGCTGCTGGGGGTGACCACCGCCACGCGCGCCACCGCGCTACCCGACCTGCCCACACTGATGGAGCAAGGCGTGAAGGATTATTCCGTCGCCACCGCCTACGCGTTGCTGGCGCCCGCCGGCACGCCGCCTGCCGTCGTCGACAAGCTGTCGGCTGGCATGCAGAAGGCCGCCGCCATGGCCTCGGTGCAGCAGGCCGCGTTGAAGCTGGGCGCCGATGCCGTGGCCACATCGCCCGCCGACACCAGCCGCGTGCTCAAGCAGGAAGTCGCCCGCTGGGCGGACGTGGTGCGCATGTCGAACGCCAAATGACGCCTGCCCACGCATCCTCCCCATCGATGGCCGCGGACCTGGCCATCGTGGGCGGCGGCTCGGTCGCCGTCAGCCTGCTCTACCAATTCCTGCTGGCACTGGAAGCAGCGGGGCGCGGCCCCGCCTCCCTCCCCTTGCGCGTTGCGCTTTTCGAACCGCAAGCGGAGCCGGGCCCGGGCGGCGCCTACCAGTCAGACCTGCCCAGCAATTTGCTCAATATCCCCGCCGGCAACATGTCGGCGCGGGCCGATCAGCGGATGGACTTCGTCGACTGGCTGCGCGAGCAGGATCCCGCCTGGCTGCGCGAAGCGGGCGTCGAGACCGTCGCTCCGTCGGACTTCCTTCCGCGGCCGCTGTTCGGCGCTTATATGCGCGCCGTCCATGCGCGTTGCCGCCAGTTGGCGCCATCGTTGGGCGTGACATTGCTGCATGTGCAAAGCCGGGTGCAACGCGTGTCGCCGCTGCCCGATGGCGGCGTCTGCGTGAATCCGGACGAGGGGCCGCCATGGCGTGCCCGCCATGCGGTACTGTGCAACGGCAACCTGCCTTCGCAGGCCTTTCCGCATCTGGAAGGCGCGCCAGGCTATTTCAACAGTCCCTACCCCGTCGCCGAATTGGCAAACACGATCGCGCGGGATGACGCCGTGTGCGTCGTGGGCACCAGCCTCAGCGCCGTGGACGCCATCGCCGCCTTGCAGCAATCCGGCCATCGCGGCCCCATCCTCTGTGTATCGCGCAACGGGCGGTTGCCCTCCGTGCGCAGCCCCCACAATCAGCCGCCCGCGGCGTTGCGCCACCTGAGCCGCGACGGCGCCTTGCAACTGGCCGCACGCCACGGCGGGGCGCTCTCCGTCGAGGTCATCGCGCAAGCGCTGAAGGACGAGGTGCGGGCCATGGGCGGCCCGCTGGACGCCGACGACGTGCTGGGCCTGGACGCAGACGCGCACACGGCGCTGGAAGAAGAGATCCGCCGTTCTTCGCAAGCGGCCCGCCCCTGGCAAGCGGTGGCCGCCGCCACCAACGCGGCGGTCGATCAGATCTGGCATTTGATGCCCGCCGCTGAACGCCGCGTTTTCCAATCGCAATGGCGATCCCTGTGGATGGCGCGCCGCGCCACCTTTCCGATGCGCAATGCGCTGAAACTTCAGGCGCTGTTCCAAAGCGGCCAGTTGCAGGTGCGGGCGGGTTATGTGGACAGCCGCTACGACCCGGCGGACCAGCAGTTCCACACGCGCCTGCGCAGCGCCGATGGGCTCATCACGCAGGCCAGCCGCCATCTGGTCAATGCCACGAGCTTCTCGGTAGATACCGCGGCCACCCGCGATCCCTTGGTCGCCACGCTGCTGCAGGACGGCCATGCGCAGGCGGACCCGTTCGGCGGGTTGGCGCTGGAATACGAATCGGGTTGCCTGAAAGATGCGCGGAACGCGGTGCTGACGCAGATCTCGGTGCTGGGCAGCCTGGCCGGCGGCACCTACTTCTGGACCACGTCGATGGATGTGAACGCGCGCTTGGCGCGGGATCAGGCGCAGCGCCTCGCAATTGCGCTCGCGCGGCCGGCGCCGCTTACTGATCCAAAAAGCCCCGCCGATAGCCCATCCCCTGCGAGATGGCCTGCGCACAGGCCGACACATCCGGCGCCAGCTGCTTCATCCTAGCGGCGCTCAGGCGGTCCAGCGGGCCAGAGATGCCCACGGCCGCCACGGGCTGGTCCAGGCTATTGAACAGCGTCACGGCCAGCCCGCCCACGCCTTCGCGCCATTCGCCACGGTTCACGGCGTAGCCCGCGCGGGCGATCTTGCGCAGCTCGTCTTTCAGCAGCGCCATGGACACGATGGTGGATGGCGTGTGCCGCACTAGTTGCTCGGCATAGCGTTCGACATAGCCGTCAGGCTGGTAGGCCAGCAACGCCTTGCCGGTTGCGACGGCGTAAGCGGGTGCGCGGCCGCCCACCATGGAATAGGCCCGGATGGGCTGCGGGCTGTCGATCTTGTCGACGTAGACCACATCAAACCCGTCCAGTACCGACAAGTGCACGGTTTCGCCCGTCTGGTCGGCCAGCGTGCGCATGAACGGGGCCGCCAGTTTGCGCACGTCAAGTTGCGCAAGCTGGCGCGCCGCCAGTTCGAACAGGCGCACCGCGCCACGGTATCCGCCGCCGTCATCGTCCTTGATGACGTAGCCGGCGTGGATCAGCGTTTGCAATGTGCGATGCGTGTTGCTGCGGGTGAGGCCAACCCGCGCGGCCAGCGCATCGATGGTGCGCGGCGGATTGTCCACGTCGGTCACCGCCTCCAACACCATCAGCCCCTTGAGCAGCGTCTTGTCCATGCTATTTTTTCCTAATATTTAGGACGGAAACATAGCATGAGACGCCGCGCGCGAACAGCGCTTTCGGGGCGCGGCGCTCAGCCTTTCAGCCCGGGGATGGTGGCACGCACGGCGGCGGACCGGTCCCACAGATTCGGCAGGCTGGGCGACGAATAGCCGGAGACAAACGGCTTGGGCTGCCCCGTCTGCGGATCATAGACATGGCGAGACACCGCACCGATGTTGCCGCCGTACAGGTGCACACTGATCGACACGCGATCCGCGAAGGCGTTGGACACGCGATGGATGTCGCCTTCTACAGGCGACAGGCGCTCGACGTCACCAGGCTGCAAGGTGGTGGCCTCGCCCGCGGGCGTCAGTTGGCCGTCCGGATGGCGCGCATAGCGCTGATTGATTTCGGCGCCGCGCAGCATGCCCACATAGCCCCAGACCTCATGGTCATGCACCGGCGTGAACTGCCCTGGCCCCCAGACGAAGCTGACCAGCGAAAACCGCTCCAGCGGATCGCAATGCAGCAGGAACTGCTGGTAGTACTGCGGATGCGGCGTGGTACAGGCCTCGGGCAGCCAATCGTCGTGGCGCACCAGGTCGGCGAAGGCCGCTTCCAGCGCCGGCGTCTGCGCCAGCCCGTCCGGGGTGGCCAGGCGCGTCGCGGTGGCGATGAAACGGCGAAGCCGGTCCAGACCGGGTGAAGCGTCGGGCATTGCGTGTCTCCGTGTCGGCGGGAAAATCCCAGATGAGAAAAACAGTATCCACCATTCGGGATACTTGCGCACGTTTATCCCTGCCGCGTTCACGGCGATGGGAGCCAAGCCGCGCTTGACAGGCGTGGGCGTAAGCGCGCAGCGTATCGGACTATCTTCCAGGTTGAAAATGACGAGTACTTATCAAGATATTCCGCCCACGCTCGTGGAGACGTTACGCGGCGCGCAGCGCGTCGTCGTCTTCACCGGCGCCGGGGTTTCCGCGGAAAGCGGCATCGCCACCTTCCGCGATGCCTTGACCGGTTTGTGGTCGCGCTTTGACGCGCAAGCGCTGGCCACGCCCGAAGCGTTCCGCGCGCATCCTGATGTCGTCTGGGGCTGGTATGAATGGCGCCGCGCACAAGCGCTGCGCGCCGAACCGAACGCCGCGCACCGCGCCATTGCGGCGTTGGCGCGCCACGTTCCCGAATTGATCGTCGTCACGCAGAACGTGGACGACCTGCACGAGCGTGCCGGCAGCCCTCAGGTAGCGCACCTGCACGGCAGCCTGCATGCGCCGCGCTGTTCATCTTGCGGTACGCCGCAAGCGTTGTCCGGCGGCGTGCCGGAGGAACCCCACGAAGGACGCCGCCTCGCGCCGCCCGCCTGCACGCGTTGCGGCGCGCCGGTGCGGCCGGGCGTCGTCTGGTTTGGCGAAAGCCTGCCTGCCGACGCATGGAGCGACGCGCTGCGCGCGGCCGAACAATGCGATCTGCTCTTCTCCATCGGCACGTCGGCGCTGGTCTACCCTGCCGCCGAATTGCCGCAACGCGCATTGGCCGCCGGGGCCACGGTCGTTCAGGTCAACCCAACCGTGACGCCGCTGGACCGGCAAGCGCACTGCAATTTGCACGGCGCTGCCGCCGACGTCATGCCCCGCCTGCTGGCAGCGGCCTTCGGCGCCACCGGCCGCTGACGGACGCATCGGCGCGGCTCCTCGTTCAGCCGCCGGCTCACCACTTGCAGCCGCGGTCCGTCAGCGTATCCGCCAGCAACATCGGCAACGCCAACAGCCCGCCGCCCGCGTGCGCGTCCTTACAGGAGGGCCGCGCAGCTTGGACTATGCCTTGAGCCAGCGCAGACGGCTGCTCGCGCGCCTTTGGCGCAAGGCGAAACACCGGCTCGCCCCGCGCGCGCGGCAGGCCCATCGCCTCGGCATCCGCTTCCCGCCAGCGAAAATCATGCGGCGGTGCGACGGCAGAAGACTGCTGCGCGCCCTTGCTCGGGACGGATGGGGCCGCGGAAGGCGGACGCGCGGAGGGCAATGCCGCCCGCCCCGACCGCGGCACGGGTACAGCGGCGGATTCCGATGCCTGCGTGGGTGCGGGCGCCGAACCCGGCGCAGTTGCCGGTGCCAGTGCTGGTGTCCGCCCAGAGGGGAATGCAGGCGCGGAGTGCTTCGCCGGCAGCACCATCACGATCAGAGCGGGCTCCGCCTCCCGCGCGCTTGTCGGCGCAAGCCGGTCGGACCACCACAGCGCCCCCAAGCCCCCATGCAGGGCACAAGACAGCACCGCCGCCCACCCGGAAATCCTCCGCGACTGCCGTCTCAGCACATGCGCGCGTGGCGTCGCGGCCGCCTCTCCCACCATGCTCGACACTCAAGCTGCAAGCCCTTTCAAACGGGCGACGCGCCGATGATAGCGTCATGTCTAGTGAAGATTTGTGAAGATCTTTAGGGCCGTTGTGGGGTAGAAACAAGGTTGCTGCAGCAGTCGAGGGGAAACCCCAAATCTCACCGCTTCGTCACCGGATTACAGTGGCGCAAGCTGTTTCGGCCGTGGAGAGCATCATCCCTTTTTCCTGGAGACTTCCCGATGTTTTTGTGCGCTCATCAGACGGTGTCCTGCATCGTGTGGTGCGCCACGCCACGACCACCGAAACCATCGCCAAACTTGAGAGCGTTCCCAGCAATTACCACCTGGATTGCGAGTGCATGCTCGATAACGGCGAAACGCTTTCCTGGATAGGAAATAACCAGTATCGTCAGACTAATGGCGGTGCGATCTACACCGCCGAATCCGATATCACGACGCCCCGAGGTGAATCCCGCAAAAGCGGCGCCGCCAAGCGAAGTGGGCCGGATGCATACAGGGCAACCCCGCACAAGAAACTGACTGCGGAGCGCGCCCCTTTACCACTAGCTGTCGTCAATCTAAAAACCGGCAACGATTGGAGCTTGATACGCGCCTGGCGCGAGCACCTCAATATCAGCACTGCGGATATGGCTGCCCGGCTTGGCGTGGACCACTCTATCTACATTGAATTGGAACGGCCGCGTCCACGGCCTCGCCAGGTCATCCTGGATCGCGTTTCGGAAGCATTGGGCGTGTCACCCGACCAACTCGATGATTCATTGTTAGGGGGACGTTTTCAGTAGCGCAGCGAGGGGGATTCCCCTTGGCTTCGGAAATTGAAGCGTCCACGTGACTTTGGCGCCGCATGAAAGACGGCCCCGCGCAGGAGGTAAGCAGTATGCTCGGCACCGCAAGACGATTGACGGACGTGCTGGTCACGTCCCCCGATGGCACCCTGTACCGCATTGAACGTTTCGTGGCCGACCTTGACGCGTATTCCGCGCTGGGGACGTCGCGCTTTGATCCGAAGATGCATTGCATCTGTCGGACCAGTTCAGGCGAAAAAGTCACCTGGCTTGGCGGCCAGGCCTACGAGATGCTCAAGAACGGCATTTCGCTGACGGCGGTCGACCGACGACGGCGGTAAGCCCGTGCCCTACCGCGTGAATCGATCCACCAAAAAGTCCACGAAGGTCGTGAGCTTGGGCAACGCCTGCCTGTCCTTGGGATACAGCAGCGAGATCGGGCGCGCGGCGGGCCAGTACGGCTGCAAGATCGGCACCAGCCTGCCTGCGCGCACGTCATCGCCCAGCAGCAGTTCGGGCTGCAGCACCACGCCAAAGCCCGCCAGCGACGCTTGCCGCAGCGCCTGGCCATTGTTCGACACGAACCGGCCGGTGGGATACCCCACCTGATTGCCATCCCCGCTGTTCAACTGCCAGCCAGTGCGACGGCTCCAATAGGAAAAATCCAGGCATTGATGCCGCACCAGGTCGTCCGGCGTGGCGGGCGTGCCGTAGCGCTCCAGATACGCGGGTGCCGCGCAGACGATCATCTGGTAGCGCCCGATCGTGCGCGCGACGAGCGTTGAATCCGCCGGCTCGCCGATCCGCACCGCCAGGTCATAGCGCGCCGCGACGATGTCTTCCACCACATCGCTCAGCACCAGCTCCACACTGACATCGGGATAGATGGACAGGTAGTCGGCAATGGCCGGCGTCAGCGCAAATGAACCGAAAGTCACGGTCGAGGTGATGCGCAAATGGCCCCTGGGCGTCAGGCGCAAGGCTTCGGCGCCCTGTTCAGCGTCGCGGATCTCGGCCAGGATGGTCTTGCAGCGCGCGAAATAGGCTTGGCCCGCTTCAGTCAGGCTTTGCCGGCGCGTGGTGCGGTTCATCAGGCGCACGCCCAAGCGGGCCTCCAGGCCCTTGACGTGCTTGGCCGCCATGGCCGCCGACATCTGGTGCCGCGCTGCCGCTGCGGTCAGGCTGCCCAGCTCCACGACCGCCACGAACACTTCCATGCTTAGCAACCGGTCCATGAATTACGCACCCTGAGTATGAAGTGTTTCCACCATTCCTGGATTTTTCCATGGAAATCGAACGGCGAGAATGCTTGCATGCACTGGCGCTCGGCCGGTGCGCCCCAAAGCCAACAGATTTCGGGCAATCCCCGGGAGACCCTTATGAAAATCATCCTTATCGGCGCCACCGGCACCATCGGCCGCGCGGTCGCACAAGAGCTCGGCCAACGCCACGACATCATCGCCGTGGGCAAGACCCAAGGCCAGTACCAGGTCGATGTGACCCGCAGCGACAGCATTCGGAACTTGTTCGAACGCGTGGGCAAAGTGGACGCGATCGTCTCCACGACCGGCACCCTGCACTTCGGCCCGCTCTCCGAAATGACGGCAGACCAGTTCAAGATCGGCTTGCACGACAAACTGCTGGGCCAGGTGGACCTTGCGCTGATCGGCCAGCACTACGTCAACGCGGGCGGCTCCATCACGCTTACCAGCGGCATCGTCAGCGACGAACCCATCCGCTTCGGCGCCAACGCCTCGGCGGTCAATTCCGCCATCGACGGTTTTGTGCGCGGCGCGGCCGTGGAACTGCAAGGCATCCGCATCAACTCCGTCAGCCCGACCGTGTTGCAGGAGTCGATGGCAAGCTATGGCCCCTACTTCCCCGGCTTCGAAGCCGCGCCCGCCAGCCGCGTGGCCCTGGCCTACAGCCGCAGCGTCGAAGGCGCGCAGACAGGGCGCGTGATCCGGGTGTGGTGATGCACGATTGATCTGCTGCAGCGGACTTGGCAGCAGTCGCCCGGACAAAAGAAAAGCGGCTTGATGGATGACCATCAAGCCGCTTTTTGTATTGCTTTTGCCTTTCGGCTGAACCGCGGCATCGTTGATACCGCGTATTCAAAATAAGGTGGCGCGCCCGGCAGGATTCGAACCTACGACCCCCTGGTTCGTAGCCAGGTACTCTATCCAGCTGAGCTACGGGCGCTCCGAAAGAGGCGTGTTTATAACATGAAAAAATACCATCGTGCAAATCGGGGGCCGAAAACTCGCGGTTTTCCGGGACGCGATGCCTTGCGCCAGATCAACGATGGCCTGCGCCCCCGCGCAGTACGCTGAATGTGCAGCAATGCAGGACCCGATCCTGCCCCACCCCGCACGCAGGCAAACCATGGCCAAGAAATTTCCGATGTATCCCAAGCACCCCGAACGCATCTGCTGGGGCTGCGACCGCTACTGCCCGACCGACGCGATGAGTTGCGGCAATGGCTCCGACCGCACCATGCACCCCATCGAACTCCTTGGAGACGATTGGGCAAGCGTGGGGGATTGGGGATTCGAAGACACCGATGATGCGCGGCACGGGGCGCAAACTGCGGCCACACAGGCGTCGCAGCACTGAATTTCCCTGCGCAGTTTCAATACGCATGCACCCATGCGCCGGAAAAACAAAAAGGCCTTCGATACGAGATCAAAGGCCTTTCCATTTTCTTTCTTTGGCGCGCCCGGCAGGATTCGAACCTACGACCCCCTGGTTCGTAGCCAGGTACTCTATCCAGCTGAGCTACGGGCGCTCCGACAAAGAGGCAAAATTATATCAGAATAATTAAGCCGTTGGGGCTGCTGCTACCCCTATTTGCTTTTTCTTTTAAGTTTTTTCGCATCCTGCGTTCACAAGGAACATGGGGTACTGAAAACTTGGCGCGCCCGGCAGGATTCGAACCTACGACCCCCTGGTTCGTAGCCAGGTACTCTATCCAGCTGAGCTACGGGCGCATCAAAAAGCAAGCCTTGAATAATAGCGTTGTTTCAGAAAACGTGCAAGTCAGGAGCGGGAATATTTCATACCGATCCGCATCGCGCACGCTGCATACCGCTGCCTGCCGCCCCTGCGTACAGCTTTCTGACAGCGGATGGTCACACCGATAGAACGTTGGCTCTTTAGCCTAGCGGCCGTTAACGATGCCGGCTGTCATCCGGCGATCCCGTGGCGCAATGACAGTGCGCCACGTTACCCGCAAGCTCAAGAGTGCATCCTCATGTCTGACAAAGAAAAGAACACCGGCGCGCCGTCCGCCGCTCCCACGGACGCGGAATCTCCCGTACGCCCCACGCGCCGCGGCTTCCTGACCGGCATCGCCGCGCTCGGCGCCAGCGCTGCAGCGATGGGCGCCTTGTCCGGTTGCTCGAGCGATGACGACGATGACAGCCCCGCCACGCCCACGCCGGATCCCACGCCGACGCCCACTCCCGCGCCGGATCTGACCCAGCAGTTGCGTGCCAACGTGAAGACGGTGGTCGTGATCTTTGCCGAGAACCGCAGCTTCAACAACTTGTTCGCCAATTTCCCCGGCGTGGAAAAACCGCTGTCCGCATTGACCGCGGCAGACTACGCGCAGAACGACCGCGACGGCACGCCGCTATCCGTCCTGCCGCCCGTGTGGAACGGCATGGTGCCCACGTCGCAACAGGCCAACCACATCACGTACCAGGTGGATCAAGCCGCGCCTTACATGAACAATCTGCCTAACGCGCCATTCGCGCTGCTGGGACCGCAGGGCGAACCGCTGCCCCAGGGCGTCGTCACGCGTGACCTGTGGCACGTGTTCTATCAAAACCAGATGCAGATCAACGGCGGCAAGAACGACCGCTTCGTCGCATGGGCCGACTCCGGCGCGCTGGTCATGGGCCACTACAGCGATTCCGCCTACAACCTGCGCCTGTGGAAGCTTGCCCAGGAATTCGTGCTGTGCGACAACTTCTTCCAGGGCGCATTCGGCGGTTCGTTCCTGAACCATCAATATCTAGTCGCGGGCCGTCCGCCCTTCTACCCCGATGTGGCGGACTCGGTCGCCAAGACCCAGATCGCGCAACTGCAAAGCGCCGATCCCGCCGATCCGCGCCTGCAACCCAAGCCCGCATCGCCCGCAAGCGCGCTGACCGGCATTCCGCAATTCGGCGCCAGCGCGCTGACGCCGGACGGCTACGGCGTGAATACCATGGCCCCGCCCTACTGGCCTTCGTTCAGCCGCGACGCCACCGACCCGACGCTGGCTGACGCCACCAATCCGCAAACGATGGTGCCGCAAACCCACAACAATATCGGCGACCTGATGACCGCCAAGGGGCTGGACTGGGCCTGGTACGCGGGCGGCTGGCAAGCCGCCGTGGACTCCACGGCCAACACGGGCTTTCCGTCGTCGCCTAATTTCCAGGCGCATCACCAGCCCTTCAACTACTTCAAGAGCACCGCACCCGGAACCGCCGCGCGCACCGCGCACCTGCGCGACGGCGGACTGGGCGACCTGTCGTCCACCAACAAATTCCTGGCCGACGCCGAAGCCGGCAAGCTGCCTGCGTTGACGTTCTACAAGCCGCAAGGCAACCTGAACATGCACGCGGGCTACGCGGACGTGGACTCGGGCGACCGCCATATCGCCCACATCGTCGACAGCCTGCGCAAGAGCGCGCAGTGGGAGAACATGGTGGTGGTGGTCACCGTCGACGAGAACGGCGGCTGGTGGGACCACGTGGCACCCCCGCAGGGCGATCGCTGGGGTCCGGGCACCCGCATCCCCGCGCTGGTGATCTCGCCCTTCGCCAAGAAGGGCACCGTCGACCACACGGTGTACGACACCGGTTCGATCCTGCGTCTGGCGATGCGCGTGTTCGACCTGCCGATGCTCGAAGGCCTGAAGGCACGCGACGACGCGATGTCGGCACGCGGTCAGCACCCCATGGGCGACCTGAGCAATGCGCTGACGTTCAGCGCCTGAGCGCGGTTGCCAACGGCGCGCGCGGCGCGTGCGCCGTCGGCCTTTGGCGACCTAGAAAAGCGTGAGCGTGGGCCGCCGGGCGCTGCTGCCGTTCCATGCGGCGGGCAGCCCGGCCGCCTCCGCGGCGCGCACGATCAGTTCCCCTACCCGCACCATGTCGGCATCCCCGCCTTCTGGCGCGCCCCAGAACGCGAGTTCCAGCCGCCCTTCCCTCTTGCCGCGGTTGCGGTCCTGGCGCGTATAGAAGCAGAATCCGTGCAGGCCGGCGGCTGCACCGCCGCGCTCGTGAAAGATTTCCGAGCAATCGGCAAAGCCATCGGACTGCGTCGTGCCCGCATCCTGGAGGGCCACCAGCCCCGCCTGCGTCAACGATGCAAACAACGCATCCAGCCGCGCCTGCGCGTCACGCCATTGCGCGGCAGTGAGCTTGACGGGTTCGGGCTCCGGCTCCGGCACTTCCAGCGCCACGCCGGTCAGCGCGGACAGCAGCTCCTGCACCTCGGGCATCATCGCGTTCACGGTGATGTGATTGCCATGCGCATCGCGGATATCCGCGCGGGCGCCCGCGTCGATCAACAATTGCACCGCGTCCGTACTGGGCGCGAACTCGGCCGCCAGATACAGCGCCGTGCGCCCTTCACGATGGAATTCCAACGGGCTGCCGGCGTCGACCAGCAGCTTCAACACCGCCAACGACACGGAGATCTCCGTGTCGTTGGCGCCCATCGCCGCTTGCTGCAACGCCGTGAATCCATACGCATCGACCGCCGCCGGGTCCGCGCCCGCGTCCAGGCAAGCCTGCACCCCTTTCACATCGCCGCGGCGCGCGGCGTCGAATATCTTGCTGACTTTCAAAGGCGGCTCCTAGGTCTGCGCGTCGCCCGCGCCGTGCACAAGCATTGCATAGATTTCCGCGACCCTCTCCACCGTGATGCCTTCGCGTTGCTCGACGGCAAGCGGGTGGTTGGTCGGCTCCAGTTCAATCGATGGCCTGACCCCGCCATCGCGCAAGTGCACGTGCGTCTTCAGGCTCAACGTATCCGGATAAGGCGCCAACTGCGTATTCAGCCAGCCGAACAGGGGTGGTGTCTGCGCGCGTTCAGAGGCGTCGAAAGTGCGTACCCAGGTTTCGAAGCTGGCCAGGCTGACCGACACCCATACGCCCCACACAAAGGGCTCGGGATGGCCATGGATGGGCAGCTCGATGCAGCCCCGCACGAAGAAATGCTGCTCGTCGATCACGCAGTCGTCGCTGCCCAGGTCGCCGCGCTGCTGGCGCTCTTCCGGCGCAAGGCGGTAATAGCTTTCAGGCGCGTCGGCGCCAAAGCTGGGCAGGCCGTGATGGACCTGATCGCACGAAGCGCATTTGAATGAGAATTCCATATTCCGGGCAGGCAGGGAGAATGCGCAGATGATAGCAACCGGCACGGCGGGAAAGCTTTATCCTAGGGAGCTCTTCCCATCCATCGCATCCCCGAAACGGCTCCTGACGTGAAACACCTGCTCGCCAGCTTGGACAAGCTGGCAGATTTCGACGAAATCATCGATGTGCGCTCGCCGCTGGAATACGCCGACGACCATATTCCCGGAGCGATCAACGCGCCCGTGCTCAGCAACGAAGAACGCGTGCAGGTCGGCACCCTGTACCGTCAGGTCTCGCCCTTCGAAGCGTCGCGCACCGGTGCGGCCATCGTGGCGCGCAACATCGCGCGGCATCTGGAGACCACCTTCGCCGACCGGCCGCAAGGATGGCGCCCGCTGGTCTATTGCTGGCGCGGCGGCAAGCGCTCCGGCTCGATGACCGTCATGTTCAACATGATCGGCTGGCGCGCACGGCAATTGGACGGCGGCTACAAAACCTACCGCGGCGCCACACTGCAGGCGCTGGACACGTTGCCCGCGGCGCTGCGCTGTGTAGTGCTGGTCGGCCCCACCGGCAGCGGCAAGACGCGGCTGCTCAACGCGCTGGACCAGGCGGGCGCGCAGACGCTGGACCTGGAACAGCTGGCCTCGCATCGCGGATCGCTGCTGGGCGCCCTGCCCGGCATCGCACAACCCTCGCAAAAGCGCTTTGACACGCTGCTGGCCGCGCGCCTGCGGGCGTTCGACGCCAGCCAACCCGTGTACGTGGAAGCGGAAAGCCGCAAGATCGGCTCGGTCGCGCTGCCGCCCGCGCTGCTGCAGGCCATGCACCGCGGCGCCTGCATCGAAGTCGTCTCCTCGCGCGAAGACCGCGCCGCGTTCCTGCAGCAGGATTACGCGCAGCTGTTCGAAAACCCGGACTGGCTGAAAACCCAACTGCAACGCCTGCTGGGCCTGTACAGCCGCGACGTCATCAACGGCTGGCTGAAGATGGTGGACGAAGGCCGGCGCATCGACCTGGCCCGCGAACTCATCGACCGCCACTACGACCCCGCCTACGCTCGCAGCAGCCACACGCACTTCACGCAATTGCCGCAAGCCACACGGATGGCTTTTCGGCCGAATGACGCTGACGAGGTGGAACAAGCCCGCGCGCTCTTAAAGGCGTTGGCGTGAATCTATCAACGGCGCCCCGCCCGCAGAACTATCAATCTTTCGCACAAGGAACCCGGCAACCATGACCGAACCACGCAGCAATATCCTGCTGGAAATCAGACGGCTCACGCCTGCAGAATGGAGTCACGCCTACCCCGTGATCGCCCAACTCCGATCGTTGGACGAAGCAGAATTCCTGGCGCGGGCGCGCCGCCAATCGCATTCAGGTTACGAACTTGTCGCGGCCTTTCTGGACGGAAAGATCATCGGGGTCTTGGGGATGCGGCCCGTTCACACGCTGGCGCGCGGACCCCACCTGCATGTTGACGACCTCGTCGTCGACGCGGCGGTGCGCGGCAGTGGCGCGGGACGGGCCTTGATGGACTACGCTGAACGCGACGCGCGCGCTCGTGGCATGACGGCGGTGTTTCTCGATGCGAGGCCGGACGCCGTTGCGTTTTACGAACGGGAAAACTATCAACTGCATGGGGCGCCTTCGATGAAGAAGGTGCTTACGCCCTGAAGGAAAGGCGGCCACGGTCGGTCACCGCGCAGATAATCTCAACCCATGAAAAAACCCCGCAATCACTTTCGCGATTGCGGGGTTTTTATCTTCAGCACTGGCCAGAAGCCAGTACTAAAGCTTATCTGGCGGAGACGGTGGGATTCGAACCCACGATGCAGTTTTTAGCCACATACTCCCTTAGCAGGGGAGCCCCTTCAGCCTCTCGGGCACGTCTCCGAAAAGAGAACGAGATTCTAGCACGAATTTTTGGAGTATTTCCCGCGAAGCGGACTATCTATCAAAAAAACGTGCCGGAACCGTTGTCTTTATTCCTTGGCGCCCGGCGTCTGATCCAGGCCGAAGGCCTTGTGCAGCGCGCGCACGCCCAATTCCATGTACTTGTCGTCGATGATGACGGACGTCTTGATTTCGCTGGTGCTGATCATCTGGATGTTGATGCCTTCTTGCGAAAGCGTCTGGAACATCAAGCTGGCCACGCCCACGTGCGAGCGCATGCCGATGCCCACGATCGAGACCTTGGCAACCTTCTCGTCGGTGGACAGTTCGCCCGCGCCAACGGCCGGGATCACTTCGCGCTTGAGCAGGTCCACGGCACGCGCGAATTCGTTGCGGTTCACGGTGAACGAGAAGTCGGTCGTGCCAGCCACGGACTGGTTCTGCACGATCATGTCGACGTCGATGTTGGCGGCGGCGACCGGACCCAGGATGGAGAAAGCGATGCCCGGTTTGTCGGGCACGGCCAGCAAGGTGATTTTGGCTTCGTCGCGGCTGAAGGCGATGCCGGAGACAACGGCGGCTTCCATTTTTTCGTCTTCCTCAAAAGTAATCAGCGTGCCCGAGACCATTTCTTCGTCGAGCGGGATGAGCGGGTCGGTCAGCGAGGACAGGACCCGGACCGGTACACGGTATTTGCCGGCGAATTCAACCGAGCGGATCTGGAGGACCTTAGAACCCAGCGACGCCATTTCCAGCATTTCCTCGAAGGAAACGACGGCCATGCGGCGCGCTTCGGGCACCACGCGCGGATCGGTCGTGTAGACGCCGTCCACGTCAGTGTAGATCAGGCATTCGTCGGCCTTGATAGCCGCTGCCACGGCCACGGCCGAGGTATCCGAACCACCACGGCCCAGCGTCGTGATGTGGCCTTCCGGGTCGATGCCCTGGAAGCCCGTCACGATGACCACGCGGCCAGCGTCGAGGTCGGCGCGGATGCGCGCGTCGTCAATGGAGCTGATGCGCGCTTTCGTGAAGGACGAATCCGTACGCACGGGCACTTGCCAACCGGCATAGCTGCGCGCCGGCACGCCTTCGGCCTGGAGCGCAATAGCCAGCAAGCCGCTGCTGGCCTGCTCGCCGGTGGCAGCGATCATATCGAGCTCGCGGCCGTCGGGCTGGGGCGCGATTTCGCGTGCCAGGCCAAGCAGGCGATTCGTTTCGCCCGCCATTGCCGACGGCACAACAACAACCTGGTGGCCTGCGGCGTGCCACTTCGCGACGCGACGCGCCACGTTTCTGATGCGCTCAACCGAGCCCATCGAAGTACCGCCATATTTGTGAACGATCAGGGACATCTCGTACTCTGGCTGGGAACCCGCCGCAAAGTGGAGGCGGGCAAAACCATATATTCTAGCGCGGCGGTAAAAATTTGCTCAGTTTGAGGAAATTTATGTTCATTACGCGGCTATTTTTCTGCGGATTCTTTCCAAAGCAGCCGTTTTTATCCTCTGGGCTCGATCCAGACCCGTCCCCGATGGCATCGGACGACATGCCCCGCCTGCTCCACACGAAGCTGGCGGTCATGGCCCAGGCTGTGCAGTTCGCGCAGCTGGCGCAGCAGGTCGCGCAAGCGTGCGTCGGTGGGCATGCGGGCGCCGTTTTGCGCCAGCCAATGGCGCAGCACCTGGGCCTGGCGCGCCGCCGACAATCCGCGCCACGCCTGCAGCGAAAAACTGGCGCCGTCCGGGCTGGGCTCCAAGCGGGCGAAATCCTCGCGCGCGACCTCGTCCAAGATTTCGGCCGCTTCGGCCATGTGCGCCGCATGCCGGGCGACGATGCCCCGCCATCCGGGCCAGCGGCCGTCCAGCACCGGCGCCAGCAACTCGCGCACCGCGGCGCGCGTATAGCGGGGATCGGAATTGGTGGGATCTTGCACCGCTTGCCAGCCGCAGGCGGCCTCAACAGCCGCCGCAGCCTGCAGGACCGTAGCGCGGTCCTGGCCTAGCCAGGGCCGCAGGTACCAGACGCCATCGCGCTGCGTGGCCGGCGACATGGCCGCCATGCCTGCCAGCCCGGTGCCACGCAACAACCGAAGCAACACGGTTTCGGCCTGGTCGTTGCGATGGTGGGCCAGCAGCACATGACGAATTCCGTGCGCCTGGGCCAATTGGGCCAGGGCTGCGTAACGCGCGTCGCGCGCCGCCGCTTCGATGCCCTTGCCGGCCGCTTGCTCGACCTGCACTCGTGCCTCGGCGACAGGCACGCCCAGCAAGCTGCCCAGCGCATGCACCTGGCGCCCCCACGCGTCGGCGGCGGCCTGCAAGCCGTGATGCACATGGAACAAAGACAGGCCGATACCCAGCTCGCGGGCCACGGCCGCCGCATGCACGGCAAGCATGGCTGAATCCGCGCCGCCGCTGACGGCGACCGCGATACGCGCGGGATGCGCGGGACGCTCGGGCAAGGCCAGCAGGGCCTGGCGCAGCGCGGCGGCCAATTCCGGGGACACGGGCAGCAAAGGCGGGCCGGAATGCACAACGCCCGACTCGTCCTGTGCGGGCGTGTCGGGCGTTGGCCGGACGTTCATGGGAATGGCGCGGGTAGCGCGGTCGCGGCGCCGGCTGGCTTGCCGACGCCCCTGCCCGCCTTACGCGCGCACTTCCTGGTAGGCGCCGTAGGACAGCAGGCGCTGGACGCGCTGTTCCACAAGCTGCTCGGGCGTCATGCCTTGCAGTTGGCGCAGCGCATCGCCCAATGCGCGGCGCAGCAGGCGCGCCATGACGCGGGGGTCGCGGTGTGCGCCGCCCACGGGTTCGTTGACCACGCGGTCCACCAGGCCCAGGTCTTTCAGGCGCGGAGCGATGATGGCCAGCGCTTCGGCGGCGTCAGGCGCCTTGTCGGCGCTGCGCCACAGGATGGAGGCGCAGCCTTCCGGCGAAATCACGGCGTAGGTGGCGTACTGCAGCATCAGCACGGCGTTGCCCACGGCAATCGCCAGGGCGCCGCCCGAACCGCCTTCGCCGATGATCGTGCAGATCACGGGGACCTTGAGTTCGGCCATGGCGTACAGGTTGTGGCCAATGGCTTCGGACTGGCCGCGCTCTTCGGCGCCGATGCCCGGATAGGCGCCCGGGGTGTCCACGAAGGTGAACACGGGGATGCCGAATTTTTCAGCCAGGCGCATCAGGCGCAGGGCCTTGCGATAGCCTTCAGGACGCGGCATGCCGAAATTGCGGGCGGCGCGTTCCTTGGTGTCGCGGCCTTTCTGATGGCCGATCACCATGCAGGGGGTGCCGTTGAAGCGCGCGAGGCCGCCGATGATGGACTGGTCGTCGGCGTACATGCGGTCGCCGTGCAGTTCATGGAAGTCGGTGAACATTTCGCGCACGTAGTCCAGCGTGTAGGGACGCTGGGGGTGGCGGGCGACAAGGGCCGTCTGCCACGGCGTGAGCTTGGCGTAGATTTCCTTGGCCAAGGTCTGGCTCTTCTGCTGCAGACGTCCGATCTCGTCGGAGATGTCTACCGCCGAATCGGCCTGCACGTAGCGCAGCTGCTCGATCTTGTTTTCAAGTTCGGCCAGCGGCTGTTCAAATTCCAGAAATGTATTGCGCATGTAGTGTGGTTCCGTAGATGGGCTGCCTGGTGTGCATCAGTATTGAACCGGTGTCGGTTCCAGACTGCGCCATAAGTACCAGGTTGCCACGGTACGCCAGGGCTGCCACGCCAGCGAGACTTCGCGAGCCTCGAAGCGCGAGACAGGCTCGCCACTGAAATAGTGTAGCGAGATTGCCTTGAGCAACCCGGGATCATCCAGCGGCAGGACGTCAGGCCGCTGTAGATTGAAAATCAAAAACATCTCCGCCGTCCAGCGCCCGATGCCCCGGATGGCGACCAATTCAGAAATAACGGCCTCGTCGTCCATGGCCGCCCACTTTTCAGGGTGGACGCGGCGTTCGCCGAAATGCACGGCCAGGTCCAGCACGTATTCGGCCTTGCGTTGGGACAAGCCCGCCTTGCGCAGCCCGTCCACGCCCACGCGCAGCACGGCGACCGGCGTGGGGCGCTTGCCCACGGCATCGATGAACTTGGTCCAGACGGCGTCGGCCGCCTTGGTGGAGATCTGTTGCCCGATGATCGCCCGCGCCAGCGTCACGAACGGCGTGCCGCGCGAAGTCAGCCAGACCTCGGGATGCTGGGGGATGACCTTTTTCAGGATGCGGTCGCGCCGCATCAGGTGGGCGACGGCAGCCTCCCAATACTCGGGTTTGGGGATGTCGAGATCGGCGGTGGACATATCGGGCGTATCCACTGGGCTCACGCCCGGCGCCATTGCGTCAAGCCACCCGGCTTGTCGTCGAGTTCAATGCCGGCATCGCGCAATTCGGCGCGGATGCGGTCGGCTTCGGCGAAGTTGCGGGCCGCCTTGGCGGCCGCGCGCGCGTCGATCAACGACTGGATCGCGTCGGCGTCCAGCGTGACACGCTGGCCTTGCTCGATGGCGGCAGCGGAATAACGGGTGGGTGACTGGAAGTACGTCGCCGGGTCCTGTTGCAGAAGGCCCAGCAGCGAGCCCAGCGCCTTCAACTGGCCGGCGCTGCGCGCGCTCTTGCTGCGGTTGGCCTCGGAGGCGAGTTCGAACAGGGCCGCGATGGCGCCCGAGCTGTTGAAATCGTCGTCCATGGCGGCCTTGAAGGCTTGGGCCTGGGGCTCGTTCCAGTCGATGCCCTGGTCGTCGGCCGCCACGTTCTGCAGCGCCTGGTACAGGCGGTCCAGCGCGTTCTGCGCGTCGATGAGGTTGTCGGGCGTGTAGTTCTGCGGGCTGCGGTAGTGGTTGCGCACAATGAAGAAGCGCACCATTTCGGCTTCACGCGGGTTGACCGGGTAGGACGCCACGTCCGCGGCCGGGTCGCCCTGGGCGATGGTCTGGCGGATGGTGCGGAAATTGCCCAGGGACTTGGACATCTTGTCCGAATCGACCATGAGCGGGCCGCAATGCATCCAGATATTGGCCAGCGTGCCGCCAAAGGCGCCTTCGGTCTGGGCAATCTCGTTTTCGTGGTGCGGGAATTTCAGGTCCGGACCGCCGCCGTGGATATCCAGGGGCAGGCCCAGCAGGGACTTGCTCATGGCCGAGCACTCGATGTGCCAGCCCGGACGGCCCAGGCCGTACGGCGACTCCCACTTGGTGTCGTCGGGTTCCTCGGCCTTGGCCGATTTCCACAGCACGAAGTCCAGCGGGTCGCGCTTGGCCGAACCCACGGCCACACGTTCGCCGGCGCGCAGGTCGTCCAGCGTCTTGCCGGACAGCTTGCCGTAGCCGGGAAAGCCGCGGACGGCGTAATTCACGTCGCCATCGTCAGCCTGATAGGCCAAGCCGTTTTTCTCGAGTTTGCCGATGATGTCCAGCATGTCGCCCACGTACTGGGTGGCGCGCGGTTCGCGGTCGGGCGACTCCACGCCCAGCGCTTGCTCGTCGGCATGCATGGCGGCGATGTAGAACTCGGTGACTTCGCCGATGCGGCGGCCCGTTTCAACGGCGCGGCGGATGATCTTGTCGTCGATGTCCGTGATGTTGCGCACGTAGTCGACGGCCAGCCCGCTGGCGCGCAGCCAGCGCTGCACGACGTCGAACGAGACCAGCATGCGGGCATGGCCCAGATGGCAGAAGTCATACACGGTCATGCCACACACGTACATGCGCACCTGACCAGCCTGGGCCGGTTTGAACGGTTCTTTGGTACGCGATAACGTGTTGTAGATTTGCAGCATGGCGCTTTAGGATTCGTCTAATTGCTTCCGGGGCGGATTCGGAAAGTTGCTTGCGAAGGACAATACCTTCGCAGCCTGCCGCCAACACCATCATCATCGAATACCGACGACTGGTCTTGCCTGGCCTTAAAGTCCGGGTCGGCGCTTGCCGGGCTTTTGCCGGGCTCCTGCCGGGCTCTATCCCCAGCAATGACCGGGCATTTGCCCCACACTCTGGGTTCCAGACCCTGGCCCTACGCCCAATGTCGAGCCAAAAACTCAACCGGGGCTAAAATGGCGGTCGTCAAGTATAGCAAGCGGCCCGGTCGCGCGCGTAAGTGCAAGCCGGCCACGACTTTTAACGGATACCCACGTGACTATCAAGCCGCGTTTTTATGTCGCCCTGCTCGCCCTGGCTGTCGCCGGCGCGCCGGTTGGAACCGCCCTTGCCCAGTCGATGGCCGGCGGCGGGGGTGCCAATCCCAATGCCACGCGCACCACGCTGGACCCGATCCCGCCCGAGGGCGGCTGGGATGGCCTGGCCAAGCTGCTGGAAGCCGTCAAGCCCGGTGTCGACACGCGGCTCGCGCCCTCGCCTTCGCAGGTCACCGCGCGCATCGAAATGCTGCTGAACCGCGGCGACGTCAATGAAGCCCTGGCGTTGATCGAAAAACGCGAAGCGGAGATCAAGGACCAGCGTGGCACCGACGTGCAGTTGATGTTCCAGCACGCGCGCGCCCTGGCCGCCTTGAACCGCACGAACGAGGCCATCGACATCTACACCGACATGACCACGCGTTTCCCGGAGCTTCCGGAACCTTGGAACAACCTGGCGGCTCTATATGCCAGCCGCGGTGAACTTGAAAAAGCGCAAGATGCCCTGCAAATGGCATTGCGCGCCGACCCCGGCTATGCGGCTGCCCGAGCCAATCTGGGCGACCTGCAACTGCTGCAGGCCCTGCAAACCTACAAGAAGGCCGCCAGCGACGGCGTGCCTGGCATGCAGGACAAAGCCCGCGAAGTCGAAACCATGCTGAAGGATAAACAAGGCAAATGATGTCCCGTTACTCCCCCTTCCACCTGCTGCGCCTCACGGCGTGCTCGTTCGCGCTGGCCGCATTTGCCCCGGCCGTAGTCAGCGCCGCTCCCGCAGCCACTTCATCCACCTCCACCTCTGAAGGCACAAAAGCCATGAGCACCAATCCCCGCGTCAAGCTCGTCACGAACCAAGGCGACATGGTCATCACCCTGGACGCCGCCAAGGCGCCCAAGACCGTCGAAAACTTCCTGACCTACGTCAAGGAAGGCTTCTACAACGGCACCGTGTTCCATCGCGTGATCGACGGCTTCATGATCCAGGGCGGCGGTTTCGAACCCGGCATGAAGCAAAAGCAGACCCATGCCCCGATCGAAAACGAAGCCAACAACGGCTTGAAGAACGACAAGTACACCCTGGCGATGGCCCGCACCAGCGACCCGCACTCGGCAACTGCGCAGTTCTTCATCAACGTGTCGAACAACGACTTCCTGAACTTCACGTCGCCCACGCCGAACGGCTGGGGCTACGCAGTCTTCGGCACCATCACCGAAGGCACGGACGTGGTCGAGAAGATCAAGGGCGTGAAGACCGGCAACAAGGGCTTCCACCAGAACGTGCCGAACGAAGACGTGATCATCGAGAAGGCCGAAATTCTTGAATAAGATTGCCCTGTCCGGCCCGATCTGGCTGGCGTCCGACTTGCACCTGGGGCCGGCCACGCCGGCTACCTCGGAGGCCTTCCTGGCCTTTTTGCAAGCGGCGCAAGAAGAAGCTGCCGCCCTGCTGCTGCCGGGCGACATCTTCGATGCCTGGATCGGCGACGACGTGATCCGCGCCGCACCGCCGTGGCTGGCCACGGTGTTGGCGGCGCTGCGGGAAACCGCCGCGCGCATCCCGGTCTGGCTGGGCCGCGGCAATCGCGACTTCCTGATCGGGGAAGAACTGGCCAACACCGTGGGCGCCAAGCTGTTGCCCGAACCCGCCCTGCTGGAAACGGATTTCGGCCAGGTGCTGCTGACTCACGGTGACGAATTCTGTACGGACGACGCCGCGTACCAGCAGTTTCGCAAGATGGTCCGCGATCCGCGCTGGCAGGCCGAATTCCTGGGCAAGACCATTCCGGAACGCCTGGCGATGGCGCAGCAGGCCCGTGGCGAAAGCCAGGCGGCCAACCAGACGAAGTCCATGGAGATCATGGACGTCAACGGCGCCGCCATCGACGCCATCTTCCGCGAGACCGGCGTGCGCGTGCTGGTGCATGGTCACACGCACCGCCCTGCCCGCCACGTGCTGGAAGTGGATGGCAAGAAGCGCGAGCGCTGGGTGCTGCCCGACTGGGATTGCGACCACGTGTCGCCGGCCCGGGGCGGTTGGCTCATCATCGACCGCGATGGCCTGGAGTTCTACGATCTGGAAACGTAGGATGGATGCCGCGCGCAGCCGATCCCACGATGCAAAAGGGCCTCGCAATTGCGAGGCCCTTTTTTATCCTGCCGCCCGAAGGCTTAGCGGGTGAAGATCCAGGCCGCCACCACCGCACCGAACACGATGCGGTACCAGGCGAACACGCGGTAGGTGTGGTTGGCCACGAAGCGCAGCACGGCGCGCACCACCACCATCGCGCTCAGGAAGGCGGCGATGAAACCCACGGCGATGCCGGACAGGTCGTGCTGGGTCAGCACGCCGAAGTTCTTGTACATGTCGAAGACGGCCGCGCCCAGCATCGTGGGCATGGCCAGGAAGAACGAGAACTCGGTGGCCGTCTTGCGCTGGATGCCGGCGATCATGCCGCCAATGATGGTGGCGCCCGAACGCGAGGTGCCCGGGATCATGGCGAAGCACTGTGCCACGCCCACGCCCAGCGCCTGTTTCCAGGTGATCTGTTCCAGCGTGTAGGCGGAGGCCCGTTCGTCGGATGCCGTGTCATCCGCCGCGCCCGGCTGATCGCCCGGCGTGTGGTGCGTCCTGCGCTCGACGTACAGCATGATCAGGCCGCCCACCACCAGAGTCACCACCACCACGCCAGGGTGGTAGAACACCGACTTGATCGTCTTGATGAAGATCGCGCCAATGACGGCAGCCGGCAGGAAGGCGATGATCAGGTTGCGGGCGAACGCCACTTCGCTGGGCACGCCGGTCAAGGCGCCCCGGATCAGCTGCAGCAGCCGCGCGCGGAACACCCACATCACGGCCAGGATGGAGCCCAGCTGGATCACCACCTCGAACACCTTGCCGTCGCCAGACTGGAAATTGATCCAGTCGCCGACCAGGATGAGGTGGCCCGTACTGGACACGGGGATGAATTCCGTCAGGCCTTCCAGAATGCCCAGGATGAATGCCTTGATCAGATAGAGCGCGTTTTCAGTCACGATAGGTAGGAGTTCCGGTTAATCATTGGCAAGCGATGCTTCATCGGAGAGCATTTCCTGAGGCCGCTTCTCGACGCGCACCAGCGCGATGCGGCGGCCGTCCATTTCCAGGACTTCAAACCGGAAATGCTGGTGATGGATTTCGTATTCGCAGACATCGCCCGGCTTGGGCAGATGCCCGAAGCGCGACAGCAGATAGCCCGCCAGGGTCGAAAAGTCCTGGGCCTCATCGACCAAGCCTTCGGTTTCCAGCACCTGCTCGACATGGTGCAGGTCGGCCGCCCCGTCGATCTTCCAGGTGTTGTCGCCGTCGGCGACGATGTCGGGCAGTTCGTCCTCGTCGGGGAATTCACCGGCGATCGCCTCGAAGACGTCGATGGGCGTGACCAGGCCTTCGATGGCGCCGAACTCGTCGGCCACCAGCACCAGTTGGCCGCGCGAACGCTTGAGCGTGTCCATCAAACGCAGGATGCCGATGGCCTCGTGCACGATGATGGGGTCGCGCAGGCGATTGCGGCGCACCCGGCCTTCGGTGATCAGGTCGGCCACCAGATCCTTGGCGCGGGCAATGCCCAGCACCTCGTCCAGCGACCCCCGGCAAACGGGGAAGAAGCTGTGCGGGGCCTCGGTCAGTTGGCGGCGGATCAGTTCGGGATCATCGTCAATGTTGATCCAGGACACGTCTGTGCGCGGCGTCATGATCGAGCGGATGGAGCGTTCGGCCAGGGTCAGCACCCCGCTCACCATGTTGCGCTCTTCAACGCCGAATGCCGGCATGGACGGGCCGTCCGCGTTGGGCAGGTCGGGCTCATCGCTGGCGGGCGGGCGCTTGCCCAGCATGCGCAGCACGGCCGAGGCCGTGCGTTCGCGCATGGGGCGGCGGGCGTCCAGCTTCAGCAGGTTGCGGCGCGCCACCTGATTGAGCGCTTCGATGGCCACCGAGAAACCGATGGCGGCATACAGGTAGCCCTTGGGCACCTTGAAACCGAAGGCTTCAGCCAGCAGCGAAAAGCCGATCATCAAGAGGAAGCCCAGGCACAGGACCACCACGGTCGGGTGCGCATTGACGAAGCGCGTCAGGGGCTTGGAGGCCAGCAGCATGATGCCGATGGCGATGATGACGGCGATCATCATGATGGCCAGGTGATCCACCATGCCCACGGCGGTGATCACGGAGTCCAGCGAGAACACCGCATCCAGCACCACGATCTGCGTGACGATGACCCAGAAGCTCGCGTACACGCGCGGCCCGGACGAGCCGGCGTGCTGCCCGCCCTCCAGGCGCTCGTGGAGCTCCATCGTGCCCTTGAACAGCAGGAAGAGGCCACCCACCATCAGGATCAGGTCGCGCCCCGAAGGGGACAGCGGACCGACGGAAAACAGGGGGGTGGTCAAGGTGACCAGCCACGACATGACGGACAAGAGGCCAAGCCGCATGATGAGGGCCAGGCTCAATCCCATGATGCGCGCGCGATCGCGTTGCGCAGGAGGCAGTTTGTCCGCCAGGATGGCGATGAAAATCAGGTTATCAATGCCCAGGACGATCTCAAGGACGACCAGGGTAAGCAAGCCGACCCACGCAGCGGGGTCTAGCAGCCACTCCATCAGGAGCTCCAGAAGTTACACGACCGGTAATCGTACATGGAAATGCCATGACACGCCGGTGACACGCCTCGTCCGTATGCCTGATGGGCAGTGGCGCGCCTTAAAAAAAAACCGGCCCGAAGGCCGGTTTTCATACTGCGTGATCCGTGTCGGGATCAGGCGGCCGACGGCGGGTTCAGCGACGTCAGCATTTGCGTGAAGATCTTCGGGCTGGCGGCCAGCACGTTGCCGCTGTCCATCCAACCTTGTTCGCCGTCGAAGTCGGCGATCAGGCCGCCGGCTTCCAGGACCATCAGGCTGCCGGCAGCCAGGTCCCAGGGCTTCAAGCCCACGCCGCAGAAGCCGTCCAGGCGGCCGCAGGCGACATAAGCCAGGTCCAGGACCGTGGCACCCAGGCGGCGCACGCCCGTCGCGCCTTCGGCCATCTGGCGGAAGCGCTGCGAGCCCTGTTCGGGGTCGCCGGCGCTGGGCCAGTGGGCGCCCAGCAGGGCCTCGTGGTAGCGGGTGCGGCCCGAGACGCGCACGCGGCGATCGTTCAGGAAGGTGCCGCTGCCACGGCTGGCCGTGAACAGTTCGTTGCGCGAGGGGTCATAAATGACCGCTTGCGTGACCTGGCCGCGCTGCGTCAGCGCGATCGACACGGCGTAGTTGGGCAGGCCGTGGATGAAGTTCGTCGTGCCATCCAGGGGATCGATGATCCACTGGAATTCGGCCTGGTCGGGACCTTGCAGCCCGAATTCCTCGCCCAGCACAGCATGGTCCGGGTAAGCGGCATGCAGTGTTTCGACGATGGACTCCTCGGCGGCGCGATCGACTTCCGTGACATAATCGCGCGGCCCCTTGCGAGCCACGGTGAGTCGTTCCAAATCCATGCTGGCACGGTTGATAATGGTGCCGGCACGCCGGGCCGCCTTGATGGCGATGTTGAGCATCGGGTGCATAAAATTCCGTACGTATGCGGTGGGTTCGCGTGATGGTAGGCCACTTGCCGCCCCCCCGGGTCCGTCGTTGCCCCAACCGGGGAAATCGACCCAAAAAACCAGGAAGGCACTAAGCCAAACGTGCCATTTTAAATGACTCAAGCATTTTCACGTGTTCGCTTCGTTATGGTGAACCCCAGCCACCCCGGAAACGTCGGTTCGGCGGCCCGTGCAATCAAGACAATGGGCTTCTCGGAACTGGTGCTGGTCGAACCTAAATTCCCAGATGTAACAAGCCAGCCGGAGGCCGTGGCGCTTGCCAGCGGCGCGCTCGACGTGCTGGAAAACGCGCGCATCTATCCGTCGCTGGAAGCTGCCCTGGCCCCCGTCACGATGGCGTTCGCCCTGACCGCCCGGGTGCGCGACCTGGGCCCCCCGCCCTGCGACATCCGGCAGGCCGCGGATCTGGCCTGCGCCCATCTGGGGGATACCGCAGAGGGCGTGGCCGCCATCGTGCTGGGCACGGAGCGCGCCGGGCTGACCAACGCCCAGATCGCGTTGTGCCATCGCATCTGCCACATCCCCGCCAACCCCGAGTACAGCTCGCTGAACGTCGCCCAAGCCCTGCAACTGGCCGCCTGGGAGCTGCGTTACGCGTTGCTGGTGGACCAGGGCGCGGCGCTGCTGCCCGCCTCCACCGCCCAGGAACCTGCGCGCGGTGCCGAGCCGGCCTCCAGCGAAGCGGTGCAGGCGTTCCTGGCCCACTGGGAAGAGGCGCTGATCGGCGTCCAGTTCCTGGACCCCGCGCACCCCAAGAAGCTGATGCCGCGCATGCGCCATCTGTTTTCGCGCCCGGCGCTGACCCGCGACGAGGTGGACATGATGCGCGGCGTCTGCACCGCGATGCTGGCCACCGCCAAGCGCAACGGCGGCGCAAAAAAATAGGGACGGGCATCGCCCGTCCCTGGTGCATCGAACTCCCGGCGGCAGGCCGCCGGGAATTCCTATGATCAGTCCACCGTGGCGCCAGAGGCCTTGATCACAGGCGCCCAGCCATCCACTTCCGACTTGATGAACTGGCCGAATTCGGCCGGCGTGGTCTTCACGCCGACGGCGCCCAGCTTCTCGAAGCTGGTCTGTACAGAAGCCTTGTCCAGCGCTTGCTGCATGGCCGCGTTCAGCTTGTTGATCACTTCCGGCGGCGTGCCGGCGGGTGCCAGCAGGCCAAACCAGGACGACACGTCGAAATCGGTGAAGCCCGATTCCTTCATCGTGGGCAGGTCCGGCGCGCTCTTGGAGCGGTCGCTGGTGGTCACGGCCAGGGCACGCAGCTTGCCCGATTGGGCATGCGGCCATGCCGAGGGCATGTTGTCGAACATGAACTGCACCTGGCCGCCGATCAGGTCGGTCATGGCCGGGGCGCTGCCCTTGTAGGGCACGTGCAGCACGTCGATGCCCGCCTTCATCTTGAACAACTCGCCCGCCATGTGGATGGAGGTGCCGCTGCCCGACGAGGCGAACGCCAGCTTGCCGGGGTTCTTCTTCGCGTATTCGACCAGCTCTTGCACCGATTTCACCGGCACTTGCGGGTTCACGACCAGGATGTTCGGCACCTTGGCGCCCAGCGCCACCGGTGCGAAGTCCTTCGTCAGATCGAACGTGACGTTCTTGTACAGCGTCTGGTTGATGGCGCTGGTCACTGCCACGAACAGCAGCGTGTAGCCGTCAGGGGCAGCGCGCTGAACTTGGTCGGTGGCGATATTGCTGCCAGCGCCCGGCTTGTTTTCGACCACGAACGATTGGCCCAGGCTCTCGGTGAGTTCCTTGGCCATGATGCGGGCGATCACGTCCGTCGTGCCGCCGGCGGAAAAACCGACCACGATACGGACAGGCTTGTCAGGATAGGCAGCGTGGGCGGAACCCATGGCAAAGGCGCTTGCGGCGGTAGCCAGAAGGGTGGCGGCCAGACGCCGCAGGCCAGGCTTGTGACCTGTAGTCATAATGTCTCCGTGCAGGTACTGTCCATCTAGTGGACGATTTGAATTATTGGATGATGCATTCTGAGCTATACACGCGGGTTGCATCAAGGTAGAGTCCACGCTACGGACAATGGTTTTCCCTTGACCGTTCCGCAATAACCTACAGTTTTCAGAGATTTGCATGCAAGACAGTGATGCCGCGGCCGCAGGCCCACGCACGTTGCGGCGCGGTTTAGCCGTTCTGGCCGCCTTGCGCGACCAAGGGCCCGACGGCCTCAGCGTGACAGATATCGCCCGCCTGACGGGCATACAGCGCCCCACCATTTACCGCTTGCTGGCCGCCCTGCTCGACGCGGGCCTGGTGCTGCCGGTGACGGGCACCAAGAAATACCGCGCCCAACTGGCGGTGGACCCGGACACGCGCTCGCGCGATCCGCGAGTGCGCCAGTTGCTGCCCGTGCTGCGCCGTCTGGCCGACCGCACGGGCGATGCCGTCTTCCTGGTGGTGCGCGATGAAGACGACTCCATCAGCCTGCATCGCGAGATCGGCAGCTACCCGGTGCAGATCCTGGCGACGTACGCCGGCAAGCGCCAGCCGCTGGGCGTGGGCTCGGGCGGCATGGCACTGCTGGCCGCGCTGCCCGACGACATGGCCCGCGGCATTGTCGAGCGCAACTCCGGACGGCTGGACGAATACGGCGGCATGACGCCGCAGGAAATGTACCGGCTGATTGAAAACACCCGGGCGCGCGGCTATTCGGTGGTGGGCAACCACGCCGTGCGCGGTGCGCTGGGCGTGGGCTGCGCGCTGCTGGATTCGCAAGGCGCGCCGCTGCTGGCCGTCAGCGTCACAGCCATCATCGACCGCATGCCGGCCCAGCGTCAGCGCGAGATCGCGGGCTGGATCAAGGCGGAACTGGCGCGCCTGGCGATGCAGGCCTGAGCGGTCCGCGCTGCCCCCACACAGCCAAAAAAACGGGCGCCCGATGGCGCCCGTTTGTGTTCCTGCCTACCCCGCGGATCAGGTCGCGGCGCCCGTGGGCGCGTCGGACTTGCCAGCCGTCTTGGGGTTCTGGATCTCGCGCAGCGGAATCGGAGGCTGGAAGCCGGCCTCTTCCAGGCTGCTGCGGATCTGCTGGTACAAGCCCCAGCGCAGGTCCCAGTACTTGCTTGTTTCGGCCCACACGCGCACGTTCACGATGACGCCGTTTTCCTTGTAGTCGAACACCTTCACCAGCGGCGCGGGATCCTTCAGCGCGTCCGGACGGGCGTCCACGATGTTCTGCAGCTTGGCCACCACCGCGTTCAGGTCATCGCCATAGCGCACCGGCACCGGAATATCCAGGCGGCGGGTCTGGTTGCGGCTGTAGTTGGTGATGGTGGCGTTCCAGACCGTGCTGTTGGGCAGCGTCAGATGGATGCCGTCGCCCTGGATGAGCCGCGTGAGGAAGAGACCCACTTCGGCTACCATGCCTTCCGCCCCGGAACTCAGCGCGATGTACTCGCCCGCGCGGATGGGACGCAAGATCAGCAGCATGATGCCGGCGGCGATGTTCTGCAGCGTGCCTTGCAACGCCAGGCCGACTGCCAGACCGGCCGCGCCCAGCACGGCGATCAGGCTGGCCGTCTGCACGCCGAAGCGCGCCAGGACTGCAATGACCGTGAAGATGCGCACCGCCCAGACGACCGTGCTGTAGAACATCGGCACGATGGTGGGATCGATCTTGCTTGAACGCGTAGCCGCGCGGCGGACCCAACTGCCCAACAGCGATGACACCCACCAGCCGATGACGAGGATCAGCAGGGCAACAAGCAGATTGATGCCCATATCCACCATCCTGGGAGCCCAGGCGTTAAATTCCCTCAAGGCGTCTTCCATGGAATCTCCTGCGAAAAATTGCGACCGAAAACTGTATCAGATGATCGATAAACCAAGGGCCGCAATGCGGCCCTGGTATGTCAAGCTTTGTAAGCATACGCCCGACGGGCGCGCGGCAAGATGTCAGGCCGGCACGATGCGGAAATGATTGTCCCAGGACACCTCGCGCGACGGGGGCAGCACGGGCGATTCCCGGCCCGCGGCATCCGTGCGCAGCATCGCGCCCAAGCCGCTGCTGACCAGGAAGCCGGCATCGGCCGCGGGTGCCACGCCGCAACCATCTGCCAGCAATGTCGTGCCCAGGCAGCGGCCGCTGGCGGTGTCCCAATAGATCACCTGTCCGCCGACGGGGCTGGAGGTGGCCACGATGCCGCCCGCCGCGTCCACGGTGACCGACCCCACGTAGTTGCGCATGTTGCGCAAGGTCTCGACCGGCCCTTCGAACAATTCCAGCTGCGCGCCGCGGCGATGCCGCCCCACCAGCGCCGGACGGTCGGCCGCCGGCCCCATGTACTGGCAGCCGAACCACACGCAGCCGTCGGCCGCCAGCGCCAAGTGCCGGATCGACAAGCGATGCAACTCGGGCGCCAGTTCCACTTTTTCAAGCAGCTGGCCGCTGGCGGCGTCGATATACGCCAGCGACGGGCGCATCGTGTCCAGGTTCAGTTCCAGCTTGCCGTAGTCGGGGTGCGTCAGGATCCCGCCGTTGGCCACGCACAGCGTCTTGCCATCGGGCATCAGCACCACTTCATGCGGGCCGATGCCACCGGAATCGAATTCGCCCACACGCTGCCAGGCGCCGCCGGGCGAGGCGTCGTAGATGCCCAGGACTCCACGGCCGCCCTCGAAGTCGTTCTCGGTAGCGGCCAGCAGCCGGCCACCGGCGATGAAGGCGCCATGGCCGAAGAAATGGCGTTCGTCGGGCATCGGCAGCGCCTGCGGCTCGTCGCCGCCACGCAAGGAAAACGCCACGGCGAAGAATCCGGGTTGCCGGCCGAACACGACCGCACGCTGGCTGGCGGCGTCGATGGCGAAGCTGTGCCCGCGCGCCGGCATGGGCACGACCAGGCGGTCGCGGCCGGTTTCGTCCAGCAGCACCGCTTCGTCGCGCCCGCCGCGCTTGCGCGCGCTCAGGTACAACGGACCGCCATCGGCGGGCAGCACCGCGCGCGCCGCGCCGGGAGACAGCCCCAGCGCCGCGGCCAGCGACAGGAAGCGTCGGCGATCAATCCCCATCGAGCGCATTGAATCCGATGGTGACGCCCAATGCCGGCGCCAGATCCTGATCGACGATGGCCTTGGCGTTCTTGATCGTGAGCGAAGCCAACTGCAACTGGCGGCGGCCGTCTTCGTCTTTCAGCGTCGCCTCAAGCGGCGTGGGCACCGCCTGCAAGGTCTGCGCCGCATTCTGCAATTCGCCGCGCACGGCGACGTCCATCCAATCGTCGCCGCGGGGCAGCGGATACCCACCGGCTTGATAGAAGGCCTTCAGACCGTCCAGGTTGGCCGCCAGCAAACGCGTGGACAAATCGCTACGCCAGAAAGCCGCGCGCTTGGGACGCGCCGCCTCGGGCGATTCCCCCAGCACCGGCAGGATCTTCACGTCGCGGGCGAACTGCAAGCCGGTGGACAAGGCCTTCATGGCCTCGGCCGCCACTTCCTGCGGATCGCGGTAAAGGTCGTTGCCGGCTTGCGGCTTGGCGAACTGGCGGCCGAATTCGCCCTGGGCGCTCCAGGCCTTGGCCACGTCGCCGGAAATCGTCGCGACGTTGGCGGCCACGGCGCGGGCGTAGTCGCATGCATAAGCGAACGTCGGCGCGCTGGTCTGCTTGAGGAGCGCAGGCTCGCCGTACAGCACGTATTCCAACGCGGGCAATCCCTGCACGGCGACGCTGCGGCCTGCCAGCGCGCCCGGCGCCAGCACGGCAGGGTCGCCCGCCGCGATCAACTGCTGCACTTGCTTGGGCATCACGCCGCGCGTGTCCGGCCAGAAGGCCAGGCGCTCGAAACGGTTGGCCTGCACCAGCGGACCGAAGCGCAGAATCTCCACACCCGACCAGGCCAGGGCCAGGTTCGTGAACGCGTCGCCCACGCGCGTGGCGCCCGCCGCATCTGGTTTGGCGCACCAGCCGCCCAACGCGCTATTGAGCGCGGCAGCGGCGTCCGCCATCTTGCCCACGGCCGGGCGGGCGTAGTCACGTGCCAGCCGTTCGCCCAAATCGGCGGGCAGTCGGGCTTGTGCGGCCACCGGCGCGGCCGCCAGCAACACGGCCGCCAAGGCATGCTTGAACACAGGCTGGAAGGATCGGGCCATCACAGCGACTCCAGGAAACGGATCAGGTCGGCGCGTTCTTCGGGCGTCATCGCCACGACGCGGTCACGCGCGGGTTTGCCCGCGCCGTCATGCCACAGCACGGCTTCCAGCAGCGTGCGGGCGCGCCCGTCATGCAGCCAGGTGGCATTGGGATTCACGGTCTTGGTCAGACCGATGCCCCACAGCGGCGGCGTGCGCCATTCGCGGCCGTTGGCTTCGCCGTCGGACACGCCGTCGGCCAGGCCCTCGCCCATGTCGTGCACCAGCATGTCGGTGTAGGGCCAGATCAGCTGGAAGCGGTGTTCCGGCTGCTTGGCATTGCGGCTCGTCACGTACTTGGGCACATGGCAGGCCACGCAATTGGCTTCGTAGAAAAGCTTCTTGCCCGCCAGCACGCGCGCATCGTCCGCGTCGCGTCGCGCCGGCACCGCAAGATTGGTGGAATAGATCGTGACGAAGTCCATCAGCTTGGCCGGGACTTCCTCAGGGCCGAAGCGCGGCTGTGCACCATGCGGCATGTCCAGGCACTGCTTCTGCGACGGCGTGCAATCCCCCGAGTGCTTGGGGAACATCGGCGTAGACAGGCCCATGTCGTTGGAGAACGCGGCAGCACTTTGCTGCTCGACCGTGGGCTGCCCGGCCTTCAGGTTGAAGCGGCCCAGCACGCGCGCGCCCGTGCGCGCATCCGTGACCCAATTGGCCTTACCGACGATGCCGTCGCGCTTGTCCGCGCCCACGTTGGCCAGGATATCGGCCTCGTGGATGGATTCCAGCAACCCCAGCCCGATCATGGGCGGCGCCAGGCGGGGCGAGATCTGCGTATCGGCGCGCATCGGCCCGTAGCCGAGGTTCTCGATGCGGTAGGTGGGCTTCATCAACGTGGCGGTCTCCCCCCCGTTGAGCGCGACCGCGATGGGCTCGTATTCGATCTCCATGCGGCCTTCGGCGGGCAGGCCGGCCACCGCGAAGTTCTGCAGCTGCACGCCATAGACGGGTTCGGGCAAGGCCGCGAGCTCGCCCGCGGCAAGCTTGGGGTGCCCGCGATCGGGGCCGTTCGGCACGGCCAGGCGCAGCAACAGCGCCACCGCGTCCGTGCGCTCCAAAGGATCGAAACCCGGCACCGTGCCGCGCCCGTCCTTGGTATGACAGGCCTGGCACGACCGTGCGTTGAACAGCGGCCCCAGACCGTCGGACGCCTGCGTGGAAGCAGGCGCCGACACCCAATCCTTGCGGAACAGGCCGTTGCCGACCTGGAATTCCTGCCGGCCTTCGAAGCTCATGTTGGCCGACGGCTGCGAAAAGATATCGGCGTTGATGAGCTTGTTGGTCGTGGCCGCGCCGGCCTGCATGGTCTCGAAGGTTTCCACCTTCGAGAAATCGCGCGTGGGCGCGGTAATCGCGGTAACGCGCTTCTGGTCTTCGGGCGTCAGGTCATCACGCCCGGCGGGCACATCAGGTGCGGCGGCGGCGCCGGCGTGAGCCGACGCCGCCAGTACGGCGGCTAATACGAGTTTCACTTGAATACGGCGTCGGGTTTATCCAGGCTGTCGGAACCTTCGATGGCGACCTTGCCCAGATCCAGCAACGCGATCACGCGTTCCAGGCTGCGGGTCTGGTCCACCAGGCGGTCGATGGCGGCCTGCACCATCGCGTTACCTTCCTTGTTGCCGTCGGCAATCATCTGGTCATAGGTTTCGACCGTTTCGGCGCGCGTCTTCATCGCCTGCATGGCCGCCACCGTGGCGTCCAGCTTGGCGCGCACTTCGGCGTCCAGCTTCGGATCCTTGGCCTTGACCAGTTCCGACAGGCTGGCGCCCTTGACTTCCTTGCCGTCGATGCGGGTGTAGGCGCCCAGGTAGACGTTGCGGATGCCCAGTTGGTCGTAGTAGTGCGCGTTGTGCGTGTTGTCCGAGAAGCAGTCGTGCTCTTCTTCGGGGTCGTGCAGCATCAGGCCGAGCTTCATGCGTTCGCCGGCCAGTTCGCCGTACGACAGGCTGCCCAGACCGGTCAGCATGGCGATCAGGCCAGCCTTGGGGTCTTCTTCGACGGCCTTGCGCGCAGCGCCGTCCTTCTTCCAGTTGCCCACCATTTCTTCCAGGTCCGTCACCAGCAGATCGGTCACGGCCTTCAGGAATTCGATGCGGCGCTCGCAGTTGCCGCCGGTGCATTGCTTGGTGTCGAAGTCCGTATGCGGACGGTTGCCCGAATGGCGTTCTTGCGGCGTGCCCTTGCGGTCGGCCGGCGCCGGGCCCGTGCCGTTCAGGTCCTGGCCCCACAGCAGAAATTCGATGGCGTGGTAGCCCGTGGCCACGTTGGCCTCGTTGCCGTCGGCCTCGTGCAGCACTTCGGACAGCAGCTGCGGCGTGATCTTGCTGACGTCGACCGTCTTGCCGCCCACCGAGATCTTGGAATTGGCGATGACGTTGACGGCGTAGTAGGCGTTTTCGTCGTTTTCGGTGCCGTAGGACGCATCCACGTAATCGATCAGGCCTTCGTCCAGCGGCCAGGCGTTCACGCGGCCTTCCCAGTCGTCGACGATGGGGTTGCCAAAGCGGTAGGCTTCGGTCTGCTGATACGGCACGCGGGCTGCCAGCCAGGCTTCGCGCGCGGCCTTCAGCGTTTCGGGGCTGGGCTTGGCAACCAGGGCATTGATGGCGGTGCGCAGCGTCTTGGCGGCAGTCAGCGAGTCTTCATAGCCCGCCAGCGCCAGATCCGAATAGGTGGCGACCACGGCCTTGGGCTCAACCGCGGCGTGGGCCGTTCCCCCGAATACCGCGGCGGCCAGCACCGCACCCAAAAGCAACTTGCGCATCGACTTTCTCCCGTAACTCGAACGGTGTCCGCCCCCGCGGCGGGCCGTTCCGACTTCAATTTTGTGGATGCGAGTGTAAACAATTTTCGTTTGATATTCAGCGTAAAGTCAGATACCTGACGTTTTTTTGAACGTAAAACGAGGACGAATCCCCGCTGAACGCGGCTGTGGGCCGCTACTATCCGACATTCCCCGTCCCTCATTTTTCCGCCATGGAACTCCGCCAACTCCGCTACTTCGTCCGCGTGGCCGAACTGGGCAGCATCGGCCGCGCCGCACGCGATCTGGGCGTAGTCGCCTCGGCGCTCAGCCAGCAGATCAGCCGTCTGGAAAGCGAGTTGGCCACGCGGCTGTTGATGCGCACGCACACCGGCGTCGTGCCCACAGCCGCCGGCACGGCGTTCCTGCGGCAGGCGCGGCTGACGCTGCGCCACGCTGAAAACGCCATCGCCGCAGCGCGCGAAGCCCGGCTTTCGGGCATGGTCAGCGTGGGGTTCGCCCCCACCACGGCATCCGTGTTGGCCAAGCCGTTCTACGCCGCGATGGCCGAGCGCTATCCCAACGTGCGGCTGCACCTGGTCGAAGGCCTGTCGGGCAACCTGGGCGAACAACTCAACAACCGCCGGCTGGACCTGGCCGTGCTGTTCCAGAACGACAGCGGCCAGGCGCGCAGCACGATTCCGGTCCTGGACGAAAGGCTGTTCCTGCTGGCGCGGCGAGGCATGTTCGCGCTGCCCGACGGCGAACCCGTCACCATCGCCGAACTGGCGGCCTTGCCGCTGGCGGTCACCAGCAAGGCGCACGGCCTGCGCGCCTGGGTGGAAGCCGCGTTCGAGCGCGCGGGCATCGAGCCTTGGGTCGAAGTCGAGGTAGACGGGCTGACCACCTTGATGGACCTGGTGCAGGCCAACGCCATCGCCACCATCCAGCCGGGCGCCGCCGTCGCACGGGCCGAAGCCGGGCTGTTGAACATGCACCCCATCGACGACCCGTTCCTGTTCCGGCGCAACGCGGTGCACTGCATCAACGAAGACGAGCTGTCGCCGGCCGCGCTGGCCGCGCGCGTGGTGCTGGTGGACGTGATGCGTGCGCAGGTGCGCCATGGCGCGTGGCCGGGCGCGACCCTTCTCGATTCGTGATGCCCCCATGCCGGCCGCATGTCTAGGCCGGGGAAGGTCCCGCGGATAAATTGCATTCGTGGACGCCGCGGCATGGTGCTGCGGCCATGGACCTTCTCGAACGCCGATGACGACTGACACCCGACGCCCGGGCTTGCTTCCCATTCCTTCCATGCGGCCGCATTGTTCCGAACAGGAATGGCAGGCCCGCGTGGACCTGGCCGCCTGTTATCGGCTGGTCGAACGCTATGGCATGGCCGACATGATGGCCAATCACATCTCGGCGCGCGTGCCGGGCGAAGACAACGCCTTCCTCATCAACCCGTACGGCATGATGTATGAAGAGATCACCGCGTCCAGCCTGATCAAGGTGGACCTGGACGGCACCATCCTGGCCAAACCCGACTACGGCGACCTGGACTACGGCATCAACAAGGCGGGCTACGTGATCCACAGCGCCGTGCATGCCGCGCGCCATGAGGTGGATTGCGTGATCCACACGCACAGCTGGGCGTCCATGGCGGTAGCTTCCCTGGACTGCGGCCTGCTGCCGCTGACGCAGACGGCCATGCGTTTCCTGAAGATCGGCTATCACGACTACCAGGGCGTGGTGCTGGATTTGAAGGAACAAGCCTCCCTGCTGCAAGACCTGGGCCAGGGCGAAGCGCTGATCCTGCGCAACCACGGCGCGCTGACCGTCGGCAGGACGGTGGGCGAAGCCTTCAACTGGATGCACCGGCTGGAACTGGCGTGCCGCGCGCAATTGGCGGCAATGGCCACCGGCGCGCCCCTGCGGGCGGTCAGCCCGGCGGTGCTGGAAGAAACCTGGAACAACTATCAGCCCGGCACGCGGCGCCCCTATGGCGTCATGGAATGGCCGGCCCTGTTGCGCAAGCTGGACCGCATCGACCCGGGCTTCCGCGACTGATTCTGCGATTTTCCATGGCGCCGGCCGACGTGGCGGCACGGCGCCGCACAAACCAAGACAACAACCACGAACGGAGACGATATGAACACTGCCCGAGCCCTGCTCGCCGCCGCAGCGGCGGCGTGCGCCTGTACGTCGCTGCCTGCGATGGCCGCGGACTACCCCGACAAGCCCGTCAAAGTCATCGTGGCGTTCACCGCCGGCGGCACGACCGACACGCTGACCCGCAGCATGTCCAATTCGCTATCCAAAAAGCTGGGGCAACCGTTCGTCGTTGAGAACAAACCCGGGGCCGGCGGCAACATCGGCACCGAGTTCGTCGTACGCGCCGCGCCGGACGGGCACACCCTGATCGTCAATTCCGTCGGCCCCATCGCGGTGAACGCGTCGCTGGCGAAGCTGCCGTTCGATCCGCTGACGGACCTGGTCCCGATGGTGCAGATCGCCACCGTGCCGAACGTGCTGGTCGTGCCGCCCTCTTCCCCCGCCAAGGACATCAAGAGCTTCCTGCAGTACGTGAAGACGGCGCAGCATCTGAACTACAGTTCCACCGGCGTGGGCACGTCCTCGCACCTGTCGAGCTACATGCTGATGGATCAGCTGGATGTGGAAGCCACGCACGTGCCCTACAAGGGCGCCGACGCCGTCAACGACTTGCTGGCGGGCCGCATCGACTTCATGTTCGCCACCATCCCGTCCGTGATCGGTCAGATCCGTGCCGGCAAGCTGCGGCCGCTGGCGGTCAGCACCCTTCAGCGCTCCACCACCCTGCCCGAGCTGCCCACCATCGCCGAATCCGGCTACCCGGGCTTCGATGCCGGTTCCTGGTTCGGGTTCTTCGCGCCCAAAGGCACGCCGCCCGCCGTCGTCGACACCATCAACCGCGAAGTCAACGCGGCCCTGCCGGCGCTACAGGCGCAGATGCTGAATGAAGGGGCCGAGCCAGTGGGCGGCACGCCCGGGCAATTCGCGGCCTTCATCCGGCAGGAACACGACAAATGGGCGGCGCTGGTCCGCAAGTTCGAACCCAGCGCCAACTGATCGCCCATGACGCAACCTCAAGCTATTCGCATTCTGTGCTCGCCCGCCGAAGCGCCCGCCTTGCGCGAGGCACTGCCCACCGCGGGCGCGCGCTTCGTCCTGTGCCACCCTGAAGACGGCCAGCCCTGCGATGCGCAGGTGGCCTTCGTATCCCGCGACATCACGGGCGCCTCGACCAAGTTCCAGATCACGCCCGAGACCGCACGCTACTACGAGGCCATGCGCCATGCGCCCGCGCTGCGGTGGGTGCATGTGCATTCGGCAGGCGCCGACCGCGAGATCTACCAAAGCCTGCATGCGCGCGGGGTCGCCATCACGACGTCGCAAGGCGCCAGCGATGCCGTGGTCGCGCAAACCGCCATCGGCGGCGTGCTGGCGCTGGCGCGGCGCCTGCCCTTGCTGGCCGCGGACCAGCGCGACCGCGCGTGGCGCCCGCTGCTGGGTGCCCGCACGCCGCGCGACCTGGCGGGCCAGCATGCGGTGGTGGTCGGCTGGGGCGGCATCGGACAGCGCATCGGCGAGTTGCTGCTTGCCCTGGGCCTGACGCTATCCGTGGTGCGTCATTCCGACACACCCGTGCGCCAGGCGCGGCATACCGTTACCTACAAGGACCTGGCGGGGCTGCTGCCCGGCGCGGACTGGCTGGTGCTGGCCTGCCCGCTGACACCCGCCACGCGGGAACTCGTGGACCGCCAGGCGCTGGCCGCCCTGCCCGCGCATGCCTCGATCGTCAACGTGGCCCGTGGCCATGTCATCGATGAAGCCGCGCTGATCGAAGCCCTGGCCACCGGCCGCCTGGGCGGCGCTTTCCTGGACGTGTTCCAGCAGGAGCCGCTGCCGCCGGAATCCCCGCTGTGGACGCTGGAAAACACCATCGTCACGCCGCATAGCGCGGGCTTCTCGGACGGCAACCGCGCGCGCGTGCGCGGCCTGTTCCTGGCGAACCTGCGCCGATGGACACAAGCAGAGCCCCTGGCCAACCGGCTGGCCGGCTGAGGCATTGCGGCGCAAACAAAAAAAAGCCCGGACATCGCGTCCGGGCCAAAGTTCCAGCCAAGCTTTCAGGCCTGCGCCCGGCAGTGTTACCGCTGCAAAGGCGCCTTGGCCGTTTCCTTCGCCGCCAGCAGCGCGATCGCGGTCACGATCAGCGCAGCGGCCACGTAAAGCGAAATCGCCAGGGTCGAGCTCCAGGACTTGTACAGGCTGGCGATGATCAGCGGCGCGAAACCGCCGCCCACGATGCCGGCCAGCGTGTAGGCCAAGGACGAACCGGCGTAGCGCACGCGCCCCGGGAATTGCTCGGTGATGAACGCCGCTTGCGGGCCGTACATCAACGCATGGATCAGCAGGCCCACCACCACCGCCGCGCAGATGGCGATGGGATGCGCCGTATCCATCAGCACAAAGAACACGAACGCCCAGATCATGCCCAGCACCGCACCCGCCAGATACACCGGTTTACGGCCGATCTTGTCCGACAGCGCGCCGCACAGCGGCACGGCAATTGCATTCAGCGCCGCGCCCAGCATGGTGGCCGTCAACGCCATGGGTCGGGACAGATGCAGCACCGTCGTCACGTAGGTCAACGTGAACACGACGACCAACGCATACAGCACGTCCGAACCGATGCGCGAACCGCCCGCGATCAGCAATTGACGCCAGTACTGGCTCAGCACTTCTTTGATGGGCGTGCTGGCCGTCTCGCGCTTTTCTTCCATTTCGCGGAACACCGGCGTTTCCTCGACGCCGCGGCGCAGCCACAGGCCGAACATCACCAGCGCCACGCTGGAGACGAAGGGAATGCGCCAACCCCAGGCCTGGAAGTCCTCGGCGCTGACAAAGGCCGTCACCAGGGCGATGAAGCCGGTGCCGATCAGCGTGCCGCACGACGGGCCGACCTGCGTGAAGGACGCGTTCCGGCCGCGCTGGTCCGGCTTGCCGTGTTCCATCGACAGCAGCACCGCGCCCGCCCATTCCCCGCCCAGGGCCACGCCCTGCACGAAGCGCAGCGCCACCAGTGCCACCGGCGCCCACACGCCCCACGAGGCATAGGTCGGCAACAAGCCCATCAAACCGGTCGAGACACCCATGATGACCAGCGTTGCGACCAGCACGAACTTGCGTCCCAGGCGATCGCCCAGGTGGCCGAACACGAAGCCGCCCAAGGGCCGCGACACATAGCCCACCGCGTAGGTCGAGAACGCCAGGATCGTGCCCGTCAAGGGATCAAAGGACGGAAAGAAGATGGAATTGAAGACCAGCGCCGCCATCAGGTTGTAGATGGTGAAGTCGTACCACTCCAGCGTGGTCCCGACCGAGCTGGCCATGGCCAGCCGGCGCATCTTGTTCGGCGTCGCCGCGGTGTCGGCCGCCTTCGCGGCGTGCAAGGCATGTTCTGCCATGAATTTCCCCTTGTTGTGTATCGATAGAGAGTCGGGCGTAGCCGCGCTTTAGCGCAGGTCAGAGGCGTTCAGCTTCCAGCCCAGTTCAAGCAGCCAGCCATCCGCCGGATCCGTCTTGAAAGCGCTGGCCGCCTGTTCGCGCAGGGCATGCGCGGCGGGCTCGGTGCTGGCCTCGACGACGAACAGCGGCGCCAGCTGGCGGTTGTCTTTGGATTCGCGCGGCAAAGGCGTGCTGAGCGTGGTGTCGGGCACCAGCAAGTAGGACTGGACGAAGCCGTCTGCCTGGGACAAGGCCAAGCCCACGTCGCGGGCCTGGGCAATCAGCGCCGCCGCGTCCTCCGCCATCGGCAAGGGCAAAACCACCAATTGGCTGCCGCTGCCGAACCCCGTCACGGCCTCGACGGCGCAGACGCGGCGCATCGGGTCGCGCATGCGGTCCAGGTTGGCGATCGACCACGGCGTCTGGCGTTCAAAGGCGGCGCGGTAGTCGGCGGTGGTGAAGGCAGCCAGCGATTCGGTTCGGTACAGGCCCAGGTACTTGCGGCCGCCGCTGCGCGACACGTAACGCGCGCCAGACAGGAAGCCGGGGATGCGCACGCGCTCTTCGACATGCTCGCGGTCGTACCAGCGGTTGAAATCGGGTTCATCGGCCGCCCCGACGTCGGACGCGACGAAGAGCAGGCCATTGGGAGTCGAGGCAGATGCGGCAGAGTGGCTCATAGCGGAAGACCAACGTTCCTTCAATTTCAGAAGGCCACATCTTCATCCGCCAGGCGGGACAGGGACAAACGAGTAATTCTTCCTGCCAGCAACAGAATTACTGAGCGCTACCCTAGGGATAACACTATTGCGCCGATCCGAAACGCGGTTCCGCGACCGACGTCGTGAACTGGTCGGACGCGCGGCTGGCCAGTTCCGCGACCAGCCGGATGGCATCCGACCCGGCGCTTTCCACATAGCTCACCACCAGCAGTTGCGGGGGCACCGGCATGTCGCTGCGGATCACCTGCACTTCCCCGCGCGCCACATATTCGTAGATGGGCGGCAGCGGCACCAGCGCGCGGCCAAAGCCGCTTTTCACCAGCCGCGCCAGCGCCGAAATGGAGCTGACGCAATGCACCTTGCCCAGCGGCATGCCGGCCTCGCGGTACAGCGCCTTCAGCGCTTCATGTGGCTGCGAGCCTGGGCTCATGGTCAGCACGGGTTCGCTCAGCAATTGCTGCACGGTCAGCGAATCCTCATCGCCCGCGCGCCCCACCCACCCCATTTCCATCGGCAGGCAGGCGGTGCTGATGATGCCGGGGTCGCTCAGCAGGTCTGTCTGCAGCGCGATGTCCAGCGCGCCTTCGCGCAGGCCCCGGTGCAGCCCGCGCGTGGTTTCGGACGTCAACTGCACTTCGATGCCCGGATAGGTGGACTTCAGGTTCGTCAGAAAGCCGATCAGCCAGGTGTGCACCACTGTTTCGATGGCGCCGATGCGCACCAGGCCGAAGACCTCGTCGCCCCGCTTTCCCAGCGACAGGATCTGCTGGCGGATTTCCAGCAAGCGTTCGCCGTAGTCCAGCAGCCGGGTACCAACCGCGGTCAGCCGCAGTTCCTTGGCGTCGCGCTCGAACAGGCGCGCGCCGATGTCTTCTTCCAGCGAGGCGATGCGATTGGCCACCGCCGCCTGGGTGATATGGAGACGGTCGCTCGCGGCCCGGAAACTGCCCAGCCGCGCCGACCACAGAAATGCTTCGACAAAACGCGTATTCATCTTGAACCGGCGCCGACGGGCGGCGCCCTTCTTCCCGTCTGCTTCAAACGCTCGGGGCGGCAAGCCCCGGTCCGCGTACATGCTACCGCCTAACCGTCCGGATGCGGGCCCGTGTCCGCGTCCACATGCTGTTGCGTCCCCTTAAGTGGTGCGCCATGCACCAAAGTGGTTCATTTCAGGCACCAGTGCGACGCCCGGGAATGCGTCCGTCATAGGGCGCGGGCACGCTGGCGAAAGTTGGCACGGGTCTTGCTTGATGACTGGTATGCAAGCTTGTCTACAAGGCAAGCGCCGTTACCGGAAACGCCGAGAGCACACCAGGAGCCCCCATGATCAACCGCAATGCGCCCTACGCCTTCAACGCCACCCGCCGCCGCCTGATCCAGGGGGCCGCGATGGGCGCCGCAACGCTGGCCGCGCCCGCGCTGGTACGCGCGCAGTCGGGGCCAGTGATTCGCATCGGCTTCTGGCCCGTGGCCGCCGGCCTGCCCTTCTACGCCGCCATCGAAAAAGGCTACTTCAAGGAAGCCGGCCTGAATGTCGAACCGCTGAAGTTCGCCGGCGCCCAGCAGGTCATGGAGGCCATGCTGGCCGGACGCGCGGACGGCAGCGCCAACGGCACCGGCTCGGCCAACCTGGCTATCGGCGAAATCGCCTCGCCTGGCCTGTTCAAGATTTTCGCCTCCAATCCCAGCAACGCCAAGAACGTGCTGGACGAGTTCATTGTCGCGAAAGACAGTCCCATCAAATCCATCGCAGACCTCAAGGGGAAAAAGGTCGGATCTGGACCCGGCATCCAGAACGCCACGCTGGCCAAAGCAGTACTGGAGCGCGCCGGCGCAACCGGGGCAACCGTGGTCGAGTTGGCGATCAGCCAGCACGTCGCCGCGGTTGCCGCCGGCCAGTTGGATGCTTGCTACACGCTGGAGCCCACAGGCACTGTGGGTCGCTTGAACGGCACCACCCGCGTGCTGGAAACCGGCGTCATCGCCAAATACGTACTGGGCGACCCGATGGCGCCGTGGTTTGGCGGATCGGCCTCGCTGACCACCGCCTTCCTGAAAAAGCATCCTGAAGAAAGCAAGAAATTCATCGCCGCCTATGCGCGCGGCATCGAACTGATCCGTACCAAGCCCGAAGAGGCGCGTCCCTTCATGAAGGGCTACACCGCCATCGAAGGCCCGATGACCGAAGCCGTGCCGCTGGCCGCCTACACGCTCTACAACGAGTTCACGCCCGGCGACATCCAATACTTTCAGAAATTCTTCGACCTCTTCACTGACAAGGGAATCTTCGCGCAGAAGGTCGACGTATCGACCATGCTTTACAAGGGCTGATCCATGACCGCAACCACCGCAAGCGGCGCCGCCACGGCGAAGAAGCCGCCCGCCAGGTTCAACGGAACCCGTCTCTTGCCGCTGATCGGCCCGCTGGCGCTGTTCGTGGTGTGGGACCTGGTTGTACGCCTGCAACTGGTCAGCCCCGTGCTCTTGCCCACGCCCAGCGCCACGGTCGTGGCGTTGGTCAAGGGCCTGGCGGGGGGCCCACTGCTGTGGGACTTCCTGTCGTCCTTGAACCGCACGCTGCAGGCCTTCATCATTGCCGGCGTCATCGGCGTGCCCTTGGGCGTGCTGCTGGGCAGCAATGAAAAGGCCTATCGCAGCGTTGAATTCCTGGTGGATTTCTTCCGGTCCACCCCGTCGTCCGCGCTGATCCCGCTGTTCCTGATGATCTTCGGCGTGACAGACATGAACAAGATCGCCATCGCCGCTTTCGCGGCCGTGCTGGTCATCCTGTTCAACAGCGCCTACGGCGTCATCAATGCGCGCAAGCAGCGCGTGATGGCGGCGCGCGTGATGGGCGCGTCGCGGTGGCAGATCTTCAAGGACGTGCTGATCTGGGAAAGCCTGCAGCCCACGTTCGTCGGCCTGCGCAGCGGCGTGTCGATGGCGCTGGTGATCGTGATCGTGGCGGAAATGTTCATCGGCTCGGACAGCGGGCTGGGCAACCGCATCATCAATGCCCAGCAGGTACTGAACGTGCGCGAGATGTACGCCTCGATCCTCGCGGCCGGCGCCCTGGGCTATGTGCTGAACATTCTTTTTCTCATGCTGGAAAAGCGCGTGGTCCACTGGAGCGGCCGATAAATGTCCACCGTCATCAACCCCATCATCGCCCCCGCGCCTGCCGCAGCACCGTTCGCGCCCGGCCCGCTCGGCACGCACATCACCATCCGCGGCCTGACCAAATACTTCGCGGGCTGGCCGCTGTACGAAGATTTCAACCTAGACATCCCCAAAGGCAAGATCGTCTCGGTATTCGGCCCCAACGGCTGCGGCAAGTCCACGCTGATCAACATGATCGCGGGGCTGATCCCCATCGACGCCGGCGAGATCCTGTTCGACGGCAAGTCACTGGCGCAGACCAAGATCGGCTACGTCTTCCAGAACTACCGCGAAGCCATGTTCCCGTGGCTGCGCACGATCGACAACATCGCCTATCCGCTGCGCCTGGAAGGCCGCAGCAAGGCCGAAGTGGACGCCCGCGTGGAAGAACTGGTGGCGTCTTTCGACGTCAAGTTCGACCTGAAGCGCTACCCCTATGAATTGTCGGGCGGCCAGCAGCAAACGGCCTCCATCATGCGCGCGCTGGCCCCCGGCCCTGAAGTGCTGTTTCTGGACGAGCCGTTCTCGGCGCTGGATTTCGAGATGACGCTGTTCATCCGCGAAAAGCTGCAGGAAGTCTTCATGCAGACCGGCACCACCATGCTGCTGGTCTCGCATGACCTGGAAGAAGCCGTGTACCTGGCCGACCAGATCCTGCTACTGACCAAGCGGCCCACGCGCGTGGCCGAAATCCTGGACTACGCCGACGCCCGCCCCCGCACCGTAGAAACGCTGTCCGAACCCAGCTTCATCCAGATGAAGAAACTCAGCCTGGAAATCTTCCAGCGCGAAGTGCGCAAGTAAGCAAGCCAGTCACCATCCAGTCCACCGGGAGAGTCCGCCATGACCCAGGAAACCATCGATCAATACGTGCGCAGCGCCTTGGCGCTGTCGGGGTATGCCTTGCGCGAAGCCACCACGGCCGAGGTCGTGCAGCAGTTCTCGCGCATCCACGACATTGCGGCCAGCTTCGTGGACGAAGCGCTGCCCGTCGAGCTGGAATCGGCTTCGGTGTTCCGCCCGTGACCGGCCCCGCCGCAGACATCGCCCGCCAGGTCGCCAGCGGCGAGCGCAGCGCCGTGGCCGTGCTGGACGCGACGATCGCGCGCATCCGCGAGCACGATCCCCGCTACAACTGCTTTACCGCAGTCACGGAAAGCCGCGCGCGGCAAGAGGCGGCGGCTATCGACGCGCGACGCGCCCGCGGTGAACCGTTACCGCCGCTGGCAGGCGTGCCCTACGCGGTAAAGAACCTGTTCGACATCGCCGACGAAGTCACGCTGGCCGGCGGACGGGTCAACGCCTCCAACGCGCCGGCCCCCCAGGATGCGCGGTTGGTAACCCGCATGCGCGAGGCTGGCGCCGTGCTGGTCGGCGCGCTGAACATGGATGAACACGCCTACGGTTTCACCACCGAGAACACCCATTACGGCGCATGCCGCAACCCGCACGACACCACCCGCATCGCGGGCGGCTCGTCCGGCGGCAGCGCCGCCGCCGTGGCGGGCGGTCTGGTGCCGCTGACGTTGGGATCGGACACCAACGGGTCTATCCGCGTGCCGGCTTCGCTTTGCGGCATCTTCGGCCTGAAGCCCACCTTGGGCCGCTTGCCGCGCACGGGGTCCTTCCCCTTTGTGGGCAGCCTGGACCATCTGGGGCCTTTCGCCGCCAGCGCCAGCGATCTGGCTGCCGCCTACGATGCCTTGCAAGGCCCGGACGCCGATGACGCGGCCTGCGCGCAATACGCCCCCGATCCCGTCCTGCCCGGCCTACGAGCCGGTGCGCGCAACCTGCGCGTCGCGGTGCTGGGCGGGTACTTCGCGGAATGGGCCGGCCCGCAGGCGCGTCGCGCCGTCGAGATCGCCACCCGCGCGCTGGACGCCACCGCCGTCGTCGAACTGCCCGGCGCAGCGCAGGCTCGCGCCGCCGCCTTCATCATCACCGCGGCCGAAGGGGGTGCGCTGCATCGCCGCCGGCTTGTCACGCACTACGACTATTACGAACCGCATTCTCGCGACCGTCTGGTCGCGGGCAGCCTGGTGCCCGCCGCCTGGGTGCAGCAGGCGCAGCGCGTGCGTCATCGCGTCTATCGCCAAGCGCTGGCCTTGTTCGACCAATATGACGTGCTGATCGCGCCCGCCACGCCCGTTTCCGCCACCAAAGTCGGCACCGACTGGTTGACGCTGGCGGGCAAGTCTTTGCCGGCACGCGCCAGCATGGGTCTTTTGACGCAACCGATTTCTTGCATCGGCCTGCCGGTCTGCACGGCGCCCACCTGGCCCGAAACCGAGCAGGACGGGCATCTGCCGCTAGGCGTGCAATTGATCGGCGCCCCCTGGCGCGAAGCCGACTGTCTTGGCGCCGCCTACGCGCTGGAGCAGGCCGGCGTGTCCCGGGTCCGTACGCCCTGAACCGCCCCTTTCCCGATTCCCTTTCAAGGCAACGCTATGGAAACCGCTTTCACCGCCATCGACATGCCGCGCACGCTGGCCGACACGGCCTACGGGTCGCTGAAACGGGACATCCTGGATTTCCGGCTTGCCCCGGGCGACCGCTTCACGGAAACCGAGATCGCGGACCGCTTGCAAGTCAGCCGCACGCCCGTGCGTGAAGCGCTGTTCCGGCTAGAACGCGAAGGCTATCTTGAGGTGCGGCAGCGCAATGGCTGGCTGGTCAAGCCGCTGGACTTCAATACGCTGGACCACTTCTATGAGTTGCGCAGCGTGCTGGAAATCGCGGCCGTGCACGCGCTGTGCACCCCAGGCCAGGTGCCGGACCCACTGCGTGCGTTGCATGCGCTGGCGGACATCTGGCTGGTGGACGACAGCGAACGTTCCAGCGACGGCGAATGGCTGGCCGACCTGGATGAACGCTTTCACATCGACCTGGTGGCCGCGGCCGGCAATCCCGAGATATCGCGCGTGCACCGCGCCGCCACCGAACGCATCCGCATCGTGCGGCGGCTGGATTTCACCTTGCCCGACCGCGTCGGCAAGACCTACGAGGAACATGGCGCAATCCTGCGCGCGCTGCTGGCGCGCGATGCGCCCGACGCCGCCCGGCTGCTGCAATCCCATATCCAGGATAGCCAGACGGCCGTGCGCAAGATCACGCTGCACCGTCTGTATTCCACGCGCCGCGCCAAGGCGGCCTAGGCGCGGTCCAGGACGGTCTTCAACCCGCCCGCAGCCAGCGCTGCAGCACGCGCGTGATGACGGGGATGCAGACAAACACCATGATGGGCGTCAGGATCACGCTGGTGATCAACACGCGCCAGAATATCGGCAGGATGCTCAAGTGCTCGCTGACCAGTATCGAGAACACCAGCAGGACCGGAAAGTAGGCCAGCCAGATGCTGACGGCCTGCTTCCAGCGCGGCGGCGCGCTGGCGGCCTTGGGCGCAAACCAGCCCTCGGTGCCGCTGACCCGGTGCTCGTGGCTAGCCCGCACCAGCGTTGCCCCGCGTTCCAGCCACATCCGGCGCGGCAAGGATTTTTCCCAGCGGTTCAGGCTGGCCGCATCGGTGAAGCGCAACACGATCTGATACTGGTCGCCGCCTTCGGGCGGTTGCAGCACGCCCGACCCGAGAAAGCCCGGAAACCCCGCCGCGAGGATTTCGCCCTGGCGCATCCAGGACAGGAAATCGCTATAGCGCTCGGGCGCGATGTGCCGGGTAACCAGCATGGTCACCGGGGCGGAAAGGGCGGAACTGGACATGGCGGAACTCCTGGGCAGCGGTGCAGCGTGTTATGTCATGCGAATGCAGTGTTAACCCTAGCAAGCGGCATGCCAGCCTTGCAGCGCAACAATCCCCCTGGGCGAATGGCGTTGCGGACGCCAGCACGGACAATTGACGCACCGCACCAGACACCATATTGGTGATTACCCTAGAACTCGCACCAGAACGGTGCATATGGAGAAGACGCATGGAAATCAACCTGCCCGACGTCGTGGCGGAAGTGACAGCGGCGTTCGAGCGCTACGAGACCGCCCTGGTCAACAACCAGGTGGACGTGCTGGACACCCTGTTCTGGGATAGCCCGCACACCTTGCGCTACGGCGCAGGCGAAAACCTGTACGGCTACGACGCAATCCGCGCATTCCGCGCCGGGCGCTCGCCGCAGGGCCTTGCCCGCCGCGTGCTGCGCACGGCCATCACCACCTACGGCACCGACTTCGCCACCGCCAACCTGGAATTCCAGCGCGACGGCAGCGAGCGCATCGGTCGCCAAAGCCAGACCTGGATGCGCACGCCCGCAGGCTGGCGCGTGGTGTCCGCGCACGTCAGCCTGATGACATAAAGTTGCCACGGCGCGCCGCCACACTCGACTGGCCTGCGTGCGATAACGATATTCGGAATCGGCATTGAGCAGGCCGCTGTCCAGGTCTACACTGGGCATTCCATTTCCCGTTGGAGCACACGCCTCATGAGCACCTACAAGATTGCTGTTTTCGTCGGAAGCCTGCGCGCCGCCTCCATCAATCTGCGGCTGGCCCGTGCGCTTGAAAAGCTGGTTCCTGCCGATTTCAAGTTCGAGTACGTGAGCCTGGGCGACATCCCGCTCTACAACCAGGACAACGAGAACAATCTGCCCGCGCCGGCCGCCAAGCTCAAGCAGCAGATCGCCGACGCGCAAGGCATCTTGTTCGTCTCGCCCGAACACAACCGTTCGTTGCCCGCCGCCATCAAGAACGCGATTGACTGGGGTTCGCGCCCGTGGGGCCAGAATTCGTGGCCCGGCAAGGCCGTCGGCATCGTGGGCGCATCGCCCAGCGCCGCGGGCACCGCGATGATGCAGCAGCACCTGCGCAACATCCTGGCCGCTGAAGGCGCCAATGCGCTGACCACGCCCGAAGTCTTCCTGCAATATTCGGAAGGCTTGGTCGACGACCAGTTCACCATCACCAACGAAGGCACGCGCAAATTCCTGCAAGGCTGGATTGACCGCTATGTGGATTGGGTCAAGAAGCTGAACAGCTGATCGCCGCCGCTGCCGGCCAGGGCCACGGCCCGGCCGGCGCCGATCGCCCGATCTACCTCCGGGCGATCAAGCCCCCCGATGCGTCGGGGGGCTTTTTTTATAGGACGGATTCGTCACTCTTCCTCAGGTACTCCAGACACCGGCTGACTATCATGCTGATGTCCCGTGACTTGCCCTGCGTTTCGCTGGAGAAGTGATGTTCATCCCGCTCTTGATTCTCAGCCCATTGGCAATGATGTGGCTGCTGGCCTTGTGCGGCATGGGCGTGGTATTTGAAATTGGTCGCACTGATAGTGATGCTGTTGCTGACGCTGGCGCTGGCTAGCTATTGCTACCCCCGACGCCGCGGCGTCTGGCGGCAAGGAGGGTTGAATGGAATTCGGAACCGTCGTCATGTTTGGCTACTTCGCCGCCGTGGTCGGCTTCGGCCTATTCGTCGCCAACAACATCGCAAAGGCCGACCAAAAGAAGCGGCGTGAGCTATCGCGTCGCCGGCGTCGCCGCCCTGCGGCATGACGCCGGCTCGATACTTATCCCCGCCAACTGTGGAGAACGTTGAGGACAGCTTTGGGGTAGACCGGAAATCCCCTGTCCTGCCAAGCACTTGCAGGGGGTGGTCAAACAATGCCCAATCATACTTTTGGATGAGTTTTCGCGAATTTATCCACGAAAAGGCTGGATACCTGTCCAGGCCTTTACTGGCATCAAGACCGTATGTGGATTTGTCCCAGCATTCTGTGGAAAAGCATGAGGACAGCTTGAGGGCAGGTCCGAAATCCCTTGCGATATCAATGCCCTGCAAGGGGTGGTCAAGAAAGGCCCAGATGCGGGATTTGCAGCCCGGGTTGTCCCCGCCAAATGTGGATAAGCCTGAGGACAGTGTGCGGGTACTCGCCAAATCCCCTTATGCAGCAAGGACTTGGAGCGAGCGGGCAAGAAACGCTCAGCCAGACGTGTAAAGCGGCGCGAGCTCGACCCTTGCCAAGCGATGGGGATAAGCAGACAGGCTTGTCCCCATCGAATGTGGACAAGCCTATGAACAGTCGGATAACAAGCCTGAAAAGTCCTTATCCGACAATCACTTGGAAGGGCTGCTCAAAAAAGACGCAGCACGTGCATCACTCATTGCCTTCCAGCCGCATGCCGATCTTCAACCCGACCTGCCAATGCGCCACCTTGCCGTCCTTGATGTGGCCTCGCACTTCGGTCACTTCGAACCAATCCAGGTTGCGCAGCGTCTCTGAGGCGCGCTCGATGGCTTTGGCGATTGCGTCATCGGTGGACTTGGTGGAAGAGCCCACCAGTTCGATTTGCTTGTAGACATGGTTCGACATAGCTCGTCTCCGCTAACGATGTGAGTTTCAATCGTCGGCCCGAGCGCCTTTCCGGCGCTTACGACCGGCAATCCATTCGAACACACAGGATACCTCCGCAGCGATAGAGTGGTGTTACGAGTTCCGTCGCCCGGTCTCGACAGGCGACGGAATCCGCTCCCGCAACCCAGCAAGGAGACCACCATGCCTGAACGAAAAACCCTGGAACGCGCCAAGCGCGACAAACGCCAAGGCAAGTCGGCATCGACGCAGGCCGGAGAATTCGTGCGCGAAGAAATCGACCACGTCCGTGAGGGCAAGCACGGCGTGCGGTCCACCAAGCAGGCCATCGCGATCGGACTGTCCGAGGCGCGCCGCGCCGGCGTGAAGTTGCCGGCTTCGAAGGACGCCAGCGCGGCAACCAAGCGCAAGGCTGAACAGGACACCCGCGCGGCCAAAGATGGGCAGGCCAAGTCCGCCACGCGCGCCCGCGCCACCACCGCCGCGTTGAAAAAGGAAAGCACCAAGCCCGCGTCGCGCGCCGCGCTATCACGCCAGGCCACCAAGACCGCCAGCCGGCGCACGGCGGCGGACCGCTCGGCAGCCGCCAAGAAAGCGGCCGCCACCAAGGGTGCGGCGGGACGGTCAGCCGCGGCGAAGAAAGCGGCCCGCACGCGCGCAGCGAACAAGCAGGCGGGCGGCGCGCACCATCGCGCCGCGCATTGAACGAAGCTGCGCCTAGCCCGCGTCGAAGAGCCTGAAGCGTTCCTGCAGGAATTCGCGCATGCGTTTGACGGCGGGCGACAGCAGCATGCGATGCACGCACAGCAGGTACAAGGGTGATGGCTCGGTGACGTAGTCTGGCAGCAGTTCAACCAGCCTGCCCGCGCGCAGATCGGACAGCACGTCGTAGCGTGACTTATAGGCCACGCCGTGCCCGGCCAACGCCCAACGCCGCACCAGGTCGCCGTCGTCGCCTACGCGGTCGCCCTTGACCGGCACCGTCGTGCTGGTGCCCTCGCGTTCAAAGGTCCAACGGTCATGCAAGGTTTCGCCCAGCACGAACGACAGGCAATTGTGGCGGCGCAAATCGGCGGGCGCCTGCGGCACGCCATGGCGCGCCAGATAGGCGGGCGATGCGCACACGACGCGACGGTTGTGCTCGGCCAGCGGCAGGGCCACCAGCGCCGAATCATTCGGCGTGCCGTAGCGGATGGCGATGTCGACCGGCTGGCGGTACAGATCCGCCAGCCGGTCGCTGATGCGCACCTGGAAGCTGACGCGCGGATGCTGGTGCTGAAAATCGTCCAGCCAGGGCAACAGCACATTGCGCCCCAGGTCCGAGGGGATGGAAACCGACAAGGTTCCCGAAATCGCGGTCTTGTCGCGAGCCATCGCGTTCTTGCCGGCTTCCAGCGTGGAGATCGCCGACCGGGCGTACTCCAGGTAGCGCTCCCCATCGCTCGTCAGCCGCAGGCTGCGCGTAGAGCGCACGAACAGGCGCGTCTCAAGCGTCAACTCCAGCCGTTTGAGCGCGGCGCTGGCTACGGCCGGCGTCAAGTCCAGTTCGCGCGCAGCGGCGGAAAAGCTGCCGTGGTCAGCCGCCGCCACAAAGATCCTCAAATCCTCGAACCGGACCATGATCGCCTCATTTTCAAAAAAATATTGAAACTGAGTCGGATGCTAGCCGGTTTTTCATCGCTGCGGACTGGGTAATCATGGCCCTGTTCCCCGACATCTTTGGAGTCACCGTATGAAAATCGAACTGAACGGCAAGAAAGCCCTGGTCACCGGATCTTCTGGCGGTATCGGGCTGGCCATCTCCCTTGGATTGGCCGAAGCTGGCGCCGAAGTCGTCCTGCACGGCCGCAACGCCGACAAGCTGGCCCTCGCTGCCCAAGCCATCACCCGGAAATTCCCCACTGCCCACGTGAGCACCGTGCAGGCAGACCTGGCCACGGCCGATGGCGCGGCCTCGGTTTGCGCCGCCCATCCCGATGTGGACATCCTGGTCAACAACGCCGGCTTCTTCGCGCCCAAGTCCTTCACCGAAATCACCGACGACGACTGGCAGACCATGATGGATACCAACGTCATGAGCGGCATCCGCCTGTCGCGCTACTACCTGCCGCGCATGATGGCCGCGAACTGGGGCCGAATCATCTTCATCTCGAGCGAATCCGGCGTGCAGATCCCCGCTGAAATGATCCACTACGGCGTCAGCAAGACAGCCCTTCTGGGCGTGTCGCGCGGGTTGGCCGAACTGACCGCCGGCACCGGCGTCACGGTCAACGCGGTGCTGCCCGGCCCGACGCGCTCGGAAGGGGTGGCCGACTTCTTCGCGGAAATGGCCAAGGAACAAGGCGTGTCCCAGGACGACATGGAACGCGACTTCATCGCCCAGCACCGCCCGACGTCGCTGCTGCGCCGCCTGGCCACGGTGGAAGAGGTAGCGAACATGGTCGTCTACACCTGCTCTACGCAAGCCTCGGCCACCAACGGCGCCGCGCTGCGCGTCGACGGCGGCGTGGTCCGCTCCATCCTGTGATTTCCGCCCTTACCCCACACCGAGCCGCCCCATGAAAGCTATCGCCTATTTCAAGAACCTGCCTGCCGACCACGCCGACGCCCTTCAAGACATCACGCTTGACGAACCCGTGCCCGGCGACGACGACCTGCTCGTCGACGTGCACGCCATTTCCGTCAACCCGGTAGACGTGAAAATCCGCGCCAACCGCGCGCCCAAGGACGGCCAAGCCGAGGTCATAGGTTGGGACGCCGCCGGCATCGTGCGCGCCGTGGGCGCCAAGACCAGCCTGTTCAAGCCCGGCGACCGTGTCTGGTATGCCGGCGCGCTGAACCGGCCGGGCGCCAATAGCGAACGCCATGTGGTCGACGAGCGCATCGTCGGCCGCATGCCCGACACCCTGGACTTCGCCCAGGCCGCAGCCCTGCCGTTGACGACGATCACCGCCTGGGAGCTGCTGTTCGACCGCCTGCGCGTGCTGGACAACGCTGCGCCCAGCCAGCGCACCCTGCTTGTCATCGGCGCGGCCGGCGGCGTGGGGTCGATCCTGGTGCAGTTGGCGCGCCAGTTGACCGGCCTGACGGTGATCGGCACCGCCTCGCGGCCCGAAACGCAAGCGTGGGTGCGCGAGCTGGGCGCTCACCATGTCATCGACCACAGCAAGCCCCTGACCGAAGAGCTCAAGCGCATCGGTTTCGATCAGGTCAGCTATATCGCCGGCCTGAACCAGACCGACAAGCACTTTCCGCAGATGGCGGCAGCAATCGCCCCGCAGGGCAAGATCGCGCTGATCGACGACCCGGCCGCCATCGACGTCCGCTTGCTGAAAGGCAAATCCGCGTCGCTGCATTGGGAATTCATGTTCGCGCGCCCCCTGCACAACACGCCCGACATGATCGCCCAGCACGAACTGCTGAACCAGGCGGCCCGCCTGATCGACAATGGCACGCTGCGCACGACCCTGGGCGAACACTACGGCACGATTAACGCCGCAAACCTGCGCCGCGCCCACGCGTTCATCGAAAGCGGCAAGGCGCAGGGCAAGGTGGTGCTGGAAGGGTTCTGAACCGGGCCTTTTGCGGGGCATCCCAGGGGCTCCGCCCGTTCCCGGGCGGGGCCCCTCGCCATTCAGGCCAGAAAGCGGTAAAAACGCGGGCGGACTGTTCCGCACGAAAATTACCGGGAGCTTCCCCTGCTTGCCCATTTGATCGATCAAACGCTAGAGCCGCTCCTGTGGGGGATGGTCGCGTTTACCTTGTTGATGCTTCGACTGGCTCCGCTACAGGGCTGGAAGGCCGTCATCGTCGCCGGCGTGGCTGCGGGCATGGTGTTCGACACCATCCAGTTCCGCGTCGGCCCTCCCCGTCTATGGGACTCGCTGGTCTTCACTCCATGCTGGCGGCTCTGCTGGCGGCAGCGGTATTGGAAACCGCCGTCCACCTGTACGCGCGGATACGCGCCGGGCGTACTCAAGGCTGAAGGGTAGGCTAGCCGCGCCCTTCCCGCTTGGCGCGGGCGTGCGGATCATTGATCTCGGTGTCGAGTTCCGTGATCAGCCAATCGAACCAGCCCTTTTCCGTGCGCGCGTAGACCACCGCGGCAGGCGTCTTGCCGTCGCGCCAGCCGGCCTGATGCGTGTCCATCCAAGACGCCAGGCTCTTGTGCGGCGCCAGCAGGCCCGACAACCAGCTCCAGACGTAGTCGGGCACATTGCGCCGGAAACCCTTGGCGCTGGCATAGATGGTGGGCTCAAGCGGCAGGCTGCCCGAGCGGGCCAGCTTCTCTTGCACCCGGCGCAACGTCTCGGCTGCGGCCTGCAATTGTTCGGTGCTGAGCTTTTTCACGTAGGGACTCCTGGGTTGGATTTGCCCGGATTATCGCCGGAGGTACCGGCGCTTTCCAAGCACTGCGTTCTGACGCCGCAGGGTTCAGCGCTGGCCGCGCGACAGGGTCAGGCCCAGCAGACAGGTGGCGCTGAACCGGGCTCCCGGTTCCAGCGTCCGCATGCCCGTGCGCGTATCGCCGTCGGCAGCCCGGTTGAAGGCATCCGCCACATTGGTGACCGGCTCCACGCACAGAAAGTCCGAGCCCGGCGCGGTATAGACCACAAGATGCGCAAACGCGGGATCCGCGTGCAACGCCAATTCACGCCCGTCCGCCCAGTGCAGGGTGGCGCGCCCTTCCCATTGCGACAGATAGGTATCGCACCCTTCGGCCGACTGGCGCAACTCGCGCACATGCTTGACCCGGCTGCCCGTCGGTATGCCGTCCGCATCGGCCGGCCACACCCGCCGCGCATTCAGGGTGACCCGCTCGGCGGTGAAGTACGGATGGATGCCCAGACCGAAAGGCATGGGCGTATCGCCCTGATTGGTGATGCTCAAAGACAAGCTCAACCCGCGCGCGTCCAGCCGGTAGCGCTGCACGCATTCGAACGGCCAGGGCCATCCCAGCACGCCGGCCGGCTGGCTCAGCACCAGATCAATGCTGTCTGCCGCAAGGTTGCGCACCTGCCACGCCTGGAACAGGCCGGCGCCATGTATCGCATTCGGGCGGCCCGCCACGGATTGCAGCGCGTGCCGCGCGCCATTGAAGGTGAACACGCCATCGCGGATGCGGTTGGAATACGGCGCCAACGGGTAGGACCCCGCCCGCGGCCATTTGCCCGCCGGCCATTGGGTCGGGGTCAGCGGCACGATCCAATCCAATGCGCCAGTCGACAAGCGGGTCAGGCGCCCACCACCACCGGGCGCGAATTCGGCTTGATGCCCACCGCCTGAAATGACGACGCGCTCGGTCGCATCCAAAGGGTCGGCAAAAGGGTATTCCTGCATCAGCGGCTCCCGCGGCAGTCACAGTGCCACGTCGCAAGATTGTGACGCCGGCATCCTGCGGGGGCAAGTTGGGCTAGCGGGACGGCGCCGCCGCAACGTCCGATGCGCCCGGACAAACAAGTCCCAACCCTTCTCCCTGCCCCCCGCTCCGGCCCGATACAATCACGGGCATGAATTCAGCAACACAAAACACCGCCGCCGACGCCCACGCGGGCCACACCCCAATGATGCAGCAGTACCTCCGCCTGAAAGCGGAGGCTGGTCCCTTGCTGCTCTTCTACCGCATGGGCGACTTCTATGAAATGTTCTATGAAGACGCGGAGCGCGGCGCGCGTCTGCTCAACCTGACGCTGACCAAGCGCGGCTCGTCCAACGGCATCCCCATCCCGATGGCCGGACTGCCCGTGCACGCCATGGAGCAATACCTGGCGCGCCTGGTCGCGATGGGCGAGTCCATTGCCATCTGCGAACAGATCGGCGATCCGGCCGCGTCCAAGGGGCCGGTTGAACGCCGCATCGTGCGCATCGTCACGCCGGGCACCCTGACCGACGACGCTCTGCTGCCGGCCAAGGCTGACCGCGCGCTGGCCGCGGTGTTCGTCACCGGCAACGCCCGCGCCCCGCGCGCCGGCTTGGCCTGGCTGAACCTGGCCAGCGGCGAATTCCGCGTGACCGAATGTGCGCCGGCGCAGCTGGAATCCGAATTGCACCGCATCGCCCCGGCGGAAATCATCTGCGCCGACAGCGCCGACTTCGATTTCCCGTTCGAAGGCGCCCGCGCCCGCGTGCCAGACTGGCACTTCGAAAGCGACGGCGCGCGCGCACACCTGCTGGCGCATTTCAAGACGGATACGCTGGCCGGCTTCGACATCGAAGACATGCCCGCTGGCGTCTGCGCGGCCGGCGCGCTGCTGCGCTATGCGGCGCGCACCCAGTCGCAGGCGCTGGCCCACGTGCAAAGCCTGTCGGCCGAGCGCCCAGGCCAGTACGTGTTGCTGGACCCGGTGACCCGCCGCAACCTGGAACTGACGCAAACGCTCTCGGGCGAAGATTCGCCTACGCTGTTCTCGCTGCTGGATGGCTGCCGCACGCCCATGGGCAGCCGGCTGCTGCGCCGGTGGCTACACCATCCGCTGCGCGAAAACGAGCAGGCGCTGGCGCGCCAGCAAGCCATCTCGGCACTGCTGGCCGGCCGCATGGACGTCGAGCAGACGTTCGGTTCGGCAGGCCTGCTGGAAGCGCTGCGCACGGCGCTGAACGCCTTCCCCGACATCGAACGCATCGCCGCACGCCTGGCGCTGCGCTCGGTGCGCCCGCGTGAGCTGGCCAGCCTGCGCGATGCGCTGGAATCCCTGCCCGCCTTGCGCGACCTGGTCGAACCCATGGCCGACTCCCCACGCCTGGGTGACCTGATCTCGCACCTGTCCGTGGACCCGGCGCTAGCTGCATTGCTCGTGCGCGCCATTGCGCCGGAGCCCGCCGTGGCCATCCGCGACGGCGGCGTGCTGGCCACCGGGTTCGATGCGGAACTGGACGAACTGCGCGGCCTGGCGGCCGACGGCGGCGACTTCCTGATTCAGCTGGAAGCCCGGGAGCGCGAGCGCACGGGCATCAACAACCTGCGCGTGGAATTCAACCGCGTGCATGGCTTCTACATCGAAGTCTCCAAGGGCCAGACGGCCAAGGTGCCGGAAGATTACCGCCGCCGCCAGACGCTGAAGAATGCCGAGCGCTACATCACGCCTGAACTCAAGACGTGGGAAGACAAGGTGCTGTCCGCGCAGGACCGCTCGCTGGCCCGCGAAAAGTGGCTGTTCGAGCAACTGCTGGACGTGCTGGCTGAACACGTGCGGCCGTTGTCGGACTGCGCGGCCGCGCTGGCCGAACTGGACACGCTGTCTGCCTTGGCTGACCACGCGCGCCGCCACGACTGGATGGCGCCCGACTTGTCCGAGCAGGCCGATATCGATATCGAAGCCGGCCGCCACCCGGTGGTGGAGCATGCCATCGAGCGCTTCACGCCCAACGGTTGCCGCCTGGACCCGGCGCGCCGCATGCTGTTGATCACCGGCCCGAACATGGGCGGTAAATCGACCTACATGCGGCAGGTGGCGCTGATCGTGCTGCTGGCGCGCATCGGCAGCTTCGTGCCCGCCACGCGCGCCCGCATCGGCAAGATCGACCGCATCTTCACCCGCATCGGCGCCGCCGACGATCTGGCGGGTGGACGCTCGACCTTCATGATGGAAATGACCGAGGCGGCCGCCATCCTGTCGGCCAGCACGCCTAACAGCCTGGTGCTGATGGACGAGATCGGCCGCGGCACGTCCACTTACGACGGCCTGGCGCTGGCGTGGGCCATCGCCTGCCGTCTGTTGGCGCACAACCGCGCGCTGACGCTGTTCGCCACCCACTACTTCGAACTGACCCGCCTGCCGGCCGAACAGCCCGCGTCCGCCAACGTGCATCTGGCCGCGGCGGAATCGGCCAGCGGCATCGTCTTCCTGCACGAAGTGCGCGAAGGCCCCGCCAGCCGCAGCTACGGGATCCAGGTGGCCCAGCGCGCCGGCGTGCCTGCAGCAGTGATCCGCCAGGCCACGCGCGAACTCGAACGCCTTGAAGCACAGGGTGCGCCCACGCCGCAATTGGGCCTGTTCTCGGCTGCGGCGGATGCCGACGCGCAAGCCTACGCCGAGACCGAGCGCTCGGACGCGATCGAGGCGCTGGACGCCTTGCGCGAATCGCTGGCCGCCATCGACCCCGACAGTCTTACCCCGCGCGAAGCGCTGGATGCCCTCTACCGTCTTAAGAAGCACCTTCAATGAACCTCGACCAACGCCTGCCGCTGCTGGGCAATCAAAGCCCCAACGACTTCATGCGCCGCTACTGGCAGCGCAAGCCGCTGCTGATCCGCCAGGCCATCCCCGGCTTCAAGCCGCCGCTGACGATCGCAGCCATCAAGAAGCTTGCCCGCCGCGACGACGTCGAGTCGCGCCTGATCTGGCGCGAGAATGGCGAATGGCAGATGGAAAACGGCCCGTTCGCGCGCTTGCCCAAAGACAACGAAGGCGATTGGACGCTGCTGATTCAAAGCGTGGACCTGCTGAGCGACGCGGCATCTGAACTGATGGGGCTGTTCCGCTTCATTCCCGACGCCCGCCTGGACGACGTGATGATCAGCATCGCCAGCCATGGCGGCGGCGTGGGCCCCCACTTCGATAGCTACGACGTGTTCCTGCTGCAAGCCGCCGGCGAACGCGAATGGCGCTACGGCCGCCAAAAAGACCTGTCCCTGGAACCCGGCCTGCCGCTGAAGATCCTCAGCAACTTCCAGCCGGAAGAAAAGTCGGTGCTGGTCCCCGGCGACATGCTGTATCTGCCGCCGCAGGCGGCTCACGACGGCATCGCCATGGGCGACGGCTGCATGACCATCTCGATCGGGTTCCGCGCCCCCACGCAGGCCACGCTTGCGCGTGGTTTGCTGGAAGCCGCCGCCGACCAGGTGATGGCCCGCGTCGGCCTGCTGGGCGGGCCTTACGGTGAACCGGCCCTGCCCGGTCCCAAGCTGTCCGCCGTCTATCGCGACCCGGGCCAGCCGGCCGTCGACACGCCGGCTGCACTGCCTGACGACCTGGTGGCTGCCACGCTCGAGACCGTTGAAAAGCTGCGCTTCGACGATGCGCTGGCCTCGCGCTTTTTGGGCTGCTGGCTGACCGAACCGCACAATCTCAGCGTGTTCGACGCCCCCGAGGGCATGGATGTGGACCTGGAAGAAGACTGGCCCACCTCCGGCCGCCTGGTGCTGGATCGCCGCAGCCGCATGCTGTATCGCGGCAAGCAGCTGTTCATCAACGGCGAAACCGCGATGACACCCGTCGACGCCGCACTGCGCACGCTGGCCGATGCCCGCAGCCTGGATTGCGCCGACCCGGCCTGCGCGAAACTGTCCGACGACGCCCGTTCTTGCCTGGCGGACTGGTTGGATTCGGGGTGGATCCGCTATGTGCCGGCGTAGTATCCGGACACGTACGCGTATCTGACTTGCACAGAACGCAATCAGGTCTGTGCTCGCAGTCACATAAGGAAAGACATAACACCTAGCTGAAAGGTTTGTTGCCGTTGGGATGCGACCTTTTTAACTTTCACACGCGATCGGCCTTCAGCTTCCTGTAGCCTGGATTCTGGTTTCCCCTAAGGGGGTTTCAAGAGTCGTCATCTACAGGAGTCCAAAAATGATGAGCAAAACCTTGATTATTGCCTCGGTGCTGGCAGTGTCGCTCAGCGCTTGCAACAAGAAGGAAGATGCCCCGGCGCCCGCGACCAACCCCACTCCGGGCGCAAGCACGCCTGCTCCCTCGTCCACGCCTCCGGCCACGTCGCCGGCTCCGGCGCCCGCACCCAGCACCACGCCTGGCGGCGGTTCGAATACCCCGGGCGGCTCGACCACTCCGGCGTCTTAATAAAACAGAGACGAACCCCCGCTCTGAAGACGTGAAAAAGCCCCGGCAGCGACACTGCCGGGGCTTTTTTACGCCTGCCTATTCCCTGCTACTTCCAAAGCGTTAGCCCGCCAGCAGCCCGCCCGTGGAGAGCCCGTCAGAAGCCACGGCAGACCCATGAAAAAGGCCCCCTTGCGGGGGCCTTTGCATCAAACCGGCGACCAGGCACCGGTTCGGCGCGCTTTACATCTTGTCTTTCAAGACGCTCAGCAGGCGCTGGGCCGTCGCGCTGTTGTCGCGGGCGCCCGTGGAATCCAGCACCGTCACCGTGGTCTGGTCGCCCGTGGCGGCCAGGTGGATACGGTATTGCGGCGCCTCGGCCTTCTTGTCGCCCGAGAACATGCGGCCGAAGAAGCCCGGCTGCTCGTTCTTTTCGCCCGTGTCGGTATCGACGTAGCGCACGAAGTAGTCGCCAGCAGAGCGGTCGCGGTCGTCCACGGCGAAGCCGCCGCCGTCCAGCGCCACGCCGACGCGGCGCCATGCGCGGTCAAACGATTCGGCCACCAGCAGCGATGCGCCTTGTGCACGGACATCTTCCTGCACCGCCGGCTTCTGCGGCGCGGCTTCCGCCTGCTGCACCAGCTTGCGGGCGTTGTCCACGTCCGAACCCAGGTAGACCATCATGCGGGCGAGCATGGCGGCGTTCAGGCCCGGATCTTCCTTGCCGTTCTGCCACTGCACCTGGCCGCCGTCGGAGCCGACGCGCTTTTCGAGCATCTGGCGATGGCTGACATAGACCTCGGTATGGCCATTGACGCGCTCGACGCGGGTACGGAATTTCTCGCGTTCACCGCTATCCCAAGCCGATTCCAGCACCGCGCCCAGAGCCTGGCGCAGCCAGCTTTCCGGGATCTTGGCGCGGTTTTCCGCCCAATCGGTTTCAATCAGGCCGGCGCTGGGGTTGTTGCTGGCCACGGTGAAGCCGTTCTCGGTCCAGAAGTCCACGAGACGCGGGAAGACGTCTTCGGGAGCACGGTCCACGACCAGCCAGCGCAGGTCGCCGTCACGCTCGACACGCATGTCCTGGCGGCCGGGAAGCACGTTGCTGGTCTTCGGGGCGCTGGCTTGCGCCTGGCCCTGTTGCTGGAACTGCGAGTACGTCGTCGAGCCCGAAGCGGGCGCGCGGTAACGCGGATCGCTGTTGGCCTGAGTCAGATCCGGCGGGATGCTCAGAGGCTCTCCCCGCTGGGTGACGGCGCTCTTGTAGTTGACGGATTCTTCATTGCCCAGGAATTGGTTGACCTCGCTGCAGCCGGCCAACAACACCACAGACATCAATGCCGACAAACCGGCATGACGCTTGTTCATACGTATCCTCACGATATTTAGAGCAGACCCGTTTCCTGGAGCGCGCGACGCACGACTTCGTGGTTCTGCGTGCCCAGTTCAACCAGCGGAAGCCGGTAGCCCAGTGCGCTACGGCCCATTTCGGCCAACGCCCACTTGACGGGGATGGGATTGGCTTCAACGAACAAAGCCTTGTTCAGACGCGCCAGGTACGCGTTAAGTTCACGAACCTTCGGCACATCGCCGGCCAGCGCGGCGGCGCAGAGGTCACGCATGAGCTTGGGGGCCACGTTGGCGGTCACGGAGATGTTGCCACGCGCACCCAGCAGGATCAGGGCGGCAGCCGTGGGATCGTCCCCGCTGAACACCTGGAAACTTGCCGGCGCTTCGCGCAGCAGGAGGCCGCCGCGGGCGATGTCGCCGGTGGCGTCCTTGATGCCGATGATGCCGGGCACCTGCGCCAGGCGCAGAACCGTGTCGTTGCTCATGTCGGCAACGGTGCGGCCCGGCACGTTGTACAGGATCGTCGGCAGATCGACGGCTTCCGCGATGGTGCGAAAGTGGCGATACAGGCCCTCTTGCGAAGGCTTGTTGTAATAGGGAACGACCGACAGGCCGGCCTGCGCGCCAACTGCCTTGGCATGGCGCGTCAGGTGGATGGCTTCGTCGGTGGAGTTGGCGCCCACGCCAGCAATGACCGGGATGCGGCCAGCGGCATGTTCAACCGCGACGCGGATCAATTCCGCATGCTCTTCCATCGAGACCGTGGGTGACTCCCCGGTGGTGCCCACCACCACCAGCGCGTCGGTTCCTTCCTGGACGTGCCAGTCGATCAATGACCGGTAGGCAGCGTAATCCAGGCTGCCATCGGGCTGCATGGGAGTGACCAGGGCCACCAAGCTGCCCTGGAAATTAACGCCTGCGGCGGTTGCAGGGGATGCCATAAATGTAGGGCTCCAACGCCCCACGGCAGGATGCCTCAGGGCCAGAATCAATGAAACCGCTGAGTTTAACGGAAATTGGCCGAAATCCTACAGAAACCACTGAACGATAGTCGTTCCAAATTCGTACACCGGACGCATCAGAAGCCAAAGCACATCGGTGACCAGAAGGACGATGACGATCATCAAGCCGTAGGGCTCGATTTTCGAGTATTGCCAGGCCAGGCGGTTGGGCAGCAGGCTGAACAGGATGCGTCCCCCATCCAGCGGCAGGATCGGCAGCAGGTTCAGCGCCATCAGCACCAGGTTGATGTTCACGCCGGCCACGCCCATCTGGAACCAGAAAGACTCCTGCATGCCGGATTCCAGCATCAGGCGCAGCGAAAACGCCCAGAGAATCGCCATCAGCAGGTTGGCCGCGGGGCCGGCCAGCGCCACCCACAACATGTCGCGCTTGGGACGGCGCAAGCGGCCGAAATCCACCGGCACGGGTTTGGCCCAGCCGAACAGCATGCCCGGGCTGCCCAGCAGCTTGGATGCCAGCAGGATGACGACGGGCACCAGCAGGGTCCCGACGGGATCGATGTGGCGCATCGGATTCAGGCTGACGCGGCCGGCCTGGTAGGCCGTCGGGTCACCGAACATCCGTGCCACGTAGCCGTGCGCGGCTTCGTGCAAGGTGATGGCGAAGATGACCGGGATCGCGTAGACCGCAATGGTTTGGATGATGTCGTTCATGGCGAGCCGGATTGTAGATGAGCCGCGTGCCGGCAGGCGCCGGCACGCAAGGCACTACGGTGGGGGATTGATTCAGGCAAGGCCAAGCGTGGCCGGGTCGCCACGGCCTACGCGCACGACCACCGGATCATCGCTGGTCAGGTCGATCACCGTGGTCGGCGATTGCGGGCAGGCGCCCGCGTCGATGATGGCGGCCAGATCGTGGTCGTAGCGTTCGCGGATGTCTTCGGCGTCGTTCAGCGCTTGCGTATCGTCTTTGGGGATCAGCGTGGTGGAAAGCAACGGCGCCCCCACTTGCTCAAGCAGGCCCAGCATGACCGCATGATCCGGCACGCGGATGCCGATCGTCTTGCGCGACGGGTGCGACACGCGCCGCGGCACTTCCTTGGTGGCTTCCAGGATGAAGGTCCAGGGGCCGGGCGTCGCGGCCTTCAACAAGCGGTATTGCTTGTTGTCCACGCGGGCGAAGTGGCCGATTTCAGCCAGGTCGCGGCACAACAGTGTCAGATGGTGTCTTTCGTCCAGGCCGCGTAACCGGCGCAGGCCGTCCGCGGCGTCCTTGTCGTCCAGACGCGCGACGACGGCGTAGCTGGAGTCGGTGGGTACGGCCACAAGGCCTCCATCGTTCAGCCATTGGGCTGCCTGCTTGAGCAGGCGAGGTTGAGGATTCGCAGGATGAATAGATAAATACAAGGCCATGGGATTATCCTAACACTCTTGAATGCCGCCCAACATGGCGCGGCGATGCAAAATGGCGGGAACGCCGACCCGCCCGGAGAAACAGTATGCGCCTCGATGACTCGCGTGAAAGCGACAATGTGGAAGACCGACGTGCCAGTGGTCCACGTATCGGCGGCCGTGGAACCATCGGCATCGGTACGATAGTACTTGCCTTGGTGGCCATGTACTTTGGCGTGGATCCCAACGTGGTCCTGCAAATGGCCGAAGGGCCGCCCCAGACGCAGCAGCAGGCGCCGGCCACCCGGCCGCCCGTCGACGACCCGCAGGCGCGCTTCGTGGCCAAGGTGCTGGGCGAAACCGAAGACACCTGGAGCGCGATCTTCCAGAAGGATTTGAATCGCCAGTACGTCGCGCCCAAGCTCGTGCTGTTCCGCGGCGCAACACCCACGGCCTGCGGCACGGGCCAATCCGCGATGGGCCCCTTCTACTGCCCCGGCGACAGCAAGGTCTATATCGACCTGGCCTTCTTCGATGAGTTGCAGAACAAGTTCAAGGCGCCGGGCGACTTCGCCCAGGCCTATGTGATTGCGCATGAAGTGGGACACCACGTGCAGCATCTGCTGGGCATTTCGGACCAGGTCGACCAGCTGCGCCGCCGCAATCCGGCGCAAGCCAACGCGCTGTCGGTGCGAGTGGAACTGCAGGCCGACTGCTTTGCCGGCCTGTGGGCGCAACGCGCCAACGCCGCGCGCAACATCCTGGAAGGCGGCGACGTCGAAGAAGCGCTGGCCGCGGCCACCGCCATCGGCGACGACCGGCTGCAAAAGCAGGCCCAGGGTTATGCCGTGCCGGACTCCTTCACGCACGGTTCCTCTGCCCAGCGCGTGCGCTGGTTCAAGCGCGGACTGGAAAGCGGCAACATCAAGCAATGCGACACGTTCGCAGCCAGCTCGCTCTGATCCGCCACTGACCCATTTTCACGCGCGGACCCTTTAGCTGTATGGATATACAGCTAAAGGGTCCGCACCGTCTTCATCTTGTAAGATTACGCCCCCTCGCCCTGTTGCGCGCATGAGTTCCCTGCGCCCTTGGCGAGCGGCGCAGCGCATCCGAAGCGCAATTCCAAGACCCTAGATCAGTTCCATGGCCAACAAGTTCGAACCGTTAATCACCGTTGATGAGGTGCAAGAGATCCTTGCCGAACCCAAGGAAACCGTAAAACCGATCTCCTGGATCCCGAAGCCCGCCGCCAACAACATCCAGTGGATGGAGTTCGCCAGCGCGTGCAAGGTCAAGGGCGAAGTGCGCGACGACGTGATTTTCCGCGTGATCTACCGCGGGGCGCGCACCGCGGTGCACGGCCAGGCCACGATCTTCCTGACGGAAGCGTTCTGTGCCAGTCTTTTCGTCGGCCCGCATCGGGTGTTCGGCGTGGATACGGATGACTCCTTCCACACCAGCCTGGTGGGCGTGGGCCGGCCGCAGTACCGCAAGCCGCTTGCGGACCGCAGCCATGAACATATCTGGGTGGACGAAGGCGAAGGCTATGCCGAACCCATCGTGCCTGCCCTGCACAATATCGGCGCGCTGATGCAGTACTTCCTGCCGCGGGCGAACCTGACGCTTGCCGGCGGATTTGCGCATCCCCTCAAAGGCCGCCAAATCGAACTGATCCTATGAGCAATTTTCTGGAAGCCTCCGGCTGGACCGTCCTGCCGGCCGGTGAACACGCCATTCGCGCGGTGTCCCCCATGACCCTGGGGCTGGACGGCCAGCACGCCGCCTTCTTCATCGCGCACCCTGACGACACGTCGTTCTACCTGACCGACGCCTGTGAGACCTCGATGCACGCGTCCAGCTACGGCATCGACGTGGGGGCCAAGCGCATCGACCTGCTGAACGAAACGCCTGGCGTGAGCCTGGCGCACTTCGACCGTGACGGCGCCATCGTCGCCTCGGGCCCCAATGAACAGCTGCAGGAAGCCTTGTGGGACGCGGTGAAACTGGCCATGGCCCTGTCGTTCCAATGCGCCAAGTGGATGCCCCGATTCAGCCAGTTGCGCTTTCGCGCCCAGGTCGGCCGCGCGCTGGCTGAAGGCGTGGGCCCCAACCGCATGGTCAAGGGCGCGCGCGCCAAGGGCAGCAGCGGGCATACGGCTGATTTCGCGTTCGCCGTCCGCGCCGCGGGCAGCACGGCGCTGACCTACATCGAACCGATCGCGCTCAAGGCCGGCAAGAAGATGGATTGGACGCAGGTCTACCAGACCCACGGCAAGATGTCGGATGTGAAGATGGCGGATGCGCGCAATTCGCGCATGGTCATCCTGGAAGACGGCGCGTCGGCAGAGGAATTCAAGAAGGCCGTGACCATCCTGGAGCAGTCCGCAACCGTGCAGACGCTGGCCAAGACGCGGGACTGGCGGGAAGTCTTTTCCGGCTAGGACGGCATGTTCGTCAGGCCGTCGACGATCTCGCGGCCATGCAATATGGCCGCGTGCACCGCTTCTCGCGGACTGAAGACGAAGCCGCCTTCGGCGAAACGGGGAACCGGGTATTCGTCGCCGCCTTCCAGCACGGCGCCTGCCTGAACCACCATTACCGATGCGACGAATACGGGGCCGCTGGGCAGCGCCGGAATCTCAGTGTCCGCGCCCCGGGACACCTTGGCCGTCAGCCGGTATCCCTTGTAGATCAAGTTGTTTTGATGCACTTCGGATGCCCTCTTTCTGCGATCGAGCATACCGCGCCTGTCCATGACAGTTCGGATATGTTTTGTAACCCAGGCAGAAACTAGAAACATTGTTGCAGCACAACAAGTACGTCCCCGATTCTCGAATAGCAAGAAAGCCGACGGCTGACCGGCCGCAACGGCAAGCCTGATGCGGCCTGCGGCCCGGCGCGGTGAACGCGCCGTACCGCCTTGCCGCTGAACTACGGGGATTTCCCTAGGTCCTGTTGCGAAAGTGCATCTTCGGACGGAGTCATGCCTGTTGCCTGCATGTATTCGGGCAAGGTCCAGCCCCGACCAAGCAGGAACATCCGGGTATGCAGGTCCTCCAGGACCTCGGACCGTACCTCAGCCCCGAGATAGCGCAATTGCTTGCGCCGCAGATCGACGTGACCCAGCTCGTAATGCCGCGCCAGCCCCATCCAGAGCCGGTGCGCGCCGGTGGATTGGCGGGCGCCGCTGAAGATGCAGAGCCCCGCATCCAGCCCCCACCGGTACACCGCGGTAGCCAGGCCCATGCCTTGATAGGCGGCGGCATATTTGGAGTGCGGGGCGCGCACGTACGGATCTGCCCGCCTGCCCACTTCGATCAGCCGGTTGAACACCGTGTAGCCCGCCACCCGGTCCCGCCGCACATCCACCACATACACGTAGTACTCGCCGTCGGCTTCGCGATAGCGAAGCACGATGCCAGGGATGTCGGTCTTGACCTCCGGCAGTCCGTGCAAGCGATCCAAAGGGCGATGCATCCGATCGTGTATGGCATCGAGTTCTTTCTCCACGTCTTGCGGAGCATGATTGACGTCGATGCGAAGTTCCGTCACGAAACGCGAGAAGGAACGGAATGCGTGCAGTGCCAACGTAGGCAAGGCCACCTCCTGTACAGGGTTGATTAACGAGCGTTGATGAACGAAAAAAAAGCCGCATTCGCGGCTGGGAATGAATGTGTTCGAAGTGCCGTCTACAAGACGGAACCTTGATGGCGCAGCAGGGACGATTTGAGGCTATGCCGCGGCATGCGTGCCCTCCTGCCAGCCGCCGGCCGCCTGCGCGTCGGCCTTGCCGAAAAAGGCCGGAAACTGCTGCGCGCCCTTGCGCGTGACCGCCAGCGCGCGCGAATCCAGGTCCTTGGTGATCCAGCCGCGCTGCACCAGCGCGTCCAGCAAGGCCGCGCCCAGCGCGCCCCCCAGATGCGAACGGCGCTCGCTCCAGTCCAGGCAAGCGCACGCGAAACGCCGGCGGCGCTGCCGCGCCTGCGCGGCGTCCACGCCGATTTGCGCCAGCGACGCTTCGCCCAGCGGGGTCAACGCGTAGTCGCGGCCATCGGCCACCAACCATTGGCGCGCCAGCATGGCGTCATGGATACGAACGGCAAGCGTGCCGGCCATATGGTCGTAGCAGGTCCGGGCCTCGCGCAGCGCCGAGGGCGTATTGGGTTTGAACGGCACACGTTCGGCGCCCGCCACGACGAGCAGGGCCTCCAGCGCATGCGCGACCTCGCTGTTGGCCAGCCGGAAGTAGCGGTGCTTGCCCTGCACCGCCATATCGACCAGCCCTTGCTCGCGCAGCCGCTGGAAATGGCTGCTGGCCGTGGAGGCGCCGATGTCGGCGGCCGCGGCCAGTTCAGTCGCCGTACGGGCACGGCCATCCAGCAGCAGGCAGAGCATGCGCGCGCGGGCCGGGTCGGCGATAGCGCCGGCGACCCCGGAGAGATTGATGTCGGCGAACTCGGATTCCATGATTCGCTGTAGACCAAAGTGTTGTGTGCAAGACCTAAGCATACTGCGACTCATCCCGATAAGACACCGGACTCGTCCCAAATCCCATGCCCACTGCCCAATCCTTCTTCGGCTGGAAAGTCCTTGCCGCCACATTCACGCTGGCCATCTTTGGCTGGGGCGTCGGCTTTTACGGCCCGCCCGTGTTCCTGCATGCCGTGGTGCAACGCACCGGCTGGAGCGTGGCACTGGTGTCCGGCGCCGTCACCCTGCACTTTCTGGCGGGCACGGTAGTGGTCGCCAACCTGCCCCGCCTGTATCGCCGCGCAGGCGTCCCGCAAACCACGTTTGGTGGGGCCGTGCTGCTGGCGCTGGGCGTCGCGGGCTGGGCCGTGGCCCAAGCGCCGTGGCAGTTGTACGCCGCGGCGGTGGTGAGCGGCATGGGTTGGGTGGCCTTGGGCGCGGCGGCGGTCAACGCGCTGATCGCACCGTGGTTCGTGCGGCGGCGGCCCGCCGCGCTGGGCATGGCCTATAACGGCGCCAGCGTGGGCGGCATCGTGTTTTCGCCGCTGTGGGTGTTCCTGATCGCGCAGGCCGGCTTCGCGCAGGCCGCGCTGTGGGTGGGGGTCGTGATGGTGGGCGTGATCGCGGTGCTGTCCCGCAAGGTGTTCGCCGTCACGCCGCAGCAACTGGGGCAATTGGCCGACGGCGACGGTGCGGCAGCGCCGGCATCGGTGGCGGCGACCGCCCTGCCCCGCGTGGGAAACCTATGGCGCGATCGCGCCTTCCTGACGCTGTCCGGCGGCATGGCGCTGGGGCTGTTCGCGCAGATCGGGTTGATCGCGCATCTGTTGTCGCTGCTGGCGCCGCTGCTGGGCGCCCAGATGGCGGGCGTGGCGATGGGCGTGGCCACCGCGGCCGCCATAGCAGGCCGCACGCTGGTGGGATGGCTGATGCCCGCCGGCGCAGACCGCCGCAAAGTGGCCTGCCTGGCCTACGCCATCCAGATCGGCGGATCGCTCACGCTGATGCTGGCCCCAGACCATGGCTGGGCGATATGGCTCGGCGTGGTGTTGTTCGGATCGGGCATCGGCAACGCCACATCGTTGCCGCCTCTGATCGCGCAAACGGAATTCGCGCGCGAGGACACGATGCGCGTGGTGCCCTTGATCGTCGCGCTGTCGCAAGGCGCCTACGCCTTCGCCCCGGCGCTGTTCGGCCTGCTGCGCGCCGTACTGGACGGGACGGGGCAATCGATGGTGGGCATCCTGGCGACGGCCGCCTTGTTGCAAGCGGCCGCCATCGTCTGCTTTGCCGCCGGGCTGGGCGTCGCCGCCTTCAGGCCAGCCCGCCCCGCCGCGCCACCAGTCCTGCCATGACGGCGTTGCCGCCCTCGCTGGCCAGGCCCTCGGCCACCCCTTGCCGGTCGGCCGCCGTGCGGTTCTGGCTGACCTTCCATTTGCCTTCGATGCGCGAGATCGGGATTTCGACGCCGATGATGGCGCGCATCTGCGCGGCAATGAAATCGGACGGCGCCTGATCTACGCTCCAGGGTTGCGTGCGCGCCTTTTCCTGGCTGTCCGTCAGGGCTTCAAGCTGGGCGCGCAACCATGCCGGGTCATCCTGGATCACCGGGGTGCCCCAGACGTGCACCGCCACGAAATTCCACGTCGGCACCACTTTGTGGGTTTCCGCCTTCGTGGCGTACCAGGACGGCGTGATGTAGGCCTGCGCCCCGTGGAACGCCACCAGGCATTCCTGGCCCGCCGACAATTGCGCCAGCTGCGGGTTGGCGCGCGCCACGTGCAGCCGCAGCACGCCGTGCGGGCCTTCGGGGTAGAGCAGACAGGGGATGTGGTTGGCCATCAGCCCGCCCTCCCCGCTGGTCATAATGACGCCCAGCGGATGGGCGCGGATGAAGTCGTGCTGGACGGCAAGATCGTCTTCACGGAAAGCGGACGGCAGATACATGACGGGGCGCTATGGAGGCAGAGAAAAACACAACATACCGCCTTCGTGGCCCCATGCACAGGGCCATCCGAATTCTGTTTTATGGAGCCAGGGGAGCCGTCCCGGCAGGCCGGCAAACGTCCCTCTACCGTCGGACGCGCTCATAGGCCTGATTCATGCGATCGCGCGCCTCGGTTTCACGCGCGTACGCGAGGTCGTAGCTTTCCAGGCACCCCTGCGTAGGGTTGGGCCATTTGATCGCGGCGATCGCTGCGGTGAGCTCGTCGCGGGCGCGCTGCCATTCCTTGACTGCGGCATACCATTCCTTGGCGGTGTCCATAGTTCCCTCCCTATGTGCACGCCTTCCATCGTAGTCCTGGCGCCGCCTGCGCGAACGCGCCGTCGTCACGGAAAAAAGGATGAGCTCCATTTCCCTAGAGGGTTTACCCAAAGTGCGCGGCATCCGCCGCCGCAGATTCCTGCGCCGGCGGGCGTGAACAGGCAGATAATCGACAAAAGCGTCGGCACGGATGCCGCCACTGCCTGGAAAGGAACGATCATGATCTCTCGATTGACCTTGGCCGCCGGCTGCGTCGCCATCGCCCTGGCGGGCTGTACCAACCTGCCGCGCGCGCAGGACTACTCCACCTCGTTGGGCGAGGATCAGACGCAGCTTCAGCCCGACCCGAGCTGGAGCGCCGGCCGCATCTGGACCCGCCCGGGCCCGCCGATCGGCAGCGTGTATGAGAAAAAGCTCATCCTCGAACCGATGACCTACATTGCCGGTGACCGCCCGGACGACCTGGAATTCAAGGACAACGCGGCGTTGCGCGAGCGCGTGCTGGCCTACATGAACGAGGCCGTACGACGCGAATTTTCGGAAGCAGGCTATCAATTGCTTACTGCCCCCGCACCTCATGCGCTGCGCATCCGCGCGGCGATCACGGGCACGTTCAAGAACGACCGAGACCCCCGGGCGATGGAGTACATTCCGATCGGCTACGTGATCGGGCAGACCGCCAAGGCCGCCGGCTACCGCGATGAATCGGCGCGGCTGCTCATCGAGGCTTCGGTGCGCGACGCCAACACGAACGAGTTGCTGATCGCGTCGCTGGGCACCGTCACCGGCAGCAATCTTCCGCCGGACCGCAAGCCCACGGCAGACGACGTGCGCACGGCGATCGACGATTGGGCGCGCCAGGTGCGCCTGCAGTTCGACCGCAATTGGCAGGGCGCAACACCCTGAACGGTAAAGCGCGGCGCGCCGCCACGCCGGATCCGCGATAACATGCGCCGCCGCGTCACGCGGTTGCGAGGCTTGCGGGAACCGAAAGGGCAATCACCGCAAGCGGGGAACATTCCGGCCACCCGTGCGGTCCAATCCCCGAAATTTTTACTTAAAAATCACGATGTGATGAATATTGACGTCAACCCTCACTTACTCACGGCCACGGCTAATGCTACTGTTCCGCCTGTGCAAGGAGTACATGCAATGGATCAGAAAACGAAGCCCTGGGCTTTTCCCAAACCCCATCCGGAAAATACCCCACGTGGTGAGCGCAACAAGCAGGAGTTCGACGCTCCGACCGAAACCCCGAAGCCTGCGCCTAAACCGCGTAGCAAAAAAGAACCGCCGGCCGCCAGCCGGGCGCGTTCATGACACTGTCTGCCTGGTCACGCGCCGCCGTCCTGGCAGCGCTGTCCTTGCTTTCCCTGGCCGCCGTGGCCGCCCCCGATGTGCAGACCGGCGACCTGGTATTCCAGCAATCCCGGTCAGCGCAAAGCCTGGCCATCCAGCAAGCCACCCACTCCCCCTACAGCCACATGGGCATGATCGTGACGCGTCAGGGCCGCCCCTACGTGCTGGAGGCGGCTGCCCGCGTCAGCTACACGCCGCTGGACCAATGGGCGGCGCAAGGGGAACGCGGCCACTACGTCGTCAAGCGCCTGCGTGACGCCTCGACGCTGACGCCCGCCGTGCGCGAACAGCTGGCAACCGCGGGCGCCGCCTATGTGGGCAAGCCTTATGACCTGGTGTTCGCCTGGTCGGACGACCGGATCTATTGTTCGGAACTTGTCTGGAAGATCTACCAGCGCACGCTGGGCCTGGAAATCGGAGCGCTTGCGCCGCTGAAGGGCTTTGACTTGAGCTCGCCCGCCGTGCAGGCCAAGATGCAGGAACGCTACGGCCGCGACATCCCCTGGGATGAGCCGATCATCTCGCCCGCGGCCATGTACGATTCAGACTTGCTGACAACGGTCGCCGACCGCTGAGCCCTCTCTGGAGCGCGCCGGACCCCCATGGCTGCTTCCCTTCTGATTGGCATCGCCATCGCGCTGGTTGCAGCCTGGGGCGCACTCGCGCTGTGGATACGCGCGCCCTTGCCTCGCGCCGCACGCGCTGCGCTGACGATAGGCTGGCTGGCCTTGGCGCTTGCCGCCATCGCCGCACTGGTCTGGCCGGCCTGGCAGCCGGCTGCCTACGGATTCGCCGCGGCGGTCGTGGCGTTGCTGGTGTGGTGGCACACCATCCGGCCGTCCAATGACCGCGACTGGATTCCGGAAGTGGCGCGGCAGACGCACGGCGAGGTCGACGGCAACCGCGTCACCCTGCACAACGTGCGCAACTTCGCGTGGCGATCCCGCACCGACTTCACGCCCCGCTGGGAAACGCGGCATTACGCGCTGGACGAACTGCAGTCCGTGGATGTGGCGCTGTCTTACTGGAACCGCCCCGCCATCGCCCACGCCCTGGTGTCTTTCGGATTCGGCCACGAGCGCTACGTGGTGTTCTCGGTGGAGATCCGGCGCAAGCAAGGCGACAAGTTTTCAGAGATCGGCGGCTTCTTCAAACAATACGAACTGAGCGTCATTGCCTCCACCGAGGAAGACAGCCTGCGCGTACGCACGAATGTGCGTGGCGAAGACGGCTACCTGTACCGCGTCAACATGCCGTTGGAGGCCGCGCGGTCGCTATTCATGGCGTATGTGGACAGCGCCAACCGGCTGCGGGACACGCCGCGCTTCTATCACACGCTGACCGCCAACTGCACCACCATCGTGTTCCAGATGGCCCGGCGCATCGTGCCGGGCCTGCCGCTGGATTACCGGCAACTGGTATCGGGCTACCTGCCGGAATATCTTTACGGCCTGGATGTGCTGCAGGGCGCGGACAACGTCGGGCAATACCGCCGGCTGGGCCGCTATACGGATCGGGCGCGTGCCAGTGGAATACCCACGGCGTTTTCGCGGACTATCCGGCAAGGCGTGCCAGGCATCGAATCTTCGTAAGTGCTTGCAATGACCACCATCATGGATCCCACGCTGCGCGGCAGCGGAAAAATCACCGGCGTGTTCTTCAACGCGGACGAAGACGTGGTGGCCGTCGCCTCGGAATTTCCCTTGCTGACCAACCCGCGCGCCCGCGCCGCCTACGGGGGCCGGACACTGCGCTACCGCGTTGCGCTTTACCGGTGCGACAGCCTTGTCCCTTTCGCCGCGTTCGACGATCTGGCGTTTCCCGTCAACGATGTGGGCTTTCATCCCGCCGGCACGTCCGTCGTGATCGGGGCCGGCAGCTATGACGGTGGTTACCTGTTCGAAGGCGATCTGGTGGTCTGGGACTGGCAAGGGCCACGCGGCAGGCGCCTGTTCAACAATGTCCCTGAAGTCATGCGCTGCCGTTTTGACGCCGCCGGGGACAAGATCGAAGCCTGGGTGCGCCCCTGGGACGAAGAGTGGGGCGCACCGGACGATGACCCCGACGCGGCATTCGACACCTTGTTCGTCGTCTGCGCAGACGCGCCTGGCACGACCGCCGCCCCGCGTTATCCGGTAGACCTGGAACTCGATGCCGCAGCCATCGCCCCGCGCATTGAGCCGGCGGCAGATTCGCGCACGCCGCAGGCACGCCTCGTGGAATGGTTCGGCCTGGACGCCTGGACCGAACGGGGCGCCATCAGGGACATCGCCTGGCACGACGACGACCGCATCGCCGTCGTGCACGATGCCTGTCAACTTGAGATCTACCAAAGCGACGGCGAACGCCTTGCCGCGTACGCCGGCCCCGGCCACGGCGCTGAACTCCTCCGGTGCCCCGGCCTGCTCGTGCATGTCGTGCAGACGTCAGATCATCCGGGTACTTTCGGCCGGCAGGATTCCCGGCTGTACGCCCTGGCGGAAGACGGCCTGCATCTGACTCGCGCCTACGACGGCGAACTCACCTTTTCCAGCACGCCGCAAGGCGCGCTGCTGGGGCGCCAGAACCGCTTTCATCTTGCAGGCACGCGGGCGCAGGATGTCCTGCTGGACGTGGCTACCGGTGTGGAACGCCGGCTGGACCTGGGCCACTACGACTGCTTCAACCATTACATCGGCATACGCGGCGCCCCCTGCTTATTCATGCTGCAGGGCACGCCGGCCAGCTCGCACGAACACAAGTATCTGTGCATCGTCCAGCCCGATGGCAGCGTGCGCCGCCTTTGGCCCTTGCTGAAAGCGGACCGCACGCCGGCCAGCCATGCGATGGAACTCTGCGGCTGCTACGTCGACGACGCGCAGGGCACCGGCGTGATCGTTTCCGGCAAACACTACGCGCCCCAGGCTGGCAACGAGTACACGGGATTCCTCTACCGCAAGCCGCTGGATCGCGACCGCGAGCTGTGGCGCCTGCCTACCCGCGCATCGGCCAGCGCCATCGTCCCTATGCCAGAGGCCGGCCTGATCGCGGCGGCCTTCCTGGATGGCAGCTTGCAGCTGATCGACGCGCAGACAGGCGCGTTGCGGCTGGACGCCAAGGTGCGCATGGACGGGCTGCCCACCCTGATCTTCGCGCTGGATGCCGTCGGCGACAGGCTGGCGGTGGGCACGGTTGATGGCCGAATCGCCATCGTGAATGCCAGCGCGTTATGCGCCAGTGCGATGGAGGATCGAACCACGCCGCTGCGCGCCGTGGATCTGGACGCGGACCTTCGCGCCCCTTAGCCCGCCCAGGCCACCACCTTGTCCCGTCCGGACGTCTTGGCCTGATACAAGGCCTGATCCGCACGCTTCAAGACCGTATCCGGGTCATTCCCGTCGTCAGGCCAGCGGGCGGCTCCGATCGAGACGGTGACATGGCCCACGCCGCCCGGCATCGCATGCGCGCGGGTGGCCTCGCGGATCCTTTCGGCGACGGCGCTTGCCGCGTCAGCCGATGCGCCCGGCATCAGCACCAGGAACTCCTCGCCGCCCACGCGGCAACAGGCGTCCTCCGCCCGGACGCTGCCACGCATGATGTCCGCCAGCGCCATCAACACCTGGTCGCCGGCCGCATGGCCAAAGGTATCGTTGACCTGCTTAAAATGGTCCAGGTCCAGCGCCAGGACCGCAAAGGGCTGACGGGACGCCATCAGCCGGGCGATCTCGCTTGCGACACCACGGCGGTTCAACAACTGCGTCATCGGGTCCGTCATGGTCTCGGCATTCAACTTGCCGATCTGGCTTTCGTGCTGCGCCATGGTGAAGCCCACGGCTTCGCGCAACTGTTCGGCCTCGAAGTAATTGGCCTTCACCGACTGGATCAACGGAGCCGCCTGCGTGTCGTCTCCGGACTTCATCGCACGCGCCAGCACCGACAACGGCTTGGCGATCCAATACCCCATTGCCGACACCGCCAGCAGCATGATCAGCGCCGCGGGGATCGAGTATTCGAAGATTCGCCACATCAGGCCATGCAGCGGCGCAAGCGTCGCCGCCACCGGCCGCTGCACCACCACGCCCCAGCCGCCCAGCTGCATGCGCGCATAACCGGCCAGCATCTCCACGCCCACGCTGTTAGTCACGGGCATCGCCCCGGCCTCGCCACGCTGCAGGGCCTGCACAACCCGGTTGTTCTTCTGCTCGGTGCCGATCCAGCGATGTTCGCGGTGATAGAGGATCCTGCCATCCGCCCCCACCACAAAGACATACGAGCCATCGCGGTAGAAATGCTCTTGAAGCAGCTTGTCCAGTTCCGTGTTGTGCTGCAGGTAGATCGCGGCCCCGACAAACCCCAGGTACTTCCCCTGGGCGTTCTTGACGGGTTCGGTCAGCGCCACGGTCCATAGCCCCTGCGACGACAGATAGGGAGGCGTCACATTGCTTGCCTGCGACGCGCCGCGCAGGTCCACGCCGGCGCTCGTGCGGCCTTGCGTCTCGGCCCCGGGCAGCATCGACGCATAGGCCAGCATGTCGCCTTTGGCATCCACAATGGCCGCAGCGATGATCCCGTCGGACTGCTCCGCCACGCGCACGACCTCTTCGCGCATCGCCGCCGGCGTCTCCAACATCCCAGCGACCCGGCTGGCGCTGGCTTTGAGCTGCTGCTGGATCGAACCAATGTACAAGTCCACCACCTCGGCGAGCTTGACCGCGTACGCGCGGTTTGCCTCCATGGTCGTGGCGACCAGTTGTTCCTTCTGCACGTTGTAGGCCGCGAACAGCGCATTGGCGAAGGCCACGGTGGCGCTGAACACCGAGAGGCCGACAACGAGTTGAAGCAAGGTGATCCTGGGCTTGCGCAAACGGCCTCCTGATGTTCCGTATCGGGATATCGCAGCCCGGTACTATCCGGCCCGCTTTTTTATCAGATACGTTCTAGCATCCCGAAAGCGGATCAACCACCAGAACTCGCTCGGCGCGGATCAAAAAAACAACAGCCTGGCCTCGGCGAGTGGAATTACGCCTTGCCTGCGGCAGCGGTCGCAGCGGGCGTAGCGCGGAACGAGACGCCCAGGCGGTTGAACGCGTTCATCAGCCCGATCGCGTACGTCAGGTCGGCAAGCTCCTTGTCGCTGAACTCGGCGGCGGCCGCGGCATAGTCCTCGTCGGGAACGCCGGTTTCGGAGACACGCGTGACGGTTTCCGCCCAGGCCAGCGCGGCGCGCTCGCGGCCGCTGAACACGGCGCCCGCCTCGTGCCAGACCGGCACCAGCACCAGCTTGTCGACGGTCAGTCCGGACTTGATGAGGTCGCGGGAATGCATGTCGATGCAATAGGCGCAGCCATTGATCTGGGATACCCGCAAATAGACCAGGTCGATCAGCGTTTTAGGAAGCCCGCATTTCTGCAGGTAGACATAGACGCCGCCAAAGGCTTTGTAACCGTCGGGGGAGGCATTGGCGTAATCAAGGCGGGAGGTCATGGTGGGGTCCTGATAGATGAATTTGGAGCCTCAATAGTGCACCGTCTTGGCCTATACATATAGAGCCATAATCGACAATAACGACTAGACCATGAATCAACGCTCCGCGCACAGGGCACGCCAAGTGGCATTCCCATCCCGGATCTGCCGACGGATATCGGCGGGCGTGGCGTCGACCTGACCCGCATCGGCGAAATAGACCGGTCTTGCATGGTCGCAGTATTCAACGCCGACCCGGGCCGGCGCCACGCACCCAGTCACGCTTAAGCTCATCAGCAATAGCGGCATCATCCATGCGCGCCGTCTGGCCTTGTACATCCCTTGCCTCCTTGCGGGCACGATCGGCCTGCCTGGTAATACTCGCATCGCGTTCTTGGCGCTCGTCTTCTCGCCCGGCACCTCGCCCGCGCAGATACGCCGCGACCAGCAGAATGACCGCCCCGCTCGCGGCAATTACTCCAGCCTTAAAGCGGTCAAGCCAGTCGCGCATGTTCACCCTCCACCGCTGCAGCGGCCCGGGCGTAGAGCGCCGGCCACGTCCGCGGATGCGGCTTCCCTGGACGCCAGGTCCGCAGATAGAGCTCCCACGCGGCTTGTGCATCGCCGAACGGCGGCAGGCGCTGGGCATCGGTCCACAGCAACAGGCGCGCGAAAGCGCAAGCGAGTACATCGTCCGCCTCCAACGCCGCGTAGACGGCCGCCGTCACCGGCGCCACCCCGCGCAGAGCGCACATCCTGCTTGCCTCATCCCGGCTGGCGGAATGCGTCAGCACGCCGCGCACACCTCCGCCCTGTTCGAACTGCCAGAACCCGCGCGCCGGGCCCCCGATCTGACGCCGGTGCAGAAAGCGGCTTTCCTGCAGGCCGATCGCCAGCAGCATGACCCGCGCCTCGGACGTGTCCATCCGCGACGGCAGCAACGCCAGCGCCGGGTTGATGGCATTGCGCGTGAGCACGTCAAGATCCATGGCCGCCTCCCCCGCCCTGCCGCAAACCCAGCACTTTGGCGCGTACTTCCGCCAACCACGCCAGCACGCCCTTTTGCCGCATGCTTGCCATCCACCGCATATAGGCGCCCAACACCCACCAAGCGGGCAGTCCCGCCAGCAGCATGCTGGGGCCAAGCACGTAGAACTTTGCAAGCAAGGCGTCATCGCTGCCGGCGCCATGATGCGCCAACCAGGTCATGGCTTGCATCAGCCCAGGCTTCCAGGCAATGACGGCGCCGGCCAGCGCGGGCCCGAACAGGAACGAACACGCAACGGTGGACACGGTACGCACGGTGAACTCCCTGACCGTGCGCGGCGGCATGATCAGGAGGCCAAGCATGGCGGTAATCGCCGCGGGAATGCCGTACGCCATGGCGACCTTCAAGGCCGCGAGGCCTCCTAGGCCTGTAGAACCGGGTTCCATTGCATTATTTCTCCTGTAAAGGGTGAGCAGGATGGCCTCCTGTAGGGACGAAAAAAAGGCCCGCCGTGGCGGGTCGATGAAATGCGAAATAAAGTGCCGATCCCTTTGCTATTCGAACGCTGGCAGCTCGTTCAGAAGCACCTCGTTAGCCGGCATCTCGCGGGCCTTCGATACAACAAGATCAGTGATGTGAACAAACTTCTCTCGGACAAGGCTACGCCAGACCCTCAGTTTCTGACCATCCGCCTGGAATCGCGGCACTGCCGACTCGTCAGCGTACGAGACCGCCGTCAGCAAGTTTTCATAACCTATCGCGACAGCCTGCGAGTCCATGAAAGATTGCGCCGCCGGCCACTTTGCAGCCATCGCAATCGATATATCCACGGGTTTCACCAGCGGCGGCAAGAATTTCCCGTTCTCATATCGCCACCCGTCCATCACCTGAGGCGCAGCTGGAACCCAGTCATAGCCTGGCGGAGTCAGGTCGGCGATGTCGATTTCGTCAACGATCTCGATGACCTCGGTCACCACGCTATCCAACACTCGTGCATATCGTTTCATTAAATACTCCTGTTAAAAGCGGATCACGATCAGGCCATTGCTACCAGCGCTGCCTGGACCAGTCGAACTCGTTCCTCGGCCAGCCCCCCCACCTCCCGGAAAACCGCCACTACTGCCGATCGAAGGTCCGTTTGCCCCACCAGCCCCACCGAATGGCGAGCCGCCACCGATACCTCCAGTCGCACCAGTGGCAACTGCCGCTCCACCCGCGCCTCCTGCGCAGCCCGGAGACCGAACAGCAACGACGCCACCGCCACCTGTACCGCCTGCGCCACCATCCCCTGCACCGTTCGGTTTTCCCCCGGAGCCACCGACTGCGGAAAACGCGCCAAAAATTGTTGAACCACCATTGCCACCGCCGCCACCACCACCACCGCCACTACCTGCAGCTCCCACGGAGTAAGAAATTGCACTTCCGGGAGTCACTGAAATGACCATGCGGGCGTACTCGCCCGCCCCGCCGCCGCCAGCCGCGGTGGCCCCGACTGTTCCAACCCCACCGCCTCCTCCACCTGCCCCCCACATTTCTACATCCAGGAAGTAGGTATCAGCAGCGACAGTGAACGTGCCGCTGCCCGACAGCGAAACCAGTGCGCGAGGAGCAAACTTAGGCACCGCAGCGGCCAAAGTCTGCGCCGTAATCAGCTTGGTTGACGAAACTCCGGCCAGAGCTTCGATAAGAGTGGCGGTGTCCTGAGCGACCAATCCAAGTCGCCACTCGGACCACACGTCTGAGTAGCCAGCCCGGGTATAGATCTCTCCCGTGTTGTAAACCGTGTACATCTGCGTGCTCACACTCGGCCCGGCCATCCCGACGAACAGCGCACCGGCCCTGGTAGTCGGATAGTTACGAGCGGATGTCGCATTGGTGTTCTGCGACTGACCGTAAAAGCCGGGAACCTTCACTGTGTTCAGATCTACCGTGCCCAGTGGGTTATCCGCTCCCAACCCGAATGCACTTCCCGTGATCAAAATCCGTCCAACCGTCGCGTCGTTCGGCGCTGTCTGCGTATCCAGCTCGTGCGTATGACTAGTGGCAGTCACTGCGTTGGTGGACGCGGTGGTCAACTTGCCCGGCGTTCCCAACGCGAACGTGCGGTTCGCGCCCAGCGTACCGCCGCCACTCAAACCATTGCCTGCCACCATCGAAACCGCGGCATCAGCCTTCAGGTTCAGCGCATCCTGCAAGCCGCTCACGCGAGCAATGTCCGCGCGCCCAAACGCCAGATTGCCGGCTGCCAACGTTTGCGACACGGTTTCAAATGCCGTGACCGGTTCCACTTTCCAGCCGACTCCCCATGCCGCGACCGTAGCGCCCGCTGTGTTGTACTTGGCCAGGACTTCGGACACGGTCACGCTGGGGTACGACCAAGACTTGGTCGTGTCGCCCAGCCAGATGCACAGGTTTCCCGCCGCGTCCGATCCGAACCGGACCGAAAGGTCGGAAACCCCGTTCCCCGCCAGCACCGTCGCGCCGCATCGCCCCCACGCCTTCGTCGTCTGGACGTAACCGTGAATCAGCACGGATACCGGGGGCACGCCGTCCAGATATTCGAATATGTCGACACGGAGGCGCAGCATCGTGTTCGCCCCGACTGCGGCCGCGGGCAACGTGATCTTCATCGCGCCAGCAACCGTTGCAGTGTGAGAGGAATATCCGCCGCCGTCAGGCAACAACACATGCGCCGTGCGCGCCGACGACGCGTTCACGCCATACTGCGCGCCGATCGTCGCCCCCGTGCCCAGCAGCACCGGACCGCTGACGTCGCCGCCCGCCTTCGGCAAGGCCTGGATATCCTCCAGCACCTGCGCCGGCGTGCGTGCCACCAACGCCCCGGTGCCCGCCCCGGTCAAATAGGCTCCGGCCGCCACCGTCGCCACGCCCGTGCCGCCGCGCGCCACAGGCAAGGTTCCGGCATTCGCCTTCGACACATCCAGCGCCGTCACGTTGAGCGCCACGTTGCCAGATCCGTCGAAGGCCACTCCGCCCGCCGTCGCGCCGCCCGTGACCGAGAAGGTACGCGCAGTGGCCAATTTGGTCGCGGTCGACGCGTTGCCAATGGCGGCTTCTCCAGCCGCCGACACGCGCCCTTTCCCATCCACCGTGAAGGTCGGGACCGCGTTGGCGTTGCCGTAGCTGCCCGCCGTGACGCCACTCGGGCTTAGCGTCAGGCCCAACGACAAGTTGGCGGAGCCGTCGAACGATCCGGAGCCTGTCGCGTCGCCCGTGGTGGCGATGGTTCGAGCAGTCGCCAGTTTCTGAGCCGCGCCCGCCGTCAGCGTCGAGGCCGTACCCGACAAGCGCGCCACCGGTACCGTGCCGGTTTTCAGGTTCGTGGCGTTCAGGTTCTGTTGCGCGTAGCTCAGCGCATCAAAACCCGTCGCCGCCAGCGGCCGGCCCGTCACCGCGGCAAGGCCATCGAGCTGCTTGTACAGCCACGCCAGGCGTTCATCGGTCGTTTGCTGGACCTTGTTGAATTGTTCGACGGAAGGCGGAACGGATCCGATGAACGACCAACCCGTCTTGTATTGCAGGTCGGTAATGCCTTCGGTCAGGCCGTTTTGCGCCCAAGTCGATTTGAAGAGGTCGAAGAAAGTAGGGTCTGCCATCAGTAGATACCTCGCGCCAGCACGCCGACGCCAAAGCCAAAGAAACCTTGCTCGCGGAAGCCGAAAGGCTTCTCGGTCGAGCCGGTGATGAGTTGCACGCCGACGCCGGCGGCTTGGGGGACCCACTTGTAGGGGTTTGTCATCAGTGGGTCGTTGGGACCGGGAATCCGGCTGACCCAGATCCGTATCTTTGCGTTGCCCGCGTTCTGCACGACCACGCGGCTCACATCGAAGATCGGCTTCAGCGAACTTGCGATCTCCGGGGCCGTGCCATGTCCGTTATTCAGGGCGATCTTCCAGTACAGCAACTTGCGGTACTCGGCGTCGAGTAGTGTGGTGGACCCGGCGACGGCTCGCTCGTTGGCCCGGCGAAAGCGCGCGTCGCCAAAACCACCGACATTCGGTTGCCCCTGGAATCCGAAGAAGCGGATATAGATCGCCTCGTCGAGGACGCGAGGCAGGCCTACGATCTCGCCGATGCCGTCCAGTTGTCTGCCGACGGCCGTGTCCAGCCAACGGTCTTCGTAGAGCGCACGCAACGCGCCTTGCAGCCCGTCGGCCGGCTTCAGCAGGGCTTTGACCAACGCCTCCAACCGCCGCTTGGTCTGGAACTGGCCGAGCCAGTGGCCCCATGCGACCTGCCCATGGTCTTGAGTCAGATCCATCAGGTCACCTCGATGCGCGACAGGTCGAAGGCCGCGACCTGAAAGTCCTGAATCGCCACGTTCGCGGCGCGATAGTCGGCAGGACTTGGCGTGAACGCCGGGTTCACCGAAAACGCCAGTTTCAGATCGACTGACGCCAGACCAGGCGTGCGATAAATCGCGCCGTAGAGCCGTTGCAGAATGACGTCCTCGCCGATGCTGGAGGCCTCGCCCACGGCCGCCAGATCCTCGGCGATCCGTTGGAACCCGTCCGGCGGAAACGCCTGCTCCGACGGCGGCAGCAACGTCGTGGCGCAGCGCACCCACAAGTACACGCGTTCTGGCCGGTCAAAGCGGATGACCTGATCCGCGCCGTCCTCATCCTTAACCACCACCCGCTGCCGGCCATGTGTATCGACGCCCGCCGCCACCACGCGGAAGATGGCGTTCGCCACCTCGTCGTCCAGGCCGCCATCGGCGACCACATGCACGCTATGCGGCGGCCGGTCCAGCTCATCCGGCGTATCGGCGCTGTTCGTGAACACTTTCACGGTGCGCACGCCGGCCACGCGGTCCCGGACGTTGGGCCCAATGCTGGGCAGTGTCGCCGCTCCCAGGCGGAACAGGCCAGTGGGATACCGCGCGCGCAACTCGGCCGCGCTTTCCGCCAACCGCCCCGCCACGCCGGCCTGAAGGTTGCTCACCGCCGCCCAGCCGTCGATCTGCGTGACGATGGCATCCAGATCCCCCTGCGCAGCGCCTTCCGTCGACGCGCCTGCCGTCACCACCAGGCCAGGCGATCCCAGACGAACCAGCGCCAGGTTGGCGGACCACGTGAAGGCCGCTGCCGTTCGGCCGTCCGTGTGAATGCGCACTGCGGCACCGTCGCTCGACACGGCCAAGCCGCTGCGTGTCAGGGCGGTCACCAGCCCGGACAGGACCTGCGGCAGATTCGTCGTCGCGCCAGTCGCGTAGGAATAGGAAATGCCATCGATCGACACGCTGTACGTCACCAGCGGGACGACGGCAGGTTGAAGGACCACATCCGCCGCGGCGCCGGCCAGGATCTGCGTGGTGCTTTCCAGGGCCCAGAGATTCTGGCTGACACGGTGCCGCACCAGGGCGCCCGCCGGGACAGTGGCGCCGGGGGTGCCGTAAAGCACCACATACGCCCGTGACGGCTCGTCGCGGTAGCGCGACACCCCGGTGAACGACACCGATCGGTCCAGGGATACCCCAGTCGCCGACCCGGGATACATCGCGTAGTAGACGCCTTCCGCCTGCTCCCACAACGTCGCTTCGCGCTCCGCAAACGTATCGATCAGCAGACCGGTAATGCTGTCCGGGCGGGTTTCCACCGCGCCATTGAAGCCGGCGGATTGCATGCGGGCGCGCAGGTCCGCCACGATCTCCTGGCGGATTTCGGGCAGGCGCGGGCGTACGAACCCGTCCGGTGTGACACCGTAGGCCATAGGTACCTCAAGAAAAGTAGGGGTTAAGACTGGCGCAGTTCGACGACGCGTTCGAGCCGTCCCGCCGCCGTGTCCACGTCATACGCGACGCGCAATACGCGCAGTTGGCGTTCGATCTGCAGATCAAGGCCCCGCACACGCGCGACGCCCGGCACAGCACGGATCCGGGCGCGAAAGACGGCTTCGATGCCGGCCCGGTCCGGCGCCTTCACCAGCACGTCCTCGAAGTACGGAACGCCAAATGTGGTGTCCAGGAACCACTCGCCCAGGAACGCCAGTAAGGTAGTTTTGATCTGCTGCGCGATGCGGTCTGCGCCCTCCACGAAGGCGGTGCGGCCGAGCAGGTCCAGATCCAGATCGTGGTCGGCGGATAGAGCAAGGTCCAGAGTCATCAGACAGGGTTCTCCGTAATACCGCCGGCATAGGCGTGGCGATGCGTGTCGCCGATGTTCTTGCCGTTATGGGTGATAGCGCCGCCTTCATAGGCCACGCCGCCCCGGATTCGCATGGACGCGCCGCCGTCACCTCCCTCGCCCGCCATGCCTTGCGTGTACAGAAGGGGCCCATTGATCGTGACGGGCGTGTTGAACGTGGCTTGCTCGGCCTGCACGGTCCAGGTCTTGACCTGAAACGTCAGATCCCCCGCCGGCGAGAGCTTCAACGTCCCCGGGCCGTATTGGATGCTGACGTTCTGCGTATCGGCGGCCATGGTGCCGGGGCGCAACAAGGGCGTAGCGAAGGCATCGGACAGATCGAATTGCCTGGGGTCGTCCGGCGGGCCGTTGTCGCCCGCCAGCCAGTTTTCCAGCGCGCGGGCGGAAAACGACAGCTTGATCGCGTCGCCCTCCTGCAACGGCACCGAAATCAGCGCTTGCGCGCCATTCACGTCGCCCACCGGCCAGCACACTGGCACTCGCACCACCTGCGGCGGCGGCAAGACATCGCCATTGGCCAGACGCTTGGCAAGCGTGGGCCTCGCCGTCACGAATATTCCGTCATAGGCGACGACTTCCCCGGGAAGCGTCGTGTAGACGTCGGCCAGTTCCGTCGCAATGATGCGGCGGATCAGGGTGACTGCATTGCTCATTTCTGTTCCTTCTTCTTGGGCGGTGCATTGCGATCGACCAGGCTCAACTCCGTTTGCCAATCTCCGCCCTCGCTGTCGCCCTTATGGTGCACGGTCTCAACACGCTGAAACGCCTCGACCGTCCGGCTTTCCAGCTTGACCAGGTCGCCTGGGCTGATCGTCGGCAGCAACAGCGACGTCACCTTCCAGCCAGCACGCTGCTGGCTGCCAATGGCCGGTTGGGCGCCTTGAACCGCACCTTGCCCCTGAGGGGGGCTGGTCCCATTCCCTTTGGTCGGACGCTTGGATTGCGCCTTCTCGTTGGCCGCTTCACGCGTGCGTTCAGGACGTCCCAGCAAACCGGTGTCCAGCGCCAGCACGACAGCCTGCCGCCGCGTGGTGCCCAGCCGTTGGACGACCTGCAGCTGCTGGTTCTGGATGGACCATTCCAGGCCCGTGCCCTGCGTGACCTTGTGCAGCGCCGTGCGCGCGGCGCCGTAGAAGGAAAAGCCCTGCTCCCATCGCCGGTCGGGCACGTCATCCGCTATGACGAGCGGCAGGCCCATCTGGCGCGCGATGTCGCGGATGATGGCGCTGGCCTGGGCCCCGGGGCCCAGGCCGATCGACACCGCCGTGTCGCGAACCTCGGTATAGCCGTCCTTGACCGTCAATTCGGTCAAAACGTCTGGCTGCTCGAATCGGGTATAGGCGAACACGACACTACCCGACGCCATCAGCAAAGCGCCGCCCTCTTCCGCATAGCCCGCGTACAGCACGCAGCGCAGGCCGGGCTCCTCCAAAGCCCGGCGCGTGTCCGACGCCAGGTTGTAGAGGGTGATCTTGGCGTCGTTGGGCTCTTCCTCGGCATTTTTCGCGATGTCGAACGTGATGCGGATGGGAGGCACGATCTCCAGTCCCTGGCCACCGCCCTTGCCGACAAGCAGTCGGTAGACCCGATCAAACCTGGCCATCGGCCACCTCCTGGGCATCCACGTAAATCAAGGCGACTTCGCCCGACGGCAGCGCATCGCGACTGATGGTGTCGCGCCGGTCCGGCGCCAGCGCAACCATTTCCCCGGCGGGCACCGTCAGATGCCGGTAACCCGCCAGCAACGGTGAGCCTGGCACCACGGCGATGCCAGCCACGATCAGCTCGTTGTAGGCGTTTTCGATCGACAGCGCCCACAGTTCCGCCTCGCTGTTCCACGACAGGCGCAGGAAGTAGGTGACGCCGTCCAGCTCGACTTCGGTGAGGCTGTCGTTGACGTCAGGAATGGGGATTTGGATCATGCTGAAAGTATCGGTTTGTTGTTGATGCCATTGCGCTGCGTCGGGCTGACGGGAGTGCCGTTGGCCTTTCCGGCATTCGTCTTGGTCGTGCCGGCCTTGCCGGTGGCGCTGCCGGATGTCTTTTCCGGCGGAATGTCAGCCTGGCGCAACGTCACCTTGCGGATCCGCTTGAAACCCGCTGAAATCTCGAACCGGTCGCCCCCTCCGTTACTGCGCCCGATGGAGCAGCTCTCCATCACGAAATCAACATAGACATCCAGGCCGGTCGCGATGGTGACGGGCAGGCGATCGGCATGAATCTTGCGCAACGCGTCCTTCGCGCTGATCAGCTTCGATCGGCCAGCGCCTGCTGACGCGCCGCCCAAACCACGACCACGCGGGTTCAAGCCACCCAGCAACGTGATGTCGGCGGCTGTCACCCATCCATCCAGTGTCAGTTGTTCCGACTCCTGGACCACATGGTCCGTCACAGGGGGGCCGTCTTCCACCGCATACGAGGTCGCCCGGCTGTTGAGCGTGGTCTTCTCGCTCAACAGCGCATCCAGCGCCACCGTGCCGATGCTGCTGCCGCCGTTCCAGCCAAAGATCATGGAAACAAAGTTCATCACTGCTCCTAGCCACGGGCCTCGACGGTCGGCGTCAAATCAAAAGTCTGGGCCCAGCTGTTGATGCTGCGCTGGGTGCCGATATCCACGCCCCGCGTCACCGCCTCACGCACGACCAGGGGGTCTGCATGCGCCACGTTGACGACGATATCGTTGCTGTTCTGATACATGAGCGCCCCGCGGCCGGCACTCGGGCCCGGCCCGACCACACTGGCAGGGGGAATGGAAGGGATCTGCACGCCGCTTGCCACCCCCAACCATGCCGGCGGCATATCAGGCTGGGCGCCCCGCCCATCCATCACGGACGCCTGGTCGTCAGACTTCATCCAATCAGGCAGCAGGTCCTTGAACCACGTTTTCGCGGTCTTGAGCTTGTCCAGCACCCATGTCTCGATCGCACCACCGATCTCCTTGATCGTGGCGATCATTCGCTCTCCCATGCCCGAGAAGAACGTCCATAGGCCGTTGAACGCGCCAAGCCAATGCGAGATCGCGCCGTCCCAATCTCCGGTGAAGGCCGCGATCACGCCTCTGACGAGGTCCACCCAGAAATTCCAGATCGCCGCGATATATGCCATCACCGGCCCCAGGAAGGAGTCGTTCGCCATCGCCATCAGCTCGCCCCAGGATGCCGCGATGTACGCCTTGATCACATCCCAGTTATCCCAGATCTGCCAGAGGGCCAGCGCGAGCAGGCTGACCGCCGAGATGATCCGGCCAATGGGGGTCATGGCGAACGCGTTCCACAAGTACGGAATGACCGTCCGCGCCAGGAACATCAGTCCGTTCCACAGCATGGGAATCACTGTCTGCGCCACGTACATCAACCCGTTCCATAGCATCGGCACGACGGTCGTCGCCAGATACATGAACGCGTTCCACAGCATCGGCACCGCCGTCTTGGCAAGGAACAGGATCACACTGCCGACAGGAGACAGGATCCGCCACAGCCCGAAGGCCAGCACGGCGATCGCCGCGAACTGCTGGATCCATGGCCCCAACGCCTGCGCGGCGCCGCCCAGCAAATCCTTCACATAGGCAACCGCGGCCAGTACAGCGTCGAGTTCGACCTGCCATTGCTCCACGCCGCCAATCCAGCCTCCCAACACGGAGTCGGCGCCTCCGAGCCAGTTGGCGATATCCTCCCCAATCAGATAAATCGTGGCCAACACCGCGACCATGCGCAGCATCGGCGCCACCGATCGCGCCCACACCGACAGCATCTGCATCGCACCCGCTGGCCCGCGGCGCATTGACATCGCCGCATCCAACCCCAGCGCGACGCGTGTCGCAGCAAGCAGCGACTGCGCGAGTCCGCCCGACAGAACCGTGGCGCGACGGAGCCAGGCCTCCAACGACACCAGTCCCAGGCTCGCCCCCGCCAACGCAAGCAGTTTGACCACGGTGGAAATGTTGTCCGCCAGGTACTGGATAGACACTGTCACCGCCTGCAGAGCGGAGCGGCCGCCGGGCAGTGTCTCGCCAAAGTAGCGCTGCAGGGCATCGTTGAAGACCGTCATCGCCCCCGTGATGGATGCCGGCGCGGCCTCGATCTCCGCGCGCATCCGTGGCAACTGCGATTGCAGCGCGGGCAATGCGCGGTCGGCGGTGACCTGACCGCCCTGGACTTGCTCGCGGAGTTGGCTGCGGTTGACGTCCAGCCCGGCGGCCAGCGCGTCCTGCATGCGCCGGGGCAACGTGTTGTATTCGTCCAGGCCAAGCTTGCCCTGCTCGATCATCTTCAACAGCGCCGCGACGGCGCCGCCGCGATCCTGGGCCGGGGTACCCGACAAGGCCATGCTCAACGCCAAGGATTCGGTGAGGCCGGCCGCATCCTGGCCGGCGCGGCCCTGGTCTTCCAAGACCTGCCGCGTGCGCGTGTAAGTCCCGACGTTCTCCGCATATGGCGTTCGGGTTGTGCGCGAGACGCGCGCGACCTCGCGGTCGGCCTCGGCATACTGCGCCTCGCCCCCTGCCGCTTGCCTCAGCCGCCACTGCGTCTGCACCCAGGCGTCGATATCGCTCAAGATCCGTTTGAGCGGGGCGTCGCCCAGCGTCAGCTGAACGACACTCCGCAGGCCCCCCGACGCCGTGGCGTGCTGCTGCGCAGCAGATAGGCCTTGCCGTGGCGACTGGGGCATGGCATACCCGGCCTGCTGCGTGTTCTGCATGCCGGCAAACGCGCTCGAGAATGCGCGGCGTATCGCCACGCTTGCCTGGGCGCTTGCGTTCACCATGGCGGCCAGCATGTGCTCGAAAGCCTGCTGATACGCCTTCAACCCCGAATCGTCCACCTGGTAGCGCAGCAGCGTCACCAGCTCTCGTACAACGGTCATCGTTACCTCGCCTCTCGTTCTGCCGCAATCTGTGCGGCCTCCTGGGCGTCCATCAGCGCATTCAGCTTCAGGATATCCAGGAAGTCGACGTCGCCGCGTTTAACGGCGTCCAGACTGACATGGCGGGCCAGGATGGGCCGCCAGATGATCAACTCTCGTTCGAAGCCTGCGTCGAACCGCCCGACAGGCTCGCCAGCTTCGCGCGGGCCGGACCAAAGCGGCCGGCCCAGCGCACCAAAGGGCCGGCGAAGTTGTGCTCAAGAATGTGGAAGAGCAGTTCCAGAATTTCGGCGTAGTCGGCGAACGCCAGGCCTCGATGCGCGGACGTCAGCTTCTGCGGCTCACGGCCGGCCAGCTCGAAACTGACCAGTTCCGGATCGATCAGGCGTTCGGCCCAACTGGCCAGGGCGTCGCCACCCAGCCTGGCCGACAGTTCGCGAAAAGCCTGCAGCATCGCCTTCTCGTCCCGTTCCCCGGCCGCGCCGTCGCCGCCGAAAACGGCGGTCAGCATGGAACCGGCCGCAGGCAGCGCTTCCTTTTGCAAATCGCCCAGCAGCTTCAGTTGACGGAAGGGGTCGAACCGTGAGATCCGGAAGACCGTGGAGCCGATGGCCACCTCTTTGACGGCGCTCATCAGGTATTGCCCCCGATCACGTTGATGGCCGGGCCGGTTTCGATTGTCCACTCGCGGCTGCCGACCTTGGCGCCGTAGCCGGCATCCGGCGTCTTGACGATCCAGGCCGAATCCGACGCATGCAGCGACGTGCCGCGCAGGTCGGTCACAGAAATCGGCACGGCCCCGTTGCCGTCGGTTGCCCGGTCGGCCTGATGCAGCGCGGTCAGTGCCGCATTGCTGGCGCTGGTCTGCATCAGCGTCAGCGTGATGCGCAGCCGGGAATCGCGCGACATCGCGCGCGCCACCTCGCCATCGACGCCGACCACGGAGGCGATGCCTTCACCGATTTCGGTCACAGTGACAAAGGTGTCTTCGGCCAGGCCGGAGATGGGCAGCGCGCCCATCACGATCTTCACCTGGTTGGGTGCGTAGGTTTTGACGGACATGGATAGGCCCCGATTACAGTTGTTGGTAGGTGAGGTTGCCCTTGATCTCGGCAACATGGATGGCGCCCGCCAGGCGGGCGCTGAACGTCAGGTCGCGCAGGATGCGGTTGGCCTTGTCGTTGGAGGAAACACTGGCAGCACGCGGCACGTTGATCACGAAGCCGGGAATCTTGCGGCCGGCCTCGTCGATCTCGTCGGGCGCGATCAGGCCGCGGCTCTGGCCCAGCAACAGTGCCTGGCGGATGCCGTTGACCAGAATCTGGATACCCACGTCGGTGTAGGGCACCTTGCCGTTGGCGTTGATCAATTGCGACGCCACGTTGATCTTCACCTGCTCGGCCAGCCAGTCGCGGCCGCGGATCACGTCGATCCATTCGCCGGCGGCGACCTTGCCGTTCTGGGTGACCGCGAAGTTGCGCATCTGCTCGAACGTATTGGCGTTCTTCGCGTGGGCTGCCAGCGCCTGGGATTCGCTCAGGTTGTCGTAGGTGACGCCCGAGAGCCGCGTGTTCGCCCACGTTTCGCCGCCGGGATAGAAGGTGAAGCGGTTGGCAGTGACCGCGGCTTCCAGCGCTTCGGCGCGAGCCTGCCCGTGGAACCAGACATGCGTCCGGAAGTATTGCTTCTGCTGGCACTTCGAGGCGATGTCGCTGGAGACGGCGGCATCGATGATGCCGGCCTGGTCGCTGGACACACCGAACAGGCGCTCGTTGGATTCGACCCATTCGGCGGCGTCCAGCACGTCGGCTTCAACGCGGCTGGCCAGGGCCACGCCATACCAGTCGCCGTTCTCGCGCAGGCAGGCATTCAGCGCGGCGGACGGGGTTTCGGTGCTCTCGGCCGCCGACAACTGCAGGTTGCCCTTGACGGCGATGGCGACCGCTTGCCCCGCTTGCTTGGCGGTGACCGACACTTCGGCACCGACGGCCGTCGCGGTTGCCGGCGCATTGGTCTGGCCGATAGCCGTGACCAGGGCGGTGGCGATCGTCTGCGGGGTGCTGTCGGCCAAGCCCGTGGCAGACACGTCGGCGCTTTGCACCGCGCCGTTCGCGTCGCGCCACGACAGCGTGACCACGTAGTCCGATGCGGTGGCGCGGGTCACCGTCACGCGCGAGGCATCCACCTGGCGGCGGCCGACAAAAACGCGAGAGACGGTCGGGATCTGCTTGAAGGCATCGCGTACCGCGACGTACAGGGGGTCGGTCGGCGCAATGCCCATGTCGAGCAATTCGCCCGCCTCGGTCACCGCCAGGACGCGGTTGACGGCCAGCGCATGCGCGCCGAGGATCAGGATGTCAGAGAAGTTCTGCTCCTTGATCGCCGTGGTGTTCAGCGAGATCGCCACATTGACGATCCGGTCGATTTTTGCCATTTGCGGCTCCAAAAAAAAGCCGCCCGAAGGCGGCAGCACAGCGTTAGGAAGACCGGGGACGCTACGGCGCCGTCACGATCTCCGCGGAGAAAGGGGTTTGCAGGGAAGGCTGGAGCCCTCCCGTCGTGGTGAGGGTGCCAGTCACCGTTTCGATGACGCCCACGAAATCGACATAGGTCTGCGCATAGCGGATGCCTAGCTCGCGCACACCCAGCCGCTCGCTGGCGGCGCCAGCACTTTCGCGCGGTACAAGCTGCAGGCGGCCGGCGTCGAACAATGCCAGGGCCAGGGCTTCGGCCCGTTCCTCGTAGACGGGGTGGCGCAAGGTCAAGCCAATCTTGTCCAGCACGTCGTAGGCGGCCGCGCCGACACTGCGCAATTCGACGGTGGCATCGCGGTGGTCATGAACGGGCTGGTTGCCGTTATCGTCGACCAAGCCTTCTTCGGCCGGACCTGCCTCTACCCACCGCACCGCCATCGCGATGTAGGGCGGCAAGGCGCCAGGCTCCACCTGGTCGGAAGGGATGACGGAAACACCGCCCGCGGCGGCCGTCACCAGCGTCAGAATTGCGTTCTCGGGCGTCATGGCGGCCTCGGTGATGGATCGGAAAAAACAAAGCCCGCGAACCGTGGAGGTTGGCGGGCTGCATTTCGTGTGGGCGCAATGCCCCGCGGCTATTGTCTCAAATCCGGTCCTAAATGGCGCGTGTTTTTCTGAAGTGCGTGTCCCAATTCCGACCATGCATACGTGGCGGACTTCGTATTACCGCCGCAGCGCTGCACGTGGCCCGCATCCAGCAAATGATCCAGCACACGGCGGGCGCCTCGGCGCATGGCCTCTTGCGACGCAGGCGCCAGAGGAATGCCGCGACTGACATGGCGCAGGATCTCCGCCATCCTGAATTCCCGCCCCGGATACGCGGCCAGCAGATCAATGACCTCGTGCGCGTACTTCATTTGAACGCCCTCCATACCTGCTGCTTGAAACTTCCCAACGCCACCTTGTAGTACGGCAGCGTGATGCCGATAACGCGGCACGCCTTGTCCTGACGCAAATGCGCGGGCAGGTCGCCGTATTCCGCACGGCGCGTGTATTCCGCCTGGATGATGCGACGCTCGGCCAGCGGCAGCGCTTCGTACAGGGCATGCACCTTGCACGCGCGCTCATGGTTCACAGGAATGCGTAGGGGCTCGTCGTCGTCATCGTGGCCGGGCTTCGGCGGAAACTCGCACACGTCCGGCATTGCTTGCGCCATCCGACGCGGGCCTGGCCAATCGCCTTCCCACTGCGACCGCATCCAGTTGCGGATCTCGTCTTCCACCCAACGTGGCAATCCTTCTTCCATTCCACACCTCGTCTCAATTCCATTGATGCCAATTCGGGCGAGCCCTTTGTCTCGCATACGCCGCCCGGATACGAATCGCTTGCTCATGGGGTCTGCGGATGGGAGGTGCCTTTGGCGACCGTCAGCATTTCCGCGATCGCTTTCGTGGGATGTCCTCCCATTGCGATCCGCGCTTCCCATCGATCGATCCACTCGCGATGCGACCGGCTGCGGGGCTCCAGCAGCTGCCCCGCGCCCATCGCCCTGAGTGCGGCCTCGGCTTGGGCGCGCGTGGCCAGGGTCTGGCCTGGCGCGGGCAACGCCGCACGCGGCGGCGGAATTTCTGGCCATGCCCCCTTGCCCAGTTCTTCAGACAACGTCCTTTCCCAGCGCACCTTCATCGACCCGTAGTTGCTGTTCAGAAGATCCACCGTGCTGACACCCACTGCCGCCCAATAAACGGCGGGATGCGACCAGCAGCCGCTTTCGCCCCGACGCCGCGCCGACATGCCACGCACGGCCTCGTGATAGGCCACTTCCGGCGTCAACCACGGGCAACACAGCTTCAGGAACTCCGGCAGCGTCGGCGGCCACTCCCGCGCCAGGCACGCCATCAAGCCGCGCCTGACCTGCGGCTCGTCAAGCCCTGCCAATTTCTGGTTCCAAGAGTCTTTCAGCTCGCGCGGCGTCAGGCCTTCCCACTGCTGCGCGAACTTCGCGCCGTAGAGCAGGTGCATTTCACGAACGACCAGTGCCCCCAGCCCCGCCGATGCGTCAGCGACTTGCATCGATCACTCCCATGTCGATCTCGTTGCGAGCATGACTTTCAGCCAGCACGCTACGCAGCTCCGACGACCAATCTGCCCGCTGCCGCACCCGATTGGCGGGCGCGGCACGAGCGGTATCACGCGGCGGGAACAGGCCCAGGTAACCGCTGGCAATGCTGTGGGCGATAACGGCGTGCGGGGCAATGCCGTCAGCCAGGTAACCCGCAAGTTGCTGCAGCTGACGCCGCGCGCCCTCCTCCGTTATCGGTTTCTTGCGGTCTTTTCGATCGGCTACCCAACTTCTCCAGTCCGCGGGATCCAGCCATTCAGGCAACGCAATCGCCGCGGCGTCGAATCCGGCTCTGCGAGGGCACGGCGTTGGAACGGATTCTTGCTGGCTTCTGGTTCCTGGTTCTAGTTCTGGTTCCTGGTTAGTTGCGTCGACGTTCAACGGATGTTGAACAGCCTCGGCGCCCACGCCGATCTTGCGGTGCTGCGCCTGCCGTGCCCGCTTTGCGGCGCTAGCCTTACCTGCGACGGACTTCGCCTCCTTGTTGCCGTGATAGCGGGCGATCTCCGCGTCGCAGCGGGCATGCCTCCAGCCGTGCTCCGTTGCAGCAAAAAACTCGTTCAATACTTGGGAGACGGCGGCCTGTTCCTCATCGGACCGCGCGATCAGCAAACGGCACAGCTTGTCGACGTCCCGGGACAAGGGGGCCTCCGTGTCGTAATAGAGTTCGATCAAGTCGCGGTACACGCTGCGTTCAATACGCGTGAGGTGACGGGTCGCGCTGTTGAAATCGCCAATGTGGTGGGGGTAATAGTTCATCGCGCCTTCGTCCCTTCGGCCAGCTCAGGCCAGATTCGGATGCAGTCGGCGGGACGCAGGTCGCGCCGGGTGACCACGCCGCAGGTGGCTTGCTCGATCAGGGCGCAATGCTTGACCGGGACGGGCCTGCGGCCCGTGCGCCACTGATAGATCAGCGCGGGGGATACCCCCACGCGTCGAGCGAGCGCCGCAGCGGTGAGCGCCCCCTCCCGGTTGAAATAATCACGTAGCTTCATCACTAAAACTATAGCGATGCTACAGTTTATAAGCAAGCCATGCTATAGTTTTATTTGAATAGCATTGCTATATGAAAATGTGGACGATCGAAGAGGAAGCCGCCGCCCTGCGCGCACGCTTTGAAGGCGTGAACCGCGCGGCATTCGCTCGCGACCACGAGGTCAAGGGCGGCCAGGCGATGATTTATCAGCACATCACTGGTCGGCGTCCCATTGGCATCGAGGCCGCAATGGCTTATGCCGAAGGCTTCGGCTGCACACTCGCCGCGATCAGCCCGCGCCTGGCCCTCGAAGCCCAAAAGGCAGCGTCGCTATCGACGGCCGCCCCCCTTCCCCCGCCGGCTGCAGACGTGGCATGGCCTTTTCCGTCGGTACCCGCATCACTGGTTAGAGGCCTGGCCGACGATCAGCTCAAACGCCTTGAAGGCGCGTTGCTGCTCGCCCTGGGCCAGATGGGCGTGAAGGCCAAGGGATCGTCCGCGCAGTCCAAGGCTCAGCAAGCCAAACGCGGCACCGTCATGAACATCGACGCCGCCGCAGACGAATTCCCGATGGCGCCGGTCGCTGCTGCCCCATGGGATCCTGATGGACTCACCACCCATCAGGCTGATCGCGCCCAAGCCTTGCGCATCAGCACGGCGGCCAACGTCGGCCACGTCGCCAACGCTGGCTACTCCGCCAACGACCAGGAATTCATGCCCATCCCTGAACTGGATGTGCGCCTGGCCGCCGGCCGGCTTGGCATTGAGAACTACCACGAGACCGAGATCGGCGAAATCTTGCTGCGCCGCTCATTCCTGGAATCGTTCAAGCTGCCGCTCAGCCGCATGAAAATCGTTTATGCGCAGGGCGACAGCATGGAACCCGTCATCCGCAATGGCGGCCCCATGCTGTTCTTCGAAGACCCCGTCACCGACCCGCGCGAGATCGACCCGCGCACGGTGTACGCGATCAACCACGGTGGCAAGATGATCGTGAAGTGCATCGCGCGCGAACGCGAAGGCGGATGGCTGGCCAAGTCGCTGAATCCCGCTTACGCGCCCTTCCCGCTGGAAAAGGAAGACGGATGCGAGGTGCGCATCGTCGGACGGATCCTGTGGTCACCCTATGATCTGCGCAATGGCGTGGATGAAAGGCTGCTGTAGACCCCATGGCACGCATCTGGACGCAACTCGCACTGAGCGCCGCGATCTCGGCGGTGTCGATGCCGGCAGCGGCAGATTGCGTGTCGCCTTGGAAAACGTTTTTCAGCTGCGATATCGCGAATTCCGATGCCCATGCGGAGTTCTGCAAACTCGATGATCCCGGCGCCTATCCGGCGCTGAAGGAAGGCTATTACACCTATACCCGAGGCATCGGCCCGGCCGAATTGCGCTTTGAAACCGACAACGTCCTGGAGTCATTCAAAGAGAACGCGTTCAGGCCGACGCAGGCCGTCGCGGCATTCGGATACGTGCGCGGAACGTACGTGTACGCATTCTTCGCCACCGAGGACAGGACAGGCGGCTTTCCCCACGCGGAGATCCGGGTCTACAACACGGTGGGGAAATTCATGGATAAAACCCACGGCAATGAATCAGAACGGCTGGTCTGCAGTCCGGATAGCATCCGAACGATTGATTCATTTCTTGGGTAGCCGGTAATCCCCGGGGCGCCGGAGCGCGGCCCAACGAATGAGAAGGCGCACTAGAATTATTAGAATTTTTCTTGCGCACAAAAGAAAAAAGCCGCTCTAGGCGGCTGATTTTTAAGGAATTCTTTGGGGTGGCTGATGGGGCTCGAACCCACGACAACTGGAATCACAATCCAGGACTCTACCAACTGAGCTACAGCCACCTCTGGTACTGCTTGGTGTTACTTTTTGGGCGCTACTTTCGCAGCGCCTTTTTCTTCTGCCGCCGCGCTTCAGAAAGAAGCTCAACAACGAAGAGGCCGAACTATAGCACACTTTTTTGGCCCGTCAAACGCCCTGCCCCCAATTTCACTTGCCTGACTGTCACAGCTTGTTATCCTTCCGCATGGTTCCCACTTGGAGGCCGTCTTTTACGTCGTCGCTATGGATCGCATACACGCAATTTTGATCGATTACTGGCCCCATCTGGTTTTTGCCATCAGCATCGTGGCGGGTACGGGCGCGGCGGTGCATGCCGCGATGACCAAGCAGGACGTGCGGGCGGCCATCGGCTGGGTCGGGGTGGCGTTGTTCTCGCCGTTGTTCGGCGCCCTGTTCTATTTCGTGGCGGGCATCAACCGGATCCGCAAGACGCGGCTGTCGCAGCAGCGCGACGAAGCGATGGTGGTGGATGCCGAGCAGGTCGAGACATTGCCCGTGGACGTGGCGCCCATTTCGGGGCCGCAGTTTGCGTCCCTGAAAGTGCTGGGCGACCGCGTCAGCCGTTTCCGGCTGTTGGGCGGCAACGCGGTGCGGCCGCTTGCCGGTGGCGACGAAACTTACCCGGCCATGCTGCAGGCCATCCGCGACGCGCGTCACGCCGTGGCGATGCAAAGCTACATCTTCGACAACGACGCGATCGGGCGCGAGCTGGCGCAGGCGCTGATCGAGGCCCGCGAGCGCGGCGTCGAGGTGCGGGTGCTGATCGACGCCATCGGCTCCAAGTATTCGCGTCCGCCCATCGTGCGCATGCTGGCGCGCGGCGGGGTGCCGGTGGCGCGCTTCATGACGAACCCGCTGGGCGTGCTTCGCATGCCCTACGCGAATCTGCGCAGCCATCGCAAGGTACTGGTGATCGACGGGCGCGTGGGCTTCACCGGCGGAATGAACGTGCGCGCGGCCTTTGTCAGCGCGCTGGCGGGCGATGCCACCAACCGCGACACGCACTTCCGCGTGGAAGGGCCGATCGTGACGCAGCTGATGTCGGTGTTTGCGCACGACTGGAACTTCACGACGCACGAATCCCTGCCCGCCAAGCCCTGGTTCGACCCGCACGCCTTGCCGCCCTCAGGCAACGTGCCGATGCGTTGTGTGCCGTCCGGCCCCGACCGGGCGCTGGGCAGTTCGCACAATATGCTGCTGGGCGCGCTGGCGGTGGCGCAACGCCATGTGCGCATCCAGTCGCCCTACTTCCTGCCCGACCAGACGCTGATTGGGGCCTTGGCGACCGCCGCGCGGCGCGGCATCCATGTGGACATCGTCATCCCGGGCAAGAACAACCTGCGGCTGGTGGACTACGCCATGTCGGCGCAGCTGGACCAGGTGGTGCGCACGGGTTGCCGGGTGTGGCGCGCGCATGGCGCGTTCGACCATTCCAAGCTGATGACGGTGGATGACGCCTGGGCGTATGTGGGCTCGTCCAACCTCGACCCGCGCAGCCTGCGGCTGAATTTCGAGCTGGACACCGAAATCTACGACCCCACGGTTGCCCGCTGGATCGGCGACCGGATTGACGGGCTGATCGGCCAGGCCAAACGCGTGGCGTTGGAAGATCTGACGCAGGCGCCGTTTGCCAAGCGGCTGCGCAACAAGATCATCTGGCTGGCCACGCCGTATCTGTGACGCGGCAGATGCAACTACGGTAATCTTGCGGCATGCGCTACGAACTCACTGATCTCCGCCTTTTTCTTGCGATTGCCGAGGCAAAAAGCTTGTCTGGCGGGGCCAACACGGTACACCTGACCGCATCCTCCGCCAGTTACCGCCTGAAGAACCTGGAGTTCGCGATGGGCGTGCCGCTGTTCAAGCGCGAGGCACGCGGCATGGAACTGACGGCGGAAGGTTCGTTTGTGCTGAAGCATGTGCGGTCGCTGCTTGCCGGCGTAGAACGCATGCACGGCGAAGTCAGCGGCTTTGCTAGCGGGCTGAAGGGTAGCGTCAAGCTGTTCGCCAACAGCAGTTCGCTCAACGGGTTCATTGTGCCCAGCCTGAGCCGCTTCCTGTCGGCCAATCCCAACGTGAACATCCTGCTGGAAGAGCGCTCCAGCAACACGATAGAAGCCGCCATCGCCGGCCAGGAAGCGGACATCGGCATCTTTGCCGGCCAGGCGAAGTCCGCCGGCGTGAACGCCATCCGCTACGTGATCGACGAGCTCATCATCGCGGCCCCGCTGAATCATCCCGTGGTGGAGAGTTCGCCGGTGCGCTTCCCGGCGGTGCTGGACCTGGACTTCGTGTGCATGAGCCGGGCCAGCAGCAACTATATCTTCCTGCGCGACATGGCCAAGCTGGCGGGCAAGACGCCCAAGGTCCGAATCCATGTGCATACCTTCGACGCCGTGCTGTCCATGGTCGAGGCCGGGGTAGGCGTGTCGCTGGTGCCGCGCAGCATCGCCGCCACCGCGCTACGCGAAAAGCGCATCGCGGCGGTGGCGATCAGCGAGCCTTGGGCGTTGCGCGAACTGACGCTGGTGACGCAAGCCGGCGTGCCACTGTCGCCGTTCGTTGAGCAGGTCGCGGAATATCTGCTGGACGACCCGATCGTCGCGGCGACACGCGGGTCAGACTGATCAGCCCTTGCGTTCGCGCTTACTCGCCAGGAATTCGTTCATGAATTTCTGGGGTTCGCCGGTATTGAAGGCCGCGCCGAATTCCGCGACGCTATCCTCGATGGCCTCATCCACCGGCATGGTCTCCCAGCGGCGCAGCAGCTTCTTCTGCTGGCGCAACGCCGCCGGTCCGAGCGCCGCGAAGCCTTCGGCCAACTTGCGCACGGCCTGGTCCAGTTCTGCTTGCGGCACGGCTGCATTGACCAGCCCCCAGTCCTGCGCGCGGCGCGCGTCAATCAATTCCCCTGTCAGCAGCATCCACGCGCTGTTGGCCGCGCCGATCAGTTGCGGCATGAGCGCAGCATGGATGACCGACGGGATGCCCACCTTGACTTCAGGCATGCCGAACTGCGCGTGGTCAGCGCAAATGCGCAAGTCGCAGGCCAGCGCGAACTCCAGGCCTCCGCCCAGGCACCAGCCGGGGATGCGGGCGATCACCGGCACCGGGAAATGGCGCACGGCGTTGCAGAGATCGCGCAGGTTCGAGATAAATTTCTGGGCGCTGGGCTCGTCCAGGGCGGCCATTTCCGCGATATCAGCGCCCGCCACGAACGCACGGTCACTGGCGCCGCGCAGCACCAGCACGCGCACCGAGTCGTCTTCGCGCAAGTGGTGAAGCGCCTCGCGCAGGCCGTTGATCACGGGCGTGCTCAGGATGTTCAGCACCCCCGCGTCCTGCATGGTCAAGGTAGCGATGCCGGTGGCGTCGATCTCGGCGCCCGCGTGGGGGAAGGTCAGATTTCTGGTGTTCACATGCGCTCCTCTTATTGCATTTTCTCGAACTTGATGTCCTCGACCACGGTCTTCCAGTGGCCATAGGACTGCGCGATAAGCGCGCCGAATTCATCGCGCGACATCGGGCTGGGTACGGCACCCTGCTTTTCGATGGCGTCAATCGTCGCAGGGTCGGCCAGCGCTTGGCGCACGGCCGCATTCAGTTTGTCCAGCACCGGTGCGGGCGTGCCTGCGGGCGCGGCCAGGCCGAACCACGACGGGTTATTCATGGCGGGCAAGCCGGCTTCGGCGTAGGTCGGCACGTCGGGCAGGACCTTGAGTCGCTGCTTGGCTGCCACAGCCAGCGGGCGGATGCGCTGCCCCTGGATCAGCGGGTAGGACGACGGAATATTGTCGAACACCACCTGGACCTGCCCGGCAACCAGGTCGTTCAATGCGGGCCCCAGGCCCTTGTACGGCACGTGCAGCATGCGCGTGCCGGTGGTCTTCATGAACAGTTCGCCATTCATATGGCTCAGCCCACCATTGCCGGACGACCCGAACGCGTACTTATTGGGGTCGGCCTTCAGCAGCTTCAGGAATGCGGTCAAGTCTTGCGCAGGGAGCGCCGGATTGACCACCAGCACATTGGGCACGTCGGCCAGATTGCTGATCGGCGCGAAGTCGCGGACGGGGTCATAAGCGCTCTTGGCGTAGACGTTGGGGTTGACGGCATGCGAGCTTTCGACCGCCATCACCAGCGTATAGCCGTCGGCGGGCTGTTTGGCGGCGTACGCCGAACCGATGCTGCCGCCCGCACCTGGCTTGTTCTCGACGATGACGGATTGGCCTAGCTGCATGCCGAGCTTGTTGCCGACGACGCGCGCGATGATGTCAGTGGTGCCGCCTACCGCATAGGGCACGACCAGGCGGATCGGCTTGTCCGGATACTCGGCGGCGGCCAGGCCTGGCAAGGCCAAGCTGGCCAGGACGATCGCCAGCGGGAATTTGATAGGTCTCATTGTTGTCTCCTCAGGTCATTCAAATCGTGGCTGAATTCGTCAGCACGGCGTCGGTGTGTTCGCCCAGTAAGGGCGGCGCGGCGCCTAACGCGCTGGCCGGCGTACCCGCCAATAACGGATTGCGCACCAGTCGTACTTCGCCCAACACGGGATGGGTGGTGGTCTGAAGCAGTTCCCGATGCCGCACCTGCGGATGCGCGAAAACTTCGTCCAGCGTGTGGATTGGTCCCCATGGCACACCGGCGTCGTCGAACGCATCGGTCCAGCGCTGGCGCGGCGCGGCCGCCAGCGCGGCGGCGACCTGCGGACGCAAGCTGTCCATGTTCGCCAGGCGCGCACTGTTGGTGGCATAGCGCGCATCAGCCGCCCATTCAGGGTGCCCGACCACGCCGCAGAATCGCGCGAATTGGCCGTCGTTGCCGATCGCCAGGATGAGGTGGCCGTCGGCGCAGGCGAAAACCTCGTAAGGCGCGCAGTTCGGATGCGCATTGCCGCTGCGCTTGGGCGCCACGCCCGACACCAGGTAGTTAGCACCCTGGTTGGCATTCAGGGCCACCGCGACGTCCAGCAGGCAGATGTCCAACGGCATGCCCTGCCCGGTGTGGTCGCGCTGGCGCAAGGCGGCCAGTACAGCTGACGTGGCGTACATGCCGGTCATCAGATCCACGACGGCGACCCCTGTGCGTAGCGGGCCGGCGCCAGGTGTACCGTCGGGCTGCCCGGTGTAGCTCATCAACCCGCCCATCCCCTGGAAAACGTAGTCATACCCGGGCTTTCCGGCCAGCGGACCGGACTGGCCGTAACCCGTGATGGACAGGTAGATCAGACGCGGGTTGACACGGGCAAGCGAGGCGTAGTCCAGCCCGTACTTGCGAAGTCCGCCTGCCTTGTAGTTTTCGACAACGATATCCGCGTCCGCGACCAGCTCTCGAATGCGGGCCGCGCCCGCCTCCGATGCAAAGTCGATCGCGACCGATTTCTTGCCACGATTGCAGGCCATGAAGTACGCCGACATGGACGCGCTGCCGTCGGCCGACCGCAAGTCCGGAGGCCCCCAGCCGCGGGTGTCGTCGCCGCGTTCCGGGTGTTCGATCTTGATGACCTCGGCGCCAAGGTCCGACAGGTTCTGCGTGCACCAGGGGCCCGCGAGGATGCGCGACAAGTCCACGACTTTGACGCCGCGTAAGGCGTTGTGAAGCATAGTGTCTCCGTGATTCAACCGCTTTTTTGAAAATTATGTCAGCGGCCCTGTCCCACGAGGAGTTGAAAGTTTCGAATGCTGCGTTCGCGGGGTTTCAAAGCGGGTTCCCCCCCGGGGAGCACAGGCCAGGCTTTAGAAAAGCGCGAACGTTGAGTTCGAATATTTCGGATGGAGTAATGCGTTTGGCACGGCCATACTGGCCCAGCCGAGGCGAATAGGCAGCAGCGCCGCCGGACGATAAGAACCCCTGGAGACAACCATGAACCGCACTATCCTGCGACGCGGCGCGCTGAGCGCGCTGCTTCTTTGCAGCGTCGCCGCTGGCGCCGCTCGCGCCGAGTACCCCGACCATCCCGTCACCGTCGTGGTGGCGTTCGCGCCTGGCGGCATGACGGACATCGTCGCGCGTCTGCTATCGGCCGAATTGGGCAAACGCTTCAAGCAGACCTTCGTGGTCGAGAACAAGCCAGGCGCCGCCGGCCAAATCGGCACCGAACTGGTGGCGCGCCAGAAGAATGACGGTTACACGCTGTTGGTCAGCGCAACGGGCCACGTGATCGGTCCGGCGGTCAATGACCGAGTCCGCTACGACCCCGTCCGCGACTTTGCCCCGATCGGCATCCTGGCACGCGCGCCGAACCTGGTGGTGGTCAATGCCGGCCTGCCGGTCAATACCGTCCCCGAATTTCTTGCGTGGGGGAAAGCCCAACCGGGCGTGCCTTACGGCTCGGCGGGTTTCGGGGGGTCGACCCATCTGGGCGGCGAGTGGTTGAAGAAGATCACCGGTGTACCGATGGAGCACGTACCGTACAAGGGTGCGTCGCCCGCCACCAACGCGGTGGTGTCCGGCGAATTGAAGGTGGCCGTGCAGGATGCGATGAGCGTGGCCCCGTTCATCAAGTCGGGCCAGTTGCGGCCGATCGGCGTGGCCAGCGCACAACGCAGCAAGCTGTTCCCTGACCTTCCCACGTTCGCGGAATCGGGCGTACCCGGGCTGGACGTCTACACCTGGCTTGGCTTCTATGCGCCGGCGGGCACGGATCCGGCCATTGTGGCCAAGCTGAACCAGGCAACTAACGACATCATGAATTCACCAGAAATGGTGCAGCGGCTGGCGGGGCAGAACAGCGAACCGCTGGGTCCGATGACGCCGGATCAGGTGACGGCATTCGTCGCCGGCGAGACGGCCAAATGGCGTGATGTGGTCAAGACCACGGGCGTCAAGGTCGAGTAAGCGGCGGGGATGCGCGCAACGCGCATCCCCGATGTCTTAACCATCCGAGGCGGGCGTCGGCGCGGCGCGTACGGCAAACACCGCATTTGCCTTGAGCATGACGCGGCCCTCTACCTGCAGCAGGCAATTGGCGTAGATCAGCCGCTTGCCCTGCTTGTCGATACGAACGTGCGCTTCCAGCCAGTCTCCCGGTTTGACCGGATTCAGGTACTCCACCGACATCTGCACCGTCACCACCGACACTTGCGCCTGCTTGGCGATCGTGAACCCCAGCGCGCTGTCGGCCAGCGTGGCCAGCAGGCCGCCATGGGCGATAGCGTGCATGTTGGTGTGGGCGTGGGCCACTCGCATGGCCAGGACCGAGTCCGCATCGCGCCGGTACAGCGCGCCAAGTTCGGCCAGATGGGTCATGAAGGGACTACTGGGCTGCCAGGGCTCGAAGCCCGAAGGAATAGTGTCTATCATGGACTCACGCGAAAGGATCCGGGGAGGATCCTGAATAAGGTTCGGAGGCTTACGGAATACGCAGCAGTATCGCAAAGAAGGCCGCGGCCGGCATGTCGCCAGCCGCGGCCTTGACCGCTCTGCGGACGGCTTAAAACGTCGCCGCGCCTTCGGCCACCCGTTTTTCCAGCAGTGCGGCGGGCTTCCAATGGTCGCCGTGGGTCTCCCGCAACGCACTGATACTGGCAAGTGTGGCGGGCAGGCCGAGCGTCTGCGCGTAGAACATGGGACCGCCTCGCGCGCCGGGAAACCCATATCCATGCACGTAGACCACATCCACGTCCGAGGCGCGCTGCGCGATACCCTCGTCGATGATTTTCGCCCCTTCGTTGACCAGCGCCAGCATGCAACGCTCGACGATTTCTTCGTCGCTGATCGCGCGCCGGACGATGCCGGCCTCGCGCGCGCAGGCCTCGATGATGCCGTCGACCAGGGGGTCGGGCAGCGGCTGGCGGCTGCCCGGTTCATAGCGGTAATAGCCCGCCTGTGTCTTCTGCCCGAAACGCCCCAATTCGCAGATGCGGTCCGCCACCTTGGAATACCGCAAATGCGCCGGCCGGCTCGGCGCCAGGCGTTTGCGCGTCGCCCAGTTGATGTCCATACCGGCCAGGTCTGCCATGGCCAATGGCCCCATGGCCATGCCAAAGCGCGTCAGCGCGCCGTCGATCTGCTGCGGGGTGGCGCCCTCTTCCAGCAGGAAGCCGGCTTCGCGCCAATAGCCCGTCAACATGCGGTTGCCGACGAAACCCTCGCATACCCCGACCAGCACGGGAATCTTGCCGATTCGCTGCGCCGCCGCCATGCAGGTGGCGATCACATCGGCGCCGGTGCGCGCGCCGCGTACCACCTCCAGGAGCTTCATGACGTTGGCCGGGCTGAAGAAATGCAGGCCGATCACGGCCTCGGGCCGCGACGTGCAGGCGGCGATCTCGTCGATGTTCAGGCGAGACGTATTGGTAGCCAGGATCGCCCCTGGCTTGCAGACGGCGTCCAGTTCGCGGAAGACGGCTTGCTTGACGGCCATGTCTTCGAACACGGCCTCGATCACCAGATCGGCCCGGGCAAGATCCTGGATGTCCAGGCTAGGTTGGATGCGCGCCATGCGGGCGGCCACGCCATCCGCGTCAAGCTTGCCCTTGGCGGCGGTGATGTTGTAGTTCTTGTGGATCAGCGCAAGGCCACGGTCCAGTGCCGCCCGATCTCGCTCATACAGCGTGACCGCATAACCCGCGTTCGAGAACGCCATGGCGATGCCGCCGCCCATCGTGCCGGCGCCCAGGATGCCGACGTGGTCGACCGCTCCGGCGCGGCCGCCGCCCGCCACGCGCGGGGCTTCCTTCTCGGCGAAAAACAGATGGCGCAGGGCCTTCGAGGCGTCACCGGCGACCAGTTGGTCGAAGACTCTGCGTTCTTCGTCCAGGCCAGCGTCGATCGGCAGGCGAGTCGCCGCCTCGACGCAATCTGTCGCGGCCAGTTGGGCTTGCGCATTGCGGGCCTTGGGATTGAGCTTCGCGCGCGCCGCGGCGAAGTCGACGCCGTTGCTGTCCACGTCCCGCCTGCCCGCGACAGGGTGCGGGGCCTCTGCCGCACGGTCCCGGGCGTAGGAGAGAGCCAAATCGATCAGATCTCCCTCCGTGACGGCATCCAGCAAATGTGACTCCAGGCCAGCCGCCGCATCCACCGGTGTTCCGGTCTGGATCATCCTTAACGCGGGCGCCACACCGATCAGCCGCGGCAGTCGCTGCGTGCCGCCGCCGCCCGGCACCAGGCCCAGGTTCACTTCCGGCAAGCCCAAGCGTGCGCCGGCCTGCGCGACACGATAATGGCACCCCAGGGCCAGCTCCAGCCCTCCGCCCAAGGCAAAGCCGTGGATGGCAGCAACCACGGGCTTGTCCGAAGCCTCGATCGCGGCGATCACGTCGCGCAACATGGGCTTGGACACTGCAGCCGGCGTGTTGAACTGGCGGATGTCTGCGCCGCCGCAGAACGCCTTGCCGGCGCCCGCGATGACGATGGCGTCGACATCAGCGTCCGCGCGGGCGCGCGCCAGCCCCGCATAAAGGCCGCTGCGCACGGTGTCGCCCAGCCCGTTGACTGGCGGATTGTCCAGGTACATCACTGCGATCCGCCCATGCAGCGCATAGCGGACCGTGCTGGACACGGCATCGGCGAATGAAGGAACAGTGAGGGTCATGTAGGCTCCTTGCGGCGACGCGGCTTACGCCTGCGCCAGCCGCTGATAACGATTGAGATGGTAGCGGGTGTCGCCCAGCGAGTATTCGATCGCCAACAGGCGCTTGACGTAGTGGCCCACGGGCAGCTCGTCAGTCATGCCCATGCCTCCATGCAGCTGGATGCTTTGCTGGCTGATGTACCGCGCGGCCTCGCCGCAGCGGGCCTTGGCGGCCGAGGCCAGGCAGCCGCGCAGCCGGGTATCGGCCGGATCCGCGCGGGCGGCCGTCCAGGTCAGCGAACGCGCCTGCTCCAATGCCAGCAACATGTCGACCAACCGGTGCTGCACCGCCTGAAAACCACTGAGCGCCCGGCCGAACTGGCGACGCGCGTCTGCATAGTCGCGGGTCGCGTCAAGCAGCGCCTGCATGGCGCCCAGCGCTTCGGCGCACAAGGCGATCCGCGTCGTGTCCGCCGCCTGCTCCAAGGCGGCTCCAGCGACGCCCAGCCGCGCGTCTTCAGAAACGCGGCACGCGCTGAACACGATGTCCGCGTAGCTGCGCCCATCTACGCCCACCGCGCCCTGACGGGTGACGCCGGGAATGACGCCCCGATCCCCGGCTTCGATCAGGAACAGGGCGACGTCGCGGCCCTCGCGCGCCGCGACCAGCAGCTGCCTTGCCCCGGCCCCGAACGGGACGCGGCGTTTGACGCCGTTCAGTATCCAGCCGTCGCCCTGGCGCTCGGCCACGACACCGTCGCCATCCAGCGACCAATCCGACTGCGGCCCTGCGAGGGCCAGCACGGGCGCAGCAGCGCCCTGGGCGATGCCGGCAAGCATGCGTTGAACCGCAGCGCCATCCGGCATTAGCGCCAGCAGTTGGCCGCACAGCAACGCGCTGACGTCATAGGGTTCGGTCACCAGATGGCGGCCGAACTGCTGCATCACCACGCAAAGGTCGGTCAGCCCGGCATCCATGCCGCCCGACGATCCAGGCAGGCCCAATCCCAGCAAGCCCATCTCGGCGAAGGCGCGCCAATGCAGCGAGGCCGCCGGGTCTGCGTCGGCGGGCGGCGGTGTCCGACCGGCGGGCACGGGGTATTCCCGTTGCAGATAGCGCCCCACAGCGTCATCCAGCGCCCGCTCGTCGTCGTTGTAATCGTCAGGCAGGCCCAGCCCAAGCTTGGCGATAATATCCTTCTGGACTTCGTCCGTGCCGCCATAGATGGAAATCTTGCGCAGGTTCAGATAGAAACCGGGCATCGCCTCCAGTTCTTCTTCGACAGTCGGATCGCCTTGCGCATAGTCCCGCTCCAAGGCCTGGGATTGATAGGCCAGTGCGTTTGACCCCGCGGTGTCGACCAGGGCCTCGCTGATGCGCTGCGCCAACGTGGAACCCAGGAATTTCAGTATCGACGCTTCGGCGCCATGGCCAGCGCCGCGCTGATCGCGTGCGATCAATCGCAGATTGGTCTGCTCCAGGGCTAGCGTGTCGATTTCCAGCTGCGCCATCCGATGCGCGAATACAGGATCGTCAGCCAGAGGCAAGCCATCGACCACACGCTGCGCCGCCAGCCTTTGGAGATGGCCCAGTTCGCGTTTTGCGCGACCGACCCTCGCCGCGCCAAAGCGTTCATGGGACAGCAGGTACTTCGCATACGTCCAGCCGCGATCCACCTCGCCCACCAGATGCGACGCGGGCACCACCACATCATCCAGGAAGACCTCGTTGATCTCTTCACCGCCGTCCAACGTCCGGATCGGACGCAGCGATACCCCGGGGCTGCGCATGTCGATCAGCAGGAAGGAAATGCCTGCTTGCGCCTTGGCCTCTGAATTGGTGCGCGCCAGGCAGAACATCATGTCGGCGTATTGCGCATAGGTCGTCCAGGTCTTCTGGCCGTTGACGACGAAGTTGTCTCCCTCGCGCCGCGCCCGGGTCGTTAGCGATGCAAGGTCCGAGCCCGCGCCCGGTTCGGAATACCCCTGGCACCACCAGTCTTGCCCGCTCAAGATGCGCGGCAGGAAATGGCTTTTCTGCCACGCCGAGCCATAGGCCATGATGACGGGCGCCACCATCCGCAACCCGAAGGGCACGGTTTCGGGCGCGCCGGCCAGCGCGCACTCTTCATCGAACAGATTGCGCTGCTCAATGTCCCATGCCGCGCCGCCGTACTCGGCCGGCCAGTTCGGCGCAACCCAGCCACGCGCGTGAAGGATTCGGTGCCAACGCAGGAAATCCCCCTTGTCCAGGCGCTGGTGGTCCAACACTTTGCGCCGTAGGTCCGCGGGAAGCTCGTCACGCAGAAAGGCGCGGACCTCGTCGCGGAATGCGGCCATGTCCGTATCAACCCGCATCGTTCACATCCTGAGCAAAGCGCAGCGGCGCGTCGGTGACGGCCTGCAAGGCTTCCCGAGACAGGCCCGTCGCCATGCTGCGCACCATAAACCCATCAGGTGTCACATCCAGCGTGGCCAGATCCGTATACACGCGGTCAACGCAAGCCGCGCCGGTCAGCGGCAGGTCACACACGCGGCGCAAACGGGAACTGCCGTCACGCGTCGTGTGTTCCATCAGCACATGGACGCGCTTGGCGCCCACGGCCAGATCCATGGCTCCGCCCACCGCGGCGGCCACCCCAGGCTGGCCCAGCGACCAATTCGCCAGGTCGCCGTTTTCCGACACCTGATAGGCTCCCAGGATGCAGTAGTCAAGATGGCCGCCGCGCATCATTGCGAAGGAGTCCGCGTGATTGAAGAAGCTGCCGCCGGACGCCATGGCGACGTTCTGCTTGGCCGCATTGGTCAGGTCAGGGTCGACCGGATCGTCCCCCGAGCGCGCCCTCATTCCCAGGATGCCGTTCTCGCTATGCACGATGACGCCGTGCTCGGGCGTCCAATAGTCCAACGCCATGACGGGCATGCCAATGCCCAAGTTGACATAGGAGCCGGCCGGGATGTCGGCGGCGGCGCGGCGCGCAATGTCCGCGCGTGAGAATCGTTGGATCATTGCAGGGCTCCGGTCAACTGGGCGTCGGGGATGCGCAGCACGCGCTGCACGAAGATGCCAGGGGTGACGATGTGTTCCGGGTCCAATCCGCCAACTTCGGCCAACGCATGCACCTGGACGATGGCGGTCGCCGACGCCATGCACATCAATGGTCCGAAGTTGCGCCCTGCTTTGCGGTAGACCAGATTGCCCAGCGGGTCCGCGCGATAAGCTTTAACCAGCGCGTAGTCGGCGTGCAAGGGCTCTTCGAACACGTAACCGACGCCTTTGATGACGCGTGTCTCTTTGCCTTGTGCCAGCAGCGTGCCATATCCAGTCGGCGTGAAAAAGCCGCCCAACCCGGAGCCGGCGGCGCGCAGCCGCTCGGCCAGCGTGCCCTGTGGCACGCACTCGTAGTCGATCAGGCCTTCGGCATAGGCCGATTCAAACGCCTGGGACTCCGCGCCGCGCGGGTATGAGGCAATCAGTTTTCGCACCCGTCCCAGCCCGATCAGGCGGGCCAAGCCGCTCTCGCGGCTGCCGCTGTTGTTGCACACTACCGTGAGATCCCGCGCACCCTGCTCTACCAGCGCGTCCAACAGTTCCACGGGCTGGCCAGACAGGCCGAAGCCGCTGACCAGAACCGTGGCGCCATCGGGAATATCCGCCACGGCCTGCGCGGCGCAATGGACCGTCTTGTTCATCATTGTTTCCATCACAAAGTATGGGAAAGAATGGCCGTAGCCTGGCTGGACAACACGCCTCCGTTGCCGTGCACTAGCGCGACGTCGGCCTTCGGGACTTGGCGTGCCCCCGCCTCGCGACGCAGTTGCGCCACGGCTTCGATCACCAGGAAAATGCTGTACATGCCTGGGTGCGTGAACGACAGGCCGCCGCCGTTGGTATTCATGGGCAGGTCGCCGCCGGGTTCGATCCGGCCGCCGCCGATGAAGGCGCCCCCCTCGCCTTTGGCGCAGAAGCCCAGGTCTTCGAGGAAAAGGATGGGGTTGATGGTGAAGGCGTCGTACAGTTCGACCAGATCAATGTCGGCTGGCGTCAGGCCGGCTTCGGCGAAGGCGGCTCGCCCCGAATCCACTGCGGGCGTGACCGTGACGTCAGGCATGGAGGAGATCTGCCGGTGCCAGTGGGCATGGCCGGTGCCCAGCACGTAGACCGGGCGCGGATGCAGATCACGGGCGCGCTCCGCGCGCGTCACGACGAAGGCGCCCGCGCCGTCGGTCACCAGGCAGCAATCGCGCACGGTCAGGGGGTCCGAAATCATCTTCGCGCCCAGCACGTCGTCAATAGTCAGTGGCCCGCGCAGGAAAGCATCCGGATTCAGCTGCGCCCACTTGCGCGCGGCCACCGCGACTTCAGCCAGTTGGCGCCGCGTGGTGCCGTACTGGTACATGTGGCGGGCAGCGGCCAGCGCATAGCTGGTCACCGGGTTGAATGGCTTGTAGGGATGCTCGTAGGGCTGAGGGTCCAGCGCCGCGCGCATCTGATTGATCTGCGTGCTGCTGGGCGCGCTGCGGGGGTTGGCGCCGTAACACACCAGCACGTGGTCGCACTGCCCGGCTTCGATGGCCATGGCCGCAATCTTCAGGTCGGCGATGAACGACGATCCGCCAAACATCGTACTGTCGGAAAAGCGCGGCCGGATGCCCAGGTATTCAGACATCCGCATCACCCACCAAGGCGAGGTGAGGCTGGATGTGATGATGCCGTCGATGTCCTGCATCTTCAGCCCACTGGCAGCCACGGCGCGGGATGCCGCCTGCGCGATGATTTCCTGCTCAGTGCGCCCGCCGCAGTCGCCCAGCCCGGCCATGCCGGTGCCCAGGACCGCGACCGCCCCCCGATAGCTTCGACCGCTCATGCCTGTTCCCCCGATTGGGGGACGAACACCAGCAACGGTTCACCGTCGACGGTATCGACTCGAGCCTGTACGGTCATTCCGATGCGCACGGCGTCAGGCGGCACGTCGACCACACGGCTCATCAAGCGCGGGCCTTCGGCCAGATCGACAAGGCAAACCGTGTAATCACCAGCTTTGCTGCGGACGATGGTGGTGGAATAGACCTCGCCCAGCCCGCTGGGTTCGGTCCAGTGCAAGGCATCGGCACCGCAATGGGGGCAGACTACCCTGGGGTAAAAATGGTGCCGGGCGCAAGCCTGGCATTGCGGGATCGCGAAGCGGCCCTGCGCGAGCTGTTCGAAATAGTGGCGCTCGGCGCTGGCGGCCGGCTCGGTTTCATTGTGCGGCATGCTGATCGTATCCACCCCGGAAGGCGGATGTCTCCGTTATAGGTCGTTGTCCGTCCGGCATGGCTCGGGACGTGAAACGATTTTAGGAATGGGGCTCGCCACTGACCATCCGAAAGATTCGAAGGCATCATTCGACGTATTCGAAGCACCCGTCGGCCGCTCCGGAAGACGGAGTAAGATTTACAGCACAACAAATCCCTACACATGGCAGGAGCAGTGGAAGATGGCGAAAGTCGGCATGGTTGGAATCGGCCTCATGGGCCACGGCATTGCAAGCAATCTGGTCAAGCATGGTCACACCCTGACCGTCCTTGAACACCCGGGCAATCAGCCCCTGGATACGTTGAAGGCCGCCGGCGCGACCAGCGTGGACAGCGGCGCCGCGCTGGCTGCGCAGTCGGACGTGATCATCCTGTGCGTGACGGGCAGTCCGCAGGTGGAAGCCGTGCTGCTGTCCGAGGGCGGCGTGCTGGAAGGCCTGCGTCCCGGCACCGTGATCATCGATTGCTCGACGGCCATCCCCTCGTCCACCGTGAAGGTGGCGCAGGCCGTGACGGAATCCGGCGGACGCTTCCTGGACGCGCCGATGACGCGCACGCCGAAGGAAGCCGCCGAAGGCCGGCTGAACCTGCTGGTGGGCGGCGACGCGGCCTTGTTTGAAGAATGCAAGCCGATCCTGGCCTGCTTTGCCGAGAACATCACGCATGCGGGTCCGATCGGTGCCGGCCACCGCATGAAGCTGCTGCACAACTACGTGTCGCTGGGCGTGGTGGCCTTGTTGTCGGAAGCGGCTGCCTGCGCACTGCGTTCGGACATCGACCCTGCCGTGTTCGCCGATGTGCTGGCCAAGGGCGGCGGCGGCGGCGTGGCGCTGGAACGCATCAAGCCGTATCTGCTGGAGCAGGACCCGTCGTCGCTGCGCTTTTTCATGTCGAACGCGCAGAAGGACTTGTCCTACTACAACACGATGGCGGCGGAAGCCGGCGCGGTGCGTGAGATCGGCGCCGCCGTGCAGCACACCTTCGACCAGGCCGTCACGCAGGGCGGCGGTGACCGCTACGTGCCCGAACTGGTCTCGCTGCTGAAAGACCGCTGATTCAGCGCCCCACGGCTGCTGGCGCGCGCGCAAGGCCGCGCCCCGGCAGCCGGAGCGAAATCGCCGCGGCCAGCAGCAGCAACACGCCAGCCGATCCGAAGGCGACCCAATGCGTGTGGAACGTATCGAACGCCCACCCGCCCAGCCACGAACTGATCATGCCGCCTACCTGGTGGCCTAGATACGTCAGGCCATACAGCACGCCGACGAGACGGATGCCGTAGACGTCGGCAAGAATCGCCGACGACAAGGCGATGCTGCCCGCCCAGACGATGCCGCCGATCGTGGCTGCGGCATAAAGCTCCCAGTGCGCGCCCACCATGACCAGTGCAAAGAACCCCAGCCCTCGCACCAGATAGATCGCCGCCAGGATGTTGCGGCGCTCGACCTGGTCCGACATGCGGCCCAGCACCAGCGTGCTGAAGATGGCGACCAGACCAATCAGCCCGATGCCCAGCGAACTCGTGGTGGCGTCAAAGCCATGGTCCATCAGCATCGGCATGCCGTGCGTGCCCAGCAGGTTCATGCTGTAGCCACAGGCGAACAACCCCAGCGCCACTTGCCAGAACGGCAACGTGCGCAAGGCATCGCGCACGTTGGGCGCGGGGCCGCGGGCGGCGGGCTTGGCGGATGACTTGTTGTCAATGATCTGATGCGGCAGCAGGTCAGTGTGTTCGGGCGCGGTGTCGCGCATGATGAAGAGCGCGACCGGTACGGTCAGCAAGGCGAACAGCGCGGCAAAGGCCAGCAGTGTTTCCTGCCAGCCCACGGCTTCGATCGCGAATGTCAGAGTGGGCGTCATCAGGGCGATGCCTGCCATCGATCCGGTCGACAGGAAGAACAGCGCCATGCCGCGCTGGCGGGTGAACCAGCGGCTGATGACGGGGGTCAGCGCCACGGGGCTGGTGAACGCCAGCCCGACGGACAGCGCTACGCCGAATGACAGCAGGAATTCGAGGGGACCCCGGGCGAACACCGTCCACAAGGAAGACGCTACGACAATGGCGGTGCCGGTCAGCAGCACGAAGCGGGTGCCGCGCGTGCTGACCAGGTAGCCAGCCAGCGGCATGGCCAAGCCATAGCACAGCATGCCGATCGCGACGATGCCCGATAGCAGGCTGCGCGAAAATCCCAGCCCGTCCGCCATCGGCAGGAAGAACGGCCCGATGCCCATGCGCAGGCCGACCGTCAACAGGGTGAGTACCGCGGCGGCGCCGACGATGTTCCAGCCGAAATACCAGCCGCCCGACTCTTGCTTGTCCAAGTGCTTCTCCTCGATGTCTTCTTATGGCCGTTCATGCGCCAGGGCTTACAGACACCGCAGGGGAGGCGCGGAAAGAATCCGCTATCGACACGGGTGGGAAGGGCGAGGCGTGAATCGGCTTGTTCTTGCCGGCGGAGAAAGCCGCCGGAGGCGACATATTACTCCTGGCTATAAGCTACCAATACGCATACCACCCCTGCCCGCCGGGAATTCCGGTTCGGTCAGCGGACACTTTCGCGTGACTCGCAAATTTCAGCGAAGCAAATATAATTGATATCGATTTTCATTCATAAGCTGCCCGAGGGGTGGCCTTTCGTCATTCCGGCCACCGCGCGTTCTTCATGCCTTCGGCAACCTCCCGCCCCGATTCCGAGCTGCACGCCTGGTACGTCGACCATGGCGGCTGGCTGCTGGCTTGGCTGAAGAAAAAGCTGGGCTGCCCGCACAATGCGGCGGACATGGCGCACGACACCTTTGCCCGCATCCTGGCATCGCGCGACGCGCTGGCCGCGGTGCGCGAACCGCGCGCCTTCCTGTCGGTGACAGCCAGCCGACTCATCATTGACCAGGCCCGCCGCCGCCAAGTGGAAGAGGCCTACTTGGCCGAGCTGAGCCTGGCCATGGCCGATCACCCCGGCGCGCCCTCGCCCGAACAGATCCTGATGACGTCGCAGGCGTTGGCCCAGATCAGCGCCATCCTGGAAGGCCTGGCGGAACGTCCGCGCCAGGCCTTTTTGCTGCACTACCTGGATGGCGACACGCATGCCGAGATTGCCGCCAAGCTGGGCGTGACCGATCGCATGGTGCGCAAGTACCTGGTGTCCGCGCTGCTGCATTGCCACGACGCGGTGGACGCATGAGCGCCGTCGGCTCCCAGGACATCGCGCGCGAAGCGGCCCAATGGCTGATGCGCCTGACCGAAGACGACGCCAGCCCGGCCGACCGCGATCGCTTGCGTGCAGGCTTCGATGCCTGGAAGCGCCAAGACCCGCGCCACGACGCCGCGGCGCGGCGAATGGAAGCCGTGCTGACGCAACTGGGCGCATTGCGCGACGATGCCGCCGGGCAGACCACGCCTTTGCATGCGGGCCTGAAAGCCGGCTGGGCAGGCGGCAGGCGGCGCCGCATCCGGCGCGTGGCGGCCACCCTGGCGCTGGTGGCGGCACTGGCCACGCCACTGGCCGTGTTCCTGCATTTCTATCCGTCGTCCTATCTGTTGGCGGATATGCGCAGCGGCGCCGGCCAATGGCAGACCCATGTGCTGGCTGACCAGAGCCGCGTAACCCTGGAGCCGGGCACGGCGGTCAACCTGCATTTCGACCCGCAGCGCCGCGAAGTGGAATTGGTGCGCGGCGATATCCTGGTTGAAGTCGCCCATGACGCGGCGCGGCCCTTCGTGGTGCGCACCACGCAAGGCAGCGTGCGTGCGCTGGGCACCCGCTTTGTCGTCAGCGCGGAATCCGGCGTGACCGTGTTGAGCATGCTGGAGTCCAAGGTGCTGGCCACCGCCCGCGACAACACCGCCCCGGACCATGCCCGGCAGGTGCAGGCCGGCGAGCAGGTACGCATCACCGCCCAAGGCGTGGGCGCGCCGCAGCCGCTGGACGCCGCCGCCGTCGAAGACGCCTGGAAATACCGGCGCCTGGTCGTGCAGGACAAGCCGCTGGCCGATGTACTTGAACTACTGGGCCGCTACCGCAGCGGCCTCCTGCGCGTAGACCGCGACGCGCTGGCCGGCCTGCAGGTCAATGCCGTCCTGCCGCTGGACGATCCCGACCGCGCCCTGCAGCTGCTGGCCAGCAGCTTCCCCATCCGAGTGCGCACGTTGACGCCCTGGGTCGTCATCGTGGATCGGGCTGGGCCGGGCCGATAGCGTTCGCTTTTGCGGCGGAGTTCCGCTTTTCCGAGCTGGTGCGTCATAGCAATCAGGACACTCACGCACACGGAACTTTCCATGCCCTTGCCGACTTTGAATCTCCGCTACACCCCGCTGGCCTTCAGCCTGCTGCTGGCCACCTTGGGCGCGGCCGCCGCCCTGCCCGCCCATGCCCAACAGCAGACCGATGCCGCGATCCCGTTCGACATTGCCGCCGGCCCACTGGCTCCGGCCTTGAACCGCTATGCGCAGCAGGCCGGCGTGGCGATTTCCGTGGACGCCAGCCGCATCCAGGGCTTGACCACCAACGGGCTGAACGGACGCTACCGCGTCGATGAGGGCTTCCGCGTGCTGCTGGCCGGCAGCGGATTTACCGCCGCGCGCAGTGCGGGCGGCTACGTGCTGGTGGCCGCGCCCGTGCCCGGGACGACTACGCTGCCTGCCGTGCGCGTCAGCGGCCAGAGCGTACCGGGCGCGCTGGACCCGACCTCGGGCCTGCTGGCCTCGACCAGTTCCAGCGCCACGAAGACGGACACGCCACTGATCGAGACGCCGCAGTCGGTGTCGGTCGTGACGCGCGAACAGATCGACGAACAAAAGCCCCGCAGCGTGACGGAAGCGCTGCGCTACACGCCCGGCGCCTTCACGGGCCTGGTCGGCGCCGCCGACCGCTACGACTATGTGGCGCTGCGCGGCTTCATCGAAAACAGCACGGACAACACCATCTACGACGGCCTGAAACTGCTGAGCGATTCCGGCACCTTCAGCTCGATCCAGATCGATCCCTACTTCGTCGAGCGCATCGACGTGTTCCGCGGGCCCTCTTCCGTGTTGTTCGGCCGCAGCGCCCCCGGCGGTCTGGTACAGCTGACCAGCAAGCGCCCGCTGTTCGATCCGTACCGCTCGGTGGAGGTGTCCTATGGCACCCAGGGCCAGAAGAGCGCCGGCTTCGACGTCGCCGGCCCCGTGGACGACAACGGCAAGGTGGCCTATCGCGTCACCGGCCTGGGCCGCTCCACCGACACCCAGTTCGACAACACGCGCGAAGAACGCTATGCGATTGCCCCGCAGGTAATGTTCAACTTCACGCCGGACACGAGCCTGCTGCTTCAAGCCTATCTGCAGCGTGACCCCAGCGGCGGCTTCCACAGCGGCGTGCCGGCGGACGCCAGCATCACCAACGACCATGCGGGCCAGCGCATCTCGCGCCATTTCGTGGATTCCGATCCAGACAACAACGAATTCAAGCGCAACGAGCGCATCTTCAGCTATCAGTTCGACCACCGCTTCAACGACCGCTGGACGTTCCGCCAGAACGCGCGGTATGTCTCGTCCGACGTCGCGCTCAAGCAGGTCTACGGCTACGGCTGGGCCAACGGCACGGAGTTGAACCGCTATTACTCGGGCGCCGATGAATCGCTCAACGCGTTCGCCATCGACAACCAGTTGCAAGGCAAGTTCGAGACCGGCGCGGTCAAGCACACCGTGCTGCTGGGCCTGGACTACCAGAACCGCCACGCCGACGGCCGATGGGATTCCGGCTCGGCGTCCAACCTGAACGCCTTCCATCCCGACTACGCCAATGGCAATGTGCAGATCACCAGCCGCACCTTCTTCGACCGCCGCCTGGAGCAGACCGGCTTCTACCTGCAAGACCAGTTGGCCTATGACCGCTGGCGTCTGACCCTGAGCGGCCGCCAGGACGAAGTCCGCACGACCGAATCCAGCCGCACTGGCGACTATGCGTCCAAGCAGAGCTGGAGCGGATCCAAGTTCACCAAGCGCGCAGGCCTGGTGTACCTGTTCGACAACGGCGTGTCGCCCTACGTCAGCTATAGCGAGTCGTTCAACCCCAATGCCTACACGGACCAGCAAGGCAACCTGCTGCCGCCCACGCAAAGCAAGCAATACGAAGCAGGTGTGAAGTTCCAGCCGCCCGGCACCGAGAACATGGTGACGCTGGCCGCCTTCGACCTGACGCAGGACAACGTGGCCAACCGCGTGCTGGCGCAGACCTACTACACGCCGGCGGGCAAGGTGCGGTCGCGCGGGATCGAACTGGAAGGCAAGGCGCGCCTGACCGACAACTTCACCATGCTGGCCGCCTACACCTTCACCGCGATGACCTACCGCGAATCCACCGAAGGTCTGACCGGCAACACGCCGTACCAGGCGCCGCGCCACATGGCATCCCTGTGGGGCGACTACCAGTTTGACTCCGGACTGGGTGTGGGCGCGGGCGTGCGCTACGTGGGCACAAGCTGGGCCGACAGCGCCAACACGCTGAAGGTGCCGGCCTACACGCTGGTAGACCTGTCGGTGCGCTACGACCTGGGCCGGCTGTCCTCGTCGCTCAAGGGGATGAGCGTGCGCGTGGCCGCCAACAACCTGCTGGACAAGACCTACGTGGCGTCATGCGCCAGCCTGAACTACTGCTACTACGGCGAAGAACGCAATGTCGTGGCAACGTTGAAATACGAGTTCTAAGCTACCAGCGATAGCGCGCCGTCATCACCAGGGTGCGCTCGGCGCCGCGGTAGCACTCGCCCATGTAGCAGATCGAGTAGTAATCGCGGTTGAACAGGTTCGTGGCGTTCAGCGCCAGGCGCCACGGCCCGGTCTCGTAGTGCACCACGGCGTCGACCAGGGCCACGCCGGGCTCGCTGGAGGTGTTGTGCTCGTCGTTCTGGCGCCGGCCGGTATAGCGCACCCCCGCGCCCGCACCCAGGCCCTGGGCCAAGGTGTAGTCCAGCCACAGGGCCGCGGTGTGCTTGGGCACCCCCATCGGGATCTTGCCGACCTCCAGGGGATCCCCGCTGCTGCGCACCTCCATGTCCAGATAGGTGTAGGACGCGGCGACGTTCAGACCGCGCAGCAGTTCGCCCTTGGCTTCGAGTTCGATGCCGCGGGCGCGCTGCTTGCCGGTCTGGCGCTGTTCGTCGGTGATGGGGTTGTAGCTGACGATGTTGGTCTTGTTCAGGTCGAACACGGCCAGCGTGTACAGGCTGCGCGAACCCGCCGGCTGGTACTTGACGCCCACTTCCACCTGTTTGCCGCGGCTGGGCTTGAAGGCGTTGTTGTCCGCGTCCACGCCGCTATTGGGTATGAACGATTCCGAATAGCTGATGTAAGGCGCCAGGCCGTTGTCCGCCAGGTAGGTCAGGCCGGCCCGGCCGCTGAAGGCGTTGTCCGTTTGCTTTTGGCTGGTGCTGTGCAGGCGGTCGTTCGTGGTGGAGGTGACCCGGTCCTGCCGCCCGCCCAGCGTCACAATCCAGTGGTCATCCAGCTTGATCTGGTCTTGCAGATACAGGCCGGCCTGGCGGATCGTCTGGCGGTAGTCGGCCAGCGGATTGGTGGGCGTGGCGATGGGCACGCCATAGATGGGGTTGAGCAGGTCCAGGTCGGGCGCCGGGCCGATGTAGCGGTTGGCCTTGGCGCGTTGTTCGCTCCAGTCGAACCCCATCAGCACGGTATGTTCAGTGCCCCACAGCCGCAGATTGCCCTGCATCTGGGTATCCACCACGGATTGGCTCAGGGGGTCGTCCCAGGTGCGGGCAACGCGGGATATCGCCGTGACGTCTTCATTGACTTCGTCCGTCCAGATCACCCGCCGGTCCATCGACAGGTGGCTATAGCGGAAGTTCTGGCGGAAGGTCCAGGCATCGTTGAAGCGGTGTTCCAACAGGTAGCCGATCGATGCCTGCTCGCTGCGCATGCGGCTGAAGCCCGGGTCGCCCATCTTCACATCGGTGAGCTTGTAGTCCTTGGCGAAATAGTAGGGATCTTCGCCGGTCTTGTTCTTGATGTACTCGGCCAGCAACGTCACCGACGTGGCCGCGCTTGGCTGCCAGCGCAACGAAGGCGCCAGATACAGGCGCTTGCGGTTGATCTTGTCCCCATTGGGGTATTTGTCCTGGTCATCACTGTCCAGCCCCACTCCCACCAGCCGGTAGCTGAGCGTGTCGTCCTGGCCGAAGGCGTCGCCCAGGTCGAAGGCCAATTGCTTGCGCTCGTAGCTGCCGTACTGCACTTCCACCTCGCGGATGCGTTCGCCGGTGGGCCGCTTGCTGATGCGATTGAGCACACCGCCGGCGTCGCCCTGACCGAAGGTCATCGACGACGGACCGCGCAGCACTTCGATGCGTTCCAGGCCATAGGGTTCGGTGGAGTACCGGGTGACGCCTGTCGGCGTCTGCGCCAGGCCGTCGCGGAACGACACGTAGTAGGTCGAGAAACCGCGCAGGTTGATGTATTCCCAGCCGCGGTTGTCGGGGCCGTAGGTATTGCCGGATACGCCCGGGGTGTATTGCACGGCGTCCATCACATCCAGCGCGCCCCGCGCTTCCATTTCGTCGCGGCCGACCACCGAGATGGACTGCGGCACTTCCAGGATTGGCGTGTCGGTCTTGGTGGCGGTGGCCGTGCGGCTGGCGGCGTAGCCGGGCACCGCGCTGAAGGCTGTTTCGCCGGTGACGGTGACGGCGGGCAGCGTGGCGACGCCGGCGGCGGGCGCCTCGCGCAGCACGTAGTTGCCGCCGCCGCGGTGGCGCGCTTCGAGTCCGCTGCCGGCCAGCAGATAGGCCAGGCCGGCGTCCACGGCGTAGCTGCCCCGGATGCCGGCGGACTGGCGGCCACGGGTCTGGTCGGCGTTGAACGACAGGGTGATGTCGGCGGCGGCGGCGTAGCGGCTCAGCGTAACGTCCAGCGGACCGGCGGGAATGTCGTAGCTACGCGCCGCAGGCGCGGCCTGGGCCCACGCGGCGGGCGCCAGGGGGCCGACGGCCCAGGCGGACCACACGGCGGCGGCAAGCAGGACGGGCAACAGGCGCGGCGCGGCCAGGGCGCCCGTCAGGCGGCGAGTCTTACCGGCAACGGCGTGGCGCCCAGGGCGGGCTTCAGAACGGGATTGCGAGCGGGGTTCGGAACGGAAATCGGCGGCTTGCGGCTTGCGGGACACGGCGGCTCTCATAGGCAGGACGGAACATGCCGCAAGGTCCCAGGCAGGGTTGGCAGACCCTGGACCAGGCGGCCCTATCTGGTAGGCCGGACGAGAACGGGAAAGAGCAACCCCGCGATGAAAATATTTTTGGATCAACGCGGCACGACACGCACCCAATAGCGGGTGCGGGTGCGCAGCGCCACGGGCAGCGAGGCGGCCACGTTTTCCAGCACGGCGTCGGTATCGGCCAGGCGGAAAGCGCCCGACAGGCGCAGGTGAGCCACCGCCGGATCGCAGGTGAGGCTGCCGCTGCGGTAGCGCGCCAGCTCGGCGATGAAGTCGCCCAGTGGCTGGTCGATGGCGACCAGCCGGCCGTCGACCCAGGCCGCCTGCGACTGAAGCACGGGCTGGGGCGCCGCGGCGGCACGCGCCGTCAACAGGCTTTGCTGGCCCGCCGACAGGCGCAGGGGCGCAGCGCCCGGATCGGCGGGCTGCAGCAGCACGGCGTCCTGGAAGACCGCGACCCGGGTGGCGTCCTCGTCGCGGCGTACCGAAAAGCGTGTCCCCAGCGCGCGCACGCTGCCGTCCGGTGTCAGCACCTCGAACGGCCGGCGGCCGGCGTTGTCGGGCGCGGTCTGCACCAGCACCTCGCCCTGGTACAGGCGCAGCAGCCGGCGTTCGGACCCGTAGTCGACATCGACGGCAGAACCGGTGTTCAGATAGAGCATGCCGCCGTCGGGCAGCGTCACCGTGCGCCGCTCGCCGGTGGCGGTACGCAGCCCCGCGGTCAGCACCCGCCAGGGCGGTGTGCTGTACAGGCCCAGCGCCGCGCCGCCTCCGGCCAGCAGGGCCAGGGCCAACAGGCGCCGGCGCTGCTGCTGCCGGGCGGCTTGCAGGGTGGGCAGCAACACGTCGCCGGGCACGCTGCCCAGCCGCTCTTGCAAGTCCAGCATGCGCGCCCAGGCCTGGCGGTGGCGGACATCGGCGTCCAGCCAACGGCCCCAACCGGCGCGCGTCGCCTCGTCGGCATCGACGTCCTGCAAGGCCACGTACCAGCGCGCGGCTGCTTCCAGCGCTTCTGCGGAAACCGTCATGGATCAATCCGTTGCAGCACGGCAGGCAGTCCCTAGTCTGCGGCCAGCAGCAGGCACTGCGTCAGCGCGCGCACCATGTGCTTTTTGATAGTGGTCACGGACACGCCCAACTTGGCGCCGGCCTGGGCGTAGGTCAGTTCCTCGAACTGCACCAACAGAAAGATCGCGCGGGTGCGCGGCCCCAGCTCGTCCAGCATGCGATCGATGGCCAGAACGGTTTCCAGCACGATTGCGCGCGCCTCGGGCGAGATGGCGACCGGTTCGGGCCGCGCGGCCAGGGTTTCGAGATAGGCGCGTTCGATGGCTTGGCGGCGGTAGGCGTCGGTCACCAGCCCGCGGGCGATGGTGGCGAGGTATTCGCGCGGACGCAGGATGGCTTCGACGTTACGGTTGGCCAGCACGCGCAGGAAAGTATCCTGCGCCAGGTCGGCGGCGTTGTCGCGATTGCCAAGCTTGCGTCGCAGCATGCCCACCAGCCAGGGGTGGTGGTCGCTGTACAGCGCTTCGAGAGAGCGGTCGGGAGCCTGGTCTGACATGGGGGGACTTGACGCCCATGCAACCGAGCGACTTAAGAATGAATATTATTCTCGATTCTAGCCGAGAGGCCTGCCCCCGTGGCAGAGGAAAAATCGGGCCGTTGCGGCAAACCCACGGGCGGCCGGGAGAGCCCCGCCGGGCGCCGGTACTGCACCGCGCTATCTCAATACATTGCGCACGAAGCGCAGCGGCGCGTCACCGTCATTGCGATAGGAATACGGCTGGGCGCTACTGTAGATGGCGAAGTCGTTGGTCTGCACTTGCTGCACCACGCCCGACAATTCCAGCCGCAGCGTGCCTTCCATGACGTAGACCATCTCGTGCCAGCCCGGCGGATCGGGCTCAGCCACGTAAGTCTCGCCCGGCGCCAGCACCCACAGCCACAACTGCGCCTCGCAGCTGGCCGGGGCTGCGCCCAGCAGCACGGCCTGGCTGCCGGGCCGCTTGCCGCGCCAGGCGCGGGCCTCGATGCGGCGCCGTTCACGCGCCGGATCGCTGACCAGATCCACGAAGCCCACCCCCAGCGCATGCGCCAGCTTGTCCAGGCTGGACAGGCTGATGTTGGCCGTGCCGGCCTCCAGCCCCGCAATCATGCGGCGGCTGATGCCCGAGGCGTCGGCCAGCGCCGTCTGGCTCAGGTCCGCCGCCTTGCGCAGCCGCTTCAGATTGGCCCCGACGTGCGTGAGGACATCACTCTCGGAATTAGTAATGTGCAGTATATTGCTCAAATTAGTGACACCTGATATCTGCCGTGAAGCCCAAATCGATGTTCGCCCTGACGCGCCAGGAAATCGCCCTGGTGCTGGTCACCATGCTGTGGGGAAGCACGTTCCTCATTATCCATATCGCCATGCAGCATAGCGGACCGCTGTTCTTCGTTGGCGTGCGTTTCACCATTGCCGGCCTGGTGACGATGCTGCTGTTCCGCAAGCACATGATGGGCATCACCCGATTCGAGATCGGCGCGGGCATCGCCATCGGCTGCGCATTGTTCCTGGGGTACTACCTGCAAACGCACGGCCTGCGCACCATCACCAGCAGCCAGTCGGCCTTTATCACGGCCCTGTACGTGCCGATTGTGCCGCTGCTGCAATGGGCGGTGCTGAAGCGCCCGCCGGGCTTGATGAGCTGGATAGGCGTGGCGCTGGCCTTCACGGGACTGATCCTGCTGGCAGGCCCCGAAGCGGGTTCGCTCAACTTCAGCCCCGGCGAGGTCGCCACCCTGGCCGGCGCGGTGGCGATCGCCGCCGAGATCATCCTGATCGGCATGTTCGCCAAGCGCGTGGACAGCCGCCGCGTGACCGCGGTGCAGTTGTTGACCGCTGGCCTGGTCTCGTTTGCGCTGATGCCGGTGCTGGGCGAAGGCGTGCCCGAGTTTTCATGGCTGTGGGCCGGCGCCGCCATCGGGCTGGGGCTGGCCAGCGCGATTATCCAGCTGACCATGAACTGGGCGCAGAAATCCGTATCGCCCACCCGCGCCACGGTCATCTACGCGGGCGAGCCGGTCTGGGGCGGCATCGTCGGGCGCCTGGCGGGCGACCGGCTGCCGGCGCTGGCGCTGGTGGGCGCCGCGTTGATCGTGGCTGGCGTGCTTGCCAGCGAAATCAAGTTCCGCCGGAAAAAATCCGTGAGCACCGGGTTGAACGAAGCCTGATACGGAGCGGCCCCGGTCAGGCCGCCTGCTCCAGGAATGCCTGCAGGGCGGGAACCGTATTCAGCACGTGCTGGCGCATCGCCGCCTCGCATTTGTCCGGATCGCGCGTTTGCAGCGCATCGATCAGTTCCTGGTGCGATTCGCGCACGCGCAGCACGCGGCCGGGCTGGGCCGCCCATAGGCGCATATAGGGTTCCACCACGGAATGCAGTTCGGAGATCTGACGCAGCAACCGCGGCTGCTGGCAGAAGCCGCACAGGTATTCGTGGAATTCGCGGTGCGCAGTCGTCCAGTCCAGATAGTCGCCGGAGCCCTGCTCCAGCTGGTCCAGCAGGCTGGACAAGCGGCGGACGTGTTCAGCATTCATGTGCAGCACGGCGTTGCGCATCGCCAAGCCTTCCAGCACCGAGCGCATCTCAAACACTTCCAGCATTTCCTGCTGATTCAGGCCGCGCACCACCGCGCCGCGATTGGCGCGGATTTCCACCAGGCCTTCAGACGCCAGCCGGCGCAACGCGCCCCGAACGGGCATGCGGCTGGTGCCGATTTCGCTGGCGACCACGTCCGGCACGAGGCGCTGGCCGGGCGCATAGCGGCCCAGCCGGATCTCGCGCTGCAAATGCAGGTACGCCTCGTCTTCGGCGCTGATCGCTGTCTTCTGAAATTGCAGCATCGTCGTCCCCAGGGCTTGGAAAGCCGCAATGATAGATAAACGCAAAAATAACACAAACTGGATCCAGTGATCCATGGATGCAAACACCAATAGGCCGGAATGGCCCCTTCCCGTTTAATCGTCCTGGCCGGGCGCTGTCATGCGCCCTACGCGCTGGAACGGGCATCAGACCCGCCCGGCGGCACTCGTTTTCCATAACGCGATCAAGGGGAATCCATGAAATTTCGTCTCATCCGGACGCTGGCCGGCGCCGCCGCCGTGGCCTTCGCGGCCCAGGCCGGCGCGCAGACAGCCGCCGCCACCGATTGGCCGCAACATCCGGTACGCATCGTCGTGCCCTTCCAGGCCGGATCCGCGACCGACCTGATTTCGCGCCAGCTGGGCGCCGCGCTGGCCACCGAACTTGGCCAGCCCTTCGTCGTGGAAGCCCGTCCGGGCGCCGCGGCCGCGATCGGCAGCGCCTCGGTGGCGCGCTCGGCGCCGGACGGCTACACGCTGCTGATGGGTGGCCCCGCCGCCGTCGTCACGAACCGCTTCCTGCAGAAGCGCTTGGCCTATGACCCGGACGCCTTCGCGCTGGTGTCCATGGTGGCCTACACGCCGAACATCCTGTTGGCCAATCCGCAGCAGCCCTTCAAGACGCTGCCCGAAATGGTCGCGTACGCCCGCGCCAACCCGGGCAAGCTGACGTATGCCTCGTTCGGCACCGGCACCACCTCGCACATGGCGGGCGAAATGCTGAAGTCCATCGCCGGCATCGATATCCTGCACGTGCCGTACAAGGGCGCGGGCGAAGCCATTCCGGCCCTGCTGTCCGGCCAGGTGTCGATGTACTTCGACACCATCATGACCGGCCTGCCCCAGGTCAAGAGCGGTTCGTTGCTGGCCCTGGGCATGTCGAATTCGCAGCGCTCGTCGCTGGCCCCGGACATCCCCACCATCGCGGAACAAGGCTATGCCGGCTACGACATCGCCCCGTGGTACGGTCTGGTCGCGCCTGAAGGCACGCCCGCGCCGATCCTCGACAAACTGAACCGCGCCGTGAACAAGGTGCTGGCCGACCCCGCATTGCGCGGTAAGCTCGCCGAAGCCGGCGCCGAACCGCGCGGCGGCAGCCGCGAGGAGTTCGCCGCCTTCATCAAGGCCGAAATCCCGCGCACCAAGCAGTTGATCGACCAAGCCGGCATCACCCCGCAGTAATCCTTTCTACGAGTTCCAGCATCCATGTCCTCCCCCTTCGATTGGTCTTTTCCGTACGCTTCCCGAAAAATGCCGGTCCTGGCCGCCAATGCGGTCGCGACCAGCCAGCCGCTGGCCGCGCAGGCGGGACTACGCATGCTGCTGGCCGGTGGCAATGCCGTTGACAGCGCCATTGCCACCGCGATCGCCCTGACCGTCGTCGAACCCGTCATGAACGGAATCGGCGGCGACATGTTCGCGCTGGTCTGGCATGACGGCCGCCTGCATGGCTTGAACTCCAGCGGTTGTGCGCCGGCCGCATGGACGCCCGAGTACTTCAACGGCCGCGACGCCATGCCCGGCACCGGCTGGGGCACCGTCACCGTGCCCGGCCAGGTAGCGGGCTGGAAGGCCTTGTCCGAGCGCTTCGGCAAGCTGCCGTTCGCCAAGCTGTTCGAACCCGCCATCGCCTACGCCGAAGAGGGTTTTGCCGTATCGCCGACCATTGCGCGCCAATGGGCCACTCAAGCGCCCAAGCTGGCGCACGAACCCGGTTTTGCCGACGCCTTCCTGCCGCAAGGCCGCGCGCCGCATGCCGGCGAATGGTGGCGCTTTCCCGCCCAGGCCAAGACCCTGCGCGAGATCGCCGAAAGCGGCGGCGACAGCTTCTATCGCGGCGAACTCGCCCGCAAGATCACCGACTTCGCCAGCCAGACGGGTGGCGCGCTGAGCGCCGCCGATCTGGCCGAGCACCGCCCCGAATGGGTTGCACCCATCTCGCAATCGTTCCGCGACGTCGAGCTGCATGAGATTCCGCCCAACGGCCAGGGCATTTCCGCGCTGATGGCACTCGGCATGCTTGAACAGTTCGATCTGGAAGGCATGGGCCGCGACAGCGCCGACTACTACCACGTCAGCATCGAAGCGATGAAGCTGGCGTTCGCGGACCTGCACCACCATGTGGCGGACCCGCGCCATATGCGCACAGACGCCCGCGCGCTGCTTGACCGCGCTTACCTGGCCGAGCGCGCGCGCCTGATCTCGATGGACCGCGCCAGCGTGCCCACCGCGGGCACGCCTGCCACCGGCGGCACGGTCTACCTGACCGCCGCGGATGCCAACGGCACCATGGTGTCCTTCATCCAGTCCAACTATCACGGCTTCGGCTCGGGCGTGGTCGTGCCCGGCACCGGCATCAGCTTGCACAACCGTGGCTTGAATTTCGTGCTCACGCCGGGCCACGCCAACCAGGTAGCGCCGCGCAAGAAGCCCATGCACACGATCATTCCTGCGTTCGTCACGCGCGGCGGCCAACCGCTGATGTCGTTCGGCGTGATGGGCGGATCGATGCAGGCGCAGGGCCATCTGCAGATGGTGACGCGACTGGCCGCGTTCGGCCAAAACCCGCAGGCCATGAGCGATGCGCCGCGCTTCCGCGTGGAAAAGGGCCCGGTCGTCAATGTGGAATCGCACCTGCCGGCAGACGTGGTGGAGGCGCTGCGCGCCCGCGGCCACAACGTGGCGGTGGCGCCTGTAGACAGCCTGGAGTTCGGGTCGGCCCAGTTGATCTGCCGCCTGCCGCAGGGCGGTTATATGGCGGCCTCAGACTCGCGCCGCGACGGACAGGCAGTAGGTTTCTAAGCAGGCAGAGGTTTCACGTACTGCGCCAGGCGGTCGGGTCTGGCTCGGTAAGCGCTTGAAGCCCGGCTTCGCCCTGAGAGGCTTTAGCGGCGTCGGCGCCATACAGGATCAGGTCGGCGTCGCGTTCGATACCCAGCTTTTTCATGGCGTTTCTTTTTTGCGAGCTGACCGTCTGCACGCTACGGTGGGACTGTTGCGCAATTTCGGTCACCGTCGCCCCCGCACAGAGCAACCGGACGATCTCGGCCTCGCGCCGGGTCAGCTGCAGGCTTCCTATCGTGGACGACTCATTGACGATCATGCCTTGGATCTTGGGCGAGTAGTAGGTCTTTCCCTGGTACACGGCATGGACCGCGTTGACGATGTGGCTGGTGGGATCAGACTTGCTCAATACACAAACCTTGTCGTGCCCCAGCAAGGCCCGGATCAGCGTTGGGGTATCGATCATAGTCAGCACCGCGATACGCAGATCGGGATACCGCCGCCGCAGCAAGGCAAACAAGGCGAGCCCATCGCCATACTTGCCGCCCGGCATGGTGTAGTCGGACACCACCACATCGCACGGCTGCGCGTCAAGCTGGGCGATCAGGCTAGTGGAATTCTTGGCGCATCCGATAACGTCGATTGCCGGATCCAGGCCTAGCTCGTAACTGATGCCCAAGGCCACTGCGGGGTGATCGTCGGCAACGATGACGCGAATATATCGTGATGGCATATGAAGGATGACTCGCATGGGGGGGGCGCCGTCGGGGAAGTACTTTTCGGCATACAGCACATAGTGCTGTCGTATCTTCAACAAAAAAATAGGAAGAGTACGAAAGTCACTATGCGGCACAATGGCTTTGCATGAGCCAGACATCCCTTCCCCGCGACACGCCCTTCCCCACCCGACCCGCGCGCCACGCGCAACGGTTGCGCGTGCTGGTCGACTTGACGTCTGCTGATCCTGCGCGCATCCATGAGTTGGCGCACGCCTTCAGCACCGTCAACAACGAGGACATCCTGCAAGTCCGCACGTTGCAGGCGAACCGAGACTGGACCGGGCTGGGCGTGCTTGCCCACCGCATCAAGGGCGCCGCCCAGATGACGGACGACACCCAGCTAAGCGCGCTTTGCGCTGCGCTGGAACTACTATGCGCCGATCCCGCCGCAGCCGCATCGGCGCTTGATGACTATACCCAGCGCCTGGAAATCGCCCTGGAGGAATTCGGCGAGTCCTTTCGCCGAATCGCCCAAGACGCGCAAAACGCAGCAGACGCCTAGACCAGGTCTTTGGCGCGCGGATCGTGCTTGGCCAGGCGGGCCAGCAGATGGTCCACCTCGGCCTTCGCCGCGGGCGTCAGGGCGGCGCCCGGGCGGCGCTGCGCGGCGCTGGACAGGATGCCCCGGCGCATCATGACGTACTTGCGCACCGCCAGCCCCACCCCCGGTTGCTGCTCGTAGCGCAGCAGCGGCAGGTGCGCATCGAATAGATCATGCGCGGCCTCGCGTTTGCCCTCGCCCACCCATTTGACGAAGTCGCACAGCATGTCGGGAAAGCAATAGCCGGTGTTGGCGCCGTCTGCGCCGCGCGCCATTTCGTAGTCCAGGAACAGACCGTTGTTGCCGCACAGGATCGAGATGTGGCGCATCGCGCCTTCGGCCTCGAAGCGGCGCAGCGCCGAGATCTTTTCCAGCCCGGGCCAGTCTTCGTGCTTGAGCATCACGCACGACGCCAGGTCCGTCACGATGCGCCGGATGACCGACGGCGCCATCTGCACCGAGAACGTCAGCGGGTAGTCCTGCAGCACGAACGGCACATCGTCGCCGATAGCTTCGACCGCCTGATGGTAGTAGGTGACGATCTGGTCGTCGGTGCGCAGCGTGTTCGGCGGCGCGATCATCACGCCGGCGGCTCCCAGGTCCATCACGGCGCGCGTCAGCGAGCGCATGGAGGCGAAGCCCGGCGCCGACACGCCCACCACGATGGGCATGCCACCGGCCTTGCCAATCACTTGCGAAGCGATGTCCAGCGATTCCGCGAAATCCAGCTTCGGCGCTTCGCCCAATTGGCCCAGCACCGTCAGGCCGGTCGCGCCGCAAGACTGGTAGAAGTCCATCATGCGGTCGATCGACGCGTGGTCCACCGCGCCGTCATCGAAGAACGGGGTGGGCGCGATGGGGAAGACGCCCTTGGCGTCGGCAGTCAGTTTCATTTTCAACGTCCTTGAATGTCTTGGCTTGCGATCAGATGCTGGCGATCAGGCCGCCGTCCACGCGGATCGTCGATCCGGTGATGTAGCTGGCGCGCGCGCTGGCCAGGAAGGCCACGGCGTCGCCGTATTCCTTCGGGTCCCCGTAGCGGCCCACCGGAATGCTGCCGGTGCTTTCGCGGCTGACGTCTTCCACGCTACGCCCTTCGCGCTTGGCGCGCGCCTCGTCCAGGAACGAAATGCGGGCGGTGGCGATGCGGCCGGGCAGCACGATGTTCGACGTGATGCCGTCCTTGCCGACTTCGCGCGCCAGCGTCTTGGACCACCCCACCAGCGACATGCGCAACGCGTTCGAAATGCCCAGGTTGGGAATCGGCGCGATCACGCCGGACGAGGTGCTGGTGATGATCCTGCCCCACTGCCGTTCACGCATGCCGGGCAGCACGCGGTCGGTCAGCTTGATGACGGACAGCACCATCCCTTCGAAGTGCTCGCGCCACAGGTCCGCCGTCTGGCCCGACGAAGGCGTGGGCGGCGGACCGCCCGTGTTGTTGACCAGGATATCGACCGGACCCACCTGGGACTCGATCCATGCGACCTGGCTGTCGATCGCGTCCAGAGCGCGCAGGTCCCATTGCATTGGAATGGCGGTCAAGCCGTCCGCCTTGATCCTGTCCGCCGTGGCGGTAGCCGCCTCCAGGTTCAGATCCGCCACCACGACACGCGCGCCTTCCTGCGCCAGCGAGGCAGCAATGGCGCCCCCCAGGCCGCCGCCTGCGCCCAGCACCAGCGCGATCTTGCCCTTGATACCCAAATCCATCGTTACCTCCGTCATTGAACTTGCCGGGACCCGGCAGGCTTCTGCCGTCCTTTGATCTTATTTTCAGTCAGGAAACGGGAGTGTGAAAATGGAAAATACTCAGGCAGATCATTCATTTTATGAATGACCTAGCTCTGTCCACCGCTGCCCAGGCTTTCCGGACAAACATCGGAAGCAGCAGGGGGGCACGGTATAGTGAACCTCTTCCGATCATGCCTTTCCAGAATGAACCCGCGCCGCCTCACCCCGTCCATGTCGCTGCTGCTGGCATTCGAAGCCAGTGCCCGCCATCTCAGCTTCACCCGCGCCGCGACCGAGCTGGCGCTGACGCAAAGCGCCGTCAGCCGGCAAGTGCAGGCCCTTGAGGATCTGCTGGAAGTCGCGCTGTTCCGACGCGAGAAGCGGCGCATTCTGCTGACCGAAGCCGGCATGCGGTATCAGAAGGAACTGGAAGCGGCCCTGCAACGCATCCGCAGCGCGTCGCTGCAGGCGATCTCACACCGGACCGGACGCGGCGCCTTCCATCTGGCTGCGCTGCCCACCTTTACCGCGAAATGGCTGATGCCGAGGTTGAACCGCTTCTATGCGCGGCACCCCGGCATCCTGGTCCACCTGCATTCGCGGGTCACGCGCTTCGACCTGGAACTGGCCGGCATCGACGCCGTGATCGCCGTGGGCGACGGCGACTGGCCCGGGTTGGCGTCTTACCGCTTGATGGATGAACACGTCATCCCGGTAATCAGCCCCGAACTGGCCGCCAGCCACCCGATCCGCCAGCCGGCAGATCTGGCCCAGCACAGCCTGCTTCAGGTGGCGGCCCGCCCCGCGGTGTGGCAACGCTGGTTCGAAGCGCACGGCTTGCCGGTGCGCACCATGCGCTGGGGGGCGCAGTTCGAATTGACCACCCACTTGATCCAGGCTGTGGCCTCGGGCATCGGCATCGGGCTGCTGCCGACGTTCCTGGTGGAAGACGAGTTGCAGCAAGGCGTGCTGGCGCCCGCCATCGACGAAGCCTTCAGCACGGGCGCGGGTTATTTTTTCCTGGCGCCGCCGGACAAGCTTGCGACCCCGCCCGTCGCTGCATTCAGGGACTGGTTGCTGGAGGAAAGCGGCCAGGCGCGTGCCAATCCTTAGACGATAGGGTCGCGCGGCGCATACGGCCGCCGGCGCATCAGTTCGGCCAGGCGGGTCAGCGCCTGCGCAAGTTCCTCGCGGTCCTTCACGCCGCCCAGCGAAATACGGATGGCGTTGGGGCCCGCCGCCTGCCCTACCTGGAATGCGTCGGACGACGTGACGCTCAGGCCTTCATCGCGCGCGACGCGCGCCAGATCTGAAGCGGTCCATTGCGGCGGCATCGCCTGCCACAGGTGAATGCCGACGGGAGTAGAGGGAAACGGGCCCGGCAGCAATTGCCGCGCCAACCGTTGGCGCGCCTGCGCTTCGGCCCGCACGCCGTTGAGCACCGTGTCCGCCGCCCCGCTGACGATCCATTGCGTCGTCAAGGCCCCCATCAGAGGCGTGGCCATCAGCGCGAACGAGCGCATGGCGGCCAGCACGCGTTCGCGGCTGTCCTGATCGGGGCTCAGCACGAAGGCGGTGCGCAAGCCCGGCGTGAGGCATTTGGCCAGCGTGGCGATGTGGAACACAGAGGCCGGCGCGTAGCTGGCCAGCGGCGGCGGCGCGTCGTCCAGGAACAAGCGGTAGGGATCGTCTTCGATGATGCGGGCGCCGCACGCCGAGGCCGATCGGACCAGATCGCGCCGCCGCCCAGCGCTCATCGTGTGCGTGGTGGGGTTCTGCAGGGTCGGGTTCAGATAGACCAACCGGCTGCCGCTTTCACGGCACGCCCGCTCCAGGCCCGCGGGCGTCATGCCGTCCTCATCGACGTCGGCGGCCCGCACCTCGCGGCCCAGATGGTGCGCCGCGCTGAGCAGCCCCGGATACGCCAGCGGTTCGGCGATGATGGCATCGCCCGGCTGGCTATAGGCCAGCATCAGGGCGGCCAGCGCGGCCTGCGCGCCGGGGCACACCAGCACCAGCGCAGGGTCAATGGGCCCGACCGCCTGCGCCAACCATTGCGCGCCGGCCTCTCGAGCCTCCGGCCCGCCGCCGGCCAGGTGATAGGCCATCATCACATTGACGTCGTGGCGGTCCATGACCTTGGCCAACCCGCGCTGCACCAGGTCTTGCAGGTCGCAGCCCAACGGCGGGGGTGGCATGTTCATGCCCAGGTCGATCAGTTGCGCGGTTTGCGCAGCCGGCCGCGCGATGAAGGTGCCCAAGGCGCCGCGCGGATCCAGGAGGCCCCGCTGCCCCGCTTCGGCATAGGCCCGCGTGACGGTCGTCAGATCCACGCCCAGCCGTTGCGCCAGCCCGCGTTGCGGCGGCAGGCGGTCGCCCGGCTGCAGTTGGTTTTCCGCCACGGCGCGCTCGATGAAATCCGCGATCTGGCGGTAGCGCGGGCCCCCGCCACGCGTGAGGGCCTGGGGCCAAACCGCATACAAATCTTGCTCTTGCATGGTTTTACCTGCGCCAGAATGTCGCAATGTATGGATGATATTAATCAATTAGTATGGCAACAATCTTCACATAAGTCCATACATTAGAAATCTTGTACGGCTCTCAGAGCCGGACGGATGCTGTTGCGCGCCTGCCCGACCCAATCCCTGGCTGATGTATGGATTTAGTGTCCTTAACCAAGGGATATCACATGTCCAACTCTAGACTCTGGGCCCGCCTGGCCGGCGCCCGGGCATCCTGCCTGCGCGCCGCGCCCCGGGCCGCTTGCGCCGCCCTGCTGCCCCTGCTGCTGAGCGGCTGCGACTGGGCCCTGTTCGCGCCCAAGGGCGACATCGGCGTCCAGACCAAGAACCTGATCCTGATCGCCTCGGGCCTGATGCTGCTGGTGGTGATCCCCGTGATTCTGCTGACGCTGTATTTCGGCTGGCGCTACCGCGAAACGAACACCCGCGCCCGCTACGAACCGAAGTGGTCGCATTCGACCTCCATCGAAGTCGTGGTCTGGACCATTCCCTGCATCATCGTGGCCATCCTGGGCGTGCTGATCTGGAAGACCACGCACGAACTGGACCCGTACAAGCCCCTGGAATCCGAAGTGGCGCCGCTGCGTATCGAAGTCGTGGCGCTGGACTGGAAGTGGCTGTTCATCTACCCCGACTACGGCATCGCCACGATCAACCAGCTGCCGGTGCCCGTGGGCACGCCGCTGGAATTCAAGCTGACCGCGCAGTCGATGATGAACTCGTTCTTCATCCCGCAACTGGGCACGCAGATCTATGCGATGGCGGGCATGCAGACCCGGCTGCACCTGATCGCGGACGAACCGGGCGTGTTCCCGGGCCTGTCCGCCGCCTACAGCGGCCCGGGCTTTTCCGACATGCACTTCCTGACCCATGCAACCTCGCGCGCCGAGTTCGACGCCTGGGTGAAGCAGGCGCAAAGCGCGCCGCAGAAGCTGGACGCCGCCGCCTATGAACGCCTGGCGCAGCCCAGCGGCCGCATGGAACCGGCCGTGTTCTCGCAGGTGCAGCCCGCGCTGTTCGACGCCATCGTCAACCTGTACATGCACGACCACGGCACCCCGCGCGCAACCGCCAAGCAACTGGCGCTTACGCAATCCCTGGAACAAGCAATAGCGAGCGAACTATGTTCGGCAAACTGACCCTAGAGGCGGTCCCCTACCACGAGCCCATCATCATGGGCACGCTGGGGGTCGTCATTCTTCTCGGCCTGGCCCTGGTGGCCGCCATGACGTACTACCGCAAGTGGGGGTACATCTGGACCGAGTGGATCACCACCGTCGACCACAAGCGCATCGGCGCGATGTACATCATCCTGGCGCTGATCATGCTGCTGCGCGGCTTTGCCGACGCCATCATGATGCGCGCCCAGCAGGCCATGGCCGTGGGCGACGCCGCCGGCTACCTGCCGCCGCACCACTACGACCAGATCTTCACGGCGCATGGCGTCATCATGATCTTCTTCGTGGCCACGCCCCTGATCCTGGGGCTGATGAACGTGGTCGTGCCGCTGCAGATCGGCGCGCGCGACGTGGCCTATCCGCTGGTGAACTCGCTGGGCTTCTGGTTGTCGGCCGTCGGCGCGGTCCTGGTCATGATCTCGATGTTCGTGGGCGATTTCGCCGCCACGGGCTGGGTCGCGTATCCGCCATTGTCAGGGCTGCAATACAGTCCAACCGTGGGGGTGGACTATTACATCTGGTCCCTGCAGATATCGGGGCTGGGCACAACGCTGTCCGGCATCAACTTCGTCGTGACCATCCTGCGCATGCGCGCCCCCGGCATGAACCTGATGAAGATGCCGGTGTTCACGTGGACCGCGCTCATCACCAACATCCTGATCGTGGCGGTGTTCCCCGTGTTGACGGCGACCCTGGCGCTGCTGACCATGGACCGGTACTTCGACATGCATTTCTTCACCAACGAGCTTGGTGGAAACGCGATGATGTACATCAACCTGATCTGGATCTGGGGCCACCCCGAGGTCTACATCCTGATCCTGCCGGCGTTCGGCGCGTTCTCGGAAATCATCGCGACGTTCTCGCGCAAGCCGCTGTTCGGCTACAAGTCGATGGTGTACGCCACGTCGTCCATCGGCATCCTGTCGTTCTTCGTCTGGCTACACCACTTCTTCACCATGGGCTCGGGCGCCAACGTGAATGCCTTCTTCGGCATCATGACGTCGATCATTTCGATTCCGACGGGCGTGAAGCTGTTCAACTGGCTGTTCACGATGTTCCGCGGCCGCATCCGCTACCACTCCGCCACGCTGTGGACGATCGGCTTCATGGTGACGTTTGCCATCGGCGGCATGACCGGCGTGCTGCTGGCCGTGCCGGGCGCGGACTTCGTGCTGCACAACAGCCTGTTCCTGGTCGCGCACTTCCATAACGTCATCATCGGCGGCGTGGTGTTCGGCTGCCTGGCGGGCCTGACGTTCTGGTTCCCCAAGGTCTACGGCTTCACCCTGAATGAATTCTGGGGCAAGACCTCGTTCTGGTGCTGGCTGATCGGCTTCTTCCTGGCCTTCATGCCGCTGTACATCCTGGGCTTCAAGGGCATGACGCGCCGCATGAACCACTACCCGCATGCGGACTGGCAGCCCTACCTGATCGTGGCCCTGGTGGGTGCGGTCATCATCGGCCTGGGCATCCTGTCGCTGCTGATCCAGATCGCCGTCAGCATCAAGGACCGCAAGCAGAACCGCGACCTGACGGGCGACCCCTGGGACGCGCGCAGCCTGGAATGGGCGACCGCGTCGCCGGTGCCGTCCTACAACTTCGCCGTGACGCCGGAAATCACGTCGCTGGAGCAGCATTGGGACAACAAGCAATCCGGCCGCGCCTATGTGCGCCCGGCCAAGTACGACCCGATCCATATGCCACGCAACACCGCGGTGGGCTTCGCGATTTCGATGTGGGGCCTGTTGCTGTGCTTTGCGCTGGTCTGGCACATGTGGGCCGTGGCCGTGGGCAGCCTGGTTGCCATCGTCATCACGTTCGTGGTGCGCAGCTATGACCGCGACGTGGACTTCTACATTCCCGCCGCCGAAGTCGAAAGCATCGAGAACGCCCGTTATGAACGCCTTCAGGAGGCCGCGTAAGCCATGAGCCATCTGACCCTTAGCGACGCCGCAGGCGCGCACGAGGAACACCACGACGACGGATCCAAGACCACGATGGGGTTCTGGATCTATCTGATGAGCGACTGCCTGATCTTCGCCGTGCTGTTCGCCACCTTCGCCGTGTTGGGCAACGGCACCGCGGGCGGGCACACCGGCGCGGAACTCTTCCATCTGCCCTTCGTGCTGGGCGAAACCATGCTGCTGCTGATCAGCAGCTTCACCTTCGGCGTGGCCATGCTGGGCATGCAGGCGGGCCGCAAGCAGCAGGTCATCACTTGGCTGGGCATCACCTTCCTGGTCGGCGCCGGCTTCATCGTCATGGAGCTCTACGAGTTCTCGGTACTGCTGGCCGAAGGCGCCGGCCCCAGCACCAGCGCGTACCTGTCGGCGTACTTCACACTCGTCGGCACGCACGGCCTGCACGTGTCGTTCGGCCTGATCTGGATCCTGGTCCTGATGCATCAGGTGCATCGCTTCGGCCTGGACGGCATCGTCACGCGCCGCCTGTCCTGCCTATCGATGTTCTGGCACTTCCTGGACCTGGTCTGGATCTGCGTCTTCACCTTTGTCTACCTGCGCGAGTTCGTATGAGCACGATCACCCATCCCTCCCCCCATGACGCGCATCCGCATGCGGACGGGCACGACAAGTCCCATGGCAGCCTGAAGAGCTACATCGTCGGCTTCCTGCTGTCGCTGGTACTCACGCTGGCGTCATTCGGCGCCGTCATGACGGACCTGGTGCCGCGCGAGAGCCGGTTGCTGGCCCTGGTGGTGCTGTGCATCGTGCAGTTGCTGGTGCAGCTGGTGTATTTCCTGCACCTGGGCGCGTCCCGCACGCAGCGTGACAACACTGGCGTCTTCATCTGCACGGCGCTGCTGATCGCCATCATCGTGGCGGGTTCGCTGTGGGTCATGCACAACGCCAACGAAAACATGATGCCCATGCAGATGTCGGTGGATCAGGCGAAGTCCCGCCCCTAAGGAAAGCAAGATGGAACGCCTGCGCTTGGACCCGCCCGCCCTCTACCTGGACGCCCAGGGCAACGTCCCCCAGTTCGAGAGCGTGCGCCAGGCGCGTACCGAGTTGCGCGTGGGCGGATCGGCGCAAGCCGCCGCCGATGCCGGCCTGTACGCCGAGGCCGTGGGCGGCCTGGTATTCGGCGACAGCCGCGACGGCCAGGACCCACGGCATTTCCTGACCCACCCGACGGCCAGCGGCACCCACGCCCTGACGCTGGGTGCGCGCCTGCTGGCGGGCATGCCGCCTACCCGGCGCGTGTACTTGCCCACCCCCAGCTGGAGCAACCACCAGCGCATCTTCGAAGAAGCGGGGTTCGAGGTCGGGCACTACCCCTACTTCGATGCGCATGAGCGCCAGCTGGATGTGGACGCGCTGGTCGGCTTCCTGTGCCGGCTGCCCGACCCCGCCATCATCGTGCTGCAAGCCAGTTGCCATAACCCCACCGGCAGCGACCTCAGCCGCGACCAATGGGATGTGATCGCCGACGTGATCAAAGCGTTGGGGCACATCCCCTTCATCGACATGGCCTACCAGGGCCTGGGCGATACGCTGCAGAACGACAACTACGGCGTGACCGCCATGGCCGACCGCGGGGTCTTCACGCTGGTCGCGCAATCGTGTTCGAAGATTTTCCAACTGTCGGAAACGCGCTGCGGCAGCCTTAGCGCCTATTGCCCCTCGGCTGCTCAGGCGCAGCCGCTTGCCCGCACCATGCAGTCGTGGACGCGCATGGATGCGCCCCCCGCGTCGCTGGGCGTGGTGGCCCGCATCCTCAGCCAGCCGGGCCTGCGCAAGCTGTGGCAAGACGAATTGAACAGCATGCGCGACCGCGTCGGGCAAGTGCGCGCGGCCCTGCACAAGACCTTGTGCAGGCTGTCGCCCGCCTGGGACTGGTCGTATCTGACGCATCAGCGCGGGTTCTTCAGCTACGACCCGGCGTTGCACCCGGCCAGCGGCCTGGCAGAAGCTGCTGCCCTGCCTGATCCGCGCATCGTGTCGGCATCCGGCCGGCTGGGCATTTCTTTGATCACCGAACGCAACCTGCCCCAGATCGCCCACGCGATCGCGGGAGCCAGCGCGCCCTGAGCGTACGGCGGCTGCCCGATCGTGACGGGGATCACGCCGATTCCGGCAACCCTTCCAGCAATTTGTCCAAGGTGATCGGGTAGTCACGCACGCGCACGCCCGTGGCGTTGTAGACCGCATTGGCGATCGCCGCACCCACACCGCACAGGCCCAATTCGCCCACGCCCTTCGCTTTCATGGGCGAGGACATCGGGTCGGTTTCGTCCAGGAAGATCACTTCCTGCAAGGGGATGTCGGCATGCACCGGCACCTCGTAGCTGGCCAGGTCGTGATTGACGAAGAAGCCGGCCCGTTGGTCGATGGCGAGTTCTTCCATCAGCGCCGAGCCGATGCCCATCGTCATCGCGCCGATCACCTGGCTGCGAGCTGTTTTGGGGTTGAGGATGCGGCCCGACGCGCAGACGGCCAACATGCGGCGGATGCGGGTTTCGCCCGTGGCGGCGTCCACCCCCACTTCGACGAAGTGCGCGCCAAAGGTGGATTGCTGGTAGGTCTTGTCCAGGTCGCCGAATTCCAGCACGTCCTCGGCGACCAGTTCTCCGTCTGACGCCGCTTGCCTTAGCAGCGCCGTCCGGCCGCCGGCTTCCGTCACGGAGCCATCCGCGAACACCGCCCCTTCGGCAGCGAAGCCCAGCTTCGCGAGAACGGCGTCGCGCAGCTTTTGGCAGGCCGCGTACACACCGGCCGTCGAGCTGTTCGCCCCCCATTGCCCGCCGGATCCGGCAGACACGGGAAACGTCGAATCGCCCAGGCGCACAATGACTTTCGCCAGCGGCACGCCCAGCATCTCGGCTGCGGTCTGGGCGATGATGGTATAGCTGCCCGTGCCGATGTCGGTCATATCGGTTTCCACGATGACCTGCCCTGCCGCGTCCAGCCGCACGCGCGCGGCCGAGTCCGTTACCAGGTTGTTGCGGAAGGCCGCCGCCACGCCCATCCCTACGAGCCAGCGGCCGTCCCGGCGTGAACCCGGGCGCGCGTTGCGTTCCTGCCAGCCGAATTGCTTGGCGCCCATGCGCAGGCACTCGACAAGGCGCCGTTGTGAAAACCGGCGTCCGGGCTCCGAAGGGTCTACCTGCGTGTCGTTGCGCACCCGGAATTCGACGGGATCCAGGCCAAGCGCTTCGGCCATCTCGTCCATGGCGATTTCCAGCGCCATCAGTCCGGGCGCCTCACCCGGCGCGCGCATCGCATTACCTTCCGGCAAATCCAGCCCCACCAGGTTCAACGCGGTCAGCCGGTTGGCGCCGGCATACAGCAGGCGCGTCTGCTGGACCGCTTCTTCAGGCTTGCCGTCAGGCAGATCGCCCGACCAACTTTCATGCGCAATCGCGGTGATCTTGCCGTCCTCTGTCGTTCCGATGCGGATACGCTGAATGGTGGCAGGCCGATGCGTCGTGTTGTTGGCAATCAGCGGGCGCGCCAACGCCACCTTGACCGGACGCCGCGCCGCGCGCGCCCCCAGCGCCGCCAACAGCGCGTCGGCGCGCACGAACAGCTTGCCGCCGAACCCGCCGCCGATGTAAGGGGAGATGAGCCGCACCTTGTCCTTCGGCACGCCCAGCGTCTTGGCCACGTCGCCGCGTCCCCAGTCGATCATCTGGTTTGAGGTCCACAGCGTCAACGCGTCGCCCTCCCACGCGGCGGTGGAGGCATGCGGCTCCATCATCGCGTGCGTGTGGTCGGGCGTTCGGTAGGTGTGGTCGATGTGGACTGCCGCCCCCGCGTAGGCGCCTTCAAAATCGCCCACCACGTCCGGCTTGGCCAGTTTGCCGGCCTTCTCGGCCGCGTCTTTTTCCGCGGCCAGGTCGAAGGCGCCCGGCGCGCGCTCGTACTGCACCCGGATCAGCCGGCTTGCCGCCCGCGCCTGCTCCAGCGTTTCCGCCACGACCAGCGCGATGGCCTGGTGATAGTGCTGGATGTCGGGACCACCCAACAGCGTGGCGGTATTCATTTTTCCTTTGCCCAGCTTGCCTGCGTTTTGCGCGGTGACCACCGCCAGCACACCTGGCGCGCGACGCGCCGCCTCGATGTCCATGGCGGCGATCCGACCCTTGGCGATGGCGGCGCCCAGCACATAGCCGACGGCCGCGTCGCGCACCGCGTCATGGCGCTCGTAGGCGTAGGCGGCCTTGCCCGTCGTCTTCAAGGGGCCGTCGACGCGGTCGACGCCGTGGCCAACAACCTTCAGCTGGTCGATGGGGTTTTGGGTGGCAGGAGTATCGAATTTCATCGCGTCAGGCCCTCGCTTGCGCCAGCACTGCACTCAGGGTTCGCGTCGCCAGCGTCAGCTTGAAGGCGTTATCGGCAGTAGGCGTCGCCCCGGCCAGCAGCCGGCCGGCCACTGACGCTGCCCCGCGAGGCAATTCCGCCTCGGCGGTTTCCACCCGCCATGGCTGCGGCGCCACGCCGCCCAGCGCGATCCGGCCGCTGCCGTCCGGCTGCAGCACCGCCCCGACGGACACCAGCGCGAATGCAAACGACGCACGGTCCCGCACTTTCCGATAGAGGTGGACGCCGCCGATGGGCTTAGGCAATGTGACTGCCGTAATGAGCTCCCCGGCATCCAAGGCGTTGTCGATGTGCGGCGAGTTTCCCGGCGGCCGGTAGAAGTCCGCAATCGGAATCACGCGCCGGGCGCCGTCAGGCTTCACGGTCTCGATCTGGGCATCCAACACGCGCATGGCCACCGCCATGTCGCTGGGATGCGTGGCGATACAGGCCTCGCTGGCGCCAATCACGGCCAGTTGGCGGGTCACGCCGCCAATGGCGGAACATCCGCTGCCCGGCGCCCGCTTGTTGCAGGGCATGTTCGTATCGTAGAAATACGGGCAGCGCGTACGCTGCAGCAGATTGCCGGCGGTCGTGGCGCGGTTCCGGATCTGTCCGGAGGCGCCGGCCAGGATGGCGCGCGCCAGCACGCCGTAATCCCGCCGGATTCGCGTATCCGCGGCCAGGTCCGTGTTGCGCACCAGGCTGCCGATCCGTAGGCCGCCCTCCGGTGTCTCGGCGATGCGGTCCAGATCCAATCCGTTCACATCGATCAGATGCGTGGGGGTTTCCACTTCCAGCTTCATCAGGTCAAGCAGGTTCGTCCCGCCGGCGATGAAGCGCGCGCCGCGCACGTGGGCGGCGCTGGCGGCCGCCTCGGCCGGCGTGCGGGCGCGTTCATAGGTGAAGGGCCTCATGCTTTGTCCCCCGCTACCTCGACGATCGCGTCGACGATGTTCGAATAGGCGCCGCATCGGCAGATATTGCCGCTCATGCGCTCACGGATCTCTTCCACGCTGAGGATCGGACGTTCCGTCAGGCTGGCGCTGACATGGCTGGGAATGCCTTGGGCCACCTCTTCCAGCATGGCGGACGCGGAGCAGATCTGCCCGGGCGTACAGTAGCCGCACTGGTAACCGTCGTGTTTGATGAAAGCGGCCTGCAGCGGATGCAGCGCGGTGGGCGTTCCCAGGCCTTCGATAGTCGTTATTTCGGCCCCGTCGTGCATCACGGCAAGCGTTAAACAGGAATTGACGCGCCGGCCGTCCAGCAACACCGTACAGGCGCCGCACTGCCCGTGGTCGCAGCCCTTTTTCGTGCCGGTCAGTTGTAGATTTTCCCGCAGCGCATCCAGCAACGTCGTGCGCATGTCCAGCGACAGTTCGCGCGCCGTGCCGTTGACACGCAGTGTCACGGTCGCCGCCATCGGCTGCATGTCCCCCTGGGCGGCTTGTTGCGCGTACGCGACCGACGGCGCAGCCATCGCCGTCGCAGAGACCGCGCCCGCCTTCAGCAGGCTACGCCGGGTAATCTTGATTGATAGCGAGTTTTCCAAGGCAGCCCCTTCTTTAATCCGCGACGCGGGCCGTACCGCGATCCGGCGGGACTGCCAGCAAGCCGCATTCCCGAAGGGCGCGCGCCCCCGCTTGCCTCGCATGCCGGTTCGCCGGCTGGCGCTGAATTGTGTAATTGTTTAAAGCGCCCCCGCCTCGTTCTTCACACTCCTTAAAGGGATCCGGGAAAATTGCCGTCCGTCTCCCGATACATTGCCCGCCAGCGGTCGCCCGGCCGCAGCGTAAGCAAGGGAGGCCCACGTGTCGGAAATCGTTGTGTATGTCAGAAGCCAGCCGCAACTGGGCGACCAGATCGTCGCCCTGCCGACCCTGTATCAGCTGAAGACGTGGTGGTCATCGAAACGGATCAAGGTGGTTGCCCGGGACGATGTGGGCAGTTTCTACCGGGCGCTGCCCTGGGTCGATGAGTTCGTACGCGCGTCGACGTTCGGCGACTACCTGCGCAGCTTGAAAAAGGAGACCGGGGTTTGCGTCAGCCTGCACCACAGCAGCGAACGCTTCGGCCTGATCAATCTGCTGCGTCTGCCGGCGATTCGGCTGGGGTTCCGCAACGCACGGATCAGCGACCTGATCTGGACGCACTGCCACCGCAAGAACACCGCCGAATACATCGGGCAGGCCAATCTGCGGCTGCTGGCCTCGTACCGCCCCTTCGACCTTGAACGCGCGGCCCGCGAGTGTTTCCAGGCGCTGGCGCGTCCGCACCTGCGCACCGCCCAGCGTGCCGACGTGGTGATGATTCCCGGCGGTGGCGCCGGCGCGTTCAAGCGATGGAGCCTGGCGAACTACGTTCGGCTGGCCGACCGGCTCAAACAGTTGTTGGGCAACGGCACCCGGTTCATCTTCGTGCTGGGCCGGCAAGAGGCCACGGAACGCGATGCGCTGGAGGCGATGCATCGGCCGGACTTTGCCATCGCCTATTGCCGGCCGGTTCCGGAACTTAGCGCCATCATGCTGCGCGCGCGCCTGGTGGTGGCCAATGACTGCGGTCCCTCGCATATCGCGCAAGGCGCCTGTGTGCCTTACGTCGGGATTTTCAACGAACCGAATCCCGAATGGTTCTGGCAGCGGCCCCGCTCGGCCGCGGTCGTTCCGCACCGCCCCGAGGACGGTATCGACACCATTACGCCCGACGACGTACTGGGCGCCTGCCGCAAGGTACTGGAGCATCATGCGCATATTGCATACGCTGGCTGAACATGGCTTGGGCGGACTGGAATTCCGCACCTTGGAGCAAGCAAGCTGGCTGCAACGCCACGGTTACGAAGTGGCCATCGCCTCGCCCGCAGGCAGCGCCGTCAGCCGGGAGGCCCGCGCGCGCGCCTTGACGACGGTGGACGTCGACTTCAAGCCTGCGTACTCGCCGTCGACCGTCCTGGCGCTGCGGCGCGCCATCAAGGCGCTACGGATCCAGGTCATCGACAGCCACAGCCGCGCCGACGGCAAAACCGCCGCGCTGTGCCGCGACTTGTGCGCGGTCGTCCGGACCCGCCATTTCGCCAAAGCCATGCGCACCTCGCCCCGCCGTCGACTGGAATGGAAGATCGGCTGCGACCACGTCATCGCGACCAGCGACGTCGGTAAACAGGAACTGCTGGCGGCACGGCTGGTTCCCGAAGACCGGATCAGCGTCGTGGGCGAGTGGGCCGGCGACGATTTCTTCCAGCCGGCCAGCAAGCCCGACGCACGCTTGCACATCCGGCGCAATCTGGAGATGGCTACCCCCGAAGAGGCTTTCGTGATCGCAACCGTCGGGATGCTGCGCCCGGAAAAGGGCCAGGCCGATCTGCTGCGCGTGGTGCAACAGCTTCGCAGCCAGGGGGTGCCCGCGGCGGCTCTGGTCGTGGGCATGCCTACCCCCAGCACCAAGCCCTATGCATACGAACTCTACCGCTTGGCAGTGGATCTGGGCATTGCGGAACATGTGGTGTTCGTCGGGCACCGCACGGATGTGCCCGACATGATCCGGGCGGCCGACGTGGTGCTGGTGCCGTCGGCGACGGAAGCCTGGTCGCGCATCGTGCCCGAGTCCTTCGCGGTAGGCCGGCCGGTTGTTGCCAGCGATGTGGGCGGCCTGCCGGAGATCGTCACCCCCGGCCGGACCGGCTGGCTGGCCGCGTCCGGTGACGTCGCGGGTTATGTCGATTGCATCATGCAGATCAGAAACGACCCGCGGCAGGCAGAGGACATCGTGGCCAGCGCCAGGGCGTTCGCGGAAACGCATTTTCGCTTGGACGGGCAGATGTTCAATACGCTGGAGGCATATCGGCGGGCGACGGGCGCAGCCTAGGTCGGGTCAGGAATCAGCCACGTATCCCGGTGACGAGGCGGATTTGTCCAACGTCTTTTTCCTGAGCGTTCCTGCAACTGGATATCTGTGGCTGGCGCCATTGCAGAAAAACGTCTTTTCTCATCAACACGATTATTTTTGCCTGGACCGGCGGCGTCACGCAGATTATCTCTTCCATTATTTTTTGCGATGGCCAGACCGCAAGTAAAGAAGCCACAGACACGACCACAGCCCAGTTCAGCATCCTGGATTCGCATTTCTACACGGAGCGCGAAGTGTAGAGAGAGATGCGATTCGCCGTCGCTAGTAAACGCAAATAAAGCAGACAGAAAGTATCTAACTCGTTAACTATATTTCGATTTATTCCGCAATATAGTTTTCCGGGCAATTTCGGCAATGACAATGAACGCGAGGTCGGCGCGTGCGTTCAGCCGATTACCCCCGGATTACGCGTGCGATCCGCATGCAGGCATTTCACTCATTTGGCAAATGCGCGCCGCAACCGCTCCAGTTCGGCAGTATTCAGGCGCTTGGCTTCCTGCTCGGCATAGTTACGTTCTCCCGCATCGTACGATCCCTCGTAAATGCACCGGCTGCGAAGAAACTTGCAGTTGTCGCTGACTACCCGTTCCGACGCTGCACTTGAACCGGTGCCAGGACTGGAGCTGGATGATCCCGGAAGGATCGAAGAACACCCGGAAACGAGTGCGGCGAGCAAGAGCGCGACACTGCATCGGCTCAGCGTATGAATGGACATCTTCCTGGCCCTGGGATAGCTGCTGTAAGCCTCTTTATAGCAAGCCCCGGTTCGCAGAGGGGTTCCAAAGGGTAGCGGAAAGCGTTGTTCGGCTATCCGGCGCGCAAGGCCTTGCGGCGTACCCGCAAGCTGCCGCGCACCGTACGGTGGCGTTTGTCAGGAGCCCGTTCCCCGCGCGCCTTGCGCCGGTCTGACCGCGCGGCAAGCCTGGCGCGCGCAGTGCAGGCTGCCGCCAGTGCCAAGAGCTTGTCTTCGTCCAGCTGTTCGGCATCGACGAGCCCTTCATCCGCCCCTTTCAGGGCGATCAGCAACTCGTCCAGTTTCAGGTGCAATGCCTGCCCGTCCTTGTTCTGACTCTGCTGGATCAAAAATACCATCAGGAACGTGACGATCGTGGTGCCGGTGTTGATCACCAGCTGCCAGGTTTCGGAATACCCGAAGGCGGGGCCGCACACCGCCCAGATCAACACGGCGATCAACGCGGATCCGAAAGCGATAGGAGAGCCCGCCCACTTGTTGACCTGGGCGGCGAAGTGGTCGAAAAACCGTGAGACGGCATTCATTTTTTTACCCTGCTTTTCTTCCGGCATGCTCGTCCCCCTTTCAGCCCATGCCCGACGCTGAGCAAGTTTCGTACCGAAAGCCCCTGCGGCCATACTAGACCGCCTAGCACCCCCACACTATTGCGGGGAAGGAATTGGCGGCGCGATACTAATTGCCCATTCATCTACTTTTGGAGGTGCGGCAATGCACGACGACATCCGAAAGCTGGGCGCCCAAGCCGCCCGTGATGGTTTGACCTTGTGGGATTGTCCCTACTATCAGGCAGCGGTCATGCCTGGGCATACCGGTGAATCGATCGTTGAATGGCGCGAAAAGGTCGAGGCCTGGGAAGCCGGCTGGATGGCCGAAACAAAATCCTGGAAACCGCCCGATGGGCTCATCCGGTATGTGCCCCGCACAACCGAGCGCCGCCGCCATTAAGCCGCGGCGGAGGTATCCAGGCGCGAGCAATGTCAGCGTGGCATGCCTCTTGCTGACGCGGGGATCCATTGAAAACGGGGGATCCCCATGAAAGCCGATGCGATTGCCGATTCCGACACCCCTGACCGCGATCCTCAGTCGTTGGTGCAGCAACTACAAGACATTGATGCGCGGCGTCCCGATTTCCCGGGCGAACACCTGATCGTGTTCGGCCTCGGCGCATGGCTGTTGATGGCAGGCATGCGCCGAGGCACCCTTCTCAACCGCCTGGCCATGACCACCGTGGGCAGTGCCCTGATCGGCAGGGCGGCCAGCGGCACCGGGGGAATCGCTCGCCTGGCCCGCGTGCTCAAGAAACTCCACTAAAGGAAGCCGGACGGCGCACCACGCCGTCCGTTCTTCGTGTTCGGCACGGCGTTTGCTGTGAGCGTCATCGTGGCGGACCTCCTCCACGACATGCACCTTCCCGGCACCCCAAGGAGCAAAACATGAACACCCTTCACGCGAGCGATACGCCCCCACGGCCGGACAATGACGGCGCGCCGCCCGAGCAGCACCCGGCAGAAATTCCGCCTTCCAAGCCAAAGCAGGATGCCCCCGGCGAGCACGAAGGCGGTAAGGAAGCACCGTGGCCGCCCGACAGCATCCCGAATCCCATGCCGGGCGTGGATCCACAGCAGACCCCGGGAATCGACCGGCTGGGTGCGTACGGTCCGTCGGCGTGGTGGCAATGAGGCGCCAATCGCCGGTCTGCCCAGCGGCGCGGGACTATCATTTCGGCAAGGCCCGGCAAACGACATGGACCTGACGTGGGATCTTCTTCAATGGCCGGCGATGGCCACATCCCTCGCCGCCGCATGGCTTGTGGCATCGCGCGGGCAGGGCAAACGTAACGCGGGGTTCTGGGTTTTCCTGCTGAGCAACGTGCTCTGGATCGCCTGGGGGTTGCACGACGACGCCATTGCCCTCATCGCATTGCAGTTGGGATTGGCGGCGATGAATATCCGCGGGGTGATGAAGAATAAATCCGGCGCTTGATCGCAACGGAAGGCGCCTGCTTGCCGCCCGCCCCCAAAATCAAAGGGCCGGATCCAATGTTTCAAAGGATCCGGCCCCACAACTGCTACCGACCTGCCCGCCTCGCGGCAAGCAGTTCAGCTCTTAAATCGGTTTGATCATCGTCGCCTGAGGACCTTTCTGTCCTTGGCCGGCGACGAACGACACGCGCTGGTTCTCTTCCAGAGACTTGTGCCCATCACCCTGGATTTCAGAGTAATGCGCGAAGAGGTCTTTACCACCCAGTTCCGGCGAAATAAAGCCGTAGCCCTTGTCGTTGTTGAACCACTTCACGATGCCAGTTTCTATCTTCAATGTATGTCCTAGATGTACAGGGAAAAAATATTCCCGGGGCCACTATGGGTGATTAGCCACCACAAAGATATCGCTGTTTCGAAATGACACATCTGCCGCCTTCTTCAGCGCGACGGGGCGGCGACACGCGCGCAAGCACGACGTCGCCCGTTTCCGGGACCTCAAGCCGATTCCAACTCGCGCGCTCCCGCCCTGAACTGCGCGAAGGTGGGGCCGCCGGGATGCATGCGCAAGCTGTCGCGCAAATTGGTCCAGGGCAAATCCAAAGGATTCATCGGCATCGGTCCCGGGGCAGCGCAAATCAGGATGTCTGCTGCAATGGGCGTGAAATCCGCCCGGAAATGCGTCGTGCTCTTGAGCACCAGGATGTTCTGCTGGGTGGGGTCGATGCCCACGTAGCGGAACATGGCCTGGTCCGCCATCTGCGCTTTATGCGACGCCACGACCACGCGCACTTCGCCAATACGCAAGCAGGCGCTCGGCCCCAGCTCCATGCGAAAGCCGGAGTAGAAGGGGCCGGTTGCGACAAACTTCCCATCGGACAGCCGCTCCACCACGAAATCCGCCTCGAAAGGCGCATCCCCCGGAATCCGAGAGTGGCCGCCCAGCGCGATGCGTACCGTCGCCCCCTCCCCCGCCTGGTGAGCCAGCAAGGCCGCCTGGGGATCCACCATCAGTCCCAATGCGCTGCCTGGCACGTTGTGACGCACGAGTGCGCGCAGAATGGCCGTGGTGTCGGAGTCTCCGCCTGCGCCGGGATTATCCTGCGCGTCGGCAATGACGACCGGTTTATTGGCGCTGGCAGCCAGCTTCGCCGCATGCACCACCGCTTCTTCCGGTGAATACAGCTTGCCCGCAAACGCGGCTTCGGCCGCCTCGACATCGTCTGTCAGCGCATCTGCCGCAGCATCCGCCGCTGACTGCGTGTCGGCATAGGCCCACACGAGCGCGCCACAGTCCGGAAAGTCCGCGGCGGGAAAACCCATGCAAAAGGACATGCTGGAAACGCCCGACGCGGCCTCCAGCGTTTCAAGACGTTCGTATAGTCCTTTGGCCGGCATGGCCATCGTGCTTTGCCAGCAGGTCGGCAACAGATACGAGATGCGGCGGGCGGCGACGCAGGGACGCGGCATGCCATCTAACCGCTTTTGCATGAAGGCAAAGGCGCGGGCGCCCGTGTCAGCCATATCAACGTGGGGATACGTGCGATAGGCGATCAGGGCATCGGCCTCTTTCAACATGCGCTCGGTCACGTTGGCGTGCAGGTCCAGGCTGGCGACCAGCGGCACCTCCGGCCCGATCAGTTCGCGCACGCGGCGCAGCACTTCCCCTTCCCCGTCGTCGTAATGCTCGGCGACCATTGCCCCGTGAAGATCAAGATATACCCCGTCGGCAGGCAGCGCCGCGGCGATGTCTGCAAGCAGGATCGCCACAATGCGCTCGAAGGCATCGCGCGTGACGTGCGCCGAAGGGCTCGCGGCGCACCACAACGTGGGGATCAAGGTGTGCTGGTGTCCACGCGCCGCCTCCGCGAAGCCCGCCGCGGGAATATTGGCGCCCTGGATAGCCGGGAAGACGGCTTCGCCGCGCGCCATGCCCGGCCAGCCTCCGCCCAGCATGAAGGCGTCCCAATCTGCCTTGCTTGGTGCAAACGTATTCGTTTCGTGCTGAAAGCCGCCAACAATGATGCGCATCTTGCGCTCCTCTGAAAATGGAAAAACGGTTAGACCACCGACATGTCTGGACGAGGGACCAAGCCTCGATCCGGCTGGCCCTGTGAACTGAATTCTTGGCCAGCGCTTCATGCCGCGCGCAAGGCGCGGAAATTGCGGAAATCCCAATCCCGCCCGGGTGCCGCCTCGATCAGTTCGCGCGTGTAGGCCTGCTGTGGGGCCGTCAACACGCGGGCGGCAGGGCCGGACTCCACGACACATCCCTTCTGCATGACAACGATGCTGTCGCAGATCTGGGCCGCCACCCGCAAATCGTGCGTAATGAAGAGGATCGCCACGCCCGTCCGGGCCCGGATCTCCTCCAGCAGTTTGAGAACCTGGTCCTGCACCGACACGTCCAGGGCGGAAACCGCCTCATCGGCCACCAGCAGATCCGGTTCCATCACGACGGCGCGCGCAATGCACAGGCGTTGACGTTGACCGCCCGAGAACTGGTGGGGATAACGCTGCATGACGTCGCGCCCAAGACCCACCAGTTCGAGCGCCTGCGCGGCTTTCTCGCGGGCTTCGGCGTTTGCGACGCCAAAGTTGACCAAGCCCTCGATCAGCGAATCGCCCACCTGACGCCGCGGATTCAACGAACGATAGGGATCCTGGAAAATCATCTGTACACGGGTCCGCCGCAGCCGCATCTGGGCACTAGATACCTGCACGATGTCTTCGTCCTTGAGGAAAATGGCGCCCGCGCTGGGCTCGATCAACCTGACGACACAGCGTGCGACGGTCGACTTGCCTGATCCCGATTCCCCCACCACCCCGGCAATTTCACCGCGCCTCACCGTCAAGGCCACGTCTTTGGCTGCCGCGACCACACGCGCCGCACCAAAAAATGGCTTCTCTTTGTAGGTCTTGCCCAGTCCGATGATCTCCAGCACTTTCTCTCCGCTGGGCAAGGGCCGCTGCTGCGGTACAAGACTGGGCACCGAAGACACCAGCATGCGCGTATACGCTTGCGACGGCCGGGCAAGGATCTGATCACGCGTGCCGGTCTCAACGACGCTGCCTCGATTCATGACCACAATGCGATCGGCAATCTCGGCCACCACCCCGAAATCGTGCGTGATAAACACCACGGCCGTGCGCTGCCGCTCCTGGAGTTCCCGGATCAGGGTCAGGATCTGCTTTTGCGTCGTCACGTCCAGCGCGGTGGTGGGCTCATCCGCGATCAACACCTGCGGCTTCAGGATCAAGGCCATCGCAATCACGATGCGCTGGCGCTGCCCCCCAGACAATTGATGCGGGTAGGCGTTGTAGACCCGCTCGATGTCCGGCAAATGCACCGACTCCAGCATCGCCAATACCTGTTTGCGTCGCTCGGACGCACCCAGGCGGCTGTGCAAGCGCAGCACCTCATCAATCTGCCTGCCCACCTTCTGCACGGGATTCAACGCCGTCATGGGCTCTTGAAACACCATGGCGATCCGGGAAGCGCGCAGGGCGCGCAGTCGGTCAGGCGTCGCCTGCAGCACATCATCATTGCCCAGCAGGATGCTGCCGGCCGTCGCGGTCAGCACGCCCTTGGGCAGCAGTCCCATGGCGGCCAACGAGGTCACGGATTTTCCCGACCCGGATTCGCCCACCACGCACAGGGTTTCGCCGGGATAGACCTCGAACGATATGTTCTCGATCACCGGCCGACGGGCGGCGCCATGGCCGGCTTGCACGGTGAGTGCCGAGATCTTCAGCGCAGGCGCCTGGCCCGTCTCACGATTAGCGGATGTTGTTTTCATAACGTCGTGAATCCTGGGTAAGCCATCAGAAGCGGCGCGAGAATCGCGGATCGAGCGCGTCGCGCAGCGCGTCGCCAAGAATGTTCACGCTCAGCACCGTCAACGACAACAAGAGCCCGGGATACAGGATCAGGCCAGGCAGCATCTGGAAGTACACGCGCCCCTCGGCCATCACATTGCCCCAGGATGGCGTTTCCGGCGGAATCCCCGCCCCCAGAAAGCTCAGTACCGACTCCGTCAGAATCGCCGCAGCGAAGATATAGGTGCCTTGCACGATGAGCGGCGCGTAGGTATTGGGCAGCATGTGCCGCAGCACCAGAACCGGAACCCGGGTACCCAGCGACACCGCCGCTTCAACATAGGGTTCGTTGCGGACGGACAGGATGACGCTGCGCACCATACGCGCCACCCGGGGAATCTCCGGAATCGAAATCGCCACCAGCACCGTGAACAGACTGGCCCCGGACAAGGACACCAGCGCAATCGCCAGCAAGATGCCGGGAATGGCCATCACCCCATCCAGAAAGCGCATGATGACGGTGTCGGCAGCCTTGAAGTATCCGGCCAGGATCCCCAGGACCAGGCCGGCCAGCAAGCTGGCCACCACCGCGCCCAACCCCACCGCCAACGACACGCGCGCGCCAAAAAGCGTACGCGAGTACACATCGCGGCCATACGCATCGGTGCCCAGCCAGTGCTCGGCGGACATCGGCTTCAGGCGGATGGCCGGATCCATCAGCGTGGGATCCACGGTCCCCAACCACGGGGCAAAGATCGTACCGACCAGCAACAAGCTTAATAAGGCGATAGCCAGCATGGCCGGCCAGGCCGACATGGTGGTTTTGAGTTGCCCCAGGATCGAAGACGAGGCGGCGGCCTCGACGGCAGGCGCGCCAGGCGCCGGCAAAGATGAAGTCGTAGCAGACATGGCGTGCGCACCTTCAGTAACGAATGCGCGGATCAAGAACGGTGTACGAAAGATCGATCACCAGATTGATTCCGACATAGACCAATGAGAAAAGCAGGATCATGGCTTGGATGACGGGATAATCCCGCGTCAAGACAGCGTCCACGACCAATCGCCCCAGGCCTGGAATGTTGAACACGGATTCCGTCACCACCACGCCGCCGATGAGCATCGCAATACTCACCCCGATGATCGTCACGATGGGAACGGCAGCATTGCCCAGCGCATGACGCAGCAACACGCCGCTTTCGCGCAGCCCCTTGGCGCGCGCCGTGCGGATGAAGTCTTCCTGCATGACTTCAATCACGCTACTGCGCACAATGCGCGCGATCAGGGCGACATACACCGTGCTCAAGGCCAGGGTCGGCAGGATCAATCGCTGCGCGAACTGCCACACCCCTTCGGCCATTGGCTGATACCCCTGCACGGGGAACCAGCCCAGCTGCATTGAAAAGATCAGGATCAACACGTAGCCAATGATGAACACCGGCACGGAAAATCCGACGACGGAACCTGCCATGATGGCGCGATCCACCAATTTCCCCTGCCGCCAGGCCGCCACGATGCCCAGTGGAATCGCGACCAGCACCGTGAAGACGATGGTCGACAGTGACAGCGCTATGGACGGCCCGATTCGGTCGGCGATCAGACTGGACACCGGCGCATCGGAAATCAACGAGGTGCCCAGATCTCCCTGTGCCAGCCGGCCCACCCAAATCGAAAACTGATCCGGGATGGACTTATCCAGCCCCATGTTCTTGCGTATTTCGTCTATCTGAGCCGAGGTGGCCCCGTCGCCGGCAATGATTGCGGCGGGGTCCCCGGGCGTCAGACGCAACATGGCAAAAACAATGATGGCGACCACCACCAATACCGGAATGACGGAAAACAGGCGCTTCAAAAGAAATCCAGGCATGGCCGACTCACTTACCGGTTTTTTGAAGGTCCCAGAACACGGGAACCGGAGCCACCACCACACCTGTTATTTGCTTGCCCGTGGCAGACAGGTTTGAAAACTGCCCCAGGGGCACGATGACGCCTTCATCGATCACCAGTTCCTGGATCTCGTCGGCCAGGCGCTTGAGCACGGCCGGGTCATTCGTGCGTGCAAACTGTGCGCGGCGCTTTTCGATCTCTGGCACGTCCGGCCAGCCGAACCAGGCGTCCTTGCCGTTCGCCGCCACGCCCATGAAGGCAAGCGGGTCCCGAATATCCGGAATCACCGTATAGGTGCCGAAGATATTCCATCCCCCCTTGGCGGCCGGTTCGTGAGAAGCGCGACGATTGAGCACCGTCTGCCAGTCCATGGACTGCAGATCCACCTTGAAGCCGGCCTTGCGCAGCGATTGCGCGACCACCTGCAGGATGGGTGCCGAGCCCGGATTGTCCGAGGGCATCAATATCACGACCGGCGTGCCGTCGTACTTGGCCTCTTTCAGTAACGCCGCGGCCTTTACTGGGTCGCCCTTCACCAGTTTTTCGGCGCCGATATTGCTTTCATAGGGGCCGCCGCAGCCGAATACAGCGGCGCAGGTCTGGAAGTACTTGGGATTGCCAATCTGCGCCTGCAGCACCTCTTTCTGGTCGACCGCCAATACCGCGGCTTGCCGAATCAGCTTGTTGTCGAACGGCGGTTGCTCGAAATTGAAGCGGATCTCGGACTGCCCGCCTTGCGAGGTCAGGACGTGCACGTTGATGTCTTTATTGCCCTCCAGCATCGGCAACAGATCGAAGGGCGCTTTTTCGAGGAAATCAATTTCCTTGTTGATCAGCGCATTCACCGCCGTCATCTGATCCGGCATGGTCACCCATTTGACCTTGTCCACCTTGACGACCTTGCCCCCCGCCAGGCCGCTTGCAGGCTCCTTGCGCGGTACATAATCCGTGTTCTTCACGTAGACCACCTGCACGCCCGGCTTGTATTCCTCGGTCACAAAGCGGAACGGGCCCGAACCGATGGTCTCCTTGATCGCTTGCGACGGCGGCGTATTGGCGACACGCTCGGGCATCATGAAGGCGGGGATGGCGCTGGGCTTGGCCAAGGCGCGCACCGCCAGATCCGTGGCCTCGGAAAAGCGCATGACAAAAGTCCTGTCATCGACCGCTTCCATGCCGGACATCATCGACGCCATCATCTGGCCCATCTTGTCCTGCGACGCCCAACGCTTGATCGACGCGATGCAGTCGGCCGACGTCACCGGCTTGCCGTCATGCCACTTCAGCCCTTCTCGCAAGATGAAGGTATAGGTCTTGCCATCATCGGAGGCTTTCCAGGACTCCAGCATCTGAGGTTGGATCTTGTTGTCCCCATCGAGAGAGAACAGGGTGTCGTACACCATGTAGCCATGGTTCCGGACGATATAGCCGGTGGTGATAACCGGGTCCAATGAACGCAAAGCGGCATGCATCACTGCCGTCACGGTCTGCGCCTGAACGGGCGCCAATGCGGCCGTGCCGAATACCGCGCTGGCGGTCAGCGCCAGGCGTACCGCCTGCAATGCCATCGATTGCTTTTGTGCCATGTTTTTTTCCCCTTGGTCTAAAAGAATGAAAGCTGCTTAGAAGTAAGTGCGAATGGCTCCTACCACGTCGTACCGCTCGTCCACCATCAGAATGGCCTCCCACTTGTCGAACGTCAGGCACGGGTGCGAAATGCCGAAACACACCATGTCGCCCACGCGCAAGGGTGAATCGACGGGAACGCTCATGTGGCAGTGCTGATCATCCAGGCCAGTCGCGACGTGACCTGGCGACAAGGGGGAAGGCGCCGCGCCGGCTGCGGGCACGGTATCCGTGCCCGGCCGGAACCACCCCATCACGGGGGGCATATGGTCGGGCGAAATATCGCGCTTTCCGAGATTGACGATGACCTTTCCCGACTCCGGCCGGGACTGCACATAGCCCCAGACTTCCAACGCCGGCCGCAAGCCATGCCCCAGGCTGGCAACATCCGGACTGCGATCCTTCAATCGAGCGAAGGCCTCTTTGTAGAGATGTGAATCGTGCGTCAGGTAGCAGCCGCTGCGGGTCAACACCATGTGCTCGCGCGACAAATGCAGCGGGGAAAAGTGCCGTGTCACCAGGTCGTAGAAAGACGAACCGCCGGCACTCAGCAGAATCGGGCCGTCGGCAAACACCTGCTGGGCTTCACACGCCTGCACGGTCGCGATCATGCGGGCAAGGAAGGCGGCGATCTGCGTTTCCACATCCTGGTCGGGCAAAGGCTTGATCAAACCCTCGAATCCTTCCACCCCACGCAGGGCCAGGTAAGGGGACGCTTGCTTCAAGGCGGCAATCACCGCTAGCACGCACGCATCGTCTCGGCACCCGGTACGGCCGCCGGCATATCCCACTTCAAGCAGCACCTGCAAAGGCCTGCCGATATTGGCCTCGCTGGCGGCCTGCGCCAGGGCTTCGACATGCGCCGCGTCGTCCACCAGGCAATAGAAATCGAAGCTCGGATCGTCGCGCAGTGCCTGCAGGATGTACGCGACAGACTGCTTGCCGACCAGCTGGTTCGCCAAAACAATCCGCTTCGCGCCAAACTGGCGGGCGACCTGAACCTGATGGCAGGTCGCCAACGTGATGCCCCAGGCGCCGTCGCGGCGTTGCAGATCAAACAGCTGGGGGCTCATCGTGGTCTTGCCGTGGGGCGCGAAAATCGAGCCGCGCTCTTCCAGGAACCGGCGCATCCAGTCGCTGTTGTGATGCAAGGCGTCTTGCCTGATCACTGCCAGAGGCAGCGGCAAATCCTCGCGCAATACGTTCCATCCCTGCTTGGCGATGTCCTCGATGGGCACCGCCCCGATCAGGCCCGGCATTCCTTTCACGCAGGCATCAAGGGGGGCATGGGCGCGAGTGGCCGCTTTCTTGGTCAAGGCCGGACCCACGCCCTTGCGCTCGACAATCAAGCCGTAGTGCTGTGGCTCGCGATGGCGCGCGAAATCAAAGAATGTCTCGCGATACACCTTGCTCATGTCCAGATCGCAGCGCGCGGTCACGAGTTCGTCTTCAAGAGTCGTTGCCATCGCCACGATTTCGCCGGAGGGCGCGATGATGGCGCTCTGCCCGATCATCAGGGACCCCTCTTCGCGGCCGCACTTGGCCGTGCCCACGACCCACGTGCTGTTCTGATACGCCCCTGCCTGCATAGCCAGGTGGTTATGGAAATTGGACAAGCCATCCACCGCACCGTCGCCGGTGTGGTCATTGGGCGTGTTGTAGCCCAGCACGACTAGCTCCGCGCCTTGCAGGGCCATCACCCGATAGGTTTCGGGCCAGCGCCGGTCATTGCACAAGCACATGCCCACCACGCCGCCAAAGGCGTCCCATACGGGAAAACCCAGATTTCCCGGTTCAAAATAACGCTTCTCCAGATGCTGGGAGTCGCGGCCGGGTTGCGGCTCCACATGCCCGGGCAAATGGATCTTGCGGTACTTGCCAATGATTTTCCCGTCCGCACCGACCAGAATGGACGTGTTGTAGTGGTGCGTCGTGCCGTTTTCGACGGCCAGCTCCGCATACCCGATGTAGAAGCCAATGCCTAAGGCGCGCGCCTCATCGAACAACGGTTGCGTCTGCGCATTCGGCATTTCCGCCTCGTACCAGGCGTCCAGCTCGGGGCCGCGTTCAATCAGCCAGCGCGGAAAGAAGGTGGTCAGTGCCAGCTCGGGAAAAACCACGAGTTCGCAGCCGCGGGCACTGGCTTGCCGAAGCAACGCGATCAGCCGCTTGACCACCGCTTCCCTGCCCTCTCCCTTGGCAATCGGGCCAAGCTGCGCCGCGCCGATCGTGATGTGCCGTGCCATCTTCGTCTCCGTGAAGGCGACCTGCATGTGGTCGCTGATGGCTGCATAGTCACCTTGATCAGAAGACGATACAAACGACTTATACTGGCCCAGCCCATTAGCGGCACTAATCTCAGGCCAGACAATCGCGGGAATCGGGCAACGCACAATTTGCTGCACCGCGATGACGTTTTTTTCGCACCGTCTCATGCCAATCCTGCACCACGCTGGGGAATGGCCACCCAACTAACGAAGCAGATGATGAAGACGCGTTTCTCACCCTCTCTATTGACTTGGTTGCGCTGCTTCGAGGCCGTTGCGCGCTGCGGCAGCTTTACCCGTGCGGCGCAAGAACTTCACATCACCCAGGGTGCCGTCAGCCAGCAAATCAAGCAGCTTGAAGGTTGGCTTGAAGTGCCCGTGCTCCAGCGATTACCCCGGGAAGTCCTGCTTACCGCGGAAGGCGAACGATTGCATTGCGTGGTCAGCGATGCCTTTCGCTGCATGGATACGGTCATCGGTGAAATCCGCCAGGAACGCATGACCGCACCGATGGAAATGATTTGCGCGCCCTCGTTCGCCATGCGCTGGCTGATGCCCCGCATGGGAGACTTTTTTCGATGCCATCCTGACATACCCCTACGCGTGCAGGCCGAAGTGCAGCCCTTGGACGACAAGCACCCTCCAGGCAAACACATCGACGCCATGATTTGCTTCACGCCCGCGCAGACGGCGCCCGCCAAGGGCGTGGCAATGCTTGATGAATGGATCTTCCCCGTCGCCAGTCCGGAATTCCTCGCAGCGCACCCCGAAATCCTGACCCCTCAAGACCTGCGGCCGAACTTCCTGCTGCATGACGACTCTGCATGGGCGGGGGCACCCGCCCTGATCGAATGGCGCACGTGGCTGGAACATGCCGGCGTGGAGTTGCCGGACTTGCACCTGGGCCAACGCTTTAACTTGTCGCAATTGGCGGTGGGCTCGGCCATGACCGGGCAAGGCATCGCGATGGGACGCGCCGCGATCGTTTTCGAAGACGTGCTGGCAGGCCGTTTGATCGATGTGTTCGGCATCTTCGCGCCGTCACCCGCATCCTACTTCTTCGCGACCGCGCACCAGCCGTCCGAACAGATCGCCGCGCTGCAGGGGTGGATGCTTGCCGAGGCCGATGAATTCCGCCATCAACGCGATCAGCATTTCGCGCAGCATGCCGCGGTTACCCGCCAGACCCCGTCCATGCAATTGCAGATACTGAATAACGGAAGCTGAGAACGGCGCATCATCAGCCTGCGCAAGGCAAATTCAAGAGAGGTGAACCTTTATGCCGAAGCTTAAGCAAGGGACGATTGTCCCCACTCGGGAAGAGGACGAGGCCATCAACCGTGGCATCACCGCAGACCCGGATACCTACGAACTCAACACGGCCGACTTCAAGCGGATGAAAAAAATGGGCCGCCCGAAGGCCGAAGTCACCAAAGAACGCATCACAATCCGCTTGTCTCCGGACGTTCTGGAACGCTTCCGAGCCACCGGCTCCGGATGGCAGACAAAAGTAGATGCAGCCCTGCGCGATTGGCTGAAAACCCACGCCCCGCATTGAATGGTTGCGCAAGAAGGGATCGAACCTGCAACTTCCGGCGTATGAGTCCGACGTGCCACGCCGGGTCTTCTCCCAGTCAGCTTGCGGAACTGCAAGCATTACGACCGGTGCGTGGTAAAGCGGGCCACTGCGGCGGAGTAAAGTTCTAACGCAGGCATTTTTATTCTAATGATTAGCCTGTTAGCGAACGAACATCGCCCGTAACGCCCTGTATTTACTAAAAATTCTGGCGCGGCAGGAGGGGCTCGAACCCCCGACCCCGGGCTTAGAAGGCCCGTGCTCTATCCAGCTGAGCTACTGCCGCGCAGTCTTTTGGCGCCCCGGAAGAGATCCGGGCGCCGCATTTTACCTTGTTGCGGAAAAAGGTGGGCGGGACGGATGCCGCCCTACTCTTCTTCGATATCCGCGTGCGTGGACACCCAGAGCACGATCGCGTCGTCCTTGCTCAGGCTGATCACCCGGTGCCCCATGCGGCTGTCTATATAGAAGCTTTCGCCGGCTTTCAGGCGCGCGGGTTCGTAGAACTCGGTATACAGCTGCACCTCGCCTTCCAGCACGTAGACGAATTCCTCGCCGCGGTGGCGGCTCCAGTCCTGGAATTCGTCGAACGAGCGCGCCTTGACCCGCGTATGGAACGGCATCATGCGCTTGTGCGACAACGCGGTGCACAGCAGGCGGTGGTCATAATACGGGGTTTCGTACTGGCGCCCTTCGCCCTGGCGGCTGAGACTGCGGCGGCCGGTGCCCATGTGCGCGTCGGACGCCGTGAAGAGTTCGGCCACGTCCAGGTCCAGGCCGGCGGCAATCTTGATCAGGTTGTCATAGGTGGGCGACAGCAGGCTGTTCTCGATTTTGGACAGCGTGGACGCGGCGACGCCGGTGGCCGCCGCTGCCTGCTTCAATGTCCAAGCGCGCGCCTGGCGCAGGGCTCGCAGCCGTTGTGCCAATGCGCTCTGTTTGTTGCCTTGCATCCTGTGTACCTTGTCATGCCCGCGTTGTGCGCTCCCGCCACCAATCGCGCGCCTGGTAAGACCAATAGGTCAGTTGAACCGCTGCCGTGCCCAGGCTGCCCCCGTTCCATGCCAGTCCGAAGGGTTCGAACAGCTTGTAGCGCTGGGTGTCGCCCGTGATCCCCTCGGCCACGACGCGCCCGCCGATCGACGTGGTGTTCATGCCGTGGCCGCCGAACGCCGTGCAATACCACACGTCCGGCGCCAACAGACCGATCTGCGGCATCAGGTGCCGGGCGTAGGCCATGCGCCCCGACCATGCGGTCTCGACGCGCAGCCCCTGCAATTGGGGGTAGACGGACAGCAATTCACGGCGCAGGGACTCGGCCAGATCGGGCGGGTCGTCGACACGGGTGGTGATTCTACTGCCCCAGCCGATGCGCCCGCCATCCAGCACCCGGTAATAATTGCCGGCGCGCCGGTCGTCGCCGATGGCCGCTGTGCTGCGGATGGCTTCCCGTACCCGGTCGCCCAGGGGTTCGGTCAACATGATGTAGGTAGCGATGGGCAGCATCGCCCGACGCAGCGCCGGCACGACGTCGCCCGTGTAGCCGCCGGTGGCCAGCACGACGGTGCGGGCGTCGACCTGCCCGCGCTCGGTCTGCAGGTGTTTGACCGCGCCGTTCAGGCCGGCGCCGATGACCGGGGAATCTTCATGGATGCGTACGCCCAGCCGGGCGCATTCGCGGGCCAGCGCCCGCGCGTAGTTCAGCGGATGAAAATGGAACGAGGCGGGGTCTTCGACACCCTGGTGGTAGACGTCCGACACCAGGCGCTCGCGCACCTGGCTGCGCGTCAGGAAGCGCACGTCGCGTCCGAAGTCGCGGCGCTGGGCATCGCACCACTGGTTCAGCGCATCGGTCGCTTCATAGCGCACCACACGCAGGCGCCCGTCGACCTTGTGCGCGTCGGCGATGGCCAGGCTGCGGATATTGTCGCGGATGATCTCCACGCCTTCCATGGACAGCCGGTACAACTGCCGATAGTGGTCTTCGCTGACGTGCTTTTTGATGGCGTCGGCGCCGGCCGAGAACGCCGGCGAGACCGATCCGCCGTTGCGGCCCGACGCGCCCCACGCGACGCGCTTGCCTTCCAGCAAGGTGACGTTGCGCCCGCGGCGAGCCAGTTCCAGCGCGGTGGACAGCCCGGCCAAGCCGGCGCCCACCACGCAGACGTCCGTGTTGCAGGCGCCCGCCAGCGGCGGATAGTAGGTCGCACTGTCTGACAGCGTGCGCTTGTAATAGGTGTCGATGTACTCGGAGGCCATGCCGGTGGGGTCCGTGTCAGTGCAGGCTTGCGCCCTGCAAACCACCCGTCAGGCGCTTTTCCAGCCAGTTGGCCAGGCGCAGCAACGGGTAGCAGTAGATGAAATAGATGGCGGCGATCATGCCGTAGATGAACAGCGATTTAGCCGGGAACGTGATGATGAACACCTCGCCTTGCCGGGTCAGTTCCGTGATGCCGACCACCGACAGGATGGCAGTGCTTTTGATCAGCATGACGTAGACGCCGCTCATGGGCTGCACGATCAGGCGCATGGCCTGCGGCAAGATGACCAGCCGCAGGATCTGCAGAGGACGCAGGCCCAGGGTCATGGCGCCTTCGGTCTGACCTCGCGGCACGGACTGGATGGCGCCCATGACGATTTCCGCCACATAGCAGGACGTGTACACGGACAGCGACACGAAGGCCGCGGTACCGGAATCCCAATGCAGCAGTTCGATGCCGGAACTGGGCAGCACGAAGTAGAAGATATAGAGCTGCACCAGGAACGGCGTGCCGCGCAGGATATGGATGTACAGGCCCAGTAACTGGTGGATGCCGCGGATGCGGTAGCTGCGGATCACGCCGATCACGAAGCCCAACAGCGAGCCCGCGATGATGGCCACGAACGAGATCTTCAGCGTCTCCCAGAAGCCTTTCAGCAAGAAAGGCAGCACGACACCGGCGGTGGAAAGATAGGAATCCAGCATGCTTACCTCGCGTTCCAGGCCGGACCCGCCAGCCAGAGGCTCACGCCTCGGGACAACAACAGCATGACGCCGTAGATCAGCAGATAGCCCGCGGCGATGGTCAGGAAGCTTTCGTTGGGCACGATGCGGTCGCTGTTCATCTGCACGCCGGCTGCCACCAGTTCGAACACGGTGATCAGCGACAGCAGCGAGGTGTCCTTGATCAGCACGGCGGTCTGGCCCAGCAAGGGCGGCAGCGTATTGACGAAGGCCTGCGGCAACACCACGTAGCGCAACCGCTGCTGATAGTTCATGCCGCAGGCCTTGGCGCCTTCGATCTGGCCGCGCGGCACCGACTCGATGCCCACGCGGATGATTTCGCTCATGTAGGCGGCGTGGTGCAGGGTCATCGCCAGGATGCCCAGCACCATCTCGCTCCAGCCCTTGGCGCCCGGGATCAGCATGGGCACGGCGTAATAGACCAGGTAGATCTGCACCAGCAACGGGGTAGACCGGATGAATTGCACGTAGGCCGCCACGGGGCGCCAGATGGCCGCTTTGGACGACATGTGCAGAAGCGCCAGCGGCACACCGGCCAACACCGACAGCACAAGGCTTGCGCCCGCGGCGATCAGCGTGTTGGCCAGGCCGGTGGCGAATTGGCCCGTGTACTGGCTGACGATGCGCCAGTTGTAGTAATCGATCAGCCAGTCCATGGGCGGTCCGGTCTCCCCGTAGCGGTGCTAGAGCCTGTTGACACTAAGAAGCCTTGCGCAGGCCCGAGTGATTAATGGTCTTTCTTCCAGTCGGTGGAGTACCAGTACTTCACCTGCTCGGGCAGCGTGTTGTCCGCGGTCTTCAGCGTTTGCCAGTTGTCCAGCCAGAACTTCAGGCGGAAGGCGTTGGGGCCGACGGCAAAGGCCAGCGGTTCGCGCACCATCACGCCGTCCAGCACGCGCAGGTTGCCGAAGTCGACCAGGAACTGGTTGGCGGTGGACATGGACATGATGCCGGCGTCCAGGCGGCCGCTGGACAGGGCCTGGCCGACTGGGGCGCTGCCGCCCGAGAACTCTTTCATGGTGGCCTTGGGCAACATCTTCTTGCCCACTTCGGCGTAGGTGCTGGCGCCCAGCACGCCGACGTTCACGCCCGCCTTGTCCAGTTCCTCGTACGACTTGTACGGGGAATCCTTGGGCACGACGGCTACGGTCTCGGCGTAGAACATCGGCGCCGAGAACAGCACCTGGGCCGCGCGCTGCGGCGTGGGCGTCATGTCGGCCGCCACCATGTCGGCCTTGCCCGACAGCAGCGCGGGCAACAGGCCCTTCCATTCATAGTCTTGCAGGACGAGCTTCACGCCCAGGTCGTCGGCCATGCGCTTGGCGACTTCCACCGCCAGGCCCGTGCGATTGCCCGTCTTGTCCATGAAGCTCATCAGCGGCCCCGAGGTCTGCACCGCCACGCGCAGTTCGCCCCGCTTGATGATGTCGCCCAGTTCATCGGCTTGCGCCGGCAGCGCCACGGTGGCGGCCGCCAGGGCGACGCTGGCCACGCCCAGCCATTGTTTGATTTTCAGCATTTCAATATCCCCTAGAGGTGGATGAAACCTTGTCATTCCGGGCAAAGCATGTGGTGTTGCCGCAAGGCCGGCAGCGCCCGGATTTAGCCGGACCGGCTTGCTTGGACTACAAAATCTTTTCCAGGAAGGCGCGCGTGCGCGGCTCTTTCGGATGACAGAACACCTCGTCGGGCGTGCCCATTTCCACGATGCGGCCCGCATCCATGAAGAGCGCCCGGTCGCCGACGTCGCGCGCGAAGCCCATTTCGTGCGTCACGACGGCCATCGTCATCCCGTCGCGCGCCAGGCCGCGCATCAGTTCCAGGATGCCGCCCACGGTTTCAGGGTCGAGCGCGGACGTTGCTTCGTCAAACAGCATCAATTTGGGGTCCATGGCCAGCGCGCGGGCAATCGCCACGCGCTGCTGCTGGCCGCCGGACAATTGGCTGGGATAGCGCTCGCCGTAGTCTCCCATGCCGACACGGCCCAGCAGGTCGCGGGCATAGCATTCGGCGTCGGCGCGGCTGCGCCCGCGGACCACGCGCTGGGGTAGCGCAACGTTGTCCAGCGCAGTACGGTGTTGGAACAGGTTGAAGTGCTGGAACACCATGCCGACCTCGGTGCGCCACCGGTTGACGTCAGTGGCGGGGTCCGTCAGCGACACGCCGTCCACGCGGATGGTGCCGCTGTCGATGCTTTCCAGGCCGTTCAGCGTGCGCAGCAAGGTGCTTTTGCCGGAGCCCGAAGGGCCGACCACCACCATGACCTCGCCCCGGTTCAGCTGGCAATCGACGCCGTCCAGCGCCCGATGCGGCGGCTGACCGTCGCGCTGGAAGGTCTTGGTGACTGCTTGGACATCAAGTAAAGCGTCTGCCACTGATGCACCCCGAAAGAGGTTTTCCAAACCGGCCCCGGGGCGGCCTCCCGAGGGAAGCGGCGCTTAAGCCGGTTAAGAAAAAAAAGTTTCGCAATTCACGCTGGAGTTTCGTATAGTAAATTTTTTTCCAGAATCGCCACTTAGGCATAACCCTTAAGCGAAGACATGGGCTTCGCTGGCAATCCAAGGAACCGGCATGGACACCCCCCAAGACATCCTGCGCGCGCTCGGCCTGAACGCGGCCGCGCTTACCGGCGGCACGCTGACCGCACGCAGCCCGATCGACGGCGCCGAACTGGCCCAGGTGCACGAACACACGGTGGCGCAAGCCCATTCGGCCATCACCCGTGCGCGTCAGGCCAGCCTGGCCTGGCGTGACGTGCCGGCGCCGCGCCGGGGGGAACTGATCCGCCTGCTGGGCGAAACGCTGCGCGAGAACAAGACCGCGCTGGGCCGCTTGGTCAGCCTGGAAGCCGGCAAGATCGTGGCGGAAGGCGAAGGCGAAGTGCAGGAAATGATCGATATCTGCGACTTCGCCGTCGGCCTGTCGCGCCAGCTGTACGGCCTGACCATCGCGTCCGAGCGCCCCGGCCACCGCATGATGGAAACTTGGCACCCGCTGGGCGTGATCGGCGTCATCAGCGCCTTCAACTTCCCCGTGGCGGTGTGGTCCTGGAACGCCGCACTGGCCATCGTCTGCGGCAATGCCGTGGTGTGGAAGCCGTCGGAAAAGACCCCGCTGACCGCCCTGGCCTGCCAGGCGCTCTTCGCCCAGGCCATGCAGCGCTTCGGCGACGCGCCCGCCGGCCTGTCAGAAGTGCTGATCGGCGGCCGTGAAGTCGGCGAAGCGCTAGTGGATTCGCACACGGTGGCGCTGGTCTCGGCCACAGGTTCCACCCGCATGGGCCGCCAGGTGGGCCCGCGCGTGGCGCAACGCTTCGGCCGCGTGCTGCTGGAACTGGGCGGCAACAACGCCATCATCGTCGGCCCCACCGCCGACCTGGACATGGCCGCGCGCGGCATCGTCTTCGGCGCGATCGGCACGGCCGGCCAACGCTGCACCACCACGCGCCGCCTGATCGTGCATGAAAGCGTCGCCGATGCACTGGTCCAACGCCTGCACAAGGCCTACGCCAGCGCCCCCATCGGCAACCCGCTGGACAGCGGCAACCTGGTTGGCCCGTTGATCGACCGCGTGTCATTCGACGCCATGCAAGACGCCTTGAAGGCCGCGCGCGAGCAAGGCGGCAGGGTCACTGGCGGCGAACGCGTGCTGGCCGATGAATACCCCAACGCCTGGTACGTGCGCCCGGCCATCGCCGAAATGCCCGGCCAGACGGACGTCGTCTGCCACGAGACCTTCGCGCCCATCCTGTACGTGATGCGCTACAAGGAATTCACCGATGCGCTGGCGCTGCAGAACGGCGTGCCGCAAGGCCTGTCGTCGGCCATTTTCACCAATGACCTGCGCGAAGCCGAGACCTTCCTGTCGGCATCGGGCTCGGACTGCGGCATCGCCAACGTCAACATCGGCACCTCCGGCGCGGAAATCGGCGGCGCCTTCGGTGGCGAAAAAGAGACGGGCGGCGGCCGCGAATCGGGTTCCGACGCCTGGCGCAACTACATGCGCCGCGCGACCAACACCATCAACTATTCGCGCAACCTGCCGCTGGCGCAGGGCATCAAGTTCGGCGAATAAGCCCCGCAAGGCTTGAAATACAAGGCCCCGCGCATTGTCGACAATGTGCGGGGCCTTGTTGCATGCACGGCGGATGGCGCCGTGCCCGCGCCACATGCCATGCCATCACTTTCTGATTAACACCCGTTTATTACACCCTCTACATCCGATAAGCCTGCCTTACAAACAGTTTCGGCGCGCGATGCTACATTGCCTCGTCACAAGAAAAACACATTGCGCCCATGTCCCCACGACGTCTCACCGCCCCCTCATTCTCCCTGCGCACCCTGACGGCCATCGTCGCCTTGGGCGCCGCAGGCTCAGCCGCCGCCGGCGTGTCATACCGCCTGGACCGCCCGTCCGCCGCCCCTGGCGAGACCGTCACCATCGAAGCGGTGTACTTCAATGAAGGCAGCGCGCGCGCCAACTGGGAAGCGCCGCCGGAGCTCGTGCTGCAATGGCGCAGCCAGGACGGCCAGATCGTGCGTAGCCTGGCCAAACTGGCCGGCGACCGCGCCAGCTATAGCGTGCCGGTCAACAATTTCGCGCGCATGGCGTGGACCGCCGTCGTGCCCAGCACCGCGCGGGGCCTTCAGGCCGTTTCCATCGAAGGCCAACCCTCCATGATGGCGCTGGACGCCACCGGCCGCGACAGCGGCACGCTGGCCAGCACGCCCGCGCAAGGCCCCGTGGTGGATGCTCGCAGCGGCCAACCCGTGCCGCCTGCCGCCGTCACCGCCGTCGGCGCCTCGCCCGAAGGCGGCCCCGCACCCAGCGCCGCCGTGGTTCCCACCGTCGCACAACAAACGGCGTTCGACCGGTTCCGCAGCTCGATCTCGGAATACAAGCCCGTCTACTTCGACATCGGCACCCGCGGCCAAACCACCGCCCGCTTCCAGATCAGCGCCAAGTACCGCCTCTTCAGCCCCAGCGGCGACCGCCCGGCGACGTGGGGCGAGAACTTCTACCTGGCCTACACCCAGACCTCGCTGTGGGACCTGCAGGGCGACTCCATGCCCTTCATCGACACCACCTTCAACCCCAGCGCCTTCTGGCTGTCGGACAACATCTGGCAGTCCGCCAACCAGAACTGGCGCTTCGGCATGAACACCGGCGTCGAACACAACTCCAACGGCAAGGACGGCGAAGACTCCCGTTCCCTCAACGACGGCTACATCGAGCCGCGCTTCCACTACCGCTTCGACGGCGGCAGCACCCTGACCTTCGCCCCCAAGGTCAAAGCCTACTTCGCCGTCGCCGACGAAAACCGCGACTACGCCGACTACGCCGGCCGCGTCGACTGGCAACTGCGCTGGGCGCAAGACAACGGCGCCGTCGTGTCGGCGATGTACCGCCAGGGCGACCAGAAACGCCGCACGACCCAGCTGGACTTCGCATGGCCGCTGCAGCGTACGTGGCTGAACATGAACGGGTATCTGCACCTGCAATACTTCAACGGCTACGGCGAAACGCTGCTTGGATACAACCAGCGCAACGAATCGCAGTTCCGGATTGGGTTGTCGTTGGTGCCGTAAGGCAGGCGGGGTGTGATGGGTTACGCGCGATCCGCAATGGATTGCGCGTGACGGGCATATCGCGCTTCACCCATCCTACGGGTTCGTCATATCCACCAATGCGGCGACGTCCCATTCAGGGCGCCCAGTCCGACCACCCCTCCCCCGGACGCATTCAGCATCCGTCCACCTTCCCCCCGCAAATGTCCATCGCCCGCCGCCCGCGCGGCAGGCGATGGGCGGCCCTGCAAGATCTTCCGAACTTGCACTGAGGCCCCAACAAGACGCCAAGCACCCCAACCTCCCCCGCTGACGTCAGGCATGAACTGTCAGAGCCCGGGGTGGCGGCGGCCTGGGGGGTGCGGGAAGTCGATAAGCCCGAGGGAATCCGAAGGCAGCCGCCGTAGGCGGCAACGAGGATGACGACGGGGCAGTCCGGAGCGAAGGCTCCGGACCGCAATCGTTGACCCGCACCCCCCAGGCCGCCGCCACCCCGGGCGCCAACAGAACCAACACCCACAACCAGCAAACACACACCACACAGCGAACGTAAGCGTAAACTCCCCCAAAAAAAGCACGCGAAAAAACTCGCAAGGGGCCGGGGCATCACCCCCGGAAAGACACACAGTCATGTTCGCCGACCTGAACCACCTTTCGCACCACGCCGCCTGGCGTCGGCAATTGGAACTGCTGCTGGAATCCGCCGGCGAAGGCATCTACGGCATCGACCTGCGCGGCCGCTGCATATTCATCAACGGCCCCGGCGCCGCCATGCTCGGCTACACGCCCGATGAAGTCGTTGGCCGCAACATGCACTACCTGATCCATCACTCCCACGCCAACCGCGCCCTGATGCCCGTCCACGACTGCCGCATCTTCCGGGCGTTTCGCGAAGGCCGCGGCGAACGCGTCGATGACGAAGTGCTCTGGCGCCGCGACGGGTCCTGCTTCGACGCCCAATACGCCTCCTACCCCATCCTCAACGACCAGGAAGTCGTCGGCGCCGTCGTCACCTTCTCCGACATCACCGACCGCAAGCGCATCGAACGCGAACTGGAACGCCGCGTCGGCGAACGCACCGCTGAACTCAGCGACGCCCACGACTCGCTACGCCGCCTGTCGTCACACCTGTCCAGCCTGCGCGAAGAAGAGCGCGCCCACATCGCCCGCAACATCCACGACGACCTGGGCGCGTCATTCACCGCCCTGCAGCTGGACCTGAACTGGCTGCGCCGCCAACTGGGCGCCACGCCCGCGCTGCAGACCCACGTCGATCGCATGCTGGAAGTCACCCAGACCGCGATGGGCGCCACCCGCCGCATCCTCAGCGACCTGCGCCCCGTCGTCCTGGACCATCTGGGCCTGTGGGCCGCGCTGGAAACGCTGCTGCAGGATCTGCAGGCCCGCACGGGCCTGCAATGCCGTTACCTGTGCCCGCCCGACACCGAACGGCGGCGCCTGGACCGCAACGCCGAAATCGCCGTCTACCGCATCGTCCAGGAACTGCTGACCAACGTGCAGCGTCACGCGCGCGCCCGCAGCATCAGCGTTAGTGCCGCCTGGAGCGAAGACGGCCTGCTGCTGACCGTGGAAGACGACGGCATCGGCATGCAGCTGCCCGAAACGCCCCGCACCTTCGGCATCCTCGGTATGCGTGAACGCGCCCGCGGCATCGGCGGCGACCTCGCGCTGGACAGCGCGCCTGGCGCCGGCATGCGCGCCCGCCTGCGCCTTAACCCCCCCTGATACGCAATATGGCCCTGAACCTGCTTATCGTCGACGACCACCTGATCATCCGCCGCGGCCTGGCGCGCATCCTGGAAGAGGATCCCCGCGTCGCCCTCGTGCATGAAGCCGCCGACGCGCCGTCCGCCTTGCGCGCGCTGCGCCAGGCCCGCTATGACGCCATGGTGCTGGACGTGGCCCTGGGAGAACGCGACGGCCTGGACGTGCTGAAGACCGTGCGCGCCGACTACCCTGCGCTGGGCGTCGTGATGCTGTCTGTCTACCCCGAAACGCAGTTCGCCGTGCGCGCGCTGCGTACCGGCGCCCACGCCTATCTGAACAAAGGCTGCGACCCCGACGAACTGCTGGCCGCCCTGGTCAACGCCGCCGCCGGCAAGATGTACGTCACCCCCGCCGTGGCCGAACTGCTGGCCCAGACCGTCCGCCAGGACAGCTCACGCCTGCCGCACGAGCTGCTGTCCAACCGCGAATTCCAGGTATTGCAACTGCTGGTGGCCGGCCGTTCGGTATCGGCCATCGGCGAACAGCTGGCGCTGTCGGTCAACACCATTTCCACCTACCGTAGCCGCATCTTCGAAAAACTCGGCGTGCGCACGCTGGTGGAGCTGGTGGCCTACGCCAACACGCACCAGCTGGGTGCGCCGTAGCCGCCCGCGCACCAGCACGGCGCACGGCCCGCACCGCGTAGTAAAGGCACTACACGCATATCGTCGAACCCGGGATACCGGCTCTGCGCGGCCGGCCCCATGATGGCTCCAACCCAGTCTGGCCGGAGCCATCCCATGTCCCTATTCAGCAATCCGTTCGACGCCAACACCCGCCTTGCCTGCGGTTGCGGCCGCCACGCCTCGCAGGCTGAACACGAAGCCGCCCGGCAGTCCGCCACGGATACCGCCGTCGAACAGGCGGTGATGCGCGCCCTTTTCCCGCAGGATGCGCTGCGCCGCCGCTTCCTGCGCGCGGTGGGCAGCAGCACGGCGATGGCGGCCATCGCGTCGGTCTTCCCGCTGGCTGCCGCCCGCGAAGCCTTCGCGCAATCCGCCGGCCCGCTGGAAAAGCAGAAGCTGAAAGTCGGCTTCATCCCCATCACCTGCGCCACACCCATCATCATGGCGCACCCCATGGGCTTCTATGCCAAGCAGGGGCTGGATGTGGAAGTGGTGAAGACGGCCGGCTGGGCGCTGATCCGCGACAAGGCCATGTCGGGCGAATACGACGCCGCGCACATGCTGTCGCCGATGCCGCTGGCGATCTCGATGGGCGTGGGCGCCAGCCGCGCCGTGCCGTGGACGATGCCTGCGGTCGAGAACATCAACGGCCAGGCCATCACCTTGTCGATGAAGCACAAGGACCGGCGCGATCCGAAGGACTGGAAAGGCTTCAAGTTCGCCGTGCCGTTCGACTATTCCATGCACAACTACCTGTTGCGCTACTACCTGGCCGAACACGGACTGGACCCCGACACCGACGTGCAGATCCGTTCCGTGCCGCCGCCCGAAATGGTGGCCAACCTGCGCGCCGACAACATTGACGGCTTCCTGGCGCCCGACCCCGTCAACCAGCGCGCGGTCTATGACGGCGTGGGCTTCATCCACACGCTGTCCAAGGCGATCTGGGACGGCCATCCCTGCTGCGCTTTCTCGGCCAGCAAGGAATTCGTGACGACGATGCCCAATACCTACCAGGCATTGCTGAAGGCCATCATCGAAGCCACCGCCTACGCCCGCAACCCGGCGCACCGCAAGGAAATCGCCACCGCCATCGCGGCGCCCAACTACCTGAACCAGCCGGTGACCGTGGTGGAGCAGGTGTTGACCGGCACTTACGCTGACGGGCTGGGCAAGGTGCTGACCGATCCCAACCGCATCGACTTCGATCCCATGCCCTGGCAGTCTTTCGCCGTGTGGATCCTGACGCAGATGAAGCGCTGGGGCCATGTCAAGGGCGACGTGGACTACCAGAAGGTGGCCAGCGAGGTCTTCCTGGCGACGGATGCCGTGCGCCTGATGCGCGAAGCCGGCCTGACCCCGCCCGCCGAAACGGCCAAGACCTTCAGCGTCATGGGCAAGCCCTTCGACCCCGCCCAACCCGAGGCCTATCTGGCCGGCTTCAAGATCCGGAGGACCTGATGCGGTCCGTGCAACACTGGCGGGCGACGTTCCTTTCCGTCGCCCTGTTCCTGGCTTTTCTGCTGCTGTGGCACGTTGCCACACGCCCCGACACGGGGGGCGCGACGGTGGACCCGGCCTACGCCGCGCTGGTCGGCAATGCAGCGGCCAGCGGGTCGAAGACACCCTTCCCCGGCCCCGCCGACGTCGGCGCGCAACTGTGGCAGCACCTGAAAGATCCGTTCTACGACCGCGGCCCCAACGACAAGGGCATCGGCGTGCAACTGGCCTATTCGGTGGCGCGCGTGTTGACGGGCTTTGGCCTGGCGGCGCTGGCCGCCATCCCGCTGGGATTCCTTATCGGCATGTCCAAGACCGTCTACCGCGCCTTCGACCCGTTCATCCAGGTGCTCAAGCCGATCTCGCCGCTGGCGTGGATGCCGCTGGCGCTCTACACCATCAAGGACGCCGACACGTCCGCCATCTTCGTCATCTTCATCTGCTCGCTGTGGCCCATGCTGGTGAACACCGCCTTCGGCGTGGGCGCCGTGCGGCAGGACTGGCTGAACGTGGCGCGCACGCTGGAGGTGTCGCGTCTGCGCACCGCCCTGCAGGTGATCCTGCCCGCCGCCGCGCCCACCATCATGACCGGCATGCGCATTTCGGTGGGCATCGCCTGGCTGGTCATCGTGGCCGCCGAAATGCTGATCGGCGGCACCGGCATCGGCTACTTCGTCTGGAACGAATGGAACAACCTGTCCATCGCGAACATCATCTGCGCCATCTTCTTCATCGGCCTGATCGGCATGCTGCTGGATACCCTGCTGGCGCGCGCCGCGCGGCTGGTCAGCTATCGGGAATGACGCCATGAGCCAAGCTTTCCTGCAAGTACAAGGCCTGGGAAAACGCTACCCGGGACGCAACGGGCAGCCCCAGCCGCCCGTCTTCGAGAACATCGATTTCACGATCGAACAGGGCCAGTTCGTCTGCGTAATCGGCCATTCCGGCTGCGGCAAGACGACCATCCTGAATGTGCTGGCCGGCATCGACGACACCAACGAGGGCATCGTCATCATGGACGGCCGCCAGATCGCCGGGCCGTCGCTGGAACGGGGCGTGGTGTTCCAGGCGCACGCGCTACTGCCGTGGCTGACCGCGCTGCAAAACGTGGAATTCGGCGTGCGGTCGCGCTGGCCGGCCTACGACCGCGAACAGGTGCGCGAACACAGCCTGCGCTATCTGGACATGGTGGGCCTGGCGCAAGCCGCCGGCAAGAAGCCCTGCGAGCTGTCGGGCGGCATGAAGCAGCGTGTGGGCATTGCCCGCGCCTTTGCGATCCAGCCTAAGATGCTGCTGCTGGACGAGCCCTTCGGCGCGCTGGACGCGCTGACCCGCGGCACCATTCAGGATGAGCTGCGCGGCATTGTCCAGGAAACCCGCCAGACCGTATTCATGATCACGCACGACGTGGACGAAGCGATCCTGCTGTCGGACCGCATCCTGCTGATGAGCGCGGGCCCCTACGCCCGCATCGCCGAATCCGTCAGCGTGGACCTGCCGCGCGACCGGACCCGGGCCAGCCTGCACCACGAGCCCCGCTACTACGAAATCCGCAACCATCTCGTCGACTTCCTGGTCGACAAGGCATCCCACAAGGAGTGAATCCCATCATGATGTCCCGCGCTGAAGTCACCGAACTGATCGTCACCCGCAAGCTGGAAAAGAAGCTGACGTGGACCGCCATCGCCGAAGCCGTCGGCCAGAGCAAGGAATGGACCACGGCCGCGCTGCTGGGCCAGATGACGCTGACCGAGGAACAGGCCCTGGCCGCCGCGCGCGTGCTGGACCTGCCCGCCGATGCCGTGGTGCAGTTGCAAGTGGTGCCCTACAAGGGGTCTCTGCCGACATCGGTGCCGACGGATCCGCTGATCTACCGCTTCTATGAACTGATCAGCGTCTACGGCACCACGTTCAAGGCGCTGATCAATGAAGAGTTCGGCGACGGCATCATGAGCGCCATCGACTTCAAGATGGACCTGTCGCGCGAGGCCGACCCCAAGGGCGACCGCGTGCAGATCGTGATGAGCGGCAAGTTCCTGCCGTACAAGATGTACTGATGGGAGAGGCCCCATCCGGGGCCTGGCCCTAGTCTTCCACCGCCAGCTCTTCCCAGGCCAGTTCGCGCGTGCGCTCCAGCGTTGCCGTCACCTGGGCGGCGGCCTCGCGCGCCGCTTCGGGCAGGTCCTGCCCGGTCAGCAACCTGGCCGTCAGGCTGGCCATGAACACGTCGCCCGTGCCATGCACGGACGGCGGGATGGCGATCTCGGGGTGGGTCACCACGCTGACCTTGTCCCGCGTCACCACCGCCAGCTGCAAGGTGCCGGGGGCGGCTGCCATCGGGGCAGCGCTGGTCACGACGATCCATTCAGGCCCTTGCGCGATCAATTCACGAGCGGCCTCCACCACGTCATCGACCGACGCCAGGGGGCGGCCCACCAGCAGTTCCAGTTCGAAGTGGTTCGGCGTCATGCCGTCGGCCAGCGGCACCAGCAAATCGCGGTATTGCGCGACCAGGCCGGCGTCCACATACAGGCCGTCGTTGCGGTCGCCCATCACAGGGTCGATATGCACGCGCAGGTCCGGGCGCGCCGCGCGCACCGTCGGCAGCCAGCGCGCCAGCAAATCGGCTTGCCCCGGCTGGCCCAGGTAGCCGCAGACGACGGCGCGCGCCACCTTGGTCACGCTGCGCTCGTCCAGCCCCTTCAACAGGCCTTCGAACCAATCCAGCGGCACCGCGCCCCCATGCAGCGTGGGGTAATGCGGCGTGTTGCTCAAGATGACGGTGGGCACCGCGATGGCCCGCAGGCCCGCGCGGCGGAAGATCGGCATGGCGGCGTTGTTGCCGACGTAGCCATAGACGACTTGGGACTGGATGGAAACGATGTCCACCTGCGCGGTGTAGGCGGGCAACGCTGCGCCCGGCGCGGGGGCAGCGGAGATTGCGGTCATACGGCGGGCTCCTGACGGGAACGGGTTGCCAGCCGGCGCAGCGCCGGCTGTGCCTCATTCTAGGGCCATAACCGGCCCTAGTCCCGTCCGCTGTCCCGTCCGCCCTCTCGGCCCGCGGCCACCAGCCACCCCGCCCCATCCATCACCGCGTCCGCAATACCCGCCAGATGCGGCGCATAGGGATACGCCGCCGACGACACGATCTGGCATTGCGCCAGTTGCGGATGGGCGGCATTCAGCAGGTATTGGAAGCCGCCCGCCGGCGACGGCACCCGCAGCAGCAAGGTGTCGCCGCGCGCCAGCCAGGCATCGCCCACCGCCCGGGTACCGGGCAGGTCGGTCTCCCAGTGCAGGGGCGGGTCGGCATCGCTGACGGCATGGTCCGGCGCCATCACCTCCAACAGGAAATAGTGGCTGGGCAACGCCCGCGGATGCCCCACTTCCGACAAGGCCAGCCGCGCGAATACGGCCGCTGCCGGGTTCGCGTCCAGCACCACCACAGGCGCGCCGGCGCCATGCCAGCGGCCCGCCGGCCGGGCCCGCGGCTGCAGGTCCTGGCTATTGCTCAAGCGCCACAGCGCAATCATGGACCGTTTCCTTCATCGATATTGACGAGCCATTGTTCGATCATCCCGGCGTGCCGCCCATGCTGGCAAAGCGACAGGGGCACCCGCCCGAGCAGGCGCCGCTTGGGGCTGCAAAGCCACTGGCGCGCCTGCTCGCGGCCGCCAAACACCAGTTCGGCCAGCCAGGTCACCCGCAACGCCCGGTACAGCACCCGCAAGTCCGACAAGTCCAGCCCCAATTCGCGTGACACGTCGCGAGCGCGCACCGGCGCCTGTTCGGGCACCAGCGGAAACCAGCGCCCCAAATCATCGGGATAGGTCTGCCGCAGCGCCTGCAGCAACGCGCCGGCGCACTGCAGGCTGGCGGGCGGCTGGGCGTCGCCCAGCGCCAGCTTCAGCCGGGCATCCAGCCGCCGGCCGATGGCCGGCGCAAGCTGCGGCGCCGTCGCGTCACGGGGCGCGGGCGACGGCCGGGTTGGCCGCCGGGGCGGCCGCGGTTTGTTCAAACGCGGCATTGAGGGCCGCGCCATCGATGCTGACGGTACCGGCATTCAACAAGCCCTCCAGATAGGCCCGCGCGGCCAGTTCCTGACGTTGGGAGCGCAGCGCGGCGCGCAGCTCTTCTTTCACCTGATCGAACGGCGTAACGCTGGCCGGCCGCAAGGCTGACAGCTTCAGGATGTGAAACCCTGCCGCCGACTGCACCGGCGCCGACACCTCGCCCTCTTTCATCTGCTCGATCACCGGTCGCATCTCGGGCATCAACTGCGCCAACGGCACGAAACCGATGTCGCCGCCCTGTGCGCGCGAGGTGTCATCGCGCGAGTAGCTCTGCGCCAGCGCCGCGAAATCGGCCTTGGGCGCCTGGGCCCGCTTGACGAGGTCCTGCGTCTGCTTGCGTGCCGCAGTGACCGCGTCGGCATCGCCCAGCGCGGCGGGCAGGAAGATCTGGCTGACCCGGTATTGCGCCGGCACCGCCAACTGCGGCTTGGCCCGCTCATACGCGGCTTGCAGATCGGCCTGGCCCGGATAGTCGTCCGGCGCCCGGCTGACCGATTCCAGATAGCTTTGCAGCACGATCCTTTCCTGCGCCGCCTGGAACGCGCGCTTGAGCTCTGGCTTGTCCTGCCAACCTTGCGCACGCGCCTGCTCGACCAACGCCTTTTCGGCCAGGCGGGCGCGCAGCCATTGGTCCAGGCCCGTCCGGTTTTCCTTCAACTGCTCGCGCGCCTGCGGCGGCATCGCCTGCAATTGGCGCAGCAGTTCGTCGCGATCAACCTGGACCGCGCCCAGCGTGGCGATCGCGGGCGGCCGGCTGGCGGGCGCGGCGGCAGGTGCGCTGGCCGACGCCGCTGCGGACGGGGTGGCGGACGCCACCGCCTTGGGCGGCGCGGCTTCGCTGCTTTGGGCGTCTTTGCCGCGCATCAGCGCGATGGCGCCGGCCAGCACGGCAATGAACAGCACCGCGGCAGTCAGGCGCAGCCGGTTGGAAGCGCTCAGGGACTTGGTCATGATGGAAACCTCTGTATGGCATCAACGCGCCGCCGGACGCGCATACATCCGGCGGCGCGCTGCGGGGGGCGCGTTACGCGGCAACCGTCGTTTCGGCCGTCTCGGCCTCGGCGTCCTGCGGCGCTTCAGCGGGGGCGTCAGCAACGTCCTGGGCCGACGCATTGGCACGCAGGAACAACAGGAATTCCTGCAGCAGGCGATCCCACAGTTCGGTGGTGGCGCGCAGATAGTTCTCCGACACGCCGCCAGCCACGATCACGTCCAGCTCCAGCACCAGGAACACGCCCTGCACCGACAGGCGGGCGAAGCGCTTTTCCACGTTCCAGCGGTCGGCCAGGCCGGCCGGCAGCTCGCCTTGCACGCGCAGCGCGCAGCTCAGCGTGTAGTCCAGATAGTGGCCTTCCTGCTGGGCCGAATTGCCCAGGCGGGCGGCAAAGCCCACGCCCTGGCTGGCGCTCAGCAACTGGACCATGCCGTTCTGTTCGGACAGGGTCACGCGGTAGCCCAGGGATTGCAGCAGCGCCTGCAGGCGTTCGGCGTTCACGTCGAGAATCAGGCTGGTTTCGGTCATTTCGGTATTTCCTGGATAAAGAAAAATGGCAATCGGGGGACAGACTACGGGTTGGACGTTGCAGCAGCTTGACTCCGCGGCACCTGCGCGTCGTACAGCTTGTCGCCATACGCCTGCGCCTGCTCTTCGAACTTGACGCGCGCCTTGCCCGCGAAAGGTTGCTTGAGCGCCAGGATGTCGCCGGTGCTGATGCGTTCATAGGCGGTGAGGATTTCCTTGCCCGCCTCGTACATGTCGCGGTTCTTGGCCACGCAAACCTTGACCTCCTCGTCGCGCTGCGCCAGGTTGCGGGCCAGCGTCTGGCGTTCCGCTTCCTTGGCGCGCGTCAGCGTCAAGAGCTCGTCGTACGCGCCCTTGAACTTGCCCAACTGCGCATGACTGGCCGCGATTTGCGCCTGGGCGCTTTCCATCACTGCGCCCTGCTGCTCGGCCAGCTTCTCGGCCTGCCCGCGGCTCTTGGCCAGTTGCCCGCGCAGCGACTCCAGTTCCTTTTGCGCGGCGTCGCGCTGCGCTTCGGCCGCGGCTTTCGCCGCATTGACCTGCGCCTGCTCGCTTTGCAATTGCTGCAGCTGCTGCGTGGTGCTGCGCAACTGGGCGCGCAGGCGCTCTTCCATGCTTTCGGCCTGCGCGCCGCCGGCCAGGCTCAGCCCGGCCGCGCACAGGGCCACGGCGGCGGCGAACCGCCGGCCGCGACCCGCCGCGGGCGAATGGCGGGTTTCATCCCATACGATGTGCATGTCCATGGCCTCAGAACCTGGCGTTGATTTCGAACTGCATCGTGTCGATGGCCAAGGGCGCGCCGTAGATCTCCTTGGTGCTCATCCAGCGGAAGACGCCGTAGACGTTCTTCTCGAAGGCGTAGCCCGCGCCGATGTAGTAGCCGCGCGCATTCGTGCCGCCCTGGTGGAACGACGAATCGTTGAACGCGTCGGGCAGCGCATCCGGCTGGATGTACTTGTAGCCAACGAAGGCCAGCCAATCGCCCTTTTCCTTCAGGTCATACGACCGGCCCAGCGTGGCTTGCAGCATCCAGGCGTTGGGGCCGCTTTCGATGTCGCCGTTCTCGCCGAAGTTGTTGACGATGTAGCCCTGCGAGCGGCTGGCCATCTTGCTCTTGCTGTAGGCCAGGTTGCGGATGTAGTTGCCGTTCAAGCGCAAGCCCAGGCCGTCGAACACGCGCGTGTCCCAACGCAGGTTCAGGTCCAGCAAGTCGAACTTGGACGCCAGGCCCACGTACTGCGGCTGCGGCGTGTCGGCCGGGTTGAGCGGATTGGGCGCGATGTTGCGCAGCAGGAAGAGCGTATTGCCCTTCTGCATGAACGCCGGGCGCGACCAGTCGGTGTCGCAGTTCTCATCGCCCGCCCAAGGCGAGCAGGAGCTGGAGCGCTTGCCCGCGATGTTGTCGAAGTGGTAGTAGGCCAGCGCGCCGCGCAGGCTGTTCTGGTTGTTGATCTTCCAGTCGGCGCCGACCTGCGCGCCCAGCAGCCCTTTGTTCTCGGTGCTGCCCTCGCTCAGCGACGACGAGTTCCAGCCATTGTTCGCGTATTCGGTGGCGAAGGCGCCCAGCGTGCCGAACAAGGTCACGTCGCGGCCTTCCAGGGGGTGCTTGAAGATGGCGGCGACCCCGTCGAAGTTCAGATCGTTCGAGAACAGCGTGTCGGTCGATTCGAAGGGGTTGGCGATGCGCCCGCCCGTGACGGTAGCCCACTTGGCGGGGCGGTACGTCAGGTAGGCCTGGTCCAGCCAGATGTCCTTCTTGCCCATGCCGCCGCCCAAGGTCTGGGAGGTGGACACTGGGCTGTCGTCGCTGCCCGTGGCCAGCCGGATGCCGGCCGTCCACGCTTCCGAGAGTTCGGCGCGCACGCCCAGGCGCGCACGGATGCGCAGTTGGTTGCGGCGGTCTTCACGCGTATTCAGCATCGGCGGGTAACCGCCGTTGGTGTTGGGGTTGACGTCGTACGGGCCCTTGGCGTTGAGCTTGGCGAAATCGGTGATTTCGTTGCTGTTGCCGCCGTTGTAGAAGCGCGACTCATCGCGCACGCGCACGTCGCCTTCCACCGTGATGCGCGACACCCAGTCGGGGAAGGTATTGGGCTGCGCCCAGTTCTCTTCCTTGGCCTGCACCATGACTTCGGCCTTGACCTCGTCGCGGATCTGGTCGCGCACGGTCTGCGGGATGTAGGGCACGCGCACGTCGCCGGCTTGGGCCACGGCCGCGCCGCGGTCGGGGGTGGCCTGGCGCGCGGTCTTGGCTTCGGCTTCGGCCTGCGCGACCAGCGCGTCGGCCTGTTCGGGCTTGAGCACGCCTTGCTGCACCAGCAGGCGGATCAAGTTGATGGTGGCGTTCTCGGACGGCGCGGGGGCGCTATGGGCCGGCAGCGCGGCGGCACTCGCCGCGGCCAGCGCCAGCGATGCCGCCAGCCGATTCAGTTCGAACTTCATTCTGTAGTCACTCCGGGATCAGGTCTGTTCGGGATTTCAAGACGGCCGGCGGCCGGTCAGCGACGCGCGGATGGGCATGTTGGCCGAGGCCGGCGGGCGCTCGTCCAGGCCCGGCACGGCACGCAAGGCGGCGACCACGCGGGCGTCGACGTCGGCGTCGCCGCTGCCGCGGGTCAGTTCCACCCGGGTGATCTGGCCCGATGCCGTGAGCCAGATGTTGGCTTGCAGGCGGAAGGTCAGATTGCGGGTCCGCTCGTCTTCGCGCAGGATCTTCTGCAGCGCGTAGGCGAGGTACTGGCTATAAGTGGCGTTGCCACCGCGGCCACCGCCGCCGCCTGCCATGCCCTTGCCCTGCCCCGCGCCGATGTTGAACGCGTCGCTGCCGGCCTGCGCATCGCCGTCGATCTGCATCGGGTTGGCCAGGTCGTCGGCCGGGCGCGGCGGCGCTTCGTCCTGCGGCTTGGGCGGTTCGGGGGTGGGCTGCGGCTCGGGTTCGGGTGTGGCCACGGGTTCTTCCTTGGGCTGCTCGGGCTCCGGCGGCTTCTCAGGTTCGGGCGGCGGCGGCGGGGGCGGCGGCAACGGGATGATGGCCGTGACCTTGGGCGCATCGCGCCGGACGCCGGACATGTCGTTGGCCCAGCGCCATAGCGCGTAGGCCGCCACCGCCGCGGCCACCGCCACGGCCGCCAGCTTCAGCCAGCGGCGCGCCGGATGCGGGACGCGCGAGGAATCGGATGCGTGTTGCGGCATGACGTTGGTCCCGGCCCCTATTGCGGCTTGCCGGTAACCAGGCCGACCTGGGCAAGTTCCAGGCGGCGCAGCAGATCCAGCACTTCCACGACCTTCTGGTACTGCACGGCGGCGTCGCCGCGCACAATCACCGGGAAGTCGGGGTTCAGCGCTTTCTCCGTGCGCAGCCGGTCTTCCAGCTCGGGCAAGGTGACCGGATACGCGTCCAGGAAAACCTGGCCGGCATCGTTGACGGAAATCGCCTTGGTCTTGGGCTGCGACAAGGCCATGGTGGAGCTGGCCTTGGGCAGGTTGACCTTGATGCCGGCGATCTGCGCGGTGGCGGTCAGAATGAACATGACCAGCACGACCATCAGCACGTCGACCAGCGGCGTGATGTTGATGCCGTCCACGGGCGCGTCGTCGTCATCGTCCTGGGATGCGGATACGGAAGCCATGGATGCTCCTTATGCCTCGGTGGGCACGGGTTGCGCATCGCGCGCGGCCGGGCGGCTGGCCGCCGGCGCACGCATTGCGGGGTGGTGGGCGGCTTCCTGCGCCTGCGTCTCGCCGTGCACTTCGGCCAGGCGCGTCACGAATTCATCGACGAACACGCGCATGTCGGCGCTGACTTCCTTGTTGCGCGAGACCAGGCGGTTGTAGCCAAACAGCGCGGGGATCGCGACGAACAGGCCCATCGCGGTGGCCAGCAAGGCCGCGGCCATGCCGGGGGCGATGGCGTTGATGTTCACGTCGCCGGCCATGGCCGTTCCCAGGAACACCACCATGATGCCCAGCACCGTGCCCAGCAGGCCGATGTACGGGCCACCGGCGATGGCGTTGGACAGCGAGCCCAGCTTGGCGCCCAGCGCCTGGTTTTCCTTGGTGCGCACGGCGTCCATCGACGCGCGGATGGCTTCGATGGTGGCGGCCGAGATCGACGTCGTGTCGGCGCCCTGCGCGCGGCGCGTGCGGATCTCGTTGACGGCCACGCGGTACAGGCGCCACAAGGAGGCGTGCTCCAGGCGTTGGGCCAAGCCGGCGTCGTCGGCCAGCATTTCCAGGCGCTTGCCGACATTGGCGAAGGACTCCCGGAAGGCTTCATTGGCGCGCGCCAGGCGGGCCACGTTGCGGCTCTTCTTGATCATGATGATCCAGGACTGCACCATCATCAGCACCAGCACGCCGATGATGATCCAAGCGTCGATCGGCACCGCCTTGAGCAGGAAGCCCAGACCGCCGAAGCCGAAGCCCGACTGCTCTTCGTCGGCGCCGTAGGCGACCAAGCGCGATTCCGCGCCCTGCGAGCTGGCGTCGGCGTAGATCAGCGCCGCGGGACGCGCCACCTTGGACAGACGCACTTCGTCGATGGCGCCCACGAACGGCGCGTAGACCGGATGCGGGGCGGCAACGGGTGCGGCTTGCTCCGGCACCGAGCCGTCCGCAGCCGGCGCGGCGGCAGGGGCCACGGGCGCGGCCGGTGTGGGCACATCGCCACCCAGGGCGGCGGTCGTGCCAAGCGGCGGCAGGCTGGCGGCCAACGACGCAGTCGCGCGGCCGTTCACGTACAGGTGAACCTGGCTGCCGTCGGCCGTCACGGCCAGGTGCTGCCAGGCGGCGGGCGTCAGCGGCTGGCCGGGCTGGCTGCGCTGGCCGTTCACTTCGACGAAGGGCACGCCCTGGTTGATACCGATCAGCAAGGCGTTGCCGGCGTCGCGGCGGGCGTAGATCAGTTGTTCGCCAGCCGGTTGATCGGCACGGACCCAGGCGCTGAACGTGAAGGCGCCCGCGGCGGGAATGGCCAGCGACGGGCTGGCGGGCAGCATCAGCGGCGCGGCGCCCGTGAACTGCGCGGCACGACCGATGACGCCATCCACGGCGGCGCCCGTCGGCGTCTGCCCGTGGTTGCTGTAGGCGGTGGTGTCGCGCGGCGGCGCACCGGCAGCGCCGTCGAAGTGGTAGACCAGCGTGTAATTGGGGTCGAACGTCAGTTGCCCATTGGCCGAGGCCGGCGCCTTCTGGTTGCCGTAGTACATCCAGATGTCCTGGCGCTGGCCGTCGGCCACTTCAGGCACGTCCACCCACACCAGCGCCATGCCCAGCAAGGGGTCGAAGGATTCCAGCTGGTGGTTCAGCACGGTCTGGTCGTCGGCCGCCACGAAGCGGATGTCGGCGCCCTTCTCGTTGATGCCGTCAAAGGTGAAGTTGCCGGTGTGCAGGCGCACCAGCAGCGGCGTGCGGCCGGCCGAGCCGCCCAGCGGCATGCCCTGCGCGGTGCTGTCGACGGTGATTTGCTTGCGGTACTGCCAGTCGGGCTGCCACCAGGCTTGGGCGGCGGACGGCAATACGCCGGCCAGCACGGTCAGTAGGAGCATCAATAAGCGTTGCATGGTCAAGACTCCGGGAAGAATGCGGTGATCGCGTGCGCTCAGAAGCTGGCGCGTACGCTGAAGTTCAGGCGAGGATCGTGTTTGCGGGTGTTGGGGCCGTCCTTGAGCGGATAACCCCAGTCCAGCGAGCCGGACAGCCAATCGAGCACTTGCAGGCGGGTGCCCAAGCCGACGCTGGCAAGCGAATAGCTCGCGTCCTGTTCGGGCAAGGGGTCGCGGAGGCGCAAGGTGGCGGCGTCGGCAAAGGCGTAGAAGCGCCATTCGTTGACGTTGGCGCCCAGCCAACGGGCGAGCGACGGCGTGCGCCATTCGACCGAGCCCAGCAGGCCGTCGTCGCCGGTGCGCTCGGCCGCCAGGTAGCCGCGCACGCTGGTCGCGCCGCCGGCTGAGAACTGTTCGTTGGACACCAGGGCGCCCGAGGCCAATTGGAACGACCCGCGCAGGCCCAGTTGCCAGTCGCCGAACAGGTTCTGCGTGTGCGTGCCGTCGCCGCGCAGCAAGGCGAAGCTGGGGCTGGCCCGATAGCGCTTGTCGTCGAATTCCTTCCAGCCGCTGCCTTGATTGAAGAAGGAACCGCTGGCGCCCACCACGGACAGGCCCAGGCTGCTTTGCGACGACTCGGAATAGCGGTAGCCGTTGTAGGCCAGCGTGAATGGCAGGTACTTGATCGGAACCTGGTCTTCGTTAGCGCCGAAGCGCGTGGACTCGTCGAACTTCTTGTAGTCCAGGCCGATGGACAGCGAATTGCTCCAGTCGCCTTGCGGTTCCATCGTGTAGATGGCGGACAGGCCGAAGGAGTAGCCCTTGCCCAGCACATTGGTGCCGCCGATGGTGGCGACGTTGCTGTCGCTCTTGTAGCCCGAGAACTGCAGGCCCCAACGGCTGGAGAGCGGCATGGAATACGAGCCCGACCAGACCTTGGCGTTGTCGGTTTCCTGCGGCGCGGTGAAGAAGGTCAGGCTGACGGAGTGCCCCAGCTGCCACAGGTTGTCGTAGCCCAGCGACGCCGTGCTGCGCAGGCGCGTGGTGTCGGCGCTGTAGTCGTTGTTCAGGCCCAGGCTGGCGTGCCAGGGGCTCTTGTCTTCGACTTTCAGGTCCACGTCCATCGTGCCCGGCATGCGGCCTTCCTTCACCACCGGCACGACCTGGCGGCTGGCACCCTTGTTCAGGCCGGTCAGCTCGGCCTGCGCGCGGTTGAAGTTGGGCACCTGGCCTTCCTGCAATGCCGGCACCTCGTCGCGGATTGCCAACGGGGAATAGTGCTGCGCGCCCACCACCCGCACGCGTCCGACCTTGGTCTCGGACACTTGCAGGAACACGATGCCGTCGGCCACTTGCTGTTCGGGCAGGTCCACATACACCGACTGGTAGCCACGTTCCTGGTAGATGGTCTGCAAGGCTTCGCGCGCGGACTCGATGTCGGCCAGCGTGCGGTCCGGCCCCAGGTAGGGATAGACGGCGCGTTCGATGTCGCGGGCTTCAAGCACGGTGTTGCCACGCACGATGTACTCGTTGATGTTGACGCGGCGTGCGTCGGCGGCTGCGGCCGCGGCCGGGGCCGGGGCCGCTTCGGGCACCGGCGCTGCTTGCGCCCACGCCGCGTTGATGGCGGCCGTCAGAACGAAGGCTTGCGGCGCGCGACGCAATATGGCGCGCAACGCGCTGCCCCTACTTTCGAAATCATGCATAGCGATGCACTCGGTTCCTTGTGTGAAAACCGGTTGGTACCGGCCGCTGCCGTGCCGTGCGCTTCGCGACAAACCCGTTACGGTTTTTGCCTGCTATCCCGCGTCCACAGCTTCTGCTTGTTACTAGACGTACTGGGACACCCAAGACCACGCGTTGTAAGAAAAACTTCATGAAAAAGAATCGGAGCGGCCGCGGCGGGGGCCGCCCGGCAGGAATTCTGGCCGGGCAAGATGACGGTGCTGGCATGCAAAGCGCAAAAAAAAGCGGCCAGTGAATACTGGCCGCTGCATGACATTGCGATGACCGCCGGCGGCTTGCCGGCGCACCGTCACATCGTCAGCTTGCGCCGTTCCTCCTCACGCAAGGCGCCGGTCTCGCTGGCATTGAGCGGCCCCGCGCCCAGCACCTGCACGGCGCTGGCAGCGTCATACGCGGGCGCAGACGCCGACGGGCTGCCTTGTGGCGCCGGGGCGGCGCCGGCCACGGGTTCGTCACCGTATCCCAGGATCTGCACGTTGATCACCGATGGCTGGTTCTGGCGCGCCTGGCTTTGTGCGCGCTGCGCGGAGTCCTGCGCCGCATTGACCGCCGAGGTAGCCGCCGCGCTGGCCGAGGACAGCGCACCGGTGTTGACGGACGCCGCGACCGGCACGCCCGCGCTGTCGCCCTGCGCCTGGATGTTGGCCGCGTTCACCACCTGCAAGGCCGCGATGTTCACGTTGCCCGACACGCGGATGCCGGCTTCGCCCGCATCGATGGTGCCCAACGGCGCATACAGATCCACGTCGCCCGCCGGCACCTCCGGCAGCGGCGCCAGCGTCGCGATGCCCGCGCCCGTGCTGGGGGCGTTGGGCGACAAGGTCACGTTGCCGAACGCGTCGTAGACACGCTTGGGCGGCGTGTACAGCACCGTCGTCTTGGAACCGCGGCCCGCGTTGATGTCGCCCTGCGCCGACCACGCCGTGATGCCGCCGCCAAACGTCGTCATGACGCGGCTTTGGCCCAGCAGGATGCTGCCCAGCGCATACAGCTGGATGCTGCCCTCGCCCTGCGTGATGATGCCCGCGGATGCCGGCGGCGCGACGCCCTCCACGCCGAACACCTGCTGCCCGCCCGGCGTCATCAACTGGATATCGCCGCCGAAGGCGCTGCGGATGCCCGATGCGCCATACAGCGTGATGTCGCCTTGATACGCGCCCGGCGCCGTCTCCGGGAACAACGCGGCGATCGCCTGGCGGCCCCGCAGGTAGCTGCCGCTGCGCGGACTGGCCTTGTCGTTGTATTCCCGGCCGCCCGACCGCAGTTCGGCGAAATACACCTGGCGGGCGAAGATGCGCTGCTGCTCCGCCGGCAAGGCGGCAAAGTAAGCGCGCGCGTCGTCCGTGCTGCCGGCAAAGCCATAGCGCTGCGTCAACCACAGCAGCAATTCCGCCTCGTACGTCTTGAAAGCCAGGCCCTGGTCCACCAGCGGACGGCTCGGGTCCGCCGCGTTGGTCGGGTCCAGATACCGTGCCAGGAAGCCCGCGTAATCCGGCCCCTTGGCGCCCACGCCTGCCTGCACGGCGATCGATGCGCCGGGGCGATGGTCGCCCGGCAGCACTGCGCCCAGGCTGTTGATCGACGCCCGGTCGCCCATCAGCACATGGCGGCCGGCGGTGACTTCCAGCGCGCCGGGGCCGGCAACCTGGAAGGAACTGTAGAGAATGTCACGGCCCGCCGACACCCGCGACACATCCAGCGCATCGCCGTGCAGGAACAGATTACCGGACGAGGTAGCCGAGGCCACGCCCGCGGCAAAGTAGTAGCCGTTGGTCGTCGGCACGTTCAACTGCGCGCCGTTATCGGTGCCGGAGGCCACGATGTCGCGTCCAGCCATCATCCACACCGGGCCCGCGGCCTCGTACCAGGTCTGCCCCAGGTTGGGGCCCGCGATGATCGCCAGCGTTTCACCGCTGCGCAACCCCACGATATCGCCGTCCCGGGCATACAGGCGCGTGACCTGGCCGGACCCGGCCGCGCTGGCCGTGGGCGCATCGAAGTAGAACAACGGGAAGTGCGTGTTACGGGTGCCGGTGATGCCGTTGGCACCCTGGTTGCTCAAGGTGACGGCACTGGTGGCCTGCGAGGTATAGCCCGCGAACGCCGGTGCCAGCACGTTGGCCACGCTGGCCGGATCGGCCCCCGAGCGGTTGATGGCGTAGCCGCCCGCGTAGATAGAATTGCCCGCCAGCAACTCCAGCTGGCCGCGCGCGCCGGGCGCCAGCGTCAGCGAATACGGCAGGCCGCCGTCCTCGGCGTTCAGGTAGCCCGCCGAGACGCCCGCGTAGATGCTGCCGTCATACGCGGTGGCGCGCAGGATCGATGGGTACAGATAACGTGCATCCGACGCGGACGTGTTGCGGCCGGTCTGCAGCGCCAGGCCCTGGGCGCTGTGCGACGTCTGCCGGCTGGGCGTCAGGTTGCCGCCCGCGCTGGACAGTTCAATGGCGGTGTTGGCCGTCCACATCGAAAACCAGCTGTAGCCGCCGCCATCGATCTGCGTGCCGTCGCGCAACCGGAACGGCGTGCTGTTCTGCAACGCGACACGGCCGGGATCGCTGGCGCCGCCCACTACCAGGTCGCCACGTGTGTCCACCCGAATCACCGCATCGCCCGGAATCAGCGCCAAGCCGCCGGTGGCGCTGGCCAGCGAGGATTCATAAGGATCGTAGCCTCGGCTGTCCTTGGCGTCGCGCAGGGCTGGCTGGCTGCCATAGCGCAGATCCAGTCCACCGATCGCGCCGCCCGCGAACTGCACACTGCCGCGCAGGTTGATCAGCGCGCCTTGCATGTCGATGGCGGGATCACCGTAGTACGGCGTAGGCCCGGAGGTCGACGACACGCCGCCTCGGGCATTCTGCGTGGGGTTGAGCGCCCCGCCGATGCGCAGGTCGATATCGCCGCCACCGGTCAACGTCATGCCGCCGTCGGCCGCAATGCGGCCGGTGCTGCCCACCGCCACGACCAGTCCCTGGCTGCGCGGGTTGCTACGCGAACCGCGCGCCTCGATGTTGCCGGCATCGCCGTCGGTGCGCACGCTGACATTGCCGCCGCCCAGCGCGCCAAAGCCGGTAAAGCCCACCAGCAACGGCGTGTTGTCCTTGAAATCTGACGGTGCCTGGGTGTAGCTGCCAAAGTTGATCCACCATGCGGTCGGCGTATCGCCCCCGTTTGCGCTGCCCGTCCCCTGGCGCCATAGCCAGTTGCCAACGCCCACGCTGGCATCCACCCTGCGGGCGTCGTACGTGCTTTGCGCGGTCAGGCCCCACGCGTCGCCGCGCAATGCACCGCCTGCGTACAGGCTGAGGTTGCCGCCGGCTTCGGGATACCAGGCCTGGTAGCCGCTGCCTGCCGTCACGAACGGTTCATAGGTCGCCGCATGGTCGTCGCCCAGCACCGTGGCGCCGAAGCGGCCGCGCGGCAATTGGTAGGCGGACGCAATGTTCGCCGACTGCGTACCGGCGGTGTACACGCCATAGGCCGACATCAGGCTGATGTCGCCCCCCGCGTTCAGGTCCAGATCGCCGGTGCCGGTGCGCAGCACGCTGAAATTCTGGGTATGCGGCGTCACCGACACCCCGTTGGCGTCCCCGCGCTCGCAGAATCCTTCGATCACGTCGCACAACCAGGCCATATCGTCCGGCACCGGCGTACCGGGCTCAAAGCCTGACTGCTCGGCGTCCGGCCCCCAGACCCACCCGCCGCCCTGAACCAGACTGGCGTTGTAATGCGTGTCCGCCAGCGTCAACTTGCCGGCGGCCGGCCCGGTCAGCACCCGGCGCGGATCGGCCGCGTCCAGGTCGGCGCCGGCTACCAATTGCACCGACCACGACTGGCTGCCCGCCGGCAGCATCTGGGCCAAGGCCCAATTGCGCCGCTGGTCTGCCGGCGTGCCGGGCCGCAGGTCCACATAGTCGGTGCCAGTTGGGAATACCAGCTTGGTCTGCGACGGAATGAACGCGCCTTGCTTGAGCGTAATGGTGCCTTCCATCAGCAGCACGTTCGGCTCGTAGCCTTGCGTCGTGTACAGATTGGGCAGGGCCACGTTCGCGGGCCAGGTGAACGACTGCAGCGACGTGCCGCCGGCCAGCAGCGTGCCCGCCCCGAGGCGCGTGCCGGCGGGCAGGTCCACCGCCTGGCTCAGCACCGTGCCAGCGCCGTACAGCAACTGGCCGGACGCATCCCGCACGTCGCCGGACAGCACCGTGCCGCTGGCCAGGGACAGCTCCTGGTCGAGCGCGGCCTCCACCGGCAAACGGGTGCCCGCCGCCAGTTTCACGGCCTTCAGGGGCAAGGGATAGTTCAGCGTCTTGCCGCCGGGGAACTCGGTGCCGTCGGCAAGCGTGACGCCGCCGCGCGGCAACACCACGTCGCCGCCAAACGGCTGCACGCCGGGCGTCAGCACCCAGCCGTGCTCGTCGTCCGGCGTGGCGGCCGGCGGCGCGAAGCCGTCGTTGATGCTGCCGTAGACGTCCAGGTTGCCCTTGGCACGCAGGATCAGCGCGCCGGCCTCGCCCGAGCCGTATACCCCCGTCAGCGGCGAGCGCGGGTTCACGCCTGCGTAGCGGTAGCGCGACAGGTCCAGGTCGCCCTGCACCACCAGATCGCCGTCGGCGGTCTTGCTGACGATTTCCACGCCCGGGCGCAGGTGGAACACGTCACGATAAGTGGCGTTGTTCAGGCCCGCCAGCTTGCCGTTGATCAGGTTGCCATTGACCACCGCTCCGTCCATGAAGGCGGTGCTGTCGTCGTGCTTGGCTTGCAGGTAGGCCTGATTGATGATCTGGTAATCGCGGCCGTTGGTCCGGTCACCCGGATTGCCCACCTCGGCATCGTCATAGCGCTGCAGGGCGGTCAGCGTGATCGACTTGGCGCCGTCGATCGCAAGCGGGCCGCGCGCCTCGACGGCGATGTCGCCATAGCGGGCGGCGGACCCCGGCGCCCCGCCGCCGTTGACTTCCGAGTTGCCGGAAGCATCGATGCGCGGCGCCAGCAATTCCAGCGTGCCGCGTTGCACGCCGTCGAGCTGCCCCGCGGCGGCGGTACCGTGGCGCAGGTCGATACGCGCGCCGCTGGCCAGGGTCAGCACGCCTTGGCCTGAATTCAGTTCCACCACCGCGCGGTTCGGGGCGTCGATGATCTTGCCGTAGCTGTCCACGCGCAGCACCGTACTGTGCGCATCCAGCACCGACGTCCCCGACAACGTCAAGCCGTCGCGCGCCGCCAGGCGGATGCGGCCTACCCGCTCGCCGCTGGCGTCCACCCGGCCCTCCACCGTCAGGCTGCCGCCGTCGATCGACAGGTTGACGTCGTTGGCGCGCAGCGTGTCGCCGACTGTCAAGCTGCCTTGCTTGATCTGGAAGCTGCGCGCCCCGAACACGCCGCCGCCGTTCAGGCGTTGATTCAGCGCATCGAAATCGGCGTTCAAGGCGCCCGCCGCCCCCAGCCGCTGCGCGCGGATGTCGATGCTGCCCGCGCGATACGGCACCGCGGTGCCGCCGGCGTCGTAATGGCCCGAGCTGGCGCCCAGGATGCGGCCCAGCAGCTCCACCTGGCCTGCGCCTGGCGCCAGCGCCACGGCTCGCAGGCTGCCCGCGTTGTTCTCCTTGGCCGACAGATCGATCACCGAGCCAGCCTCTTGCCGGATGCCGCCCTGGCTGCTTTCCAGGATAAGGTCGCCGCCCCAGCTATAGCGCAGCACGTCGTTGAAGGCGATGGCGCGGCCGGCCACGTCCAGTTGCGACGTGCCGCTCAGCACCACGCTGTCGCGGCCTTGCAGCGTCAGCTTGCCGCTGGGCAGCACGATGGCGCCGTCCACGCGCACATTGGCGCCCGCCAGGCTCAGTTCCGCGCCCAGTTCCTGCACGGTTGCCGCTTGCGCGCCCGGCAGCGCCGCCACGCGGACGTCGCCCCCGGCCGTGATCTTGTTCACGGACCCCGCCAAACCGGTCAACAGCGGCGTGTTCAGGTCGAGATTCCCGCCGCTGTAAGCGTAGCCGCTGCCGCTGGCATACGCGCCTTGCGATTCATATACCGCCAGGCTGCCACGGTGATTGGCCGTGATGCGTTCGCTGGCGTTCAGGTTGACGCTGGCAAAGCCCAGGGCCAAGCGGCCGTTATCGTCCAACCCGCTGGGCTGCGCGCCCTGGCCGTAGCCGAACTCGATGCGTTCGGCCTCGATGCGCAGCACACCGTGGCCCGTGCCGGCACCGCCGGCCGCGACCGCCCCAGGCGCCTGCGTGGCGCCGTTCCAGATCAGGTTCTGGGTGCGGATGCTGGCCTCGTCACCGGCCGCGCCGTACCCGTAGATGGCCGGCGTGCCCAGGGACAGCGTGGACAGGCTGTATTTGCCCGTGAGCGGGTCGCGCGTATCCAGCGCGACCGTGCCGTAGAAATTCATGGACTCGCGCGCCGTCAGCGTCAGCCGCTCCAGCGCCGGGGCGCCGGTGCTGGTGTCGCCACGCAGCAGACGGCCCAGGATGTTCTGGTTCAGCGTCAACCCGTTGGGCAGCACGCCACGCGCGGCCGCCTGCGCCAGCGCATCGGCGGTGCCCGCGTTGATCGCCCCGACCGCGAGCGTCAGGTTGCGGGTGCCATACAGCACCTGCTCGCCCAGGTCGAAGGTGCCGTTGGTGGCTGCGGCGATCGTGCCTTCGGAATACAGCCGCGTCACGCCCTGGCACGGCAGCGCCGCGCAGGTGCCGATGCGGATCGCGCCCGTGCCCAGCGCATCGGGCGCCAGGACATCCAGGCGACCGTTGGACACGGCCAACAACCCCCTGCTGCCGGGTTCGAACGCGTACCCGTCGGTGGAATCCACCGACGGCGCGCCGCGGCCCAGCGTCGAGATGCCGGCACCCGCTTCAAGCTCGATCGTCCGCGCCGAAATCAGTACCTCGGGCGCCGCCAGTTGTGCGCCGGCGCGCATCACCACATCACTCGCGTCGCCCTGAAAGGTATAGAAGCGGCCGCCCTGGCCGTACATCACCACTGGCAGCGCGCCAATCACCAACCGACTGGCGCCCAGCGCCACCAGCGCAGCGGCCTGCACCGACGCGCCCGCAAAACCCGCCGTGGGCGTCTGGCCTGCCGCCAGGATCTCCACATTCGAACTGCCGCCGCTAAGCGCCGCCGCGCCGCCAAAGCCGCCCTCCGCGGGCTTGAAATCGGCAAGCCCATCAAAGCGCAGCGCCTGCCCGTCCTGCGAACCGGCATGTATTGCCAGGCGCAGGGTGCGGCCGTCGGCCGGCAGCATCGCGCGCGGCACGCCCCGCGTGGCCGCATCGGCGCGCACAAAGCTGGCGTAGCTGGTCTCGTTGTATTGCGAATAGGTGCGCAGCACGTTGGCCGGCGTCAGGATCACCGGGGTCGCCAGGCTGTCGGCCACCCGCGTACCCGCAGTGGACAGCGTGCCGCTGGCCGCCCACGACAGATTGCGCATCTGCGCCGGCGCCATGGCGGCGCCCGGCGTCGCACTGGTATTGATTTCGACGCGGAACGCGCCAGGCAACAACGCATAGGTCGACGGCATCAGCGTATAGGTACCTGCCGGCAAGCCCGGCACGCCCGCGCCGATCGTGATGCTCTGCCCCAGGCCCGGGGCAGAGGCGCCGGCTTCGCCGCCGACCGGCGCATAGCCTGGCTGCACGCCCGGCACAATGGCATAGACCGGATTGGCCGCCAGCCCGGGCAAGGTGAAGCCGCCCTTGGGATTGTTGCGCACCAGCGGGGAATAGCGCGCGTCGGTCGAGCCGCCGCGTCCGGACACGAAGCCCGCGCCGGTCAGTTCACCGCCACCAGACAGGTCCAGCACCGATCCCGGCAGCGCATCCACATCGCGGAACCCCAGCGTGATGCCCGTACGCAACGACGCGCCGCTTCCCGAGCCGGTGGCGCCGCCGGCGCCCACCAGCGAGACTTCCGCGCCCTTGAACTTGTACGACACGCCATCGGTCGTGCCGCCGTAGGGCATCAACAGCCCCGCGCCGCTGACCGAGGTCACGCTGCCCGGCAACAAGGTCAGACGCTGCGTGCCCAACACCGAACTCACGTCGCCCAGGACGATAGCGCCGAGCGGCGCACGCACCACACCGCCCTGCTCCACGTTGGTTGCCGCCAGGCGTAGCGAGCCAAATGCCGAATACGGCACGGCTGGCAACGGCGCGGTGGCGTCGCCCGACCGGCCCACCCGCAGCGTGCGGGTCGGATCGAACACATTGACGCCGGATACCGGATTGCGGGTATAGCCCGCCAGCACCTCGGCCTCGGCGCCCGTCACCGGATACAACTGCGCGGCGGTCAGGTCCAGATCGCCTCGCGTCCACAGCCGGGTGCGCGGTTCGCTGTCGTTGTTCAGCAAGAAGCGCAGGTCGCCGCCGCTTTCCAGCGTCACCCGGTCAAAGCCCGACCGCGCCACCGCCAGGGGGCCACCCACGCTGCGGTTGATGCTGCCCTGGGTGCCGAACGACAGGCTGTTGCCCACTTCCAGCAGGTCGGTGGCGCGCACCGTGAAGACGCCGTCTCCCACCGACGGCGCATCGCCAAACAGCACGCGTGGCCGAATCATGCCGTTGGTGGCGTAGTACTTGCCCGGCCCGGACAGGCGAACCTGTGAAGCCGTCAGGTTCACGCGTGTTGCCGGGTCGGCATCCGGCGCCAGGGAAAACGCCCCGGCATACAGCCGCAGGCTTTGGCGCAGCGTGATATCCACCGCGCCGTCAAACGACATCAAGCCATTGGAGAGCAGCCCCAACTGATCAAAGCCCCCGCCCGCCAACAGGCGTGCGACGTCCAACCGGGCCTGCCCGTAGCGCAGCGCGTCGGCCGCCTCGCCCGGCAGCACGTCCGAGGCCAGGGCGTTGCCGCTGCCTGCCGCCAGCACCAGCTCGCGCGGCACTTGCACCTCCATGCCGGACGGGTTGTCACCCGCGCCGCGGTACAGCGGCGTTTCCAGCGCGATATCCAGAGCGCCGCCCGCGGCGCTTGCGCCGCCGGCCCGCGCGATGAAGGCGCCGTCCAGGAACAGGCCGTTGTAGGAACTGAGCGCGATGCGGCCGCCGTTGCGGTCCAGCTGCAAGGGGCCGACCCCGTTCACGTCCACGGTCGCAGTCGAACCGGACGCATCCAGCACCGCGCCCGGCCGGATGATGACGTAGGCGTCGGAAGCGGTTGCCGTGGCGCGGTCATGATTGATTTCACCGCCGATCACGATGACGCCACCCGCGTCCGCCACGCCATAGCGCCGGCCCTGCGCGTCCACGCCGGTTTCCGCGCGGCCGGCTACGTTCAGCACCGCCTGCTCACCAATCCAGATCGACCGGTTGTGCACCTGGCCCGCGGCAGTCTCGATGGACTCCGCCACATCGATGTCGCCCATGCGCAGTTGGCGGATATCGATCTTGCCGCCGGCGGCCGTCAGCGCGCCCAGCACCGTGATCTGGCCCGCGCCGCGCAGTTGGATCGACTGCCCCGGGTCCACATTGATCTGCGCGCCGCGGCCGACAAGCAACGCCGCATCGGCGTCCGCCCCCGGCAGCGACAGGCTGCGGCCGCTTTGCAGCGACAGGCTGGCGCCGCGGCGGCGCGTCACCGTGCCCGCCACGGGGTCGTGCAGGTAGACCGGCGGCTGCCAGGTTTCCAATGCCGCGCGGGCCGGCGCGCCTGTCGCGAGCCCCATCGCATCACTCACCGGCCGGTACACCGGCATCGACACGTCGATGCGCGCGCCCTCGGCCACCGAGGCGCCGCCGCTTCCGGTGATCTCATAGCGCGAGAACCCCTGCTGAAACAACGGCGCCGCCAGCGCCAGCACGTCGTCGCCGGCGTCAGACGGTTTGGCGCCCAGCACGACCTTGCCCGCCGTCACAGCCAGCGTGCCGCCGCCCTCGACCCCGTAGCCCCGCAGTTCCGCGTCCAGCACCAGCCGGCCGCCGGTGGCGGTACCGCCCGCCACCGCTTCCACGGTCACGTTACCGCCCTTGCCGCCCGTGACGTTGCCCTTGGCGCGCAGCGCGGCGCCCGAACCCACATCAATCACGCTGCCGGCTTGCAGGTCCATATCCAGGCTGCTGCGCAGCGATACGCTGCCGCCGTTCAGATATGGCATGGCGCCGGTCTGCCCCGGCGCCAGCGCCAGGTTGGCCCATAGGCCCGACGCGTCCAGGCGCGCCCGCGCGCCCAGCGTCAGCCGGTCGTCGGTCAGCCCGCCGCCCGCGTTCGCCACGCCCGCCGTCGTGTCGGCCATGCCGCTGGGCGTGGCCTGCAACAGCACATTGCCCAGCCGGATGCTGCCGGCGTTGGCCGTCAGCGCGGCGTCCACCGCCAGGTTGTTCGCGAACAGCGTGATGTCGCCCGCCGGGGCCACCGTCAGGTCCGATTGCACCGCAATGTCGCCTGCGGCGATCTTTACGGCGCCCAGGCCAAAGCCATTAAGCCGCGTCGTATCCAGGTGCAGGATGCCCGTGCGGTCCTCGGGCAGCGCCGTGGCCAGGTCCAGGCCGGCGGCCACTGCCGCCACCCGGTCGGACAGCACCACCTGATTGACCGTGCCGTCGCCGCGCCCCAGCGCGTACTGCAGCGCGCCCGTGGCCTTGCTGTAGTACGGCGTATAGGTGCCCACCACCAGTTGCGCGCCGCGCGCTACTGCCCGCTGCGATTGCTGGTAACCATCCAGGCCGGCCTGCGCCGCCGCGTTCTGCCGGTCGCCCTGGAACGTCGTGCCGATCAGCTCGCCCTCCAGCACGGCACTGCGCGTGCCGATCACCAGGCGGCCCGCATCCCGCCCGACGGTGTAGCCGGTCTCGAAACGCTTACGCGGCGCGATCAGCGGGTTGTAGAAATAGCGCGTCTGCCCCCAGCGTTCACTGTTGGCCTCAAACCCCTTGTACAGCCCCGTATAGGCCAGGTCGCCCGGCGCCCGCGTCACCTCGTACAGACGGCCATCCACCCCGCGCAACCAGCTTTGGCGGACCGTGCCGTCCTGCACGTCCAGCGTGCCGCCCGACAGGTTGATCTGCGAGCCGGCCCGCGTCACCACGTCGCCGCCGGTGAATTCGACGTTGCCGCCCTGCGCCATCCACTCATTGACGGCATGCCCCTGCGTGCCCAGATAGCCGCTCACCTCCAGCAGGCCGCCGGCCGTGTACCAGCGGTCCGTGGCGTAGCCGTTCGTACCCGCCGGCACCAGCACCAGGTCTCGGATATCGACCCAGACGTCGTTGTTGTTGAGCTTGCCGCTGTCCCGGTTGACGGGCGCATCGCGCTGCTCGTTGCCCTGCACGTTGATCTTGAGATTGTTGTTTTCCATCGCGACGGGCACGCCCACCGCGCCCGACACGTCCAGCACCGCACCATCGCGCAGCAAACTGCGCTGCGCGGCCTGGACGGCAATCTGCCCGCCGGTGGCCAGCGTGATCGAGCCCGCCGTGAAATCCACCGTGCCCGAACTGCTGATCTCCACCCGCGACAGTTCACGCCGGTCGGCCCCCGCCGCCAACAACGGCGAATCGCCTTGCGCCGCCGGCGGCACGCGCAGGCCGTCGCGCTGGCTGTCCAGCGCCAGGGTACCGCTGCGGTCCAGCAGAATCGCCGTGGTGCTGTTCTCGGCCACCGTGATCCGGCCGTCCGCGCCCGTCGCGGTCAGGTGCACCGTGCCGCGCGTATCGACCGACGTGCTCGACAGCACCACGCCGCCCTGCACCACGTCGCCGCCCGTCAACGTCACGTCGCCCGTGGCAGCCTGGATCAAACCGGTGTTCACGACGCGCCCCGGCGTACCCGCGGGCGTCACCTCATTGCCCTTCGTCGTGGAGACGAGGTTGCCCGATGTGCCCTGACCACGCTTGATCACGAAGCTGTCGCCAGCCGCCAACAGCGCCTGACCGCCCGGTGTGTTGATCGTGCCGGCGTTCGCGGCTTCCTTGCCCAGCAGCAGCACATAGCCGCCGCCCGAGGTGGAGGAAATCGGCGTCGCAGTCTGGATGGCGGCGCCCGGCTGCACCTCGACACGGCCCAGCGCGTCCTGGAAAGTCGGTTGCGCACCGTTGTCGACGTAAAGTCCCTTGTCGCGGAACTGTGCATCCGTGATCGTGGCAGCCGCTGCCACCAGGTTGCGCGCGTTCACCTGGCTGGTGCCAGTGAAGATCACGCCGTTCTGGTTCACCACCATCACGGTGCCGTCGGCCTTGATGGCCCCCTGTATCTGGCTGGGCTTGGCCGATGCGCCGACCACCCGGTTCAGCACCGCATCGTCCACGCCTTGCTTGAATTGCACCGTGGTGTTGCGGCCAACGTTGAAGGTGTCCCAGTTCAGGATGGCCCGCGATTGCGTCTGTTCGATGGTGACGACCTGCCGGCCGCTCTCCACGCTGGACTTGGCGGCTTTCGCGCCTTCCCATTTCGCCAGGCCGCCCTCGGCCGCCCATAGCCCGCCCTCGGTCAGGCCGTCCGGCACATCGCCGCCGGTAGCCGCCGCGGCGGCACGCGCCGCGGCCTGGGCGGCCTGCTGCGCGGCCACCGCGGCGGCAGTGCGGTTCAAGTTGTCCAGCGAACGCTGCAGTTGCTGCCGCGACTGTTGCTGCTGGCGCGCGCTCGCGCCGATGCCCGCGACGCTGCCATCCGGCATGCGGCCCGTGCGTTGCGCGGTGGACTGCACGGCGTTCTTGTCGGAAAACCAGCCGGGGCTGAATGCACGCGTTTGCGCCTGCGCCGCGCTGCTGGCGCTACCCGCGATCAACAGCGCAGTGACCGCCTGCGACAGCGGCGTCGGACGCCAGTTCGGACGCCCGCGCCCCGGCGTACGCGCCCTGTTTCCCTTACCGCCCATTTCCGACATCCGTGCCTGCATGATCGCCATCCCTTGTTCCAATCGCGCGTGTTCGTCACCTAGAACAAGACAGACGGATGGAAAAATGCCGACCAGAACCCTGTCACAAATAATTCATCAAGGCATCGGGGCGGCGCAGGCCTACGACAGCAGCACGACACCGGCCGGCAGACGGGTCACGTGGGCGCCATACGCGTCACGGATCAGGCGTTCGGCGTCCGCCACCTGCGCCAGCGAAAAGCGCGCCTGCACCAGCCGCCTGCCCAGTTGTTCGTTCATCAGCACCAGACGCCCCCGCCGATAGCGGTTCAACTCGTCCACCACCTGCGCCAGCGGCTGCTGGTTGAACACCAGCCAGCCCTGCCGCCAGGCGGTCACGACAGCCGGATCGACCTGCACGGGCGGCATCAGCCGGCTGTCGTCGTAGCGCAGTTCACGGTTGGCCACCACGTCAAACACGCCTTGTTCGTGCGCCAGGCGCACCACACCCGACAGGCAGCACAGGCGCGCCTCGCCCCCGATATACCGGACGTTGAACACCGCGTCCTTCGCGGTGATCCGGCCTTTGCCCGCCACCACGACGGCGGCCTGCGCCCCGCTGCGGATTTCGGCCTCGCCCTCGGCCAGCTCAATCACTGCGCCGTCACCCCCGCTTGCGACATTGATGCGGGTCAGCGTGTTCATCTGCACGTCCAGCGCATCGCCCAGCGCCACGAGCCGCTGTTCGCCTGCCGCCGTCCGGTAATCCGCACCCAGCGTATCCAGGCCGGGCCACAGGCCCAGCGGCGGCTTGAAAGCCAGATAGGCTGCCGACGCGGCCAGCGCGCCACCCAGGAACGCGCGCCTGCCGGTCATCAGCGGCGTGCCCGCTCCGTTGCGCGCCCGGTTGGGTGTCCGGTTGCGCGTCCGGTCCTGCGCCCCTTCGGCCACCACCGCCTGCACCGCGGGCCCCAGGTCGCGCCACAGCTGCTTTTGCGCGGCAAAGGCCGCCTGACGCCGCGGGTCGGCGCGCAGCCACTCCCGGAATGCCTCGGCATCGGCCTCGGTGGCCCGCCCGGACGTCAGCGTCAGCAGCCAGGCCCGCGCCTCGCGCGCCGCCACGTCTTGGTTATGGTTGCTTCCGGGCATGCTCATCGTCAGTGCCATGGTTCTTCATCCCCGCCCGCGGCAAGGCCGGACGTTTCCGCCGTCCCTTTGCCCGCCACAAGCAGTTCCCGCGCGCAGTGTTCCAGCGCGCGCTTGAGTTCTTTGGAGACGATGCGTTCCGACACGCCGTAGCGCCGCGCGATTTCCGCGTGGGGCAATTCGTGCACGCGCGCGGCCAGCAGCATCTGCTGCGTGCGTTCGGGCAGCTTGCGCAGCGCGCGCTCGAAGGCATCCACCTGGCTGCGGCCCTGCGCAATGCGCGCGGGGTCCGCGGCCTCGTCCGTGATGTGAATCAGTTCGCTGATCTCTACCCCCGTCAGCAGCCGGGAGTCCCTGCGGCGCTGGTCTTCGGCGATATTCAGCGCCACGCGGAACAGATACGCCGCAGGCTGCTGGATCGACGAACTGGCGGGCAGGTCATTGACCTTCAGAAAGGCTTCCTGCATGGCGTCATGCGCCAGGTCTTCCGAGCCCAGGCGCCGCTTGAGCTGATTGCGGAAATCGTTGTAGCGTTCCAGGAACAAGGACCGCAGCGAAGTTTCCGGTTTGCTATCCCGCACGGCCGGCTCCCGACACCGCCGCGCACTCGGCTGCCCCGCGCGGCTCCAGCAAGACGGTCAGCGGCTGCGGCAGGCCGGCAGGCAACGGGCCGATCACCACGCCGCGCAAGGCAGTCTCCAACCTGCCGTCCAGCGCCGGCGACCCGGTCGTCGCCACCCAACCCACGCGGCTGACCCGCCAAGCCTTGTCGAACCACAACTGCACCAGGGCCCGATAGCTGCCCGGCTGCGTCCCGGCCGCCTTGCACAAAGCGCGCTTGATGGCTCCCTGGACCACAGCCGCGTAAGGCGTATCGCGCAAGCGCTTGCCAGACCGCAGCGGGGTGGCCGCCTCTTGTTCCGTGGAAACCAGCGTGAACGACTGCGCGCTGGCATAGCGGATCGCCAAGGGCGACCCCGCCAGCAGCTTGCGCAGAGCATCGCCGGGTGTGTAGTTGCCGATCACCGCGGGAGCCTGCCGGCCGGCCGTCAACGTGCTGTCCACCAGCACCGTCAGCCCGCTGGCCAGGCTGTATTCGACCAGCGCCTGCGCCAAGGGCTGCGCCGAGATGGCAAACGCGATGGGCTTGGGCGGCGGCTCCGCGCGGCCCGCGGCCGCCAGCGTGAACAGGCCCAAGGCCAGACAGGCGCGCAGCGCCGTGCCGCAGCCCCTGAAGGCGCCGCTCATGAACGTGACCGCAATGGGGAAGTGCCTGACATGGCCGCAACACCAGGCGCCTGGGCGCCCGCCCTTACAAAAGCCGCCATGCTAGAGGCGCCGAATGACGCATTCGTGACACCTTTGCCGCACGGCCCCTGCCGCCGACACGCAATGGTCACCTGCGCGGCCGCGCCCGTCCCTATACTTGATGGATCACATCGGCCGCCTCCGGCCGGCATTGCTCAAGGAGCGCGCATGCGCACGGTGCCCCTGGCCGCTGGCCGCATTGTTCTGCTATGCCTGACGGCCGCGCTGGCTGGGGCCCCCTCGTGGGCGGCCGAGCCCCCAGCGCCTGCCGCCCCAGCGCCAGACGTGCAGAAACCCGCCGCGCCCGGCGGCGCTTGCATCGATACGGAAGTCAATGGATATCGGGCGCTGTCCTACGATTGCCTGAACCAGAAGATGGCGCCTGACACGCCGCACCGGCCGGCAACCGGACTGGAGTCCGAAGCCGTCACGCAACGCCCGCCCAACCAGATGGGCCTGCCCACGCCCGCCACGATCGGCAACCGCATGGGCAACACGTTCGGCACGTCGGCCTATCCGCAGCGGCCGCAGCCGTAGCGGCCGGGCCTCAGCCCAGGCGCGTGATGAAGTAGATCTTCTTGACGAACTGGTCCACTTCCCAGCGGCCGGTATAGCCTTCCGGCATGACAAAGGCCTCGCCCACGGTCAATTCGTGCACCGTGCCGTCCGGGTCGACCAGGCGCGCCGAACCTTCGACGATGTAGCCGAATTCGATGTAGCCCGTGGTGTTCGACTGGAACACGCCCGCGGTGCTTTCCCATACGCCGGCTTCGGCCTTGCCCGCGTTGCCCTCGAAGGCGGTCACGGTCAGAAAGGCCGCATCACCCGAAATCGGACGGCGGGGTTTGCCGGGCACCGGATCCTTCAGCGGGCCGGCATCGATGCGGACAAGCCGCGACTGGTCATGTTTCATGGGACACCTATGGATATTGTTGTGCGGTTTCCAGACGACGGCGCTTAATGCGCGGCCACCACCAGCACCTCGGCCATGGCCCGGCTGACGGTGCGCATGCGGTGCGGCAGTTCGGAATCGAAATAGACCGAATCTCCGGTCTCAAGGCGGAACTGGCGTTCGCCCACATGGACTTCGATGGCGCCCTTGAGCACCAGCAGGAATTCTTCACCCGGATGCGGAAAGACCGCGGTCGCGTCCGGAAAGTCGCGCGGCGGATGCACCACAAAGGGTTCCATCGCCTTGACCTTGCGGCGCCCGGCCAGCGATTCATAATGATATTCGCTGCCCAGCCCGCCACGTTGCAGGGCCTCACGGTCCGCCACGCGGACCACGCTGACCACTTCGTCCTGCGCGGCGTCATCCGTCCCCACCAGCTGTGACACGCCCACGCCGTAGGCCTCGGCCAGCCGCAGCACGGTCGAAATCGACGGCTCGCTCAAGCCGCGTTCCAGCTTGGACAGATAGCTTTTGGTCAGCCCCGTGCGTTGCGCCAGCTGTTCCAGGGACAGGGTTTGCTGACGGCGCAGGGTACGGAGGCGGTGGGGCAGGTCGATCATGGGCAGTGGGTCGAAAATCCGACCGGTAAGCATGCCCGAAACCGGCCCCGCCGTCGAGCCGCCCTACCCCGCCGGCTTGCGTTGCCTCAGGCCAGCACGTCGGCATGCGTGCGCAACGCACGCCGGGCGTAGTACGAAAAGCCCACTTGGGAACGTTTGGGCGTCAGGATCCAGTCGTGCGCCTCGTGGCCCAGCGCCGGCGGAATCGGCTGGATCTTGCCGGCCGACATCGCCAGCAGCTGCATGCGCGCGGCGCGCTCGAACTGCAAGGCCAACACGCAGGCTTCTTCCACCGAACCCGCGGCGATCAGCATGCCGTGGTGCGACAACAGGATGGCGCGCTTGTCCCCCAGCGCCGCAGAGATGATCTCGCCTTCCTCGTTGCCCACCGGCACGCCCGGCCAGTCCTTCAGGAACGCCACGTCGCCATACAAGGGGCAATTGTCCATGTGCGAGATTTCCAGCGGCACCTCCAGCATGGACAGGGACGCCACATGCAGCGGGTGCGTGTGGATGATGCAGTTCACGTCCGGCCGCGCGCGGTAGATCCAGGAATGGAAGCGATTGGCCGGGTTGGGCATGCCGCCGCCTTCCTGCACGCGCAGGTCTTCGTCCACCACCAGCAGATTGCTGGCCGTGATCTCGTCAAAGCCCAGACCCAGCCGCTGCGTGTAGTACCGGCCCGGCTCCGCCGCCCGCGCCGTGATCTGCCCAGCCAGCCCGGAATCGTGGCCGCCGTCGAACAGGATGCGGCAAGTCAGCGCCAGCCGCTCGCGCAGACTCCATTGCGGCGTGTCGAACTGACGCTGCATCTCGGCTTTCGCGCGCGCAATCAGTTCGTCTTTTCCCAAGTGCATCGTATCGCTCATCATGTCTCCGTCATGCCGTTTCCATCAACGGCGTAAATCCCGGCAAGGCGCGGATGCGCGCCAGCCAGGCAGTGATATGGGTAAAGGCGGACAGGTCGTAACCACCCTGCTCCGCCATGCTGGTGTAGGGATAGAGCGCCACGTCGGCAATCGTCGGCGCGTCGCCCACCAGGTACGTCCGTCCATTCAGATGTGCGTCCATCAGCGCCGCCGCTTTCATGCCGATGGCGCGCCAGGCGACCATCGCCGGATCATCCACGGCCGCGGTCTGACGCAGGTGGATCAACAGCCGCGGCTGGGCGAAGGCATGCATATGCTGGGTCTGCTCGAAGCTCAGCCAGCTGCTGACCTGCGCTTGCGCCAGCCGGTCTTCCGGCAGCCAGGACGTGCCTTGCGCCAGATACCACAGGATCGCCTGCGACTCGGCCAGCCATTCGCCCTCTGGCGTCAGCAAGGCCGGGACCTGCCGCCATGGGTTGATGCGCGCAAACGCATCGGTCTCGAGGTCGCCCTGCACAATGTCGAAGGTCCGGCGCGCAAGCGGCAAGCCCATGAAACCGCAGGCCAGCCGGATCTTCCAGGCGTTGCTCGAACGCAGCGTATCGGCCAATTCCAACGGCTTGCCCGCCAGGGGATGCATCGTCTGAGTCATGCGATCAGTCCATTTTGATGTTGGCGCGTTTCACGATCTCGGTCCACTTTGTCTTTTCTCCGGCGATGAAATGCTGATACTCCTGCGGCGTCCCCGTGTACAACTGGGTACCCTGCGCCGCCAGCCGCTCTTTCAGTTCGGGTGAGGCCAGCGTCTTCTGCAATGCCGCGTTCAACGCAGCCAGCACCTCGGGCGGCGTGCCCGCCGGCGCGAAGAAAGCGTTCCACGAACTGATCTGCAGCTGTGCATCGCCCACCTCGGTGCTGGCCGGCACGGCGGGCGCCGACGGCAGACGCTTGTCGGCCGCCACCGCCAACGCGCGCAGCTTGCCGGACGCCACGTGCGGCATGATGACCGGGCTGGCGTCCATCACCACATCCACTTGCTCGCCAATGGCGGCATTGACCGCTTCGCTGCCGCTCTTGAACGGGACGTGCACGATGTCCAGGCCCGCCGTCAGCTTCAGCAGCTCCAGCCCCAGATGCGGCGAACTGGCGTTGCCCGCCGACCCGAAATTCAAGCGCGCCGGATTGGCTTTGGCGTAAGCCACGAACTCGCTGAACGACGCCGCCGGCAAGCCCGCCCGAACCGCCAGCACATAGGGCGACCCCGACACCATGCCCACCGGCGCGAACTTGTCCGCGTCATAGCTGAGCTTGCTGTAGATCAGCGGGTTCACCACTTGCGTGCCGACCGTGCCCATGAAGATCGTATAGCCATCGGCCGGTGCGGTGGCCGCCACCTGCGCGGCGATCATCCCGCCCGCACCGGGGCGGTTTTCAATCACGATGCTCTGGCCCAGCACGTCTCCCATGCCCTTGCCCACCTGGCGCGCCACGATATCCGTGATGCCCCCGGCGCCAAACGGCACCACCAGCCGAACCGGCCGCTCCGGAAACGCCGCGTGCGCGCCTGCCCCCATTCCCGCCGCCAGCGCCAGCGCGGCCACCTTGCTCAGAACCTTCATGCCATTCCCCTTGACTGGGCCGTATCAGCCCTAATGACACGAAGTGTCCTATAGAGCATTGATTTTCCGCAAGGACAATGTGATTGGGGAAATCCCTGAGCAAGGGCCATGCTGGCTGACGTCCTCACAGCAAGAATCAGAGTTCATACATTTCGCCGACTGCCTATTCTGATGTTCAGGTTGTCGAGCACGCTCGGCGGTCTACCCGAAACTACTGTGAGGATTTCATCATGAGCAAGGAAGCGCAAAACAAGGCAGTCGTCGTCCGCTGGTTCACCGAATTCTGGGGTAAGAATCCGAACCTCGCCGTCATCGATGAAGTCGCCGCGCCTGACATGCTGCTGCAGTACTCGTTGCATGAACCGCGCCGCGGCCGGGAGGACATCCGTGCCTTCATGACGGACTTTCGCAAGGCGTTCCCCGACCTCAATTTCTGGGGAACGGCGGATTTGATTGCTGAAGGTGACTACGTGGTCGGTCAATGGGAAGGCGGTGGCACGCATACCGGACCGGCGCACGATGATTTCCTGATCGGTGGCCTGCCTGCCGCAACCGGCCGGAAGATGCACTTCACCGGCACCACGGTGTTGAAGGTGATCGACGGCAAGATCGTTGAAGAGCGCGGACTGGATGATGGCGTAACGGCGCTGACGCAACTCGGCCTGATCAAGCCGACGGCTCGGAATAGCGACGCCTAGGCGCCGCCACGGAGTAACACCGAGTCATCGCCCATGCCTCGCGCTCATCGCCCATAGACGTACACGCTGCTGGGGCCGGACGGAAAGTCATGCGCCAGCCTCGCGCCGGGCACGTTAGGGGGCCATCGTGGGGGCAAGCTGTACTTTAGCTTTCCGCTGGCCCCCCCGGCCAGGCCTCCCACCACGCAGTTACTGTACCGGCGCCAGGTTCGCCGCCTTGGCGGCCGCGGCATACATTGGAATCTCCCGGGCCATGGTGTCGGCCAGGGCCTGCGGTGAACTACCGACGGGGTCGATGCCCAGTTCCAGCAAGCGATCGGCCACGGCGGGCTCTCGCACGGCGACGGACACGGCGGCCTGCAGCTTCTGGATAACGGCTGGCGGCGTGCCTGCGGGTGCGTACAAGGACGACCAGAATGACATCGCGAAGCCCGGCGCGCCGGATTCCGCGACGGTGGGCACGTCAGGCAACAAGGTGAAACGCTTCGCGCCTGTGACAGCCAGCGCCTTCAGCCGGCCGCTGCGGATCTGGGGCAGTACGGCTGCCGTGTCGATCAGCGCGAAGTCGATCTCGTTGGCCAACAACGCCGCGACCACGCTGCCGTTCCCCTTGTAGTTGACGACCTCCGCTTCCAGGCCGACGCGCTTGGCGAAGAGTGCGGTAGCAAGCTGGAAAGAATTGGCGCCCGAGCCGGCGAACAGCGGCTTGCCGTTCTTCTTGCCCTGACCGACCAGATCCGCCACCGAACGCGCCGAGCTGTCCGCCTTGACGGTCAGGATCATCGGAATGTCTCCGACCAGGGAGATCGGCGCGAAATCGGCGACGGGGTCATAGTCCAGGTTGTTGTAGATGGCCGGATTGACGGTCATGCCGCTGCTTGGCCCCACCAGCAGCGTGTAGCCGTCCGGCTCTGCCCGCTTGACGGCACTGATGGCAATGGCGCCGCTGGCGCCGGGCCGGTTTTCAACAATAAAGGGTTGGCCCAGACGGCGCTGGAGCTGCTCGGCCATCACGCGGGCGAGGATATCGTTGCCGCCACCAGGCGCAAAGCCCACGATCATTCGCACGGGACGCGCCGGATATTCTTGCGCCGCGGCGTAACAGGCCGACACCGCGAGCACCGCACCCGCCCACAAAGATAGAAACCGTTTCATGCCACGCTCCATTCGTTGAACATAGTGCGCCGTTACTGGGGAATGCACGGATGGCCCATTCTCCACCGCCTCGCTACATTGGGCACGACCCAACGTGCCAGCCGATGCCGCTGGCAGCGACAGCACGCGACGGACCACGGAGCCGATATGGCACCTGAATGGCACAAATGGAGCACCCTCGATCACGGCCAGCACGCCCTGGCGTTCTGGCAGGACGCGGTCTGCTCCGGCGTGCTCGACTCCGAATTCCGGGCCGAACCGGACGCCGGATTCGCAGGCACGATGTCTAGCCAGAACCGCGCAGGGGTCCGGCTTGTGAACTTCGCGAGCTCCCCGCACATGATCCGGCGCTCGCAGCGGCAAGTCAGCCGTCTCAATGGCGATCACCTCATGCTCAGCCTGCAATTGCAGGGTAGCGCCCTGATGTCCCAGGGTGACGAGCAGTTATGCCTGCGGCCGGGCGCATTCGGGCTGCTCGACACCGGATCCGCGTTCGACATCACGTTCCCGGAAGCGACCTCGCGTCGGCTCGTCCTGCTGCCGCGCCACGCCTTGAGCGCGCGCGCCCCGGGTCTGCGGCGGCTGCGCGCGCCGGCCAGCCTGCCGGCCGATATGCCATTCGCGCCCGTGCTGACCGAAGCCATACGCCTGTTGACCGATACCGAGGTCAAACTGCTGGACCGCACCGTCGACACGCTGCTGGATACCGTCATCGAAATCGTCGCGCTGCATTGCACGTCCGTGTCGCAGGCCGCGGCGCCCCCTTCCACCGAACTGAGCTTCGTCAGCGTCAAGCGCCACATCGATACGGCGATCGCCAACCCGGACCTGTCGCCCGCAACGGTGGCGGCCGCCTGCCGCATATCGGTCCGCACCCTGCACCGCCTGTTCGCGCGGCATGGCCAGCTGTCGTTCGAGGCCTACGTGGTGCAGGGCCGCCTGGCACTCGCGCATGAGCTGCTGGCGGCCGGCAAGACCCGCACCGTCAGCGAAGCCGCCTTCGCCTGCGGCTTCAACAATCTCTCCCATTTCACACGGCGGTTCTCCGAGCGATACGGCGAATTGCCCGTCAATCTGCTCAAACAAGGGCAGACGCGCCGCTGACTGACGCCCTGGGCGGCGTCCGCTGGCGCGCTGGGCACAGCCCCGCGCGCCGCCTGGCGACAGAATGAGCTCCATCCCGGCCCTGGCCGGCAAGCTCACGTCGCACCATGCCCAAAACCATCACCATCCACCGACAAGAAGCGGTCAGCGCCGCCGCCGAGCGTTGCGTGCATTTCGGCTTTTGCACCGCCGTCTGCCCTACCTACGTGCTCGATGGCGAAGAGCTGGATTCACCGCGAGGCCGGATCGCGCTGGCGCGCGAGATGCTCGACAGCGGCGACGCGCCCAGCCCGACCGCGGTGCGCCATCTGGACCGCTGTCTGTCGTGCCTGTCGTGCGAAACCACCTGCGCGGCTGGCGTCTCGTATCACGCCATCATCGACGGCGCGCGCGAGTACATCGAAAAGAGCAAGGCCCGCCCGCTGACGCAGCGCCTGCTGCGCTCAGCGCTGGCCCGGGTTCTGACGACCCCCTCGCTGCTGCGTCCCGCCGCAGCCATGGGCCGATTGCTGCGCGGCGCAGCGGGCCGGCTGGGCGGGCCGTTGGGCGCGTTGCTCTCCCTATCTGCCGCCCCCGCGCTCGCGGCGTTCGCGCCGCGGGCAGAAGCAGCTCCCCGGCCGCCCGTGCACGCGACGCGCCGCGTGGCGCTGTTGGACGGTTGCGCCCAATCCGTGCTCGGCGCCGAGATCACCGACTCGGCCAAGCGCCTCCTTGCACGCGCCGGCGTCGCCGTCATCCCCGTGCCCGGCGTGCAATGCTGTGGCGCGCTTGAACTGCACATGGGACGACGCCAGGCCGCCACCCGCCACATGGAACAGGTCGTCCGAAGCTGGTCGGCCGCACTGCAGGCGGGGCACATCGACGCCATCATCAGCACCACCTCGGGCTGCGGTGCCGTGATCAAACGCTACGAGGAACTGTTGTCTGACCGCCCGGAACTGTCGGCCCAGGTGCGGCGCGTGGTCGAGGCCACCCAGGACATCGCGCAGATCGCCGCCGGCCTGCCGTTGACCGCTAGCGGCGCGGCCCTGGGCCTGGCCGTTTCCTACCACGACTCCTGTTCGCTCAAGCACGGTCTGAAGATCGAACGGCCGCCGCGCCGCGCGCTGGGCAGGCTGGACATGGAAGTGCGCGACATCGCGGAATCGCACCTGTGCTGCGGTTCCGCGGGAACCTACAACATCCTTGAGCCGGCCATCTCGGACCGACTGGGCCAACGTAAAGCGGCCCACGCCGCGGCGGGCCAACCTGACGTGATCGCCGCGGGCAACCTGGGATGCCTCGTGCAGATCTCGCGCTTCACGCCCGTGCCCGTGGCCCACACGGTCCAGCTTCTGGACTGGGCCACCGGCGGGCCGCCTCCTCGCGGTCTTGAAGACTTCCGGCCCAAGCCGCCTCAGGCGGCGGCCAACACTCCAACGCCGGCGGCCACGCCGGTTCCAGCAACCGCCGGCAGCGGCGATCTTCTGTGGTGAACGACGAATGCCTTCCAATGATCCTATCGTAGATTTCGCCAATGCGGCCGCGGCCGAACTTGGCGCCGACGCCATCACGCTGGGCGAGGACGTCCTGGGACGCTACGGCGAACATACCCTGCCCTGCGCCGACGTGCGGCCCGGCGCAGTCGCCTATCCGGACTCGACCGCGGCGGTGCAAACGCTGGTGCGCCTGGCCAATCGCTTCCGCGTCCAGCTCTATCCCATCAGCAATGGCCAGAACATCGGGCTGGGCACGCGCTCGCCCATCCGTCCCGGCCAGGTGGTCGTGGACCTGGGCCGCCGCATGAACCGCATCCTGGAGGTCAACGAGGCGCTGGGCTATTGCGTGCTGGAACCCGGTGTGAGCTTTCGCGCCATGCACGACGAACTGCAGCGCCGGGAAAGCAAGCTGATGATCTCGCCGACCGCAGGTCCATCGCAGGGCAGCATCCTCGCCAACGCCCTGGACAAGGGCGGCGGCAGCGGCGCCTACGCCGATCATTTCGGGATGAGCTGCGGCATGGAGGTCGTGCTCGGCAATGGCGACGTGATCCGCACCGGCGACGGCAGCCTGGCCGGTTCCTCGCATCCCAATTGGCACGTTTCCAAGTACAGCTTCGGTCCGACGCTGGACGGCCTGTTCTCTCAATCCAACTTCGGCATCGTCACCCGCGTGGGCATGTGGCTCATGCCCCGGCCTCCGCATATCGAACCCTTCTTTTTCACCTTCCCCGACGACGAAGATCTGGGCGAGATCGTCGAACGCATCCGTCCGCTGAAGCTAAGCAATTTCGTGCCGACGCTGATCCGCGCCACCAACGACCTGTATCTGCTGTCGTCGGCCGCCACCAACCCGGAATACGCGACCAATGGGGGCAAGCGCTCGCTGTCCGACGAAGGCCGCGCCGCACTGCGGCGGCAATATGACCTGGGATCCTGGACCGTATCAGGCGCCGTGTACGGCGCCAGCCGCGCCGCCGTGCAACCCCAGATCGACCGCATCGCCCAACATTTCCTGGCCTCGGGCAAGGGGCGCCAGATTCCCTTGGAGGAGGCAGAAGAAATCGGCCCCCTGCACATCGCCATCAACTCCAACACCGGCGTGCCGACCGACAGCGAATTGAAGATGCTGGGCTGGCGCCCGGGCGGCGGCGCGATCTGGCTGTCGGCGGGCTCTCCCGTCGCAGGAGACATCGTCAACGACCTGCAGGCGCAGGCGCGCCGCATCTGCCAGGACCACGGGCTGGAATACCTGCTGTCGAACGTTTGCGGCGCGCGATTCGCCCGCGCCATCCACGCCATCATCTACAACCGGGAAGACGCCGACGAAACCGCCCGCGCGGACGCCTGCTACCGGGCGCTGGCCAAGTTGTTCGCCGATCGCGGAATCTTTGTCGGGCGCGCGCCGACCCTGTACCACGGGTTCCACCAGGCCCAGCGTATGCCCGAGTTCGTGCGCGCCTGCGCATCGATCAAAGCCGCCCTGGATCCGAATGGCGTCATTGCCCCGGGCAAATACGGCATCGAATGAAGAGGAACGGCCCCGGGCACCTTCCTGACTAGAATAGGCATTCCGTTCACCATTCGGGAATCGTCTCATGAGCCTGCAACTACGAGTTCTTTCGCTTTTTGCAATGTGTGCGATGTCGGTCGGCGCCGCGGCCGAAAGCCTTCCGGTCGTCCAGTTCATTGCCACCGGCGGCACGATCGCGATGAAGGTGGATCCGGTCACCAAAGGGGTGGTTCCCGCCATCTCGGGCGACGATCTGATGCAGACGGTGCCCGACGCCTCCAAGTACGCACGCATCGAAGTCAACAACTTCTCGGCCATGTCGGCCAATTATGTCGAACCCAAGTGGTGGACGCGTCTGACCAAGTCGGTGGATGAGGCCTTGGCTCGGCCAGAGGTGGCCGGGGTGGTGATCGCCCACGGCACCGACACGATGGAAGAAACGGCGTATTGGCTTGATTTGACGGTGAAGTCCGACAAACCGGTAATTCTGATTGGGGCGCAACGCAATGCGTCTTCCGCAGATTTTGACGGCCCGCGCAACCTGCTCAACGCGATCCGGATCGCCACCGCGCCGGACGCCAAAGGCAAGGGAGTGATGATTGCGATGAACAATCAGATCAATGCCGCGCGCACGGCGACAAAGACCCACACCGCCGACGTCGAGACCTTCAAGTCTGGAGACTTCGGATTCCTTGGTGAGGTCTGGTCAGACCGCGTGCAATTCTCGCGCACGCCGTTGCGGCGCCAACACATCGATATCGGCGATGGCGAGATGCCACGCGTGGAAATCCTGTCGATGTTCGGCGGCGCCGATGGCGATTTGCTGCGCTACGCGGTGGACCAGGGCGCGAAAGGCATCGTGGTCCAGGCTGTAGGCATGGGCAATATGAACGTCTCCATGTTCGAGGCCGTGAAGTATGCGCTGGACAAGGGCGTACCGGTCGTCATTTCGACGCGCGTGCCGAATGGGCGCACGATGCCGGTCTATGGATTCCCCGGAGGGGGAAAAACGACGTTCGACGCCGGGGCAGTCATGGCGGGTGACCTCAGCCCACAAAAGGCCCGATTACTGCTGATGCTGCTGTTGCATCAAGGGCAGCGCAGCAAGGAAGCGTTGCAGGCCGCGTTTGACCTGTGAAAGGAAACACCGCTATTGCCTCATTGCGGCGCTTTTCGGCATTGAAACTACCAAGTTTCAGTGATTTTTAAATTTTGTTACAGGATCTAAGATTATGCGTAATAACCCATTACAAACAGGCTGACTCAAGGGGAGCAGCCTACCTTCCCTAATAATAGGCTGCTGTGAATAAAACCTTCTGCTCCATTTGGAATCAGTCCCTGGGCGCCTGGGTCGCCGCGCCAGAAACCGCAAAGGTCAGGGGCAAAAGCACAAGCCGTGGAGCAGCAGGCCATATCGCAGGGCCGCAAACGCGCAGCATGCCGCGCAAGCGCAGTCTGGTGGTCGCCATGGCGGCGGTGTGCGCCATGTTCGGATATTTGCCCGCGGCGCAAGCCGCATGCAGCCCGGCATTTGGCTCGGGAGCGACGGTCATCTGCACAGATACCATCGTCACCATCAATTTGCCCTACGACAATATGGACGTGACGGTCGCCCCTGACGCGCGGGTCAACGCGCTACTTGGCGATGCAAGTGCAATCTGGTTGACCGGCAACAACACACGCTTTAGCAACCAGGGCACGGTTGAGCCGGCGGGGGGCTTGACCCCATTCTTGACCTCTGGCGTCACCATCGGCAATGCCAACAACAGCCGGGTGGAGGTGGAAAACAGGGGGACTATCAATGGCACGGCGGGGCTGCTCAGCTCCTCCCTGCCTAACGTTCAGGGTGTGGCGCTGAATATCCAGAACGGCGCCTTTGGTAGTACCGAGGTCACCAATTCGGGGACGCTCTCATCGAAGCCCCAGATGGCGCAGTCTGTGGAGGCAGCTGATGCGCCGGTCGTGGCGATATCGGGGGGCGGCAAAGTCACCATGACGAACACCATCAACGGCACCATTACCGGCCGCATGGCGTTTGATGCATCGGCTGCCGGCAACGAATTCACCAACGCCGGCCAGATCGTAGGCGGTGTGTCGCTGGGCGCCGGCAAAGGCGCCAACCGATTCAACGCGATTACGGGTTCATGGGTGACGAAAGGAGCCGGCACGGAGCCTGCCATGTCGGTGCAGAACTCGACAATGGAATTCGCGGCCGCCGGCGTGGTCGATGGCGGCGCCGGCGGCGGCAACACCCTGGCGCTGCAAAATGCCATCGGTGGCGGCACCGGCACAGCCGGCTTGGGCACCGTGGCAAACGCCAACTACATCAACTTCAGCAACCTGATCGTCAACAGCGGCACCTGGAACCTGGTGGGGCCGGTCCTGACCGGCGCCGCCACCACAACCCAACTCAATGGCGGCGTTCTGACTGTCGACCATTCGGACGGGCTGGGCGCCGGCACGGTGACCGGCAACGGCGGCACGTTGCAAGCGGGTCGGGTGACCCTGGCCCTAAATAATGCGGTCGTGTTGGGCACCAGTGGCCTGACCGTATCCGGCGACAACGCACTCATCCTCAACGGCGAACTATCAGGTGCGGGCAAATTGACCAAGACCGGAGCCGGCAGCCTGGTGCTGAAGGGCGACAATACCTACGCTGGGATCACCACGGTGTCGGGCGGCACCCTGCAGCTCGGGACACTCAGCACGACCGGCAGCCTTGGCACGGGCGCCGTCGTGAACAACGGCCAGGTCTACCTGTCCCGCTCCAACGACATGACGCTCAGCAACGCTTTCAGCGGTACCGGCCGCATCCTTCAGAATGGTTCCGGCGTCGTATCATTAGTTGGCGATAGCAGCGCCTTTGCGGGATCGACCGATGTATCCAAGGGCGGACTGACTGTCTCGAACAAGTTAGGCGGCTCCGTCACCGCGTTTAGCGGCACCACGCTAGCCGGTTCCGGCACGATCGGTGGAGATGTCGGGGTGACGGGCGGCGTCTTGCAGGGCACGCAAGGCCAGACGTTGACGATCGGTGGCGATCTGACTCTAACGAACGCCCAGGTCAATGTGGCAGTGGGCGCCCCGGGACCGGCTGCAGCGTTGTTCGATGTCGGCGGTGAGCTGACGCTGATCAACTCCACGTTCAACGTGTCGGATATGGGCGGGCTGGGCACAGGTGTCTACCGCCTGTTCAACTACAGCAAGACGTTGACCGCCTCCTCGCTGGGCTTCGGGTCGATGCCCGCCGGGGTTGGCGCGGGCAGTCTGACGCTGCAGTTCATCACGGGCAAGGTCAATCTGGTGTCGACCGTCGGCACGGTGTTCGACTACTGGGATGGCAACACCGCCGGCACGCACGCCAACGGTGCCGTCAATGGCGGTTCGGGCGTCTGGAACGCCGCCAACAGCAACTGGACCACGTCCGATGGCGCGTCCAACGGCACGTTCGCATCGCCCTCCTTTGCCACGTTCAAGGGAACGGCGGGCGTCGTGACCGTGAATGCCGGCGCAGGCGCGATCGGCGTCAAAGGCATGACGATTGGCACGGATGGCTATGTCATCCAGGGCGATTCCATCGCGCTGCAAGGCGGCAGCCAGACGACGATAGGGGTCGGCAACGGCACCGCAGCCAGCAGCAACTTCATCGGCACCATCAACGCGTCGCTGAGCGGCGCAAGCAAGCTGTTCAAGACCGACTACGGCACCCTGGTGCTGGGCGGCAACAACACCTACGCCGGCGGCACCGACATTCAGTTCGGCACGCTGTCTGTCTCGGCTGACAACAATCTGGGCGCTGCCAACACCGATGTGGCCATGACCGGCGGCACGCTCGCCACAACCGCCAGCTTCGATACGAACCGCCATATCGCGTTGACGCAAGACGGCGCCATCAACGTGGCCACGGGTATGCAGTTGGGCCTGACCGGCACGGTGTCGGGCACGGGCGCCCTCATCAAGCAAGGCGATGGCACGCTGGCGCTGACAGGCACAAACACCTACGGCAGCACGCGTGTGCAAGCCGGCACCCTCATCGGTGATAGTGCATCCATTCGTGGCAATCTGCAGAACGCCGGCACGGTCATCTTTAACCAAACGTGGGATGACAGCGTGTCTGGCATGCTGATCGGCTCCGGCGCCATCACTAAGCGCGGCGCGGGCATCCTGACGCTCAACGGCCTGAACACGCTGAACTGGAATATTGAGCAAGGCACGCTTGTCAGCGACGTGACCCGCTACACGGCCAACGCCGCGATCGGTGCCGCAGGCACACTGCGTTTCGATCAACCCACCGAAGCCGATTACGCCGGCCGAATTTCCGGCAGCGGCACCTTCGAGAAGACCGGGGCGGGCATGCTGAGCCTGAACGCGGACAGCAGCGCATTCACCGGCACGACGCGCGTCACGAACGGCACGCTGGTCGTGACCAACAAGCTGGGCGGCAACGCAGAGGTGTCCAACGGCCGCCTGCACGTTAGCGGCACCTTGAGCGGCAACGCCGCCATCGGCCACAACGTCATCCTTTCCGGCACCGGCACCATCGGCCAGAACGTCACGCTGACAGGCGGCATCCTGCAAGGCGCGCAAGGCAAAACGTTGAAGATCGGCGGCAACCTGGCGCTGGACAATGCCAGCCAGGTCAACGTGTCGCTGGGCCGCGCCCCGTCCAACGCGCTGTTCAATGTGGGCGGCGACCTGGCCTTGGCCGGCACGCTCAACATCACCGACCAAGGCGCATTCGGCGCGGGCGTTTACCGCCTGTTCGACTATGGTGGCGCACTGACCACCAACACGCTGGCCATCGGTACCGCCCCCACCGGCATCACCGCCAACGACTTGCGCATCCAGACCGCCGTCAACGGCGAGGTCAACCTGATGTCCACCGCGGGCGCCACGCTGAGCTTCTGGGACGGCGGCGACGCTACGCGGCGCGATAACGGCGTCATCGATGGTGGCTCGGGCGCATGGCGCACGGATGGCCTGAACTGGACCACGGTAGACGGTACCCTCAACGGCCGCTTCCAACCCAACCCCACTTACGCCGTATTCCAAGGCGCGGCAGGCACGGTGTCGGTGGACGCGTCAGCAGGCGGCGTGGGCGTGACGGGCATGCAGGTCGCGACCAATGGCTATCGCATCGAAGGCGATCCGATTACGTTGGCGGGCGGCGCGGAAACCATTGTGCGCGTGGGCTCGGGCGGCGTGTCCGGTGCGGCAATCACCGGCATCATCAAGTCCAACCTGACCGGTGCAAGCAAGCTGGTGAAGGCCGACTACGGCACGCTGGTGTTGACGGGCGACAACACCTACACGGGTGGCACTGAAGTTCGCGCAGGCACCTTGTCGGTGGCGTCCGACAGGAATCTGGGCGCAGCCGCAGGCGCGCTGACGTTGAACGGCGGCGCGCTAGCCACCACGAACAGCTTTGATTCCGCGCGCGCTGTGACGCTGACACAAACCGCCGGTATCACGGTGGCGGCAGGCACCACGCTGGGCTTGCAAGGCGCCATCGGCGGCACGGGCAATCTGCAAAAGCTGGGCGGTGGCACCTTGACGCTGACGGGCGCCAACACTTACGGCAACACGCAAGTGCTGGCCGGCACGCTGGTGGGCGATGCGGCATCCTTGCGGGGCGACCTGGCGAACGACGGCTCCGTTGTGTTCAAACAGGCCACGGACGCCAGCTACGCCGGCTATATCTCCGGCACCGGCTCGATGGTCAAGCAAGGTGCGGGCGAGTTGACCTTGACCGGCATCAGCGGTCAGGACTGGCGTATCGATGCTGGCACCGTCACGGCCGGCGCAGGGCGCTACACCGGCAATACGATGATCGCCTCGGGCGCCACGATGCGCTTTGATCAATCGGCTGGCTCCTCCTACGACAGCGTGCTGTCTGGCGCAGGCCAGCTCACCAAGACGGGCGGGGGCACGCTGATGCTGACGGCCGACAGCAGCGCCTTCACGGGCCGGACCGAGGTTCAGGCCGGCACGCTGATGGTGGGGAACAAGCTGGGCGGGGATGTTTCGGTGAAGAGCGGGCTGCTGTACATCGACGGCGTGCTGGGCGGCAATGCGGCGATCAGCGGTGGCGGCATGCTGTTCAACGGTGGCCGTATCACGGGCAATGCGTCGCTGGCAGGCGGCGTGCTGATAGGAGAACAAGGGTCCAAGCTTTCCATTGGCGGCGACCTCACGCTGGATAGCGCCAGCCAGGTCAACGTGTCTCTGGGCCGCGCGCCCGCCCCGGCCTCGGCTTTGTTCGATGTGGGCGGCAATCTGACATTGGCTGGCACATTGAACGTGACCGATAACGGCGGATTTGGCGCGGGTATTTATCGCCTGTTCGACTATGGCGGCAACTTGTTGAACAACGGCTTGGTCTTGGGCGCAACGCCGGCCGGCGTCGCCGCCGGCGCGCTGACGCTGCAAACCGCCACGCGTGGTCAGGTCAACCTGGCATCCACGTCCGGCGCCACGCTCAGCTTCTGGGATGGTGGCGACACGGCGCGCCACGACAACGGCGCCATCGACGGCGGCTCAGGCACGTGGCGCGCCGATGGCCGCAACTGGGCCAACGTGGACGGCACGTTGAACGGCGTCTTCCAGCCCAATCCCACGTTCGCCATCTTCCAGGCGCAAGCGGGCACGGTCACGGTCGACGCATCGGCGGGCGCCATCGGCATCACCGGCATGCAGATTGCCACTAACGGCTACCGCATCGAAGGCGACGACATCGCGCTGCAAGGCGCGGGCGGCGAAAGCATCATCCGAGTGGGTGAGGGATCAGCCGCGGACGCCACCACTACCGGCACCATTGCATCCCGACTGACCGGCGCCAGCAAGTTGGCCAAGACCGACTTCGGCACGCTGGTGCTGACCGCAAACAACACCTACACCGGCGGCACCGATGTGCGCCAGGGCGGCTTGTCGGTGTCCAAGGATGCGAACCTGGGCGCAGCCTTGGGTGGCCTGACGCTGAGCGGCGGCGTGCTGGCCACGACGGCCAGCTTCGATACGAACCGCGCCGTCGCAATCACGCGGACGAGTGGCATCTATGTGGCGTCCGGCACGACGTTCGGTCTGGCTGGCGCAATTGCCGGCAGCGGTGATTTGACCAAGACTGGCACAGGTATGCTCACCGTGTCGGGCGACGGCAGCGCGTATACGGGCAACGCATTGGTGCAGGCTGGCGCGTTGAACATCGCGTCAACCGCCAAGCTCGGCGGCACGCTGACGCTGGCCAACGGCACGCTGCTGCAAGGCGCGGGCCAGGTCGGCGAGACCACGCTGCAAAGCGGTGCGATCCTTGCGCCGGGCAACCTCAACGGCACGCTGAATGTGGCCGGCGACCTGACGTTCATGCCAGGTTCGGTCTACCAAGTGGCGGCTGACCCGGCATCGTCCACCAGCGCGCGCGTGGCCGTCAGCGGCGTGGCTAACCTGGCCGGGTCCGTCGTACACGTTGGGCCGGAAGGCGGGTTCGAAAGCACGCGCCAATACACGATCCTGACAGCGGGTTCCATCAACGGCCAGTTCAACACCGTGTCGTCCAACTACGCGTTCCTGGACCCGGCGCTGCGCTACGGCACGCAAGACGTCACGCTGCAACTCGGCCGCAAGCAGGTGCCGGTGGACCCCGCAACGCCCACCGCGCCTAACCGCCCGATCACGTTTGCAGACGCTGCACGCACCGGCAACCAGCGCGCCGTGGCCAACGCGCTGGATAGCCTGCCGTCGGGCAATGCGCTGCACGAGTACATCCTGACCTTGCCCGAAGGCGCGCCGCCTGCCGCCTTCAACAGCCTGTCGGGCGAAGCGCACGCAAGCGTCGCGTCCAGCCTGATGGGGTCCAGCACCACCACGCGCACGCTGCCGCTGTCTTACCTGCGCGCCAACCTCAGCGCGGGCATGCGTGCCGGCGCACCGACGGCGCAGGCCGGCGGCACGTTGTCCGCCGCGGCGCTGCCGTCATCGAACGCGCAGCCCGCCTGGGCGGAGCTCGTGGGCAACTGGCAAACCCAGAAAGCCACCGACAACACCGCGCAGGTCCGTCAGCACACGGGTGGCGTCTTCGCCGGCGCCGACCATGCGGTGGGCAATGGCTGGCGCCTGGGCGGTGCGGTCGGCTACACCGACAGCAAAATCCGCGTGGACGACCGCGCCTCGCAGGCCGATGTGTCCGGCTACAGCGCCGCCATCTACGGCGGCAAGGCCTTCGAGGCCGGCTCGGGCAAGCTGAATCTGCTGGTGGGCACGTCCTATACCTGGCACGACGTCAGTACCAGGCGCTACGCCACAGTGGCTGGCGATTCGCAGAAACTGACTGCCGACTACGGCGCCAGCACCACCCAGCTTTTCACCGAATTGGGCTATGCGCTGCCCTTGTCCGATCGCGCCACGATCGAACCGTTTGTCGGCCTGGCCTGGAGCGACCTGCGCACGCGTGGCTTCACGGAGTCGGGTGGGTCGGCCGCACTGCGGGGTCAGAGCAGCAACGACCAGCAAACCACCAGCACGCTGGGCGTGCGGGCGCAGACCGACTTCACGCTGGCTGGCGCTGAAGGCCGCTTGCAAGCCACGCTGGGCTGGCGTCATGCATTCGGCGATGTGCTGCCGCAAACCTCCATGGCCTTTGACGGCGGCCAGGCCTTCACGGTGTCGGGCTCGCCCATCGCTCGCAATGCGGCGCTGGCCGAGTTGGGCGCCGAAGTGGCGGTGTCGCGCAATGCAACGATGGGCTTGAACTACAGCGGACAGTATGGCGGCGGTAACCGCGAACATGCCGGTTCGGTGAACGTGCGGTGGCGATATTGAGGGTGACTGGATGAGCGGGACGCGGACCGCAACACGTCGCTGAACAAGCGGTCTCGCCCCGAACGACGGGCAGCGGCCCCCGGCCCTGCCCGTCTCAAAGTTCGTTCAACGATTTTTCCGTCAGGTTCTTCGCCAGATATTCCACCAGCGATCGCACTTTGCCAGCCATCAGCCGCTGATGGGTCATCAACGCAAACACCGGCCTTGGCGGGGTTTCCGTTTCCGGCAGCAAGGGTAGCAGCCGGCCAGCCGCGACATGCTCGGCGATGGCCCATGCGGGCGCGTAGACGATGCCCGCTCCCGCTGCCGCGGCGGCGACGACGCCATCCACCGTGTTCGAGCGCATGCGTGTGCGCATTCGCACCGTAGTGGGTTTGCCTTTTTCCATCAGCGTCCACATCTCTTCCGTCGCCAGGTGGCTGTAGACCAGGCCGTCGTGTTGCAGAAGGTCCTGCAGGCTGGCGGGCACGCCATGCCGCGCCAGGTAGTCGGGCGAGGCGCTGAGCACCCAGCGAATGGATCCAAGGCGCCGGGCCACGAGGCTGGAACTGGGTTGCTCGCCCACCAGCACGGCCAGGTCTATCCCCTCCTCCAGCAGATTGACGGGGCGGTCGATCAGATGCAGGTCCAGCGTCACGTTGGGATGCAGCACCAGGAACTTCGCGAGCAGGGGTTGCAAGTGGACCCGGCCGTACAGGGTGGGCGCGGTGACACGCAAGCGGCCCGAGGGCTCGGCGGCCTCGATCTGCATGCTGCTTTCCAGTTCGTCCATCTCGGCCAGCAGGCGTTTGGCTTCGGTGTAGTAGCGCTGCCCCGCCTCGGTCAGCCGCAGGATTCGGGTCGAGCGGACAAGCAGCCGCGTGCCCAGGCGTTCCTCCAGCGCACTGATGCGCCGACTGACCGACGCCAGCGAGATCCCGCTCACGCGCGAGGCGCCGCTGAGACTGCCCTGGTCAACGGCTGCCACCAATAGCGCCATGCCTTCCGATCGCGTCACCATCCCCTCATCCTCGACGATTTTCGCAGACGTTCCTGCCGTTCCAGTATTTCATATCTGCAAGGCTGATTTACGGATTTTGCTATTCACCGCAAGGATCGCGGCTTTCATACTGGGGGCCGATCTTTTTTCCCCGTGTGTCGTGATGCCTGCTTCCGCTCTTCCCTCTCCTACGCCGTTGACGCCCGCGACCCGCCGCTATGCGATGCTGGCCGTATCCCTGTCGATCTCGATGGCGACGCTTGATACCTCGATGACGAACACGGCGCTGCCGTCGATCACATCGCAGCTCGGCGTGAGCGCCTCGGACGTGATCGGTGTGGTCACGATTTATCAGCTGGTGATGGTGGCGACGATGCTGCCGCTGGCGGCACTGGCCGGCAAGATCGGGCATCGCCGGGTGTTCATGCCGGCACTGTGGCTATTTCTGCTGGCGTCGATCTGGTGCGGCGCGGCACCGACGCTGTGGTCACTGGAGGCGGCCCGGGCGGTGCAGGGCCTGGCCGCCGCGGCGCTGATGGGTTGCAACATGGCGCTGGTCAGCTCCATCTATCCGAAAGAACAGCTGGGCCGGGGCATGGGACTGAACGCCATGATCGCGGCGGCCTCGCTGGCGGGCGGGCCGGTCCTGGCATCGGCGATGCTGACGGTGCTTAGCTGGCACTGGTTGTTCTATGTGAACGTGCCGTTCTGCCTGGTCGCGTTGGCGCTGGCGGGCAGTTATTTGCCTAGGTCGCCGGGCGACGGCAAGGCGCTGGATGCAGGCGCTGCCCTATTGTGCGCGCTGGCCTTCGGCCTGACCGTCCTGGGCCTGGAGCGCGTGGCGCGGCCTGACTGGAGCGTCGCCCTCATCTGGGCGCTGGGCATGGTGTGCTGGGCGCTGCTGCTGCGCCGCGAGCGCGTGAGCACGCACGCCATCGTGCCGCGGGATCTGCTGCGTCTGCCGCCCTTCTCGATGTCGGTGCTGATCTGCGTACTGGCTTTCGCGGCGCAAGGCGCGGCCATGGTGGCGCTGCCTTTCCTGCTGAACCAGACGCTGGGGCGCGACATCGCCGAAGTGGGAATGCTGATCGCACCATGGCCGGTCATGGGCGCGTGCCTGGCGCCGTTCTCCGGCAAATGGTCGGACCGCATGTCGGCCGGCTTGCTTGGCGTGATTGGCCTGGCGCTGCTGGCCACGGGCCTCTTGTGCGTGAGTTGGCTGCCGGCCGGCGCGCCGATGTGGACGGTGATGCTGCCGATGGCGCTGTGCGGCACGGGCTTCGGCCTGTTCCTGTCGCCCAATCAGCGTTTCATCATGTTCAGCGTGCCCCCGCACCGTGCCAGCGTGGCAAGCGGCTTGTCCGGCCTGGCCCGGTTGCTGGGGCAGACAATGGGCGCCGCGTTTGTGGCGGCGTGCTTTACCTTCAACACCGACGCCGGCGCCACGTGGGCCTTGTGGGCGGCGGTGGCGTTTGCGTTGGCGGGATGCGTGGCCAGCGGCATGCTGGAGCGCATCACGCGCCACGCCAGGCACGCGTTGGCGGCATCGTGATCCAGGCGACAAGGCCGATTCTCGGCCTGCGCCTGGCCTGGACCGCCCCGTCAAATCCCCTGCGGCCGGGTCGGCACCCCATCGATCAGCCGCCAGACCGACAGCGGGTTCTCTTGTTGCAACGCCTGGGGCCGAAGTGCATCTGGCAAGTCTTGATAGCAGACCGGGCGTAGAAAGCGCTCAATGGCGGTTGCGCCGACCGAGGTGTGCGCCGCATTGGACGTGGCGGGGAACGGCCCACCGTGCACCATGGCGTGACTGACTTCCACACCCGTCGGAAAGCCGTTGGCGAGGATACGGCCGCACTTGCGCTCAAGCACGGGTACAAGCTGGCGGGCCGCCGCCAGGTCCGGCTCATCGATCTGCAACGTTGCGGTGAGTTGGCCCTCCAGATGCTCCGCGACCTGCAGCAACTCCTCCAGGTTTCGCGCCTTCACGATCAGGGAGGCCGGGCCGAACATCTCGGCCTGCAATGCGTCGTTGCCCAGCAGGCTCTGCACATCCGTGACGTAGAGTGCGGCCTGGGCGGCATTGGACTGGACCTCGGCGGCGGTACCCCTTGCCACGGGTTCCACGCCCGGCACCGACTGAACCTGTTCGCGACCCTTGCGGTACGCCGAGGCGATGCCCGGCGTAAGCATGACTTGCGGCGCTTTGGAAGCCAGCGCCTGGACGGCGCTGGCGATGAAACGGTCCAGATCCGGGCCTTCGATGGCCAGCACCAGGCCGGGGTTGGTGCAGAACTGGCCCGCGCCCAGGACAAGCGATTCGACGAAGCCCTGCGCAATCGCGTCCGTGCGGGTCGCGAGCGCGGCCGGCAACACGAACACGGGATTGATGCTGCTCATCTCCGCATACACCGGGATCGGCTCCGGCCGGCCATTGGCGATCTTAACCAGCGCCAGGCCGCCCTGGCGCGAGCCCGTGAAACCCACCGCCTTGATGGCCGGATGTGCGACCAGCGCTTCGCCGATCTCGCGGCCGGCCCCGATCAGCAGCGAGAACACGCCTTCGGGCATCTCCGTGCGACGTGCCGCCTGCTGCACGGCACGCCCCACCAGCTCCGAGGTGCCCAGGTGCGCGCTATGCGCTTTGACGATCACCGGCGCGCCGGCCGCCAAGGCCGATGCGGTGTCGCCGCCCGCCACCGAGAACGCGAGTGGGAAGTTGCTGGCACCAAACACGGCCACCGGCCCCAGCGGAATTTTCGCGAGACGCAGGTCCGGGCGTGGCAGCGGCTGGCGCTCGGGTTGGGCCGAGTCGACGGTCGCGCCGAGAAAGTGGCCATCCCGCACCACCTGGGCAAACAGGCGCAATTGGCCCATGGTGCGCCCCCGTTCACCGGTCAGGCGCGCCCGGGGCAGACCGCTTTCCGCATGGGCGCGCTCGATGAGTTCGTCGCCCAACGCCAGGATCTCGTCAGCAATGGCTTCAAGAAATTCGGCGCGGCGCACCAGCGGAAGATTGCGATAGGGGTCGAACGCGGCAGCAGCCAGTTGCGCAGCGCGCTCAACGTCCGCACGGGTACCGAGGCCGAAGACAGGTTCTGAAATTTCTGCGTTCAACGCCGGGTTGAAAGCGCGCTGGGTGCCGCCCGTGCCGCGTACTGTGGCATGGCCGATCAGCATCTCTCCAGTGATCTGCATGAAGGAACTCCTTGAATGGGGTTCTGAATGAATGGAGGTGCTTCGCGCACTGCCGGCGGCATGGCGCCGCAGCGCGCGAAGAAGGATCGATGGAAAAGCGGGATGGATCAGTCGTCCAAGGGCTGACCGCTGCGGTCGCGGGCCACCGCCACGGAAATGATGGACACGGCGGCGCACGCGGCCAGGAACAGCACCACGGGCACATAGCTGCCGCTGAAGTAGGCAATCAGCGCGGTGGCGATCAAGGGCATCGGCCCGCCGACAAGCGCCGCGCCGATCTGGTAGCCCAGCGACATGCCGGTATAGCGAATGGCCGGGGGGAACGCTTCGGCCAGCAGCGTGCCGATCATCGCGCCGTAGCTGGCCCAGATGACACTAAAGCCCACCGCGATCGCAAGCCCTGCAGCCCAGACCGACTTTTGGTCCAGCAACCAGAAGTACGGGAAGATCCACACCAGGAAGGCCACGCTGCCCCCGATGAACACCTTCTTGCGGCCGATGCGGTCGGAAAGATGGCCAAAGAACAGCATGGCCGGAAAGGCGATCAATGCACAGACCAGCACGATGTTCAGGATGGTCGAGCGGGCGAAACCATGGTCCATCATGTACGAGATGGTGAAGGTGGCATAGAGGAAAAAGGTGGACGTTTCCACGACCTTCGCACCAATCGCGATCAGCACTTCCCGCCAGTGGTGTTGCAGCGTTTCCTTAAGCGGAATACGGGCGCTGCTGCGGGTGGCCTGGATTTTCTTGAACGAAGGCGTTTCGCCCACGGCGTTGCGGATCCACATGCCGACCATCACCAGCACGATCGAGCCCACGAAGGGAATGCGCCACCCCCAGGCCTGGAAAGCGTCTTCGCTCATGCTGGCGCTGAGCAGCGAGGTAATGATGTTGCCCAGGGCAAGGCCCAGCACGGCCCCGGTCTGCGGGACGGCGCCATAGAAGCCGCGCTTCGTGCGCGGGGAATACTCCACCGCAAGTAGCACCCCGCCGCCCCATTCGCCACCCAGCGCAAGGCCTTGCATCAGGCGCAGCAGCGTCAGCAGAATGGGCGCGGCCAGCCCGATCTGCGCATAGTTGGGCAAGAGGCCCATCAGCACCGTCGACAAGCCCATCATCGACAGCGTCATCGCCAACGTCTTCTTGCGGCCGATGCGGTCGCCGATATGCGAAAAGATAACGCCGCCCAGCGGACGGACCAGGAAAGCCAGGGCAAAGGTGGCCAGCGCCATCATCTGACTCACCAGCGCGTTGTCGCTGGGAAAGAACTGCTTGGCAAAAATAATGGACGACATGGTTCCGTACAGGAAATAGTCGTACCACTCGATGGTGCTGCCCACGGCGCTGCCCATGAGCGCGCGGCGGCGCTCGGAGTCCGGAACCAGGGTTTCTTTATCGGCCGCCGAAAGTCCGGGGCTGTTGACGGATAGGGTGCTCATGTCTCCACCTCATTGGGTCTGTTCATGGAAAATCGCCATCCCATGCGGATGCGGGATGGGTCTTATGGCATATCGGGGTGCGCCCACAGGCGCTTGGCGCTTTACGTGGAGGCGCGCAGCATCGCCACGTAGTCGTCGGCACTGGCTTCGCGCGGGTTGGTGCGGTGGCTGTGGTCCGCAAGCGCGCCCTTGACGATGCGTTCGTAGAGTGCTTCGGTCACGCCCAGTTCACCCAGGCCCGTAGGCAGGTTCAAGGCACGCGACTTGGTCACCAGCGCCTCTTCCACTGACTGCGACGCGGGCAGGCCCATCGCCTGTTGCAGGCGGGCGATCTTGTCTTCACGCGCCACCGTTTCCGCGCCACGGTTAAAGCGCACCACCGCCGGCAGCAGGATGGCGTTGAGGGTGCCGTGATGCAGTTTGGGATTGATGCCGCCCAGGGAATGGCTCAGGCTGTGCACACAGCCCAGGCCCTTTTGGAAGGCCAGCGCCCCCTGCAGCGAGGCGCTCATCATATTGGCGCGTGCGTCGATGTTGGACGGCTCGTTCACCGCCACTTCAATGTGGCGCCATGCGCGCCACAGGCCGTCAAGGGCAATGCCGTCGGCCGGCGGGTTGAAGGCCGGGGCAAGAAAGGTCTCGATGCAATGGGCGATGGCGTCCATGCCCGTGGCGGCCGTCAGGCCAGCGGGCAGGCCCAACGTAAGCTCCGGATCGCAGATGGCGACCTTGGGAATCACGTGCGGCGAAAGAATGCCCACTTTGCGCCCGTCTTCCAGGATGATGATCGCCCCGCGGCCGACTTCGCTGCCCGTGCCTGCCGTCGTGGGAATGGCAACGATGGGCAGCGTGGCGGCCGTGATGTTCTGCATGCCACCTTCGATCAAGGCGAACTGGCGCAGCGCGCCCTCATGGCGCGCCGAAACCGCCACGGCCTTGGCCAGGTCGATCGACGAACCGCCGCCGACGGCAATGACGCCGTCGCAGCCCGCATCCTTCAGGCTTGCCACGCCCGCACGCACGGCCGTTTCCGACGGGTTGGGCGGCGTGTCGTTGAACACCGCGAAGCTGGCGCTTGCCAGGGCCGACTTCACGCGATCGATAATGCCGGCCGCTTCCACCCCCCGATCGGTCACGATCAAAGGTTTTGTAATACCCAAGCGGTGGCAGACCTCTTTCAGGTCTGCCAGGACGCCGGCGCCGAAGTGAATTTCGGTCACGTAATTGATAAGTGCCATACTGCCGCTACTCCTCTCGTTCATCTCAACCGGATAAGAAGTGCGAGTCTAGGCATGAGGCCCATTTCGGTACACTGACGAGTTTCCATACAGCTATAACTTTTGCTCATGGCAAACCTCTCGCCCAGCCTGAATTCCGTCATGTCGCGCCTCCATGCCAAACAGCTCAGGCTGCTTATCACCATCGAGGAATGCGGCTCCCTGCTGGGGGCGGCCGACAAAATCGGCCTGACCCAACCCGGCGCCAGCAAGGCCCTGCGCGAGCTTGAGCAGACGTTGCAAGTGGAACTGTTTGCGCGCACCAACCGCGGGTTAATCCCTACCGAGGCCGGACTGTGCGCCGTGCGCTTTGCGCGTCTGATCCAGGCAGACATCAACAAGCTGAGGCACGAACTGGATGCGATCGCCAGCGGTGCGGGCGGACGCCTGGCCATCGGCACCATCATGGGCGCCGTGCCGGTGCTGACCGATGCGGTGACGCACCTGCTGCGCCAGCAGCCGCGCATGTCCGTGGAAATCGTGGAGGACACCAGCGAAACGCTGTTGGGCCTGATTGATCGCGGCCGGCTGGACGCGGCGATCTGCCGATCTTCCGTCAGCCGCAATCCGGACGTCTATGAATCGCTTTTCGTGAAAGCCGAATCCCTTGCGGTGATCGCCAACGTGCGCCATGCGGCGATGGGCGCGGACGCGGTGGATTTGCGCGAATTGCAGGATAGCCGCTGGGTGGTCTATCGCGCCCAGATGCCGATGCGCCGCTTGCTGGAACGGGAATTCCACGAAGCGGAGCTGAACTTTCCCTTGCACCTGATCGAAACCACGTCGGCGCTGGCGACCCTTACCCTGCTAAGCCGCAACACCGATCTGGTGGCGCTGGTATCGGAAGACCTGGCCAACTATTTCTGCCACAACGGTCTGGTGGGCACCCTGGCGCTGACGCTCAAGTCACGCAGTGAACCCTACGAGTTGGTGTTTCGCAAAGGCACCCCGAAGAGTCCCGCGTTGGCGTTGCTGGTGGAGGCGCTGGTCCCCGATGGACAATCGGCCTCCCCACCCGGCATCAGCTTGTGAGATGCAGCGCCGCCAGGGCCAGCAGCAAGGCCGGCGGCATGACCACAAGCCCCAAGCGCAAGAAGCTGAGCGCACCAATATGCATCCCCTCGCGGCGCACGGCCATCAGCCAAAGCAAGGTGGCAAGCGAGCCGCTGACCGACAGGTTGGGACCCAGATCGATACCGATGAGCAGTGCGGCGGTCGCCGAGCCGGACAGGTCGGCCATGCGGGCTAACGATCCTGCCATCAGCCCCGCCGGCAGGTTGTTGATGATGTTGCCCGACAGCGCCGCGCCGATCCCGCTGGTCCACAGCACGGCGGTATCGGACAAGCCGCGCATCATTTGCGCCAGTGATTGCAGCACGCCGCTGGCCGCCATCCCCTCGACCAGGACGAACAGGCCCGCCACCAAGGGCAGAACGCCCCAGGCGACGCCTTTGACCAGGCGCCATGGGCTGGACCGCGTCACGGCCAGCACCAACAGCGCCGAGGCACTGCCGGCGGCCAGCGTCGGCAAACCCAGGCGCAAGCCCAGGGCCGACGTGATCAGCAAGGTGCAGGCGGTGCCCGCCACGCCTATTGCCGCGCACCGCAAAGCGGGCGTCATGGCTGGCAGCGGGGGCGAGGGCTTTAGCGGCTGCCGCAAGTCGTCGCGGAACACCCATCGCAGCGTGACATAGGTGGAACCGATAGCCAGCACGGAAGGCAATGCGAAGTGCAATAACCACGGCGCCAGGGCCGGCATGCGGTCGCCGAATACGACCAGATTCGCCGGATTCGATATCGGCAACACAAAGCTGGCCGCATTGGCGATGAATGCGCACACGTACAAGTAGGGCAACGGCGGCGCACCGACCACTCGGGTCACCGCATAGACGGCGGGCGTCAGCACGACCGCCGTTGCGTCGTTGGACAACAACACGGTGACCACCGTGCCCACCAGGAATACCAGGTCGAACAGACGCCGCGCCGAGCCTGCCGCGTGATCGGCGGCTGCCACCGCCAGCCAGTCGAACAGGCCCGCCTGCCGGGCCACCTCCGCCACCAGCATCATGCCGACCAGGAACAGATAGACGTCGGTTCCTTCCAGGATCGCGTGGCCGGCTTGGGCGGGGCTGAGTAATCCCAACGCCACCAGCGCCACCGCGCCCGAACACGCCCATACATATTCCGGCAGTCGAAAAGGACGCAGAAGAATCGCCATGGTGGTTGCCGCGGCAATCGACCAGATCAAGACATTGGATAACGACATGCTTTCCAGGGTGAAATCAAGGATCACGAGCTTCTGTCCAACACGCGGCGACGTGGCGGCACGGCCCGATGCCGTCGCGCGGCCAATGAGGCACCGCGAGCAAGTCGATGGCCCGGGCTGGGAGCGCAGGTCGCCGCGGACATCGGCGACGAAACGACGCAGCCACTGCAAGGACGCGAAGCAGAAGATGGGAGATGCAAAGTAGCCGTAAGATCCGTGGGTATCGATCAGGGTCGACCGTCAACAAACGCGAAGGACTTGGCTTTGCGTCACCATTTTCCATTCCTGCGCATCGGTCCTCCGGTGGAATCGAGCCAAGTCCCTGCACCGCCGGGATTGTAGACAGCAACCGGGCAAGCGTCACGGCCAGTGAGTCCAACCGGTCCAAACGGAGATAACGCATGTTCGATCACATCGGTTTCGGCGTCAGCGACATGAACCAAAGCCGCGAATTCTTCCTTCAGGCGCTGGGCCCGCTGGGCGTCCGCCTTGCCATGGAAGGCCCCGACAGCGTGGGGCTGGGAAAAAACGGCAAGCCCTCTCTCTGGCTGTATGCCACCTCGTCGGTGCCAGCCCCTTTGCATATCGCCGTTGCGGCGACGACACGGCAGGAAGTGAACGCCTTCCATCAGGCAGCCTTGGCTGCGGGCGGCCGGGATAATGGCGCCCCCGGGCTTCGTCCGCATTACCATCCCCACTATTACGCCGCCTTCGTATTCGGCCCGGACGGCCATAACGTGGAAGCGGTCTGCCACCGTTCAGAAGAATAATTTGCGCGGTCTGGGGCCAGCGCCCAAAGCGGGAATCACCTGCGATCAGGTTCAGTCCCCCCGGTTCGGGAACGGGCGAGGCCCCCCTTCATGGGCGAATGCTGCAAGAAATGGTCCACGATGCCCTGCAGGGCGAACTCGGCGCTGGCCCTGCGGATGCTGTTGCGATCGCCGGCGAATCGTCGGGTTGCGGTATACACGACGGGGCTGGCGTCCGCCTGCCCCGTCTTGAAGACCCACGCGTAGCACTGCGTGCCGCTTGGGATACGGTCGTCGGTGTCGTCCGTCACCCCGGTATTGGCCACCGCCACATTCGCCGGGCTCTTGCGGGCCGCCCCAAGCGCCATGTCGCGGGCGACGGCCTCGCTCGTCAGGTTGTGGGCGGACAGCGTCGATTGGGGAACGTCCAGGCAACGCCGTTTGGCTTGCACCGAATAGACGACGAATGCGCAATCCAGGAGGCCGCCCGCGCCGGGGACATCGGCAAGGGTCGCTGAGATCAGCCCTGCCGTGCAGGATTCCGCCGTGACCAATGTCAGGTTATTCTCCAGCATGAATCTCGCAACTCGTTCTATGGCGTTCATGGTGTTGCCCCCGCATTGAATGACGTGGGCAGCAATTTGCATACCCGAGGCGCCACGCGCTTATCGAGGAAACGTGATGCCCCCGCCCACCCGCGCTAATCCCGCCCTGACGCTCGCCGGCGAAAGCCGTTATAGGTTGCTGGTCGAGGCAGTGATGGACTACGCCATCTATCTGCTCGACACCGAGGGCCGCATCACCAGTTGGAACAGAGGCGCGGAGCGCTTCAAGGGTTACGCCTCGCACGAGGTCATCGGCCGGCACTTTTCGCTTTTCTATACGGATGAAGACCGCCTGGTGGGCGTACCGCAAAAGGCGCTGGAGACCGCCCGCCGCGAGGGCCGGTTCGAAGCCGAGGGCTGGCGCGTTCACAAGAGCGGCCGGAAGTTCTGGTGCAGCGTCGTCATCGACGCCATTCACGATGACGATGGCAACCTGCTTGGCTTTGCCAAGATCACGCGCGACATCACGGACAAGAAAAAGGCCCAGGAAGACATCGATGCCGCGCACGATGCACTGCACCATGCGCAGAAGCTCGAAGCCCTGGGACGCCTTACCGGCGGCGTCGCGCACGACTTCAACAACTTCCTCACCACGATCCGCTTTGCAACGGAAATGCTGAGCAAACCCGAAGTGGGCAACGACAAGCGCAAGCAGCTGGCCACCCTGGTTGCCGCCACAGTCGAGCGGGCAAGCCATCTGACGGCGCAGCTGCTTGCCTACTCGAGACGGCAGCCGCTGAAGCCCGCCCGGTTCGAGGTCCGGAGCTGTATCGATGGCATGCGTGACATCTTCGCAACGACGGTGGGCGCCGCGATCAGGATCGAGTACCAGTTCCCGGAACACCCCCTGTACATCTGCGCCGATCCCAGCCAGCTTGAGAACGCCCTGTTGAACATTGTGATCAACGCGCGCGACGCCATGCCGACCGGTGGACGCCTGATCGTTGCGGTGCGGCGGGAAATCTCGACCCTCTCGGCAGGCGATGCGATCCCGACCGGACTGCCGTGCGTCGAAATCGAGTTGCGCGACTCGGGTTTCGGCATGACTCCCGAGATTCTCTCCCATGTGTTCGAACCGTTTTTCACCACCAAGCCGGCGGATAAGGGAACGGGCCTGGGCCTGAGCCAGGTCTTCGGTTTCGCGAAGCAATCGGGTGGCGACTTGCGGGTCAGCAGCGAGGTCGGCAAAGGGTCCGCCTTCACCGTTCTCATTCCCGAAGACGGGCTCAGCGGGGGACTTCCGGGAACCACCCCGGCGTCGACGGACACCCCGCGGACCTCGCAGCAACGAATCCTGCTGGTCGAGGACGACGCAAGCGTGGGCGCCATACTTCGATCGTTGCTCGAGGACATCGGACATGAAGTCCTGCTGCGGCCAAACGCCGAGTCGGCGCTCCGCCTCCTGGAAAGAAGCAACGGCGGCGTCGACTTCATGATCACCGACGTGGAAATGGCGGGCCTGGACGGGTTGGAATTGGCGAAGAGAGTCCGCCAGACGTGGCCGCACGTCCGGGTGGCGCTGACCACCGGCGCTGACGGGCGCTTGCGCCATGCAGAGACGCAAGCCTTTCCGCTGTTGCCCAAGCCATGGTCATTGGAACTGCTGATAGACGTACTGAAGAACAACTAGCCTGCGGTCGAGGTGGGATCGGGATTGCCGCCATCCTTCCCGCCCGGGTTGCCTGCGTGCTAGCCTCGCTGGAGTTCCCGCCTGCCGAGTCCAGATGAAATCCATTCTGCAGTCAGAGAAATTCCTGCTTCTAGCCTGCGCGGTCGCCGTGGCGGGATATGCGATCGACAGCCGCCTGGCCGACTTCGGCCGACTCGCCGGTTTGTTGGAGACGGTCCTTCTTATCGGGGCGATCCTGGCCGCGTCGCTGAACGTGGCGCGCCATGCCGAACGCATCGCCCAGAAGCTGGGCGATCCCTACGGCAGTATGATCCTGACGCTGTCGGCAGTCCTGGTTGAAGTGATCGTGCTGGCCATCGTCTCGACCAAGACGGGTTCGCCGACACTAGTGCGAGACAGCATCTACTCGGCCGTCATGCTCGACATCAACGGCATCCTGGGTGTCGCCGCGCTCATCGGAGGATTCAAGCACGGCGAACAGGCTTACAACGATGATTCCGCGCGCACTTACAGCGTGATGATCCTCACGGCCGTCACGGTGTCCATGATCATTCCCGAATTCGTCCCCCAGGCCGACTGGCAGGCCTATAGCGCCTTCACCATCGTGGCGATGCTGTTGCTCTACAGCGTATTCCTTCGCATGCAAACCGGGCCGCACAGCTACTTTTTCAGCTACAGCTATCCCGACAAGAAAACGCGCGCCAACACGCCCGCCTCAGGTTCCCCCGGCTGGCGATACTCGGCCGCCATGATGGCGTTCGGCATCATCGCCGTGGGCTTTCTGGCAGAACTGATGTCGCATTCGCTGGAGCGCAGCGTTCAAGGCATCAATGTGCCCATCGGGCTGATCGCACTGATCGTGGCCGGCATTTCTGCCGCGCCCGAAATGCTGACCGCACTGCGCGCCGCACTGGCCAACCGCATGCAGTCGGTGGTCAACATCGCCCTGGGGGCCTCGTTGTCCACCGTCATTCTCACCGTGCCCGCCATGGAGGCCATGGCGCTGTTCTCCGGCCAACGCATCGACCTGGCCATGACGCCCGTGCAGACGCTGATGATGCTGGCCACGCTGCTGGTGGCCGCCATCAACCTGAACGATGGTCAGACCAACGCCATCGAGGGCATGACGCACTTCATCCTGTTCGGCACCTTCCTGATGCTCTTGACGCTGGGCTTGTAGCGCTGCCATGCGGTCAGGCCAGTGTCATCTGGCCTGACCGATGCGATTCAGGGTTTGCTGCGCGCACCCCCACCGCGGTTACGCTGGCTCTGCTGATCCTGCCCCGTCCCGATCTGCGAGACGTGGCCTTGCTTCTTCGTGCGGTTTTGCGTGTCGCCGTGACTCGCCTGCGATTCGCGGGGAGTGTCGTCGGCGGTCGGATTCGGTTTGCTTGGTTTCGTTTTCATGGTTTCTTTCCTGTTCGATGCGATCGCGGGGAGTCGCGCGCGTGGTGGGCGGGCTTTCCTATTGCGTCATGTTGCCGCCGGTTCCTTTCCCCCCACGCCGGCAATCCGGATCCGGTTGTCGACGTCCTGCACGCCGGCGCATGCGTCCGTGCAGTCTTCAATGCGATGCTTGGTGCGGCGGTCTCGCACGGTTCCCTCCAGCGTCACGCATCCGTCCGCGACGGCCACCGACACGTCACTGACGTCCAAGCCGCTGTGCGCCAGGTGTTCGCACACGTTTTCCCGCACACGTTCGTCCGATCGCGTATAGCCCTTGGGATCCGTCCGCCGCGAACCGCGGTCGCGCCAGGCGGTCGGCCCACGGTTGTAGCCGCCGCGCTCCGCGGTCTCGAAAGACGCTTCCGGCTCGTCCGCCCATTGCGGGCGGTCGCCGTAATAGCCGCCTTCCTCGTCGCCATAGGAAGTGGGGCCGCTATAGGAGGGGCTGCCCGATCCATACACCTGCTCTCGCTGGTACGACGGGTCCTGGTTCCTGAAGCCACCGTAGCTGCTCTGGCCGGGGTCCGCACTGCGGCTGCGTACGCCGCCCCGGGTTTCACGGGTGCCGGGCGCGCGGCTCGTGCCTTCGCCCTGATATCCGAACGAAGGTGCCGGATCGCGCCACGGCTCCTGGTCCCCCGCGCCCGCATGCTGCTGGCGCCGCACGTCGTTGACGGAATCCCGCGGCGCCTGTCCGCCCGACCGGCCGGGCTGCTGCGCCTGGCGGTAGGGGTCGCGGGGGTTGCCGCTGCCGGGATCCCGGTTGAAGTCGTCCTCATCACGCCACGGATATCGTTGGTCATGGTTCATGTCGAGCCTCCTGGGAGTAGCGATGTTTCCCCTTTGCGCAATGTCTCCACGCGGGGAACTCGGACACTGGACCAGCAAGCGTTGTGCCACCCGTCGCGGTGCAGCAATGCCCCGGGCGACCCCGCCCGGGAACGTGGGCCACCGGGCATTTCTTACAAGCGCCGCAGGAAGTACCGGGAGAGCTTTCGCGCGTGCCCGGCACGCCCGGGCACGCTACTTGCTAAGCCTTCCGGACGACCTACCCCCCCCTGCCCGCCTCGCGGGCACCGTGCGCCGCCTCCGGAGACATTCATGAATACTCGTTATCTCACCGCCACCCTGCTTGCCGTCGCGGCACTAGGAAGCGGGCCTATCGCCATGGCCCAGACGGCTACCCCGCCGATGGCGGCGGAGTCAAAACTGGACAGTAAAGATCGCGATTTTCTGGAAAATGCCGCGCAGGCCGGGCATATGGAAGTCGAAGGCAGCAAGTTGGCCCTTGAGAAAGCCCGTAGCGCAGAGGTCAAGACATTTGCGCAGAAGATGATTGACGACCACGGCAAGGCTGGCCAGCAATTGGCCGCCCTGGCCAAGAAGAAGGGCTATGACGCCCCTACCGAACCGTCCCTGGTGCAACAGGCAAAGTTGAAGACCCTGGGCCTGCGCGACGACGGCTTCGACAAGGCATATGCCGAGAGCATCGGCGTTTCGGCCCACGAGGACGCCGTCAAGCTGTTCCAGGAGGCATCGAATCAGGCAAAGGATCCCGAGATCAAGCAATTTGCCACCGAAACGCTTCCGACACTTGAGCAGCATCTTCAAATGGCCAAGTCGCTGGAACAAAGCGTGAAGAAGGCGCCTTAAGCAGGCATGCCAGCCGGACATGCATACGGACCGGGGAAGACTTCGGTCCCCGATCAAAGTTTCACTTGCCCGACAGCGGTGATCGCCATGAATTCCCCCCAACCTGCCTTAACGTCGACCCCGGCTGGCAACATCATGATCGTTGTCCGCATGGGGCCGGAAAGTTCGATAGGCCAATATGCCGACCCACGCGATGCCGCCAATGACGGCATCTTGCCCCCGCCGCCGGACGGGCTGCCGGCGCCGGTGGTCCATGCCGTGCAAGCCCCTCACCGAATGCGGGTTCCGCTCGCGATCGCCTTGGCGGCAATGCTGTGGGTATTGGGCACGATTCTCTTGCTGACGCTTGCCCTGGCGTACCAGCTCATGGCCTGAGACGGCCATGGGCCGCGGCATGCCGGTGCTGGGCGGGATGGATTGCGCGGCGGACGCGCTGGCTTATTCCTGCGGCGCGTCGCGGGACGAACGTTGGTGCGCCGTCCCGCCGGCGGCGCTCAGGTTGTAGGCGGTATTGACCAACCCGATGTGTGAAAAGCCCTGGGGGAAGTTGCCCACCAGCCGCTTGCGCGCCACGTCGTACTCTTCGGCCAGCAACCCAAGGTCGTTGCGTAATGACAGCAGGCGGCCAAACAGGCGGTGCGCGTCGTCCAGCCGGCCTTGCATGATGTAGGCGTCGGCCAGCCAGAAGCTGCAGGCCAGGAACACGCCTTCGTCGCCCGGCAGCCCATCGTCGCTATGCTGCGTCGAATAGCGCAGCAGCAGGCCATCGCGCAGCAGTTCGCTTTCGATGGCCTGCACGGTGCCGGTCACGCGCGGGTCGTCGGCGGGCAGGAAGCCCACCTGCGGAATCAGCAGCAGGCTGGCGTCCAGCGCCGTGCCACCGTAGTACTGCACGAACGTATTGCGCTTGGCGTCATAGCCATGCGTGCAGATATCGGTGCGGATCTCGTCAGCCAGCGCCCGCCAGCGGTCCACGGGGCCTTCCAACCCGAAGCGCTCGCAAGATTTCACGGTGCGGTCCAGCGCCACCCAGCACATCAGCCGCGAGTGCGTGAACGCGCGGCGCGGCCCCCGCACTTCCCAGATGCCATGGTCAGGCTCGCGCCACAGGTCCTCAAGCGGTGTGAGCAACACCTTCTGCATGCGCCACGCTTCGGCCAGCGGGGCCAGGTCGGCCACGCGCGCGGCATGCAGGGTCTCGATCAGTTCGCCATACACGTCCAGCTGCATCTGCCCGGCCGCGGCATTGCCCAGCCGCACGGGTGCGCTTCCCTCATACCCGGGAAGCCAGGGGATGTCGTGTTCGGGCAGCCAGCGCTCGCCGGAAATGCCGTACATGATCTGCAGCTGGTTGGGATGGCCGGCCGCCGCCCGCAACAGCCATTGCCGCCAGGCCTCGGCTTCTTCCCGATAGCCGGCATTCAACAACGCATACAAGGTCAGGGCGGAATCGCGCAGCCAGCAATGCCGGTAATCCCAGTTGCGGCTGCCGCCCAATTGCTCGGGCAGCGACGTCGTGGGTGCCGCGACGATGCCGCCGGTAGGCTGAAAGGTCAGCAGTTTCAAGGTGATCAGCGATCGCACGACAGCGTCTCGCCGTTCGCCCGGGCCATTTTCCCAATGACAGCGCTTGGCCCATTCGCGCCACCACGCGATGGTGCGGTCCATGCTTTCCAGCCGGTCCGGCACGAAATGCGGCGTCTTGTGCGAACGGTGATACGACAGGGTGAAGGGTACGGATTCATCCTGCCGCACGGTGAATTCGGCCACGCTCTTCATGTCGCGGCCGGTGAGCGGCACGGCCGTATGCAGCTCGACGGCGTCCGGCCCGGCTATGGCGCTCAGCCCGTAATCGCGCCGGCGCACCCAGGGAACCGCCTGCCCGTAGTTAAAGCGCAGCGTCAGTTCCATCCGCATGTCCACGCGGCCCGATACGCCCTGCACGATACGCACGACGTCCACCCGTTCTTCATCATCGCTAAGCGGCATGAAGTCGTAGACGCGCACCACGCCGTCCGGCGTCTCATGGCGCGTTTCCAGCACCGCCGTTTCCGGCAGGTAGCGGCGCGTGGTGATCGCCTCCGGGGAGCTGGGCGCCAGCAGCCAGCGGCCATGGCTGTCGTCGCCCAGCAAAGCCGCGAAGCAAGCCGGGGAATCGAAATGCGGCAGACAGAGCCAGTCGATGGAACCGTCGCGCGCCACCAGCGCAGCCGACAACATGTTGCCGATCAAGCCATAGTCTTCAAGGGGCTTGGACATCGGATCAACCCGCGCCGCGAAAGGCGGCATAAAGCGTCATGCCGCCGTCCACGAACAAGGTTGACCCCGTCACGTAGTCGGAATCATCGCTGGCCAGCCACGCCACGGCACGCGCCACATCTTCCGGTTCACCGATGCGACCGTACGGGATCAGCTTGAGCAGCGACGCCAGGCTTTCCGGCGTGTTCCAGGCGGGCGCATTGATGGGCGTGCGTATCGCCCCGGGGGCCACGGAATTGACGCGGATTTTCATCGGCGCCAACTCTTGCGCCAGCGACTGCATCAGCAGCGACACGCCGCCTTTGGACGCCGCATAGTTGGACTGGAACGCCCACGGAATGACTTCGTGGACCGAACTGATGAATATGATCTTGCCCGCCGCCGTGTCAGCGGGCGGCTGGGGCGTGCGGTTCAGGAATGCCCGTACCGCAGCGCGGGCGCACAGGAACTGGCCCGTCAGGTTGGTATCGATCACCTTTTGCCATTGGGCCAGCGTCATGTCCTGAATGGCGGCCGGCTGTTCGATGCCGGCGTTGTTGACCAGTATGTCGACGCCCTGGAAATGATCCTCGGCCACGCGGAACAGATGCTCGACGTCTTCCTCACGGTTGATATCGGCTGCCGCGGTTACCGCCTGCCCGCCTGCGCTCGCGATTTCCTGCGCCACCTCTGCGCCGCGCCGCGCGGAGTCTTCATTGGGCCGGTGGTTCACCACCACCCGCGCGCCCGCCGCCGCCAATTCCAGGGCAATACCGCGCCCGATTCCGGAATTGGCGCCGGTGACGACCGCCACGCGTCCCGACAGATCCACTGCATGCCGCATGCTGCTCTCCTTGCGGCGAGCGGGTCCGGTGTTGCTGACTGGCGGATCCACGAGCGCCGCTTTCGATAGCCAAGCTTGCAGCTTAGTCCCGGACCGTCGTGGCTACAACCATTGACGGTGTCAGGACAGCGCCACGGCCACGCAGCTGGCGGCTGGCGGCTGGGGGCGGCAACGCTACCCGATCGATCGCCTATGCCCCGCCCTTTAGCCAATTCCCGGGCGTGCTCCCACGATGCGCCTTGAACGCCTTGATGAAATGGCTAAGGCTTGCGAAGCCGACGCTATAGGCGGTATCCGTGACCGAGCAGCCGCGCTTCAACAAGCTTTCCGCCGCATCCATTCTTGCCCCCAAGAGGCAGGCGTGCACCGACTGGCCATATAGCGACAGGAACCCCGCCTGCAGGCGTTTTTCGCTAAGGCCCACGGATTGCGCCAGCTGGCGCACGGTCTTGCAGTCCGCGTAGTGGCGCTGAATGCGGTGGTAGGCCTCGGCCAGCCGGCGGCGGTCGGCGGGTTGGGGCAGCGCACGATGGCCGTCGTTCACGTGCTTGAGCGTCAGCGCCAGGGCCTCGTTGGCCTTGCCCTGCAGGTACAACGCGGCGATCTCGCTGCGGTCGTGGCGCCAGCTCAGAATCTCGCCGGCGATGCGCGCGATGCAGGACCATGCCGGCAGCACCGCCAGATGCGCGCCCCTGTCCGGCACGCTGGCATCGTCGGCCAGCATGCCGCCAGGGGCAGTCAGCAGCACCTGCTCCCAGATCGGACGCACGGCATCCGACGAAAACCGGATGTCGACGGTGCGGATCGCGCGCCGGCCTTTGAATTCGTCCCACCCAGTCACCAGGGCGTCGGTGGAATGCAGGATCACGGTGCCCGGTTTGACATGCAACGGGGCGCCCCCCTCGAAGCCCAAGCCGAACTGCCCTTCCAGGATGATCGCCAACCCCATGCTGGGGACAGCGGTGCCCTCGACGGCCCAGTCGGTGACGGGGGTGCCGTCATAGCAGCCGATGGACACGCCGCCCGCCAGTTCGTGTTCCGTGCGGATGTCAGCCCAGTCAGGCGGCATCAGACGCAACATGTCCTCCGCAGTCAGCGGACCGTCGGTCGCGCGGGTCGTCCGAAGCTGATCGCCCATATTTCCTCAATTCCGCCATCGCCGGCGCAGATTCGCTAGCGCATCCACGCCCAGGTGAAGATGATAACGGTTTTCATCCTCATCAAAGACGCCGCCTTGAACCCCACCCCGCTTTCCGCCCGCAGCGAAGCCACTGCCCTGTTCGTTTTCAATATGCTGTGCTTGACCGCCATGATGGCGTTCGTGCCCGTGATCGGCCCCGTCGTGCGCGGCCTGGGGCTGGCGGAATGGCACGGAGGCCTGGTCGTCACCGTGGCCGGCCTGCTCTGGATGCTGATGGCGCGTTACTGGGGCCGCCGCAGCGACCGCGTGGGGCGCCGGACCACGCTGCTGCGCGCGGCCGCCGGCTACATCGTCAGCTACCTGCTGCTGGCGTGGGCGCTGGACCGGATGTTGGCCGAACCGCCCTCGCCATGGGTCGCGCTGGCGGCGTTGCTGGTCCTGCGCGGCCTGATCGGCGCGTTCTACGCGGCCATGCCCGCCGTCAGCGCCGCGCGAATCGCCGACATCACCGCGCCTGAGCAGCGCGGCGCCATGATGGCCAAACTGGGCGCCGCCAATGGCGTCGGCATGGTCCTGGGCCCTGCCATCGGTGGGCTGCTGGTCAAGGACAGCCTTATCGTTCCGTTGTACCTGGCCGCCGTCCTGCCGGTGCTGGGCACGGCATGGTTGATGCTGCGCCTGCCATCCGACGCGTCGCACGCGCCCCGGGGCACGCCCCCGCTGAAACTGTCCGACCGGCGCCTGCGGCTGCCGCTTGCCGCCATGCTGCTGGCCATGAGCGGCGTGATCACCGCGCAGATGATCGTGGGCTTCTACGCCATGGACGCCCTGCACCTGGAAGCCGGCCCCGCCGCGCGCGTCGCAGGCATCGCCATGGCCACGGTGGGCATCGTGCTGATCCTGGTGCAGCTTGCCCTGGCTCGCGCCCGGAAAATGAACGCGGCACGTTGCCTGGCCGCGGGCGCCGTGCTGGCCAGCACGGGCTTTTTCTTGATCGCGGTGCTGCCGGGCACGGCCGGCTTCCTGCTCAGCTATGCGCTGATGGCCGCAGGCATGGGGCTGGTGTTCCCGTCGATCCAGACCTTGGCCGCCAATGCGGTCAGCCCGGAAGAACAGGGCATCGCGGCCGGCTCGGTCACCGCGGTCCAGGGCATGGCGATGGTGATCGTGCCGCTGGGGTGCACGCTGCTGTACGGGCTACGCCCTTGGGTGCCCTACGTGGTGGCCGCCAGCCTGTTGCTGCTGCTGGCGGTGGCGGCCCTCGGCCAGATGCGGCGGATGGCTGCCACCGGCCAGGCGTAATACCCCGCCAAGGTTGATTTCATCCAAATTTGCTTGATAACGTACAAGCTCCGGGTCGCCATGCCGGCTACGCTGCAGGATGGCTGGCGCCAGGGCCCGGCCATCCCCGCGGTTCCCCTCCCCCTGCCTCTTCCCGGAGTCACTGACCATGAGCACCATCACTACCCCCGACGGCGTGCAGATCTATTTCAAGGACTGGGGCCCCAAGACGGCCCAGCCCATCATGTTCCACCACGGCTGGCCCTTGTCCAGCGACGACTGGGACGCCCAGATGCTCTACTTCGTCGCCAAGGGCTTTCGCGTCATTGCGCATGACCGCCGCGGCCACGGCCGCTCCAGCCAGGTCAGCGATGGCCACGACATGGACCACTACGCCGCCGATGCGTCCGCAGTGGCCGAGCACCTGGATCTGCGCAACGCCGTCCACATCGGCCATTCGACCGGTGGCGGAGAGGTGGCGCGCTATGTCGCCAAGTTCGGCCAGCCGCAGGGCCGGGTCGCCCGGGCCATCCTGGTGAGCGCCGTGCCGCCCTTGATGGTCAAGACCGATGCCAACCCGGGCGGCACGCCGATCGAGGTATTCGACGGTTTCCGCGCGGCGCTGGCTGCGAACCGCGCCCAGTTTTTCACAGACGTGGCGTCCGGCCCCTTTTACGGGTTCAACCGCCCGGGCGCGCAAGTGTCGCAAGGCGTCATCAATAACTGGTGGCGGCAAGGCATGATCGGCTCGGCCAAGGCGCATTACGAGGGCATCAAGGCCTTTTCCGAAACCGACCAGACCGAAGACCTGAAGGCCATCACCGTTCCCACCCTGGTCATGCACGGCGACGACGACCAGATCGTACCTATCGACGACTCCTCCCGGCTGTCGGTCAAACTACTGAAGAACGGCACGCTGAAGGTGTATGCGGGCTTTCCGCACGGCATGCTGACCACGCATGGCGAGGTCATCAATCCCGACCTGCTGGCCTTCATCAAGGGCTGATCTGACAATGGCCTATATACTTGGCTGTTGCCGACAGCAGATTGGGCGCCAACCGCGCGACAACCTGCGTCGCAACGACGCTTGAACCCGCCCGCGTGGGCGCTCCCCGGAACAGGGTGCGTATCCGCCGTCCACCGTGACGGCGGCGCACCCCTTCAGACCGGCTTCAATCGATACGCTTCGTTGCGGCGCTGCTTGACCTTCTTTCCCCGATAGCGCTGTCACTACCTCCATCGCCCCACCCGTGCAAGCCTGAAAAGTCTCTGCCGAGGGGGCCATACGTCTAAGAAGAATCGACATGAACGCCTTGCCGCAAGACAAACTGATCACCGCCCTGGACCACGCCCGCTTGCTGGGTATGATCACCCGCCCCGGCAGCGCCGCCGGCCTGTCGCGCGATGCGATCGACGCCACGCAGGACATTCTGGATTCCGCGCCCATCATCACCCTTGAAGACGTCACGCCGGACATCGTGACGATGCGCTCGCGCATGCGCCTGCTGAACGCCAACGGCGACGAAATGATCGTTACTCTCTGCTATCCGGCCGACGCGAACCTGGCGCAAGGCCAGGTTTCGGTGTTGTCGCCGCTAGGGCTGAGCCTGATCGGCTCGCGCCAGGGCCAGCGCATCACCTGGACCGCCCCCAACCAGACCGAGCATGCCGCCACGATCGAAGAGATCGTCTATCAGCCCGAAGCGGCGGGCGACACCACGGCGTAACGCCAACCCGGAGTCTTCCATGAAGCTGCTTCTGATCGGATCGACCGGCCTGGTCGGCCGCCACGTGCTGGACCAGGCCCTGGCCGATCCGCGCGTGACGGACGTGATCTCGATCGCCCGGCGCCCGCTGCCGGCGCACCCCAAGCTGCAGTCTCTCGTGGTCGACTTCGACCGCTTTCCGCACGACGCCGACTGGTGGCGCGCCGACGCCGTGATCTGCACGCTGGGCACAACCATGCGCGCCGCAGGTTCCGAAGCTGCGTTCCGCAAGGTCGACCACGACTATCCGCTGGCCGTGGCCAGGCTGGCCCGCCATCACGGCACTTCCGCCTATGTACTGAACTCGGCCATCGGCGCCGACGTGTCGTCGCGCTTTTTCTACAACCGGGTCAAGGGCGAGTTGGAACGTGACTTGGCCGGCCTGGACTTCGCGTCGCTGACCTTGGTGCAGCCCGGATTGATCGGCGGCCGGCGCGCCGAGTTCCGGCTTGGCGAACGCGCCGCCGTCGGCGCACTGACGCTACTGGGCCCGCTGCTGCCGCGCCGTTGGCGGATCAACCCGGCCCACGCAATCGCGCAGGCGATGCTCGAGGCGGCCATCAACGCGCCGCCCGGCATGCACGTCATCACGTCCGACCAACTGGCCTGACGCGCCCCGCTCGGCGCGCCCCGCTTAGCGACCGGCGGCCTTGGCGCTGATGCCGTTGGCCACGCCCATGTCCACCTTGGGCACGTCGCGGATCAGCACCCGCACGTCTTCGCCCGAAATATCGATGCTGGTGCAGACGGCCTGGTTCACCGCAGCAATCAGCGCGGCTTTCTTGGCTTCGTCACGCCCTTCGATCAGCGCCGCGTCCACGCGCACCATGCGCTTGCCGATTTCACCGGCCACGATCACGTTTTCAGCAGGCACTTCCTGCAGCACGATGCGCACGCTGGGCAGCGGCGCGGCGATGCTTTCCACTACGGCGTTGGAAACGGCTTTCAGCAACGCGGCCTTTTGGGCGGCCGAGTGGCCTTGCAGGATCTGGACATTCAAGATTGGCATGACGGCTTCCGATTTTTCGAATAGCAGGAGTCCGGCCGAACTGACCGGCCAGCCATCATATAGCGACTTTGCCCGCGTGCAAGCGATTGCAGGCGGGCAAAGTCCGGGCGCCGGGCGCCCTATCGGGGTGCTGATGCGGTCAGGCCGCTTCGCCCCGGTGCTCGGGAGCGGGCTGGGCTTCCAGCTCGCTTGGGGCGCCTTCCGGCGACGCCGCGGTTTCGGTCAGCGCCGGGGTCACCAGCTCCACGACCTTCTTGCGCGACAACATGCCAAGGAACTCGTCGTCCTCGCCCGTGACGGCAACCGGCTGATCGCTGTGCACCAGTTGCGCCAGCACTTCACCCAGGCCCGCCGTAGCCGGCACAGACGCCAGATCTTCGACAAAGCGCGACACGTCGCGCGCGCCTTGCTGGATGGCTTCCTCGGCCGCTTTGGCCGTCAGCACGCCTGCCAGGCGCTTGCCGTCCAGCACCGGCGCATACTGGTAGTCCATCGCCCGCATGCGGTCAAGGGCGTGCGCGGGACGCGAACGCATGGTCAGCGTCAGGCGCGCCGGATTCACGGCGTGCGTAGCGTTGAGCACCTTGGTGCGGTTCACGTCCTGCAGGAACGACTGAACGTAGTCATTGGCCGGGTTCAGCAGGATGTCTTCCGGCGTGCCTTCCTGCACCAGTTCACCGTCCTTCAGGATGGCGATGCGGTTGCCCAGGCGCAGGGCCTCGTCCAGGTCATGCGTGATGAACACGATGGTCTTGTTCAGCTTGGCCTGCAGCTGCAGCAGCTGATCCTGCATTTCACGGCGGATCAATGGGTCCAGCGCCGAGAACGCTTCGTCCATCAGCAGGATTTCGGCGTCGGTCGCCAGCGCGCGCGCCAAACCCACGCGTTGCTGCATGCCGCCCGACAACTGATGGGGATACTGGTTTTCAAAGCCGGCCAGACCCACTTGCTCCAGCCAGTCGCGGGCGCGCTTCTCGCGTTCCGCCTTGCCCACGCCTTGCACGGTCAGGCCGTACGCGGCGTTGTCCAGCACCGTGCGGTGCGGGAACAGGCCAAAGCGCTGGAACACCATGCTCATCTTCTTTTGGCGGAAGACTTCCAGATCGCGCTTGTTCAGGCTCACCACGTCCACGCCATCGACCAGGATGTGGCCGGCGCTGGGCTCGATCAGGCGGTTGAAGTGGCGGATCAGCGTCGACTTGCCGGAACCCGACAAGCCCATGATGACGTAGATGCTGCCCTCTTCAATCGACAGGCTGATGTCGCGCAGGCCCAGCGTGTGGCCGCTTTCGGCCAGCAGCTGTTCCTTGCTCATGCCGTTCTGGGCGGCTTGCAGCCATTTCTTCGGATGCGAACCGAAGACCTTGTAGATGTTCTTGACCTCGATCTTGCTCATCGCTGGCCTCCCATGCGCATGCGCTGTCCATACGATTGCGTGATCCGGTCGAACAGCACGGCCAGCACCACGATACCCAAGCCCGCCAGCAGGCCGCGGCCCACTTCCAGACGGTTGATCCCCAGCAACACTTCATAGCCCAGGCCGCGTGCGCCGATCATCGACGCGATCACCACCATCGACAACGCCATCATCGTGGTCTGGTTGATGCCGGCCATGATGTTGGGCAAGGCCAGCGGCAACTGCACGCCGAACAATTGCTGGCGCGGATTGGCGCCGAAGGCGCGCGACGCTTCCAGCACTTCGCGATCAACCAGGCGGATGCCCAGGTCGGTCAGGCGAATCAGCGGCGGCACAGCGTAGATCACGGTGGCGATGATGGCGGGGATCTTGCCCAGGCCGAACAGCATCACGACCGGAATCAGGTACACGAAGCTGGGCATGGTCTGCATCACGTCCAGCACCGGCAGCATGATGGAGCGCAGCCAGTTCACGCGCGCCATCAGCACGCCCAGCGGAATGCCGATCAGCACGGACAAGCCGGCGGCCATGATCATCAGCGCCAGCGTCTGCATGCCGGCGTCCCACAGGCCCAGCACGCCGATCACGCACAACAGCGCGCCCATCGCCAGGCTCAGGCCGATGCGGCGGCTGACGCCCCACGCGATGGCCACGGTCACGGCGACCACCGCCCACCAGGGCGAATTGCGCAGCAGTTGCTCCAACCACACCAAGGCGTGCAGGACCGGCTGAGACAGGGTCTCGAGCGTGTCCGCGTAATTGGTGACCAGGTGATCGACGAACCCGTCGATCGCCGCCCTTACCTGACGGGCGGGAATAATTTCAGGAAACATTGTTTCGACTCCATTCTGGGGCGCTTACGGCGGCGGTCGCCGCCGGATAGTCCGAAAGACCGGATGCCCAGGCAGCCAAGCGGCCTCTTTGAGGCAACCAGGCGGGTGGACGGACGGCGCCAACGGCTTGCGTCCGGACGCGGGCGTCCGGCAAACAGCCATCCCAGGGGAAAAAGCCCAGGGCAACTTGCCCGCACGGGGCTTTTTCCCTTGAGGCGGCCCGACAAGCCGGAAGACTTTCCTGCTGGCCGGGCCGGCACGCGCCGAAGCGGCGCGAGGCCTGCACCACGATGCGTTACAGCGCGCTTTGGACGCGCCCGGCGACGTCGGCGGGGACCCACTTGGTCCAGACGTCGGGCTTGTTCTTCAGGAACCACTTGGCCACGGTGCTGGAATCGTCGCCAGACTCTTCCATGTGGGCCAGCGTTTCATTGATCACCGGCAGCGGCACCGACACCTTGGCCAGGAAGGCGGTCAGCGTGGGCGCTTCTTCGGAGAACTTGGTGTTCACCGCGGTGAAGACGGGATTGTCGGGATAGGCGCTGGGCTCGGGGTTCGCGCACTTGGACGACGTCAGGCACTTGTGCTTTTCGGCGTCAAAGGGCGGCATGTCCAGCTTGACGAGATCCATCGCGCCGACGAGCGGCGTGGGCGACCAGTAGTAGAAGACCACGTTCTGCTTGCGCTTGTACGCCGACATCAGCGCCGCCTTCTGCGCCGCGCCCGTGCCGGGGGAGTACAGCGTGTAGCTGTCGTCCAGCTTCAGCGCATGGAACAGGTTGTTGCTGGTGATCTCGCAGCCCCAACCCGCCGGGCAGCCATAGAAGCGACCCTTGCCAGGCTCTTCGGGGTCCTTGAACTTGTCCTTGAACTTCGGCAGATCGGCCGCGGACTTCAGTTCGGGCAGGCGTTCGGCGGTGTAGCGAGGGATGTACCAGCCTTCGGCGCCCATGTAGAGGTCGCCGATGCGTTTGACGCGGCCGGTCTTTTCGGCGCGATCCCAGGGATCGGCCACACTGTTCAGCCAGATTTCGGTATTGATATCCAGGTCACCGCGCTCCAGCGCGGCCAGGGCGGGCAAGGTTTCCGTCGGCAGGGTCTCGGTCTTGCAACCGTAGCCCTTTTCCATGATGAAACGTTCGACATCAACCAGGACCAGGTTGGATTCCCAGTTCATGGCGCCGAAATTGACCGGACGCTTGATTTCGCATTGCGGTGCGTCGGCGGCTTGGGCCGCGCCGGCAAACGCAAACAGAACGGCCGCGGCGGCCAGGGTCTTGACAGGGGTAAAACGCATTTGGCTTTTGCCTCCATAGGTTCAGGGACACACGCCGGGTCTGGCCCGGAAGTGCCATGGAGCTAAGGGGGTTGTGCGGAAGACGGGCAGAACCGCCAATACAAACCGACACTAGCGACAAGAAAATCCGCAAGCGGTGCGGAATCTTGCTAAGACAGGAGCTTCAAAAACTAGGTTTTTGAAAACCCGCAGAAAGTGAACAAACTGAACGAAGAAGGCAGCATCTTAAACGAAATTGCTGCGCCGCCCAACCCTCAGCCTGAACAAAACAGATACATTCCTGGCAAAAAAGCTACGGGATAACCCCCATCGACTAGAGGGGGATTACGAAATTCCCCTAAGAAAACTCGCTTTCAAACCATGGATACATTCAGTAAATATTTTGTTCTTATTAATACGTACCGCGCGTTCCAGAAGGGCCGAAAAGCGCGGGTTCGGGCCTCTGAAATGGGGGTTTTCGACCTATTTTCAGCCTATGTTCAGCTGAAAAATCTGCTCGCTCGGCCCGGTACCGCATCCAACCGTCAGCGGCCTGCGTCGCCGCCATACATATAGTCGCGGCGCCACGGATAGGAGAGGTCCGCAGGATGGTCGAGCTCGTCCGGACGGCCAGTCGCCGGGGGTTGGCCCAGGATCTGATGCAAGGCGATCCAACCGTGCTCGAATGCCATGGCGCAGCCAGCCAGGTACAGCCGGTACGCCCGCAGCGACCGCGCGCCCTGCTCGCCACCCAGCACCTGCGCGGCCTCCGGCAAACGGGCCTCCAGCGCATCGCTCCACGCCCACAAGGTGCGTGCGTAGTGGGGCCGCAGGTTCTCCACGTCCACCTCTTCCAGGCCGCCATTGGTCATGGCTTCCATGACGACACTGATGTGGGTCAGTTCGCCGCCGGGGAAGATGTACTTTTCGATGAACTCGCCCATCCCGTTGCCCAGCTCGGGGTTGTAGACCCCGGCCGCGGTAATGCCATGGTTCATGATCAGCCCGCCCGGCTTGAGCAGGCGGCGCAGCTTGGCGAAATAGCCTTCAAGCTGCGCCCGGCCCACGTGCTCGAACATGCCCACCGACGCGATCTTGTCGTAAGGCGTGGATTCGTCCAGCTTGCGGTAGTCCAGCAATTCCATGCGGACCCGGCCGGCCAGGCCTTTTTCCTGGATCAGTTTCGTGACGTGCGCGTGCTGGTTGCGCGACAGCGTGATGCCCGTGGCGTCCACGCCGTAGTTTTCGGCGGCCCACAGCAGCAATCCGCCCCACCCCGCCCCCACGTCCAGAAAGCGTTCGCCCGCGTGCAGACGCAGCTTGCGGCAGATGTGATCAAGCTTGGCTTCCTGCGCCTGGGCCAGCGTCATGTCCGGCGTGCGGTAATAGGCGCAGGAATAAACCCGGCGCGGATCCAGCCACAGGGCGTAGAAGTCGTCGGACAGGTCGTAATGGAATTCGATCTGCTTGGCGTCGCGCTCCACGGAATGCCGCCACACCGACATCACCTTGCGGACCAGCTCCGTCAGCCAGCCGCCGCGCGCGGCATCGACCGGCGACCCCGGCAGCAACGCCGACGCCGCGGCCATCACATCGCGCATATTGCCCTCGATGTCGATGCGGCCTTCCACATAGTCCTGTCCCAGAACGCCCACGGCGCCTTCGGCCAGGTGGGCGAGCGCCGTCTTGTCGTGCGCCACGAAACGGACGCGCGGATCGGGCGGCCCCAGCACGGCGCCGTCAGGCAAAACCAGCTGGACAGGGACGGGCAAGGCCTCAAGCTTGCGTTCCACAACAGATAGCAAAGGATTCACGACTTCTCCTCTGAGTACTTTACGGACGCTCACGACTGTATCGGAAAACAGCTGAAATTTGCGTGTCAGGTTACCCGTGATACAGTCGCTGGCTTGGCGCAAAACCGTGCAATCCAACGCATGCGCGCCCTGTCTCTGCGTTTTACCGCGACCACCATGCCCCCATCACCAGTTTCCCGCAGCAGCCTGCCCGGTTGGCTCATTCTCATGGGCGCGCTGACGGCGATCGGCCCCTTCGCCATCGACATGTACCTGCCCGCGTTCCCGACTATTGCGGCGAACCTGGGCGTGCCGCGCGGCGACGTCGAACGCACGCTGGCGGCCTACCTGATCGGCCTGGCGCTGGCACAGGTGTTCTACGGCCCGATGGCCGACCGCTTCGGCCGCAAGCCGCCGCTGATGGTGGGGCTGGCGTTGTTCATGGTGGCATCCCTGGGCTGCGCCCTGTCGGGTTCGGTCGAAGCGCTGACGGGCTGGCGCGTCGTGCAGGCCATGGGCGGCGCGGCCGGCATCGTGATTCCCCGCGCGGTCATCCGCGACCATTATGAAACCCATGAGGCGGCGCGCGCGATGTCGCTGCTGATGCTGATCATGGGCCTGGCCCCGATTCTGGCGCCGCTTGCCGGCGGCCAATTGCTGGCGATTGCCTCTTGGCGCAGCCTGTTCTGGATCATGCTGGCCGGCGGCGCCATGCTGATGCTGGCGGTGGCGAAGATCATGAAGGAATCGCTGGCCCCGGAACGCGTCGTGCCGCTGCGCTGGAGCACCATCCTGCGCAACTACCGCGACCTGTTCGCGCATCGCGGCTTCATGGCGCACAGCCTGGCGGGCGGCTTCGGCCAGGCCGGCATGTTCGCCTACATCATCGGATCGCCGCGCGTCTTCATCGAACTGTACGGCGTGCCGCCCCAGTATTACGGCCTGCTGTTCGGCACCAACGCGCTGTCGCTCATCATCTGCTCGCAGATCAGCGCCCGCCTGCTGCGCACCTACAAGCCCCGCCAACTGCAGCGCAAGGCCCTGACCTCGCTGGCCATCGCCAGCCTTGCCGCCGTGGCGCTGACGCTGGCCGGCTGGATGACGCTGCCCCTGTTGATGCTGTGCCTGATCGCCTACATGGGCAGCCAGGGCTTCGTGAACCCGAACTCGGCGGCGCTGGCGCTGTCGGACCAGGGCAAGCGGCTGGGCGCCGCGTCCGCGTTATTGGGGACACTACAACTATCTTGCGGCGCGCTGGCCGGTTTCGCCGTCAGCGCCTGGCAAACGGACAGCGCCTTGCCCCTGACGACCACGCTGGCCAGCTGCGCCTGCCTGTCCTGGATCTCGGGCCGTGTCGCGCAATCGCACAAGAACTGAGCCGGCCGCTTGATTTGCTTGGCTTTTTCGTATTAGAATCTAAGTCTTCACAAGAAGTTTCCCGTGCCGGACTACTATGCTTTGTAGTTCAGCACTCTGACCCCAACCGCGTAGCGTTGAGAAATCCGGTCAAGGAATTCATCAGGAATTTCTAGCAGGATTTCAGCGGGTGGCAGGCAGCGGGTATAAGCACGGGCGGATCCCGATCCCCCTCATCCACTAAGACTGGGTGGCCGGCACAGGCAGCGCAACAGGCAACACATTGCGCTTCCCACACAGCCCGGCGGCTAAAACCCTGTCTACCCCCCAAGCGATGCGCGAAAAGAACGACATAAAGAGGTGCATCCATGGCACGCGTATGCCAAGTGACCGGCAAAGGCCCGATGGTGGGCAACAATGTTTCGCACGCAAACAACAAGACCAAGCGTCGCTTCCTGCCGAACCTGCAATCGCGCCGGTTCTGGGTTGAAAGCGAAAACCGCTGGGTCCGCCTGCGTGTTTCGGCCAAGGCCATCCGCACGATCGACAAGAACGGCATCGACGCCGTCCTGGCCGACATGCGTGCCCGCGGCGAAATCGCCTAATCGGCCTCCCCTACAATCACCATACTAGGAGCACGACATGGCCAAAGGTATCCGCGAAAAGATCAAACTCGAGTCGACTGCCGGCACGGGTCATTTCTACACGACCACCAAGAACAAGCGCAACATGCCCGAGAAGATGCTGATCAAGAAATTTGATCCGGTCGCTCGCAAGCACGTTGACTACAAGGAAACCAAGCTGAAGTAATTCAGCCGGTTTTCTGGTAAGTCTAAAAGAGCCCTGCCTTGCAGGGCTTTTTTTATTGCCGGGCCGCCCCAAGCAGGGGGAAGCGTCTATTGCCGCTTGGCAAAGGCGCGTGTTTCAATTGGCCGCAACCCGCAGCGCCCCGTGCCGCGCGGCGACGCCCGATCCCTCTTGCCTGCGATACCCTGCCATGCTTCGTCCCAGCCTTACCCTGCTGCGCCGCGCTGTTGCGCCCGCGCTCCTGGCCCTGGCGCTGACTCCGGTCGCCGTAGCCGTCGCCAAAGACAAGGAACCGCCGATCCGCATCGGCGAGATCAACAGCTACAAGGCCATCCCCGCCTTCCTGGGCCCCTACAAGAAGGGCTGGCAACTGGCGCTTGAGCAGGTCAACGCCGAAGGCGGCGTGCTGGGCCGGAAACTGGAAGTCATCTCCCGCGACGACAACGGCAACCCCGGTGATTCCGTGCGTGCCGCCCAGGAACTCCTGGCGCGCGAGAAGGTCGAGCTGCTGTTCGGCGGCTTCCTGTCCAACACCGGGCTGGCCCTGACCGACTTCGCCAAGCAGCAGCAGGTGTTCTTCCTGGCCGCCGAGCCGCTGACCGACAAGATCACCTGGCAGGAAGGCAACCGCTACACGTACCGGTTGCGGCCTTCCACCTGGATGCACGTCGCCGCGCTGGCGCCCAAGGCGCTGGCCTTGCGCAAGAAGCGCTGGGCCATCGTGTACCCCAACTACGAGTACGGACAATCCGCCGTGGCCACGTTCAAGGCCATGATGAAGTCATTCCAGTCCGACGTGGAATTCGTGGCAGAACAAGCCGTGCCGCTGGGCAAGGTGGATGCCGGCGCCGTGGTGCAGGCCTTGGCCGACGCCAAGCCCGATGCCATCTTCAACGTGCTGTTTGCAGCCGACCTGACCCGATTCGTGCGCGAAGGCAACACGCGTGGCCTGTTCGAAAACCGCGCAGTCGTGTCGGTGCTGTCAGGCGAACCGGAATACCTGGAACCGCTGGGCGCCGACACGCCGACGGGCTGGATCGTCACCGGCTACCCCTGGTACGCCATCGATACCCCGGCCAATAACGCCTTCGTCGACGCCTACAAGAAGCGCTACAACGAAACACCCAAAGTGGGCTCGGTGGTGGGCTATGCATCGCTGATGTCCATCGCCCAGGGCCTGAAGGCCGCGGGCGAGGTCGACACCGAAAAGCTGGTCGACGCCTTCGCCGGCCTGAAGGTGGACACGCCCTATGGGCAGATTCAATACCGCAAGATCGACCATCAATCGACGATGGGCGTCTACGTGGGTGTGACGGCCGTGGAAGACGGCAAGGGCATCATGAAGGACTTCGCCTACATCGACGGCGCGCGCTTGCAGCCGCCTGACGAACAAGTCCGCAAGATGCGTCCGGCGCACTGATGAGCCTGTCCGGGCTGCTGTCGCAGCTGCTTAACGGCCTGGCGGACGCCAGCGCGTTGTTCCTGGTTGCCGCGGGCCTGTCGCTGATTTTCGGCGTGACCCGCGTGGTGAATTTCGCGCACGGTTCGTTCTACATGCTGGGCATCTACCTGGCCTGGACGTTCACCACGTATTTCGGCGACGGCGCCGGTTACTGGGCCGGCTTGCTGCTGGCCGCGCTGGCTACCGGCCTGATCGGGGCGGCCGCCGAATGGCTGGTGCTCAAGCGCCTGTACCAGGCGCCCGAACTGTTCCAACTGCTGGCCACGTTCGCCCTGGTGCTCATCATCGGCGACGCCGCGCTGGCGATCTGGGGCCCCGAAGACCTGTTTGCTGCGCGCGCCCCCGGCCTGTCCGGCGCCGTGCAGATCCTGGGCCGCCGCTACCCACAATACGACCTGCTGCTGATCGCCGCCGGGCCGGTAGTGCTGGGCCTGCTATGGCTGCTGCTGATGCGCACGCGCTGGGGCCGGTTGCTGCGCGCCGCCGCTGAAAACCGCAGCATGCTGGCCGCGCTGGGCGTGAACCAGGCCTGGCTGTTCACGTCCGCCTTCACGCTGGGCGCGTTCCTGGCCGGCCTGGGAGGCGCATTGGCCGCGCCGCGGGTGCCCGCCACCCTGGGCCTGGACCTGGAAATCATTGCCAGCGCCTTCGTGGTGGTGGTGGTGGGCGGCCTGGGGTCGATACCCGGCGCGTTCCTCGCCGCGCTTCTCATCTGCTCGGTCAAAGCCGTGTTCGTGTTCCTGGGCCAGGTCCAGATCGGGCCCTGGCTGTTCAACCTGTCCAAGCTGACGCTCTTGGCCGAGTTCGCGGTGATGGCCGTGGTGCTGGTGGTGCGGCCCTGGGGCCTGCTGGGCAAGCCGCCGGCGCCCGCCTCGCACGCGGGCGCGCCGGAACGCCCCATCGCCCCCGCGGGGCGTCGCCTGCGCCTGGCCTACGGCTTGCTGCTGGTCTTGCTGGCGCTGGTTCCCGTCGCCGCGCTGTACTGGCCATATCTGGGCATCCTGATGACCGAGATCCTCATCGCCGCGCTGTTTGCGGCCAGCCTGCACTTTCTGACGGGGCTCGCCGGCATGACCTCGTTCGGCCACGCCGCCTGGTTCGGCCTGGGCGCCTATGGCGCCGCGCTGCTGCTGAAACTGGCCGCCGTGCCGATGGAGGCCGCGCTGCTGCTGGGTCCTTTCGCCGCCGCCTTCGGCGCGCTGCTGTTCGGCTGGTTCTGCGTGCGGCTGTCCGGCGTGTACCTGGCAATGCTGACGCTGGCCGTGGCGCAGATCCTCTGGGCACTCGCCTACCAATGGGATGACGTGACGGGCGGCAGCAACGGCCTCATCGGCGTTTGGCCGTCGTCCTGGCTGGCGCAGGGCCCCTGGTTCTATTACCTGACGCTGGCGCTCTCCGCGGCAGGCATCGCGTGGCTGCGCCGCCTGGCGTTTTCACCGCTGGGCTACGCATTGCGCGGCGTGCGCGATTCCTCGATGCGGGCCGAAGCGCTCGGCATGGAGACCCGGCGCGTGCAATGGGCAGGCTTTGTCGCCGCATCCTTCGCGGCCGGGCTGGCCGGATCGCTCTACGCGTTTTCCAAGGGCAGCATCGCGCCCGACGTGCTGGCCGTCAGCCGCTCGGTCGACGGGCTGGTCATGGTGCTCTTGGGCGGCCTGCAGACGCTGGCGGGGCCATTGGTGGGCGCCGCCGCCTACACCTGGCTGCAGGACGTGGCGGCGCGCAGCACCGAGTACTGGCACGCTGTGCTGGGCCTGGCCATTCTGGCGCTGGTGATGGCGTTTCCCGAAGGCCTGGCCGGCGCAGCCGCACGCTTGGGCAGGAGGCGCGCATGACCTCGGCAAATGCCTTGCTCCAGGTCGACGCGCTGCGCAAATCGTTCGGTGGCATCGATGCGCTGGCCGGCGTGTCCTTCACGCTGGAAGCGGGCAGAATGCTGGCGCTGATCGGCCCGAATGGCGCCGGCAAATCCACCTGCTTTAACGTGCTGGGTGGGCAACTGCGCCCCGATTCCGGATCCGTCCGCCTGGACGGCCGCGAACTGGTGGGCCTGTCCGCCGGCAAGATCTGCAGGCTGGGCGTGGGCCGCACCTTCCAAACGGCCGCCACCTTCCGCTCCATGACCGTGTGCGAAAACGTGCAGACGGCCCTGCTGTCGCGCGATCGCTTGCTGTTCAATCCCTGGCGCCGCGCCGCCCGCCATGCCGTCGAGGAAGCCATGGCCTTGCTGTCGCAAGTGCAAATGGCGGACAAGGCCGAGGCCGCCTGCGGCACGCTGGCGTATGGCGACGTCAAACGGGTGGAACTGGCGATGGCGCTGGCGCACCAACCGCGCTTGCTGCTGATGGACGAACCCACGGCCGGCATGGCCACCAACGAGCGGCATGCGCTGATGCGGCTGACGCGCCAACTGGCCGACACGCAACGCATTGCCGTGCTGTTCACGGAACACAGCCTGGACGTGGTGTTCAAGCACGCGGACCGCATCGCCGTCCTGGTGCGCGGCGCCCTGATGGCCGAAGGCGAACCCGCCGCCATTGCGGCGGACTCTCGCGTGCGCGCCGCCTACCTGGGCACGGAAGCCCCCTGAAACCGGCGCGCCGGCGGGGACGTCAGTGCTCGCTTTGCGGGTTTTGCGGCTGGCATTCCCAGAAGATCCGGGCCTTGCATCCCGCGCAGATCGCCGGGTCCAGCTTGGCGTAGATGGTGTGCAGCGCCGTGGCCTTGTCCGGGAAAATGTGATCAGCGCCCAGGCGCTCCAGAAACCCCGTGCGGCGCCACATGTCCAGCACTTCAGGCCGCGGCCGATGGAAATACAAGTCGCCCCCCATCGCACGCCGCGCAGCCAATTCGTCTTCCCACACCTGCGCGCCAGCCAGATCGATGAAGTTCATGCTCTTGGCCATCACCAGCAGATGGCGCGGCGCGTCCGGCGCCGCGCGCAACTCGTGCAGGCGCTGGGCCACATGCGCCGCCGCGCCGAAGTAGATGGAACCTTCCATGCGCAGCAGCTTCAACTGCGGGCACTCGGGCAACGCGTCCTCCTGGTGCTCCAGCACGACGAAGCGCCGGTCCAGCCCGCGGGAATCGAAGCCCATCGTGCGCATCGCCGGCCGCGAGGTGCGGTGCAGATACGCCATCAACGACAACACCGTGCCCAGCAGAATCGCGACTTCCATGCGGATGGTGACCGTGGCGGCCAGCGTGGCGCCAGCAATTGCGCACTCGCCGGGCTGCATCCGGATCAGTTGGCGCCAGCGCGGAATGTCCAGCAAGGTCCACGCCACCAGCAGCAACAGGCCCGAAATCGCCGCATTGGGAATCATTGCCAGCAACGGCGCCGACAAGGCCACCAGTACCACCAGCAACACCGCGGAAAACACGGCTGCCAGGGGCGTCTTCGCGCCGGCTTCGTAGTTGGGGATGGACCGGTTCAGCGACCCGCAGGACAGGTAGCAAGAGAAGAAACCGCCCACGATGTTGGACAGCCCCTGCCCCGTGAATTCCCGGTTGGCGTCGATGCGCTGGCCTGAGCGCGTCGCGACCGCCTTGGCGATGGAGATCGATTGCGCCAGGGCCACGATCGTCAGCGCGAAGGCCAGGCTGAGCAGATCAGGCAGCGTGCGCCAATCCACGCTGGGCACATGAAACGGCGGCCAGGGCTGGGCGATGGCGCCCACGACCGAGACCGGCACGCCACCCGGCGGCACGGCCCATTTATTGAGCGCGGCAGCCGCCAGCGCCCCCGCCACCAGTCCCAGCAGCATGTAGGGCTTGCGCTTGTCCAGCCGGCGCACCAACAACGCCACGCCCAGCGTGACCAGCGTCACCAGCAAGGCGCCTTTGTGCACATCGCCAAGATGCGTGCCCACGCTGACCAGCAGCGCCCCTGCCCCATGCGAGGCCGGCGACGGCACGCCCAGCGCGTCCTTCAAGGCGTGCACCGCGATCAGCAGCGCCGCCCCGCTGGTAAAACCGAACAGGGCCGACGGCGAAATGAAATGCGCCAGCGAACCCAGGCGCAGCACGCCCACCAGCCATTGCATGATGCCGACCAGCACCGTCACCGCCAGCGCCAGCTGGATATAGGCCGGACTGCCCGCGGCGGCCAGGGGCGTCAGCACGGCGAACAGCGCCAGCGAATTCGCGTTGGTCGGGCCCGACATCACATGGCGGCTGGACCCGAACAGCGCCGCGACGATACAGGGGACGATGGCGGAATACAGCCCGTATTCGGCGGGCAATCCCGCCAGCATGGCGAACGCCACCCCTTGGGGCAGCACCAGCAGCGCGCCCAGCAAGCCCGCAGACAAGTCGGCGCGCAGGGTCAGCTTGTTGACGTCATTGACCCATGAGCCAAACATGCGGCCCGCCAGATTTCTAGCCCCCTGCGTCATCCTGTCCTATTCCCCTTTTATGGTTTTCTCGTCCGCGCGTGCATCCATGCGGAACAAGGCCGCCTAGCGTAATCGCTCGCCCCGGCGGGCGCAACGCGCCGCCGTCAGCCTCATTTCAGATAGCGGCGTTCCAGCTCGCGCATGTGGGCGTCGCCCTGCAGCACGATGATCTCTTTCACCGTCGGCAAGCCGGCGTCCACGCCATGAATGCCGCCATCCTGGCGGATACGGGCGAAGACGTCACGCATCGCACCGACGGCCGCGCGGATGGCGTGGTTGCCGTAGATCACCAGCCCCACCTTGCCCAGCGCCTGGATATCCGATTCCCGCAACTGCGGATACGCGGTGGGCACCAGCACCAGCGGCACGCGACCCGTCCAGGCCTGCGCAAAGCGCACGATCTCGTCGGGCGTGGTTTGCTTGGAATGGATCAGGATGGCATCGGCGCCCGCCGATTCGTAGGCATGCGCACGGGCCAACGCCTCTTCCTGGCCCAGGCCCGCGATCAGGGCCTCGGTGCGGGCGATCACGCAGAAATCCGGATCGCGCCGCGCCGCGCAGGCCGCTTCGACCTTGCCCTGGAATTCCTCCACGCGCACCAGTTCCTGCCGGCCGTCCGCGCGCAGGCTGGTGTCTTTGGGAAAGGTCTTGTCTTCCATCACCACCGCCGACACGCCGGCCGCTTCGTATTGCGGCAGCATGTACGACACGTTGACGGCGTTGCCGAATCCCGTGTCGATGTCCGCGATGACCGGCACCTCGACCGTGGCCGCAATGGCCCGCATCATGTCCAGATGCTGCGACGCGGAAAGAATGCTGGCGTCGGGTACCGCATAGCTTGCCGAGAGTTCAAAACCGCTGCCCCAGATCGCATCGAACCCCGCGTCTGCCGCCAGACGGGCCGACATCGGGTTATGCGCCGACATGGCGTGCATCAAAAGGGGACCCTGCAATTTCTGGCGGAATGTGCGGTGGCGGCTCATGGCGTGAGTGCGAAGATTCCAGCGCCCGATGCGCCGGCTAGAGGCATCGTAGCGCCATTTGCCGCCGCCTTGGCGTGGCGGGTCAGCTCGCGCCGCCGCCGCGCCGCGCCTTCATGGCCTGCCCGATATCGGCCAGCGCATCGTCGGAAATCAAACGCGCCGCCATCGGCAGCAGCTCGTCTTCTTCACGCTGGATATGCGCGGCATAGGCCTCGGTGAACGCTTGCACCTGCGCCGCCGGCAAGGCGGCAGGCCGCCCGGCGGCGATCTCGCACAACACCTCGCGCAGCGGTGTCCACAGGTCTGCCAAGCGCCGATGTTCGGCCACCAGTCCTTGCACCAGCGCGTGCAGGCAGCCCGCATCGGACCCCGCCATGGACTCGATCAAGGCCGGAAACAGATCTTCTTCCTCGTCTTCGTGATGATGCGCCGCGGCGGTATCGAAATAGCGCGCCACGCTGGCGGCGGCCGTCTGCGCAGCCGCGTCGCTGCCCTGCGCGGGCAGATGCGCCGCCAGGCGCGTCAAGGTGGCGCATTGGCGCGCAATCCGCCCATGGCAGGCGGACAGCAGCGCCAGCGGATCATCCGGCCCCGGCGCCGCGGCCGGACCTCCAGGAAAGCTCACTGCCATCGCATACCTCCTTCTCGTTACCCGCCGCGCATGCCCGGATCAACTCGAATGGCCGCGCCACCACAACCGGACGGAATCCCACGCGCGTCCCGCGAACCCCGCCTCCGCCACCGGCTCCAGCGCCACCACGGGGAACTGCATGGACGGCTTGCCGTCCACCAGCACCCGCAACGCGCCCACGGTGTCCTGGGCCGCAATCGGCGCCACCAGCGGCCCCTGCGGCGTCCACACGGGCTCCACCTTGGCGCCTGCAGGCACGGTCACATAGGCGTCCCGCGAAAACCCGGCCTTCAGGCTGTCGCTTTCGCCCTTCCAGACTTCAGGCGTGGCCACGGCCTGGCCGCGCGCATACAGCTTGATGGTATTGAATCCCTGAAACCCCCACTCCAGCAACTCGCGGCTTTCCTGGGTGCGCAATTTGTCGGACGCCGTGCCCACTACCACTGTGATCAGGCGGCGTTGGTCGGCGCCGTTGGGCCGGCGCGCCGTCGCCACAATGCAGTAGCCGGCGGATTCCGTATGGCCCGTCTTCAAGCCGTCCACGCTGGGGTCCAGCCACAGCAGCCGATTGCGGTTCGGTTGGGTGATCTTGTTGAACGTGAATTGCTTGGCGGAATCGTAGGTCTTGTAAAGCTGGGGGTAGTCTCGGATGAAGCGCGTGGCCAGGATGGACAGGTCGCTGGCCGTGGAATAGGTGCCCGGGTCCGGCAGGCCATGGGGGCTGGCGAAATGCGTCGCGTGCAATCCCAGCCTGGCGGCGGTATCGTTCATTCGCGCCACAAAGGCCTCGACGCTGCCCGACACCGCTTCGGCCAGCGCAATCGCCGCGTCATTGCCCGATTGGATCATCAGGCCGCGCAGCAACTCGTCCACCGACACCTTGGAGCCCGGCTCCAGGAACATCTTGGAGCTGCCCGCCGGCACTTTCCAGGCGCGCGTCGAAATCACGACCAGTTGGCCAGGCGTGACTTCTTTCTTGTTCAGCGCCTCGAACACGACGTAGGCGGTCATGATCTTGGTCAACGACGCCGGTTCGATCCGCGTGGTCGCCGCATGTGACGCGATTACCTGACCGCTCGTCTCATCCAGCAGCAGCCACGCTTTGGCCGACAGCACCGGCTGCGGCATTGATTGCGCCATCGCGCCGGACACGCACGCCGCTGCAACGAGCAGGCCCGCTGCAAACTTTTTCATCAACAACATATAAGAGCTTCAATCCATGCTTGGGTTGTTCCCGCGCGGGAACGATCGCCAATCGGCCTGGCCAGCAAGCCGGCGTTCAACAATATCTCCGCGCGCCGCACGCAATTGGAACACGCGCCGCGCCAATGGTTCAGCGCTGCGATGTTCCGCAAAAATAGGCCTCGAATGTCACGACGTATTGCAGAAGCCCTTGCAGGAAGCACTTTCTGCGTCGAAAACAACAAACAGTGGCTTAAAACCCGTTAGAAAGCCGCAAGAACTTCAAGTCTTCCGCTATCATCGGGCGCGTAGCGTTAAAAGCCGATATCCGGCCCGCGCTGCTCCATGTCCTCAACTACGGATTTTGACCATGGCCACGAAAGCAAAAGCTCCTGCCAAGAAAGTCACCAAGCCCGCCGTCAAGGCGCCCGCAAAGAAGGCAACCGCCGCCAAACCCGCTGTGAAGCCCGCAGCAAAGAAGGCCGTCGCCGCCAAGAAGGTCGCTGCTGCACCCAAGGCCATCAAGGCTGCCCTGAACAAGACCCAACTGGTTGCTTACATCGTTGAGCAATCCGGCGTTGAAGCCAAGGCCGTCAAGGCCGTCCTGGCCAGCCTGGAAACCTCGGTGCTGGGTTCCGTGGACAAGAAGGGCGCTGGCGAATTCACGCTGCCCGGCCTGTTCAAGGTTGCCGTGCAGAAGGTTCCGGCCAAGGCCAAGCGCTTCGGCAAGGATCCGTTCACTGGCGTCGAGCGCTGGTTCCCCGCCAAGCCGGCTTCGGTCAAGGTGAAGGTTCGCCCGCTCAAGAAGCTGAAGGACGCCGCGCAGTAATTCGCGCGAGTATCCGGTCAAGCCGGAAGGGCCCGCCTCGAAAGAGGCGGGCCCTTCTTTTTTGCCGCGCGCTTTGCGCGGCGTGGGGTCCTGCTGTTAGAATTTATCTCAACGTAAAGAAACTTCATATCAAAATAAATTCGGATTTCGCATGAATGACCTTGTCGATCAGGTGATCTCGCAATGGACCGCGGAATGTCCCAACCAGGACTTCGCGGCCATGACGGTCGTCACCCGGGTGTTCCGCTTGAACGCCTTTGCCACCCGCAACGTGAACCGCAGCTTCCGCCGCTACAACCTGCACCAGGGCGAATTCGACGTCCTGGCCACGCTGTACCGCACCGGCGCCCCGCACGCCATGAATCCGCAGAAGCTGGTCGACGCCCTGCTGCTGACTTCCGGCGCGATGACCAACCGCCTGGACCGCCTGGAGCAGGCCGGCCTGCTGGTCCGCAACCCCAACCCCGACGACCGCCGCGGCATCATCGTGTCACTGACCGCGGAAGGGCTGCGCGTGATCAAGCTGGTGTTGAAGGACTATCTGAAAGACCTGAACGAGCTGCTGGACCCGCTGTCCGCGGCCGAGCGCAAGCAAATGGCCGGGTTGCTGAAAAAGCTGCTGATCAAGCACGACCAGGAAACCCCCGGCGGCATCGGCGCCTGAGCCCGGCCTGCCTCACCCCTGCGCCTCGCCCCGCATCCCCTTCTGCCTGCTTCCATGACTTTCGCTTCACCCGCCCAGACAACCCCGCCCACCCTGACCGCGCCGATCATCCTGCTGATGTCGGTCGCCACCGGCCTGGCCGTCGCCAGCAATTACTACGCGCAACCCCTGCTGCACACGATCGGCCAGCAGTTTTCGCTGTCCAACGCCACGGCCGGCGCCATCGTCACCACCGCGCAGCTCAGCTATGCGCTGGGACTGATGCTGCTGGTGCCGCTGGGCGACATGTTCGAACGCCGCAGACTGATCGTGCTGATGACGCTGCTGTCGGCGGGCGGTCTCTTGATTTCGTCGTTCGCCACCAGCATCGCCGTGCTGCTGGTGGGCACGGCGCTGACCGGCCTGCTGTCGGTCGTCGCCCAGATCCTGGTGCCGTTCGCCGCCACGCTGGCGGCGCCGCACGAACGCGGAAAGGCGGTCGGCACCGTCATGAGCGGCCTGTTGCTGGGCATTCTGCTAGCCCGCACCGTCGCGGGCGCACTGGCCGATGTGGGCAGCTGGCGCACGGTGTACTGGGTGGCCGCGATCCTGATGACGGCCATGTCCGCCGCCCTGTGGCGCCTGCTGCCGCGCTACCAGAGCCCCACGTCGATGAGCTATCCGCGCCTGTTGGGCTCGATTCTGCGCATGTTCATCGAAGAACCCTTGTTCCGCGCCCGATCGCTGCTGGGTTTCCTGCTGTTCGCCGCCTTCAGCATGCTGTGGACGACGCTGACCTTCCTGCTGTCCAGCCCTCCCTATGAATACAGCACCACCACCATCGGGCTGTTTGGTCTGGCTGGGGCGGCCGGCGCCTATGCCGCCAACCGATTCGGCCGTCTGGCCGACCGCGGCCTGGGCAACCTGGCCACCCGGGTCGGCCTGCTCCTGCTGCTGGGCTCCTGGGGCCTGCTGGCCTTCGGCCAGGTCTCGGTCGTCGCACTGCTAGCCGGCATCCTGATCCAGGATCTGGCGATCCAGGGCGTCCATGTCACCAATAGCAGCGCGCTGTACCGCCTGCGCCCGGAGGCCCGCAGCCGCCTGACCGCCGGCTACATGACCTGCTACTTCATCGGCGGGGCGACCGGTTCACTGGTATCGTCCTGGCTTTACGCCCATTTTGGCTGGCCCGGCGTGGTCACCGCGGGCGCCGTCCTGGGCGTTGTTACCTTGGCATATGGCGCGTTCTCGCCCAATGCCCGCATCCCGGAAACGGCTCCGTCCCCTGCCCGCGCCTAGCACCTCCTATAATCAGGGGTTTTGACCGCCACCGCGTCCGCGCGGCAGGGCGGCTCACCCTTTTTTGCCACCGTGCCCGAGCCCATGCAGGAACGTTACCTCCCCACTACCGTCGAAGCGGCCGCCCATCAAGACTGGCAGGCCCGCGACGCCTATCTGGTCCACGAACACGCGAAGAACGCCGACGGCTCCGAAAAGCCTAAGTTCTACGCCTGCTCGATGCTGCCCTATCCCAGCGGCAAGCTGCATATGGGCCACGTGCGCAACTACACCATCAACGACATGATGGCCCGTCAGTTGCGCATGCGTGGCTATAACGTCCTGATGCCCATGGGCTGGGACGCCTTCGGCATGCCGGCAGAAAACGCCGCCATCAAGTCCAAGGTGCCGCCGGCCAAGTGGACCTACGACAACATCGCCTATATGAAGAAGCAGATGAAGGCGATGGGTCTGGCGATCGACTGGACGCGTGAAATGTGCGCCTGCGATCCGCAGTACTACAAGTGGAACCAGTGGCTCTTCCTGAAGATGCTGGAAAAGGGCGTGGCCTACCGCAAGACCCAGGTCGTCAACTGGGATCCGGTGGACCAGACCGTGCTGGCCAACGAACAAGTCATCGACGGCCGCGGCTGGCGTTCGGGCGCGCTGGTTGAAAAGCGCGAGATCCCGGGCTACTACCTGCGCATCACCGACTACGCCGACGAACTGCTGGGCGCCGTCCAGAACGACCTGCCCGGCTGGCCCGAGCGCGTCCGCCTGATGCAGGAAAACTGGATCGGCAAGTCCGAGGGCCTGCGCTTTGCCTTCCCGCACAAGATCGCCGGCCCGGACGGCCAGCTGATCCAGGACGGCAAGCTGTACGTCTTCACCACCCGCGCCGACACCATCATGGGCGTGACGTTCTGCGCCGTGGCGCCGGAACACCCCCTGGCCACGCACGCGGCACGCAACAACCCGCAGTTGTCGTCGTTCATCGAGCAATGCAAGCTGGGCGGCACGACCGAGGCCGAAATGGCCACGCGTGAAAAGGAAGGCATGCCCACCGGCCTGTCCGTCACGCACCCGGTGACGGGCGCAGACGTCGAGGTCTGGGTCGGCAACTACGTGCTGATGACCTACGGCGACGGCGCCGTCATGGGCGTGCCCTCGCACGACGAGCGCGATTTCGCCTTCGCCAAGAAATACAAGCTGCCCATCGTCCAGGTCGTGGACGTGGCCGGCAAGGAATACTCCACCGACGCGTGGCAGGAATGGTACGGCGACAAGCAGTCCGGCCGCACCATCAACTCGGGCAAGTACGACGGCCTCTCGCACAAGGAGGCCGTGGACGCCATCGCCGCCGACCTGGGCGCGCAGGGCCTGGGTGAAAAGCAGACCACGTGGCGCCTGCGCGACTGGGGCATTTCGCGCCAGCGCTACTGGGGCACCCCGATCCCGATCATCCACTGCGCGGATTGCGGTCCCGTCCCGGTCCCCGAAAAAGACCTGCCCGTCGTCCTGCCCGACGACCTGATCCCCGACGGCAGCGGCAACCCGCTGGCCAAGAACGAGGCCTTCCTGTCCTGCGCCTGCCCCAGCTGCGGCAAGCCCGCGCGCCGCGAAACGGACACGATGGATACGTTCGTGGACTCGTCCTGGTACTTCATGCGCTACACCTCGCCTGGCAACGACACCGCCATGGTCGATGCGCGCAATGACTACTGGATGCCGATGGACCAGTACATCGGCGGCATCGAGCACGCCGTGCTGCACCTGCTGTACGCCCGTTTCTGGACCAAGGTCATGCGCGACATGGGCTTGCTCAACTTCGACGAGCCCTTCACCAAGCTGCTGTGCCAGGGCATGGTGCTGAACCACATCTATTCGCGCAAGACGCCCCAGGGCGGCATCGAATATTTCTGGCCCGAAGACGTCGAAAACGTCTATGACGACCGCGGCGCCATCACCGGCGCCAAGCTGAAGTCGGACGGCTCCGCCATCACTTATGGCGGCGTGGGCACGATGTCCAAGTCCAAGAACAACGGCGTCGACCCGCAATCGCTGATCGATACGCTGGGCGCCGACACGGCCCGCCTGTTCGTCATGTTCGCCAGCCCGCCCGAGCAGACCCTTGAATGGTCCGACTCCGGGGTCGAAGGCTCGAACCGCTTCCTGCGCCGCCTCTGGTCGATCAGCTACGCCCGCCGCGACGCCGTGGCACGCGGTCTGGCCAATGGCGCCGACTGGTCGCAAGCCCAAGCCGCCGTCAAGGATCTGCGCCGCGAGGTCTACACGCTGCTCAAGCAGGCCGACTACGACTACCAGCGCATCCAGTACAACACCGTCGTGTCCGCCTGCATGAAGATGCTGAACGCCATCGACGATGCCAAGCTGGCCGAAGACGCCGCCTCCGACGCCGCCTACGCCGAAACCCTTGGCGTGCTGCTGCGCGTGCTGTACCCGGTCGTCCCGCATATCACCTGGCACCTGTGGCAAGACCTCGGTTACGCCAAGGAACTGGGCGACCTGCTTGACGCGCCGTGGCCGCATGTGGACGAAGCCGCGCTGATCGCGGACGAAATCGAGCTGATGCTCCAGGTCAACGGCAAGCTGCGCGGCTCGATCCGCGTGGCCGCCGCCGCCCCCAAGGAAGATATCGAGAAGCTCGCCGCCAGCCAGGAAGAAGTCACCCGATTCCTGGAAGGCCGTCCGCCCAAGCGCGTTATCGTGGTTCCGGGCAAACTGGTCAACGTCGTAGGCTGATGAGGTCAAGCATGTACTTCGCCGGGCAACAAACGCACTCCTCCCGCCAATCCTGGCTGCTGCGCGGCGCCTGCCTGGCGCTGTTCATGCTGCTCTCCGCATGCGGTTTCGCATTGCGGGGAGTCACCCCGATGCCGTTCGACACGCTGTATGTCGGCATTCCCGACAGCACTCAGTTCGGCGCCGATGTGCGCCGTTCGCTGCGCGCGGCTTCGCCCAATACGAAGCTCGTCGACACGCCCAAGGAGGCGCAAGCCATCCTGCAGCAAGTCGCCGATACGCGCACGCTGCGTGAGGTCTCGCTGAACGCGCAGGGCCGTGTCGAAGAATATGAACTCGGCATCAACTACACGTTCCGCCTGATCGACAACAAGGGACGCGCGCTGATCCCGGACACCACGCTGTCGATCTACCGCGAAATGCCGTATGACGATCAGGTCGTGCAGGCCAAGCAGGGCCAGATCGAGACGCTGTACAAGGCCATGCAACGCGATCTCGTCAGCCGGGTATTGCGCCGCATGACCGCGCCTGATGTTCGCCGTGCCTTCGAGAACGCCGAGGAACGCGGTGAAAACGGCGAAATCCCGCTGTACGACCCGAATGCGCCGCAACCGCAGCGCACGCCCACGCCGTGGCAGACGCCGTCCACCACTGACCCGGCCATCCTCCGCTAGCCCATGGCACAGTCTATGGACGCGGACCGGCTGGCCGAACATCTGCAGCGGCCGGGCAACCGGCTCGCCGCGATGTATACGGTATCGGGCGACGAGCCCCTGCTGGTAACCGAAGCGGTTGACGCGTTGCGCGCCTCGGCGCGCAACGCCGGCTACTCCGAACGGCTGTCCATGGTGATGGACGCCCGCAGCGACTGGAGCGCGGTCACCGCCGCCACCCAAAGCGTCTCGCTGTTCGGCGACCGCCGCATCCTTGAAATCAAGATCCCCACCGGCAAGCCCGGCAAGTCCGGCGCCGATACGCTCACCAAACTGGCCGAGCAAGCCGAAAAGCAGCCGGATGCGGACACCCTGGTCCTGATCGCCCTGCCCCGCCTTGACAAAGCCACCCGCGAAAGCCGCTGGGCCCAGGCGCTGGCCCGCGGCGGCATGATGGTCGACATCCCCAATATTGAACGCGGCCGGTTGCCGGCCTGGGTGGGGATGCGGCTGGCCCGCCAGAACCAGCGCGCCGACGGCGCCACCCTGCAATGGATGGCGGACAAGGTCGAAGGCAACCTGCTGGCGGCGCACCAGGAAATCCAGAAACTGGGGCTGCTCTACCCCGAGGGCCAATTGGCGGCCGAAGATGTTGAACGCGCGGTGCTGAACGTGGCCCGCTACGACGTCTTTGGCCTGCGTGACGCCATGCTGGCCGGCGACATTTCCCGCACCATCCGCATGATCGACGGCCTGCGCGCCGAAGGCGAAGCGCTGCCGCTGGTGCTGTGGGCGGTGGGCGAAGAGATCCGCCTGCTGGCCCGCGTCGCGGAAGCGCGCGCGCTGGGCCAGGACGTCAACGGCCTGATGCGCCGCCTGCGCATTTTCGGCGCGCACGAACGCCTGGCGCTGCAAGCCCTGAGCCGGGTGCAGCCCGGCGTCTGGCCGGCCGCAGTGCAGCATGCCCACGAAGTCGACCGCCTGATCAAGGGCCTCTCCGTGCCCGGTCGCCTGTCCGACCCCTGGGAAGAAATGACCCGGCTGGCGCTACGGGTCGCCGCCGCCGGCGGACGACCGTGAAGGCGGCATTGCCGCCGCCTTCGCCTCGCCCCCGCTCCCTACGCCCGGCCCTCCGGCCGGATATACACTGAAATATTCAGACGGCGCTTGCGCCGCCCCAACTCTATGATCGACGCCGCCATGTCCTCGTCCTCCATCGAACACGCCATGCTGACCCTGGGCGAGAACGCCCGCCGCGCCTCGCGCGCCATGATGCGCGCCAACAGCGCCGCCAAGAACAAGGCGCTGCTGGCGATGGCCGACGCCCTGGCCGCCAGCCACGACGAGCTGAAAGCCGCCAATGAAAAAGACGTTGCCGCCGCCCGCGCCAACGGCCTGGAACCGGCGCTGCTTGACCGCCTTACGCTATCCGACAAGACCCTCGCCCACATGGCCGAAGGCTTGCGCCAGATCGCCGCCTTGCCCGACCCGATCGGCAGCATCACCGCCACCACCGTGCGCCCCAACGGCATGCGTGTGGCCCAGATGCGCGTGCCGCTCGGTGTCATCGGCATCATTTACGAATCGCGCCCCAACGTCACGATCGACGCTGCCGCGCTATGCCTGAAGTCCGGCAATGCCGCCATCCTGCGCGGGGGTAGCGAAGCGCTGCACTCCAACATTGCCCTGGGCCGAGTCGTGCAGACGGGCCTGGCCGCCGCCGGGCTGCCGCAAGACGCCGTGCAGGTCGTGGCCACCGCCGACCGCGCCGCCGTAGGCAAACTCATCACCATGACTGAACACATCGACGTCATCGTGCCGCGCGGCGGCAAGGGCCTGATCGCCCGCCTGTCGCAAGAAGCCCGCGTGCCCCTCATCAAGCACCTGGACGGCAACTGCCATATCTATATCGACGCCGCGGCCGATCCGGATAAGGCGCACAGCATTGCCTTCAATGCCAAGACCTATCGCTACGGCATCTGCGGCGCCATGGAAACCCTGCTGGTCGACGCCGTGGCCGCCGTTTCCATCCTGCCCACGCTGGCCGCGGCCTTCATCGAGCATGGCGTCGAACTGCGGGGCTGCCCGCGCACGCTGGCCCTGCTGCCGCACATCACGCCGGCCACCGACGAAGACTGGGGCACGGAATACCTGGGCCCGATCCTGGCGGTACGCATCGTCGATACGCTGGACGACGCCATCGAACACATCGCGCGCTGGGGTTCCGGCCACACCGACGCGATCGTCACCGAAGACCTGTCAGCCGCGCAGCGCTTCCAGCGCGAAGTCGATTCCAGCTCGGTCTATGTGAACTTGCCCACCTGCTTCGCCGATGGTTTCGAATACGGGCTGGGCGCCGAAATCGGTATTTCCACGAACCGCCTGCACGCCCGCGGCCCGGTCGGCCTGGAAGGCCTGACCACGCTGAAGTGGGTGCTTAGCGGCGAAGGCCAGACGCGCGGCTGACGCCGACGTCCGCGTGCCGCGGGGGCGCTTGGCTCCGGCGCACACGGCTGACGCAGCCCTGAACACGGGGCTGCGCCAAGCCTTCTACAATACGGCCAGAATATTTTTCCAGGCTTCTTATCATCCCCACGCGGCACGCCGCGCACTCTTGAGACCCCCATGCATTCACCCGTCATGGCCATGGCCTTCAGCCTATTCGTGCTCTGCTTCATCACCTGCTCGCTCAGCGGCATCGTGCTGTTTTTTTTCAAGAGCAAGCAGATCAACGCCACGCTGAAGCACCCTTACCTGCAGCACCGCCCGTTCAAGCAATATCCGCTGTCCATCCAGGCCGCGATCATGCTGGATTACTTTTTCCGCCTGATGTTCCCCGGCACCCGCTTCTGGCTGATTGGCAACGCCAATGACCTGCTGGGCCATGTCGACCCGAAGAAGACGCCGCTGGCGCTGAAGTGGCCCATCGTCGGTTTCTGGGGCTCTTGCTGGCTGGGCCTTATCGCCATGATCATCCTGTGGATCATGTTGTACCTGGGAGCATGAACGCATGCAGATCAAAATTGAAGACTATCCCGGCAGCCTGGACGCCGCCCGCGCGTTGATCGCCGCCCGGGATTCCGGCGTGGCCGGTCCACGCCTGCCCGCCGCCTTCCGCCCGCAGTCCCTCGGCCAGGCATTCGCCGTGCAGCAGCGCACGGCGCAGTTGCTGCAAGAAACCCGGCAAGACCGCATCGCGGCATGGAAAAGCGCACTGCCGTCGCCCGAAAAAACCGTGGTCGCGCCGATCTATGCGTCGAACACGGCCTACGCCGAAGCCGGCCCCATCGCCAGCCGCACCGCCATCGTGCGCGTCGAACCCGAATTCGCGTTCGAACTGGCGCACGACCTGCCCGCACGCGACACGCCTTACACCGAAGCGGAAGTCGATGCCGCCATCGGCGGCGCCCGGCTTGCGCTGGAAGTCCTGGGTTGCCGCTATGCGTCGCCAGAGCACGTGAGCCTGCCTGAATTGCTGGCAGACCACATGTTCAATCAGGGCATCGTGCTGGGCCCGCGCATCGTATCGCCGGATGCCGCCCCCGCCAGCATGAGCCTCACGCTGGCAATCGATGGCCAGGAAATCGAGCAGCATGCCGGTTTCCACCCAAACGGCCACCCCAAGGCGGGCCTGTACTGGCTTGCGAATTTCCTGCGTGAACAAGGCCTGGGCCTGCATGCGGGCCAGCACGTCATCACGGGTTCGTATGCCGGTTTCCTGGACGTGCCCGCTAATCAAGACATCGAATTGACGTACGGCGACCTGGGCGTGCTGCGCCTGCGGTTCAACCACTAGCGCATCCCCCCGGAGCCCTGTGCCATGCTGACCCTGCGCCCCTTCACTTCCTCGGACTTTCCGCTCTTGGCCAGCTGGTTTTCCAGCCTGCCAGAAGTCGTGCAATGGGGGGGCTCCCACCTGTCGTTCCCGCTTGCGCAAGCCGACATGTCCGACATGCTGGCGCAAGGACAGGCCAGCCCGCCCAATCGCCGTTGCTGGATGGTCTGCCGTGACAGCACGCCCGTGGGTCACGCGCAGTTGGCGTACGACTGGCGCGACGGCAACGCCCGCCTGGGTCGTGTCGCCATCGCACCGGCCGAACGCGGACAAGGCTTGGCCCGGCCCATGGTTACGTTGATGATCGAAGAAGCCTTCCAGACCCCTGGCATCGAGCGCCTGGAACTGAACGTCTACATGTTCAACACGCCCGCCATCCGTACCTATGAAGGATTGGGCTTCACGATGGAAGGCGTGCGGCGCTCGTCCACGCGCGCCGGAGACGAGCGTTGGGACACCGGCATGATGGGATTGCTGCGCGCGGAATGGCAAGCGGCAACGCCTGCCTCCGCACACGGTTGAACGCCTGAACTAGCGCGCCTTTGGTTCCGCGATGCTGACCGGCTCTCCGGCGGCTTCGATCACTTCACCGGCAGCCAGACACAGGTCTTCACGGTAGCGCCCCGCCACGATCTGCACGCCCACCGGGCTTGGCCCCACGCTGCTCATTGCGGCGCCCATCGCGACCGACAACGCGGGCAAGCCCATGAAGGGCACGCCAATCTGGGTCATCTGAGCCCGCCACACCCGAGCGTAGGCCGCATCGCCCTGCAAATCCAGCTTGTCCGGAAACGGCAACTCGGCCGACACCGGCAACAGCAGGATCGGATACTCCGCAAAGAACAATTCCCACAAGCGCGTCAACGTCGCACGACGCGTCAGCACAGCCGAAAAACTGTTCAAATCGGCGCCCGCGGCCTTATCGCGCTGGCCGCGCAATGCCACCAATGCCCCGGGGTCGCCTTCTTTTTCAGCAGCGGCCAGCATGCCGTCGTAGCCGTCCGCCATCCACATGCGGATCTGAAGATCGGCCGCCTCCTGCAGCGGCGGAATCGAATCCAGCGTATCCACCGTCCAGCCGGCCTCGGTCAGCCTGCGCGCGGCGTCCTGCAACGCCTTGACGACCGCCGGTTCGGTTTCCATGCCCTCAGGATTCACGCACAGTGCAGCGCGCCGCGGCACATCCGGGCCCAACAGCGGTGCCGGCACCCACCACGGGTCGCGCGGATCCGCCGCCGACAGCGCGGCCAGCCCCAGGCGCACATCGGCAATGGTGCGCCCCAAGGGCCCCGACACTGCGGTCAGTTGCCCACCGATCGAACGCTCGGGCAAGGCGGCGTTGTATGCGGGCACGCGGCCCAGCGACGGGCGCAGCCCGTGCACGCCGCAAGCATAGGCGGGATAGCGGATGGAGCCCGCGATGTCCGTGCCGTGCGCCAGGTGCCCGATGCCGGCCGCCACGGCCGACGCCGCGCCGCCCGAGGATCCGCCGGGCGTCAGCGCCGCATTGCGGGGATTGCGCGTTTCGCCATGAACGGCGTTGCTTGTGAACCACCGCAGTGAAAATGCCGGCGTATTGGTGCGGCCAAGAATGACGGCGCCAGCCCGCCGCAGGTTGTCCACCACCGGGCTGTTCACGGCGGCAATCAGGTCTTTCTGCAGGGTGACGCCATTGGTGGTGGCGTAGCCCGCCTGGTCTACGTTGACCTTCACGGTGACGGGTACGCCCGCCAGGATGCCGGGGTCTTCCCCGCGCGCCAACGCGGCATCCACCGCCGCAGCCTGCGCCAGTACATCTTCCGGACGGTGATCGACCACCGCGTTGACTGCCGGATTCGCGGCGTTCAGCCGCGCCAGCGCGCTATGCGCCGCTTCGGTGGCGGACACGTCGCGATTGCGGATGCGGGCGGCAAGTTCAACTGCGGACAAACGCCAGATTTCGGACACGCGTCACTCCTCAAGGGATGTTTTTCGGGGGCAAGCAAACCTTAGCGCCTGCCGTGCCTGCCCACAAGCCACGGTTTACCGCAGTGCGTCGCGGGTCGGCCGCTATTTTTCCGTTTCGAAGACCTCGACAATCGCATCGGCTACCGCGCGCACGCGCGCGGTGCGGTTCAGATCGCCATGCATCACCAGCCACAGGTCATAGGGTTCGCTGCGGGTGGGCCAAATACGGACCAGTTCCGGATAGTCCGGCGCCATATGGGTAGGCAGTTCGCCGATGCCCAGGCCCGCCGCCACGGCCTCGATGATCATCAGCCCCGAATTCAGTTCGATGGCGACATGGCCATTGCCCGTGGGTTCGCCGCAGAAGGTATCGGACCAGCCCGGCAGCACGGACTGCTGGTACGTCACCAGCGCATGGCCGGCGAACGCCGTGCCCGGCCGCGGCTCGCCATGCTTGGCAAGATAGCTGCGCGACGCGTACAGACCCACGTCCTTGCGCGTCAGGTGGCGTTGGATCAGGTCCGGGTTGTCGGGCTTGACGTTGCGGATGGCCAGGTCCGCCTCGCGACGCGTCAGGTTGCTGATCTGGATCGACGTGGACAGCAGCACCCGAATATCCGGGTGCTGGGCATGCACGCGGCGCACCGCCTCCATGATGAAGTAGCTGGCCACGGTTTCCGAAGCTGCCACGCGCACGACCCCGGACAATCGGTGGTCCAGGCCCTGCATTTGCCGCTGCAACTGGTCGGCCGCCTGCTCCATGCGCTCGGCGGCGGCAAACGCCAATTCGCCCGCCGCAGTCGGCACATAGCCGCCCGGCGTGCGCAGGAACAGCCGCGCGTCCAGGGAAGACTCCAACGCGGCCAGGCGCCTGCCAGCCGTGGCCTGGTCGATCTGCAGCAGGGCCGCTGCGCCGCGCAATGTGCCTATCCGATAGATGGCCAGGAAAATCCTGGCGTTGTCCCAATCCATGGCGTCCCTTTTACCCGGACCGCAAGGGCCGAATCGATGCATTTTTGCATCACTATAAAGCAGATATACGGATTTTTTGCATCGCTGAAACCTCCTAAGATTCAGCCCTCGGAATGCCGCAACACTCACTGCCATCATGACTACCGCCTGCCCTCAAGCCCCCGTCCCCGCCGTGGACGTCAAACCCATTACCGGCTGGCTACCGCTCGTCACCCTGGCCATCGGCTTTGTGATGGCCATGCTGGACGTCACCGTGGTCAACGTGGCGCTGCCCAGCATTGCGCTGCAATTCACCGTCCCGTTGACCGACCTGGTCTGGATCGTGGACGGCTACACGCTCACCTTCGCCGCCCTGCTGCTGGTGGCCGGAGCGCTGGCGGACCGCTACGGCGCCAAGACCATCTACCTGAGCGGCTTGGGCGTATTCACGCTGGCGTCACTGCTTTGCGGCCTGGCGCCCAACGCGGATTCGCTGATTGCGGCCCGCATGCTGCAAGGCGTGGGCGCCGCGCTGTTCATGCCCAGCTCCTTGAGCCTGCTGACCCATGCGTATGAAGACGAACACGTACGCAACCGGATGCTGGCCGCCTGGTCGGCCATCGTGGCAGTAGCGGGCGCCGCCGGCCCATTGCTCGGTGGCGTGCTGATCCACCAATTCGGATGGCGCGGCATCTTCCTGATCAATCTGCCGCTGGGCATTGTCGGACTGTGGCTGGCCCGCCGCCGCATCCAGGCCGCGCCGCGCCGCCCCCGGGCGCTCAATCCGCTGAGCCACCTGTTGGGCGTCGTCGCGTTGTCATCCCTGTGCTTCGTGCTGATCCAGGGCAATGCCTATGGCTGGACCTCCAGCCGCATCGCAGGCGTCGCGGCACTGTGCGCCGTGGCCGTCGTGCTGCTGGTGCGCCGCGAACGCCGCCACGCCGAACCCATCCTGCCGCGTGCGCTGTTCAAGACGACGCAATTCGCGGCAGCCAACGGTGTAGGCTTTCTGATCAACCTGGCGTCCTACGGTCAGTTGTTCCTGCTCAGCCTGTTCCTGCAGCATGCGCGCGGCACGGACGCCCTGCAGACCGGCATCCAGCTGGTGCCCATGCTGGCCGTGTTCTCCATCGGCAACATGATCTCGGGCCGTGTTTCGGCGCGCTGGAACGTATCGGCGTCACTGTTGGGCGGCGTATCCCTTGCCACCATCATGAGCGCCGCCGGCATCTATGCCTTCTCGCCGGACATGGCCTACTGGCCGTTCGCCATCATGGTCGCGCTTGGCAACCTGGGCGTTGGCATCGCCGTGCCGGCGATGACCAGCGTCGTCATGCAGGTCTCGGGCAAGCATCACGCCAACAGCGCGGCGGCGGCGCTAAATGCCAACCGCCAGTCCGGCGCGCTCGTTGGCGTCGCGCTGATGGGCACCATCCTGCATCTGCTGCCCGACTGGCACGCGAGCCTGCCGGTGGCCTATGTCGTCATCGCCGCCAGCTATGCCGTGGCCGTGGCCTTGGTCTGGCGGCACCTGCGGCGCGCGCGCAACGCCTGAGGGCTCATTCCAGCCTGCCCGGCAGGATGGCGATGCCCCGTCCGGCGAAGAATGCGTCGAACACGGTCAACGGCAACTCGACATCCGCCTGCTGGCCCACTTCGCCGGACGGATTGTGAAACGTGACTGAGGTCGCGGACGCCCGCGTCACCAGCACCAGATGGCCGCCTTTGCTGGGGGGAAGCCGGTCGGTCTGTCGAATGTCCGGATGCACGGACGCCATGAAGTAGTCGGCGCCTTCCAGCACGGCGGGCAACGCCGCAGTCTCCAGCCCGACGTGCACCTGGGCGTCCAGTCCGAACTCCTCCGTGACGAAGCGCACGAACGGTGCATAGATCAACCCTTTGATCTCGCCATCGCGGTCCGTATAGGCGCCGAACGCCAGGCTGCGCCGAGCCAGTTCCAGCGTGGGGTGGATCTGCCCGCTGCGCGCCGCCAACACCATCTTCAGGCACGCCATGCCGCAGACGTGATTGGCCCAGCGGACATATTCCTCGACATCGCGGGCACCGGATGTCGGCCATGCCGGATCGTCGGCCAGGGCCAGCTCCTTCCGGATGATCGCGTCCGCCAGGTGGGCCGATTCCCATTGGCAAAAATACGGTACGGCCGATTGGCCGGCATATCTGGCATCCACTTGGCGTGCTCCGTGTGTTCAGGAAGATCCGTCATCTTGCCGTTCAACGGGTGCCGTGGCAACGGTCCCGGGTTTGCTTCACAATGTGGCGATTCCCCACCTACCGGAGAGCCGCATGCCCAGCACCGCCACGTCCAATCCGTCCATCCGCCGCGTCGCCATCGTCGGTGCAGGCACCATCGGCGCCAGTTGGGCCGCGCTGTTCCTGGCACACGGATTGGAAGTTGTCGTCAGCGATCCGGCCTCTGACGCCGAAGCCCTGACCCGTGCCCGCGTGCAAGCGGCCTGGCCCGTATTGAAAGAGCTGGGCCGCGTGGCCGACGGCGCCTCGCCTGATGTGTTGCGCTTCGAGCCGGACCTGACGGCCGCCTTGGCCGGCGTGGACTTCGTGCAAGAAAATGCCCCCGAACGCGAAGACTTCAAAATCGATCTCTTCGCACGCATGGACGCCATCCTGCCGCCGCACGTCATCGTGGCGTCCAGTTCGTCGGGCCTCATCATGAGCCGCCTGCAATCGCGTTGCCGCCATGCCGGGCGTTTCGTCATCGGCCATCCGTTCAACCCGCCGCACCTGATCCCGCTGGTCGAAGTGGTGGGCGGAGACCAGACCTCAGCCGAGACCATTGATCGCAGCATCGCCTTCTACCAGGCGATGGGCAAGCATCCCATCCGCCTGAACAAGGAAGTGCCCGGTCACATCGCCAACCGCCTGCAAGCGGCACTGTGGCGCGAAGCCATCCACCTGGCCGCTGAAAACGTCGCCAGTGTGGCGGACATCGACGCCGCCGTCTCGCAAGGCCCGGGCTTGCGATGGGCGCTCTTCGGCCCCCACATGACTTTCAACCTGGGCGGCGGTGCAGGCGGCCTGGCCAACTTCATGGACCACCTGCTGGGCCCGGTGCAAACCTGGTGGGATGACCTGGGCGCGCCCGAGGTCACGCCCGAACTGCAACGACGCCTGATCGAAGGCGTCAACGCCGAAGCCGGCCAACGCAGCATTGCAGACCTCGTGGAAAACCGCGACGCTCAGCTCACGGCGCTGCTCAAGACCTTGCGTCGTTAAGGGCCTATTTTCTCGTGACCCCGATTCACCGCATGCGGCCAATAGGCCGCAGTTTGCTTACCGCACTGGCCTTCTGCGTGAGCCTGCCCGCAAGTGCCACGCAGGCCAGTGCGTCAGACGCGGTCCAGCCTCCCGCCCTGGTGTGGGGCGCCGTTCCCAGCGCCGATCTCTATCTGCTGGTCGCCAGCCCCCGGCTGAGCAAGCCCGAGCTGCAACGACTGGCTGCCGAAACGATCGGCCCGGGCATTGGTGACAATCAATTCATCACCCAGGTCTGGAGCAATCTGCCAGAGCCTGTCCAGCTGTGGATCTCGATTGATCCCGTCCGGCTTCAGGAAGCCAAGCTGTCCACGGATCAGGCATTGGAGGCGTTGGCCGCCAAACTGGATATTCCCGCCCAAGCCAGCAAGGGAATCCGCACGCCAGCCTCATGGATCTATGCCGGCGCCACGCGCGAGAAGCTCGAAGCCTGGAGCGATGCACCTCCCCGGCTGGCGGATGGCAGCATCATCAACCCGTCGGCATGGACAACGTTGACGTACCGGCAAGCGCCGGAATCCTGGGAAGCCTGGAACAAGGTCGCGCTAAGCCTTGCCATCCCTGCCGAGGCAAGCCGCGATTCACTGGAGGGCGTCGTCAGCGGACGCCTGAAAGCGCTAGCCTCAAAGCTGCCCGACGACGTCTCGATCTTGATCCTGCCGGCGGGCCCCCGATTACACGAAGCCGACGGCATTTTCGTCACGCTCGGGCGCGACGATTAGTTCCTCCCCTGCACCTGCACCGCTCCTACGCCCGCAACTGTTAATCTGGGCGTTAGGCTTCGTATCCTGACCAGACCAAGGAATCTCCGAATGACCGTTGTCACCCAAGACCCCGGACAATCCCGGTTCACCGCCACCGTCGATGGCGTCCTGTGCGTGCTGGACTATCAGCTCCAGGCGGACGTCATGGCCATCGTCCACACCGGGGTACCCAGCCAGGTGGGCGGCCGCGGCATCGCGGCGGAACTCACCAAGTTTGCACTGGACACAGCTCGGGCCAACGGCTGGAAAGTCCGCCCCTTGTGCTCCTACGCCGAGGTCTACATGCGCCGCCACCCTGAATACAACGACCTGCGCGCCTAAGCGCCCAACCTCCTATCGTGACGAAGAAATCCTCACCCTTGGCCGAGCCCTGCCCGTGTGGCGGCGCGGCCTATTCCCGCTGTTGCGGCCGCTGGCATGAAGGCCCCTTGGCCATGCAGGCCCCGACGGCCGAAGCGCTGATGCGCTCGCGCTACAGCGCGTTTGTGTTGGACAAGCTGCCCTACCTGCTGGCCAGTTGGCATCCCAGCACCCGCCCCGAGTCGCTGGAGCCAAATCCCTCCGACCTCAAATGGCTGGGACTGACCATCAAGCAAGCCCGCGATCAAGACGCCGACCACGCCACAGTGGAATTCGTCGCACGCAGCCGCCAGGCCGGCCGCGCGCACCGCATGCATGAAATCAGCCGCTTCGTCAGGGAAGGCGGCCATTGGTATTACGTCGACGGCGATCTGAATTGACGTGACGTGACGGCTGCGTGCCGATTGCCCAGTAGGCGCTGGCTGGCGCGCAGCGGGAATCCCATCAGCCCTATACGCTGGCAGCCAGACTCTGGATATCCGTCTCGACAGCCTGCTTAAGCGCCGCCACCAACCGCTGCTCCATGCCGCTTGCCGCGCGCGAGTTGCCCACGATCGCCAGTTCGGTCGGCGGCACCGCCGCAAATCCTTCTTGCGCACCTAGCAGCGCATGCGTCTCCAGCCTTGCAAAAGCAGGCAGCAGGCTCACGCCCAGCCCGGCCGCTACGGCAGCTTGAACGCCCGCCAGGCTATGGCTGTGATATGCGACGTGCCAGGGGCGCCCCGCGCTTTCCAATGCGTAGATCATGCGCTTGCGATAGATGCACCCATGGGGAAACAGCACCAGCGGCACGGCCGCGGAGCCCGCCAGGTGACGCCTGTCGCCCACCCATACCAGCCGCTCCGGCCAGGCCGCAAGGCAGGCACCGTCGCCCGGCTCCCGCTTGATCAGCGCCAGATCCAGATCGCCCGAAGCGAGTTTGCCGCGCAGGTCCGTGCTCATGCCGCTGATCGTCTCCAGGCGCGCCTCGGGATGCCTGGCGACAAAGCCCGCCAGCAGCACCGTCAGCCGCGACACATCGAAGTCTTCAGGAATTCCCAGCCGCAACACCCGCGCCGTGCGGGGCGCCGCCACGACATGCTCGGCCTCGTCCGCCATGGCCAGCAAACGGCGGGCATACACCAGCATCAGCTCGCCGTCCTCAGTCGCCACCACGTCGCTGCCCGCACGGTCCCGCAGCAAAAGCGTCTTGCCGACGGTCTGCTCCAGCTTGCGCACCTGCTGGCTCACCGTGGACTGCGTGCGATGCACCCTACTGGCCGCCCGCGTGAAGCTGCCTTCATCCGCGACGCACACCAGGGTTCTCAGGAGTTCCAGGTCCAACATGATGGTTCGTCATCCGTCTAGAGACAGCAGTTAGAAAGGGGGCCAGATATCGACTTAGCAACTGAGCGGATTCTAATTATTAATTTTACGACTTTGTAGGCCGGACTTTAAGCTGACTCTACCCTTCCCCTTCATCCATGAGGAAATCGATATGCCGCTGGATCATCTTCCCCGTCCCAAATGGCTCACCTTCGACTGCTACGGCACGCTGATTCAATGGGACGAAGGCTTGCAAGCGGCGGTGTCCCGCATTCTGGCGACCAGCAGTGATGCGCAAGACGCACCCACGCCGGCGCAATTCCTGCATGTGTACGACAAATACGAACACCGCTTGGAACGTACCCCGCCGCACCGCAACTTTGCGGATATCACGCGGGAATCGCTACGACTCACGATGCAGGACTTCGGCCTTGCCTATCGTTCAGAAGACGCCGAAATGCTCACCGGCAGCATCTCCGCCATGCCGCCCTTCCCGGAAGTCGTGGATACGCTGGCCGCCTTGAAGCAGGCCGGCTTCCGTCTGTGCATCATCTCCAATACCGATGACCAGATCATCGCCGGCAATGTGGCCCAGTTGGGCGGCCATATCGATCGCGTCATCACGGCGGAGCAGGCAGGGGCCTACAAGCCCTCCCGCAAGATCTTCGCCCACGCCTACAACAGCCTAGGCGTGACGCCAGACGAGGTGGTTCATATCTGCGCCAGCCCCCATCTGGACCATGCCGCCGCCCGAGAGATCGGCTTTCGCTGCGTATGGATCGACCGCGGTACAGGCCGCAAGCTCTTGCCGGACTACCTCCCGGACGCTACCGTACCGACTTTGGACCGCGTGCCCGAGCTGTTCCGCGCCGCCGGCTGGCTCTGACGACGGGCGCCCGCCTCTCCCCTCCAACTCCTTGAAGGCAGTCATGAATCAAGAACCCCGCTTCGCCGACGCTCTTTTTCACGCAGAACCCGTTGCTGCACTGCGCGCAGATCTGGCGCTTGCGCTGCGGGCGGCTGCCGCCCACGGCCTGGGCGAAGGCGTCTGCAATCATTTCAGCGTGGCACTGCCCGGCGATCCGGACCACTTCCTGCTCAACCCGCGCGGCCTGATGTGGAATGAAGTGCAAGCTGACGATATCGTGCTGATCGACGCCCACGGGAACAAGCTGGCCGGACGCCACGAAGTGGAGCCCACCGCCATGTTCATCCACGCCGCCATTCACCGTATCGCCGGCAAGGCCTGTGTGCTGCATACGCACATGCCCTACGCCACGGCGCTCACGCTGACCTCTGATCGCGGACTGGACACGACCTTGTCGCAGAACGCCATGCGCTTCCACGGACGCCTGGCCATCGACGAAAACTACAACGGCCTGGCCCTGGACGTCAGCGAAGGCGAACGCATCGCCCACGCCATGCAGGGCGCAGATATCGTGTTCCTGGGCAATCATGGCGTTGTCGTGTGCGGCGAACGGCTCGACTACGCCTATGACGATCTGTTCTTCCTCGAACGCGCCTGTAGCGCTCAGGTCCTGGCGCAATCCACCGGACGACCGCTCAAGCCGGTCGATACCGCCATCGCCAGCAAAGTCGCCGCGCAGATTCAAAGCGAACGCCTGCAATCCGAGCTGTTCTTCGCCGCCTTGCGCCGCCAACTGCCCTGATTTCTTAGCTCCAACGCAAAACCCCCTCGCGGCGCCAGCCGCGAGGGGGTTTCTTTATGGCTAAGCCGTTTTGCTAAGCCGTATTGCTAATCCGTTTTCCCAAAGACAAAACCCCACAGGATTACCTGTGGGGTTTTGCGGAATAAAAGCCTGACGATGACCTACTTTCACAGACGTCCGTCCACTATCATCGGCGCGAAGGCGTTTCAC